>VOFH01003486.1_pt1 | contig 888038 bp, 876 predicted proteins | sample 5384091 | NCBI WGS metagenome assembly VOFH01 (sample SAMN12384727, study PRJNA508395) | human gut metagenome | isolation source: healthy gut G | host: Homo sapiens
TTTTTTTTTTTTTTTTTTTTTTTTTTTTTTTTTTTTTTTTTTTTTTTTTTTTTTTTTTTTTTTTTTTTTTTTTTTTTTTTTTTTTTTTTTTTTTTTTTTTTTTTTTTTTTTTTTTTTTTTTTTTTTTTTTTTTTTTTTTTTTTTTTTTTTTTTTTTTTTTTTTTTTTTTTTTTTTTTTTTTTTTTTTTTTTTTTTTTTTTTTTTTTTTTTTTTTTTTTTTTTTTTTTTTTTTTTTTTTTTTTTTTTTTTTTTTTTTTTTTTTTTTTTTTTTTTTTTTTTTTTTTTTTTTTTTTTTTTTTTTTTTTTTTTTTTTTTTTTTTTTTTTTTTTTTTTTTTTTTTTTTTTTTTTTTTTTTTTTTTTTTTTTTTTTTTTTTTTTTTTTTTTTTTTTTTTTTTTTTTTTTTTTTTTTTTTTTTTTTTTTTTTTTTTTTTTTTTTTTTTTTTTTTTTTTTTTTTTTTTTTTTTTTTTTTTTTTTTTTTTTTTTTTTTTTTTTTTTTTTATCTTCCTTCAGAACCAGATAATTTTCAATAATACCATTATGCACAACAACAAACTCCCCGCTGGCATCAGTGTGCGGATGAGAATTACGGTCGGACGGACGTCCATGCGTAGCCCAACGAGTATGTCCTATACCCATGGTGCCTTCAGGCATATGACCATCCAATTTTTGACGCAAAGAATCAAGACGGCCTACACATTTCTCAACAGTGATCTTACCTTTTTCATAAACAGCGATACCAGCGGAATCATAACCGCGGTACTCAAGCTTGCTCATGCCGTCCAGTAAAAACGGCGCTGCTTGATTATTACCAATATAACCAACGATACCACACATAGTTGTATCCTCCTAAATGTATATTGCCAATTCTGCCACAGACATTTTGTCACCGTCGTTACCGCCGGAATTTGTAGTCTGCTTACGGCCTGCAGCTAGCCGAGAGGTACCCGCTGACTGATCGATAAACCTCTCCCTCGTCTGCCGCCAAAGGCGGCACTTGCGCTTATGGTAACAAGTGTATGCTGAGCACACAACATGCCGCGCAGGCTTGGCTTGTCCCACGCGGCACGTCCTTGTAACCATTGTTATTGTACTATATTTTGACTATTAGGTCAATGCTGACCAGTTATCCCAGTTCGCTGTTGACAACTTCGGCAATAGCACTTGCTATCTCTTCTAAGCGTTCTTGCTGGGGTCCTTCAGCCATAATACGGATCAAAGGTTCGGTTCCAGATGCCCGTACCAAAATCTGGCCGTTGTCACCAAGCTCTTCCTGATATTTTTTTATAATATTCTTTATAGATTCTTTTTCTTCCCAGCCATGCTTGTCAGCAACACGTACATTAAGCAGAATCTGAGGATATTTTGTCATCATCGCCCCCATTTCTGAGAGTCGTTTGTTATTTTGAACCAACGCCCCGAGAAGCTGTACGGCGGTTAAAATGCCATCACCAGTTTTTGCAAATCTTGAAAAAATAATGTGCCCGGACTGTTCCCCGCCCAAACTATATCCATTTTTCAACATTTCTTCTAACACATAACGATCACCAACAGCTGTTTTTACACAGGAACCGCCATATTTTTTCATAGCTTGATGCAACCCGACATTACTCATAACAGTTGTAACGAGTACATTATCTTTCAGCTGTTTCTTTTTCATCAGTTCCAGTGCGCAAATCAACATCATTTGGTCACCGTCAAGAGCTTCCCCCTTTTCATCTACAACCAAACAACGGTCTGCATCACCATCGTTGGCAATACCAACATCAGCACCAACCTCAACTACTTTAGCCTGTAATGCTTCAAGATGCGTTGATCCACAGCCATTATTGATGTTAATGCCGTTAGGCTGATTAAAAATCGTTACAACCTCAACCCCTAAAGAGCGTAAAATAACCGGAGCAATGACACTGTTGGCACCGTTAGAGCAATCCATCACAACCTTCAGTCCATTAAGTTTACATGGAGCAGCTGCAATAACATGATCTATATACAGCTTATCAAGGCCTTCTTCCACAATAACCTGCCCAACAGAAGAACCGCGGGGATTCTTACTGCATTCTACAGGCAGGCTTACCAGTTCAGCAATCTCATCCTCTACTGCATCCGGCAGCTTATGCCCAGTTTTAGAGAAAAATTTAATGCCATTATCTTCAAAAGGATTATGCGAAGCAGAAATAACTACTCCAGCATTGGCCTTCACTTCCGGTGTCAGAAACGATACTGCCGGAGTAGGCATAACGCCTAAAAGATGCGCGTTACCACCAGCAGAGCAAATACCAGCTGCTAAAGCAGCTTCCAGCATCGTGCCTGATAAACGCGTATCACGACCAATAATGATTTTCGGTGTAGTAGTTTCCCTTCCAAAATAAGTTGCCGCAGCGCGCCCTAATTTAAAAGCGAGTTCTGGCGTTAATTCAACATTAGCAACTCCACGCACACCATCAGTACCAAACAAACGAGCCATTTCAAGACCTCCGAACAAAGGATTTTTATTATCAGCTTATTATAAACTTTTTATCACCAAGTGACAAGCCTTTAAAAAAATGGTGTAAATTTTGCCATTACAGCCCTGGCGACATGATAACCATCTAAGGATGCACTCATAATTCCTCCCGCATAGCCGGCACCTTCACCACACGGATATAATCCGTTATGAGTAATTGATACTTTAGTATCATTATTACGCATAATTCTTACCGGCGCAGAAGTCCTTGTTTCGATACCTGTAAGCAAAGCGCCGCCATCCGCAAAACCTTGAATTTTTTTGTCAAAAGCAAGTATTCCCGAACGTAAAGTATCTGTAACAAAGTCAGGAAGAACGCTGTCTAACGCACAAGCGGTCAATCCAGGTCTGTAAGTAGCCTTAATATTACACCGTAAATCGGGCTGCAAATATTTCAAAAAGCTTGCAACATTCTGTGCCGGCGCATTATAACAACTTCCGCCAGCCTTAAACGCCAGCTTTTCATAATACCGCTGAAACTCCATTCCGGCAAGCGGATCCGTACCAAAATCCTGAGGACCTACATTTACAACAAGTGCACTGTTGGCAATCCCGGAATCACGCTGATACATACTCATACCATTTACTACTACACCACCTGCTTCAGATGCTGCCGCAACGACCATACCACCAGGGCACATACAAAAAGAATATGCAGTTCTACTCTTATCCGGAGTATGATGGACTAATGCGTAATCTGCTGCCCCCAAACGTGGATGTCCTGCAAAATCACCATACTGTGCCTTATCTATAAGTTCCTGCGGATGCTCAATCCGTACCCCTATGGCAAATGGTTTTGTTTCAATACCAATTCCAAGCTGCAGCAATCTGGAATAAGTATCACGCGCACTGTGACCACATGCTAGAATAACCGCATTGCTCATGATTTTTTCACCGTCAGAAAGAATTACTCCGCTCAAACTATTTTCTTTAACTATAAAATCAACGACATGGGCATTATAACGTATTTCACCGCCAAAGACACGTATTTCATTTGTCAAGCCCATAACCATCACACGTAATTGATCTGTGCCCACATGCGGCTTATGTTCGTATAAAATTTCCTTAGGAGCACCCGCCTGCACAAAATCTTTTAAAATTCTTCCCATCACCGGATCATTGACACGAGTGGTCAATTTACCATCGGAAAAAGTACCGGCGCCTCCCTCACCAAACTGGACATTAGAATCTGGATCAAATTTTCCGTCTTTCCAAAAACGCTGCACATCATCCACTCTTTGTGCTACAGGTTTACCACGTTCCAGTATCAAGGGCCTATAACCATACCGAGCCAACTCCAATGCAGCTAACAAACCAGCCGGCCCCGCTCCAATAACCAACGGCCGTCCAACTATTTTTTCCACACCCAAATCAGGTTCAACAAGACTTTCTTCTGCCAATAAAGTGACATCTTTATCCTTAACCAATCTACCTAACTGCTTAGAAGATATTTCTAAATCAATCAAAACATGGTAATTTAAGGAAATATTATTTTTACGGCGGGCATCAACTGCCCGCCGTACTATTTGCAAATTCTCAATATCCTGTTTTTTTAATCCCAGTTTTTTAGCGGCTGCCTCTTTAACAGATGTTTCCTCCAAAAGCGAAACCCTGACATTATTCACCTTTAACCTCATTAGTAATCCTTTCTCATTCCGCCTCAATATGTACCTTTACCGTATGAGTATCAGCCATTGTTTTTTCAGGCAACAAAAGTACCGCTTCTACATTGCCATTAGCACTGAATTTACCTAAATCTACTGGCTGTGTCTTTACTTCTGTTATACTTTGCAAAATGGAAGGTTCGGCTGTCAATTTCACTGTTGCAGGTTCACAGACTGCACGTTTCATGGTCATTCCGCCAGTTAATGCTCCAGTAGTTTCTACAACTACCGGTACTTCAACTGTAATCATCTGACGTACTAATGAAGCTTTTACCTGTGCTTTAGCAGGTGAAATCTGCAAATCAGGCATTTCCAAACCATTAGCGCTCATCGCTATCAATGTACTTTCAACTTGAAAATCATTTTCTCGCTCACTGACATCAACAGGTGCCACAACTCTAGCCATCTCATTGATACGATGCGTAGCACCTTTTACAGTTACACTGTCAGGAATGACCTCTCGTTTACTTAAAGTAAAATCAGAAGCAGGTATACCGATAACACGCGTATCAACCTCCATTACCTTTTCTGTAACAGAATCAAGATAAGCATAAATATTATTGGGATATACTTCCAACACGGTCCCCTGATTAAACTGTGCTTTAACAGGCAAGGCCTGCTGTCCTATATTTTTGTCAGCAAAATCAACATAGGCCGTAACTTCTTTTTCCGTTATATCACCTAAAACCGTTCTTTGAGCCTGAACCTTAACACGCACTTTATCAGGAGTATTAAGTACAATCATACCTTCCGGGACATTACGCAGTTCCAAATTAACCACATAATTACGTTCTACAAGTGGGTTCTGTTCATTCATAACATACATATAACGCACAGGCAATAAGAAACGCGATGACCCGTGCCAACATATTTTCACGATCAAAGAAATTCCCCATCATTTGCCACCCCGAATCTCTTTGATTTTATCATTGATAACCTGTTTCCAATTCAGAGAAGGCTGTACTACAGCAGCTCTTAATAAGCTTTTAATATCTTCGCCGGTCAGATAGCGATGCAATTCACCGTTACGGGCCAGAGAAATCGTGCCGGTCTCTTCGCTGACGACTAAAACCAGAGCATCTGACTGTTCGGAAATACCGATAGCAGAACGATGGCGCGTTCCCAACTCCTGGCTCAGATTACGTGCTTCTGTTAAAGGAAGCAGGCAGCTTGCTGCTACGATACGATTACCGCGTATAACAACAGCGCCATCATGTAATGGTGTATCCGGTTCAAAAATATTGAGCAGCAAACTATCTGAAATCAAACCGTCAATCGGCACGCCGGTTTCAATTCTCTCTTCCAAACCTGTCTCCCGTTCAAAAACCATCAATGCGCCTATTTTTCTACGACTCATAATTTCCGTAGCATTAGTAACGGCATTCAGCATATCTTCCAGTTCTTTTTCATCAAGTTCGTTATGCTTATGAAATAAACGCCCGCGACCAATCTGCTCAAGCGCACGACGCAGTTCCGGCTGAAAAACTACAGGCAGCGCGACCATGACTACTGTCATACTTTTTTCCAAAAGCCAGGTAATAACATGCAGATTCAGCCATTTACTGATAAATAAAATAACAGCTAAGACCAAAAGACCTTTGACTAAAGTTGCGGCCCGAGTGTTTTTTAACATTAAGTATATACGGAAAAGGAAATAAGCAACAACTAAAATATCCAAAACATCTAAAATGCTTATCGTTTTTAATAATCCCTGCAGCTGCAATAACAAACTCTTCACCTGTTTCCTAAGTATTTTTTAGACAACAATATTCTAATATATATTATAACAAAAAACTCGTGTACTTCGCTATGCGAAATGCACGAGTTTAATATATTTTGCAAAAATTTCTTAAATTAATTATATTCTTGCTTTTAAAGCATCTAATACTACCTGCTGTTCTGCCAACAGTACGTCTCCGCGTGAAAATTGTTTAGCATTTTCAGAAAAAGCAGGTCCGCCATAAGAAGTTCTTGCCGCAACACAGTTTTCCGGCTGCAAAGCCTCTAGTAGATCTTCTTCAAACAACGCTGAAAAAGTTTTATATTCTTCAAGCGAAATCTCCGGCAAGAATTTTCCCTGATGGATAGCATAAGCCACACACTTGCCTACAACTTCATGGGCCTGTCGGAAAGGTAACCCCTTCCGAACGAGGTAATCAGCAAGATCAGTAGCATTAGAGAAATCTTTGCTGACAGCCTGCTCCATTTTTTCTACATTGACAGTCATCGTAGAAATCATATCGCTATATACTGCCAGACTGAATTTAACAGTATCGACCGCATCAAAAAAACCTTCTTTATCCTCCTGCAAATCCTTATTATAAGTCAGCGGCAAACCTTTGGCTGTAACCAGCATCGCTTGCAGATACCCATAAACACGACCTGTTTTTCCACGCACAAGCTCGGCAATATCCGGATTTTTTTTCTGCGGCATCATCGATGAACCTGTAGCAAATGCATCATCCAGTTCTATAAACCCGAATTCTGTACTTGACCACAGACAAATCTCTTCACTCAAACGGCTCATATGCATCATCAAAACGGAAGCAAATGACAAAAATTCGATAATATAATCGCGATCGCTGACAGCATCCATGCTGTTGGCATAAACACTGCCAAAATTCAGCTGCTCAGCCACATCAAAACGATCAATAGGGAATGTAGTTCCAGCAATGGCTCCTGCACCAAGAGGCATAATATCAGCGCCAGACCACACCCCCTGCAACCTGCGAAAATCACGCTGCAGCATATTAAAATAGGCCAGCAGATGATGTGCAAAGGTTATAGGCTGAGCACGCTGCAGATGTGTGTAACCAGGCATCAGCGTTCTGTCATGTTTTTTGGCAACTGCCAAAAGCGCCTTCTCAAACTGCAGCAGCAATTCACCGATCTCTACAATCTCACGTTTCATATACATGTGCATGTCTAAAGCAACCTGGTCATTACGGCTGCGGGCAGTATGCAAACGTGCCCCAGCAACGCCAATCCGCTCAGTAAGGCGTGCCTCAATGTTCATATGTATATCTTCTAAAGCCACTTCAAAACTAAAATTACCGGCTTCGATATCAGCAAGAATAGTTTCCAAGCCGGCTACAATCTTTTCCACATCTTCAGCAGGAATAATACCGCATTTGCCCAGCATTTGCGCATGGGCAATACTGCCTCGGATATCTTCGTGATACAGCCGTTTATCAAACTCAATAGATGCATTAAATGCATCTACGAGTTCATTGGTATTTTTACTAAATCTGCCGCCCCAAAGCTTAGCCATTATTTCAGTTTTCCTTGTTTCATCAATGCACGTACAGTCAAAGGCAAGCCAAACAGGTTAATAAAGCCGCTGGCATCTGCCTGATTATAGACTTCATCAGCACCAAAAGTTACATACTCCTGGCTGTATAAGGAATACGGAGATTTAGCGCCTGCAGAAATGATATTGCCTTTATACAGTTTCAAACGTACTGTACCTGTAACAGTTTTTTGTGTTTCATCAACAAAAGCTGCCAAAGCTTCGCGCAGCGGAGAGAACCACATACCGTCATAAACGAGTTCAGAATATTTAATGCCTACCATTTGTTTATAGCTCATAGTAGCACGATCAAGGCAAAGATTTTCCAGTTCATTATGAGCATAATAAATAATAGACCCACCAGGAGTTTCATAAACACCACGGGATTTCATACCAACCAGACGATTTTCAACCATATCACAAATACCAACGCCGTTACGGATACCAATCTCATTAAGATTTTCAACGATAGTGGCCGGACTCATTTTTTTACCGTTAACAGCAACCGGCACACCCTGTTCAAATTCCAGTTCTACATACTCAGCTTTGTCAGGCGCAGTTTCAGGAGTATTAGTTACAATAAAAAGTGCGTCCTTAGGAGCATTCCAGGGATCTTCGAGATCTGAACCTTCATGGCTCAAATGCCACATGTTACGGTCCATAGAATAATCATGTTCCTTGGTAACAGGAATAGGAATATTATGTGCTTCCGCAAAGTCAATGGCATCTTCACGGGAACGGATGCTCCATTCGCGCCAGGGAGCAATAATTGCCAGCTGCGGAGCCAGTGCTTTTACAGAAAGTTCAAAGCGAACCTGGTCATTACCTTTGCCCGTAGCACCATGAGCAACAGCATCAGCACCTTCTTTTTCAGCGATCTCTACTAATCTTTTAGCGATCAGAGGACGTGCAAAAGAAGTACCAAGTAAATATTTCTTTTCATAAACTGCGCCGGCTTTGACAACAGGCCAAACATAATCAGCAATAAATTCTTCCTTCAAATCTAAAATATAACATTTGCTGGCACCTGATTTAAGTGCTTTATCATGTACGGGATCAAGTTCGTCACCTTGACCAAGATCTGCCGTAACTGCTATAACTTCACAGTTATTATAGTTTTCTTTGAGCCAGGGAATAATTACCGAGGTATCCAAACCACCAGAATAAGCAAGCACGACTTTTTTAATGTCTTCTTTTTTCATTGTAGATACAGCCTCCTAAGATGTTTAAATATGTAAGATTTCATGCATAAACTTGTAACAACGAATATGATTATACCACATTTTCCAAAAAATGGAAGAGTTTTTATGAATGTATACCGTATTTTTACTTATAACACTTCATCACTCATCAAAAGTGCCATAATCGCTTTTTGTACATGCAGACGATTTTCTGCCTGATCAAAAATTTTTGATTGCGGTCCTTCCAAAACATCCTCAGTTATTTCCTCCCCGCGATGTGCAGGCAAACAATGCAAAACCATAGCGTCAGGCCGAGCCACTGCCAGCAATTCTTTATTGATCTGATATTCACCCAAAGCTTCCTGACGGATAGATTGTTCTGACTCTTGACCCATACTCGCCCAAACGTCAGTATAAAGTACATCAGCACCTTTCGAGGCTCTGAACAGATCATCGTCAACCTCAATCGTACAGCCTGTATGGACTGCATCTTCCTGGGCTGTCTTAACGATAACAGGATCTGGCTGATATCCCTGAGGACAAGCACAGACCATATTCATACCAACTTTTGCACAGGCATACATCAGTGAATGAGCCATATTATTACCATCACCTACATAAACAAGTTTCCTGCCTTTCAGGACCTCTTTATACTCCATAATAGTAAATAAATCAGTCAAAGCCTGACAGGGATGCAGCATATCCGTTAAACCGTTAATGACCGGAATACTTGCATATTTAGCCAATTCTAAAACAGATTCATGTGAAAAGGTACGAATCATGATCCCGTCAACAAAACGTGATAAGACTCTTGCCGTATCACGTACTGGTTCACCACGGCCAATCTGAGAAGCAGAATCGTTCAAATAAATCGGGTGACCGCCAAGCTGCCAGAAACCAACCTCAAAAGAAACACGTGTACGTGTTGATGCCTTGGAAAAAATCATCCCAAGAGTTTTGCCTTTAAGATATTGATGCGGCTCGCCATTTTTTTGTTTACGCTTTAACTTTTTAGCGACATCTAAAATAGTCGCAACTTCACCCACCGATAAATCGTGAATAGAAATCAAATCTTTATTTCTTAAACCCATTCTCCACCCTCACAAACTTGGTTAAAATTCAGCCAATGCCGCATCTAAAGCAGCTACTGCCTGATCTATTTCTTCTTTTGTAACGATCAAAGGAGGAACTAAACGAATAACGTTACCAGCCGTACAATTAACAATGACCTGACGCTTAAGACAAGCTTCGACAACCTCTTTGCCATCTTTAGCCAACTCCATGCCTAAAATCAAGCCGCAGCCGCGTATTTCAATAACCTTATCCGGATACTTAGCCATCAGAAATTCCAGTTTCTTTTTGAAATAAGCTCCTTTTTCTGCCGTCTGTTCTAGAATATTTTCATTTTTTATTGTAGTTAAGGTCGCATAAATAGCCGCACATGCTAAAGCATTGCCGCCAAAAGTACCACCATGATCACCAGGTTTAAAAACATGCGCCAGCCTTTCCGTGACGACAAAACCACCAACAGGAAAACCACCGCCAATCCCTTTGGCAAAAGTCATAATGTCAGGTTTTACACCACTATGCATATACGCAAACCATTTTCCTGTACGCGCGACACCTGTTTGAATTTCATCAAAAACAAGCAGTGCGTCATATTTATCGCACAATAATCTTGCTTCATGCAAGTATGTATCACTGGGAACATGAACGCCGCCTTCCCCTTGAATAGGCTCGAGCAAAACACAGCAAACATCTTCATCCATTGCTTCTCGTAACGCTTCCAAATCACCATAAGGAACATAATCAAAACCTGCAGGCAATGGCTCATATCCTTGCTGATATTTTGGCTGACCTGTAGCAGTAACAGTCATCATAGTCCGACCATGAAAGGAATGTACAGCCGTAATAATACGATATTTACCCTCATTTTTTTGATGGCCATATTTACGCGCAAGTTTTATGGCACCTTCATTGGCTTCAGCACCGCTATTTGCTAAAAATACCCTGTCAAAGCCTGTAGTTTCAATGATTTCTTTAACAGCTTTTGCCTGAATATCAGTATAGTAAATATTAGAGCAGTGCATAAGTTTCGCAGCCTGTTCACTAATAGCTTTTACCAGTGCAGGGTGTGCGTGTCCCAAAGAATTAACTGCTATCCCTGCTAAAAAATCCAGATATTCATTACCGTCAGCATCATAAAGCTTACAGCCTTTACCATGGGTAAGTGCCAGCTGATATCGACCAAAGACCGGCAAATAATATTTTTCTGTTTGGTCGATAATTGTTTTTGCGTCCATTGCGATCCCCTCTAATCCTTTTATTCTCAGCAGCCTTTACAGCTCTTTTACTACTTCTGTCCCCACGCCTTCATCACTGAATATCTCCATTAAGATTGTGTGCTCAGCACGTCCATCAATAATATGCGTTTTTTTCGCACCGCCGGAAAGCGCCGTGATGCAGGCCTTCACTTTTGGAATCATACCTCCGTCGATGTTGCCGCGGATGATCAGTTCCTGTGCTTTTTCAAAGCTCAGCGTCGAAATAAAGCTTGCTTCATCACGATAATCCGCATAAATACCTTTAACATCAGTTAGAACCAGTAATTTTTCAGCTTTCAGTGCACCTGCGATCTCACCGGCAACACTGTCTGCATTAATATTATAAGTTTCTCCATTAGCACCCACTCCAGTCGGTGCAATAACCGGTATAAAATCATTATCAAGCAGTACTTCTAAAAGCTCTGTATTGATTTTTTCGACATTGCCGACATAGCCAATATCAACTAAATTTACCTCACCATTTTCATAAACATCTGCCAAATGCTTTTTAGCACGGATAAGTCCGGCATCCTTACCATTCAAACCAACTGCGCGTCCACCCAGAACATTTAAACGGGCAACAAGGTCAGTATTGATCTTACCAACAAGAGCCATTTCAGCTATCCCGACGGATTCTGCGTCAGTAACGCGCAAACCACTGACAAATTGTGTTTTTTTGCCAGCCTTGCCAAGCATAGCAGTGATTTCAGGACCGCCTCCATGTACAACTACAGGACGTAATCCGGCGCATTGCAGGAAAACAATATCCTGCAGCACTTTAGTCTTAATATCATCATTAAGCATAGCGTTACCGCCATATTTTACTACTACAGTTTTTCCTTTAAAATCGCGCAGATATGGCAGCGCTTCCACTAAAGTTTTAATTTCTTCGTTACGTAACATTGACAGTTCCTCCTGTTTTTACGGCAGTACCGGGCCCTAGACTGCCTTTTGTTATTTTTATAAATTTGAGGCGGCCAAAGCTCCCGACTCAGTACGTCAACAAATCTCAGGTATGGTATTCACCATTAATTTTGACATATTCATAGCTGAAATCACAGGTCCAGACTGTAGCACACTCATTCCCTGCCGCCATATCAATGGTCATTGTGATATCATGTTCACTCATGATATCAGTCAAGCTTGTCAGCGGTATATTACAGTTCATACCATTTTCAACTAAACGTACGCCGCCGATTGACAAATTAACTTTATCTGCATTCATTGCTGCACCACTATAACCTGCGGCGCAAACAATGCGCCCCCAGTTCGGGTCTTCGCCAAAAAAAGCAGTTTTAACAAGTGGCGATTTGGCAATTGCCATAGCCGCTGCTTTGGCATCTTTCCATGTAGCCGCACCAACAACATTAACTTCCAAAAATTTTGTAGCTCCTTCACCGTCTCTGGCAATCAACTTAGCGAGATCCTGTGCACAAGTTACCAAAGCTTCAAAAAAAGCCGGATAATCTGGATGTTCCTCTGAAAATATAATTTCATTTTCAGCCAGTCCGTTGGCCAGTACGATCATACTGTCATTGGTACTGGTATCTCCATCAACGACTACCATATTAAAAGATTTATCAGCAGCAGCCTTAACAGCTCTTTTTAAAACATCTGGAGCGATTGCCGCATCAGTAGTTAAAAAGGTGAGCATTGTCGCCATGTTAGGATGGATCATCCCTGCACCTTTAGCAATTCCAGCAATCCTTGCAGTCTTCCCTCCAACCTCAAATTCATAAGCAGCACGCTTAATAAACGTATCAGTTGTCTGAATTGCCATAGCACAGCTTTCACCTTCGTTTTCATCCATAACATCGACAGCATCGGCTAAACCATTTTTTATTTTATCCATAGGCAAAAAATGACCTATAACACCAGTACTGCAAACATAAACATTCTGCGGTTCAATACCAAGTAAATCAGCTGCAAAAGCCTGCATTTCTCTGGCATCAAGTAAGCCCTGTTCACCTGTACAGGCATTCGCACAACCGCTGTTGACTATAATAGCCTGAGCCACAGCCTCTTGTGCAACTTCTCTGCTTACTAAAACAGGAGCCGCACACATTTTGTTTTGAGTAAATACAGCACCGTTAGCTGCCGGAACTGTACTGTAAATAACAGCCACATCATGATTGCCACTAGCTTTAATACCGGCTTTAACCCCGGCAGCAAGAAAACCCTGAGGCGCTGTTACCCAGCCATCAATTTTCTTCATTCTTCACGCCTCCTCATGGATAGATAGGTAATTGAGTCAAACCAGTATTTTCCGGTATCCCAAACATCACATTCATATTCTGCACAGCCTGACCTGCCGCACCCTTCACTAAATTGTCCAGCACACTCATAACGATGATACGTCCAGTACGCTTATCAATCTGCCAGCCAATATCCACATAATTAGATGCTCTGACATTTTTTATTTCCGGGCAAGCACCCTGACCGCGCAAACGAATAAAATACTCATCAGCATACATTTCTGCAAAAGCTTCCTGAACCTGAGCTTCGCTGACGTCATTTTTAAGAGAGGCATAGCAAGTCGCTAAAATACCACGATCAACAGGCAACAAATGTGGTGTAAATTGAATCACAACATCTTTTCCGGCATATTCACTATAAACCTGCTCGATCTCAGGAGTATGCCTGTGACCAGCAACACCATAAGCGTGAAAATTTTCATTCACAGAGCAATAGAGACTACCCAGCTTCAAACCCCGTCCTGCACCCGTTGTTCCAGATTTCGCATCTATAATAATTCCCTGGGTTTCAATCAAGCCTGCTTTCAGTAAAGGTACCAAGGATAAAATACTGCAAGTTGTATAACAGCCTGGGTTCGCTAAAATTTTAGCATCCTTTACCTGTCCCCTATATAATTCGGTCAGGCCATAGACTGCCTTAGTTTCTGGATCTTCGTGCTTTACTTTATACCATTCTTCAAAAACTCGTATATCCTTAAATCTATAGTCTCCGCCCAGGTCTATTATCTTTGTATCGTGCATTTTCAACTGCCTGCCGATCTTCATCGCATGACCATGCGGCAAAGCAATAAAAATAACATCGCTTTTATCAGCAATTTGCTCAATATCCTGTAAACTGCCCAATGCAGTTTCAATCCGTACAGACAGATGAGGATACATAGCAGCAATATTCTCACCGGTACTGCTTTCAGATGTTATCGCAGCAAGTTCTACTTCCGGATGTCCATCCAATAATCTCAACAGCTCGGCTCCGGCAAAACCTGTAGCTCCAATGACACTTGCTTTCATATCCAGCCTCCCTAAAACTTATGATTTGTAATTATACAACTTTATCGCATAAACACGCAAGTATTTCTCTGAAAAATTTTTAAAAATATCCTACTAAAAAAAAATCTGTCTATTATTATAAACACTAACCCTATTATATTTAATATTGTACTACTTTAGAGGCCTTTTTTCAAAACATTTTTCAATTTTTTATTCATTGGTAAGTGTTTTTTATTTTATTATTTCTAAAATCTCTGATACAATATAATCAATAATTATAATAATTTAAAGAGGTACCTTATGTTCAAAATATTCGTTATCATCATTATAGCTGTAGGTATCTTTTTTTTGGTATCCTACCAGTGGTGACCCCATCAAAAAAGAGATTCTATCGCCAACTACACCGCATTCTGTGCAACTGCCGCCTGCTGAACACAGTAAGGCAACCGTTTTTTTACTTTCTATCTTACCTCCAAAACAAACTTGGCCAGATCCGATACAAAAAATCTGGCTAAGCCTAAATATTGAAGAAGCTGTCCAAGAACGCACTAACGATATTGAGTGGGTTCCTATCACAGATATCCCTATTGAAATGCAGCAAGCCTTACTGGCCATTGAAGATCACAATTTTTACAATCATGGCGCCATAGATGTTGACGGTATCCTGCGTGCTACATTAGTAAATATTACTGCCGGAGAAGTAGTTCAAGGCGGCAGTACAATTACGCAACAGCTCACAAAAAACCTTTTTCTGTCACAAGAGCAGACTTTGATCCGTAAAACTGAAGAAGCGCTGCTTTCTCTGGTTATGGAACAGCATTACAGTAAAGACCAGCTTTTAGAGATTTATTTTAATACAACTTATTTTGGTGCCGGTGCCACTGGCATCAAGTCTGCAGCACTTACCTATTTTGATAAATTACCTCAGGAGATGCAGCTTGCCGAATGTGCTATTATTGCGGCTCTTCCTTATGCACCATCTGCACTCAATCCACTAGAAAATCCTGAAGGCTGTAAAAAAAGACAGCGTTTAGTTTTGCAGACAATGGTAAAACGAGGTTATATTGGCACAACTTTAGCAGAAAAAACCTCTGCCGAACCAGTATTCCTTGCAAATGGAGCAACATTCTAAATAACAAAAACGTCATCTTAAATTTAAGATGACGTTTTTTATTTATCTGTCATAATCTGATATTTTTCTCCGTCAGTCCTCAAAGTAATTTCACCATTTTGACTGGTGACTTTAACAGGAATCTGTAAATAATCAAATGTTCCCAATACCTTTTTATTAGGATGATATATTTTTCTTTATCGCCACAGCTTATCAGTGCCAGCTGTGGCTGTACCGCTTTTAAAAAATTATAAGTGGAAGACGTACTGCTTCCGTGATGTGCTACCTTCAAAACAGTGCTCTGCAGTTTTTTTCCATATCTACTTACCAAATCATTTTCGGTCTTTGCTTCAATATCTCCTGTAAAAAGCATTGAAAATTCACCATACTGCAATTTAAAAACCAAACTATTATTATTTAAATCTTTTTCATGGAAACCATTTTTACTAGCAGGTGCTAAAAACTTTAAATTTATATTGTCTGCAAACTCCAGTTTTTGCCCAGCACTTAATATTTGGCGGCTTAAAATTCCGTTAAGAATCAATTTCTCTACATCTTTAGAAATTTCACTTTGAGGATTTACAATACCGTTGTCATAAAAATTTTTAACATCAAAATTATTTAATATTTTTATTACTCCTCCTAAATGGTCTAAATGATGATGTGTAATAATCAAAGCATCCAGTTTTCTAACCCCTAAAGTCTTCAATCTGCGAACAAGTATATCACTATTTTTATAATCACCTGTATCCACAAGTATTGCAACAGCCTGATTTCTCAATAAAATTGCATCCCCATGCCCAACATCCAACAATTTTACCTCAAGCTGGCCTTGCAAAAGTGAAATAGCTTCATGAGCTTCTGACCCAAAATCATAAGCTTCATAGCCATACGCTGCGACTGCTATGATAATCGTTAAAAAAATTTCCAAAACTTTTTCATATTTCCTCACAAAAACAAAACGTGCCGTAAAATATCGGCACGTTAAAATTCTACTGGTGGGACATTTTCTGCTTCATGATTTGCTTATAAGTTTCAACACCCGGTTGATCGTAGGCGTCAACATCAGCCAACTCACCTTCATATGCTACGGAAAGCATCAGAAAATAAAGCAGCTGTCCTAAATAATATTCGTCTATCCGAGGCAAAATATATTTCGCATTTAACCGCCCGTCGCTATTCAAAGCCTCTTCATTAGCAGCAAGTGCAATTTTCAGAGCATGGTCAACAGACAAGCCGTCATATTTTTTTAATGAGCTGATATGAGTAAAGGGATTGTTTAAAACAATCTGCTGCTCACGTTCCAATATTTCAACAAACTGTATTACTTTATCTTTTTTCCATCCTGATGCTGTTGTGTTTGAGCATGCATATCAGTGGAACCAACAGCTGAAACCGGAGTACGTCCATAATAAACAACATTGCCTTCACGATCTTTACGCTTCCCAAGAGATTCAGCCAAAAGCTGTACATACCATTCACCAACAGATTTCATTTTCGCCGCATATGGCATAAAAACTTCAATATCAACGCCTTTTTCGGCTGCTGCATACTTCAAGACTGCGTTCAAGAGCGCCGGGTTTTCTCCAAGCGAAGCTGACTGACATGCATTTTCCATATCCCTTGCTCCACATAAAAAGGCATCTATATCCATTCCTATAGCGGCAGCAGTAATTAATCCTGGATCGCTGAAAATACAAAATCGGCCGCCAATACCTTCTTTGATATCAAAACACTGCCATACATTCTCCTTGGCCAAGTTATATAAAGGAGATATATCTTCATCAAGATCGGTTACAACAGCAACCTCCATTTGCAATAACGAAGACTTTTGACACTGCTCATAAAAATAAGAAAACGCTGCTAAAGTTTCTAAAGTCGTACCAGATTTGGAAATAGGAACAAGCAATACTCTGAATTGCTCATTTTTCCCCAGCCTGTGCGTGGCAAGATACTCCACTTCATCCACAACTTCACTATACTGATCTACATCTAAATTATTTCCCGAGAAATATACCCTAGGATAACCATGCCTGCTTTTTTCACAGCCTACATTCCAGCCGGAACCGGCAAAAATATCAAACAGAACTTTATTGCCAAGATAAGATCCCCCTACTCCTAAAAAAACAACAGCATCTATCTCCTGCTGCAGATAACTTCCAAACTGCTTCAATTTAGCAATAGACTCCGGCGTATTAGGATTGCCATTCTTAACGAAAGGCAGTTTCGTAAAAAGCACATGCTCCGGCGTACCATCTTTAGATAAATGTGCCTTTGCCATACCTTGCTCACGTATTAACAGTAAAGCATCTGCAGCATCTTTAGCCTTACTCTCCAAAGTTTCAATAACTGCAGGTGTTATTGTATCAGTATTTATCATATTGCTATAATCAAAAACAAAACCACTTGCTAATGCTATTTCTCCAGATAATTTCATAATATCACCATATCAATTATTTATATACTTAAATATTTTATCATAAAAATATAACAAAAGCAAAAGAACCAATGCTTGAAGGCATTGGTTCTTAAATTATTATTTCTGCAGATTACGTAAATAGTTCTCTGCTGTTTCCAGCTGTATATCCTTTGTGGGCTGTTCGGGCAGTTCCACAACTTCATCAGGCGTAATACCCGTACCATTAATAGATCTTCCAGAAGGAGTATAATATTTAGCCGTAGTTAGCTTTAACCCAGTATTCTGAGGTAGCCTATATACAGTTTGTACCGACCCCTTACCAAAGGTCCGAGTACCAAAAAGCTTCCCGGACTTAGTGTCCTGCACAGCTCCTGCAACGATTTCAGAAGCACTTGCACTGCCATGATCAACTAATACGGCAAGTGGATACTTCACTTGCTCCAAATAAGATTCTTCCGTATATTTGCGACCTTCCCTGTCGATAACGGATACGATCGGTCCCTTAGGAACTAAATATTGTGCAACACGTACAGACTCTCCTAAAATTCCTCCAGGATTCTGCCTTAAATCCAACAGCAGTGCCTGCATACCCTGCTCTTCCAGTTCCTGATATTTCTTCGCAAACTCTCCCGATGTATTCTCGTTAAAAATAGCAATCCTGATATAGCCAATCTTGCTATCTGGCAGCATTTCTCCTGCAACTGACTTGATCTTAATATCGCCACGTACAACTCTTACCGTACGTTCGTTACCTTTATTATCGTCCAAGACCAGCTCGACTTCTGTTCCCAGCGTGCCTCTAATCATTGCAACAACATCTTCAAGCTGCATCCCAGCCGTCTTTTTTCCATCGACCTGAACTATTTTGTCGCCGGCTTTGATACCGGCTTTTTCTCCAGGCGTTCCCTCTAAAGGTGCAACTACAACAAAATTATTCTCCTTTTTACCGACTACTACGCCGATACCGCCAAAAAAACCTTCTGTTACATTACTGATATCTTTAAAACTCTGCTGATCCAAATACACAGAATACGGATCATCTAAGGCTTTTACCAAACCTGTAGCTGCGCCATCAAATAATTTTCCATCACTTGGCTGTTCTACAAATTTTTCCCGGACCAAAACTAACGTCTTGAGAAATTTCAAACTTCCCAAAGCATCACCGGTAATGCGCTCCATACTGTAAAATATAGCTCCAAGCGTAACAACTATAGCGCAAAGGCAGGCTACAAGCACTGTCATCATACTAAAACGTTTTTTAAACATAACTTCCCGCCTCGCTTATCTTCCCTTAAATCAAGGTAAATAATCCAACGGTTCAGTTACCTCGCCGTGGATACGTACTTCAAAATGACAGTGCGGGCCAGTAGACCAGCCAGTACTGCCGGCATACGAAATTACCTGACCCTTATTTACATATTGTCCTTCGCTGACGGCAAGTTCCTGATTATGGCCGTACAAAGAAACAAGTCCTCCGCCATGATCAATCATCACTGCATAACCATAACCGCCCATCCAGCCAGAATAAATTACTGTACCAGAGTCAGCCGCTACAATCGGTGTACCATAATCACAGGCAATATCCATACCGGAATGATATCTTGTTGTGCCAAATACAGGATGTGTACGCCAACCATAATAAGAAGTTATCTCACCTGTTACTGGCCAGATAAACTTACCGGTTCCACCGCCCGTAGGCATAGAAGAACTACGTTCCAAGCTTCTCAACATACTCGCAATATTCTCAGAAATGGCAAGTAAGCGGTCATAATCTTCATCAGCCTGGCGACTTTCTTCTTCAGCCCTATAAAGCAGCTGAGCACGCTCTTCCTTGCTGGCTTCAGCCTTCTGCTGCTTTTCATCAAGATCACTGCGCATTTTTTCAATATCAGCCATCTGCGCATCCAATTCTTTCTGACGCGCTTCAATTTCAGCAGTTTCCTTCATGATTGTATCCATCATTGCCAAATCGCGGCTGATAATTTTTTGCAACAAAAACATTCTTGAAGAAAAATCTGAAAAATCTTTTGCACCTAACAATACATCAAGATAATTGATTTGTCCATTGATATAAATATCGCGCAGACGCTGGCGATAAATCTTCATACGGCCTTCCATTTTAGCTTTCTTTTCAGCTAAAACTTCTTGGTTTTCGTCAATCAGTGGCTGTAATTTATCACGTTTGGCTTCGATCTCTTTAATCTCTGCCTGCAGACGATTCAATTCAGCAACAATCTCTTCCATTCTGTCACTGGCAGCTTCTGCTTCACGACGAGCACGTTCTTTAGCTATTTCCATTTGCTGCATTTTTTGCTGTACGTCATCATATTCCGCTTGCTTATCTTCCAGCTCATTTGCAAAAGCCGGCAAAATTTGCATAACAGCGAATATCAACGCCAATACAGCCATTAAAACTTTCTTTTTTGGCATAATCGGCCTCCGCTGTTAAACTTTTAAAAACTTGCGCAAGGAAATATAACTTCCTGCAGCACCAATTGCCGTTCCGGCTAAAATAATAGAAATATCGACATAGGTGAGCATTGGATATGCCGGAACCATTGGTAAAAAGCCAGTGTCGCATAAATACGAGACAAAAGCGCCGCATAGGTACCGTTAATAACAAAATTAGCAATCAACGCCCCAAAAAAACCAAGCGTCATACCTTCCAGAATAAAAGGCCACCTGATAAACCAGTCGGTAGCGCCAACATATTTCATAATATTGACCTCTTTTCTCCTGGCAAAAACAGTTAACCTAATAGTATTAGCAATAATAAACAATGTTGCAAGAGCCAGTAAAATTACCAGAACAACACCGCCAATACGCAGTATTTTCGTCATCTGAAAAATATGTTCTACTATTTCCTGACCGAATTTAGCTGTTTCTACGCCTTCCATTTCGTGTATCTGCGGCGCCAGTTCATTAATTCTATCAGGTCTGTCTACCTGCACTTCAAATGAATTAGGAAAAGGATTATCAGTTCCTAATGAATGCAGCAACTTTTCCTGCTGCCCCAACCGTTCCTTAAATCTGGAAAGAGCTTCTTGCTTACTGACCTCTGTCACGCTTAGAACACCGGGCAAATTCTCCAGTGTCTGCTTCATATCGCTTAGCCCAGGGGCTTCAACAGAATCTTCCATATAAACAGTAATCTGCACCTGACTTTCGAGATATTGCGCTAAATTATTGGTATTGATAAAAATCAGCAGAAACATACCTAAAACAAGTAATGAAAGTGCCACAGTAGACACCGAAGCAAGGCTCATCAAGCCGTTACGTTTGATAGATTTATAGGTTTCCCGGATAAAATATTCTTTTGTACTAAGACTCATAACCGTATACCCCTTTTAAATCATCACGAACAATCGACCCTTTTTCAATGGCAATAACTCGTTTTTCCATATTATCAACGATTTCTTTATCATGTGTCGCCATCACGATAGTAGTTCCACTTTCATTGATCTCACTGAAAATACGCATTATATCCCAGCTTGTTTCCGGATCAAGGTTACCTGTCGGCTCATCAGCAATTACAAGCAGCGGATCATTAACAATCGCACGTGCGATCGCTACACGCTGCTGTTCGCCACCTGATAATTCCGTTGGATAAGAATTGGCCCGTTTACGCAATCCAACTAAATCCAGCACACTCATCACGCGGCGCTTGATTTTACGATAGGGAGTTTCTATAACCTGCATAGCAAAAGCAACATTGTCATAAACAGTGCGATCAGGAAGTAACCTGTAATCTTGAAAAATAATCCCTAACTGTCTGCGCAAATAAGGAATTTCCTTTTCTTTAAGCTCCAATAGATCCACACCATTTACATATATATTGCCAGTAGTTGGTATTACCTCACGAAAAAGCATCTTAATAAAAGTGGATTTTCCGGCACCGCTCGGCCCGACAACAAAAACAAATTCGCCAGGCTGGATATGGATATTGACATCACGCAAAGCTACTGAACCGCTTGGATATGTTTTACTGACATCGGTCATTAAAAGCATGGTGAAAGCTCCCTTCTCTTCAACACTCAAACAATTACGTCAGTCTTTATCATCACGACAAATCCCAATTCATCGTTTTTCTTCAACCTTTTTTAGCAAAGCAAAAGCTTTATCAGAGTTGATCTGCGCTTTATGCCGCAAAATTTCAATATTCTTATTTTGTTCAAGCGGAGTTTTCTGCCAACCAGCTACAGCAGCCTGAACAATCGTATCTCTATCAATTTTTTCAACCGTTCCAATAGGTTTTTCACCAATAGCGTTTACAAAGCTATCTACTTTAGGGTCATAAGATATTGCCAACAGCGGCGTTTGCATTACAGCAGCAAAAACCAGTGCATGCAGCCGCATTCCAATCAAAAGGTCAAAATTTCCTATGATAGAAAGAAATTCCTCAGTATTATATTTTTCATTCAATAAAAATATATCCTTTTGGCAAACCAAAGCTTTACGCAGTTTCTCACAGGCTTTTACATCAACAGAATACTGCAGCGGCAACAAAATCAGCTGCGCCCCATAGCTCTGCTGCAAGTTGGAAGCAGCTTCAGCCAAAACCTGAAAACATTGACTGTCACCAGACCAAGGACGTACAGAAATACCTATGACGGGCTTGGTTAAATCTACACCAGCCTCCTGCAGCAGGTACTGCCCGCATTCTTTAGTTACGGGATTAAGCGAAAGTACTGAATCAGCCGTAACCGTTATCTTCTCGGGTTTTACGCCCATTTCAATAAGTTCCGCTGCAGACTCACTATCTCTTACTGTAATCAAATCTGCCTCATTGCAAACCAAACTTGTCAATTTTCGAGCCCATTTGGCTCTAATAGGTCCAATGCCTTGAGCAAAAAGCATTACTTTTTTCCCAAAAAATTTTCCCAATCCAATAATGCTAAGATAATATAATAAACTTCGTTTACTGGTCACGTCCTGAAGCAGGCTTCCGCCTCCTGAAATAATCAATTCAGAATCTTTCATCGCCCGAATAATCCCTAACGGATTGAAGCGATATACACTGCAAACCTGGTGTTTAGCCGCAGTGTCTTCCGGATTGCCTGACAACACGGTCAGTTCTACGTTTTTCTCCACTTGCCGCAACGATTCTATAATAGCAGTAAGCATGGCTTCGTCACCGGCATTAGCAAACCCGTAGTAACCGGAAATCAAAATTTTACTCATGCTCTAAGAATCTCCTTTGCCATTTCTGCACATAAGGCAGCAAAATAGAAACGGCGATAACAGCAATGATACCTAATACAGCACCCAGAGCATAGCCGTCGACGGCACGAATATAACTCATGATAACAGGTGTACGCATATGTGCAAAAGTCTGCACTAAAGACCCCTGCCCAATAGTAGCTCCAACCACTAACAGCATCTGCCATAAACGCGGTGCCTGTTTATATGCCGCAAATGCCGCTAAATAAAACGCGGGATGTCCAATCATAAATTCTTTTTCACGCGGGCGTGCATACATCATCTGCTCAAGGAACAGACGCATTTTAATTTCAAGAGCCGGAACCGGAACCCCAGCGGTATGACCGCTGCGACCAACAAAAATATATGCTACAAAAGCCAATACACCCAAAAATGCAACATGTTTTACTGTTATCCTGGTACTGAAAAAATTTTTCAGGTGCACAGCAATATTTCCAATCTGGCCTTTGCTGAGAACATTAAATCGCTGCATATACCATAGAGAAATCAACAGCACAGGTAAAATAAACGTTAATTTTACCCCTTTATAAATATCAATTTCCAGGAAAAACCTGCTGTCGCCTAAAACAGCCGCTACAAAAGATGCTCCAATTAAAGAAAGTATCACAGCCAAAGCCAGCTGCCATGTAGCACTGATAATAATCTTCAGCGTGTTTGGGGTATTTTTTTTGCAGGACTCCCAAAGTTCGACAATAACTGTCATCGATAATACTGGGAAAACAGTTGCCGCAATCAGAGCCAGTAACTGACGTGTAAGGATTCCGCCAAATTTCAGCAAAGTTACACTGGCAACAATACCGCCAGTCAGCAATAACATATACTGTATTTTTTACTGAAATTAAACAGCAATGTTAAATACATAATCCCACCGGCCAGAATAGCAAATGCCAGCGGCACTAGCCAGGCCCGTTCTGGGAAATATGGAGCAAACTTACCGTCAGCAGTATTTTTAGAAAAAACTCCTGCCGGTCCAAGCTTATATCCTCTTGCCTGCACATCGTCGGCAATTTTCGAAACATAATCTAAATTAAGCTCTAAAATATCCCTGCCTTCCTGAGGGATCATAAACGGTTTGATATAGTTGATACGGATATTACGTTCTTCATCTGTAAGAGCCCAACGTCTCAAAGCTTCTGGCATTTTCAGTTTTCTCTGCTCGGCTTTGTCAATAATATATGTACGTGCAACACGATAATCCATATGCTCAGCTAACGGAAGGAGTCCGTCCATTGCAGCAAACTGCAGCTGTGTATAATGTTCTACCATTCCAAAAGTCATATTCTGTTTCTTTAACTTATGAGCCATATAGGCAATGTAATCCGGATAACCAACTACTTCACGACCACAGCCTATATACCCGGTTACATTGGCACCAGACTTATCGATCCTACGAAAAATACTCCTGATTTTATCATAATCATTAGGCAAATAATTCATTGGTCTGACGATAACATTAAAGCCGAAAGCTTTTGCTTTGCGCATTTCTTCTGTCGAAAGGCCTAAAGGAGCTTGCATAACGCCAGGCTTGCTGTCATAATTTTCTTCTGTAATGACCATTGGATTACCTAAAATCTCAATTATCTGCGGTTCGTTGTTTACTATCCGCAAACGGTCCTTGCCATAACGCAGATACAGATCCTCCACCACTTCTGTCAAAACATCATATGACGTCCCGACAGTCACATAGACAGCATTAGGCACTACAATACCTTCGGAAAGTACAGGAGCAAATTTACCACCATCGCCGCCCAAAGCAGAGCCTTTTAGCAGCTCCTCCCCAGTAACAGCTACAATAGAACCGTTGTTGTTAAGCTTCTCTAAGGTAGTATCAAACACTACCAGACTTGTAACTCCGGCCTTTTTAAATCCTGCCAGCACGTCATTTAAAGACAAGCCTTCCCAGTTCGCTATATGTTCCAGCCCTTCATATTCCATTGCCATTTCGACAGTATCGTTGCGCTGCTCAATTTCATGACGCTGATAGTTCAACCATAATGAAACTATCAGTCCTATAGCTATTATCGCAATAAGTACCGGGTTATAACGGCTTTTCATCAGCTGATCTCCACCTAATTCAAAATTTCTTTTTCAATAATTACAGTTTCTTTTGCTGGCTGCGCAGATACGCTTCAACAAACATTTCCAAACCACCGTCCATGACAGCCTGCACATTACCTGTTTCAGCATTAGTACGATGATCTTTAACCAGTTTATAAGGCTGGAATACATATGAACGGATCTGACTGCCCCATTCTATGTCCTGATAGTCACCGGCGATATCGCTTTTTAAAGCATCCTGCTTAGCTCGTTCATATTCATATAGCTTTGCACGAAGAAGCTGCAAACACCGTTCCCGGTTCTGGATCTGTGATCTTTGCGTCTGGCACTGTACGATTATTCCAGTAGGAAGATGCGTCATACGCACAGCAGAGCTCGTTTTATTTACATGCTGTCCACCAGCACCACTAGCTCGATAGGTATCAACTTTCAAATCTGCAGGATTGATGTCAATTGCAACGCTGTCATCCAGTTCCGGCATAACATCCACCGCGGCGAAAGAAGTATGCCGGCGGGCATTCGCATCAAACGGAGAAATACGCACCAGACGATGTACACCCTTTTCACTTCTCAAATATCCGTAAGCATTATGTCCATTAATCTGAAGCGTAGCACTTTTAACACCAGCTTCATCTCCCGGAAGATAATCGAGCATTTCCACTTCATAGCCTTCACGTTCAGCAAAGCGGGAAAACATACGCAGCAGCATAGAAGTCCAATCCTGCGCTTCTGTTCCGCCGGCACCGGCATGTAATGTAAGAATAGCATTATTGGCGTCGTACTCGCCATTCAAAAGCATGCCTAATTCTAAATGTTCAACATCAGTACGAATAGAAGCCAGCGTTTCTTCCATTTCAGGTAACAGACTTTCGTCATCTTCTTCCAGCGCCAGTTCGCACAAAACTTCCATGTCCTCTACTCTGGTTTCCAAAGAACGAAATGTTTCTACCTCTTCTTTCAACTGCGTTACAGCCTGAGCAGTTTTCTGCGCCGTTTCAGGTTCATCCCAAAATCCAGGTGCACCCATTTTATGTTCTAATTCTGCAATACGGTCCTCTTTGACAACTACGTCAAAGAGATCCCCTCATTTCCTCTAGTTTCTGTTTTAATGCTGCAATCTCCGGTTTATATTCCTCAATCAACACTAACTTCACATCCTCTCTTAATAACACCAGTAAAGTTGAAACTTACCGCTTCAACTTTACTGTAACTAAAACCAACTATAAATTTCTGTAAATCTTACTTATCCTGCCCGCAGCAATTTTTATATTTTTTACCGCTGCCACAGGGACAAAGATCATTTCGTCCGGTCGTTTCACCTTTTACCAGAGGCTGTTTTTTTATATCATCGCCTTCCCCCGGGTTGTTAGTGGATGCGTTTTCCAACCGATCTTCAACCTTAGGCTGCGCCACAACATTTACACGGTAAATATAGCGTACTACATCGTCTTGAATAGCGTCAATCATCGCCTGGAACATATCATAGGCTTCAAATTTATATTCAACCAACGGATCTTTCTGTCCATAAGCCCGCAGACCTACACCCTCACGCAGCAAATCCATAGAATCCAGATGCTCCATCCAATGGTTATCGACAACTTTAAGCATTACAAGATTTTCCAGTTCGCGCATTAATTCAGGTGTAATAGCATCCTCGCGTTCAGCGTAATGTTCATCGGCAACTTTATGCAGATATTCTTCCAGCTCTTCACGGCTGAGATTTTGCAGATAATCAATCTGCAGCAAATCAGCCGGAGCATAAAACTCCTCAGCATAAGCAATTAATGCCTGCAAATCCCAATCCTCTGAATAAACTTCCGGCGGCGCATACATCGCCATCGTACGGTCTACAACTTTATGTATCATATCCATAATAGTATCACGCAGATTTGCCTGCTGCAGGATCTTTTTACGCTGGGCGTAAATAACCTCACGCTGCTGATTCATAACATCGTCATATTCCAAAACCTGTTTACGAATAGCAAAGTTTCTGGCTTCAACTTTTTTCTGAGCCGATTCGATAGAACGGGTAACAAGCTTATGTTCAATCGGTTCATCTTCCTCCATCCCCAGTTTGTCCATAATACTGGAAATATTATCAGAACCGAACAAACGCATCAGGTCATCTTCCAAAGACAAGAAAAATTTTGAAGAACCAGGATCACCTTGACGAGCGCAGCGGCCACGCAGCTGATTATCAATACGGCGGCTTTCATGCCTTTCCGTACCAATGATGTGAAGACCTCCTAATTCTGGAACGCCTTCACCCAAGACAATATCCGTACCACGGCCAGCCATATTCGTAGCAATGGTAACAGCGCCATATTGACCGGCTCCGGAAATTATTTCAGCTTCTTTTTCATGATATTTAGCATTCAAAACATTATGCGGAATCCCGCGCCGTTTCAGCATCGCCGATAATTCTTCTGACTGAGCGATGGAAGTAGTACCCACCAGTACCGGTCGTCCAGACTTATGGCATTCTTCAATCTCATTAACTGCGGCTTTATATTTAGCGCGTTTCGTTTTCAAAATAACATCAGGATAATCAATCCTGACCATAGGTTTATTGGTAGGAATAACAACAACGTCAAGTCCGTAAATTTTCTGGAATTCCTGTTCTTCTGTTTTAGCAGTACCAGTCATACCGGAAAGTTTTTCATACATACGGAAATAGTTCTGGAAGGTAATAGTCGCCAAAGTCTGACTTTCACGCTCAACTTTAACACCTTCTTTAGCTTCAATAGCCTGATGCAAGCCTTCCGAAAAACGACGGCCAAACATTAACCGGCCTGTAAATTCATCAACAATGATAACTTCGCCGTCTTTTACAACATAATCTTTATCACGGTGCATAATAGCTTTGGCCTTCAAAGCACACATCAGCTGATGTGAAAAATCAACGCCGTGTTCAGTATCATACATATTTTCTATGCCCAGCATTTTTTCAGCTTTAGCAATACCGATTTCAGTAGGGGCAACTGTTTTCAGCTTTTCATCAACAGTATAATCTTCCCCTTCATCCATTTTAGCAACTACCTGAGCCAAAACTTTATACAAATCAGTAGATTTTTCGCCAGGTCCGGAGATAATAAGCGGAGTTCTCGCTTCATCAATCAAAATACTGTCAACTTCATCGACAATACAATAATTTAAAGGCCGTTGTACCATTTGATCTTCGTCAACGACCATATTATCACGCAGATAATCAAAACCGAACTCGTTATTAGTGCCATAGGTAATATCAGCAGCATAAGCAGCTTTGCGGTCCGGATAATCAAGCGCATGCGCAATAAGACCTACGGAAAGGCCTAAAAATTTAAAAACACGCCCCATATCCTCACTGTCACGGCGAGCCAGATATTCATTGACCGTAACGACATGAACGCCCTTTCCTGTCAACGCATTCAAGTATGCCGGCAAAGTAGCTACCAGAGTTTTACCTTCACCAGTGCGCATTTCAGCAATTTTACCACGATGCAGAACACAACCGCCAATAAGCTGCACATCAAAATGGCGCATGCCTAAGACACGTTTGGCCGCTTCACGGACAACTGCGAATGCTTCAGGTAAAATATCATCTAATGTTTCACCTTTAGATAACCGTACTTTAAAATCAGCTGTCTTAGCGGCCAGATTTGCAGAGCTTAAGCCTACCATATCTTTTTCTAATGCGTTGATTTTATCGACAATGACTCCGATCTCTTTTAATTCTTTTTCATTCGGGTCACCAAAAATTTTTTTCAACAAACCTTCGAGCAAAATAATCACTCCTTAAATTTTTACAATAAAAAACACTATACCTAACTTAAAATTTTAGCAGAAAAGCCTGCAAAAGTCAAAAAGCCCGGGGCTTCAACCCCAGGCTTTTTGTGAACTTTCAGTAAATTATTTTCCTATTTAATATTGCCACTTATTTTAATTCCGGAGCCAACAAACCGTAATTACCATCTTTACGACGATAAACCACGTTCACGCCACCAAAATCAGGATCATAAAAAACGAAGAAATCATGATTCAAAAGATTCATTTGTAAAATAGCTTCTTCTGCAGTCATTGGATGCATAGCAAAAGATTTATTCTTAATAATCTTGAATTCACCATCATCTTCTGCAACTGTTTCTACAGAAGCTGGGACCACGGCATCCTGGAAGTTATTGTATTTTCTCTTCATCAGGCGGGTTTTATATTTGTGGATCTGGCGTTCGATTTTTTCTATTACCAAATCAATGGAGGAATACATATCTTTGGTCGTTTCCTGTGCTCTCAGCAAGATCCCACTCGCCGGTACAGTAATTTCCACAATATGATTACCTTTTTCCACTTTCAAAACTGCTGAAATATCACCGACAGTTTTAAACTGTTTCGTTACTTTCGTAATCTTTTTTTCGACATAATCTTTTAATGCCGGAGTTACATCAATGTTTTTACCACGTACGTTTACGTTCATAATTCATACCTCCTTGAATTCCCCAAGGTGATGGGATCGCAAGCTCTCTGCTTGCTTTAATATAGTAATTCGCCGCGCTCCGCAAATCTCCTGCTGATAAAGTAACAAAAAACTCGCATGTCTCAAAAATTTCACATGCGAGTTTACAATTGATACTAATGTAACACTTCGGGTAATAAAACACCCAATTAACCTTAGTAACACTTATAATATTTTGGATAAAAAGCTGCGCGTGCGTTCTTCTTTCGCATGCAAAAAAACCTCTTCTGGTTCTCCCTGCTCTACGATAACTCCGCCATCTACAAAAATGACCCTGTCACCGACTTCACGGGCAAACCCCATCTCATGAGTTACCACTGCCATTGTCATACCTTCTTTGGCCAGGCTTTTCATGACATCCAATACTTCATTGATCATTTCCGGATCGAGAGCAGAAGTGGGTTCATCAAACAACAATGCTTTAGGTTTCATTGCCAAAGCCCTTGCAATCGCTACACGCTGCTGCTGTCCACCGGAAAGCTGATCAGGATAAGCATTTGCTTTATCATCCAAGCCAACTTTTATCAACAGTTCCTGTGCCGTTTGTTCTGCCTCACTGCGGCTGATACCACGCACCTTCATTGGCGCCAGCACTAAATTTTCAAGAACAGTCATATGCGGGAACAGATTAAAACGCTGGAATACCATCCCGACTTCTTTACGTATTTCATTAATATTTGCTTCCCCTGTCAACGGTATACCGTCAATAACTATACTGCCGCCTGTCGGTTCTTCCAAATAATTTATACAACGCAGTAAAGTACTTTTACCACTGCCAGATGGTCCAATAATTACCACAACTTCGCGTTCAGCAATTGTCAAATCAATACCCTTTAAAACATCTAGATTACCATAACTTTTTCGCAGATCAGTTATTTTAATCATTGCTTCATTCATTTCGTATCATACCTCCGTTCCAACATCCCTACGAGACGGGCAACCGTAAAAGTCATAATCAAATAAATAACAGCTACAGCCATCCAAATTTCGAAGGATGCATATGTACGGGCGATAATCAACTGACCACGACGCGTAAGTTCTTCAAACCCAATAACAGAAACCAACGAAGAATCCTTCAACATTGCAATAAACTCGTTGCCCAAAGGTGGAATAATGCGTTTAAAGGCCTGCGGCATAATAACATAACGCATAGTCTGCGCCCAGCTCATTCCTAAAGAACGGCCAGCTTCCATTTGACCCTTATCAATTGATTGGATACCGGCACGGAAAATTTCCGCAATATAAGCACCACTATTGATAGAACAGGCAGAAATTGCTGCAAAATAGGGATCCACGCGGTGCCCAATAATTCCCGGCAAAGCGAAATAAACCAAAAATATCTGTACCAGAAGCGGCGTTCCACGAATAAAATCCACATAACAATTAGCAAAATAACGCACCGGTTTTATACTGGCAAGACGTGCTATACCGACTGTCATACCTATCAAAAGGCCAAAGCCTACGCTTAAAGCCGTTATTTCGATCGTAATACCGGCACCAGCCAGCAGCAAGGGCAAGGCATCCCAAATCAAGCTGAAATTAATATCCATGCAGTTTGTCTCCCTTTCATTGTCAGCTCTTTAAAATTCACCAAAGAAAATACGGAGCACACCACCGTCACCGTTGATGTACTCCGCATCCAGATATGACCATATTATTTCTTTACTTCACCAAACCAGGTTTTGTAAATCTTGTCATACTCGCCGTTTTTCTTCAATTCGGCCAGAGCTTTATCGATTTCAGCAGCTAATTTATCATTGCCTTTTTTAACTGCAATGCCGTATTCCTCAGCTTCAAGCACATCGCCTACAGTTTTGGCATCAGCACTACCGCCTTGTGCCAAATAATAGCCAACTACCGGGCTGTCGTTGATAACAGCATCCACGCCGCCATTCTTTAATTCCATAGCAGCTTCTGTATTCGTGTTGAATGCCGTTACTTTGGCATCTTTTACGCTTTCTGCTTTAGCTGCGCCGGTAGTACCGATTTGGACAGCAATTCTTTTACCTACCAAATCCTCGATACCTTTAATGGTATCATTGTTCTTCTGTACCATAACTACCAAACCGGATCTGTAATAAGGGGCGGAGAACAGTACTGCCTCCTGACGCTCAGGAGTAATACTCATACCAGCAATTACGGTATCAATATTACCGGAACTCAATGCAGGGATCAACGCATCAAACCCCATATTCATGATTTCAACCTTGTAACCCATCTGTTTGCCAATGGCCCGGATAAGGTCCATATCAAAACCAGTATATTCTTTAGAGCCTTCTTTTTGGAATTCAAACGGTGCAAAAGTAGGTTCAGTGCCCACACGCAGAACTTTTGCAGGTTCAGCTTTTTTAGCTTCTTCTTTGCCGCCGCAACCGGCTACCATTAAGGACAAAGCTGCTAAAACAGCCATTGCCATAAGTAAATATTTTTTCATTTTACAACCTCCAGAAAAATATCTGGACTGCACTCAACACGCAGCCCTTTATATTTGTTAATTATATAACTAAAAACGGCCTGGCGCAACCTAAAGTTATACGAATATTATTTCTTTTCTTCACCAAACCATGTTTTATATAATTTATCATATTCTCCGTTTTGTTTCATTTCGGCTAAAGCTTTATTAATTTCAGCAGCCAGCTTATCATTGCCCTTTTTTACTGCAATACCATAGTCCTCCGAATTAATGACCGCACCGACAACCTTTGCGTCAGCGCTCCCCCCTGCTGCAAATAATACTTCAAAACAGGGCTGTCATTAATTACAGCGTCGGCACCGCCGTTTTTCAGTTCCATAGCAGCAGCAGTATTGTCGTTAAACGCGGTTACCTTGGCATTTTTAACTTCGCCTGCTTTATTAGCTCCTGTGGTCCCGATCTGCACAGCAATTCGTTTTCCTTCCAAATCACTGAAGCCTTTGATTGTATCATCATCTTTTTTTACCATTACGATCAGGCCAGAAGTATAGTATGGGTCAGAAAACACCACTACTTTTTACGTTCATCAGTAATACTCATCCCAGCGATCGCAACATCAATATTTCCTGAATTCAACGCCGGGATCAAAGCATCAAAGCCCATAGAAGAAATCTCTACTTTATAACCAAGCTTCGTGCCAATAGCACGAATAAGATCCATATCAAAGCCAGTAAATTCATCCGAGCCTTCTTTTTGAAACTCAAATGGTGCAAAAGCCGGTTCGGTACCAACCCTTAATACCTTTTCCGTTTCTGCCTTCTTGGGAGCTTCCTGTGAACCGCCACAGCCGGCAGCCAGCAATGCAAGCATTGCCAATAAAGCCATCATTAAAAATCCAATCTTTTTCATTTTTACCCCTCCAAATCAATTCAGCAGCTTTCCAACCGCTTCTATTTATAATATTTTCTTATTATAGTACTAAATATCACGGCAGGCAATAAAAAAATACCGTTATTTTTAATAACGGTACAAATTTCACAGACAACTCAGCTGACCTGGTTTTCGCCCCCACACTCGCCTGCTGGAGGGTTCGCTCATAAGCTTTTCAGAGCTCCCCACTACTACCCCTCTCGCCTTTGCGGCAGGACTTACTTCTAAGCTGCGCCGTGCTCACAATACTTTGATTGCTTACGTGGATCGTTTTGCCCGCAACTGGCCTCGACTTGCAACCACAGACCTGAGTTGTATTTATAATTATACATTAAGCAAAAAATTTTTGCAAGTGTCTTTGCTAATCAACTTTTTCGTAGTATACTATTATCACCATGTGAATGAGGACGGATTGTTTATGATTGCCATACCACAATTCTTAGATTTTCCTGACGACGGACAAACTTCGGAAATCTGCGAATTCTTTTTGAAAATGCTACAACATAAGAATAAGGCGCTTTATATGCACAGCCAGCAGGTCGCCAACTATGCTGCCAGCATCGCCGCCAAGCTGGGATTACCGCCGGCAGAAGTTTCCTGTATCAAAACCGCAGCATTGCTGCACGATATAGGCAGTCTTTCCGTGCCCAACATGATCCTTATGAAAGCCCCTTACCTGAGCACCCGCGAAATGTCTATCTACAAACGGCATTGCCAGGCTGGCGCAAGCATGCTTGAAAATATCCAAGGTTTCAGCCATATTATCCCCATCATTCATGCCCACCATGAAAAATGGGACGGCACCGGATATCCCAAACGCCTTAAAGGCGTAAACATTCCTCTGGGAGCCAGAATTATTTCTGTAGCAGACCACTATGATAAATTTATTAATCCCTGCACCCAGCAATGGCAGAAAACACACAGCGAAGCAATTATCGAACTGCAAAACAAAGCAGGGCTTGATTTTGACCCTAATGTTGTAAAAGCGTTCATGCAATCAGTTATTCCCAGTAAAATTATCAAACAAAAAAAATAATAATATCGACTACTTGCTGTCAGACACTGGCAGCAAGTTTTTTATTGTATTTGTCCATAATTTTCGATACTGCCGCAAAATGCAAGTCCATAAACTTCTACAGCTCCAGCATTTTTCAAAGTTTGGGCAGCCTCTTCCATTGTCGCTCCAGTAGTAAAAATATCATCTACAACAATCACAGTTTTACCGGTAACATTTTGTGTAACAGCAAAACAATCTTCTAAATTCATTTTTCGTTCCTGCGGGCTTAAATCATACTGGGGAACAGTTTCACGCCTTCTCGTCAGAGCCGGAGTCAAACAATATTCGGCATCAGTATTTTTAAATAAAACCAGCGGGATCTCGAATCCCCTCGCTCTTGTCCTTTGCCTTGACGTTGGTATTGGTACAATCATTACATCACGCTTACTTAAAATATTCCGCAGAAATTCCGGCCAGCCGTCAACACTAATCCGGCAGCATTCTTCTGCCAACAGCTCCAAAATATCCCTGCGGTTCTTAAACTTTACATTTTGTAATGCCGTTTTTAAAGCGCCGTTATACCTGAACAACATCCCCGCACCATCTAAAGCTTCACGACCCGACAGCCACAAAGGCTGCAATAACACTTCTCTGCAAACACTGCAAAACAAACCGTCTTCAGAGATCTGACCGCAGCCGGCGCACTTTCGTGCCCAAAATACCGACAGTAACAGCGCATACCATTTTTTTATCAACCGTATAAACATGGGTGATTATGCATCACCTTTCCCTAAATTTATAACGTCCTTAAAAAATATCTCCCTGCTCCTGCAGTCGTTCCGCCAACAGCGAATAACGTTTTCTCGTTCTGTCATTATCCACCGCAGTCTGTACCGCCGCTTTCGTTCCTACTAAAATAACCTTCTGCCGTGCACGCGTTACTGCTGTATACAGCAAATTCCGCTGCAGCATGATATAGTGCCCTGGAACCATCAGCAAAATAACCGTCGGATACTCGCTCCCCTGCGATTTATGTACGCTCATCGCGTATGCAAGCTGCAATTCATCAATTTCATTAGGTGTATAAGTTACATACTCACCATCAGCACGCTCAGGATAATCAACAGTAACATTGCGGCCATTTATATACACGATCCTGCCAATATCACCATTGAAAACCTCTTTCTCATAGTTATTGCGAATCTGCATCACCTTATCACCGGCCCGCAGAACATTTCCAGGCGTATTGACCTCACTTTTATTCAGCTCCGGAGGATTGATCCGCTGCTGAAGCAAATGGTTAAGGTTCTGAACGCCACAGGGATTCTTATGCATAGGCGATAAGACCTGTACGGACTGCCAGTCACTTTGCTGCGTCAATCTGGCATAAATATTAGCCACATATTCCGCCGCATCAAATTCATTCTCGATCTCTACAAAAGTAAAATCGCTGCTCGGCTCCCACTCAGGCATCTGCCCGCGGTTTATCCTATGTGCATTACGCACAATAGGGCTTATCTCAGCCTGACGAAAAACATTTTCTAATCTTACAACAGGCATTTTCTGCGAACGGATAATATCCTTTAAAACAGATCCGGCACCAACAGACGGAAGCTGGTCGACATCGCCGACAAAAATCAGCCGACAGCCGCCCTGAACCGCTTTCAGCAGATGATAAGTAAGCGTAATATCCAGCATCGAAGCTTCGTCGATTATAATTGCATCGGCATCCAGAGGATCACCGTCATTCTTGCCAAAGTTAAAGCCGCCGCCATTCGGCGTATATTCCAGTAACCTATGTACTGTCACCGCAGGATGCCCGGATGAATCGGCCAACCTTCTGGCAGCGCGGCCCGTAGGCGCTGCCAGGAGTATCCGACAGCCAGCTTTTTCCAGCACTGCCAAAATCCCCTTGATTACAGTCGTTTTACCTGTACCAGGCCCGCCTGTAAGAACAAACACACCATATTTTAAAGAAGCATGAATAGCTTCTTTCTGTGCCTCAGCCAATACAATACCGGCTTCAGACTCCCATTGCCCAATAATCTTATCAACATTGACTTTTTCCAACGCATCAGCCAGATCGCGTAATTTAAGCAGCCTTTTAGAAGTCTGAACTTCCGCCTGATACAAATACTCAGGATAGATCAGCCGTAAACCGCCAACTTCTTCCGTACGCAGCATGTCCTCTGCCAAAAGCTTTTGAAAAACATCATTGACAACGCTGCTGCTGACCTGCAGTAGCCTCACTGTTTCGCGCAGCAGCAACTCCTCAGGTACACAGGTATGCCCTGCTGAAGCAGCCTGATTTAGCGCATATTCCAACCCGGCTTTAATCCGTTCCTCACAGGCGCCGTCCATCCCGGTCGCCAAGGCAATCTTATCTGCAGTTCTAAAACCGATACCGGTAATATCACTAGCCAGGCTATATGGATTCTCCTGAATCCTTTTCATCGCCGTAGCTCCATATTGCGCCTGCAGCTTCGGCGCATAATTAGCACTGACGCCGTGCGATTCCAAATACACCATCAATTCCCGCATATCCGACAACTCTGCATAAGACATCCCAATAGCTTCGGCCTTCTTTCTGCCGATACCTGAAATCTCGGTCAGCCGATGCGGTGATAAAGATAAAACATCCAGCGTATCTGAGCCAAAATGCTCAACGATACGGGCGGCCATAGTTTTACCAATGCCCCTGACCGCACCTGAAGCCAAAAAACGCTCCACACCATCGGTAGTTGAAGGTTTTATAGCCTGGCAGACCTCAGCACGAAACTGTCTGCCGAACTTGGCGTGTTCGCCCCAGCTGCCGCTGAGCTCCACCGACTCTCCCAAAAAAGGAGCCGGTCCCCGGTAAACGACACTTACCTTACCTTCATGGTCAGTTTTCACCCTGAAAACACTGAACTGGTTATCTTCACTTTGAAAAACTATATTATCAATAACGCCCTGCAATTCTTGCATTATTCCACCACCGTACAAAACAAATGTTCTCGTTTATTATAACACGTTTTCAAATAAAACAAAACTTTTCGCCATATTCTTTTCACACCTGTAACCCTGAATAAACTTTGACAGCAAGCTATTTTTTAGCTATAATATATTAAGTTGTTTATACTCCAACCAACATTTTATTTTAAAAATTAAAGCTCGCCTCTTTGAAAGGAGAACTACCTTGAAATCAATTGGAACACAAATAGCTATAGATATGTATAACTGCAGCGATCTGCTTTTAAGCGACGCTTCCGGCGTTCAGGCAACCATTCAAAGCGCAGCCGCAGATTTCGCCATGCAGCCGCGGGAAACTTATATCAACTGCGAAGAAGGCATCAACGAATATTCTGTTTTTTCACATTGCAAGCAAGGTCATGTGACCCTGCATCTATATCCGGATCTTGGCTTTGTCACTATTGATGTTTTCACCTGTTTCAAAGATGCCGACCCAGACGGATTAGCGCGTTTCCTGCGTAATTATTTTGATCCTGACAAATCGAAGATCACTTACCTTGACCGCGGTGATTTCGGCAGTGAAAGCGATATGAAACCACGCCGTAAATCCAACATCAAAACTATACGCCGTGCCCGTACTATCGGTAATAAACTTTCTAAACTTATGATGAAACCACGTTCAATGTAAAAGCTGCCTTCAGGCAGCTTTTTTCTTTTTTTCTGTTCCTAGAGCAAATTCTCTGTTAAAATAATAGGTAAATATATAATTAAACTATTTTGGAGTAAACTATGAAATATATTTTTTGGGACATAGACGGTACGCTTTTGAAAACAGGATTAGCTGGTGTCGACGCTTTGCGCGATGCAATCAAATGCCGCTTTGGCATCGAAAATTTTCAATTCTCTCATCCGCTGTCCGGAATGACAGACTCCTTTATCTTTAAACAAACAATAAAGGATATCAAGGGCAGCTGTAATGCCGCCGACGCCGCAGGCCTTTTGATCCATTATCATCAGTTGCTGGAAAAATATTTGCCCTCGCATCACGGCAGCCTGATGCCTAACGTCAAAGAAACTCTGCAGTATTTTTCCAAGCAGCAGACGAACTATAAAACATGTCTGCTCACTGGTAATACTAGGGCCGGTGCCTTTGCCAAACTGCGGCATTACGGGATCGCGCAATACTTCGACAGCCGTTACAGCGCCTGCGGTGAGTTGAGTGAAGACCGCTGTGAGCTTGCAAAAACAGCCTATCAAAGACTTTATTTGCTCGAACCTGACCTTACACCAGACAACGTTATCATTGTAGGTGATACTCCTAACGATATTCTTTGTGCTCAAGCCATAAAAGCACGCAGTTTAATAATCCTTTCCGGTTCTACGTATAACACAGAGGAGCTGAAAAGTTACAACCCTTGGCAAATCATCCCTGAATTGCCTGATGACCCCAGGGATTTTGCAGCTTTACTTGACAAAAACTAACATGTATTTTAAGGAGATAACTATGAAAAATCTTTTCTACGGACTGCTGCTGACTTTACTATTTACTACAACGCCGGCAGCTGCCTATAACAATTCTGACCTTAACCAGCTCATGAGCAGCGGCAGCTGCGCCTACGGTGATTTATCGGGTGCTGATCTAAGCAGCCTGGATCTTACCGGAGCAAATCTCACCGGCAGTAATTTGACAGGTGCCAGGCTGATTAAAACAAAATTAGCAGGAGCTGTTTTCGATAAAGCAGTACTGACCAAAACTGTGCTGACCGATGCTGAACTTGCCAATACCAGTTTCAAAGCAGCACAGCTGAACTATACAAATTTCAGCGGCAGTGACTTAAAAACAGCAGATTTTACACAAGCCAATGCTTTCAGAGCTAAATTCGCCAACTGCGATTTACAATTTGCCGTCTTTTATCTGACCAATCTTCAGGAAGCAACACTTGACAGCAGTAATTGTCTGGAAGCCGATCTTACACAGGCTAATTTATCTTATGCCTGGCTTTACAACACCAATCTGCACGAAGCCGTTTTGGTCTACGCCAATCTTTTCAACGCCAAAATGAACAATGCTAATCTGAGCAATGCCAATCTTACCGGTGCTACATTGAGTCAGGCTCTGCTACAGAACGCCAATCTTAATAATGCTATGCTGGACAAAGCAGTGCTTGATCAAACCGATTTTAAAGGCGCCAGCATGAACTTTACTGACTTTGGCACAGCCTTTAAAACAGAAGCAATATTTGAATAAATACATAAAATCACCTTAAAATAATTCTTATAAAACTAAAAGTGCAGACCAATATGGTCTGCACTTTTAGTTTAAACAAATTTCATGAATATAATTTCTCCATATTCCCCCGCAAGACATTTACTTTTTCGTGTAAATAAAACCATTTGTGTCTTGCCGGTAAAACAGATAATATTAGCCTTTTATCCTTGCAAAATTACTGTATATATTAAAATGTAGTACTTAAAGCCCCGGTTTCCGCTGCAAACGGAAACCGGAGCCAACACTTATTCCACAGTCAGTCTAACCACCTGACTGTTTTATATAGTTTTCAGACACTGATGTCTTTATTATGAGTAAGCTTAAAGAAGATTAACAGTGAAATAATTGACGTTAAAGTAAGTACTGTTGAGTAAGCTGCCGCATTACCAAAGTTACTGCGAATAACCTCGGTATAGATTGCTACCGTCAGCGTACTGGTTTTACTTGTATAGAGAATGATCGAAGAACTGAGTTCACTGATCAGGGTGATCCAGCTCATAATCGCTCCGGCTAAAACTCCCGGAAGCATCATCGGCACGGTTACTTTCCAGAAGGATTTAAATTCTGTCGCGCCCAGACTGATCGCCGCTTCCTCGATACTGGGACTGATCTGTGTAATGATAGCCGTACTGGAACGAATCGTATACGGCATCCGGCGTATAGCCAGGGAAATAATAATGATCAGCGCCGTACCGCTTAAAATAAGCGGCTGCTTGTTAAAGGCATACAGGAACGAGATACCTAAAACCGATCCGGGAATAATATACGGGAACATCGTTACCGTATCCAACACTTCCGTAACGTAGGAACGCTTCCGCACTGTAAGATAAGAAATAAAAATACCCATAAAAACAACGATAAAGATCGCGCAGATACCAAAAAGATAAGTATTGGTAATCGAATTATTGTCTTTAGCAAATAAGGTATTCATATAATTCTGCAGAGAAAAATTACCTGTGTACACAGCACCGCCGCTGACCTCAAGGAAAGATGTAAAAATAACCGTCAGTTGAGGCAGCATTGCCAAAAAAGTAACGCCATAAACAAAAAGATAGGCAAAAATTTTTTTGCTGCCTTTGGCCTCTACAGCTTCCATTGGCTTCAAAGCTGTCATCGAATAGGAATAGTGCCCGGCGATATAACGCTGGAGGAAAAACAGCAGTAAAGTGATAACAATAACGATCACACACAAGGATGCAGCAAAATGGTCATCGGTGCTGACTTCGCCCATAAACTGAGTATAAATCAATACCGGAAAGGTTTTAAACCCTTCCCCAATCAGCATCGGCGTACCAAAGTCAGAAAAAACACGCATAAATACCAGTAACGAACCTGCTAAAAGCGACGGCATAACTAACGGCAGAATAATCTGACGCACACGCTGAAAAGCGGTCAGTCCCAGGCTTTCAGCCGCCTCATTCAGCGAATTATCCAGATTCTTCAAAGCCCCAGATACATACATATAAATCAGAGGGAACGACTGCAGAGCAAAAACAAGAACGATCCCTGCAAACCCATAGATACCGTCAAGTTTAACGCCAAAAATCGAATTAATAATCTGTGTTACAAAACCGTTACGTCCTAAAAGCTGAATCCATGCATAGGCTCCAATAAAAGGCGGTGACAAATACGAAATAACGATCAGTATATTAAGGTATTTACTGCCGGGGATTTTGACGCTGCGCAGCACATAAGCCATCGGTAAGCCGATAACAGAAGCAATAATCGTAGAGCATACGGTTACATAAAAACTGTTGACTAATGTACTCCAGTAATATTTCCGTGCAAAAAATTTAGTAAAATAGTCCAGCGTCAGTTTTGATGATTCCGGATCTATCACGCTTTTATATAATATTAAAATCAGCGGATAAACAACAAAGATAATAAAGAAACACAGAATAAGCAGGGCGATGCCCATCCAAAGATTAAATTTTTTGGCAGTATTCATCAGCGGTTCCCCCTAACTATCAGGGGAGTATTCCCATCCTCCGTAAAAACATTGATCTTAGCCGGCTGTACCAGCAAACGTACCGTGGTCTTGTTGGGGATAGTATCTTCAACGCCTGAATTTTGAACTACTTCTATTTCCTGCCCATTTTCCAAACGCATAAAATAATGCGTGGTAACACCTAAAAAGACGCTGTGCTCGACTACGGCAGTCAGCCCATCAGACCCTTTAAGACAGATCTCAAACTCCTCCGGGCGCACAGAAACCAGCACTTTGCTGCCTGCGGATATTTCCGGAATCAAATTATCCATCGGCACTTCATAAGCACCAAAATCAAGTATTTTAGCAGCGCCTGTAATTTTGACTTTCGCTTCCAGAATATTAGAAAGACCTATAAATGTAGCCACAAATACACAGTTCGGACGTTGATAAATTTCTTTTGGCGTACCTATCTGCTGAATGATACCGTTATTCATAATCGCGATCCGATCAGAAACGGCCAGCGCCTCTTCCTGATCATGCGTTACATAAACTGTAGTAATACCTATTTTCTGCTGAATAAGCTTGATGGCATTACGCATCTCGACTCTGAGCTTGGCGTCAAGATTGGACAGCGGTTCGTCCATCAGCAATACCTGCGGGTGAATAACAATAGCTCGAGCCAAAGCAACCCGCTGCTGCTGACCACCGGAAAGTTGCGTCGGCATCCGGTCTTTCAGATGGGCAATCTTTACTGTTTCCAGGATTTCATCGACTAATGCATTCATTTTTTCTTTGGCTACCTTACGGTTTTTCAGCCCGAAAGCAACATTATCTTTAACTGACATATGCGGAAAAATAGCATAGTTCTGAAAGACCATGCCCATATTACGCAAATGCGTGGGTATACCATTAATGATCTGGTCATCTATTTTGATCGTACCGCCTTCGATAGAGTTAAAGCCGATAATCATTCTCAGCAACGTAGTTTTGCCACAGCCGGAAGGTCCCAACAACGTAAAAAATTCTCCGGGCCGGACATCTACTGACAAACCGTTGATAATAGTATCCTTGCCAAACCGCTTAACGACATTATCGATAGTAATCGCTACACTCATAAAATAACCGCCTTTTTATTTTAGTAAGACAAAAGGGGACTCTGCGAGTCCCCTTTGCCATTTATAACATTTACACTTGCTTACATAGATTTTTCCATATGCTCGCTGAACATTTTAGTAATCTTGGCTTTATTTTCGGAAACCCATTTTTCATCATAGTTAGGAGCTAATTTGATTTTATCATTAGGAGTCATATAATCAGCCAAGGTGGCTCCTTTACGCAGTGGACGTACTGTCAGATTCATACCGACAGCATTCTGCACTTTTTCGGAAAGCATATAATCGACAAATTTCTTAGCATTTTCCGGATGCTTACAGTTTTTCAGGATCTGTACGGATTCTCCGGGGAAAATAGCGCCCTCTACCGGGAATACTACTTTTACCTTAGCGCCATTTTTCACAAGATTGGCTGCCGGGTCTTCCCAGGTAAGACCAACGACATATTCGCCGCCGGCAACGCCTTTGTAGACCTGACTGGAGCTATTGCACATTTTACCGCCCAGATTAGCGATAAATTTATCAACATAATCCCACGCTTCCGGAGACATCGGGTCGCCGTTTTTTCCCATCCCATACAGCATTGCCATCAAGCTTTGGAAGGCCGAGCTGGAGTTGACAGGATCGCCGAAAGCGATTTTTCCTTTTAAAGCCGGATTGAGTAAATCTTCGAAACCGTCAATTTTCATGCCGTTAGCAAGCTCAGTATTAACGATCATAACTGTTGGATCAGCAAAGGCCGGTGTAAAAACACCTGCTTTATTTTTAAAGCCATCCATCATTTTATCGTTTTCAGTGGAAGTATATTCCATAAACAGATCTTTAGAAGAGGACAGCATCGTTTCGTCGGCCGCCCACAAAATATCACCCAGCGGATTATCTTTTTCAGATTTAGCACGTTTAAGGACTTCACCGGTACCTGCTACAACAAGATTCACCTTTATACCTGTATCTTTTTCAAATTGAGGGATAACTGCATTATTCAGCTGCTCGCTGCGGGCAGAATAAACTGTCAGTACTTTTTCCTCCGGGCCTCCGGCTTTTTTCTCTGCCGGTTTGTCACTGCTGCAGCCTGCCGCAACAAGCATCAGTGATGCTAAAACTGCTGAAATGATTTTAGTTGACTTTTTCATAAAAACCCTCCATTCTTGTCCTTTGAGTGAATTTTGTTCTTAATTTTCGCACTTTTCTTACTAATTTGATTATAACCCTTTTACAAAAGGGGGTCAAGCTCAGACACATCATAATACACCACAAATAATTTATGCTATAAAAAAATAGAACTGTCTGCAGATAATTTTACTCAACCAGTAAAAGCCCATATATTTTCAGCTCAGGAACCGCCGCCTGCAGAATTTCCGCCTGATAACCATTATCATTAGCCAAAGCCATAACATCAATTCCGCATGCTTCCAGCGAGGGTCTTGCTTTTGTTGGATTTACACACTGCTTTAAATTACATTCTTTGCACAAACGACAGCGTCCCGCCTTTAAAGCAAAAGCTTTATAATGATTCTGAAGAAAGGCTTCCCGTTCCAGGTTTAATAAAATCTCCAGCAGCCCATTACTCATTGACAGATCGGCCGCAGCAAAATTTTCAACCGCCACCCCATTCAAAGGAAAAGTGTACTGAATGATAATCCCTCTGATAAATTCCTGTAAAAACCTCTGCGTTGCCGCATAATCAGGAACAAATGGCGGACAGCACAATGTTTTTCCATAATTAGGGCAACCAAACTGGCACTTCCAGCGTGTCCAGGCCCCAGTCCTGATACTGGCAACGTCAACTGTTTTTGCGCCTGAAGCGCCTAAAGCCAAAGCTTTTTCAACCAGTTTATGCAGATCATGTTCCAACGCAGTTTTTTGCATACGACGACCTTCTTTCACTCACATATATTATTTTCATATTTTTATTATACACCTTAATCATATTCTGATGTTTCTTAAAAACAATGTTCAAAAATTACACTTTCAGCAGTAAAAAAATACATTATAAGTAATTATTAAAAGAATTATAAAAAGCATTTCCCTCGCCAAAGTTTCTTTGCTATAATCTAGTCAATATCGTTAAGGAGGCATCACCCATGACAACAGCTTTCGATAAAGACCTGGAACTTATTTTTCAAAAACTGACTTCTGACCGACAAGTTAAACAAGCTTTAGATTTTTTAAAACAGGATGCGCCCAATACTATCGCACAGCAAAAAGAACTGGTAGTCATAGAAGCGCCAACATTTCAGGAAAAACAACGCAGCCTACACTACGCTCAAATGCTGAAAGCTGCCGGTCTGCAGGATGTGACCATAGATGAAAAATTTAATGTTTACGGAAAAATCTACGGCAGTGGTAAAACCGGTAAAAGCGTTCTTCTTGAAGGGCACTTAGATACAGTGTTCTCCTTTGGTACCGTTACAGATGTTATCGAAAAAGACGGCAAGCTTTATGCTCCAGGTATTTGCGATGATACCAGAGCTTTAGCGGCAAATCTTTCAGTTATCAGGGCTTTGGTCAACAGCGGCCTGCGCCCACATCATGATATTATGATTGCAGGCACTGCGGCAGAAGAAGGCCTGGGAGCTATGAGCGGCATGAAATATTTGGTTAATAATAAAGCTGAGGAAATACTCGCAGCCATTTCGATCGACGGTCCCAGTAATGATGTAATGTATTTTAATGCTACGGGCATGATCAATTATGACGTCACCTATACAGGTCCCGGCGGTCATGCTTATCTGGCTTTCGGTACTCCCAGCGCAGTGCAGGCTATGGGACGAGCCATCGCCGCTTTAAGCGATATGCAGGTGCCTGAAACTCCTAAAACTACTTTTACAGTCAGCCTTGCCAACGGCGGGCAGGCCATCCACGGCATTGCTCAAAGCGCTAATTTTAAAATCAATATGCGTTCCGACAGCGCTGAAGTTCTGGCGCAAATGGAACAGCAGGCACTCGCGATTTTCCAGCAGGGTGCCGACGCAGAAAATGCCCGCTGGCAGAAACCCGGCGCTGTAAAAGTTACTTTCAGTAAAATCATGGACGTCCCCGCCGGCAGCCAATCCGAAAGCTGCCGTATGGTCCAGGCGGCCAAGCTGGCAACCTTAGCCTGCGGCATCACGCCGCAGCCGCGTTTAGGCGGCTGCACCAACAGCAATATGCCGATCGCAATCGGCATTCCGGCTGTTACATTAGGACGCGGCGGCGCTGAATATGGTACCCATACCGTAGACGAATGGTTTGACCCAGCCGGAGTATATGTATGTGAACAAAAATCACTGCTGATGCTTTTGGCTTTAGCAGGTTTGACTGACGTTACTGCTGCTCCACAACTTTAACGGCTGCTTCAATCAACACAAAAAGCTCTGACATTAGTCAGAGCTTTTTGTGTTGATGTGTAAGTGTCCAAACTCAATGGGAGAATCAAAATATCTATATATCTATTGTCAGAAGCCATGCTTCTATTGCTTCCAAAATTTGCTGAAAGTTATGCTGCAGTTTTGCGATATCGTCAGAGTCCGCATCATCTATATGCAAGCCTGCCGTTACGGCAACATTAGTATTAAATTTACTCGCCAGGCGCAAAGCCGCCTCTCTGGCAGGCAAATCATCCTTATGTCCCAGACGGCATAAAACCGAGGCACTGGCGGAAATCTCAGCAGTATTTTTCAAACTCGGCCTGGGAGAAGCCAAGGCTGCAGCACCAATATGCGAAGCCTCGCCTCCGCCAATCACTACTGCGATATCTTTACCGCATAAAACCACACATGCCGTAACTGTATAAGGTTTGTCCCCCTCGCTTAACGTTACTGTCTGCATATGTCTTCTCCCTGCCATGAGACAAATTTCTTATACTCGATCCCAAACTGCATCAAAATCTTACCGATAATATGATCGATCTGCTGTTCCAGTGAATTGGAGCCATTATAAAAAGTAAGCATCGGCGGTACTATAGCGCAGCCGTTATCAGCACATTCTTTTATATTGCGCAGATGGATACGGCTCAACGGCAGCTCGCGCGGTACTAAAACCACCTTACGGTTTTCTTTAAGACAGACATCAGCCGCACGCAGCAGCAGATTTTCTGCAAACCCTGAGGCTATCCCGGCAACGGTTTTCATACTGGCGGGAATAATTATCATACCATCCGTAACAAAAGAACCGCTGGAAATACTTGCTGCCAGATTTTTATTACTGTGAGTAAAATCGGCCAGTTCTGCAAGTCTGCTGATTTCTATATTAGTTTCACATTCAAAATTCTTAACAGCACCTTCCGTAATTATCAGATGCACTTCCATATCAGGCAGCTGCTTTAGAGCCTTGAGCATCTGATAACCCATAATGACACCGCTGGCACCGGAAATTCCTACAATCAAGCGCATAATAACCAACCTTTCTTAAACTTACTTTTTAAGACAAATCACCACAGACCGATTACTTTCCACCAGGGTACAGCAACGCCGACAGTAATAATGAACAGCACGATCGTAAACGGTACACCGAATTTGATCGTTTCTTTTTCCGTATACATACCGTTGTCTTCACCTACGCCGACCAAAATCGCCAGATTATGGAATGGCAGTATAAAGTGAGCGTTGATAGCAATATAGGCAATCATAACAGGAATGATCGTACTGATACCCATTGAGCCCGTAAAGGCCAGCATCGCCGGGATAACGATCCCCATAACTGCGATAACGCTGCCGAACAGCATATGGATAGCAATAGAAACGGCTGTAATAAATGCGGCCAGGATGAACATATTTTCCGGCACACTGCTTGGCAATACAGTTTGCGCTATCCATGTATTCATGCCTGTAGCACCGCCCACACGGCCAATAGCGACAGCAGCTGTCAAAAAGATCAGTGTTTGTACCGGTACACCGCTCCAGCTTTGCGGAGTCAAAATGCCGCCGATCTTAGGCATTGCCATCCCCATAGCAATAAATAACGTTACCCAGCCAATATCAATGCCATGCAGCGTGTCAGTCATCCAGAGGATAATAGCCAGTGTTACCCAAACGGCAGTACGTAATTCTTTGCCGCTCATCGGTCCCATAGCTTCCAGCTTCTCTAAAATTTCAGTTTTATTGACATTGACCTCTTTGGTTGGCTTGAACATAAACAGTATCATAACCATTGTAATGATACTGGTAACGATCATTGGCAGACCCATAACTTCGAACCATTTGAGCCAGCCTACCGGTTCCGGGTCACAGCTGGCAGCCGCCAGTGGATTGATCGACGCATCACCAGTCAGAAAGATCATGGAAACCGGGATAGAAGCCGTAAAAACAGTAAAACCGATCTTAACCGCGTCTTCACGGGGAATGTCCGCGCTTTTTACCACAACAGCCATGACCGACATAATGAGAAAAGCGCGCGGCCAGGGATGCGGAATCAATAAGGCCAGAATGAACGTCAGAGCAAAGATAGAAACGATAATACTTTTAAAAGACGAAACATATTTTACGATGAACTTATAAGCGATCCTCTCACCTAAACCTGATTCTTTCACCGCCACCGCAATAAGATAAGCGCCGATGATCAGATACATCATAGAAGTAGTCCAGGTAGAAAAAATCAATGTTGTTGGCGCAACTTTAAAAACTGCTAAAAGCAAAAGATACAGACCTGAGACATAACCGGGCTGAGCAATACCAAAAGCCCAGAAAATCACTGTCATCAGAGAAAAGGCCATACACATCTGTCCTGTGCGTTCCAAGCCGGGAATGTTAGCAAAAAAGATGACCACAGCTACGATGATACCTAAAATAAAACCTATAATCGGTTTATTCTTTCCCATAATTGTCCTCCTTAAAAATATCCAATCAAAGTCAGATAATGTGGTTAAGGCGTTTAAAACGCCTTAACCAGCAGAATCATTCAATCCTGTACGGTAAAATCAGGCAAGAATTTTTTTACATCGACTTCCATAAATTTTGCGCGTTGGAATCTTGCTTTCTGATTAAACGGAACTGTCGCGTCATAAATAGTTTTGCAGGCAATACCATGATCGCGGATCGACCAGCTGCAGGCAGGATCATTAGACGGATCAAGCGGATGGCAGCGTACGCCGGGGATTGTTACGATATCGACATCGGCCTGCATTCTGGTAGTCATCGCCCATAGCACATCGTTAGTATCAAAAATATCGACATCTTCATCAACTAAAATCACCTGCTTCAATTCCGGGAAAGCAGAGAAAGCAAGCAGCGCAGCCTGACGCTGACGACCCTCGTCACTGGGAACGGTCTTTTTGAACTGGATAACGGCAATAAATTTACCGCCGCCGGAGGAATGTGCATAAACATTTTGTACACGGCCCGGCATAGCTCTTTCCACCATATCAAGGATCGACGCCTCAGTCGGGATACCGGCCATGCTTACATGCTCTTCGGAAGGTCCAATGCAGGTTTGCATAATCGGATTTACTCTGTGAGTAACAGCTTTTACTTTGATAACAGGTAATTCTGCATTGGCAGGCCCGGTATAACCGGGAAATTCCGGCATCGCTTTACCGGTATTGGAATTCTGGTCCTCGCGAACGCGCGCGCCTACCAAAAGCTCGCCTTCGATGACGTATTCGGCGTTGGCGATACATTTTTCATCGATCGTCACACAGGGAGCTAATTCAACAGCCTTACCGCGGATTGCTCCGGCAATAGATAATTCATTGAAGCCAAGCGGAGTTGTCGGCGGCTCAAAGCAGGAAGCGATCTCAATAGCCGGATCGACACCGATACTGATGGAAATTGGCAGCGGTTTGCCTAAAGCTTCGGCCTTTTCACGGAAAGCGCCCAAATGCCGGGCCCCCGGTGTGAAAAACATGGAAATTTCGTCTTTGCTCTGCAGGCAAAGTCTATGGATAGTAACGTCAGATTCACCGGTTTCGACATCGGAAGCATAGCACATACCCAAAGTTACATACGGTCCTGCATCTTCCGGAGTATTGGTAGGAGCCGGGATCAATTTACGGATATCAAAGCCTTCGTCAGTAGCCAGATGCACGACTTCCTGGCATTGAGCTTTCGCTTTATCAACGACCACTGGAGCAATGGCATTTTTTACAGCGTCACGCATCATAAAACCTAATTTTTCAGGTTTACTATTCAAAAGATAGCCTACACGTTTACGGCTGGCTAATAAACCAATAACTACTTTTGCACCTTGGTGTCCTTTCACATTTTCAAAAGTCATAGCCGGCCCCGTTTTAGTAGGACGGGCAACAGTGCCGCCTGCACCCACATAACGATAAACGCCAGCCAGTTCTGCAGAAGGGTCAACCTCTACATCAGTATGTACCATTTGTCCGGGAATGCTTTCCAGTAATTCCAACGCAGATCTTAAATCAATAACTTCTTTAGTCATAAAAATAACCTCCTGACTTTTTGTTGAGTGTTACCTCACAATTTGATAATAGATTGTGGTGTAACAATACAGTCAAGAGGTTTTTAAAAAAATTTTTATTTATTTTTTTAAGGTAACAGGAGCCTGCAGCATACAGAAATCTACGCCTGTTTCCTGCTTATAAAAGGTAGTATCAAGCAGACACACGTCGATGATATCCCCTGCCAGTTCATAATTATTTTTAGCCAGCCACTGCATCAGCTTTTCCAGATGCTCAGTATCATAAGGCATACCATACTTATACATGCACACATATTCTCCGGCCGGGATCGTAAGTGTATTTTCGTGCTCCTTGTTCCATACCGGCAAAAATATACAGGACCCGGCTCCCTGAAGCCACTTATTTTTTTCCACACCAGACTTTTTGATGATAGAACCAAAACCGCCTGACGGAACCATTTCACGTTCAAAGATACGCTGCCACAAATCCATTAATGTCGTGTGCAGGTTATCTTTATCAATAGGCTGCAGCCACTCTTTAAAAATCGCCTGACGTGCATCTATATAGCGTACAAAAGGCACCGACATCCTCATCATCCCTGCATCTACGGCTTCTTCATACAGATCGATCCTTTGATTTAGGTATTCGCGCAAAGTATTGAGCTTGGCAATTTGATTCATAATATACTGTTTTTGTTTCTCCAAAAGATACATTTCGTTTTCCGGCGTCCGTTCCTGAAAATGCTGTTGGATATCTTTCAGACTGATTCCCAACGATTTAAGGAAACAAATCTCTCGTAAATATGGTATCTGGTGTTTACAATAATAACGGTAACCGTTGGTATCGACCTTCGCCGGCTTAAATAAATCAATATTATCGTAATGAATAAGGGTCTGTCTGGTAATTCCGTGCAGTTTTGCCATTTCGCTTATAGAAATATAAGTGCTCATCAAGACCACCTCACCCCATTTTTTTATATTATATAATAGTTTAGGGTGTATTGTAACAATACAGTTTATGAAAAACCTATTCCAAAATAAAAACCCTCTGACCTAAGTCAGAGGGTTTACTGTCAGTTTGGTAGCGCCAACGAGAATCGAACTCGTGATTTCGCCTTGAGAGGGCGACGTCTTAGCCGCTTGACCATGGCGCCATTGGCTCCGGGACTAGGGCTCGAACCCAGACAAGATGATCCAGAATCACCTGTGCTACCATTACACCATCCCGGAATTGTGTTGAACACAAGGGTTATTATAACTCACTTTGCCGCGATTGACAAGTACTTTTTTTACTTTTTCTTACATTCCCTTATTATAAGTGAACGTATCCAGAGTTTCATTGATCTTTTTAGCCAAAGATTCCGGCAGTCCTTCAATATTGACGTTGAGGAAGCCGCGGACGATAGTAGCAGTAGCTTCTTCTTCGTCCATTCCTCGCGCCATCAGATACTCGATCTCTTCAGGAGCGATGCGGCCCACAGCAGCCTCGTGGCTGAGCTCGGCATTACCTGTAAATGCATCCAGCTCAGGTATGGCAGAAATATAACCTTTATTACTGAGCATCAAGCCATTACATTCCAAATGGGCACGAATGCCTTCGGCACGACCTGTAAGATTGCCGCGGTTGATGATCTCACCGCCGGTAGAAATAGTACGGGTCACGATTTCGGCACGGGTACCAGGCACCTCTAACAGCGCCTTGCCGCCGATATCAAGATGCGACCCCTCCGGTGCCACTAAAATAGAATTTAAGCGTGCCACAGCGCCTTCGCCTACCAGCTTGGTAGTAGGATACATCTGCACATCTTTTACTTTTTCCATGCAGACATAATTAGAAATAAACTGGCCGCCTTCTTCGATGATCGTTACGCTGCGAGGACGCACAGCAATGTTTTCGCCCCAGCTGTGGATCATGGTAAAGGTCAGCTTAGCATTTTTTTCAACATAAAATTCACTGATACCGATATGCACGCCTTTTTCAACACCGGGATCACTGGCACAGCCAGAGATGATATTAAGCTCAGCGCCTTCTTCTACAATAACAATGTTATGAACACGCTGCAGCTGCTCCTCGTGACCGATAAAAACGCAGGCCTGCAGCGGAGCTTCTATCTTCTGCCCGGCTTTGACTCTGATAAAATATCCCTGTTCCTGCTCCAATGCAGTTTTAGCAGTATATTTATCAGTATCTGCCTTCACGGCATTCCACCAGTATTTTTTGACAAGTTCAGGATATTTTTTAGCGGCGGCGCCGGTATTCATCAATTCCAGCGGCAGCTGCGGCTTTACTTCGGCCTCAATAGGCGCATTGTCGACCTGAATAAAGCTGGCACTGCGATTCTCCCGCCCAGATCGATACCAACATGCTCCAGCCGTTCTTTCCCTGCTGCTGAAAGCTCAGCGGTACTTTGCACATGCTGTTCGTTATTATCATCAAATTTTTCCAAATCGATATCATTGCCAAAAGCAGCTTTTTTAACCAGCGCTTCCTGCAGATTTGCCTGTTCACTCATTTCATTCCCCTCCTGCAGCCGCCATTCACACATTTCTCATAACCAGTCTTGCTGATACAGCTCAATACATCCAAAGGATCGCCGCTGGTACAGCTTAAAGTGCCCTGATACAGAATATGAGCATGCGAAGCCGGCACATACTTCAAAATATGTCCGACATGAGTAATAATCAAACCGCTGCGCTGACTGCTGAGCGGATTATAAGTGTCACACTCAAGATTATGGGCACAGCAGGGTTTATCACAGCCGGTGCCGCCACAGGGCTCGTTATGCAGAATGTAGTTGGCAGCCCGTCCTACAAGTGCGATATTTTCCACGTCGACACCTGATTCAGGTTCATCTAAAAGCAGCAGATCAGGTTTTTGCGCCATCAGCTGCAGCAGCTCGGAACGTTTCAGTTCACCACCGCTGAAACCTTCATTGACACTGCGGTCGAGAAAATCAGCCAAACCCATCCATCTTGCCATTTGCTCCGTTTCCTGAGGCGTAGCTCCACAGATCTCAATCATATGGCGCAGCGACAAGCCGCGGATCGTCGGCGGACGCTGGATCATTACGCCTACACCTAAACGGGCCCGCTCATAACAAGGAGCTTCGGTAATATCATGACCTTTAAAATAGATTTTACCGCTTAATACCTCATAACGTTCAAAGCCCATGATCGTCCCGATCAAAGTAGATTTACCGGTACCGTTAGGCCCGAATAAAACATGGACCTCACCCGGTTTAATGTGCAGGTTAATATCGTGAAGAATCTGTCTGCCTTGTACGGCAACAGACAGATTTTCTATTTTCAGCATAATTGTATCCCTCTTTCCGAAATTTTTACTGATTTATTATAACATACAATGCCGGCAAAAACCATACTCTAATTGTAGGAATTAAATCATCACACTTCCTGCGCAAGATAGAATTTTCAGGCTCACTGTGTTAGAATAATATTATTCAAATATTTGGGCAGCACTATCCGGCAACTCAAACTATAAATTTACCGGCAGGCACGTGGAGGTTCTATGCATCAGTATTTATTTCACATCGGCGATTTTCCCATCCGTATGTACGGTTTAGTTCTCTGTATGAGCATTTTTTTAGCAACTGGTGTTGCTTACTTTCTGGCCAAACAGGATGGCCGCTGGCAGCAGCATATCCTGGACATTGGTATTTACGGCGGCTTTGCCGGTTTGATCGGCGGACGCCTCTGGGATGTATTCTTTTTCGACTGGGATTATTACCAGCATCATCTGCTGGAGATACCTTTTGTCTGGCAAGGCGGCATGGCAATACAGGGAGGCGTCATCGCCGGCGTTCTGGCAGGCATCTGGTACTGTAAACGGCATCAGATCGACTGGCTCGCTTTAGCCGATATCGTCTGTCCCGCAATTTTGATCGGTCAGGCAATCGGCCGTATGGCCAATCTGCTGAACGGCGATGCTTTCGGGACACCTACAGGCGGTAATTTTGGTCTTTTATATCCGGAAGGTACGCTGGCTTTTAAAACCTATGGCGCCGTTCCTTTATGGCCAGCCGAGGTTTGGGAAGGCCAGCTGGATATCGTTATCTTCGCGCTCCTGCTTTTATTCCGCACTACTGATCACGCCAAAGGGCAGGCCATGTGTCTGTATGTAATGCTGTATTCAGCTGTACGCTTTGGTCTGGAAATGCTGCGCGGCGATTATGTCGAGCCCTTCTTATTTGGTTTAAAATCGGCCCAGGCTACCAGTCTTTGTTTTTTCCTGATCGCTTTAGGCTTCTTCCTCTATTTTGGCTGGCGTGAAAAACATGCTGAAGCTGCACCGCAGATAACTAATAAAAAACGCAGTAAAAAATAAATACTGGAGCTAATATTAAATGACTGATATAAAATTTCCAATGATTCAAACTACAAAAAAAACAGGAAACGAATCTTTAATTAACTTTAAAGGTGAAACAATAGGTACAGTATTGGATTTTTGGAAATGGGCATATTCTGATTTACTCGACAATGCACAGCGCGGAATTTTAGCAGAATATTTAGTAGCCAATGCGTTAAATTTGCAAAACACAATCCGAACTAACTGGGATAAATATGACCTTATTACCCAAGATGGCATCACTTTAGAAATAAAAACTTCTGCTTACTTACAAACATGGGGACAGAAAAAGCTTTCTAATTTGATTTTCGGAATTCAACCGACCTATGGTTGGAATAAAGAAACTAACGAATATGACACATTAAAAAGTAGACAAGCAGATATTTATATCTTTTGCATTTTTAATCATACAAACCCTCTAACTGTAAACCCCTTAGATTTAAACCAATGGGATTTTTACATACTAAACACCAAAATTCTTGATCGAAAAGTAGGAAATCAAAGAAGTATTACTCTAAACAGTTTGAAAACTTTAGGAGCTCAATACTGCCATTTTGAAGATTTAAAATCTACTATTTACAACGAATATAAAAAAGAGGCCGGCATATAGCCGGCCTCTTTTGTTTAATAGAATAACATAAAAACAAAACGCAGCAGGAACATCGCGCTCAAACCACGCACCAACCAGGAAACCTCTGACCATTTGCCTACTGCCAATTTAACAAAGCTGAACATAATAAAACCGATCGCAATACCATCGGCGATATTATAACCGAAACACATAATCATCATTGTAAAATACGCAGGCACGGCAACTTCCAGATTCCGCCAGTCAATATCGCCAATATCCGATGCCATCATAATACCGACCATGATCAGCACCGGAGCAGTAGCCGCAGCAGGCACCATACCCAGCAGCGGCGCCAGAGATACGCTCAGCAGAAATAATAATGCCGTTACAACAGAAGCAAAGCCTGTCCTGGCGCCTGCCGCCACACCTGTGCTAGACTCGACATAAGTCGTTACCGTCGATGTTCCAAAAAAGGCTCCCATCACGGTAGCAGTCGCATCTGCCAATAAAATCCGTTCGCCATTGATGATATTGCCATCCTCATCAACAAGATTAGCCCTTGAAGCAGTCGCCAGCACAGTACCGATCGTGTCAAACATATCGGCGATCGTCATTGTGATCATCACTGAAAACAATGAAAAAATCATAACTCCGACTCCCTTAGAAATATCGAACAGCTGCACAAAACCGCTCAGACACTTGCCAAAAGTTTCACTCAAATCACCAACAGGCATTGTACCTGGCAGATGCAGCCCCAACTGCCAGCCGCTGAAAAACTGCAGATAACAACCCAATATCGAAGTAATAATAATACTGAGCAGCATCCCGCCTCTTGTCCCGCGCAGTAAAAAACCGATATTCAGAAAAATACCTACCAATGCCAGCTTCGCTGAATCATTGGCAAAAGTCAGCGCAGGAATGATACTGCTGTCCAGTTTCATGCTGTCACCCAACGGGATAAAACTTCCCGGATTGGCTGAAAAGCTAAGCAAGGACGCATTTTTTAAACCGATGTACAAAATGAACATCCCTATACCGATGCCGATCGCTTTTTTCAAATGCATCGGTATTTCCGAAATGATCCTGCTGCGCAGTCCGGTAACAGAAACCACAACAAAAATAATGCCTGACAGCAGTACCGCTCCCAGGCCCTGCTCCCAGGTATAACCCATGGCCCCGCATAAAGTATAGGCAAAGAAGGCATTGATCCCCATTCCCGGAGCCAACCCAAAAGGAGCATTGGCGTATAAGGCCATCAGCAGTGTACCTGCAGCCGCAGCCAGGCAGGTGGCCAGCATTACCGTACCTTTATCCATACCGGCAGCAGCCATGATCTGCGGATTGACGAAAATGATATACGCCATCGTCACAAAGGACGTAATTCCTCCGATTGTCTCACGCTGCCAAGTGGTTTTACGCTCCTGAAACTTAAAAAAACTTGCTACAAAATCATTCATTTGCCGCTTCCTCCGGTCATTTTTACATTTCACAAACTGTTCAAAGGTTTGCCCTTTTTCTGTCAAATGTCTGTTGTATACTTAAAGCATAGCAAGTGATGAACTTGCTACACCCTTCCCATCAAATTCATCATAAACAGCTTTCCTATGGAGAAACCGTTCGCTACCATCCCCAGCGAACGGTTTTCTCTTTGTCCGCAGGACACTGAAAATAAAGTCGTGCCGTACAGCACGACTTTATTTTTTTACGGCTTCAGCAACGGCTTTCATACAGGCTACCAAAGATCCTTTTTCACGATGATGATTGATACACTCGCAGCACTTGCCATGACGCACACAGTTCACCATTTTACAGGTACAGTTGGCTTCGTTGCAATTCACCATTTTCATACCTCCCCTGATACTGATTTATCTATATCTGCGTAAAGGACACAGAACCTCTGCATATTTACCCTTGGCATTCTGCAGAGTAATGTTAACAGCCCACATAGGCATTCCAGCATCATCCTCAGTATGCGTACACTGAAACAACCGCTTCCCGCCGATAAATTTAATGATATCTTCCAATTCCAAAAGCAGAACCAAATCCTCACGACTATAGGCATCCAGCCCCTCGTCTGAAAAAAAGACTGTCGCTACTACCAGCTCGTCCATCTGCCAGCATTCCAGGACGTAGGGCCTGCCGCCAATGATAGAGCCTTTGTAATAGCCGATATCAAGCACACCGTCAGCATCCGGTTCATAGGGGGAAGGGATATATTCACTTCTATTGGGAACAGGGAATTTTATTGCTTGCATAATACACTCCTAGATTATTTGTATTGATTCAGAACTTTTTTACAATATTTGACAAAATCTTTTTTGACATTTGCAGGCTCCGTCACTTTAACTTTATTTCCAAAGCCGAACATCCAGCCGTAAAAAGCCTGGTCAACAACGGCAGTACCTTCGATGACACTTGTTTCTTCCTTACTTTTTTTCACTTTACTGTCAGCCAGATATTCCAGCACGACCGGCACTATTTCGTTACTGCAGCGTAATTCAACGGGACATAACAACTCAGCATCATCATATTTCTGTGCTTTCAAGTTTTCTCTCAATGTTTCGGCCTGATACCTGCTGGCTAACCGAGCCAGCTTGTCTACCAGCTTCTGGGCCTTATTTTGGGTAATAGCAGAAGATTTAACCACTGCTTCTGCCAGCAGCTGCAGCTCAGACAGCGTAAAAAGCCTGCTGCCAATTCTATAAATATTGGCTCTGCTGCGTGTAGCAATAACATCCAAGCCAAAAGCCTGCAGTGTAGCGATATCGTCATACAAGCTTTTCCGTTCGGCAGGTATTTCCAGCTCTGCCAATCTTTCGATCAGCTGCTGTACTGTAAGTACATGCTTTTCGTCAGTTTCTTCAAGCAGAATCTGCTGCAGATACAGCAGCTTTGCTTTTTGATTTGCTTTTTTGACATAATCCGCACCTTCTTTTCGGAAATGCTTATAATTCCACTAAATACTATATTAGCCACAAAAACTCTTTTCCCTGCCGTAGCGGTAATTTTTTTACAAAAAAATACTCTGGCCTCAGCCAGAGTACAAAATATTCTATCCCTGCACAATATACCAGCCTTTATTTTCTCCGGCCAGCAGCAAATAGGTATCGGCATTGTCCATAAAGCCCTGTAAGGCTTTTCTCTGCACAACGACCACGTTATCTTTTACCCCTGCATAGCTTTTCAGCTCGGCATAGGGCATAATGTTTTTACTGCTCCAGCTGAAGGCTTTAGGTTTGAAGCCTTCGATCTCGTCCTGCGGCAATAATTTTACCAGTTTCTTCCCGGAATAAAATACCGCTGATGTCGGATATTCGCCATACAATCCGATTTCAGCCTTCTCAGGATACTTGTTCTGCAGCTGCAGTGCCAGCTGCTTGCCTGAACGCAGGCCGCTCAACGGCACTGCCACCGTGGGAATCAGCGCCAGATTGAAAAACAGAGCCATTGCGGCAACAGCTGCCGTCAGATATTTTTTATTACAGCTTTTAACAGCATACACCAGCCCAAGGCCTGCCAGTGCTGTCAGCAACACTAAAAATTCATCCTGTACCGGAGCTATGCCCTTAAAACGACACCAATAAACTGCTCCGGCTAAAACAGCGTAAAATAATCCGTGGAACAGCAAATAGCCGCGGCTGAACACTCTGGAACCTTTGACCGCCAAGTAACGGCCTAACAGTAACGCTGCCGGAAACAAAAGCGGGTATGTATAAGTGAGATACTTTGTAGCCATATTCTGAAAAAAAACAAACACTATAGCCGCCCAGAGCAACAGAAACACAGTTAAATCATCAGGCCGCTGCCAGCTTCCCTGTTTTCTGAATTTCTGCCACAGACACTGCGGCAGAAACCCGCTCCAGGGAAACAAAGCCAGAATATTTACAAGAGTATAATAATAAATGACATTGTCACGAGGGTGTTCGGAAACAGTAGCCCGCAGCAAGTTATGCGTTCCCAAAAAAGTTTTTGTAAAAGCATCGCCATGTAAACTGATCATGGCCAGATACCAAGGCAGCCCTATGATCAGAAACAGCAAAGTACCGCTGCAGAGCTTCATTTGTTTCAATTCCTGCCAGCTTTTAGTAACAGCCAGAAACAGAAATATGATAAGCCCCGGCAGCAAAAAACCGATTGGCCCTTTGGTCAGCGTTGCCAAAGCGGCACCGGCATACATCACGTAATAATACTTTTTTTCTGCGGCGTACTGTAGCCCAAATAAAAGAAAAGCAAGACCGCGCTGAAAAAGAAAAATAAGATCGCATCAGTGATGACTGATTTGCTGATCAGGAAAAATTCAACTGATGTTAAAAGCACTAAACCACTGTAAAAAGCAGTTTTATCATCAAAAAGTTTTTTTGCGCCCCAGATAAGCAGCCCCAGACCTGCCAAACCAAAACAGGACGGAAAGAAACGGGCAGCGAATTCGGTAAAGCCGAATATTTTGAATCCCAATGCCGTCAGCCAGTAAAAAAACACCGGTTTATCAAACCAATATTGTCCGTAAATCTGCGGCGACAGCCAGTCTCCCGATACCACCATCTCCTTAGCGGTCAGCGCGTAATTTGACTCTACCGAGTCTGTGATCAGTAAAGATCCGTTAAACACAAATAATAGCAATAATGCAGCCAGCCAAAAAACAGTCCAACTTTTCCTGCTCATAAAAAACAACTCCTTGCCTTTATTTCAGCCTTATCATAAAAAATGCGGCTGAAAATAACCTGAAACAAGGAGTTGTTATTTTTAATATTGTACCGTTAATGGCAGCTTGACAATAAAGCTGCTGCCGCCATTTTTTTTACTCTCAACTTCAATCGTCCCCTGATGCTGCTCAACGATCAGCTTGGCAATCGGCAATCCTAAGCCAAAACCGCCTTCAGCACGCGTCCTTGCTTTATCGACCCGGTAAAATCTTTCAAAAATCCGCTCGATATCTTGGGTATCAATGCCAATGCCTTCGTCCTCGACCTTGATAACAAGCTGTCGGTTTTGCCGCAGCGCACTGACTGTGACCGTCCCTCTAGCCGAGTACTTGATGGCATTATCAACTAAAATTGTCAGCAGCTGTTCCAAACGCATCCGGTCGCCCCAAATGATCAAACGTTCCTGTGCCAGCCGCTGCTCCAGCTTTAAGCCCTTCTGTTCCGCCAGCATACTTAAAGTACCAAGTGTCTGCTCAAACAGTACGTTAAAATTGACCTGCTCCAGTTTAAGATCACCGGCGCCAGCGTCATTGCGGGCCAGTGACAGCAACGCTGCAACCAGATTATTCATCCGTTTTATTTCTATGCGCATTGTTTTCAGAGTATCGACAGTAAATTCACTAAAATTACTGTCCGTATCCCCTTCCATACCCTCTGCGGCTATCCCCATTACTGTAAGCGGAGTCCGCAGTTCATGTGAAGCATCGGCAACAAATTCACGCTGACGTTTAAACATTTCCCCGATCGGCTTAATACTGCGCCCTGCCAGGTAATAACCGACGCCGGCTCCGCAGCAGATAAAAAACAGGCTCATCAGAACAAGCCAGAGGATCTCGCCCTTTTCTTCATAATAATAGTCGCTCAAATCCTTAAACATATATAAAGTTGCAACAATGGCATTTCCGTCCAGTATCTGATCCCTCCCAATAAGGTAGATCCACAGCCGGTCATTTGCATCGCGCAAAGTTACCCATTTTACTTTTCTGTCATGCTGCGGCCACTCACTGCGCAGTGCCAGTAATTGTTGACCAACGGGACTGCCGTTGACCTGATCGTGCAGCAGCATATCCGAACCCGGCTGCAGCATATAAGCCAATTCCCTGCCGACTTCAATAGAGTGCTTGGACACCGGCAGTTCACCGCTTGCTACAAACTCCTCCCCTTCATGGATGATCAGTTCGCGCATCTCCTGCTTTTCATGCGTCAGCACAGAATGACCCAACAGAATAATGCAGCCTGTAACGATCATTACTACTAGCAGTGAAAAAATACCTGTATAAATAATGGTGAGCTTTAAACGTAATTTATCAAACATCCTCTACCTCTAACATATAACCGACACCACGAACAGTCTTGATCAGGCTTTCTGCTCCGATAGACGCCAATTTCAATCGCAGCGAACGGATATGCACATCCAGATTATTTTCGGTAACATCGCCGTCTATACCCCAGACACGTTCCAAAAGCAGCTCCCTCGGCAAAATCTGCCCTGCATTGATCAATAACAGTTCCATCAGCTTAAACTCACGTGGGCGCAGCTGTATCTTCTTGTTTTTATAGCCTACAGTATAGTCTTTAACGGCTAAGGTAACACCTTTACAGACATAATCCTCCTGCTTGTAGCTGCCCTGACGGCGCACCAAGGCATGCAGCCTGGCCAACAGCTCGGCCATTTCAAACGGCTTGACCAAATAATCATCGGCGCCTTCGTTAAGGCCGGCCACCTTATCTTCCACACTGTCACGAGCTGTCAGCAGCAAAATTTTGCCCTGGTATTCTTCTGCACGCAGACGTTTACACAAAGCTATGCCATCAAGCTTCGGCATCATCCAATCCAAAATCAAAACATCATAGCCGTCACGATAACACTGCTCATAAGCAGCCTCGCCGTCTTCCACCCAGTCAGTTTTGATATTTTCCTTTTTCAGCAGATTCTGCAGTAGTCGTCCCAGATTTTTATCATCTTCAGCTAACAGTATTTTCATTGCGTTCACCTCTCTGGCAACTTATACCATACCCATATTAAAATTAGCTGAATTTGCGATAAATCCTGCAAAAAAAAAGGACGCCGCAGCGTCCTTTTTTAAAAAATTATTCGGCTGTATCTGCCGCAAGCTTTTTACCCGGCTGCAGCACAGCTACAACGGCGTAAGTCAAAATGCAGGCAAACCATTCCATATAAATAACATTCGGGAAAATACGTACTGCCGGTACAAACTGCCACAATACCAGCATGATAAAACCGACCAGCAGTGTCCAGAAACCGGCAGCCTTACAGCTGTACTGCGGGAAAAACAACGCCACAATAACAATAACACTGAAAGCAGCCGTCAGGCTGAGACCAATCATGATCGTTCCCAAAATGCTGGAAACACCCATCGCCATACCCAGCGTCAGTACGCCGGAGATCACAATGCACAGACGCATCATCGTCAGCTGCTTGGCATCTGAACATTTAGGGTTGATAAAACGTTTATAAATATCGTTGGAAAACAGAGTACCCGCTGAAAGCAGCAGGTTACAGGCAGTTGAAACATCGGCCGCCCACAAAGCAGCCAGAGTAACGCCCGCCAGTACAGGCTGCAGCCCGACAATGACCTGCGGCAAAGCCAAAGCTGCCTGAGCGTCAGGATACATGGATTTGGCACAAATACCCAGCAGTGCCGCCAAAACGCCTACCGGAAGCATGATAATACCGCCCCAGACAAAGCCTTTTCTTGCAGTAGCGGCATCTTTAGCACCCAGTGAAATCTGCAGAATACTCTGCAGCGACAAATTCACTGTAACCAAAGTAATTACCCAGCTGGCAATCGTTTTCAGCCCAACCCCTTCGGTAAAGCTGAACCAAGGGACGTTAGCGGGCAGTGTCTTGGCCAGAGTATCAATGCCGCCAACCTTATCCAGCTGGATAAAGGTAGCTACCACGATCCCAAAATAAATCAAAATAATGTTTAGAACATTTGTCAATGAAGCCGACCACATACCGCCGATAAAGGTGATACTGATAAAAGTAATCGCGCTGACCAGCATACCTGTTTTAAAATCAAAAACCTCTGGCATGATAGCATGCAGGATACTGCCGCCGGCGATATATTGCAGTGAAATAATTACCAATTGGATAACGATTTGGCAGAACACGCCCAAAATAACGGCATTCGTGCCATGATGTCGTTCGATAAGTTCAGAAATAGTAGTGATGTTTTGCTCGCGGTATTTCTTCGCCATAAAAATACCCATCACGATAGCGCCTATTGCCCAGGCAATAGTATACCAGCCGGCAGATAAACCGACCCTGAAAGCATGCTCTGAAACACCGATCGTCGAAGCCCCGCCAACAGCCAGACCGATGATCGTGACTGCGATAAGCGGCGCCGATAATCTGCGGCCTGCCAGCGCATAATTTTCCGCATTGCCTTCGCTGCGCTTTTTAGCAAACCAACTGATACCGAACAATGCTATGATGTAAAGTATCAGTATCGCTAAAGAAACTGACATAAAAATACCCCTCCCGATTTTTTGGCAATAAAAAACGCCCGCTATTGTGGACGGCCAAAGAGTAACTTTATTGTACGCAAAGTTTACATTAAAGTCAAGCAGAACTTACACAATTTCACACAAAACTGCTGTACAGGAATATAATATGCACATTTGTTTTTGCAGGCAACACCTATTGCTTTTCCCTATAAAAGAATCCTTGCACAATAATTTATACAGTGATATAATTAATTGTGTTTGTTTTACTGTGTCTTTGATTATAATTATTAATTTTAACAATTTATTTGTGAATATTAGAACCTAAGGGAGATGATTATCATCGGCAGGAAATCACGCAACACAGATCAGGCCTTAATTAAGGCGGGCATAGAATTAATTGCTCAGGGTAATTACGACCCGACTGTACGCGCTATTTGTACTTTAGCAAACGTTAACCAGGGTATGTTTGTTTACTACTTTGGTTTTAAAGAAGAATATATGAAAGTCCTTTTTCAAAAAATTTACGAAGATTATCTTTCCAAATTGCAGGATTATCCTGAAAAGGATGCCAAAGCCGCTATCCAGCTGCAGCAGATCTTCTACCGTATGACAAAATATTTTATTGAAAACTTCAATACGGCAAACTTTCTGACTGAAGCCTTATATCACAGCAAAGCTGCCTCCTATTTCACAAACTACCGCGTCCAGCATTTTATCTTCGTCCGCACACTTATCGAACAGGCCCAGCGTGAAGGCGATATCTGCAGCGATATGAACAGTTATGAAATCTACACGACTTTGCAGAGTATACTGATCCAGCCGATAATTATCAAAAATAATATCTTACAGCAGCATAAAAACGAACCGCTGATGGATAAACTAAAACTTATTGACGTTTCCTCAGAAAGCAGTCTGCAAAAAAGGCTGCGCGTTGCTTTTAATGGCCTGCGCCCCTGATAAACGCCTCTGACAATATTTAAAAAAGCAGTTGACATTTTTCCAGAATCATATATAATAATATCGTTGCTTAGTAATCCAAGCAGCTTCAATGACTCCGTAGCTCAGTTGGATAGAGCGTTTGACTACGAATCAAAAGGTCGCAGGTTCGAATCCTGCCGGGGCCACCATTGCCATTGACGCATTCCTTTCCGGAATGCGTTTTTTTATTGCCTTCTGGCACCGACATGCCTGTCCGATACCAGCAACTTTCCCGCTCCCATTTTTGCTTTTCTTTAATATTTTTAATATTAAAGCTTGAAAATAATGCTATAATAAAACTAAATATCTATTTTATCCTAAAGACTGGACCGTAAATAAGCGGAGGGCATTATGTTGAATATACCTCAGGAAAAACTTACAGCAATAAAAAATTTTGCACACCAATATATCTTTAAGCTGCTTTGTCAGCAGGACATTCCCTTTATCCTCGCTCATCTCGACCCGCAGCTAATCGGCATCGGTGCCGCTGAGCACAATTATTATGATACACCACAGGCAGCCAAAGATTTTATTCTTTCACTGGAAGGGCAGATTCCCGCCTGTGAATTATTGAATGAAGAATGGACTATCCTCCCGCTGGCACAAGGCCTCTATCTTGCCCAAGGGCGTCATTATCTTACCTCCGACGAGGATCAGCAGCTGCTCGTTCAGACACATCAGCGGGCAACGATCGTCATACGCGATCTGGGCAGTGATTTCAGCTATGTCTACATCAATCTTTCCCATCCCTATCAGGAATTGCAGGGTACAGAAAACTTTCCTTTTCAGGTAGGCTCGCAGACTTATAAATATATGGAAGCAGAGCTTAACAAAGCCAAAGAACAACTGCAGCAAAAGCAGCAGCAAATGGAAGTCGTACTGCATTCTGTCAACGGCGGCGTCAAATCCAGCAATGACGACGATACCTATTCTTATGCCTATATCAGCGAAGAGCTGCCTGGTATGTTTGGTTATACTATGGAAGAATTCAAAAAATTTACCGGTAACAACGCTATGGGAATGGTCTATCCGCCGGATCTGCCCAGGGCTTTGGCTGACTGCAACGAATGTTTTAAGGACGGAAATCCTACTTACTCGACAAAATACCGCGTGCCCTGTAAAGACGGCAGCCTGAAATGGGTCATGGACAGCGGCCGTAAAACAAAAACTCCTGAGGGCAATACGATCATCAACAGTATTTATCTGGATATAACAAAAGATGAAGAAGCCCGCCAAAGCGAGCTGAATCACGAACGCCGCACCAAACAGCAGTATTATGACCTGCTTTCAAGCATCAACTCTAATTACTATTTCATCTATCTTGTTAATCTTGAAGACGGTTCCGGTATCCCTCTGCGCCTGCCGGAAACAGAGTGCGCTGTTTTTACAAGCTACAGTACCAACGGCCTGTATGATATCGAACCGCTGGTACGCAGCCATTTTCATCCTGATGACAGCGCCAAGATTTTAGAACATTTCTCTCTGTCCGGTCTGCGCAGGCAAAAAAAGGACCGTCATATCGATTTTGCCCTGGAATGCCGCAGCCGCCTTTTTGGTTCCGAATATCGCTGGACCGCCTTTAATTCGACCTTGCTGGCTCAAAGTGACGGTTATCATCAGATTATTCTTACCCTGCGCGATATCCACGAGGATAAATTGAAAGAACTGCGGGAACAGCAGGCTTTGCAGGAGGCCTTTGACGCCGCTAAAGCTGCCAATATGGCTAAAAATGAATTTCTTTCGCGTATGAGCCATGATATCCGTACCCCAATGAACGCCATTATGGGGATGACTGCCATTGCCGGTAAATATCTGGACGACAAAGACCGTATCCAGGATTGTCTTGCCAAAATAACTACTGCCAGCAATCATCTTTTGAACCTGATCAACGAAGTGCTTGATATGGCTAAAATCGAAAGCGGCAAGCTCAATCTTCTTGAGGAAGATTTTTCTATCAGTGCAATGCTGCAGGAATTGCTTGATTTGATCAATCCGCAGCTTTTAGTTAAAAAACATCATTTCACTCTGACTAAGGCACCGGAACTGCGCGATAATGTTCTGGGCGATAAGCTGCGCTTGAAACAGCTGCTGCTCAATATCTTAGCCAATGCCATCAAATATACGCCTCCATATGGCAGTATTTCTTTAGAGGTACGCGAAACACACTCCCGGCTCCACGATACTATTGGCTACGAATTTATTATTACAGATAACGGCATCGGTATGGACTCTGAATTCGCCGCCAAAATTTTTGAACCATTCGCCCGTGCGTCCGATTCGCGAACCAGCGAAATAGAAGGTACAGGGCTGGGAATGACCATCGCCCTCAACATCGCCCGTATGATGAACGGCACAATCGATGTCCAAAGCACCTTAGGCAAAGGCTCGGCCTTTAAGGCTACGGTTTACCTGCGCCCGCACCAGCAAATACGCAGCAGCAAGGCTTCAGCGCCTGCCGCCGGCATCGACAGTCTGCAGGAAATAAGCTGCCGTGGCAAACAAGTCCTCCTTGTTGAAGACAATGAACTTAATCTGGAAATAGCTGTAGAACTATTAAAATATGCCGGACTGAATATCACCACCGCCAAAAACGGTCTGGAAGGGCTGGATAAATTTAAAGCCGCACCTCCCGGGACCTATGCCCTGATATTGATGGATATCCAAATGCCCGTTATGAATGGCCTGGAAGCGGCTAAAGCGATCCGCGCCCTGCCTGTTAAAGATGCCCAAACTGTGCCTATCGTCGCGATGACGGCCAACGCTTTTCCTGAAGATATTGCCGCCACCTTGCAGGCAGGAATGAATGAACATCTCAGTAAACCGATCGATTTAGAGCAGTTTCATAGCATCCTGCAAAAATGGTGTCAGTAAATTTAACAAAAGTTGTTGACAACAGCACTGCAATCAGATATAATATCATCGTTGCCTAAAGATTTAGGCAATCTCAATGACTCCGTAGCTCAGTTGGATAGAGCGTTTGACTACGAATCAAAAGGTCGCAGGTTCGAATCCTGCCGGGGCCACCAGAAATTAAAGCTCACTTCTTGCGAAGTGAGCTTTTTTGTTTGCCTATTTATTTTACGAAGGCCGCAGCGGGATCGTAAAGCTGAAAGTACTGCCTGCCCCTAAGGTACTGACAGCGCTTACTGTTCCTCCATGACTTTCGACCATCCATTTCACCATCGCCAGCCCTAAACCGGTACCGCTGTCGTCACCACTGCTGCGGGCGGTATTGACTCTGTAAAAACGTTTCCAGATTTTTGGCAGCTCGGCTGCGCTGATCCCAATGCCATCATCGCGAACAGTACCGACCGCATTTTTACCGTCACTCTTTAAAGTAAGCCAGATCTGCCCCTGCTGCCTGCCATACTTTACCGCATTAGTCAGCAGGTTAAGCCAGATACGCATCATCAGAGTCTGATCAGCTTTAACTAAGATTCCCGGTTCGATCTCTGCCGTCAGCGTGACCGCTTTGGATTCTGCCAGACCCTGGACTTCCTCTGCCACCATCTCGGTCAGTTCGCTTAAATCAAATTCTTCCAAATGCAGGCTTTCTTTATGCCTGTCCGCCCGAGACAGCTGCAACAGCTGATTGACCAGCTTCGACATTTTCCCGGCCTGCTGCAGCACTCCCTGCAGTGCCTGCTGCTTGCTTTCCAGATCAGGCGACTGTAAACCACATTCAGCCTGCGCGATGATCACCGAGGTCGGTGTTCGCAATTCGTGGGAAGCATCGTCGGTAAACTGCCGCTCGGCTTCAAAAGCATCCTCAAGTCTGGCAAACATCCCGTCAAAGGTTTTCGCCAGCGTATCGATCTCATCATCAGCACCTTCCAGTTCGATCCTTTTGGACAGATCACTGCCGCTGCTGATCTGCGCGGCTGCTTCCGTGATCCGTGTTACCGGACGAAAAGCCTTTTTAGTGATCCAGTAGCCGCCCAGGGCAGCCAGTAGGATCAGCAGCGGAAAAAACAATGCGCACTGCCGCAAAATCTTATCCCGTTCCGCATATGCAGAACTGAGCGGTACCGTTCCACGTACCCAGTAAAAATTATCAGCATGACGCGGTTTAAAATAAAAGTCATATACAAACCAGTTTTGCTGGTCACTTCCAGCCTTCTGCAGCAGCTCGTCTGCAAAGGGTGTTTCCGGCAGACCGCTGGCCACAAGGCCCGTGATCATCTGACCATTCTCGTGATATACAGCAAGCCTGACCCCGTCCTTTAAAAAATCCAGTTTCTCCAGACGCAGACGGCCATTGCTGTCGACCTTCAGTTCTTCGGCAAAATCATAGACCTCTTCTTCCAGCTTGTTCTGTACACCCAACAGCAACACCTTGTCTGTTGCCAGCAAAACAGCCGTAAAAATAGCACTCAAAATTATCACGATCAACCCTGTATACCACAGGGTTATTTTCATTTTAACCGACAGCTTTTTCATAAAGTCTCCTTCAGCACATAGCCGGCGCCGCGCACTGTCTGGATCAGTTTTTTCTCAAACCCGTCATCTACTTTTTTCCGCAGATAGCGGATATATACGTCGACTACATTGGAACCGCCCTCAAAATCATAGTCCCAAACATGGTTTTCGATTGTTTCGCGTGCTAAGACTACGCCCTGATTGCGCAGTAAATACTCCAGAACAGCAAATTCTTTAGCGGAAAGCTGCAATTCGCGCCCGTCTCTGCTGACGCGGCGGCTGTTCAGATCCATTTCCAGACCACCGCACTGCAGCACGTTCGACACCTGTCCATTGCTGCGGCGCAGCAGCACCCGTAAACGCGCCACCAACTCGTCAAAAGCAAATGGTTTGACTAAATAATCATCAGCCCCCAGATCAAGACCAGCGACGCGGTCTTCAACACTGCCCCGCGCCGTCAGCAGCAATACCGGCGTTTTATCGCCGGCAGTACGCATTTTTTTCAGTACCGACAGCCCATCGACTCCGGGCAGCATAATATCTAAAATGACGGCATCATAGGCTGTAAGCTGTAAATAATCAAGAGCTTCCAGACCATCGCCGCAGGCATCGACGCTATAACCGCTTCCCTGCAGCTGCTTTTTCAGCACCTCACGCAGGTCAGGCTCATCTTCCACAAATAAAAGTCTCATAGCCGCAACCTCCTCAATTATTTTTATTATAGCACAAGCCTAAGGCTGTTTCCCTGCCAGCAGTCAAATACTGCACAGCGCCCGGCCAGCCGCCTTTTTAAAATACAGGCTCCAACATATCAGCAGCAGGCCGCAGCCGATCATGATCGACTCTATCCTGACAAGATCGCTCAGCGGTCCGAAGCCAAGAATAGCAATCGGCATCATCCCCTGCGAAACAAACTGCAGCAATGCAAAAACACGCCCCATATAACCCTTTTCCGTATTAGTCTGGATCAAAACCGTCTCAGACGCTATCAGTACCGGTACAAACATCCCGCAGATACAATCAAAGATCAGATACACCCAAAAGACCCGCGACAGTCCCATCAGCGCAAAGGTGCAGCCAAACACTGCCAACGAGACCGCTATCATCGTAATCTTGTTTTTGAACTCGCCTTTCCAGGCGACAAACGCGCCGCCCAAAAGAGCGCCCAGCGACCACAGCATTTCATTGGCTGTCAGTTTCCAAACTTCACTGCCGAAGCTCCTTACTACCATCAGTGGTGACAAAAAAGCCGCCGGAGTGATCAGAATAAAAGTTACCGCATAGCAGACCAGCATTACTCTTAACAGCGGCTGTGACCAGGTGTAACGTACACCTTCCCTCAGTTCCTTCAGTACCGAACTATCAGATCTGTCCGCTGCTCTTGTTACTATTTTCAGCCTGAACATGATGGCAATGGCAATAACTGCCGTCAGCAGATCTACTAAAAAAGTCCACTGCATCCCAAACATACCCAAAATAGCTCCGCCGGCTGCCGGAGAAAGCAACAGCAGCACATTATTCGCCATCTGGTTGATACCGTTTATCCGGAGCAGATGCTCCCGCGGCACGATCTCCGGATAAAGCGCGTTGACTGCCGGAGCCTGAAACCCGCCGCCGACAGAACGCAGACAGGCGATAAAGATCAAAAAGCTTAAATTTGCAAAACCATAATGAAAAGCCACAAAAGCCAGCAGTGTCGCCAAAGCAGTAAAACCGTCCGCCAGCATGATGATCGTCTTTTTATTATATCTGTCCGCAAATACTCCCGCCCACAATGAAACCAGCACCTGAGGAATCAGCGTTGCCAACGTCGACAGCGTTATCCAGAATCCGGACTCAGTCGTTACGGTAATATACCAGACGATCGAAAAGCCCACTACTGACGAACCGAACATCGACAGATTCTGGCTGATCAGGAATAAGGCGATCTGTTTTTTCCAGTTTTTATTTTCTTTCATAAAAAGACCTTGTCTTTCCTATTTTTCAATAAGCCTTCTACTAGAATTTTACAATAAAAAAGCAAATTAACGAATAAGTTTTTAAAATAAATTTTTATTAAATTTTCTTTTAATCTTCTTTTAATCTTTCCGCGTTATAATAAAGACAAAGAAAACGCCGAATAAAGAAAACGGCGCAAGGAGGTAAAAAACATGACTAGAAAAATCCTGGCGATCATCGCCGCCGCAATCTGTACATTAGCAATCACAGCAACCGCTTTTGCCGCTGAGTTCATCAACGCCGATCAGGCACGCAGCATCGCTGCACAATGGGTACCTGCCGGCAGCACTCATCTGGTAACCAAAGACGAAAGCCACAAATACGCAGCTTATTACGAAGTAAAATTCTACGACAACGCTACCAACACCGAATATGAAGTTGAAGTGCTCAAAAACGGCGGCGCTGTAAAAGAATTCAAAATGGATGCCCAAACAGTTCTCGGCAGCCCCAGAGTCGTACTATCTGCCGCTGATGTCCAGGACCTCGTTCGCAAAGAATTCCCCAACGCAACCTTCACTAAAGTAAAACTTGACAGCGACGACGGCCTTTATGAATATGAGTTGAAATTCTATACCCCCGAATTACGCGGCGAAATGAAATTCAACCCTGAAAACGGCGCTCTGATGGAAAAAGAACTTAAATACCAAGTTCGCTGAGCCATCCCCCCCAAAATGCACTGTAAATGTGCCGATTGCTCACGCAACAAAGCCACTGCCGCACTGTGATAAGTGTGACAGTGGCTTTGTCTTTTTTATTATTAAGAAATCAAAAATGATAAGCCAAGTCAAGCCGGGCCCCGATCTCCCGTCCACCATTAGACCAGTCCCCGCTAAGGCTGCCGCCAGCCGACCATTTTCGGCTGAAATCATGCCTGACATAAGCCGCCGCCACAAAATGGTTCCTGCCCTCTCCCCAACTGCGTACCGGCAGCAGGGACCCGCATTCATCTTCAGCAAAGCAGACTTCCATAAGCTGCCGCTCGCCAGTCAGGATACGCTTATAACCCAGGCGAAGGCCATAACCGCCCGCACCCTCACTGCGGTCAAAGGATAAGCCCAGCTCCCCTTCGGCATAATTATCACTATAACTGCCAAAACTGCGGTCAAAAACACCTGCACCATGCTCTCTAAAGGCCTTCTGCCTATAATGGGTAAAATTGAGCTTGGCATAAGGACTGACATGCCACAATTCTTCCGGCTTTCCATAATCCAGATCATAGGCATACTCAACGCCTATCCCCAACGTTTTACTGTCATAGTCGCTTTCAGCGGTCTGCCCCAGTACCGGCAGATAAGCGGTACCCTTATTGGCCTGTAAACCATAGCTGACAAAGCCTGTTATACTTCCGGGTTTGTTTTTATTTCCAGCATATAAACCCAATGAATAACTGTCATATTCGCCGCTTCCAGCAGCTCCGCTGACAGTATTGCTGCCGTAATCAAACAACAGACCATAATATCCATGTTCATCGGAAAGAAAATCCTTGCCAATGGTCAGATTATAGCCGTGCCCATTTACGCCGCCAATGCGTCCCCAGCGCTTGTTATTCAGCATCCACAATCCGTCCTGCCTCGCCAGTGCCGGCTGCTCATATACCGCTCTCATTACAGAGCCGTTTTTCATGGCATCATGGGTCAGATCCAGCAGCATCCCATTTTCTATTTGCGAAAAAGCGGCTGCAGCATTAGTTTTATCCAGGGCATACAGCCTGTACATCTGTTTTTGCCGGTCACTATCCAGCGAAAAATACATATTATTCAAAGCAGCAAAGGTAGCGCTGTTGCCGCCGGTATTATTACTGACAAAAGTAGTAAGCTTGCCCTCTTTATTATCGACTACTATTTGGGCATCCAGCATCCCGGAAAACTCCTGTTCTGTACTGCTCCCTGAAACTATGCTATTCGCAGTAATAAATATGCCGCTGACTTCGGGGGCAGCACTATTAGCCGCTTTAACCTCCATCCGGTCGATATGGGCATCGCCGTCTACATTAAGACAATTATATTTTTTACCGTCTGTATTGAGCAATATCGTACCACTGCCGTTGAAGCCGCCCCTAACCTGCATATTTTCGATGCTTCCATAACTGCCGGCCTGCACTCTGCCATCGTTATACAAGCTGCCATTGACCGTGCCTTTGCCTGTAATCGTACCACTGCCTGTACTATAAGCATCGCCGGCCACAGAGCCGTCTATTTGCAGCGTGCCCTGTACTGCGATAGAACTGCCCTGATAGGTATTGCTGCCGGTCAGATTCAGAATACCCTCCCCCTGTTTTATCAGCCCGGCGTGCAATCCTACCAGTCCGGTGTCTGCAATTTGCTTGTTGAAATCTGTGATATATCGCTCAACCATATAACTGTTGTTGTCTTTAACACCTTCGGGATTTTTCAGCCAGTTGGTTTGATAGTACAGCCAGCGATCGTACAGATCTTTGACATCGCTGTCAGCTCCTGTTGAATCAGCAGATTTTCCTGAACCGAGCGGATCAGCGGCAATATAACCTGCGCGTATTTCTTTGATATCATTACTCCAGACAGAATCATAGCCCTGAGTATTCACGCTGTATAAGGCCTGCTTTTCAGCTTTTCCACGTACCGTATAAGCATCGCTGATATCGCCGGCATTCAGCCGCCTGACATTGATCGCCCCAAGTCCTCCAACAGCTTTCCCGGCATCAACTATGCCCTGTCCGAACAGTGCCTCCACCGGTACATCTTCAAAAACATCAATTTCCACATTTGCATCCAGTTCACTGTGCAGCTTTTTTTTACCATCTGTTTTATCATCTGATAGTTTTATACCATAAAATCCCCAAAAAAGATCTTCGTTTTCTGCGTAGGCCTTCTCGAATGCTTTCTCAATATCCAGCGCGGCTCCACCAGGAGGAACAAAAATATTTATTTTGAGCTCTGACTTATTATCTCCTTCTCCTGGATCCTCCTGTACATTTATGAAAAAACCATCCGTCGCCACAATCTGATTATTTGCCGTGCTCAACAGCACATCCCCTATCTGTTTGCCGCCAAGATAGGGAAACGCCTGCTGGACTAAAGCGCCCACACCTGTTACCAGTGGAGCGGCCTGAGACGTACCATACCTAATCACATCCATTTGACCAGCAGCCGCAAAGTCAGCATTAGCGGAAACAATCGCAACACCCGGTGCGTTTAAAACACAGTCCTCTCTATATTGAGCCAGATCAGAGAAAATTGCGATAGCATTGCAGTCTGCGTCAAAACCGCCCGTCTTATTACGGTGCAGCGCCGCAGCAGCGCCTGCGGTAACAGTAATAAAATTGTTGCTCAGGCTTCGGTCAAAAACAGGGCTGGTATTTTCTATACTCGCCATAGTGTGACCGTTGTTGCCAGCAGCCCATACTAAAAGCTTATCATGGGCAACCGCTTCTCTGAACTGTATGGTATTATTATAAAGATAATCCTGCCATTCCGGGTTGCCTGTAGGAGTAAGAACTCCACTCTGCACCAGCTCATAAGCCTGATTATCATCGATGTTCGTCAAATAGCACCCAGTTCCCCAGGAATTATTGATAACCTTGATTTCCGGATGCTGCACATAATAAGCATAAAGGTCCTTGCGGCTCTCAAACGAACCGTCACTGTAATAAATCCTACCGGCAGTAGAGCCCTTGATCTCGGCATCAAAAGCAATGCCATGCATACCCAGGCCGTTTTTAGATGCGGCCACGACACCAGCCACATGAGTACCATGAGTAAAATTCGCCCAATTATATACTCCGGCACCAGCAACATTGATCATCTCAGAATTTTGTTTTAAATCAAATTCAGGAACCAAAAAATTAATAGGATCATCACAGACACCCACAATAACGCCTTTCCCTGTATAGCCATTGGCATAAGCCGACGCCGCATTCACTGCATCCAGCACATTATAGCCTATCTCATTATATTCAGCTGTTTTAAAACTGTCGGCACTTTGCGCGTTGGCAATGCTGCTGCTCATAAGCATCAGCATTGCCAAACTGTTTAAAGACCTTTTCCAGGGCATTTTAGCTCAGCTCCTTAGTGACCTGACTGCCATACATATACGAAGTCTGATCCCCGCTCCGCTTTGATCATGGCACCAAAATAATTACAAAGACTGTCTTTTGGTGAACAAAAATAAAAGCCACTATGTTATTACATAGCGAATGATATTTTTAAGCAAAAAAAATGTTCTATATATAATATTATAACATATATTATATATAGAACATAAATCCTTCATAAATAAAAAATTAGTCTTTCTGCCTTTATTCTTTTGTCAGCAGGTCCAGCTCAGCCTCGCTCAAACCGCAGCCGCGCAGAACTGCTTCCGTATCCTCACCCAGTCTGGGAGCACGTTTTTGCAGCGTTCCCGGCGTTGCCGACATTTTCATGGCAAAGCCCAGCTGCTTATAAGTACCGATCTCTTCGTCTTCGACCGTCAGCACCATTGCATTAGCACGGGTCTGCTCCGCAGCCAACGCTTCGTCAAAATTCAGTACCGGCGTTACGCAGGTGTCCTTCCCCTCCAAACAAGCCGTCCACTCCTGCATGGTTTTAGTCCTGAAAATCTCGGTCAGCTCGTCCTTAACGCGCTCATGCTGCGATTCATCGTCCAGAGCATCGATAAGGTCGGCGCGGTCTAAGGCCAGGCAAAGGTTGCTCCAGAATTTTTTCTCCAGGCACCCTACCGAAACATAACGGCCGTCCCGCGTTTCGTAAATATTATAGTTGGCATATGCACCGGTCAGCCAGTTATTGCCACGTTCGGCAACGAAACCGCTGCCGAAATATAAACTGGCAGCGCCCGGCATCAGGGTCAGCGCCGTATTATACAGCGAGATGTCTATTTCCTGTCCGATCCCGGTCTGCTCAGCATGGCGCACAGCCATCAGGATACTCATGCCCGCCATCAGCGCCGCATTCATATCCGCCATCAGAATACCAGGTATCGCCGGCCTGCCTCCTGGTTCGCCGCTCATCGACGTGATGCCCGCCAGGCTCACATAGCCGATATCGTGGTCAGCCTGGTCGACCAATGGTCCACGCTTGCCATAGCCTGTGATCGCGCAATAAACTATTTTCGGATTCAGCCTGCTCACGGTCTCATAATCAATACCTAAACGCTTTAAAACGCCGGGTCGATAGCTTTCCAAGACTACGTCCGCCGTCTGCGCCAATTTTAAAAAGGCCGCTCTGCCGGCGTCGCTTTTTAAATCCAATACAACGCTTTTTTTATTGCGGTTCAGCTGCAAATGCCAGTACCCGAACCCGTTTTGAAATGGCGGGAAGCTGCGCGAATAATCACCGCGCCCCGGCTCTTCGATTTTTATTACTTCCGCTCCGAAGTCCGCCAAAAGCATACTGCAATACGGTCCCGGCAAAAGCCGCGACAAATCCAGAATCCTGATACCGTCAAGTGCACCCACGTCGACACCGCCTTCTTTATAATCTTCTAACAACATTATATCACAAGGAATCTGCTGGCGAACGCTCTGCTTTAATTAATCCCACAGCAATATTATAAAACAAATACATAATAACACAGATATTTTACATTTTCAGGCGCTGCTCCATTTGACAGCAGCCCCCGCTTTAGTTACAATGGAAGATAAGCATTAAGTAAAAAAATCTTTGGAGGTAGAATAAAAAATGAACAAAACTTTAATGATTATTATCGCCGTCGTTGTTATTTTCGCCGGCATTATTATGAGCGGCTACAACAGCCTTGTTTCCATGAATGAAAATGTCAACGGCAAATGGTCGCAGGTCGAAAACCAGCTCCAGCGCCGTAACGACCTGATCCCCAATCTGGTCAATACCGTTAAAGGCTATGCTGCCCACGAAAGCGACGTTTTTAAAGCTGTATCCGATGCTCGCGCTAAATTAGGCGGCGCCAAGACGGTTGCCGAAACCAGCCAGGCCAACGGCGAATTGAGCAGCGCGCTTTCCCGCCTGCTGATGATCGCAGAAAACTATCCTGACCTGAAAGCCAACACCAACTTCCTGCAGCTGCAGGACGAGCTGGCCGGTACGGAAAACCGCATTGCCGTAGCCCGTATGGATTACAACGGCGCAGTTCAGGGCTTCAACGCCAAGATCAAATCCTTCCCGACTGTTCTTTATGCCGGTATGTTCGGTTTTGACGCCCGTGATTACTTTAAAGCAGACGAAAGCGCAAAAACTGTTCCGCAAGTACAATTTTAACCGATAACGGAGCTCACTGATTATGAAACGTTGGCTCGTCCTTTTGATGCTTCTGATCCAGGCGGTCTTTGCCGTCGGGGCAGAAGCGGCGATCCAGGTACCACCTAAGCCAAGCGTGTCCTCCGGCATCTACGTGCAGGACTATGCCGGTGTTTTATCACCGCAGACCCGTCAGGCCCTTAATGCCATCGGACAGGATCTGGATAATAAAACCACCGCACAGGTCGCCGTAGTTACGGTGAAAACACTTGACGGCCAGCCCATTGACGAATATGGACTGACACTGCTGCGGCAATGGGGACTTGGTAATAAAGAAAAGAATAACGGCGCGCTGATCTTAGTAGCTGTCGATGACAGACAATCGCGGATCGAAGTCGGTTACGGTTTGGAAGGCGTTCTGCCCGACGGCCTGACGGGACGGATCCAGGACCAGCAGATGCTGCCCTACTTTAAACAGGGCCAGTACGAAAAAGGCATCGTGCAGGGCTATCTGACTGTCGCAACTACCGTAGCAAAAAGTTATGATGTCAAGCTGGAAGGCGTGCGTTATAACGGCGGCGCCCAGCAGGGCACAGGCGATACACCGATGCCTGGCTGGATGAAGGCACTGATCGCAGTCGGCCTGATCGTACTCGTCATCGTTGACCATATGTTCTTCGGCGGCATCATCACTCAGTTCATCCTGCTCGCACTTTTGCGCGGCGGAGGACGCGGAGGCGGTGGCGGCGGTTTCGGAGGAGGCTCCGGCGGCGGCGGCGGTTCCAGCAGGCGCTGGTAAAACAAAAATAAAGGACTATCTCATCGAGATAGTCCTTTTCTTTATGCTTATTTTACTTCATCATACAGCATCCTGATGCAGGCATCGACCAGAGCCCCGATACTGGAAACCTCTCTGTCCAGCGGCAGGCCGGAAGCCGCGTATCCTAACGGCAGCTCGGTACAGGCCGTCATCACCGGAAGGTCACGCTCGCGCCACAGTTCTTCTACGAGAGCTTTAGTCACAGCGCCTGCCCGGTCAAGCTCGCCGGCTTTGACATAAAAGATAGCCTGCTGCGCTTTTTCAGCCTGCTCCTCATTGGGCAGATATAAGGTATAACCGTGTTTATCGGCATATTTCTGATACAGACCGCTGGCGCGCGTACCATGCGTCGACAGCATCCAGGCGCCTTCAGGATTGAGCCGCTGGGCCGCCAGGACAGTTTCTTCAATGATATGCACTAACGGCTGCGGCAGAGCAGCTTTAAAATCATCAATAAAATAATGGGCCGTATTGCAGGGCACCGCCAGTACCTCTGCCCCCATATCGCACAGCTGGCGCAGCCGCGCTCCAGAACCGGCGCCGGACTTTCGCCTTTGCCGAAGATCGCTGTGCTGCGGTCAGGTATCTCACAATCCCCGATCATATATACCACAGGGTGCTCCTGATCTGTTGCCGCCGGACACTTTGCCGCCAGCTGCCGCAGGAACTCTGCCGCCGCCGCAGGCCCCATTCCTCCCAGCACACCCAGTTTTTTACCATTTTTCTTATACTTGGTCACCTTGATCCCTCCACCAGCAAGAACTGTTTTTATTCGTTTATTTTACCACAACCGGCCGCGACAGTACAGCATGCAATTTTTTATATGTATACATACTTTATGTGCTTTACTCTTTAATTATTAATTTGTTATACTAAAGGGGTATAATTAAATAAAAATCTACCCCGTTTGGAGGAATCAGGATGACCAAGAAAAAAATCGTCGTTATCGGCGGAGGCTGGGCCGGCTGTGCCGCAGCTCTTACTGCTGAAAAAGCCGGTGCCGACGTAACTCTGCTCGAACGTACCGATATGCTTTTAGGCACAGGGCTGGTCGGCGGGATTTTCCGCAACAACGGCCGCTATACTGCCGCCGAAGAATGTATCGCCATGGGCGCAGGCGACCTGTTTACAGTTATGGAAGCCGTTGCAACTCACAAAAACATGGATTTTCCCGGTCATAAACACGCTACTCTTTACAATATCTATAAAATCGAGCCCGCGGTCAAAAAACTGCTCCTGAGCCGCGGCATCAAGCTGCTGATGGCTGATCCGGCCGTTAAAACGGAATACGAAGGCGACACGATCACCGCCGTTATTACCAAAAGCGGCCTGCGCCTTACTGCCGACGCTTTCGTAGATGTCAGCGGTTCTTCGGCTATGCCGCTCAACTGCAATAAACACGGCAACGGCTGCGCCATGTGTATCCTGCGCTGCCACAGCTTCGGCCCCCGCGTCAGCGTCACCACCCAGTCCGGCGTGGAAGAATGGACAGCAGAAAAACCTACAGGGCTCGGCGCCATGAGCGGCTCCTGTAAGCTGTTCAAAGAATCACTGGCCCCTGAGATCGTTACCGAGCTGGAAAAGACAGGCTGCTGCGTCGTCCCGATTCCCGAAGCAATTAAAAAGCATAAAGAAAAGCTGGCTATGAAAGCCTGCCAGCAGTATGCGCTCGACGCTTATGCCGACAACATCGTTCTGCTGGACACCGGCTCAGCCAAGCTGATGACGCCTTATTATCCGCTGGAAGAGCTGCGTATGATCCCCGGCTTTGAACGGGCCCGCTTCGAAGACCCACTGTCCGGCGGCAAAGGCAACTCTATGCGTTACTTTAATTTCGCCCATGTCGATGCTTCCTTAAAGGCTGACGGCAAAACCAACCTTTTCTGCGGCGGCGAACGTGCCGGAGCAATGGTAGGCCATACGGAAGCTATCGTCAGCGGCTCGCTGGCCGGGCATAACGCCGCCAGAGCCGCCAACGGTCTGGCGCCAGTCATCCTGCCTGAAACCACAGCTATCGGCGAATTTATCGGCTACGTTGTCAAGCAAATGCTGGACGCCGAGACACGCAATAAAAAATACACCTTCTCCGGCTCAGTTTATTTTGAACGGATGCAGGCCAAAAATCTTTACAGCACCGACGATGACGCTATCAAGGCCCGTGTCGAAGCGGCAGGCTGCACCAATATTTTCTCAAACTTATAAGAAAGATGTGATAATCTGATGGCAACTGTACGCGATATCCTCAAAGCCCTCGACGTTATTACCAGCGGCCGCGTCATCACCGACTCCTTCGGTTACGGCGGCGCTAACCCCTTCGTAGTTACCAAGACCTCCGGTATCCCCGGCAAAGCTGTGACCGAACTGCCCGGTCTCGTCTGGGGCGATCCAGATATGCCCGTCAAAAAAGTAGCGGTTATGATGACCCTGACTGAAAGCGCCATTGAACTGGCTGGCGCAACAGGCATCGACTGCCTTATCGCCCATCACCCAATCGCGGAAGGCTCCAATACCGGCGGCGTTACCGCCAGAGATTACTTTAATCTGTATCATCTGGCTGTTTTTGAGCTGCACGAAGCCTTTCACGGCCTGCATCCCGGTATCGCCTGGATCCACGGCAGCTGCGCCAAACACGTCAACATCCGCTTTGGCGGTGTACCCGGTAAGATCGTCTGGTATGGCAACGCCCTGCCGGAAGTAGAAACACTGGGCGACCTGCTCAACCGTATTGACACGATCATGGGCACTGATATCGAATCACGCGTGCTCACCTCTGAACGTCAGATCCGCGGCTGTACCGAGATCCACGAAACCTCGATCGCAGCCCGCGCCAAAATCTTTGTCGGCAGCCCCGACAACAAGCTGGGCAAAACCATCACTGTTTTCCCGCATACCGGTTTCTCGGCCGAGGACCTTGAAAAAGCCTACGCCGAATACCCCGAAGCCAACACCGTAGTCTGCACGATCAGCAGACCGCTGCCCGGCGACCCGCTGGTCAAAAAAGCCGAAGAACTGGGCCTGAACCTGATCGCAGGCAACTCTCACGCGCTGGAGATCTTAGAAAACGGAATCCCCCTGGCCTGGGCCCTGCGTCTGCAGATCCCCGAGCTGGATATCCACATCTTCCGCGAACGTATGGTAAGCCTGCCGCTGGACCACTGCGGCTGCACCCACATCGAAAACTACGGCGAAACCATGGCGCGCAATTATCTGCCTAAGCCAAAAACAGAATAACGGAGGGGTTTATGATGAATGGTGGAAAAAGAAAGATCGAACTGATCGAATACGTAGGCCTGTTTTTAGTCGCCTTTTCCTTTTTGATGCTGGTAGTTAACCCCGGCGGTATCGGGAACCTGTTCAACAATATGTTCAACCATGCCGCCCCTATTATCATCAAGGTCTATATCACAGGTTCCATCGGTATCGCGATCATCATCAGCGTTACCATGGGACGCCTGCTGGAACGCCTTGGCTTTACCGATGCCCTGATGCGTATTTTCGTGCCCCTGATGAAGGTCATCGGTGTCAACGCCGCTGTAGCCGTACCGTCCGTATATAATATCCTCGGCGATATCAACGCTGCCGGCCGTATCGGCGGCCCGATCCTCAAAAAATCCAAAGCCACCAAAGACGAGCAGAAAATCGCTATCGCTACCATGATGCAGTCGCAGTCCTCCTTTGCGATCTTCGTTTTCGGCCTGATTGCTTTGAACGCCGCCAAGGTTTCCGTCTGGGTCGTCGTTTTTCTGGCGGTGTTCCTGCCGGTGCTTTTGACGCCGCTGCTTCTGCGGCTCACTATCTGGCGCGACACCAAAGCTGTCTCGCTTGAAGACTTGCCCCGCTTCACACCTGAAACCGGTTTTCTGCCGACCATCTTCAATGCGGCCAAGGAAGGCGCTGAGCTGTTGTTTTTGCTCATCATTCCCTCCTGCGCCGTAGTTTTTGCGGCAATCGGCGCTTTAGACCATTTCGGTCTGTGGACCGGCATTCAGGCCGGTATCAATACCATGCTCAATGCCTTCAACATCCATGCCGAAACCGGTTCCGTTTCTATTTTAGTCGGCGGGTCGCTGGCAATGGCCCAGCTGAAGGAAATTGCCGCCACAATCGCCCCGCCGCTGGTCGTCGGCTCGTATATCCTGGCTTCCTCCGGCTTCCCGCTGCAGGTCATCTTCGGGCAGATCCCCGCTATCTGGAGCGGCTGTACCGACCTTACCGAACGCGAGGCCATGACGGCAGCCATTATCGGCGCAGTCATCAAGGTTTTAACGGCAGCTTTATTTGCCACCTGTCTGCAATTCCTTTATATGTAATAACAGTATAAGCAAAACCAGCCGCTTCAAGCGGCTGGTTTTATTTTTGTAAAAGCTCAAAATTATTCTTTTTATACCTGATCAGTCCGTCCGCCTGCATCTTACTGAGCTCACCTGACATCGCGCTGCGGTCTACCGCCAGAAAATCGGCCAGCTGCTGCCTGTTAAAGGGTATCGTCAGCTTATTGCTCTGCTGCAGGCGCGCCTGTTCTGAAAGGTACGCCAGCAGCTTTTCCCGCGTCGTCCGCTTCGTCAGATATTCCATTTTCTGAGTCAGAAACAGATTGCGCTCCGCCATCAGCAGGAGCAGATTATGCAGCAGCCTGTTTTCAGCTTCGCTGCGAGCCGAACCCGCCAGCAGACGTTTAATGTCCAGAAAGATCACCGTAGCTCCATTAGGCGCGGCCACACTCACCGTCAGCGGCACCTGCCGCAGACAGGCATAGACCTCGCCGAACAGATGCCCGCAGCCCAGCTGCGCCAGAATATTCTGCCGCCCCCAGTAATCCTCGCGCAGGATATGCACGCTGCCGGCAACGACAAAACCAGCTGTCGTTACCTGCTCGCCCAGCTGCCAGATAAAGCTGTTCCGGGGATAGACCCTCAGCTGCGCATCCAGATTCTGCAGCACTGCCGCGATCTCTGTTTTCGCAATACCGCGGAACAAAGATGCCGACGCTATGATCTGCAAATATTTATCCATTCTTCTTTACCTCCGTTGTAAAAACAACAGCTTTCTTCCTACTATCGTACTATAATAAAAACAGAAAGACAACAGGAGGTTCATCATGTTACGCAAAATAATCACTATAGATCAGGAAAAATGTAACGGCTGCGGTCTCTGCGCCCAGGCCTGCCACGAACAGGCCATAGGCATGGTGGACGGCAAGGCAGCCCTGCTGCGAGACGATTACTGCGACGGCCTGGGCGACTGCCTGCCCGTTTGCCCTACCAATGCCATAACCTTTGAAGTACGTGAAGCCGCAGCCTATGACGAAGCTGCCGTTTTGGCCAATAAAGCCAGCCAGGAAGCTGAACTTCCCTGCGGCTGCCCCGGCACACAGGCCCGTTTACTTCATCAGCAGGAACCTGCACCAGCGCAGCAGACAGCCACGCCCCAAAACAGCGAGCTGCAGCAATGGCCTGTCCAGATCAAGCTGGTCAACCCGCACGCACCCTACCTGCAAAACAGCAGGCTGCTGGTTGCCGCCGACTGTACCGCCTTCGCCTACGGCGATTTCCACCGTAAATTCATAAAAAACCATATCACGCTTATCGGCTGTCCCAAGCTGGACAACGAAGATTACAGCCGCAAGCTGACTGAGATCCTGCTTGCAAACGATATCAAAAGCGTTACCGTCGTCCGCATGGAAGTACCCTGCTGCGGCGGTATGGAACAGGCGGTCAGAACAGCGCTGCAGCAAAGCGGTAAAATCATCCCCTGGCAGGTCGTCACCATCAGCACCGACGGTCAGATTCTGGAAGAAATATAATAATAATAAATAAGGCGCCGGGCAAATATTTGCCAGGCGCCTTATTTATTATTAGACAAGCAGCGCAGCAAGCAGTATGATAATAGTATTATTACTGACTGACCTCTAAAAAATTACGGCGTTCTGCCGCAGGAGAAATTTTATGGAAGCTATTATCATCGTGATCTTTTCCTTTATACTGCTCAGCTGCATTCTGGCAGGCTACTCCATTATCTGGGCCCTGCTTTTCGGCTATCTGATGTTTTTCGGTTACGCCCTCCGGCAGGGACATACGCCAGTACAGGTACTGACAATGTCCGGACGAGGAATCCGCACGATCAAAAATATCCTCTTCATCTTTATCCTTATCGGTATGATCACCGCCGTCTGGCGGGCCTGCGGCACGATACCGTTCATTATTTACCATATGTCGGGCCTACTCATACCGTCGGTATTCATTTTGATAGTTTTTCTGCTCTGCTGTTTCATTTCACTTTTAACAGGAACCTCTTTCGGTACTGCGGCCACGATCGGCATCATCTGTATGTCTATCGCCAAAGCCAATGGTATCGATCCCACCTTTACCGGCGGCGCTATCTTATCAGGCATCTATTTCGGCGACCGCTGTTCACCGATGTCGACCAGCGCCCTTCTGATCAGCGAACTGACGCAGACTGATATTTACTGTAATATCAAAAATATGTTCAAATCAGCGCTGCTGCCTTTTTCAGTCACCTGCCTGCTTTACGCCCTGCTGGGATTTTCCGGTACCGGCAACACCAGCACAGCCGACCTGTACGCACTCTTTCCGCAAAACTTCGATCTGCACTGGACTACCACTATTCCAGCGCTGCTGATCATCATTCTTTCATTGTGCAAGGTCAAGGTCAGGCTGACGATGGCAGCCAGCATCATTACCGGCAGTCTACTCTGCCTTTTCCTGCAGGATATCACTCCCGCCCAACTGGGCTCGATCATGTTCTACGGCTTTTACCCTGCTGATCAGCAGTTGGCCCAGATCCTCAGCGGCGGCGGTATCATTTCCATGTTCACCGTCAGCGTCATAATTATCCTTTCCTCCGCTTACGCCGGGATTTTTGAAGCAACAGGCTTTTTGAATACTACGCAGGCCCGCCTTGCACAGCTTGGAGAAAAAATAACGCCGTACGGCAGCATTTTGCTGACAGCCACCATCACAAGTATGGCAACCTGCAACCAGACCCTCAGCAGCATCCTCACCTATCAGCTGCACAAGGACAGCGCTGACAATATGCAGCAGCTGGCCCTGGACCTGGAAAACAGCACTATCGTAGTAGCGGCGCTCATCCCCTGGTCGATCGCCTGCGCTGTACCGCTCGCCACCGTAGGCGCCGGCAACGCTTCGATCCTGTTTGCCTTTTATCTTTATCTGCTGCCCCTGTATAATTTATGGCGGCCATACAAAGTAACCCCAGTCTAATAAATAAACCACCTGACTGCAAGAGCGATCAGGTGGTTTATTTTTATTGTCATCTTTTTTGCGTCTTCTGCAGCAAACTGCTGTCAGCCAGGTCAACGACCAGCGGCTCCAGCCCCTGGCTGAGTACATAGTCCGCCCCTGCGGCAGTAGTAATGATCCTGCCGCCGCGCCCTAAAACCTTACCGTCCATATAACAGACCTGCCCGCCGATGATCGTGGCAAACGCGCTGCGCTGCAGCCTGTCGACGATCGTAATATCGGCATCCCGCCCTGCTGTCAGGCTGCCCTTATTTGCAAGACCAAGCAGCCGCGCCGGCTGATAGCTGATCTTCGCCACCAGCTCCTGCAGCGACAGCCCGCCCAGATCGACCAAAGCCAGACCAGCAGGCAGCAGTACATTGCGTGGAATACCGCCGCCGTCAGTACTGACAGCGTCTACAGCAAAACTGCCGTCAGCCTTTTTCGCCGTTGCCAGCCGCACCCGCGGCCCAACAGGATTGACCGCAAAACTGACGGAAACCAGCGTTTGCTGCCCGCGCCAATAATCCCTGGCCGCCTCACCTGTCAGCAAAGTCATTTCCTGTCCCTGCGGATAATTGACCTGTGCCCAGCCAGACAAAAGCGCCGCCTCCATGCCCGCCTCATCCTCCTTAAAGCCGCCGGTTTTCAGGCAGCGGCGAGTAACCATACTGCCCGGCAGACCGTCAATGATTTCAGCGCTTGTACCGTTGAGCGGTGATAAATAAGACTCGCAAGAAATATTAGGATTGGCCGCCAAAGCTTTAAGGGCCAGCTCCGTTTCTTCCGCCTCCGGCAGTACCGTACCACGGCAGTAAGCATTGATATGCGCTAAATGCAGAGGGTTGCCGTCGGCCAGCTCCACCGCTTCCAGCATGCCTTCGATATTGGAACCATGAGCGGCTGTCCCGGCGTGAAAAGCCGTATAAGCTCCCAGCTCTGCCGCAGCCCTGATCGCTCTGGCCGTTGCTGCCACCGTCAGCGGATAATGCCCGCCCAGCAGCTTGATGCCTAACGACCCCTGCCTCTGCACTTTCGTTATCAGCTGCTGCAGCTCTGCTGACGAAGGATCGTCACTGCTGACCGTATGTCCCGGCCGCACATATTCGATCGTAGCCAGATTGAGACCGGTCCCATATTCACGCGCCAGCTCCAGTACACTGGTCCCCGGCCCCGACATATCCAAAGCACTGGTCACACCAGCCTTTACCAGCATCGTGTGGGCGTAGCTGCCTCCCAGCCAGGCCGAAGCATGTACATGCGAATCGACCAAGCCAGGCAGTACCAGCTTGCCGGACGCATCCAGCTCCTGCACGGCGCTGCCGCCGATACTGCTTTCCACCGCCGCAATCATACCGTTCTGCACAGCGACATCAAAATATCCTTCCCGTGCCGACGCATAATCGACCACATACCCGTTTTTGATCAGTAAATCATATTGCATTTGCTGCCCCTCCCTCAAACCAGTTCAGGTAAAAAGCAACGCTGCCTGTTTTTGCGCAAGCAGCGTCAGCTATTTCCCGGTCAATATTATTTATGCATTTTATAAAAAGCTTCCATAAACTCAGCCAGCTTCTCGCAGCCTGCCAGCGGCATCGCATTGTAAATCGAGGCCCGCAGCCCGCCAACACTGCGGTGTCCCTTCAGTCCTCCCATCCCCAGATCCTCGGCCTCGGCCGCAAAACGCTTCTCCAGCGCTTCGGTCGGCAGTCCAAAAGTCACGTTCATCAGCGAACGGCTGTCAGTTTTGGCAAAGCCGCGGAAAAAATCAGGATACATATCGATCACATCATAAACTATCTTGGCCTTAGCCGCATTGCGCTGCTCTATCATCACCAGTCCGCCCTGCGCCTTCAGCCACTTGGCAACCTTGCCGACGATATAGACCGCAAAAGCCGGCGGCGTATTATACAGCGAACCGTTATCAAGATGAGTTTCGTAATTCAGCATACTGTGCAGAGCTTTAGAACGCCCCTCAATAAATTTTTTACGGGCAATGACTGCTACCGCGCCGGCAGGACCGATATTCTTCTGTACCCCGGCATAAATCAGCGAAAACTTCTCCGCCGGGATCGGTTTACTCAAAATATCCGAAGACATATCCGCGATCAGCGGTACAGCACCGGTTTCAGGATAAACGCTGTACTCTGTGCCTTCGATCGTATTATTAGCCGTGATATGCAGATAAGCGCAGTTTTCCGGCAGCCTGATCTCGCCCGGCTGCGGCACCCTGTCATACTTTTCAGCCTTACTGCTGAAAGGGATAACGACCTTGCCTACCTTTTCCGCCTCTTTTACAGCTTTATCCGAAAAATTACTGGTCACGGCATAAGCCGCCGTTTGTCCAGCCCCCAAAAAATTCATCGGCACCATCGAAAACTGCAGGCTGGCGCCGCCTCCCATAAAGAGCACGCAATAATCGTCGCCCAGACCCAAAAGCTCCTTGATGTCGGCTTCCGCCTCAGCATTGATTTTTTCATAAATCGGCGCGCGGTGGCTCATTTCCAAAATCGACATACCGCTGCCCTGCAGATCCAGCAGCTCGGACTGTACCTCCTGCAGCACTTCCAGCGGCAGCATGGCCGGACCGGCATTAAAATTATAGATACGTTTCATTATTCATCTTCTCCGATCAAATGCACGACCATCGCATCGCGCAGCTTAGGTTCAAACCAGGTCGATTTCGGCGGCATGATCTTACCGGCATCAGCTACCTTGATCAGCTCCTCCATCGACGTCGGATACATGGCAAAAGCCACACTGTAGGCCCCTGCGTCTACTTTAGCCGCCAAAGCATCCAACCCGCGGATACCGCCCATAAAATTAATGCGCTCATCCGTACGCGGGTCTTTGATGCCCAGGATCGGTGCCAGCAGATTATCCTGCAAGATCGAAACGTCCAGTGACCCGATCACATCATCCGCGGCAAAGGTACCTTCCTTCGCTGTCAGGCGGCGCCATTTTCCGGTCAGATACATACTGAACTGATGCCGTGCTTCCGGCTTCGGGCCGTTTTCCAGCTCGCTGATCTCAAACTTTTCTCCGACTCTGCTTAAAAATTCTTCCATCGACAAACCGTTCAGGTCTTTGACCAAACGGTTATAATCCATGATCTGCATCATATTATCGGGAAAAATGACCGCTAAAAAAGTGTTATATTCTTCGTTAGAACCATGCCTAGGCGTTTTGCCAAGCTCGTCAGCCACACGCATAGCCGCAGCACTGCGGTGATGGCCGTCGGCAATATACATTACAGGCACGTCCTCAAACAGACGGGTCAGCTCGGCGATCTCCATCAGGTTCTCCACCACATACAGTGTGTGCTGCACGCCGTCCTCCGACGTAAAATCATATACCGGCTTTTTGGCTCCCATCAGGCTCAAAACATAAGTATTGATCTCGGGCTTGCCCTTATAAGTTAAAAAAACAGCGCCGGTCTGTGCTTCTGTCGCCAGAATATGATTGACCCGGTCCTGCTCTTTATCATGCCTGGTCAGCTCGTGCTTCTTGATAATGTTCTCGCGGTATTCCTCCACCGAAGCAGCGGCCACAAGGCCGATCTGGATATGCTGCCCCATCTGCTGACGGTAAATATAGTAGCAGGGCGTCGTATCTTTTTTCATCTGCCCGTCGGACAGATACCTGTCGAGATTTGTTTTCGCCATCTTATAAACTGCCTGGCTGTGCGGATCGATACAATCCGACATCGTCGCTTCCGATTTTGTCACCCGCAAAAAGCTCAGCGGGTTCTTATTAAGTATCTGCCGCGCCTCTTCGGTATCCATCACGTCATAAGGCAAAGCAGCGATCTCTGCCGCATATTCCGGCACCGGACGCAGCCCGCAGAACGGTCTGATCTGTGTCATCTAAAAAACCTCCTCCAGCGTCGTATTTATATACAAACACATGCTAAAATCAAATTAGTCCTTATCTATATTATTTTACTCAGTTCTCTGCTAAAACGCAAGCGTCGCCGCAGCAAACACCAGCGCTGTAAAAAATATTTTCCTGCGGCGTAATAAATATAACACTTTTCCCGGTTTCTTATCCATCCAAAATAAGTTATAATAGAGGAAGTCGTTTTAAATAAGGGGAGTGTCCATCCGTGTCATCTATAACAGTCAACCGACGTGTCCTGCAAAAGCTTATTCCCATCGCCATCGGCTATCTGGCCCTTGGCATCGCCTGCGGTATTCTGGCACAGCAGGCAGGTCTCACACCGCTTGAAGCCTTAGGAATGAGCGTGCTCGTTTTCGCCGGCTCCGGTCAGTTCATCGGCATCGCCATGATGGCCCAGGGTGCGGCCCTCGTTTCTATCGGACTCACTATTTTTATCGTCAACCTGCGTCATCTTTTATTCAGCTCCACGCTGATGAATTTTTTTAACGGCCGCAGCAAAAACTTTCTTATCGGCTATGCCCACGGCATCACCGACGAAACCTTTGCCGTCAACCTGAACGCCTTTGAAACAGAAACAGATCCCCGCTGGACGTGCGAAGAAGCCCTGGGGCTCAACATCACCTCCTGCGCCGTCTGGTCGCTCAGCAATGCCCTCGGCTGCTATGCCGCCGCTTATCTCAACCCGCCTACCGAGCTGGTCTCCTATCTGCTGATCGCCATGTTCCTCGGCATCTGGGTCAACTATCTCACCGACCGGAAAATGATCATCACCGGGCTGGTATCAGGGCTTCTGGCGATCCTGCTTTCGCAGATCGTTCCCTATAAGCTGCATATCGTGCTGGCAACTCTGGCCGCCTCCGGCGCCGCCTGCTATATCACCGAACGCCATGCGGGAGGTGCTGATAATGTCCGCTGAATACGTTTGGGGCGCCATTTTCATTATGATGGGCGTCACCTATATTTCCCGTATCATCCCTTTTTTGCTGCTGGCCGGCAAACCTGTACCACGCTGGTTCAAAACCTGGCTCACCTATGTGCCGACAGCTATTTTCGGCGCGCTGGTTCTGCCCGACGTCTTTCTGCCCGCAGGCAGCCTGGATCTGGGACTGAACAACCTGTACCTGTGGTCGACCGTCATCATCTTCCCGCTGGTCTATAAAACAAAATCACTGGGGCTGGCGATAGTCAGCGGCGCCGCCGTCTTTGCACTGCTGCAGGCCGTACTCTGATCAATCGGCACAGCCTTCAGTATCGAGAGGAATCTGCTTTGGAAATTTTTTTACAGGGTCTTACCATGGGGCTGGCCTATCTTGCCCCCATCGGCGCCCAAAATCTTTTTGTCATCAATACGGCGCTCACCGCGCCTTTAGGCATTGCCCTCGTCACTGCAGGCATCGTCGCCTTCTTTGACATCAGCCTGGCGCTGGCCTGCTTTTGGGGCATCGGCCTTGTGATCGAACACAGTCTGCTACTGCAAAAAGCACTGCTCGGCGGCGGCGGACTGATCTTGATCTATCTGGCCTGGCAGCTGCTGCATGCGCAGGTGCAGACAGACACCTCTGCTTACAGCCAGCCGACGCTGTGGCAAACGGCCACGCTGGCCTTTACCGTTACCTGGTTCAACCCGCAGGCCGTTATCGACGGTACGCTGATGCTGGGCGCCTTTCGCTCATCACTGCCTGCCGATACTGCCTCACTCTTTATCAGCGGCGTAGCAGCAGCCTCCTGCCTGTGGTTCTTCGGGCTTACAGGCATCTTCAAAACCTGCTGCCAAAATCTGCGCCCCAGCCATCTGCAATGGATCAACCGCATCTGCGGCGCCGTTATTTTTGTTTACGCCCTCAAACTGCTTTATACCTTTGGGCAGATGCTGTAAAAACAATGAATACACATATAAAAAAGCAACAGCTGTTTAAGCTGTTGCTTTTATTTTGTTCTGACCCTTTTAATTTACTGCTTTAACTTTTTCCTGACTGCACAATAGAATATCTTCTACCGAACAATCAAACACGTCAGCCAGTTTGACAAGTATCTCCAGACTGATCAACGTCCTGCCGCACTCCAGATTACTTAGATGCGGCTGCGACATCTGCAGGGCTTCCGATAATTTCACCTGCGAAATTTTTCTTGCCTTCCGCATCATCTTCACATTACTACCTAAATCATTTAGATCATAACGCTGTTTTTTCATTTTACCCTCTACACCACTCTTACCCATATAATCGTTTCAACTACCGGACCAACTACTTTTGTTTTACTTATTTTTTCTGATTTGATTATTATATATTATTCTATTTTATAAAATAATACTACAAACAATTAGTTTTTGCAACAACTTCTTTTGCCCACAAACGAATTTATATCATCAAATACAATATTAATCTGCCATATTTTTATTTTATATTCTTCTAGACAATATTTTTACAAGATTCTGCAGACGTTTTTTATTAGCTTCATGATCCACCAGCTGGCCTGAAACGGACTTCTCTGCATGTTTTGCCGCTCGTCGTGCAAGTATTTATGGCAGTATTCAGTACTTACTAAATAAGTATTGCTTTACTTTGCTGTAAGTATTTCTTTGTTAGATTCAAGGTCAAAGTCATAAGCAGTAAAACCCTATAAGTCTTAAAAACTCTGCTAACAAATTCAGTACTGAATACTGTCACTATATATAGGGCAGCAAACACCGGAAAAGTTTACATGCCAAAATGCAATTTCACATATTGTTCACAAATATCACTAAAATGTTATGAGCTGCTGTTAAAAACCACCTTGCAAAAAAAAATTTCAAACCGATGTAAACTTTTATCCCTCTCGCTGCCCAATATATAGCGTGAGGGTTTTACCCCCTTGCCAATCAAATCTAAAAGGAGCATCTCTACTATGCAAATATCATCAGCACCGCTGCTGACGGACCGTACAGTGGCGACGCCGAAACCCGCTGGAACTTATGGTATCTGCTGCGTGATTCACCCGGCGACGAGGCTATGAAACCCGGCGGGCAGGTCATCAGGGGAAAGGCCCTGTGGTATGCAAAAAGCAGCCCCCTTGTTTAAAAGGGCTGCTTTTTAAAGAACACGATGTTTTCTTTTAATGGTTTCTTCAATCTTTTTTATTTTTCTTTAGCTTTTTTAGCTTTTTTATACTTTCTTGCAATGTTCGCCAAAAATCGCTTTAGACTTTCTTGAAAGAAAGTCAGCAAAGAACTTTCAGCGCTGTTAAGATTTGGATTGCGCTGCACTCGCTGCCCGCGTGAAGACGTTACCTTAGCCGAAGCACAGGCAGCAGCAGCCAAGATCACCAAAGCAGGCGTGCTGACTAGCTGCCTGAACGAACTGAGCCGGGCCATCATCAGTAAACACAGAGAACTGTAAAACAAACAGAGAAACGAGGTATGACATCAATAGCAAATACACAAAGCTCCTGCACTGGTTACGCCTTTTGACCTGCATCATAAGCAGAAAATAACAAACATACTCAATATCCGCCCTGAAACAACATTCATGGCGGGCATTTGCTTATCATTAATCCCTCAAATATACCTTGCTATTGTTTTATACAAAACCTCCACATCTATGGGTTTTGCCAGATGTCCATTCATCCCGGCATCAAACGCAGCCTGAACATCATCATTGAAAGCATTGGCTGTCATGGCAATGATCGGTATCGTCCCGGCAGCAGGATGCTCTGACGACCTTATGCACCTGGCAGCGTCATAGCCATTCATCAGCGGCATTTGAATATCCATGAAAATCAAGGCATATTCCTTTTCTTTCGAGTTTCTAAAAATATCTACCGCAACTTTACCATTCTCAGCATGTTCAACTTGTAAATTCACAAACTTCAACAGCTCTGAAGCAATCTCCATATTTAACTCATTATCTTCCACCAGCAATACCTTTTTGCCGCCAAAATCATACGTTTCCTTATTGCCTACTGCAGAAAATCCCAGCTCCGGCTTCCGCGAAACAGTTAACAACGTATTGTATAAATTTGAAGCAAAAAACGGTTTAGCTATAAAAGCATTAACACCTGCTGCCTTTGCCTGTTCTTCGATACCAGACCAGTCATAAGCACTGATAATAATAATCAAAACATCAGGACCGACATAGCGCCGCATCCTACGGGCCGTTTCTATTCCATCCAGTTCCGGCATACACCAGTCAATGAAACAAACATCATAGCAACGCCCGTCATCTTCACAGGCGCTTCTTACCTTTTCAATAGCCTCAAAACCATTCAGAGCCCAGTCAACATTGACTCCCATGCCTTTCAGCAATACTACTGCATGTTCACAGGTATCGTTATCGTCATCGACAACCAGTACCCGCATCTCCTCCATCTCAGCCGCAGTTTTTTATCAACTTTACTTACTCCAAAAGGCAGGTCTACCATAAACGTAGTTCCTGCACCTTCCTGACTTTCAACCTCAATAGTTCCATCCATGATTGCAACAAGATTTTTGGTTATCGCCATCCCCAAGCCCGTACCGCCATATTTTCTGGCAATTCCATTATCCGCCTGCTCAAACGGTTCGTATAAATGTTCCAAAAACTCCTTTTTCATCCCGATGCCGCTGTCTTTCACGATAAACCTCAGCCATATCTTGTCACTTGCTGAACGCAGCATTCTGATTTCCAGCTTGACACTGCCGCCTTTAGGCGTAAATTTAATTGCATTGGACAATAAATTGAGCAGGATTTGGTTGACACGCATAGAATCTCCGAGCAACAGCTCATCTTTAAATCCTGAAATAACAATTTCAAAGGACAAACCTTTGGCTGTAGCAAGTCCATAATTGATATCAGCTAAAGAAGTAACCAGATTTTTTAAATCAAACAGTTCTTGACGAATATTCAACTTTCCATTTTCGATTTTTGACATATCTAAAACATCGTTGAGCAGCATCAATAAATGCTTCGACGAAAAAGTTATCTTACTCAGACAATCAGCAGTACGCTTTTTATCATCCAAATAATTAAAGGCAATCGCCGACATTCCAATAATTGCATTCATCGGCGTTCTGATCTCATGCGACATCCGCGACAGAAAATCACGTTTGGCGTCATTCGCCTTCTGCGCTACCAGCAGAGCATCCTGTAAAATCTTCTGCTGTCGTTTAAGCTCGTCATTAATAAGATACTCATTACGTAATTTATAAGCATAAATAACAATCACGATCATCAACAGACCTATCACAGCAGCATAAAGGATGGCGGCTTCAGCTTTTTCCTCCGTGCTTTCCTGTATGATCAGCACACGTCTGTCTGCCGAATCAATGACCTTTTGAATGGCTGTATCCGTTTTTACCCTTATCGGCTCTATTTCTTTATCAAAGTACTTTTGTACTGCCGGTCTGTCCATCTTATTATTTTCAGAATTTTCCACACTTTGTATAAGCGCCTTTTTCAGTTCGTCTAAGGCATTGTTCAATTCTGTCAGATCTTCCTTTTTGCCTAAATATATTTCATCTAATATTTTCAGTGATTTTTCATTTTCTTGACAACTGGTCCTCAGTACACTTCTGATACCATCAAGGTTATTTTCAGTTTCGCTAATGAAAATCGGCAGGTACGTATTCATTTCAAAAACCCTGGCACGGATTTTATTTATTTCCGACATGGCTTTGTACGGATGTTCTGCTACATAATTGATTTGTCTGCTGATTGTAAAAATAGAATGTGTAGTAAAAACAACATATACCACTACACAAAAACAAATGGCTATCACCCCGGATACCATGCCATATCTTTTGATAAAATTCATATTTTTCAATCCTTTACAATTTTATTAAATTATTGCAATTATTTTTATTATAAATATAGCACATCAACAGCAGACAAACAAGTAGGATATTAACTTTTTAGAATACAATATAATTGTGTTATTGCCTTGCACAAATGTACGTATCGTTAAATTTGTATTTATATGACCAATGAATTTTCCACAACGCTAAAATAAAGCTGCCTGTATCAGCAGACGCTGTAAGTAAAATTTCACCTTCAGTATAGTACCAAATAACGAACTAAATCAGCGATATGAAACTTAATTCATATCGCTGATTTTTTACTTTACTGAACTTATTACTGCAACTTACCAGTGTCTCAAACCCTCACTTAAAACGTGAATCTTAACCCGGCGTTGAACTGCCAGTCGGTACGCAGATTGCCGCCAAAGGTTTTTAAGGCGTCAAAATACAGGTTGCTGTTTTTAGCGATGCCCAGATTGGCTCCCAATCCGATCTCGTACCAGGTCCCCGTCAGGTCACCTGTCTGCAAAGCCAGACTGTCATTGCCGTAGTAGCCGGTCGCACTGCCGTTGCCGCCGAAGTCGTGCAATGCCGATGCTTTGACATAGGCGTTACTCGGATGGCCGCCGATGGTAAACTCTTTGCCGCCCAAAAATCCTAAGCGTACTACAGCGCTGTTGACGCTGTCCTGTTTGACACTGACTTCGTTGCTGGTGGTGTAGTCGGCGCTGCCCAGATGTCCCAGGCTCAGCTCGGCCTGTGGTTCTACGAACCAGCCTGCGTTCAGGTTTTGTCTGTAACCGTATTCAGCGCTGATTCCGTAAGCCCAGGTGTCGTAGTCGGCTTTGGCGGCATTGCCGCTTAAATCGACCAGTTTAAAGTCATTAGTCAGCTTGCTGCCGCGGGCGATAACGTCGATGTAATGTCCCTTGCTGCCCAGCCAGCTGGCGTATACGCCTACACCGGTACTGCTCAGGTCACCGCTGCCTGCCGTATAGCCGGCGTTGCTGTCGATACGGTTGACGGCGATGCCTGTATAGAGCTTGCCGCCTTTGTAGTCCTGCACTTTGTCGATGCCGCCCTGGAAGGCCGTGTAATCCTGGCTGAAATTACGGTCATAAGCGCTGTCGGTATTCAGTTCGCCCCGGTAGTAACGGGCCCAGACGCCGCCCTGTGCAGCTTCCTTATCGCTGCGCAGCTCGCCCATGCGTTTCATCAGGTTATTGCCTTCGATACGCCACATACTGCCCAGAGCCATCTGCGCGTCTGACAAGGTCATAGCTGTTTCGGAAGGATCGAAAGTTTTTCCAAATTCTATGCCTGTAATTTTAACATCATTGCCACTTGTTTCGACAGTTGGCATTGCCGTAAAACGTTCCAGTGGATTATCCATAGTAGTCTTTCTGCCGACAAAATTATCAAGGTTCTGCCCGTTCAGGTCAGTAACAGTCAAAACTGCTACATCGCCGGTGATACTGCCCAGATTACTGCCGTCAAAAGATTTATCATAACCAACTGTGATATATTGAACATCTGTACTGCTGTTGTCTACCAGCTTGGCAAAGGTGAATTTATCGGCACTATTATTAGCCAGGTCAGTCGTTACCCTAAACTCGTTGCTGCCTGCCAGCTTAAGTTCACCACTGGAGGTGAATGTACGGTCGGCCGTCCTGTCAGTAAAAGCTACTGTGGAATTATGCAAAAATGTAGTGCCACTTGTAATATTTATCTTATCCTGCAAAACCACATTACTGTCAGTTGCATACACCGCATAGGCTTCGCTGTCAGTACCGGTGGCTGTTGCCCCTATTGTAATTGTACTGCCGGGGGTTGAGTGCTTCAGCTCTACCGTGCTGCCTGTGGCGTAAATGCCATAGGCCTTTGCCATACCGGCAGTACCTGCCGTTCCATCGGTCCCCGGAGTACCATGAACAAGTGTCGAACTACCATCATAACCAATTTTAGTGGCCCCGGCACCAGCTGTTCCTCCGGCACCGGCTGTAGCCGTTGCCGTAACAGTATCAACAGTCAGCTGTATTTTGCTGTTATCAGCATAAGTAGCATAAGCGGTTGTGTTACCACCATTGCCGCCGTCACCACCGTCACCGCCTTTATCGCCAACATTATCACGTCCAGGGGAACCACCATTTCTACCTTCACCACCTGCACCGCCAACGGCCGTACTTGTCAAGCTGCCGGCAGTCAGCACCGCTTCACTGCCGGTCATCTGCACTCCGAAAGCATCAGCATTGCCGCCTTGCATTCCGTCGCCGCCGTCAGCGCCTATCCCTTTTCTAGAATCTGCACCTGATCCCCAAGCTCCTTTTCCACCAGCTCCACCAGTTGCCGCTGCTGTTATAGCGTCTGATAAAACCAAATTTATTTTAGTATTGCTGCCGCTGACAGCATACGCCATACCATCTGTCCCATCGCTGCTGATGCCGACTTGCCCATCACTGGAACTGCCGCCTATTGCACCGCCCCCGCCTATAGCTGCTGCACTGATACTGTTAAGTGTTCCACTGATGGTGCTATTGACGGCCTCTATTCCCCAGGCTACAGCTGTGCCTCCGGCTCCTGCGGTATTACCATCGCCTATGTTTCCGCTCTCACCACCGCTGCCGCCCTGGCCGCCTTCACCGCCAACAGCTGATACCTGGATATCATTGACTTCTAAAGTAAGCAGGCTTACTGCGGCACTTAGGCCATAAGCCTCGGCGGCGCCGCCGATACCACCGACCCCACCATTATTATAACTGCTGCCGCCCAGACCGCCCTGGCCGCCGACAGCGGAGATAGTAATGTCAGCGGCAGTGATCGTTGCCAAATTGCTCTTATTATCAACCTGCAAGCCTATCGCTGTGGCTTTACCACCATTGCTGCCGACATTGCCAACAAAACTAGAATTCTTTGTGAGGGTATAGACTGAACCGGAACCTGCCTGTGCTGTCACCGAAATATCATTAACGGTTGCAAGACCGCTGCCAACAACATTAATAACAACCTGGCTGTCACCCCCAGCGCCATTATTCCCATGCGGCCCATCATCAGCATCCCAAGAGCCGCCTGAAGTATTTCCTGCCCCTCCTGCAGCACCATCCCCGCCTGTTGCTGTAATTTCAATAGCGCCACCAATAGTGCCGGTGACAGTGTCATTAACCGTTACCGAACCACCATTGCCACCATCCCCGCCTTTACCGCCTCCTGATCCTCCGCTGCCGGCAGTGCCGGCAGCAGCAGTATATGCATCACTTACGCCACCAGAAATATCTTCATTTTTTGTGATCGCTGCTCCTTCTGTCCCTTGCGCACCGTCCACCGGATCTGCCCAAACGGGGGAACAGAAAATATTTGTCAGCATCAGGCTTACAGCCAGTGCTTTCTGCAGCTTTTCCTTTTTTGACATAACACTCATCCTTCTTTCCTAATTGTTTATGCAGCTTTTCCTGCATTTTCCCAATGTTTCAAGTATACTTATCTTTTAAAAAGTACTTCAGTAACGCTTCGTAATACGAAACCGCTTTTTCATAGCTGCCTTCTTTATACAGTACCCGCGCCGTCATTACCGTCGTGTCCACTGTATGCCCGTCCAACGGCTGCAGATCGTCCCACAGTGACTTTTGGACATAGCGCCAGTACAGCTTTTTTTCATCACTGCCCAGGCAGTAGATGTGCCACGGCTTGATATAGTCGATATAATGCACGATAACGTCTTCCGGGGCAGCTTTCAGCAAAGTATTATTGATGATGATGCAGTTATACTTTTTGGGCAGCTCTACAAAATCACCGTCGATAACACCGTTGAGCGCATCCTGGTCGCCCCACAGTATTTTGGTATCACCAACCTGTTCCAGCCACTGGAACAGCTTCTTGGTCAGCTTTTGCTGCCGCCATTTAACTAAATCCATTAAAAGAACGCCGGAATTAAAATAGCGGCCGTTTTTGAGACCGATACGTCCGCAGCTTTTGGCTTCACCCCAGTCGCGCACAGCTCCCAAAACTCTGCCCTGCAGATCCGTCTGCCACAACGGCAGCAGATCGCCCTTGCAGATGATATCAGCATCCATGTAGATTAGCAGCTTAACTGATTTTGGCAGCAGATCGGCAAACAGATAGCGGTAATACATGGCCTGCGTGATATGCCCCGGCGGTACAACAAAAGTCATCCCCTCAGTGCTGGTGATCTGGTAAAAGTGCAGTATCAGGTTACGGTATAACTGCTCCGTCTTTTTTAATCTGTCCATATCCTCCGGCAATAATTCGTCATAGACGATATGTATGATAAGTTCGTTAGCAATATTGTTATGCACCAGTGAGGTAATAGTGATCCCGGCGAATCTGCCGAAGTTTTTGTCGATCCCAAAACCGATATGTATTTGTTCTGCCACTTTGCTCCTCCTTTCTTTTCCAGTTCGGTCTTTTTCGATCTTTGCTGTTTTTTGTTCTGCCGCGACGCCCCCTTTGAAAAACTTTTTTATATCCTCGCAGTTATTACTGCGGAGCTGGTATTGAGAGTTTTTATCCAAACTGTAAAAATGCCTTCAGCGGCCCTTACTCAGCTGCAGCAGCTTCAGCAGCAGGCGCACTTCCTCCAGCGAGTACTGCTCCTGTTCGTCAGTTTCTGCGGCTGCAGTTTCAGTAACTCGCTCACTTTTTGCACCCGCCGCCTGCTCGTCAGCCTCGGCATCATGTGCCTGTGCCCATTCAGCCGCCGCTTTTCTGTCCAGCAGTGTTTCCAGCGTGCAGTCCAAAACATTGGCGCTGCGTACCAGCAGCTTTAAGCTGACCTGCACATTGTTATGCTCGATATTACTCAGATGGGTCTGACTGATGCCGATACGTTCGGCAAACTGCTGCTGGTTGAACTGACAGGCACCGCGCAGCAGGCGGATATTACTGCCGATACGCGGCAGCCAGCTTTCATCGTACATACTTCACCTCAGTTTTCGAGAATATTAGTATTTTAGTTTAAAATTTCTAAACTAAAATGTTTCTTATTTTGTTTTACATCAAAAACTTTGTCAAAAGTAATAGTTATAGTTATTATAGCACGTTTGTACCCCCCCGCAAGACACTTACTTTGAGCCTGTATAACCCGTCTGCGAGTCTTGCCCGGCGCATTACGCCAGCGGCTTTACGACTATCGGCGTCTGCGCGTTTTTTTTAAGGCGCAATTGACACATACTTTTTACCAGTCAGCACAGTTATACCGGCTCACAAGCTGCTGCCCCAAAACTATGCCTAATCACTGCAGCAGAAACAAAAAACAGACTGCTTAAAAAGCAGTCTGTTTTTATAAATCTACTAACTCATAAAAAATAGCTTATTCTTTAAAATTCAAATCTTACGCCGGCATTGATCTGCCATTTCTTTTCTATCTCTCCTCCAAAGCTCCTTTCTATATCACCATAAAAATAACTTGCTTTACTGAGCTTGATATTTGTTCCGATTCCTACTTCAAACCATGTGTCGCTGTAGTCTTTTGACATCGACAGGGTTTCTCCATTGGCTGCTGCCATATGAATATCTCTGCTGCCTCCAAATTCATGCAGCGCCGATGCCTTGAAATAGACATCATTGCCATCTTTCGTTTTTTGACCTGCAACAAATCCTACACGCCCAATATAACTGTTTAGACCACCAATATAGACGTTATTACCACGGTCTGTTGTATATTCACTGCTTTCCAATCTTCCCGCTATGAACTGTAGCTGCGGTTCGACGAAAGTCCCACTTTTTTCACTCAGTTCTATAGTTTTTCCATATTCTATACTCACACTGTAAGCTCTGTTGTTATAGCTGGCTTTATCCGGGTAATCTCCATAAGATTTGATGTCTGTATCAAATTGACCTATTTTTGCTACTACGTCCGTATAGCTTCCGTCATCTCCGGTCCAGGTACCATAGAAGCTGCCAGAGAATAATTTATCTTTACCACTGCCGAAGCTGTAATCAGCATGTCCGGTTCCGCTTTCTAATGCAAAACCATATGTGCTCTTGGCATTATCTGCTTTATCGTAACCAAGCTGATACATATTATAGCTGCTGTCAAAGCCACTGCCGGCAAATTTTCCTCCTGTGTAATGCGCCCAAATTCCTTCTACACCTTTTTTGTTCGTACGATAGTGCAGGTCTCCTAGATGCTTACGCAGCGTATCATTGGTATTACGCCACATCGCATAACTGCTATCACTTCCATCCAATAACACTTGGGTATCGTTGTTAACAGATCTATCTATGTGTGTTAAATACCATTCTTCTTTACTACCTATCACATTTCCAGCATTATCTTTAACATTTAAACCATTTTCTATCTCTGGTGTAAATGTCCAAATGCCGCCATTATTAAGGTCTTTTCCTTCAAAAGTTAATTTACCGCTGTTATCCTTGACCAGCAGCAAATTTTTACGATCGGTTACAGTACCGTTCAGCAAACTTGTATCGTTGACCTGGATATAACTTGTGCCTACATTTGCGGCCTCTTTGATCGTTATTTTATCGCCTTCTTCATTGTTAAGGTCGGTATCCATAATAAACGTACCACCGGCTTTGTCCAAATTTTCGATGGTCAGTTCCTCCTGGGTACCAGTCTGAGCGCCATTTTTGTTTTGGGTCATGTCGAGGCGGCCACCTGTAAACTCAAACTGCCCCAAGATGTTATAATCGCCACCATCTGCGCCTAACATATATTCACCACCGCTCATCGTCAAACCTGAAACGAAAGCATTACCATCCAGCATAACAGCTACACCGCCGTCAATAGTTGTATTTACTGCGCTGCCACCTATTAATTGTGTACCACCATAAATATTGGTATCTAAGGCTGTTCCTCCGGCATATATCTGCTGTGTACCACCATTCAGAGCGCTTACTGTACCAAACCCACTATTCCGAATAGCCTGGCTACCATCGTTCATAGTAATTACTATACCTGTTCCTCCGCTGAAAATATTCTGCATTCCACCACTCATGGTATATACTATACCGCTTCCTCTGGAAATAAACTGCTGACCACCGCTCATAGTATTTACAGTGCCTGTTCCTCCGTTCCATATATTCTGATAACCAGAAATAACGGTTTCTACTGCACCTATTCCTTCTTTGTAGATGTTCTGGCTGCCACCATTCAAAGCGCTTACTGTACCTGTTCCTCCTTTGGAGATATACTGAACACCACCACTCATTGTATCTACTGTACCTGTTCCTCCTTTGATTACCATTATATCTCCAGAGCTCATTGATGCTACACCACTGCTCACACCAAAATCAACTGAATAATCTGCAGCTTCTGCTTTTCCAAAAACCATATTTTCCACAAAGTTTAATGTGTGTGGCAAAACAGTATATTCCAGTGTTTTCACTTCTCTTTTTGGCTGTTGCATCTGCAAATCACTCTTATTCGGTAGTTCCCGTAGTGCCGCTGCCAGAGGTATCATACTGTTCACCAAATTTATTCCCATTGCCAGCGTTGCCAATATCTGCTGATTTTTCTTTTTACTTAACCTTCTTTCCTTCATTTAGTTCACCAACCTTTATTACTTTGCTTTATTTATCCCATCTCTTTACTTTAAACATATCTTTGTAACAGCAAAGGCTCATCTGCTTTTGCCATCCTTCTTCATCTTTTTATTTTGTTTCGGATTCAAGCCATAGTCTTCCATCAGCCGGTCTATCACCTTGTTCACTGCTTCCGGAGTTATATACCGGCTGCATTCAAACTGCCTTTCTGTTCCCTTCAAGCGCGGGCACCATTCAAAATCCTTATGGTCAAACACTACCTGCGTATCATTCCAGCAGCCGTTGCACACATGGTAGTTGATCACCCGGTACGGAGTCGGGAATTCGTTAAGCGGCAGCGTGAATCCGCTGATCATTATTACTGGTATGCCTACTCCGTTGGCTACCCAGCTCAACCCACTCGACAGCCCAATGAAAAAGTCTGCCTGGTATAAAAGGTCTATCCGCTCCTGCAGCGGCAGCTTGCCTGTGAAGTCTTCCGCTCCATAAGGTATGATGTTAAAGCGGCTGTTCATTCCGTAGACATTCTCCCTGTCTATGCACAGTACTCTATAGCCTTTTTCTTTCAGGTGTTTAACTACGTTCAGCCACCCGGCTCCATTGTTCCAGTATTTCGCCTGGCTGCTGGACTGGGCTGCTATGCACACATACGGTTCTTTGATCTTTCTCGTTTTTTCTTTAGGCAATAATTTGATGCTGATATCTTTGGGTTCACTGCCTTCGTCAAGCCCTAATATCATCGCAGCATTTTTGTGCAGGCCCCGTACCCTGAAATCTGACGGCTGGTGCATCCTGTCCCCGCAGGGAAAGAATATCCCCAGATAGTAACTGGCATATAGGCCTTCCGGACGTTCTTCAGGTTTTACATAATAGATATTTGGATATCCGGCCTTGAAAAGTTCTGCCATGTCTTCCGCTACCGCACAGTAAAGTTCGCACTGATGTTTCTTTCTGAATTCTTCCGCATAGGGGAACCACGCCAGGATATCGCCAAGGATTCCTGTGGGAAATTTGATCAGCACTTTTTTTCCCTTCAGATCCAGGTCATGGGCAAAGATCAGTTTATCTTTTTCATAAACCTCAATACGAAAATCAACAAAATACTTTTTGCTGCTGCTCACTATCACCCCCGATGCTGGTGCGTCATAGACTGTCAGGCAGGCACTGCGATCGATGAGCTTGACCCTGTATTCTCCCTGCGGCACTGTTACTCTGGCTCCGTAGTTAAAGTCATACTTTACACCTGGCAGGCCGCTTTCCTGCACTACCTCACCTGCTTCAAAAACCATATACGGTTTCTGCGGCACAGCTTCTGCTTTTTTCTCTTCCATTCCTTTGGCTATGCGAGTCAGTTCTTCATCACTTACTGATTCTATTTCGGACATACTTCTCTCCTTTTCTTTATCTGTTGATTTTTATTTCTACATCTATTTTGGTATCTCCCCAACCTTACTTGCACCCCTTACATTACTGGCTAATTTCTGACTAAATAAAAGATGACCTCCCCCAGAATTTGATTCTGGAGGAGGTCTCTTATGAAAGGTCAGCAGAAGCGCATGTCCCCCCCACATATACTTTCTCGCTATTTTATTTTTATACAACTATACGTTTGTTTTAAACGTTACATTTTTCTTTATTGATATTGTAAAATCATACTTTTAAAATATCAATAAAGATATTGTTTGTAGATATTGTTTTTTATTAATATTGTTTTTTATAACACTGTAATACGATGTAATATTATTCCATTTAAATAAGTATTACAATATTATTTAAGACGCTTACAAAATTATACTGCACGAGATGCATAATCAGCTAAAAAAATCCGCTTCAAAGGTCAACACGTCTGGCAATATAAATAAAAAGACTGAGCCTAAGCTCAGTCTTTTTATTTATACGTTATTTTTTTATACTATGCAGCAATTTACCTTTCAGCTTCTATCTGTTTGCCTACGTCCCGCAGATAGCTTTGCAGCGTCAGCATGGAATTGGTAAGATAACGCTCACCGCACCACGACAGGTAAATACTGGCTTCACCGATCTCGTCAGCCAGCGGTATGGAACGGATATCACGGTAAGCATCTCTGACGCTCGCCAGTCCGAAAGAAACGCCCAGCCCTTCGCGCATATAGTCGCTCAGCAGCTCAACATTGCCTTCCAGGACAAAGTCCGGCTCGAAGCCGGCTTTTTTACACAGCTCGTCAACGATCCTCAGCTTGCTTTGATCCTCCGGCAGGGCGCAGATCTTTTCGTTTTGGATATCCTGCAGATAGATCTTCCGGCGGCGGGCCATAGGGTGCCTGGCTCCGACCAGCAGTGTATAACGATCTTTCCACAGCGGCACTGAAATGATTTTAGGATGATCGAGCCTGCCAGTTGTCAGCCCAAAGTCAAAGCGGCCGCTCAGAAGTCCGTCCATGATCTCGTTATGCGCTGCCAGCAGATGCGCCAGCCTGATATCGTCATGTTCTTTAAGAAAATCCACCAGCCAGCGTTTGGAAAGCATGGTACTGCTGCTGCCAAGACGTATGTATTTAGTATCGCGCGAGCGCATGTCGGCGATTTCCTTTTTGGCGTCCTCCAGATGCTGCAGGGCTTCGTTGGCATGGTGCAGCAGGATCTTGCCGTATTCGTTCAGCACTACGTTACGTCCGTCGCGGTCAAAAAGCTGCCCGCCCATTTCTTCTTCCAGCCGGGCAACGATAGCGCTCAGGTAGGGCTGTGATACCATCAGCAGTTTGGTGGATTTGGTGATGTGTTCCTGTTCGGCGACTACTTTAAAATACTTGAGCTGTAATAGATCCATGACCGTCACCTTTCATAACAAATAGCTTATGAGTACATACAATAACTAGTATTATACTTATTCTACCCCAGGTTTTACAATAAAGACAAGAAGAAATCTTGCAAGATATTTAAATTCTAAAGTTTTGGGGAGGTCATTATGTCTACTAGCTCTGCTCTCAGTAAATACAAGTTTCTCGGTCTCTTTCCTCTGGTCATGGCCCAGATCGGCACTTCCGGCGATAATTCGGTGCTTACCGTGGCTACAGCTTCCCTGCTGGCCAGTCTTAATGCGACAATGTCAGACATCCAGCTGGCCAACATTATTTATTCTTTGTGCGCCGGCTGCCTGATGATCGTCGGCGGTATGGTCGGCCTGATCGTCGGCTGGAAAAAAACTTTCCGCATCGGCGCTGCGATGTGCGCCGTCGGCGAACTTGTCGTAGCTTTCTCCGGCAACATTTTTATGTTCACCTGGGGCGGCCGTCTGCTGGTCGGTATCGGCGCCAGTTTCCTTATCCCTTCTGTACTCGGGCTGATCCCCGGTTTGTATCAGGGCAATGACCGCGCTTTCGCTTTCGGGGCTATCGGCGCTGCTACAGGTATCGCTTCCTGCCTCGGCCCTATCGCCGCCGGTTTTTTGATCGATACTTTTGACTGGCGCATAGCCTTTAGCTGCATGGCCGTTTATTTTACTATCGTTTTTGTAGGTTCGCTGCTGGTAGGCGATGTTCCGCTGCCCGAACAAAAAGTGCGTTTTGACCTGAAAGGTACGGTCGTTGCCGTTGCCGGCCTGTTTTTACTGATCATCGGTATCAGCAAGATCCCAGTCTGGGGCCTGATCGATCCGATCGCGCCGCCTGTTATCGGCGGCAGTCCCTTAGTTTTGTTCGGTATGTCACCAGCTTTGTTTATCGCGCTGCTGGGGCTTATCACTCTGGTGCTCCTGGTCCGTATCGAACGTAATGTTGAAAAAACCTATGGTTCCTGTCTTATTCCTTCCTCCTTCTTAACGACGCCGCAGGTACGCAGTGGACTGTATCTTACAGCGATGCTGTTCCTCTGCTTCGGCGGGTCGTTCTTCCTGGTCATCACTTATCTGCAGCTGGTCGCCGGTTTCAGCGCCATTATGACCGGTATAGCCATGAGCGCTATGGCGATCCCGATGATCGTGTTCTCTATGGGTATCCCCAAGTTCAGTCCCGATGCTTCGCCGAAAAAGATCTGCCGCACGGGTATCGCTATGGTTGCCCTTTCGACGATCCCGATGGCGTTGTCCTTAAATCCTTACGGAGTTAACTGGCTGATGTATGTGGGCCTGTTCTTCTTCGGCGCCGGGCAGGGCTTTGTTGCTTCACAGTCTTCCAATATCATCGCAGGGGCAGTCAATGCCCGCGACGCTCAGCAGTCCAGCGGTATCCAGACCGCGACCCGCAATGTCGGTCAGGCGATCGGCGTCGCTATTCTGGGCGTAGTCATGCTGTTTTCCATCACCGGTACTTTTAAGGACGCCGCTTTGAGCAGCGCCGATCTGAGCAGTACTTCCAAAACCGTTATCAGCGAGCAGGCTTCCATCGGCTTTATGCCGGACGCTGCTTTCGCAAAATATATTGCGGATAAAGCGGCAAATGCCGATGACGCCGCTGTCTTGACCGCTATCAACCGCAGCACCCGCCAAAATTCCACTCAGCTGGGCCTGTATGTCCTGGGCTTCATTTGCGCTCTGTTCTGGCTCAGCACCGGACCGCTGCCCAATGAAAAAATAACTAAATGATTTTAACTGTTAATCAGTAAATTTATAATGAGGTGATCTTATGTATATGTCCGCAAATTTTCAGGTGATTTCCGATCCGGTAGTCTTTCAGAACGCTCAGGTTACTATCTACCGCGCGCAGAAGGTAGTGACCATGAACCCGCAGATGCCGTGGGCAGAATGTGTTGCCGTTGCCGGCGGCACTATTATCGCAGTCGGTGATTTTATCGATATGGAGGCTTATTTTAAAGCGCATGCTGCTTCTTATCAGATCAATGATACGTTTATCAACAATGTTATTTATCCCGGTTTTATCGAAGCCCATATGCACGCTCAGCAAAGCGGCCTGTATAATATGAATTATGTTTATATCGGCTACTTTGACCGGCATACTGCTGACGGCGAGATTTCCAGAGGCTGCAAAACGCCGGACGAGATCATTGCCAAGCTGCGTGAGGTAATAGAAAAGAACCCCGGTAAATATAACGATCAGAACTGGCTCAGTACTTATGGTATCGATCCGCTGATCTTGGGCGACGCCAAGCTGGAAAACATCAACAGCAAATGGCTCGACCAGGTTTCCAGCACTGTACCCATCTGCCTGAACCATGCTTCCGGCCATTTGATGACCGTCAATACCCGTGCGATCGAGCTGTCCGGCATCGATGCTGTCCACGACGACAATATCGGCCGTTATCCGGACGGCAGCTGCAACGGCAACGTTGCCGAACCCGAATTTATGTCCTATGTTTTAAAGGCAGGCGGTATGCGGATCAGCGGCGACGCTGCGGAAACCGCCGAAAAAGCGACCCGTTATATCGCCAAGCTGGCCAAACACAACGGCTGCACCACGATCGCTGATAAGGCTTTCGGCTTTATCCTGACCCCGAAGGCTATTGACGGTTATACTAACGCTCTGAAAAAAGAACAGCTGCCTGTACGTTTTGTTGTGGAACCTTTCTACAGTAAAAATATGGATGGTGTCTTCGGCGGCTGGAATGGCCTGCAGCAGCTGCGTCAGCAGATCGAAAATGACCGTTTCATTTTTAACCACGCCAAGATTCTGGCTGACGGTTCGATCCAGGGCTATACTGCCAATTTACTGAATAAGGAATATTACAGCGGCGCCAAAAACGGCAAGCTGATCTACGACGACGATACCATGTTCGATATCCTGAAGGAATGTGAGGAACACGGCTACTCGGTCTCTATCCATACTAACGGCAACGGCGCTACCGAGCAGGTACTGCGCGTAGTAAAACGCCTGCGGGAAGAAAACCCAACCAGCATCTACCGCCATACTGTGGAGCATGTGCAGTTGGCAACTGAAAACCAGCTGGCACGCCTGCATGAACTGAATATCGGCGCTAATTTCTTCGCCAACCATCTGTATTACTGGGGCGACGTCCATGCTGAATACACCGTAGGGCCTTACGAGGTCAAACGCATGGAGCCGATGCGCAGCGCTGTCAACCACGGCGTCCGCTTCGGCGTGCATTCCGACGACCCGATCACAGAGGTCAATCCGCTCTTTTCCGCCTGGTGCGCCTGCAACCGCAAATCCGGCATCAGCGGTAAAGTTTATGGTGAAGACCAGTGCCTGACCGCCGATGAAGCAATGCGCTGCATCACCTTAAATGCCGCCTGGCTGCTGCATCTGGAAGACAGGCTCGGTTCGATCGAGACCGGCAAATGGGCAGACTTTACCGTCCTGGCCGAAGAAGTTACCGAAGCCAATAAGGCTACGATGAAGGATATAGAAATCATCGGTACTGTTTCCGGCGGCGTGATCCAATAACGTAAACAGCTTAAATAATGATCAAAGAACGGCAGCTATTGCTGCCGTTCTTTTTTGTGATTGCTGCCCAATAATAACTTATTCCTAAAATCAGTAAATTTCTTCATTTCAACAATGTTTCTAAAAAGTGTTATACTATAAGTAATCATTTATCGCAGAGGAGGAATATTTATGTTCAAGACCCGTAAAGTTGTTATCGTCGGTGCCGGCCACGTTGGTTCACATGTCGCACTGGCACTGATCCAATCCGGTGAAGCCGACGATATCGTCCTGATAGATATCCTGAAAGAAAAAGCTATCGGTCAGGCGCTGGACCTGGATGACTGTGTCAGCGGCTCGCTGTGCGGCAAAGATGTCAGTATCCGCGCCGGCTCTTATGAAGAGCTGCACGATGCCGATATCATGGTCATGGCCTTTGGCCGCAGCCGTCGACCCGGTGAGACCCGGCTGGATATGTTCGACGATTCGATCAAAATGGCCAACGAAGTTGTTTCACATTTAAAACAGGTCGATTTTCGCGGTATCATGATCAGTATTTCCAATCCTGCGGACATCATCTGCGAATACATCCGCCGGCAGATGGACTGGCAGCCTTCCCGCTGCTTCTGTACAGGCACCAGCCTGGAAACCTATCGCCTGCTGCGGGTACTCAGCAAGGCCACCGGCTACAGCCGCCGTTCTATTCACGGCTTCTGTATGGGTGAGCATGGTAATTCCAGCTTTATCGTCTGGTCACGCATTTTTATCGGCGGCAAGCCCTTTCTGCAGCTGCGACGGGAACGTCCGGTTTTGGCAGAAATCAGCCTGGAAGATCTGCAAACGCAGGTTAAAAAAGCCGGCGATATTGAAATCGACGGCAAAGGCTGCACCGAATTTGGTATCGCCAATGTGGCCAAAATGCTTATCAGCGCGATCTTCCACGATCAGAAGCTTGTCTGGCCCTGCTCGACCCTGCTGCGCGGCGAATATGGTCAGCACGATGTGGCGGCAGGAGTCCCCTGCGTTATCGGCAAAAACGGTGTGGAAGAAATTTTAGAAGTCGAACTCACTGACGAAGAACAAGCCAAGTTTGCAGCTTCCTGCGATATTCTGCGCGGCTTTTTAGACCGTGCCGCATCCCTTAAATTTTAAAAACAGCGTCTGTATAAAAATAAAGCCCCGGCCAGCGGCCGGGGCTTTATTTTTCTGTTTATTGGTCCTTTACATCTGTCTCTGCAGCTTCCGCTTCCGGCAGTTTTTCGACCAGTATTTTGTCGATGCGGGTGCCGTCCATATCAACAACCTCGAAGCGGTAGCCATTCCACAGGAAGTAGTTGCCGGCAGTCGGGATATGCCCGATATTGGTAACGACGAAACCGGCCACAGTATTGAAACCCGTTTTTTCTTCCAGCGGCAGCTCATCCAGATCAAGGAAGTCTTTAAATTCGCTGATCGGCAGTAAGCCGTCTACCAGCCAGCTGCCGTCTTCACGTTCGACGATCTCCTGTTTGAATTCTTCATCATAGGAAGGCAGATCGCCGACCAGATGCTCAATAATATCACGCAGGGTCACCATACCTGCCAGCCCGCCGAATTCGTCCATGACCAGCGCCACCTTGATCCGCGTGTCCTTGAACATATCCAGCAGCTTTTGGGTATACATACCTTCAGGCACATACAGCGGCTGCTGCACCGAGCTGCGCATCGAAGCGCCGGTAGCGCCCAGGACATCGGCCAAAAACCGTTTCGTATAGACAACGCCCAGGACGTGTTCCAAATCTTCTTCGGCCACAACATAGCAGGAATACTGTTTTTCCGCAATGACCTCCAAGTGCTTATAAAGCGGATCGTTGACGTCAAGCCAGGTGATCTTGGTCCGCGGCGTCATGATCTCGCTTACGCGCAGGTCATCCAGTTCAAAAACGTTTTCGATCATTTTCTGCTCGCCGACGTTAAATACTCCATGCAGCCGGCCCTGCTCCAGAAGTACGCGCACTTCTTCTTCCGTGACCGGAGGTTCGTCACTGGGCTTAAGCCCCAGCGCCTTCAGTAAAAACCTGGTCGAAACGCTTAAAAAGACAGTCAGCGGTTTAAACGCGGTAATAATGACCTTGATAAAACCGGCAAAGCTCATGGCAACCTTTTCCGGGTTGTTGAGCGCCATTTTTTTTGGTATCAGCTCGCCTAAGATCAAACTGAGATAGGTCACCAGCGCCACGACGAAGGTATACGACACTACGCCGGCATAAGGACGCAGTACGCTGATCTCACGCAGCAGTCCTTCCAAAGGCGCTGCCAGCATGGCGCCGCTGTATACGCCGGTGCCGATGCCGACCAGTGTGATACCGATCTGCACCGTTGATAAAAACTCAGTCGGTTCCTGAGCAAGCTTTAAAATATACGCAGCTTTGCTGCTTCCCTCATCAGCTAGCTGCTCCAGCCGGCTTTTACGCGCCGAGACCAGCGCCATTTCCAGCATGGCCAGCAGGCCGTTCATTAAAATCAAAACAATAACAATAAATACTTCTTTGATAGACCCGAGAGGATCCATACAGTCATCACTCCTATTTTTTATAATCTCTTTTTAGGGGTTGGCTTTTATTTTTTCTCCAGCATTTGGCAAACGCTTTTGCGCAGCAGGTCAACAACGATGATCGACAGACCGAACAAAACAACTACGCTCCATTCGTGCAGGTTCAGCGGTGTCGTACGCAGGATACGGCCGCCGACATAGGTCAGCAGCACCTGGATCGCCACGATCAGCGCCATTACATTCAGGAAGCCTTTGTTCTTGTCGATGTGCTCCAGCAGGTTAAGACCGGAAACACGCACGTTAAAACCGTTGGCTACCGCCATAAAGATATATGTGCAGAAGAAGCCCGTATATGTGTAGATATGGTCGGGCGCATTGCGGAACAGATGATCGACATAGCTGCTCTTATAAAAGAGGATCGCGATAAAGGTCATATACACACCGCCCATAGTGATGGTAGACAGCATTTTTTTGCTGACTATCGGTGCGCTGCGGTCTTTTGGCTTTTCACGCAGGTATTTTTCCAGCGCTGGCTCACCGCCGAAGGCCAGTGCCGCCAGAGTATCCATGACCAGGTTAATCCAGAGGATCTGCGTAATGGTGAGCGGTTTATCGATGCCGATAAACGGTGCTATGAAATTTATCGCTACGGCTGAGAAGTTGATCGTCAGCTGGAAGACGATGAATTTACAGATAGAATTATAAATCGTACGTCCGTATAAAATCGCCTGTTTGATACTGAGGAAGTTATCGTCAAGAATTACGATGTCACCGGCTTCTTTGGCAACTTCGGTACCGCTGCCCATCGCAAAGCCTACATCGGCTTTTTTGAGTGCGGGCGAGTCGTTGACGCCGTCACCTGTCATACCTACTACCAGGTTCATCTCCTGTGCCAGGCGCACCAGCCGTGATTTATCCATCGGCAGGGCGCGGGCTACTACGCGCAGCTTATGCAGCTCCAGTTTCACCTGTTCGTCGCTCATTTCCGCAAGCTCGGCCGAGGTCCAGACCAACTCATTCGGACGCTGCAGCAGGCCTGCGTCTTTAGCGATCGCTACCGCGGTTTCGCGGCGGTCACCGGTGATCATAACGATCTGTACGCCTGCATCCTGAACTTCAGCAATCGCTTCGATCGCTTCGGGACGGACTTCATCGCGAATACCCAGAATACCTACCAGCGTCAGTCCGTCTGCCGGCAGCTCATCGCCTTCGATATCGCTTTCATAGGTGCAGAGTGCCAGCATCCTGATCGCATCTGCTGCCAGTTCCAGCATTCTGTCATCCAGTGTTTTTTTCATTTCTTCGGTCAGCGGCTGGCGGTTGCCTTCCGCATCCCAGTAGTGGCTGGTTTGCAAAATCAGCTTTTCCGGAGCGCCTTTAGCCAGGCAGTAACGCTCGCCGTTACCGCTGACTGCCGCCCAAGAATATTTATTGGCGCTGTTGAAAGGAATAAATTTATCACGGTGCAGCATTTCTTCCATACGGTAGCTGCCTACATAGTTGCTGAGCGCCCGCTCAGTCATATTGCCGCCGACCATAGCGCCGTCAGAAACGGCTGCCGAGGTATTGAGCACAACGTTTTGGTAAGTAAAGGCCTTCAGCTTTGCAGGCAGTACGTCAAACGCAGGGTATTCCTGACGGTCGCCGGTAATGAACCGTACGACTTCCAGCTTGCCCTTTGTGATCGTGCCTGTCTTATCGGTAAAAAGCAGGTTCAGACTGCCCGCAGTTTCGATCCCGACCAGCTTCCGCACAAGTACGTTATCGCGCAGCATTTTTTTCATATTCAGCGACGAAACGATCGCGATCATCAGCGGCAGCCCTTCCGGCACCGCCATAACGATAATGATGATACCCAGGATAACAGCCTGCACCAGATCAGACAGCAAAAGCGGCGTATTAGCAAAATAAGCGCCGAAATCGCCGTACAGATAGGCTTTATGCAGCATGACTGCCAAAGCGATCAGCACACCGCCGGCATAACCAAACTGGCTGATATGATGCGCCAGTCCCTTAAGTTTTAATTTCAGCGGGCTGTCACGTTCATCATCCTTCAGCTCCTGGGTCAGCTGACCGTAGATAGAGCTGTCGCCGATCTTAACGGCCTGCATGATGCCCTGACCTTCGACAACGACGCTGCCGCGGAACAGTTTATGCTCGTCCAGAAAATCGATAGTACCATCGCCCCAGGTAAAATCGGGCGGAGCGATCAGCTTATGGGCTTCTTTGCTTTCGCCGTTCAGGGCCGCCTGGTCAAGCTTCACATCGCCGTCCAGTAAGATACCATCGACCGGAACTTTATCGCCGGCCTCCAGAATTACCGCATCACCGACGACGATATCATCGATATGCAGCTCAACCGGCTCGCCGTCACGCCAAACCTTGCAGCGGATACGGCTGGCTTCTTCCTGCAGTTTCTGGAAAGCGTTTTCATTGCTGTACTCAGAATAAGTAGAAACAAAAGTCGCCAGAATGATGGCCAGAAAAATACCCATCGTTTCGATCCAGTCGCCGTGCCCCATATAAACAAAAACTACGTTGACCAACAGCGCCAGGATCAGGATCCGGATGATAGGGTCTTTAAAATTCTCCCACAGCTTATCCCAAAAGGTTTCGCGCGGGGGCTGAGTCAGGGCATTATTGCCCTGCTCGGATAATGCTTTGCTCGCTTCTTCAGTAGTCAAGCCGAACTTGTTCACTGTGTTTGCTCCTCCTTACAAAAAAGCTGCGGGACCCAAGGCCTCACAGCTTCATTGCTATTTATGATTATAAATTAATTGCCCCAGACTTTACGCATCAGGACAGGGTATTCTTCTACCAGATGTTTTAAAATAACATCGATCACTGTGTGGATAACAGGCGCTTCAAAGCCTTCGTCAGTCGTAGTGATGCAGCTGTCAAGGCAGATATCCCCGTTGTCGCCTTCATAGTATTTAAAAACCTTGTATTTTTTATTAAGCTCGTTGATATGCATCAAAACGCCTTCGCGGTTTCCGGCATTGACAACGCCAGCGGCAACGCGCACCTGGATCATCGTATAGATGCTGTCGTCCAGCACGATCATCGTCGGCAGATTCTGACTGCTGACTTCCATATGGGCACGATAAACGATGCTGTGCATTTCGTTATCGATTTCTTCCTTTGAAAAACAGTTGATATTATTGGAACTTAAAAATTCATCAAATTTTGCGGCCTTACTCATCTTCATCTCCCCTATCTGCAACATTCATTGCCTTACAGTATTTAATATTACACTATTAAATAAACTTTGTATAGTGCAAAAGCCGCTCTTACTGATTTTTCACAAACATTTCAATATTCTGTCTTTTTACAGTTGCTGCCTTGCTGCAAGCTGTTTTTGTTTAATTTTTACAGCATTTTATTCCGCTTGTCAAAGACTTTGAAATATAATGTATACAATTTGCATTTCTTTTTTGCGTATTTTATAATTAAACTTGCAGTTTTGTATATAGATATAATTTGCTTTGAGAGGGGAAAATCTCATGTATACTTCATTACCGCCCAAGCAGGGGCTTTATGATCCCTGGTTCGAGCACGACGCCTGCGGTCTGGGTGTCGTCGCCAACATCAAAGGCCGTAAATCCAACAAGATCCTGCGGCAGGCTTTAGTGGTGCTGCGCAATATGGACCACCGCGGCGGACAAGGCGCCGATATGAATTCCGGCGACGGCGCGGGTATCCTTCTTCAGCTGCCGCACACCTTTCTGGTCAAAGAATGTGCCAAGCTCGATATCGAACTGCCGCAGCCCGGCCATTATGCCGTTGGCTTTATGTTCCTGCCGCCTGACGCTGTAGAGAGAGAAAACACCCAGCGTCATTTTGAAAAGCTTGTTACTGCAAACGGACAGGAGCTTTTAGGCTGGCGTAACGTACCGGTCAACCCGGAGGTACTGGGTGAAAAATCACGCCAGAGCCAGCCGTTCATGGCGCAGGTCTTTATCAAGGCCAGCCCACAGATCATCGACCGGCTGAGCATCGACGATAATGCCTTTGAACGACAGCTGTACAGCATCCGCCGTCAGGCCGAAAATCATATTCGCTATGGCAGGCTGCGCGGCGGCAGGTATTTTTATATCGCCAGCCTGTCTTCACGGACTATCGTTTATAAAGGGATGCTGACTACGGAGCAGCTGGGTTCTTTTTATTCTGACCTGCAGGACAGTTCTATGGAAACAGCAATGGCTTTAGTCCATTCCCGTTTCAGCACCAACACCTTTCCCAGCTGGGAACGCGCCCATCCTTACCGTTATCTGATGCATAACGGCGAGATCAATACCCTGCGCGGCAACATCAACTGGATGCGCGCCCGCCAAACGATGTGCGGCAACAGCCTCTGGGGCAGCAAGATCAAAGATATCATGCCTATCATAGACGAAACCGGCTCTGATTCGGGAATGTTCGATAACTGTCTGGAATTTCTTGTCATGTCGGGACGCAGCCTGCCGCATGCTGTAATGATGATGATTCCCGAACCGTGGGGCAAAAATCCCCATATCGATCCGGATCTGAAAGCTTTTTTTGAATACCATAATTCTCTGATTGAAGCCTGGGACGGACCTGCCGCCATGGCCTTTACCGACGGACGCACTATCTGCGCCGCTCTGGACCGCAACGGCCTGCGGCCTTCCCGCTATTACATAACTCAGGATGATATGATCGTTCTGGCCTCCGAGGTCGGCGTCGTCGATCTGGATCCGGCGACCATTGTCAAAAAAGACCGTCTGCGGCCGGGCAGGATGCTGGTCATCGATACTGTAGCAGGCCGCATCATCGGCAACGACGAGATCAAACATAAAATAGCTACCGAACAGCCCTATCGCAAATGGCTGGAAGAAAACCTTATTAAATTGAATGCGATCAAGCTCACTACCGAGCTGCCGAAGCCCGATCCCAAAACCCTGCTGCGACGGCAACTGGCTTTTGGCTATACGCTGGAAGACCTGACTAAGTTTCTGAAACCAATGGCTACTAAGGGGATAGATCCGCTGGGGGCGATGGGCAACGACGCTCCACTGGCCGTTTTATCCGAAGAACCGCAGCTTTTATACAACTATTTCAAGCAGCTTTTCGCCCAGGTCACCAATCCTCCTATAGACGCTATTCGCGAGGAAGTGTTTACTGATACGACCAGCGGCATCGGTCCGGAGAAAAACCTGATCGACCCGCAGCCTGACAGCTGCCGGCAGATTTCAGCCGAATCGCCTGTTTTGAGCAATATCGAGCTGGCCAAGCTCAAAAATATCCAGCAGCCTAAATTCCAGGCGGCGACACTGCCGATGCTTTACCCGGTAGCCGCCGGCGGCACAGGGCTCAAACACGCACTTGACAGTCTGTGTGCACAGGCTGACGCTATGATCGCACAGGATAAATGTATTCTGATTTTATCTGACCGTGAAATGAACGAAGAAATGGCGGCTATTCCTGCCCTTTTGGCCGGCGCCTGCCTGCATCATCATCTGATCAAAAGCGGCAGCCGGCTCAAAGCTTCTATTATTATCGAATCGGCCGAACCGCGCGAAGTGCATCATTTTGCACTGCTGCTTGGCTATGGCGTCAGCGGCATCAATCCCTACCTGGCGTTTGAAACGATCGAAGAAATGTGCTCTAACGGTATGATCACCGGAGTTACAGTAGAGCAGGCCACCGCAAACTATATCGACGCCTGCACCCACGGTATCGCCAAGATCCTTTCCAAAATGGGTATTTCTACAGTGCAGTCTTATCGCGGCGCCCAGATTTTTGAAGCTATCGGCATCAGCAGCTGTGTGATCGAAAAATATTTCACCGGCACACCTTCCCGACTGGAAGGGATCGGCCTGGACGAGATCGCCAAAGAAGTAGAGCTGCGTCATCTGCCGGCCTTCAAAGCTGATGCGTCTGATCTGTGCAGCTATGAATCCGGCAGTGTTTACCAATGGCGCAGCGGCGGCGAACGGCATATGTTCAATCCGCAGACTGTTTTTGCACTGCAGCAGGCCTGCCGCGAAAACGATTACACTATGTTCAAACGCTTTTCCAGCGAACTGAACAGCAGTGCTTTTGCCAATCAGAACCTGCGCAGTATGCTGACCTTCACTCCGCAGCGGCTGCCGATACCTATCGAACAGGTAGAATCTGTAGACAGCATCTGTAAACGTTTTAAAACCGGCGCAATGAGCTACGGCTCACTCAGCCAGGAAGCGCACGAATGTCTGGCGATCGCTATGAACCGTATCGGCGGTAAGTCCAATACGGGCGAGGGCGGCGAACATCCTTCCCGCTTCCGTCCCCAGCCTGACGGCGATAGTAAGCGCAGTTCTATCAAACAGGTGGCCTCAGGCCGCTTTGGCGTTACCAGCAATTATCTGGTCAACGCGGATGAGATCCAGATCAAGATCGCCCAGGGTGCCAAACCAGGTGAAGGCGGTCAGCTGCCCGGAGGTAAAGTCTATCCCTGGATCGCCGAATGCCGCGGGACTACTGCCGGTATCGGCCTTATCTCACCGCCGCCCCATCACGATATTTATTCGATCGAAGATTTAGCCGAACTGATACACGATTTGAAAAACGCCAACCCACGTGCCAAAATCAGCGTCAAGCTGGTTTCTGAGGTTGGCGTCGGCACCATTGCCGCAGGCGTCGTTAAAGCCTGTGCCGACGTAGTGCTGATCTCCGGCTACGACGGCGGCACAGGTGCTTCGCCCCGCACCAGTATCAACCACGCCGGACTGCCCTGGGAGCTGGGACTGATGGAGACCCATCAGACGCTACTGCTCAACAACCTACGCAACCGTGTGACTCTGGAAACCGACGGTAAGCTGATGACCGGACGCGACGTGATCATCGCCGCCTTGCTGGGTGCCGAAGAGTTCGGCTTTGCCACTGCGCCGCTGATCGCTTTGGGCTGTGTTATGATGCGCGTCTGCAATCTGAATACCTGTCCTATGGGCGTCGCTACCCAGGACCCGAAGCTGCGCCGTAACTTTAAGGGCAAACCGGAGTATGTCGTCAACTTTATGCACTTCATTGCCCAGGAGGTTCGCGAATATATGGCCGAACTGGGCTTCCGCAGTATCGACGAAATGGTGGGACGTACGGAAGTACTGCTGGCTAAACCGGAGCGTAACTGGAAAAATAAAAACCTTAACTTAGCACCGCTGCTTTATAAACCGGAGGTAGAACCGGGCACCAGCCAGGTCTGCACCACCGAACAAAACCACCAGCTGGAAAAATCGCTGGACTGCCGCGAGCTGCTGGCAATCTGCAAAACCGCTGTCGCCGGCAAAAAACAGGTCGATATCACGCTGCCTATCAAAAATACCGACCGTGTCGTCGGTACCATCCTCGGCAGTGAGATCACTCGCCTTTACGGTTTGGACGGCCTGCCGGAAGATACGATCAGACTGCACTTCAAAGGCTCGGCCGGACAAAGCTTTGGAGCCTTTTTACCGCCCGGTATCACCCTGCGTCTCGAAGGCGATGCCAACGACCACGTCGGCAAGGGTCTTTCCGGCGGTAAAATCATCATCCATCCCTTTGCAGAAGCGCCTTTCAATCCTCACGAAAACATCATTATCGGCAACGTGGCCTTCTACGGCGCCACCAGCGGTGAAGCCTATATTTCCGGTATTGCCGGTGAACGTTTCTGCATTCGCAACAGCGGCGTCAATGCCGTTATCGAAGGTGTCGGCGACCACGGCTGCGAATATATGACCGGCGGCACCGTCGTTATTCTGGGTAAGACCGGACGGAACTTTGCTGCCGGCATGAGCGGCGGTATTGCCTATGTTTTAGATGAAGACGGTACCTTTTCGGGCTACTGTAACAAAGAAATCGTACTGCTGGAACAGTTGAAGGAAATCAATGATACCATGCAGCTGCAAAAAATGATCCTAAAACACGCAGAATATACCGGCAGCAGTATTGCCCGCCGGATTCTGGCAGACTGGGACAGTTACGTCAAAAAATTTGTCAAGGTCATTCCCAAAGATTATAAGCGCGTTACCGAAAAAGTAGCCCAATACCTGCAAAGCGGTATGAGCGAGCAGGAAGCGACGATCAAAGTATTTGAGGAGGTGCAGGCATAATGGGTAAACCGACCGGATTTATGGATTACAAACGGCAGGAACTTGCGCTGCGCCCGCCTCAGGAGCGCATCAAAGACTGGGAAGAAATCAAAACCAGCAGTCTGCCTCACAAAGAAGAACTGCAAAAACAGGCTGCGCGCTGCATGGACTGCGGTATTCCCTTCTGCCACAGCGGCGTAATGCTGGGCAAAGCCTTATCAGGCTGTCCGCTGCATAATCTGATGCCGGAATTTAACGACTTTGTTTATCAGGGGCTGGATCATTTCGCCTATGCGCGCCTGAATAAAACTAATAATTTCCCGGAATTCACCTCGCACGTCTGTCCGGCTCCCTGTGAAGGAGCCTGCAGTGCCAGCCTGGCAGGCAGTGCAGTCAGTATCCGCAATCTTGAACAATATATCATTGAAACAGCATTTGCAGAAGGCTATGTCAAACCCAACAAGCCGACTCACCGCAGCGGACAAAAAGTTGCCGTTATCGGCAGCGGCCCGGCCGGCCTGGCCTGTGCTGACCAGCTTAACAAGGCAGGCCACAGCGTTACCGTTTATGAACGTGCCGACCGCGCCGGTGGGCTTTTGATGTATGGTATACCCAATATGAAGCTGGACAAGCATCTGGTAGAACGACGTATCAAGCTTCTGGAAGAGGCCGGGGTCACCTTTGAACTGAACAGTGAGATCGGCCACAAAATTTCTTCGGAAACACTGCTGAAACAGTTCGATGCGATCGCCCTTTGTACCGGCAGTACCGTACCGCGTGATCTGACCATCCCCGGCCGCGAGCTGCAGGGCATCCACTTTGCCAAGGATTATCTGCACAGCGTCACTAAAAGCTTTTTAGACAGTAGCCTGCAGGATAAAAAAGCTGTTTCCGCCAAGGGGAAAGATGTTATCGTCATCGGCGGCGGCGATACCGGCACCGACTGTGTAGCGACAGCCATTCGTCAGGGCTGCAGAAGCGTAAAACAGATCGAGATCATGCCCTGCCTGCCCCATTCCCGTACTGCAGATAACCCCTGGCCGGAAATGCCTCGTGTTTTCAAAACTGATTACGGGCAGGAAGAAGCCTTCGAGCTGTACCACCAGGATCCGCGCGACTACTGTATCATGAGCAAGGAATTTATCGGCAAAAATGGAAAAGTCGATAAACTGCGGCTCTGCCAGATCGACTGGCAGAAGGAAGCCGGGCGTTTAATTCCTGTCGAGATCGCCGGAACAGAACAAATAGTTTCAGCTCAGCTGGTGCTTCTGGCAATGGGTTTTATAGGCACTGAAACACAGTTATTTGACGAATTTAAATTTGCCAGATCAGAGGCCAATACTATTGCGGCCAATGATAATGATTATATGACCTCGATCCCCGGTATTTTTGCGGCTGGCGACGCCCGCCGCGGCCAAAGCCTGGTAGTCTGGGCCATTGCCGAGGGACGCGGAGCCGCAGCCGCCATTGACAAATATCTGACGGCAGTTAAATAAGCGTTCCCCTCTCCTTAACATAGTGAACAGACCCTTACGGTCAGTCGGCATAAGCCGCTGCCATAAGGGTCTGTTCCATTTTCGGCTCCTGCAGGCACAGGCTCCCACGATTATTTATAACAGAAAAAGCACTTGCCTGCTTCATTACGGCAAGTGCTTTTTATACATCATTCAAATTCCAAACATCTGGCGGCACAGCCTGATACCAGACGCCGTTTTAAAAATTCGCCCGCAGGCAGTCTGGATAGCCTCCTTACTCATGCCATCTTCATAAAAATTCACCAAAAAATCAGCTTCCACTAAAATCTGATAATCCATACCATCGATATTGGTATAAGTATGATGATGCCCAATCAAATAGCATACCCGCTCGCAGACGTCAGGAGCAAAACCTAACTTTGCCAGCAGTTCTGCCGCTGCCGGCGGTCCCTCCAGCTCCTGCGTTTTACCACTGCATTTACCGGCGCCGAACTTCGCCTCGCCATTTTTGATACCTATATCGTGAGTCAGCGCCGCAGCTTCTAAAATAAACTGCGTCCCTTCGTCCAGCTGCTCCTGACGTCCGAGCAGCTGCGCCAGGGCATGCACCTTAATAAAGTGCTGGATCCGCCGGGCGTCGCCGCCCATATAAGCGATCATAGCTTCCAATAACTGCTGCAGCTGCATTATCTTGCCTCCAAATAACAACTTAAACTACCTGGAAAATATAAAATTTCAAATAATACGTCTCCGGGACATTCCATAAAATCGGATGGTCTGGCGACTGCTGGCGCGCCTCGATCTGCCGCAGCTGTACATTGGCGTCTGCAGCCGCATCATGCAGCATCTGCACAAACAGCTCTTCCTTCATAAAATGCGAGCAGGAACAAGTCGCCAGATAACCGCCGCGCGGCAGCAGCTTCATAGCCTTTAAATTGATCTCTTTATAGCCGCGAATGGCATTTTTGACCGTACTGCCCGACTTTGTAAACGCCGGCGGGTCTAAAATAATAAAATCATATTCCCGGGACTTATTATTGACCAGCTCTGACAGCAGATCAAAAACATTGGCCTTCAAGCCTTTAACGACTTTATCCAAGCCGTTTTTAGAGGCGTTGGCGTCCGTCATCTGCACTGCCTCGGCCGAAATATCTACAGCTGTTACAGCAGCAGCTCCGCCCGCCGCCGCATTCAGGGCAAACGCACCCGTATGGGTAAAGCAGTCCAGTACATGCTTGCCTTTGGCAATTTTGGCGATTGCCTGGCGATTGTACTTCTGATCCAAAAAGAAGCCTGTCTTTTGGCCGTTCTCCACATCTACATTATACTTGATCCCGTTTTCAACGATCGCTGTCAAAGGCTCCTCGCCCGGTTCCGGGGCCTCGGCCAGCGTAAACCAGCCCTTATTTTCTTCCATACCTTCCAGCAGGCGGATCTTCACATCGTTGCGTTCATACAAGCCCCTGATTTCCTCACCCTGCTCACGTAAAATCTTGTACAACAGGTTAAAAATCAACTCTTTCCGCACTTCTATTCCCAGTGATAAAGTCTGTGCAACCAAAATGTCATTGAACCGGTCTACTGTCAGACCTGGAAAATGATCGGCCTCACCAAAAATCAGGCGGCAGCATTTAAAATCGGCTCCTGGCATTACAGTACGACGATAATCGATCGCATAACGCAACCGCCGTTCCCAGAAATCAGCGTCAAATTTATCATTGGTATTGGTCGAAATCAGGCGCACCCTGATCTTGGAATGGTCGTTGACAAACCCGGTGCCCAGATATTTGCCCTTGTTTGTTACCACATCGACCAGATCACCGTTTTGGTATTCGCCTTCGATCCTGGTGATTTCCTCAGCATAGACCCATGGATGGCCGCTGCGGGCAGCTCTTTCGCCCTTCGGTGTAATATAAAACTTAGTATATTCTCTCATAATCTGCTCCGTTCTTTTTCAGCTGTACTGCCCTTATGCTGCCCCCATCTCTTGAAGCAGGCACAGCACTAGGGTTTTTTTATTATAGCATATCTCCCAATTTAAAAACAGCATGGAATCTGCTTTCCCAAACTAAGGCCATCCGGCGTTACGTCACAATCATAAGCCAGCACTTGTACGCCAGCCTGCTGTGCCCGCCGCAGCGCTTCGGCAAAAGCCGCATGTGTGCGGCGATTTGGTGTAAAACTGGTCACACCGCGCATCTGGATCACAAAAATCACCGCGGCGGCATAACCATACCGCACCGCCTGCGCCAGCTCATCTAAATGCTTAATGCCGCGCTCTGTAGGCGCGTCGGGGAACATGGCTATACCATTTTCCTCCAGCGTTACACCCTTTACTTCAATAAACAGCTTCTGCTGTGGCGTTTCTACATAAAAATCAAAACGCGATGTACCATGCTTACATTCCGGTTTCAACAGTGTGATCTCCGGCACTAAACCGCCGGCCTGCAGCCACTCACTCACCACTTTGTTCGGCGCCTGCGAATCCATATTGATCAGCAGCCCGCCTTTTTCTACTGCAATCAGCGAATACTTTGTCTTCCGCTTCGGATCGTCGTGACACTCCACATACACTACCGCCCGCGGCGTCAAAAGCTCGCGGCAGCGCCCGGTATTCTTTACGTGGCAAACCTCTACCTGCCCGTCCAGCTCGACATGAGCGATAAACCGATTAGGCCGCGCAAGAAAGTATCCCTGTTTTATTTCCTTGTATTGCATTTTCTGCCTCATTTTCTTTAAAAGATGTTTTCATTATACTACACCTAAGGCAAAGACAAAAGGCAGTTCGTCTTAACTTCAAACATATTTATTTCCCCGGCAATAAAAACAGTTTACTTTCACCTAAATATAAAATAACCCTTACTGCATTGAATCTCACATTCAAAATCAGCAAAGGTTATTCCTTAAAATACTTATTGATAATTTTACAACAGCCCGGCCGGTATATACCAGTTTCTGGCATCTATTGGCAGCAGATCATTGGCAAAACAGATCACGCCGCCTGCACCTAATTTCAAGGCCCGTTCTCCCTCTGTCACCGGCCACAGGATATCAAACTTCTTCGTTTCTTTCACCGGGCTGGAGCTTTTGCGGATCGCCAAAGGATGTATGCTGCCATCAACATTCAGCACAAGCTCTACCTCCCGGCTGTTAAAGTCACGGTAATAACCAAGCGGCGGTATCTGTCCGCAATTACTGAAGCTCTTGTAGATCTCCATCACTGCCCAGGTTTCCAAAAAGCTCGACGACATTGCCCCTGCTTCCAAGATCTCGGCATTACTCCAGCGCAGCAGATAAGCAGCCAGGCCGGTATCGGTAAAATATACCTTCGGCGCTTTCACACCATATTTTAAATTTGGATGCATGAACGGCTCCAGTAAATATACCAGCCCCGCCGCTGCCAGTACCTTCAGCCACTGCTTCGCCGTTGGCGCAGTGATCTCCGCTTCCTTGGCCAGCGCCGCATAGTTGATCATACTGCCGGTATAGCTGGCTGCCGCACATAAAAACCGGTAAAATTGCAGTTCATCATTGACCTGGGTCAGCGCCCTGACGTCACGCTGCAGAAAGGTCTGCACATAGGAAGAGTAATAGTTGTTCCAGTCCTGCTCTGAGGCATTGTTCAGCGCCGGCATACTGCCGCGCCAGATCTGCTCAAACAAATCACGCATCGGCAGTATCTCAGCTTCCTGCGCCCGCTGCAGTAAAAATTTTTCTTCAGGCACAAAAGCTCCCGCACCAAGACCGGCTACTTCGGCATAGCTGAACCCAAGCAGATGAACGATAGCGATCCTGCCTGCCAGGCTTTCTGTGACGTTTTCCATCAAATCAAAAGCATGCGACCCTGTCAGCCAAAAGTCACCGTTATTGCCATGCTCGTCTACGTACATTTTAATATACGGCAGCAGCTTCGGAGCCATCTGGATCTCATCGATCAAGAGCGGCGGTTTATACCGCTGCAGAAACAGCCCCGGTTCCGTCATTGCCAAGCTGCGCACGTTGATATCGTCCATCGTCACATAAGTCCTGTTGCCTTCTGCCAGCCTGCGCAGCAAAGTCGTCTTTCCTACCTGACGCGGCCCAGTAACCAGAAGTACCTTACAACAACCGCTCAGTTTTTCAATTGTCGTCTCCAAATGGCGTTTGATATACATCGTAATTTCTTCCTTTATAGATAAAATTAAGAAAATAAGTTTCTAGTATTACTCATATCTAACTAATATTTTACATATACACTCTACAAGCTTTTTCTGATCTTCAAAATCATTACTTCCAATATGCGCAATACGTAAAATATAATCTTCATTAACGCCACCAGTTGGATTAACAATCATATCATATTCGTTTTTGAGACTTTTAAATATATCTATCGCTATTGGCTTTTTAAAAATAATTGGTGTTATCGCATTAGATAGTGGATATTTCGGTATAGTTAAAGGCAATTTACCAATACGAGCTCTGAAATCTATTGCTTTTTTCTCTATTCTTTCCAAATATATTTCTAGCCCTAATTTATCTATCATCTTAAGCGCTTGATAAATCTGCATACATATACCTACAGCTGGTGTAAAAGGTGTTTGTCCACGTTCTATATTACTAATATAGTTATTAAAATCAAAATATACAGACTTTACATTATTATTCATTACTCGTTCTTTTAGTATTCTTGAATTAATTGCTACCATAGACATTCCGGGTGCAACACATAATCCCTTTTGTGAACTTATTATAGTAACATCAATATCATTTTCATCCATATGGTACTCATCGCATAAAAACGTACTAATTGCATCAACAATAAGATACATATTATTTTTTTTACAAAATTTAGAAATCATTTTTATATCATATAATTGACCCGTAGAAGTTTCATGCAAATTAACTAATAAAACTGAAAATCCACAGTTATCATATCTAGCTAAGTGTGTTTCAGTTAACGCTTCATTTGTTCCTAACCTAATTTCAGTACTATTCAGGGAATATAAATCACAAATTTTTTTAAATCGCTCACCAAAAGTCCCACCATTTATGATCAATATTTTGTCTTTATTACTCAAGCAATTCATTACAGTAGCTTCCATTGCTCCTGTACCAGATGCAGTTAAATAAATTATTTTTGACTCTCTTGATGTATGTAAATATTTTTTTAGCAAACAATCTATACTTAACATTACATCTGAAAATTCTTTTGTCCTAAAATAAGGAACCTGCTTACCTCCTACAAATTTTATTTCATCATACATTTCAGTTGGTCCTACAGTAAATAATTTCATTTCATCACCTATATTTCAAAAATATTCTTATTATTTCTAAATTTATCAATAACTGAAACAACCGACAAAATCTCTTTCTTATTCCAATAAATTGAACTAACTTTGTTATTAATACATTCTAAAAAATTATTTATTTCATATCTTAGCCCATCTCCATCAAATTTATAAAAATATTTATTATTTTTATTTATATCTTCAAATCTAACCTCAAAATAATCAGTTTTCCACCATGGTGCTGGAACATATAGATACCCTTTAGTTCCAACAACAGTTAAATCACCTTCATTTTTCGCATCAATTGCAACTGTTCCTGTCCCAATCGAATGCTTGAATAAAACATTGAATTTTGTAAATATATCAATTCTATCTGCATTAAATTTAGAAATAAAGTTTACATCTGTAAAATCAGTCCCTAATATTTTAAATATTGCTAATAATGGATATGAAGCTAACGCATTAACACTACCACCTGAAGCTAATTCTATTTGATGGTTAATTTTATTGCCATGGATTTGAGTAAAGCATGCATCTACAGACAAAATACTACCTATTAATCCACTTTTAACAATTGGAACAATTTTACAAAAAGCAGGACAATACGCTGTTTTCAACGCTTCCATTAAAATTAAATTCCGTTCCTCTGCAATTTTAAATAACTCTTTCCCCTCTATTTCATTTAAGCAAAATGGAAATTCACACAAAACATGCTTATCACTTAACAAAGCATTCTTTATATATTTATAATGTTCTTTTGGCGGAACACAAATATATACTGCATCCACTTCAGAATATAAGCTTTTTATATCCTTATATAATATAATGCTTTCTTTTAATGCCATTCTTTCTGACTTATTATAATCTTCGTCATAAAGCCCTATTAAATTGACACCTCCAACAAATTTCATTTCATTTTTAAATCTATGTACAATATCATAAGCACCAATTATACCCAAATTAACAGACTTTCTATTTCTTAACTCAGTACTGGATATACCTTTTGTCCTATCTAAATAAATAACCTGGCAATACTCATTTAAATAATCAAAATAACCTCTCCAATCTGATCCTACTGTAAAAATATCTATGTTATATTTTTTTATATCATCTATTTTTTGCCCAAAATATTCTTCTACTATTATTTCATCAGCTAAACCTGTATTTTCAACATTTTTGATCCGTTGTACTAGTGAATCTTTTACATTTAATTTCCCCTGGCTTTATCAAAAGCATCAGAAGTAACAGCTACAATCAAATAATCACCAAGTTCCTTAGCATGCTTCAATAGATTATAGTGCCCCTTATGAAATAAATCATATGTCCCATATGTTATTACTTTTTTCATTATAATCACCTATCATTTTTGAATAGTATTTCTCGAGCTAAAAAGGAACGCATACTCAAAATCAAAACTTCTGAACATATAGTCAAAAAAATAACATTTGTAAATGTTATCATATTGTAAATAAACAACAATAATAAACCAGTGGTTTGAAATACACCTTCAACGATTACACTAATATTTGCCCATTTATCTTTTTTTAATGCACATAATGTAGGATACCCAAGTAAATATATTGGTAAGGCTATAATAATAAGCGGTAGCATAAGTCTAAAGATATAAACCGCTTCTAAATATTCATTTCCAAAAAATATTTTAATTATATATGGAATAATTAGAAACAATACACCTGCTATCAAAGAAGATATAAAAAAAGAAATAAAAACACTTTTTTTTAGTAATCTAAAATTCTTATTCGTTAACATATATGGAAAAAAAGCATCAGATACGGGGGTAAATAATGATCTTATAACATCAATCATTTTACTTGCAACACCAAATATAGCAATTTCACTATTATTATAAATAATACCCAATACAATAATGTTGATTGATGAAGTAAACAGATTGGCTACTCTTGAAAAAAAATAAAATAACGAACATTTAAATTCTTCATAAATTTCTTCCAGCTTAGGAATAACAAAAGAAAAGAACATATATTTTTTCGCTAAATACCAACTAATAAAAAAAGCAACTATATTGGGAATCAAATATGCCAATGGAATATAACAAAAATCTTCTTCTTTTTTGATAAATGATATTAAAATAAGCATAAAGAGAATCTTAGTTAACAAATTTCTCTTAGCAAACACTGACATACTTTCCATACCTCGGAATAAATAATCTGGCAGAAAAGCATTAATACAAAATGCAACATACATTAAAACGAAGAAATTAAATTGCTCTTCTATAATACTTAAATTTTTTAATACATATAAAAATACTATTCCAATAAACGCTAAGGCAAACTTTATAATAATTATAGAACTACAGATAGTTGATACTTTCTCTTTATTATGCTTGTTTTCAGCACACCTTTGAGTTCCAGATAATGTAAAACCAAAATCTAATAAAACTTGATAATATCCCATAATCGTTAAAATATATACATATTCCATACTGAGAAATTTCTATTTTTTGTGCCAGATATGGAAATGATATTATCGGGAAAATATAGCTGCATACTTGCAATAAAAAAAGCCATTTTATATTTTCAAACAATCTTTTTAATCGAGTATTCATATTCTTACACTTCATAGAATTTTGTTGGATGTCCAACTCGTTCTTCTACAGGAGGTAATTCCATATAATCTCCAAAATACTGTTTTAAAATACAGTCATAATACTGACTTGCAAAAAATTTTCCGTTTTCAAAATCTAATTCAATACACTTTTCAAAAAGTTCAATATTATATACATCTTTTATATTACCATCAAAAATAAATGCGACATTTTTACTATTTTTACTTCTATTGCTTATGAAACAACGATATTTATTTGCTACAATTATCCAAAAATCATAAGTAAATAATTTTGCTATAAAAAACAATGGTATTTTTAATAATAAATATATAAAACTTTTTTGATTATTTTTCGGAAACCTTAACTTAACACTCATCCCTAGAAAGTGAAATATAATTTTCTGAATTTTAAAAATTATTTTACATAGCACTTTACTATTTGGAACATTATCAATTGGAAAAATATCTAAAAAAACGCCAAGTTTTTTTATTTTATATCGATTTTCTACTTCCGCTATAGTACCTTTTTGCGTTATTTTCCCAAATGGCATAACATATTTTGTGTTTTTGTCATTTATTAAATCAATACCTATTATCATTTGTTTTTCAAACATTTCACACAATTTATTGTAATCTTCTCTAAACATCCAAACATCGATGTCATCATCCCATGGAATAAAGCCTTTATGCCTCACTGCTCCCAACAACGTTCCATACATCATAAAATATTTTAAATTATGCTCTCGACATATTTCATCAAATTTTGTAAATATTTCAAGACTAATCTTCTGTACTTCTTCCAGAGTTAATTCCCTCACTTAAAATTACTCCAATCATTTCTTAATTTTATATCAACTACCTCGCCTGAAAAATTACTTAATAGTACCTTTAAGGAAATATTTGCCACATCTTCTGATTTCAATAATGTATTATCATCTTCTATTCCGAAGTTTTTAATTCTCATTGGCGTTTTTGTTCTCTGAGGGTTTATGCAATTTATTTTTATATTATATAAATCCCATTCTTCTGCGATTGCCTGTACAAAATTTACTACCGCTGCTTTTGTTGATGAATACAATGAATAAAATGCTCGTCCCTTAGTATATGAACTAGATGTAAAATGTAAAATATGTCCATTAGATAGCTTTAGATATTTAAATGCACTAATTGTTATATTAACCATTCCCAAATAATTCACATCAATGATTTTTCTAATCTCTTCTTGATTTAAATTCATAATTGGTTCTTTGTTTAATATTGCCGCTGTATTGACTACAAAATCAATTTTTCCTTCTTTACTGTATACAAAATCTAAAGCTCTTTCTATATCCTCTTTACTAGAAATGTCTGTTCCTGTTATTGATCTTGAGAAAGAATAAACTTTAGCTTTATACGCTTTAGCTATATTTACCATATCTTGACCAATTCCACTATTACCACCAAAAATAATTAGAACTTTATTATTTAAATCTTCAAGTCTTACTCCATCGTCTAATGTAGCAGACTTTATTTGGAATAATTTATCTAGCAAATATATATCCTCTGGATAAGTTAACTTAATATTACCTTCTTCTCCATCAACTACAAATATAGGAATTTGTGGTAAATATTTTTTTACAATTCCACAATCATCTGTAGCATTAAAATTATTGTCTTTTAACGCTAAATCATAAGCACCCTTTATAACATTTAACCTAAACCCTTGTGGAGTCTGCCCTCTTTTCAAATAACCTCTATCAGGTATATCAAAAATGAATTTTTTATGTTCATCCACTTTTATAATCGTATCAACAGCTGTGATAGCAACATCAACGGCCTCATATTTATTTAATGCACCAATTACATTATTGATAATTTGCTCACTAACAAGTGGACGAACAGAATCATGAAAAATAATATTTGTCTCTAAACAATTGTTACCACTAGCTGCTTTTATAGCCGCAAGGCTGCTTTCGTACCGTTCATTTCCGCCATTGATAATTTTTTTTACTTTAGTCCAATTATTCTTTAGTGTCATTTCTTCAATATCATGCACATAACTTTCATGCATTACTACTAGAATTTCATCAATTAAATGATGTTTCTGAAATACTTCTATAGTGTGTTCAATAACAGTTTTTCCAGCTACTTTTAACAATTGCTTTGGTTTGTTTAAGCCCAATCTACTACCTACTCCACCAGCTAATATAACAGCAATATTTTTCACGTTATCACCCTACTTTAATTTAAAATATCCAATCTGTAATTATATTCAATATTGTCGCAATTATCTGACATAAAACTATTAATCTTTTCTTCATACCCAAGCTTATATATATTTTTCATGCTCACAAGAATAAAATAAGCAACAATCAAAATAAAAATTATACATTTATTAGCAATATTTTTATACTGATCATATAATAATGGAATCATTAATACTATTAAAATATGAAAATAAATACCGATCCTTAACAATGGAGGAATTATATAAAAAAAGATTATCTATAATTAAATAAACACACAAAGAATTTGTCACTACTACTTCCTGACATGTTTTATAATTTGATTTATAAATAATAAAAGAATATATTAAAATTTTAGTAATAATTCCTATTCCTGTACCATTTTCCAATATAGCGCTTTCTCGCACCCATTTTGAATAATATGAGAAATCACTTAAAATTGGTGCTATTAATAGTGGTATATCCACAAGATGCAACACAATTGCTATCAATACAACTGTATATACAATTTGTTTTGATCTTATTTTCATAATTCCAGGAAATATAAATGCAGTAACAGCACTATAATGAAAAAATATTCCTAAAACCACCCCTAAATAATATTTAAAATATTCTTTCTTAATCAAAAAATTTAAACTATAAAACACAATACTTACAGCTGCCATTTGCCGTATAATATCCATAGAACGAAAATAAAAGCCTACAATAATAAATAACACACATGACATACATCTATACAAATTCTTATCGAACTGACTTTTAATCCCCAGATATATAAATGTATTTGTAATTACTGCATAAAACAAAAAAATAGATTGCGCATTAAAACCGATATCACGAAAAAAATTGCATAAAAACTGAAATAATATTTCTAATTTTAAATTATCATAATTAAGTGTAATGGTATTAAACAATTTCTCATATCTAAAATAATCATCTCCAAGTTCATATCGAAATCCAGATAATAATCCTGTGAATAACATTAAATATTTAGCAAAATTTATTTTTGGAAATATCCATTGCCATATAAAAATAACTCCTGACAAAAAATATAGTCCGAACCAAAATTCCATTAATTTATTCCTTTATTTATTAATTTCTCTTTTACAAAATCATATATAGCTTTATTAGCATTGCCGTTTTCAAACACCCTAAATATTTACAATGCATTTTAATTTTTTCTTGATAAATATCATCTCTAAAATGCATTATATTATTCTCAAGTTCTTCATTATTTTTTGCAATTAAAAATGGCCATGCTGAAGGAGGCACATAAAACCCATTCCTTCTCGTGTATCGTTCTATATCTTGAGCATAGATAAAACAAGGTTTTTTAGTTAATAACATATCCCACATACATGAAGAATAATCCGTAATTAAAATATTTGATATACATATCAGCTCCTGCATATCATCATATTCAGAAACATCAATCACATATTCTTCATCAATTTGGTTCTTTAAAGTATTAATTTTATGATATTTATGATTTCTAAATAATACCACCCATTCCCCACCAAATTTTCGTTTACAACTTTTTACCAATTGTTGGAAATTCAGATCATAATCTTCTTGTTCTGCTCTCCAAGTTGGAGCGCATAATATGTAGTTTTTAGATTTACTAAATTGCAATTTATCTAATGTTTTTTATTATTATATCTTGGTGATTTCTAAAAAAAATATCATTCCTTGGCATTCAATATTAAGAAATTTATTTCCATCATTTTTTGTAAAGGCTTTTGACATTACATTAGTAAATTTTTCACAACTAGAAACCATATATGAAAAATCGCAAATAGTAATTTTTTTATACATTTCCATATTATTTTCTTGCCCAATTTTTTTGTAAGCCCCTCCTCCATGCCATGTATTTATAATCACTTGTTTTCTTCTTTTAGGAATATAAGGAAAATTCGAATTATTGATTATAATAAATTTTGCAGTTAAAAAGTGATAAAAAAATTTTAAACTACTAATGTTTAATACTGTTGTTTCATTATCTTCCAAGTAAAAAAATTTCCACGGTTTGTCAAATGCCCAAATATATTTAAATTCATTTGAAGATTTATTTTTAAAATACATATATATATATTTAGGATTGCATGTATAACCACTACCCTGATGACTACAAAACAAAATCTTTTGCTCTTCTATAGAAAAAATATAAAAAATCTTAAAAAAAATTTCTACATATTAAGGCTGCGACAACCAAAATTAATTGTTTTACTTTATATACTAATTTATTCATATCTTCCTTTTAAAAATACTTTCCTTTCATTTTACAAAAGCTTTTACTTATCTTTTAAAATCTTCAAAATTATTTAACCACCTCCATCTTAAATAATACTTTTTACGTGCATAAGTACAGACTGAAAGATTTGGCAAATTCAGTACACAATTTATTGTTCCATCAGTTTTACGATATTTATCATAATCACCATTTATATAATTATTTTCTTTTTCCCAAAAATATACTTCTGTCCCTGGATAAGATATTAGCTGAAAAAATATGCTGTATCTGTATTAAAAGCTCAACGCTGCCGCTAAAGTCTTCTCCATAGTTTTCACTTAATTCCCTACCATATAACAAGCGTGTACTAAAAGACCCGCTTTTTTGCATTATAAATATATGTTTTTATTTCTTCTAAATTTGTCCCCTTTCTTATATTATTTAATATTGTCTGATTGAAGCTTTCTATACCAGGAATAAGTAAACGACAGCCGGCAGCCTTCATTTTTCCATAGTTTCATAATCTAAATTCACTCGTGCATTACAAAACCAACTAAATCTCTTATTCAATCCTTTTTGAATCAATAAATTACAAATGTCAACTACGCATTTCTTATCAATTGTAAATGTATCATCTTCAATTACTATTTCTTTTATATCTGGAAAATTATCTGCAATATACTGAAACTCATTCACTACATTTTCAAAACTTCTTTTTCTTTAAATATGTCCGTACATAACCTGAGGATAAACACAGTAATTACATCTTGCTGCACATCCACGTCCTATAAAAATCTGTATTGCAGGAAATGTAGCTGCCAGGAACGAATAATCGTAAATGTCCAAATAAATGTTTTTCATAAATTTAGACGCATAAGGGATATCATCCAGATTTTCAATTAATTCTCTATCCAAGTTATGTATAATTTCCCCACCATTCTTCTAAGATAACCCTTTGACAGAATCTAATTGGCCATTTTTGTTCAAGCAAATTGCTAAATCACGAATTATATAATCATATTCTTTTCTCTCAATAGCATCTATAGTATCACTATTATTTAAAGTTTCTTCTACTGTATCCGTTGGATGCGTTCCAACTAAAACAACAAAACTTCTATTAAATTTTTCTTTTAATAGTTTTGCAAAATTTATAGAAGGCGTACTAGTATCTAAAACAAACAATTTGAGATAACATGTTTTTTCCTCTATAACGCCAAGACATCTGTCAACATCCATCCGCTTTGCTGGTGCATCTACAAAAGTGACTTCAAAACCTTCTTTTTCAACAACTGCTGCTGCATAAATCAACCACAACGGATAATATAATACTCCACTGTGTCCAATGGCAGGACTCCTTGATTCTCTAGAAAATTTTCCAAATTCTGGCTTAAACGGTGGATTTATGAAACAAATCTCTATTATTACACTCTCCTCACCAATGCTTTAATATTCCTTTTACAAAATAATTTATAAAACAATAAATTGAATACGCTAAATTTATTTTTTGATTTTTTCTATAAATATTCCAAGTCCACAAACAACTTTTAAATTTATTACCACTTATTGAATTATTATTGTTTATTCGGTACATTGCTAAATTTTCCTGAATACCATATGCGGAGATACTATTTATTTTTAAAATATTAAGCCAAGTTATATAATCTTCATGTTTTTCATTGGGCATAGTAAACTTTTTTACTCGTGTTCGGTCTATGCAAACCGTCAAACACCCCATATTATTTCCCTTTAATGCAGATTTATAATCTACTATTCTTGGAACCTTTATGAGTTTTTTCGGTTTATCAATTTCTTCAAAATGGCTATATTCATGGAATGTAAAAATATAATTATTTTCTTCCATAAATTTTATTTGTCTACTTAATTTTTCAGGTAACCAAATATCATCACTATCTAAAAATGTTATGTATTTACCTTTTGCATTATTAATAGCAATATTTCTTGCATTTGCAACGCCCTGATTTTTGAGCAAAGAATATGACTTTATACGAGAATCTTTTTTATGATATTTTTTTATAATTTTGTAAGTATTATCTAAAGAACAGTCATTGACAATAATAAGTTCCCAATTTGAATATGTTTGATACAAAACACTTTCTATTGATTCTTCTATATATTTTTCTACATTATATGCAGGCATAACTATAGAAACTAATTCTTCACCTTTCATTTACTATTCTGTACTCCTTCTGTACTGCTTTTTAGTCAACAAAACTTTAAAAGTTTGGAGCATAATCATCAGATCCGTTTTCACTCCGACATCTTGTATATACAGAAGGTCATAAATCAGTTTATCGTAGGCATTAGTATTATACTTGCCGGCAATCTGTGCTAAACCAGTAATACCAGGCTTTACATTATGCCTGTAATCATATTCTGGTTTTTGAGCAACGAATTTTTTTTCCCACAAAAAACGGCCTTTCCGGCCTAGGACCAACAATACTCATTTCGCCTTTTAATACATTAAAAAGCTGTGGTAATTCATCAAGTCTAGTAGCTCGTATAAACCTCCCGAATTTAGTTATCCTATTGTCATCTTCTGCTGCCAGTATCGGGCCACATTTAGCTTCCGCATCTTGCTTCATGCTACGAAATTTATGTACAAAAAAGTTTTACCATATAGTCCAACTCGTTCCTGCGAATAAATTATTGGACCCTTACTGCTTACTTTGATGATAATTGCTGTAACTATCATTATTGGAAGCAATAAAATAATAGATAGTATGGCGATGATAATATCTATACATCTTTTTAAAGTACGTTGTTCATCTGTCAAAAGTAGCCGTGTCACTCGCTGCATTGGAACATCATCAACTAACAACAATCCTGTATTTTTACAAGCGAGTTCATACAACGTTGGTACTAAAAAAATTTGTTTTTTCTTACTCCGTGCATAACATAAAATAGCTTCTTTTTCTTTAATATCTAAGCTAGATCCAATAAAAACATAATAATTTTCATCTATTTTTTTTGGCCAAAGATTATCGTTCAATCCATGACTAACATCTTGCAGCACATTTTCCAATCCATATGTTTTAGATAATTTATTTTCTAATATCTTTTTTTCATTATCCTTTGCAAACAAAACGCCATGATGTTTAGGAAAATTATTCCATTCCCACTTATGGCAAACATACTGCCACACTCCTAATAATACAAAAGACAATATTGCTGAAATTAGAATGGTAATACTCGAATAATCTAACTCATTTATTAAATAGGTTATTGCTATACATATAATATAAATATTTAATATAGCTACCAATAGATTTAAAAAAATATCTGTTAAACGTTTGCGAACTAAACTAAATAACCCATAAACATTAAACATAAAAAACATTAACAAAATCAATATAGATAAAAATTCAAAATTAAATTTATATTCACTACTACCCAATATAGGCGTTATTGCCAAACTATTTGCAAAATATATACAACATATATCTCCAAACACAAGTATTAATTTTCTGACAAATGGCGATACTTTCAAACTAAGGCACCTACTCTATCTATTATTTTTAATGTAATATTTTCCTATAAAAAAAGTGCTGCTTAAAATTAGTGAGAAAAAAAATGTTCCTATTACCGAAAATAATATTTGCGGCCTTACAGGTTTATCCAAAACATAAGAACTTTTTATTAATTCTGCCTTTTGGAAAAACATTTCTTTTTTCTGAAGTTGTATTTCATTTTCTAAAAAAGCTAAAGATTCATTTATATTATTATCTGCAAAATTATATTTGATATTTTCTAAGTCTTTTTCTATTATCCAAAATGCTGAATTTTCCCATTCTTTTTTCTGTTCTAAAACTATAATTTTATCTATTCTTTCCATAGCATTGTTTGTATATATTAACCCTTGAGACTCTGCCTCTTTTGGAGAAGTACCCTCCCATGTAATTTTTATCAAAGATGTATCACGCAATAAATTAACTTTGGTCAATTTATTATATTTATCTTCAAGCATATAGTCCGGTTTTATATCATTTTTTAGAATTTCTACTAACGAATTAACCTGTTTACTTTCGATCCCTGCAGGTATTCTTATCAAAGCATTATATTCATATATAGGCACCGCAATTTTCAAACAATATATTATTGATAAAAAAGTAAATAGTAACGTAATTACACTAATATTTATTTTTTTAGCTTTTATCACTTCCAAAACTTCCTTGGTTCCTATTCCTTCATCCATACCCAAATCAACATCCTCTCATGAATTTATTCTATATTTAGACAAATAATATATTACATAAACATTTAATAATCTCTTTTATTGCCTCTGTTTTTCACTATTTGTTCATCTATATATTTAATAAATCAAATATTTCACCTATAATTCATAATTATTGTACCACGGTTGTACCCCCCGCAAGACATAAGCGCGTTTTATTTTATATTTAGTCTCATTTTTGCTCTTACTTATATTTTCATCGTACCTATGCAGTAATATTTACAGTCTCACTTGCCAGCACCTGATCTACAACAACAAAACCTAGTACGATTTCTTGTATAATAATTTAATTTATTACCTCTGTTTTTTCACCATTTTTTCATCTATATATTTAATAAATCAAATATTTCACCTATAATTCATAATTATTGTACCACGGTTGTACCCCCCGCAAGACATAAGCACGTTTTATTTTATATTTCAGTCTCATTTTTGCTCTTACTTATATTTTCATCGTACCTGTGCGGCAATATTTACAATCTCACTTGCCAGCACCTGATCTACAACAACAAAAAGCCTGACTCTATTCCCATAGAGCCAGGCAAAAAAATAACCCCTCTCAACTTCCGCTGAGAGGGGAATATTTTTATCTTCTATCTTACAATCATTATCTGCTTAAATCAAACAAAACTTTCATTAAAATGCGGGTACAACCGCGCCTTTATACTTTTCTTCAATGAATTTTTTTACTTCCGGGCTGGTCAGAGCTTTGTCCAGTTTTTGCAGTTCCGGACGCTTATCGTCGCCTTTACGTATTGCTAAGATATTGGCATACGGCGAATCCTTCGGTTCAGTAAAGAGAGAATCTTTGACTGGATTCAGCTGTGCTTCCATAGCAAAATTGGAATTGATAACAGACAGATCAACATCATCCATGGAACGCGGCAGCAAAGCTGCTTCTATTTCCACGATCTGCAGATTTTTAGGATTATCAACAATATCGCCAGGCGTACCGGAAATACCTACACCGTCACGCAGCTTGAGCAGCTTGGCGCTTTGCAGCAATGCCAGAGCACGGCCGCCGTTAGTAGGATCATTCGGGATTGCAACTTTAGCTCCGCTTGGAACATTATTTAAGTCTTTTAATTTTTTTGAATAAACCCCCATTGGTTCGATATGTACCTTGGTATAAGCAACCAGAGGCAGATTCCTTTCGGAAGCAAATTTCTCGAGATACGGAGTGTGCTGGAAGAAGTTGGCGTCTAATTCTTTATCAGCCAAAGACAAATTTGGTTTAACATAATCGCTGAATTCAATGATCTGCAGATCAACACCTTCTTTAGCCAGTTGCGGTTTGATCAGATTCAAAATTTCGGCATGCGGTACAGGCGTTGCGCCTACTTTCAGCACCACCTTTTTATCGCCGCTGTTAGCGACTGGTTTGCTGTCGCCGCCACAGCCGGCAACGACTAATGCAATGCTGAACACTGCCAGCAAAGCCAGAAATAACTTTTTCATAAACAATCTCTCCTTTAAAATGAATTTAACACAGTACCTATCTTAGCTCGGTCGGACTAACAAAAAAGCTCTTTCCGAGGAAAGAGCGCTTGCTTCTGCTTTCCTCTCATCTATCAAGAATGTTCTTGCAGGATTTAGCACCATAGCTAGGCTTGGTTGCCGGGTTTCACAGGGCCTGTCCCTCCACCGCTCTCGATAAGAGTGTGTTATTCGATTGGCATTATGATAGCTCAACTAAATAAGCTTGTCAAGACTTTTGCAAAAAATAAGGAACTGCTTCTGCAGTCCCTTAAAGATTTGTTAAATTTGTTACTCTTTACTGTATTTGGCAATGCCAACTTTATAAAAATCGTTGCCTTCGCTGTCGATACAGACGATAGCAGGAAAATCTTTAACTTCATAACGGCGAATAGCTTCAGGCCCTAAATCTTCATAGGCAATCATTTCTTCGCCTTTGATAGATTTTGCAATAACTGCTGCCGCTCCGCCAATAGCAGCAAAATAAACAGCGCCATGCTCCACGCAGGCATCAATAACTTCCTGCGACCGCAGTCCTTTACCGATCATCCCACGCATCCCCTGTTCGATCATCGTTGGGGTATATTTATCCATACGCCCACTGGTCGTCGGTCCGGCACTGCCAACTACTTCACCAGGTTTAGTAGGACTTGGACCTACGTAATAAATCACCTGATCCCTTACATCGAAGGGCAATTGCTCTCCCTTGGCCAGCGCTTCTGTCATACGCTTATGTGCCGCATCACGGGCAGTATAGATGTAACCGCTGATACGTACTACATCACCTGCGTGCAGGTCTTTGATCGTAGCTTCGCTTAACGGCGCATTTATATATTTGATAATCGCTTCACTCATCTCAGGCCCCTCCTTACAATACCATTTCTGCACGGCGTGCAGCATGGCAGTTCAGATTAACGGCAATCGGCAGGCCGCCGATATGGGTCGGTGCATATTCAATATTAACAGCTACGGCAGTAGTGCTGCCGCCTAGTCCGGAAGGACCTACGCCAGTCATATTGACACGTTTCAGCAGCTCTTTTTCAAGTTCTGCATACTGAGGATTAGGATTGTGCTCCCCTACCTTACGAGTAAGAGAATACTTTGCCAAAAGTGCAGCTTTTTCCATATTACCGCCAATACCGACACCTACGGTAACAGGCGGACAGGGATTAGGGCCGGCACTGCGCACGGTGTCGACAACGAATTTGATAACGCCTTCAACGCCGTCAGCCGGTTTAAGCATTTTTAGTGCGCCCATGTTTTCACTGCCGCAGCCTTTAGGCGATACAGTTATTTTGACCTGTTCACCGGGCACTATCGTTGTATGAATGATCGCCGGCGTATTATCACCGGTATTTTTACGTACAAATAAAGGATCATCAACAGAAGATTTACGCAGATAACCGCCAACATAACCATCGGCGATACCGGCGTTGACCGCTTCATAAAGATCTCCGCCTACAAAATGTACTTCCTGTCCGATTTCCATAAAGACAACTGTCAAACCGGTATCCTGACAAATCGGTACGTCTTTGGCTTTTGCTAGTTCGGCATTCTCAACGATAGTCGTCAATATTTCCTGCCCCAAAGGAGATTCTTCGGTGGCGATAGATGCTTTTAATTTTTCCAGCAGCTCTTCCGGCAGGTAATAGCAGGAATCTTTACAAAGCTTACTGACAGCAGCAGTTATCTCCTGAACTTTTATCTCGCGCATGATAGCCTCCTTATCTGCCGACACGTTTCATAGTGTTGGCACGCACTTCTTCTGGATCGACTTTAATGCGGGCAATGCCTGTTTCCATAGCAACACGGGCCACCGCGGCCGCAACTGCCGGCGCAACACGCGGATCAAACGCATCCGGAACAACATAATCGGCACGCAGGTCTTTCTCGTCGATCAGTTCGGAAATTGCATAAACAGCAGCTACTTTCATTTCTTCAGTGATTGCTTTAGCGCGTACATCAATAGCGCCGCGGAACACACCCGGGAATACAGTGACGTTGTTGACCTGATTCGGACTATCACTGCGGCCGGTACCTGCAACAGCAGCACCAGCTTCGATAGCGTCAGCATAAGAAGTTTCCGGAACCGGATTGGCAAGTGCAAAAACTATAGCTTTATCTGCCATGCTGGCGATGATTTCTTTCGTAAAGACGTTAGGAGCGGAAACACCGATCAAAACGTCAGCGCCTTTGGCTATATCCGCCAAAGTGCCTTTTTTATGTTCTTTATTAGTGACTGTCGCTAGATAAGACTGGATGCGGTCAAGATTAGCGTCAATGCCTTCATACAAAGCGCCGAAACGATCAACCATGGTTACATTTTCAGCACCCATGCTGATAAGCAGACGGCCGATAGCAGAGCCTGCTGCGCCGCAGCCGTTAACAACAAATTTAGCTGTTTTCATATCTTTTTTCACGAAGCGCAAAGCCCCGATAACTGCTGCCAGACAGGCAATTGCAGTACCGTGCTGATCGTCATGGAAAACAGGGATATCGCAGATTTTCTTCAATTCGCATTCGATATCATAGCATTTAGGAGAGGAAATATCTTCCAAATTGATACCGGCAAAGCTGGGCTGCAGGAAACGTACAGTTTCAATAATTTTAGCAGGATCTTTAGTATCGATACAGATAGGTACAGCGTCTACATCGCCAAAGGTTTTAAATAGTGCTGCCTTGCCTTCCATTACCGGCATTGCTGCTTCCGGTCCGATATCTCCCAGGCCGAGTACACGGGTACCGTCGCTGACTATAGCGACCATGTTGCCGCGGCAGGTATATTCAAAGGACAAGTCTTTATTTTCTTTGATTTCTTTACATGGTTCAGCAACACCAGGGGTGTATGCCAAGGCCAAATCTTCGCGGGTTTTAATGGGAACCTTGCTCACAACAGCAAGCTTGCCATGGTTTTCTAAGTGGAGTTTCAAAGCATCGTCACGTAATGTCATACATTATTACCCCCGTAATTTCAATTTAGTATATACTAAATATTGTAAATGAATTATACTGCTTTTTCAAGTAGCAAGCGTCAGAATTTTAAGTTTTTTTACAAATTAAAAGCTTACCTGACACGACGGCACTATAATTTGTAAAGCTCAGCTTCCGGGCGTTCTCCTTCTTTAACAGTTAATACAGCAAACGTAGCTCCCATTTCGCTGCGCGGTAAAACAGGGCTGCCGGGATTAACAAGCAGTACATCACCGAACCATTTTACCAAAGGTACGTGTGTATGTCCGAAAACCACAATATCAGCTTCCAGCTTACGTGCCCACCAGGCCAGTTCGGATACCTGATACCCATGCAGATAACGATGTCCATGCGTCAGCCAGATGCGCTGCCCCGCCAACGTAATAAATTCGTCTACATTTGCCTTCCCTTCGCCGGGATCTGTATTGCCGCATACTGCCAGTAACGGCAGCTTGGTTTCGGCAACTAAAAAACGTCCATCCTGACTGTAATCTCCGGTATGAAACCAATATTCAACAGGCGGCACAGCATGCAGAACCTGCCTGATGGCTTGTTTGCTGCCGTGAGTATCGCCAGTAATACCGATTTTCACTTCATTTTCCCCCAATTCGCAACAAGTTTTTTAATAGCTTTGCCGCGATGGCTGATTTTATTTTTCTCCTGCATCGTAGCCTCGCCCATACCCTTATGCAGTTCTGTTGACCAAAACAGAGGATCATAACCAAATCCCTCTGTCCCTAACGGCTCATGCAGCAGCATACCGTCACAAATTCCGTCGCTTTCCAATAAAATTTTTCCGTTAGGAGCTGCCACGGCTAATGCACAACGGAAACGGCAAGTACGTTTTACCTGAAATTTCATCGTCTGTAGCAGCAGTTTGTTGTTTTCTTCGTCCGTAGCTTCCTCGCCGGCATAACGCGCACTGCGCACGCCTGGAGCCCCCTCCAGTGCCAGTACTTCTAATCCTGAATCATCGGCGATACATGGCAGCCCTGTTTCTTTAGCATAATAAACAGCCTTCAGTCGGGCATTGGCCATAAAAGTTTTCCCTGTTTCTTCTGGTTCAGGCACATTCGGCCATTCTTCCAATGAACGTAATTCCACCTCCAAATCTTTCATCAATACTTTAAATTCTTCAAGTTTCCCGAGATTACGTGTTGCAATAACAATTTCTTTCATTAGTTTTCTTTACTCCGTTTCCTAATCTTTGAAGGCATCAGCCTATTTTAATTACAAACTTTCTATTTCACCATCAGCTATGTGCTGCACTAAAACATACTGCCATTTGCCATTACGTTTTTCCAGCTGTGCTTCGTCATAAGCAGTTTGCCGGCATTCACTGCAGGTATCGCGTTTCAACAAAACGATAAACGCGCTCTGATCTCCGAAGCGTGTTCCTGCAGCCGCAGTCCTGATCGTAAGATAACCGCTGCATTGCCTGCAATAATGAGCGGTCTCGATCTGTTCTTCTCTGATCCCTTCTTCATCATAATAAATGCTTTTCTTCCTGCTCCAGCTATTACCGCATTTTGCCAGCAGCTCTTTTCTGGTGCTAAACCGACTGCGCCACAATTCACCTGTTTCAGCAATCAGCTGATCGACACGTTTATTACAGCGCTCATCCTGCTGCCGCAAATCGCTTTGGTCAGGCTCTACCACTTTGCTGTAGTCCATATCCGCCATTGCCAAAATGATACCTATATTAACATAGGGCAGCGCAGCCTCTACAGAATAGCCGCCCTCCAGTACTGCAATATCAGCCTGCAATTTATCGGCTAATTTGGCATATCCCTGCGCTGTTACAGCCATTGAAGCCAGAGGATCACTGAAATGATTATCCTGACCTGCTGAATTAATGATCAGCTCCGGCTCAAAATCATCAAGAATATGCTGGATCAGACCATCATATAATCTGTGCAGTCCCTCATCACCTGTTCCCGGCAGCAGCGGCAGGTTGATATTTGTACCCCAGGCTGCCGGACTGCCTGCTTCATCAGGAAAACCCGTACCGGGATACAAGGTCCTGCCGTCCTGATGAAAAGAAATACATAAAGTATCAGGATCATGATAAAAAATATCCTGCGAACCATCGCCATGATGTACGTCAGTATCGACAACAGCGATTTTTTTGATTCCATAAACACTGCGCAGATACTCCACCATCACCGCTTCGATATTAACAGTGCAAAAACCGCGGATTCCGTGAACTACACGCATTGCATGATGCCCAGGCGGCCTGACTAAAGCAAAAGCCCGCTTTACTTCACCTGACATTACTGCATCAGCTGCGGCTAAACAACCGCCTGCAGAAGTAAGGTGCGCCGGTGTGATAAGACGTGCAATGGACGGCACGCCGATATGTGCACGCTGCAAATCATTGATTTCTGCCAAACGGGGGCGGTATTCTCTGATCTGCGGCAAATCAAAAAGCCCCTCTTCCAGCAGTTGATCACGCGTATATAACAAACGCTCCTGCCGCTCCGGGTGTGTAGGCGATATCATCCAGTCAAAAGCCGGAAAAAATATCAAGCCAAGCTTCGATTTCAAAATGCCACCTCCCTGCCAATGACAGTTTGCAGGATACCAGGCTTCAACTGCATCCTCAGTGAAATAATTTCACCACTGTCGTAATAGCCATGGATAGTTCTGAAAAACTCTTTACTGATCACTTCAGCTTCCTGCCCCGGCAGCTGCCAGGCTTTAGCCTGCTCATGCAGCCATGCTGCCAAAAGTTCTTCCGCCATTTTCATACTGAAGCCACTGGGCAGCCGTTCACGCTGTCCGCTCTCCGGGATCAGATAATACCCTTCCGTAGTATCGGCCCGCAGACTGGCAGCTAAAGTCGGCCGGGCCAGTGCCGCTCCGACTGCATTAGCAACAGTTGCGCCAGCCGGTATTTCCACAGGCAGTCCCATCCGTTCTCCCAAAGCCATAATCAAACCTGCTGCGCCACCGCCGACGCCTACAAGCAGCTCCGGCTCAAATTCAGTCCCTTTAATAACATCGTTGACAGTGTAAACAGGCTGAATACTCCATTCATGCAGCATTTCGTTAATCGTAGCTTCAATAACAGACACTGCCGCTTCGACAACCTGCCTGGCAACCTCAGCTGCTGTCTCACCCATCAGGCACAGCTGCTGCATCCCCTTATGAGCCGCCGCCTTATCACCAAAACCAACGCGCCCAGCTACTATCAAAGCATCTGACAAAGTCGGTTCACAGCCTCCCACTGCCATCGCCGGACCAATACGTTCAGGGCCAACCTCAAAACCGGTTTCTGTCCGACGGATACGGCTATCACCGCCAATGCCAACGCTTCGCATATGGAACGAACGTACAGCTGTCGGATAGCCGGCAACTTTAGCTCCATGTCTGGCTAGCAAAGGCAGTCCATTTTCCCAAAAAGCAATATCAGTAGTCGTCCCACCTACATCCAGCGAAATACTTTTCACCTGCGGTGCGCCCAGGGCCTCTATACCCAAAACGCTGGCTGCCGGTCCTGTAAAAATAGTTTCCACAGGCTGTTTCAGCGCTATATCTAACGGCAAAGTTCCCCCGTCAGCCTTTAACACATGTACCGGTGCAGTAATATTGCGTTCCTTCAGGCTGTCTTGTACCTGACGGCAAAAATTTTTAAAGGTTTTATAAACAGCAGCTGCAAAATAAGCAGAATTAGTACGCCGCACAAAATTCAATTCGCCTGATAACTCCGAACCGAGAAAAATTTTCTCATAACCGCAATCTTTCAGTTCCCCTGCAAGTGCATATTCATTTTCAGGATTACGTACCGAAAATTTTCCGGACACAGCCGCCATTTTTTTTTTGCCTTAGACAGTAAGCCCTGATGCTTCTGCCAGTCAATACGAGCTGTTATTTTACCGCGATGATCGACATAGCCGCTCACATAATAAGGCTCTACAGGAAAGCTCTTACTAACATTCATTCCCGGTCCTGTCATCACAGCCAAAAATACCGGATCAGTTCGGCCTTCTGTTAAAGCGTTAGTTACGATTGTACTGGAAATCACTACCCGTTCAATATTATAAACTTCCTGCTCCTGCAAAACCTCATCCAGAGCTTCTAAAATACCTTGCAATACTGCTTCATGTGTTGTTCTGCGTTTAGCCTGCGCTATTATTGTACCTCTCCCTATCAGCACGGCATCTGTAAATGTCCCGCCGACGTCAATTCCCAGTAGCATATCCTCACCCCGCTTTTCCGTACATTCATTAACATTTTATAATTCCATATCCATACTGAAAAAACCTGCCAAAAAGAAAAATTATTCCAAAAAGAAAAACCGCCTTCCGGCGGTTTTAATTGAATTTTTATATTATGCCAGCAAAGCCTGCAGCTCATCTTTATGCAAAGTAATAATTTTTTTGACAGTATAGAGCGCAGTTCGTCCACGGCAATCCAGAAACAGCGCAATGTCCACATCCGGCATGCCTTCGACAGCCTGCTTCAAAGTAACGCCATGTTCCGGCACCAGCTCAAATTTTACAACCATCGTCTTCTTTACACCAGGTCCAAGCAGCATTGCTTCGAAATAATCATCTTCACGCGGCGCTTCTTTTAAATTGACGCGTCCGCGCAGCTGGGCATCAGCATATTGTTCCTGCGGCAGATATACACGGATAAATGCATCCAAGATAATGCCTTCTTCTTTGCCATCGTTATGCATCGGCAGCTCAACTTCAAACTCCAGCTTATTTTCGCTGCGTTTAATCAGTCTGGCTTTAGTACGCTGAGTAACTTCAAAAACATTTCTTCCTTGCCCTGAAGCAAGATATATATTCCGATTACAACAACTGCCAATAAAATCAGTGCTGCAATAACTTTTAAAATGAAAAGCATTTTTTAGCCTCCTTAGCGTGCTCTGCGATAGTTTTTTATAACAACGACCGGTGTTTTCTGACTGCCATTACCAAAAGGATTATCAATCAAAATCTGTGCTACTTCATCAGCATTAACACCCTTGGAAACCCCCAGAACACAGGAACGCTTCAAATCGTTAACATCCGCTACTGCCGCTCCAAAAGCACCTGTGCCGCTGGTAATTTCCTCGGCTACTTTACTAGGGTTATGCGGTCCGTAAACAATATGCTTGTCATATGGAGGCATCGTACCCGTAACGTCATCGATCAAACGTGCCTGTTCTCCTGCCATACGATAAAATACACCGGAAACACCCACGCATTTTGCCGCAAAGCCACAGATAACAGCAATCAAAACCCTCATTCCGCCTTCAGCATCGATCAGAGCCTGCATACTATGCCAGCCAGAGATACTGCCCTTGGACGGAAATAGACGGCACAAAACCTTTGCCAGCAAACCTGGCTTAAAATCCTCACTGCGTTTGGCCCCGCCCTGTGTAATAGCCACAACGCTTTCAGCAACACAAACTACATCATCAGGTCCTATCTTATCTCCGCCATATTCAACAATGGCTTCTACGATATCGTCGTGATGGGTCAGGATACGTGTCGGAACCGGCACGATTTCAAATTTTGTTTCCATCTTCTCACTCCTTGGCTGTTTCCTGCTGAAACAGCGCATTGATTTTATCAAAATAACAGGCATCTAAACGAATAATCTTTCCCTGTTGGTTGGTAAATAAATTACGGGTCCTGCCTTCAACCAGCACCACGCCATCAGCAAGCCGTATCACCTTGTAAGCAAAATCCATTTTAGCCCGGCTGAATTCAGTCATTATCGTCTGTACTTCAAACTCATCATCAAAAGTACAGGAATTTTTATATTTCACATGCACTTCTGTAATCGGAAAAATAACACCGTGTGCCATTAAATCCAGTAATTCAACACCTGCGGCACGCAGATAAGCCACACGACCCATTTCAAACCAGCGCAGATAATTGGCATGATGCACCACGCCCATCATATCTGTTTCTACAAAACGCACCCGGTCACGGATAGCAATCATTTCGGCTTTCTCCTTTACTTACTTTCTTCAAACAAAACTAATTTATATTATACCACTTTTTACCATCAGGCTTCAACCAAAGTCAAAATTCTGCTTACAGCCTCTTTCACTAACGAAGCCAGTGACTTAGGCTCCACGCCAACTATTTCAAAATGATTTTGGCTCACGGGCAAAAGAACTTTTTTAGCAGCAGCGCTGCCGACTGCTTCCGCAATACGTGGAGTGATCTCACCCATCATAGCATTGGGTATGATGATGCCGATAGGGCCGACGATCAAATCTGCTGCTGCCGCTGAAATACAGATCGCATTTTCTCCTGTGGCTCCGCGCTTGACTCCTGCTTTGAGCATTGCTGCCGTTGCCAAAGCATTAGTGCCCAACCCGATAAGCTCAACCTGTTCCGGAAGCTTGCCGGTCAGTTGGCTTACGACCTGTGCGGCAAGTCCGCCGCCCATTCCATCTATCACAGCGATACGCATAATCTTCTCCTCACTTACGTCTTATATTTGCTTAATATTATAACAAAATATCTCTTTAATGAAAAATTTTCATAAATTTTACTTTGAAACACGAATTTCATCAGCTGAAAACATTGAAATTATTGCTTTAATAGTCGATAATTATAATATAAGATTAAATTTTTCATTATTAAGGAAGTGAACATCATAGATACTTTACAGGAACTTTATGCTAAAAAGGGCTTTATCTGCGATATGGACGGCGTCATCTATCACGGGAACCGTTTACTGCCCGGAGTAAAAGAATTTGTCGACTGGCTTTATAAAGAAGAAAAAGAATTCCTATTCCTGACGAACTCCAGTGAGCGTTCTCCCAAAGAACTGCAGCAAAAATTAGCGCGAATGGGACTTGACGTTGATGAAAGCCATTTTTATACCAGCGCTTTGGCTACTGCTAAATTTCTGGCAAGCCAGTCTCCAAAATGCAGTGTTTATGTTATTGGCGCACCAGGACTTGTCAATGCTCTTTATGATGCCGGTATCACGATGAACGATACTAATCCTGACTACGTAGTTGTCGGCGAAACCCGCGCTTATAATTATGATATGATTTTAAAAGCTGTAAGCCTCCTACAAAAAGGTGCACGTTTAGTAGCTACAAACTCTGATCTGACGGGTCCCACTGAGACCGGTATCATTCCCGCCTGCCGTGCTTTGGTTGCTCCTATCGAACTTGCTACAGGAAAACAGGCGTACTTTGTAGGCAAGCCCAATCCTCTAATGATGCGTACCGGTCTGAGAATGCTTGGCGTCCATTCAGATGAAGCTGCCATGATAGGCGATCGTATGGACACAGATATAGTTGCAGGAATGGAAAGCGGCCTGACTACGGTCCTGGTACTTTCAGGTGTTACTGACCTTGAAAATATGCAGGTTTTTGCTTATCGTCCCCGTTATATTTTAAATGGTGTTGGTGATATCGTCCCCAAATAATGTAGTAAAAGAAAAAGCTCCTGCTTTGCAGGAGCTTTTTTTATTGATTGACACGCTTTTGAAAATTACCAACAACAAAAACATTTTCTTCTATAATTATAAAAACTTCAGGATCGGCAGCCAAAAGCAGACGCCGCAGCTGCAGAAATTCACTTTTGGAAACTACGGTCATCAGAATTTCTCTTTCTTCATTTCTATATGCACCATAAGCATTCCATTTTGTAACGCCACGATTGACTTTTTCGAAGATTATCTTTTCCAATCCTTGCTTTTTCGTAATGATCAGCATCGTCAGCATTATATTCTGGAAATGTACCTTATCCAGCACATAATAAACGATACCCGTAAACAAAACTGAATAAATTGCCTGGGAAATACTGAAAATTACCGCACAGGTCCCAAAAATAAAAATATTCAGCATCGCTGAAACCTTACCGACACTCAAATTTGAATGCTTCTGCATCAGTAAAAGTCCCAAAATTTCTTCACCGCCGCCGCTGCCGCCAGAAAGCAAGGTCATACCGGCGCCAATACCGCAGATCACACCGCCTGCTACACAGGCCGTCAAATGTTCGTCGACCAGTAAATGATCTGCAATCGGCACTACAGTCAAAAACAAGCTGTACCAGCAAACACAGTAAATGGTTTTAGCAAGAAATTCCTTCCCAAAACGTTTCACGGAAACCGCCAGCAACGGTATATTCAAAATAAAATATAAAATACCGGCGATATTGGTATTGCCAAAACTGATACCGAACCAGCTTTCCATGAAATGTCGTATGAGCTGGGCAATACCTAAAAATCCCCCATTATACAGACCAACAGGCACTATAAACTGATTCAAACCTACAGAATAAATCAAAGAACCGATAACAATCAATAACGTCATTCGCGGCGTCAATAACAATCTGCAGTAGCTCATAAAGCTTTCCTCCGCCAATATTATCTAATGATTTGATTATATATAAAACGCAGAACTAAGTAAATCCCTTAGAAAAAATTTAATATTTATTTTACTGCACTTCCTGCTTCTTTATTATATTTTTTATTTCATCAACCCAGTATAAAACTTGCAAGAAGCTTGCCGTTATGCTATAATTCGCTATGGTGCATTGTGCACCAAACACTATGCGCCCGTAGCTCAGTGGATAGAGCATCGGCCTCCGGAGCCGTGTGCGGTGGTTCGATTCCACTCGGGCGTACCAATGGAAAAGACAGACGTAGACTTGTTCTGCGTCTTTTTTATTTTCTCGGGTGCAGTAAAACCGTGTGCCTTTGGGTGCAACGAGGGTGCAATTGCGTTTTACAATATAAAAAATAAGCTATCTACAACATAAAGTAGATAGCTTATTTTTTATACTTAATTTAGAAACTCCATCGTGCGCCTATATTCCATTGCCAGTCTTTTGTAAAATCACTTCCTGAGCTGCGTTCTACATCGAAATAAACATGGCTGTTTTTACCAGATGCAAAAGCCGCACCTACGCCATACTCAAACCAGGTATCGTTGAAACTGTCACTCACCTTCACGCGACCAGTACTATCGGTCATCGTAACATTATAGCTACCACCGAATTCATGTAGCAGGTTAGCTTTAGCATAGAAGATACCTTTGCTCCCGATTTCTTTACCAATATTGAAGCCAACACGTCCAACCGTACTTTTAATGCCACTTTGGTTTACTTCAATACCATTGCTGGCTGTGTAGCTGTCACCGCCTAAATAACCCAGTGTGAACTGTGCCTGCGGCTCAATATACCAGCCATTTTTAAAGCATTTTTCCTTCCATATTCAGCACTCAATGCTACGCCGGTATTGTTAAAATCACCAGTGATCTTGTTACTGTTAGTGTCATACACTGTAAAATCGTTATCCATATTGCTGATTTTTAACACCAAATCCAGATAATGGCCCTTGCTGCCGATCTCGGTATTGTAGAAACTGATCGCCTTACTGCTGTTGTCTCCGCTACCTCTGCTGTAACTGCTGCTACCATCAGTATAGCTGATAGCTGCACCTTGATAACGGGTTTTATCTACTGTACGCTTGGCAACTTCGTCATAGCCCAACTCATATGCAGTATATTTATTGTCAAAACCAAACTTGCCGCCACGACCAATCTTACTGCCCTTCACTCTGAACCAAGCACCTTTAGATTCTTCACCATTATGACGCAGTTCACCCATGCGCTGCAACAGCTTGTCATTTTCTGTACGCCAAGTATGGTAATTAAGTCCATTGGAAGCATTTATGATCTCCGTGCTGGTAGTAGGGTTCTCTATATTTGTAATTTTCTTCAGATACCAGTCCGTAGTATAGTTTCCGCTCGTATCAGCAGTTACCTGCTTATCAAGTTCATAACGCTTCCAATAGAGCGTTCCTTCTCCATCTTTCGCCAAGAAGGTACCATTGTTATTGTTTACTGTTGCCAACACAGTTCCCTCTGCACCATCAAGGTTCCCATGCCCAACTTCATTTAAATCTAGATACTGGCTGCCAGTAAACATTCCCTTCACATAAATCCTGTCACTGTTATCAACATTTGTGCTGGCATCTATGTCAAGTTTGAACATTCCATCAACACCTTGAAGGTCGTCTGTTTCAATTTTTTGGAACCCGGAAGCATAAGTCATGTCTATTAAAGCGCCGTTATTTAAAACCACATTTGTAACAGATGAATCACCTGTCATTTTCCATACAGATCCATTGATTGCGCGAATGTCTATTTTCCCTGATGCATTTCCTTGATTATTTGTTGCCGCGCCGATATAAACAGTTCCTTCCTGTTCCATTTTTAATTCAACAAACCCGTTATTCTGCGCTCCCAAATTACCCTTCAGCACTGATCCGGATTTGTTCAGGTTCCACAATATCCTGCCGCTATTATTAGCAAAACTGATGCCTTCACCCTTAACCAGTCCTCTTCCTGCTTGGTTAAGAGCAATCTCAGAACCATTCCCGTCGCTCCAGGCTGCCCAGCCTTTGATGCCGTCATTAGCATTGATATCTATGTTTCCTTCTGCCGTTACCTTACTCATGCCGCCTTCATAGCCGTCAGTAAACGCACGAATGGCAACCGCACTTTCCTGGATTGAAGAAGCGTTGATAATCAGCCCGTCATTAAAAGCAATATTTCTTATCCCGCCGGTCTTCGCAAAATTGTATATGCCATAAGCCCATGAGCTTTCACTTAAGGTTTTGATATCACCTTTACCGTTAACTGCAAGTGAGTTATGCCCTGCAGCTTCAGAGGTTCCATAAATACCGTAAGCATTTGAGCCCGAAGCAGCTTCTATACGAAGATCCTTTGCAACGGTAATGTCAGAAACACCCTCGTTTTTACTGTCCATTCTCAGTCCGTAACAAAACTTTGTTGAAGCAGCGGTAGCCGCAAGCTCATCACCAAAAACTATCTTCTGTCTGCTGTTATCGATGACATTAGTTGCCACGGAGACAGCATAATAATCTCCCGCAGAAGTTATATCAGCAGGGCCCTGTATATTTACATTCTGACTACCGACTCCTTCATTCATCTTGAAAGCGTTAAATTTAAGTGCCTCAGCATAGTTTTGCCCACCTTTTTGTACTGTCCTGATTTTTAAAGCCGTACCCTTTTCCGTTTCGAATGATTGTGTTCCCCCGGCCGCCTGGGAAATAACCCCCCATGCACGCCCACCATGCAGTGATTCAACATTTATCGAAGTATCTCCTTTTAACAGTAACAGGCTACCTTTGCCATTTTCTTCCTGATCCTCATACCTGATACCGTAAATATGTTTATTTTGAGTATCCACGCTACCGGAAATATCAAGTTTTTTATTGAATACGACTTCATTCCTGCCACCGGAAAAACTGCTCATCGAAATTCCTTCCACAGAGGAAGGATTCCAGCCGCTTCCGGTAGTTTCCGTCTTATTCACAACTTTAATATTTACATCATCATTAAAATTAGCTTTAGTAATAAATAGCACCTGCCCCAGGTACAGTACCATCTGTCGCATGAGCCGTAATATCTAGCGCTGCGCCTAGAGATTCTCCACCAGTATTTTGGGAAACAGAAGTTTCCATATCAACATTAAGTTTTGTATCAAAAGTCAACTCTGTCGTCTGACTGGTCGTAGTTCCGCCCGTGGAAGAATAGGCATATACCCCATATAACCAGCTGTGTGTCATGCCAGGTTTTGGACGAACTATTAAATTAAGAGTCCCTGGGGAAATAATTTTTGCAACGCCACCCTTATCCGCAGAGATAACGGACGGTTCTGGAGCTGCAGCTGTACCATTACCACCAAGGATCGTTCCATCTGCGTAATTCATCTCCCCATTGGCAATAACAACATGCCAGTTGTTTTCAGTTGGTGTCTGCCAGTCATAGCCAGACGCATAACTCAAACTATTAACAGCAATCAGACCAGATAAAATAACAAGTTTCTTTCTCAAAGTGACCCCTCCTTCAAATTTTTTTTACTCAATGTTTAATTTATTACTTACAAGTTATTAGAATAAAATAAACCCGAACTACTTCTTGACCTTTATGCCTTAACCAACATATTCCATCTACCTCCATCACCTTTTTTCTTTTGGATTGGGCCGCTGTTTATAACAGCTGTAGCTACAATAATACTGCCGTCTGCGTTTAACTAAAGCTGTATATACATGGTAAGCTTTATTACAACCAAACTCCTTACCACAAATCGGGCACGTCATTACCAATCCGCCTAAATGCCCACATTTATCCCTTTCACTTGATTCTTCAAATGCTTCTAACTTCATTATTTTCATTCCTTACTTCGTCATAATGCCTGAACCAAGAACATTTTTAGAGCTTTATTTTGATGCCATGCCATCTTTTACTCGTATTTTCTAAAAATAAATATGTTTCTTTTCCCAGCATATCTCACCTCTTACTTGTTTATGTCCAATACATCTTTAATCATTGTTGCTTTCAACATGTTTTCCAAACTACTTTGCATCATGGAATAAAATTTTCTTAACGAGCAGTTTTGTGTTTCAAAGCATTTACAGTAATCATCTCCTTCCCAATAACGGTTTATCTTCACCGTCGCTTCCATAACTTTGAAAATTTCATACATGGATATCTCTTCAACCCTCTTGTCCAATATAAAACCGCCTTTAGCACCCACGATTCTTTGGATAATCCCTGCTGCAATTAGTTTATTAGTAATTTTAAAAATATAGCTCTTAGGAATCCCCATTGCCATAGCGATATCTTTGGAGGTAGTGACTTTGTTTTGTATAGCCAGATACAAAACTATTCTTATCGCATAATCGGTAGTAACATTTATTTGCATATTCACCCCCATTAAACCAGACCAGTAAAGTCCGCTTTCTTTTTGTAAAAATAAAAGCCTACCTCCCTCAGAATTATTATCTGAGAGAGGTAGGCTATGAAAGTTCCATGCAAACGCATGTCCCCCCCACATATACTTTCACTCTATATAGCTTTCAATAATACAATATATTGCTCTCTTACTTTTCTATATTATATATTTTTAACTTTTTCTGTTCAATAAACAAATAGTTAGTATACTTTTATATTTATTAATATTTACTTCAAATCCGTATTATATACTTATTTAATTCGTGCATTTTTTATCATCAGCATTCAAACATATATACTTTTTGTTCTTCGCATTATCTATTTTCTTAATATAGTAACACTTATGTATTTTAGTTTAGTTTTACATTTACATAAAATAAGCCTATATGTTATATACAGGCTTATTTTATAGAAATTCAAGTTTCACTTATCTTAAGTTTGATTTTTCAATAATGATTCCCTTTTTCGCTAAATTTTCCAAACATTCGTGCATATATACTTCATCATGTTCTAAATATACTTTTTCTTTTATTAAAGGTATTAAGTCATTTGGAACAGTGTTAATATGCTTTCCCCTATAATTCCTATAAAACCACTCACTACTTACTTTATAACCCCTATTAAACATCTCCTGCATAACCTTTGCATGATACAACTCAAGATCATGCAAACTATGCTTAAACACATAATCTACCACTCTATGCTTTTTACCCCAACCGTTACCTCGCATAGCACAACATTCACGATGCTGCCCAAGTAGCTGTTGCCTTGGTAATAATGGTATTAATTCTTCATGCCACAATCTCATTTTATACCTCTACATAAGACGACATTTTTTCTACTTCTTAATTTTATAATAAAAAAGAAAGCCTGACTACTACATTAAGTAATAGTCAGGCTTTCTTTAGTACGCATATGTTACCCACACACCAGTTTTTTTATCTTGCCAATCATACTCGCCTCGAAATCCTATATATTTGCTACCTATCCGGCGGCTCACTCCGTAGCTGATACCTGTAACATAGTGATCAATATCAATCTTGGCTCCGATCTCCCGCAGAACCCCTGGCGCGGACGGTGGCAAGGATTTCAAGATTTTCTGCTGCAATTCTTCCTGCTTCTTCGACCAGGCTTCCAGCTCTGTCAACTGCTTCTGCAGCTGATTTATTTGCAGTTTGGCTTCGCTCGATGCTTGATCCGATAGCGTCTGCTGTTCCCTTGCTATCTGTAATTCCAGCGCTAATTTCCTGCTGATTTCTAATTGCCTGGTTGAGTTTTGTTCCAGTGTCACCAGCTCGCTTTCCGTTATCATGTATGCCGGCTCGGCTGAACAGGTAGCAGGCAAGAAAAAGAACTGCACCAACACCCAGACCAACAAGAAAACGATTATTAGATATCCAACTTTTGATTTTTTCATTCATGCTTTGCCTCCTTACGCAATTTTTAATCACACTTTCTCTATTTATATGATTGATATCATAAAATATTATTCCCTAGATAAATTTCCCGCCATTATTGCCCTCCTTCCTGCAAAAATGTTATAATAATTATATAAAGGGCGTGATTTTATGCTAAATTTCTTAGCTCTAATGATAGCTTTCGGCATGTTACTGTGGTTAATAACATCCGTTGTAGTTTTCACCGGTGGGTTCGCATATTATTTTTTCAAATATATATTTAAGGCCATATCTAAAGAAATGGCCATTGCTAAAGCAAGATCTAATATTAAACCACTAACAATTAACAAAAAACCATTTTTCAAAATTTTATCCGTAATTATCGTTTCGTTTTTGCTTTTTTATATCAGTGAAAATACTACAGACGCTTCTGTTATAGTAGGCTCTATAGTAGGTTTGTTAGCTTTATCTTGTTACTGTTTCTATCAATCCTACAAAAGCTTTCGGCAAAATAAAAAATTATATTGAAATAGCTCCCTATAATGGGAGCTATTTTTTTATGTAATAATTTCAGCATAATCTATGCATATAACCACTATCAATATAATAGCTAATTGGTATATATGATAACCCTACCATCATTACCTTATTTTGAAATAGTTACTTTTATAAATTTGCGTAATCTGTTACTCCACGTGCAATAGCCTTTGCAATCGCATCTTGTTTATGTTCCAGCAAAATAACATCGTGATCGTTATCAATAAAACCCATTTCGATAAGAATAGCCGGCATATCGGTATTTCTCAGCACAGACAAATTCGGGCGTTCCTTCAACCCACGATCCGGAATATACGGATCAATGCTTTGTTCCGTATCGACCAACTGCTTATGAACACAGGCAGCCAGACGTTCAGCTTCGCTGCCAAAGTTAAACACCAATGTTTCAATGCCCCTCGCATAACCATCAAACGCATTGCAGTGCAAACTGACAAATACATCTGCCCCCCAGTCGTTAGCATTTTTACAAACATTCGGATATGCCGGAGATTCGCCGTTTAGGTTGTCGCTCTGCAGACGCATTACCTCGCATCCGGCATTTTTTAGATAACACTCAACAAGTTTTCCTACAGCCAATGCTACGTTACATTCTTTTAAACCACTGTTAGGATTCACGGCGCCAGGATCAACACCTGGCATATGTCCTGGATTAATAAATACTTTCATTATTTTTCACGCTCCTTTCAGATTTCAACCTCAATTCTTACAATTTCTTTTTAACAAAAACAATCAATCCACTCATAGCTTCCACGCCAGCATCATTTAAGTTTTCGATAATACTAAGCAGCTCAGTTACAACAAGGTATCCAATAACCGTCATAACTGCCCAAGTAGGTTTATCTAAAACTCTCATAACTACATCAACGACAGCTGCAGACAACGCACAAATTAAATAAACACCGATTTTCCCAAGAAAACGGTGTTTCATAACTTCACTTTTTATCTTTTTGGCAGCTCTGGCCTTTTTTATTCCTTTAATAGATTCTAGAATAGTCGGATTTTCAATACCACTATCTTTTAGATGCAGATAGGATATCGATACCCATTTGGTAAAACAATCAATAAATACTAAAAAAGCAAAGCTATAAAACAATATAGCGTGCTTATGCAAAATCATAGCCAACATTGCCGCTATTAAGGCTTTATATGACCAACCTTGTGCTAAAGTTTGAGCAGCTCCAATAGCCGCAAATTTAAAAGATTCCCAGTTCATTTTTTCCTCCTGTTATAATATAAAAACACACTTATAAAAGTTCTGATTTTATAAGTGTGCTGCAATATGCTAAATAAATTTAACTTACGAGTAAAATTTATTTATAAACTCTTTAGGCCTATACAATAAACTAATATTTTCCTTTATTGCTTCATCTTCCCAATTCCACCATTCAATTTTCTTTAATTTACTGATTGTTTCTTCATCAAATCTATATTTTATTAATTTATCTACGCCACCAACAACAGCATAAGAGGGGACATCCTTTCTAATAACACTATTAGCAGCAATTACTGCCCCATCCCCAATAGTTACATTGTTAAAAATAATAGAATTAGCACCTATCCATACATCATTGCCAATTATTATAGATCGCTCTAAGTTTGGCACATAATCATAAACAACATCACGATCTATAAAGCCAAATTTTCTATGTGATAGTATTGGACTTGTTGTAGCATAATCCAAACGATGAGTATTCGGAACACATTTTACACCTTCAGCTATAGAAGAAAAGGCACCAATAAATTTAATAAAGGTTCTACTTAATTCATTGTATCCATATGTATATTTACCAATAAAAATATTATAATATTTTTGCCACCAATACCTTGCCAAATCATCCCTAGAACCATAATATTTTTTTGACCTATTATAAATAAATTTAGGACATTTTTTGCTTCCTCTTATATTTCTAATTGTAGAACACAATACTTTATCAAAGTTAGCAACTATAAATTGATCTTGAAGTTTATCCATTTTAGCTTCCTCATTATATAGACATTTCTGAATATTTTCGACATAATCCGCAAAACTCCTGCTATCGCATCATTCAAAAACAGATAATACGACAATCAATTCTTAAGTTATGAGAACGTCCGCTTTAACTTCGTCTAAAAGATCATGGTATTTACGCCAAACAGTCTCACACATTTAATTTAATATAATAGTTCCTAATTCTTCTTTATTTAGTGCAGCCATTACCTTTTCTTTGGCGACACGATACTTGCCGTGCAATTCATTACTGCGCACTGCGCTCGCCACAAATACCGCCATAATATCAGCTGCTGTTATGGTTGCTGTTGTGTTATCGGTCATTGTCCAGTCTATCGTCGCACCTTCGCCCTGCGCCATTAAAGCTTTAAGTGCGATATCGAGCCTGTTACGGCTCATTGCATCAAAGTCATATGTATTGCCGGCGTATTCAATCGGAGCAACTTCTGCAATATCACGGGCAGATTTCAATTCTACGATTTTTACTAATTTAAGTTCATCAAGCGTTAGTTCTGGTTCTGGTTCCGAATCAGGCATTTTTTCCAGCTCCCATGCCTTCCCATTAAATTTTATAAGGTGTCCATCTATGCTTGATGGTGGCTCAATAGTTGTTGCGTTCGGCGGTATTAGCCACACGGCTTTACCTTGCAATTTTGTTTCAAGTGGGTTTAAAAAGGCTTCTGACATTGCACTATAATATCCATTATCGTCATAATAATATAATTTCATTTTTTATTCTCCTCCTTAATATTTAATGCAGTAAATTACAGTTATGGCTGGCGGTTGCACGGTTTCAGATGCACCATAAACATTAGATGCTTTAGATGCGTCCAACGTATACTTGTAGGTCTTACTGTTACCATTTTCGCCGTTTGCTTGAGCATTTAGGTAAGTTTGACTAAATACTCCACCATAGTTACCTTGTGCCATATCACGTGTATCTGCTGGAAAATAGCCAGTAATATTAGGCAGCCCAGCTTCGTAGTAAGTTCCCGCACCTACGCCGCCCTCTAAAAATCTGGCTACTGTATTAGGCAAATTAAATGTAGTACTACCATCGCCAGCACCGTAAGTTGTACCGATTTTATTAAATAGATTAACATAAGTAGTTCTGTTAACTGCTGCACCATTGCAGTGCATATATCCTTCCGGCACCCCTGTATATGCCACGGCGATTATTGTCCCCGCCGGAATAGAATTTTGCGCAACAAAGGCACATGACGCGATTTGATCTGTCTTCGTCCCTGCTGCAGCAGTCGGCGCTTTAGGAACGCCTGTAAATGTAGGACTGTCTAACTTAGCAAAAACTTCCGGCAAGTTACCGCCTAAACTTAATGCATTACTGTTTTTTTGTACCGTCCATACAACACTGCCGTCATTTATCTCCTGTCCTACAATAGCATTAGCTTCTAAAATCGGTTCAATGGTACCTGTAGTTCCTGCAGTTTTACATAACAAATAAACCCAACTTGGACCGTTACCGTCTTCGGTATATCTTATATCTCCAGCTATAATTTCCTCATTCGGATTCCATGCATTCTTACTTTTTCCAACGATCGTGATTATCTTATTTTTAATATCACTAAGTAAATTAATTCCTTTCCCTGCCAAAAGAGTTAGTAAATCTCCCTTTTTAGTTGCAATAACATTATCTTTGCCAATAGTAATGCCTTTTAAATTAAAGTCATTTGGATGAGCTTCTGTGTCTTCATTATGCTCAGTAACTTTATCCTCTGCAATTTTTCTTGCATTAGCCACTGTTACTATACCTTCAGGATCAATAATCGCTGTTATATTCGCCATGTTTTCCGTTACTACATTAATACTAAATTCTTCTGAAATCACAACAGAGCTTGATGCGGAAGGCAGAAAATCAGGGGAGGTATCTGTCATTATTGCATACATTATTTCCCCAACATCAGGATCATTTGCAAATACACCACATTCACGAATATAGTACCCTTCTGAAAGTTCAGCATTAGTAACAATACTTTGAATTTTAGCTAATCCACCATTAACACTGATTGCCGTTAATTCTAAAGCTTGTTTGGGTTGAATCAAATCAGTAAGATCTTCTGGCGATACTCCATCTGGAATAATACCAGAACCCAATTTCATCTTAGTGATCGTTAATGTACTACCAGCAATAGCTTTTGCCTGTAATACCTTTCCTTGTTTAGTCAACATTAAATTTGCCCAGTTTGGCATGTTACTTCAACTCCTTTGTGTACATAGATTGCAGCTCCAAAATAATTATTGATATTTAAAATCTGTGGTTTTATCTGTGATGGGAAAATCTCCACTTTTCTCATTGAAGAATAGACCCCTCCAACAAATAAGGAGCCAGCTATTTGACGATCAAAACTTAAAGCGTCAAGCCAACTCCTAACATTCTTACTTTCTTTAATTGCCCTATACAAATTGTCCAAAACAGATTTATCTGGAATGCCTTCTGAAATCATTCTTACCTGAAAATGATATGGTTTCCCACCATATTCCCAATTCTCATAAACTTTTGCTGATTTAAAAACAGCTGTACATACTTCCTCTACTGCAGCAGGAGTGCCTTTTCTCCGATGCCAGTCAATGGCCTTGCGCACTAATGCCCTTTTTTTATTGATATCTGCCGCATAATCATAAAAATCAACATGATATTGCCAAGCTAGTTCATCCACCAATGTTTCCGGCAACTGATCCAATCGTGGCAGCAACAAAACTAATTCAGCTTTTTCATTAATCGTTTGTAATTTTTCTGCAATGGCATTACAGATATTTCTTATCGTTTCGTCGCTTGCAATGCTAGTGGGTAGCAACTCGATTAAATTCAAATTTTGCAGATCATTCATTTTCTAGCCCCCCAAATGTAACATTAACATTTTCAGCTATCGCTACATGGTTATCAGCAACGATCCGAAAAGTAGGCGAAGATATAACCGCTCGCTTGGCGCCAGCATTTTTAATAAGACAGATTAACTCGTCCGGATTGATATCACGGCCAATCTTAGATTTTTGCCAATCGATATAATCCTCCACCGCTTTCGCTACCGCGCTTTGAACGGCAACAGATTTAGCTTCATTTGCCCGGTCAATGTAATACGTGAGTGTAAGATCATAATTGACAACCTCCGGAGCAGCCACATGCACATGGTCAGTGAGCGGCCTTACAGATCTATCACTGCATGCTGCCTCTACGATATCCAGCATTTCTTTTCCCGGTATTCCACCGCCTACAAGTAGCGGTGTTATCAGTACTTGCCCCGGCTCCGGTGATATTACCGATACATCAACAATCAAAGACGAAGCTCGTTTGGCAATTTTAATGTATTCGCCCACTGGTCCAGCTACCGAAAATCCCTCCGGAGCCTCGCGAATAGCCTCACGCAAAGAATCGTCACTCTCGACATCTGAACCTCCCTCCGACGTTGTGGTATTGACCATTCCAGCGACGTACGGAATTGGATCAACAATCTTATTGATTTCTCCCGGCAGATAGCCATTACCGAGAACACCAGCCACAGTACAGGTAGCCGCTACAGAAACATCCAACTGTCCAGCTATGACCGTTGCATCCTGATCAATAGCAAAAACACATTATCTCCAGCTGTCGCCCGCGTACCTGCTGGAATGTTTGTCGCAACGGACCGCACCTCCGACAGGGTTATTTTAATTGTCGTGACAGAGGCCTTGGCGCCAATACGTTCTGCCCCGACAAGTACGCCCAAGTGATCCAGGTTGGCACCTGCCGAATATCGCAATAGATTTTGTTTGCCGGTGTAGTTGATCTTATTGCACAGCATCAGGATAATGGCCGCAATCACGCATAAAAATAACCGGACAGGATCACCTTGTGCAAGGGTTCTCCCGGTTATTTCCGTATAAAGCTTTATGATATCCGATAATATTTCTTGTTCGTCTGCACTAACAAATTCAATGTCCGGCAGATCACTAAGTTTCATTTATGACCACCTTCACTTTCGCCCTTAAAACGCCCTCCGCATTAGAGCGCCATGTAATTTGTTTTACCGTAACTCGCGGCTCATATTTTTTTAATGCAGCAAATATTTCACTTTCTGCTTTCGCTTTAGCCGATAACAGCGGAGCATCTACATAGTTTGCATCAATGCCAAAGTCACGGTCTAACGGTACGTTAAACTTAGACGTGCTAAGTATTGTACTGCAATTTTGTAAAATTTCCATTTGCACATTTTTTGGAGCAAAATCTACGTCAACTCTTTCTCCCGCAGTAAGTTCAAAATCCATCAGCGCACCTCCTCTGTAGAATATTCAGTCAATGTAATATCGACGCTAACGGAAAGTATTTTACCGCCTGCCCGCCAATAGCTTACGTTTTCCCCTATATCCTCCAGCAACCAATAATTATCAGATACCGGCGCACCACCTAAAATAAACGGAAAAACTGCGCCTGTGTCCCTCATTTTCCTCAGCCTCCCCAGCTCGCTTTCGGGATTTATGCCGTGATCAGTGCGCAGCTGGATCTTCATGCTAACTTTTTCAACGTCAGGCCCTAAAAACTCCATTACAGGTTTACGACCAATCAAATCGTGCTTTGCCCAGCGGCCGGAACCACTGCGGCCGTAATCACTAAAAGTACGAATTTTACCATATGTCACAACAAAAGGGATATCTCCCATAGATCCAACTTGCATATTAACCTCCTATGATTACATCCGGACTTCCAGAAGCGACACTGCCTCCACAGTCTATCGGATCACCTACCCTTGCTGCCTGCAGTCCATTAATAAGAACTGTGCTGCTGCCGCTGGCGATATGCGCTGTATGTGCTGGATGCACGATACATCCATGCGGAGCATAACTATCTCCGACACGTCCTGCACCTTTACCGTTAATTATTACATTTGTACTTGCACTCACAAGCACAGTCCCTGGACAAGCATCATGTCCTGTATCAGTATCGCCTAATCTTGTCGCCTGCAATTTACCCACCTCCTTTAAGTATTTTTGTATATAGAAAAAGCGCCCTTAAAATAAGGACGCTTTAGTTAGCGATTATCTACCATTTACTCTCGATTGCAATATATACACGCTTTTACTATCCCTAAATCAAGTGTTTTATTATTTCATAACCATCACTTATTCTATATAATATTTGTGAAGTTTTTGAAAAATATGTTATAATGATAAAAATGATAAAGAATTGGAGATGTTTTTATGTTGAAAAAAAATCCTTAAATGGGGAGCAAGTCTTATCGTTTTACTGGTTTTAATTGGAAGTTGTGCAGGAGATAACTCTACAAAATCAACTTCTTCCTCAGCTACGACTAAAGCCACGCAAGACGCACCTAAAGTAAAAACTTATTCAGCAGGCCAATATAAAATTGGTAAAGACTTGCCTGCCGGAGAGTACGTTGTTATCTCAAATGGCGACAGTTATATTGAACTGGCCAGCGATTCAACTGGTAATTTCAGCAGTATCATAGCAAATGATGTCTTAAAAAACAGAAGTGTTATTACAGTTCAAGACGGTCAATATCTAAAAGTACAACGTGGTACTATCTATGCGGCCAAAGATGCACCCAAAGTAGAATTAAAAAATGGTATGTTACCTTCCTGTATGTACAAAGTAGGTATTGATTTCCCTGCTGGCGAATACAAAGTCACTTCTAACGGTGGGGATAGCTATATCGAAGTCTCCAGAGATAGCAGCCACAATATGAGTTCCATTATTTCCAATGATTTATTCACAGGAGACCGTTACATCCAGGTATCTGATGGTCAATGTTTAAAATTCTTCAACTGCGAAGTAAAAATCAAATAAGAAAGAAGTGTTATTTATGAAAAAATTAACTGCTCTATTTTTAGTTTTAGTTTTTACATTAGCTTTAGCAGCTACAGCATTTGCTCATCCAGGTAGAACAGATTCTAACGGTGGACACTGGGATAGAAGAACTGGAACATACCATAAACATTAAATTTTCCATATAAAAAGGCACTCCTTGAGGAGTGCCTTTTTATTATACATACCCTTTGCTTCTAAGTGCAAAAACAACATCGATCTGATGATTATGACTTATTTCTTTGCCCATATAGTCGCGCCAAAATTTATTTGGTGAAATATTATCAATATCGTCTTTTCCTAGTTTATCTATGATATCTAATGCCTCCATAGCATAGGTTCCATTTTTACTTCTTCTGTTATTTTGCCCCATTAAACTCAAAAAAGCATTTTTAGGACATCCTTTCGCAATACTGCTCGGCTTCCCTTCAAATATCTTTTCAGCTGCAATTTGCCACGCTTCTCTTGCAGGTATTCCCTCATTTTTCACCAGTTCAAAAGCCATAATAGCGCAATGACCATATTTGCCAAATTCCATTTTAACACCTCACAAAATATCATTTTATGGGGTTATTATAACATAATTTTTTCTAATATTTAACCTAATTTATATTCACCGCAGCACCGCGAATGGTCAACGTTCCCGCAGCAATAATACTAATATCACCTATAGCATTTACAGTTAAACTTCCTGATTTACGATCATGCTTTATAACAGTACCATCACCAAATTTAATCGCCCTTACATCAGCACTTCTCTCCTGTGGTTCATCTTCTTTTGAAAAAAATGAACCAATAATAAAACCCTCATTTAATCCCTGCCCACTTTTATTTGGCAGCATTAAGCACAGAACTTGTTCATCAATATCAGGTATCCAGTAATCCTTGTCGACCATGCTTCCACGATTTACAATCATTAAATTACCAGATACCAAATCGTCTTTATCAGAAAAAGCTACTCTTGCAGTATTTGTATTGACGTCAATAGAAGATACCCTCCCGATACGAATTATGTTTTTTATAAAATTAGTATCCATTTAAACACCTTCTTACATCGATATTTGTCGTATAACCGCTGCCAATATCATGTGATGCTCTGGTTATCAAGTACTTATCATCAAAAGCTCCAAATCCTAATAAATTAACTGTAACCCCAGATAATAAGACAAAGTTTCCCAACATATTTAAAGATCCAGTAACTTCGTCTTTATTTTTTTCGCGCAACCGTTTTTTTGCTAAATTTAATGCTTCCGCAACACTTTCAACTTGTTCATTTACTTGCAATGTTTTTCCCTTTTTACCAGCAGCAGTATAAGTTGCCTCAATATTAGATTTTGAACTGCCCTGCTGATAACTAACTCTGCAGGCAGCATAAATATCTCTAATTTTAGTACGCAAACTGTAGCCAGTACCAACAAACAAATATTTCATTCCAGACTCTTTTTTATAAACGGTACCTGGTTTTACTATTGTTATCTTTGCTTTTTCCGCTTCATATTTTGCTTCATCAAAAATAATGATTTTTTTATCACTTATTTTCAATGCCAGGCCTTTATCCTTACAAATTGCATATAAAAAAGACAGATCAGACTGTTCTGTCTGTTCTGCCCTATCCAGTACCGGATTTTCTTCTGTGTCCCAAAACAATGACATTCCTGCAGCTGAAGCTATATCATTAGCGATTACCTGCAGCTTTGCCTTTTCCCAACTCCGGCTACGTTCAGTACCTCTAAGAGTATTATTATCAGGCACGGAAACTGCTTTTATTTGTACTTCTGACGGATAGCCGCTGCTTGTTATTTCATCGATTTCAAACAATCCCAAACGCAAACTTTGTGGTAACGCCGACAAAGTTTGCCAATATTTTTGCTGCAGCATTACATCTAGAAGTGCTCCTTTTTCCGGCATCCATGTCGATTGCCAAAGCCCCGCCTTGTCTTCCAGTGTTATCTGCAAATCATCGGCTTCTCCCGATAGATTATCGGTATAGCTGATGCTTTTTAGATATTTACTGATATCAGCTGAAATATCTTTATTATTATATTTTATGATCGTCAATATTCTACGTGCTTCCATTTAACGCCTCCACGGCGGCAGCAAGTTGGTCGGAGTAGGCTTTTCATAATCCGGCACATCCAAAATAATACCTGCTGGAAAAACAACTATGTCAGCATATTGCTGGTTTGCTTCCAGCAGCGCGTTTACGCCACTTTCATCGTCATATAACTTTTTTGCTATACCATCCCACATATCGCCCTGAATTGTGTAATAGGTTTTAGCCATACGAAAGCCTCCTGTTCTGATTCTGCACTTCTGCCAACATTGCTTTAAATTCACGCATTTTTTGATCTAACAAAGTTGAAATTTCAGCAGTATCGGTATTCCCTTGTACGGTAATCTGAGGAGCAAAAGTCGCATTTATACTGCCACTGGTACCCAATGGATTACCCATGATTTCATTAGTTTTGGCCAGCAAGCCTATATTACGTTTATTAGGAGTATGAGGTATCGCACTTTCACCAGAGTTTTCCGCAAAAGTAGTAAGAAATGTCCCCCTGCCATAAATACCGCCATACGCATTTTCTGCAACCTCTGCACCATTACCGGATGCCGTAATATTAACTTTGCCAAAAATAGGTGTAGATAAAAAATTACTAATAGATTGCCATTTTTCGCGAAGCCAGGTTTCAGCACTTGTAAATTGTTCCTGAATATAACTTGTGAATCTAAATATTGCAGCAGATGGATTATCCCAAAAATAATCCCAATATGCCGCTAATGTATCCCAGTTAGCAATTATTGCAGTAACCGCGCCAATGATCCAACCTACAGGCCCAGTGACAAAAAAGGCTATTCTAGCTATTGGACTGTCCCACAAAGTTGTAAAGAACTGTTTGACTGTATCCCAATGCCTGTATAAAATAGTTCCGGCAACGACTAATAAACTGATTCCAATCAATAACCAACCAATAGGGCAAGCTGCCATAGCCGCATTTACCAACATCATTCCACCACTCCACAGCTTCGTTGCCAAAGCCACAGTCCTTTGTGTGCCGGCAAGAAGCATTGTTTTTGATCTTAATACTGCCGTACAATTTCCCAAAGTCGTCTGCCATAAAGCACAGGTAGCCATAAACGCATTATAGCCGGAGATAATAGCTCTACCCGTTTTAAATGTAAGCCATAATAACCCAAAAGTTCCAATAGTGTATATGATCCCCTGTGCTACTATTGGGTGTGCTGTAGCTAAAGCCGATAACTTCCCCGTCCATACAGCTAAAGAATCACCTACATTAGCTATGACAGGTAAAAATCCATTTGCTAATGATATTTGCAACGACTCAAATGCCGAAGAAAGACGTATAATTGCACCTTCTGCATTAGCATTCATCTGCTTTGCCATTTTTTCAGACGCACCATCACTGTTAACTAAAGAATTTGTCAAATCACCAAGCACTTTAGGTCCTGCCTGTAGTACTGCCAGCCACCCCGCTGCTGCCTGCTGCCCGAAAATAGCTTTCGACATAGCCAGCTGTTCTTCTTTACTTAATCCTTTCATTCGTTCTTGCAATTGGCCTACTATGATAGCCATCTTTTGAGGTCCTTCTGCATTGCCAGTTTCAATACCCAAAGTTTTTAAAGCCATTGCAGCTTCTTTTTGTTCATTTGTCAAATCTTCCATTGACAGCCCCAGCTGCTCTAGCGCTTTACTTGCCATTTTAGGCGGTCCGGCCAATCTAATTAAACCAGCTCTCAGCGCTGTACCTGCATTACTCGCTTTAATGCCACTATTAGCCATAATACCTGCTAAAGCGGCTGTCTCCTCCATCGATGCCCCAAATGCGTGTGCTACAGGAGCAGCATATTTCATCGTTTCTCCCAACATTTCCACATTAGTATTTGTGGATGTTATAGTAACAGCATAAACATCAGCCATATGTTGCGCTTTATCAGCACTTAAACCAAAAGCAGTCAGATTATCAGAAACAATATCTGCAGTACGTGCTAAATCAGTATTGCCGGCAGCAGCTAAATTTAATAATCCTGGCATACCTGCAACAATCTCATTTGTCTTCCAACCGGCCATCCCCAGATAACTCATTGCTTCAGCGGATTGCGTCGCAGTAAACTTTGTTTGTTCGCCCAATGACCTTGCTGTTTGCGTCAACAAAGATAATTCAGGCCCTGTAGCATTTGCAATAGCACCAACTTTCGACATAGCAAATTCAAATTTCATTGCAGTCTGAGCTGCAGAGATGAACGGCTGAGCAATAGTGCCAATAGCAGCTGCGGTAGTTAAGAAACTTTGGCGTCTCTCTACAAACTGAGAATTTGCAATATTTTTTTTATTCAATCTATCCTGTAACAACTTCTGTTGTTGCTGAGTTTTATTAAGCGTATCTTGATATCTACCCATTTTTCTTTCATATTGCTCTACGCTCATAGCTCCATTAGTAAACTCAGCATTTAATTTTTTTTTGAGCAAGATCTATTCTTTTAACAGTCTGTTGTAATTCTGTCAATTGCGAATTTGCCATCTTGGTCGATGATGTAAAACTATTAGATAGCATTCCATTTATAACAAATGCTGTCGTAAATATATTCGCCATTTTTTGCCTCCATTAAAAATTTATAGTATAATAACTATAAAGAGGTGAGCTTTATGATTATTCTTGCAATTTTGTTTTGTATTGGTTTTATATTGATGTGTATAGTCGGGTTCTTTCATGCAATGATAAAAAATAGACGGGAAGAAAAAGCATTACAATATGATTCTTCTGCTAAATATGATGGCGTCTACAAGCCCCTCTATGATCCTGACACATATGATGGCATTCACGATCCAGAAGTGATAGCAGTATTAAAAGATTGTGACGAAGTTTGTTCGCGTTCCCCAATAAAAAAAGAATATTTACGTTAAAAGCCCACAGCATTATTCATGCAGTGGGCTTTCTTTTTTTATTTACGGCACTTATTGTTTCAAGCCATTTCTCTAATTCGTTCACTGGTTGATTAAACCAAAAATGAACATTACCATATTCAAATAAGCATACTGCTATTTCCCGGATAACTCCTGCAGGGCTTGATCGGTCAAAGTGCCTACTAAAAAAACTGATACATTAGAAGTCACTGCAACATATTCCCTAATTGGCAAACCCTTAATATCATCAATTGTGACACCTAAAACCTTCGCCGCAATAACAGCATGGAATGTTTTAGAGTACACAATTTCCGGGGTACCATCTCCAAGAATCCTTGCCTGCTGCTCTGCGGCCGCAAAATCATATCCCGTTAGTTCTCCCAATCCTTGTTTAAGTTTTTTATAATCTACTTTCATCATTTACCTCCAAATTTTAAAAGGGGCACCACTCTGCGAGCCGCCCCCTTTATTTATTTTTAATTCAGACCCAACGCCTCACGGACATCGGCAAGATAGTCAGTACCGCCAATATTAGAAATATAATTATATTTATCAACTTCCAGCACGGTTTCGCCAGCAATAATCACTTTAATATAATTAGTTTCAATGGTGTTGCTGGAGCCGGTAGTCGTTCCAACGTCTAATTTGCCGAGTTCGGTTTTTTTCGGCACGCCGCGGATCACGCATTTTACAGCCTTTACGACGTACTCACTTTTTTCAGGGTCGTAAAACTGCTGCGCGCCGCGCAGGTCTAAGCTAACCCCCTTTTGAGATGCCAGGTTCATTCCAGGTTTAGAAATAGTACGCCAGTTAAGTACAGTTTCCATACTCCCAAAGTGCCCTAAAACAGGACTGTCTACCTCACCGGCAATACCAGCACCCTTTACTGTTTCGGTCATTGCATCCAAAGACGGTAGCTGGACATCAGTTACGCCAAGAAGATCATTTCCGTCATTATAGGCTCTAAAGTTAATTAGCTTTTCCGGAACAACATTATTACTCATCTTTCATCCTCCTCATTAACCAAACAACGTCTCAAGATAAGACGTATCAAACTCGATAGTATTTTCAATGACACGTGCCGGAACCGGTGGCGTAAAATAAGTATGGAATCTTACAATACCATCCATCTGATCTGTTGTTGGATTCTCCTCTTTCAAATATTCAATTCTTCCACCAAGCAAGAACCCTCTTGAAACAAATCCATTAATGCGAATATTTTCGCTATCCACGACAAGATCAATAAGTCGTTTGTTCATCGGGTTATCTACTTTAGACCAATAACTTTGAATAAAGGTCTGTGCATGCCAATTGAACATACGCCGTAAACAAATAAAATTGTCTTTTACATCTGTATTTGCAGGATAACAACCAGTACGATTCCCCCACAACTTCCATCCACCGATAAAGTTCAGAGCAGTAACTACACCCTGCCCATTAAGATAATTAGCTTGTTCCAGATCTAAAACCACTTCAGTTCCATCAGACAAACATAAACCATCCATTTGTATATTTTTATTTGAAGGACTTTCATAGGGAATATCATCATTTTTTGCATCCAAAACGCCCATCGCCCCCATTATCGCAGTAGAAAGATGATATTTCTTTTCGCCAAGTTTTACCATAGGCCAGCAGACTATTTGATCCACTCCAACATAATTGTTATTATTTTTCCAAGCCGGAACATCGGTATATTTTCTTACTGTGTCAGCCGGAACATCTACCAAAACAGAAGCTTTAAACAAACCGTTAATAGTACTTGCTTTGGCAGTCATAACAGCGGCCACTTCTGGATCGTGTGTCCAACCAGGAGCAAGCACCATACCAGGTACTAAACGATACAGAGGAAATACTTTTGAAAGATTCTCAAGACCTGTGTATGCGCCCGTACTGATATCAATACCACCAATAATGTCATCCTTATCCACGGCTGAGGGATCAATTTTTTCATAGTCCAAAAAAGCACTGTCTGTAAGCTGTCCGCCACTTAATGCAGTAATTACTAAATTCCCATCACTGTCAAAAGCAGCTTCATAGTCAACGCCTTCCGTCAGCGGTTGTCCGGCAGATGCTTTTTTTACTTTCAATGTTTCAAGTAACACTGGATCATTTACAATCACCGTTTTTTCACTGTTAAACTGAACTTCTTTATCACTGACCGTTGCTTTATGTTTTTTTGGATCTAAAACATTAACAAAAACTGTCGGTGAAACTGCATAAAGCGAATATTGGCTATAAATAGTTTCGCAAAGAGTGTATTTCTCCCAATCTTCACTGTATCCCATAGCTGCTACCGCTTCTGCATATGTATAGCACAAAATAGGTTTATTAACCTCTGCTCTGTTACTTGCCAAATGAATTGGAGCCGTACCAAAAACAACTGGTAACCCAGCAGTAGAATTTACTGCCGGAACAATAGATGTTGGCACCTCAGATGTATATACGCCATGCTTATATGCCATATGTTATTCCTCCTTTTCTGCCAAAACAGCAGCTTGGTAATATTTATTCATAGGTGTTCCCGCTTTTTTGCAATAGCCCTTTCAGCTTCTGGCAATTCTGAAACAGCTACAAACAGTTTTTTAATTTGCGGACACTTTTCAAATACATCATCAATATGAGTTGGTAACCCGCCAATGAATACCTGATATTTCAATAACTTTCCGTTTTTGTAAGACGGGCCTACATAAATCAAGCGTTCAGGCTTAGTGGTCTGACTGCTTTTTTTGTTAATAGCCATAATTTATTTCCTCCTCTACTGGCTTGCCCAGTGTGTAACTAACTGTCATTAAGCCCTGCCACTGCGGGAAAGGCTGCTCATCTGCCACCTTAAATTTGATAGGCAAGATAAGCCGATGCTTATTTGCTACAGTACGCTTTTTAAGCAATGCCTGACGTACATGTTCCATAAGATTAAACAAGCTGCGCCACCCCTCAGAAGTATCACCGTCAATGATACTAAATCCTATTTCAACCTTTGCTGCACTCTGCTCATCACCATCTTCACATTCAAGAACCAGCACATAAATACATGATTCACTTTCTTTGGCATTCGTTTTCACCGGCAGGTATCCAGAATAAACAGTTATCGGAGTATAAGAACCGTCAGATTGCTGCGATTCATATTCTCGGACAACATTTTTTAGAAACGCTGCCAGATTTTCCATCAATTCGACTTGTGTCATTACCGCCCTCCAAATTTTCCATAACGATATGAAATTTCATGTAAAAACCTTTGATTTAATGTTTTTTCTGCAAACGGTGCGATCACACTCATTGAACGGTCAGCGGAAAACATCTGCGGAACGCTGGGGCCATGAGGTATACGCAAAGGATATCGCATATTTAAATTTTTACGCTGCATAGCACCAACATAGCCCTTAGAAGAAACACCAATAAATAACCCAGGAACCGGTTTGGATTTATTTTTTTTCATTACTTGAACCCTCACCGGTCCTTTTTTATACGCCCTTACTCTAAAAGCAGTAATTAATGGTGCCTGCCCTATAGAACTAATCATCCCTGTAAGCTTTGATCGGGAAGCTCGTTTAATGCTTAAAGTAGACTTTATATCTTTTGCTGATATCAGATAGTTTTTTCTGATTGTTTTAGATACTTCGGTCTTTACCATTGCAGACGTACGATTTATTGCACTCGCTGCTGCCGCTTTTACTTGCTGAGGATAATTTTCAAGCAAAATCTTTGCTTTTTCTATTTCCTTTGCATCAATAGATATCATCTGTCATTCGCCACCAATTGAATCGTCAGAACGCCCATATCATCAGCACAGCTTTCAACCAGATACTGCTTATCATCGATGCCGAAAAGCTGTCCATATACAGGAAGTTCCGGCAAATCCCCTGCCAAGCAATTTACCTGCAGCCGGCTGCCGTATATCCCAGGATAAGTTTGAGTACTACCCGCTCCCGTCGATAAACTTTCTGCAACCGATATATCCTGCAATATAGCATTACATACAGTACCGTTAAGACTATGTTCTTCAGCAAATTCCAAAGAATTTATAAAAGCCGCAGTATTATCTGCGGCTATCTGCTCACGAAAGTTTTTCATTTGACCGTTGCTGCTGTATTTACCGGAGGCAGAATCTCCTCATCAGCCTCATTTACTGCTTCAAGCAACTCAACGAGTTTTGCTTTGTTAACGTTTTTCGGAATTTCAATCTCGCGGGCTTTGCACATAGCCTTAAGTTCTTCATTCGAATAATCCTTCAAGGCTTTTTCTTCGTTATTATCACTACCTGCATCAGCATCGGAAATTAAGGTAACAGCAACTTTTTCAAATTCTTTTGGAGCCTCTTTTACTAATGCATCAGCTTCGCTATCCGGCAGTTCAATAATAGTACCTGCTTTATAAACAACTCCATTGCGGCGCAAGGAAAATTTCTTTATCAATACTTGTTGCATTTAAAAACCTCCTTATTTAACTTTCAAGGTCGCCCAATCATCCAAAAACTCCGGACATACTACGCAGCGGCTGGACATAGCCAGAGTAGTCGTATCGCTTTCTGTATTGCCGGTGACCTTCGGAATGTATGCGCCTTCATAAGTACGAAATTGTTTGTCGTCTTCAAGCTGCGTTACTGCACCAAAGAGACGTTTACCACGGCCGGGTACACCAATAATCATATGATCATCAGGGATATACTGGGCAAGGTTGCCATCGTCACCCTCGTACACACCATCATAAGCGTAAATTTCCAGATTAAGGGATTCAATATAACCAACTCGCAGCAATTCCGGTCTTACCAGCTTCGGCTGAATGCTCATCAGTGCTAAATTTTCACGGCTGGGCACCAACAAATATTTATAAAGCTGTTCGTTATTGAGCAGGTAGGATACTACATTCTGTGAACACAGGGCCACTGTAGGGATCATACCCGCGTTGCGGCGGATCTTCTGAGATGCGTCACCCATGACCTCATAAATTTTAGCAGAAGCATTATCCCATGTGTCCGATCCGGACAGAGTTGTTTTATTGTCAAATTCAGAAAATGTAATCGTATCAACCACAACAGTTTCACCATCGTCGGCATAGCCTTTGCATTCATATTCACCGTTGATCAAAAGCTGTGCAGCCATCCACTCCTGACGACGGACGCAGGCATCCACCAATTCTGCCATGTCATAAGCGCGCAATTCTTGAGCACGTTCTGCCGGGGTGCGAGTGCTGTAGATATCTTCCCCAAAACCACGACGCTCAATATCAGACGCTTCGATAGTCCGTTTAGGACGCATCAGCGGGGCTTTATAAGATCTGATCTGCGAACCGTTACGGCTCATATTTACACCCTTACTGCCCGGTACAACAAACGGCGCCATTCTGCGACCACCTTTGCGGTATTCCATATCTACGGTATTCGTCAAAAAGGTTTTAACCGCAGGGAAAAAGGTATCAATCAAAGTCGTAGTCGGCGGATTGGTGCGCTCAATTGCCTGCAGCAAAGTTCTGGTATCATCAATATTAATAGGCATTATCTTCATCCTCCTTATTTCACGCTGGTCAAATAGATATTGACCGCACGCAGTTCTTCTTCATGAGCAGTAGCGTTGTCAGCGGTTTGTGCCACAATAAGTTTTTCGCGATTGAATTGGCCGCTGATATAAACTGTGACAACAACGTCAGCTCCGGTTAAGTCCGTATCATGTGCCAAAACTGCCGATGCCTTTTCTGCACCGGTAGAAGCTGTGCTGTCAACAATTTCATATTTACCGTTAACCAAAGCCAGAAGGGTACCACGCTTATAACTGGCCGTAACTCCTTTCAGCGTTACGTTTTTAGTAAGTACCGGTACTGCTGTACCAACAATAAGCTCATCATAATGAGTTCCGTTCATGTTGGAAATCATTTCCATTATTTCGCACCTCCAAATTTACTATTCATTACCTTGGCCATCTTCTCCAATGCTTTCGCATCTGCCGCTGCACTTACAGCTGCCTCATCGGCCGCAGGATTGGCAGCAACGCCATCAACACCGGAGCTTTTATTGTCGGCTATCATAGTGGCTACAACATTCTGCGCAGCATTAGCCACCACCACTGCTGGAGCAGCATTTTTAATCGCTTCTACATAATTTTTTACTTCGTTAACAGTTTTGCCGCTTTTCTTAGCCTCATTGATAATCGCGGTAATTGCGACATTTTGACCATCATCAAGTGCTTCTAAATCAAGTACACGTTGACGCTCTGCGGCCACTGCGACTTCTACCGCTGCGGCATTATCAACAGCCGTCGCCGGAAGCGCATTATTCGCCTCAAACTGACCTGCGCCGGGTGCTGCGGCCTGCGTATCTTCCAACAGTTCCTGCAAACCTAAAGCATTAAGAATTTTTTCTAATTTACCACTTGGCATATCTCTAACCTCACTTTGTTTAAATTTTTTTTTACCGCTTCACTATTAGCAAAATGGTTCAAATCATAAGACACTGAATTGATCACCAAAGTATTGCCATTTAACGCAGCAGTAACTCCTCCGATGATCTCGTCAGCAAAACCTTTTTCCTTACATTCTGCGGCGCCCATCCATGTTTCGTTGGACATCATCGTTTCTATTTCTTCGTCCGATATCTTACAACGCTTACGATAGGCAGCGACAATGCTTGTTTTGATCGTAGCCAGCGCTTCTACCAACTTCGTCAGTTCTGCCGCAGGATAGTATCCGCTAAGACCGATAGCGGGGTCGTGGATCATCATCAACGAGTTAGACGGCATAATGATTTTATCTGCCGCCACGGCTACAACCGTTGCTGCGCTGGCAGCTAGTCCGTCAATCACCGCTGTGACACGCCCTTTATAGCTCTTGAGCAAATTATGGATAGCATGGGCCGCAAATACATCACCGCCGCCGCTGTTTATGCGTACAGTAACATCCCTGCCACCCAGCCCGTTAAGATCCTGGGCAAACTGCTGCGGCGTTGCCTCATCACCAAACCAGGACCGCTCTGCTGCGATTGGTCCATAGATCAATATTTCAGCATCGCCACTAACATCATTCCTCACCTGCCAAAATTTTTCCATCATTATCACCCCCATTCCCACCAGTATTATCAGCCTTAGGCGGTTCTAATCCTTTAGCTCGCCACGTCTGCTGCTCTATAGCGATTTGGTCAATGTTGCTGTCGTAGTCAGTGCCCGTAAGTTCCGCAGATTCACGTTCACCGGTAGAGAAACCATATTTTACGCGTAAGGCCGCGCCAGTTACCTCTTTTACCGGATCCAGCATCCCCATAACAGGGCCAAACCAATCAGCATTACTCCATGCCTTAGTTATGATAGGATCACTACCATAGCCAGGAGCGCTAATTCTACCAATAGCAACCGCCTCTGCCAGCCAAGCTTCATAAACAGGCTGACAAAAATCACGTGCAAACCAGGTACGTCTGGTTTTAAAATTGCTGGCAGCTTGTAACAATGCTCCACGTGCTGCAGAGTATGAAGATTGAAAACGACTAAGTAACACCTCTGCCGGTGTGCCAATAGCTGCACCGATCTGACTGATCATCATATTTGTAAATGGTTCAAAAGTTGACATTGTACGGCTTGCGTCCATCGACTTTACATCAACACCAGGAGGCAGCAGATTAAGCGTTCCCGGGCCAACTTCAATATGAGCCAGGTCTTCTGGTGTTACGACTTCCGCTTGACCATAAGTTGAACTTAGAACATCATTCATATCATCAATATTATTATTAGTCGTAAAAAACAAAGTATAAAACGATTTAATGATGGCAGCCGTAAGCTCCGCATTAGTATAGCGGCTGACCTGCTTCAATACCTCGATCACCGGCGCCAATATTGGTACGCCTCTGTACTGCTCTGGTCGTTCTTCATGCGATATCTGCAAAATATTTGGCCGGCCACTTAACTTGCCAAATGCTTCCACTCGCTGCCACTTTAAAACTGCGGCAGGATCACTTAAATCAAAAGGTACCCTGTTTGCGACCCAATAAGCCACAACAGCCCCATCTGAATCTATTTCAATACCGTTGATAATACGATTCCCGTTTTTATTATTAGTCATTTCAACATCGTAATAAGATGGAGAACCATACGAACCACTGCTGTTTGGGTTACAGACCCTACTGGCCTCAAAAAGTTGTACTCTCAAACAATACGGATTATCAGGCACCGGCCTGCGATACTTGATCGCTGCCCATCCGTCACCATCTACAAGATAGCTCATATATGCAATATCCTGCATATCAAAAAAGTTATTTTTTCGATACAAATCACAGGCCGTGCTGTTTGCCCAAAGGTTAAATTCACGAAACGCCTGACGCTGCCACTCTTTAGCTTCCTCTGCAGTCAATCCCAGCAACCTATAATCTATTTTAGGCGAAACTTTAAGACCAGCGCCTATAACATTGCTGCGCGAAGTATTAATAGCACTTGAACCAAGCGGAGAGTTACATACTAAATCTGCACTGCGGTTTCGTAAAGTTACCAAATTTACATCGACATCTGCTTTAGTACTGGATTTCAAGGGATTATAGCCACGTAAAGTACTTCGTGTCCTACTGGCGCCGCCTTCTGAATAGCCGCTGTTCACTATTATTATTTTTTTATTATTTTCATTTCCCTCAGTAGGATGCCTGGCCTTAGCCGGTATTACTTTTTTACGTTTCACCATCATCTATCCTCCTAATCCCGCATAATAACTTGCTTTGTTCGATGCCCTCTTGGATACATTGCCTCATCCGTAGTCGCTCCTGCAGCAATAAGATCATTTATTTCTTTTCTTATTTCTGATAAATCAGCTCTCGTCAGCGTTCTATTGCCAATTCTGTAGCTTTGCCCTGCTACCAAAATAGACTGTTCTGCAGATAAATACTGCTTTAACCGTTCATTAAGTACCGTACTTGCCACTAATAATCCCCCCTCACACTTTTTCTAATGCAGCCGTAGCCGCATTTAGGCTTGTTTTTCAGTTTAGACTTTACCGATTGTTCTTTGATTACATTCGGGCTGTTGATCAATTTTTCCAAAGCCTCGAAATCAGGATTTACGCTTAACATACATGCGAGGTTATAAACCCGCAGATCCAAAGGCTCATTCCGTTTATCTTTAGCTATATTTACCCACTGATATACTAATACTCCATTTTTCCGACGAGGCTCTTTTGTTTCAGATATAAGGCCTTTAAAATAAAATTCATCGTAGCCACGAGTTAGCTGTACAGTTACGCTATCACTCTTATCAAGCGGGAAATGAAAATATTTAGGTCCAGGCTCTTCAATCGATAACCGATCCATAACATATTGTTTGCCGCTATCTGTGCCCAACATTACCAGCGGTATCGTATGTCCCCTTACGGTTTTAACCTTAGCGTACTTATGCAATAACGGCACTCCTGGTGTCGATGAACCTTTTATAGCAAAACGCTGCCTTGCAAATCGTTTTTACAGTACGCATAAACTTCTTTCGTGTAGTGGCCGCCGGAATCGATAAACGCCCTAGCTACCAAAAGACCCTTACCTGACGCAAAGCAATATTCCTTATCCAGCTGTTCGTCCAGCATATCCCACACTTTAGGTGTATCCGGCACGCCCAAAATAGTGCCCTTTTTTATTCCCCAACATTCTTCAGCCATTCCCCAGCCACAAATCTCATACTCGAGCCTGTTGTCTTGTACGTCAACGGCCGCTGTTAAAAGCAGTACGCCTTCCGGCAGCTCGGCGCCATAGTTTTCACGCCTGCGCATAAACTGCTCATGGCTTTCAAAATTTCCTTTGCGCTCATATGCTTCTCCAAAACGAGTATTAACAACTACTTTTTCACGCTCTGGATCGCCCTGTGCTTCCAACCATTCCTGCATTACATCTGACCAGTTCACCCAAGGTGATGCAAAACAGTTAACAAAAAAGCTCCGTACCCCCTTAGTGAGAGCAGAAGCGTTCTGTGCAATATATTTTTGTGCGGCCTGCCGCATTTCAGTTTCTGTAAACCCAAACCCGCAATCTGGGCAACGCCAAATAACTGACTTAACGATAACCTGCCTTGTTCCCTTTTTATCAATAGAACAGTCGTAGTCAGGATGCATATCCCGATGCGTGACTAAATGCCACTCTTTGCATTTTGGGCATTGATGCTGCCACTCTTCCTGAGTACCTGTTATATATTCATCTTCGATTCGACTGTCTCCAGCATTGGTCGGTGTTGAGAATAGCCCCATGACGCTATCCCAAAAGGTCGTCATACGTTTTGCAGCCAAGCTGACCGGGTCGCCTTCTGTGCCGGCGCTTTTGGGAAAGCGGTCAACTTCGTCTGCCAGTAATATTTTTATCGGCTTACTGGCAAGACCGGCAGGACTGTTAGCACCCGCCATTATAAGTCTGCCGCCAGGGAATTGTTTAGAAAGGATAGTATTGCCGGCGTCACGGCTTTTTACGTCTTTAAAAATATCTCTCAATACTTTTGTATCTCTGATCATCGGCGCTATACGTGATTTACTATAGTCCTGTGATGTTTCGATAGTTGGTTGGATCATCATTATCGGTGCGGGCGCCAGATGTGCGAACCGCCCAATAACATTGTTCATGATATCGGACTTTCCAACCTGAGATGCGGTCTTTGCAACCACCCTAGTTATGCCTGGTTCAGTAAAAGCATCCATAATGGCTTTTTGATATGGAGCACGATCTGTTCGCCACCGCCCAGGCTCTGCAGCAGCTTCGCCAGATATCATCCTATAGCTATCAGCCCATTCGGATACAGTTTGATCTGATAACGGCATCAATGACTGTTTTACTATTTTTTTGAAAAGATCAACTGTCTTCCTCATTACTAAATATCTCCGGATTATAATCGCTAAGCTCAGTTAACCTTGACTTAATTTCTTTAGAAAGTTCCGTCATAATAACACTTCTGCTCTGATTCTCCAGTCTAGCAGCCATCTTGGCTGGTATGCCCAAAAGCTGACTCCGTAATTTAGATAACATATCTGTCATAACTCTTTCGACATCTGCCGCATCATGTGACAGATTTTGTCGCTTTGCCAATTCAAGTTCAGCTAATTTACGTTTTGCAGCTTCATGCAATGCTTTTTCAGACCAATAATCATCTTCATCTTTACTAGAATATTTATTTTCATAGAACGAAGCTATTGCCATTGTCAAAGCGAAGTCTCCTTCTATTTCACGATGCAAAACTTCCTCATTTACCAACTGATTTACACGTCGTTCGCTGATGCCCAATAATTCGGCAAGCTCTCTTGCAGAGCCACGTTTCAGCATTTTTACCACTTCTATTTTCACCGCCTGTCTACTACAAAGAGAAGGAAATAGGAAAAAATATTTTTAAATCTAAACCTTTTGGGCTCGAAAGACCCTCAAAGAAAGTTATCCACAGAAAGAACCTATGAAAATTCTCCTGAGGATGGACATAAGAAAAGCACCCACTTTAGTGAGTGCTTAATCTTGACTGCTTTTAAACGCTTTATTCCATTTTTCCTTTATTCTTCGCATTTCTTCGTTGTACTTGACCAATAATTCTCTGTCAATATAAAACTCTTCATCAAAAGTGCTCTTCAATGTTCCAACTATTTTTAATAGCATTTTATATATTGAATTAATCTGCCAGGCTCCATTTGATAAGCAATCATATTTACGAAACCTTTGTTCTCCATCTATAATACGAAAACTATCAATAGCCGTGATACCATGCGCTTGTTGAGATAATATATCATATACAAGATCATATACAAGAATTTCTTTTTCTTTTTCGCCATCATAAAATTCAATAGCTTTACACAACTGCCTATTGCTTCCTATATGAATCATATCATGTCTACTAGAATATATCTCATACCATTCTTTTATATTCTTCTTTCTAAACAATATTTTATTTTCAATAAATTCAAATGCTTCTCTTATCTCTAAAATATTACTATTTCTAAGATTGGTTATTATTTCTTCATTTTTTATTTTTTCCTCTTGTGTATCAAGTTTATATTTTTCTTTATTTTCAAGCAAAACTTTATTATACTTATATTTTTTTATATCAGCTACCACAATAATGTATCCAGCTTTATCTCTCACATACTTCTTATCCTTGGTTAAATAACATAATTGCAATGTTATTTCAAACAAAGTTCTCGTTAAAACTTGTGCACTATCAACTCTTCCCTGATAAAACAAAATTGCTATACTATCTAAAATTTTTAACCACTCAACCATATATTTTATAGTAACATCTTTTTCAATTGTTGATTTATTATTAGTTTTATTAAAGCTACTTGTAGATTCTCTAATAAAATCGTGTATTGAGACAAAAAAACTACTGCTTTCATCCATCAACTCATTTGCTAGATCATTGTTCATTTTTACCTATCACCATCCATTTTTAGATGGTTTTATTATACCACAAAAGCCGCTGATCCTTAACCAGATCAACGGCTTTTGTCAATTTCTACACATACATTATAACACGTCAAGTATGTGACATTCTATGACATCTTTTCTAAAAATTTTAATGCTGTAGCATGACATCTATGTACCTGTCGCCAGCTATACCCCAAATCCGCAGCAATAACTTCCCACCGCTGATAATTCAAGTAACGTTTGAACAATATAAGCTGCAGCTTCTCATCGCCAAGCATTTTAATTAGTGCTCTCGTCGCCGCTAACGCCTCTGTAAGCATCTTAATATCGTTTTGAATATCTTTGTCTAGGTCAACCAGTTTTGCAACTGCACCGCCTATTTTATCGCCGTCGCCTCCACCTCCAGGTGCAAAGCTATAAACCGGCGTTATCTTTGCGGCCAAGTCTTCTAAATCCTGTAACGTTTGCAAATCTGCTTCAAGCTGCTTTTGCCAGACCCATGCACTTTTTAACCTTTGCTTTATTTCATCCGTCGTAGGCATCGCATCACCCCTCTGCCCGTAAAACATCTGCAGCAACGTCTATCGCAGCACTTTCAGCTTCACTCAGCTGATGACCATGCTGCACCTGCCCTAACATACCGATCACGCTCCGGAATCGATTTTCTTTTACACAATTTACCCTACGACAGTAAACTTTATTCTCGCTTACTTGACGGCTCCACACGCAGCCCTTACACTTATGTGCCACTCTAATAACGCTCCTTTACTCCAATTGCTCAATTCGTACATAAAGCCCTGGCTGCTCTGACCAAAACTTTTCTGTGATTTCACTTGCTACCTGCGCATCGTCTGCCCAGTAGCCGAGCCCTGTCATTACATCCTTAAGCAGCTTGATCATATTATCAGTATCCGGCTTTGTAATTTTATACTCGCCATTTCTATGGTTCCCTGTAGCTGTATAGCACCATTTAGTCAAAAACCTTATCGGACCGGTCAGCTTTTTTTCAGGTACATAAGCTGCCAGGTGCGCACTAAACTTCAGCCTGGCATCTTTAAGTGCGTCAGGTTCATAATAGTGTGGCTTACCGTTTACAACATGGACCTTTTTCTGCTGATGCGTAACTGTTGGCAGTTTCATCTGAATAAAGAACTCAATCATCATATGCTCCTCTTTCGTAAGCTTCCCGCCATTCTTGAATCGTAGCCAGCAAATAGTCAGCGCCTTCTTTACTTTCAAGCAATTCCTTTCGGTCAATTGTATTTTTTACGATAAGAGTTCCGTCTGTTTTCATAAAACCAAATTGTAATTTTCCAGCCTTCTCATAACAACGCATAAAGCTATTACCGAATTTTACAACTTCTCCTTTTTCAGTTTCCCAGTATTTACTATTTTTCATTTTTCATTCGCTCCTTTTTCCTTTCGCGCGGTATACCTCTTCCTACAACCGAAAGGAATTTTCCCGCCAAGCCAAGGCGGAAAATCCTTTTGTTGTATAGGAATACAACCTACAATGACTAATCATATATAGATACATCGCGCGCGCGTATATCGCGTATATAATATTAGTGAACATTCACTTAAGGAAAATCTCGATAATCGCTCGACTTTTTCCGATTCGGAAATTCTCGATAATGTTCGATTTTTTCCAAATTGTCAGAAAACGGCGTCGTGGAAAAACACTCGACTTTTTCCAATTCGGAAAAGGAAAATCATTCGACTTTTTCCGTTTTCCGAACGACTTCTCCATTATTGCTTATTGCAAACATTCCACTTTCTCGAATATGATTCTTCACCGTTTTTTCCGTCACATCTAAATAACTGGCCAGGCTTTTTACTGTCGGAGTCCCACCAAAACTTTCTGCTTCAAAAGCTTTTTGTAATGCTACTATTCGTTCTTTTTTCAAATCATCCGGTGACTTCTTCTTTTTTGAAATTCCGCTGCCAGGCTGGTCCCTGCCCGTCAGGTTCAATATCCTTTAGACTTCCAATATCATCAACGTAATGCACAGGATAATTAAACCAAAGATTGATCGGCGGGAACTTCGGAAACTCACGTAGAGTCCCTTCAATGCGCCACGCTGTACGTTGCCGCACCCGCTGTTTGGCCGCCGGAATCGCCGTTTTCACAAGCTCAATATTAGTATTATTGCCAAGCATCTTATGGCAGTATTCCAACAGTACAACGCTACTGCACTCGTCATCCTGCGATAAATCCTGTGTATAGGCAGGGTAATATCGTTTTAAATACGCCAAGCACTCGGCGCAAATTGCTTTATTTTCTTCCTGCTTCAGTAATTCTTCTGTTGGTTCCAGCTCTATCAAATCAAGCAGTGCGTCAGGATCACGGGCAAATACTCCTGACCCTGAAGCTCTGTCTATAGATTTTTTACTGCCTTGGCCACCCTTTGAATGATGGTGGCAGTAGATCACAGCGCAGCCCAGTTCCGTACAAACCTTATCGAACTGATTACAGAAATGCGCCATCTGGTCAGCACTGTTTTCGTCACCGGTGATGATTTTATAAATCGGATCTATAACGATAGCAATATAATTCTTCTTTGCTGCACGCCTGATCAGCTTCGGCGCCAGCTTATCCATCGGAATCGACTTGCCACGCAAATTCCATACATCGAGATTAGACAAATTGCTCGGCTCCCACCCCATTGCCGTATAAACATCCTTAAAACGATGCAAACAACTTGCCCTGTCAAGTTCAAGGTTCACATATAAAACTTTACCCTTTGTACAGCTAAAATTAAGCCACTGACGGCCCTCGGCAATCGCGCAGCACAACTCTATCAAAGCATAGCTTTTGCCTGCCTTAGACGGCCCTGCAATGAGCATTTTATGCCCCTGTCGCAATACATTATCAATCAGCGGTTTTGCCAGCTCCGGTAAATTATCCCAAATCTCACTAATGCTTTCCGGTTCCGGAAGATCATCGTTGACCGCCTCAATCCACTCCTGCCATTCTACAAAGCTGGCTTTGCCGATGTTGGTATCAACTAAAAACTGCTTGTGTCCCTGACGCATCACACCCGGCATTCTGCTGAGCCGCGAAGGATTACGGTTTTGGGTATCGATTTCAAGGCCGTTTTTCTTACAAACAGCGTAAAGATAATCAACACGTTTACGATATTCCGCATAGTCTGCTGCATCGATCCTAACAATAGCATGCAGCGACTTTTTCCCTGAATGTACCAGGCAGGCCACCGGCAGTTCCAGTGTCCGGATAATTTCATTCTGCTTGGCTATATTCATCTTGTCCGATTCGACCAGCGCATACCGAAATTCTGTCACATTGTCGTTTTTCACGCCTTTACCATCAAGAGGATTAAAACGTATCCATGCGCCGCACTCAGGGTTATAATCGCCAAGCACCCCGCCGATATCACCCTTACATTTATTAAGCTGCTCAATGAGCTGCCCAGAAGTCCTGTCAGAACAGCCCTTTGATGGTAAATATTTACCGTCTTTTTGCCATGATTCCGTTACATAGCCAACATTTTCCGTACTGTCGAATAAAGTTTCCAGATAAGTTACCAGTTCTTTTACCGGATCCCAGTTTTCCGGGTCCGCTATTTCCTGGCCTTCGATCCAGTTCTTATCGACCAAAACCATATCTTCTTTTTGTCCGATGATATCATCCCATGAAAGTTCATGATCTTCACGCTGCTGTGGCGTCCAGCCGTTATCCTTAGCCATTGCTACGATCGTACCACCCGTTACTGGTGCGCTGGTATCACCTCTGAACGTCTCCCATTTTTTTCGACATTCATTTGCGTAGTATCTTCCAGCATCTCGCCGGCTCCAATCATCCCACACGCTCACGCTGTAACCTTCTGCTTTCAACGCCATGCCAACATTGACCCACTCCTGATAATCAAGAACGCTCGGATCGATATAATCAAGCAGCGGCAGCAAATCCAATTTATTCTCCATGATGTTCTCCTTTATTCAGGCTTGTAAATCCGTGGATCAATGCCTGCCGGAATACGCCAGCCACCGGCAGCAATCCTGTCTATCAGTTTCTTGGCATGTTCGAAAGACCAGGTACCGACATGCCGGAACCCACGACCCTCTAAAAACCGGATCTGTTTCGGTGTCGTTAATCCTTCATTCCTGCGTTTATCCAAACGATCAAGTATTTTCGCAGCTTTACCGGCATTATCGATCTCATCCGGATTTATACCAAACTTCTCTAATGTTTTAAGTTGCTTTTCACTGGCCGGGCTCATTTCCCAACCGAATGCTGGTACATAGCTTGACAGATCCTCTGCTTGGATACTCATTTCAAACTGCAACGGATCCACCAGTTTACGCTTACGCTGTTTCATTGCTGCCAACTGTTTCGCCAAAGCTTCTTCCCGCTGGGCAACAACATCTTCAGAAGCCTGCTTTTCCACTGCTTCCAAATCTAACGGACATGCTGCGTCCTGTAATGTTTCAGTCATAGCTCTGGCCACATCTTCATTTGTCGCAATCAAATGCGCCGGTCGGCACAGTTCATGGCGTTCTGTATGCCAAAGAAAATCCAGTAGCAGCAGTTCTTTTTTATCTGGCGCCAATCTGGTACCGCGGCCCACCATCTGACAATATAAACTTCTTACTTTCGTCGGCCTTAATACAACAATACAATCAACCGCCGGGCAGTCCCAGCCTTCTGTCAAAAGCATTGAATTACAAAGTACGTTATATTTACCGGTTTCAAAATCACTCAGCACCTTTGCGCGATCATCGCTGTTACCATTTACTTCGGCAGCGCTGAAACCGATACCATTCAAAATATCCCTAAACTTTTGGCTGGTCTTGACAAGTGGTAAAAAAACTACAGTCTTTCTATCCATACAAATTTTAGCCATTTCCTCAGCAATCTGATTCAGATATGGATCGAGAGCCGTTCCCAGATCGCTGGTCTTAAAATCACCGGCCTGGGTCCCGACACCTGTCAAATCTAATTTCAGAGGAATAGTCTGAGCCTTGATAGGTGACAGATAACCTTCTTTGATAGCTTTAGGCAGCGTATATTCATAAGCAAGGCTCTCAAAACATTGCCCTAAATTACGCATATCGCCTCTGTCAGGCGTTGCAGTAACACCAAGCACCTTAGCGCTGTCAAAATGTTCCAGCACCTTCTGATAGCTATCTGAAAGTACATGATGTGCTTCGTCGACGATGATCGTATCGAAAAAATCCTTTGCAAATCCGTTTAACCGCTTCTCGCGCATCAGCGTCTGGACAGAACCTACTACCACACGATACCAACTTCCCATACAGGTATATTCAGCTTTTTCCATAGCCGATTTTAAACCTGTAGCCTGCTCGATTTTGTCACAGGCCTGCTGCAGCAGTTCAAAACGGTGCGCTAAGATCAGTACCCGGTCACCTTGTTTAACCTGTTCCTCTGTAACCTTTGCAAAGACTATAGTTTTACCGCACCCGGTCGGCAATACCAACAGGGTGCGGTTTATTCCTTTATTCCACTCGTCAAAAATAGCCTGTTTAGCTTCTTCCTGATATGGACGCAGCTGCATTAGAAAGCTCCGGGCCGAAACGCAGGAGCGGCCTGCGGTTGTCCTTGATATAAGTTTTGTTGCTGCGGTGCTGCCGCAGTAGGTGCTGTTGCCGCTGTATTTTCAGGATCATAAAAGCGTTTAATTTCGTTATACTGCTTACCATCGTGCATGCGGATACCGATCTTGGCCCTGCCCTTTCGACCAACTACCCGCGGCCAATCCATTTTCAAAGGTTCACCATGCTTTTTCAGCCCAATACCGATAAAGAAAGCTGAAATCATGCCTTCCGTCCGAGAATGTAAGAACAAGTTATGCCTGATGCGGGCTTCGCCTTCTGGTGTTTCAACTACCAAAGTTATTACAGCTTTATTGCAGGGCGGTAACTTTTCGCTGCCTTCATGACGGGCACGTTGGAACTCTAATACCTTAAATTCATAATCACCTTCCGGCAGAATGATAAAACCGGCGCTCTCCTTTTCGATAGTATCGTCCCAACCTAATTCTCTTTCTTCTACGGGTACTGCTTGTCCTAATTGTTTAAATGCCATTATTTTATTCTCCTTTATTTGTTAAATATTATTTAAACTACATTGAGTTCTCTAAACTTAAAAAGGTATCTCTCTGTTCTCTTTGATCAAAGCAAAGACATTGGGCCAGGCTCCTATCAAACAACCCTGTACAAAATCCTCTGCATAATTTTCAAAAGGTGTTCCCTCGGGATAATAGCCACGCTGGGTCACAACCTTTTGAATTTCTGCAAGCGTTACACCTTCCGACGCCATTAAATCAGCCAATGCTTTTGGCACATAACTTGGAATTACTTTTGGCGTTTGTACAGCCACTGTATCACCTGATGCTGTTACAGGGATAAGCGCCGGATCTACAGATATTAGCCCAGAAGGTGTATCTATAATTGCAGTGGCACTAGCAACCGGTGCCGCAAGCGTTTCCGGCTGCATTACAACTGGCTGTAACACAGGCTGCAAAGCTTCCGTATTGGAATAGACCAGGCAGCCACGAATACTTTTAAAATCAAAGGGCAATTCTTCCGGTAGATCCTGTCTGTTCTTCGCATCCCAGTTAGGATGATGTGTCGTATACATTACCCGCTCACCACCGGCGGCCTTGCATTTCTTCCCGTCCTTATCCTGTGCGATCACGATAGTCTTATAGTTGGCAAACAGCAGCATATCAGCCCACTCTTTGACCAACGGAGCAGTCTGCGATGAAGTCTTTTTGCCAAGCTTCAGCTCATACCGATCAAAACTTCCACCTTCATTAGGCAATTCAAACTTACGCATCTGCATATGTGCTGTTAAAACAACATTGATCCCAACCTCGATCACATCAGAAAGCAGATTCAAAAAGCGTCCAAATTCTTCCCTTACAAAAATATAGCCACTGCCATAACCAAAATCCTCGATCCCATTTTTTCCATTTTTAGCACATACATGACCCACGCAAAGCTGTTCTGCCCAGTCAATCGTATCAATAACCAATGTTTTACAGCAGGTTGGATTTTTGATAACCTCTCTAACCTCATCCAGCAACATCGTCCAAGAAGTCGGCGCCGGTAATCTGGCAACATCGTAGACATTCGTACTGCCTTCGGTATCGATAAACAGCGGATCCGGAAAATCAGCGGCAAAAGTAGTTTTGCCAATACCTTCAGGACCATAAACTACAACTTTTTGCGGCTTTACAATCAGCCCTCTAGTAATTTGAAACTTCATCAAAACTCACCTTTCTTCCATGTTTTTGCGCCTTCATCCGAAAGGCCGTTATATTCTTTAACATAACCATCTTCGATAATGACCGAACACTCTTTGCCACTGCTGACACGTGTAGCGATTACCTGCAGCTGTTCCTGTTCTAACCATTTACCAAATTCATTTAAAGTATCCTGATCCATCTGCTCCAGCTTATCCATGAGCACAAAACCACAGTTCGGATTCAATTTGCGGACAATAGCAGTAGCTACTTTAAGCTGCTCACTGCCGCTCATGTTATCCCACTTATTCCCACGATAAACCAGCTCACCATTTTCAACAGACAATTCAGGTAGCGGCAGGTCTGCACTTTCCAACAACTTTAAGCGCTGCTCTCTAATATCTTCGATCGATTTTGTCAGTTCATCATATTGCTGGCTATATTCTTCAGCTTCTATTTCAGCCTTTTCCCTGTCCATATTGGCCCTGATTTTAATATTCAGGCGATCTATGTCAGAGATATTCGCTTCCAATTCTGCCGTACTTTCATCCTGTAAATCTGCGGCCGACTTACGGACAACCGAAACTGCAGCCTCAGCTTCTTTAAGCCGGTTCTTCGCTTCGTCAAAAGCAATCTGCGCTTTAGCTAATTCTTCTTCATACTGCTGGCACATTTGCCGCTTGCGCTGGTTTTCGCCGTTCCTGGCAAGTATCGCCTGCTGCTGCCTAATTAGATCAGCTGCGGAAACGAGCTCTTTAGGAACATCCGGATATATTTCAAGCTCAGATGCATACTTTTTCTTTTGGTCAGCAATGCGTCCAACTTCATACCGCCTGTTATAAATCCTTTGTTCTTCAGCATCCAACTGGTAAAGTTTTTCACCGATCCCTATTATCTGCAAAAGAGCATTGGCCTTTTCTTTATTATTTGCATTCAAAAATTTTGGCAGATCTAAAGCAAGTTGCGCTACAAACTCATTTAAAATCTGCTGGCCGCCTTTATTTCCCTGCGGATCGATGACCTTTAAGCTGCCGTTAATACCCTTCCGCTCAACTATAAGCCCATTAGATAACTCTATATGCAGAATTGGCGGAGTAACAGATCCTTGTCGCTGCGGTTCAGAAGGTTTATATCTTTCCCCACCAAGCGCCCAGGCAATCGCATCCAGAACGCTGGTTTTACCCTGACCATTTTTACCACCGAGAATAGTCAAGCCATTCGCCGAAGGTACTAATTTTACTGCTTTAATCCTTTTGATATTTTCAAGTTCGAGACTGTTAATTTTCACTGTCATTGAAATAGCTCCTTTTCTTTTTTCAGCCACCATACAAGCGTAGGACGCTTAACTCCTATGACGCTGGCTGCCTTTCTAACCGAATACCTTGCTCCATTAAACTTTTAGCTTCCGCAATAAGCTCACGACGTTTTGCTTTTGACCTGTAATGTACTGATTCTCGTGGCATAACTTTTGCTAAAGCTGTCTCCGTATCAACGCTGTTTACTATAGCTATGTATAGAGCTGCATAATTCTCAATAGGAAAATTTAAGCCGTAATTCATTGTCAATCCTTCTATTTATGCTATAATGTAGTCAATACAGGTTGTTCATGACCAATGTATTAACCCTGAGCTGTCAGCATTGCCGTGCTGATGGCTCTTTTCTTTAATTCATTCCAGCAACCTTGCACCAGAGCCATAACCCGAAAAATACACCGGCCCAAGTCCCAATAGCAATTACCGCAATTTGATAACCTAACTCTTTCCACATCTCACCACGCCCTTTCTAAAAACATCCCAAAGATGACCAGTGATACTGCTATCAGGATCTTAGGGAAAATTTCACTCTCAGCAAAAAAGTACCAAATATAAATCCCTAGTGTTTTCACGGTGTTTCCTCCCCCCAGCACGACTTTTGTTCCTCTCTGCAGCATCGACTATAGCCGTCAGATAAGCTAAGTCATCAAAGGAATAACCATTATTGTCCAACTCGAGTTCTAAACATTCTATGCCGCTATTAAAAGACCTTAGGGATTCAATTAAATCATCTAAAATATGAGCTGGAATTTTACCAGAAACAGCCTGAATCGCTTTAGCGTATGAGTTTAAGCCCTTTATCTGTGTAGATCTGTCTGATATCAAATTAAATATTTCCGTAGGCAGTTGTTCCGGCATTAGCTATTTCACCTCCTTTCGCATCAAATTCAATTGATCTAAATACCCGCCGCCATCACGGCGTTTATGCTTAGAAATAACAATTGGGCATTTTAATTTTTGTAACTTTTTTGTCGAAGTTCGATTTGTTCATTAAAATAACGATCAGCGCCTTCGACTTCAATTTTATGCCGCTGTCCTATCTTAACTGCCGGAAGTGTTCCATCTCGGCACATTGCATAAACGGTAGAATATGCAAGTCCACGAGAATTGGCATATTCTTTAATTCCTGAAAACTTCATGAACTCATTCTCCTTTTCTTTTATTGCATTTATGCAACAAATCAATCAAAAAAAATTGTGCTAGGTTCTTTCAACTTTAGTATTTTGCTCATTGAGGCAGCTTCATCTACTGAAATTTTACAGCGTCCATTAAGTTTTGCATTTACACTTTTGGTCGTCAGGCCAAGTTTTTTAGCCAGTTCCCTCTGCGTTATGCCTTTTTCAGCTAGAGCACCGCGTAGCTTTGCTAAGTTCATCTAATATCACTTCCTTTGCTCCCCTTCGTCGCATTTATGCTACAAGGTTATGATAACAGCACATAATTCAAAAGTCAAGCACAAATGCAACGTTTTTTATATTTTTGTTTTACTTTCCGTTGCATTTATGTTATTATTGGTTTAAGCAGCAAAGAGAGGTTTTTACAATGAGCGAAAAAGAATTAACAGAACTAATTGAAAAAATTAAACTTCGGCGATTGGAACTTGGTCTATCCTATCAGGAACTTTCGGATTTAACAGGCATCAACAAATCTACTCTTCAAAGATACGAAACCGGATTCATCAAAAAAGTTCCTATAAACCAAGTTCAAATAATTGCGAAAGCTCTAAATGTAACTCCAGGTTATCTAATGGGGTGGGAAAATAATAAAGAAAACCAAACCTATTACCTCAATCCTGAAGCAGCAAAAATGGCACAGGAAATTTATGATAATCCTCAATACAAAGTGTTATTTGACGCTACCAAAAAACTAAAACCCGAAAGCATTAAAGAAGTTATGAAATTTATTGATTACCAAAAAGCCAAAGAGGAAGGCGATCTCAATGAGTAGAACTATCTTATATGACTTGCCTCACGACGTTCGAGGCTTTGTTAGAGAAGATATTGATGGAGAGGCAATTTTCATCTTGAATGCCCGCTTAACGAGGGAATCTAACATGAAAACTTACCTGCATGAGCAGGAGCATTATGAAAAAGATTGTGGTAAGAACCTTTGTGTTGACGAAATAGAAGCACAAAGGCATAAATAAATTTTAGGAGTAGTTTTTGATGATTATAACTAAATGGGACGATTGGAATTTACATATGCACATATCGCCAGATCAAGTACGCCGTTGGGATGGACGACAAAACGGAGTTAATCCTAATACATTCAAAGGTCGAATTGATAGAGCTAATCTTAGTGGCATTACCGAAGAAGGTTATAAAACAACTTTAATTTCTTGTACTTGTGAAGATTTTCAAAGCCGAAGCTTGCCCTGCGGACATATTTATAGGCTTGCACGGGAACTAAAAATACTACAAACGCCTAATATAAAAAGATCTCTTGAGTTACTGGCTACATTTAAAAACGGCTTTGCAGAAGGTTGGGCTTTTGGGGTTGGAGAGTTTCACAGAGATTATTTAGATATTAAATATACTACTTATAAAGACAATGGCCAAACTTATAAAACATGGACCCAGGGCGCCGAATATCAATTTGATGTAGGTGTAATATTTTATAATAACAATCCAGAAATTTATAGAAAAGATATTTGGGCTAATGTAGGCAAGCATGCAACTATAGCATTACAAGTCCATAGCTCCACAAATAATAAATGGACCTATCTGCCTTCATACATCCCATCACCAACAGAAACTACATTCCGTATAGAATCAAAATATACGTATGGGAGTATATGCTTTGATGTATTTACTTACAATCATTGTAAAGCCATTAAATTAACGCAATACTATGCTCATGCAGATGAATTTTTAAAACTTTTAAAATATGGGCACTGTTTGGGAATAAAGGATCAAGAACAAATTTTTATAGATTTACGGGACTATTTAAAATAGTATAATTTTGTACCTTTTAGGTGGTGTTTATAATGACTTTCGGTAATTGGGATGCCTCTATCCACAGTAAAATAGACCAAATTAAACGCATCAATACTGCGAAGCAAATAAAGAACAAGAATATAGTGAGCATTGATGCGCAACGCCAAACTGCTAAAATTTCAGGCTCTAGCGGAGAACTTTACGAAGTTACACTCAACCACTGTACTTGTTTTGATTTTAATGCCCAGCGCGGTCCCTGCAAGCATATCTACAAATTAGCAGCAGAGTTGGGCCTTTTACCACCACTTCCTATGTTTAATGCGGAAAAGGCCGAAACTTTTAAACAGAGTATCCCTGCAGAAGTCGACCGCTTTAAACAACAATATCTTGCCGGCGCCATTTCTGCAGATAAGTTTATAAAAATAGTAAACGCATTAAACAGCAAATGAGAAAAAAGACCGCCGGTGCGCCAACACCGAACGGTCAACGTAATTGCCCCACTTCGTCGCAAGCGAGCTGATTACTATAGATATTATAGCACATCAGCTCTGCTACTGCATACTCAAATTACAGTAAAGGAGCTGATTTTTTATGCCAAAACGTAACAGAAATGGCGCTGGAAGCATTGTTTATGAACCAAAGCGAAAGAAATACAGAGCCTATATCACGGATGCTTTAGGTAAAAGAATATCCAAACGTTTCGACAGTTCTGACGAAGCTGATATGTGGCTTTCCCAAATAAAATTAGATCTATACAACAATACCTATATTCCTAAATCTAACATAACTGTAGGTGAGTGGGTCCTTGAATATCTGAGCACTTACTGTGCACCAAATATAAGAGCAAAAACCTTAATTCGGTATATGCAAACGGCTCGACATCTTGAACCCATCTCCGGCATATTACTTCAGGAATTAGATGCTAGGCAGGTACAATATTTCTATAATAATCTTCCTAAAATGTCAGATAGCAGCAAAAACAAAATACATAAACTGTTGAAAGCAGCTATAACTAAAGCACATATACTAGAGCTAGTAAAAAGAATATTATGAATGCCATACCAGCGCCTAAAGTATCGAAACCCAAAATAGAAATATTCAAAAGAGAAGAACTGCAAGCAATATCAGACGTATTAAAAACTAATTCCACTTATAGAAGGTATTATTTATTATTTTTATTAACAATCAACACCGGCATGAGACTTGGAGAAGTTTTAGGACTAAAACGAAAATGCGTATTTGATGATTATGTTGTGATCAACAACAGCCTGCAAGATATAAATGGTAAAATGGTCGATACACCGCCAAAAACGGCCGCTGGAGAAAGAGAAATCACAATCACGAGGGATTTATCCTCTGACCTAAAAAAACGTTTTAACAGTGGGAAAATCGTTTCTTTTGATGGCTATATTTTTCAAAGCAAAAATGGAACTCCATTACGACCTAACCAAATCGAAAGAGCCTGGAAAAGTATTTTATTATTAGCTTCAGTACCGCATAAAAAATTTCACGTACTTCGTCATACGCATGCAACACAATTATTGGCGAACGGTGTACCACTTTTGGAAGTATCTAAACGATTGGGACATAGCAGAGCCAGCCACACTTTAGATCTTTATGGTCATTCTATTCCAGGTTACGATGCTTCTTTGCCGAATAAAATCTCAAAAATTTTCAATTTATAAGTTGGGTGCAATTGTGGGTGCAATTGCTGAAATTTATGTTAGGAAAATGGCATTCTACCGTAATGAAAAAATAAGCTATAAAGCCACTTAATCCTTTACAGAATGCTGTATTACAGGCTTTTTCTCGTAGTTCTCCGGAGCCGTGTGCGGTGGTTCGATTCCACTCGGGCGTACCAATGCAAAAGACAGATGCAGACTTGTTCTGCGTCTTTTTTATTTTGCATAAATCATAAAGAACGAAATATAATACTTCGTTTATTCTGGTCATATAAAACCCTGCTGCAAATTACAGCAGGGTTTATTTTCAAACGTTATATTCATATTTTTGAATCGAACCGACAGAAAAATGCACCAAATAATCAGGATAACCATCGACAGGGATCCAAAAAGAAACTACGTCACCTAATTTACCGACTTTTTTACGATAACTGGCTTCACCATTCTTCCACGCTTCTTCTGCCCTGCAGCCCTTGTGCTGTTCTAACGGCTCAACTAAAGCACACTTGTTGCCCTCTATGCGTCCTGTACTGGGTGCGACTTTATTGGCAGCAATAATATTACGCTTTTTATCAATAAGCATTGCCGACTCCGGATAATTATCCCACATCAAATGAAACGCTTTAATTACCTCTGCCTTTTCCATACCTCCAGCTCCTTTACCTTGTCTTTCTCTGCTTTCATATTACCACAAAAAAATGACTTCTGCCAGAAGTCAAAAATATCCCACAGCTTAAGCTGCGGGATATTTTTTATTCACTATATTCAGGTTCACCAATAATATCAATTCTTTTTTTCCGGGAACGCACTTTTTCCCAATATGTAAAATAAGCTTTTGTTTCTGCCACAACTACTCCACTCAATCCCAGCAAAGCAATCAGATTCGGAATCGCCATTAAACCGTTAACGATATCAGCCAAAACCCAAATCGTTTCCAGCTTTAAAAAAGCACCGGACGCCACAAGACCAATGAAGACTAAACGATAAGGCATGATACTTTTCGTGCCAAAAAGGTATTCAATGCAGCGTTCACCGTAATAATTCCAACCCAAAATAGTAGTAAAAGCAAATAACACTAAACCTATCATCAATAAATATTTTGCCATTGCAGGGAAAGCCATTGCAAAAGCAGATTGAGTCATAGCCGCACCATTCAAATCGCCTGTCCAAACTCCGGAAACCACCAGAACCAAACCTGTCATTGTGCAAATAATGATCGTATCGATAAAAGTTCCCGTCATTGATACCAGCCCCTGCTCAGCAGGCCATTTTGTTTTTGCCGCCGCTGCCACGATCGGAGCACTGCCTAAACCGGCTTCGTTAGAAAAAATACCGCGCGCAATACCACTGCGCATCGCCAGCATAACAGTAGCACCCAAAAATCCACCAGCTGCCGCCGTAGGATTAAAAGCACTTTCAATGATAAGAGCAAATGCTGCAGGTACCTGATCTGCAAATACGATCAGTACTGCCGCTGTAGTAAGCATATAAACTAACGCCATAAATGGCACTATTTTTCCTGCTACCATCGCGATAGATTTCAAGCCGCCGATAGTTACGATTGCCACCAAAACAGTCAGAATAGCTGCCGTATACATGACCGGGATCCCTATGGAAAGATTAGTGATCTCAACGATAGCATTGACCTGTGTAAAAGTACCGCTGCCTAAACAGGCAACCATCACTCCGAATACCGAAAACATAACTGCCAGAGGTTTATATTTTTTACCAAGTCCCTGTTCAATATAATGCATCGGTCCGCCGGAAATATTGCCGTTGGCATCAACCGTTCTGTATTTCACTGCTAAAACACCTTCGGCATATTTAGTTGCCATACCGAAAAAAGCCGCCATCCACATCCAGAACAACGCTCCGGGACCACCTGCCTTGATCGCTGTAGCAACACCTACGATATTACCTGTACCAACAGTAGCTGCCAACGCCGTACACAAGGCTTTAAAGCTATTGATATCGCCGTTGCCTGTATTTCTTGCAGTAAAAATCAATTTCAATGCGGTTGGCAGCTTTATGACCTGTAATAAACCTAATCTTACAGTCAGTAAAATACCTGTGCCAATAAGCAAAACCATTAACGGCGGTCCCCACACAAAACTATTGATAGTGTTTAAAATATCCATCATTATCCTAGCTCAACCCCTCAAATAAATTAATTTTATTTCGTTGGTATTCCACGAAAATATTAACTAACAATATCTAACAACGTTTTCTATTGTAACACAATCGGAACTTTTTTCAAGCATTTAGGCAATTGTATACAAGTATTCTTCTTATTTCACCCGCATTTGTGTATACAGTATGCAATTAGTATTAAAAATAAAGAACAAAAAAGCGCACTTTTAGTGCGCTTTTTTGTTCTTTAGGAGTTATTTGAAAAATGTAAAGCAAAACTCACTTTTCCAATCAGTGGAAGCCAATATACAAAGCATCTGAGTTGCATCTTAAAAGCTTCACTTCAATCTAGATTTTAAATAACCTGTTTTTTCAGTACTTTCAGAATATCCAATAATTCTTCTGCGGTATATTTGTCTTCTACCTCTTGAGGTTTAACCTCAGTATTCAAAGTTAAGCCTAAAAGTGCATCAACGCCACAGCTGAAATAATGTGAAAGTCTTAACAAAACTTTCAAATTAACACTCACACGCCCATGTTCCAGATTACTCATATGTGTTTGAGAAATACCAAGTTTTTTCGCAAGCTCTGATTGGGTAACACCTTTACGGATACGCATGATCTTGATGTTTTGTCCGATTTTTACAAAATTGGGTTCTACGCTCATAACTGCCATCTCCTCCCTGAACTGTATAAAATATAATCCCAGAAAATTTTAGAACTATATTTTTATAAAAGCTAAACATCAGGATAAAACCATTTGTTTGCTAGCTTTTCAAAATTAAACCGGTATGCAGATAAACATACCAGAAAATTATTCTGATCTTACTTAAATATCCTTATCTGTCAGCAAAATACCTGCATCAACATTCAGGACTTGCGCAATCTGCAGCAAAACTGGTACGCTGCACTGCGCTTTCCCTGTTTCTATTTTCGACAGATACGAGCGTGAGATTCCTGCCTCATCAGCTAATTCTACCTGACTTATATTTTTCATTTGTCTGTAATATTGAATTTTTAACCCTAATTGTTTAAATTTTGTCGAAAACATTTAAATCTCCATTTCCATACTAATCCAAGATGTTAATTATTTATCCCTTCTTTGCTATTCTTTATACTTTATTAATATTATTATCACATTTTATTAATATTTAGGTGTTCAGAAATAGTTAACATATGTGTTCTTTAGTGCACAGAAATAAATAAATTATATCTTTTTTATTTTATGTGTTAATTTTTTCAACTTTCATTAATTTATATCAATAAACATTTTACATTATTTAAATGCTATTCAAAAAATTACTTCATATTATGTATTCAATATTGCATTTATAATTATCAGAATAATCTGCAATAATTTTTTTGATATTTTACATACATTATACAATTCATTATATTTAAATTTATTTCTAACAAAAGTATTCTTGCTGCATTGGTTATATATTATCATAATAGATATGTTTTTGTCTTAAGTTTAAGTTTCAAAATTACTTTTTATATTATTTTTATTTCTTTTTATTATTTATTTTATTTTTACATTCAATACTATCTTTTGAAATATTATATCTTTATTTACATAAAAAAGAAAAGCCTCCATTTTTTTATGGAGGTTCAGTAATATATACATATTATATAGACAATAAGTCAAAAGTTTTTATTCTACTGCTTTTACTGAGCATTTAACTTTTACCACTGTTTTTAAGTATCTTAAACGGTTAGCAAATCATCTAAACTACACTTAAAAAAACCGGTAAGCTTATACAACATTTTCAGGCTTATTTTAACTTTACCATTTTCTATATTACACAAATGAGCTGCGGATACTCCTAAAAGCTTAGCCAATTTAGCCTGACTGATACCTTGACGTATCCTTTTAATTTTTATATTAATACCTATCGTTTTATAATCAGGTTCTTCCACTTTCTTACACCTCTTTACTTTTTCTTAACTTAATAACTGCTCCCATCTGTCAACAGTTCCCCTGGATCAATCTCGAGTACTTTTGCGATCTGTATCAAAACAGCCAGACTGTAACGCACTTTTCCTGTTTCAATTTTAGAAAGATATGAACAGGAGATACCAGCCTTTTCCGCTACTTCCATCTGTTTCAATGCCTTTCTTTTTCTGTAATAGGCTATTTTCAATCCTATTTTTTTGAATTTCTTGCTAAACATAATTTCACCAACCACACTTTTATTCTTCTGTAATATTAATTACATCAATTTTATTATATCCAGCTATTCATTTTTATGTTTTCAATAATAGTTCAAATATGTGCACTATAATACATAATCGCGTTAACATTATTTGAAAAATCCCTGTCATTTATGTCATAAAAGTATTTCGCTTGATCAGACAATAAAAAAAGCCCTGCTTCAGCAGGGCTAAAATATCAGTCTTTTATTCTAATTTAAAATTAAAAATATCTGCAACCTGGCTAACAGGAATGATAAACTCGATCGTTCCGGCAGCATACGGAGCAACAGCATAAGGAGGATATACTATAACAAGATCAGCATTATCCGTAATATAAAAATTTTCTGTTCCGTTCACTTCTACTTTTTTATCAAAAAATCCCTTTAACTGCTGTTCGTCTGCCACCTGTTTTGCAACAATGGTATTCAAACGCGGCAGATAATTGCTGCCAGCTTTAAACATATCGCCTAAACTCAGTAATTTACCGTTTTTTAAATTTACGTTGATCGTATCCAAATATGTATTCGGATGGGCACCACCCAAATAATCCATATAAGTTTGTTCTAAAGAAAGTAACTCTTCACTGTTAAAACGCACTTGATATCTGCCGTCAAACGTATACTGTTTGACATGAGAACCGGCTTTATGAGCTGCCTGCGCCTGATTTTGCAGTTGACGATTGATAAAGCCTGCTATATCAGTCACAAACTCACGGCTCGCCTTCGCACCACCGTAACCGTCAAACTCAGGATAGTAATTTTCCTGCAAACTCAGTCCATTACTTCCTCCGGGCAAATAAGCATACAACTTTTTCACAATATTAAAATCAATTGCCATATTCACTTTGTCATCAACTTCTGCACCGCCTACGGCGCCTTTCACAACAGGGATATTAACTGTTACTCCGCCAGAACGTATTTTTTGATCAGTAATCTGAGGTTCTGCAGCCCATGCTGAAACAGCTATCCCCAAAGCCATGACTCCTGCCACACCAGCAGTTATAAATTTCCGCGACATCTTCATCTGTTGCACCTCCAAGAATAATTATATTATTAGTATAACATTATTAAATGTCAAAAGAATGTCTTTTCAAAAAAAATCCCCCGATTAAACGGGGGATTTTCATCTTTTATTCTAAGATACGCATTCTATCCGAACCGGATATAACTTCTTTTTCATCAGGCTCAGCTGTTTTAGCGCCAAACGGCATTTGCGCAATCAAACGATACTGATCTGGGATATTGAATACTTCTTTTACTTCCGCATCAATAATTGGGTTATAATGCTGCAGATTGGCACCTAACCCTTCCTCTTCTAAAGCTGTCCAGATAGCAAACTGCAGCATGCCGTTAGCCTGATCTGCCCAAGTTTTAAAATTTGCCGCATAAGTAGGAAAATTACTGGCAAAAGTTTCTGTAATGCCTTCATCATCAAAATACAAAATAGTACCATACCCTGCTGCAAAACTATTGATTTTAGCTTCAGTAGGCGCAAATTTTTCAGCCGGTACACGTTCACGCAAAGTTCTCATAACAATATCCCAAAAATTTTTATGAGCCTGCTCAAACAATACTAGAACACGGGCGCTCTGACAATTAAAGGCCGAAGGAACATCCTCCAACAGCATTTCTATCAGTGCTACAATTTTATTTTTGGGAATCGGAGAAGTGTTGGTAATACTGTAAACGCTGCGGCGTTCATGAATACTGGAAAGAAAAGTTTTTTCATAATTATGCCTCCTTACTATAAATACTCTTTTATTGCTAATTTGACTTTACTACAAAGCCAGGAGAAATGCAAATTATCAAAAAAACCTCTTTAAGGGCTTCCCTGCTGGTTTGTTACTTTTGTAAAACATTATGAAAGCAATTATTCCTAAAAATCAAATAAAAAAAGCATATCCAAGTTTCTTGGATATGCCTGATTTCTGGTGGGCGCTGACGGGATCGAACCGCCGACATTCTGCTTGTAAGGCAGACGCTCTCCCAGCTGAGCTAAGCGCCCGAATGGTGACCGGTGGGGGAATCGAACCCCCGATACCGCCGTGAAAGGGCGGTGTCTTAACCGCTTGACCAACCGGCCAGTTGGCTCCCCGAGTAGGACTCGAACCTACAACAACTCGGTTAACAGCCGAGTGCTCTACCGATTGAGCTATCGGGGAAGGTCACTGACGTTTCTCAACGTCACAAGTGGTATTATATGGCAATTTTGTAATCTTGTCAACACTTTTTTTGAAAATTTTACTGATTTTTATGTTTAATCTTGACAACTATTTTTTGCACTTCTTGCATTCCATTCTTGGTACTGCAGCCAGGCCGATGTAATTCCCACGGAAAAAATACAGCAAAATCACCAGTCTGCAAAACTACGTGATCCTTCTCCTCTATTTCTTCGTAAAAAAGCAGATCACTTTCATCTGCATGATCTTCCACAACAATATGTTCAGTTCTTCTGGGTGTAAAATAAATTATTTCCTCCCCTGCACCTAAATACTGGACATCAATATACTGATTATGAGCTTCGGGCTTTTTATTTATTTTATCTTCTGTCGCATAGGTATTAATTCTTACAAATACATCCCTGCCATCTATTTCATATTCACCGTTCTTTACTTCGGCAAAGTTTGTTTCTTTTATATATTGTAAAGCTTTCTGTAAACCCTCTGATACATATGGCAGTATTTTTTCTATATCTTGCTTATTTCCGCAGATCATTATAAAAGCCTCCTTATTAAATTCAGTATTGCTTTATTCGACATTTCCATGTAAAATCCTGTTTTCTGCTTTGACAAACTACTATTAGTTACGTTAAAATTGTAACATATATTTTGATGAAAGAGGTTTAGTATGAGCTATTTGAATGTTACTAATGTTTCCCATACTTTTGGCGGCCGCCAGATCTTGGAAAATGTTTCTTTTAAATTACTGCGCGGCGAGCATGTCGGTCTCGTCGGTGCCAACGGCGAAGGTAAATCGACCTTCCTTAATATCGTTACCGGCCATTTACTGCCGGATGAAGGCAAGGTAGAATGGCCCGGACGCGTTACTGTTGGTTACTTAGACCAGCAAAGTACACTAGAGGCCGGTAAAACTATCCGCGAGGTCCTGCGCACTGCTTTCAATGATATGTACGAAGCAGAAAAACAGATGCTGGAACTTTACGACAAAATGGCTGAAGCTGCACCTGAAGAAATAGATAAAATGATGAATACTGTAGGAGAGATCCAGACAGAGCTCGAACACAGTGGTTTCTATTCATTAGATACTAAAATCGAAGAAGTGGCTAACGGTCTCGGCTTAAGCAGTATCGGGCTTGACAGAGATGTCAGCGAACTTTCCGGCGGTCAGCGCAGTAAGGTTTTGCTTACCAAGCTGCTTTTGCAGAACTCTTCCATTTTGTTATTAGATGAACCTACCAACTATTTAGACGTTGAGCATATCGAATGGCTGACAAGGTTTTTACAAAACTATGAGCATGCCTTCATTCTTATTTCTCACGACATAGCCTTCCTCAATCAGGTAGTCAACGTTATCTACCATTTGGAAAACTGTGAACTGACCCGCTATACCGGCAACTATGACAAATTCCAGGAAATGTACGCTATTTATAAAGCCCAGCGTGAAAGTGCTTATGAACGTCAGCAGCAGGAAATTGCCAAACTGGAAGATTTTGTCGCCCGCAATAAAGCACGCGTCGCTACTACTAATATGGCTAAAAGCCGGCAGCGCAAGCTTGATAAAATGGAAATCATTGAAAAACCACGTGAAAAACTTAAACCAACCTTTAAATTTACAGAAGCAAGGACTCCAAGCCGTTTCATAGTTGAAGCTAAAAACTTAGTTTTAGGCTATGATACACCGCTTACTCGTCCTGTAAGCTTCAATCTTGAACGCGGTCAGAAAATAGCTCTCCGCGGTGTAAACGGACTAGGCAAAACGACCCTTTTAAAAACTATTTTAGGACTGATACCGCCAGTGTCAGGCTCTGTAGAACTGGGTGAATTTTTAGAACCTGGTTATTTTGAGCAGGAAGAACGCACTAAAAACGAAAATACAGCTTTAGAAGACGTATGGAACGAATATCCCGGTCTTACCAATTATGAAGTCCGAGCCGCTTTAGCGGGCTGTGGTTTAACTAACGAACATATTACCAGCAAAGTTTTTGTTTTGAGCGGCGGCGAAGCAGCTAAGGTCCGTTTATGCAAGCTGATGCTTCGTGATATCAATTGGCTTGTTTTAGACGAACCAACAAACCATCTGGACGTTGACGCAAAGGAAGAACTTAAACGCGCGCTGATCTCATTTAAAGGAAGTATCCTTCTGGTTTCGCATGAACCTGAATTTTATGAAGATTGGGTAACTTCAGTTTGGAACATCGAAGATTGGACTACAAAAATAATTTAAAAACAAAAATCCTCAACCAAAATTGGTTGAGGATTTTTATTTTTGATTAACCAAGCAGTGACGCCACATCTTTTTCAAGCTGCATCGGCGCCGCTACTAACGGCATATTTTCATTATGCCACTTCAAGCTTGCCATCGCAGAGACATTTTTGCCGCGTTTACATAAAATACGTTTACCACGTTTTTTACCCTCATGATAAAGAAACCGCACTTCAGGCGAATCCTTAAAAAGATTTTCTTTTATCCAGCGTTCACCTTCATAAGCTCCACCGAACGGTGCAGCAAAAAACAGTATCCAGGGACGATCGCCGCCATTCCAGTTATGAGGTGTTAACGCCAGGTTATAGTTTGTTAAATACTCCGCTTCAGCAGCATCATCAAAATTGGCCCAGGCCATATAAAACAACGGGCTGCCTTTTTCTGACATTCCCAGTACATACTGCTTATTGGCGATCGCCGGAAAGATTTGCGAAGCCATCATATGCAGCGGCATCGTCTCATGTTGTTTAGAATGCATCATCAGCCAGGTAATATTACCTAAAATATATGCTGTGCTATAATGTTCATCCTGTAAAGACGGTGCTATAAATTTAATTTTTCCTTGAATTTTATCCATGATCCGAGTTCTCCTTTGGTCGTCTTTCCTCCACCAAATCCCCTATGCAATATTCTGCATCATTTAAACAGTTTTAGAATTCCCATCTAATACCTGTATTTACCTGCCATTCCTTTTTCGTGTCGCCGCCAAAGCTGCGTTCAATATCACCATAGAAATGGGTATTACGACTTAACTGAACCTGTGCGCCCATACCAAATTCATACCAGGTATCGCCATTATCATAACGTTTACGCAGGTTTTCGCCGTTAGCAGCAACCATCGATACATCACGGTCACCGTCAAATTCGTGGAAAGCTCCCAGTTTAAAATAATAGCTGCTTTCCGGGCTGATCTTCCGTCCAACTTCAAAACCGATACGGCCAATAGCACTGGTTAAACCATCTACATCGATCTTGGTTCCTCGTTCGGTCGTAAAATCAACACTATTCATTCTGCCTAAAGTAATTTGTGCCTGCGGTGTAAAGAACCAGCCTTTTTCGTAATTCTTCTGCCTGCCATACTCAAAGCTGATACTGTAAGCAGCATTGTCATAATCACTGCGTTCAGCATATTCGCCATAAGTATTCATCTTGTGATCCAAGTGTCCAGCACGCAGCACTATATCTGTATAATGGCCTTTATTGCCAAACCATGTCGTATATAAACCGAGAGCAGTCAGGCCTGTTTCACCCTTGCCTGCCGTATAGCTTAATTTACCTTCGCTGCGTTCCAATACGATACCATTAGTACGCTGACCATTTTTCTCGTCATATCTGGTCTTATCATAACCCAACTGATAGGTATGGTATTTATCAGTATAGCTCTGACCTTTCAATTTACCATGATACATACGAGCCCAGACACCGTCTGTTCCATGTTCACCACTGCGAATATCGCCTAAACGTTTACGTAAAGTGTCATTAGTAGCTCTCCACAAGCTGTAATCACTGGCAAAACCATCGTTGATGGTTTCAGTATTGCCATTTTCCTTCTTTTCAATTTTTGTCAGATACCACTCATTCGCACTTTCACCTAAAGTATCCCCGCGCTCAACAGTCGGCAATACATCCCATAATCCACCGGTATCCATATATTCGCCAACGAAAGAAGCATTACTGCTGTTATCTGTGATCAAATGCAGTTTCTTTTCACCTGAAACCTCGCCATTGATCAAACTCAGGTCATTAACATGCACATAATGTGTGCTGCCGGTTTCCGAAGAATTGATTACCAGTTTATCGCCATTGGCTTCACTGTCCAGTTCAGTATTGAATTTGAACACACCGCCGCTGCCGCTCAGATCATCAACAGTCACAACGGTATTCATACCAGCTTCATGACTGAGATTGACCATACTGCCGCCGCTGACATGTAAACTGCTCACTTCAGAACTGCTGGTAACATGCCAGTAACTGTTATTTTTCAAATTCAAATTAATCGTTCCGCTGTTTGCAAGTGCGGTACTGCCAGTAAACACAGAATTATTATCCATGTCCAAATCAATGGAACCGCTGTTATCAGCATACATATTGCCGGTAATATTAAAAGTAGAATTACCAGCCGTACCTGTTATAGTTCCCTTATCGGCATAAATAGCGTAGCCATCATTGTCATTATTATCTATAGTAGCGCCGCCTAAAAATTCTATGCTGCCGGTTGCAGCATTTACATATGCACCATGAGATCCGCTGCCTTCAACAGAAATATTCAAACCGTCGCCTGCTTCAATAACACCTCTTTGTGCCAGCAAGCCATGTGAAGCATCGCCTTCAGTTGTAATACCAACATTATCATCTAAAGATAAAACCGAACCTGTCATGTTTGCAAATACACCATGGGAGCCATCACCAGCTGTAGCAATAGTAGAACCGGCGCCAATTTCAACAGCACCGTTTGCGACACTTCCTTTTGCCGAAGTATCAGCATAAGCAGCAACACCATGAGAACCATCACCCAGCGTAGTCATCTCCGCGCCTTCTTCAATAACGATCTTGCCATTATTGGAAGCCATCATTACGGTATGAGAACCATCACCTGCCGTAGACAAAACCGCGCCTTTACCAATATTGATTTTAGACCCGCCTGTCGGATTAGTTGTAGACCTGCCCTGTGCCGCATAAACCGCATGCGAACTTTCACCCAGTGTTCCGGCCGTTAACCCATCACCAATATTTATTGTAGCATGGAAATTTGCACGCACAGCATGGGCTCCGTCAGAAGTATCACCATTGGAATACTTCAATTCCCCATTATACAAAGTATTGATTGTAGCATTATCCCCAATGTTGAGGACTGTAGAACCGTTGATGTTCAAACCATCGGCACTGTTACCGCTGACAGTTATTGTCAAATCGTTACCAATATTAATCGTACCAGTAGCATTCTGCCAGTCAGAATTACCGCTCGGATTTGAACGGATTCCGTCACCAGCTTCACCTGTAGTAGTAATTGTCAAACGATTTCCCGCCGAAGTAACTGTTGCTGAATTGGTAACATTCGTATAAATACCAAAAGCATGTCCTACTAAACTCGGATACGCATTAGCAGAAGCTTCAATCGTAACATCATCACCGACAGATTCTCCACCATACATCGAACCTCTAGCTGCCTCTGCAACACCGAATAAAGGCATTGAACTTATAGCTAAAGCTATAGCCAAATGCAAAGTCTTCTTATTTTTCATTGCAACCCTCTCCTTTATTGAGTTTTAAAATTTATAATTTTTATATATTAAAATCGCTCCCCAACGACTTTAAATATATTAAAAATCACTTTACTAAAATTTATTTATTTCCTTTTAAAGCATCTACCTTCTTTAAGTTTATAAAATTATATTCCAGCAATGTAATATTAATTGTTAAAAACTGATTTGTCAATATTTTAGGAATATTTTTGCATTTTAGTTACATTTTATTCACATTATAATGATTTTCTCTTATTATTATTTTTTAACTTTTAGTTATTTCATCTGGTATTTATTTAATAATAATCAATCTTTTACAGATAATGCAACTATCGTTAACTACCCGCTTAACAAGCCGCATTTCCTTAAACAGCCAATTTAATTCACCATTTAAATCTTATTTTAAATAAAAAAAGCAGCCTATTTTACAGAACAAAATATTTGTCTTGTAAAATAAGCTGCCGAAGTATATTAATCTTTAAAATTATTAATTTTTATTCACTATTGTCCGTTTTTATATTTTTGTATAATTTTACATTTTTCTTTCTTTAATAGGCTCTATTCTTTATCGAATGATTATTTAGTATTATTTTTTATCCAGTTAATAACTATGTATTTTTATTATAACAAAGCATCTTCCCATAAAATGCTTAATCATTATAATTTCCCAGATATCTATCAACAGAAAAATAACTGCTGTTACTACAAATGCTCTCCCGTGTATTCATACAAACATCTACTATCCAAATATATATATTTGGATTTCTAAAACACCAAATAAAAACCGCAGTTCATAAAAATGGACTGCGGTTTTATTTAGTATCTTTTTATTCCCACTCAATCGTTGCAGGCGGTTTAGATGTAATATCGTAAACAATGCGGTTAACGCCTTGCACTTCATTGACAATACGTCTGGAAATAATATCCAGAACACTGAAAGGAATATGCGCCCAATCAGAGGTCATACCATCACTGCTGGTTACAGCACGCAGTGCAACGGTATGCGAATATGTCCGTCCATCCCCCATAACGCCTACAGAACGGATATTGGGCAGACACGCAAAATACTGCCATATTTTGCGCTCTAAACCAGCTTTAGCAATTTCTTCTCGAAAGATAGCATCAGCTTCACGAGTTATTTCTAATTTCTCCTGAGTAACTTCCCCTAGCACACGGATAGCTAAACCAGGTCCAGGAAATGGCTGACGCCAGACTAAGGCAGAAGGTATTCCCAATTCTTCTCCGACAGCACGAACTTCGTCTTTAAACAGTTCGCGCAGCGGTTCAATCAAAGCCAACCGCATATCCTCCGGCAAGCCGCCAACATTATGGTGGCTTTTGATTGTCGCTGAAGTACTGGTACCGCTTTCGACAACATCAGGATAAATAGTTCCCTGCACCAGAAAATCTACCTTGCCCAGTTTATTAGATTCTTCTTCAAAAACACGAATAAATTCTTCACCGATGATCTTACGCTTCGTTTCAGGATCAGACACACCTGCCAACCGGCCAAGAAAGCGCTCCGCTGCATTGACGCGGATCAGATTCATATCAAATTGTTCTTTAAAAACCGTTTCGACCTGATCGCCTTCATCTTTACGCAGCAGGCCGTGATCTACAAAAACACAGGTCAGCTGCTTACCCACTGCTTTATGTACTAATACTGCCGCAACGGAAGAATCAACCCCGCCGGACAATGCACAGAGAACTTTTTTATCGCCAACGGCCTCTTTAATCTCGGCAATTTTACGCTGTGCAAAACTGCTCATAGTCCAGTCACCTTTAACTCCGCAGACGTCAAACAGGAAATTAGAAATCATCTTACGTCCAAATGGTGTATGCTCCACTTCAGGATGGAACTGCACTCCATATAATTTACGCAAATCATTAGCCATTCCGGCTACAGGACATTCACTTGTATCAGCAGTTACTACAAATCCCTCTGGGACCTCTGACACATAATCAGTGTGGCTCATCCAGGAAATATTGTGCTCTTCGATATCCTTAAAAAGAATATTATTTTTATCGAGTTTTACAGCCGTTTTCCCGTACTCACGCACATCAGCGCTTTCAACTCTGCCTCCCAGCGTCTGAGTCATCAGCTGATGTCCATAGCAAATACCAAGTACAGGTACGCCTAGTTCAAATACGCCAGGATCGATCTTAGGAGTATCATCACCATAAACACTATTAGGCCCGCCTGTAAAGATGATCCCTTTAGGGTTTTTAGCTTTGATTTGTTCTAAAGTGTAGGTATAGGGAACTATTTCACAGTAAACGCCGCATTCCCTTACACGCCTGGCGATCAATTGGTTATACTGACCGCCGAAATCGATAACTAAGATCATTTCATGGTTACCTGTTTGCATATTGCTGTAAGCCTCCTCAAAATAATTTAACTAATAATGTATAATATAATATCATACAATAATCACGCTGAAATTGCAATGCAAAAGGCCCCGTACAATAAGTACGGGGCCTTGACTTTCAATGTACAGATGTAAATTTATTACATCATACCCGGCATTCCGCCACCCATCGGCATACCACCCATAGGAGCAGCGCCTTCTTTTGCAGGTTTATCAGCAACAACAGATTCAGTAGTCAAAACCATAGCTGCGATACTGGCTGCATTTTGCAGAGCACTGCGGGTAACCTTAGTAGGATCAACGATACCAGCTTCGATCATATCAACGTATTCCTCGGTCAAAGCGTTAAAACCAAAACCTCTGCGGGAACGTTTAATCGTATCAACGATAACTGCGCCTTCCAATCCGGCATTATAAGCTATTTGACGTACCGGTTCTTCAATAGCGCGTTTAACGATTTCTACGCCGGTTTTTTCATCGCCTGTTACTTTGATTTTGCTTAAAGCAGTTTGCACCTGCAGCAGAGCAGTACCGCCGCCTGCAACAATACCCTCAGCAACTGCTGCACGAGTAGCGTTCAAAGCATCTTCAATACGCAGTTTTTTATCTTTAAGCTCAACTTCAGTAGCAGCACCAACTTTAATAACAGCTACGCCGCCTGCAAGTTTAGCCAAACGCTCTTGTAATTTTTCTTTGTCAAATTCAGAAGTAGTTTCAGGGATCTGAGCACGGATTTGAGCAACGCGTGCTGCAATTTCTTCTTTGTTACCGCCGCCATCAACGATAGTAGTCAATTCCTTGGTTACGCGGACCTGGCTGGCGCTGCCCAAATCTTCCATGCTGGCGCTGTCAAGCTTACGTCCAACTTCTTCGCTGATAACTGTTGCTCCGGTAAGAATAGCAATGTCCTGCAGCATAGCTTTACGGCGATCACCGAAACCAGGAGCTTTAACAGCTACAGCCTTGAAGGTACCGCGAAGTTTATTCACAACCAAAGTGGCCAAAGCTTCGCCTTCAATATCTTCAGCGATAATAAGTAATTCCCGGCCGCCTTGGACGACTTTTTCAAGTACAGGCATAATATCCTGAATCATAGTAATTTTACGGTCTGTGATGAGTACGAGCGGGTTGTTAAGAACTGCTTCCATTTTATCAGGATCTGTTGCCATATAAGGAGAAATATAACCGCGGTCAAATTGCATACCTTCAACAGTCTCCAGGCAGGTTTCCATAGTTTTGGATTCTTCAACAGTAATAACACCGTCGTCGCCGACCTTTTCCATAGCGTCAGCAATCAGACCGCCGATTTCTTCATCAGCTGCGGAAATAGATGCAACCTGAGCTTTAGCTTCTTTAGTCTCAACCTTTTTAGAAACAGCCTGCAGTTCTTCTACCAAAACGTCAACAGCTTTTTGAATACCTTTTTTCAGCACCATTGGATTAGCGCCGGCAGCAACATTGCGCATGCCCTCACGAACCATAGCCTGTGCCAAAACAGTAGCAGTGGTAGTACCGTCACCGGCAACATCGTTAGTTTTTGTAGCAACTTCTTTTACAAGCTGCGCACCCATATTTTCAAACGGATCTTCAAGTTCAATATCACGGGCAATAGTTACGCCATCGTTAGTAATAGTTGGGGCGCCAAATTTCTTTTCGAGCACTACATTACGTCCTTTAGGACCAAGGGTTACCTTTACTGCATCTGCTAATGCATTGACACCGCGTTCTAAACTACGGCGAGCTTCTTCATTAAATTTTATTTCCTTTGCCATTTCAAATACACTCCTTTATATTTCACTTTTTTAGTAAAAAATCATTACTTAGAGAACAGCAAGCACATCGCGTTCGCTGAGGATCAAATAATCTTTACCGTCATATTTAAATTCAGTTCCGGAATATTTTGCAAATACAACCTCATCGCCAGCTTTAACTTCAGGAGCGACACGAGTACCGTTATCCAGCACTTTACCTGCGCCTACGGCAACGACCTTACCAGTTTGCGGTTTCTCTTTAGAAGCCGTATCCGGCAAATAAATACCGCTGGAAGTTTTTTCCTCTTTTACTGTAAGTTCTACAACGATGTGATCTGCTAATGGTTTCAACATTTTCAAGTCCCCTTTCAGATGCCTATATAAATTTTTTATTTTTCTTTTGTTAGCACTCATTATTGTCGAGTGCTAATTACATTTATTATTATATCCGTTTCCTAAAAAAATGCAAGACAATTCCTGTAAAATTTTTTGACAAAAAAGTGAAAAATTCACGCAGCCTCTCAATTACTCCTGCGTGAATTTTTTATATTTATTTATTTTTTAATGCTGATGCAATTACCGCTTCAGCCAACTCCTTAATGGAAATACGCCTGTTCATACTGTACTGCTGCATTTTTCGATATGCTTCCTGTTCCGTAAATCCATGTGCTGACATTAAAATTCCTTTAGCCCGGTCAAGCAGTTTTCTTGTTTCCAAACTTTCTTTTAATAATCCCAGCTCAGCCCCCATGGCTTTGATTTCTTCAAAACGGGAAATTGCTATCTCCATTGCCGGAAATAACTGTTCTTCACGAACCGGCTTCACTAAATATCCCAATACACCCGAACTTTTTGCCTGCGATACAATCTCCTGTTGACTGTAGGCTGTCAGCAAAAGTACCGGAGCCAGATGCTCGTCGGTAATGATTTTAGAAGCTGTAAGCCCATCCATTTGCGGCATTTTCACATCCATGATCACAAGGTCAGGCTGCAGAGCTCTCGTCATGGCAACTGCATCTTCACCGTTATTGGCTTCACCTGCAACTTCATGTCCTCCCTCTGTCAGCATTTCTCTGATATCAAGACGAATAAGCGCCTCATCATCAGCTAAAACAACTTTCAAAGTATTTTTCATTCTGACCCCTCCAACTCTGACGGTATGGTAACTACAGCACAAGTCCCCTGTTTCAGGGCTTCTATTGTAAAAGTACCGCGAAGATCTGCTTCCACCATAGTTTTTATTATTTTCAGGCCTAAACTGGTTTGCTCATCTAAAACAAAACCCGGCGGCAAACCATTACCGTCATCACAGATTTTTAAGCAATAACTTCCGGGGATTTTATAAAACTCAACATCAAGCCGGCCGCTGCTGCGGCCGGCAAAAGCATGGTCCAGTGAATTTTGCAGAAGCTCGTTCAGAACCAAAGCAATGCTTGTTGCTTTATCGGAAGGCAGTAAAACATTATCCGCTTTAAAGCTTGTCTGCAATTTAAGATTAGGGTCTGCCATACTGGCAATAATGGCTTCATAAATACCCTGCGCTGCCACAGCTACATCAATTTTACCGCTATCCTGCTGTGAAAGAAATTCATGTACAACAGCGATACTGGTAACCCTGTTAATACAGTCACGCAATACCAGTTTTGTTTCGTCTGTATGAGCCCTGCGTGCCTGCAGCCTCAGCAGGCTGGCGATAGTCTGCAAATTGTTTTTAACGCGATGATGTATTTCCCGAATAACTACAGATTTGATAAGCAGCTCTGTATCTTTCTTTTTCAGCTCTGTTATATCCTGTAGAATAACAATAGCGGCCGCTGTATCAGGCCTGTTCGTAACAGGGATCACCCTCATTGCAAGCAGCAGTCCCTGCATGTCTATTTCCTTTCCTTCAGCGACACCCGTCTTCAGCACCATACCAACCAAAGGCCAGTTGATCTGCAAACTGTTTGTCCTTCGTCCAACTAAATTAGATAAGCCCTGCACTTTAAAAAGATGTCTGGCCGTCCTGTTCGCGGCTATAATGACCTTGTCCTTATCAACAATCATCAACCCGTCGCCAGGCAGCAATCTGCCGTAATAATTACTGCTCAAAATCTGTCGGCCGGTATTTTTTAAAAACTCCACTGCCGTCATAATGAAAAGTTCTTCCGGTTCATTGGTATCAAAAGCAACTACGGCAAAACATTTTCCTTTACTATCTTGAATAGGATAAACACGCAAATCGACGAAAAGCCCCAGCGACAGCTCACGTTTCCCTGACAAAGGCACACCTCTCTGCAGTGCCCGCTGCACTAAAGGCTCCTCATTACCGCGCAGTTCGCGACCTGTTTTATCAGGCAGTTCACCAAAAATTGCGTTCTTGGCAGTTCCTGATGATAAATATACAGAAATTTGGGGTTATCATCCCAAACATACATCGTTATGCATGCATGAGCAACATCGGCAGCAAAAGCTGCGCCGACTTTCATAGAGGATAAAATATTTTTTGTTCTACAGTCAAATTCTTGGGCATATCATTCATTCCCCTGTTTCTTATTACCTTGTTTATCCCCATCAATCCACAGTTTTTTCCACATTATCCACAGACTTATGCACAGCAAGAACTGTTTTTTAGCTATATTTCAGCATTTTATCCACAAAATCCACAAGTTCTTTTACTTCAGTGGACACTGTTCAACCTAATTTTAACGATGGAACAGCGTTCAAATCCAGAGGACTATATTCACCGTTCTGATACATAAAATAACCACGGCAAGCTATCATTACAGCATTATCAGTGCATAAAATCGGAGTTGGATGTACCAAACTTGCTCCAATCCCGCCTACAGCATCAGCTAACGCTGTTTGTAAATGTTTATTAGCCGAAACACCACCGGCCAGAACTATTTTTTTCAAACCGGTTTCCTGCAGCGCATGCACACTTTTCTGCACCAGCACATCTACAATCGCTTCCTGAAATGAAGCGGCCACATCGGCTTTATTTAATTCACGGCCTGCCTGCTGTTCGTTATGCAGATAATTGATTACAGCTGACTTTAAGCCGCTGAAACTAAACTGATAATCTTCCTTCAAAAGTGCCCGCGGAAAATCGATCGCCTGCGGATTCCCCGCTGCCGCCAATTTTTCTATTTCCGGTCCTCCTGGATATTGCAGACCCATCACACGTGCAATTTTATCAAAAGCTTCACCTGCAGCATCGTCACGAGTTTGTCCCAGTAATTCAAAGCTGTTATAATCAGTTACCTTTAGCAGCGCCGTATGCCCGCCGCTTACTACTAAAGCCATAAAAGGAGGTTCCAGATCTTTATCATTCAAAAAATTGGCAAAAACATGTCCCTCCAAATGATTGACACCAATCAGCGGCTTGTCATTAGCCCAAGCCAGCGCTTTGGCAGCCGATACACCAACTAGAAGCGCCCCTACAAGCCCTGGTCCATAAGTTACTGCGACAGCGTCTATTTCTTCCAGCTTCACATTAGCCTGACGCAGTGCTTCGTCAATAACCGGCAAAATATTTTCAATATGTTTACGCGAAGCTATCTCCGGTACAACACCGCCAAATTTTCGATGGATAACAATCTGTGAGGAAATAATATTTGAAAGCACTTCACGTCCATTTTTGACTACGGCAGCCGCAGTTTCATCACAACTGCTTTCAATGCCCAAAATATACACGTCTTTAGACATCAGGCTTACCCTCCTTATATAACCACATGATTATTGCATTTTCATGATTATCTTCATAATAATTTGGTCTTATCCCCTCGCTGGCAAAACCGCAGGTCAAATAAACCTTTTGCGCTGCAATATTGCTCTCACGCACTTCCAAAGTCACCGCCACAGCGCCAAGTTCCCATGCCTTATTGATCAGGGCTGCTGTCAAGCGTGTTCCCAAGCCGTGCTCACGTTCTTCAGCAGCAACCGCGACTCTGGTTATCTGCGCTTCCCCTGCCACCAGCCAAAACCCGGCATAACCAAGAATACGCCCAGCATCTTCTAAAACAAGATATGTTGTTAAGCTGTTATTCAACTCATCCAGCCACATACTTGGGCTCCAGACATCAAAAAAGACTTTTCATCTATGCTGCTGACAGCAGTCAAATCTGCCGCTGTCAAAGTCCTTATCATTATTCCTGCTGGCGTTTTTCCCATAATTCTTCAGCCTCTGATCTTCTAATGTAATAAGGTTCTAAACCAAAAATATCACCGGTATTATCAGGATCATACTCGGCTTCCGCCAAAAGCGCTACCGAGGCAGCCTGCGGCCAACATAAATGTGCTGGAGCCTTTCGGCACCATGAAGGCAAATCGGCAAGGTCAATTTTCTGGCATTCTCCCAATAATAAAGCAGGCATACCCAAAACAGCTATATTTTCCAAAAGCTGCTTGCGATCTACAACTTTGATCTCCTGATGCTCTATGAGTGTCCCCTGCTGCCATTCATAAATCGCCTGATAAAAATTGCCTTTTGTGCGTCTAAAACAGGTGATAATACATAACCGTCTATCGGCAGATTATAGGCAAGCGCTTTCAGTGTATTGACCCCGCAGATAGGTTTATGCCAGCTATAAGCCATTGCTTCTGCCGATGCCAGGCCAATCCTCAAACCGGTAAAAGACCCCGGCCCCATACTGACTGCTAAAAGATCGATCTCATTTTTAGTGATCTTAGTCCGTGTTAAAAGCTGCTCAAGCTGCGGCATAAGCCCCTCAGAGTGAGTCATGCCCATATTGATCCTATATTCTGCCAAAATTTGTCCATCACGACACAAACCCACGGCACAGACTTTAGTTGCCGTATCAATGGCTAAAGTCAGCATTTTTTTCCACTTCCTCACATAATTCCAGATACCTTTCACCATTAGGGAGCAATTGTATCAAACGGCCTTCTGGAACAATTTTTATGTAGATATCAAGACTTTCTTCAGGCATTTCCTCTAAAAAATTATCCGCCCATTCGATAAGAGTCAGCCCTTCGCCGCCAACATATTCCCCATAGCCGATATTTTCCAATTCTTCAACAGTATTCAGCCTGTATAAATCAAAATGCCTGATCTCCATTTTACCATGATACACATTCATAATCGAAAACGTTGGACTGTTTATTTCACTGGCATCAACCCCCTGTGCCATAGCTATTTCACGACACAACAAAGTTTTACCGGCACCTAACTCCCCACAAAGACAAAAAACATCTCCGTTTTTAGCAAGCCTTCCCAAAAGTTTTCCTAACGCTTCCATCGTTTCAATATTACCACAAAAATACTCCATCAACAGCACTCCCATTTCAAAAAAGCAGTACCGACTTTTGCCGATACTGCTCCCGTTTATTTTTTCAATAAAGTAGTATTACGTTCCAAAGGATCTAAAATATCAGTATGTCCTTTCAAGGACGCAATTTTTTTACCATCAACTAAAATCTGTACTTTTTTTATCTCCGGAAACTCTGTCAGAGTGTTGACAATAGCAGTTGTCAGCATCAGTTCAGTATAGGATCCCTGCGGTACATTGGTTATTTCCTTGGAAAAATCAACATAAGCAGTCCCATCTTCTATCTTCATTGTTCTGATTTTTGTCCCTTTAGGAAACAGACTGACCATTTTCGCAGTATCCTGCGGACTGCTGTTTACCAAAATATCCAACGCAATCTCCGGAGCAGTCATCGCGCCGGATTTGCGGGTTACCTTTTCCGGCAACAGATATTCCTCTCCGTTGACAGGTGCACGATACACCGTTACCGTAATTTCTTGATTCTTATTATTCTGCGTTTGTTTAGTTTCAGGCTGCGGGATAACCGTAGCAGTTTGATCATCACTGCAGCCTGCAACTAACACGCAGAGCATCAAAGTGCAGATTACTGCAAATTTCTTTAACATATTGGCCTCCCACATCATTTAAAATAGTCCTCGATACCATCAGCAATCGCCTTAGCCAGCTTACTTTGAAACCAGTTGCTGTTCAGCAGTTTTTCTTCTTTGGCATTAGTTATAAATGCCATTTCGATTAATGCCGACGGCATACTGCTGCGTTTATTGACGTAGAAGTTTGCCTGACGTATACCTAAATCATCCAAACCAAAACTATTAGTCATCCGTTTTTGAATGGCCGTAGCTACACGTGCATCATGGCTTGTTTTAGGATAATAATAGGACGAGAAGCCGCCTACGTTTTTATTGACAGAAGCATTGATATGCAGACTGATAAAGAGATCAGCAGCACTGTTTTCAGCTACATCGACACGCGCCTGAAGCTCCTGCGCGTCCGTAGCATTTACGCCATAAACGTCAACATCTTTAACACGTGTCATTGTAACTTTAGCGCCTTTTTTCTTCAGCAGTTCTTCAACTTTCTGCGTTATTTTTAAAGTAATATCTTTTTCTTTAGTGCCTTTTGCCCCAACTGCTCCCGGATCACTGCCTCCATGTCCTGCGTCCAGCGTAATTCGTTTATCCTTCAGCCCGCCGCTGGTACGATAGGCAGTTTTACTAACAGCAGGTGTCGGTGTTTTATCTGTAGTAGTTTTACCGCCTGCAGGTGTTGTTTTGGCAGGTTCAGATGCCTGACGTTTATTAGCCATAACATCAATAACGATTCTGTCCGGTCTTTTGGTAACAGGATCTTTTTTTAAGGTAAACCCCTTATAATCTTTACTGCCAATGGCCTTTTGCAGAGGCACCTTCAGCACGGTTTTACCTTCCGACGTATCTAAACGCATTTCATTGGCAATATCGCTCTTTATCTTATGAGCACGGCCAACTTTGCTATTTAAATCTGCATCCATAGTTATCAGCATCGTATTGCCGTCAAAAGTTATTTTATAACCTGTCGGTTTATCACAGTCCACCACAAAACGCAGCACATTGGTTTTATCAACTCCCCAACGAACATCTGTTATTTCTGAGGCAAAAGCCGTTAAACTAAACATCAAACAGCTTACAAGTGCAAAAACAAAAACTAATTTCTTCAGCAAACGGCATCTGCCTTTCTTTCATCTCTAATACTTAATTTTATCATTTAAGCGTAAGTATTGTAAACATACCCTAACTTTTATCTGCAAAATTTAAGTGAAATCTTTTATTCTCCCTGCTCAATAATTCTGCGGGCCTGTGGCAAGTACTGGCTGATTTCTCCTGCTGCCATACCAATAATCCCTTTACTGGCCAAATCGCCAGCCAGCCCGTGCATATATACACCAGCTAACGCCGCTTCCTGTACAGAAATCCCCTGCGCAGCCAACCCGGCAATAATTCCTGTGAGCACATCACCGCTGCCGCCTGTAGCCATAGCACTGTTGCCGGTAGTATTGATATAAACATTGCCGTCAGGACAGCCTATAACAGTAGGCGCGCCTTTCAAAACGAGGACAGCATCCCACTCAGCAGCATATTTGCCTGCCAATTCCAGGCGTCTTGCGTCAACTTCAGCCGCTTCCAAATCCAACAGCCTTCCCAACTCTCCCGGATGCGGCGTTAAAACTTTCGGAGCCCTCATGGTATTTAAAATACCAACATGTCCCTGCAATGCAGTCAACGCATCGGCATCGATAATCACCGGCACTTCCACCGACTGCAGAATTTCCCGAATAACTTCCACCGTACTTCCAGACGTACCAAGACCAGGACCTATAGCCAAAACATCAGCTCTGCCGGCTTTGTCCAGCACTGCACCAGTGGCTCCTCCACCTAAAGCTCCCGGCATCCGCTCGATCAAACCTTCGACCATAATTTCTGTCAGTTTCACCTCTAATACTTCACGACTGCAAAGCGGCGTCAGCAAACTTACCAGACCAGCACCTGCCTTAACAGCCGCTTCCGAGCATAACGCAGCCGCACCTGTAAAACCCGGTGATCCAGCGGTGATAACTACCCTTCCCGCTTCACCCTTATGGCAGTTTCCATTTCTCTGCGGCAGTAAATCACAAGCAATATTCTCAGTTAACAAAAACTTTTTACTATCCATACGTTCTAAAAGTATTTTAGGCATACCAATATCGGCAACTATAATTTCTCCGCTTAATTCAGCTGCCGGATACAAAAACAAACCTGGTTTGGCAAGTGCCATAGTAACTGTAATATCTGCCTGCACAGCATTTTTATCTGCACTGCCTGTATCAGCACTGACACCGCTTGGTACATCAATGGACACAACCGGCACAGCAATACTGTTCATCAAACCACAGACACGTTGCTGTACCCCCTGTAAAACGCCATTAAACCCTGTTCCTAAAACAGCATCTATCACCAAATCAGCCTGGCGGCAACTAACTTCCGCTACATCCCAGCTGCCTCTGTCTTCCTTAAGTGCAAATAGTTCAATACCACACTTCCGGCAAATACGCAGCTGCGCCGCAGCATCTCCTGTAAGTTCCTGCCACGGTGATACAAGAAAAACCTTTACCCGCGCTCCCTGATTGGACAGCCACCGTGCAGCAGCAAAACCATCACCGCCATTATTGCCCTTACCTGTAAAAACAACAATATTTTTCCCAAAACAACCTTCTAAAAAATCCGCAGCCGTTTCCGCTACAGCTTTACCAGCATTTTCCATCAGCACCATTGTCGGCAAGCCGATCTGTTCTGCAGACTGCTGATCTAAACTCTGCATTTCCTTAGCAAAAACCAGTTTCATCCTTATCCCTCCAATACAACCTGGGCCATAGCAAGTTCTTTAGTATGGCTCAACGAAAGATATATTTCTTTGACACCGCGTTCTTCAGCCAGAGTAGCAAAATAACCGCTCAAACGCAAACTCGGCTTTCCCATACAGTCATTATAAACTTCAATATCTATAAGCTTGCCGCCCCTCAAGCCTGTTCCCAAAGCTTTCAGCAAAGCTTCTTTAGCCGCAAATCTTGCCGCGTAACTTGCAAATTTCTGCATGCCACGGGCTTCACAATATTCTTGTTCAGCAGGAGAAAAAACTCTTGCCGCAAACTTTTCTATTGTCAGAGCTTTTTTCACTCTATAAATTTCTGTTAGATCACAACCGATTCCAACAATCACCAGCTACGCCCCCTCATAACCTTTTCCAATAAATACTGCTTGGCAAACAGCATAATATGTTTATATTATACATCCAGGTTACGTTTTCCTGCTATTTTATTTAATAAAATAGCTCAGCACCCCTAACCGGTACTGAGCTAAATCCTTTATTATACTGTAAGCAAACCTTTTTCTTCTAAAAACTCTGCTAAAAATTTACCAATACGATTTGTAAGTTTCAAACAGTTTTTCAGATGGTCACGAGTATTGAATTCGTACGGCATCAGATCTTTACACATTGTTGATCCAAATTCTTTTTCAAAACGATCGTGAAATTCTTTGGTAACAGGATAAATTTCTTTCAATGGTTTTTCTTCAGGAGTATTCCGTCCGATCAATGTACTGATAACCATTGTGCAACCGACTAAAGCGCCGCAAATATTACGGGCATGGCCAATACCGCCGCCAAATCCTGAGGCCAGGCGAAAAGCGTTATCATCAATATTTACGCCAGCATATTTGCGAAAAGCTTCAACTATCGCTTCGCTGCAATTATAACCACTCTTAAAAGCATTACCGACTTCTATGCCCATTTTTTCACTGAATTCACTCATTTCTCGTCCCTCCTTTAATATCACTTATATGACTTAATTCTATCAGTTCTATAAAAAGTCCTGCTATATAAAGCTCCGTCTACTATATTATTTAAAAATAAAAACAGGACGGCAAAATCCGTCCTGTTTTTATTACAAACTTCTATTCAACTTTTGTAAGCCATAAGCCGTGTAGATTGCAGTATTCATAAACACCTACTACCTTGTCGCCGCCAGCCAATGCAAACTCAGCTTCCGGTTTAGAACCAACAGCCAGTTTCTTCCGTTGGCCGCCCTGTTCTGTCTCCAGATAGATCCAGGCAATATGATGTTCCTCTGTCATAGGATGCTCAACACTGCCAACTTTTACTTTTACAATATTACCTTCAATAGTAACTACCGGCAGATGTTTTTCCTGCGAAGCCTCCACTGTATTAGGTTTCAGTTCTGTCATAGGATCGCCGCAGCAAACGACATTTACGCCGCTGCTTTTGATCATACCAATCATATTACCACAATGTTTACAGATGTAGAACTTCTTTTCGCCCATTTGTACTCACTCCTTAATAAAATTTTATCACTTAATTATAAATGCGGCTTCAGCCGCGCTTAACCTAAAGCTACGTCTAAAATCATCATTATCGCAAAACCAATAATAAACCCAATCGTCGAAAGGTCCGCACTTTCATGTTCTCCACCACTTTGAGACTCCGGTATCAGCTCTTCGACAACGACATACAGCATAGCGCCGGCAGCAAAAGCTAAGGCATACGGTAAAATAGCCTCCATGGAAGTAACCATCGCCGCACCAATAACACCAGCTATCGGTTCTACCAGCCCGGAAGCCTGTCCATACATAAAACTTTTCATCCGCGAAACACCTTCGCGCCGAAGCGGAATAGAAACTGCAGCACCTTCAGGGAAATTTTGAATACCAATTCCCAAAGCAACAGCTACAGCTGCCAGCAATCCTGTTTCGCTCATACTATTCGCCGCTGCTCCAAAAGCAACACCAACCGCCAAACCTTCAGGTATATTATGCAGCGTAATTGAGAATACAAGTAAAATGCTACGACGCCAATTAGTTGGAATCCCCTCTACTTCCCCTTCTTTTGCAAAGAAATGCGCATGCGGCAGTATTCTATCCGCCAGCCACAAAAAAGCAGCACCACTCAAAAAACCAATAGCAGCAACAAGCCAGGCAGGCAAACTGCTTTTTTTCCGCCATTTCTATGGCAGGAGCCAAAAGCGACCAAAAAGAAGCGGCAACCATAATACCTGCAGCAAAGCCCAGCATCATATTTAAAACCCTTTTGTTAATCTCTTTAAAGAAAAATACCATCGCCGCACCAAGCGCAGTCATGAACCAGGTAAAACCTGTTGCTATCAGAGCTAACAAAATCGGATCGTTGATCTTCATCAATGATTCCATTTAAACAACTCCTTACCTTTATCCTTATTATAAGCTACTTGTGATACGCTTTCAAGTAAGCTCTTTATTATATAAATTTTGTATTCGTTTATGACGTTTATTAAACATCCACTTAAAATAAAATGCAGATAACCGGAATCCCCGAAAGGACCCGGTTATCTGCATTTGGAGAAATGGAATATTAAAGGACATAACCACAGTCTGCTCTTACCGTAGTTATGACGGAGAAGTAAAGTTATGCTTTAGCTAAAGCCGCACCTAACTCGCGGCAGCTTTCAGCCATCGCTTCATCTGGGGCACCCAATACCAAAAGCCCCGGGGCAATCAATTCGGCACCAGCTGCTTTTATACGCTGTTCCCAATCACTCATATAACTTCCGCCCCAGCCATAAGAACCAAAAATCACAACCTTTTTCCCCTGCAAAAACGGTTCTAATGCAGTAAAGAACGGTTCAAACTCATATTCTTCCAGAACTTCAGCACCCATAGCACTGCATCCCAGTGCCAATGCTGAATATTCAGCCGCCTGTTCAGGAGTGATATCGCTAACGCTTTTGAGGTCTGCAGCAGTTCCAATACCTTCGGCCACAGCCTCAGCCATCAGTTTCGTATTACCGGTACCAGACCAATAAATAACAGGAATCTTTTCCATAATAAAACCTCCTTAAAAAGAAGCCGCTGCCAGATGTAAAGGTACGCCTTCAGCTACAGCCTTCAACAACCTGTCCCGGCATTTATTATATGCGTCAAACAAACGCTTGGCATGCTCGACATCATCATATACTTTCCAATAACCGCTGCATTTGCAATTCTTGCCTTTATTTTTAATAAAGCCTTGGATATCCGCTAACGGATAACCTAAAAATATACCAATTTCATGCGGAAAATCCTGGCTGCAGGATATCTTTGCCCCTAACTGTCGGAGCAATGAATGCACCGAACCAGACTTATAACCAAGTTCTTGTAAATAACAGCTTATCGCTTGTTTCTGCAGCAAATCTTCAAGCTGCTGCGGCTGGTAAACCAAAATCAAAGTTCGTGCCGCACAATGACATAAAACTTCAAAAGCAATCCCCTTATCGGCAAACTGTTCCGTATAATCAGCCAAAAGCGGCGCGACTACAGGCATAGATGCAGTAGGGCAGCTGACAAGATTTGCCGGTTTGATTCCAGTCAACGCCGGTGCGCAATGGAAAGCCAGCAATTCATCAAAACTTTTAAAGCCATGTAATTCAAACTGCATGATAACTCCTTTGGAAAAGTTAGTTTAGCTAACCAAACGTAGCTACCGGCAAGGCTCCGGTTATTATTCATAAGTGATAAAAGAAAGAAGGGTTGAAATCACACCGTCTGGTTAGCCCCGTCTAACTTGATTTTGAGTATAACACAAAAATTCCAAGTTAGCAATACCTAACTTGGAATTTTTATATATTTTTTCCTTTTTATTCCGCAGCTTCTGAAAATTTATTTACGTCGTTGAAACAATTTAAAAAGGTCGGTTTTCTCTTCAGACATCAAATTATAATCAGGCACTGCCGCCAACGCTTTATCCCTTGCTGCCTCCAAATCATGAAAAACGTCCCATTTTGCTGCATTAAGCGCTTTAATATTACTGATGCGCAGTAAATACGCAGGATGAAAAGTCGCTATACAATCAAAACCATGTTTTGTTTTAAACCATTTACCACGGTCTCTGGTGATGCGCATATCCTGATTGCCAAGATAATGTAAAGCAACACTGCCCAAAGCAACCACAACTTTAGGCTGTAATATCGCCAACTCCTTGTCAAGCCAACGCTGTGCACAGAAATCTGCTTCTGCAATATTCGGCGTGCGGTTACCCTTAGGACGGCATTTGATAACATTGGTCGTTAAAATACGGTCACGCGTCATCTTGGCAGCCCACAAAGCCTTATCCAACAACTGTCCAGACGGACCAATCAAGGGGCAGCCGTAGTCATCCTCCACGCCGCCAGGTCCTTCGCCCACAAAAACAATCGGACTGTCATAATTACCAAACCAGCCTACAGGAGCCTGTGCTGCTTCCCGCAGAGGGCATTCTCTGCAAGCCACTAATTCCTGAGCTAAACTTTCCAGCTTTTCTTGTTTCATACTTTTCTCACACCTATTTATAAAATTTTGATCATAGCCGGCGAGGCGAAGCGTGCTGATCTAACCTGACAAATGTCAGATGCTTTTTTAGCTCCTCACGGCTTTGCTCTAAAACAAAAGTTGTTGCCTGAATATTCCCGGAAACCGGTGAAACAAAACGTGCAAAACTATTCATCGTTATCAGTCTGCCATCAACTGTGAATACGCTTTGATTCATATTGATATACCATTTTTCCCTGTCATTGAGCACCCGTCCATCAATCTCAGCGATCAAAATATAATCTGCGCCCAGCTCCCGCGCTTTCTGATAAAATTTTTCCATTGCATAGACGCTGTCGTCATAAAGTTTTGTTTCCGTATCTACGATCACATACCGCGGCAGCATCATTTGATACTCGTTCATAATAAACCTTTTAATATCAGGCACATAGTCCCTTTTATCTACCTCAAGACTGCTGCCGATCCAAACAGCTACTAACGGTTCCGTTCCTTCAAGTTTTTGCATGGGTAGTTTTTCACGTACACCGGCAGCCTCTGCTTTGTCCAAAGCTGCATAATATTCTCGCATGCTGTAATCAAAATACATTCCCATATCATGCTGAAAATCACTCAGCTTACGGGAAAGATTGTATTTATGATGCTTTCCAAACTGCTTGTAGCCTCCAAAAAATGTCTGCAGGCTGCCCGGCACAGGATCAGCATTATTAGTTATTCTGCGCAGATCTATCTTATCACCGTAGACTTCGGCAAAAGCAGCGTTGCCTATGGCAGGCGCGCCAAAAGTTATAACCGGCACACGATCTTTATCTATCCCCATACTTACAAGGCGTTCTGCCAGCAATGTAGCGACAGCTCCCCCCAGGCTATGCCCGGTAAGCAATACACGTGTATCTGTATTAGCCAAAATCTCATTAAACAAAACCTCATCAATACCGTCATCATTAGTATCGACCATTGTTTCTAAAACAGTATTGACGTAATCATTAAAGCCTTTATGTACCATTGGTACAGTTTTATCCTTTTCAGAATGTCCTGCATATTCAATAAATTCCTCAAGGCTGCGGCCGCCGTACGGCACCTTATCTGTGTTCAGGTTGACAGTCCAGTCACTCTTGCTGGCACTGCCGCGAAAAGCAACTATATAAACATCCCTGCCGCGTCGGGTTTTATTTTTTGCCACAATAAAATTGGCTTCCAATTTTTCTTTTTTTACTTTATGCGGTACTATCTTCCAGCCATAATCGCGCAAATAACCAAATTCCGGAGCATTTTCCGGGGAATATGCTCCTATACAGGCTGCTGCTGCAACTGTAGTCCAATGTGCATCACGATACGCCGCATCAATCATTTTCTTTTCCGCAGGCGTATACTCATGCGCCCAGCTTGTTCTAACCGGCACAAACACAACCAGCGCCAGCAGAACGCAAGTTAAAACCTTTATTATTGAGCGCATACTGCACCTCCACTCCTAAAATTAATTAACATCATTTACAATAATTATAAATGAATGCTGCGAAAAACACAAAAAGAAAAACGCATTTCTCAATTGAAATGCGTTTAATACGACTTCTTTTGATTATCTTACCTAAAAGTATCTAGTCCTTTTCTAATTTCGCCCTGAAAGAAATACTGCGCGGCGTATCAATATTGTCAAATTTCACAAGATGCGCGGCCTTGATCAAATCTACATCAACAACAGTACCAGAACCGAAAATACTATGCTTTACACGCTGCCCGACAGCCAGTGACGACTGATTTTCTTCATCAGCAAGATAACGCTCGTTGATAACAAGATAATCTTTTGTTTCTCTTATCAAACCTTCCTGCGGCTTTTGTGTATAATCAAGCAATGCCGGCTCTATATCCAGCAGAAAACGCGACGGATAGCGCGGAGAACCATCAAAATTTCTACCTTCAGCTTCAGAAAGATACAGCCCTTTCTGTGCACGGGTCATTGCAACAAAAGCGAGTCTGCGCTCTTCCTCCATCTTTTGTATAGTATCTGTTTTCTTAGACGGGAAAACACCCTCATTCATCGCACATAAAAATACATAGGGAAATTCCAGACCTTTGGCCGAATGTACCGTCATTAATTTTACTTTATCACTATTATCAGCCGCATCGCTGTTAGTAAACAAAGCAACATGTGACAAGTAATGTTCTAAAGTACTTTCTTCCCCGCAGGAAGTTTCATATTCATAAACCGACTGTTTAAGTTCCGCCAGATTATCCAGACGTTCCTGACTTCCTTCTGTCCGCAGCATTTTTTCATAACCACTCTCATTTAAAATTGCAGCCAGCAATTCCGAAATTTGTCTTTCTGCATAATTAGCGGCAAAATTTTCGATCAATGCTACAAACTGTGCGGCTTTTGTCCCTTTAAAAATTTCATTATCCAAATTTGTCTCTAAAGAAATATACAGAGAGCATTGGTGCTTAACTGCATATTCCTGCAAAAATTTTATGCGCCGCTCCCCAAGATTTCTTTTAGGAACATTAACTACTCTTAAAAACGCCAGATCATCTTTATATGCAATCAACCGTAAATATGCCAAAGCGTCCTTTATTTCCATTCTGTTGAAAAACTGCACCCCGCTGTAAATAGCGTAAGGTATTTTTTCACGTAAAAAAACTTCCTCTACGATTCTGGTAATATAATGCGCACGATATAAAACAGTGATTTCCCTGTAAGAAGTCCCCTCGCCATGCAATGCCTGGATCTGCTCTGCTATCCACATCGCTTCACGCTCAGAAGTATCTGCATGATGGCATATAACCTTCCTTCCGTCTGCAATAGTTGGCATAAGATTTTTCTTAATCCTAAACTTATTTTTATCAATCAAATCATTAACGACCGAAACTATCTGCGGTGTAGAGCGATAATTCTGCATCATCATTATAGTTTTTACACTTGGAAAAATCTTATCAAAATCCAGTAAATAGCGCACATTAGCACCGCGCCAGGTATAAATCGTCTGGTCTGGATCCCCGACGATAAACAGATTTTTATGGTAACCACACAATACTGACATCAATTTGTACTGCAGTTCATCAATATCCTGAAATTCGTCAATCATGATATATTCCAAACGTTGCTGCCATTTTATTTTAACAGCTTCATTTTGTTCGAAAATATATAAGGTAAATTTAATTAAATCATTATAATCTAGTCCGAAGCATTTTTTCTCCTGATATAAATAACCATAAAAAATTATATCAGACGGCTCTGTTGCAGTAAGATATTTCTGTCTCAATGTATCTAATGACATATTGAGCATATCCAGATAATATTTCGGTTCTTTAATTAGTTTTCTGATTTCAATCATATCCCGTGCTTTACTGAAAGTCATATTTCTAAGCGTCAATCCACGTTCCTCGTAAATAATTTTCAGCATAGAATCGATATCAGAATTGTCTAAAACAAGAAAGCTTTTTGGATATTGCAGAGCATGGCTGTCCTCCTGTAAAACAGATACGCAGAAACTATGGAAAGTACTGATATAACCAGTATCATTATCACCAGTCAGGTTATGGATTCGCTGACGCATTTCATTCGCCGATTTATTAGTAAAAGTTACACATAGAATATTCCCCGGCAAAATTCCGATTTCATTGACCAGATAGGCAAAACGCCGAGCCAGAGCCCTTGTTTTACCTGACCCTGCTCCAGCTATAACACGTATAAATCCTTCCGTAGAAGTAACAGCTTCAAGCTGAGACGCATTAAGTCCCTGCAGTATATTTTCCAATGCTTTACACTTCCTTTCCTAAAAATAATTTCACGTTTCTTGTTAACTCTCATTATAGCAATAAAGTTCATAACACTACAACACAACTGCTGCGTAATTAAAATTTTACGCCTGTCATTAAACTCAAAATTTTATAAAAAGGAAAAAAGGCGCTACCTTAAAGGTAGCGCCTTACTTTTCTGTTCATATGCTGCTATATATTAAAAAAAATTTTAATCTATATCAATTACAGACGAACAACGTTGGCAGCTTGTTCACCGCGGTTGCCTTGAACAACGTCAAATTCAACTGCTTGACCTTCTTCAAGAGTTTTGAAACCTTCGGATTGAATAGCGGAGAAATGTACGAATACGTCGCCACCATCTTCGCGTTCGATGAAACCATAACCTTTTTCTGCGTTAAACCATTTTACTTTGCCAGTCATTTTCTGGGCCTCCTAAAAATTACTTTAATGAGGAGCTAGAACATCTCACTCACCAGCCCATTATAGCCTATTATTTACAATAAAGCAACTCTCTTTTGCTATTTTTTGTAATTTTTTTAATATTTTTGCTTCTATTCCTTCATATTTTGCTTAATTAAAGCTAATTTAGCAGTTTTAGTCATTTTTTTGATTTCACATTCGCGATGCAGCGCTTCTTCCTTAGTTGACAGCGTTTCACTATAGACCAAAGTTACAGGACAGCGCCCACGGGTATATTTTGCTCCTTTACCGCTGTTATGCGCTTCAAGCCGCTTTTCCAAATCATTTGTCCAGCCGGTATAAAGTGATTCATCACGACAGCGTAATATGTAAACATACGCAGGCAAATTATTTTATAACCTCTACAGTTTCCATAATTACAGGATCTTTAGGGCGATCGCGAAAATCCGTAGGTACTACACCAATCAACCGTACAATATCCATCCCTTCAACAACTTTGCCGAAAATAGCATGATGCCCGTTAAGCCATGGTGTAGGTGCTAAAGTGATAAAAAACTGACTGCCGCCAGTGTTGGGCCCGGCATTAGCCATTGAAAGAATACCTTCGTCATCATGCTGCAGCCCCTCACCAAATTCGTCATCAATTTTATACCCTGGTCCACCCATACCAGTACCGGTAGGGTCACCGCCCTGAATCATAAAGCCGTCGATAACACGATGAAATACTACGCCATTATAAAAGCCTTTTTCTGTCAATTCAATAAAATTTTTAGTCGTTTTGGGCGCTTTATCTTCGAACATTTCGACGATAAATTCTCCTTTATTAGTTGTAAATCTGATTTTTCTGTTTTCACTCATTTAAAAAACCTCCTGAATTTATTGTTTATTTTTTTCAAACATAGCTTTTTGAATAGCATCAACAAGCAGAAAAACGCCTACACCTATTCCGGCCATCCAGGCTGGTGTCAGCGCAGCAGCCTGTGCGTCGCCATGTACCCACGGCACTGAAAACCCTATCATCAGAAAAGCGCCTTGTGCCACCTGTAGTCTCTGCGGACTGATACGTTTTCCGTCAATATCACCTTTGGCTTCTGTTACTGCCGCCATTCTTATTTCAGGTAAAAACAAAATAAAACAAAGCGCCATCAGATAGACATAAATCATCGAAAGACTGTGCGCTTTCATAGAAGTGTCGGCCATTGCTGTAACAGCAAACGCCAAACCGCCTAAATACAGGCTCCTGTAATATCCGCCCCTGATCTGGCTTTCAATAATATACGCCGTGCCCGTAAGTACTGGATAAAGCCAATATCCATCTTTCCCAAGCCAATAGGCAATAAAAATCAAGAAAACATTATCCCCGATCTTGTGCCGCGAACCGGAAGTACGGTTTAGCATCCGCAGGATAAACAGCAGCCACAGCAGAACAAGAACATTACCTTCTCCCAGAGTCAAAGCAGCGACAATACTCAGCCCTCCGCCAATAATACCACCCAGCTTGCGATCCGGATCAAGCTCCTGGGCAATCAGCCAGGAAAAGAAAAACGCAGCAGCCGTATTGAGCCCAAAATACATGGCAGTTTCTGTATCGGCACCGCCCATAGTTTTCCAAAAAGTTGCCGCTACCGACGTTAAAATAGTACAGATAAGTGCTATTCTTGTTATCCCATCAGTAAAATCAATAGGACGTCCTAACCCAAAAATACCACCTTCACTCAATGATGTCGCTGCGTTAGAATATTTATTGTCTTTTTTTCCCATGCTTTCATCCCTTACCTTACAGATTTATCATATCTTTATTAGTTTAACATAACTGCAGGCAGTCTGCGACTGCCTGCAACAAAAAAATTAAAATATTTTTGTTAGCTCTGCTAAAGTCAGAGCGAAAGCTGTAGTTCTGGGAACAGCTGTTTTTAAATCAACGGATTCATGATCAGTATGCTCATCGTAGTTTTCTACTCCCAATGCATCTAGAGTAGGAATATATTTTGCAGTTCTGTTACCGTCAGTCAATCCACCGGCGACCCATTCAGTAACATTACCACCAAATTCATCCCTGACGATCCTGCTGTAAACATCAACCATCTTCTGGACCTGCGGCGTTTTCTCCATCGGTCCTGTAACAATACCGCCCGTAATTTCAACTTTAGTTCCGGCAACAACTGCTTTATCTGCTAAAGCCTTGATCTCTCTGTCCAACCGTTCCTGCTCCGCTACAGAAAAACAACGAACATTGACTTCACAATAAGCATCGCCGGGAATGACACTGATCTTGTCATTGGTCGATCCAATAACGCCGACATTGACAGTATTCTGAGGAATAAACTGTCCAGAATCAACAATGCCGCGATCAGCTAACGCTTTTGCTGTAAAATCTGCCGGATCTCCAGGCATAGGGCTTGCTAATTTATGCAGCTCTGTAATTGTATAAGCAAGCTGATGAATAGCATTGGCGCAATGCTGTGAAGCATTGCCATGATGTCCGCCAATCCCTGTTACCTGAACCTTATACTTTGCATTACCCTTACGCTGTGTAACGATGCCCCAGTTAGGACGGGCTACGTCCATAATAACGGCAAAATCTGCCTGCTGAGAAAGCTCTGCCACAATCGCTTCGGCAGTCGGGGAGCCGCCTTCTTCTTCGCCGTTGGTATAATAAATAATTTCTTTAAAATCAGAAAATCCTGCTTTCAGCAAAGCTTTTAACCCGTAAATAACTTCCACTACAGTAGCCTTGTCATCACCGACGCCAGGCCCCCAGGCAAATCCATTCTCATCAACCTTAAAAGGACGTTTAGCCGCTTCACCGCGGTTGAATACCGTGTCAACATGTGCAACAAGCAGAATACTCAATTTTCCGCTTCCCTTCAGGCGAGAAATCAGATGGCACGCCCTGTCATTATAACGGAATTCAGTAACAGCTCCGAGCTCCTGCATTTTTTCCGCGACAAACTTATTAGCAGCTTCCGTTCCCTGCAAATCTCCATTCCCTGAATCGATATTAGTCAGCGTCTCCAAATCTTTTACATAAGCGTCATACTGACCTGCCAAATATTCTTTTATCGTATCTTTCATTTTTAAAACTCCTTTCACGAATTCAGCTAGCGTATATATTCGCCGCCTGAAATGTTTATTCCTGCCGTACAGCAAATTAAAAAGGAGCTGCAGCAGCAGCTCCTTTTACTTATATTTTATACTATTTTTTCACCATGATAAGTTTCGCCGTCAATATCCGGCATGATATTGTGGCGTTTGCTCCACAAATCTTTATATTTAACAGCCTGTGCATGAATATTATCCAGATTACTTTCGTCAAGAGTTTTGATCACTTTGGCGGGAATGCCGGCAACCAGTGAAAACGGCGGTACTTTAGTTCCCTTTGTCACCACTGCGCCAGCTGCTACAATGGAGCCATGTCCTATAACGCTGCCATCAAGTACGGTAGCATGCATCCCTATCAGGCAATGATCTTCCACAGTACAGGCGTGCAGGATAGCACCATGACCGACAGTAACAAAATCACCAACAATGCAGGCATAATCATCGGCAACATGCAGGCAACAGTTATCCTGGATATTGCTGTAGCGACCTACTTCTATACGATTAACATCGCCGCGAATAGTAACATTGAACCATGCACTGCTGTATTCTTTCATTTCTACTTTACCGATCAGGTCGGCACTTTCAAAAGCATGTGCTTTTTTGTCGATTTTAGGCATTTGCCCTTCAAATTCTTTTAACATATAAATCACTCACTTTCATGTGATAATCAGTATCCGTTACTATCTTAATTATTCACTCAAATTAAATTTTAGTCAAGAGCACAGGCCTTGTAATTCACTAAAGTTTCATAATGTAAGTTTTTAAACCGTTCCTTAAACTTCCGCAGTCTTTTTCACTTTCGTAAAATACGTATAACTGCCTGCCAGCAGTAAAATAATTCCCGTAATGACCAGAATATGACGTGTAAGCATATAGCCGCCCAAAAAACCTCCCAGCAGAGGACCTATAACACCGCCGAACTGCTGTGCTGAAGTAACCAGACCAAAAGCCTTACCGCGCATTGACGGATCTGTGACCTCTACCAGGCGGGCGTTAACATTAGGTACAGCTCCTGCCAGGAATAAACCGTATACGAACTGGATCCCTGCAAACTGCCAGATATCCTGCACAAAAATCTGACACAGATTGATAGCGCCGGCACAAAATAAAACAAAACAGAGCACCTTAGTGTAACCTAGCTGTTGACCACGTTTGCCCCAAAACGGAGCTGCAATGATACCGGCTATACCTGCCAGCGAAAAAATAATACCGGCAGCCTTAACGACCGATTCATCCATTCTACCCATCAAATGCGAAACATACATAGTTACCAAAGGCTGAATGATCATCGTACAGACCTGGATCAGAAAGAACATCGTCATTACATACAGCAGCCCTTTATTATGCAAAGACTCCTGCAGATCCTGCCACAAATTGATTTTTGTTTTCTGTTCTTCCTGGCTGTGCGGCACATCTCGAACAAAAAGCACAACCATTACTGTCGCCAATCCTAAACAACAGCTGGCAACAAAAAAAAGATAGTCTCATACCAAACCAGGAACTAAAATAACCGCCCATCATCGGTCCTAAAATACTGCCGCTGGCAACCGCAGTCTGCATCAGGCCCATTCCCCAGCCCATGCGGCTTTCAGGCAGTGTCGAAGACACCAGCGACATAGATGCAGGTACAAATCCGCTGATTAAACCAGTCAAAATACGCACACCTAAAAGCTGTTCCGGCGATTGCGAAATTCCTGCCAGCCAGTAGGTAAATGCGAGACCAAATCCTGCACGTATCGCCATACGCCGCTGACCAACCCTGTCAGCTCTTGCCCCCCAATACGGGGCCATAATCGAAGCGCCTAAAAAAGTTACCGAATAGACAAGACCGCTCCAAAAATTTACTTCACTGCTTTCAACATGCAGCTCTTGTAGTAAATAAACAGGTAAAAACGGAACTACCATCGTATAACTGGCGCATGCAAAAAACACGCCACACCATAATACGGCTAAATTACGCTGCCAGCTGATAGCCCCTGTGCCTCTCTCATCCAACAAGGACATAGACTCATCTCCAAACCAACTATTATTAATTTGATTATATCATAGCATTTATATAAAAAAAACTCATAAAACTGTTTTTCAACCGCCGCAGCAACAAAATAACTACTGCCTATAATTTTTTCTTAACAAATTGGGCAAATGACTTTTTACAGTTTTTCTTGTATAATATCTATAATATTATTTACAATATCATTTAATTTAGCTAAGAAAAGGAGCACACCAGTGAACGGATTTGAAAAGCAGGAATTAGAGACCCAGGGAATGATGAGCAGGCTCTTTGGCAGCAAGCCCGGTCATAACGCCTTAGTTGAAATAAATAATTTTTTGGCAGAAAGTACTGCTGCTACTGAATTAACCGAAGAGATCGTCAGCAATTTTATCAAAAACTGGGGAGCAAAATTTGACAGCAGCAATATCGAATACCGCAGCAGTATGTACCGTAAAGTAGCCGACTATGTATATATTAGCGCAGTAAGCAAAGATGACCCCGTTTTCGAAGAAACAAGACATCTCGCTCAAGTTTTAGAACTTCCCGAAAAATTACAGCGTTTAGCTGATAATGGAGCTAAAAAAGTAGCTTACTTCTCTCGCTGTCGAAAAATAATCAGTGGAGAAGAACCTCTAACAATCAGCGAAATCAATAATGTTTTTGGTTATGATTACGAAGATGGCTATGATATACGCGTTCAGGTATTTCACGACTACTTGAATAAAAAATTTGACGAAATAGCTGAGCAGCAGAGGTTCAGTCCTGATGAAGAAACCGCTTTGAGGGAAATTTGTACAAAACTCGATATACCTTATGAATTCAAACCCAATATTCAAAATGCTTTAGATAAATACCGTTATTTATGGTCAGCCGAAAATGCTCCTTTAGGAGATATCAAAGTCGACTTTCCGCTGAACGAAGGAGAAATATGTCATGCCGCAGCTCAGCAGGCAGGTTTCTGCGAACATAAAACAATAGAGAAAGAAGATAACTATTTTGAATTGACCCGCCGCTTGGAAATAGACGAAACAATTTCTTTTAAAGGCGAAAAAATAGAACATCCTCATTTTACTGAAGAAGTAACCGCTGTTGTCGATATCGGCTATCTTTTCTTTACGAACCAGCGCATCATTTATTTAAGCAACAAAATGGCAAAGGTTGTAGAACTCAACGATTTGGATAATGCCAATCTTTCAGTAAATATCATTTATTTTACAAAAAAAGACGGTGAATCCATAGCAATCAAATTTAATGATGACGTAGCAGAAGTCATGTTTGCAATCTTTAAACGCATTTTAAACGAACGTCAATAGACCCGGGAGGCTTGAACATGCAGGAAAAGATCCGTTTTGTTGAATTAAAAGACAGCACCGGAATTTTAAATATTTACACGCCTTATGTCCTGGATACAACTATTTCTTTTGAATATGAACCGCCTACCCTCGCAGAATTTACTGAACGTATTTCAAACATCAGCAGTAAATACCCTTATCTAGTTTATGAACGAAACAGCAAAATCTTAGGTTTTGCCTACGGCTCTCCTTATCAGGAACGCATCGCCTATCTTTACGACGCTGATCTTTCAATATATCTGGCCCCTGAAGCCCAAAACAGCGGTGTTGGCAAAAAACTTTACAGCTGCCTTTTGGACCTGCTTCAAAAACAGGGTTTTTATAATGTTTATGCATGCATTACTGCTAATAACCAACGCAGTATCGATTTTCATGCTGCCTTTGGCTTCAGAAATCTTGGGCCGCATCCAAAAGCCGGCTATAAATTTGACCAGTGGCTGGATATCATCTGGATGGACAAACAGCTGCAGCAGCCTGACGGTTCTCCGCGTCCTTTAAAACCGATCAGCGCTTTTAACAACAATGATATTTTAAAACTTTTCTAAAAAATAAAAGGAGTACATCGATTGATGTACTCCTTTTATTTTTCGCTTAGAAGTATTCCAGTTCACGTTCACAGATAGCACCGGTAACAGGATCTAACTTTAATTCTCCATCAAATTTATCAGTCAAAAAGTCGGCAATATAGTAAATATTATTTCCATCCTGCCCTTGAGTAATAACGATTTCATAGGCATTAGGATAATTTTTCAAAACAATTTTTTCTATATCATCCGGAGTTTTAGTAACCATAGTACTGCCCATAACAAATGTAGCACCTTTTACTTCGATTTCCTGCACCTTGGCCGTAGCTGTATTAACATCTACAACATAACGTTCCAAAGTATTAGGGTCTTTAAAAGTTATGATACTGGTATCACCGTCCACATTATAACCAACCAGTTCGCATACAGCAGGTATTTCTGCTTTTGCTGCATTAATAGCTGTCATACTGCGGTTTACCTGACTAGGCGCGGCAGCAGCCATAGAAGTAAAGGCCAGCATCATTAATACACCTAATGTTAATACAAGATTTTTGAATTTCATAAAGTCCACTTCCTTAAATATTTTTTGCATTACTGCTTACGAATCTAATTATAGGACTTTATGAAAAAACATGACGTTATATAATCTTACTTAATCGTCAAAGATAATTTTTAAAGATTTTAAAAATAGCAGCTTCCATACTTTTTATTCAACTGTTATTTTGCCAGGCTTTTAAAATAATAATTGATTTCCTGCCACAGCTCTTTTTTGTCATCTAATACCGTACGCAGGCGCTGCGGATAAATGCCGTTTGTCTTATATATATCCAAAACATATCTTATCGCATCTGCCACCATCTCTTCCTTTAGAGGTACTGGGATATGCTTTCCCTGGACAGGTCTGTTCCCTAACAATCCACCAATATATATTTCAAATTTTCCTGGTTCTGTAAAAGAGGGCATAACCCCAATATCCTGTGCCATAGCCTTACCAAGGCTATTAAGACAGCCAAAGACACCGATTTTAAATTTTTTAGGTACATCAATACCATAAAATTCTTTATCTAGTCTGCAGGCAAAAGCATGCACATCAAACATACCTTTACGGCAGTCAGTACCTTTGCATGCCACAACAGCCCGAACTGTCGCACCTGTTCCACCTAACCGAAGTTTTGCTGCCTGTACTGCCTCAATCGCAGGCTCCAACTCACTCTCACTGACACCATTCAATTCAAAAGTTCCTCTGCTGGTGGCTGTAATCTTACCATTGCCAAACTTTGCTGTTAATTCTGACAGACGCAAAAGCTCCTCAGAAGTAAATTCACCGCAATTTCCTAAAATACGCAATGCATACTGATTCTTTTTCTGTGGCAATACACCAAAAATCATTTTATCTCACTCCATTCTTAATCATATTCATATCATACTACGAATATGATTATAAGCAATAAATAAAACAAAAAAATTCTGCAGCTCTGACAAATAAAAAACGCTTCACGAAAATTCGTGAAGCGTTTATCTTCTCATTTGGTGCGGTTGGTGGGATTTGAACCCACACGGGTCTCCCCGCCACCCCCTCAAGATGGTGCGTCTGCCGTTCCGCCACAACCGCATTGTGGTTAAAAATTACCGTTATAGACAAAAATGGTGCGGTAGAGAGGATTTGAACCTCCACGGGGTTGCCCCCACTAGCTCCTGAGGCTAGCGCGTCTGCCGTTCCGCCACTACCGCATTACAATTGCCTAAATCAGCAACAGTGATATAATAGCACACTATTACAACTCCGTCAATACTTTTTTAACCTGTTTTTATATAATTTGTAATACTCATCCCGATCATACAAAACTTTCCTCACATATTCACGTGTATCACTGTAGGGAATATCCTCGATTCTATTAAAATCGTAATCCCAATTATTTTCCTGCATCCACGCTTTTGTATTGCCACGACCGGCATTATAAGCAATCATCATCAAGACCCAGTTCCGCTGAAATTCATATTCCAGTTCTCCAAGATACCAACATCCTAAACGGATATTAGCGTCTGTACGATATAAATCCTGTGGGTCAAAATTTTTGATTCCCATCTGTTCGGCGATCCATGCCCCGGTATCCGGCATAATCTGCATTAGTCCGATTGCTCCAACCTTAGATACAGCCTTACGATCAAAATTACTTTCATTTTTTATGACTGCCGCCACTAAAAAAGGATCAATCTTGTTTTTTCCGCTGTATTCCAAAATCTCGCCTTGATAAGGCCACATATAAACAAACCGCATTTGTACTTCGTCAGACGTCCAAATTTTCCAGCCCAACAACGAAACTGCACACAGCAAAATCAGTACAAACCAAATTTTGCGGCTGTTGTTTTTCTTTTTTCGACGTCTGGCCAAACTCAATCCTCCATCTGTAATACTTTTTCCCATTCTTTTTTTACTGTCAGCTCAGTTTGTTTCAGGCTGCCACTGTTATCAATGATCAAATCCGCATACTGACACTTTGCAGCCAAAGTCATTTGTGCCGCAATACGAACCTCTACTTCCTGCTGCGACATTCCGCTGCGTGCCATAGCACGCTCAACCTGAGTCTGTTCGTCAACTGCAACCAGCCACACTAAATCAACTTCTTTATACCAGCCGCATTCGATCAACAGCGGCACGTCAAGCACCGCTGCTGAGAAATTCTGCCGCCTGCACTGTTCTAAAAATTTTTTTGCTTCACTGCGCACATAAGTATGAACTATGCTTTCCAACTGCCCCAACGCTGCTTTATTTTCAAAAACCAGCTGTGCAATCTTCTGCCGGTCCAACTCACCGTCAATTGTCAGGTAATCTCTGCCAAAAACATCTATAACCTGTTGCAGCCCCTGTGATCCACGCGCAACTGCCTGCCGGCTTGCAATATCCGCATCAAAAATATGAGCTCCCAGTTTCTGTAAAATCGAAGCGACAGTACTTTTTCCAGAAGCAATACCACCTGTTAACCCAATAATTTTCATAACTTCACTCAGTGCTGGCATTTGGCACAGTAAGTAGTGCCTCTGCCGCCAACCTTTGTCGTGGCTAAAGGCTCACCGCAGGTTTTACACGGTTCGCCGCCACGTCCATAAACAAGCAGATGATTTTGATTGTCACCTTTATTACCTTCGCCATCCTTATAATCACGAAAAGTGGTTCCTCGATTGGCAATTCCCTGTGCAATCACTTTGTTCGCCGCTTCATGCACAGCTTCTATTTCCGCACGCGTCAAAGTATTAGCTATACGTGTAGGCAAAATTCCAGCTAAAGCCAAGCACTCATCAGCATAAATATTTCCCAGTCCGGCAATAACCGTTTGATCAAGAATCAACGTTTTGATGGGCTTGCGGCTTTTAGCAGCTATCGGAGCCAGATATTCAGGATTAAACCCTACTGTCAGCGGTTCAGGCCCCAAGGTTTCATAACCTGCAATGTAACAATCATCATCCGTAACTAAATACAGTGTTCCAAAAGTTCTTATATCACAGAACCACATAGTAACACCGTCAGTCAATTCAAATTTTATCTTGGCATAAGACGGTGCTTCTAAATCACTAGCCTGTGCCACCAAAGACCCGGTCATACGTAAATGCACGATAAGTTTTTGATTAACACCTGTTTTCAGCACCAGATACTTTCCGCGACGGCAAACGTCTTCAATCGTACGACCGGTCAGATTTTTGATAAATTGCTCAGACGATGGATGTTTGACCAGCCTATCCAAATATACTTCAACTTTAGTAATAGTTTTTCCCTTAATATGCGGCAGCAAAGTCTTTCTGACCTGCTCCACTTCTGGCAACTCCGGCATGGATATCCCTCCTATTTGGTCTGTGCCCAGTTTTTCCCCCAGGCAACTTCGGCAGTTAGCGGCACACTAAGAGAAGCAGCGCTTTCCATTGCTTTTTTTACAAGCTGTGCCACCAGCTCTTTTTCCGTTTCCATAACTTCTAATACTAATTCATCATGTACCTGCAGCAAAATGCGGCTCTTGACTTTAGCATCAGAAAGCGCCTGTTCAACTTTAAGCATCGCTATTTTGATTATATCCGCCGCAGTCCCCTGAATTGGCGTATTGATGGCAGTGCGCTCAGCAAAACTGCGTAAGTTAAAATTACTGTGCCTGATATCAGGCAGATAACGGCGACGTCCAAACATTGTAGCTACATAACCCTGTTCCCGAGCATGATTGACCGTATCATCCATATATTTCTTTACCCCCGTATAGCGGGCAAAATAATTTTTTATATACTCGGCTGCTTCACCGCGGCTGATATCCAGCTGTTTAGCCAGTCCAAAATCACTTATACCATAAACAATGCCAAAATTAACTGCTTTCGCACGGGTACGCATCATTGAATCGACCTGTTCCAACGGCACCCCAAACACCTCTGCCGCTGTACGTGCGTGTACATCCTGACCATTCAGGAAAGATTCCAAAAGCAGCTTATCCTGTGCCATATGTGCAAGTACACGCAGTTCTACCTGAGAATAATCGCAAGACATCAACCAGTCATAACCAGTCCCCGGTATAAATATTTCACGGATTCTTTTCCCGATCTCAGTTCGTACAGGAATATTCTGCAAATTCGGGTCAGTACTTGATAACCTTCCTGTTGCCGTTACCGTCTGTTGAAAATGCGTATGAATTCTCTCTGTCGCAGGATTGATCAGTGGGCGCAGCCCTTCCAGATATGTTGAATGCAGTTTTGTCAGCTTGCGATGTTCCAGGATCGTCGTAATCAGAGGATGCGAACCTTCCAGTTGTTCCAAAACAGAAACATCTGTCGAATAACCTGTCTTTGTCTTTTTTATAATAGGAAGCCCCAACTTTTCGAACAGCAGTACACCTAATTGTTTAGGAGATTTCAGGTTAAATTTTTCACCGGCCTGTTCTTCTGCCAAAATTTCCAAAGCAGTTATCTGGACCGCCATTTCTTTGTAATACTCTCTAACAATTCCACATCTGGTTTGATCCCGGCTAATTCCATTTTTGCCAGCAAATAGGCCAGCGGCAGTTCCATTTCCGTATATAGTTTATACAATTCATAATCCCGCAGTTTTTGTTCAATAAGCGGAAGTAACGCCTGCAAATCAGCGGCATTCCCACCGTTATTTGCAGTCAGATAACGTTCTGCAACTGCCTTCAAACTATAGGAGCTGCGACCTGGTTCAATCAAATAAGCAGCTATACCTATATCATCAACTATACCGTCGGCTTTTTTATTCAGGCACATACAAGCCTTATAAATCTCTTTGCTGTCGCATGTAACTTTCAATTGTTTGTAATCAGACAGCCATTCATAAAAAAAGTTCCAGGCCCCGCTGCCTTCCTGCAATTTATAAATTTTTCCATCATTAAAAATTTCCACTGCAGTAAAATGGATTTTAGGTAACTCGCCGCCGCAAACAGCAGTAAATGCAACCTTTTCCTGCTTTTGCTGCAATAACGCAAAGAATTCTTTGCCCTGTTCTGCTGTTTCTAAAAGCGCAATTTCTATATTGGCGTTTTCCTGACCGATACTTTCTCCAAAAAGATCAAAGGTACCGTCACTGCCGCCCAAAATAGTCTGGAATCTCTCATGCAAATTTCGGAACTCCAATTCCTGCATTAAAGGCCTTGCCTCATCCGACATAGCTTTCAGTTCATATTTATCAAGATCAAGATCGACTGGAACTTCTGTAAAAATGGTTGCCAGCTTTTTTGAAAGCAGCGCAGCATCCTTATTATTTTCTAATTTCTCTTTTAAACTTTTTCCGCTGATTTGCGCAATATTTTCTAAAACCTTCTCTACTGTTCCATATTCACAAATCAACTTCAAAGCAGTTTTAGGGCCTACACCGGGAACGCCAGGAATATTATCTGAACTGTCACCCATCAGTCCTTTTAAATCAATCAGCTGTTTTGGCGACAATCCTTCATAATCAGCGGCAAATGCTGCAACATCATACGCCTTGATATCAGAAATCCCTCGCTTGGTAAAATAAACCTTTACCCTGTCATCCAAAAGCTGCAATTCATCTTTGTCGCCGGTTACGATAATAATTTCTGCGTTCTGCGGCGCATGTACGGCAAAAGTACCGATAATATCATCAGCCTCGTAACCATCAGTTTCAAGAACAGTGATGTTCATAGCTTCCAGCAAACGCCGGGCCAGTGGAAATTGTTCGCTCAGTTCACTGGGCGTAGGTTTACGCTGCCCCTTATAATCTGCAAACATTTCCGTTCGGAAAGTTTTACGTGATTTATCAAATGCAACTGCCAGCCATTTAGGTTTTATATCACCCAAAAGCTTCACCAGCATATTACAAAAGCCATATACTGCGCCAGTATGAACTCCCTGCTTGGTCATCAACGGTGGCAAAGCAAAAAATGCCCTGTGTATCAAACTGCTGCCATCAATAACTAAAAATTTATCAGCCATTTCTTCACCACTTTCCTTAACGCTCAAATTATCCTGTTCATATTTAAATATTATACCACAAGGGTAGTGTTCTCACTAGACTCGAAAATATGTGAAACTACTGTAAAATACCCTTGCCGGAAAATAATAAAACAGCTTTCGCTGTAAGCAAAAGCTGCCTGCCGTCATTTCATTAATTTAGGATAATCACGCTGTAATTCTGTAATATGATAAATATATACAGTATTTTCAACCTTGCGGTAAATACAGGCATACTTATCTATCATCAGCATCAAATATTTTTTCTCATTCAAACTGCTCAAGGGTGTTTTGTTCCCCAGCATTGCAAAATCCTGTAGTTCCTTTAGTTTACTAACAATACTACATGTCACAGCACTTGCTTCAAGTCTCTTACCCTGTCTGCTGTAGACAAACCCAATTTCCAAAAGATCGTGCCATGCCTGCGGTAATATCTTCAATCCTGTACGTATTGCATAATCAGTCAATAAATTTCGCCTTCAATCTGGCGATAGCGTCGTCTCCGTCAAAAAGCTCTTCGGCACTTTTTGTCTGTCTAAATCTGCCTGCATAACAGTATGATAGAACTTAAACTTTTCTTCACGCTGTTCAAAAGTTTTGATGCTCATCACAACCAAATCACCTTTACCATACTTCGTTAAATATACAATTTCGCCGCTTTGATGCGCATATTCAGAAATCAAATTATAATCATTCCGCATAATTGTAGCTGGTCTAATAATCATTGTAATACCCCTTCCCAAACAGTATTAAACTATACGCTCTTTTAAAGTAATAAGCAAGTCTTTTTATAAAACAAAAAAATATATGCAAGGTTTCTGCAAAAAAGCTAAGAAATCTTGCATATATGTAACATTTATTTTCTAATTTTTTTCGCCGCTTTCAGTTTCATAAGGCCAGCTGCTCATGCTTCCTTCCAGGCTTTGGACATTTTTATAACCTAAGGCCCGCAGCATAGTTTCAGCTTCATAACCACGCAGATTGATCTGACAGGAACAAACAAGTTTAGCGTCTTTATCAGCCAGCACATTCTCGGCTTCACTGCGCACCTTGCCCAAAGGTAAATTGATGATATTAGCACAGCCAGCGATACGGTTACTTTTATATTCTCCCGGAGTGCGCACATCTACCAAAGTATATTCACCGCTTTTACGCAATTCTTTAAAATCTTTCGGATTAATACTGCGCAGGCGTCCTTCTATTTTATTCATCAAAACATTGGCGGCTGTCGCAATATTATCTATTGGCCCGTTAAAAGGCGGCGCATATGCGAAATCAATATTGCTCAAATCTTCTAATGTCGCTCCGAAGCTCATGGCAGCAGCCAAAGCATCTACACGTTTATCAACGCCGCCGGTTCCTACAACCTGAGCCCCTATAACCTTCTGAGTCTTAATTTCCGCCAGCAGCTTCAGCACCAAACGCTGCGCGCCGGGCATATAACCTAATCTGTCAAATCCAGGTACGACCACAGACTCAAACTCAATCCCTGCGGCTTTGGCCGTTTTTTCGTTCAAACCCGTACTTCCGGCTTGCCAGTTCAATATCTGACAGATCCCTGTTCCTAAAACACCGGGATATTTTATCATGTCACCACAAATATTGTCCGCAATAACACGTCCATGTTTATTCGCAGTGGAACCCATTGGTGCAAATATTCTTTTCTTGCTGATAAGATTCATATTTTCTGCACAGTCACCGCCGGCATAAATATCAGGATCACTGGTCTGCAAATATTCATTAACAGCAATCGCCCCGCTTGTACCTAGCTCCAGTCCGGCAGCACTTGCCAACTCTGTATTCGGGCGTACACCTACCGCCACAATAACCAACTGAGCCGGAATCGTACGTTTATCAGTCTTTACTGCTGTAACTCGTCCATTTTCGCCTTCAAAACCCAGCGTCTTTTCTTCCAGATATAACCTGATACCGGCTTTTTCTAATGGTTTCTTAACTAAATCAGCCATTTCCAGATCCAGCATCTGCGGCAGAATACGATCCTGCATCTCTACAATATTTACAGTCAGCCCCTGCTTATGAAAAGCCTCCGCCAGTTCCATGCCTATCAAGCCCGCCCCAACGATAACGACATCGGTGACTTTATAGGCTTCCATCTCTTCCTTAACCTTCAGTGTCTCCCAGGGGAACCAGAAATTATGTATCCCTCCCAGTTCAGCTCCAGGTAAAGACAGTTTTACAGGCGTAGCCCCAGTCCCTAACACTAATACGTCGTATGACATTTCCTGTATTGCCCCAGTTTCTTTATCCATTACGGTTACCGTTTTATTCGCGCGGTCTATTTTTTGAGCTTCATGCCCGGTAACAACATCAAAGCCTTTAACATTTTTAAAAAATTCCGCATCACGTGCAAACCCCTGCGGTGTATGAGTAAAACTGGAAAAATCCTTTACATCTCCGCCAATGTAATAAGGAAAACCGCAGGCTCCATAACTTACCTGCTGTCCACGTTCCACTACTGTGATTTCTGCGTCCTTATCTCTGCGGCGCAGGCGTGAAGCTGTTTTCATTCCAGCAGCAACACCGCCAATAATCACTACCTTTTTAGCCATTCTGATCGCTCCTTCCAATAAAAAAATTCCTTATATACTCATTATATACGTAAACAAGGCTGTGTTCAACGAACACAGCCTTGTTTTACAGAAATCTTTACTTTTTTAATACTTAGGAAACCTGCTCAATATCAATTACACCATTCTTCAGGACTACTCTTACAGTTTCACCGCTCTTGATCTCTCCGCTGACAATTTTTCTTCCCAGCAGATTTTCAACAGTATGTACGATCAAGCGTTTTAAAGGACGGGCACCAAAAGCGGGGTCAAACCCTGTATCCGCCAGATATGCCACAGCTTCATCACTGCATACCAGCGTCAGATCAAGCTGTTTTTCCAGTCTTTCACCAAGCTCTTTCAGAATCATTTTCACGATATCATTAATCTGCTCTTTTTCCAAGGCCTTAAAGACCACGATATCATCCACACGATTCAAAAATTCCGGTCTGAAGAACTGCATCAGCATACTCTGGATATCTTCTCTGGAAATTTGTCCCTGCTTTTTCATGATCTCGGCCGAACCAAGATTACTCGTCATAATAATCAACGTGTTTTTGAAATCAACATTGCGTCCCTGTCCGTCGGTCAACCGGCCATCATCCAGTACCTGCAGCAGTACATTAAACACATCAGCATGTGCTTTCTCGATTTCATCCAGTAAAATTACAGAATAAGGATGGCGACGCACTGCTTCAGTCAGCTGTCCGCCTTCATCATAGCCTACATAGCCTGGAGGTGCACCGATAAGGCGGGAAACAGTATGTTTTTCCATATATTCACTCATATCGATACGAATCATATTGCGTTCGTCGTCAAACAATATCTCGGCTAAAGCCTTAGCTAGCTCTGTTTTGCCAACGCCGGTAGGACCAAGGAAAATAAATGAGCCGATCGGACGATCAGGATCTTTTATGCCGGCACGGGCACGAACGACAGCTTCGCTGACAGCCTTAACCGCATCGTCCTGACCGACAACGCGCTGATGCAGGATATCTTCAAGATGTACGAGCTTTTCGCGTTCGCCGCCGCTAAGACGCGAAACAGGGATCCCTGTCCAAGTACTGACCACCTTAGCGATATCTTCTTCATCTACTTCTTCTTTCAGCAGCACATTCTCTTTATCATTTTTATTGTTTGCTTCGACTTCTGCAAGTTCCTTCTCCAAAGCCGGCAGCCGTCCATACTTAAGTTCTGCCAGTTTATTCAGATCATAGCTGCGCTCAGCGCCTTCCATTTCCTGTTTAACGGCATCGATCTCTTTTTTCACTTCGCGCACACGGGCAATAGAAGCTTTTTCGCCGTCCCAGCGTTTAACGAGCTCTTCATTTTCCTTTCTCAGCTCAGACAGCTCTTCTTCAATTTTCACCAGCCGTTCTTTAGACTGCTCATCCTGTTCTTTGCCAAGGGCCTGAGCCTCGATCTCCAGCTGCAGTATCCGCCGCTTACTTTCGTCAAGCGCTGCCGGAAGCGAATCGATCTCGGTCCTCAATCGTGCTGCCGCCTCATCGACCAGATCAATCGCCTTATCAGGCAAAAAACGATCGTTGATATAACGGTTACTCATTACAGCAGCCGCAACTAAAGCCGCATCCTTAATCCTTACACCGTGATGCACCTCATAACGTTCTTTCAATCCACGCAGAATCGAAATCGTATCCTCAACGCCTGGCTGTTTGACCATTACCGGTTGGAAACGACGCTCTAAAGCGCTGTCTTTTTCAATATACTTGCGGTACTCATTTAATGTAGTCGCGCCGATACAACGCAATTCACCGCGGGCCAGCATCGGTTTCAGTATGTTACCCGCATCCATGGCTCCTTCGGCTGCACCAGCACCAACCACGGTATGCAGCTCATCAATAAACATAATGATCTGTCCTGCAGAATCGGAAATAACCTTCAAAACCTTTTTCAAACGTTCTTCAAACTCTCCGCGATATTTAGCACCGGCAACCAAAGCTGCCAGGTCTAAAGCGTATAAAGTCTTGTTTTTCAGATTTTCAGGTACATCACCTGCTACGATACGTCTTGCCAAACCTTCAGCGATTGCCGTTTTACCAACGCCAGGCTCACCTATCAGCACCGGATTATTTTTCTTACGACGCGATAAAATTTCAATTACACGGCGAATTTCCTCATCACGGCCAATAACTGGATCCAACTTGCCTTCCATCGCTTTAGCAGTAAGGTCCTGTCCATATTTTTCAAGTGTCTGTTTGCTTTCTTCATCAGCTTGCCCATTAGTATAAGCCATATACAAGCCCTCAACCTTTTTCTTATCAATACCATACTTTTTAAGCAGAGAAACTGTCTCGCTGTCACCGTCACCGGCTAAAGCTGCAACCAAATTGCCAACATTCACTTCACCTTGACCGGCGGCCTGCGCTGCCAGCCCTAATACTCTGGCTAAAGCTGTGCTCATCACCAGCTGACGATCCTGTCCCTTTACAGAAGGAATGCGCTGCATCAACGCTTTAGCCTCCTGTGCAAAGTTTCTTTCATCTGCCTTGACATTAGCGAGTAAAAATCTGAAAAAACCTTCACTGCTGCTTAAGGCCACTAAAATATGCGCACATGACAGCTCCTGCTGATAATTCATTACAGCCTGCTGCTGCGCTGCTTCCAAAATACTTTTTACTTCTTCACTGTAGCGTTCCTGCATATCGCTACACCTCCTGACTATCATCTAATTTAGAATTTATTAACTTATTTTTACAGAAAATTTTTATCGTCACGCAGGGAAACTAAACTCTGCGGCGAATAAACCAATTAAGTAAGCTGCTTTTGCATAGTAAACGAGATAATATCTCTCTACGCCAATGGGCTTCTGCACTTGTTGCTAACCTGTATCATTCAATATCAACCAGCAAATCATCAAAGTAATATAATATGGAGGCAAGTATGAATACATCCATGATCGTTTACAGATTGTTTGACGTCGCCGACGAAATCAACCTGGACCTTGTACAGGCCCTGTGGACCAGCCGCAATAAAATAGCTTCACGTCTGCGTCTGGACAGGATCTCGACAAAATCCATTACCTTTAAAGACCCGCCTGTTTTGGTAGAACTTGGTTCACACGAAATGGAACTTGGCGGCAAAACCTATCTGGCTGAAATCAAGGCCCGTATTTTTGATTTGGGAGTTATCAGCCTGATTATCAGAATCCCATTTGAAGACGATGTAACTTACGACGAATATCTCGATATGGCTATCGTCAGCGAAAATATGCCGGAAGACGAGATCCATCATTATCTGGACGCCGTTCTGGAAACGATTCGTCCCGCCTGCTCAAACGAGCGTGTTTCGGATTTCGACGAAGACTTTGTTGTTTATTACTTCAAAGAGAATATCCCTGACTGGGATCTGGTCCCGCTGCTACTTAAAGATAGAACCCCTGTCAGTGAACAAACTCGCAGGGAAACACTGGAAAATCGCTTCTCCTATGCCGACGACATTACTTATCTGGCCTGGGATTCAGCCGTAGTTTACGATCAAAGTGGAAGCCTTGACGTTCCTGATCTGCTTGAATTTGCCAATGCACAGTTTTTAGAGCTGCGCTATTATGATAACGCTCTCAACAATGCCATTGATAAAACCTATGATGAACTTGAAGAAGCCAATATGACCAGTAAAGCAACGCGGCTCGAAAGCTATCGCCAGATCCGCGGTAACCTGATGGAACTGATGGCCGATGTCAGCAGTCTCACCAGCAATATCAACAATGCCCTGCAGGTAACAGAAGATATTTTCTATGCACGTATCTACACTCGATATCTGTCATTGCTGCGCGCTTCTGTCTGGAAAGACAATATTGAAAATAAAATCCACGTTATCCAGCGCAGTTATACACTGCTCAATGAAGAAGTATCCATGTACCGCTTCGAACTGCTGGGACTGTTTGCCATGGGCCTTTTAGGTTTGATTCTTTTAACTAATCTTTATATAGCTTTTAAGTAGGATAATTCGCAAGGAAGCTGGCATCGCCGGCTTCCTTAATTTTTATTATAAACGCCAAAAGTCAAAAAGTCAAATATTTTTATTATTATTTTAATTCATCAAAATCTTGACAAACATATATGCAAGAGTACAATAATAGTTATTCTATACAAATTGAGGGGAAAATTTATGACAGCTGGTTCTATTTTACGTGGTATCGCTATTCTGCTGGCTCTGCAATGGGTCAGTGTTTTGTTTTTGCAGGCCCTGCACATTGCTTTTCCACCGGCACTGCTTGGTATGATCCTGTTGGCTGTTTTGCTTTTGGCAGGTGTCATCCGTGAGGAAAGCGTCGAAGACGCCTGTACTATCCTGATCGAAAAGATGGGCATGCTGTTTTTACCAGCCGGTATCAGTATGCTGCTTTATCTCGATATTATTAAAGCTGAAAGCATCGCAATTTTTATCACAATCATCGTCAGCAGTCTGATTATTCTTATTACTACTACAGCTTTTGTCGAGCTGGTTTCCAAACACAGCAAAGGAGGAAAACATTGATGTTCTTTCCCGAAGCCTTATTAAATTCACCCATGTTCGGCATTGGACTGACCATTATCGTTTACGTCTTCTGCGAACTGATCGTCAATCGTTTTGAGCTTAACATTCTTCCACCTTTCGTACTGGCCTGCCCTATTATTATGGGCATCATTTATTTTCAGTCACCTCATATAACTTATGAACAATACGCTGCCGGAGCAAACTTCATAAACTTCCTTTTAGGACCGGCTACAGTAGCTTTGGCACTCCCTTTATACCGTAACCGTCAGACCCTTAAAAACAATCTTGCCGTCATCGTCAGCGGAGTTGTTGTCGCTACAGTCATCGGCATTGTTTCCATCTTCGTCTGCGGCAAGCTGTTTGGCGCCAGCGAACAGGTTCTGCTTTCTCTGATTCCCAAATCAGTAACAACGCCTATTGCCATGGATATTTCCAGTGTCATTGGCGGTATACCATCCTTAACCGCTGCCTGTGTTATTTTTACAGGTATGTTTGGTTCTACCTTCAATCATAAAATTTTATCCTGGCTGGGCTTTAAAAATGATATCGCTATCGGTCTGGCTATTGGTGCCTCAAGTCACGGTCTCGGAACCAGTGCCTGCGTCAATAAAAGCGCATTGCAACTCGCCATCGGCGGTGTAGCAATTGGTCTTACCGGTATTGCTACTTCTATTTTAGCGCCACTTCTACTGCCATTGCTGACTAATTTGTTTTGAATAAAGCTTTAAATATTTAAGAAATAAAAGAGCCTGTTCTAAAAAGAACATGCTCTTTTATCATTTTCCTGACAGACTCATTAATTGCCCACAAAAAAACGGAAGCACCGACATGTGCTTCCGTTCTAAAAAGGAGAGATTTATGTACTATTCTTCCGCAGCTGTCCCAATTAACCGGGGAAGAAAGGCCATACCATTGGGATAACTATAATGGAAACGATAAAACAGAGTACTACCAGAGGCACACCGACTTTTACATAGTCCATAAACTTATAACCGCCAGGTCCAAGCACTAAAGTACATGGCGGAGTTCCGACCGGAGTTGCGAATGCACAGGAAGCAGCTACGCCGATCGCCATTAGTACCGCTTTCGGAGAAGCACCCAGCTGCTGAGAAATCGCTACGCCTACCGGAGCCAGCAAGGCGCAGGCTGCTGTATTGGACATAAACTGCGTCAAAGTGCAGGAGATAATAAATAGTACCGAGGTCATAATGATCGGGGTAGGAGATCCACCCATCAGGCTTACTGCCCATTCAGCGATCAATTTGCCGGCACCTGTTTTATCCATAGCAGCCGAAACAGGCATCATACCTGCGAACAGGAAAATAGTTACCCAGTCAATAGCTGAATAAGCCTGCTTTTCAGTCAAACAGCCAGTTAATACACAAACCAGTGCACCAACAATAGCGGTCATTTCCAAAGAAATAGCTTTAAGGTCAAGTGCCATAACAATAATGCACACTGCTAAAATCAAACCAGAAACAATTTGTTTTTTACTGTCAGTCACAGTAGCCTCAATTTCCTGTTCAATTTCCTGGTCAGCGTCCAATTCTGCTTTCGGAAGCAAATACTTACCGATAAACATCATGTAAGCGATAACCACAAAGGTCAAAGGAATACCTATCCAGGCAAACTCGAAGAAAGAAAAGGATTCATATCCAAAGGAAGTAAGAACACCGGATACAATAATATTAGGCGGTGTGCCAACCATCGTAATAACACCGCCGATGCCGGCCGCATAAGCTAAAGGCATCAGCTGGCGGGAAGCAGGAATCTTAGCTGCAGCACAAATACCCAAAACAACGGGCATCAGACATGCTGCTGTACCAGTGTTAGATAAACAGGAGGACAATGCTGCACTGACCACCATAATACCAAACATTAAACTGCTTTCTTTAGTTCCGGAAATTTTAACAATACCTATACCAATTTTTTGTGCCAGACCGGTATGAAACAACGCCGCACCCACAACGAACATACCTGCAAAAAGCACTACCGTTGAATCCGAAAGGCCTGAAAAAACCTGTTGAGCCGGAATAAATCCCAAAAGCCCGCAGGCTATAGCTCCTCCCATTGCAGTAATAGCCAGAGGAATAAGTTCAGTAATAAATAATAAAGCCACTATTGCCAAAACAATTAAACATTTTACTGCCGACGACATACCTTCACCTCAGTTTCAAATAATTTTGTAAAACAGCAAATATATGAAATTCACCTCCACTTTTATGTTGATTGCTTTAAGCAATCACAGGTTAAGTATAGAAATTTTATTTTTATGCACTCCAGTTAGAAAACAGTTAAAATAACGAACTTTATTATCTTAAATCTTTTAATTTATTTAAATAAACATCCAATTATTTGTTGCTATTGCAACAGCATATTATTCTTCGCTCTGCACCTGGCTCTGCAATATTTGTTGCTGAAGCAAAAATCATATTTCATGAATATTTTTTATAATTTATTTTCACTTCAAAATTAATTATTATTATATAAACTGCAATAAAATACATTACAAGCACAAAAAATACCTGCTCATCACTCATTTAGAACAATAAAAAAGCGGAAGTACCAATTAGTACTTCCGCTTCAGCGAAGGAGAACTTTATGTGCTATCTCTCTCGGATCATCTTACTTGACCGGAAAGACTGACATACACGAATTTTGTTTTTTAGAATCAACTTCTAACGAGCCACCAGCAAGTAGAGAAAATAATTGCAATAAGACCACCAGCAATAACTTCTGCTCCCATACCAGTCACACCTTCTTTCCCTCTTAAATCCCAGGTCAACTAGCAGAAATACCACCCAAAAAGCATTTCTACTTTTAAAAGGAGAACTCTATGTACATTCTTCCGCAGCTAGTCCCAATTAACCGGGAAAGAAAGGCCATACCATCGGAATAACGATGATGGAAACGATGAAGCAGAGGATAACTAAAGGCACGCCGACTTTTACATAGTCCATAAACTTGTAACCGCCAGGTCCCAGCACCAACGTACAGGGAGGAGTTCCTACCGGAGTTGCGAATGCACAGGATGCTGCTACGCCGATCGCCATCAGTACTGCTTTCGGAGACGCGCCGAGCTGCTGGGAAATCGCTACGCCTACCGGCGCCAGCAATGCTGCTGCTGCCGTATTAGACATGAACTGCGTCAAAGTACAGGAGATAATAAACAGTACTGAAGTCATAATGATCGGGGTAGGAGCACCGCCCATAAGGCTTACTGCCCACTCGGCAATCAATTTACCGGCACCAGTCTTATCCATCGCATTAGATACAGGCATCATACCTGCGAACAGGAAGATGGTTACCCAGTCGATAGAAGCATAAGCCTGTTTTTCAGTCAGACAGCCGGTCAGTACGCAAACCAGCGCACCGATTACAGCAGCCATTTCCAAAGAGATAAATTTAATATCAAGTGCCATAACAACGATTACTACTGCCAGAATCAAACCGGAAATGATCTGTTTTTTACTGTCATGTACAGTAGCTTCGATTTCCTGCTCGATTTCCTGATTTGCATCCAGCTCAGCTTTCGGAAGCAAATACTTGCCGATAAACATCATGTAAGCGATCGCTACGACAGTAATAGGAATACCTATCCAGGCAAATTCGAAAAAGGAGAACGGCTCATAGCCAAAGTATTTCAAAGCACCGGAAACGATAATGTTAGGCGGTGTACCTACTAAGGTAATGATACCGCCAACGCCTGCGGCGTAAGCCAAAGGCATCAACTGACGGGAAGCCGGGATCTTAGCTGCGGCGCAGATGCCAAGAACAACTGGCATCAGACAGGCTGCCGTACCTGTGTTAGACAGAACGGAAGATAAACCTGCGCCGACGATCATGATACCAAACATCAAACTGTTTTCGCTGGTACCGGAGAATCTAACGATAGAAATACCGATTTTCTGTGCCAGACCAGTATGGAACATGGCAGCACCAACAACGAACATACCTGCGAAAAGTACTACTGTTGAATCGGAAAGACCTGAAAAAACCTGTTTGGCCGGGATAAATCCCAAAAGGCCGCAGGCGATAGCGCCACTCATAGCTGTAATAGCCAAAGGAATAAGTTCAGTAATAAATAACAGAGCCACTATCGCTAATACGATTAAACATTTGATTGTAGGAGCCATAAACTCACCTCATTTCCCAAAATAGTTTACACATAATCCTCCTTCTTGGTTACTTGATCACCTTTGTGATTACACTTTTATTGTAAGAATTTATAATTACAGCGTCTAGTTTAACAATATATTAAAATGGCGAACATTATTGCCGCTAATAGTTTAATTAAATTAAACAATAGTTTAATTTTTTGTTGCTAGAGCAACATGCAATCAAACATGGCTCGCCAACAGCATTTACACCTACTGTTGCTGCAGCAAATTTTAACCATTATAGATATATTTTCATATTTATTTTCGAGTCATAAATTTTAAAAATACTTGCAATAAAATATTAAAGCAGTTCCATCTCTTTTTTAGACGAAACTGCTGTTTCAATAACTCATTTTTCATGATAATGAGCAGTAAAATACTTTTTCCTTACAATTACTCATACCCCCTCTGCCATAGAACTAACAAAATTACAAATACCGACAAAATTCTCATTCTCTATCTGATCCGTTACTTACTTTTTTAAATACAGTCTCAGCTTAAAGCAGCTGTAGCTGCAATAATACAAACGTTTACGCCCAACTCGTTCCATATACACATGATGAGTTTTGTTACAGGCAAATTCTTTGCCGCAGATAGGGCAAATCTGCATCAGCCATTTATGGTATTCTTTTTGCTCCTGCTTTTCTTCCATTTACTCCATCTGCCTCCTTTCAAAACCAAAATACTGCCTCGCAGCAGATACATATGCCTGCCTTTCTGAGTTTGTCAGTTCTTTCAGCCTCCAGCTTCCAATCAAGATACTTAACGATCAATGGTAAATGTTTTTTACATTTAATTTTCAGCCTATCCAGACCATAATTCCACTTTAAGTACCACTGCGCTGTATATTCAGCATTATATTCTGCTGACGTAATATTATAGACTTAATAATTTAAAGATTTCCTGTGCCCAAGCAACATTATAATTTCTCCAAATAAAATATAGTTATTTTTTTACACTTACAACTCCCTAATTGTAAAAAACATTTTAAAACAACCAGTATTTTTGAAAAACTGCGATATACAGCGTTTAAACTACCATACATTCTTCGCAGGAAGTAATTAGCCTCTTACCTGCGAAAATGGCTTGTTAACAACTAATTTATACAAAAATGAAACTTTGTTTATAACATTGATATATGATAAAATTATTTTTATATAATATACTGCTTTAAGCAGTAATGGAGGTGAACATGTTTCCTGACGGAAACAGATTCTTTGGAATATTTTAGTATACTTTTAAATGTTATTATCATCCTGTTTTTAGTTGCTCTCAACGGCTTTTTCGTTGCATCAGAATTTTCTATAGTTAAAGTGCGACCTTCGCGCCTTGATACTTTAATAAAAGAAGGCAACCGGCAGGCAGTCTATGCCCGACAGGTCACAGAGCATCTTGATGCCTATTTATCTGTAACCCAGCTTGGTATTACGCTTGCTTCTTTAGGTCTTGGCTGGATCGGTGAACCCGCCGTAGCTAAAATGCTGACACCGCTTTTTCATTTATTCAATATCCCGGCGCAGCTTGAACATACGATCGCCTTCGTTGTAGGCTTCTCTGTCATTACCGCACTGCACATCGTTCTTGGCGAGCTTGTACCAAAATCTTTATCTATCCAGAAAACAGAAAAAGTAGTGCTGTTTATAGCTTGGCCCCTGATCGTATTCAATAAGCTGATGTATCCGGCAGTCTGGTTTTTAAACCATGTCGCCAACTGGACACTTAGACGCATGGGTATCCATGCTGCCAGCGAAGCAGAAGAAGCACACAACGAAGAAGAGATTCGTATTTTAATGGAAGAAAGCTATAAATATGGTTATATCGATAAAACCGAACTGACCTATCTTGATAATGTCTTTGATTTTTCTGAACGTCATGCCAGTGAGATCATGGTCCCGCGTACGGATATGATCTGCCTGTATCTTAAGGATTCCTTTACAGAAAACATCGAAGTCGCTCTCAGTGAACGTATGACCCGCTATCCGATCTGTGAAGAAGACAAAGATCATATTATCGGTTTTCTGCATATCAAAGACCTGCTGCGTGCTTTAAACGCAGGTCAAAAGCCGGACTTACGCACTTTAGCCCGTGAAGTTCTGGTAGTACCAGAATCAATGCCGATCAGTAAACTTCTGCGTCTGCTGCAGAAACAGCGCAAACAACTGGCAATCTTAATCGACGAGTACGGCGGTACTGCCGGTATGGTAACAATCGAAGATATTTTAGAAGAAATCGTCGGTGAAATTCAGGATGAATTTGACGAGGAACGTCCTGAAGTTGAAGAAGAAAGCGATAAAACCTACTCTATTGATGGTAAAATGCTGCTTGAAGATGTCAATGACCTTTTCGGCCTTGAATTAAGTTCTAACTCCTGCGACACAATCGGCGGCTGGGTTTATTCCCAGCTTGATTACCCTCCGCAGCTGGGGCAGTCTGTAAAACTGCCCAAAGCGGAATTCCTGGTCGAAGAACTGGATAATATCCGCATTACCCGCCTGAAAGTTAAATTACTTCAGGAGCCCGGCAGTATCCATCAGGGCATGCTTGAAGAACAGCTCAATAAATAAAAAACACCGCGAATAATTCGCGGTGTTTTTTATTGCCATTATTTCTTTAAAGCTTCTACTACCTTACCATATGCTTTTAAGGCTTTAGTATTGGCAGACTGCATAGATTGCAGACGCCAGCCTATCAAAAGTCCGCTGTCGCGATAAAGCGCACGGCTGTTGTTCCCCTTAATACAGTTCAGCAGGCATTTGCTGCTGTAAACATCATAAACCAGTACCTGGATCCGCTGGTACAGTTCTTTGATATCTTTCCAGGCAGTTTTACTGAGCCTGTCAATTTTAAGACTGCGGCGGGCATAATAAATAGCTTCACAGACGCGTAAAATACTTTTAGCCTGCGCTTCGTCTATTTTTTCCCCTTTAATATCAAGTTCTTTCAGCATATTATACCAGTCTTCTACACGACAGCCTGCCAGCTGTTCAACTTCCACATAATAACTGTTCTGCCATAATGATTGTTCAGTCCACGCCAGCAGTTTAAAAATACAGTGACTGTACACTCCCTGTTCCAGCTGTTTTGCTACTTCCGCAAGAATATTTTCTATTTCTTCCGTCAACTTTTCTGCCAGCTGCGGGCGCTGCAAAATAGTGCTGCCCGCCGTTCCATGCAGCAGCTGCCACTGCATCAGCAGCCGTTTATAACGAAACAGTACATCCAGCGTACCAGCAGGTTCCGCCAGTAATTTACGTATTTTATCATACTCCCCTTCAGCCAATAACGGCTTGATAAGCGCCAGTAAAGCCTGCAAATGCTTGAACTGCGGCAGCAGCAGCTTATCGGCCTGCACCAGCACATTTTTATCCGTTATCAGTCTGTTTTGCAGCTTCAAGATCCGATCGCCATAATACTCCAGCAATTTGCTGAGCTCATCCTGCACCATACCGCCACGGTCGATTTTCAACCGTCCCTTTGGTATTTCATGTTCTTCGCCATTACCAAGCAAATGCAGGCCACGGGCAAATTTGCTGCGCGGTTCAATAAAAATCGGTATTTTAGCAGCTATTTGAGCCGTGAAATCTAATAAATCCGCTTTCGTTCCAGCTTTGATTTCCAGCTCAACTTCATCGATTTTTTCTTTTTGTTTTCCGGCATTGATCTTGCCCTGGTCAATCGCCATTTCCAAAACAGTCTCAGGAGTTACCTGCAGCAGCCTGATCTCCCTTTTCACTTCTACGGTAAAAAGCTTCTGCAATTCTTCTCCTGCCAGCAATTCTTCCAGATCAGTCTCCAATCCTAATTCTGTGAAACCACTCACTGTCGGACTATCTTTTTTCAAAGGTATGTTAAACTCACGTCGAGCCGAAAGTCCTCCCCCAGACGCTTGCTCTGTTTTTACTGTAGCCTCATATTTTTTGCCGTTACGCCTGATGCGATATGCCATTCCAGATTCGGTCAATTTGTATGACGCAGTATCGTAATACGTTGTCAGCAGCTCCTGTTTTGCCAAACTTCCCTTAATCATTGTAGCAGTAATAAGCTCAGATGCCAGCAGTTTTTTCAGATCCCTGCGGGCAATCGTCAGTTTCATTTCCATTTCCACTGTTTTATCCATGTTATCGCCTTCCTATTCCGCTATTGAACCGCGGACATCTGTAAAAATAACCTGGGGAACATCTAAATCATATACCCTGGGAGTAAGCGCACGCAGGTCTTCGATCCGCCAACCGGCATTCTGTTCCGCCAGCTTTGACAAGGCTTCTTCCAGACTTTCTGCAGCTACGATTGCCAGTGCATCCAGATAAAAATGGTTTTGCACACAGGGCTCATTGATCATACTGTGGCTGTGATAAGTTTTGTTATGACGCCAAACGTAAACCTTCATCAGTATCTACTCCTTTAATTTTTTATGTTCACCGCCCAAAGCCCACCACGCCAGAGGCAGACCAAAAGCTATAATAACTACAGCTACAGACACATACAATCCTCGGCCGCCTAAAATAGAATCAGCCAGTAAATTATATGCAATCGCTCCCGGAAGCATTCCCAGTACAGTTGCAGCAGCATACAGCTGCAGGTTCATCTTACAGCAGCCGGCAATAATGCTTACCGGATCATACGGAAAAATAGGTACTGTGCGCAGCCACAGCATCTTAACAAATCCGCCGCTGCCGCTTAAATAATTAGTCAGCCTTTCACCCCACGAGCCGCCATAACGATCTAGCAGCCTCCTGCCGCCGCCCAGACTTCCCAGCGCATAACATAAAACAGCACTGCTCAGACCACCGCACAGCAAATATACGATACCCAGCATTGGCCCAAATAAAATACTGGCGCTGAGATTTAAAAAAATACTTGGAAAAAACAGTACCGGCCGCACAGTATATAAAGCTATATAAACTAACGGCCCCAGACTGCCGTACGACGCTACCCAACGGCGCACATCTTCGACTGAGGAAGGATGCAGGATATAAGGCGAACTATGCAGCTGCCAGACAACCCAGATAATAAATATCGCCAAAACAGAAAAACGCAGCATTTCGCGATGACGCCTGCAACTGTTCAAAAAATTTTCTATCATTTATTTACCACCATTCTCTTTTTATATGATAGCCTGTTCTGACTATTTTCGCAAGGAAATGCTGGAAAATACAAAAACAGCCGGCAAATACTGCCGGCTGCTGCATTTATTTCTGATTTCTTTTTTTGCCAAGGTAAGCGGCTTTGATATCAGGGTTTTCCAAAAGCTCCTGACCGGTCCCGCTCATAGTTATTTTGCCAGTCTCCAGTACATAAGCCTGATGAGCCACCTTCAGCGCCATATTAGCATTCTGTTCGATCAAAAGGATCGTCATACCTCTGCTGTTGATCTCCTGAATGATATTAAAAATATCTTTAATGATGAGCGGCGCCAGTCCTAAAGACGGCTCGTCCATCATCATCAGCTGAGGACGCGACAGCAGTGCCCTGCCTACAGCCAGCATCTGCTGCTCACCGCCGGATAAAGTGCCGGCCATCTGCCAGCTGCGTTCCTCCAGACGCGGGAACAATTCATATACCCATTTGATGTCTTTGGCTATTTCTTCTTTATCATTGCGCATATACGCGCCGATTTGTAAATTTTCCAGGACCGTCAGATTTGGGAAAACCCTTCGTCCTTCCGGAACTAAAGTAATACCTGTTTTAACGATTTTCTGTGAATTAAGCCCGGTAATATTCTGTTCATTATAGCTGATAGTACCACTTTTAGGCTTTACCAGCCCAACAATGGTCCGCAACAAGGTGCTTTTACCGGCCCCGTTAGCGCCTATCAGCGTAACGATCTTACCTTCCGGCACTTCCAGGGAAATACCTTTGAGCGCTTCGATGCCTCCATAAGCTACAAATAAATCCTGCACTTTAAGCATCTTCATCCACCCCCAGATAAGCGTCAATAACGCGCTTGTTATTTTGGATCAGCTCCGGTGTGCCTTCAGCAATAGTCATACCAAAATCCAAAACATAGATACGGTCAGATATTTCCATAACCAGATCCATATGATGCTCGATCATAAACACCGTCAGATCATACTCGTCACGAATCTGGCGGATAAACTCCGTCAGTTCATCAGTTTCTTTAGGATTCATACCCGCTGCCGGCTCGTCTAAAAGCAACAGACGCGGGCCAGTTGCCAACGCACGCACGATCTCCAAACGACGCTGCTGCCCATATGGCAGACTGGACGCCTTTTCATCGCGCAGCTCCCATAGATCAACTTTCCTCAGCAGGGCTTCGACCGAAGCTTCCATCTCACGCTGCTCTTTATTATACCAGGGCAGGTGCAGAGCCGCCGACATAAAATCGGATTTCAGGTGCAGATGCTTGGCAATCATAACATTTTCATATACCGAAAGATTTTTGAACAGACGGATATTTTGAAAAGTACGTGCTACGCCCATTTTGGCGATTTCGCTGGGTCTTTTACCGGTTATTTTCTGTTCTTCACCCTGCGCGTCTGTATAGATCACGTCGCCGCTGGTGGGAGTATAGACCCCGGTAATCATATTGAAAGCCGTCGTTTTACCTGCACCGTTAGGACCGATCAGTGCAACAATCTCGTGTTCATTGATCTCAATATTAAGCAGATTTACAGCTGTCACACCGCCAAACTGCATTGTGATATTATCAGTTTTTAAAATCATCTTTCTGCTCCCTTCCGCCCAAAGAAGCTGAATGGATTTTTACAGAAGGCACGGATATTTTTCCAGGTCAGCTCGCTGGTCCCCATGATCCCGTGCCGCCAGAAAAGCACGCAGGCCATCAGCAGCGCCGAGAAAATCACCATCCTGAAACCAGGACGGAAAAGCGGAATATCCATACCAAAAAGCATCAGGGGTTCGTCAAATACACGCAGGAACTCCAGCCCGGCCGTAACGATGACAGCACCCAGCATACTGCCGGTAATACTTCCCATACCGCCTAAAACGATAATCAGCAAAAAATTATAGGTCAATGTAAAAAGGAAATTCTTCGGATCAACAGTTCCCAGCAGCGCACCATACAAGCCGCCGCCCACGCCGGCAAAAAAAGCACTGATCATAAATGCCAGATTTTTGTGCCAGAACAGGCTTACTCCCATCGCTTCAGCCGCGATCTCATCTTCGCGGATCGCTTTAAACGCACGGCCATAAGAAGAATTGATCAGAAGTGCTATAAAAATAAAAGTCACTGCCGTCGCCAGAAAAATATAACGCACATCATTAAGAGGCGGTATATCTTTGATACCCAAAGCCCCGTTAGTGATGCTCTGCGCATTAGTTATCCAGATACGGATAATTTCGGAAAAGCCCAGCGTCGCCACAGCAAGATAATCCCCGCGCAGACGCAATACCGGCGTACCGATCAGAAAAGCCACTAAAGCGGCTAAAAGTCCACCGGCAATCAGGGCCAGCCACAAGGGCATTTGAATATCAGCGATCAGCGGGTTCATCGGTGCCGCATAAAAAACATTAGGCCGCAGCTCTACAGGCACGGTAAAAATGCCTACAACATAAGCGCCTATAGCCATAAAACCAGCCTGCCCCAGCGAAAACTGACCAACAAACCCATTCGTCAGATTCATGGATAAGCCGATAATTGCATAAACCAGACACAGATTGACGATCCTGCGGATATAAGAATCCATCTCGGTCTGGACGAAGCAGGCAACGCCAAAGAGTGCGGCAATAGCGATCAAAGTAAGGAAAACATCTTTCTTTTTCATCTTCGTCACACCTTCTCAGTCGTTTTTTCGCCCAAAAGGCCGGTAGGTTTATAAAACAGAATCACAATAAGCACGATAAAAGCAAAGGCATCTCGGTAACCGGAAAGCTGCGGAAAAAAAGCAACGATCAAGATCTCTCCCAGGCCGAGTATAAAGCCGCCCAGCACTGCACCCTTGATATTGCCGATGCCGCCGATAACCGCCGCAATAAAGCATTTCAAACCCGGCATAACCCCCATCATCGGGGTAATGCCAGGATAGCGGATACCCCACATAATAGCGCCGATAGCGGCCAAAGAGGACCCGATAATAAATGTGATCGAAATTATTTTATCAATATCGACGCCCATAACGCGCGCGATCTCATAGTCTTTGGAAACTGCACGCATAGCCATACCTGTTTTAGCATGATTGACGATGTGCAGCAGCACAACAAGGCTGATTATTGTAATAACGGGAATGACCAGACAGATCGCCTGGATCTGAATCCCGCCGATAGAAATATTCTGCGATAAAAGTTCAATATTAGGAAAACGCATCGGACGGCCGCTGAATAAATAATTAGCCAGGTTTTCCAATAAAAATGAAGCGCCGATAGCAGAAATAAGAACAGAATTTTTCGGTGCGTCACGCAACGGACGATAAGCCGTCCGTTCAATCACTACACCTAAAATTGCCGTAGCAATAATGACTCCGACAAAAGTAATATACCAGGGAATGTGAAAAACGGTAATACCGAAAAAGGCAAAATAACATGCCATCATAACGATATCGCCGTGTGCAAAGTTTATCATCAATAAAATGCCATAGACCATCGTATAACCGATGGCGATCAGGGCATAAAGACTGCCGAGAGATATGCCGTTAGCCAAATGCTGCGCAAGACTGTCACCGGACATATTCGCAATCGCTTGGAAAAATTCCATGAAAAACACCTCATGACACAAAAGAATTGCTCCCTTCCCTTAAGGAGAAGGGAGCACTAACATAAAGCAAAAGGGTTATGAAAGAACCAATGAATTATTTAGCTTCTACAAAATCCAGGAATGTAAATTTGCCGTCTTTAACAGTTTTGATCACAGCGCCTTTAATAGGATCGCCGTTTTTATCAAGAGTAGTCATACCGGTTACACATTCCAGATCTTTAGTTGCTGCGATAGCGTCACGAATCTTAACGGTATCAGTAGAACCTGCGCGTTTGATGCCGTCGATAGCGATCAGATAAGCATCATAAGCCATTGCAGTCAGTGCGGAAGGCTCGCCTTTATACTCTTTTACGTATTCATCCAGGAATTTTTTAGCTTCCGGAGTAGTTGCTTTTTCACGGTCAAACGCAGTAGAAAGAGCTACGCCTTCAACATCTTTGCCGCCAACATCGATGAATTCCTGAGTTTCCCAGGTATCGCCGCCCATAAAGGGAGCTTCGATGCCAAGCTGACGGGCTTGTTTTACAAGCAGTGCAGATTCGGTAAAGTTACCGGGTGCGAAAATCGCATCAGGATTTTTAGCTTTGATATTGGTAAGAATAGCACTGAAATCTTTATCGCCTGTTTGATAGTTTGCGATCTCAACAATGCTGTTTTCATCACCGGTCAATTTTATGAAAGCTTCTTTGAAGAATTTTGCCAGACCAACTGCATAGTCATTGGAAACTTCCTGCACGATGGCAACTTTTTAGCACCTTGTTTGAATGCATAGTTAGCCATAACGGTACCCTGGAACGGATCAATAAAGCAGGCACGGAAATAATAGTCATTATTAGCAGTTACCTGCGGATTAGTACAGCTGGTACCAACAGCCGGAACTTTACTGTCTTTTACGATATTACCTGCCGCCATAGACAGCGAAGAACCATAAGAACCTACGATAACGCTTACTTTATCTTTTTCGATAAGGCGGGCTGCAACAGAAGCAGCTTCAGCTTTATCAGATTTGTTATCAGCTACAACAAGCTCGATCTTTTTGCCTAAAACTTCAGGATGCAGTTTGTTGGCAAGCTTGATACCGCGGAGTTCCAGTTCGCCTCCGGCAGCATTATCACCGGTCAATGGCAGGAAAACGCCGACTTTGATCACGTCGGATGCTTTAGCATCTTCCTTTTTCTCGCCGCCGCAGCCTGCTACTAAGCTCATTGCTACTGCTGAAGCCAACAGCGCTGATAATATTTTTTTCATTTTCAATGTAATCTGTCCCTTCTTTACTGTTTGCACAGCTTTTTCCCCTTAACTGTAAATGATTATAACATCAAAGCACGGATGTGACAATATTACTATTTCTTCACAATTTCTTTACAGTTTTCAAACAGCGTTTTTCGTATTTTAACATTTTTGTAAGAATAATGTTGCTGCAAAGCGTTGCTTTTTCACTGTTTTGTCCTCGCAAAAAGAACTTTCCCGAAAACAAAAACACGGCAAGTCCGCCTCTCGTGTACAGTGACATCAGAGATTTTCTCGCCGCGCGTTTTTGTATACAATATACTTTGCATATTTTTTTGTATATCTGCCCTTAACAGCCGTTCTTGCAGCTGTCCCCCGCTGCAAAGGCCTGTCAGCAAATCATTTTTCTACAACTTCGTTGACATAACCAACAGCACTGACAGCGTTAGGCGCGTAGTGATCGGCGCCGATACTGTCAGCATAGTCCTGTGTCAAAACAGCACCGCCCACAACTATACGGCAGTTGCAGACATCACGCAAAGCCTTGATCGTAGCTGCCATTGCACCTACTGTAGTCGTCATCAAAGCTGACAGTCCTACAACATGAGCCTTGTGCTCCAATACAGCTTTCACTATTGCTTCTACAGCTACATCCTTACCAAGGTCGATAACGTTATAACCATAATTTTCCAGCAGTACCTTAACTATATTTTTACCGATATCATGGATGTCACCCTTAACCGTAGCAATAACAACAGCAGTACCTTTTTCCACAGCGCCGCCGTCAGCCATCCTGTCGCGGATCACCTCAAAAGCTGCCTTCGCGGCATCGGCGCTCATCAAAAGCTGCGGCAGAAACAGATTTTTTTTCTCAAAACCATTTCCAACAAAATCTAAAGCCGGTATCATCTGAGTATTGATAATATCCAGTGGTTTTTCTGTTTCCAGCAACCGGGTCACAGCCAGACGGCTCTGTTCCTGTAAGCCTTTAATGATCGCATCGTGCAGTGTATATTCACTGACAGCAGCTGTCGGAACTTTATTTACGGAATCAGCAAAACGCTTCACATATGCCTTGCAGCCTCCGTCCAATCCTTTTAAAGCTCTATACGCATAGTAAGCATCCAGCATCGCTTTACTCTGCGGATTGATAATAGCGCAGGAAAGCCCCGCCTCCATTGCCAGAGTGAAAAATGTACTGTTGACAGCATCACGTGACGGCAGTCCGAAAGAAATATTCGAAACGCCCATAATCGTTTTGATCTTCTGCTCTGTCAATTTACGGATCACTTCCAAGTCAACAGCAGCGTTGTCAGGTCCCGTACTTATCGTCAGCGCCAGCGGATCAATAATAATGTTACGTTTTTCGATACCGCATTCAGCGGCGCGTGCGATTATTTTCTCCGCAACGGCCAACCTGCCTGCAGCTGTTGCAGGAATGCCGTCATCATCTAACGCCAGGCCAACCACAACAGCCCCGTATTTTTTTACCAGCGGCAGTACCTTTGCCAGCGATTCATCTTTACCGCTGACAGAATTTAACAGCGGTTTGCCATTATATAAACGCAGAGCCCGCTCCATAGTCTCATAATCTGAAGTATCGATCTGCAGCGGTGCCGAAGTGACGGCCTGCAAAGCCAGAACTGTTTTCTCTGCAGCGGCAGCTTCGTTGATACCCGGCACACCTACATTGACATCCAGGATATGGGCGTCATTTTCAAGCTGCTCCAACCCCAGCCGGCAAATATAATCCAGATCTGCGTCTAAAATAGCCTGTTTTAAACGCGGCTTACCTGTAGGATTGATGCGCTCGCCTATGATCACAGGCTCCCCGCCGATAACGACAGCTTTGCCATAAGAAGAAACCACAGTCAGATCACAGCTGCGGCGTCCTCCCGGCTGCATACCATAGCACTTTTCGATCAGAGCTTTAATATGTTCCGGAGTAGTACCGCAGCAGCCTCCGGCGACAGAAATACCCAGTGGTATCATTTCCTGCATCAGCTCTGCAAATTCATCTGCGGCAACGTCAAAAACAGTTTTACCGTCACGCTGTACGGGCAGCCCGGCATTAGGATTCAAAACGATCGGCAGCGAGCATGCTTCTATTAACTGTGGCAGCAGCCTGCGCATTTGTTTCGGTCCCAAGCCGCAGTTAAACCCTACAGCATCTGCCCCCAGCCCCTCCACCATTGCTACCGCGCTCAAAACGTCAGCACCGGTCAACAGCTTACCATCTTCATCAAACGTCAACGTAACGATCACCGGCAGATCACAGTTTTCTTTTGCCGCCAAAAGCGCGGCTTTGATCTCATAAGTATCGCTCATCGTCTCGATCAGGATCAGATCAGCTCCGTGTCTGGCACCGCTGCGTACCATTTCACCATAAATATCCACAGCTTCCTCAAACGGAAGATCACCATAAGGCGCCAGTAATTTTCCGGTAGGGCCGAGATTCAGTGCCACAAACGCTTTTGTACGTCCGGCACAGGCAGCTTTGCCTATTTTTAAAGCAGCCCCCACAACTTCATCAACGGTGATATCCATCCCTTTAAATTTAAGACGGTTCGCCCCGAAGGTATTGCTTTTTATGATATTCGAACCGTTATTCAAATACGCTTCATGTACAGACTGCACTTCAGCCGCATGAGTAAAATTCCACAGCTCCGGCAGCTCTCCCGGCTGCAGCCCCAATGCCTGCAGCATCGTCCCGGTAGCGCCGTCAAAAAAAATAATAATTCTTTACCTAATAAATCCCTGAAACCCATGCTTTCATTCCTTTCTAAATTCACACGCTCGATTAACGCACGCCGCACATTTACTGGTATTGCAGACGGTATCTTCAGTCAATCCTATCACAGCCGTCACTGATTTTATAGGAGTCAGCATATAACCATCGGTCAAAGTCAGCCCGATTCGTTTTGCACAATCCAGCAGCATAAGCAGCTGACGCTGATCCTCCAGCCGCCAGTCGCCATAACCCGGTGAAAAACGCGGTTTCAAGTGCAGCCCTGCTGCAGCCGCTATCTCGGCTTCGGTTTCATCACAATAACTTTCGATCAGAGCCGCGCATACAGCCTGAGCAGCTGCTGCCTGTGCTACGTTAGTCAATGCCAGACGCCTCAAAACAGTATCGGCATTACTGCCTAAAGTAGCAGCCAAAACCGCCGCTTTTTGACAGCCCTGCAAATGTCCTGCCAAATTTTTGCTTTCAAAACGCATGCCATTATCTACTAAGGTCACGCCTGCATCATCTACACGGCACGCAAAAATCTGCCAGCAGCTTCTGGGCCGCACTTCGTTCCGCAGCTGCAAATAAGCCAGATCAGCCAAAACAGCCGCCTCATTATCATCTTTTTTCGCGCCCATATACCTCACGGCTTCAGCTCTGTCATACTTCATTTTACGATCTCCGACAGATTTTTCATGATCCCGCCGATGATTTCCGGCCGGTTCATCGTATAAACATGAATATTTTTCAGTCCGTTAGCGATCAAATCAACAATCTGCCCCGTAGCATAAGCAATACCCGCCTGTTTTAACGCTTCGGGATCATCTGCAAATTTCTCGACGATAGCGCGGTAATTCGCAGGCAGTTTGGTCCCGCTCAATTCACAGATCCGGTTGATCTGTTTGGCATTTGTCACCGGCATAATACCCGCCACGACCGGCACATCGATACCATGCCGCAGCAGTCTGTACATATAATTGTAAATAATATTATTGTCAAACACCATCTGCGTCACTAAAAAGTCGCAGCCACTGTCGATTTTCCGTCTGGTATTGACAATATCACGATCCAGAGAGCCGGCTTCCGGATGTCCTTCCGGATAACAGGCCCCGCCGACACAAAAATCACCGGCTTTTTTGATTTTCCCCATCAAATCACTGGCATGGGCAAAATCCCCGTCATTGCCATTCACCGCATCTCCGCGCAGAGCCAAAACATTCTGGACGCCAGCAGCCCGCATCTGTGCCAAAACACCGTCGATCTTGGCTTCATCAGCATCGATACAGGTCAGATGCGCCAGCGCTGGGCGTCCGCTGGCTTCTATTGCCCGGGCAATAGCCACCGTCTGACCCACAGATGTACCGCCGGCCCCATACGTAACACTCATAAAATGCGGACCCACCTCGGCAATATCACTGACTATATTCAAAGCATTCTGCAGCTCTGTACCTGCTTTAGGTGGAAACAGCTCGCAGGAAATGCACACCTTTTCGTTTTTTAATAAATCAATAATTTTCATCAGCAGCAACCTCTTTCCCCTAATACACATTTCTAATAATTCTAAACAAAAATGCTAATAAACGCAAATACTATTTATTCTTTACGTTTAACCATTTACTATTTCGCTACAGATGTTACAAAAACAGGTCAAGAATAAAAAGGTATGGGCATGCCCATACCTTTTTATTCAGCTTACTATCAATCACCTTAAATAAATTCCTGCAAAACTGCGAACAGCTTTTCCGGGTCAATCGGCTTTGCCAAATGTGCGTTCATACCCGCTGCGTGTGATTTTTCCACATCCTCGTCAAACGCATTAGCCGTCATAGCAATAATCGGGATCGTCTGCGCATCACTTTTATCAAACAGCCTGATATTACGTGCTGCTTCCAGCCCATCCATAACAGGCATCCTGATATCCATCAAAACAGCATCATAGTACCCAACAGGAGTTGAACAGAATTTTTCTAGTGCCTGCAGACCGTTGCAGGCACTTTCTATCGTCAGTCCCTTCATTTCCAGCAGACTTGCAGCAACTTCCAGATTCAGCTCATTATCTTCTACCAGTAAAATCCGTTCTCCAGCAAACTGTACTTCTCCTTTTGCTGCTTCCGGCTCATATACTGCTTCACTGAAATCATTGATCTTTTCAAACAAATCTACCAGCTCGGAACGGAACAGCGGCTTGGTGATAAAAAAGTCCACACCTGCATGCCTTGCATCTGCTTCAATCTCCTTCCATTCATATGCTGTCATAACGACTACTAATGTCTCAGCTCCAACCAGCCGTCTTATAGCTTTCGTTGTCTGGATTCCGTCCATATCCGGCATTTTCAGATCTACCAGCACAATATCATAAGGGTTCATTTCCCTGATGCCTTTTTCGATTTCCAGTACTGCCAAAGCTCCCGAAGTCACATATTCTGCCTGTACCCCCAAATCACTCATAATCAGGCTGGCATGTTCACAAGTCACAATGTCATCGTCAACTATCAGCGTTTTCAAATCCCTGAACTTTAGAAGATCAAGATTTTTACGTCGATAGCTTTCTTCCGTTAGGCCTAACTTTACATCGACGCAGAACTCACTGCCAACACCTTCGATACTGTGCACATTTATCGAACCGCCCATCAGAGTTACCAGATTCTTGCAAATAGCCAATCCCAGACCAGTACCGCCGTATTTGATAGAAATATTGGGATTTTCCTGTTCAAAAGATTCAAAAGATGCTTTTGAAAAACCTTGCTCATGCCAATACCTGTATCGCTTACGGTAAATCTCAGCCAGGCATCCTTATCACCCCGGCTCATCTGCCTGATCGTAAACTGGATTCTGCCGCCTTCCGGAGTAAATTTTAAGGCATTAGATAAAATATTTAATAAAATCTGACGCAAACGTAATGAATCACCGATATAAAGCTCTTCTGTCATCCCTTCGATAACAGTATTAAATTTCAAGCCCTTCTCTTCCGCCTGCGGATAAAAAAGAGAGTTCAGACCGTTGATCATTTCTTCAAAATCAAATTTTTCATGTGCCAAACTCATTCGTCCGCTTTCGATACGCGACATATCTAAAATATCGTTGATCAGGCTCAGTAAAAACCTTGCCGAAATACCGATCTTCGCCAGACAATCGCTGATACGCTCTTTATTATCCAATGCAGACAACGCTATAGCTGTCATACCGATAATGGCATTCATCGGCGTACGTATCTCATGGCTCATCCGCGATAAAAATTCCGTTTTAGCATTGTTTGCAGCCTCTGCCGCACCTAAAGCAGTACGCAAAATCTGATTTTTTTCCGCCTCATTGTCCTTTTGCTCGTCAATGCAGCGAATCAGCGAAACTGTAAGAATATCATCATTAACGGGATTTTCCACCTTGATTTTATGTGCTGAGACCCAATGATACTGTCCATCATCCAAAAGCTGGCGATGCTCCATATAAGTTTCGTGAGCACCTCGTTCATACTCTGCCAGTTGGTTCTGACGGGCAAATTTACTGGTAAACTCATCTCTATACTCAGGTGCTACCGAACCCAACACTCCATTGACCATAGCATCATAGCTGCCGCAATCCAGCGAATGCAGGCTCTGTCCCTCCTGATCTAAAACACTGCAGGTATTCCGTGTAAGATTTCCGAAAATGATCATCGGATAAGCTGATGTGATAGCCGTATATAACGCGCTGCGTTCCATCAGATCCCACTGCTTGTTTTTGCGGCGCAGCTGCAGGATTTCGGTAACATCATGGAAAATTATCTGATAGATTTTTTCCCCCTGCTGATTTTGAATAACGCAGGCAGCAGACCGTACCCATCTTTCCTCGCCTGCTGCAGTTTTGATACGGTGGCTTGAATTCTTGACGATCCCTTCCTCTGCAATACTGAAAAGTTCCTCTAAAACCTTTGTTCTATCTTCCGGATGGATACAGCGAAGAATATTATCACAAACATCCCTCCGCAGAAAAAACTCATGCTCATTCTCGAACCCTAAAATATTAGCCCCGGTCCTGTTGACCATCAAAGCTTTGGGAATCCTGTCAAAGCTGCATTGCAGCAGGCCGCTGGGCATAGTATCGATAATATTCTGCAGAATATTCTTCTGCTGCCTGTTCTCAACGCTTTCCTCGAAAAGCTTTTGTTTTGCTTCTATCTCACCAGAAATATCCCTGATCACACTGATACAGGCAGCATTTCCGTTCACAGCCAGAACCTTTTTCCCAACATCACTGACCCAGATATAACTGCCGTCTTTCTTTTTCATCCGATACTTAACTTCATACTCACTATCCTGATCCATCGCCCGGCTGGCAATCTGCTCCACCCGTTCTAAATCATCAGGATGGATACCGTTCATAACCAGACCTTTGGTATCTGCTACAAATTCCTCATAAGTATAGCCAAGATAAGCAAGCATTCTTTCATTAACATAATACAAAGGAAAACCTGGCGCAACATAACCGCCTAAAATACCACCTGGTATACTGCGGTTAAGCAGACCCAGCATTTGCCTGTTAATGCTGCTTTCGACCTCGGCAACCTTTTCCATACTGAACGCTGCCGGGAAAAAATCACCTGTCTCCGGTCCCATATTTGCCTGTGAAACATGCAGCGCCGCAATTTTCCATACAGAATCACAGCAATTGCAGGCTGCCATTACACGTATGCTTATGTCACTGTCATACCCATCTTTATTTTTTTTGAGCAGCAGATCACAAAGAAATACTGCCGCCGTTTCAGACAGCATCGCATTTTGAACATTTTCATATTCAAAGAAAACCGCATATGGTGCAGCTGCAATTTCAGCCTGCAAAAATTTTACAGCCTCACTGCGATCTCTGGCACTGCAGACTGCCCCCAGACCTATCCATCTGATGTCTTCACGCAGAAAGCCTGCGGCAGCTTTATAATCGCGTTCATTAAAATAAGCAGTAAAAAAGTCCTGCATCAGCTTGTTTACTTTCTGCCCGGCACTGATCATATTAAGCTCTCCCGTATTCTTATCCGTCATTTTTCTTTAATTATATTAAATGAATTATTAAAAAACAAGAAAAACAATTCTTAACATTAAAATATTATTTTAAAAGAAAATTCCTGACTGCAAACAGCCAGGAATCCTTTAATTACTTTTCAACCATATTATTTTATAAAAAAATGCAGCGCCAAACTCAATAACCCCGAACCAACCAGTGTTTGGATCACGCCGCAGATCTTCTTCTTGATCAGGACCAGTGAAACAAGCAAAACGATCGTGCTGACCAGATCAGGATCACTCCAGACAGCCGGCAATTTTTCTTCGTTCCACAAAGACAGAGTTAAAAACATCACACCGGCAGAAGCTATCAATGCGACTACAGCGGGGCGCAGGCCGTTCAAAACACCCCTGATCGCTCCCATATCTCCATATTTTGCCAGCAGCTTTGCCAATGCGATCATAATAATAAGCGAAGGCGTAACAAAACCTGCCGTCGCCGCTACCGCGCCGCCAATACCTGCCACCTTTGTCCCGACGAAAGTAGCGGCATTGATACCTATTGGCCCCGGTGTCATCTGCGAAATAGCAACAACGTCCATAAATTCACTGAATGATATCCAATGATGGACATCAATGACCTGCGTCTGGATCAGCGGTATGGAAGCATAACCTCCGCCAACGCAAAAAGCGCCGACCATACAGAAACTCCAGAACAAACTTATATATATCACTTCCATACCTCCTTAGCTGTATTTTTCATCCTGCAGCCATAAATAACCGATAACGGCATCGATCAGAATAAGATACATGATATTGACCTGAAAAAAATAATTGGCGATAAAAGTGCCGAAAATAATCAAACACGGCAGCAGCAGCTTCTTTTTCAGCTCTTTCTGCAGCAGATTTATGCCTACGTCAAGTATCAGCGCTGTAGCCCCGCACTGCATACCACGCAGCAAAATCTGCACATAATAATTATGGGCAAAAGCATCATAAAAATACGAAATCACCGTCAGTGTGATCAGCGGCGGCAGCACTGTAGCCAGCAAAGTAACTGCAGCGCCGGTATACCCTGCCAGACGATAACCTATAATGATAGCGGCATTGACGGCCACCACTCCAGGAGCCGACTGCGCTACTGAAACAAGATCAAGCGCTTCCTTATCACTCATCCATTTATAATGATCGACATATTTGGCTTTCAGCAGCGGGATAATGACAAAACCACCGCCCACTGTAAAAGCACTGATCAGGAACGTAGATTTAAACAGTTCCCAGTAAAACTTTTTATCTATTACCACAGAATTATTCACTTCATGCCTCCATCACTAATTTGGCTGATGATATTATCATAACAAAATTTTAATCTGCCGTACAGCTTCCGAAGCCTGACTAAAATTAAAAATCCGGCATCAATACTTAATTATAAAAATAAAAGGAGCTTCAAATAAATGAAACTCCTTTTATCAGCAATATTCTGTTGCAAGCAGTCGCAATCAACCTGCTAAAAACCTTCACAGCAATTCTTTTTTTCTGGCAAGTATTTCTGCTACAGCCGCACAGGCAGGGCAATCGCAGTATTCAGCCCCAGCAAGCTTTATTTCTTCAGCATGTGCGGTAATATTCTTTGCCAGTTCGGCACCAAAATATCCGGCTCCGGCCTCAGATCCTGCAAAAGCTATCAGATTGTCGATCGGCATAATATCCGCTTCCAGTTCGGCAATATATTTTTTTGTTTCATCGGCTTCCCGTTCTGTACCGACCGCATCCAGCCAGCTCTGCGCTGCTGCCTTAGCTTCACTGCTGCAGGAAGCAGCATTCATCAATTCATGTGTCTTTTCAATAACATAATCCAATACTTCTTTTTTCATAAAACTCAACTCGCTTTCTTTTATTTACCCCTTTCAGGGCCTGGTAATCACTCGATCCAGCCGCTTGCACACCTAGCCGCAGCCTGCTTTGAATTTTCGAAACACTGCCGCAGACCTTTCATCTGCCAGCCTCCTTTCCCCACGTAAATCTCATGTTTCTCTATCATAAAAATATTGTTATCCATTGTTTATCAGCTGCTAAAATTAGTTCGAGCTCTAACTATTTTTCTAAAAAATTTTACCCCAGATTATCCAGAATTTTTTGCAAAGATATTTCCAGCTTTTTCATTTCTTCCTGTTCCATATTTTGAAAAACTTTTTGAACTAAATCAGCAGAAACTTTTTCGAAAAGCTTCTGCAATGCTTTTTCCCTGCTCAGTCAGCTCCACATAAATGACCCGGGAATCCTCCGCTGCCTGAAATTTCTTCACCAGTCCCAGCTCTGCCAGCTTATTTACGAGCACCGTCACCGTTGGTTTCGTCCGATGGATAGAGTCTGAAATCTCTTTCATCGTCACCCGCTCCCTTTGATACAGACACGCTAAAATATCTCCATGTGAGGGAGCCAGTTTAGTAATACCATGCTGCGCCAGATCTGCCAGAATGAATTTATTAGCCTTCTCTCTTATTTTACTGATCAAAAAAATCGTTTTTGTCTGCTTCATCATATCTCAATTATAATTAGATATCTAACTATTGTCAAATATTTTTATTCTTGCTGATGTCTGCCGCTGCAAAAAAATAAACGGTCCTTCAAATAAATGAAGAACCGCATAATCATCTGGCGGAGAGGGTGGGATTCGAACCCACGGTACGTTGCCGTACATTTGATTTCGAGTCAAACACCTTCGACCACTCGGACACCTCTCCGCGTAAACCAGCCTTATCTATTATATCATAAATCCGTATTTTGCAAAGAGTTTTTCTTAATTTTCCGCACTGTCAGCAGCTATTCCAGCCTTTGCCAGCCTGTTTTCCGCACGTCTGCGTCTAAAAAAATCCTTCATTACCTGTGCACATTCGGCTTCACAGACGCCGCTGACGACCTGTGCCGTATGATTAAGATTGGGATTACTGATGATATTAAAGATCGACTCTGCCCCTCCGGCTTTAGCATCAGGACAGCCGTAAACAACCTTGTCGATACGACTGTTGACGATAGCGCCCGAACACATCGGACAGGGCTCGACTGTAACATAAAGCACGGCCCCCTCTAAACGCCAGCGGCCCAGCTTTTTACACGCCTCCCTGATCACGATGACCTCGGCGTGCGCCGTCGCATCGTTCCAGGTTTCGCGCATATTATGCGCCTTCGCTACAACTTCACCTTCAACCACAAGTACGGCGCCGATCGGTATCTCGCCGATCACGTCAGCCGCCCGGGCTTCCTGCAGCGCCAACTGCATATATTCTTCGTCCGTCATTGCATTTAACATCTTCTGCTTACTCCTGTAACGCTTCTGCCGCTGTCATCAGTTTTTCCCAACGCAGCATCAGCTTCTCGATTTCCGCTTGCAGGGCAGCATGCTCCGCCGCCAAAGCAGCGCTAGCTTCCGGGTCTGTATGGCTGGCAGGATCGGCCATTCGTCCTTCCAACACCCCCAGCAAAGCCTCCTGTTCACGAATACTCAATTCAACTTTTGCCAGCAGCTTTTCTGCTTCCTGCGGGCTGTAGGCACGCTTATGCCTGCCGAAACTTTTTACAGTACTGCTTATCGGCTCAGGCGCAGCCTTCCTCTGCACAGGGGCGCTGCTCGGCACGGCAGCCTGCAGCAGCCGTCTTTTAGCCTTTTCTTCTAAATAAAAATCATAATTGCCTTTATAATCACAGACCCGGTGATCTTCCAGTTCCCAGATCCTGTCAGCGATCTCGTTGATAAAATAACGGTCATGGCTGACCACCAGCACCGTTCCGTCAAAAGCAGTCAAAGCAGCTTCCACAGTCTCCCGCGCCATAATATCAAGATGGTTGGTCGGCTCGTCCAGCACCAGGCAGTTTGCCCCGTCCAGCACCAGCTTCAGCAATACCAGACGTGCCTTCTGGCCGCCTGACAAAGTGCCGATCTCTTTAAAAACGTCGTCGCCGTGAAACAGCATCCCGCCAAGCAGTGAACGCGTACGTTCCTCAGTAAAGCCATATTCCACCAAAAAATTATCCAGCAGCGTCTGTTTGGGAGCAAGCCTTTCATAGCTCTGCGAAAAATACCCCACCTTCACACGATTGCCGATCTGCGCTGTTCCCTTCAGCGGCGGCAGCTCGCCTAAAACAGTTTTCAGCAATGTCGTTTTACCGGTGCCGTTAGGGCCCAGCAAGCCAACCTTTTCACCCTTACGCAGCACCAAATCTATATCATGCAGCAGTACATTATCGCCATAACCAACAGAAAGGTTATCCAAAATCAGCACCCGTTCAGCAGACTCCGGCGCAGGCGGCAGGCGCAGGGCAAATTCCTCATGCTGCACAGGCGCGTCCATCCGCTCCAGACGATCCAGCTGAGATTGGCGTCCACGCGCCATCTTACTTTTGATGCCCGCTTTAAAACGACGGATATAGGCTTCCGTCCGTGCGATATAATCCTGCTGCGAAGCATAAGCAGCTTCCAGTGTTGCAGTCTGGAGCTCTTTCTGCACCAGATATTTGCTGTAATTGCCTTTGAAGGAAGTCAGATGCCCGCCTTCCATTTCCAGTATCCGTGTAGCGATATTATCAAGAAACGCACGGTCATGACTGACTACCAATAGCCCGCCCTTAAATTCCTGCAGATACTTCTCCAGCCACTCAGTCATAGCAATATCCAGATGATTTGTAGGCTCATCCAAAATCAGAAAATCAGGCTGCCGCACCAGGGCCGCCGCCAGCATCATCCTGGTTTTCTGTCCGCCGGAAAAGTGCTCCGCCGTCTTATCCCAGACCGCTTCTTCAAAACCCAGGCCAATCAAGACTCTTTTAATAAACGCTTCATAATTATATCCGTCGACATGTTCGTAACGTTTGGTCACACGGGCGTATTCCTCTAAAACCCCGTCCAGCTCCGCACCCGGTTCCAGCTGGGCAGAACGTGCTTCCAAAGCCGCCAGTTCTTCACGCATCGTAACTATCTCCGGGCAGGAGCGCAGCATAAACTGCCACAAACTGCCGGTGCCGATATTCTGAAACCCCTGCTCCACATAACCGATCTTCAAGCCGGGTTCAAAACGCACCACACCACCGTCAACCGTTTCCGGAGCCAAAAGACAGCGCAGCAGCGTTGTTTTGCCGCTGCCATTTACGCCTACCAGCCCAATTTTTTCACCTTTATCGATCATAAAGCTGATATCCTTAAATATTTCATTAATGCCAAAACTCCTGGCAATTTTATCTACAACAAGCTGCATTTTTTCGTCCTCTGTTTTCTTCTTCCTGAACTTTTATTTTAACAAAAAAACGGCTTGAAAGCAAAAAGACCGGCTGCCCAGGCAAACCGGTCTTACATTTTCAGCCTTCATAGCCCTGCGGGTGTCCCTTATGCCATTTCCAGGCCGTACTGATAACTTCATTGACAGTACTGCACTTAGGCACCCAGCCCAGCTCGTCCCTGATCTTCTCCGAAGAAGCGATCAGCACAGCCGGATCGCCGCTGCGGCGGCTTTCTTCCACCACAGTAAAGTCTATCCCCGTAATCTTTTTAGCAGCATCGATGATCTCGCGCACGCTGAAACCATTTTCACTGCCCAGATTATACACGCGGCTCGCTCCTCCAGCCAGCAGATGCTTGAGTGCCAGAACATGTGCCGTTGCCAGGTCGCAGACATGAACATAATCACGCACACAGGTACCGTCTGCAGTAGCATAATCAGTACCATAGATGGCAACCTGCCTGCGTACGCCCTGCGCAGTTTTTAAAACCAGCGGGATCAAATGCGATTCAGGATCATGGTCTTCGCCGATATCGCGGCTCGGCGAAGCTCCTGCGGCGTTAAAATAACGCAGCGCCACATAACGCATCTCATAAGCCATATCATAATCAGCCAGCATTTTTTCGATCATCAGCTTCGTGCGGCCGTAAACATTAGTCGGGTTCAGACAGCTGTCCTCTTTAATAGGAACGCTCTCAGGCTCTCCGTATACTGCCGCCGTCGACGAAAAAACGATATAATCTACGCCGGCGCCTTTCATTGCTTCTAAAAGATGCAGCGACCCCTCCACATTATTAAAATAATACTTGGAAGGATTTTCCATCGATTCGCCGACCAGACTGCTGGCAGCAAAATGAATGACCGCGTCGATCTCAAACTGGGCCATGATATGCTTCAAAAAGCAACATCATGGATATCGCCCTCCACCAGCTGCACCTCTTCAGGCACTGCCGCCGCATGGCCTGTGGAAAGATTATCGTAAACGATCGGTGTGAAACCGTTTTTCTGCAATTCTTCAACTACATGTGAACCAATATAACCGGCACCGCCGGTAACCAGAACATTCATCATTCAATCTCCTTAGTTCTTACTGACAATAGTCTGTAAATATGCTAAAAACTTATCCTTCAGATCAGGACGCTTCAGCGCCATTTCCACCGTCGCCTCCAAAAAGCCCTGTTTATCGCCGACATCATAACGACGTCCTTCAAAATTATAAGCATACATCTTCTGCAGTTTAGCCAGCTCCTTCAATGCGTCCGTCAGCTGGATCTCATTACCGCGTCCCGGCTTGGTAGCCTCCAGGATCGGGAACACCTCGGGATTGATGATATAACGCCCCAAAACAGCCAGCCGCGAAGGCGCTTCCTCAACGCCCGGTTTCTCGACCATATCTCTGACCGTAAAGGTGCGCGGTTCGGCCGTAGGCTCGGACGCTACGATACCATAAGACGATACCTTTTCCTGCGGCACCTCCTGTACGCCCAAAACACTGGCCCCGGTTTTATCATAAACATCCATCAGCTGTTTCAGCGCCGGTACTTCACCGTCTACTACATCGTCGCCCAAAAGCACCGCAAAAGGCTCATCGCCGATAAACTGCTTCGCGCATAAAATAGCATGCCCCAATCCGCGCGGCTCTTTCTGGCGAATATAGTGGATCCGGATATCAGAGATCTTTTTGACCATCTCCAGCTCCTGCGCTTTACCGCCGGCCGCAAGGTTCAATTCCAGTTCGATACTGCGGTCAAAATGATCCTCAATAGCACGTTTGCTGCGCCCGGTAATAATCAGAATATCTTCTATTCCCGAAGCAAGCGCTTCTTCAATAATATACTGGATCGTCGGCTTATCAACGATCGGCAGCATCTCCTTCGGTGTAGCTTTAGTAGCAGGCAGAAAACGCGTGCCTAATCCGGCCGCCGGAATAACAGCCTTGCGTACTTGTTTGATTGCAGTCATCTGTATCACTCTTTCTCCACTTGAACAGGAAATAAATTTTTAGATAAACACTTACCTTGATTGCCGCCAGCACCGATCAGACACGGGCTCTGTCAGGCTTCTTCGCCGCCGATCAGTTCCAGCAGTTCCGCTGTTTTTTCAGCCAGCAGCTTTTTATCGCCTCTGGTCTCAACATTCAGACGCATCACCGGCTCTGTATTGGAAACACGCACATTGAAACGCCATTCGGCATAATCAATGCTCAGCCCGTCCAGCTTATCAACCTGACCGCCGGGCGCATATTCAGCCTCGATCGCCGCCAGTACGGCCGCTGAATCTTCAACCTTGCGGTTGATCTCGCCGCTGCAGGGAAATTTTTCCATCCGTGCTTCGACCAGCTCCGACAAAGTTTTACCGCTGGTGCATAACAGCTCCGCCACCAACAGCCAGGGTATCATGCCGCTGTCACAGTAGGAAAAATCTTTAAAATAATGATGTGCCGACATTTCGCCGCCGTACAGCACCTCATTGGCACGCATACATTCCTTCATAAAAGCATGCCCGCTCTTGCAGCGCACAGCAACACCGCCAGCCGCATCCACAACCTCCTGCGTGTTCCAGGTCAGACGCGGGTCATACATGATCTTGGCGCCCGGCTGCTTGCGCAGAAATACCTCTGCCAGCAAACCGACTATATAATAGCCTTCAATAAATTCGGCTTTTTCATCAAACAAAAAGCAGCGATCAAAATCGCCGTCCCAGGCCACGCCCAGATCAGCCTGATATTCGCGCACCAGTTTTGCCGTAGCCTCGCGATTTGGTACCAAAAGCGGATTAGGCACCCCGTTCGGGAAAGTCCCGTCAGGTATTTCATTGATCTTGATAAATTCAAAAGGCAGATATTTGGCCAGCTCGTTCAAGACCGGGCCGGCGCCGCCGTTCCCAGGGTTAGCCACTATCTTCAGCGGTTTCAGCGCCTTGATGTCGATATATCCCAGCAAATGCTCGATATATTCCGGCATGATATCATAACGTCTTACAGCACCCTCCGTCTTGCCCGGCACCTTGACATGAGGAAAATCCTTACTGTCAACCACCATATCAGCAATCTCCATCAGTCCCGTATCGGCCGAGATCGGTCTGGCTCCTCGGCGCACGAGCTTCATCCCGTTATACTCTGCCGGATTGTGACTGGCCGTTACCATGATCCCCCCGTCAGCGTCCAGATGTGCCGTTGCGAAATAAATCATCTCCGTACCACACTGCCCGATATCGATCACATCACTGCCGCCGTGCCGCAGCCCTTCCGTCAAAGCATCGACCAGCTCGCGCCCGCTCAAGCGTATATCATGCCCGACCACAACTTTTTCAGCTGCAAACATCGCCGCAAAAACGCGCCCTACCCGATAAGCCATCTCCGCATTGACCTCTGTCGGCACAACGCCGCGCACATCATACGCTTTAAACGCTTTCTTAGTTAATTCCATATTTCTCCGCTCCCCTATATCTTTCTGCAATTATCTGAAAACATGATAATTATTACTTTCTACCTCCACAAAAAAACTCCTGCTTAAAAAGTTATTTTTAAGCAGGAGTGCGTTACATCGCATAATTATTTTCCCTTAAAATATCCTCGGCAAATTCACCCAGATACCAGCGCGCCACTGAAAAAAACGGCTGATAATTGCCATCTTCATCCGGCAGCAGGATACTTTCCGCCAGCAGCGGCAAAAACTCCTCCAGCACCGCTCCGCCAGCCAAAGCACTGTTTATCTCGTCCTCCAGTATCCTGATCAGCGCCAGCCTCATCCGCTGCAGCCGCGGCGCGTTCAGATTCAGCTCGCGGATCGTATTGCGCGCCTTGGCCTGCAGTTTTTTCGGACAGGAACTTTCGTCAACGATCATCTTACCGGTATGCTCCTGATAACGAAACAGCCTGACTGACGCCGGTATCTTCAGCGGGTTCAGTATCCGCTCGGAAATCGGTTTCCCGCCCTTTGGTACATCACAGCTCCGGTCATTCTTCCTGCTGGAATAACGCCATTCAGGGTCCGACACATAGGGCTGGCTGCCGCCATGGCAAACACCAAGCAGATTATGCCAGTCCAGGTGATAATTGTGTTTTTCAAGCTGTGTAGCTACTTTTGGGAAGAAATGCTCCACCCTGAAATCATCAACATTGTCCTCAAACTCAGCCAGCTTGATACTGATCTCACAATACGCGCATAAACCGTGCTGATCCTGCAGCAGCTGCTGCTTTACTTCGCGGTAGCCCCTGCGGTTGCGCCGGCGGAAATGCTCCCAGGTCTCGTCCGGGAACGCCTTCACATAACTGCACAGGCGCTCGGGTGTAGCCGGAGATTTGTACACCCGTTTCATTTTTTCTTCCTCCTGAAAGACTTCATCCTGATTTCCGTATCAGCACGGACCAAAGCCGGTTCACACCCTTTAGACCATTCGTCCAGACGTTTGCGCAGCTCCCTGGCCTCGTCCGTATCCCATTTATCCTCGCTCACAAGCATCAGATACCTGTACAGGTCCTTCACGATCGGCAATGCCTGCGGGCGCGTGTCGACATTCTGAATATCCTTGAGCAGCTGAAAGCTTTCAGCGCCTAAAGAAAAGGCAGGTTTATCGATATTGATCAGATTATTGTCCCAGCGCAGGATACGGATAGCCTCAGCCGGAACCGTGCTCAGAACCTGCGGACTGTGAGTCGTCACAATAAACTGTACGTTGGGAAACGCCTTCCGCACATCATACACTACCGCCTGCTGCCAGGAAGGATGCAAATGCATATCGACTTCGTCGATCAGTACGATGCCCGGCGTTTCAAGAGCCGCCATGGCTCCAAGGTCAGGATTCAGCCGCACCATCCGGTACGCAAGATCTGCCGCCATACTGATCACGCTGCGGGTACCGTCACTCAAAGCCTCCAGCGGCAATACACCCATCGTTTCATGCATAATGATCAGATTTTGAAAAGCAAAGCTGTAATCTATATCCGTCCAGCCCATACTGCCGATACAGGTAATGATTGCCTGACGCACAGCCTTCAGCACTTCCGTATACGGATTCTTTTCATCCTTTTTACCGCTCTCGGCCAGATAACGGTCAAATTCCATCGCGCTCATCGCCGCATATTTGAACCACTGCCCAAAAGTATTATATGATGACGAAGGCTCCATACAATCGACGTAGCCGCTGCCGCGCTCCAGACTGATATCCTTGCGCAGCTCGAACAGCTTATTATCCTTCCACATCCTGCTGGTACCATAATAAGCCATGACCGGCAAAATTATTTTACTGTCGTTGACCTCCCGCAGCGCCTTGACCATATGCCGCCCATACTCGCTCAAAGCCTTCGCTTTCAGGATCGTCGTCCGCCCCCCGGCCGCCTTCAATTCTCTTTTCCATGTGATCTTTTCGCCGTCAACAACGCCTTCTGCCCCGATCACAACGGGATACTGGCTTTTCATCCGCAGCACATGCTCCAAAGTCCTGCCTACAGTATCTTTGGTCTGGCGTACGTCCGTATCACTGATCTGATTGGCCTTAACACCGTCAAAGCACGCCAGATAAGGCCCTAAAGCTACAGCGACCGCATCTAAAATAGCTGTTTTGCCCTTACCGTTTTCAGCTACGATAACAGTCAGTTCTTTGTTGAAATCTATCTCAAAATTATCATAACAGCGGTAATTCTGCAAACATAAGCGACTGATATACATAGTACACCTCCAGAAGTATATTTTCTTTTATTATACCTTTTTTCAGCCGAATATGGAAATTTCTCTGCATTCTTTGTATAATAGATATATTATTTGAGAGTGAGAAGGTTTTAAAATGAATATTTTTCTCGTGATCGCTTTAGCAATGCTGCTGATCATCATCCTGCTGCGCCGCCACATCCCCATCGGTCCGGCGATCCTGGCAGGCGGCCTGCTGATCTGGGCTTTAGTAGCCCCTCAGTTCCATTATCTGGTCAGCGCCTTCACCACCACGCTTACCATGCAGCGCACCTACGACCTGATCCTGGCGCTCTATTTTGTCATGTGCCTGGAAATCGAGCTGCGTACCAGCGGCGCTTTAGACGGAATGATCCGCGCCCTGCAGCGCTTATTTGCCAGCGAAAAATTTACACTGGCCATTATGCCAGCTTTTCTCGGCCTGCTGCCTTCGCTGGGCGGCGCACGTTTTTCTGCGCCCATCGTCGAAGCGGCCAGCCGCAATACAGACCTTACCAAAGAACATAAAGCCGCCATCAATTTCTGGTTCCGGCATATCTTTGAATTTTCCAGTCCCATCATCCCCGGCATGATCATGGCCTGCAGCATCGCCGGCGTTGCCTTCAGCGACTTTATCGCCCACCTGTGCTGGCTGACCCTGCTGGCATTTGCCCTGGGCTGGCTGGTGCTCATCCGGCCGCTGGATATGCCCGCTAACAGCAATGTAGATGTCGATCCGGCCGAACGCCGTCAGGACATTATGAACCTGGTACTGTCGCTTTCCCCGGTCGTAATCAACTTCCTGCTGGTAGTTTTCTGCGACCTTAACGCCTCCACCGCTATGGCTCTGGTCACCTTCGCCATGATCCCGGTCCTGCGTATGACAAGCCGCGTCCTGAACATCAAAGAAGTTTTTACCGGCGCCTGCGACTGGAAAATGCTGATGAACGTTTTGTGCATCCTCTATTTTATCCAGATCCTGACCGATACCAACGTTCTGCATACCATCGTGGAAGATTTTAAAGCCTCACCGCTGCCCGTACCTGTCATTATCGCAGCTATCTCCTTTATTATCGGCATCCTGACAGGTCTGTCACAGGGTCATGTAGCGATCGTTATGCCTATAGTAGCAGCCCTGTCGCCCGGCGACCTGAACCTGGCAGGCGTGGCCATGGCCTTCGGCGTAGCCGGACAAATGCTGACGCCGACCCATATGTGTTTTATCGTCACCCTGGATTATTTTAAAGCCGACTTCTTCAAGACCCTCAAACCGATGTTTATTTTAGAAGTCATGCTGCTGACAGTATTCAGCATCTATACCTGGCTCACCTGGTAACAGACCTTATCTATATAAAAGGCCGGACTTAACAGTCCGGCCTTTTTTATTGGGTTTTATTGATTTTTATTTCTGGGCCGCCTTTACTTCCAACGGTACAAAAACGAATTCGCTCAGCTTACCGTTTTTATCGAAACCATATACCGCGCGCACAGCCTGCTGCCTGCTGAAGCCTACAAGATACGTCAGGCGGTCGCCCTGGTCGAACCGCTCATAAACCGCAAAACGCACCGATTTCTGAATACCAAACTGTTCCTTCAGCTGCTTTTGCAAAGCGGCAAAATTAGCCGCCGTCATCTTCTCTGCCAGCTCCGGCACCATATCTACCTGCAGCTGCGTCACAGCCGCAGCATCGCCGCTGAGTACTGCCATAAACTTATCGGCCACCTTCTGCTGCCTGTTCAAGTCACTGCCATCTCCTGCCGCATAACACATACCACTCACCACCATCATCAGAGTTAATATCAATAAGATTACTGTCTTTTTCATTACCATCCAACCCCCAACATTTATTCTTCAGCCTCAGCTTGTTCAGGCTGCTGCCTGTCAGCAGTTTCTTCTATATATTTTTCTTTCAGCTGCGTATAATCAGCAGCCAGTTTCTCATAAGCAACATCACGCTTTTCATTATCAGCCTGCAAACGCCTGTTATCCTGCTCCAAAGCCGCCAGACGCTCCAGCACCCTGTTCAGTGTTTCCTGCTCAACGCCAGCAGCTTTGGCCTCTTCCTTCGCCTTGCGCTCTGCTTCCGGCAGCCTGTCCAGCGCTATGCTGATACCCATATTCATCATATGCTTGCTGCTGGTCGTAGATGCCCCGATACTCAGCATCGTCCGTTTGTCAGGGCGATAGAACCCGCCTACTGCCAGTGCCTGCTTGCCCTCATAACTGCCCATCGCCATTGCGAAATCCGCACGGCTGTTGGCGTTTTCAGGCTGCGGATGCAGACCTGCCAAAGCGGCGCTCAGTGCGCCCACTTCCTTGATCTCGACTCCCATACGGTTGACCCTGCCGTCCAGCTCTCGCATATCACTCTGCATACCTTCAATGGCGCTGCCTACTTCTATCGTGCTGCCGTCCTCGCGTTTCAATGTCACTTCGCCGCTGCCGATCGTGGTGCCGCTGGTCTTGGTGACTTCTTTCTCGTTGCCGTCAGCGTCTTTTTCCGTAGTCGTCGTTGTTTTGCTGACGCTGATACTGTCGCCGGTCATCGTGGTCGTGCCGCTGGTGTCTTTAGTAACCTTTCCGTCTTTGTCAGTTACCTTATTGCTTGTACTCAGCGTCATGCCTTTTTCATTCGTGCCGAAGCTGCTTTCCTTCACCGTCACATTGTCTTTGCTGTCGGTCGTGGTTTTGCTGGTCGTCACGCCGGTACCACCTGCCGAGGTATTATTGACGGTCTTGGTGCTTTCCTTACCGTCAGCCGAGGTTTTCTCAGCCGCCTGTGTCGTTCCGTTCACAGCACTGGTCTTAAAGTCATTAGTCACTGTATTCCCGTCGGCATCAGCACCGCTCAAATGGTTGTTTACGGCGTCAGTCTTGTCAATAGTACCTCCGGCTACAGTTACCTTATTACCGTCTACGTATAACTCGTCCGTATCTATCCTGCCGGTAGTCACCTTATTGCCCTGGATCGTAGTATCCAGCTGGCTGCCTGTGCCGTAAGCCGTATCACCGCTGTGGGTAAATTTGGCGCCGTCTGCCGAGGTATTGCTGAAACCGTAGTCGCCAGCTTTGCTGCTCAGGTTGCCGTTAGGGGCAACGCTGAATTTGGCTGTGCTGGTATCGCTGCTGCTGCTGACGCCGATATACAGTCCTTTATCCGTAATAAAGCCGTCGGTGTCGTTGACGACCGAGCTGTTTTTACCAACGTGGATACCATCTTCATTGATCTTGACCTGATTCTTTTCGCCTTCGGCCACCAGAATACCGTCTTTACTGATAACTGTTTTATTCTTTTCACCATCAGCGACAACGATCGCATCGCTGGCATTGACTTTATTAGTGTCAATACCGTCAGTAGTGATACTGGTATTGCCTTCGATGTTAGTGGTATCGCCGTCAGGCTTGTGGATGCCGCTGGTATTGGCACTGCTGCCACCGCCGCCCGTACCGCCGCCTCCTGTGCCGTTGTCTTCCAGCGATTTTACCCGCTGATCCAGCCAGCCAACGTCCACTCCGTCCACTTTACCGCCGCTCAGGCTCACGCCGCCGATTTTACCATCATTGCCAAAAACAACGCCGTTGATACTGCTGACGCCTGTCACTGCGCCTGCGGCAAAATTCACGCCGCCGAGAGCAGCCGTCGCCGCTTCCAGGTTCGCTGTTTTCAAGCCGTCTTTAGTAAAACTGGTTGTGTCTTCGATTATTGTTTTGCCACTGTTTTCTACAACGTCAGTGCGTTTGATGCCGCCCATGTCGGCGGTAGCCACGCCATCCTGTTCCAGGCTGTCCAGACGTTCCGACAATGCTTTGATACTGACGCCGCCTACACTCAAACCGTCAGTTGCGTTGCCGCTGATAGCGACTCCGTTCAGATTGTCCGCCGTTACCGAGCCTGTTACCAGACTGGTGTGATCGATATGCGTACCGTCAGCATCGGCATATAAAGCAATGCCGCCGGCCGCTTTTTTACCTACGTGGATACCGCTGGCATCTACTGTGACCTGCTTATCAGTGCCCTCACCGAAAATAATCGCATCATCTGTGATTTGAGTATGGGTTTTAGCACCCTCATTGCCAATAACCACGCTGCCGCTGAACTTACTGCTTCCGGAAGCAGTATCATAACTCAGCCCTGCCGTTTTGCCAGTCACTTCATCCAGACCGCTTTGAATATCTGTTACGGTCGCGCTGGTCGCCAGATCCTTCGTTGCTTCAACGATCTTCTCATTGATTTCGGTTTGCGTATACGCGTCAGCAATGCCGTAACCGGCCAGCGTAGTCGCTTTATCTGCCTTGCCGCTTTGCAGCTCCGTAACATCTTTTACCAGACCGCCATCAGCGTCACCAACTGTTGTTTTTAAAGTATCGACGTCACCTGCTTTAGCAAAGGCCGTATCCGCCGCTGCTTTGCTGTAAACGCTGTCGCTCTTAGCGTAATCAGCAAGTTTGGTGTCTACTGCTGTAGTAGTTGCGTAATCAGCGAACTTCGTATTCATATCTGTAGTAGTCGTATAATCAGCCAGCGCTGTTTTAGCAGCATATTTATCAGAAAGTTTTTGGCTTCCTTCTACAAATTCACTTGCTTTTACCGTACCGCTGGCAGTTACGGCATTAGTAGTGATGCCGCTGCTGCTGATCGCCGTATTGGTTTCGATAGTAGTCGTTGCCGTATCCTGATTCCGGCCGATGCCTTTGGTATTATCGGTAACTACATCACCATTGCTCAGCGCCGTCAGGTCGATGCCGCCTACCATTACTTTCGATTCATCTTTTTTGATCTCTATACCGTTGACAGTTTTAGCCGTTAAAGCGCCGTCATTGCCAAAGCCGAAGCCTGTTGCGCCGACTTTAAACTCTCCTGCCGTCAGTACATTCGCCGTCACGCCGCCAGTAAAGGTGGTAGTATTCTTGCCAGCGTCATAACTCATACCTGTAGCGGCTGTTTCCAAGGCTGCCGCTCTGTCGCTCAACGCCGTATCTGCTGCCTGATAAGCGCTTTCAAGCGCTGTTTTAGCTGTGCCGATATCTGCCGTTACCTGCGTTTTAGTTGCCATATCGGCAGTTGCCGCAGTTATTTTTTCATCAGCAGCAGTTTTTGTATAAGCGTCGGTAATACCATAACCTGCTAAATCGGTCGCTTTCTTAGCTTTTTCATCAATGGCAGTATTCAGCTCTGTTTTTAAAGCCGTATCTGCTGCCGCAAAATCAGTCCGTATCTGCGTATCCGCTGCCTGATAAGCAGTGTCCAAAGCGCCTACTTTGGTATTGACTGCCGCCAACCCTGTAGTGCTGTCATTGACCGCCGTTTCCAAAGCTGCTGCCCTGCTGCCTAAAGCAGTATCGGCGCTGTCCAAATCGCTCATTTTCGTATCATAGGCAGTCTGTGCCACTTTTGCATCGATATTATTTTGCAAAGTCGTATCCGCTGCCGCAAAATCAGTCCGTATCTGCGTATCCGCTGCTTTGTAAGCAATATCCAAAGCACTGACCGTCGTATTGGTCGCGTTCAGCTGCTTGCCTGTTACAGCTTCCGTACTGACAGCACTCAAAGCCGCGTCCGTCAGTCCGCTCACTTTGCCGCCGCTCACTGTTACAGCTCCTACAGTTACTTTGCTGGCCGTCAGTCCTGCCGTCGTCAGTTTATTATTACCGTCTACCGTCAGACTGCCATTATTCAAACTGCTGCTGCCCACTGCAAAACCTGTATTCTGCACTGTAGCTGCGCCCACCGTCAGCTTGCCGTTTTCCAGCGTTGTAGCTGTCGCACCGCTGACCGTTGCTTTATTCGTTGTTATACCGCTGCTGCTGATCTTGGTGTTTGTTTCGATAGTAGTCGTTGCCGTATCCTGATTCCGGTCGATACCTTTGGTATTATCAGTAACTACATCACCATTGCTCAGCGCCGTCAGGTCGATGTCGCCCACTTTATAGTGATTGTCGGCGCCTTTTTCCAATGTTACGCCGTTGAAGCTGTTATTGGTTATCGCAGCACCGTTAAATACGCTGGTACCGCTGATACCTGCCGCCGCAACTGTCACGCCGTTATAAGTACCGGCATTGGACAGGTTACGGCTGGCGTCGATAGCAATACCGTCAATGCTGGCAACTCCTGTCATAACCCCCGCAGAAGCAAAGCCAACGCCGCCCAAAGTCGCCGCCGTACTGGTAATATTCGCCATCCCCGTCAGGTTATCGCCGGCAGTATTGAATTTTGCAGTCTTTGTTTCCAAAGCTGCTGACCTGCTGCCTAAAGCAGTATCTGCTGCCTGATAAGCGCTTTCAAGCGCTGTTTTAGCTGTGCCGATATCTGCCGTTACCTGCGTTTTAGTTGCCATATCGGCAGTTGCCGCAGTTATTTTTGCATCAGCAGCAGTCTTTGTATAAGTGTCGGTAATGCCGTAACCTGTAAGCGTGGTCGCTTTATCTGCCTTTTTTTTCCTATCGCTGTATCAGTTTCAGTCTTTGTATAAGCGTCGGCAATACCATAACCTGTAAGCGTAGTTGCTTTATCTGCCTTTTTTTTCCTATCGCTGTATCAGTTTCAGTCTTTGTATAGGCATCGGCAATACCGTAACCTGTAAGCGTAGTCGCTTTATCTGCCTTTTTTCCTATCGCTGTATCAGTTTCAGTCTTTGTATAAGCGTCGGCAATACCATAACCTGTAAGCGTAGTTGCTTTATCTGCCTTTTTTCCTATCGCCGTATCAGTTTCAGTCTTTGTATAGGCATCGGCAATACCGTAACCTGTAAGCGTGGTCGCTTTATCTGCCTTTTTTCCTACCGCTGTATCAGTTTCGGTCTTTGTATAGGCATCGGTAATGCCATAGCCTGTAAGTGTAGTCGCCGCATCCGCTTTGCCTGCAACGTCAGTCTGCATTTTCGTTACGTCGACGCCGCCAACTTTATAGTGACTGTCGGCGCCTTTTTCCAGCGTCACACCATTAAAGCTGTTACTGGTGATAGCCGCGCCGTTGACTTTGCCGTCCGTACTAAGCGTTACACCATTAAAAGCAGTACCTGTTATCGTCGCTCCGTTGACAGTTTTGGCAGTCACAGCGCCGTCTTTAGCAACTGCAAAGCCAGTACTGCTGAACGGCGTATCAGTTTTGCCGATCACGGCATTGCCGCCCACGGTCAGCCCCGTGCTGGCATCCGTGCCGCTGACGGTTACACCGTCGATACCTGTAACGCCTGTCAAAGCACCGTGCATTTCAATATCGGCAACATTTACCAGACTGCGGAACAGATCGCTACCGTAGATATCTCCTTCACTATCTTTATCGTCAGCCTTATGACCGAAAGATACCTGATTCTCTTCCAAGGCAACGCTCTTAGAACCTAGCGCTACACTATTAGCATATTCAGAGTAACTGTAAGTTCCGATCGCTACAACATCATAGCCGATAGCATGTGAGCTGAAACCAATAGCTATACCATCCTCAAGTGACTGAGCGCCATATCCAATGGCTACTGACCCATCACCAGTTAACTTTATGTTATTGCCTATACCTACAGCATCTATGGCGCTATTATCAATATCCGTACCGATCATTACCGAAAATCCTCCAGAGTAATAAGTATCGGGGGCAAGTGTGCCAATAAGCAAACCACCTTGATTATGCATACTGTCTTTGGCAAAAATCACTCCGTTGATGCTGGTGACGCCGTTCAGCTCGCCTTTGCCATTGCTTTCGTAAAGGCCAGAAGTTGTATTATCATTCCACTCGCCGCCCAGGCTGATGTTGCCGTGCATATCGATGTCGGCAACATTTACCAGACTGCGGAACAGGTCGTCCCTGTAGTCACTGCCATCTGCATAGTTGAGATCGCCAACCTTATGACCGAAGGATACCTTATTATCATCTCCTGATGCTACAGAACTTTTAGCTCCAATAGCAACACTGTTGCGGCCATCTGTTCCCGCAGCATACCCCAAAGCAGTACCATCAGCCCCGCCATAACTACCGTTACCAATTGCTACAACATTAGAATTATCTGTCCCTGCTCCATAACCGATAACGACACTATCATAAGCATCTGCCCAACCGCTGATTATTACATTGTGGTCTCCACTAGCCATAGCGTTCAGAGAAATACTTCCTACACCACCGGCTGCAGCCGCGTTACCATTAGAGTCAAAACCGATAGCAAGCGAGCCATTGCCACCAGCATATGCGCCATTACCTATGGCAATGGCATTTTTATAAATTGTTGCTGATGAAGGCGAAAAAGCAGCCCCGGTGCCAATAGCCAGACTTTTGTTAGTCACATCTTCGTTCATAGGTACAAGAACATTGCCGTTGATAGTACTAACGCCTGTCAAAGCGCCGTTTTTCATGTCGATCTTATTTACCCCTGTCAGCGCACCTTCCATATCGATATCGCTGATGCCAGCCAGACTGCGGCGATTCGTCCAGGTGACTACTTCCGCTCCATCGACGGTTTTAACTTCGCCTGTACCAAAGGCTACCTGATAGGCAGCTGTTGTAGCACTATTTGCACCGACAGCAATACTACTTTCAAATGTTGATTCTGCATTGTAACCAAGGGCGATAGTTAGATCATTGTTCGTATGCGCTTCCCTACCAATAGCAATGCCGCTTCCGTACGTTTGCACTCCCGTCCCTACGTTAGCAAGAGCACCTATAGCGATACCACCCGCAGACTCAACTTTCGCTTCCGCACCAACAGCAACGCCATAACCTCCGTTTATAGCTTTCGCATTATAACCAAAAGCACTGTTACCAGTCCCTCCCCAGGCTTCCGCATTATAACCAAAAGCACTGCCGTTACCATCTTCAGATCGTGCGCCGGCACCAAAAGAACTACCAAAGTTATCAGCCGTAGCGTTATAACCAAAAACACTGGCTGACTCACCCCAGCCTGTAGCTTCAATGCCAAAAACGCTGTTATTACCATTTTTATCGACGCGTATGTCAAGACCTATGGCAGCATTGTTTTTAAAGTTTTTATCAAAGCTACCACCATCTTGTATGGTTCCAATAAAGAAATTATTATTGACTTTATCAACAACAAGCTCTGAACCGTTGATGCTGGTTACCCCTGTCAGCGCGCCGTCAACAGCCGTATCAGCCAGCGGCATGACGCCGTAGTCGCTGCCTGCGGCCGAGCGCGTACTGTAGCCGATGACCGGCACAACGACAGTTTCTTCTTCCCCGGCGTCCGCTTCACCGCCGGTTTCGCTGTCCGCTGCTTTTGCGTACTTTGTTTCCTTTGGTTCCCCGGCCGCCGACGTTTCCGTCTGCACTGACGCTTCCGCCGCCCACAGCGGCGGCGCAGACCACATCTGCACACTGATCGCCAGCAGTACTGCCGCCACCAGTCTTTTGGCACGTATCTCCCTTTTACTCACTTCGTCCATCTCCCTTATTCATCGCTTTTACCTTTTTAAACCGGACGCGCTTTTGCGGGGCTGCAGTATTTGCAGCAGCAGGCGCACTTCTTCCAGCGAATAGCTTGCTGCTTCTTCTTCCTCAACCGCTTCCATTTCTGGCTCGTCCCTGTTTTCGCCCCAGGCCACCGCCGCTTTTGTGTCCAGCAGTACTTCCAGAGCGCACCCCAGCGTATTGGCGATACGCAGCAGCAGCTTCATGCTGATCCGGGCATGGTCATGCTCAAGATTGCACAGGTGCGTCTGGCTGATGCCGATGCGAGCCGCCAGGTCCTGCTGGGTAATATGGCAGACGCCGCGCAGGTATTTGACGTTGCCGCCGATCTGATGCAGGCATTTTTCGTCGTACATGTTCCACCCCCTGTATTTTATACAAGCAAATAAAAAGCACTTAAAAATATAGTTTTAAATTATCAGAGCAAATATTTTAAAACTATATTTTTATTTTTTTGAACATATAGCAATGCCCTTTGTTATTATAACACCTATGTACCCCCCCACAAGACGCGAGAAGTGCTTTCTGTACATTTTTGTTTTTCGCCGCGATACGCTTGGCGCCGCCAAGCCTTTGTAAACGGCTTGACGTCTTGGTTTCAAAGGCTGGGCAAGCGATGGAAAAAATTTTTTTAAATTTTTCAGGTTTCTGCTTTACGACCCTTAAAGGCGGTATCTTACTTTTGCTGTTTTACCAAACGCAGCAAAAGCTCTTTCTGCTAAGACCCGGTATCTAATTTTTTCCTGCTTATCCTGCACCCCAACGGCCAGCCGCAAAAAAATTTAGCCCCTATCTTAGAGATAGGGGCTAACAGGCTGGAAGGGATATTTTGCTATTTACTTTTTTAAAAAACAGGCGTACACTAGCAACTGTTATGCATAACGCTTTACAGTATGGCCTGCCATCATAAAACCAAGGGATTTGATCATCATAAAAAATATTAATACTCCAAACAATACAAACGACCAGACACCTCCCAGCCGCCTGCAGCTGCTGATAACCGCCGCGCAAAGCGGCGACAGACAGGCACTGCTGCAGCTATGCGAAGATTTCAGCCCGCTTTTAAAAAGCGAGGCCCACCGCGAAATGTTTTACCGGTCGCTGGGTAAAGATGCCGAAGGTATCGCCGTGCTGGCCCTGATCGAACTGATTTTGAAATATGACGGCGCCGATTTTGCCAACTGGCCAGGGCTGGCGCGCTGTAAGGTGCATTTTGCCCTTTTTGACGCCATGCAGAAGCAGGGTCAGATCTGGGAAAACGAAGCGCAGGTAGATACTGAAAGCGCCGCCGGGACCGAACTGCTGGAGGCCTGCCGTGATGCTGACGGCAGCCTGGACGAGCTGGCCCGGCTTTTACTGTCGCTGGATCTGCAGGAAGCTCTGCGTCAGCTGAACCCCGCCCAGCGGCAGGTGATGATGCTGCTGTTCGCACAGGAGCTGAAACCTTCCGAAGCAGCAAAACGTTTAGGCTGCAGTGTACGCAATGTCACCAAGCACCGATTAAAAGCACTGGACAAACTGCGCGGGCTGCTATAAAAATACAAAAGGACTGCCGTTTGGCAGTCCTTTTTTTACGCCGTTTTATTTAGCGGCTTCTTTATTTTCTTCTTTTTGCGGCAGAGCAATACCGAAATCACCTAATAAAGGTTTTTCGTTTTTGACTGCAAACAGGAAGCTCATCATTGCTTCGGGCTGTTTGGCAAATTTCATGCTGTATCTTAAAATATCAGCATCGGCGCCTTTTTCTATCACTACTAAACGTTTTTCACTGACAGCGCCAAAGTTTTTATCCATCTGCTCTTTGAAATTTTTAAAAACTTCTTCTGTAAAGTCTTTTTTCATACCGTCAGTCATCATGGAAGTTACGGCAGAATAATTGGAAGCTGCCAAAAACTTGTTGACCATGGCTTCTTCAGCGTCAAGCACTTTACCGTTGCTGGCACTGCAGATAGCACTGAAACCAAGCACTAAGACCATTGTCAGCATTAAAAGAATTTTTTTCATTAATAATTACCTCCGGCTCTCTTTGAATATTAGGGTCAATTTGATTCTTTACTATTATACATCTACCTTGGTATAGCTTCAAGGAAAGTTTTGTGATTCTACAAAAATCTCACAAAGAAAAAACTTTTTTGTAAATTTTTTCTTTGAAAGCTTGACTTGAAGTTAACTTAAAGTATTAAAATATGATAAAATAATATCAGGCTGCTGAAGCAGCCGCCGGCAGTTGAAGCTGCCCTCATTCTTATTTGAACAACAGTATTATTGATACAGCTATGAAGGCTTAAGCTGCTCCTGAAAGGGCGGTTTACTTTGCATAGCTGTTTTTATTTTCAGAAAGGATGCCTGACACGATGAATGTTTATATCAAACACCGTTTTCTGCTTTTGCTGCCGGTGCTGCTGGGCATCACTTTTTTTACGTTTGTGCTGATGCAGCTGCCGGCAGACGATACGGTCGATATGATGTATAAGGCCTCCGGGGCGGTATCGGAAACGGTCAAAGCAGCGGCCCGTGCCGAGCTGGGACTCGACCGTCCGCTGCTGGTACGTTATCTGGACTGGCTGCTGGCTGTCTGCAGCGGCGATATGGGACGTTCGTATATTTCAGGCACGCCTGTAACAGCGCTTTTTGTAGCTAAGCTGCAGCCTACGCTTTATTTGACGGCACTGGCCCTGCTGCTTACCGCCTGCATTTCTGTGCCGCTGGGTATCTTGGCAGCGCTGAGGCATAACCGCTGCTGCGATCATCTGATTCGCTGCTGCGCGTTTCTGGGCAATTCACTGCCGGGATTTTTTATCGCTTTGCTGCTGCTTTACTGCTTTGCATTAAAACTGAACTTTTTTACCGTCCTCGGCGGCTCAGGGTTCGGCGGTCTGCTGCTGCCGGCGCTGGCGCTGGCAATTCCCATGTCTGCCAAATATATCCGGCATATCCGCAGTAATATCCTGGAGGAGATCAACAGGGATTATGTTACCGGCGCTCTTGTACGCGGCATTCCCAAAGCAACTGTTTTTCGCAGGTTCATCCTGCGTTCTCTTGGCAGTACGCTCATTACTTTATTCTCCTTGTCGGTAGGCTCACTGTTAGGCGGAACTGCAATTATTGAAATGATTTTTATGATCGACGGGATCGGCAAAATGGCAATGGACGCTATTTTGATGCGCGATTACCCGGTCGTGCAGGCTTACGTGGTCTGGACCGCGCTCATTTTTACCTGTGTCAATCTTGTCACCGATCTGCTGCTTCATCAGCTGGAGCCGCAGGCACGGCAATTTACTAAAGGCGGTGGATGGTGATGCAAAAAAACATACTGCCGCATTGCCTGCATAAGACCTGCTGGCTGCTTCTGCTGACAGTGCTGCTGTTTCTGGTCACGCTCAGCGCGCCTTACTGGGTACCTCACGATCCTTATCTGCAAAACCTTGACCTGGCTTTGCAGGCTCCCAGCGCCGAATATCCCTTTGGGACTGACCGTTACGGACGCTGCGTTTTTTCGCGTGTGCTGGTCGGCGGGCAAAGCTCCATTTTTTCTGCGCTGGCTTTAGTGGGGATCATTTTTACTACCGGTACTGCCGCCGGGCTCTGGAGCGGTTACTATGGCGGGAAACTGGATAATTTTATCATGCGTCTGTCCGATATTTTTTTAGCGTTTCCCGGCCTTGTTTTTGCCATTGCTGTTGCCAGTATCCTGGGCGGCGGTATGACAAACGCTGTTTTGGCGCTGGCCGTCATCTCGTGGCCCAAATATGCACGCCTGGCCCGCAGTCAGGCGCTGACTGTCCGGCAGCAGCCATATATCGAGGCGGCACGTTTGAGCGGCTGCAGTGACACGGAAATAATTTTCCGGCATCTACTCCCTTCTATTTTAAGTCCGCTGCTGGTAATGTCGGCACTTGATCTTGGCACGATGCTGATGGAACTTGCCGGCCTGTCTTTTCTGGGTCTGGGGGCCCAGCCGCCGGCAGCCGAGTGGGGTTCGATGATGAGCAGCAGCCGCAGTATGCTGCAGACGGCGCCGTGGGTGATCCTGGCACCCGGCGCGGCGATTTTTGTGACGGTCAGTCTGTTCAATCTTTTAGGTGACAGCTTACGTGATCAGCTTGACCCTAAATTCAATCCTAAATAATTTTATGCGAGGGGTATTGCTATTATGATGAAACTTTCTTTACTGGGCAGCGGTCTGCTGCTTACCGCTTTACTGCTCAACGGCTGCGGCCCTTCCGCAGCTCCTGACAAGGCGGGAGAATCTGTCTTCCGTTACGGCACCACAGCTTACGGTGTGGCTATGGAGAACGCCGGTATGGACCCGCACGAATCCTATAAGGGCTGGTCAACACTGCGCTACGGCGTCGGCGAAACGCTGTTCCGCTTTAATGAAGCAATGCAGCCGCAGCCCTGGCTGGCAACAGGCTACGAATTTCTTGATGATCATACTGTTAAAATCACTTTACGCGACGACGTAAATTTCAGCAGCGGCGCCAGACTTACCGGAGCCGCCGTGAAAGCCTGCCTTGAGGATCTGGTAAAGCGCCATAAACGGGCTGCCGACGACTTAAAACTGGCTTCAATCACTGCTGACGGACAAACCGTTACGATAAAGTCTCAGGAAAAAGCGCCGGCGCTGATCAATTATTTATGCGATCCTTACGGCTGCATCATCGATATGCAGCGTGGCACTGCCGACGATGTCAAAATCTCGGGCACCGGCCCGTATATCGTCCAAAGCCTGACGCCTACGGAAATAGTTTTGACTAAAAATCCGGCGTACTGGGGCGGCAGGGTGAAAACAGATAAAGTTATCGTCCGCAGTATTCCCGACGGCGATACTTTGACGATGGCGCTGCAGAACGGCGAGATCGATGCCACACAGGGCCTGCCCTATGCCAGTCTGCCTTTATTTACCGGCAATGCAAAATTTAAGGTTGCTTCCGCCAATACTTCCAGAGTTTTTCAGGCCTGCCTGAATTTTACGACGCCGGTATTACAGGAGCCTGCCGTTAGAAAAGCAATAGCTATGGCTATCGACAAGGATAAATTTACCAGCGTGCTTTTGAATGGCAATGGTACGCCGGCTGTCGGTCCCTTCCCTGCCAATATGCCCTGCGGCGGCGATGCCGTGCATACGGACGCTTATAACGCCGAACAGGCCAAAAAACTGCTGCGGGAAGCCGGCTGGACCGACACTGACGGCAACGGCTACGTTGATAAAAACGGTCAGGACCTTACCGTCCGCTGGCTCACCTATACGTCCCGGCAGGAGCTGCCTTTACTGGCCGAAGCGGCCCAGGCTTTTCTAAAGGAGGTCGGTATCAGGGCCGAAGTCAACGCGACAGATAATTATAACGATTTCCTGAAACGCGGGGATTGGGATATTTATGCCAAGGCTTTTGTGGCTGCGCCTACAGGCGACCCGCAGTATTATTTTACGACCCATGTACTGGACAGTTCTTCCTATAATTCCGGCCACTACCATAATGAACGGGTCGAAGAACTGACCCGGCAGCTGCGCGGCGAATTTGACCCGGCAGCACGCAGCAGGCTGGCAGTCCAGATCAGCCAGCAGCTTTTAGACGATAACGCATTTATCTATGCTTCGCATCTGAAAATGTCCTTTGTGATGAAAAGCAACATCAAGGGCTTTACAGCCCATCCTTCCGATTATTACGAAATCACCTCCGACCTTGAGGTCTAAGGGGTTCAACTATGAACAAACAGCAGCCATTACTGCAAATAAATAACCTGAGCCTTGCCTATGGGGCTAAAGAAATTTTAAAAGCTGTGCAGCTTACTGTCTGCCCGGGAGAGATCCTGGGCATCGTCGGCAGCTCCGGCGGCGGCAAAAGCACTCTATTAAAAACGCTGACCGGCCTTTTACCTGCTAACGCTGTCATTACCGGCGGCGAGATCCTCTGGCAGGGGCACAGCCTGCTCAGCGGCGGCCGTCTGAACAGCAGCGGTCTGCTCGGCAGGAAGCTGTCCATGATTTTTCAGGACCCTACAGCATCTTTATATCCCCTGCAGACGATCGGCTCGCAAATCTGCACTATGCTGCAGGCACAAGGACAGTTCGATACGGCCGCCAGCCTGCAGTCTGCCGCGCAGGTGCTTGCCGGGCTCGATTTTTCTAAGCCTCAGGCCATTTTAAACAGCTATCCGTTTCAGCTTTCGGGCGGCATGAACCAGCGGGTCTGTATCGCTATGGCACTTTTGCTGAAGCCGGAGCTGTTACTGGCAGACGAACCGACCTCTGGACTTGATTTGCTGACGCAGCAGAAAATACTGCGGCACCTGCTGCAGCTCAAAACAGATCACCATACTGCGTTGATCGTTGTTTCACATAACATCAGCGCTTTGGCTCAGATAGCTGATACGATCGCCGTACTGCGGCAGGGCGAAATCATCGAAAGCGGTCCGGCGCAAACAATACTCAACCGGCCGCAGCATGATTATACCCGTAAGCTGATCGAGGCTATACCGCATTTCAGAAAGGAATTTCTTTTATGAGCGCCCTGTTAGAGGCAGCCAGCCTCAGTAAAACTTTCTTCAGTGAACATAACGCGCTGCCTGCTGTCTGCAATGTCAGCTTTAGTGTTGCTCCCGGCGAATGTCTGGGGCTGGCTGGGGCAAGCGGCTGCGGCAAAAGCACCCTGGCACGTCTGCTTATGGGACTGACGTCGGCCGACAGCGGTACGGTCAGCTTCAATGGCCAGCCGCTGGACTTTGCCGATGCCGCACTGCGAAAAAATTATTACAGTCAGGTCCAGCTGGTTTTTCAAAATGCCGCTGCGGCTTTTCACCCCCGCAAAAGCATCGGCAGCTCGATCATGCTGCCAATGCTGAATTACGGCTGTACTAAGGCTGCGGCCCAGGAAAGATCGATCGCTTTACTGCTGGCAGCAGGCCTGACACCGCAGCATGCTGAAAAATTTCCGCACCAGCTGAGCGGCGGCGAATGTCAGCGTGCCGCTATCGCCAGAGCGATCAGTATCAAACCGCGGCTGCTGATCTGCGATGAAATAACCAGCGCTTTAGACGTACAGACCCAGGCAGAGATCATTCAGCTGCTGCTTAAGCTGCAGGCTGAAACTAAAATGAGCCTGCTGTTCATCAGTCACGACATTACTCTTGTACAGGAAATCTGCCAGCGGATCCTGATCATGCAGTCCGGGACGATCATTGAAAGCGGACCTGCCCTGGATATCATCACCCGACCGCAGCAGCATTACACCCGCGAACTGGTAACGGCAGCATTCAATCTTACGAAAATATAGGTGAATGCTATGACATCTTCATTATTTGAAGTTAATAAAAAATACTGGACAGATCGGGCTCCCAGTTATTCACAGGTCAATCAGGAAGAACTGGCAGGCTGTCAGCGCAGCAACTGGCTCAGAGAAATCAGCAGACAGATCCAGATGGTTTATCCTAACCGGGCGCCGCAGGAAATCACTGTTTTAGACGCCGGCACCGGTCCCGGTTTCTTTGCTGTTATTCTGGCGGAAGCCGGTTATAAAGTAACGGCTATCGACGCTGCCCCGGCAATGCTGGCTGAAGCCAAACGTAATGCCGGACCTTGGCAGGAAGCTATCGATTTTCGCCTGATGGACGCGCAGAAGCCGACGTTTACCGCAGAATCTTTTGACGTTGTACTTTCACGCAATCTTACCTGGGTCCTGGAAGACCCGGAGCAGACTTATGGCAACTGGCGTCATGTATTGAAACCCGGAGGGCTGCTTCTGAATTTTGACGCCAACTGGTATAATTATCTGTATGACGCTGACTTAAAACAACAATACGAACAGGATCGACGCAACGTACAGCAAAACGATCTTGAAGACCATTATCTGAGTACTGATATCGACGCGATGGAGGCGATCGCCCTGCAGGTACCTCTGACAGGTATCCAACGGCCGCATTGGGATATCCGCACTTTGGAAAAGCTGCGTATGCGTTCCATTACTACTGACGTTTCTGTCTGGCAGCGCGTCTGGTCGACGGTAGAAAAAATAAATTACGCTTCAACGCCCATGTTTATGATTGCAGCGATAAAATAGGAGCAGATCATGTCTGATTTATCTAAAAAAACGCTTATTTCAAGCGGCGATACCAAAAACTATATTGAAAATTACTGGACGAAAAGGGCCGATGCTTTTGCCGCACTGCGCCGTCAGGAGCTGCACAGTGAAAAATACAGCCAGTGGCAGCGCGAGATCGTGCAGCATTTGCCGCCCGCAAAACAGCTGCGTATCCTTGACGTTGGCTGCGGCGCCGGTTTTTTCTCCGTTCTGCTGGCTAATGAAGGTCACCTAGTCACCGGTATCGATCTGACACCTGCCATGATCGCTCAGGCGGAAGCGCTGGCGGCAGCAGAAGGCTGCAGCTGTACTTTTCAGACTGCCGATGCCGAGCATACGGCTTTTTCTGACGGCAGCTTTGATGTCGTTATTGCCAGAAATCTGATGTGGAACCTGCCCCATCCCGAAACAGCTTATGCCGAATGGCTCCGTGTGCTGGCTCCGAAAGGTATCCTGCTGAATTATGACGCGGAATACGCCAAGGACCATCATCGGCAAAAACTGCCTGCCATCAATGCCCATGCCGATGTTTCCGCAGAATTATTAAATGAGTGCCACAATATTTACCATATGCTGGAAATCAGCCTCTTTGAACGTCCCCGCTGGGACTTGGAAATACTTAAGGCTTTAGGCAGCTGTTCCTGTTCTGTCGACCAGAGCGTCGGCGACCGTATTTATGCCGAACAGGATATCTTCTATATCCCAGTCCCGATGTTCTGTATCAAAGCTGTTAAAAATTAACGGTCTGTTTTAAAAGCAAAAACGCCTGGTTAAAAACCAGGCGTTTTTATTATTCTGCTTACAGTTCTTTTTCAATGCGTTCCATTGCTTCGATAGTGTTTTCACGGCTGCCAAAAGCGGACAGGCGGAAGTATCCTTCGCCCATAGCGCCAAAACCGGCGCCGGGAGTACCGACAACAGCCAGTTTTTCAAGTAGGAAATCAAAGAATTCCCAGGAAGACATACCCTGCGGGCATTGCAGCCAAATATAGGGTGAATGGGTCCCGCCGTAGAATTTAATGCCTTTTCTGCGCAGTCCTTCGGCCATGATCCTGGCATTTTCTTTATAGAAAGCCAGCATTTCGCGGCATTCCTTTTGCCCCTGCTCACTGAACACAGCTTCGGCACCGCGTTGGATGATATAGGGCACACCGTTGAATTTGGTAGTCTGACGGCGCAGCCACATTTTATTCAGTTCCAGCTCTTTACCGCTTTCAGTTTTACGTACCAAAGCATGCGGCACTACAGTATAACCGCAGCGGGTACCGGTAAAACCGGCAGTTTTGGACAGGGAGCATAATTCGATAGCGCATTTTCTGGCGTCTTCAACGACAAAAATACTGCGCGGGATAGCAGGATCATCAACGAACGCTTCATAAGCGGCATCATACAGGATGACCGCGTCGTTTTTCAATGCATAAGCGACCCAGGTCTCCAGCTGCTCTTTGGTATAAACAGCGCCGGTAGGATTATTCGGCGAGCAAAGATAAATGATGTCAGCTTTAACGCTGTCGTCAGGCATTGGCAGGAAGTTGTTTTCCGGCTTGCCGTCCATATAAACTATTTTACGGCCGCACATGATATTGGTATCCAGATATACAGGGTAGACCGGATCAGGAATCAGGATCGTATTCGCATTGCTGAAAATATCGGTAATATTGCCGCAGTCGCTTTTAGCGCCGTCGCTGATAAAGATTTCATCGCTGGCCAAAGTTACGCCGAAGCCGGCATAATATTTTACGATAGCTTCGTGCAGGAAATCATAGCCCTGCTCCGGTCCGTAGCCACGGAAAGTTTCCTTCACGCCCATTTCGGCAACGGCTTTCTGCATCGCGTCGATAACGGCCGGCGCCAAAGGCAGGGTAACGTCGCCGATACCCATACGAATAACCTTTTTCTCAGGATGTTCCGCTACATAAGCATTAACCTTTTGCGCGATTTGCGAAAACAGGTAGCTGTCTTTCAAATTACAATAGTTGTCATTTACAAAAGCCATTTTTTGTCCCCCATTAAACTAAAAATATATTTTTATTTATTAATGACTTCATCGGGAATATCGATGACGCCTTCAAATACAGTTACAGCCGGGCCTCTTAAAATAACATGGTTATTGGCCAAATGGGTAAGCTTCAGAGTGCCGCCTTTGGCGATAACTGTTAATTCTTCACCTTTTTTACCTGCATGGCCCAGCATGATAGTAGCAACACAAACTGCTGTCGCGCCGGTGCCGCAGGCCCAGGTTTCGCCGCTGCCGCGTTCCCAGACGCGGAATTTAACGGTATTTTTATCGATTACCTGCACAAATTCAGTATTGACGTTTTCAGGAAATAATTTGTGTTTTTCAAATTTAGGCCCTAATTTTTCCAGGTCCAAAGCATCTACATCGTCTACAAAGGTGACGAAATGCGGATTGCCTACAGAAATAGCCGTACCATTATAAACAACGTCTTCTTCCAGCACCAGTCCCTGATCTACAAACATAAAGTGATCGCTGATCATGGGGATGTCGGCACATTTAAAAATAGGCTCGCCCATATCGATACTGGCTTCTGCCACTTTACCGTCTTCACCCAAAAATACATCGATGGTTTTGATACCGGAAAGCGTTTCCAGCGTAAAAGTTGTTTTATCCGTCAGACCTTTATCATAAACATATTTAGCGATACATCTTGTACCGTTACCGCACATTTTCCCCTCCGACGCATCGGCATTAAACATGCGCATTTTAAAATCCGCAACGTCAGATTTACAGATCATGATCAGGCCATCACTGCCAATACCAAAACGTCTGTGGCTGATATATTCGGAAATAGCGCCCGGATTAGGCAATTCCTGTTCCATACAGTTGACGTAAACATAATCGTTACCAGTACCGTGCATCTTTGTAAATTCCATTTTCATGGCAATATCCTCCTAAATAAATTCATAGCTTGCTTTATATTATAACAAAAAACAGACAAACAATACAGTGATTAAAAGCCCCTTGTATTGTTCCTTATTAAGAACACTATTCTTCATCTTCATATAGTATACTATTAGCGTAGGCTAACGTCAAGTAAAGATTAGAAATTTACCTAACATAAAAAAAAAATAACCATACCGTATGGTATGGTTATTTTTTAACCGGCAGCTTTCTATCCTCCCAGGCCGCTTCCAGCCAAGTACTTTCGACGTTTAAGGGCTTAACTACTGTGTTCGGGATGAGAACAGGTGGATCCCCTTAGCTATCGCCACCGGATTGACGCTTGCGCCTATTGTTTAGGAGCAGCTTTTGCGACGCTAACAATAGTGCCGCAGGCTAACGCAAAATTCCTGACTGAACAGGGAAGAAATTTTACGATATCCTTGAAGGTTTTCTTTAAGCCTTCAAAACTATATAGAAGAGTACAAACTTTTGAGTTTGCTGTGTGTTTTTACTTCTTTTCGGCGATTCACTTTCATCGAAAACGCTCCCCTCAGGTCGCTTTTTCGATATAAGTTCAACCTTTCCTGCCATTGGCTTCGCTTGCGCTTGCCTCTGTCAGGGCGTCACTTAAGTCAAGCCCTCGACATATTAGTATCGGTCCGCTCAATACATTGCTGTACTTACACTCCCGACCTATCAACCTCATCTTCTTTAAGGTGTCTTACTAGATTGCTCTATGAGAGATCTCATCTTAAGGCTGGTTTCACGCTTAGATGCTTTCAGCGTTTATCCTTTCCGAACGTAGCTACCCAACTGTACCCCTGGCGGGATAATTGGTACACCAGCGGTTCGTCCACTCCGGTCCTCTCGTACTAGGAGCAGCCCCCTTCAAATCTCTTGCGCCCGCGATGGATAGGGACCGAACTGTCTCACGACGTTCTGAACCCAGCTCACGTACCACTTTAATGGGCGAACAGCCCAACCCTTGGGACCGACTTCAGCCCCAGGATGTGATGAGCCGACATCGAGGTGCCAAACCTCCCCGTCGATATGGACTCTTGGGAGAGATTAGCCTGTTATCCCCAGGGTAGCTTTTATCCGTTGAGCGATGGCCCTTCCACTCGGTACCACCGGATCACTAAGCCCTACTTTCGTACCTGCTCGTCGTGTTTGACTCGCAGTCAAGCTCCCTTCTGCCTTTACACTCTTCGCGCGATTTCCGGCCGCGCTGAGGGAACCTTTGGGCGCCTCCGTTACTCTTTCGGAGGCGACCGCCCCAGTCAAACTGCCCGCCTGACACTGTCCCGGATTTCGTTACTCTCGCGGTTAGAATTTCAATACATCAAGGGTGGTATCCCAACGTCGGCTCCAGCCAGACTAGCGTCCAGCTTTCCATGCCTCCCACCTATCCTGTACGTAATGTATCAAAACCCAATGTCAGGTTACAGTAAAGCTCCATGGGGTCTTTCTGTCCAGTCGCGGGTAACCTGCATCTTCACAGGTATTTCAATTTCACCGGGTCCCTCGTTGAGACAGTGCCCAAATCGTTACACCTTTCGTGCGGGTCGGAACTTACCCGACAAGGAATTTCGCTACCTTAGGACCGTTATAGTTACGGCCGCCGTTCACCGGGGCTTCAGTCGAATGCTTTGGACTAATCCGAACATCCTTCCTTAACCTTCCGGCACTGGGCAGGTGTCAGCACCTATACGTCAGCTTTCGCTTTAGCAGGCACCTGTGTTTATGGTAAACAGTCGCTTGGGCCTCTTCTCTGCGACCACTCTATGCTCCATCCGCATGGGACTTCACAACAGTGGCTACCCTTATCCCGAAGTTACGGGTACATTTTGCCGAGTTCCTTAACGAGGGTTCTCCCGCGCACCTTAGGATTCTCTCCCCGCATACCTGTGTCGGTTTACGGTACGGGCGGTAGCTCTCTCACTAGAAGCTTTTTCTCGACAGTGTGGGGTCAACAACTTCGCTCGCATCTCTGCTCACTCCGCATCACGCCTCAGGCTTTCAGTGCACGGATTTGCCTATGCACCACCCTACACGCTTACACATGCTCTTCCATTCGCATGCTTGCCTGCCCTTCTGTGTCACTCCATTGCTCAAACAATTACTACCGGTACTGGAATATCAACCAGTTGTCCATCTCCTACGCTCTCTGCCTCGGATTAGGTCCCGACTTACCCTGAGACGACGATCGTTGCTCAGGAATCCTTATGCTTTCGGTGGAAAGGATTCTCACCTTTCTTTTCGCTACTCATACCAACATTCTCACTTCCCACAAGTCCACCGAACCTTCCAGTTCGACTTCTACCCTATGGGAACGCTCCCCTACCCCGTATACTTTACGTATACAGCCACAGCTTCGGTTTCGTACTTTAGCCCCGGGAATCTTCGGCGCAGGGTCTCTCGACCAGTGAGCTATTACGCACTCTTTAAATGGTGGCTGCTTCTGAGCCAACATCCTGGTTGTTTATGAAACCCCACATCCTTTTCCACTTAGTACGACATTGGGGACCTTAGCTGGTGGTCTGGGCTGTTTCCCTTTTGACCACGGATCTTATCACTCGTAGTCTGACTCCAAGGCTCTACAGTATATCCATTCGGAGTTTGACAGGGTTCGGTAACCTTTACGGCCCCTAGCCCGATCAGTGCTCTACCGCCTATACTTACTACCTCAGGCTAGCCCTAAAGCTATTTCGGGGAGAACCAGCTATCTCCGCGTTCGATTGGAATTTCACCCCTACCCACATCTCATCCGAAAGCTTTTCAACGCTCACCGGTTCGGTCCTCCACGCAATTTTACCTGCGCTTCAACCTGGACATGGGTAGATCACTGCGGTTTCGGGTCTACCTACACTAACTAGCGCCCTCTTAAGACTCGCTTTCGCTGCGGCTCCGTGTCTTCCACTTAACCTCGCTAGTGCAGATAACTCGTTGGTTCATTCTTCAATAGGCACGCCGTCGCTTTCGCTTCGACTGCTTGTAGACATACGGTTTCAGGTACTATTTCACTCCCCTCCCGGGGTTCTTTTCACCTTTCCCTCACGGTACTATGCGCTATCGGTCGCCAAGTAGTTTTTAGCCTTGGAGGGTGGTCCCCCTGCTTCCCACAAAATTCCTCGTGCTTCGTGGTACTCTGGATCTCGGCCTCTCTGCTCTGCCTTTCGTCTACGGGGCTTTTACCCTCTCTCGCTTACCTTTCCAGGTAATTCGACTAGGCCTGACTTCGATTCTGCCGGTCCTCAACCCCGAAAAGCCGGAGCTTCTCGGTTTGGGCTCTGCCCTCTTCGCTCGCCGCTACTGTGGGCATCTCGTTTGATTTCTCTTCCTCCGGGTACTTAGATGTTTCAGTTCCCCAGGTTCCCCCTTGCGGGTGACCATCCATGACGATGGCCGGGTTTCCCCATTCGGATATCCACGGATCAATACTTGCTTGCAGTTCCCCGTGGCTTTTCGCAGCTTACCGCGTCCTTCTTCGGCTCTTGGCGCCTAGGCATCCACCGTATGCCCTTAGTAGCTTGACTTTTCAGCTGCTAAGAAACTTACGTTCCTAGACTTTTTCTCGTTAACTCTCATCAAATATAGCATTTTGATTAGAGGTTTGTGTCTATTACTACTCACTCATCATTTTCATAATAAACTGTTTGTCTCTTCTATATGGTTTTCAAGGTTCAAAAAAGAAGGCTAAGCCTTCAAAACTAAACATTAACCAACGAATGTGCGTCGACTTGAAGTCTACGAGATATCTTACTATCTCATGTCTCCATAGAAAGGAGGTGATCCAGCCGCACCTTCCGATACGGCTACCTTGTTACGACTTCACCCCAATCATTGGCCCCACCTTAGACGGCTGGCTCCTAATAGGTTACCTCACCGGCTTCGGGTGTTACCAACTTTCGTGGTGTGACGGGCGGTGTGTACAAGGCCGGGAACGTATTCACCGCAGTATGCTGACCTGCGATTACTAGCGATTCCGACTTCACGCAGGCGGGTTGCAGCCTGCGATCCGAACTGAGATCGGGTTTCTGGGGTTTGCTCTGCCTCGCGGCTTCGCTTCCCTCTGTTTCCGACCATTGTAGTACGTGTGTAGCCCAAGACATAAGGGGCATGATGACTTGACGTCATCCCCGCCTTCCTCCAGGTTGTCCCTGGCAGTCTCCCATGAGTCCCCAACTTTACTTGCTGGTAACATAGGATAGGGGTTGCGCTCGTTGCGGGACTTAACCCAACATCTCACGACACGAGCTGACGACAGCCATGCACCACCTGTTTTCTTGTCCCCGAAGGGAAAAACTCTATCTCTAGAGCGTTCAATCAATGTCAAGCCTTGGTAAGGTTCTTCGCGTTGCGTCGAATTAAACCACATACTCCACCGCTTGTGCGGGCCCCGTCAATTCCTTTGAGTTTCAACCTTGCGGCCGTACTCCCCAGGCGGGGTACTTATTGCGTTAACTCCGGCACAGAAGGGGTCGATACCTCCTACACCTAGTACCCATCGTTTACGGCCAGGACTACCGGGGTATCTAATCCCGTTCGCTACCCTGGCTTTCGCATCTCAGCGTCAGACACAGTCCAGAAAGGCGCCTTCGCCACTGGTGTTCCTCCCAATATCTACGCATTTCACCGCTACACTGGGAATTCCCCTTTCCTCTCCTGCACTCAAGCCTAACAGTTTCCAGCGCCATACGGGGTTGAGCCCCGCATTTTCACGCTCGACTTATTAAGCCGCCTACATGCTCTTTACGCCCAATAATTCCGGACAACGCTCGCCACCTACGTATTACCGCGGCTGCTGGCACGTAGTTAGCCGTGGCTTCCTCGTTTACTACCGTCATTGCAATGCATTGTTCACACACTGCACGTTCGTCATAAACAACAGAGCTTTACAGACCGAAATCCTTCATCACTCACGCGGCGTTGCTCCGTCAGACTTTCGTCCATTGCGGAAGATTCCCCACTGCTGCCTCCCGTAGGAGTTTGGGCCGTGTCTCAGTCCCAATGTGGCCGTTCATCCTCTCAGACCGGCTACTGATCATCGCCTTGGTAGTCCGTTACACTACCAACTAGCTAATCAGACGCAGGCCCATCCTTTAGCGATAGCTTACTTGTAGAGGCCATCTTTCTTCATCCTGCCATGCGGCAAGATGATCACATCCGGTATTAGCACTCCTTTCGGAATGTTGTCCCCGTCTAAAGGGTAGGTTGCCTACGCGTTACTCACCCGTTCGCCACTAAGAATTCTACCGAAATAAAATTCTCCGTTCGACTTGCATGTGTTAGGCACGCCGCCAGCGTTCGTCCTGAGCCAGGATCAAACTCTCCAATAAAGTTTTATTGAGAAAGCCGATTGGCTCTTTCGATTTGTTGTTAAGAAATTATTTTTTGACTTGGCAAACGCTCCTCTTTCAAGAAACGCTCGCCCGCACATTCGTTTTTGGTTATTGTTCAGTTTTCAAGGTTCTGCCTGCCGCCGCATTTCGGCGACTTGTATATAATAGCATTCCCCGTTACTTCTGTCAACACCTTTTTGACAACTTTTTTATGTTTTTTTCAAGAAAAAATCCGCACCGAAAAATACGGTGCGAATTTATACTCTTTTTACTTTTATTGTACTTTATGACGCATATGCGGGAAGAATATAACGTCGCGGATACTGCTGCTGTCTGTCAGGAACATAACCAGGCGGTCGATACCGATGCCCAGCCCTCCTGTAGGCGGTAAACCATATTCCAGCGCGGTTACGAAGTCATCATCCATCATATGAGCTTCATCATCGCCGGCAGCGCGGTCTTCCACCTGTTTCTGGAAGCGTTCACGCTGGTCGATAGGATCGTTGAGCTCGGAGAAGCCATTGCAGATCTCTCGCGCATAAATGAAGCCTTCAAAACGGTCTGTAATTTCAGGATCTGCTTCACTGCTTTTGGCCAGCGGTGAAATTTCTTTCGGATGTCCTGTGATAAACGTAGGTTGGATCAGTTTCTCTTCTACGTGTTCTTCAAAGCAGGCATTGATGATTTTACCGATGCCGAAAGTTTTTTCGTAAGGCACGTTGATAGTATCTGCCATTTTACGCGCTTCGTCGAGGTCTTTGATACCGGAAAAATCCTGTCCGGTATATTTAGCTACGGCCTCGATCATAGTCATTCTATTCCAGGGAGGAGTCAGATCGATCTCCTGGCCTTCGTAACTGATCTTCATCGTGCCGAGCACTTTCTGTGCAGTCTGTGAAACAATGGTTTCAGTCAAATGCATCAGATCATTATAGTCAGCATAGGCCTGGTAGATCTCGACCATGGTAAACTCAGGATTATGTTTGATATCAATACCTTCATTGCGGAATACGCGCCCTAATTCATAAACACGTTCCATCCCGCCGACGATCAGACGCTTCAGATACAGTTCCGGCGCGATACGCATATAAAGCTGCATATCCAGCGCGTTATGATAGGTGATAAACGGACGTGCGGCTGCGCCGCCGGCAATAGAATGCATGATCGGCGTTTCGACTTCCAGGAAGTCTCTGCCGTCTAAAATCTCGCGAACGCTTTTAATGATCTGGCTGCGCAGAACAAAAGTGCGGCGGACTTCAGGATTAACGATCAGGTCAACATAACGCTGACGATAACGCATTTCGACATCTTTCAAGCCATGCCATTTTTCCGGCAGAGGCCGCAGAGATTTGGAAAGCAGTTCCAAAGCAACCGCTTTAACAGACAATTCGCCCATGTGCGTACGGAAAACTGTTCCGGCTACACCGATAATATCGCCGATATCCATCAGTTTGATCAAGGTATAGTTTTCTTCGCCCAAGGCATCCTTACGTACATAAAGCTGAATACGGCCTGTTTTATCCATCAGATCGATAAAGCAGGTTTTGCCATGACCGCGGATAGCCATAACGCGGCCGGACAGACGGACAACAGTTTCATTAGCCGTTAATTCTTCAAATTGGTCGGCAATATCCTGAGCATGGTGGGTCCATTCAAATTTATGGCCGAAAGGTTTCCAGCCCTTTTCTTCGATTTGGTGCATTTTATTGATGCGCACCTGCATTTGTTCATTGATTTCTGTTTCTGTTAAAGCTTCCGGTTCGGCAGCTTGTTGATTTTTAATTTCTTCCGACATATTTCTCGCTCCTAAAAAATCAGATCTATTTAATTTTTACTATTTTATATGAAAGCTCGCCTACAGGAGTATGCACCTGTACGACAGTGTTTACTTTCTGTCCCAAAATCGCAGCGCCGACCGGTGATTCATTGGAGATACGGTTCTGCGAAGGATCGGCTTCAGTAGTGCCGACAACGGTATAGGTTTCTTCGTCTCCAAATTCCATATCTTTAACGATAACGGTAGAACCGAGAATAACTGTGCCTTTTTTCTTTTTCGCAGTTTCGTCAATGAGCGTAGCCGTGCTGATCATCTGCTCCAGCTCGATAATACGCCCTTCGATAAAGGCCTGCTCATTTTTGGCATCGTCATATTCGGAATTCTCGCTTATATCGCCATAAGAAATGGCTACTTTAATACGCTCGGCAACTTCCTGACGTTTTACAGAACGAAGATTTTCTAATTCGTCCTCCAGTTTTCTTAAACCTTCGGCCGTTAAAATAGTTTCTTTAGCACCCATGGTATTACTCCTTTAAAATCATATTTTTCCGCCGCCTCACAATACAAACAGTGCCAAGCAGCAATGCCTGACACTGGGATCAACGGATAAATAATATAATGTACTAGGTTAAATTATAATTTTTTGTTGGTTTATTGTCAACCTCAGATATTACGCATTGCCAGTTCCTGTTCGACAAAACCCTGGATATGCGCGATTTCTTCATCTGTAACGGCCCGTTCAAAATTGCGGAAGCCAGCCAGACTGAAATCGTGTTTACGGGCTAATTGCGAAATCGTATCGATCTGTTCGATAGTCAGTTTCCGTCCCAGAGTAAAATTTTCATAACGCTTTTCCAGTGCCAAAATCATTGTTTCTGCCATACAGGCAAAAGAAGTCTGCGGCGGGAAGCCAAAATCGAAATGGAAATCGACATTACCCGGTACCTTGATCACACCGCCTTCTATGACCAGCACATCTTTGCGTTTGGAAGCTACCTCACGCGAAACGTTACGCGGTCTTGCCACATCGCAGACGATGGCCCCGGCCTTGAGATCCTCAGGTTCGATCAGAAAATCTACAGCGCTGGTAACGGCGATCACAACATCGGCATCCTTCAGGCTGTGTTTGATGTCGTTGGAAACCGTCAATTTGCCGGCAACACTGCCCGAAAGCTCTTGCGCCAGTTCTTCCAACGGCTGCAGATGCCTTGCGACCATTGTAATATCCTTTGCTTCGCGTGCCAGAATCCTTGTACAGGCCGCACCGATCGAACCGCTGGCACCGACAATAGTCACATGCGCAGTTGCCAGATCTTTTCCCATCAGCCTTACTGCTTCACGGGTTCCCTCCAGTGCTGTTGCAACTGTGTAGCTGTTGCCCGATGTCACAGCTATATCTAAATTTTTCGCCACTGTGATGCCTGCATCGCCAACGATAGAGGTGAATGCGCCCAGGCCTACCACTTTAGCGCCCAGTTCCTGAGCGATCTTCCCTGATTCTATGATCCTGTCCATAACAAATTCTTCCGGCAGTTCAACCATTTGCTTCGATGTCAGGGGACAGCCGATAAACCAGCCTTCCGCTTCTGCGTAAGGGCTCTTGATACCTGTGATATGTGAAACCTGAAAAGGTTTTTTCAGCTTCAGAGCACTTTCCAGCCAGCTGTCAGGAATAAATTTCAAAACAGGCGATACGTGAGCCATATCATGAATCGACAGCGGATGTATGATAAATGCAAACTTTTCCATTAAATGTGCTCCTCCTCTCCGTTCAGATATTCTAACCCGGATTCTATCTTATATTCTTCCAGTAATTTTTCGTAGACAGCCGCATCAAGCTGTTTATCAGCACCGCTGGCTGCCACCAGCAGACCTTCCATCACATTGGTACCATAGCTGCGTCCGTCCAAAGACGGCGTCGTTGTGATCAGACAGCGTACTCCGGCATTGCGCAGCAGCTTGCGGTCACCGGCTGTAACAGTATTGGTAATAATAGTCTTGCCTGCCAGCTTATCCGGCATAAACCGCCTGATAAAATGAAAATCACCGGCAATAATATCGTTCTCTAAAAAATAGCCCTGGTGCTGCGGTTTTCTCTGGCTTTGTTTGGCGCCCATCGGATAGAACCACCTTACGGGCAGCTTTGTCAGAAGCGGCGCCAGCAATTTTGCAAAACTATCCAGAGTCTGCAGCGATTTGATCGGATGATCCCAGTTCAGCCCAAAAATCAAATCACCAAAAGTAACGTCAGCGCCATTGGCTACCAACGCTTCGGCCATACCAAAACGATCTACACCGCAGACCATAAGCACTTTTTTCCCTTGAAAGTCTATGATTTTATCAGCAGCAAGGCGATTGATCAGAATACGTTCCAAAGAATTTTTCAACCCGCTGCCATCCAGCACAGGGGTGTTTTTGACATTTTCGATCAGCTTGGCCGATTCACGAAAAGTATACCGCCGACCGCCGGCATATACATAAAGATCGGTCCCTCCCAATCCCAGCGCGTCTACCCGGCCATCCAGCTCTTCCAGAAGCTGCCGGGCTTTCTGCAGATTTCCGTCAGTGCCCAGCCGTTCTATTATAAAGGTCTGCCCCTTAAGCTGCAAAGTACTTTTAGCATTACGCTCAGAAGATCCCAAACTTACACTTACGATATGTTTACAGCTGCATTCAGTTGTCTGAGAGGCAATCATTGTTCTACTTCTTTCTCTAAAAAACTTGTCCCTGATGACATATCATTTTAGCATATTTAAAGTGTTCCTACAATATTTGCTATTAGATTTAGTATTATCTTATTTATTTTAACCGTTTTCAGGCGCCGAATTTTTCTGCGGCCTCGATATATTCTGCCAGCAGTTTTTTAAAATCGGCGTAGGTTTCTGTCTGATGGAACCTGCCGCGATATTCGGCAGCTTTAGGCATACCCTTAAGATAGGCGCCGATATGCCGACGCATCTCTTTAACAGCAACAGATTCATTTTTATATTCTATCAGCATCTCCAGATGCCGCAATGCCAGAGCAAGTTTTTCTTTTAAGGGCGGTTCCTGCGGCACAGGCAGTCCCGACAAGGCGGCCTGCAATCTGCTGAACAGCCAGGGATTGCCGTCGGCACCGCGCCCCAGCATCAATCCGTCGCAGCCTGTTTCTGCAAGCATCCTCTGTCCGTCAGCTACTGTCAAGATATCACCGTTACCGATGACCGGTATTTTTACAGCCGCTTTGACTCTGGCGATAACCTGCCAGTCTGCCCTGCCATTATAAAACTGTTCCCTTGTCCTGCCGTGTACTGCTACGGCTGCTACGCCCGCCTTTTCTGCCAGTACAGCTATTTCTTCCGCATTGATATGTTCAGAATCCCAGCCAGCACGAAATTTCACAGTAACCGGAACAGATACAGCGTCTGTCATCCGCGCCAGAATTTCGTAGGCCAGCTGCGGATTTTTCATCAAAGCCGAGCCTTCGCCATTATTGACGACCTTAGGCACCGGGCAGCCCATATTAAAGTCGATCACATCTGCACCGTTCCCGGCGACTATCCTTGCGGCTTCAGCCAGTTCTGCCGGAACAGAACCAAAAAGCTGGATCGCCGTAGGTCTTTCACCCGGATCGATGCGCAGCATATCAAAAGTTTTGACATTTTTATAAAGCAGCCCCTTGGCGCTGACCATTTCCGAAACAGTCATACCGCAGCCAAGTTCTCTGCAAATGACCCGAAAGGGCAGATCTGTGATTCCGGCCATAGGCGCCAGCAACAAAGGTACATCTAATTTTAAAGTGCCGATCTGCATAATCCACTCCCAATTTTGAAATACTATAGAAATAAGACCCGCCAGACAGCGGGTCTTTGCTTATTTAGAATTTTTCTCGTGCAGAATCCGTAATCCGTCTAAGGTTAAAAACGGCTCTACTACGTCAATAGAATCGGACTCGGCCGCCATCGTATTGGCAAACCCGCCAGTAGCGACAACAAAAGCATTACCGCCTAATTCTTCCTTCATATGTCTGACAATGCCGTCCATCTGACCGACAAAACCGTAAATAACGCCCGCCTGCATTGCATTTACAGTATTGCGCGAGATAACGTTTTTAGGTTTGATAAGCTCGATACGCGGCAGTTTTGCCGTTCTCTGGAACAAAGCCTCCGTAGAAATACCGATACCAGGGGCGATAGCGCCGCCTAAATATTCGCCTGTCGGCAGCAGGGCGCAAAATGTAGTCGCGGTGCCGAAATCAACGATGATCATCGGCATACCTTTTTTGCTGTATTTGTCAAACGCGGCAACCGCATTAACTATACGGTCTGCACCGACTTCTCTGGGGTTGTCGTAGCGCAGTGAGATACCGCTTTTAATACCGGGGCCTACGACCATAGGCGTCAGCTCAAAATAACGCTCGCACATATGGCAGAGCGGTACGATCAGCGGCGGTACAACGCTGGAAATAATGATTGCCTTAATCTGATCCATAGGCATCCGCGTATAATTGAACATACTGCGTAATAAAATACCATATTCGTCGGCAGTTTTACTGCGATCTGTGGAAAAGCGCCAATGGCAGACCAGTTCTTTATCGTCAAAAACACCTGCTACAATGTTGGTATTACCTACATCAATTACTAATAACATTCATGTTCCTCCTCAAGGAGCTTATTTAGTCCGCTCAAGCAGACCTGCCAGGAGTAAAGCCTTGCGCACTTTAGCGCCAATAAGCGCAGCCGCTGCAGCCTTTATTATATCAAATGGAAGAAATGGCGCAACTGCTAAAAGTATGGCATTGTCCCAACTCATGGGCTTTTGCAGAAAGTACTGGAAGCTGAGCTTGAAGCCGATGAGGCCTATCGCATAGCATACCAGCATTCCCACGCACATATACATAAGATTTTTTAAATAACTTGCTTCCAGGTCACGTTCTGTAAGATAACCAACAAGCCAGGCCGTAATAATAAATGCAATGATAAAGCCTCCGGTAGGTCCGACCAGCATCACAGCTCCGCCCTGTCCCTGATTGAATACAGGCAGTCCCACACAGCCGAGCATCACCCACACGCATATGCTGACAGCGCTTAAGCGGCTTCCCAGAAGCATACCGGCCAAAAGCACGATCAAAGGCTGCATCGTAATGGGAACAGGCCCAATAGGAACTATGATATATGCACTGATGATCATCATCGTGACAAAAGTTCCGGCCAGAAGCATCTCTCTGATCTTCATTACGCGTATTCCCCCTGCTTGGCCTGGGCAGGCCGGATCGAAACATCACCGGCAATGACTTTTTCGATTCTGCCGTCTTCGCGTTTTACCATTAAAAGACCATCTTCGTCTATATCGACAGCTTCACCGAAATAAGTCTGGTCAGGTGCAATAACTTTGACCTGCTGACCTAAAGTCGAAGAATATTTTTTCCATTCCTCAAGCACCGGTTTAAAACCTTCATGCAAAACTTTTTCATACAGTTCTTCCATATAGCCCAACACATCAGCCAGCAGTTCGACTCTGCTGATAGGTTCACGGGCAACATCAGCGAGCGATACAGCTGTTGCTCGCAGTTCTTCCGGCACCATCTCTTTGGGTACGTTGACGTTGATACCGGTACCGATAACGATATAATTTATCCGTCCAAATTCAGCGCTCATTTCTGTCAAAATGCCCACCAGTTTTTTACCGTCCAGTAAAACGTCGTTAGGCCATTTGATCGATGCCTGTACGCCTTTATACTTATGGCTTTCACGACGGCAATCGCTGCCAGCAGCGTACACTTCGACGCTTCCTGCGGCATGAACGGCGGCTTTAAGACAACCGAAAACCATACTCCACGGGCAAACGGAGAAAACCAGCCGCGTGACAAACGCCCCTTGCCGGAGTTCTGCTCTTCCGCGATCACCACCAGGCCATCTTCGCAGCCTTCACCGGCAAGACGTTTAGCCAGTTCGTTTGTAGACGTCGTCAGCTCACAGTAGTGTATATGATGTCCGAGCCATTTCGTTTTCAGATTAGCGACAACTTCTGCAGGCTTCAATCTGTCAGGTACTTCTTTCAGGATGTAGCCTTTTTTAGGTACGGATTCTATAGTATAGCCTTCATTTTTTAAAGCCTGGATATGCTTCCAAATCGCCGTACGCGATACTGCCAGTTCCTGAGAAAGCACTTCCCCTGAAACAGGAGCAGGCATTTTACTGCGCAATATTTCTAAAATGCGTTCCCGCATATCATCACACTCCCACACAATGTTATCCTTAGATTAGCACTGGGTTAACCAAAAGTCAAGTCACAGAAAAACCGTCCCCGAAATTCAAGGGACGGTCTTAGATTACAGACTATTGCTCGCTGGGAGCTGCAGAAGATTCTGCGGGCTGCACCTCTGCCGGCTCCGGAGTTCCGATCTCAGAAGTATTCTCTTCTTTAGATAAAATTTTACCGTATTTCATCAACTGATCGATTTCTTCGCCTTCCAAAGTTTCTCTTTCAATAAGTGCATCCGCAATCAAATGCAGTTTATCCATATTTTCATTCAGCAGACTTTCCGTTTTCTGGTAAGCCTCATCAATAAATTTACGGATTTCTTTATCGATCTTGGCAGCGACTTCTTCACTGTAGTCTTTATCTCTGCCAATATCACGTCCCAGGAAAACCTGGTCCTGACGATGACCAAACGTCATCGGACCCAATTCAGGGCTCATACCGTATTCACAGATCATCTGACGGGCCAGAGATGTAGCACGCTGCAGGTCATTGCTGGCACCGCTGGAAATTTCTTTCAGTACCAGAGCTTCAGCAACACGGCCGCCTAAAAGCACCTTCAATTCGTCCAGCATTTCACTGCGAGTCGCATAGTAACGGTCCTCTTTCGGCAGGCTCAATGTATAACCGCCGGCACGCCCACGCGGAATAATAGTTACTTTATGAACCGGATCAGTATTATCGAGCAGCATACCTACCAGAGTATGGCCGCCTTCATGATAGGCAGTCAGACGTTTTTCTTTATCACTGATCACGCGGCTGCGGCGCTCGGGACCCATAATAACACGCTCCGCCGCTTCTTCCATTTCCGGCATATCGATTTTATTCTTATTTTTACGGGCAGCCATCAACGCAGCTTCATTGACCAGATTGCTCAGATCCGCGCCGGTAAAACCAGGAGTTCTGCGGGCAATAACGCCAAGCTCGACTTCAGGACTGATAGGCTTACCTTTAACATGGACTTTTAAAATTTCCTGACGGCCTTTGATATCAGGACGATCAACGACGATCTGTCTGTCAAAACGTCCCGGGCGCAGAAGTGCCGGATCAAGGATATCGGGACGGTTGGTTGCAGCAATCATAATGATGCCTTCATTAGCTCCGAAACCATCCATTTCGACCAGCAGCTGGTTCAAGGTCTGTTCTCGCTCATCATGACCGCCGCCTAAGCCTGCACCACGCTGACGGCCGACAGCGTCGATCTCATCAATGAAAACGATACAGGGAGCGCTCTTTTTAGCCTGTTCAAACAAATCTCGGACACGGGAAGCGCCCACGCCGACAAACATTTCTACGAAATCTGAACCGGAAATACTAAAAAACGGTACGCCAGCTTCACCAGCGACAGCCTTGGCCAGAAGTGTCTTGCCTGTACCAGGCGGCCCGTAGAGTAAAACACCTTTCGGTATTTTGGCACCGAGATCATTATATTTCTTCGGATGCTTCAGGAACTCGACAACTTCTTCCAGTTCCTGCTTAGCTTCATCAGCACCAGCGACATCTTTAAAAGTAATCTTAATATTGTCTTCGTCATAACGACGGGCACGGCTTTTGCCGAAATTCATAACCCGGCCTCCGCCCCCCTGGCTTTGCTGCATCAGCATAAACCAAATACCGACGATCAAAAGCATCGGCAAAAGCGAGCTTAAGATAGTCGTCCACCAAGGCGGCTGCGGCGGCAGCTCGGCTTTAATTTCAATATCACGGGCACGTAAAGTCGGGATCAGGCTGTCATCACTGGGAGCCACAGTTGAGAAATCTTTACCATCTTTCAGCTTACCGCTGATGACATTATCAACTATCGTTACCTGTTTGACCTCATCTTGCTGCACGTGCTTCATAAACGCACTATAAGTGATGTCTGTTTTGCTGACCGTGCTGGCCGAATAATAATCGATCATCCAGATTGCCACGATTATAATCAGCAAATAGAACGTCACGTTCTTAAAAAATCTATTCAAGGAATTGCTCCTCCTTCCACTGCGATCGTCTACCAAATTACAGTAACGTCATTTTTTTATTATAATATAGATGCGGAAATTCTACAACCATTAGTCGATAAAATCATGTACGCGCATAAACACAAGGCTTTAAAACACCGATATAAGGTAAGTTACGATAGTTACCGGCGTAATCCAATCCATAGCCTACAGCAAACTCGTCAGGAATACAGAAGCCTACATAATCCGCACTTTTACCATTGACGCGCCTGTCGGCCTTATCGCACATTACCGCTGTTTTGATAGAAGCCGGCTTGTGCTGCTGCAGCATACAGCAAACAGCTTCAAGGGTCAGCCCTGTGTCAATGATGTCATCGACCAGGATCACATGCCGTCCCGCCAGTTCCTCAGCCACATCAAGCTTAACACTGACATTACCGCAGCTATTAGTGCTGTTGCCATAAGAAGACGCGACCATAAAATCGATCTTGACAGGCATATCCATTGCCAAAGTCAGATCAGTCGCAAAATAAGCGGCGCCTTTTAAAAGTGCTATTACTACTACTTCTTTGCCTACATAATCTTGTTTCAGCTGGGCTCCCAATTCCCGGACCCGCGCTTTTATTTCTTCCTCTGTCAGTAAGATTTTACCAATATCTTCATGCATATCCACTACTTGTCATCTCCCAGACTGAAATATTTAATATCCAACGTCAGCCATGCTTCGCAGCCCTGCTCCTGTTCATGCCAGCCTGCAGCTTTCCCTCCCACCAGCCATAGGACCTGTTTACCGCAGGTTACTAAAAGCTGACTTTTTCTCTGTTCCGGAGGTACTTTAATGTCGTTAAAATACTTTTTTAATTTTTTGCTTCCCAAAGACCCGGCCGGAAAAAATATGTCGCCGTCCTGCCTCTGCCTCACTTCCAGCTGCCTGTCCTGCAGCAAATGCCAGGGATATATTGCTGCATGCCCCAAGGGACTTGCTGATCCCTTAAAGTAACCCAAACTTAAAATACCGTTTGGGAGCTCAACTTGCAGCCTGCCAGCTTTCTGCAGCTCAGCCAAATCAAAAACATAATTCTGCGCTGCTATCGCTGACGGTGTTTCAGCTGCAGCAACTGTAAGCTTGCCATAGCTGTATACAGCACAGGTCCCGCCAGGCAGCATAAGCCTTTTATTGCTGCTGCCTTTATGCACCAAGCCGATCACCTGCTGCGTCTGCTGAAAGGTAAGCAGACCTGCAGCTCCAAGCTTTTTCCACATCATCCTGATGATACGTGAACACAGCGCGGCAGGCAGCGAAAGCAGCCAGGCTGTATCACAGCTGCAGGAATGATCGTCCTGCAGCACATACTGCAAAAACTTCTCTTCTGCCAGCTCATTCAAACAATCAGCATCCTCAGCAGTCAACGTCGCAGTCTGTGCTAAAGCCTGTTTGATATTAGGATTGAATTCCCGTTCCAGCAAAGGCAGCAATATATGCCGCACTTTATTCCGCGTATAGTACAAATCCATATTACTGCTGTCAGTACGATAATCCAAGCTACGCATTGCGCAATATGCTTCCAGCATCCGACGGCTCACCTGCAAAAAGGGCCGTACGATACTGTTATTGTGACAGCGCATTCCCCCAAGCCCTTCCGCACCGCTGCCTCGCAGCAAATGCAGCAGCAGGGTTTCTGCCTGATCGTCACGGTGGTGTGCTGTCACAATATACTCAGACTTGTGTTTACTGAGAATCTCAAATAAAACAGTATAGCGTAATTTACGAGCCGCGTCCTCTACAGAAAGTTTACTCTCCGCAGCAAATTTTTTAGCGTCAACACGCAGAACTTCACAGGCAACCTGACGCATCCGGCAGAATTCCACAACAAAATCAGCATCAGCCAAAGCTTCGCTGCCACGCAAACCATGCTCTACATGACAAACTACCAGCTGATACTTCCGTTTTTCCTGCAGCAGCAGCAGTGCATCAGCCAAAGCAATTGAATCGGCCCCACCGCTGCAGGCAACAATTATTTTACTGCCGACAGGCAGATGTTCCTCTACCTGATCGAGAATTTCAGTAATTTGCCTGTGTTCTTTCATCGTTTCACCTTATTATCCTACAACCCAAATAAAAAAGGCACCTCTGCTGGAAGTGCCTTTTTAGACATTATCTGTCGCGGCTGGCGCCACGGCCGCCGCGCTTAGACTCCGTATTGCGTTTCAGATCTAATAATCTGTCATCGCTGTCTTTTAAAAAGCGCGATAATTTATCTTCAAAGGAAACAGGAGGTGCCACTTTAGGTGCACGACGTTCCTGACTTACCGGACGCTGCGGTTTCGGAGGTGCCGGAGGCGGCGGTGTCAGCTGCTTAATGGACAGACCTATCTTACCGCGTTCGTCAATAGACAACACTTTGACCTTGACCTTATCTTTTTCCTTTAAAAAATCATGTACATCTTTTACATATACATTGGAGACTTCGGAAATATGTATAAGACCAACTTTTCCTTCAGGCAATTGCACAAACGCTCCAAAATTTGTGATACCAGTAACTTCACCTTCAACGATTGCACCAACTTCGAGTGACATAAAGCGGATAATCCCCCTTAAAAAATCTTTATACAGTAAGTATTATACCCTTCTTTTAAAATCAGTGTCAACTGCATTGTACAAATATATGAAAAAAGATAAAAAATAACAGCTGTACGCCAGTAAAATCAACTGTACAGCTGTTATTTTTTCTTTTCCTCAGCTTCTGTTTCCTGTTTTTGCTGCTTTTCCTGTTCATCAACTATAAACAGCGGTACTTCGTTCTTGCCAACCATATTATGGTCTTCACGCGCCAGTTTTTCAATATATTTCAAATCGTCCAAACGTTTGCGTTCAGCTTCAAGCTCAGCCTGAACTTTTTTTAATTCGTCGACACGCTGCTGAGTGGCTGACATTTCCTTATTGATCTGGTAGATCTTGTACTCCTGCCTGCCCAATACGCCCAAGCAGATGATCAGCAAAATAATCAGGACCCATAAAAAGTCATTAGAGCTGCGGCGTTTTTTTCTGCGCATCTCAGCCATTTTGAGCTCCTTCCTGTTAATTAATCAGACAAAAATACCGGGCTGTTTGGCCCGGCATTCTTGAAACCCAAGATTATTTTTTGTGTTTTTTTGCAGGAGCAGCGTTAACAGCGTCTTTGAAAGCTTTACCAGCTTTGAAAGCGGGAACGGTTGCTGCCGGAATTTTGATGGGTTCGTTGGTACGAGGATTTTTACCGGTACGAGCGTTACGAGTACGAGCTTCAAAAGTACCGAAACCAATCAGTTGTACTTTGCCCTTTTTAGCAACTTCACCTTTTACGGTTTCGAGTAAAGCAGCTACTGCTTTCTCTACATCTTTTTTGGTGAGGCCAGCTTTTTCTGCTACTGCAGCAATAAGTTCAGTTTTGTTCACAATAAATCCCCCTTAAATTTTGTATGCGCCAGTTTAGGCGAAAACCGCTTAAACACAACGACTAAGGTTATTCACTAAAACTCTAATTCGCTATCAAAAGCAATATTCCTGCTAACATTTCATCTTTTTTTTATTTTTTTCTTAATTTTTGTGTAAAAAACGCCTTTTTTTAATTATTTTTCTCAAAATCCTTTGCCAACTCCCAAAAAGCGTCTAATTCAGCCAATGAAAAGTCCTGCCATGTTTTCTTTGAAACCTGTACTTTTTTCTCTACATAACCGAATCTTTTTATGAAACGGTTATTCGCAGCATTCAAAGCTGTTTCCGGTTCCAATCCGATATGTCTGGCATAACCGGACAAAATAAAAAGCAAATCTCCCAGCTCATGCTCCATTTCCTTCAGGCTGCCTCCGGCTACTGCCTCTTCAAGTTCGTGCAGTTCTTCCAGAACCTTCTCCCAGACGCCTGCGGTATCCGGCCAGTCAAAACCTACTTTGGAAGCCTTGCTGTGCAGCTTGTAAGCACGCATCAGCGCCGGCAGTCCCGGAGAAATTCCATCAAGGACATGCGTCCGTTCCTTTTTTTCTTCCAATTTAATGGCTTCCCAGTTTTTATTACTTCATCACTGCCTGAAACTTTACGTGAACCAAATACATGCGGGTGCCTGCGGGTAAGCTTCTCAGTCACTCCATCAATAACATCCTGCAAAGAGAACAGGTTTGCGTCAGCTGCCATATGCGCATGGAAAACAACCTGCATCAGAATATCGCCAAGTTCTTCTTCCATACCTTTAAAATCGTGATTATCAACAGCTTCTAAAAATTCATAGACTTCTTCTATCATATTACGGCGAATACTGCTGTGCGTTTGTTCGCGATCCCAGGGACAGCCGCCTGGCTCACGCAGCTTACGCATAACTTCTGTCAGCGGAAGCAGTTCAGCATCATAGCGGAAATCCTCGATATCACAGTAAAAATCATCATCGTCATCAAAACACAGCGTTTTTTCTTCCTGCAAAGCATTGACATGCTGCACAACAGTCTGCTCCTGTGCCGGAATAAAGACACTGGTAAGATGATCTATATGCGGCTGCCGGTCCAGCTCATAGAGCTTCAGCGGCAGACATTCTTCATCAGGCAGGCCTAAATTACGTAAAAAGTACAGCTGCGCTTCATCAGCGAGTACTTCCATCAAATTGATTTTCACATCCGACGCCACCAGCTGACTATAGACCTGCGTGATCATCAGCGGATATTTACCCGCATCTGCCAGCGCATCAAAATCATGGGCATCAACAATACGCAACCCGGCAATAGGATCAATGCCTAAATCGACATATGCAAGATCCAAAAAGCTCATAGCCGGTAAAATTTTCAGAGGCACTCCGGCCGCTGCAGCCTGTTCCCTCAGCAGCACCACAGTTCGTTCAGCAACCAAAGGACTGCCTGGAACAGCATAAACTACCTCCTGCTCTTTCGCATCCTGTAAAATGGAAGCAACAATTTTTTGATAGACGTCTTCAAAAGACGCTTCCTGTTCATAAACAGCGTCGCAGGACGTAAATTTTATACCAGACCGCTCAAGTTCCTTTACAGTTGGGTGTACAGCCGTACGCAGAATAACCTTGCCGCCGCTTTTCAGCACTGCCATTGTTTCCAGCGACAAATGCCCTGCGCTGCCAGGCCCCAATCCTACAACAGTAATTCCTTTTTCCATCTTACCATCCCTTTACTTGAATCTGGAACCTATCACAGGCAGTTTCTGCAATTCTTTCCTGCCGATCGTTCCGCTTGCTATCAAAGTCAATAGATAAACGATGCCAGCTGCAAAAATCGTTACCGCCGTCGCAAAAGTATTGCCCCAATAAACTATTAAATAATTGTATAAAAGCATACTGACTGCTGCCATCAAAACTGCCGCCAGTAATATTTTCCCCAAAGCATACACTTTAAAAGTGATGCCGCTGCGAATCAAAAAGAAGATGTTTAGAGCAGCTGCCAAGCCAAAATTAATGTTAGAGGCCCAGGCGGCACCGACAATATTGCATGGCAGCGCCGTAAGATACCAAACAGCAGCAGCTTTGACCAACGCGCTGAGCAGCATATTCCACATAGGAATAATAGTCTGTCCCATTCCCTGCAGCATACCTGTGGTTATCTGGTGGATACCAAGCAGGCAAATAGAGGGAGCAAGGTTTCTGATTGCCTCGCCCGCAAGAGGCGTGCCATACAGTAATTTTGAAATAGGCTGAGCCAAAGCCCACATTCCTGCAGCGGCAGGAAAAGTCAGTAAACAGCATAATTTCATGGCCATATTTGTTTTCTGGTCGATACTGTTCCTATCGCCCAGAGTAAATGCTTCTGAAACAGCAGGCACAAGGCTTGCTGTAAGGGAAAGCGTCGGAATAGTAGCCATCATGACCAAAGGCATACCCATCCCTGTAAGGTAACCGAACAGTGTCGTAGCCTCTTCGACCGAAAAACCTGATTCCACTAAGCGATTAGGCACCAGCAGCATGTCAATACTGCTCGTCACAGGCACCATAATATTAGCGCAGGAAACAGGCAGTGCCAGCAATACCAGCCGTTTGGCTATCTTCCTGATACTTTCGGGTTCTTCAGTGATCTGCCTGCTGATTTCCTGCTGCCAGCGCAATTTGTTCTTCAGATAAAAAAAGCTCAGTACGATAAGTCCGGTAATAGAACCCGGCACAGCACCGAAAGCAGCCCCGGCCGCCGCATATTCCAATCCGTACGGAAGCAGATAATAGGCCAGTACGACCATCGTCACAACACGTACAAACTGCTCCAGAATCTGTGAGACCGCAGGCGGAGTCATCATTTGATACCCCTGAAAATAACCACGGAAGCTGGCCAGGATCGTAGCAAAAAACACCGCCGGAGTTAAGGCTACCAATCCATAATAAGCCCGCGGATCGCGTACCAGTCCGCTATCGACCAGCCAGCCGGCCGCACAATATAGCCCGGCAGCAAACACGAGCCCCGTTGCGGCCATCAGCCCCAGCGAGACCCTGAATACCCTGCCGGCGCTGGCAAAATCTCCTTTTGCCACTTTTTCGGCTACAATGATCGAAATCGCAATCGGGATACCGGCCGAAGATACGGACAGCATCAAAAGATAAACGGGATATGCCATTTGATAAAGCCCGATACCTTCGCCGCCAAGCAGTCTGGATAACAGTATTCTGTTGACCGAGCCAATGATCTTGACCATCAGCCCAGCCAGCGTCAATATCATGGCGCCACGTAAAAACTTATCCTTGGTCATACCCTCGTCCTTCCCTTGATTTCTTCATTTAATTAATTATAATCAACTTTATTGTCTCTGTATAGCTTAATCAAAAGCCAGCCGCGGCAGATTTTTTTCCAGCCAGGTCAAACTGTCAGTTTTTAATTTGACTGTGCGGAAAATAAGCTGGGCCTGCGCGCCGCTTTTGAAATTCATATATTGCTGCTGCTCACTGATAAGCTGCATCAGGGCATTCGGATCGATAGCAGCATTTTCAGCAAAGGTAATACGCAGCTCGCCCGGTTTGACACTGATACCGCGAATATGCAGCAGCCGGCACAAAGCCCGCAGACAGGCCACACGCCATAAAACTTCCACCTCTTCCGGAGGTTCTCCAAACCGGTCGATAATTTCGTCAAGCAGATCGTCTTTTTCTCCATAGTCCAAGCCGGCAAAGCGTCTGTAAAGCTCAAGCTTGTAACGAGGGTCAGCTATATAGTCATCGGGAATATATCCGTCAACGCTGATCTCAAGAACCGGATCCGGTTCAGGGATACCGTCTTCAACGCCATCCTTCAGCTTACGGATCGTACGCTCCAGCATATCGCAATAGGCAGCAAAACCCACACCTGCAATATGTCCATGCTGCTGCGCCCCCAGCAGATTACCGGCACCACGGATCTCCAGATCACGCATCGCGATCTTAAACCCGGCGCCCAGCTCTGTAAAATCACGAATCGCCTGCAAACGTTTTTCTGCGACCTCGCTCAAAGCACGATTACGTTTATAGACGAAATAGGCATAAGCCAGACGAGAGGAGCGCCCTACCCGGCCGCGCATCTGATACAGCTGCGACAAGCCAAAATTTTCGGCTCCGTCGATAATAATAGTATTGGCCAAGGGCACATCCAAACCATTTTCGATGATCGAAGTCGACAGCAGCACATCACAGCTGCCTTCATAAAAAGCAATCATTGCATCTTCCAGCATATCCTCTGACATCTGACCGTGAGCGATCCTGATATTGATCCCCGGCACCAGACTGCGCAGATCGGCAGCAATATTTTCGAGACCAAGAACCCTGTTATGCACATAATAAATCCTGCCGCCGCGGCGCATTTCACGTTCCAGCGCTTCTTTGATCATTCCAGGATTATATTCGGCCACATAAGTTTCTACCGGCAGCCGTTCCTCCGGCGGTGATTCGATCACACTCATATCTCGTCCGTTGACAAGCGCCAAATGTAAAGTACGCGGAATCGGCGTCGCCGACAAGGTCAACACATCAACGCCTGTTTTCCAACGTTTGATTTTTTCTTTCTGAGCCACACCAAAACGCTGTTCTTCGTCGATAACAAGTAATCCCAGATCGGGGAACAGCACATCCTGCTGTAACAAACGGTGTGTCCCAATCAGAACGTCCACCTGACCATTTTCCAGATCATTCAGGATTCGTTTTTGTTCCCTGGGAGTGCAGAAGCGGCTTACCATCTCTACTTTGACCCCAAAAGGCTGCATTCGTTCTTTGAAGGTCATAAAATGCTGCTGCGCCAAAACAGTCGTCGGCACCATTACTGCTACCTGTTTACCATCCATAACTGCCTTAAAAGCAGCTCGGATAGCAACTTCTGTTTTACCATAACCGACATCACCGCACAACAATCTGTCCATCGGCTCAGGTTTTTCCATATCAGCCTTGATCTCCGCGATCGCTTTAAGCTGATCCGGAGTTTCTTCATAAGGGAAGCGCTCTTCAAAGTCACGCTGCCATTCGGTATCCTCAGCAAAAGCATGACCAGGGACGATCTTACGCTGCGCGTATAATCGCAGCAGTTCTTCAGCCAGTTCGGTAATCGCGGCACGGGCTTTACTCTGCACACGTTTCCAGTCGGCTCCGCCCATTTTAGAAAGCCTTGGAGCCTGCCCTTCGTTACCGACATATTTATGCAGCATGCCAACCTGTTCCACGGGGACATACAGTTTGTCGTCACCGGAATACGCCAGCAGCAGATAATCACGATGCACGCCGTCAACAAGGACATTCTCCACGCCGATATAACGTCCAATACCGTGAACTGAATGGACTACATAATCTCCAGCCTTGATTTCCGAGAAATACTGCAGCTGAGCACCGCTGTTTTTGGTATGCAGCCGTCTTTTTTTCTGCATACCAAAAATATCATTTTCTGTCAGCAGCAGCCAGTTTTCATTCCAGAACCGAAACCCTGCCGTCAGCTCGCCGCTGATGACAGTGATGCGTCCCGGTCTAAGCAGTGCACCCTCTTTTACAAAAGCAGCGTTTAAATTACGGCTTTGCAGACTGTCAGCAAGCCCGCGCGCTTTAATATCGCTGCTCATCATCACCACAGGCACCTGCCCGTCAGCCAGCCAGCCCTGCAGATCGCCTGTCAGCAATTCCAGATTTCTATTATACGGCGCTACAGACCGCACAGGCACATTGATATCCTTAAACAGCTGCAAACGGCTGTGTCCCAGCGCTGCTACGACCCAGGCTCTTTTCTGAGCGCAAAAACCTTCCAGCTCAGCAGGCGACCATAATTCATCGGCATAACCAGAACTTTCAGTGTACAGTTTCTGTAAAAGTTCAAATAAACGTGACGGCTCATCTACTACCAAGCGCGTCGAAGCAGCTAAATAATCAAGTACCGAAGCTGAAAAATCTTCGCCGGACTCAATTTGCAGCGGCACGATTTTAACAGCACTCAAAGATTCAATACTGCGCTGATTATCCAGGTCAAAACTGCGCATCGCATCAATAGTATCATCAAACCATTCGATCCTGGCAGGATACTGACTATTGATCGGGAAAATATCAAGAATATCACCGCGCAGACAAAACTGACCGATGGCATCTACCTGAGTAGTACGCTCGTATCCCAGTTCGATCAGACGTTCCAGCAGTTCCTGTTGCTCAAGCTGCTGCCCCAATGTTACAACAACACCGCTTCCCAAAACCTTCTGCGGTATCGGCAGCTTCTGCAGCAATGCTTCCGCAGTCACAAAAACGATACCCCGTTCTTCCCCTGCAAGATACGCATCGCCGCCACGCGCCCAGCCTGAATCTCACGATTCCGCGAATCAGCCTGCACCAGCGGCAGATCGACAGGATACAATTCCTGCATCAGCAAATCCGAATAAAAACAATTCAAAGTCCTGCGGTATTCACGAATATCGTCCCTGCCGCTAAGCAGAAACACTAAAGAGCCCTGTTCCGGCAAAAGCCGGTCCAGAGCTGCCAAAAATACTGTTTTTGCGGCTCCGCTGAGACCAGTCAGCGAACACCCCTGACCCTGCTGCCACAACCCGGCAGCGGTACGGGCTTCCGTTATTTCACCAATAGCGTCCAATAATTGCAATTTCATCAGTTTACCCTTGAAAACAAAAGGGTTCTAGCCTGAGCTAAAACCCTTGAAGATTGTAAAACTTACAGTTTAACGGCAAAATCTTTGCGGTCAAAGCTGTGTACTGCGTCAACAAAACGTACTGTACCAGTTTTATAACGCATGGAAACGGTATGTGTACGTACACCGCCGCCGAAATAACGCAGACCGCTGAGCAAATTGCTTTCGGTGATAGCCGTCGCAGTGAACATGCAGTCGTCGCCTTTGACCATATCGTCCAAGCTCAAAACCTGCTGGCAATCGCAGATGCCCATTTCCAGGCAGCGTTTGATCTGTTCATCATCTTCAGGGCACAACCGTGCCTGCATATCACCGCCGAGACATTTGATAGCGGCAGCAGCCAGTACGCCTTCAGGAGCACCGCCCTTACCGATATACATATGCACGCCGGTACCTTCAATGCCGGCATTGACGATCGGGTTAACGTCGCCGTCAGTAATCAACTGAATACGTGCTCCGGCACGGCGAATCTCATCCATAATACCATAGTGACGTTCACGGTCCAGCAATACGACGGTCAGGTCAGAAACCTTACGTTCTAAGGCTTTAGCCACACGTTCCAGGTTTTCACTGACCGGCGCATCAATATCGATGCAGCCTTTAGCTCGAGGACCAACAGCAATCTTATCCATATACATGTCAGGAGCATGCAGCAGGCAGCCTTTCGGTGCGATGGCAATAACCGCGATTGCGCCAGGCTGACCTTTAGCTACCAGATTCGTACCTTCAACAGGGTCAACGGCAATATCGACTTCGGCACCGCCGCCGCCGACTTTCTCACCGATATACAGCATCGGCGCTTCATCCATCTCACCTTCACCGATAACTACTGTACCGCTGATATTTACCGTATCGAATGCCTTGCGCATAGCATCGACCGCCAGCTGATCGGCACCGTTTTTATCACCACGTCCTACACTGCGGCCGCAGGCAATTGCTGCAGCTTCGGTAACACGTACGAACTCCATGGATAATTCTCTGTTCATTCCTCAACCATCTCCTTTATTGATACGATCATATAAAATCATATTAATTATATCACTTTCTGCCGTAACTTGCAGAGTAAAATAAAAATTACTTTATTTTAAGTTAAATTTATCAACTTATCTTAAGCATCAGCAATTCAAACACGATCTGCAGCGGCAGCACAAAAGCGATATACAGCAGCAACAAGCTGAATGCTACAGTTGCCAGCGACCGTTTAAAATCTATCAGGTAAACCACCTGTAAGGCTCTGATCAGCAGGTACAGCATCCACAGCTTCGCTGTAATACAGGCCCCCACTACTACCAGCATCCCCGGCAGGCCCAGTTTTGTTCCCAGCAAAGCTACCGGAGTCATGACCAGAAACGGTAAAGTCGTATAACCCAGCAGACAGATCAATCCCACAGCATCACCGGCCATGGCTCCTAAAGTTTCCAAAATCCCGTGCAGCAAAAAACCATACATCGACAAAACTACGCCGGCAATGGAAACAGCGGCCGCAATAACAGCAAACCTTACCGACAGCGTCTGATCTAAAAACAACTGATTTGTTACAACGCCGCTGAACAGACCCACGCTTAAGGCAAAATACCACAAGCTGCGCCACATGCAGCGCTCCTGTACCAACAAACGCATGCCATCTCTGGTTTCAAACAAAACGTCAAAGGTTTTACGCCTCATAAGGCATCACCTCGCCGCCTGCGGTGAAGACATTCCAGCCGCGTCTTTTTGCAGCAGCATTTCCAACTGCCCCAGCATCATTTTAGATAACTGGGCACTGAAAAATACTTCCCAGGGTTTTTGACGCTTGTTTTCTTTAATTTCCGGTATTCCATCTACTCCGATGGCTTTACCTGCTGCCTCCAAAGCGTCATAATAATTGCCAAGTTCATCGATAAGCCCGACTGCCTGAGCCTGCTGACCGGTATAAACACGTCCGTCCGCCAAAGCTTTTACTTTAGTGATATCCATTTTACGCCCTTCAGCGATCACGACGACAAAATTCTCAAACATCTGATTGACCATATTTTGTAATATCTGCTGTTCTTCCGGAGTCATCGGTCTGTCAGCGGACATAATATCCTTGTACTGACCGCTTTTGATTTTAGTAGTATAGATACCGATTTTTTTGAAAAGTTCCTGCGTATTCATATAGGGCATATAGACCCCGATACTGCCTGTCAAAGTAGACGGATTGGCATAAATGGTATCGCTGTAAGCAGCCAGCCAATAAGCTGCCGAAGCAGCACTGTCGCCCATCGAAGTAATGATCGGTTTATCAGTAGTTTCTTTAAAACGTTTCAGTTCACGGCCAACTTCTTCTGCTGCAGTAACACTGCCGCCTGGGGAATTGATACGCAGCACCAGTGCTTTTACACTGCTGTCGGCAGCCGCCTCACGGATCTCACGCATCAGACGGCCTGAAGAAGCGCCCGTAGTTTCACCCCAGATATTCTCGCCCGGTTCACCGCTGACGATAGTCCCTTCGATATTGATGACTGCTACCCTGTCTGCCGGGGCAGCAATAACCTTTTCATCATTATTTTTACCTGAAAGCAGCGACACTACAAAAGACAGGACAGCGATCAATAAAATCGCACTGATAAAAATTTTTTTCAGCATACTTTCTACTCCTTTTACAAAAAAAGCAGACTGACTCGCAGTCTGCTTTTGGGTTTTTCTTCAGAGTCTTATTTTTGTTCCCGCAAAGCAGCGGCAATGAAATCTCTAAATAATGGGTGCGGATTAGTGGGGCGGGATTTAAACTCCGGATGGAACTGTGCACCCAGGAACCAGGGATGTCTGTCCTCCGGGATCTCAACGATCTCAACCAGACGTCCGTTAGGCAAAGTGCCGCCGATTCTCAGACCGCCTTCAACGATCTGCTCACGCAAAGCGTTGTTTACTTCATAACGGTGACGATGACGTTCGTAAACAAGTTCTTCCTTGTAAGCCTTCTCAGTCAAAGTACCGGGATAAACTTTACAAGGATAAAGACCTAAACGCATCGTACCGCCTTTATCTTCTACACTTACCTGTTCCGGCATAAGATCAATGACAGGATACTTACAGTCAGCTACAAATTCGGCACTGTTAGCATTTTCCAAACCGCAGACATTACGAGCATATTCGATAACAGCACACTGCATACCCAGACAGATACCAAAGAACGGGACCTTGTTCTCACGGGCATACTGCACAGCTTTGATTTTTCCTTCTATGCCACGGTCGCCAAAACCACCAGGCACCAAAATACCATCTACACCTTCCATAATTTTCTGCATATCAGTTTCAGGCGCTTCGATATTCTCGGCGTTTACCCATTTTATTTTCAGTTCGCTTTCATTAGCAACAGCTGCATGTTTCAATGCTTCTGTAATACTGATGTAAGCATCCTGTAATTCAACATATTTACCAACTACGGCAATCGTTACTTTGCGGTCATAATGCTTCAGTATACGCTCTACCATTTCATGCCAGTAAGTCATATCTTTTGGTTTATCAGGCATATCCAATTTTTTGAGCACGATGGAATCCATACCCTGTTCTTCCATCAGCATCGGAACCTGGTAAATACTTGCCGCGGTCAGATTCTGAATTACAGCTTCCGGATCAACGTCGCAGAACATAGCCATTTTTTCGCACATATCTTTGGAAATAGGACGTTCACTGCGGCAGACAATGATATCCGGGGAAATGCCGATGCTGCGCAGCTCTTTAACGCTGTGCTGGGTCGGCTTGGTTTTGAGCTCACCTGCAGCAGCTATATAAGGAACAAGTGTTACATGGATATACAAGACGTCGTTACGGTCAACTTCTTTTTTTACCTGACGGATAGCTTCAAGGAACGGCAAGCTTTCAATATCGCCGACGGTACCGCCGATCTCTGTAATAACAAAATCAGCATTATCATCACGGCCAACGCGGTAAACGCGCTCTTTGATTTCATTAGTAATGTGAGGGATTACCTGCACTGTACGTCCCAGATAATCGCCCCGGCGTTCTTTATTGATAACGGACAAATAGATCTTGCCCGCGGTCACATTGGAACTCTTTGACAAATTAATATCAATAAAGCGCTCATAATGACCCAGATCAAGGTCGGTCTCAGCACCGTCATCGGTGACAAAAACTTCGCCGTGCTGATAAGGGCTCATTGTCCCCGGATCAACATTGATATAAGGATCAAATTTCTGGATCGTTACCTTATAGCCGCGGCTTTTCAGCAAACGTCCAAGTGAAGCCGCTGTGATCCCTTTCCCCAGCGAAGAAACTACACCGCCTGTTACAAAAATATATTTCGTCATGATTGTCCTCCCGTTCCTCATAAAATGGCTTTTTATCTCCAAAAATTACATTCTTTCCGGTGCCGATACGCCCAAAATATTCAAAGCATGTTTAATAGTATGGCGGGTCGCCTGTACCAGCTTGATCCGTGCCTGCTGCACTTCCTGGTCCACACCCAGGATACGGCACTGATTATAGAAGGAATGGAACAGTCCGGCCAGATCGTGCACATAATGCGCCACACGGTGTACCGCGCGTTCTTTAGCCGCAAGCTCCAGCATTTCCTGATATTCGCCCAGTTTTTTGATCAGTTCCAGCTCTGTCGCATCTGTCAGCAGATTATAATCGGCAGCAGCCGCTTCAACAACATTCTCCTCAGCCAGCTGACGCATGATACTGCAAATGCGGGCATGTGCATATTGAATATAATACACAGGATTTTCATTAGATTTTTCAGTAGCCAGGGTCAGATCAAAATCTAGCTGGCTGTCGATCGAACGCATAGCAAAAAAGAATCTGGCAGCATCAGTACCGACTTCTTCGATCAGCTCGTTCAAAGTGACGCTCTGACCCGTACGCTTCGACATCTTGACCAGCTCACCGTTGCGGTACAGACTGACCATCTGCAGGATCAAAACTTCCAGCTGCTCGGGATCATACCCTAAAGCGCCTACAGCTGCCTTCATTCTGGCGATATACCCATGGTGATCAGCGCCCCACAGGTTGATGACACGGTCAAAGCCGCGGCTGAATTTATTCCAGTGATAAGCAATATCAGCAGCCAAATAAGTAGGCACACCGTTATCACGGATCACGACGCGGTCCTTATCATCACCGTAAGCAGTAGCTTTCAGCCACAATGCTCCGTCTTTTTCATACATATAGCCGCGTTCCGTCAAAAGTTCGCAGGCTTCTTTGATCTTATCTGCATCATGCAGTGTCTGCTCGCTGAACCAGACATCAAATGTGACATTAAAGGCTTCCAAATCTTCCTTTAGAGCAGCAAGCTTTTCTTTTAAGGCAATCGTACGGAATTCGTGCAAACGTTCCTGCTCATCCATATGCAGGAATTTATCGCCGTAGATCTTGACGATGCGTTTGGCAGTTTCCACAATGTCGTAACCATGATAACCGTTTTCCGGGAACTCCACATCCACACCAAGCTCTTCCAGATAACGGGCATTGACCGAAGCAGCCAGATTATTGATCTGATTGCCGGCATCATTGATATAGTATTCACGGGTAACATCATAGCCTGCCGCTTTCAGAAGATTGGCAAGTGAACTGCCTACCGCAGCACCACGGCCATGGCCGACATGCAGCGGTCCGGTAGGATTGGCGCTCACATATTCCAATTGGATCTTTTCGCCGCCTCTGGCAGGCAGATTGCCGTAATCAGCACCTGCTGCTACGATACTTGCCAAAAGTTCGGCTGTCCAATTTTGTTTCAGATAAAAATTAATAAACCCCGGTCCCGCGATCTCAGCCTTTGCAACATAAGGGCAGTCCAGATTGTCGATCACAGCCTGAGCCACTAAACGCGGATTACATTTTAAGCCACGGGCTGACTGCATAGCAAAATTGGTGGCAAAATCACCAAATTCCTTTTGCGGCGGCACCTCTAATAATACCTCCGGCAAGTCTCCCTCTTTGATCGTACCGGCGGCAATCGCTTTAACCGCGGCAGCTTTAATGGCAGCAGCCAGTGCTTCCTTCATATTCACGCTTGACATCCTCCTCGATTTCCATCTTCAGCTTAAATCTGCTGCGTGTCTGTCCTTCCAGTTCTAAAACATATTCCAAATCGATATGCCAGACTTTGTCGCGGCAGTAAACATATAAATAATCTGTCGTCAGCCGCATCGGCAAAGCCAGATACGGAGTCCGGTACATACTTTCACTGACCAGACCTCCTGCAAATTCCTGCCTGCAATCCACCGTGCCGCTGCGTAGAATAGTGACTCTCTCATAATCCCACTTGATAGTAGTTTTAGTGCCTGCCAGACCTGCTGCTTCAGATTCATCATAAAAAACATAATATTTATTATTTTTTTCTGCCAGTCTCCCGTAAGCTGTGGTCTCGATATTTTCCGTCCCTGCGCTGCTGTGTGACTGGCTGTAAATATGTATTTTCACAGGCTGCATAACACTTTTCACTCCATAAAACGACTAGAGCTTACTCCCTTTCGCCGCGTTAACCTATGTTCGAAACGGAGCAAGCCCCTCAATGCCTGCACCTTCCTTTCAATAAATAAAAGGAACGGTCTACAAAACTTCTTCAAATATTATATATCAGTGGCCGTATTCAGTCAAGGAAAGGCTGACTCTTGCACCTGCGGTTAAAAAAAGTGTATAATATTTATACTGTTTTTGTTGAATTAAAGAGGAGGGGTCGCGATGCAGCAAGATTGGGGCATCATTTTTGCATTTGGATTGTATTTTTTAGCACTGTTCGGCATAGGGATTTTCCATATGAAAAAAGAACAGGATCTGGCCGGCTATGTTTTAGGCGGACGTAAGGTAGGGCCATGGGTCTCGGCAATGAGTGCCGAAGCCTCAGATATGAGCGGCTGGATGCTGATGGGATTGCCGGGCTATGCGTATGTAGCAGGTGTCAGCGCATTCTGGATCGCTATCGGCTTGGCAATCGGAACCTGGCTGAACTGGCTGTTTGTGGCTAAGCGGCTGCGTGTTTATACCAAAATAGCCAACGATTCGATCACTTTACCGGATTTTTTTGAAAACCGGTTCCGCGATAAAACAAAAATCCTGCGTGTCGTTTCGGCAATTTTTATTTTTATTTTCTTTCTTATCTATACAGCTTCCGGTTTCGTTGCCGGCGGACGCTTATTCAATACTGTTTTTGGACTGCCTTATTTTGAATCACTGCTAATCACTGCAGGCATTGTAGTTTTTTACACCTTTACCGGCGGTTATGTAGCTGTCTGCCGCACCGACTTCTTCCAGGGCTGCCTGATGTTCTTTGCGATCATCATCGTTCCTGTAACCGGTATTTTTAAAGCCGGTGGTCCGGTAACAGCCTTTGAAAAACTTTATAATATGAACGCCAACTATTTCAGCTTTTTTACCGACGCTACCGGCGTCACACTAAGCGCTACGGCAATTATTTCTCTGCTGGCCTGGGGTCTGGGTTACTTCGGCCAGCCGCATATCCTGGTACGCTTTATGGGCATCAGCTCTGCCAAAGAGATCCCTCAGGCAACCCGTATCGCTATGGTCTGGGTAATCTTTTCGCTATTCTTCGCAGTTACGGTCGGACTTGTAGGACGCGTGTTGTTGGGCGATACGCTGACAGGCGTCAATGCCGAAACTGTTTTTATGGTTCTTAACAATGAATTCTTCGTTTCCTTCCTGGCCGGCATCATCATTTCCGCTATTTTGGGCGCGATCATGAGTACTTCTTCCAGCCAGCTGCTGGTAACAGCTTCAGCAATCTCCACCGACTTTTACCAAGCGCTGCTGCGTAAAAATGCCGGTGAAAAAGAACTGGTTTTTGTCAGCCGTTTATCTGTAATTTTAGTGGCCTGCTGCTCATTAGCGCTGGCTTCCAACCCCAACAACTATATCCTGGAGCTGGTAGCATATGCCTGGGCAGGCTTCGGCGCCTCTTTTGGCCCGCTTGTACTGTTCAGCCTTTTCTGGCGCCGCACTACTATCAAAGGCGCTATTGCAGGCGTTTTCTTCGGTGGCAGCACAGTGCTTATCTGGAAAGAATTTTTTGCTTACACCGGTATTTACGAAATCGTTCCCGGTTTCATCATTTCAGCTCTGGCTATTTATGTTGTCAGCCTGCTGGATAAAAAACCCGATGCTTCTATAGTCAAAGACTTTGACGTAGCTGAAGCCCATATTCAGGATATGTAAAAACTGTTTAAAAGCACCCGCAGATTTATCTGCGGGTGCTTTTTTATATCCTATAAGGCATAAATATCATAAAAAATAACGCCTGCATTTTCGCAGACGTTATTTTAAATTTTCTTTTTACAAAATATTTTACTTTCCCCTACCGCGCATATTTGCTTTGATCAAAGCTACAACATCACCTGAAAGCAGCAGTCCTGTCATCGTCAACAGCATACCGAAGGCGATAACCGCTGTGATTTTCTCATCCAGAACAATAACAGAGGTAATCACAGTAACTACAGGTGCCAGATAAATATAGGCACTGGTCTTAATAGCTCCCAGCAGCTTGACTGCCATATTCCAGGTCACGAAGCACATCGCCGACGCTCCGACACCTAAAAACAACAAATTAAACAGATTGACAGGATCAGCCAGCCGCTCAAAACCCCAGCGAAAATCCATAAACAGCAGTGCCAGCAGCATAAATACCAAACCATACATGAAAGTATGCCGTGTGCTTTGGATGGCATTGTAACCAAATGAACTGATTTTTTTAGACAATACAGCATAAACTGCCCATGTAGCAGCTGCCGCTAAAGCCAGAAAATCTCCTAAAGGATTAATCTGCAGCTGTGTAGCACTGTTGAAACTGATCATGGCGATACCGGCAATCGCCAGTACAAACCCGACTATAAATTTTTTCTGCAGAGCTTCGCCTGCCAAAAAACGACAGGCCAGTAATGCTGTAAAAAATGGTGCTGTGGCCGTAATAACTCCCACGTTAGACGCAGGAGCATACACAAGCGCAATATTTTCAAACAGATAATACAAAGTAATACCGCTTAATCCGGCACCGGCAAAGATCCATTCCTGTTTTTTATCAGTCACCTTCAACCGATACGGATAGATCAGAAACAAAACTATCAGCCCCATAATAAAGCGGAAAAACAAAATCTCTATCGGAGTAAAGCTGCGCAGCAATACTTTAGTTGAAATGAATGTCGTACCCCAGAGCAAGATCGTTACAAGAGCAAAAAGATGCCCCATCAAAATTTTATTCTGCATAGCTTCTCCTATTGTTTTACTTTAAAAATATTACGGTATTGCCCTGGTGTCAGACCAATGACCTCTTTAAAAAATTTACTGAAATGGCTTTGATCGCTAAAGCCGGTCATCAATGCAACCTCAGCAGGCTCCAGGTCCTGAGCAAGCAGTTCCTTAGCTTTGCCGATCCTTATTGTTTCCAGATAACGATAAGGCGTGATACCTTCCGTTTTTGTAAACAGCCGCAGCAGGGAATATTTGTTCATACAAGCCACAGCTGCCAGTTCTTCCAGCGTCACTTTTTCTGTATAATGCCCCAGCAGATATTCTGTTACTCTGCGTACAGGCGGGGCTTTCGCCTCGATAGAGGTTTTACTGATACCAGCAGCAACAAGCTGTTCCAGCAAAAAATAAAAAGTTTCTTCCTTCACCAGGTCTTCCCGTTCCTGCATAATCATTTGATGCAGTTCACGCAGGAGTGATCCAGACAATTCGTCACCGCGTAAAACAGGGCTGGCAAACAGCGGCACTTCCTCACTGCCTGTCAATTCCTGCATAAACTGACTCATAATCTCCGGTTTAATATTCAGGCAGCGCAGATCAAGCAGATCATTATCCATTGGTTCGCAGTTATGCGGCACGCAGGGATTGAACAGCAGCACATCACCGGTAGTTATATAATAATCCACATTATCGTAGCACATATGACGCAGGCCACTCTTCTCAACAAACCCGAGCACATAATATTCGTGAAAATGCTGCGGGAATTTCTGCAGGATTCCCTGAAACCAATAGGCTTCTATCTGCAGTTCTTTATCATATTTTACAAAACGTTTTTCATTTTTCACAGCAGGCTCCTTTTTCTTATCCTACCAAAAATCTACCGTGCCATCTTGTATAATATTGACTGCAATTATAAAAGAACCTGCGTAAAACGCAGGTTCTGGCAATCAACGCATATTTTCGATAAAATCTTCAAAATTATTGATGAGAATCGGATGACCTACGACCTTTAAATCACGCAGGTGCGTACCATAAGATTCATAAATATTTTCAGCAAGCTCCATTTTCAGACCTTCTTTAACATATTCTTCCATCATTTTAACGATAAAGCGGTTGATCTCTCCTGTTTCCGGTTTAACATTGAGCGGAATGATACGTTCTTCGGGTTCGTAGCTTTCGACAGTCACATCCCAGCCTCCGGGAATAGGCGGCAGCCGTTTTGCCAAAATCATATACTCAGGCGAAAACCCTACATACGCATCTAATTTATTTTGTAATTTTGCTTTCGTAACAGGATAACCGTTAGCATTGCCCCATTTAACTATTTCATCACAAACTTCGTTGTTGTGAATAACACTGGAAAATGTAGTTTTTGCTAAAACTTCAGCCATAATCATACCTCCCATATGGTAAAATTCTAACTTCTATTGTACTTTATCTTGCCGATAAATTCAACTCATTCGTTTTTACCTCTGTAAATTTAGTAACGTGGTCAAAGAAAAAGCACTGGCCAAAGGCCAGTGCCTGAAAATACTGCTGATTAAATCTGTCCCAGTGCCTTCAAGATAGTCTGCGCAATAATCGCGCTGCCGATATAAGTGCCTGTAAAAACTACACAGGCAACTACAACGATCCGCCAGCCGCTCTTGGCAAAAGCATCAAGGTCTTTGCCGATAGCGATACCGGCATAAGCGAGAATCGGAGTACAAAGCTGTAAAAAGCCTACTTTTTTAACAGCTTCATTGATCACGTCACTGCCGGGCATAGTCGGATAAGTCAGGATACAGCCCAAAGTTACGATATAAGCAACAGCAGGGATACGTCCCGGCAAATATTTTGCCAGAACAACACCGGCAATTGCCAAAAATATTAAAAATAGCAGACCGGGAATTGCTTCCACGATAGTATATTTGGTGCCAATAGCGTTGGCGACAAGAGACATGGCGCCGACAATAAATAATACGATCAGTGTATCTTTGATTTTCATTTTGCAGCATCCTTTCCTGTCGGTTCAACACCGTATTTTAAGCGGTAGATTTTCTTATACAGCCACTCTGTCAGCGGCAAAGCCATCCATATGCACATATACAGACCGTCAAGACCGGAGAGCATATTGCTGGCTGCACCAAAAGCAGCGATCTGATCCGCCATCTGCGGATACATAACGCTTAAAGATCCTACAGCAGCAGTCATCATACTGGCAGAGCCGACACCGGCTGCCATTGCCAGCGCATAAGGATGGAAAGGCAGGTACGCAGCTGCAAAACTGGCCATAACACCAAAGAAAATAGTCCCAAAAACCGTACCGGCAATATACACTCCCATAACACCGCGCCCTTCAGCAGAGTCAAGACCATAACGCTCGCCGATCAAAGCTACGTTAGGTTCACGGGCAATGGAGTGAGCCGCACCGATAGTTTCACGTTTGAGGCCCAAATAAATAGCCACAGGCACACCGATGAAAACAGTGCCCAGATTACCAAACTCCTGCAGTATCAAAGCCGGAGAAGCCGCCAGAATTTTAGGCAGCGTCGGCCCAACCAAAGTACCGTAACGTGCCATCAGCAGCATCAGTGTAATGCCGATCAGCGAGCTTGCATCCAGCATATCCTTTTGATTAACTACCTTTAAGAATTTAGGTGCCATAAAAATACCCATAATCAGAGCATACAGCATCGGCAGCAGTACAATAGTACCTACGCCGATCTTGAAAGAAACGTTACCAATCATTTCCGCAATGATGATCAATGCTAAAACGATGGCATGAACTTTAATGTTTTTCACAAAATCCACCTTCCCTTTTCCATCATTTTCCTGTTACAGCTTATAATTACTGAAAATATTTATCAAGCTTGGCGATGTATTCTTCTTTTGTCAGCAGCGGGTGGTGCTCCGCTTTGATCTGACGCGCCAATTCGGCATCGTCGGCCAGCAAATCAACGATCATCATCGCAAAAGCCTTAGCAGGCAACAATACAGCATGCTTAAAATCGACTACATGAAAATCTGCCGTATGCAAAAAGCCGTCGACCCCGCCAATAAAGGGATGAATAACCGGCAGTAAATGCGATACGTCACCCATATCAGTTGAAGCACTGAAATGTCCGGCGTCTTTAACTGCTACATTGGGTTCGGCAATTTTAGCATTGGTTACGAACAACTCGTTCAGCCTGTTATTGCAGGCCAAAGGCAACTGCCCCGGCATCGTGGCAATAACCGTCTGTGCTCCTACGGCATCGCCGCCGGCTTTCAATGCGGTATCCACCTTTTTATGAGTCGCTTCGATCGCTTCCATGGTTTTAGCGCGTACATAGGTCTCGATCCTGACATCGGCAGGAACAGAGTTTACTAAGTCGCCGCCTTTAGTAATAATCGGATGAACACGAACAACGTCTGCTTCACGAAAAGTTTCACGCAAAGCGTTGATTCCCATCAGTCCCAGCATAGCCGCATTGAGAGCATTAATACCTTGATCAGGCGCATCGGCTGCATGAGCTGTTTTACCTACATACTGAATTGTTTTACCAATAAAGCCGTTGCTGCTTTCACCAATGGATACAGTTGCTGCCGGCATATTTTTATCAGCATGCATCTGCATCGCCATATCGATATCGTCAAAAGCGCCTTCATAAATAAGTTGCCCCTTGCCGGTAAGAAAATGCAGTTTGCCTTCTTTGATCAATTTGTTGCGGTAAGCAAGTTCTACATATTCTTCAGCAGGAACGCCAAAAAATACGGCATCGCCTGATAATTCACTCAAAACACCAGACTGCGTAATCCCGCAGGCTACAGCAGCCATTGTTGCAACCTGTAAATTATGGCCACAGGCATGCGCCGCACCGGTCAGAGGATCTGCTTTACAACTGTCCGGACACCCTATCGCATCCAGTTCGCCCAACACTGCCACAGTAGGTCCGGGACGTCCGCTTACAACGCGGGCTTTGACACCCGTCAGGGCCAAACCAGTCTGAGGTGTCAAACCTAATTGCTGTAAAAAAGCAGTGACTTTAGCTGCTGTTTTAGTTTCTTTAAAGCCAAGTTCCGGTTCCCTTTCGATATCCTGCGCTAAAGCTTCGACTTTAGCGGCCCAGGCATCAATAGCGGCGCATACTTTTGCTTTCATCACATCTTTGTCCGTAATAAACACCTCGCTTTGAAATAGTATACACTTTATTCTTGTAAATCGTTTTTAATTATAGCATAAATACTATCAGTGGTACAGGTTTAATTCTCAGCATTTTGTTTGATTATAAACTTTTATTTCTTTAAACTTTACCACAACTTACAAAATTTTACAATTCCATTATATTTTGTATATTTTATTCATATTTTTAACTTTCTGCGATAATGTCTGTCATTGCAATAATTTGCATTGGAAAATACCCTGTGCTAAAATATATAAGTTAAGAAGTCACTTTAAAACTGTTTACGAAAGGAGTCTGTCATGTTAGACCAAATTAAAACCGACATTGATGCAGTTATGCACCGCGATCCTGCAGCCAAAACCAGGCTGGAGGCAGCACTTTGTTATCCCGGTCTGCATGCTATCTGGCTCCACCGTTTAGCGCATAAATTATACTTAAAAGGCTGGGTACTGATTCCCCGGCTGCTTAATACATTTTCCAGATTTCTGACCGGTATCGATATACACCCCGGAGCAACTCTTGGACCCGGACTTTTTATCGACCATGGTATGGGCCTTGTTATTGGCGAAACCGCAGAACTTGGTTCTAATGTCACGCTCTATCAGGGAGTAACCCTCGGTGGTACCGGCAAGGAAAAAGGCAAACGTCATCCTACGATCGGCGATAACGTAGTCGTTTCCAGCGGTGCTAAAGTACTAGGATCCTTTACAGTCGGCTCCAATTCCAAGATCGGCGCCGGTTCGGTAGTATTAAAGGAAGTACCGCCAAACTCGGTAGTGGTAGGTGTTCCCGGCCGTATCGTTACCAAAGATGGAGTACGCATTGCCGCCAGCGATATGAGCAGCCCTGACAGCATGATCGATCTGAACCATAACCAGCTTCCCGATCCAGTTGCCGATTACGAAGACCGTCTGGCAGATTATATGGTACGTATGGACAGCAGACTGGAAGAACTGGAAGAAATCATCAAAAAACATCGCGAGCAAAATGAAAAGCGAGGTAACAACGAATGAGCAGAACAATGACCATGTCGGAAGCTATCAATGAAGCGCGCCGCTGTTTGAATTGTGCACGGCCCACCTGCCGCACCGGCTGCCCGATAGCCAACAATATCCCGCAGTTTATCCGCGCACTCAGTGAAGGCAATATCGGTCTGGCCTACGAAACAATTGCCGAACGCAGCAACCTGCCCGCTATCTGCGGACGTGTATGCCCGCATGAACGTCAATGCGAAGCTCACTGCGTTTTAACTAAAAATAAACACGGAATCGAAATCGGCAGTTTGGAAATGTTTATCGCTGATTTCGCTCACGAAAATAATCTGAAGCCACTTCCTCCTTCTACCGGCAAACGCGGAAAAGTTGCCGTTATCGGCAGCGGACCTGCAGGTCTGACGGTGGCAGGCGATCTGGCTAAAATGAATTTCGCCGTCACTATTCTTGAGGGACAATCAGAACCTGGTGGCATTCTGCTGTTCGGCATCCCGGAATTTCGTCTGCAAAAAGACGTTGTCCGCCGCGAGATCACTGAACTGCTGCATTTAGGCGTAGAAATCAAGACCAACATGCTGGTCGGGCCAGACTTTACAGTTGATGATTTATTCGAACAGGGCTATGATGCTGTTTTTATGGGTACAGGCACTTCTCTGCCACGTACTTTAGATATCCCAGGTAAAGAACTGTCCGGTATTCTGACTGCCACATATTTTCTGCGTATGGTAGTACTTTCAGATTCCGGAAAATTAGACGAAAGTGAAACACTGCTGCATGACGGCGATAACGTAGTAGTTATCGGTGCCGGCAACGTGGCTATGGACGCCGCTCGTACTGCAATACGCCGCGGTGCAGAAAACGTGACTATCGTCTATCATAAAACCGAAGCCGAAATTTCCAGCTTCCCGTCTGAATACGAAGCGGCAGTTAAAGAAGGCGTACAATTCAATTTTCTGAAGCAGCCCATCGCTTATCTGAACAAAAAGCAGATGCGTGCTTTAAACAATATCCGCCGCAAACCGGCAGAATCTGACGAAACAGATCTGGCTGGACTTTTAGTACAAAACATCACCAAAACTGATGACGGTCAGTTCGTAACCGAAGGCGGTCAGGAAGTCATTCCCTGTGATTGTGTTATCCTGGCTATCGGACAGCGACCTGCAGCCCGTATCGTTTCTACTACCAAAGGTATCCAGGTCGACGACCGTGGTTTTGTTATTACCCGTGAACGCCCTTACGGTATGACCACCAGAGCCGGAGTTTTCAGCAGCGGTGATGTAGTACACGGCCCTGCAACCGTAGTTTTGGCAATGAAGGAATCTAAAAAAGTAGCGGCAGGTATTGCTCAATATATCGATGCAAAAAAACTGCTGGAAGACTGCTGTGAAGATTAACAAATAACTAAAGCCCCTGCTTAAATAAGCAGGGGCTTTTTTTTTCACAAAAACTCCTGCCGCAATAGGCGGCAGGAGTTTAATTTTAATATTCTACTTTTGGCAGCGTAGCAAAACCTTTTTCCAAATCTTCATCAGTAGGAACATAATCTACCATAGTTCCCTGATTATAAGCCTGATAAGCGGCTAAATCAAAATAGCCAGTACCGGTCAAACCAAAAACAATAACTTTTTTCTCGCCGGTCTCACGACATTTAATTGCTTCGTCCATCGCTACACGAATAGCATGTGAACTTTCAGGAGCAGGCAATGTACCTTCACAGCGGCAGAACATCGTAGCTGCTTCAAACACTTTTGTCTGTTCCACGCTGCGCGCTTCCATCATCCCATCATGATAAAGTTTAGAGACGATCGGCGACATACCATGATAACGGAGTCCACCGGAATGGTTAGGTGAAGGCATAAATCCACTGCCTAAAGTATACATCCGCATCAGCGGTGTAGTTTGTCCGGTATCACCGAAATCAAAAGCATATCTGCCGCGGGTCAAGGAAGGGCAGGAAGCCGGTTCAACGGCAATAAAATGAATATTATTTTTTCCTTCAAGCTTATCTGCCATAAACGGCGTAATCAACCCGCCAAGGTTCGAACCGCCACCGGCACAGCCGATGACTATATCAGGCTGAACACCGTATTTATCAAGTCCGAGCTTAGTTTCCAGTCCGATGATACTTTGGTGCAGCACTACATGATTAAGTACACTGCCTAATACATAGCGGCAGTTATCTGTTTTCATAGATACTTCCATTGCTTCTGAGATAGCACAGCCCAAGGACCCGCCTGTACCAGGGTTTTCTGCCAAAATCCTGCGTCCTACTTCAGTAGTATCCGAAGGTGAAGGAATAACTCTGGCACCATAAGTTTCCATAACGGCCTTACGATAAGGTTTTTGCTCGGCTGAAACCTTAACCATATATACGGAAAGATCAATGCCAAAATAACCGCAGGCCATCGAAAGAGCAGTCCCCCATTGTCCGGCACCTGTTTCCGTAGTCAGGTGAGTCAGTCCTTGCTGCTTAGCATAATAAACCTGAGCAACAGCAGAATTGAGTTTATGCGAACCGGAAGTATTAGTGCCTTCGAATTTGTAGTAAATTTCTGCCGGCGTACCCAACGCTTTTTCCAAATTATAGGCTCTGGTCAATGGTGATGGACGATACATTTTATAAAAATCACGGATTTCTTCCGGAATTTCAATAAATTTATTGGTATTATCCAGCTCCTGCTCAATCAGCTCGTCACAGAAAACAGGGCGCAGATCATCAGCAGTACAAGGCTTAAAGGTCACCGGATTGATAAACGGGTCCGGAGCCTCCTGCATATAAGGGCGAATATTCTGCCAATATTTCGGCAGCTCATCTTCAGATAAATTGATTTTATATGGTATTTTTGTCATAAGTCACCGTCCTTTCTATTCTGCTTTAGCGGCCTTCAGCGCCGCATATGCTTCTTTGAGCAGTAAAACAGTCAGTACCAGCAAAACAGTAGAAATTCCTGATACGATATAGTTATTCAAATTAGCGGCAATCATCTGTACCAAAGCCACAATAGTAGTTACCAGCATAAAAGCCATCGGGTACATAATGAATCCGGCGCTTTTTTTCAGAGAACGAATTACCCAAACACCCATTGCCAAAAGCGCAATCGCAGCAACCAGTTGGTTAGTAGCGCCGAAAACAGGCCAGATCATCTGCCATGCAGCAACTTTACCGGTCTTAACAAAAATAAGAGCTAAGGCCACACCAACACTGATAGCTGTAGCAAGATATTTGTTCAAGCTCATGCCTGTAAATTCCTGCAGCTGATAACGCGCCAAACGGGTAGCCGTATCAAGCGAGGTAAGAATAAAGGAGTTGAGAGCCAGTAAGCCAAGTGCAGTACCAACGCGCGGAGAAATACCCAGCAGCGAAGCAAACTGGCCTAAGCCGTTGCCATACACAACAGTCGGACCGCCTTGCAGCATTTCGCCGCTCATCATAATCGTACCCAACGCAATAACGCCAACAACACCTTCCAGCAGCATAGCACCATAACCAACAGGAACAGCATCAGTTTCGCGCTTCAGCTGTTTGGACGTAGTGCCGGAAGCAACCAGAGAATGGAAGCCTGAAATAGCACCGCAGGCTACTGTAATAAACAGCAGCGGCCAGAGCCAGTCTCCGGAAGCAGTAACAAACCCCTTAAATGCAGGTAATTTTACTTCATAGCTGGCACCGCCAAAAATCATGCCCACACCGCCGATAAACACGGAAAAATATAACATATACGAGGCCAGATAATCGCGAGGCTGCAGAAGCAGCCAAACAGGCAATACTGAAGCGGCAAAGATATACACGATCAAAGCCATACGCCAGGTATCAAGGCTCAGAGCAAAGGTTGACTGCACCCAGGAGCTTTCTATACCAAATATCAGCGAACCGAATAAAATCGGCAGCATAATAATCGTACTGACTTTTAAAGATATACCATAGTGATAAATAGCGACACCAAAAACCATCGCCAGAAAAATATACAGGGTCGCTGTGAAAGCGACAGCGGGGTCAGCAGCAAAGGTCTGTGCTGCTAATTCCAAAAATACAGCAATTACCAGTGTTAAACTGAGCCAGGTAAAAGCAAGAAATAACTTGTGGCCGCGGGCACCGATCCATTGACGGACAACTTCGCCGATCGACATACCTTTATGACGAATAGACGCAACCAAAGCACCCATGTCGTGTACACCACCAAAAAAAATACAACCGATAATAATCCAAAGTAATGTTGGCAGCCAGCCAAGTGCTGCCGCTGCCGCAATGGGACCTACAACAGGTCCGGCACCAGCAATCGAGGCAAAATGATGCCCCATCAAAACCGCCGGATGAGCAGGGCAATAATCAATATCGTCCTGTAATTCAGTAGCCGGAGTTTTACGATTTGGGTCTAAATCGTAAAAACGGCTTTGAAAGCCGCCATAAAATTTGTAAGCGACAGCAAAACAAAGAATCGTAATTACAAAAATGGTCAGTAACATAAAATATCCCCTTCGCGAACTTATTGCAGAATTACTCTGCCGCAGCGCCGTTGCTGCGCTAAATAGATCAAATCATCAAAACGCTTTTCCGCATCCCCCTCCTTATACTGCAATATTTCCAACCAGCCGCGTATACCAAGCCAAAAAACTTTTTTTGTCAATCTGGTCTCATGGCAGTCCAACAGCAGAAACCTGTGCGTCATAACGTCTTCCCTGCTCTGCCAATGTTCCCGCAGCCAATTTACTGATCTATCGCCTTCATGACGGATTACTATATAATCATCCGCATAATAGCGGGCAATTTCACCTGCCAGACAATCCTTGACAAATGCAGTCTGACGATACCATCCCTGCATCCCGCCAGCTGACCAGGGCACAAAGCCATAACCTTTTAAAAAATCTTCCCACTCTTTCATACAGCGCTCCTGTCTACAAGTTTGCTTTACGCCAGGCGTTCAACGCGCCACAGAAATCTTCCCACAACTGGGGCAGCATTTCTACCGCCGCCTCTGCTTTAGCGCGTTCCCATCCGGCAAACAGCCCTGCCTCATAGCGCAGCTGCACATTACCAGCATCCTCGAGAAAACACTGCACTAACTTAGCGTTGATAAAATCATCATGTAAAAAGCCCAGCATATCCTGCAGTCTTTTCAACCGCCGCAGCAGATTACTGTCGCGCGGTACTTCCGGCAAAGTCTGCAGCGCATAACGAAAACGTTTGATCTTAATCCTGATCTGGTGCAGTTCCAGCATATTATGAAAATCCGGATATTTTCTATCAATAGTTTCCAGTTTTTCACTCCACTCATTCAAACGTCTGCTGATAAATTTCCTGATTTTTTTATCAGCCCGATTTGAAGCCAGTGGCCTCTCATGCAACCAAATACTGAACTGCGCCAGCGTTTTGGTCATGATGCTAAGGTCCGCCTTCTGCAGACATGCTGCAGTTTCCTCCACACGCAGCTTCTGCAGGAGCTCTTCCACCTGAGTTGGTACTGTCAGCTTACCGCCTGAAGCAGCTGCCTGCAACTTTATTTTTTCACAGGTCATTAAAGCCACATCCAGCTCACGCAGCCGTGACAGTATTTCACCCTGCTGCCGCAGGGTATTTTGCCAGGCAACTGTACTGTTTTTTTGCAGCACCGGTTTAAAAAACTCAAAGTCGAACGCAGCCGGCGCAATTTTACCCGCAGCTGTCTTACAAAAACCTTTTCTTCCGGCTGCTGCAGAAATTGCTGCCAGGCTTTACTGACCACATAAATCTGCCAAGGAAGATGGCAAACGGCCATCGCCTGCAGACTGCCATTTTTATAGGCAGGCAGCTTCCTAAAATCATAGGTTCCGTTCTCCTGGGCCAAACGCTGCTTCAGATCCGGTTCGGCTATAATCAGCGACATCCGGCAGCAAAGTTTTTCGACAACCGTACTCAGCTTCGTTAGCTCCTTACTGGTATAAACAACAGTCATCTCGCGAAGAGGAAGCAGCTTGGCCGCCATGATTACGATGCCTTCTTTCGCAATAAGCCTTAATTCACTGTTTTTTACCGGCGGCTGCAACTCCGTTTCGCGGCATCTCAATACTGCCTCTTCCCCGTCGATCTCAAACCGCCGTTCACATTCTTCAGTTCTGCAGGCTTTCCAGCCGGTAATGATACGCAGGCGTTCAGCCAAATCGACTTCGCTCACATCTGATACATCTTGCAGGCATAACATTTTCTTCACTGCTCCCCCTCCTTTCTTCTAGTCTGTTTTACTTGTCAGTCTTTTATTTGCACCTGCGCCGGTAAGGGATCCCCCGCCAAACCTGCCAAAATATTCGCAGCTGCCAGCTTCGCCATGGCATCACGTGTTTCCACCGTTGATGCGGCAATGTGCGGGGTTACCGTAATATTGGAGAGTGTCAGCAGCGGATGATCACCGGGCAATGGTTCCGGTTCAACCACATCAATCGCCGCATAAGCGATCTGCCCGCTTCGCAGAGCTTCATAAAGTGCCTGCGTCTCGACGACTCTGCCGCGGGAAATATTGATAAAACGCGCCGTTGGTTTCATTTTAGCAAAAGCTTCTTCATTGAACATTCCAGCCGTTGCCGGTGTTAAATTAACTGTTACCAAAACAAAATCCGCCGTTTGCAGCAAATCGTCAAATCCAGCATAACTGATGCCCAGCGCTGCTTCATCAGCACGCCGGTGCCTGTTATTATAAATAACCTTCATTTTACTGGCCTGGGCCCTGGGCACTACGGCACTGCCAATGTCACCCAACCCGACAATTCCCAGAGTTTTTCCAGCCAGATCAACGCCGAAGCCAAGGCCCTTCCGTTCGCCCCATTTGCCGCTTTCAACGTGCCGCCAGCCACGGGCAATACTTCTGGCACTATCTAAAATCAGCCCGTACGCAAGATCGGCAACAGCATCCACCAGTACGCCCGGCGTATTACCTACTGCAATTCCGTGTGCGCTGCAGGCAGCGATATCAATATTATCATATCCAACCGATGCCTGAGCAATTACCTTCAGCTTCGGTGCTTTGGCCAGGAAAGCTTCATCAACCTTAATATTGCCAATAGAATAAAGTCCTTCAGCTTCTGCAAGCCAGCTGTCAAATTGTTCCTGCGGCACTTTGCCGCCCTGCTGCCATGACAGCAGTCTAGTCTGTTCATTCAATATATCATAGGCCACCTGCCGCAGTTTACCGCTGGCAGCCACAGTCATTTTTTTCAGATCGGTCATTACTGTCACCTCTCTTTAAAAATTAATGTTTGGGAATAATTTCCAGCCAATAATTATCAGGATCAGCAATAAAATAAATACCCATCGCTGGATTTTCATACACGATACAGCCCATTTCCTGATGTTTTTTATGGGCAGCAGAATAGTCTTCAGCTTCAAATGCAAGATGGAACTCATTCTCGCCCAAATTATACGGTTCCTTACGGTCACGCAGCCAGGTCAATTCCAACTGATGCGGAGTCTGTCCGTCGCCTAAATAAACCAAAATAAAACTGCCGTCACCTGCTACTTTACGGCGGACCTCTTTTAATCCCAAAGCGTCCTCATAAAATTTCAGGCTTTTTTCCAAGTTAAGCACATTAAAATTGTTGTGTAAAAATTTAAATACCATTTTTTACCCTCCTTTAATATTGTACTGTTTCAATTATTCAAAAAAATCTGCTTAAAAAGCAGCAGCGCCATCGCAAACGATGCGACGATTTTGCCAAGCATGGCAACAAACTGTGTCTGTGCTGCCTTCCAGGCCAGCGCGAACGCATTCTCCTTATTCCTGGTACGCATAAACTCGTAACCGAAGGCAACGATATACGAACCAACTGCGCCGCCCAAAACAGAGCCCAGCACCGGGAAAAAGCCTGTACCGATGACAGCGCCTATAAAAGTACCGACAGCAATCAGAAATACCGCACCCCACGATACTTTATGCCGCCGAATTCCAAAAAACGATACGATAAATTCCCAGATCTCACCAAAAGCATAAACCAGCACCAGCGCCGATAAAAGACGTCCATCAAAGTATCTGGCTTCATCAAAAAAGCATAACCTATGCCTGCAGCTAACATAATTGTATTGCCCGGCAGGTCGAGCAGCGTCAGCAACGGACCTACAACCACGATCAAGGCTCCGAATGCCCACTCTACTAAAAATTCCACACAAAGTCCTCCTTAACGAAGATTAAAATATATTATAACATATTTATGATAAATAGTTAGATAATTGTATGACTCTTATGTGAATTATTGTTTTTTGTTTACGCAAATGTTACAATATCTACAAATATCTTTTAGAGGAGTAACTACAATGGATCTGGACGCTCTTTTTATTCTTCTGCAGCCCTGGCTCAGACCTTTTCTGGCGTTTGTTTTTTTTACATTTTTACGTTATTTTTACAGAGCCGTATTACTGCGTGTACTGCATCGTTTTAACAGCAAAACATCCTTTGAATACGGAGAAGACCTGCTGAACGCTTTTGAAAAGCCAGTGCATTTTTTCCTATTTATTTTTGCTATTTATGCAGCGCTTAATTGCTCGCCTTTGACCTTTATAGCTGACCATCCTTCTATCGATCAGCTTCTGCGCAGCTTTTTCATCATCTGTTTCATCTGGGGCCTTTACAACCTCAGCGACACTACGCATGGTATCGCCATGAAGGTACTCCTTAAAGCAGGCGTTGAATTTGATCTGGCGCTATCCAATGTAGTTTCCACAACCTTACGCATCCTGCTTATCATTTTGGGTTTTGTCATGATCGCCAAAGAATGGAATTACGATATTACCGGGTTTATCGCCAGTTTGAGTATTGGCTCACTGGCTGTCGCCCTAGCCGCTAAAGATTCTCTGGCCAACGTATTCGGCAGTCTGGTCATCATCATTGACAAACCTTTTGTGATCGGCGACTGGATCTCGGCTAACGGCATCGAAGGCACTGTAGAAAAAATCACCTTCCGCAGCACTTGTCTGCGTACTTTTCCACAGGAACTTGTCTATATCCCCAACTCCCTGCTCTCCAACACGGCCATCACCAATTTCAGTAAACGTGAAAAAAGACGGCTTGATTTTGTATTGGGATTGACTTATGACACGACCTATCAGCAAATGGAAAAATTTGTCGGCCGCCTGCGTGAATATCTCATGCATCATGATGGTGTTTATGACGACGGCATCACCGTCAATTTTCAGGATTTCGGTGGCAGCAGCCTGGACATCAGAATAATCTGCTATACTAAGGCCAGCGCTTACGCCAGTTTTATGGATGTCCGCCAGCAAATCAACATCGATATCATGAAAATGTTAGAAGAAGAAAATCTTGGCTGTGCATTCCCAAGTACCAGCGTTTATTTTGAAACACCGCTGGTCCAAAAGCAAGCCGCTCCACCAACAGCTGCCCCTAAAACTGAAGTACAAGCCTAAAACAAAAAACGCTCCTTAAAAAAGGAGCGTTTTTTTATATTTTATTCCCATAGATCAACAATTGCGAATTTACCAACATCGACCAAGCCTTTATCGCTAAGCCTCAAACTGGGAATAACCGGTAACGCCAGAAATGAAAGGCAATTAAAAGCATTCACATTTTCCGGCACTCCTAGTTCAGCAGTCCAAAAGTTCAGCTGCTGCAGCTTATGCTGCACAAATTCAGTATTCTGATCACTCATCAGACCGGCAAGAGGCAGCGGCAGTATAGCTTTTACTTCTCCATCTGCCACCACTGCCAGGCCACCGCCGGCTTCCTGCAAAGCAACTGCAGCCGTCAGCATGTCCTGATCGTCAACCCCGACCACAATCAGATTATGCGAATCATGCGCTACAGTCGAAGCCAAAGCACCGCGCTGCAAACCAAAGCCCCGTACCAGGCCTACACCTGTATTCCCATTACTACCATGTCTTTCCCAAACTGCCAGTTTTAGAATATCACGCTCAGTATCACTCACAACGAAACCAGCTTCTGCTTTAGGCTGCACATATTCTGTTTCAGTCAAAATCTGCTCTGGAACAATGCGGATAACACGGGCCTTTCTGCCATTCATTACCGGCAAGCGCAGCTGCTGTTCACGCACATCTCCCAAGTGCATGGCATTCTCAGGAGCTTTCAGCAGCGGCGGTGACTGCCAGAGCAGTTTTTGTTTATTTACAATAACGACACCGTTTTTTAGGACCAGCTGTGGCTGAAAATTTACCAGATTATTAAAAACACAGATATCCGCCTTATAACCGGGTGCTAATGCACCTCTGTCATACAGTCGAAACCTTTCTGCTGTATTCAAGGTCGCCATCTGTAATAACTGTTCAACAGGATAACCATGCGCTGTACCAATCTCAATCAAATAATTGATGCTGCCTTCACTCACAAGCTCATCTAAATGCCTGTCATCTGTTGCCAGACAGCAGCGGCGGCAATTAAGCGGCGTTACTGCCGGCAGTAAGGCTAACAAATTATGGGCCCCAGAAGCCTCTCTCAGCATCAGATAAGCACCTCGGCGCAGTTTCTCCATTGCTTCATCCGCCGTTGTTGCTTCGTGGTCAGAACTGATCCCTGCGGCCAGATAAGCATTGAGAGCTTTACCGCTTACACCTGGAGCATGCCCGTCACACAGGCTGCAGCCAGCCAACGCAAGTTTATCAAGCACTGCTGCCGCAGCATTGATCGTCCCCGGATAATTCATCATCTCACCCAATCCCAGTACTCTTGGATGACTGACCAGCGGCTCCAGCTTTGCAGCTGTAAGCACGGTCCCGCTGGTCTCCATTTCAGTAGCAGGCACACAAGAAGGCAGCATAAAGAAAACGTCTAAAGGTATTGCCTCTGTTTCTGTGAGCATCAATTCAATCCCTGCTGTTCCAAGGACATTAGCAATTTCATGAGGATCGGCAAAAATCGTCGTTACTCCATTCAAAAGTAAAATTTTTGCCAGCTCACGCGGAGCAACCATTGTACTTTCAATATGAAGATGAGAGTCCATCAAACCGGGAGTCACATATTTACCGGTAACATCAATTTCTTTTTTACCGCTGTAGCTGCCGATACCGGCAATAGTTTCTCCAACTATAGCTACATCGCCAATTTCCCATTCACCTGTAAAACTATTGAAAATACAACCGCCTTTTAACACTATGTCAGCTGGGACTTCGCCTCTGGCAGCAGCCAAGACCTCTGTCAAATCTATATTCTTCATCACAATTCACAACCTTTACCAAAAGTTCTCTGCTTTTATTGTCAGCCATACACAGTAAAAACGCAAGCTTTATTTATTTCTTCACTCTCAGACCTGGTTTTGTATTTTACATTACCACCTTTAAAAAGGTATAAAAATAACAGGCGCCACCGAAACTGATGACGCCTGTTATCAAGGGGAAAGGGTATCTATATGAACGGTAGCTGACCGTTATTTTTTCAAAACGGTAACGTAATATTTACCATTTTCTACTTCTACGCCATGGGAATCATGTTCAAAAGCAGGGAATTGTCTGTCAAAGCCTTCTAAGGCTTTCAGATAACCAAGTGCAGGGCCGTCGGCAGGACCGGCATTTTCACCAGGCATGATCAGCGGAATTCCAGGCGGATAAGGAACAATACCTGTAGCTAAGGTACGCTCAGCAACACCGTCAAGATCTACTTTTTCAACATTATCAAGCACCAGTTGTTCATAAGCTGCTGCCGGGCTCATATCAGGATGCGGCAATACAGCGAAACCTTCAGACATAAATTCTGTCGTTTTGAGCTCTTTCATTGCTGCAAACATTTCCTCGCATAAGTCGCGCAGGCCCATACCTGCATAACGCTGCGGAGCTGCTTTAACAACATCAGGCAATACTTCTTCCAAAGCAGTGTTGTTGTCATAGTCTTCTTTAAATTTGATCAAGGTATCGATCAAAGTGCCCCATTTACCTTTAGTAATACCGATAGAGAACAGCATCAGAACAGTAAAGTCAGTTGTCTTCTCAGGAATGATGCCATTGGCAGTAAGATAAGCGGACAAAATGGAAGCAGGTACGCCCATTTTACCCAACCCGTCAGGGCCGATGCCCGGAGTGGTGATAGATACTTTGATCGGGTCTAACATGCAGTATCCGTCTTCGATATCACCGAAGCCGTGCCATGCGTCATTAGGATGCAGGACCCAGCATTCCGGTTCGGTAGCCAGGTATTCGGGATTGGCCAGACGAAAAGCAATTTTCTTGCCTTCAGCGTCTTTAACAAAATCAGGCTGCCAGCAGTTAAAGAACCATTCGCCCTGATCGGCAAAGTCTGCATTCAGTTTTGCCATCAATTGACGGAAGGCTACTGCTTCATGGATCGATTCGTCAGTCAGCGCTTTACCGCCTTTACCATCCATCATTGCTGCTGTGATATCGTTAGAAGCAATAATCGGATAGTTCGGGGAGGTAGATGCCTGCATCATAAAGGATTCATTAAAACGGCTGTGATCGACATTCTTTTTACCTTCACGGATATGAATGAAGGAAGCCTGAGAAAGAGCAGCCAGTAATTTATGGGTGGATTGAGTTGCAAAAACCGTCATATCAGTTGGTTTGTGGTCGGCAGGATTGCCGTACATGGCAAAGCGGTCTTTATAAATAGGATTGAAGCGGGCATAGCCATACCATGCTTCGTCAAAATGCATGCGGTCAACGCTTTGTCCAAGTAATTCTTCAACACGACGGGCATTGTAACACAAACCATCATAGGTGGAGTTGGTAACGATTGCATGTACAGGAGTAGAATCTATATCTTTAGTAATCAAGGAGTTTTCAGAAATAGTTTTCTTGATTGCTTCAGCCTGCAAAGCTTGCGGCGGGATAGGACCGATAATACCGTAGAAGTTACGCAGCGGCATCATATAGTTAGGGATAGCGCCGCTCATGGTCATCGCCTGTTCTATGGATTTATGGCAGTTACGGTCACACAATGCAACCTGATTATGAGTTACGCAAGCCATAAAGATTACTCTGTTAGAGGTAGAAGAACCGTTGGTAACATGATAGGTACGATGAGCGCCGAATACTTTAGCGGCATATTTTTCACTGGCACCGATCGGTCCGGAATGATCAAGCAAAGAACCAAGCTCGCCGACAGAGATCGATAAATCGCTGCGGAACAGATTTTCGCCAAAGAAATCAAAATAAGCACGTCCTGCAGGTGCTTTCATAAAAGCAGTACCGCCGGTATGACCCGGAGTATGCCAGGAATATTCATGCACCTGAGAGAATTTAGCCAAAGCCTTAAACATCGGCGGCAGCAGATTTTTCAAATAAGTATCAATCGCTGCTTCGATACGGCCGGCAATAAAGTTAGCAGTATCTTCATACAACCAGATGAAGTCACTGGTTTCTTTCAATACTTCCAGAGGAATATCAGCAACGTCGGCACGATCTGCAAATAAAAATACAGGTACGTTTTCGGCACGGCTGCGTAGTTTGTTTAAAACATCTTTAGCAGCCTGATGTGTATTGTCTTCTGCCAGATCCCAGTCCAGAAGTATTGCTTGGATCATCGGGTCAGCGACAATCATCATTTCGGCATCGAATGCTGTTGTAGCGGTGAGCACTTCAATTTCATGTTCTCCTAAAACATTACTCAGTTTATCGAGAGCACTTTCATCCAGGGTATTATGATCGCAAAGGTCATGTACCAACAAAATTCTTTTGCCTTTTGTTTTGGAAATAATCATTTTTTTCACTCCTTAATTAATTTTTTAGTTATCTATGCTAACAGATTGAGTAGTAGTAGAACCTACCTTATCCGGAGCTTGTGTAGTAGTCGTTATGTTAGTACGATGTTTGAGTTCCATATTTTTATCGATACCGACAGAGTACCAGAACGTACCGACCAAGGTAAGGATCGTAATAGCCAGGGAAGTGTAACGAACCCATCTCGGCGAGAATCCGCCAGGAGTTTCGTGCAGCTCTTCCAGCTCATGTTTTCTGGTAACAGCGCCGGAGAAGAATACGATCGTAGCGATAACGAAGATCAGTGACCACCGTGTCTGGTTACCATTGGATGTTACAAGTGCAGCCATACTGTAGACAGCTGCTATCAAACCGATGATACATGATTTATTGTAATCTTTCGGTGATAACTTTCCGTAACCTAAAACCTTGATAGAAATACTGGAATAAATATAAGGCAGTAAAGTCAGGATAACGGCTATTGATGCGATCTTACCAAATTGCTGACTGGCAGACGGCGACATGGTTGCCAAAACCTGTATTGTCATGATACCAGCAACAATAGCCAAGCCTGCAGAAGGCACGCCTTTAGAGTTGGTACGGGCAAAAACATTACCGAACAAACCGTCATCAGCAGCAGCTTTAGCACTTTGTCCAACCAGCAGCGTCCAGCCTGCCAGCGAACCCAGGCAGCCTAAAGCCGCACAGATAGCTACGCCGTTACCAGCGATTTCACCGAAGGCCAGTCTTGCGGCATCAGCAAAAGGTGCCGATGAATTTGCAAGTGCATGGTTCGGAATCATGCCCATAATAACAGAAGAACTTAAAACATAGCAGACAGCGGCTAAAATTACACCGCCAATAGTTGCAATTGGAACATTCTTTTTAGGATTTTTAACAACGCCGGCAGATACAGAAGCACTCTCGACGCCAATAAAAGCCCACAAAGTAAAGTTCAATGTCATACCAATAGCACTGACAGTGCTTTTACCTGTTACGTTCCATGCATCCATGTAGGTTTTGCCGTCAAACCAGAACCAGCCTAAGATTGCGGTACCGATAATAGGAATCAATGCCAGAGTAGTGGTTACTGATTGAATACGCCCGACCAGTTTAGGGCCGATCATATTAGCGTAAGCAAACAGCCAGATAACGCAGATCTGCGCCAGAGCAAAAGCAAATGGATTTTTTAAAGCCGGGAAAAAACTGATCAGATAACCGATACCTACAACTGCCAGACCAACGTTACCAATAACATTTGCCAGCCAGTAAATGAGGTTTGTCTGATACCCCATATAATCGCCGAAGGCTTGACGCGTATAAGCGTAAGGACCGCCGGCAGCAGGATCAATAGAAGATAACTTTGCAAATGTAAGTGCCAGAGCAATAGCACCTATACAGGTAACTATCCAGCCGAATACTGCAACGCCTCCTATTGCCGCCAAATTCGCAGGCAACATAAATACGCCGGAACCCATCATATTACCGGCAACCATCAATGTTGCAGCAACGACACCTATTTTATTACTGTTGTCGTCTTGATTCATAATAAAACCTCTCCTTTCGATTATTTGCCGTCAGCAGCGGATGGGAATCTTGGCTTTCGGCAAATCATACATAAAGCCAGCTTTGCAGCATTTTTCTTTATGCGGTTTCTTGCTTCGGATAAATCTTACACCCGTTACAAACAAAATATCCAAGCAAGAAATTTTCATTTACTTTTTAATATGTTTTTTTAAAAAAGTTAGAGTAAAACGCCAGAACTTCTATCGTAACAATCCCGCCTGCATGGGCTTGCCGCCAACATATAATTTTCTACGGAGAAATAATCTCCAAATCATTTTTACGTCTTACTGATCTGAGTTATTTTTTTACTTTGCTTAATTTACTAAAGTATTTTCCACACAAAAATAAACTGTGCGCTAATACAGCAGTAGCTTAAGCCTCAAGCAAACCTTGGCAACTTTTTATATTGTAAATAAACCAATTGTTAAATATCCTCACAGCTAAAAAACAAAAAGTCCCGCCTTTATAAGGCAGGGCTTTTTTGTTGACAGGAGGATTATAAAGGAAAACAATTCAGGCTGTCAGCCTTATATTTACTTAAACAGCATATACTTTTTTCCCCATAAAATATGTGGCTTCTACTTTAGCTGTACCAATATCTTCCGAGGCAATTTCCAATATATTCTTATCTACAATTATCAAATCTGCGTATTTTCCTAATTCTAAAGAACCACTTATATCATCAATAAAATTTGCATACGCTTGATTAATAGTAAAAGAATCGATCATATCTTTTAAATCGGCACGCTCTTCTGGCCACAAAGGTTTGTGGAATTTAGGATCATCGTAGTTAAAAATCCATGGATGATAATTATCAGGCGCAATCCTCGTAATGCCAATTTCTATACCAACAAACGGATTAGGTACTGCAGTAATAGGATAATCACTGGCATTTGCGACCTTGACCCCAGCTTTAAAGAAACAATTAAGCGGGAAGGTTCGATCAGCTCTTTCCTGACCAATATAACTACCGTTAACAAAATAAGTTTCATCAATCTGAGCCCAGTAAGAGTTTGTCATTGCCACTGTATCCAATTCTTTAAAACGAACTACATCCTTCGGATCGACTAAAAAAATATGTGTAATACAATGTCTGGCATCACGAGGGCCATTTTCTTGACGTGCATATGCAATAGCATCCAGAGTTTGTTTCACAGCTGCATCTCCGGCACAATGCACATGTATTCCCATCCCCGCTTTGTCAATTGCCGCCACGACCTTGTTCATATTGTCCGTACTCCAAATCTGGTCACCACGCCAATCTGGAGCCCTACCTGCTTTTTGCAGTATAAGGTTGCAGTAAATAAGCTGTTACACTTTCCAGTACTCCATCCATAAATAATTTAACTGCATTGATTTTGAACAAATCACCATTATTATCCTCGTCTCTAGCTGTTACCAATGCTGCAACCTGCCCGGAATCCTGATTAGGATCGGCCCAATAGGCACCTCTTAACCGCATTTGCAGCCTGCCTTCAGCCTCTAATTCTTTCAATGCCTTGATGGAATTTCCGCCTGCCATTAACCAGGGATCATAAGCACCAGTAAAACCATATTGATGAGCCATTTTCTGAAAACTTAAAATGCCCTCTTTATATTCAGCAACCGAAAAATCAGGTAAAGCATTCAGAATGAGATCCTGTGCTGTTTCACGGAAACAGCCACTAGGAGTTCCATCTGCAGCCCGTTCAATGCGTCCGTTCTTAGGATCAGGCGTAGCTTTGGTAATACCAGCTAATTCTATTGCTTTAGAGTTAGCCCATAGAGAATGCAGAGTTTCAGCCTGCACAACAATAGGAATTTCAGTTGAAGCTTTATCAAGAGCTTCTTTGTGCGGTCCTTCCCCCGGAAAACATGCTTCCAAATATCCTTGCCCACGCAACAGCTTGATTCCAGGTCTTGCCGCAATGAAATTACGGCAAGACTCTACATATTCAGCTTCAGTATTCATACCCGCTAAATTAATACCTACAACTGTTGCTGTCGCTTTTTTGTGTAATGTGTATGTCCCTCAAAAAATGATGGCAGAACCAATTTCCCTTGTAAATCCACGATTTCTGTTGTTTCCGTTATATACTCATTCACACCATTATTATCACCCACATATATTATTTTCCCATCTGCCACCGCCAATGCTTCGGCTATTGTTCTTGCACTGTCCGCCTTATAAATAACCCCGTTTTTTAAAACCAGATCAGCTTTCATAATTTACCACCTTTCTTTAACTTCTATTTTTACTAACTACCGTCTGACATCAACAGCTGCAATCTTCTAATCTACTCAGCTTCAATATCATCCGCCGACCAGTTATCAACATCATTACGATCAGTTGACTTTCTATATTTTGCCATACAGCTGCGTGTAATCAATTCTCCTGCGGCCAAAGTCAATACAATTCCAACAAGCACGAACATACTCTGTTTGAAATTGAAAGGAGTTCCAGGTACCCAGATAAACAAAAACATCGTTGCAAGGATAATAAACTCACCAATCCGAACCATTAAGACTGCAAACCAGGACGGTCCAGGAAAGATATATGGCCGAACCGTAGTTTTATCAGTGCGCCGCAATTTTAAAAAAGCTTCAAAATTTAACAGATAAGGAATTAATAGTAAAAAACTTGTGCAGGAAAAAATCGACCAGAACATTTCTTCTGCCGAACCAGACATAGAACTCGCAACTAGGGTCATCGCCGAAGCAACAAATCCGGCAATAACCAAACTACCAATTGGAGACCCATTTTTATGCGTTTTAGCAAAAATACGCGGAAGCTCCCCTGTTAAGGCTGTTTCAGCAGACACGCGACATACAGTAAGAATCCACATCATTCCCTGGCAGAATAGCACAGTAACAAAAACAGCACCAATACCATAAACTAATGCATTCATCACAAAGCTGTTACCAAAACCTATCCTGAAGCAATCTACGAGCCCTTGAATAATACTGATATCTCCTATGGGAATTATTGCTAGCATGGCCAGTACAGTCACTATATAAAGGCCTGAAACCAACAGACAATTCTTCAACGCTGCTCTTGGAACATCACGGCCAGGATTTTCCATTGCAGAACCAGCCGCTGACATAGACTCAAACCCTAAAAAATTATAAATCAATGCTGGTATAAAAACGATCGACTGACCAAAAGTCGGAACAAAACGATCCAATGTAATTGGATTAGCAAATTCAAAATCATTTCGCATTAAATATAAAATGGCAGCAATAACCAGCCCTATACCCAAACATAATTTTGCGATAGCACTGAAATTGATGATCTTCTGTGAATTATCCATCGGCCTGGTGGCAACAAATACCATCAACCAAATAACCGCAATATTGAAACAGGTCGCTATAGTATTGGATATTTCCAAATGAAAAACTTGACAAAAAACTGTAACGACAAGTGTTGCAACCGATGATATCCAAATAGCGTTGCAGGACCAGTAAATCCAACTAATCCGCGCTCCCCATAAATTTCCGAAAGCACGCTTAATCCATGCATAAAACCCTCCATTTTCAGGATAGGCGGAACCTAACTCCGCAACAGTTAGACTGCCGGGAAAGAAAAACAGTGCCCCAACAATAACGATCCAAGTCACTGCAGCAGCTCCCATTGTAGCAACCGAAGCAATAGTATCCACAAAAAAGATTGCACAGACCAGCCCTAAAAGCATATCCAACTGACTAAGCTTGCTACTCTCCTGTTCCGTTCTTACAGGCTTTTTATTCTCACTCATTTGTCTCCCTCCCTAAATGTTATTACCAGTCACACCGCTTTTAATAAAAGCTTTATCACCCCCGTTCTTTTTAAGCTAGTTATGCACTTCCAAACAACTGCAAGGCTCAGCTATCTGGCTGCCAGCTTACTTACGGTGTTACTTGTTACTGCTATTATCTAAAAAAACATACTACTTCTCTATAAAAGTGGCAGAATCAGGAAAAATCAGCCTATTATCGGAAAAACACCGGATAACTTAAAAGTTATCCGGTGTTTTTTACAGCTTCGGTTTTATTCATCCAGTGCTAACAATGCCAACACTGAAAATACTGTCTCCGTATGCGTAATATTTAATTTACCATGATATTTATTGACGATACGTTCAATATTAGAAAGGCCGATTCCACAAAAATGTTTCTCTGTTTTCACTGTTGCATAACTATTTTCAACTAAATTAAGTAATCCATTATATGAATTATTTACTTGAATACAAAGAAATCCTTTTTGAACACGCGCATTAACATAAATAAACTTCTCTCCATCTTCTATTTCTAAACGCTTACATGCTTCCATTGCATTATCTAATAAATTGCCCAGCAAAATTAAAATATCAATATCTCGCACTGATAATTGCGGCGGTATTATCAAATCAAATTCCAATCTTATTCCAAAATCCTCTGAGCCCTGTAACTTATTGCTAAGGATCGCATCAATTACTGAATTACCACAGTGTACGACAGAATGAGCAGATTCCACATCCTGATAAATAGTCTTTACATATTCCTGCGCTCTTTCCGTTTGCCCCTGCGCCAGAATCGTATTTAAATACCGAAGATGGCTTTTCATATCATGTGAAATACTACGTATCTCCTTTTGCTGACTTTCCAATTCTTTATAATAAACGTCCTGCATTGAAAGCAATTGTTCTATAATCTGCTTTTGTTCCATTGTTTCACTGATCGACCTCGTTCGATCTGCCAAAAAAAATATAATGACAATCCTAATAAGAGCAATAGTCCGCTGATGATCAAAAAAATTTTCCAGCATATATTCACGTGACTGTACCTGCATGGCCACATAAAATAATTTTAATATAATTAACAGCATGAATAAAGGAACACAAAACACATAAATACCATCAAAAAGTAAGTTCTTATCCTTTTCATAGTTACGAAGCTTATCAATCACAAATACACTGACAGTAAAAAGCAGATATAAAATCGCTTGTGACCAAAAAGCTGGTTCTAAATTCAAAGGATATTCAGAAATAGGATTACCACGCATCTGCCATAAAAATGTTGCTGCCAAAACAGTAAAAGCATAATTAAGTGCCACAAACATAAAGGACACTATCAATTTTACTTCCATTTGATTTCTAAAAAGATCAGGGAAAATAATACTATAAGTGAATAACAGAACAGTGATACGAAATAAATAGAAAAACTGTTTCCAGCTGTAAATAAAACACAAAAAGCATATAAAAGCAAAGCCAGCCAATAGTATTTGGCTTTGACATCATTACGTTCTAAAAAGGTCGTAAATGCATGATGCAGCATGGCTGTTTCTGTAAAACATGCAAACCCTAATGTTAAAGCTTGATTAACTTCCATAGCCAGCCTCTATATATTGCATTAATAATTCGTAAACCTCTTTAGAACGATATTTGCTTACATAGATTTTTACTCCATTCTCCATTGTAATTACTCCCTTAAAAATATTTTTTACATAACGAAGGCTAACTACATAACTTTTATGCACCCGTACGAAATTAAATTTTTCAAGTTTTTCAGCAACTTCACTGATAGTGCCTCTAAAAGCATATCGTTGCTGCCAGCTTTGCAGATAAATTGTTTTCAAATCTGATTCAAAGTATAAAATATCTTCCAGCTTAACCTTACTGATACCCTGTTCATTACTAATACTAAAATAATGCTGATCAGCTTTTTCCTGTTTATTAAGTATTGTTCGAACTTCATTCAAAAAAACTTTTTTATCGATCGGTTTCAGTAAATACCTGTAAGCATTTACTGAATAACCTTCCAATGCAAACTCTATCGTAGATGTAACAATTAAAATCGGCACGGTAGTGTCAATTTTCCGTATTTGTTTAGCTGTCTCAATACCATTTATTGGCTCCATGTACATGTCCAAAACCAAAAGGTTGAAACGACGCCCTATCTCATACTCTCGAATCAACTCCGATCCAGTAAGATAAGGCATAATTTCCATACGATAATTTTCTTTTTTGAGTGCCCCCAGGCATTCCATAATTTCCTGCAAATCATTTTTGCAATCATCGCATAGCGCTAAATAAAACATATCTACCACCACCTTTTCTTACATACACAGTCATCAGAAGTTTTTTATCTGCATTTTCTTTTACATTATATATCATGCAATAAAAAGTTTTAACATCATAATTTTATTTAACTTATCAAAACTATTATACTATAATTTATTTTTTCTAGCTATTCACTATAAGAAAAAATCATAAATTATCAAAATTCACAGTAATATTTCCAAAGATTATATTCGAAACTGTTAACATGCATAGCAACACTTTTCCAATAATAGTTTTGCCAACAAAAAAACGCGCCTGCCGAATCGGCAAACGCGTGTGTTTACTGGTGTCCTGGAAGGGAATCGAACCCCCGACCTATCGCTTAGGAGGCGATCGCTCTATCCTACTGAGCTACCAAGACGTAAATGTTCTATTGTTTTCAGAACCCTTTTACTATAACACAAATAGAGAAAGCGTTCAATCACAAATTTTCTGTCATTCCCGGAGGCATACTCCATTCCACCAAGACGTCCGTATTGAACCAAAGTCTTGTCAGGCAAATTTTAAAATTATCAAGGTTTTCCAACGGATCCAGTGTTTTAGTAACAAATTGCCGGACCGTATCGCCTTCCTGCACATCCAAAGTCAGCTTTTCATTTAAAAATTTTTCTACTTTGGCTTTTGCTTCAGCAACGCCTAAAACAATTTCTGCTTTTTTATTTTCGCTATCATATTCAACATAGCCATAATTGCCATGATGGTTCAAGGTTACAGCAAATTTGCTCATTCTTTTTCCTCCTCAAAACTTCTGCATACATTATAGCAACTCGCAGCAAATTCTACAATAAGCAGTATTACTTACGCAATTAAATTACTCTTTACTGTCTTTGCTGTACATGGGCCGCAGTCTTACTTCCATCGGAATTTTATCAGCAGCGGCCGCCAAAAGCGCTTCCTCATATAAGGAGCTCTGAGCACTTACAGGCGTTGCTTTATTGGTCACACGTCTGTAGGTACCGTTAGACTGCATCATATGCGCACCGACATTATCCCGCAGATACAAGTCAAGAATCTCTTTGATACGCTTAATATGCTCTTCGCTCTCGACCGGGAAAAACAGTTCCACACGATCATTGAGATTTCTGGGCATCCAATCGGCACTGGACAGATACAGCTGCTGTTCCCCGCCGTTAGCAAACCAGAAGATGCGGCTATGCTCCAGTTGCCTGCCTACAATACTGCGAACAGTGATGTTTTCGCTGATCCCTTCCACGCCGGCCCTCAATCCGCAAATACCGCGTACAATCAATTCTACCTGTACGCCTCCGATCGAAGCTTCATATAATTTTTGAATGACCTGCTGATCGATCAAAGAATTCATTTTTACAATGATGTGTCCCTTGTTGCCAGCTTTGACCTGCGCTATTTCATTATCAATAAGCTCATAAATTTTATCGCGCAGCCCTAAAGGCGCCATTACCAGTTTATTCCATAATGGCGGCTGCGAATAACCTGACAGCAGATTAAAAAACGCCGAGGCGTCGCTGCCAAACTGATCGTTAGCGGTTAAAAGTCCCATATCTGTATACAGCTTGGCTGTATTGTCGTTATAATTGCCAGTGCCAAGATGAACATAACGTTTAATGCCATCGGCTTCCTTACGTACGATCAGAATGATCTTAGCATGAGTTTTCAGCCCTACAAGTCCGTAAATAACATGGCATCCGGCTTGTTCCAGACGTCTGGCCCAGATAATATTATTTTCTTCATCAAATCGTGCCTTAAGCTCTACTAATACCGTGACCTGCTTTCCATTCTCAGCAGCACGCGCCAGTGCGGCTACGATAGGTGAATTACCGCTGACACGGTATAAAGTCTGCTTAATCGCCAGAACCTTGGGGTCTGAGGCGGCATCACTAACCAGCTTTACAACAGGATCAAAGCTTTCATAGGGATGGTGCAGTAAAATATCTTTTTTCCTGATAGCGCTAAATAAATCGCTGTCATCCGGCAATTCTAAAGGACGCTGCGGCACAAAAGGCTCATAGAGCCACGGCCACATACCAGACAGACTGGCAAATTTAAAGAAACAGGTCGCATCAAGCGGTCCGTTAATTTCAAAAATTTCCTGTTCTGATAAATCAAGATTGTTACTGAGGAATTTTTTGATACGCAGATTAGCTGTTTTATTTAATTCCAAACGCACTGCTGCGCCGCGTTTTCGTTTACGCAGAGATTTCTCTACTTCCTTCAGCAAATTATCTATATCGTCTTCATCAACGTCAAGATCAGAGTCACGCGTAAGTCTAAACGGCACTACATCCAAAATTTGGCAGCCGTTAAAAAGATCATGGCAATTTTCAATGATAATATCTTCCAAAAATACAAAGGTCCGCTTGCCTTCACCCTCTACCTCGACGAGCCGCGGCAATACTGAAGGTACCTGTACCAAACCCATGCTTTGCTCTTCGTCCTGATTGATGATCTCTACCGCCAAATTCAGTGTCTTATTCGCCAAAAACGGAAACGGTCTGGAAGCATCAACAGCCATAGGCGTCAAAACCGGATAAACAACCTCACGGTAATATTCATCCAGCCAGCCGCGTCCTTTTTCACTGATCTTACTTACACGGCAGATCCTGATACCATTACTTTCCAGCTCTTTAAGAATCGACATCATATATTTATACTGGAGCTTGACCTGCTCATGCGCAGAAGCGCTGATTTCATCCAATTGTTCCTTGACTGTAAGTCCGGAAGCATCGCGCTGATTGATTCCATCTTCCCACTTATCCCACAGTCCGGCCACACGCACCATAAAAAATTCATCCAGATTAGACGCGGTAATCGCAACAAACTTCAAGCGTTCCAGCAGCGGCGTCGTTTTGACTGCAGCTTCCTTCAGTACGCGCAGGTTAAATTTCAGCCAACTCAATTCACGGTTAAAAAAATATTCAGGTTTGTTCAAATCTATGCTTTTCATCTATTCACTCACCCGTTCTAAAATTGCTTTCAAGCCGTAAACTTCTTCAAAAAATGTCGCTTTACCAGCGAAAGTCCATTCTTCCAAAGTCAAATCGACCTTGCTTTTAGCTTCAATTAACATCGTCCCATCTTTAATGCTGACTTTGCAAAATTTGATTTTCTGCTGATAACTGCGGTCCATCGCATCAGCTAGACGCACTAAGGCAGCTATTTTCGCTACTAACGGCGTCAGTTCTTTTTCCATTTCCGGACTGCCGGCCTTGTTTTCAAAGAGCTGATTGGCATGGTAATAGCTTGCCAGCGCCACGATTTTTTTATCATTATCACTGAACCCTAAAATGTCCGTTGACATAATAAGCTTATAGGTATAAAGCGAATGACTGCGCATCGAAATATATTTACCGATATCATGCAGCAGCGCCGTAGCCTGCACTAAAGTGCGGCAGTGCTCATCCATACCATGGCTTTTACTTAATTTATCAAACATTGCCAGCGCCAGCCGTTCTACCTGTTTGGCGTGCTTAACGTCATAATTATAATGTTCGCCGATATTATGGATCAGGCTTAATTGCTCTTTTTCAAGCTCGGCAGCATACTCTTTATCTGTCTTCGGTCCTATATGCAGCAGCTGAATACCATCGATAAAACGATCGGCGGTAATAATTATCTCTTTTGTCGGCACTAAAGCCAGCAGCTGTTCATATAAAAGAATCGTCGGCAGTACTAATTCTGCCACACTTTCCTTTATCTTGAATACCTTTATGATCTGCGGCAGATTTAGTTTGTGGACCTTATTAAAAAGTTCCATAAACTCCTCGGCTTTAATCCTTGTTACCTTAGCCTGAGTATCCAGTCCCAACATCTGTAAAAGCAGTTCGGTTTCCGTACCGGAAAGGATCAAATAGCGGATATTGGCATCCTTCAGAGCTTCACGCACAGGCCCCATCGTACTGGCCAGAAACTCTGTCAGCGCCAGATTGAATTGCATACCATTACGCTGATTACGGTTAAAACTTTCTTTAATCCTGATGATGCCTACATGAAAATTCTGCTGATATTTAATTTTTTCATCATCAACAAAAGTGATGCCCAACCCACCCGAAGAAATATCCATCAGCAGCATACCATAATCTTTGCCGTTAATGCCTTCACTGCGCAAAGTCTGCCTGATCGCCGTATACTTGGTATAAATTTCCTGTGGCATATCAACAACTTTTACTTTCAAACCAGTTTTGATATAAATCTGATCCAGCAAAAACACCTGGTTCAACGCTTCACGCACAGCGGTCGTTGCCTGCACACTGCATTCTTCCACACCATATTCGGACATCAGGCGTTTGTAGCCCTGCAGCAGTTCACAGATTTCGCTGACCATACTGAAAGGGATAATTTTATTTTTAAAAGTTTCTTCGCCCAATTTGACTCTGTGGTTGCATTGTTCGATTACTTTTACCTTATTCATATTGCGGTATTCAACTATTTGCATGCTGATCATCTCTGATCCGAGATGTATCGCGGCAAAGGTTGTATAGCTTTTCTTTTTCACAAACAAACCTCCTCCATTTTATATTAAATTCGACATCAGACCTCTAAATCCTTGCACAAACGTTACTTTTTACAATTCTTTACGTAAAATTTTACAAAATCACTTAAATTACGCAGGATTTTTTTAATCTGTGAGTAATATATAAAATATATCTTTTTAATCGAGGAACGTTTTCTATTTACTGGGAGTGAAAAATATGCAGCGTATCGCAATCATCGATATCGGTTCTAACTCAGCCCGTCTTGTAATCAGCCATATTTATAAAAATGGCGCTTACAACATGGTTTATAATCAAAAAGAAGCATTGCGGCTCAGTCAGAAGCTTGATAAAACCGGTCGTTTAACAGAAGAAGCTTTCGCTTCAACCCTGGAAACGATGAAAAGCTTCGCTTATATGTGCCGGCTTTATAATGCCGACAAAACCATTGCCGTGGCTACAGCCGCTATCCGCTCAGCTCCAAACGGCCCTGAACTGACGCGTCTTGTAGAAGCAGAAACAGGTATTACCCTGCATATCATTACAGGTAATACCGAGGCCTACATCAGTTATCTGGGCGTTATCAATACGCTGCCGGTTAAAGATGGTATTATCTTTGACCTGGGCGGCGGCAGTACCGAATTGATCCTCTTTAAAAACAGGCAGATCGTTGAGTCTGTTTCTCTGCCCTTCGGCGCAGTAAACACTACCGATATGTTCAATACACGCGGTACTATGTCACCTAATGTTTACAGCGATATGAGCTTTTTCCTGCTCAGCCGTCTTTCACAGCATCCCTGGCTCAAACAAAACAGGCTGCCGCTTATAGGCGTCGGCGGTACGGCGCGTACCCTTGGCAAAATGCAGCAGAAGCGCAGTAAATACCCATCTTCAAAAATCCATAACTACAAATTTTCAGCACAGGCTTTCCATGATATTTTCAGCCAGCTGCGCAGCACAACTTTAGAACAGCGCCGTAAAATAGCCGGTCTCAGCAGCGAACGTGCCGATATTATTCTAGCCGGTGCCGGTATCATTAATTGTTTACTGGAAACAACCGGTTGTAAACAAATGATCATTTCCGGCTGCGGTTTACGTGAAGGATTATTTTTCGATTACTATTCCAAATCCGAAAATATGCCCCTGATCGCGCCCGATATCCTGGATCGCAGTACGCAGAATATTTTAACTCTCTATACCCCTGACACTACGCACAGCAAACATATCACCGAGCTTGCACTGACTATGTTTGACGCCTGGAAAGATTTACATAAGCTGGACAAGGATTATCGAAAGCTGCTGAAAACAGCGGCTCTGCTGCATGATATCGGTATCACCATCAACTTCTACAGCCACGCCCGGCACAGTGCGTATATGATCCAAAACGCTCAGATTTTTGGGCTTTCACATCGTGAACAGCTGATAACTTCCGCTATCGCCGGCTGGCATAACGGCATCTCCAAAAATTATTTTCGGGATCGAAACTACAAAGAATTGTTAAACGAAAATCACTGGCAGGCTATCAATAAATTAGCTTTATTGCTGGCGCTTGCGGAAAGCCTTGATTATTCACAAACCAATCAGATACGCGGCATTCAGCCACGTATCGAAAAAAAAACATGCTGTACTGACATTACATGCCGAAGGTATACCCAGCATCGAGATGCATCAGATCAAACAGCATATCCGTTGGTTTGCCAAAGTTTTCGGTGTCGAGCTCAGCGTGCAGCTGGGATAAAAAAATACCTGTTATTTAAACATAATCAACGTTTAAATAACAGGTATTTTTATTTTTTATTTTGCCGCAGCCTGCAGAATTCCGTAAACCATCAGCACACTGTTATAAAGATCTTCTTCCAGTATAAATTCATCGACCGTATGCACTTCACTCATACCAGTGCCTAAAATGACACAGGGCACACCATAAGCATTAATAAAGTTTGCATCACTGCCGCCGCCAGTCACCGTAACATCCGGTGTAAAACCGTTTGCCTTGCAGGACTCCAGTGCCAGCGTCACAACGTCAGAATCATGACTAAGGTCAAAAGGCTGATACTTATGAATGATCTCCACATCCACCTTACCGCCATTAGCAACAACACCTGCATTGACAGTATTAACCAGATAATCACGCTGAGCAGCCAGTTTATCCAGATTACGGCTGCGAACGTCGCTTTGGATCTCTACTAGATCAGGAACAATATTAGTAGCTAACCCGCCATGGATAACGCCGATATTACAAGTCGTTTCTTCATCAATCCTGGCATATTTTTCAACACCGGCTAAAGCTTTAGCTGCAACCAGAATCGCATTGATGCCTTTTTCAGGAGCAAGTCCGCCGTGGGCAGTTTTACCGTGCACTTTAAAATGTACCCTGTCCTGTCCCGGAGCAGCCGTAACGATTTCTCCCGGATGGCCCTCACTATCCAGAGCATAGCCAACATCGGCATGCAGCAGGCTCTTGTCCATACAGCGCGATCCGTTAACACCGCCTTCTTCAGCAATCGTGAACAAAACCTGGATATCACCGTGTTCAGCCTTTGTTTCCTGCAGCATCCGCACTGCTTCCAGAATAGCCACTACACCGGATTTATCATCACTGCCTAAAATAGTAGTCCCATCTGACAGGATCTTACCATCTTTTTAACGACCTTGATGCCTTCGCATGGTTCCACGCAATCCATATGCGCGGTCAGCAGCACACGTTTCGCTCCGACTTTGTTCCCCGGCAACCATCCCCATAAATTGCCGCATTCGCCGCCTAATTCTTTACCTGCATCATCTTCCTGTGTCACAAAACCCAGATCTTTCAGCTTCTGCTGCAGAAGTTCAAAAACCTGCCTTTCTTTCAGAGTATGACAGGGAACAGAAACCAATTCCACAAATTCATCAAAAATTCTTTCTTTGTTTGCTTCTGCCATTGTCAACACTACCTTTCAAAATTATAAATTACAGCCAGCCGGTATGTTCCAAAAGAATCTTCGTCCCAATAATGATAAGGACACAGCCGCCCACTAACGTAGCTCTGCTGCCGATCCTCTCTCCTAACCTGAAGCCAGCCAAACCACCTACCATAGAAAAAATAAAAGTTACCAGACCGATCAGCCCGGCCGCAGTCCAGATATCCACATCTAAAAAAGCAAAACTCACACCAACCGCTAAAGCATCGATGCTGGTAGCTACAGCCAATGTCAGCATTTCCCTGATATTATAATGCTGCTTTAAATTACAGCTGTCAGCAGCATCGGCCTCACGCAGCATGTTGATTCCCAAATAGATCAAAAGAATGAAAGCTATCCAATGATCATAGGTTTCAATATAAGATCTGAACCTTATTGCGCAGAAAAAACCAACAACAGGCATCAGTGCCTGAAAAAATCCAAACCAGATGCCAAAACGCAAGGCTCCACTAAAACGCGAAGCCGGAGCTAAAGCCAAGCTACCGCAGATAGAAACTGCAAAAGCATCCATCGCCAGACCTACGGCTAAAAGCAATAACTCTAGTAAACCCAAATCTAACCCTCCACAACAAGTTTAGTCTAATTCACTGACAGCATCAGTCCCAAAAATATCTTCAATAAAATGCTTAGATTTTTCTTTAACTTCTGCATCCACATATCCCTGAACCTGCAATAAAGCATAAGTAATAGCCACAAAATCATCACTATAACCTAAAACAGGCGTCAAATCGGGAATAAAATCCAAGGGCGCAATCAAATAGCCGATAGCTCCCGTAATAAGTGCTTTCTGTTTCAACGGCACATCAGGTTTCTGTAAAACATACCACAGCTGCAGCACTTTATAAACTGCCCCTACACCAATTATTTTGGCATATTTCCGCAGTTTTTCCTTAAAGCTGTGCTCGCTGTAATCCTGTTTATATTTCTGCAGTTCCTGTGTATTGATTTTAGAACTGTCAAAGCTTTTCTCATCCTGCTTTTTATCTGTCATCTTCTATCGCCTCAGCAAACGTCCTTACCATGATACTTGATTAAAAATCTTCTGTCTTTCCTGATCTTCAGAACACGAAATAAACTGGAAACCAGCATCACACCAACGGCTATAGCGCACGAATCGGTTATTGCCGTCAGCAGAATCGACATACCGCCATTATAATCATTATTGATTACGGCAAACATCCCTTTATAGATACCTAACCCAGGAACCAACGGAATAATACCGGGAATGACAAAAACAGTTGCCGGCTGTTTAAAAATCCGTGCTGAAAGCTCACTCAAGAGCGCCAAAGCAAGCGTCCCGAAAAAGTTGGCATAAAACGAACTGTAACCCATCTGATCACGCAGACTTATAAAAACCACCCAGCCAACAGCTCCAATCAAACCATCTGTCAGCAAGATTTTTTTAGGTGACTGAAATAATACCGCAAAAGCCATTGTTGCAATAAATGCAAAAATAAAGGAAGTGATTATTTCCATAAATCCCACCCCCACAATACCCAGGCACGCAGCGCGAAGGCGATACCAATAGCAATAGATGCAGCAAAGAGCAGAGCCTCTGCTATCCTCGCATTGCCGGAAAGCAAATCTCCTGCCATATAATCACGCAGACCATTAGTAAAAGCCACACCAGGTACAAAAGGCATCAAAGCACCAACAATGATTTTTTCCATTGTGCATTGCACGCTTACAGCACAGCAAATGAGCGCTACGACACCAATTGCCACACCAGCCAGCGCATTCTCCCAAAACGCACTTGGGCGATAGCCTGCAATCTGTTTCAAAACCAGCATGGCAATACCGCCAGTTATAAAAGCAGCAATAAAATCATGGCTGTTGCCGCCCAGCATCGCCGAAAAAGAAGCTGATGCTATAGCAGAAGCCAGACAAACCTTCCATTTGCCATAAGGCACCTGTGCTTTAAGTTTTTCTTCCAGCCAGGCCATCGTTCCACGATAGCTCATTGGCCAGCGCTCAAATTTATAAGACATATCATTCATTTCACTGATCATGCCTAAATTGGTGGTACGATAACGAATTCGGCTGACACAGTTAAAACTGTCAACCTGTTCGTTACCCAAAATTATTACCGTCGGGGTTACAAAAATATCAACTTCATAGCCATTAGCAATACAAAAGCGGTTAATAGTATCCTCTACACGATACGTTTCCGCACCGCTTTTGAGTAAAATTTTACCTACCATCAATGCTACTTTTAAGGTTTCGTCACGCGTCATTTTATTTTCATGCGCTTGTTCCATAATCATTCCCCGTTAGTAAACAGCTGTGCAACTGCAGCCTTAAAACGATTGGCGCCTCCCATGGATGGATGCGGAACGCAAGCTACGCATTCAACTCCATAACGCTGCAGTGTCCCTGCTGATTTTTGACCAATAGCAACTATTTTTAAAGTTGGCACTAAAGCCAACAGCATTTTTGCATATTCTATACCCGCATCCAGCTCCTCATTCGTAGGAGTTCGATTAGTAAGCAGATCATCTTTTTTATGCGGATGAAAGGGAAAAATATTCCATAAAATGGTATCAAAAGCTGACAATTCATGTCTTGCCAAAGTATTCCACATTACTGTAGCCGTAGGCTCATTAAAACCGCTTTGTTTTTGTGTACTTTTAAGCAGTTCACTTTCAGGGTTACTGGTTCTGCGGTAATCCCATTCACCTAAAACTGCCTCAGGCTTTATATCAGGATGCAGGCCCAGTAAAATCCGTTCGGAAGTCATCGCCATTCCCGAGAAATGTCCGCCCTGATAACCAAGACCTTCCGCAATAAATAAATAATGCGCCTTTTGACGCAGCTGTAAATATCTGGTCAAATTAGCCGCACGGATAACAGGAGCATCACTGCTTATATCACATTTGGGGTCGTAATCACGCCAAGGATTGAAAACCAAAGGGCTTTGATATTCTTTTAATGCCTGTATGAAATTCTCAATTTTCACATTATCCCTCCGACGTTTATTATATCACAAAAAAATGTTAAGCATAGTGCTGCAGAACGCAGATTTTTTGCAAAATACAGTATTGTAAATAAATAAATAGAAAAACGCCCGCAACAAAAGCGGGCGTTCCTTGCTAAAATCAGAACAGCAGAATGACCATGCCTGCCAGCAAGGCCAGAGTAATACCCAAAGCATTACGTTTGCAAACTTCCATCGGATCGACACCGGCAATACCGGCGCAGATAATGGTCGCACCTGCAATCGGAGACATTGTCCGTCCCAAGGTTCCACCCAAGGCAGCCATGGAACCCATATCAATAGCCTGCAATCCAAACTGTGCCGCATGCGGAGTAACAGCTTCGTTAAAAGCTACAGTTGCAGCATCGCCGGAACCGGAGATCATTGCCAGAATAAACGGGCCAAAGGTTGCAGCGATCTTAACGATGCCGGTAGATTCAAGCATCCAGTTGATCAGGGCTTTGACCAGCCCCAGAGACTGCATTCCGGAAACGAAAACGCCAACAGAAATGATGATACCAATAATATTGGCATAAGCATCCCCATGCCATCAAAGAAAGATTTCGTCAGCTTAGTAGGGTTACTGCGAGTCACAGCCAAGCTCAGCAAAGCGCCGATCAACATAGCCTGAGGCACACCCATTTTCAGAATCGGTGCCATACCTGTAGAACCAACCAGTAAAATAATTACCGGCAGCAGCGGCATCAGAGCATACAGCGGATTAATCTTTAAATCCTCAGCCACCGCATCGTTACCGCCTTCCGGCAGATAACCTTTATTTTCTTTCAGGAAAATAGCAAGGATAGTCAATGTGGTTGCAGCGATAATAACACCAACGATATCAGCCATCATATGGTGAGTAATAACTTCGGTGATTTCAACATTAGACAATTTGGCAATAACGCCGTTATGTACCAGGCCTGGATTCAGCATACTCCCATAAGTACCTGATTTTACGGCAGCTGCTGCCATCGCCGGGTGGATACCGGCAGACATCAGAATAGGAATAAAAATAACACCGACAGCAGCACTGCAGCCTGCCGCGCTTGGAATTGCTATATTAATGATAAAAGTCGCAATAGTAGCACCAGGTATGAGCATAAAGCCCATTTTTTTCAGCACTTTACCAATAGCGACAACCAAATGTTTATCACAGCCGGTATATTTCATAACCATAGCAAAACCCATGCAGGAACATACGGAAGTAATAAGTCCGGCATTTGTCATACTTTTAGCAAATGCATCCAATGCTGCCATAGGTTTACCAGCAATAACAGCCATTAAAATACCTGCAGCAATCAGCACCATTCTTGATTCATGTCTTTTCAACAGCAGATAAATGACGCCGATAACAATAATTGCACCAATAATTACCATCATAAATAACCCCTCCCAAAAAATTAATACAAGGTATTATAGCATTGCTGCAATGTAAAATTCCAGTATTTACGTATATGTATACAAAATACATTCACTATGTGCTGAATATTTTTATTGATTTTAAGCTGACGTTCGGAATATTCATGAATTATATAATTTGTCAGCGCATCTTCATATTCTGTAGCCGGCGAAGGATTATCCATCTGATCTTCAAAAGACAGGTCAGCAGAATAATAGAATGCCTTTCCGCCAAAATATCCTAAAGCAAACGGCGTTTCGACACTTTCCAGCAAATTACGTCCCATAAAATCTTCCGGAGCCTTAAGACCAGCCAGATATAGTAAGGTCGGAGCCAAATCGATCTGAGAAGCATAATCTTTCGTCATTAAATTATTCAACGGCTGTAAATTTTTAGATACGAAAAGCAACGGGATAGGGGCAATACTTTTCCTGTCATTCTCATTAGTTACGATTTTTGTATATTCTCCACCTGAATGAGGATTATGATCAGCTGTAATTATAAAGAGAGTCCTGTCATCCATCAAACCTTTAGCTTCAGCTTCCTCAAAAAAGTTTTTCAGTGTCTGATCGACCCAATACATGCCTCGAATCGTCACCAGCTCGTGATCGCGTACTGCCGATGGCATATTCTCCCAGCTAATACCATAGTAAGGATATGGCTGATGCATATCCAGCGTTTTGGTTACCAGCAGCATTTTATCTTTACGCCCGGCTTCTAAAAGCCGCAGCGTTTCCTTATACAACACATCATTATGATAACCCCAGCCGCTGGCACCGCTGTATCCCAGATCCTGCAGGTATTCTTTGGCATAATACTCCTGCATGCCAAACTGCTGCGGATATTCGCGCACTTCATTACTATAATACTGACTGGACGCATTCATAAAAATACCGCGCCAGCCTGCTTCCTGTACGGATCTGAACAAGGATCCCTGCTTTGCACCGTTGATCTCTTCATCAAAAATCAGATGTGAACGAAAAGTCGCATTCAAGCCTTGCGTTGTCGGGATCGCTGAAGAATAGTAATTATCCAGACGAGGATATTTTGCCAGCAAGCTGTCTAAAAACGGTGTCGTTTCCTGCGGAATATTTTTATTATAAAAACCTATATAATCACGATGTACTGATTCCAAAACCAGCAATACAATTTTATCATATTGTGCTTCCAACGGCTGCAGCACCTGCTGAGTCCTTAAAATCCCCAGTTCTTTCAGCACGCGTTCGTCTTTTGCTGTCAGAGGGCGCTGCTCAATATGTTTACGTCTGGCGATCTTATCCGTATCAAACAACATTTTGCTGGCAAAATTAATATTGACAGGCGTCGTCAATAAATTACGATAATCACTGCGGATCATTTCACTGGTTTCGTCGCCCCAAACACAAACATATTCCGTCAAAATATATTTATTGACCTGCACCATTGACCAATATGAAAGATTCAAGCCCAGAAAAAATACGGATACGCACAACAGCGACCAGGCAAAATTCGGTTTACGTTTTTGAGGCTTCGTCACCCGGAACAACAATAAAACAGCAGCAACAGCAAAACCTATCCCTGCAAGCTGTATTGCCGTCATACCTGATAAAACACCCTGAACAGCATAAATATTTAAATTTTTGAACAAAACACTTTCGACATGCATCGAAGTCTGCCAAAAATAAAACGCATCAAAAATCATTGTCAGCGCAGTTATAAAATACACAGCAAAATAAACTGACTTCATTAGCATAGAAGGCCATTTATGGTAACACATCGCTGCCAAAAGTACTAAAACAATATTATTGTTTAAACCTGTAAGGACAGCTAATACCGTTAAAAACCCTTTATCAAGGCTCAGCTGATTGACCATAAAGCCAGCAATCAGCAAATACAGCACACCGATAACAACTACCGGGAAATAACGTTTCGTACGGTCAGCAAGACGATTTCTCCTGAAATACAATAAGCCCGCTACACCAGCTAAAAGCAGGTCCCGCAGGCAATTATTAACGACCGTCATCCACCATTCGTCTTCAGGAAACGGTACTATTTCAATATAAAATTGACGCGCAAAAAATGCTTCAGCCGCAAAAAGCAGCAAAAGAATTACCAAGATAATACTGCGCCTATACATATTTTCACATCCGCTTACTTATGCTAAAAAGTTGATTGGAACAGGATGCAGCTCTATCTGCAGCGGTGCTGAAGTAATAGCATCCCCATCAAGCTCAGCAGCGAAATCTTCCACATTACAACGAATCTCTATTTTCTGCGCGTGCCTGATGATGATACTTTTATCAAGCTGCAGCGCTTCCATCGCAATGACTGCTGCATAGCGCATAAAGTCAGCCCTGGTATCACCGGTAAAAATAGCTACATGCAGCTGCGGCACACATAATGAAGCCCCATTGAACAAGCTGTAACGGCCTGCATAATAACGGCTTTTACCAACGATTACAGACGAAGCCTCATACCATTCTTCCTCATCATCTAACCGCACCTGAAACTTATAGCGCCAGTTACTATAGACAAATTCTTTCCGCATCATCTCTGTTCCCTGCCAAACATAAGCCAGCTTTGACAGCAATTTCTTCTCCAGTTCAGATACGTTATCGACTACCAGCGAATCGAACCCGATCCCTGCTACCGTTAAAAAAATATGACCGTTGGCCTTCCCCAGCTGCACAGGCGAAACAATTCCTTTGCTAACGCGTTTGACCCATTTTGCTGGATCATTGCTCATTAAAAGTTCTTTTGCTACCAAATTAACTGTCCCGGCAGGAAAAACACTGACATACGGCATATGTTCATGTTTGGCAAAAACATCGATTATTGCACGCAAAGTACCATCACCGCCTGCAACAATTATCCAGTCATATTTTTCCTGACAAATACGAGCTGCCAGACCTTCAACCTGCTCGAAAGACTTAATTTCAACAATTTCCAAACTTTTCGGATCAATGACCTGTTTCAATCTTTTTTTTACTTCATTTACTCTTGCCAGCATACTTGCAAACAACTGCTTGCCAGAGTTCCGATTATAAACGATCATTACTTTTTGAAAAGCTGCAATGTCGACACGATTCGGCATATTCTAATCTCCTATTTCATCAATCCAGCAAATACAACTGGCCTTACTTCATCGTTATAGCACAATCTACCCGATATTACCGGCAGATACGCGCTGTCAAAAAATCCACTTTTTACGTGCTAGATAATTCCAAATGACTACAATGCAGCTGGCCAATACTTTGGCAAACATCGGCTGCAATAACATCATTCCTACAAAAATATACATTAAAACCAAATTAAAAGCAAGCCCCATAATACTAACGGCAAAAACTAAAGACAGTTCTTTACCTTTTTCGTATCTGGCACCGCTGGTAAAAACCAAAATATTACCCAAGAAATAATGATACAGCGTTGCCAGACAGAACGCTGCAGCCGTCGCCAGCATATACTCCATACCTATCCCCTGGTTAAAGCCGTAAAAAAACGCCCACTCTACCAGCGCCGCCGTCCCGCCAACAAACAAATATAAAATTATCTTGATCCATTCTTTGTCAGTATAATCGACGCCGAACAACGTTTTTTAGACATAATTACTCCATCTTAAAGGCATTTCTCCAATTCAATTTTTCCATGCGAAACTTTTAGTGTTTTCTTATCACCATTATATTTATCAGATGTTATATCTTGCTTATCATTATATCCGCTATTAAAAACTCCCATCAATCCCAGCATAGTATCATAAACCATATCATTGGTAAAGTATTTTGTTTTATTATATTCTATATTTTCAACAATCTGATCATGTTCCTTTTTATATTGAGCTGACAACGCTATATAAACAGGAATTCTGTACATAGACGGTTCAAATTTATCAACAGTATGCCCAAACATATATGTTACTTCTTCCCCATGATCAGCAAAATACAACATCGCTTTGGGAATATTTTTATTAGAAAATAACACTTCGTATATCTGTGATATTATATAGTCATTATATAACACACTATTATTATAAGAATCAAGCTGAATTTGAACTTCTGACGTTTTCTGATGACTAAATTTAGAATATTCTTTCGGGAATCGATCATCATAATCTTGATGACTACCCATAAGATGTATAACTATCAATTTTTTCTCTTCATTTATTAGTATTTCTTTTTTTAAAGCATCTATTATTTTTTCATCGTAATTTGAAGAATTGATTTTTTGACCAAGATATTGATTAACCCAGTATTTTCTATCCGAAATATCCGCAATAATCCCTGTCGGAAAATCATATTTCTGTTGATTGCTAATCCATGAAACTTTGTATCCATTCTTTTTGGCAGCTTCAACTATAGTTGTCGCCTTAGAAACATCAACATCATTATACTGACTTTTTTCTGTCAGTGCATAATTAAGCGCCCCTATAGTAGATGCCCAACAAGAAAATGGATTCTTCAGCAAAATCAAATTCCCATCTTTACTTGTACTTTTGGCCCAAGGTGTAGTATTAACACTATACCCATATGAACTCATATTGTCTCTGGTTAAAGATTCTCCTATTATCAATACATATGTCCCAGTATAACCAGCATTTATTGTGTAATCAAAATTTTCTTTTTTATTTAAAGCTATTGCCTTAAACTGCTCTTGTTTTTTTAAAATATATTTATAGTCAGCAAATGTTTTAGCAATATACAATCTATGACCATAATCATATATTCCTACAATCAATACTAAAATGATAAAAGAATATAGTATCTTTTCATTATATAATGCAGTTCTAGAAAAAACATACTTCCCCCCCATAAAAACTGCAGCCAGAAACACTGAAAATACGGCGAGACTACTTACATTAAGATATGATTTGCCAAATTCTAAAACTTCATTAATATTGGTATTAGAAATAGATATAAGAGTATTCCCAGAAATAATAGATTTGAACTTTAAAAAATATCCTACATTAACCACTATTCCAACAAAATAACTAAACAAAATAATATATAGGAATGATTTTAATCCAAATTTCAATTTATCATTATTTAGTCTTTTAACTAATAATATACACTCACCAAGCATAATGGTAAAACATATTTCCCTGATAATTAACTTTGGTTCAAAAACAAATACACCTGTTTCATTTGCTAAAAAAGGTGTAATAATTCCAGTTAACATAAGAGAAAATAAAAAAACAACATCACTGATTTTAGTCTTTTTATCATTCAATAAGCTAACAAATAATACTATTATCAACAAATCAAAAATACCAAAAATATCTAATACTATTTTATTATCATAAAAGCCAGCATTAGATATTTTTATGATAATAACAGATAAAAAACTTATAACTAAAATCGACAAACCAAAAATTTTACCGATTTTTGTATAATTCCAGTGATTATTTTTCATCAACAACCTCATCCCTTATGATATTGCAACAAGCTACTCCGTATAAAAGCCAATACATCATAGCATATGGCCGTGTTGTAATAAGTGTATCTACCATTCCATGTATTACCATCCCCAACACGCTAACAAGACCTGCTACAATCCATATAGATTGGCTAAAATCATTTTTTATGTTTTTAACTAATACATAAATTTGTGTAATTATCAATATAATAAACGAACTGCCACCTAAAATACCTAAATTTACAAAGTAATGCAAAAAAATATTATGAGGAGAAGTCAAGCGTGGTTCTACTGCTAAGGGACTAATATAACCATTAACATAAACATTATTAAAATTACCTAAACCAACTCCAGTCCAAGGATAATCTGTTATCATATTTATTGCAGATATCCATAAAAACTTTCTCTCAGAATCACTACTATGAATAAAAAAGTCTGGCTTTAAATAATAAAATGCAAAACCTACAACTAGAATAAATGAAACTACTTTCAGAAAAGTCTTTATGTATTTCCTTTTCTCAGAAAAGCCTTTTGCCAGTAAGATGACAGACATTATACAAATAGAACTGATAAATCCGATCATAGCCCCTCTACTTCCAGATATAATGAGCGCAACAAATACCAACATACTGCTTAACGATCCAAAAATAAAAAGTTTCTTTTTTACTATAATATTCGTAAAGTCCGGCTAAAAGAAATGGTAAAATTAATATTAAATATCCACCAAGTTTATTCGGATTTCCCAATAAATTAGAATTTGGTCGCCATTTGTCTAACATAAAAAAGCTATAAATATTATCTAAACTTAGTACTAAAGATGCGCAACAAATACCTACCCATATCGCTTCAAAAAAATTTTTTTTGTCCGCCAAAGTACAAAAATATATCCCTACAATAAAAAACATTATCATCCTTTGAATATATGCGAAAGTTTGATTATCGCCATTATTGAAAATTGAAACTATAAACATACAAACCATCCAGATAGACATTGCCATATAACTATATTTCACAAATCTGTTGTCAATGAATTTGTGAAATTCTATTTCCAAACTATATTTGAATTTATAAAATAAAAACATTACCAACGAAACTACAATAAAACTACTTGATAATCCGATGCACCCAAGTGGCAAAAAAAATGCAACAAATCCTCTACCCATTAATCTCTCATCTCCAATATTTCATGATATGCCCAAATTAAAAAAATATCTCACTTTCCAATACACATATAAAACATAATTTTTTATAACATCCATCCAAACATGCTCTTTTAAGGATACTCTAGCGGCCTTATGAAAATACTTGTATGTTTGTTTTTTATTGAACTAGGGCTAGCCAAAGAAATATCCTCCCAGCAAGAACCTTTTTTACATTTACCCAAAGTTGCGCAACAGGGCAACACTGTACCCAAGTATGCCATGGCTTGCTTGCTCCAATATAGTGCAAAACAGTTACTTTATTTTTATCAATAACAACTTCACTTGGTTTATCAGCATCATCAATCAGCCTAGATAGACTGCATTCATAATTATATCTTTTTTCAACAATAATAAATTTTTTATCTAGAATCAAATTAAGTACATCTTGATCTAAAAAAGGCCACACTTTCTCACACGCTTTTTTCTATACATTTTGATGTCAAATCTAATTCATTCCATTGATTTACATCAACAAATATAACACCAGAGTTAAAATACCTATCAACATTTAACCTAATTTCTGACGATTCTCCTGATTTATCACGTATAACAATAGCAATTTTATCTAAAAGATCAACTTTCCAAAAGTCATTTATTTTGTCATCTAAGACGCAAATATCAGAGTCTAAATATAATACTTTATCTACAATTTTGTATAATGCACCAAAAGCTATAAATCTAAAATATGCTGCTACTGAAATATGATCGTTACCATGCATATCCTTAGAAAATTGCTTGATAACATCAGAATTAATGAAATAAATATTTATTGAAACAGAGAATCTTTCCGCTGTCAGCTTTAATCTTGACAAATCTTCTTCCAGTATACTATCAATAAAAATATGAAATTCAAAATCACATCCTTTATTCGCTAGTAAAATAGACGTCAGTGTAATCCCGATATATTTTACATAGTTCTTATCTCCACATAACAATATATGTTTAAGATTTTCTTCCTCAATATTTTTTGTTTTAAATTTACAACTTTATCGACATATTTATTCACTTTTTCTTCACTTCTATCTACAAATTTATCTAAATTCAAATCTATGTTCCCTTTGTCTATATTTTTAATAATTCAACATATTCTTCAACTGTTTCTGGTATATAAACATTACCAGGATACCTTTTTTGTAACCGTTCAAAAAATTCGTTATCTTCTCTATAATCATCTCCAGAATATACCATTTTATATAAAAAAATAAGCTTTACATCGTCTGTTTTATTTTTAAAGGACATTAATAGCGAACACAACGCTGTTGAACTAACTGTTACCCAAATATTATTGTTAAATGTATAATTATCTTCAAATACTTCCCATGGAACTCTGACATTTGCAGCCATTTCGCATTTACTTTGCAAATAATCGGCAGCAAAACTATCCCCACTACGCGGATGAAGTTTAACAATTATTTCTTTCTTATCAGATATACTATTAGCTAATATTCTAAAAAGCTCCATTTTTTTATCATATAAGCGACTTTCTTTTTGATGTTTTCTATAAGGATTATTTAAAATAATTTTCTTCAGCCCTGAAAGATTTTTTAAATAGTCTGGCATAGAATCCCAATTTTGGTCAAAAAAAACAACTTTATTATTATAATCCTCGCCTTTATTTTCAAAATCAAATATTTCATTAATGATATTCCTAAATTCATTATCATGCCAATCAATAGCAGGTAACTGCTTTAACTTCTCGCCCATTGTCTCACTATAATAATTAGCCAGTTCAGGTTGATAAAGCCATATATTCTTTACTGGTATATCTTTAGTTATACTATTTCGCCAGTATGTAGAAGTACCATCTTCGATAAAATTGATTTCTGCTTGTGGATTTTCCTTTAAAATAAGCTTCATTACATCTTCAACCAGGTCTTTGGTAATAATACCAAAGACTTGGTCATAAATTTTAAAGTCGATACATTTATTGAAATATAATTTGTTATTTATCTTAAATTTCTTCCCCAGCAATTTCGAACCTACTTTATACCTTGCTTCCTTTACAGAATTCAAAAAAGCTTTAAAGCATCCAATTGTCTTGGTACTTTCTGTTTTATTACGAAAATATTTATGCAAACCATTGATATTCTCGTACTGATGCAGATAAACATTATCGAATATAGCTAATTTCCTTAATCGTTCGGCTAACTGTCGATTTCCTTCTTTATTATCGAAAAATAAAATATCTGCTTGTTTATCTTTCAATAAATGTATTTTGATATTTAACGCATTTAACAATTGATAATCAGTCAAGCAGATAAATAAAGTTTTCATCCCCAACTCACTCCATCAACAAAATAATTTTGCCCAAAAATCAGCCAATCGCAATCTAAAAATTTGCCTGTTAATAGATCTGTTTTTGCGACGTTTATCAAATTGTGGCATTATAGAATCTCTAAATTCCGTCATGGCTAAATATTTGTAATACTCTTCATTGAAGCCCGTATACACCTTATATTCCCATGGTTTATATCCTCCAGCATAATGAAAAACAGCAGGATTTAATTTAGCTTCAATAGCTTTCTTTCGCAAGTCTGGCTTAGTTAAGATTTTTGTAAACAAATTAAATACAGGCGGAATAACATCCCATTTCAAAGGAATTTCCTGCCAATTATACATAAAAAACTTATTTAACGCATCCTGGTCATGATTGGAAAATTGATTCTCACTGGCCAATTTAATAATATCTGCCGCATAATTCCCCTCTCGCCATTTTTTCAGGTCCATCATCAGCACACCGGCATTAAAATACGGCGCATCAAAGGAAAGCCCTATCTGCTTATGCTTTTGTTTTCTGATTCTACCTGATGCCATTATACCTAAATCACAAGTAGCCGCTACAGGTTTGCCCTGCATATCAATATTCCACATTTCAGCAATGTCGGCATAAACAAGAAGATCACAATCCAAATAAATTATCCGCTCAACAGACTCCGATAAAATGTTGGCTATATCCAGTCTAAAATAGCTGGCCCTGCTCAGCTCCCCCGCTAACATAACAATTAGCCAGATCGTTATTTTTGATTTTTACAAACTCAATATTACCTTGCAACTTCTGGACAGTTTCAGTTATTTTTATTTTATTTGCTAATTTTATTTCATCATCAATAAGATAGAAACAGACTTTTTGAGGAACTTTAGTATTAAGTAATACCGACGCCATAGCAACAGCGGTATGCTGCGCATAATTATCATCTGAAGCAAAAACAATATTTATAGCATCCATCAATAACTCCTTACTTTCGCCTTTATAATTTGCCATCAGATTTATACAGATAATATAATTTTGTATATTTCATCATTGTATAAATGTAATGATTCATCGAAAAAATAAAGCCCAGCTTACCATCTAAAAATCCTAAATTTAAAATATATATTTTAAAAAAAGCCCAAATGGGACGCAACACAATATCTTTGACAAAACTCACCGATTTTCCATCTTTTCTATACTTTTCGGCCGCAAGCGTTGTATAGCGATTTACTTTATAGCCGTATTGATCCCAATTATCATATGTATGATGCAGTATATATTCCTCAATATACTTATCTTCATAAGGGTATTTAAAAGCTGGATGTACCAATCCTACGACTATTGTATCTTTTTGCGGCATAAGCCGGCAAACTGCATCAGGTCTGAAAATACCGTGTGTTGCTTTATAATGCCTAAATTGATTATGCCTTTTTATCCAAAAAGCATATTTCTTATTTTCTGCGACTATCCTTTCTATTGCCTTTACTAAAGATGGAGTAACACGCTCGTCAGCATCTAAAAAAAATATCCATTCATTTTTCGCTTGTTGAATGGCAAATGTCTGCTGAGCGCCCCAATCGCCATTCATACTTCGTTGAATAACTTTTGCTCCCATAGCTTCAGATATTTCTTTTGTTTTATCAGTACTAAAATCATCTATAACTATTATCTCATCAGCAAAATCCACTGTTTCCAGGCATTCTTTCATATTATGTTCTTCATTTTTTGCCAAAATCAAAACTGTTACATTAACCATAATCATATCTCCCAATTTCTGATTATATAAATTTTATAACTTTTCATAGTATATTATATTCTATAATCAAACAAAGCTCAACATCGTATATCGCAACATATTCTTTTGCGTAACATTTAACCCTTTTATGGTATAATATTTGATATATAAGGAGGCCGTTAAAATTGCTACTATGGTTAAATAACTCATTCACAATTTCTACTATATTACTCTACATATTTATTTTTATTTTTTATGCCAAGCTTTCAAAAGGACTGGGAAATAAAGCATTTTATCTACAAATGCGACGATTTTTACCCTGTATCATCGCCGTTACCCTACCTCCTTTTTTATCTTCTCAGGAACTTTTATCTATTTCTTTTGCTGCACCATTATTGACAGGTATCGCTTGGATATTCACTTATCCAACTTTATATTTTTTGACTTATAAAAACAATTCTGTTTCTTTCAGCTATCATTTCGATATAGTTGTCGGGCTATATATAACATCTTTGTTTATAACGTTATATATTTTATGTAGCCATTTTAATATTTTTACATTGCCATTAATAATCTTATTTACATCTTTGGAATTTTGTTTACTGCTTTTCCCTGTTTTTCAATTGGCTTATTACAATATTTACCAAGAATGTATTTCTGAATCTGGCATGATGGCAGTACAACAAACAGATAAAAACGAAGCTTTAGAATTCTTATTTGCACTGCCGATAAAAACAAAACTACTCTGTACTATGGCTATTATTTTGCTTGCAACTGTTCTTCTATGTTCCAATATGTCGGCAGCCAAAGATCTATCTGATATTAAATTAAATCTTCAGACAACTGTTATTTTATCGGCTTTAGCCATTTTTCTAGCTTGCTACCTGTCCCGCCCAAACAAAGAAAAGGGAGTTTTTTTGCGCACTGGTTTTATGGAACTGTATATTGATATCCGTGAATATTTTAAAGCTTCAGGGCAGTATACAGCTTACCACGAAGAAAATTTTAAGAATCTTGAAGTAACTGTTAATAAAACTCAATTTTCTTCCCCCCAAACTTTCATTCTGGTAATTGGTGAATCAGCTTCTCGCGACCATATGAAGATATTTTCTAATTATGAACGAGATACTACTCCCTGGCTATCAAAAAATCAAACCTCTTCTGAATTTTTCTTTTTCAAAAATTCCTATGCCTGTTGGTATCAAACAGTCCCCGCACTAGAGCGGGCATTAACTGAAGTTAACCAATATAACGATAAAACATTTAACAAATCTTTTTCTATTTTAGATATTGCAAAAAAAGCTGGCTATGAAACTTATTGGTTCAGCAATCAGGGCTATGTTGGTTCAGTTGATACTCCGATAACTTTAATAGCAAATACTGCTGATCATGCAATATGGACAAAACAGGAACTGAATAAAAAGCAATATGATGGTACACTTTTTAGACTATTTAGCCACTGTTGATCCCAATAAAAACAACTTTATTATTTTTCATTTTATGGGCAGTCACGATAATTTTCAAACCCGTTACCCAGAGAAATTTACTATATGGGGTACACCTGGTAAATATGATTTAATTGATAATTACGACAACTCATTAGCTTATACTGATCATCTGCTGAAAGAAATATATACTTATGCGACAGAACATTTAAATTTACAGTCTTTAGTATATTTTTCTGATCACTCAACCATCCCTGATAAACGACGTCAGCCCAACTTTACAGATTTTCTAACAGTTCGTATTCCAATGTTCATCTATCTGTCAGATAATTATCAAAAAAAATATCCAGATATCAGCATAGCTTTAAGACAACACGAGCAATATTTTTGGACAAATGATCTTATTTATGATTTGATGTGTGGTATTATGAATGTTGAATCGCCTAATTATGATATAACTCAAAGTCTAACATCTATAAAATATAGATTCTCCCGAGATAATTTAACAACACTTCTAGGACAATTGCCTTTAAGTGCTGATAAAACTGATTTATAATATTTTAACTTTGAACAGAGGTTTAAAATGGAATCATTAATATTAATAATAACGGTTTCAATTTTGGTCTTTCTTTTTTATCGAATATATAATTCATCATATCGTGGTCCATTCTTAAACAGCCTTTGGTCTGAAAAAGAATGGAAAAATAAAACCGTTATGGTTATAATTCCGCATCAGGATGATGAGATAAATCTTGCGGGCGCTACAATAAAAAATTTAACAGACAACCACATCCATGTTATTGTTGTTTTTGCTACAACAAGCGATTATCATGATTCTGGTATCGACAGACTTCACGAAGCTCTGGCAGCTTCCAAAATACTGGGAGTCCCAGAAAAAGATATCGTCTTTCTTGGTTATTGTAATATGCCAATGGTTAATGAAACACAGCATTTTTATAACGCTGATGAAGATCTTATTATAACATCAGATCAAGGATTACAAGAAACATACGCACTACCTGAAAAACCAGAATTCTGTTTTAATACTACGGGCAAACACAAAAATTATACAAAAAAAAATCTACGTACAGACATACAAGAAGTAATAATGAATTATAAACCAGAAATTATTTTTGCGGTAGACTTTGATCGGCATATAGATCACCGTGCAATTTCTTTAATATTTGAAGAAGCTATTTCAAATATCTTAAGCAAAAAAAACAATTCTTATTTTCCTGAAATATATAAAGGTTTCTGCTATAACGGTTCTTACCTTGGGAAAAAAGATTTTTATGATTTAAATCTAGCCGGTGAAGCTAAAGCGGAAGGCGAGTTCATTAATAATCCAGACTTCGATACGGATTTTCCCCCTTATCTATGGCAAGAACGGCTGCGCCTGCCTGTAGCACGAACAACATTAAGCCGTACTTTAAACAGTAATCTTATTTATTCAGCTTTACGCGCTCATTTTTCACAGGGAATTATCCATAATGCTAAAAGAATAATCAATAGCGACCAGATTTTTTGGCGGCGCTTAACGACATCATTAAGTTATCAATCGCATATAACTGTCACTTCTGGTAATGGTCAATGTTTAAATGATTTTAAGCTTGCAGACTGCAACAACATATATGAACTCCCTGCCAGTTTTTCTGGCACTTGGATTCCGACTAATAACGATATCGAAAAAAAAGCATTTTTTTCTTTTGATACTCCACAGACTATAAATCAGATTATCTTATATGGCAACAGTAATCTCGACAGTCGAGTATTAGAAGGTACTATAACTTTAAATAACGGCTTTAAAACAAAATTTGGACCACTCAAAGAAGGAAGTAAAGCAACTATAGTCGATTTCATCTCTCAGCATAATATTTCATCACTGACCATTAGTCTGGATAAACTCCAAGGTGATCAAGCAGGTTTAAACGAAGTTGAAATTTATTCGTCAGATAAACATCCGTCATTGCTAAATTTTGTCAAAATTATGCTAAATGACACTTTCGCCTATGAATATCTAATTACTGAAAAAATAAAATATCTACCTTTAGAGCTTTATTCTCACGGAAAGATAGGCACTTATAAAATTTTTCCTGTAAATAATGATGATTTTCAATTATCTGATAATGAAATAACTTTTGGCACGTCTTTTAAAACTGCTATAATACGTGCAGAAACAGAAAGCAATAAAAATATTTATGATCAAATAATTATCCGTAAAATTACCACACTTCAATTACTTATATTAAAAGCATCACAAATAATTGATATGATACTTCATCGAATCGAGCATATTTTAAAACACAAATATCAAATGTGGATAAAAGGTTATCCCTATGAATAAAAAATGACCCCTAAGGGGTCATTTTTTATATTTTTTTTGTTTTAAGTTATCAAAATATAAGCTTATATTTCCTAAAGTCTTACATAAAGGCCGCATATTTTTTAAAGTCCACAACTGCATTCTATGCTTCAGCGACAAATTCACAATTTGCTTTGCTCGCATTTGTAAATATGACTCTACATCATTTCTTTCTTCTTCAGATAAATATCCCGTAGCTTCATTGATAACAAGCAAGCTAATAGCAGCCTTATGTGCACGCATTCTGCTGTACATTAGGGGGGGGCATTTATATTTTTCACAAACCCTTTCATGTTCACGCCACGCAATAAACAATCCATATTTACGTCGTGTTTTCTGCGTCATATTAGTAAAACTTGCATGAACACGATAACAATAATAACAATCTTTTACATAATAGATTTTCTTAGCTTTTGCAAATAATTCTGCTCCAACATATAAATCTTCAAAGATTATATTCGGTATAAAAATATTATTCAACAACTTTTTCCTATATAGCTTATTACACATAAAATTTGCGTAATTATCAAACAGAAATTCATCTCTAAATCTTTCTACTGTCCATTCATTATTTAATTTTTGCCTGTGTATTTCGCAAGTCTTTTCTTCATCTCCATTAAATATTTTATAATCACAAATCACAATATCCGCACAATTTTTTTCTGCAGCCAAAGTCATTTTTTCTAACATATTTGATTCTATCCAATCATAAGAATCAATGAAACTTACATACTCACCCTTTGCTTTTATAATCCCACTTGTTCTTGCTGCAGCAAGACCCATGTTTTTCTGATGAATAACTTTGACCCTTTTATCCTTGGCAGCATATTCATCACAAATTTTAGGACAATTATCTGGTGATCCATCATCAACAAGTATAACTTCCAAATTTTTATACGTTTGTTCTAAAATAGAATTTACTGCTTTATGTATATACTTCTCGACCTTATAAACCGGTACTATTATAGATATTAATTTTTCCATTCGCTCCATCCCCATGAAATTAATTTATTATACATTAACAATAATTATACCATTTGCATAATAAAATACAACTTTATAAACATAATTATATTAAAATTTCTCCTTTAACGTATAGATTTTAATATATTCAGTCACTCGCAGCATCTCAAAATACATAGCACACTCGAAAAGTTCTTCGTCAATCTCGCCATGAAAAATACTGCAATTATAATGTTCACTTATATCAACTAAAACTATAAATAGAACTAAAAATATTAAATCCCACATTGGTATTTTTACGGTTTTCAAAAACCGAAAAAATCTGCCGCGCCAAAATAAAAACAGCAATAAAGCTATCAATGAATGCCCAATTAGTGGATGAGCAATATCTCCCCAAATCCCCAACTCTCTCCATTTCGGCATGGTTCCATCAGACTGCATTAAAAGCGCACGCCCCCAACTTAATTCACGTCCAAACACCAATATATAAAACAACATTCCTGCCTGCCAAATATATTTATCCATTGAAACACGTGTTTTCTTCATGGCCTGCCAACATAAATAAATCCCAACAGCTAGCAAAACTAACTGAAAATTTTCAATAGGCCCGTTTTCACGAGCTGCATTTTGCGGCAAAAACTCTTTAACAATAAATACAAAAGGGATATAAATAATCAGCAACCATAGATGCGGATAAAATCTTTTGTCAAACACTCTATTCCTTCTTCCTTAAAATTAGTACCTGATTAGATATTATAACATCTTTATTCTGCTTTAATCTATAGTAATTGAATCAATATTATTTCAACTGCCAGATAAAGATTATCGGATATCATTTCCTTTTAAAACTCTCCACGCAGTTAATTGACGGGCAGCTTTTATTTTATTTGTCAAAGCATTTGGTATCTCGCTGTTTATTTTATATATTTTTTCAGTATCTGTCCATAAACGATGATTGAAAACAATACCATTATAATCAAACAAACTGGGCCAAATACTGCTGTAAGTGTCACCCTTTTGGCCTACCATTTCTGCCAGAGTGGATATGATCTGCAAATGACAGCCAACTTTATTATCCGCTAGTAAATCTTTATCTACATTCTTGCCATAAAAGATACAGGGAACTGCCGATAATGTCTTTAAATCTACCTCTTTGGCAAAGTCAAACCGTTCAGCATGGTCGCCTGTTATTACGAACAGTGTATCCGGTTTATCTGCTTCAACTTTTTCAATAAAATTGCCCATACTTTGATCAGCATACCAGATATGTCCCATTTCATTTAAAGTTTCTTCATCAGAACCCAAACTATCCGGCAATTTTTGTTTTATTTCTTCTTTAGGAAAGCCTTTGGCTACAACGTCTATATTATAAGGCGGATGATTACTTGTCGTTAAAATAATATGGAATGTTCTTTCATCTTTTTCTTCAGCTATATATTTTTCTACATATTTGAACAATATTTCATCAGGGCATCCCCATGAATTTCCGCCTTCATACTGAAAATCGCCTGCACAATGAAATTCATCAAAATTTTGGGATAAAGTAAACTGTTTGATATCCTGCCAAGCTTCAAACCCGCCATACCAAAAAACTGTTCTATATCCTAAAGCTTTCATAACACTACCGATTCCTGTGCCATATTTTGTTTTATAACTTTCCGGCTGGCTGTTAGGATAAATTCCAGCATCTGCCAGTCCAGTCACGAAACCATTGACTGTTGGCATCGTTCCCGTCCCCTGAGCTAACATAAAATTGGTTTTAAAACAGTTAGGCGAATTGAGCAAATTTTGTTCCTTTGTTACTAATCCCAAATCTTTATATTCTAGTAAAAATGGCCATAAAGCATGGCTTTCGCCGATTATAAGCACCACATTCCCCGGCGGCCGCTGCAATTTTGGAACAGCAACAACTTTTTTGAAGGCTTCATCAATATTACCGGCTGAAGGATTCCCTCCTAATAATTCTATTTTTTGCCGAAGTGCATCCGCACTAATTTCTACATTATTAATTTTTTTTATTTTCCCAGCAATACTTTTTAACTCTGTATAATGACTGTCCGTCATCTAATATAGCTTCATTAAGTAAATTGGATTTAAGCCGTTCGGCATTTTCCCAATTTACTGATTTGGCATAACTAAACGCCCCGCCATAACGAACAAATATCCAAAATATTGTCAAATATATTATTATACCAAAACTATATAACCATCTTTTATTTTTGCTGATAAACTTGATCTTATATGTTCTTGTATCTAAAAATTTACATAATATCCATACTAAAATAATCCCGCATATAATTGCTGCCGGCAAACGCCATAACAGCTGATATTCATTAACAGCAGTATCTATGATAGCACTGATATCATCATACATACCATTAATAAGCATGATATTGAATCCCGAATTAAAAATTTTATAATAAGGCACTCTTGCAAAAAATAAAACTGTAAATAACACTACTGATAATGAAGAAATTACTTTTCTCAACAAATCAGACGGCCATTTTGTAAATAACAGCTGCGGCAGCGTTGCAAAAACAGCTGATATCAATACTATTATCCCTGTGGTTTTAAGGCTCAACCTCAATCCATACCACAAACAGAGTATAACTTCCCTATAACTGCCATCTTCAAGCTGATAACTATATATGCTGATAAAAACAATTCTAAACAACGTAAATAAAATTGTAAAAAACAAAAACAGCTTTAATTCCTGCTGTAAATTTCTAAAGAACAAACTGAATTTTTCCAACTCGAACCAACTCTCTTAATAATAAACCAGAAAAAGCGGATATCATATCCGCTTTTTTATTATTTATTCAACATTGTATCAGCTGCTGCCACAACCTGCTCTACCGTCATCCTGGACATACACTGCAGATCATCGCAGCTGTGCTTCATTCCGTCTGCACATCCCTGACAAGGCGGTTGTGCCGTAACTATTACAGCATCCTTTGTATAAGGACCATAAAGCTTTGGATTTGACGGTCCATACATAGCAACGATAGGCACCTTCTGGCTGATAGCCACATGCATAGGACCGCTGTCATTAGTAATAATCAAACAACAACGGCGCATTGCAGCGGCCAGCCCGCCAATAGCAAAATGTCCTGTAGCAATAATCGGTCGCGTTTGCATATAACCTGTTGCTTTCGCAACCATCTCTTCATCCATTGGCCCGCCAAAAAATACTGTTTTATACCCCTTGGCCGCAAAAATATCTGCAACATCAGCAAAACGTTCCGGCGGCCAGCGTTTGGTCGGTACGGCGCTGCCAATATTAAAGCCAATCAGTTTATCCTGATCAGTAATATTTTGTTCCTGCCAGAAAAGCTCTGCTTCTAAAAAATGTTCTTCCCCCGGAAAAATTTCCAGACCGTTATTACTCAGATCCTGCACACCTAACTGCTGCAATACATCAAGATACATATCAGCAGCATGCATAGACCTATCCAGCGGCGTAAAAACATCCCAAAACCACTTAAATATTTTATGCGTCGTACCTGTACGCAGTTTAACACTTGTCATCGCATCAATAAAAGAACAGCGCTCGTTAGGATGCAAATTAATGAGCACATCAAAATCAAGTTTGCTTAAATGCCTGGAACAGGCCCATAGAGACAAAATACTGTTGTCACGACCTTTTTTATCTATCGTGACAACTTCATCAAGGTACGGATTAAAAAGCACCACATCTTTTAGTTTTTCATCTACCAGCATAGTAATACGTGCATCAGGTGCAGCTTTACGCAGAGCATGGATAAAAGGCGTCGTTAAAGTCAAATCACCCAAGTGCATTAAAAACGTTACCAGTATCTTCTTGCCATTGAGTTCAACCATTACAGCCTCCTGCTTTTCTCGATATAAACCGCATATACCATCTCAGGTGTTATGTCATACATACAATGCCAGTCGTCACATTCTTTTTTTAAACACCCGGCACATGCAGCCGTACTCAAAATAACCGTCGCGTCATCAGAGCCATACGGGCCGGTCCGATCAGCTTTAGTCGGTCCATACATAGCAATCAAAGGTTTCTTCAACGCTGCTGCAAAATGCAGCGGCCCTGTATCCGCGCTGATAAAAAGCTTACAGCCTTTAATAAGCGCTGCTAATTCGCGCAGACTCGTCTGACCGATCAAATTTATAAGCTGCGCCGGCTTTCCAGTCAACTCCGTAATTTTTTCTCCTTTAGCAGTATCATCAGGTCCACCTGCCAAAACAACACTGCAGCCATCAGCAATGATCATTTTGATCAAACTAGCATAATGCTCTGCCGGCCACTCTTTTGTTTTCCACCTTGCCCCGGGAACAACAACTATATATTCACCCTGCAGCTCATTTTTCTGTAATTTTTCCTGCACGGAAACAGTCTCTTTGGACAAATCAGGCAACGGGAAAACAATTTGCTCTGCCGAAGCGCCTAAATAACGCGCTACATCAAGATAACGCTCAATTACATGATCCTTACTATGTCTGCCGCAGACAGCCTTACTTATCAGTCCGCTGCCTTCACGCATTTCACAATAACCAATGCGATCAGAACAGCCGCTGATAGCTGCAAGCACCGCACTTTTAAACAACCCCTGCATATCTATTACCAGATCAAATTTTTTAGAATGCAATAATCGGCGCATTTCCAGGAAATACGCCAATTTAGCCAGTAAATTCATTTTATTGAACTTTACCTTATCAAAATAAATTATCTCATCAATAACAGGCGGATCAGGTACAAAACCGGCAAACTGCGGATGCACCAGCCATGTTATTTTCGCTTTGGGAAAACGCTGCCGCAAAGCTGCCGCAAAAGGCAGCGTGTGCAAAATATCACCCAATGAACTCATTTTGATCAGTAAAATATTTTTATATTCCATGTATGCCTCTAATAACACTTATTTAAGAAATTATCAGCTTTATAAAGTCCAATAAATTTCCCTTTTCAAACAAATACCCTTTGATCCCGGCGGCCTCTGCCGCTTCTACATCACGTCTCTTATCACCAATCAGAAAAGATTTATCATGATCGATATCATATTCTGCCATAGCCTGTAAAATAAGTCCCGGTTTCGGTTTGCGGCACTCGCAGTCAACAGCATACTCAGCAACGCTGCCAGATGGTAGATGCGGACAATAATAAAACTTTTCTATCCTCCCGCCGCTGTTAGAAACAATATCTGACATATACTGATGCAGTTTTTCCATTTCACCGACCGTATAATAACCTCGTGCTATCCCGCTTTGATTAGTCACGACAAAAACAAGGTACCCGGACTGTGTTAAATAGGTTATTGCCTCCAGCGCGCCTTCTATCCACTCCAGTTCATCGATCTTATATAAATAAGCTTTGTCGATATTCAGCACACCGTCGCGGTCAAAAAAGACTGCCTTATGCGCCATGAGTATAATAACCGCCGCTCTTGTCCAGGATAGCGCAGTATTCAGCAACAGCTTCATTCACGTCAGTAAAACCTCCGTCATACCCTGCCGCCAAAAGATTCGTTGCATCTGCCTGAGTATAGCTCTGATATTTACCTTTTAATACTTCTGGGAACGGCACATATTCCAATTCGCCACTGCCAAAATGTTTCAGTACACCTTTGGCCAAAGTATTAAAAGTATGGGCATGCCCTGTTCCGCAGTTAAAGACCCCGCTGATTTCAGGATGATCCCAGAAGAAGAAATTAACTTTAACAACGTCTTTTACATAAATAAAATCTCTTGTCTGTTCACCGGCACCATAATCTCCGTAAGCATCAAATAATTTAACCTTTTTCTCTGCCAGCCATTGATTATACATCTGGAAAACCATAGATGCCATTTTACCCTTATGATTTTCCTGCGGACCATAAACATTGAAATAGCGCAGGCCGACTAACTGACTGTTGGTCTTGCCAAAATAACGACGGGCATAATTATCAAAAAACAATTTGGAAAACGCATAAACATTTAAAGCTTCCTCACAGGCAGGCTCTTCACGAAATCCGTTTGTACCGCTGCCGTAAGTGGAAGCCGACGACGCATAAATCATCTGTATCTTACGGTCAACTGCAAAATGCATCAGATTTTTCGTATATTCAAAGTTATTCTGCATCATATATTTGCCATTATATTCCATCGTATCAGAGCAGGCGCCTTCGTGGAAAATAACATCAACATTCTCATGAGCAAATTTACCAGCCTTTAAAGCCTCAGAAAAATCCATTTTATCCATATAATCCATGACCTTCAGTCCCTGGATGTTTTTAAATTTGACCATATTAGTCAGATTATCCACAACTAAAATATCATCGCGTCCGCGATCATTTAAGCCTTTAACGATATTACTGCCGATAAAACCTGCACCGCCGGTTACAATAATCATAGTTTGCCCTCCTTCACAAATTGAGCTATCTGCTCCACAATACCAGTCGTCGAATAGCCATCTTCAAAATCAATGATCCTTACTTCGCCTGCATATTCCCTTCCGGCAACTTCCTCAGGTTTATAATCACCGCCCTTGACTAAAATATCAGGACGTATTTTTTCAATCAATTCCGTCGGTGTGTCCTGTTCAAACAATACCACTGCGTCAACACAAGCCAGTGCCGCTAAAACGCGTGCACGGTCAAGCTCATGTACTAAAGGTCTGACATCACCTTTCAGTTTCCGTACCGAAGTATCAGAATTCAACCCAACGACTAAATGCCTGCCGAGCCTGGCCGCTTTTTCCAAATAGCTGACATGCCCTACATGCAGAATGTCAAAACACCCATTAGTAAAAACTATTTTTTCCCCGCAGGATCTCCAGGTTTTAGCCAAAGATTCTATCTCGGACCAGCTCAAAGTTCTATAACCGCGGCCCTGTTTACGCTCTTCCGTCAGCAGATCCTTTAAAAGTTCCTCCCGATGCACAGGATACGTACCAACTTTTGCTACAACTATACCTGCAGCACGATTAGCCATAAATACTGCATCCTGTAAGGCAAGCTTCCCGGCAGCGCCTGCCAAAAGCGTTGCCGCTACGGTGTCACCGGCACCTGAAACATCGAATACCTCTTGTGCCGTAGCCGGGTCATTAATCACCAGGCCATCCAACCCGGCTAAAGTCATCCCCCGCTCACTGCGGGTGACCACAACATTTTTGATCGCATATTTTTCCCGGGCATTTTGGGCCAGACGCAGAACCTCTTCATCCTCATTAGGAACAAATTCTCCAGCCGCCTCGCACATCTCCTTTAAATTTGGAGTAATGAAATCACAGCCCCGATATTTATTCCAGTCAGCCCCCTTAGGGTCAATAAGCACCGGCACCTGATACTGATGCGCAGCCGCGATCACCCACTGCACAAAATTATCCGAACAGACACCTTTGGCATAATCAGAAACAATCACACCGTCCAATCCGGCTTCCAGTAAATTCTGAAGCCATAATGATAAGGCCTCTGTTTCTTCCGGAAACAAATCTCCTGTTTCTTCAAAATCCAGGCGCAGCATCTGCTGCTGCGCTCCCAAGATACGCATCTTCGTGATCGTTTCACGCTGCTGCGACTTGATCAAACCACTGTAATCGATACCTTTTTCGGCCATCATCGCTTCCAGTACTTCTCTGTTGTTATCGGCCCCGGTAACGCCACCCATAAAAACCCTGCATTCTAAATGTGCCAGGTTTGCAGCTACATTTGCGGCGCCTCCCAAAACAGACTTTATGCGTTTGACCTTATTAACAGGCACAGGAGCCTCCGGAGAAATGCGCTTGACCTCGCCATAAAAATAACGGTCGAGCATAACGTCCCCAATCACAGCAATTTTTAAATTTTGGATATGTTCAGCTAAAAAAGCAGTACATGACAAATTCGTCACTTTATTCACCATCCACCAATTCGCACAGAATATGGCCAATCAAAATATGTATTTCCTGCGCTCGAGCCGTAACCGGGCAGGGAACAGCCATGCAGATATCACAGACCTCTGCCATCTTGCCGCCCCCCTGAGCCGTCATCCCGATGCACTGTATTCCTTTAGCTTTGGCAACATCAATAGCCGCCAACACATTTTTACTGTTACCCGAAGTTGATAATCCGACCAAAACATCACCGGTATTTCCTAAGGCCTGCACCTGTCTTGCAAAAACAGTATCATAGCCATAGTCGTTAGCTACCGCGGTCAAAATAGAAGTATCTACGGTCAAAGCTATAGCTGGCAGACCGTTGCGCTCCTTTTGAAAGCGTCCTACGAATTCAGCCGCTAAATGCTGACTGTCAGCGGCACTGCCGCCGTTGCCGCAAAACAAAACCTTCTTGCCGTTTTGCAAGGCCTGTCGAATAATTTCCGCACTGGCTGCAACCTGCTCTAAAATTCTGCTTTCTGCAACCTGCTGTGCCAAAGTAATATGTTCAGCAAAACGCTGTTTAATGGTTTCCATAGTTCACCTGCTTTACCAATTAAGGAAGTTATAACGTACTCTGAAAGTATTGCCATGATCTTTTCTGTGATCCTGCTCATATTCAAATTCAATGGCCCAGCAGCAGAACCTGTGCGTCCATCTGTAATTTGTTTCATAATTACTATGCTTGCCCAAATCATAACGGTTGACAATCGTAAAAGTATTTTTATCATCAAGTTTAAAGCTCAGTCCGTTACGAAGCTCCCTGCCCATATCAGGCTGTCCATAATCATAGAGATTGCTTGTTCTGTCCTCACGGTAATAGCCGACCCAAGTATCCCACTTCGGCGCCAGCTTTTGACCTAAAGTTGCATAATACATCATTGTGGACTGCGTTTCATCAGTATAACTTTCTGTTACCCACTTTTTACCTACAGTCAGGTCAAGGAAAGTATTTTTACTGTTGAACAGATAAATCCGGTCATGATTCAAATAAGCAGCATACTCTGTATGCCAGCTTTTGATACTGCTCTTTTCGTTACGCCATAAACCATGAGTAATATACGCACTGTATGTCAACGGCAAATTGTCGATCAAACGATGGTTTTTATAATATAAGCCGATATCTCTTTCTTTGCGGATCCATTCATCATCTTCTTCATCCCAGCCGTCCTGAAACTTTATATTAAAGTTACGCTCATCGTGATTGATGCCGTACATGGGTTTATAACCGGCCTTAGAATAATAAGCCAGATCGGCATAAAAATCTGTTTTCGGACCTAAATTATAATCGACCTGCAGTTTAGCATACATTCCATTATCGCTGCCGTCATACCCGATACGCGGCATTATTCTATTTTCACTCTCACCATCTAATCTATTGACCCATAAATCACGCGAGTAGATATGCTTGCCTTTGGCATAAACCTTAACATCTCTGGCGACCATTTTTTCTTTGGGATAAATCTCAAAAGTTTTTGCCGTTATCAGCAGACAAGGATCATGCTCCACAGCCGGACAGCGTGTTGTCTGTCCGCCCTCGTCCACAACTATTTTATCCGGATAAATCGTTGCATGCGGTGCTTTAAAATAGTCTTTGGCACCTTTGCCGTCAATTTGTTTGATCTCACCAGTCTTGGAATTAAAATTATAATGGACCCATTCCCCATTCATGGTAGTATCCGGCTCCTGCAGTGTTCCGCCCTGCTTGAGCCAGACATCCCCGGTCTTCATATTACCCTCGGCCCTGGTAGTCAGAATAGTTTCATCCCCCTGCACTATCTTGACATTACCTTCAGCAAAAAAGTCTCCGCTGCCCTGGTCATATGTAGCACTGTCGCTCCATAAGGTTATCGGCATCGGCTCAGCAGACTCCGCCTGTTTTTTCTTCTTGCTCTTATCTTTAATTACACCAGCTTCCCGCTCCTGCTTCTGTTCCTGAAAATCAGGCGCAGCATAACGCGAATCACCGGTAACATAGTCGTCGGCAAAAGCTGCCTGTGATACTGCTAAACTCATTAAGCAAGCAGTTGCTAAGACTTTCTTCTTCATGCTTTCTCTCCTCAGTCAAATTTATCATTTATAAAAAAGCATACAAATATCCACTACATATTATATCACAATTTTAAATAAAAAACCCGCCACTAAGGCGGGTTTTACTGATAATTCAAATTTTATTTTCCCTGATAAACCATACCCTGGATAGTAGTATCTTCCATAGTCTGTACATAAGTAGTAGAACCAACGGGAATGACAACTGCTTTACCGGTAACAAAGGCACCGCCTAAAGCACCGATAGGCCCTAAAACGATCATACCGCCGATTGCCGCTCCTGCTGCACCGGCTGCAGTCTTAGCCTCCTGTTTAGCCAGATCGCCGATATAGACCGGAACCTTAGTTCCGTCAAGAGCATAAACATGAGTAAAATCTACGTCAATACGGGCATCACGGCCAAAGCTGCGCGGCTGTACAACCTTTTTGATAGTACCTTCTCCTAACGCACCTTTAGGAAGTACCAGCACATCATTCACATAAACATTGTCAGCAATTTTAAAATGCACAGGTTCACCGGCTTTGTCTTCTCTGCTGCTCAGTTCCTCAGTAAATTCTACTTTAATCACAGAATCCTTCGGTAAAGTAACGCTTTCAACAGAAATCACACCATCGGTAAAAGCGATATTCGCCAAAGCTTCCAATCTGGAAGAAAGAGAGCCTTCATCAATTTTGCCGTTAAGCATCATTTCTACTGCCTCGATACGGGTCTTGGCAGGACCACCGGACATACTTTCATTAAACTGCCATTCAATAGCGTTGAGTTTAGTTAAAAACCCGGCTTCATTACTGACAGGGCTGCCTTTAAGATAATCATACAGGTTATCAATACGATCTAAAATAGCGTCGCTGGTAACAGTACCATAAACATCATCTTCCAAACTATCCATACGGCCGACCAATGCACCTGCCTGCTCAGTACCATATAACATCTTTTCCATCGCGGAAATTTTATCAGTAGCAGACATTTGTGTCACTGCTGCCGCAGCCGGTACAGCGCCGCCCAAATCATCAGCATTCATGGCAAAACCAGGCGCAACTGATGTTACACAGAAAACCAAAGTCAAAAGCAAAGTAAGGAGTCGTCTTTTCATTACAATACCTCCGTTATTTATTATTTTTATGAAGCTATTATACCATATAAAGTGCGTAAAAAAAATAGGCGACCACAAGATAATGTGGTCACGCCTTTATTTTTTATAATTATTTAACACTTCTGTCACAGATTCAGTTATTTCATCCATTTTCGCAAACCTTCTTCTATGCTGAGCCCGTTTAGAAGGCTTCAGCTCTTCCATGGATTTGCGGTATTCTTCTATCGGCATTTCAAAAAAACGCTGATCTTTACATACCTGTCCTTCACATTCCTGCCAGAAATCATCCAGCGAGGTTTTTAATTTACGGTCCCTGCGTACATGATTCATCGCATAATACCCGGCATTGGAAACGGCATATAAATGCTTACATCCCAATCCTGCCGCCACATTCCTGATACCATAGAAAATCAGATTTTTGGTACGGTAACCAAAAAAAGCTTTGGTCAAACCTTTTATGATCTCACTGCCGTTAGGAGTTCCCTGCAACGCGCCTATCCACAGTGACAGTTCATTATCTTCCGGCGACGGCGCCAGCCAAAACATGATCTGGTACAGTTCGTCTGCACCCAATGAAAGCACCAGCGAAAGGCAGCCTTCCTTACGCTGACCTCCATGAAACCACAGTTCCATTACCACCGGCTGTTCTTCATATACATCTTCCCACAACCTGATACGTTCGCCATTAACATATAATTTTGCTATAGCTTCATCGTTAAATATATTTTCCATATATTCAATATGATTCTTTACTATGGCAATACGCTCATCCCAGGTAGAATCTTTATAAAAAAACGCACGGGTAGTTTGTTCCACAAATGAAGTAGTATGTTCCAGCATCGCTTGACGCTGCGGAGTTGCTTTAAAAAAATCCAGTAAATCGTTAATCTGTCCTTTATGTAAATGACAACGCGTCATAAAAACGATGTAACGTTTCCACTCTTTCAAAATATGTGTTTTATACAAATCTTTGCCAATATACTTTAAAGTCTGTGTATCCATTTCTACCTCGTCAACAATATTATTGTTCATATTATACCACAAGGGTACATATTCTCACTAGGCTCGAAAATACCTCGCCAAGTGTTCATATTATACCACAATTGCCATTAAGCTTCTATGGATAATTACAGATAAAAAAACGACCGCCAAAGCGGTCGTTTTTAGAGCTCTTAAATTTAGAAAGTAAAGGTCACGTCAGTCCACAGCCTTTTATCTTTCAAGCTGCTGCCTTCACTGGTAACAGTTTTGGCTTTGGTATCATAATAGGCCAAAGTAGCAACGATGTTTTTAGCAACAGCATAGTTTGCGCCTACCGCATAACCTTTAAAGCCTGTATTCCAGAAAGTATTGGCATCGGTAGTATGTTCCCAATAAGTACCTTCGCCCTGATCATAGTAACGGGCAAAAATACCATAAGAACCGGCATCAGATGCCTGAGCGCCTTTATAATTCAAACCAACGGTCCAGCCGTCGTCGTCAGAATTTCTTTCACCGTCCCAGTTAGAATTGAGGTACATACCGGAAAGTGTCAGATCATTATTAAAGTTATATGCTGCGCCAACATGCCAGATCCCGTCATCTTTACCAGAATCTCTGCCCATAACATCCTGGAACTTCACATAACCGGCAGCCAGGTTCAGCGAATCGCCAAGATTACCGGAAACCTCACCGCCGTAATATCTGTTGGCGATAGTTTTAGTCGCAATGACATTATTGACATCGAAATCAGTGTCATCAGAAGCCTTGCCCATGTAAGCTTTAACTTTAATCCGATCACCATAAGTGGCAACCAGACCGTCAGCCTGGGCATCCATAATATTGCCGTCTGCCAGGAACGCATCAATACGGCCTGCCTGCAAGCCAACGCCACCGACACGGCCATTGACATAAGCACGTTTAAAGTCTGTACCTTCGTCGCCCTGGTCATTACTGAAGTCCTGAATATTCTGGATCATCGCCGTGTAAGTCCAGTCATCATTGATCTGACCATTCAGCCACAAACGGCTACGCAAGTCAGAATCATATTTGCTGCCCTGATTAGCTTTTTGCTTTTTGGTCAACGTAGCGGGCACGAATTTCACCAGTGATTTTTACATTATCTGATTTCTTTTCAAGACCAGCAACACGCACGCCTAAAGAATCAAGCTCATCGGCAAATTCAGCTGCCAGACGATCTACATTAGCGCCTTTAGCCATAGCTTTGGCTACGATCTGTGCCATTTCATAACGGGTCATCAAACGATCGCCGCCGAAAGTTCCATTAGGATAACCGTCAATAATACCTTCTGCCGCCAGTTTATTGACAGCATCATAAGCCCAGCTGTTTGCCGGCACATCAGAAAACGGATTAGCTGCGTAAGCCGAAGCAGTTACGCCTAAAGCCATCGCCATACCTAAAACTACAGATTTGTTCATTTTCTATTCCTCCTCAGGAAAGATATTTTCTGCAGTCCGTAAATTCCAAACAGAAATCAACAACATTTCGGACAAGTCACCTTGTTACCTCTTCCGTCTGCTGCCGCCTGTTCCTGAAATCTATCGGCTACGTCACCTATCTTAAACCCCGTCAACCCCAGATGCAAATTAGCTTAATTGCAAAAAAGTTTAACTTTAAACAAGTTAATGGAATAAAAAAATTTAAGAAAGCTTTATTGAAACAAATTCAGGCAGCAGATCATCTTCAACCAATCTCAGCATAAAATAAAAGAAAGCGGACGCATACGCGTCCGCTTAAGTCTCTAAGTTAATCTTAGAAAGTAACGATCAATTGAGACCACAAGGTTTTCATTTTGTCGTCAGAATAGGTTTGTTTCAGATCATAGTATTCGATACCAGCGATCATGTTTTTAGCAACAGTATAGTAACCAGCTACGCTGTAACCTTTGAAGCCTTCGCCGGAATAGGTCGGGCCATATTCACCATTCATGGTGTGTTGGATAGCAGTGCCTGCAGCCTGTTGATAGTATTTAGCAACTAAGCCCACAGAACCCGGTTTGGAAGCTTTAGCGCCGCCCAAAGTACCGGTAACTACAAAGCCGTCTTTATCGCCGTCAAGATCTTCAACATCAGATCTCAAGTACATAACGCCCAGAGACGCTTTATCGCTGAAGTTATAAGTTGCGCCAACGTTCCAGATGCTGTCGTCGTCGCTGGTGATAGGAGTAGCATCACCTTCAAATTTAGTCCAGCCGGCTTCTGCATTTAAAGCGCCGATTTTACCATTAACGCGTGCGCCATAAATTTTATCGAAGCCCCAGTTTTTGAAAGAGTTGGTCGGTTTGCCATAGAAGGCTTCCAATTTCACTTCTTTACCGAAAGTCAGGTTTACACCATCATAACGGGTATCATAGATATTACCATCTGCAAGGTTCAGGTTCTGACGACCTGCAGAAACGCCTACAGCACCGATTTTACCTACAACGTAAGCACGTTGGAATTCAGTGCCTTCATTGCCGATATCATCTGCTAAATTCTCGTCATTTTGCAGCATGCCAACATATTTCCAGTCGTCATTGATTTGACCGTTGATGGAAATACGGGAACGCAGTTTGGAACGATAACCGTCGATATCGCCGGAATAATCAGTGTAGTCATAACGTACCTGACCAGTGATTCTAACGTTATCAGATTTTTTCTCCAAAGCTGCAACGCGTACGCCAAGGCTGTCCAGCTCGTCAGCAAATTCAGCTGCCAAACGGTCTACGTTAGCGCCTTTTGCCATTGCTTTTGCTACGATTTGAGCCATTTCGTAACGGGTCATCAGGCGATCGCCACCAAAAGTGCCGTTGCCATAACCGTCAACGATACCAGCTGAAGCCAGTTTGTTTACGGAGTCATACGCCCAATGGCCTGCCGGCACATCGGAGAAGGGGTTTGCAGCATAGGCAGAAGCAGTTACGCCCAATGCCATTGCCATTGCAAGTACTAAAGATTTTTTCATGTTTCTTTCCTCCTCGGAAATTTATTAAGCCAAGTTTTTCAGCTCATAACAATTTCCTAAGGAATGCGCCATACGAGTTACCTAGTTTCCTCTACGGCCATCCACTTTTCAATTATTATAAACTTTAAAAACTATAAGCTTTAGTTTATTTTAGCGTGCGTTTCTAGTTTTTGCAATACTATTTTATATTTATCTAATTTAACTAAAAATCAGTAAATTCCACTTTTCTTTTGCTTTTGATAATAATAAATCGCCTATATTTTAAAATCCATTTTTTCCGCTTTATGTATTCTCTTGAAAAAAATTTTCTTACTTGTTCCAAAGTTACAAAAACGGCCGCATATGCGGCCGTTTTTAGTTCAGATTATTTAATTAACTGCAAAAATCTGTCTTAGAAAGTGATCGTCAGATCAGTCCACATAATTTTGTCTTTATCACTGGTATCAAATTTAGATTTAGTATCATAGTAAGCAGCAGTTAAAACCATATTTTTAGCAACAGTATAATTTGCACCTACACCATAACCTTTAAAACCTTGTCCGTCAAAGGTATTAGCATCAGTAGTATGAGCAATATATGTTTGTCCGCCTAAATCATAATAGTTGGCAAACAGGCCCCAGGAACCTTTTTTAGCCGCTTCCGCACCCTTGAAGGTCAACCCTACAGTCCAGCCGTCATCATCAAGGCCATCAAGATCAACATCATGATAGCTCATATCGCCTTTAAGGTACATGGCATTCAAAGCAAAATCGCCAAACTCAGTACCGGCACCTACGAACCAGATTGCATTATCAAGTTTACTGTTTTTAGCTAAAATGTCTTTAAAGTTATAGTAACCTGCAGACGCGTTGAATTTACCGAAATCAGCAACTACAGCACCGCCGGCATAGCTGCCGCCGGTAGTTCCGGAAACGCCCAGCTTATCGAGATCGTCAGTTGCCTTACCAGCGGCACCAATGATCTTGATTTTATCGCCGTAAGAAACTTCCACGCCATCAGCACGATTATCATAGATATTACCGTCAGCAAAGAATGCATTGTAACGGCCGGCAGTTACATCCATACCGCCGAGTCGGCCTTCCAGATAGGCACGTTGGAAATCAGTGCTTTCGTCACCGGAATCAGTAGACAGATCCTGCGTGTTCTGCAGCATACCGGTATATTTCCAGCCGTCATTGATCTGACCTGTGATCCAGATACGGGAACGCAAAGTGCTTTCATAATCGTTGGAAATGCTGCCTTTACCTTCATGGTTAGCATACAAAGCACGGAACTCACCTGTAATTTTAACATTATCAGATTTTTTCTCCAAAGCTGCAACACGTACGCCAAGACTGTCCAGTTCGTCAGCAAATTCAGCTGCCAAACGATCTACGTTAGCGCCTTTGGCCATTGCTTTTGCTACTATTTGTGCCATTTCATAACGGGTCATCAGGCGATCGCCACCAAAAGTGCCGTTGCCATAACCGTCAACGATACCAGCTGCCGCCAGCTTGTTTACGGAATCATACGCCCAATGGCCTGCCGGCACATCGGAGAAGGGATTTGCAGCATAGGCAGAAGCAGTTACGCCCAATGCCATTGCCATTGCAAGTACTAAAGATTTTTTCATGTTTCTTTCCTCCTCGGAAATTTATTAAGCTTATAAAGACTTTGCGCTCAAATAAATAATTCCGAATCTCCTTTAGTGCGAGTTGCCTTGTTTCCTCTACTTACGGAAATCCATTTCATTATTTTTTTGATCTAAAAGTATAAGCTTTTATATATTCTAAACATTGGTCTTCCTTTTTGCAAGGTTAATTGCTATTTATTTATTTTAACTGAAAATCAGTAAATTCATCATTTTATAAGCTTTTAATTATTTTTTCTGCCAATAGCCCATAATTTTATTTTTTAAAATTGCATTATTACACCAAAAATTATTTTCGCCTATCCTATCTCTATTCTTATAAAATAAGGCCATTGTATATAACAAATGAATTATGTTAGAATAAGTAAATTACGAATATAAAGGAGGTCCTAAAATGAAAAAAAAGCTACTTACAGCAGGTATCATCCTGGCATCCTGCCTGCCTTCATTCAGCTCCGAAGCCTCAAATAATATTATTCCGGAACCCTCTCGAAACAGCTATTATCAAAACATCAGCAGTTATACGAACATAACCCTGGGCATGGCCGATAGGGAACGCAAAGAACAGGAAGCCTGGGACCGTGAAAAAAAACGGCGCGGCAAAGAATATGAATCCGACAAGCAAGAGCGCCGGGACCGTGAACGCTGGGAACGTCAGGAAGAGAAAAAACGCACAGAGGAAAACCGTCACCATAAAAAAGACAAAAAACGTAAGAATGACAGTGATTTTGAACGTCAGCGAAAATGGAAATTCGACCCTTCCCAATCGGGAGGAGAAGGCGACTGACAGCAGGAACTAAAAAAGGGGCAGCTGATCATAGATCAGCTGCCCCTTTCAATAATAAGCCTATTTAAATTGGGTCACCTTTTTCAAATAACTGCGTACCGTCTTGGCAAATTCTTCGCTCTTCCAATCACTGCGTACAGTCAAAATCTCTTCAATTTCCATATCGTCAGAATACTTTTTAACATAATATCTGCCCGTAACTTTGTTCAAAAATGCAAACTCACCGCTCATATCCAGCTTCAAAGTAGGCTCGCGACGGGGAAACAAAGCTTTGTCATCCAGTTTATCAAGCGACATGGCAATAACGATATCCGCACCGCTTTCACGGGCAATACGTTCCAGGTTGGCTTTACTGAAATCAGAAATATTCCTGCTGCCTACTGCCTTATCCACAACATCCTCGGCAATCATATCAAACTCAGGAAACTTAAACGTATCCATGATCTCTTCCATGTAAATCATACTTGCAGTAGTGTTATCTTCTACATGGTTAGCCAGCGGGACAACAGCCAATTTTGCGGCTTCAGCCTTACCTGCTGCCGGCAGTACAAAACAAACAGCCAAAACAGCCATTAGTACAAAATTCATAATTTTTTTCATTAAAGAGCCTCCTCTATACCAGATTAGATGTCTACTCTGAACATCTTAGCACATTTTAACTGTAAAAAACAAGGGGAGATACAAATTTGCTTTTTTCACAAGAACCTTTGTTAAATTTTATTACCTTTCCTTTAAAAATATAAACTATAAAAAATAACGTCAACCTTAATGGCTGACGTTATTTTTTATAAAACTACGGATTATTTCCCCGCAACCTTTTTAAAGGCATTACGCACTACATTCTGCAACACTTCATGTTCCCAGTCACCGCGCACCGTAACGGCTTCCTCGATCGTTCTGGTATCACGCAGGTCTTTATAATAATAAGCACCAGTAACAGTATTCAGCGAAGCAAATTTGCCGCGCAGATCCATTTTCAAAGTTGCTTCTTTACGCTGCGGCATCCGCTTAGCATCAAGTTTGTCCAGCTGCATAGCCACTACAACGTCAGCGCCGGTAGCCTGAGCTACCCTCTCTAAAGCTGCTTTGCTGTAATCAGCAAGGCCATTTTCACTGCCGATAGCTTCCAGCACTACATCCTCACCCAAAAGGTCAAATTCAGGATAACGGAACAGCGCCAAAGCTTCCTGCATGTAAATGGTACCGGCCAGTTCATCACCGGCAACATGATTAGCCAGCGGCACAACGGCTACTTTAGCCGCTTCGGCCTTACCGCCTAAAGGCAGAGCAAAGCAAATCGTTACTAACGCCAAAAGCACATAATTAAAGAATTTTTTCATTATTTACCTCCTTCAGTAAAAAGCATCTGAAGATATCTTAACACATTTCCTAAAAATCAAAAACTGTTTTGTTGAAAAAAGCGGCTGCCTAAGCAGCCGCTTTTAAATTTACAGTATCTAATTCAGTTAAATTAGAAAGTGAAAGTCAAATCAGTCCAGATTCTATGGTCTTTTTCTTTGGGCATGTTTTCTAAAGCTGTTTTAGCTTCAGTATCATAGTAAGCAACAGTAGCAACAATGTTTTTAGCTACAGTATAATTAGCACCAACACCATAACCTTTAAAACCTTGACCTAAAAAGCTGTTCGCATCTGTAGTGTGTGCTAAGTACGTTTGAAGACCTTGATCATAGTAGTTGGCAAACAATCCCCAAGTACCTTTCTCTGCAGCTTCCGCACCTTTATAAGTCAAACCAACAGTCCAGCCATCATCACCTACATCAGTACTATGGTTTTTATAACTCGCATCGCCTTTCAAATACATAGCGTTGAGACCAAAGTCACCGAAATTGGTGCCAGCACCAACGAACCAAATGTCATTGTCTACACTAGAATCTTTGAAGCCAATATCTTTAAAGTTATAATAACCGGCAGTTGCAGTAAAAGCACCAAAAGTAGCGCCCAATTCACCACCAGCATAACTGTTAGCTACCAAATCTTCAGTACCGGGATCAGCTTTACCAGCAACCAGCATAACATTTACTTTATCGCCATAGGTTAATGCCACAGCATCAGCACGGTCATCATAAATATTACCGTTAGCCAAGAATTCGTTATAACGGCCAGCAGTTACAGTCATACCACCCAATTTACCTTCAACATAAGCGCGTTGGAAATTGGTATCTTCATTACCTTTATCATCAGCAAAGTTTTGAACGTTTTCAATCATACCGGTATATTTCCAGTCTTCATTGACTTGGCCGGTCAACCAGATACGAGAACGAAGATCAGCTACATAACCGTCGCCACCATTAGCTTTAGCCTTTTGGTCAACGTAACGAGCACGAACTTCACCAGTGATTTTTACGTTGTCAGATTTTTTCTCCAAAGCTGCAACGCGTACGCCAAGGCTGTCCAGTTCGTCAGCAAATTCAGCTGCCAAACGGTCTACGTTAGCGCCTTTTGCCATTGCTTTTGCTACGATTTGAGCCATTTCGTAACGGGTCATCAGGCGATCGCCACCGAAAGTGCCGTTGCCATAACCGTCAACGATACCAGCTGCTGCCAGTTTGTTTACGGAATCATATGCCCAATGACCTGCAGGTACATCGGAGAAGGGGTTTGCAGCATAGGCAGAAGCAGTTACGCCCAAAGCCATAGCCATTGCTAATACTAAAGATTTTTTCATTGTTATTCCTCCTCAGGAAATTATTAAGTTTATAATTTTGCTGTTTTAGAATAACTTCTTTCGCAAGTATTGCGGCGAGTTGCCTTGTTTCCTCTGCAAATCAAACTATAGAGATTATTCCTTAATCAACTGATTATAAACTTAATTTATTTTACCGTATTTTCACTAATTTGACAAGTATTTTTTATTTTTATGCAGTAAAAATGTAATCTGATTTTCTTTTCATCTTTTATTATGCAATTTTATAAATCATAATTATAAATTGAACTTATAAATATAATAATTAAAACCGGCAATCATAAAGATTGCCGGTTTTAGAAATAATATTAAAATTTAGCAACTTTTTTCAATTCGCGAATCACATGGTTACGAAACTCATTATGTTCATAATCACTGCGGGCAATAACCGGGTATTCGACCATTTCTTCATCATTGATATGATCTTTAGTGACCTTGCCAGTAAGACCGTTGACATACATGATACGAGCTTTGATTTTAAATTTATAATAATCTTCGATCATACCCATCTGCGGCTCCAGGCTCAGTTCATCCAAGCTCATCATCAAGGCCATATCAGCGCCTGTTTTAGCCATGATACGTTTGAGCATTGCTTCGTCAGGGCCATTTTTACCAACAGCAGCATAATTTTCTTCCTTCAAAGCTTTGTCAAGCACAGCATCATCGATCATGTCAAATTCGGGGAATTTGAAATAATCCATACATTCATTAAAGAAAACCTGACCGGAAAGCTCATCATCCGCTACATTATTCGCCAGCGGCAGAATAGCTATTTTAGCGGCTTCGGCTTTACCGAAAACGGGGACAGTAAAACCAATCACAACTAAAGCCAGCAACAAATAGCGCAGAATATTTTTCATTGATATAACCTCCTTCAAATAACTATCAATTATAAGTTATTTTATCATAAAACAAACAAAAAAAATAGAGTCAAAGCTGATAATATGTCAATTATTATAATAAAGTTAAAATAACACATTCAATGATTTTGATTCCAAGATATAAAAAAGGGCGATCGTAAGATCGCCCTTGAAGAAGCAGGTTCACTAAAATTAGAAAGTGAAGACAACTTCGGACCAGATAGTCTTGTCACTGGGTTTTTTATCGCCATAGTTGTTTTTAGCGTCGAAATCAGAATATTCAACAGCTGCAACAATATTTTTAGCGAAAGTATAGTTAACACCCAGCATATAACCTTTAAAACCATAAGCACCGAAATCGTTAGCCAAATCAGTATTCATACCATGATGGATGTAAGTACCAGCACCCTGGTCATAGTATTTAGCATATACGCCATAAGAACCAACTTTGGCAGCTTTAGCGCCTTTATATGCCAAACCAACTACAAAACCATCGTCGTCAACTTTTGCATCTTTAATCTTATCTACGTCGGAGCTCAAATAAGTAGCATCAACTGTGAAGTCGCCGAATTTGTAGTCAGCGCCTACATACCAGATTTTATCATCTTGGCCAAGTTTAACAACTTCGTCAGCTTTGACATAACCAGCGTTCAAGCCCAATTTGCCGATTTCGCCGCCTAAAGTAGCTGCCATGTATTTATCAGCTTTTTTACCATTATCTCCACTGGAGATTTTGCCATATTGGAAGCCGACTTTCAAATCTTTACCAAAACCAAGTTTTACAGCATCGGTACGATGGCTGAGGATATTGCCAACGCCCAAGCCCAATGCAGTGTTATTACGGCCAGCTTCTACTTTAACGCCACCGATACGGCCGGTAACGAATGCGCGTTGGAATTCAGTTTTCTCATCGCCAACATCGTTGAGCAGATCCTGTTCGTTTTGCAACATACCAACATATTTCCAGTCTTCGTTGATCTGGCCGTTGAGCCAGATACGGGAACGCAATTTGCTGGTAGCATTAGTTTTCTTATCCCACTCGCCGCTATGACCTTTATCATAGGATTGATAATGAGCACGGATCTGAGCATTGATTTTAACGTTGTCGGATTTTTTCTCCAAAGCTGCAACGCGAACACCAAGGCTGTCCAGTTCGTCAGCAAATTCAGCTGCCAAACGGTCTACGTTTGCGCCTTTTGCCATTGCTTTTGCTACGATTTGAGCCATTTCGTAACGGGTCATCAGGCGATCGCCACCAAAAGTGCCGTTGCCATAACCGTCAACGATACCAGCTGCTGCCAGTTTGTTTACGGAATCATATGCCCAATGACCTGCAGGTACATCGGAGAAGGGGTTTGCAGCATAGGCAGAAGCAGTTACGCCCAAAGCCATAGCCATTGCTAATACTAAAGATTTTTTCATTGTTATTTCCTCCTTCGGAAATGTTTTATTTTTATAAAACGTCCCGGAAAGGAATCTGTGCGCATCAGTTTGCTTCATGCGAGTTACCTAGTTTCCTCTACTCGGCGCACTGCTTTGCTTCGATACTTTCCTCAACGCATTATAAACAGGTTAAAAAACAATTATTATCCTATATATAATTCATTGTTTGGACATATTTTACATTATTTTCAGAATTATTGCAAGTTATTTTGTTAAAAATATAACTAATGATTGTATTTTTCTTTATTTTCGGATAATTCGCTGTTTTTACCAAAGCGTTGCCGCGTCCTGTTTGCCAACGAAAAATTATTTTTACAGGCTATGCTTTTATAAATTACTTATTTGAAGCCGTGCTACCGTATCTGCAGGCTATTTTCAACATATTTAAAAAGTTTTTAAATCTAATTGGTACTGCTATTTTCCGCAGAAATAGGTTAAACTATAGATACAGAAACTTATCTGCACAGGGTGAATTTTTTAAACTTCTCCCGGGTAAATACCTGTACTAAAAAACCTTTTAATAAGGAGGGATATTGTATGAAAAAACAAGAATTATCGTGGAAGGCCGGCGGCCAGCAGGGCGAAGGCTTAGAGAGCCTGGGTGAGATTTTCGCCGCAGCTTTATGCTCTCTGGGCTATGACGTTTATGGTTACCGTCAGTTTTCGTCCCGGATCAAGGGCGGCCACACCAGCTATAAGCTGCGTATCGCCAACCATCCGGTAGCTACGATCGCCAGCAGCTGCAATCTGCTGATCGCGATGGACCCGGACACACTGGAGGTGGATGCGCCTGAACTGACGGCTGAAGGCATTTTAGTTACCGATGCTGCCTGGCTGGAAGGTAAAAAGCCAAAGGTACGCACTGTTGCTCTATCCTGGAACGAACTGAGCAAAGCAGACGGTAAAACACTGCCGAAAAACATTCTGGCTTTAGGCATCACCGCCGCTTTACTGGGCATCGATACTGTCAAACTGCTGCCGCTGCTGGAAAAACAATACGGCCGCAAAGGCGCCGAGGTCATGGAGACAAACCGCCTGGCGCTGGAAACAGGCTACGAATATATTAAAAATAATTATCATGATCTGCTGGCAGCCTTTACGATGCCGGAGCTGGAAAATCCACAGCCGAAGCTGTTTATGCTGGGCAATGAAGCAGTCGCTCTGGGGGCTTTGACCTCAGGCGCCAAATTCATGTCGGCCTATCCGATAACTCCCTCTTCAGAAATTATGGAATATATGGTAAAATACGCACCTGCCGAAGGCGGCGTGATGCTGCAGACGGAAGACGAGATCTCGGCCTGTACGATGGCTATCGGCGCAGCTTATGCCGGCGCCCGCGCTTTTACTGCGACAGCAGGCCCAGGCTTATCGCTGATGGCGGAAGCAATCGGCCTGGCGGAAATGACGGAGACCCCGCTGGTCGTGATCGATACGCAGAGAGGCGGCCCCAGTACCGGCCTGCCGACCAAGCATGAGCAGTCGGACCTGATGGCAGCGATCTATAATACACACGGCGACACTGCCAAAATCGTTATTTCGCCTTCTTCTATAGAAGAATCTTTTTACGACACTTTTGAAGCCTTTAATCTGGCTGAAGAATATCAATGTCCGGTCATCGTGCTTTCTGACCTGCAGCTGTCTTTAGGCAAACAGTCCGTAACCAGCCTTGATTACGGCAAACTGCAGGTGCGGCGCGGCAAGCTGGTCAAGGACGGATTGCCGGAAATCAAATCGCCGGAGTATTTTAAACGCTATGATCTGGAAGCAGAAGGCAGCATTTCCATGCGAGTCCTGCCCGGCACGCCAAACGGCATCAGCCTCGGCACCGGTCTGGAGCATGATGAGGTCGGCCGGCCTTCCGAAAACAGGGCCATGCGTACAGCACAGTCCGATAAACGCCTGCGCAAGGTCCGCAGCGTTGTTGATACATTTGAAAGCCCGCTTTATGAGGACGCTCCCTATCCGCAAAGCGATCTGCTGATCATTGGTATGGCAGGCACCCGCGCCGTCATCAGCGAAGTTGCTGAGGAGCTGCGCGAAAAAGGCCTGCGCGTCAATCATGTCCAGATTCGGCTGTTATCACCCTTCCCGGTCTGCGCTCTCAACCATTATCTGCAGGAAGCGAAAAAAATCGTCGTCGTCGAGCACAATGCCACGGCACAGCTGGCACGGCTGATAAAAATGAATGTACCGCCCTGTCCGGAGCTGCATTCTATCTTAAAATACAACGGTGATATTTTCTATAAAGAAGAATTGCTGGCCAAATGCAAGGAGGTGCTGTAAGATGTCGACTTTAGCTAGTTTTCAAAATCAGGTAAAACCCAACTGGTGTCCGGGCTGCGGTGATTACGCCGTTCAAATGGCTCTGCAGCAGGCAGCAGTAAAACTAAATCTGGAACCGCATCAGCTGGCACTGGTTTCCGGCATTGGCTGCAGCGGCCGTATCGGCGGTTATCTATACGCCTACGGCATGCATACAACTCATGGCCGTGCTCTGCCTTTTGCCCAGGGCGTTAAGCTGGCAAACCCTGAATTGACCGTTATCGCCTGCGGCGGCGACGGCGACGGCTTTGCCATTGGCACAGCGCATACTATCCATGCTATGCGCCGCAACGTCAATATCACTTATATCCTGATGGATAATCATGTCTATGGCCTTACCAAAGGTCAGACATCTCCCCGCAGTGATGTTGGCTTTAAAACCAAGACCACGCCGACAGGCAATATTGAGACCCCGATCGCTGCTTTGGAACTGGCTTTAGCTTCCGGAGCAACTTTTGTAGCGCAGGGCTTTTCAGCCCAGCTACCGCAGCTGGTAGATCTGATCGTCGCAGCCGTACGTCACGAGGGTTTTTCCTTCGTCAATGTGTTCAGCCCCTGCGTAACTTTTAACCATACCAATACTTATGAATGGTTCCGCGAGCATCTGAGCGACGTCAAAGATATTGCCGGCTACGACCCGCATGATAAAGGTGCGGCCGCACGGCATATTATGGAAAAAGAAGGTATGCTGACCGGGCTGCTGTATGAAAACGACCGCGCTTCTTACGAACAGGCCAGCGGCCTTGCCGGTTTCAACACTATTAAAAACGTTGAAAAAATGCCGCAGGCAAACTTTAACAAACTGCTGGAAGGTTTTAAGTAAAAACAAAATAAGCAAAATAAAAAATACCACCCAAAGGGTGGTATTTTTTATTAACAGCACTTTAAAACATATTCAAAAACAGGGTAATAATAAAGGCATTGATAAAATCAATGAACAGACTGCCGACCAAAGGTACGATAAAATAAGCTTTAGGCGCCGGCCCGTAACGTGCAACGATAGCATTCATATTAGCCATGGCATTAGGCGTGGCACCCATACCGAAGCCACAGCCTGCAGCGGTAATAACAGCGGCCTCATAATCGCGCCCCATTAAATTGAAAATAACAAAGCGGGCAAACAAAGCCATCATCGCCGTCTGCGCCAGCAGCATTACCACCAGAGGCAATGCCAGTTCGCTGAGCTGCCACAATTTCAGTCCCATCAATGCCATTGAAAGGAAGATCGACAGCGACACGCTGCCCATAACGTCGATTTCTTTGGAAAAAACTTCGTACCTTCCGGTCAGGTCGGACAGGTTGCGAATAACAGCAGCCGCCAGCATCGCCCCGATGTACGACGGGAAGGTAACACCAAAAGATGTTATCAGGCCTGTGATCCAGGAACCGATACCCATTGCCACCAAAAGCTGACCGATGCCGAAAAGGAAATATTCTTTATCGACAGCATAAGCTTCCTTCCCGACAACAGGAGTTTTATGCACAGGCTCCTGCACACATTCAAAACAGAAAAGATTGTCTTTATCGATCAGATAACGGGCGATCGGCCCGCCGATAACGCTGCCCATAACCAGACCGAAGGTTGCCGCAGCAATAGCCACAGTCGCCGCCCCCTGCGCGCCCATCTGTTCGAGCAGAGGACCGAAGGAACCAGCCGTACCATGCCCGCCGACCATAGGGATCGAACCCGTCGCCATACCGATCAGCGGCCCCAAATTAAAAACAGAGGCCAGTCCGATACCAACAAGGTTCTGCAGAACGATAAGCACGGCGCAGACAGCTACCAGCTTCAAAACGCTGAGTCCGCCTTCTTTCAGCATACGCAAGCTGGCCGTATAACCAATGCTGGTAAAAAACATCGTCATAAAAAATCCCTGCAGCGATGTATCCAGCGTCAAATGCCAAAAGCCTCCGGTCGTCATGACAAGATTCAGCAGAGAAAACAGAACGCCGCCGATAACCGGAGCCGGGATACAGTACTGGTCAAAAATATTGAACCTGCGTTTTAAACGCAGGCCAACATAGTATACAACTACTGCTACAGCAGTCATTTGGTACATATCCAAATCAATATTCATCAGGTATCACGATCCTTAAAAAGATTGTTCCACCCATTCGTCCATCATAAAAGGTCAATGTAATCGCAAGCCGCCAGGGCAGCTTCCGTACCATCAGCGGCAGCCGTCGTCAGCTGGCGCACCTTTTTAACGCGGCCGTCGCCGGCAGCATAAATGCCGGGACAGGAAGTCGCACAATTTTCATCAGTTTTAATGTAACCATAAGCGTCCAGCTCAACCAAAGACGCGAAAGCTTTATTATCCGGAACATGGCCGATAGCAATAAAAACGGCATCGACATCCAGCGTCTGTTCCTCGCCGCTGACCTTATTGCGGATGCCCAGCGACTCCAGCCGTTCAGAGCCATTGATGGCTGTTACTTCACTGTCAAGAATGAAAACAACGTTATCATGCTCCTGCAGCTTTTCCAGCAACCGTTTTTCGCCGCTGAAAGTATCGCTGCGATGGATGAGATAAACCTTTTTACTGGTAAAGCTCAATACCAGCGCATCATCGAGCGCTGTATTACCGCCGCCGACAACGGCCACGTTTTTATCTTTAAAAAAGGCTCCGTCACAGGTAGCGCAGTAGGAAACGCCGGAACCAATAAAACGGTCTTCATTTTCCAGGCCCAGCGGACGCACCCGCGCACCGGTCGCCAGAATCACTGCTTTTGCAAGCAGTTCACCGCCATATTCAGTCTGTACGCCTTTATGGCTGCCGTAATCCTGCAGTCCGGTCACTTTATCGTAAACGATTTCCGCACCCATTTTGATAGCCTGATTATAAAGTGCTTCGGCAAATTCAAAGCCGGCAATGGATTCAAAGCCGGGGAAATTCTCTACATGCGAAGCATTGATGATCTGCCCGCCCTGCAAATACTGCTCGACCAGTTTAACAGATTTACCAGCACGAGCGGCATAGACTGCCGCCGTCAAGCCCGCAGTACCTGCGCCGACGATCAAAACATCAGTCATAATTTGTTTTTCAGTCATAGTTTCACCGCTTCCCAGCCGCAATTTATTTCAGCATTGCCAAAATAGCCGGCTTCGGCTGTACGCCGACAGAACGTTTCACTTCCTTGCCGCCTTCAAACACGACCAGGGTAGGAATCGTTTCAACTTTATACTTTGCTGCCAGATCCTGATTGGCATCAACATCGATCTTGCAGACTTTCACATCAGTCAGTTCGCTGCCCAGCTGATCAATAACCGGTCCCAGCATACGGCATGGCCCGCACCAGGATGCCCAAAAATCTACCAGGACTTTCCCTTCAGCCTGCATAACTTCTTTTTCGAAAGTTTCATTAGTAATATGTACAACTGCCATAATAATCGCTCCTTTTATCAATATATTTTATTTATATCTTAATTTTAACCATTAATGATTATAATTGCAACAAATAATAATTACATTATCATTGTTAAAATATCAATAAATTTTTTCTGATACGCCGGAAAACTAAAAGCACTTTACCTTTATATACCCGGCAAAGTACTTTTATGGTCATTTGTGATATATTTTATACTGTTTCTTGCCGTTTCTTTTGGCTTCGTACAAGGCCGAGTCACTCTGACGTATCAGCAGGTCGACATCAGTAAGCGCATTACTGACGGCAATACCGATGCTGGCTGACAGCACGGCGAACTTAGCATTGTCGGCAATCGTCTGCTGCAGACTGCTCAAAAATCTTTCTGCCAAAATTGCCAGCTCCGCATCTGTCTTCGAGCCTAAAACTACCGCTAAAAACTCGTCGCCGCCGACACGGGCAATAAATTCAGCTCCGAAGGTCTGCTTCAACAGCTTGGCTACCATTACCAAAACCGTATCTCCGGCCTGATGTCCATATTCATCGTTGATCTTTTTAAAATTATCAAGGTCGATATAAAAAGGTTGACATGCTTAGACATGATTTTATTACGCGTCATATATTCATAAAAATAACGGCGGTTATAAAGATCTGTCAGCTGGTCGGTGTTGGCACTGTAAATAATTTTCTTTTCCAGCAGCCGTTCAACGGTTACGTCGCGGCACATACACAGCATACCTACAGCCGTACCGAAAACATCAAAAATAGGCTTTTCGTAAATCTCCAGATTTTTTTCACGCCGACCGACAAGCACTTTTGCATCGGCATAGCCTTTTGCATTGATCTCACTCATATCAGCTAAATTCTGCTGCTTCCACTGCTGATACTCCTGCCCGATCATAGCTTCTTTTCCTTCTGTAAAATACTGCGAGCAGATATCATTGGCATTGATGATCTTGCCGGCCTCGTTAGTCAGCAAAACCGCAAAAGGAAGATTACGCAGGATAACTTCCAGCTCCGCCCCCATATTTTCCAGATCAGTGACGTCGTGCGCGATGCCAACAGTGCCGATCAACTGCTCATTATCATCAAAAATCGGCGACTTGTAAGTCTTAAACTGCCGCATTCCATGCTTAGTTTTGACCTTTTCGTCGAAAATACAGGTTTTCTTTTCCTGCAGGACGATCTCTTCCGATTCCAGACAAATATACTCACCCTGCTCGTATTCTTCCTTTTTCATATCCCAGATATAATAATGGCCGCGGCCCTCAACATCTACCTTAGTCTTACCAACGGCACGGCAAAAACTGTCATTGACCTTTAAATGCGCGCCGCGGATATCTTTAAACCAGATCAGGCTGGGAATACTGTTGATTCCGGTATCAAGATAACGCTGCGCCAAATGGCAGTCTTTTATGATCTTGATATGTTCAAAAAGTCTGTGCAGCCTAAAAGCCACAAAAGCTTCAGTACATGGCCTGATCCAAAGATCTGTCAGCGACTGGTAAACAGCTGCATCCAGCTGCTCTGCAGTTTGCGGCTCAGCACAAAAAACTATTGCGGCATCCGGCTTAGAGTTTTTGACAAGCTCTGCCAAAACTGCTCCTGACAATTCACAGACAATAACATCAGCAGTTTTAACAGCTGCGTCTGCCGACTGCCTTAAAAGCAGCTCGTGCTCAAAACCAGCCAGCGGTTCAAGAGCACTGACAGCATCATATATACGATTATCCTGGCTTAAAATCAATACCTGTAATTTATAATGGTACACGTTTTCACACCCAACTTTTTAATTCCCCATAAATTATTACACAAGCATATTATTGAAATTCTTCTAACTATTTTATTTATATTACATCAAATTATATGCTATTAATTCTTTTTTGTCTACAGTTTCAGCAACATCAGCCTTCCTAAATATTATTCAAAAAAACAGCAACTACATTCATACTTTGAAACAGGTGCTGCTTTTATACATGCAATAATCCCGCCATAGTCGGATTTGTTACATATACAAAAATCAACCTGCTTATTCAAGCAGGTTGATTGGGGAAATATTTTCAATCAAGGAGAGGGTTGCTACCTTAATGAAAAACAAAATTATTTAGAAACTCCAGCGTGCACCGACATTCCAGTTCCAGTCTTTTTTGAAATCACTGCCTGCACTGCGTTCTACATCAAAATAGATTTGATTGTTTTTTCCTGTCTGGATCGACGCACCGACACCATATTCAAACCAGGTATCATTATAGCTCTGTTCAATAGTCACATGATCACCGCCAGTGTAATCATGCAGAGTTGACTTATAAGAACCGCCGAATTCATGCATCCAGCTACCTTTGATATATATATTAGTTTTAGAGTTTATATCTTTGCCTATATTGAAACCCAGTCTTCCTAAAGCGCTTGTAATACTGCCCTGCTGCACTTCCAGATCATTACTGGTTTTATATCTGCTGCCACCCAAATAACCCAAGGTCAATTGTACCTGCGGTTCGATATACCATCCGCTGTCAGCCAACGCATTCTTACGTCCGTATTCCGCACTGAGCGAAATACCGGTATTATCGAAATCGCCGGTAACTTTACTTCCATCTTTGTTGACAGCTGTAAAATCACTTTCGATATGTTGTAATTTAGCTACCAGATCCAGATAATGTCCCTTGGAACCTATCTGTGTCACATAGAAATTAGTTGCAAAGCCATCACTGTCGCCACTGCCCTGATTATAGCCGTTATCCATGTCGGTATAGCTTAGCGACATGCCTCCATAACGGGTGAATTTGTCGGTTTGTTTTATTACATTGTCATAACCAAGCTCGTATTGACGATACTTACTGTCAAAGCCAAAAGCACCGTTACGGCTGATTTTACTGTTTTTCAGCCTGAACCAGACGCCTTTTTCTTCAACTCCATTGAAACGCAGGTCACCCATGCGTTTCATGATCTGATCATTTTCACGCCACATGTGATATACTGCCGGACCTGCGCCGATAGCCGTTTCTACAGATCCGGTAGGATTTTCGATAACATTGTAAATAAACCAGTTTTTGGCACCTTCTCCTGTTACATAAGACGCATTGCCAAACTTGGCATTATAAATGTCATTTTCCGGATCATTGATATCATAATCTTCACTGCCGATCAATAATTTATAATCCCACAGCTTCTTACCATAAACATTGGCTGTATCATGGAAACTTATTTTATCAGCAGCAGCGGCTCCCACAGTGGCAAAACGCAAAGTATTATCAGCCGTAATGCCTGCAAACTCATCATCAGCGTGCGCCTGCAAATAATGATAACCAGCGCCGTCATCTGTTGATTTATTTATATAGATCATATCGCTGTTACTTTTGTCATTAGAATCAAGATTTAACCTAAAAGAACCACCATCGCCTTTTAAATCATTTATATACACATAATCGTGCTTGAAGTCCATAATATCATCGTACTGATCTGAAAGGCCATACTCCTGCCATTTTCCCTTTAAATAATCGTCAAACAGGTTCACATATCCGCCATTCAGCGTTAAATTCGTAATACCTTTACCATTTTGATAATGATAGACACCAACGCCATTATCACCAAAATATCCCCATTCAGCCCCATCGTTCAAAGTGATATTCACTTTTCCCAACACAGAAATTTCATCGCCATACCAAAACGAATCAGAACCAGAAAAAACTGCGTTGATGACACCAGATGTTTTGGCGTCAATATTACCTATAATCTGTGTCGTACCACCGGTATTGATATTTACTACGGCGCCGTTCCTTGCCGATACGACATCTGATTTTTTATTTACCGCCTGAAGAAACACATTTTTATTCGCACCGGTAATATTCAAAACAGCCTTATCAGTGACATATAACCCATTAAGCCCGTTAGTGAGTTCGCCATCCGCTTTGGTAATCAAATGAACATTGCCATTAAGATTCGTTGTGCCGCCCTTGATTATCAGGGTCGTAACTGCACCTAAAATCGACGTTCCCGTATTTACCACTTCCTGTTCCAGATTCAAATCCCCGTTGAACGTGGCATCACCTAAGATCCTATGCGTTTCAACAGAATGCACATTCAGACCATCAGCATCCAGCTTTTTTTCTGATGTGAAGTCACCATTCATAATTAGTGAAGAATCTGACTGAACCAAACACTTCGCTACCAAATTACCATCCTGGACAATGTGCAGATTGCCATTTACAACTACGTTTCCAGCTGAAAATATTTCTGATTTGCTGCTGTTAGCTGTATTTGAAAGTGTAATCGTAAGGGTATTATCAGCACTATTATTAATGTTATAAGTTCCTGCTCCTCCAAAAACAGTATCCGCTGCACCAGGAGCAACCGTAGTATCAGTTATTTCCCCCGGTGTATACAATCCTGCCGCTTCAGCCGAAGGTAAATATTCAGTGCTGCTAAGCAGCAGAAATGGAACTGTCAACGCCATCATTAACAGCGTCCTTTTCTTTTGTTTAGTAGTTGTTTTCATAAATTTCCATCCTTTTCTCATATTTTTATATATTATAAATATATGCATTTTAATTAAGCCTTTGCAGCAATTGCTCTCTTATACTTACTCTATTTCCTTTTCTATGTCGGCCAGCAATTGGCTTGTAGTAATCCCCAATTCTCCCGCTATCTTCATCAATGTAGGCAAAGATACACTTTTGGGATAATTTCCATTTTCTATCCTGGATAAATATTGCGGTGAAATACCTACCGCATGAGCGAATTTTTCCTGTGTCACGGACTGAATTTTTCTGTAATATACAATGCGTGCGCCAAGTTTCTTTAATTGTTGTACAACCATCTTTAACACCTCTTAGTTTTTTTTAACAGACTGTTCCACCTTTTACTGAGAATATTTAATCAGTAAAAGGTGGAACAGTCTTGTCATTTTATAAGGCTATATTTTTTTTAAGATAGTGTTTTATTTATTATTATTTTTATCTCTTATATATATAATTTTATTTTTAATTAAAATTATATTATTTTTAAAATCAACTGTTCTATAATTTTACAATGTTAATTTTTATTTAATTAGATTATCTCATTTTTATAACATTTGCGCACTCACCTCGCAGGTTGAAAACTTTACAATTGGTTTAAGTTATTAACCTTTTACTCTTGCGGCTACAATAATTTTCCATATTAATTACTTATTTGCTGAAGTTTTTCAAATTTCACGAAAAGCCAAAAAATAAAAACAGCAGTTATAATAAAAAATAACTGCTGTTTCTTTGTGCAGACTATGGATATAAAATAAAAGTGTTTGGACATAGAAAAAGAGCCTTCGGGAAAATTCCCGAAGGCTCTGAAACTTTTAATAGTGGCGGAGTGGGTGGGATTCGAACCCACGCACGAGTCACCCCGTCTAACGATTTAGCAAACCGTCCTCTTCAGCCACTTGAGTACCACTCCGTTTGACTTACTTGGATAGTATACACTATCCTGATATTTTTTTCAAGAGTACCAACGCAAATATTTATTACGAGGCCCCTACAACGCTGTTGTAAAAATATGGCGGAGAGGGTGGGATTCGAACCCACGGAGGCTTGCACCTCGCTGGTTTTCAAGACCAGAGCCTTAAACCACTCGACCACCTCTCCGTGCTATTTTGATATTATACGGCAAATATGCCTTCTCGTCAAGTTCCAACAAATACCTCTTGAATGCCGTAGACTGCACAGCACACCCGAAAACAAAAACCGCCGTCAAAACCGACGGCGGTTTGTTTTTTATTACAGCAGGGCTTATGCTTTGCCAGCCAAACGTTTATAGTTATTCAAACGTTCTTTAGCATCCTGTTCAGTTTTGGCGAACAGTGCTTCAGCTGTTTCAGGATACTGTTTGAGCAGGGAAGAATAACGAACTTCGCCCAAAAGGAACTCTCTGAAATCAGCAGTAGGCTCTTTAGAATCCAATACGAAAGGATTCTCACCCTTTTCTTTCAAAGCAGGATTATAACGGTAGGTTGCCCAATAACCGCAGTCTACAGCAAGTTTAGCTTCCAGCTGGCTGCAGCCCATACCCGCTTTCAATCCGTGGTTGATACACGGAGCATAAGCAATGATAAGGGACGGTCCGTCATAAGCTTCCGCTTCTGCAATCGCCTTCAAAGTTTGATTCTTATCGGCACCCATAGAAATCTGGGCCACATAAACATAACCATAGCTCATGGCCATCATGCCCAGATCTTTTTTCTTGGTCTTTTTGCCGCTGGCAGCAAATTTGGCAATAGCTGCAGCCGGTGTGGCTTTGGACGATTGACCACCGGTATTTGAATAAACTTCGGTATCAAAAACCATAACGTTAACGTTTTCACCCGAAGCCAGAACATGATCCAGACCGCCGTAACCGATGTCATAAGCCCAGCCGTCGCCGCCAAAGATCCAATGACTGCGTTTGACAAAGAATTGTTTTTCTTTATACAGAGCTGCGCATTTATCGCATTGGTCCTGATATTTTTCCAAAACGGCCGTCAATGCTTCTGCACGTTCACGAGTGCCTTCGCTGACGTCCATATTATCGAGCCAATCCTGCATTGCTGCTTTCAGATCAGCCGGAATCTCGGCAGCCAAAGCTGCTTTTACCATTTCAGCAACACGCTCGCGGGATTGTTTTACACCCAGGTACATACCCAAACCATATTCGGCATTATCCTCGAAAAGAGAATTTGCCCAGCTGGGACCATGGCCTTTGCTGTTAGTAGTATACGGCATGGAAGGCGCACTGGCACCCCAGATTGAGGAACAGCCCGTAGCGTTGGCGATCATCATGCGGTCACCAACAAGCTGTGTAACCAGTTTGGCATACGGAGTTTCGCCGCAGCCGGCACAGGCGCCGGAGAACTCAAGCAAGGGCTGTTCAAACTGAACGCCTTTGACAGTATTTTTGTTCATCGGATTAGGTTTGGCCGTAACCTGATGGGCAGTATAATCCCAATGAGCAGTTTTGGCCAATTGACTTTCCAGAGGTTTCATAACCAGAGCTTTTTCTTTAGCCGGGCAAACCTGCGCGCAGTTGCCGCAGCCGGTGCAATCCAGCGGTGAAATAGCCATATGGAATTTAAGTTCTTTAGCTCCGATGGCATCTTTGTATTCCAGTCCCTGCGGAGCGTTGGCAGCTTCTGCTTCTGTCATCAGAACAGGACGGATGACTGCATGCGGGCAAACGAAGGAACATTGGTTGCACTGGATACATTTATCCATTTGCCATTCCGGTACATTGATCGCGATACCGCGTTTTTCGTAAGCGGAAGTACCGCTGGGGAAAGTACCGTCGACATTTTTATTAAAGGTGCTGACAGGCAGGTTATCGCCTTCCAGACGATTGACTGGAGTCAGTATATTATCGATAAATTCGTTGCCGGTAACTGCGATATTGGCGTCACCAGCAGCATCAGCCCAGGCTGCAGGTACATCGATCTTCACAATAGCATCGACACCGCGGTCGATAGCCGCATAGTTCATGTCAAGAATAGCCTGGCCTTTCAGTCCGTAGGAATGATCGACAGCTTCTTTCAGATACTTGACGGCATCAGCTAAAGGAATAATATCCGCCAGTTTGAAGAAGGCTGACTGCATGATCATATTGATACGTCCGCCCAAACCGATTTCCTGAGCGATCTTCACCGCGTCGATAGTATAGAAATTAACAGCATTTTTAGCAATGTAGCGTTTGATATTGCCCGGCAGATGTGTTTCCAGCTCTTCCATAGACCAGTTGCAGTTCAAAAGGAAGGTACCGCCTTTTTTCAGGCCTGCGGTAACATCATATTTGTCTACATAAGACTGATTATGTACGGCTACAAAGTCTGCAAAAGTGATCAGATACGGAGCGCGGATCGGCTCATGCCCGAAGCGCAGATGCGAGACAGTGATACCACCGGATTTTTTAGAATCGTAGGAGAAGTAACCCTGCGCATACATATCCGTATGGTCGCCGATAATCTTGATTGCGCTTTTGTTGGCGCCGACAGTGCCGTCACTGCCCAGGCCCCAGAATTTACAGCTTTTGGTAGAGGCAGGAGTAGTATCCAGCGAGGTAGTTACCGCCAAAGAGGTATTGGTAACATCGTCAACGATGCCTACAGTGAAATTATTTTTCGGTTCTGCTGCAGTAAGATTTTCAAAAACCGCCAGCACTTCAGACGGAGTCAGCTCTTTACTGCCCAGGCCATAACGGCCGCCGATGATGAGCGGTGAAATCTCTGCTTCGTAGAAAGCGCCGCGCACATCCATGTATAACGGTTCGCCAAAGGAACCGGGTTCTTTGGTGCGGTCCATAACAGCAATACGTTTAACTGTTTTAGGAACAGCAGCCATAAAATGTTTGATCGAGAACGGACGATACAGATGCACAGCCAGAAGGCCGACCTTCCTGCCTTCAGCGTTGAGTTTTTCGACAACAGTCTGGATCGTTTCGCAGGCGCTGCCCATAGCGATGATGATTTCTTCCGCATCCGGAGCACCATAATAGTTGAACAGACCATATTTACGTCCAGTCAGCTTGTTGATCTCGTTCATATATTCTTCAACGATACCGGGCAAAGCTTCATAGTAAGAGTTTACAGCTTCACGGGTCTGGAAATAGATATCAGGATTTTGAGCAGTGCCGCGAACGACCGGATTATCGGGATTGAGCCCGCGATTACGGAAAGCAGTGACCGCATCATAATCGATCAGTTTAGCCAGATCGTCATAAGCCAGAGTTTCTATTTTCTGAATTTCATGGGAAGTACGGAAACCGTCAAAGAAGTTAATAAAAGGAACACGACCTTTGATAGCAGACAAATGAGCCACTGCCGACAGATCCATAACTTCCTGTACTCCGCTTTCAGCAAGCAGCGCAAAACCTGTCTGGCGTGTAGCCATAACGTCCTGGTGGTCGCCGAAAATAGACAGTGAGCTGGCAGCTAAAGCACGGGCAGAAACATGGAACACGCCCGGCAGCAGTTCGCCTGCCATTTTGTACATATTAGGAATCATCAGAAGGAGACCTTGCGAAGCAGTGTAGGTTGTTGTTAAAGCACCGGACTGCAAAGAACCGTGTACGGCACCGGCAGCACCAGCTTCAGATTGCATTTCCAATACTTTTACCGTTTGACCAAAAACATTTTTCTGACCTTGAGCAGCCCATTCGTCTACAACTTCGGCCATGGTAGAGGACGGGGTAATAGGGTAGATAGCTGCAACATCGGTGAACGCATAAGATATATACGCCGCTGCCGTATTACCGTCCATAGTTTTCATTTTTGTCATTTGATCCCCTTCTTTCTTTTAATTAGAGTACAAGATATGGGAACCGGCCTTATCGGTTCCAGTGATACGCAAAATAAATGTGCGGCAAGACATAGTTCACCCTTGCTCACACAATTAGTATACACTATTTAATCACTTTTGTAAATTTCCTTCGCATGTATACATGTGAATATTATGCAAGTATTTTGTAAATTTTTAAAACTACTCAATTTATTGACAAATGCTATAATAATGCTACGGAGGTGTTGAATTTGCAGACGATTGTTAACTACATTGCAAATGCTCTTCAAGCCCGTATTCCCAGGATTAAAATAGATACAGCCAATGACGCTGCCACAGCTCACTTGACTATACCAAACAAACACGGCGGAAAACCTATCAACATCTTAGCCAAAGCTCACGCAGGCATCGTGGTCGTTTTTAATAAAACTCCACGACTTTTTGACCAGGATGCCAAAGGCATTGACAAGCTTGCCTTTGATATCAGCGAATATCTGAAAGGACGCAGTGTTTATCTTGATCTGCTGAAAAGTGACGGCAGTGACAGCGGCAAAGACTGTATCGCTAATTCTATCGAAGTACAGGCGGAAAACTTTACTATTCTGACAAATCTTATTACCCGCAAGGGGCTTTTAGACAGCACAGAATTAGAAAAAGCTTTACAAGAGGGCGACATTGTACGGGTCAATTATTGGGACCCGCGCAAAAATTACGGCTATAGGCTTGACGGCGATCATCTCGCCAAAATAGCCTTATGACCAAATAAAAGAAGAGCTGCTTTGGCAGCTCTTCTTTTATTTTTAACATCTGCTGATTTTCAGGCAACAAAGGAAGACAAGACAGAAGCCTTGGTGATAATACCACGGAATACTTTTTCTTCATCAACCACGGCCAGCGGAAAGGCAGCATTAGCTGCCAAAGGCACTATATCAGCAACGGGAGCGTCCAGATCGTTGACCTGGAGCACATCGCGTATGATCGCTTCGCTGAAAGTCTTTTTCCCGTCACGGACAGCCAAAGCTCCCTCCAGGGTAACGATACCGATGAAGTTCATATGGTCTCCGACCACATAAGCGCTGGACACGCCGTTGGCGCGCATACTGGTAAGCGCCGTATTGGCACCATCGCTGTCTTTAACGATACAGCTGGGCGTAGACATAATATTACGCACGCAAAAGACCTTACTGGTATTGACATTATGGATAAATTTCTTAACATAATCATCTGCAGGGTTTGCAAGCATCTGCTCCGGCGTATCGATCTGCACCATTCTGCCGTCGCGCAGGATACCTACTCTGTTACCAAGCTTAAAGGCTTCGTTGATATCATGGGTAATGAAAACAATAGTTTTACCCATGCGTTCCTGGATCCGCAGCAGCTCAAACTGCAGATCGTTTTTGACCAGAGGATCAAGCGCCGAAAAAGCTTCATCCATCAGAAGTATATCAGGATCATTAGCAAGCGCCCTGGCTATACCTACACGCTGTTTCATCCCGCCTGACAAGCTGCTGAGTTTTTCGTGCTCATAACCCGTCAGTCCGACCATATTGATCATTTCCATAGCCTTATTTTCACGTTCTTCTTTGCCGACACCGCGTACTTCCAAGCCATAGGCCACGTTACCCAGTACATCGCGATGGCTCAAAAGCCCGCCGTTTTGAAAGACCATGGAAACCTTCGTACGCCTCAGCTCCTGCAGCTGTTTTTCATTATATTTGGTAATGTCCTCGCCATCGATCAGAATTTCGCCCTTTGTCGGCTTATGCAGCATATTAAGGCAGCGTACGATAGTTGATTTACCACTGCCTGATAAACCGATCAGTACAAAAAGCTCACCTCTTTTGACGCTGAAGGAAACATCGCTGATCGCAGCCATGATACCTGTCGTTTCCATAACGTCCATCCGGCTGGCTCCAAGCTCCAACAGCTTGAAGGCAGCTTTTCTTTCATCCAGGAAGTCATAGGGACCAAACAATTTATATAAGTTTTTCACTTCTAAAACAGTATCTTTTTCCTGCATCATTTACCCTCCTTCTGCACCAGGCTCTGTGTCAGACGATCAATAATGATCGCAATAATAACAATGGCGAAACCGGCGATAATGCCGCGTCCGGATTCCATACGGTTAATAGCGATCAAAACTTCCATACCAAGTCCGTTCGCACCGATCATGGCACAGGTAACTACCATCGCCACCGCCATCATCATCGTCTGGTTGATACCGGTCATGATCGTCGGCAGCGCCTGAGGTATCTGCACCTTAAACAAAGTCTGCCAGCTGGAGGAACCAAACGAGCGGGAGGCCTCAACAACCTCCTGATCGACCTGGCGGATACCGTGACTGGTCAGCCTGATAACAGGTACCACAGCATAAACTACTGTTGCCAGAACCGCCGGCACCTTTCCTGGTCCCAGCAGCATAACTGCCGGTATCATATAAACAAAGGTCGGCATCGTCTGCATCGCGTCCAGTATCGGCCGCACTATCGTATCAGCGCCGCGTACCGCCGCCAGAGCGATCCCGATCGGCAAACCTATCAGCAATGAAAAAATTACTGCCGTGATCACGATAGCTAAAGTTTCATTCATCATATGCCAATACCCGCAGGCACCGATCATAAACAGCAGGCCGCCGTAAATGACACCGTTTCTGTAGCTGTTCATCAGTTTTTTGTGGCAAAAACTACCAGCAGAATCATAAGCCACCAGGGAATCATATCCAGTGCGCCGTTGATGCCGTTAATAAAAATACTGAGCATCTTTTTGGCGGCAACAAAAACCTCGCCGTAATTAATATTGATATAACGTACAAATTCATCTATCGGTTCTGCTATATTCAGATTGATATTAGGAAAATTCAACAACCAACTTGTCATATGCCCGCCCCCTTACTGTTCTTTTAACGCAGCCCGCATGGTCTGGGCCTTATCGGGCGGCAGCCATTGCGTAAGCAGATTATCATGTTTTTGTAAAAACCAACGGGCCGCCTGGTCATAAGTCGCCTTATTATCGGCAATATAAGCGAGAGCTTCCGCTGTTAAAGCACTGGAAGTATGATACTTTTTCAGGAACTCTGTAAACTCAGGCTGCCGTTTTGGAAAACGGCTGTTAGCCGATACCATGACAACTACTGATGGCGCAGCTGTTTCACCTGCTTCAAACCCGGCCTGATTATACGGCGCGTCTTCTAAAAGCACCAGATCCAGCTTGCCGCTGATCCAGGTCGGTTCCCAATTATAGCCAACGATCGGCAAACCTTTTTCGTAAGCCGTTACAAAAGCTGTGCTTAAGGTCGCCTCGCTGCCGGGACGGAAATACACATAATTTTTATCCAGCCCGTAGTGCTTATACTTTTTAAACATTACTTCATCGACTGCCCAACCGGGGATAGCTCCGTAAATACGCCCTTTGGAAGGATTTTCTTCATCCACAAAAAGTTTACTGTAGCGGGCCAGATCAGAAACCTTGTGCAGATCAGGCGCCATCGGCGCAATGCCACGCTGGGGATCACCTTCGATCACATAACGCGGTACATACAGGCCCTGTTTATTATCATCGAAGTTGATTCCCAGATCGACTATCCCACCAGCGGCTTTATCAGCCTGATAGGTAGCAACGTTATCCGTCCAGAGCTCCATATTTACGTCCACATCACCGCGCACCAGTGCCGCTTCCATAATCGGCGTCGAGCCGTTCATCGTTTCTACTTTTAAACCATAAGCCTTTTCTGCAATCAAACCGGCTACCGCGTTATGAAACTTCACACTGTCCCAGCCGGCATCAGAAAAAACTACCGTTTTTTCATTATTGCTGCCGCAGCCTGCCAGCAGGCCTACAAACAAAACCATACCCAACAGCTGCAGTATTTTTTTCTTCATCAAAACTCCCCCCTTTTCAATCCGACAACTTTATGTTATTATTGAGTTGCTTCTATCTGTTTTTTAGTTTAACTTACTTATAAAAGCTTGTCAATTTACTTTAATTACTTTTTTACACTGCGAAGATCTGCAGCTGTCAGTTAACAGTTTGTTTCGGAAAATCTCCGCAGCCGCCTGTCAGGCCACTTGTGGAGTCTGCTGCTGCGCCTTGCCAGCAGACAAATATAAATTTTAAGCCTGTTGATTTTTACTAAATTTTTACTGCAAAGGACTATACCATGGCTAACAAACACAAAATAGCAGAACCAATCTATCAGAAAATCGCTATCGATATCGCTTCCAAGATAGCTGCCGGCAAATATAAGGCCGGCGAAAAAATTTACGGACGCTCCATGCTTGCAGCTCATTATGCCGTTTCTCCTGAAACGATCCGCCGCGCCATGTTCATGCTGCAGGATGTCGGCATCGTCGCCATTGAATCAGGCAGCGGCAGCACAGTGCTTTCGGCCGAACGGGCCTCACAGCTGGTAAGCCGTTTCCGCAATATTTCTACCATTACCGAACTGAAAAAAAATATCGAAACCTTATCGGAACAACAGAAAAAACAACAGGACGATATTTTAGATAATGTCCATCAGCTGCTTGAATATATTGAAAAATTCCGTTTGGCATCACCTATCTTGCCTTATGAAGTAAAAATAACTCAAGACTGCCGTTTCCTGGGACAGATGATCTCGGAAATAAACTTCTGGCAAAGTACCGGTGTTACCGTCGTCGCTATCCGCAAAGGCGAAGAGCTGATCGTTTCGCCGGGCCCCTACGCGCTTTTCGAAGCGGGGGACGTCTTTATCATGGTCGGGCCTGAAGACAGTCACAGCAAAGTACAGGATTATTTATACAAAGACTGATAAAAAGAGGACTTACATATGTAAGTCCTCTTTTTACGGTTATTATTGTTTTTTCCTGTGCGCTTCCAAATATTGTCCCACGATCTTGACAGCGCAGTAATCGCCGCACATGGAACAAGCTTCATCCTCCGCCTTATTCTTCTTGTCGCGGTAAGCCTGCGCCTTCACCGGGTCGAGTGCCAGACGAATCTGTTCCGGCCAGTCAAGATTTTTACGTGCGACAGCCATTTCCCTGTCCCAGGCTATAGCCTGGGGCAATCCCTTAGCAATATCGGCAGCATGAGCCGCGATCCTCGTTGCGATCACGCCCTCACGTACATCGTCAATGTCAGGCAGCCCCAAATGTTCGGCCGGCGTTACATAACATAAAAAGTCAGCACCGCTGACCGCGGCAAGAGTACCGCCAATGGCAGAAGTAATATGATCGTAACCAGGCGCTATATCAGTTACCAATGGCCCCAAAACATAAAAAGGCGCACCATGACATAAACGCTTCTGCAGCTGCATATTAGCTGCAATCTGATTATACGGAACATGTCCCGGTCCTTCAACCATTACCTGTACACCGCGCTGCCAGGCCCGCTGGGTCAATTCCCCCAAATTCAAAAGCTCCTGAATCTGCGCCCTGTCTGTAGCATCTGCCAGGCAGCCGGGCCGCAGTCCGTCACCTAAACTGATCGTTACATCATACTCCGCGCAGATGTCCAATATTTCATCATAATATTCATATAAAGGATTTTCACGATCATTATGCAGCATCCAGCCGGTAATAAAACTGCCGCCGCGGCTGACAACGTCCATAACGCGCCCTTCGCTGACAAGAGCGTGCAGAACCTGACGGTTGATACCGCAGTGGATCGTCATAAAATCAGCACCGTCGGCAGCCTGCTGACGAATAACTTCAAACAGGTCCTCTTTCGTCATTTCAACAACGGCACCGCGTTTTTTAATAGTTTCTACTGTTGCCTGATAAATCGGTACCGTACCAACCATTACAGTGGATGCAGCAATGATAGCCTTACGTGAAGCGTCGATATTATCGCCTGTAGAAAGATCCATCACAGAATCGGCACCGGCATCAATAGCAGCGCGCAGCTTAGCCAGCTCAGGTTCAGGATCAGGATAAGCGCTGGAAGTACCGATATTGGCATTGACCTTGACTGCCAAGCCCTGACCTACACCGCACGGCACAAGATTTTTGTGGTTGATATTGCAGCAAACAGCTATTGTTCCTGCCGCTACACCAGCCCTGATGACCTCAGGCGCCAACTGTTCCTGTGCCGCTACCTGAAGCATCGCTTCTGTGATTATGCCCTGACGGGCCAACTGCATCTGTGTTGCCATTATTAAACTCCCCCTTAAAAATAAAAAGCCAATCTCCCACAGGAAATTGGCTTTGGCTCGCGCTTACGCCACTTCCCTACGCCGGTATTACCCGGAAATCAGGTTCTAAGGGTCGGCCTTGCGGCCTCTCAGCATAATGCGCCCCCAGTGGATCGACTTATGATATTAAATTAACTTTAGCATCTTTTGCCGGTAATAGCAAGCAAAACTAAATTTTATCACCTGGCTCATAAACATGATAGCCGCCCTTGCCTCTTTCTTTTTACAACATACGCGGCCACATCAGCCAAATGCACCAGCTTGTCAAAATCCCGGCCATGCTCAGGGAAATAGCAAATGCCAATGCTGGCAGAAACAGTAACGCCATCATAGGCAGTATGCAGGATACGGCATAAATCCCCCGCCCTTTTGACTGTCGCCTCCGGCGAAAGCCCCGGTGCATAAATATAAAATTCGTCACCGCCAAAACGACCGATAATATCGTCGGAACGGAAAAACTGCTGCAGCTTTGCTGCCATTTCCTGTAAAACTTTATCGCCTGTCTGATGCCCTAAGGTATCGTTGACTGTTTTAAAATTATCCAGGTCAGTGAAGATAAAGCTGCCCGAACCGCTTTCTTTCAACAGTGGTTCCACCACAGTTTTAAAGCCGGCTTTATTATAAACTCCTGTCAGCTGATCGATACGGCTCATATCCTGCAGCTTTTCTTTTTCAAGCATTTCTGCATCAATATTATCCAGCTTGCCTACCAGGCGGATCACTGTTTCTTTTTTGATGATGCAGTTAGCCCGGATCCTGAACCAGTGCTGCTCGCCATTGGCATAACTGAGCAACAGTTCTTCACTGCCGGAATGCTTCTCTGCAATAATTTTATGGATAAACGCACTGATAACGGCAATATTTTTATCGGGCTCCGATTTTAACGGAGGCGCAGACTCAGAAGCAAGCTTACCAAAAGGTTCAAAGCCAAAAATCCTGCGATACAGAGGCGACCAGGCAATATGCTCCGGCAGCACGTCCACATCAAAAATTATTTCGTTGGAAGCCTGCACTAAAAGATCATAACGCTCCTTCTCAAGTTCCAGTTCCTGGATGATACGCTTTTGTTCACTGATATCAACAATAACGCAGTACATTACCAGCATGCCGTCTTTATCTATCCCCACGCTGCCACGGATCAAAACAGGTATATAATGCCCGTTTTTATGCAGCAGGCGCATCTCCAAATCGATCTTATCATTAAGATGCCAGACACCATCCAGTAATGCCTGAAATTTAGGCGCATCCTCTTCATATATCAAATGCGCCCTCAAAAACGAAGGTACGTTTTCCAATTCTTCCCTTGTATAACCAATCAATTTTAGAAATCCATCGTTAGCATAACGGATGCAGAAGCCGGCATCATTGACCAGTGTCAAAACGCCTCCGTTGATATTATCGGCAATCTGACGCAGTATTTCTTCCCTGTCTGCAATCTCACGGTGGGCCTCTTTATTTTCCAGCCATTTTTTTACGGCAAAAACACTCAGCAGCCATACAAAAAAGGCAATACCTGCATTCAAAAAAATTATATTATTACCAACCCAGCCGCCTGCTTTGTCTACCTCTATGATGCAGCTGGCATTCGGCAGTTCGATATCATATTTCATTCCGCCTGTCATTGCCATTGCCGCATGGTCAGAAGCAGCAATCGTCAATTTGGCTCCGTTTTCTATCTTGTATAAATGATAACGATATTTCTGCCCCTGCAGTGCGGCAAAATTGATGTTCTGCAAAGCATATTTCGGACTTGCCGGATTCATATCCAAAGTCACAGCAACTAAGCCCCAGGGTGAACCGTCAGAATTTTTTACAGCGACCCTGCCCGTCAGTACCAGCTCATTATCCTGAATCCTTCTGAACGGTCCTTCGATCACCAACTCGCCCTGCTTGCGATACACTTTCCTGATAGCGTCATCCCGTTTCGGCTGGATCATCAGATTTTTTCCCAGGGCACTTTTATTGATTTCATAAGGAAAGCAATAGGAAATCACAGTTTTTTCAGGAATACCGTCCTGCAGCGGACCTTCTGCCATAGCCAAAGATACATTTGTGATCAAAGCCATATCGTCAAAGGCTGTACAGACATTGTTCATTCTCTGGATACCAAGCTCTGACATATTACGAAAACCTTTTTCGTGTACGGCTATTTTTGTACCTTTGGCATCCAGCATACCCTGCTGGATCAGCTCACGTAGGACAAAAGCGTCATCATAAAGATCCATCAGTTCATAGCGCGTCTGAGAGCCATAGCTTTCCGCCAGAAAAGCTGCTCTTTCACGGGTATACTTATAGGTATCGTTAATGCTGATATATGCAGCCAGAGCGCACAGCAACGCAGCTGCTGAAGTGAACAGCAATAAATATTTTATATTATAACCACGTTTTTTATCCATGCCCGGCCTCCTTAATACCGATAATCCATTTTTATTTTATTATAGCTTATTTTCAATTATTAAACATCAAGTATTTTTATTAAATAAATATTAATACGCTTTCAGTATTGCTATTCTGCATAGTAAAAAGCCTGCCGACATAATATGCCGGCAGGCTTTAAATTTTACGATCAGCCAAAAACCACTACTGCATCTTTGCATTTGATCCGCAACAAAGCTGTTTCAAATACACGGAATTCGTGATTCAGCTTAGCAGAACCCATATAACCGGTAATAAGGTCCTGACCAATAACAAGATCCATATTCTGCGGTTCAGCGCAGACCAATACGGCTTTATTAAGGCCTAAAGCCGGAGTCATATATAATCCGCCGCCAACCAGGGTTTTGATGCGTTCGCTTTCCAGTAATCCGGTGCTGACCTGTAAACGCTGTAACTGTGCATATAGGTCAGGGCTGACTGCCAAAGCATAACGGCCTCTCAAATTCTTGTCCGCAAAATGCTGCAGACCTTTAACAACATCGCTGAAAGCATTTTCATCTTTGCTCCAGTCGGATTTTTTTACTTTAAAAGCACCTTCTGCCGTAGCCAGGCCTTCATAACCGGCTTTCGGATTCCCTGCAAAAATCATCAGGTCTTCTTTCTGAGCGCAGGCATTTGCGGCAGCGCTGACCGCACCCAAATCGATCGGCATACCGATCTGTCTGGCCTGTTCCATATCTCTCCAGGATAATACAAAATCACGATAGATCATTGGCAGCTCTTTAAAACTGCGGCCTGTAACTTTTACAGCTTCCTCTTCCTCACCGAAGAAATCTACACTGCCTTTTTCAGCAGGAGTCAGCACATCTACATTCACACTTTGTGCACCGGCACCCAAAGGACCGTAAATCTGTAAAAATTTACGTCCAACCAAAACATTTCTTGCCGCTTGGATTACGGCACTATCAATAGACTGCCATTGCTCGGCAGACAGATTAACATCATCACGCATTAAAAATTCCATGACCATACCTCCTATTTATCCAGCAGGCTGCCTACGGTAGTCGCTTTATTGGTAACTTCCGTTTTGTCATCGGCAATCCCGGCAGCTTTCATACCAAGGCCTTCAAGCATTTCCTTAACTTCGCCTTCACCGGAAATGAAATGTTCTGCTTCAGCAGGATCAAGATAACGCAGCAAAGTCATCAACTCACCGACATGGGCTTTTTCTTCGTCACGAATATCGGAAATAACCATTTTTGCCACTTCGTCATCAGTAGCCTGTACATGGGCATCATACAAGTAAATAGCTTCCAGCTCACCTGCAATATCCAGACGTACGGCTTGGATCAATTCTTCTTTGGTTAACTTTCTGTTGACATTACCTTGAAACGGGTTTGCAAAATTTGGCATTACTGCCACCACCTTTCAAAATTTTGATTTATTTGCAGTGTGTAATCGCAACAAATAAAAATTATCTTTTACTATATTATAGCACTGAGAATTTAAAAAAGCAATTAACTTTTCGGCCCTAACCGCTGTTTTAAATTCTCCTTACAGTTTTATTATAACACCGCCACGTTTTTCTACAAGTCCACAACCTGTTTTATGACAGCTATTTTACACTTTTAACTTATTTTTTTGTTAAGATAATCACTTAAAAAAACTAAAAAACGGTCTCATTTTCAAATGAGACCGTTTTTACTCAGGAAAAACATTTTAAAAGCAGTGTCCAAACTGCAGGAACAATAAGTGCCGGCAGCATATTCAAGGTCTTAAACTTTTTTAATTCTAAAATCGCAAACCCGGAGCTCATAATAAAAACTCCGCCGATAATCGAAATTTCTGTCATCAGCTCAGCTGTCAAAAATGGCGCCAGCCAACCGGCCAGCAGATAGATCGACCCCTGCCAGCAAAACAGTACGACTCCTGCCAAGGCTATGCCGATGCCATATGCGGAAGCCAAAACCATCGAAGCTACAAAATCAAGCGTAGCATTAGTAAAAAGATAAGTGTTATTACCATACAGCGCGCTTTCTATCGGCCCCAGAATAGACAGGGTCCCGATACAGAAAAGCAGTATTGCCATAGACAGCCCCTGACCAAGGTCGGACCCGCCTTTGAACCGCCCTGCCAGACGCTGAAAGCGGCCGTCGATATCAAGCAAAGTACCGATAATGCTGCCCAGCGCCAGACTAAGAATGAACAAGACGGGAAACCTGCTCTGCGGCATATTGCTGACTACTGCATTAGCTCCCAGAGCAACAGTAGCCAATCCCAACGCATCAAAGAGTGCTTTTTTGTAATTTTCTTTGATCCCCTGTCTGAACACACTGCCCAGCACGCTGCCGGCAATGATCGTGCTTGTATTGACGATAGTCCCCAGCATTAATCCATTCCCCCATTTATTACGCTTCGTATCTTTATATTATATGCGTTCCAGCGTCTATAAACAACTATAGAAGTTCTCCATAGCGCTTGATATAAAGTTTTTTCATCATCGTAGCCAAAAGCATATATGCCAAAGTAATAGCGGCCAGCCAGCTAAAATATTCACCAGGCAGCGAAGCCAGCCCGATAGCATGTCCCACCGCTGTAAACGGTATCACTGTCAGCACTGCGATACCAATAAATGTAAGTAATGTCACAGGCGCTGAAGCGCGGCTCTGCAGGAAGGGAATCTTTGGCGTTCTGATCATATGGATAACCAGCGTCTGCGTCCACATTGACTCAACAAACCAACCAGCCTGAAAAACAGCGATATATAATGCCTGCTGGGCAGGATCACTCAGTTCGTGAAACAAATGGCCGCCGACAACGGCCGGACAAATGATGAAATACATCAGTGCATAGGTCAAAATATCGAAAACAGAACTTGTAGGACCGATCCAAAGCATAAATTTGCTGACACTGGAAGCATCCCATTTTCTGGGCTTGGTCAAAAACTCTTTGTCCACATTATCCCAGGGAATCGCCGTACAGGAGATATCGTAAATCAGATTCAGCAAAATCAGATGTATCGACGCCATCGGCAGGAAGGGCAGAAAAGCACTCGCGATCAAAACCGAAAAAATATTACCAAAATTAGACGAAGCCGTCATCTTGATATATTTAATCATATTAGCATAGGTTTTACGGCCTTCAAGAATACCCTTTTCCAAAACCAGCAAATCTTTTTCCAGTAAAATTACATCCGCCGATTCCTTGGCAATATCCACGGCCGTATCGACAGAAATACCAACATCAGAGGCTTTCATGGCCGCCGCATCGTTGATGCCATCGCCGAGATAACCTACAGAATGTCCATTTTCACGCAGCAGGCGTACTACTCTGGCTTTCTGCGCCGGCGCCAATTTGGCAAAAACAGTGGTATACTCTGCCGCTGCCGCCAATTCTTCGTTGCTCATAGCTTCCACCTCAGAACCCAACAGCATTTTTTCTGCTGCAAGTCCTACATGACGGCAAACACATTTTGTAACCTTTTCATTGTCCCCTGTCAGTATTTTCACGGCAACACCATGCTCCTGCAAAGCTCTGATCGCAGCTGCAGTCGTTTCTTTGGGCGGATCCAGAAAAGCCAGATAACCGATCAAAACCATTTCGTTCTCGTCTGCTATCGAAAAAGCTCCTATCGGCGAAGGATTGGTTTTCTGCGCTACGGCAATGACTCTCAAGCCATCGGCATTAAGCGCATCCACTTTTTCCATAACCAGCTTTTTCATAGAAGCCGTCAGCGGCACTACACGCCCTGCATATTCGACAAAAGCCGAAATATTCAGCATTTCCTCTACGGCGCCCTTGGTGATCATTTGCGTTTTCCCATTCCGGTCTTCTACTACCACACTCATCCGGCGCCGTTCAAAATCAAAGGGCAGCTCATCTACCTTCTGGTAAAAATGTTCCAGATCGCCCAGCTGATCTTTATTTTCTTCCTCTTCCAGTTTCGTCCTGCTGATAATGGCAATATCCATCAAATTTTTCAGACCCGTCTGATAATAACTGTTTAAAAAGGCATGCCGCAATACCCGCGGCGCTTCTTTGCCTTCAATATCCAGATGATATTCCAGTACAACCTTATCCTGCGTCAGCGTACCGGTCTTATCAGTGCAGAGAATATCAATAGATCCAAGGTTCTGGATCGAATTTAAATTTTTGATAATAACTTTTTCTCTGGACATTGCGACCGCACCCTTAGCCAGACAGGTCGTCACAATCATCGGCAGCATTTCAGGCGTCAGCCCTACGGCCACGGAAATTGCAAACAAGGCCGCATTCATCCAGTCACCTTTGGTAAAACCGTTGATAAACAAAACTACCGGCACCATGACCAGCATAAAACGTATCAAAACCCAGGAAACAGAATTGACACCTTTTTCGAAGCTGGTTTTCGGAGGCTTGCTGTTCAGCGCCTTGGCCATTTCGCCCAAAAGCGTATCATTGCCCACTGCTACGGCAACTCCTACCGCTGTACCGCTGATGACATTACTGCCCATAAAGGCCAGATTAGGTTCTTCTGTTATAGAAGCTGCCTGAACATCCAGGCAAAGATATTTCTCTACCGGTTCACTTTCACCGGTCAATGCCGACTGACTGACAAACAGATCCCTGGCAAAAATAATACGGATATCAGCAGGTACCATATCGCCCGCCGATAAATGAACAAGATCACCGACGACGACTTCGTCCAGTGGTATCTCCTGCTGACCCGTTTCCATTCTTTCCACACAGGTCGTAGTTTCGATCATAGCCGATAATTTAGCCGCCGCATTACCACTTCTCGTTTCCTGCACAAAACGCAGGATACCGGAAATCATAACCATCGTCGTAATAATAATCACAGTCACGGCGTCTTCTTCACCCGGATCAGCCAGCCAGATATCTGTAAAAGCCGATACTGCCGCCAAAACAAACAAAATCGCTGTAAAAGGATTAATAAAAGCTTTGCAGATACGCGTGAACAGAGATTCTTTTTGTCCATGCGTCACAACATTATCGCCATACCGTTCACAAGCCTGCTCTACCATACCGGACGGCAATCCTTTGCCAGTCGTTCCCAAATACTTCAGAACTGTGTTCACGTCATGAGCTGCAGCAAAACGCAGTCTTTCATTGACCTTCTCACGATGCAGGATTTCCTGCGGGTTATTTTTTAAAAACAGTAATTTCTTTTTCATTGTTTTCTACCTCCTTACGGTTTTACTGCATACTTTCAGGAAAGTAGGACACACAACGAAAAGACAAAGTATTTATATGTAATTGTCGCGGAAGAACAGACGCCCTGACGGCAGACCGCTTCCTGGTTCTTCGCCTTTTGGTTTTATGCCCCTACTGCCTCCTGCGTCCATTCTTCTCACCTCACCTTTTTTATAAAATATCTATAATCAAAATTCTGCGGCTGGCCGCGGCAAATAAAAAACCGCGTCAATGCTTAAACAAAGACGCGGCAATAAAACAAATTTACCTTACAGTTCAATCAGAACCGGCCCTGTTCAAGCTTTAACTCCACAGGGCGGTGAAATTGCATTAGATTATGCCTTGTTGTCGACATAGCCTGTTCAAACCTGCTCATGGTGTCTCCACCACTCCGCGGCAGCAATCCATATCCCTGTGGTAGCCTCACCTACCAGAATATCCAGCTCCTAAATTATATATTAGGCTATTTAAATTTGTCAATACTTTATTCATTTACAAATCATATTTTCTTTATTCTGCAATAAACCGCGCAGTAAAAACAGAAACTGACGGGTATCGAACGGTTTGGCAACATGTGCATCCATGCCCTGTTCCAGTGACTGTTCCACATCATTTTCCAGCACGTCTGCCGTCATCGCTATTATAACAACCGAGATAGCATCCGGACGCGGCAATGCTCTGATAGCAGCAGCAGCCTGATAACCGTTCATCCTTGGCATTCTGATGTCCATCAAAACTGCGTCATAAGTAAACGGCTCTGCCTCGCAAAATAAATCGACCGCCTCTTCACCATCGCTCGCTGTAGCAAATTCGGCCCCGACATTACGCAACAGCTCACAAACAATTTCCATATTTATTTCATTATCTTCTACTACCAGCAGTCTGTAACCATGCAGATCGATCTCATCAGTTACAAGCGTTTGCTGCAAAACAGAGGCCTTGGCAAGACGCAGATCAAACCAGAAGCGACTGCCGACCCCAAATGTACTGACAAGCTTGATCTCACTGCCCATCATATGAGCCAGCTTCTGCGAAATGGCCAGACCCAGTCCCGTTCCTCCATAAAAAGCATCTGTACTGCGTCCGCCCTGATTAAATGCCTCAAAAATACATTGTCTATTGCTTTCTTTTATACCGATTCCCTCATCTTCTAAGACAAACCGGACCAGCATGCTCTCATCATCCTGTTCAAGCATATCGCATTTTAAAACAACTTTTTTATCTTTAGCTGTAAACTTTACTGCATTGGCTCCTAAATTTACCATGATCTGCTGCAGTCTTCTGCTGTCAGCGTACACAGAACAATCTGCAACATTTACCTTCCGCTGTAAAAGAACACCCTTTTTTTCTGCCAGCGACTGCAGAATATCCAGGGTCGAAAAGATGATACTGTGCAGTGAAACTATCTGCGGCGTCAGCTGCAATTTGTCATTTTCTATTTTGGACATATCCAAAACATCATCTACTAATGCAGCCAGATGCCTGGACGCAGTATCGATCTTCTCCAAACAATCTAATACGGGCTGGCTGTCAGCTGCGCGCAGCTTTGCAATATCGCTCATTCCGACAATCGCATTAATCGGCGTGCGTATCTCATGCGACATCCGCGACAGAAATTCGCTTTTAGCATTATGTGCGTATTCAGCAGCGCTTCTAGCCCGTTCCGCTGCAGCCAGTGCTTCAGCCAAACTATTATTAAACCTGGCCTGCTGGCGGTTCTTCAAAAATAGGAAAATACCCGTAAAGCTCAAAGCCAATACCGCAAAAAATACTGTTCCGGCAACAAGAAAATTATTTTTAATAAATTCCCGCCAGTCCAATGCTCTGTGTTTAACGATGCTGTTACCTAAAATTATTTTATCCAGAGCACCTGCATCCAGCTTTTGGATTGATTTATTAAAAATACTCAATACCTCCGGCGGACATTTTTTAGAAATGCCGAAACCTACAGGTATTTCCATACTTACCGTCATTACAGGCATCAGGCTGGCATATTTGCTCAGATACCTGTTAGTTGTCATCACAATAGAATTGCCCAGCATAATATCGGCCTCGCCGTTGACCACCATTTCCAGACAGCTTTCTAAAGTGTCGCCATCAACAATCTGCCACTGCGGGTATTTCTGCCTGATGTAATCTGCAGTGCCTATAAATGAAGTTTTCATAGCTACTTTTAAACGGCTGTTAAAATCAAAGCTTTCTCCGCGCCTACCCAAAATCAGATAATTTTCTTTTAGAAAGCTGTCTGTGTGCAGAAAATCGTATTGGGCCTCCAATTCTTTCGTCCAGACGATTCCGGAAATAACATCAGCTCTGCCGTCAGCCAGCAATTCCCACGACGAGGCCATATCAGGAGTGTAGGTCATTTCCATCGTTAAACCGCTGTTCTGAGCCAATAATTTCAGCACATCCTGATAAGTGCCTTTATAAACGCCGTTTTTACCGTCCAGCCATTCCATCGGATAATTATCGGCATCACCGACAACACGCAGCGGTGCGGCTGTCTGGATATAAGCAAGTTCCCCCTGGTAAACCCCTTGGCCAACTTGTCGGCACGTCCGTAAAAATTCTCGTACAACGCGGCAGTAAAATAAGGATTTTCCAGCGTTATCGCCCGCATCGCCTGATCCAGCTGTTCCATTAATGCCGTATTGTTTTTTCCCGTAATGATATACGCAGGCAGATAATCAAATTTAGCAACCAGCTTTTTATCTTCGTCAAGCACACAATTCCCACTCATAATAGCATCGATCTTACCGGCAGCCAATGCTTCATTGACTTCGGCACCACTGCTGTAATAAAATTTCTGAACGCTGATGCCTTTACTCCCCACAAACTTGTCAAAACATAAATTAAGATAGTTGCCTTTGATCATGCCTAATCGTTTACCCTGCAACGACTGATAATCCTGATATAAAATATCGCTGTTGGTACCGGACGTATAAATAGCAGCAAAATCTAAAATACAGTTCTGCCTGCTGAAAAGGAAATCCGCCGCCCGCTGCTCGCTGTACTGGGCTGGAAAAGTAAAATCGGCTTCACCGTTTTTCACCCACTCCAGACACTGTTCCCACGAACCGCTTTTATATTCATAAGTCCAGCCGGTATGTTCGGCAATTGCATCAAATAGAGCTACGCCATAACCTGCCAGCCGTCCGTCTTTGATACCGACAAAATTATCAATATCCGAATAGGCTATGCGTACTGTATTAGAAGCACCTGCACTGTTGACTACCAGCAGAACAAACAGCATCAACACAGCAGTCAATATTCTTTTCAGCATCCTAAATACCTCCCCAGCCAAAACATCGAACAATATTATTCAAGTAAACATTTGCGTATAATAATAATTATATCACTTTTATTTGTTTATATAAATATTTATTATCTTTCAGACATTTATTATGATCGAAGATAAAAAATAAAGGTCAACCAACTCCTGGCTGACCTCTGCTGCAAATCTTATTTATTGTCTTAAATTTTCTTCCTCAAATTTTAAACATCTTTCCTCATAACCATCTATTTTCATATCTAACCGTTCCAGTACAGCCTGCATAGCTACTATCTTGTCGGCAAGCTGCTGTCTTTGCTCTACCAAAAGAGCTTTACGGGCAGCAATCGTCTCCTTGCCCAAGCGGAACATCGCCACATATTCAATCAGCATTTCTACCGGAATACCAACACCGCGCATGCACTTAATAAATTCTACCCAATTACAATCTTTTTCATCATAATCACGAATACCGCTGCTGCTGCGCTTGACCGGCGGTATCAGGCCAATTCGTTCATAATAACGCAGCGTATCAGCTGTCAAGCCAAACGTTTTACTGACTTCTGCAATCGTCATAGAGCAACACCTCCTCCTGCGATTATTTTAACACCTGGAGTCAACTCCAAGTCAAGCAATAATTTATTTTTAAGATTATTTAAGTTATTACATACCAAACACTTTCACTGCTTCCTGCATATTTTGGATAACTGTAACTTTAAATGGACAGCGTTTCTCACAAGCACCGCATTTCACGCACTCCCCGGCATGATGCCGCAGAGCAGCATAATGTTCGCGTACTGTTTCAGGAACACTGTTCTGCGCTTTGGTAAGATTCAAAAATTTAGTTACTGCTGCCACATCTATTCCCTGCGGACAGGGAGCACAATGTCCGCAATACATGCAGTGCCCTTCCCAGCTGATTTTCGGTAAAGCGGCAAAAGCAGCCGCATAATCCTTTTCAACATCAGCAGCCGTAGTATATTCAAGACATTTTTCCAGCTCGTGAACAGTATGCGCTCCCGACATCACTGCCGCTACTCCGGGACGCGTCAAAGCATAGTGCAGACACTGATTAACAGTCAAAGCTTTTCCTGCCGGCGAAAGCTCTTCATCCAGCAAATCACCGCCGCCAAAAGCTTTCATTACGGTTATAGCGACGCCCAGGCGGCTGCAGGTTTCATACAGCGCTTCCCGCTCCGGATCCATATTCACAAGCTGCCTGTCATAATTTTTCCCATCCCAAAGCGCATAACAGTCTTCATTCGCCGGCTGCAGGTCATAGCAGGGATTAACGCTGAACATCAGTACATCGATCAAACCGCTTTGTACAGCCTGCATAGCTGCGGCAGGATTATGGCTGCTCAAGCCGATATATCTGATTTTTCCCTGAGCCTGCATTTCTCTTGCATACGCCATTACCGGGCCACCAGCTACCGCTTCCCAATCTTCCAGAGAGTCCACATAATGGATCATCCCAATATCTATATAGTCCGTTGCCAGCCGTGTCAGCAGATCTTCAAAGCTCGCTTTCACTTCCCCGATCTCCCTGGTCCGCTTATACTGTCCCTCCTGCCAAACCGTACATAAATGTGCCTGTAAAACAAATTTACCGCGGCGGCCACGCAGCCATTTACCCAAACGGCTGCGCATTTCCGGCTGCGGCGCATACAAATCAATACAGTTGATGCCGCCTTGCTCTGCCGCATTCAGCAGTTGCTCTGTTAAGGCACCTTCGTTGGCAACAAAGCCTTCGCACCCTAATGCTATCACACTGACTTTAATACCTGTCCGTCCCAATTCACGATATTCCATACTCTCAACACTCCTTCTCCTTAAAGCAATACCTTACTACCCAAAATCAACGTCAGCAGCAAGTACAAAAGCGGCTGATGCAGAAGATAGACTAACAAAGACCTCCGTCCGAAAAAACTCAGGAAGCCGCTGCCATAATCGAAGATCTGAGGCAATCCGCCCAGAACTTCACAAAAACGCAGACAGTAATAAGCCGCCAAATATAAAAAGAACCAGGGCATTAAAGAAAAATAATCACTGGAAAAAAATCCTGCTTCTGTAAATCCTACATAAGTAGTGAATTTATTCAGATACAGCTGCTCCGGTATTTTGAAAAAATTCCATTCCTCAAAACCTAAATAACCGTCGTTGATATTGCGGGTCAGAAAAAATAACATACCACTTGCTGTAATGCCCCAGACAGGAGCCAGCCTGCACAGCCGCCGGTCAAGCAGCTCCAGCAACAGCATACCTGACCCCAGAAAGAATAAAACGCCAAAGGTAACCGCCTGGTCCGGCACAAAAATGTGCGTTATAACCATCACCAGGACACTTCCACCAAAAACCTGCACAGCACGCCGCACAGCCCTTTTCCCTAAAGGCCAGCAAAAGCCTGATAGAAAAATAAAACGCCAGCAAATACTTTGCTGCCACCAATAACACAAACTGCTATGAAACCAAGGCAAATCCTGCTCAAATAAATACACCAGGTCCCAAAAAAAATGATAGACGATCATCTCCAATAACAGCAGCCCTCGCAGACTGTCCAGCAAGGCGTATCTTTTTTCATTATTCAGCCCCCGCATAACAAACCTTCCCCCATATATACTTTAAAGCAGAAACTTTAGCTATCTAATTTCACGTCGCTGTAATATTCTCTGCTATGGTAAAATAAACACCTATGCGTTCCTCTTTTATCAATCATAACACTTAAAGCTCACTCCAAGTCAAGATACAAATAAAAATTTTCCCTGTATCCTGCTTTAAATTGCTGTTGTTTTATTTTCCTCCAGTAATTTTAATATGAATATCCTCTAACCCTTCGTCCATCTTATCCCAACAAAAAACAGCAGGCCTTATAGGCCTGCTGTTTTCATTATTTCTATACTATCATTTTTTATAGCCGCACTTCGGGCAAACACCATTTTCATTCAAGGCAATACCACACAGCGGGCAACGATCAATTTGATTCTTGGTTGTGAACTCTGCCGAAGCAGTATTGACACCGCTGACAAAAGTTATTTTCGCAATATTGAGTTTGTCTTTAAGCAGATCATAAACGATCTTAATCATGCCCTCGACAGTCATAGTTTCTTTTGTAACCACAAGACGACAATCCGGGTATGCTGTTGCCAGATCTGTCTTGAAAGCCGCACCTTTCATCTGGTTCTGCGGAGCGCCATTACGGATACCCTGTTTTTCGTAAACATCAAGTACTGCCGGCAGTAGCGGATCATCTTCCCTCAAAATCAGTGCATGATCGAAGTTCTTTAAAACGTCCCAGGCAGTTTTTGAATTTCATTACAGGGAAATACCATATTGACACCTGGTTCGACAGAATCTTCCACCTCAATAGTCAGAATACCTGAATGTCCATGCAGATACTGTGCCTCACCTTTAAACCCATAAAATCTATGGGCATATTGCAGGTCTAATGTTGTAATACTTCTCATGTCTTTATCCTCCTATATTTTTTATTTACGGGGTCAGCGCCCGAATACGCATTTGTTAATCGAAATATCCCAGTCTGTTATCTGCTGTTAATGATATTTTCTTTAGTATTAATATAATATTATTTTCTGTTTTTGTCAATAACTTTTTAGTTTTTAATTCTATTAGAAAATTAATATCCTTTATTGTTCCATATATTATACATTAATCTTAATTATTGCTCCAACAGTTCCTACCAGCCTCAAATAAAAAATACACTCGCTAGCCCCTGAACTTTAATAGTTCAATAATCAGCAAGTGTAAAAAATAAAAGCTGCAGAATCTAACGATTCTACAGCTTTATAATTTGATTGGTGCGAGTGACAGGAGTCGAACCTGCACGCCGAAGGCGCTAGATCCTAAGTCTAGTGCGTCTGCCAGTTCCGCCACACTCGCAAACAGGCAAAAAAAATGGTGATCCACCCGCGACTCGAACGCGGGACACCCTGATTAAAAGTCAGGTGCTCTACCGACTGAGCTAGTGGATCACATTGGCTGGGGCGGCTGGACTCGAACCAACGCATGCGGGAGTCAAAGTCCCGTGCCTTACCGACTTGGCTACGCCCCAAGGATATAAACCGGATAATTATGGGGTGACTGGAGGGGATCGAACCCTCGAGTAACGGAGCCACAATCCGCCGTGTTAACCGCTTCACCACAGCCACCAAATTGTCCAAACTTAATAGCTTGGCGACGAATGTTATTCTACCATAGCCACTAGTTTATGTCAATCTTTTTTATAAACTTTTTTACATTTTTTTGCAGGGATTATTATTTGCAGACAGCGATTGCTTCTATTTCAACTTTAACACCTTTCGGCAGTCCCGCAACCTGTACGCAGGAACGCGCAGGAGCGTTTTCAGCAAACTTTTCACCGTAAATGCTGTTAACAACGCCAAAATCTTCCATATCAGTTAAAAAAACAGTGGTTTTTACCACATCGTCAAAAGTCAAACCTGCCTCAGACAATACGCCTTCCATATTTTTCAAGACTCTGATCGTCTGCGCTTCAATACCTTCATCTACTACTTCGCCTGTTTCAGGAACTAAAGCTATCTGACCTGACATATACAACATACCATTAGCCATGACAGCCTGAGAATAAGGCCCGATAGCAGCCGGTGCATTTTCAGTCTTAATAATTTTTTTCATTTGATTTACCTCCATTTAATACTTATCTAAAATATTTTTCAAATTTTACCATCAGCGGCAAAATAAGCCTGTGCCCAAGCCAGTGCAGTTGGTGTCTGTGCCAGTCCGCCTTCCGCCGTTTCCTTAAGCGTGCAGGGCAAACGATCGCCTACTGACTTCATCGCATCAATGGCTTCGTCTGCAGGGATAAAGCTTGTGATACCAGCCAGAGCCAATTCTGCTGCCAGCAACGCCTGTACAGCGGCACCGCCGTTTCGTTTGATACACGGCACTTCTACCAGACCGGCAACAGGGTCACAAACAAGCCCCAGCATATTTTTGAATACTATCGCCACTGCATGTCCTACCTGTTCTGGAGTGCCTCCCAGCACATCTACAGCGGCACCGGCCGCCATAGCCGCACCGCTGCCGCATTCAGCCTGACATCCGCCCATAGCGCCCGACAGTGAAGCGCGGCTGGCTATGACCATACCAATATTACCAGCCACGACCAAAGCTTCAGCCATTTGCCGTTCGTTCAAATTGTAATGCTGCTTCAATGCCAAAAGTACTCCCGGCAGAACGCCGCTGGCTCCGGCGGTAGGAGCGGCGACGATACGTCCCATCGCCGCATTGCATTCACCTACAGCCATGGCATAAGCCACAGCATCGTTGACGACACCGCCTAAAATATTTTTATAATTTTCAGACCGTCTGGCCTCCTGCAACTTTTTAGCAGCACCACCAGTCAGGCCGCTGTGTGAACTTACCCCGGTCAGACCGAATGCTGCCGATTCTTCCATTACCTGCAGCATTGTCTGCATCTGCTCCAGTATAGCATCTTCACTCAGTTCAAGCTCTTCGCTGCTGAGCTTCAGCAGATAAGTATGTAACGGAACACCCTGATAAGCTGCGTCCTCAATCCAGGTCCTTAAAGAAATTTTCTCGTTAATCACGCTGCACCTCACAAAACATTACGGATGAACCGCACCGACTGCATAGGTTCCAAAGCAGCAACCAGATTGATTATCGGCTCCGGCACGACCTGGTCACATTCAATGACCATCGTTGCCAACCCGCCTTTATTCGCCCTGAAAACCCGCATACCGGCAATATTGATACCGGCACTTGCCAAAGCGCTGCTGACCAGGGAAATAACACCAGGCTTATCCTTATGCAAGGTAAGGATCGCCGGCAGCTTACCGCTCAGTTCTACAGCCGCACCGTCAATAGAAGTTACCAGAACCTGTCCGCCGCCAATAGAAGAACCAATAACTTCGCATTGTCTGCCATCTGCAGCTGTCAATTTAAAATAAACCGTATTGGGATGTGTCAGATCACCTAGATTGATCGTGGAAAATTCGTATTCCAAGCACTGCTTCTGAGCAAAATCCATTGCCTGCGGAATCCTGGCATCATCCGGCAGCCAGCCCATCAGTCCCGCAAGAAGCGCCATATCCGTGCCATGGCCGCGGTAAGTTTGAGCAAAGCTCCCATGCAAAGCAATCTGCGCCTTTACCGGCCAGGCCCCCAGAATGCTGATCGCCAATAACGATAAACGTACGGCTCCAGCCGTATGCGAGCTGGACGGACCAATCATTACCGGTCCGATAACATCAAATATATTCATAATAACCTCACTGCTTTTACTATTGCGTCCTTATTCCACATTATCCAGCGAACGATGCGCCAGACCTACACACAACTCATTGAGATTGAGCACGCCTACCGCCATATAAATAGCAACGCACAAATGCTCACCGCAGCGGGCAATACCGATCTTGCCGCCGACATTAAAGCCCAAAGCCTTGGTTTTCACCTGCTCTAAAGCCGCATGAGCAGCGCCTGCTACCGCACCGGCGCCAACATGCGTATCTGAAACCAGGCCCTGCCTCTGCGCTGCCACTACAGCACGTTCAACAATCTTGACAATAGACGGAATAAATTCCCCGCCAAAATCGACCGCTGTCGAACGAATACCCTGTTCAGCCAGTTCCTGCTTGATTCTCTGCTCTTCGCTGCGTGAACCTGTAACAGCTATTTTCAGAGCCGCACGGCCGATTTCAATACTGGTGAGTTTGCTGTCGGTCATAATATCAAGCCTCTTCCTCTACATATTCCGGTACTTTAATAGGAGTTTTATCAACAACTGCCACTATTAAAAAGGTTACAATACAAATAAGCCATTCAAAATAAATTACATGCTGCAGAACATGGAGCGCCGGTACAAATTCCCAGACCACCAGCCCTAAAGTCCGACCAGCGTTGTATAAAAAGCACTGCTTCTGCGGCACAGCCCCGGCGCAAACACAGTAAATAAAAAGACACAGGTCAGAGCGGTAGTCATCGACAGACCGGCAATCATGGTCTTCAAAATACCTGCGGCATTGAAGGCAAACCACAAGGTTATCAAACCAACCCCGAAAATAGTCAGACGATTGACAGTGACAAATTTTTCATCGCTGACAGAAGGATTAATAAAACGTTTGTAAATATCCTGACTGAACAAAGTGCCCGCCCCCAAAAGGATCGTGCAGGCAGTAGAAACATCGGCCGCCCACAAGGCAGCCAGCGTCGTTCCTGATGCCACCGGGTTCAGACTCATAACGACTTTCGGCAGAGCCATAGTCGCCGTAATATCCGGGAAAGAAACCTTCGCTACAATGCCGAGCAGCGCGCATAAAAATCCGATCGGGAAAATCAAAATGCCGCCTAAAAGAAAGCCTTTACGGGCAGTTTTGGCATCACGGGCACCACAGGCAATCTGCACCGGTCCCTGTGCCGTGATCGCTTGTGTGACCATAACTATGAACCAGCCGATAATGACCGCCATCGGTATACCAGCCAAAGGATCGAACCAATCCAGCGTCGGCGGCAGCTGAGCCGCAATATTCTCGATCCCGCCGGCATTATTGACGGCGGCAAAGCAGGAATACAGGACACCGACATAAATCAGACAAACGCTGACGATATTGGAAAGACCTGAGGACCACAGACCGCCGATCAGGGTGATGCCGATGAAAACAACGGCACTCATCATCATGCCGCCTTTAAAACTGAAAATGTCAGGCAGCAGCGAAGCCAGAATCGCCCCGCCCGCCAAATACTGCAGCGCCGTAATAACAGACATAATAATAACAAGACCGACCGCGCTGATGACACGACCTTTCGTATCATAGTATTTCTCAAAAAATTCCGGGATCGTAGAAATCTTCATCGCCCGCAGTTTCCCAGCGGCAACAAGCCCCATCACGACAGCCCCCGCTGCCCAGGCTGCATTATACCAGCCTGCCGCCATACCTACTTTAAAGGCATTTTCGGCAACGCCCACTGTAGAAGCCGCACCGACCGCAAGCCCCGTAATATTGACCGCGATCAGGCCGGCACTTAATTTACGCCCGGCAAACAAATACTCCGTCGAGCCTTTATCAGCCCGCCTTTTAACATAAAAACTGATACCAAACAAAAGCGCGATATACACGCACACGATAATCAACTGAATAGACAAATGCCACACTACCTTTCTACGCTGCTACATTGCTGCTTATTAAAACCACTCCGCGCCTCAGAAGGCGCCTGCTGCCATACTACCCTCCTACCCATCAAGTATGGATATAATTATATCAATTTTCTTCTGCAAAGTGAAGTAAAACAGCTTTTTAAAACACTTTTTACTTTCTTTAGCTCATTTACATTCGCTGGCTGCCTTGTAAAATTTTTTTATACTTTGCTGCCGGCAACAAGGATTTTAGATTTTTATGTCGAATGTAAAAAAGATTACAGAAGATTTATTTATCTGAAATTCCCTGATAAGTGAGGCTTAAATTTATGTATTCTTACAAAACCAGCGGCACCTGCTCTCAACAAATAAATTATGACATCGTTGACGGCAAGGTCCATAATGTTACTTTCGTCAACGGCTGCCCCGGCAATCTTAAAGCTATCGGCATCCTGGTAGAAGGACTTCCCGTCGAGGAAGTTGCCGCAAAACTGCGCGGCATTCACTGCGGCAACCGCAGCACCTCCTGCGGCGACCAGCTGGCTCAGGCCCTGGAGCAGCATCTAAACAAATAACAACATCGCAAATTCCAAGGAAAGGGGGCACCTGCAATGTATAAGATCCTCAAAAGTACACCAAACGGCATCGATGAGCTTGAGCTTGAACAATTAGAAAAGGGCTGCTGGATCGACATTGTCAGTCCCTCCCCCTGAAGAACTGCATGAAATAGCCGCCGCTACTAAGATCCAACTGGATTTTCTGACGGCCGCGCTTGACGAAGAAGAAAAATCGCGTATCGAAACCGAAGACGACCAGATCCTGATCCTGGTCGATATTCCTTTTTTACGCAGTAACAAAGACTACGACACACTTCCGCTCGGCATTATCATCGCTGAAGACTTTATTGTCACCGTCTGTCTGGAGCCTAACGCTGTTGTTGCTGACTTTTCTTCCTATAATCATCGTTTCTTCAGCACCTTCAAAAAAACGCGGTTCCTGTTCCAGATCCTTTATAAATCAGCTACTTTATATCTAAAGTATATTCGTATCATCATCAAACGTACTGATGAACTGGAGCAGCATCTGCGTAAATCCATGGAAAACTCCGAGTTATTCAACCTGCTGGATCTTCAGAAGTCACTGACCTACTTTACTACTTCCCTGCGCAGCAATTATATCGTTACTGAAAAACTGCTGCGTCTGCGTTCTACAAATCAGTCAGGACATTTGATCAAGCTCTACGAAGAAGACGAAGACCTTTTGGAAGACGTCATCATTGAATATAAGCAGGCTATTGAAATGGTTGAAATGTACAGCCATATTCTTAACAGCATGATGGAAGTATTTGCCTCTATCATCAGTAATAACCTGAACTTAGTTATGAAGTTCCTGGCTTCTGTAACCATTATTTTAGCTATCCCCACAACTATCGGCGGCTTATGGGGCATGAACGTTCCGGTGCCTCTGGAAGGTAACGAATTCGGTTTTGTCACCATCACTTCCATCGCCCTGCTGATTTCTGTAGGTACAGGCTACTGGTTGTGGAAACGCCGCATGTTCTAGGAGGATATTATGTCAAAAATACTAGCAGAACAATTATTGGCCGGTATTATTCTCGGCGATAACGATAATCAGGAATATATTTATCTTCCAGGCGGAGAAGTAGGAAGCGATACTCCCTGCTGTGTCTTTGAAAGCAAGTCCGGACGACAGGACCTGCCGCTGGATAAAGCCGTAGAACAGGCCAAGCGCCTGCATCTAAAACCCGTAGCGCATCCGGAAATGGGCCGGCGCTCATACTGAACCTGAAGAAGAAGACCCCGCTGCAATAATGCAGCGGGGTTATTTTTATGCTTTTTATTTTTTTACATAACGCTCCCAAAACTCGTCTTCAGGCAGCGGTCGGGCAAAATAATAACCCTGACCCAACTGGCAGCCCAGCTTTTGCAAAACCTTGAGCTGCTCTTCATTTTCAATGCCCTCAGCCAAAGTCAGCGTATCGCCAAATTCACGGCACATAGAAACCGCCGCCTTAAACAAAATCTGCGTTTTAGGATTGTCTACGATACTGTCCGTAAGACTTTTGTCAAACTTTACCGTATCAAAATGCACCTGTGACAATAATTCCAGATTAGAAAAGCTAGTACCGAAATCGTCCATGGAAATACTGAAGCCAGCCTCATGCATCCGTTTGATCAAATCCACAAGCAGCTCTTTTTCCAGCAAACCAAAGCTTTCCGTGATCTCCACATCTATCAGACATGGATCAATACCATATTTCTTACAGATAGCCACACTGTTTTTGATTGTATCTTCCGCAATCAACGTTACCCGCGAAACATTTACAGACATCTTAAAAACTCTGCCGCCACGTTCACGCCAGTCTTTCAGCATCCGGCAGACTGTTTTCAGAACAAAGATGTCGATAAAATTTATCAAACCATTTTCTTCGTAACCAGGAATAAAATTATCCGGCGCTATTATCACTCCCTGATCGTCGATTTTTCTGACCAGGGCCTCGGCACCTTCTATCAGACCTGTCTGCAGGTTTATTTTCGGCTGCAGGTAAACTTTGAACCTTCCTTCCGCGATCTCGGCCAACAGCCGGTGCGCGCTTTCTGCTTTATGATTATAATCGGCGGTCAGATTTTTATAGCCAAACGATTTTGTCGCTTCCATCACCGCATTTGCCTGAGATACTTTTTTATAAATATCCCGGCAATTATCGCTCCATAAGCTGCCGACCGAGACCCTGAAATCTGTCTCTGCACTGAATTTAGCTTTCAGCGCCGCTACTTTTGCTTCAAAATCCGCTTTATCCATATTCAGCGCCAAACTGACAAACTCATCACTGCCGACACGAAATGAATTAACGCCAAAAACACTTTTGATAAGTGCTGCTATCCTGATCAGGACCCTGTCACCCGAATGATAGCCCTTGGTTGCATTGATATTGCGCAGCCCGTTGATATCCATATCGACAATACCAATATGCCGTATTTTCTTAATTTCTATATCCTTCAACAGACTGCTGTATTTCTCTCTATTATATAGTCCTGTAAGATTATCTACCCAACGGATCTGTTCCAATTTTTGATCCAGATATTTTTTCTGCTGTTTCAGTTCTTCTTCCTTAAAATTATATAGAATTTCAAAACGCAGACGACGCCCCATATAATTGAATAAAATGCTCTTGACCTGTAAATAGCGCTGTACCGACGGCTGATATATTTCTTCCACAAACATGCGCTCTGTAGTCAGCAGATTATTCCGGCAGAACCTGCACTTGCTGTTCAGTCCCTGTAAAACCGTATAACATTTTTTACCGCAGTAGCTGTCATCTTCATAAGCCAGCTGCAGCATGTCTTTCGCACTCTTATTCATATAAACAATTTCACAGGTATCAACATCAATCAGATAGATCGCTCTTGCTGTTTCTGTACGCGCTATTTGAGGAAATTCGTCGAAGCCCATCATTTTCGAGCTCATTTCTGCACCTCTTTTATAAATATTCCCAGTCGCAACTTTTACTTTAGTTAAAAAAAGCTTCTTCAGGATATTTATTTTTAACATTTTTAAAAGTTTGCATTTTGTTTATCCATTTGTATTATAACATCATTATAATATCTATTCAATATTTTTGGTTTTTTAGAATATTTTTATTCTTAAAACAACAAAAGGCGCTGTGTAATTTATACACAACGCCTCAAAGACCACTTTTATTTAATTACAATAACTGGCAGTTCGGATTCTTCGATCACCGTTTTACTGACACTGCTTTTTAAAAGCCCTTCCAAAGCTCCAAAACCGCGGCTGCCAATAACAATGCTGTCACAGTTTTCTCGACGGCTCAGCTTAATTATTTCTTCAGCTGCTCTACTGCCGATAGCCAGCAGATAATCGCAGGGGATTTCCTGTTTGTCCATTAAGTGCTTGGCAGCGCCCAGCACCTCATTGCCGATCTGCATCACCGGCCCATTGGCACTGTAGACCAGTTCTTCTTCCAAAGGAGCACCGCCGACAGCTTTAATCCCCGGCTTAACGACCGTCAAAATAACCAGGTGTCCACCCGACAGCTTTGCCAGCGAAGCGGCATATTCCATGGCCCGCCAGGAATATTCAGTCCCGTCGATAGGTACGAGGATTTTTTTTAACATATTCATCATCCTTCATCAAAACTTTAAACACAGCTCCGCAATTATTTTACGATCAGTACCGGCACTGTTGCATACTGAGAAACCTTGGAACTGACGCTGCCCAGGAAAAATTCAGCAATGCCGCTGAGTCCGCGGCTGCCCAAAACGATCGCGTCGGCTTCCACTTTTTTGGACAAAGCGATGATCCGTTCCGACGGATGCCCTACTTCCATATCATATTCAACTTTATGCGGATAGGAGCCGACCATTTCTTTGGCCAGTTCCAAAACCTTATCACCGACTTTTTCCAATTCGCTGTTACCCTGATTAATCGTAGCATGGTCAAGCGGGACTGCCAAAAGAGCAGCATTATTATAAGGCTGGATTACGTTCACTACCAAAATTTCACTCTCAAATTTTTTACCGATCTCCAACGCATTATTCAATGCGCGCCATGCGGTTTCGGAACCGTCTACAGGTACTAAGATTTTTTTAAACATAATACGCACCTCCTGCTATCTTAACTGCTTTTAGAATATTCAAAATCAATAATAAGCTTATTGGTTTCACTGTTAATTTCTCTTTTTACAGCCTAAATTCCTGCTAAAGCAAAATTATTTAACTTTATTTTTTTTCGCCTGATGCTTCAGGGATTTTTTACTTACTTTTTTGATCTCTGACGGTGCCGGAGCATCATCCATACTGCCGCCTTTACCAAAACGGTAATACAGCAGCATTAATCCTAAAAGCAGCATCGGCAGGCCGCCGATAACATAACGGTATTCGGCCGGCGCAGTGATCGTCAGAAAATCATAACCAATGATCGCTATCGGCACAAGAATGATCTGCGAATAACGGCTTGCAGAACTCGTCGTCCCCATAAGACGGATCACCAGTCCGTAAGCCAGGAAGGCCACAGCAAAAGACACAAAAGACATAAAGCATAAGAAAATAAAAAATTCCATAACAGCTCTCCTCGTTTAACGTTCTTCCCTGTCATAAGGCTGCCCCAGCGCCTGAGGCGCTGCCAGACGGCCCCCTTTGCGGGCCAGAACCAAAATCAAAACCACTATTGTAAAAATATATGGAAGCATATTCAAAATAAAAACAGATACGGGCAGGCCAACAACCTGCAAATGAAAGCCCAAAGCATCAATGCCGCCGAAAAGATACGAACCAAGCAGCGCACGCCAGGGATCCCACAGAGCAAAAATTACAAGTGCCACCGCGATCCAGCCGCGTCCGGCCGTCATATTTTCCAGCCAGCAGGGAGCATAAGCCAGCGACAAATACGCGCCGCCCAAACCGGCTAAAGCACCGCCCATGATCACATATAAATACCGCAGTCCAAAAACATTGACGCCTACAGCATCTACAGCAGCCGGATTTTCTCCCAAAGCCCTCATAAACAGCCCTGCTCTTGTACGGTACAGATAAAAAGCAACAGCAGCCACTAAAATATAACTGCAGTAAACCAGCAGATCCTGCCTGAACAGTACCGGCCCCAGCACCGGGATCTCACTGAGCCCCGGTACAGCCAGCTTACTGAAAACAACAGTCGCCTGCTGCCCCACATAATCCAAACCCAGATAACCGGATAGACCCGTGCCAAACAAGGTCAGCGCCAAACCGCTGACGACCTGGTTTGCCCGCAGGGTGACAGTCAGAAAAGCGTGTATCAGCGCCATCAATGAACCTGCCAGCAGCGCCATCCCAACACCACTTAGAAGACTGCCCGTCTGCTGAGCGGCAATGAACCCGGCACAGGCACCGACCAGCATCATCCCGTCCACACCCAGATTGGTAACACCAGCTCGCTCGGAAATCAGTTCACCCAGCGCAGCAAACAAAATAGGGGTACCGGCCGTAATAGAGGCAGCTAAAATTGAAATGAGCAATGTCTCATTCACTCTCTTCGCCTCCTTCATTTTTGATCAGGCGCAGCTGATAATTGGTAAAGATATCAGCGCCGACGACAAAGAATAAAATAGCTCCCTGCAGCATTGTTGCCACAGCCGAAGGAATCCCCAGTGTCTGCACCATAAACCCGCCGACATGGATAATCGCAAACAAAAAAGCTACTACGATAATCGCTGCCGGATGCAGCCGCGCCAGCCAGGCCACAATAATTGCCGTATAACCATAACCGGGACTGATACCCGGCTGCAGCTTGCCAACGATGCCGCTGACTTCAATCATGCCGCCCATCCCGCAGACAGCACCGCTTAGCAGCATCACCAGCAAAACATTTCTGGGAATATTGATCCCGGCATAACGGGCAGCCGTAGGATTGGAACCAATAACAAGTGTCTCGTAGCCCCAGCGGGAATCACGAAAAACTACTGCCAGAACTGCCGCTAAAACAAATACAATAATGATACCGGCATGTACGCGCAGATCTCCGAAAGAGGGCAGCAAAGCCGACTCGCTGAAGGCCGCTGTCAAAGGAAAATTCAAGCCCTTAGGATCACGCCACGCACCATAGACCAGATAATTGACCCATAAAATTGCAATATAATTCATCATCAGCGTAGTTATCAGTTCGCTGACCAGCCATTTAGTTTTGAACCACCCGGCTAAAAGTCCCCACATCCCGCCTGCCGCAGCTCCCAGCAGCAGCATGCCCGGCAGCATGATCATAGAAGGCAGGTCAGGATAAGTCAGCGGCAGCCAGCTGGCCGCACAGGCTCCCATATAAAACTGCCCTTCAGCGCCGATATTCCAGATCTGCATCCTGAAGGCAATGGCAATGCCTAATCCGCACATCGCCAGCGGTATCATTTTGACGATCGTTTCCGAAATACCATACTCAGAACCTAACGCACCGCTGAACATGGCATAATATACCTCAAAAGGATCGCGCCCCGTCACTGCAAAAAAGATACCGCAGAAAACCAGAGCGGCGAAAGCTGCCACCACCGGCACCAGCGAGCGCATCAGCGGACTGGGTGCCAGACGTTTTTCCATTACCAGCTTCATACGCCCGCACCTCCCGCTTCGGTAATACCCGCCATCAAAGCGCCGATTTTTTCTGTATCCATTTCGCTGACAGGGAATTCACCTAAAATCTGCCCGGCAAACATAACGCCTACACGATCAGCCAGCTTTGCGATTTCCTCCAGCTCTTCCGATACCAGAATGATCGCAGTCTGTTCTTCTTTCAGCTGCAGCAGCAGCTTGTGCACTGCTTCGATAGCACCTATATCCAAGCCGCGTACCGGGTACAGTACAATCATCAGCTTGGGTTTAGCGGCTATCTCGCGTCCCAGCAGCAGTTTTTGCAGATTACCGCCGCTCATCATCTTCACCGGCTGGAAAATCGATCCCAGCTTCACATCAAAATCTTCTACGATACGTTTTGTCGCCGCTATAGCAGCTTCACGCCGAATCCGCCAGCCTTTGGAAAATTTACCGTCATATTCTTTCAGGATCACGTTATTGACCGAATCCAGATTTGGCACCAGCCCCATACCCAGACGATCCTCCGGCACATAACTGATACCTGCTTCGATCATTTCCTTCGGTTTTTTATTGGTAAGGTCCTGTCCGTAAAAAAATATTTTTCCGCCCATCGACGGCCGCAATCCGGCAAGTACCTCAGCCAGCTCGCGCTGACCGTTGCCCGATACTCCGGCGATACCATAAATTTCACCCGCTCTGACTGCAAGCCTGACATTGTTCAGTCCAACCGTATTCATATCATTGAGAGCTGAAACCTGCTCCAGCTGCAGCACCACTTCACCGCAGTGCTCGCAGTTTTTTTCATAGGTATTCAGCACCTCGCGGCCGATCATCATCTGCACCAGCTTGTCGCGACGCATATCTTCTTTTACGGCGCTGCCGGTTACACAGCCGCCGCGCAAAACAGTTACTCGGTCGGCCAGTTCCTCGACTTCATTGAGTTTGTGAGAAATAAAAACTACCGCGCAGCCGTCGTCTGCCATCTTTCTCAGATTGACGAACAGCTCGCGTGCCTCCTGCGGCGTCAGAACAGCCGTAGGCTCATCCAGGATCAGCACACGGCTGCGATGATAAAGCATCCGCAAGATCTCCACGCGCTGTTTTTCTCCCACACCAAGCTGCCAGACATAGGCCCGCGGATCTACCTGCAGTCCATATTTCTCACCCAGACTTTCAATATCTGCTATGATCTGCTCCGGTTTCAGCAAAAAACCGCCTTTGCTCTGGCTCAGAACGATATTCTCAGCTACCGTAAAAGATTCGATCAGTTTAAAATGCTGATGTACCATCCCGATACCGCTGGCAATGGCGTCAGCAGGCGAAGCAAACTTTACTTCCTCCCCGCCAACCATGATACAGCCTTCTGTAGGCTTGTAAAGACCTGTAAGGATACTCATCAAAGTACTTTTACCGCTGCCGTTTTCACCCAAGAGCGCATGTATCTCACCGGGGTACAATTCCAAATTTATTTTATTGTTGGCGATAACGCCGGGAAACCGTTTCGTTATCTGCCGCATACTGATAAGAGGCAAGGTCATGACTTTGCTCCGTTCATCATAAAATTAATCCGCTCCTCCGCATAGCCGCGCGCCGATCCGGCGGGCAACATGGACTCCGCTCGCACTGGCCTGTGACAACCCCCTGGTGATACCGGCACCGTCGCCGACGGCGAACAGGTTCGGGATCTTAGTTTCCAGCTTATCATCAAGTTCCAGACGCGCACTGTAGAATTTTACCTCTACACCGTAAAGCAGGGTATCGGCATTAGCCATCCCCGGCGCCACCTTATCCAGCGCATAAATCATTTCGATGATATTATCCAAATGGCGTTTAGGCAGCACCAGGCTCAAATCGCCGGGCGTAGCCGACAAGGTAGGCTTAGTAAAGCTCTTTTCCAGACGTCTTTCATTAGTACGCCGGCCTTTGATCAAATCGCCGAAACGCTGCAGCAGCACGCCGCCGCCCAGCATATTGGAAAAAGAAGCGATACGTTTGCCGTATTGATGCGGTTCAGTAAACGGTTCCGTAAATTTATTGCTGACCAGTAAAGCAAAATTCGTATTATGACTGTGCAGCTTGGGATCGCGGAAGCTGTGCCCGTTGACTGTAATGATGCCGTCAGTATTTTCGGCCACTACATAACCGTTGGGATTCATGCAGAAAGTACGGACCAGATCATTATACTGCCGTGTCCGGTAGACCAGCTTAGCTTCATAGACTTCGTCAGTAATGTGTTTAAAGACCTGCGCCGGCACCTCTACCCGCACGCCTACGTCGACCTGATTGTTAATAAAGGACAATCCCAGTCCGCGGCACTGTTCGGTAAACCATTCCGCACCGGCACGTCCGGGAGCAGCAATCAGATAATCACAGCGAATATCAGCTTTATCCTCGCCGCGAACGCCCAGTTCAAAACCGTCACCGTGCCGTTTGATAGTTTCCACATGGGTATTACAGCGGATCTCCATTCGCTCAGCCAGATATTTATAAATATGCTCCATAATAATAAGGTTATTTTCAGTCCCCAGATGCCGGACCTTGGCGTTTAAAAGATGCAGATCATGTCCCAGCGCCAGACCGCCGATAGTACTGTTCTTTGTGCTGAAATATTCGCCGGGAGCGCCATGACGGCAATTAAGCTCATCAACATAATCAATCAGCTCGATTACAGTCTTTTCCGGAATATACTCGCTCAGCCAGCCGCCGAATTCAGTCGTAAAATTATACTTACCGTCCGAAAAAGCACCGGCACCGCCAAAACCGCGCATGATATCACAAGGGACACAACGCAGGCAATGATCCACTTTTTTTGCAGCCAGCGGACATTGACGCCGTTCGATTGGATTGCCTTCCTCCAGCATGATCAGACTGACCGTCGGATATTTCAGAGTAAATTCATAAGCTGCGAAAACAGCCGCAGGGCCACCGCCGATAATCGCTACATCATAGTTCTCGTACATAAAGGACCTCCATTCATTATGGTTTGATCACAAATCGTATTTTTTACTTTCATCACCCAGTGGTTCATCTTTTTTAGGGTCATTTTTAAAAAGCTCAATATTTTTCTTTGCTTCACGCAAAGCATCATCATACACAGTTTTAAACGGACTCAGGTCCGCCGGTTTACCGGCCTTCAGCCATTCGGTAACGACCCGTCCCAGCGCATAGGTAGTCCCTACAGCTACAGGTATCTGCAAGGGAGCAAACGGGATCAGTGTCGTCAGCGTACTGCCTACAAAATAAGCTCCTAAAGAACTCAGCAGGCTTACGGCCGCCTTTTCTCCGATTTCTTCTTCATAAACACTGCCTAATTTTATCACCAGATACACATCATTAGCAATCAGCGCCATTGTTCCAAGCAACGGAGCAACAACGATAACCCCGGCGCGGGCAGCAGCCCATCGGCACAAAGTTTCAGCTTCCTCCTGACGCAGCCGGTCGTCAATGACAGTGACCTTAGTTTCCTGATTCATATCCATTTGCATACCCTCCTTCAGGCATAGTAAACCACTTATTATTATTCGCAATCTTCCCGAAAAATCCTGCTAAGTCCTGCCGATAAATACGCTGTCGGGCATAAAAAACCGCAGGCTGTAAAACCTGCGGCCAAATTTTTTTATAAGGGCAAAACTTATTTTTCCAGCCCGTCAGCCTGACGTTTGGCAATCACCTGACGCATATAGTCAGTAACCAAAGCCGTACTTTCTTCAAACAACACCAGCGCATGCGTAGCCTTTTTCTCTAAAAACGGGATCAGCTTTTCCAAATTTTCTTTCTGATCGACGATCGTCACCAAAACAGGCAGGTTGGAAACACCGGTAAAAAGTGATACCGGACGACGGTCGATCCCACGCACTTCGGTCGCATAACCTTCGATACCTTTAATGACGGTAGCGCCGGCGATCTTTAAACGGCGGGCTTCTTCAAGAATCGTTCTGTACAGGGGATCGTTGCCTACTATAACGTCCTCGCCCGTATAAATTTTAAGCATCCAGCATTTTTTGAATTCTGCCGTCATATAACTCACACCTTCCCATAAATTATTATTTTTCTTATTACTTTAATTATAGCACGCAGTTTCTGAAAATTCATGTTTTAGAGTATAAATAGTAATAAATAATTTTTGTAACACTAGCTACACTTTATTCGTCCGCTTAAATTTCCTGCTGCCGAGTATTGGAATTTGATATAATAAAATAAGCATTTGACTATTCGACCACAAGGAGGCCTACCATGTCTGTTACCTGTCAGGATCTATTGACTTTAAAATATTTTGAACGTATCAAGCTGGTTGCCGGGCCAAACGGCCTGGACCGTACGGTCACCTGGCCCTACGTAGGACAAACTTCAACTGTCTCGCAATGGGTACACGGCGGCGAGCTGCTGTTTATTACCGGCATTGTGCACAGCGCCGATAAACTTAAGGATCTCATTTTAGAATGTATCCAGAAAAAATTAGCCGGTCTTGTAATCTTGGTCGGCAATGAATATATCAACTCTATTCCAGAAGAACTGCTGGCCCAGGCCGACGCAGCCGATTTCCCGCTTTTTGAAATGCCCTGGGACGTAAAGCTGATTGATGTAACGCGCGAAATAACCGACCTGATAATGCGTGATAAATTTGAAATCAAAAAGTCAAAAAACTTTCTGGGCCGCCTGCTTTTTGCTTCCGATGTTGATTACCGGCAAATGCTTGATACGGCGATCATCAACGATATCCACTTACTGGAATATAAATTTATTGCTGTTTTTAACGTCAGTCACCCCGCTGATGAAATCATGACAGATGCAGGCCATGACAGTCTTGAAGATAAACTGCAGCATTCTGTCGACAGTCTTTGTAAAGAGAAACAGCTGCCGGTCACCACATTGGTCTACGGCAATAATGTGATCTGCCTTGCCAGCGCGCCTACACAGGAAAAAGCAGCTGAGGCGGCAGCTTATCTGGAAACTGTCTGCGGTCTTTTAAGCCAGCTCTACAGCGGCAGCAACCTTTACCTCAGCTTTGGCCGTCCTTACGCCGATGTCGAACAGATCAAAATCAGTTATCAGGAAGCGCAGAAAGCGCTGCTGCTCTGGAAAAAGATGGGACGCAGCAATCACATTGTCTACTATTCCCAGCTTGGTTTATACCGCCTGCTGTTTAAAATCGATGATAAAGAAGAAATCCGCGAATACTATCACTATAATCTCGGTGTGCTCCTGCAGCATGACAGCAAAAATAATTCGGAGCTTCTGGAAACGCTGCGTCAGTACTTATACTGCAACGGCAATCTTGTTAAAACATCACAGGCACTGTTTATTCACCGTAATACACTTTTATACCGTCTTAACCAGATCCGTGATCTGCTGGGGCGCGATATCGACGATGCCCTGGTACGACTTGAGCTGCTGAGCAGCATCGTCGCCAAAGACTACCTGGAAGAATAGCAAAAGACCAGACCCTCAAGCAGCGGTCCGGTCCTTTACTGTTGTTTTATTTACAGGAGGATTTGTAGGTTTACTCAAATTTATCAGCCTTCCGGAACGGTAACTGCCTCTTCCGGAGGCTTTTTTTGTTTTGCCAGTGACAGTGTAACTACGCCCGTCATAATCATGGCACAGGCAACGATCTTGATCGTAGTCACTGTTTCTCCCAAAAGCAGTACGCCGCAGATAATGCTGGTAATAGGCTCGAAGGTAGTCAAAATAGCGGCAGTAGAAGCACCGACATGCTTGATGCCTATCTGCAGCAGCGAGAGGGCTACCACCGTACACAGCAATGCAAACACAGTGGAAATAAACCAGGCCTGCGGCGTCAGAGTCGTCAAAGTCAATTCACCTGTTCCTATGCCAAAGATCCCCATAGCGATCGAAGACATCAGTGCTACATAAAAAGAAATTTTAAAAACAGGCTGATTTTTCAAACCGCTTTTATCCATATAAATGATATAAAAAGCATACGTAACGCCGGAAGCGACCGCTAAAAACAGCCCCAGAAAAGTCCCGCCGCTGAAACCAGCGCTCATATCCACACCCAGAAAAAAGCAGGCAATCCCGGCAGTAGCGATCAGCAGAGCAATAAATTTCTGCAGTCCCAGCCGTTCTTTATAAAAAAGTACGCAGCCGATAGTCACAAAAACAGGATAAATAAAGTGGATCGTTGTTGCTACGCCTACGTCGATCAATGAAAAGGCAATAAACAACATCAGCGTAGTCACAGCATTACCGATACCGCCTAAAATAGTCAGGCTCCACAATTCTTTGGCGCTGACCTGTAAAGATATGCCCTGATACCAAAGAATCGCCAAAAGCACCGGTAAGCTCAAAAAATTACGCAAAAAGGTCAGGGTCACCGGATTGCTGCCAGCCTCGCCATAGGTCATCGGCCCTAGAGTAAAGGCAAACCCGAAGGTAACAGCCGACAGCATCGTCAGTAAAATACCCCTGGTACTTGTATTAGCCATGATAATTCTCCTTTATGGAAGACAAAGCGGCAGATCCGCCGCTTTGTCTAAACCGGAATTAAAATTCTTTATCGCAGATTTTTACCAATTCATCTAAAACACTGTCAATGATCAGCTGTCCCCGGGCAGCTGAAGAAGAACGCGCCGGAGCAAGTACGCCGGTAGGCGGAACCGCATCTTTAGGCACAGGATAGATATGATACGGACAGGGAGTCGCTCCCTGGGTATCTACCATTCTTTCTTCATGCACCAATTCAGGGGCGAAAGCCATCATCAGAGATGTTTCCGTAACAGCTGCGTGCTCAAAAGCCCAGCCCGGGAACGGTACTTCGTCAAACACTTTATCGATGATCTCTGCCGGCATCGGGTCCCACCAGTTAGCGATCAAAATCTTGGCCTGTTCGCCATATTTTTGAGCTATCAGGTCGACTGCTTCGCAGACAAAAGCTTCATTTTCAAAGTGACAGCTAAGCACCATGATTTTTTTCACGCCGTCTTTAATAAGCTCTTCCAGAACATCATAGGTCAAACGGACAAGAGTATCACCGTTCAAATCAACAGTTCCCGGGAACAGGGGGCCGCCGCCGGAAAGAGGTTTAGATTTATAACCATAGTTGATTGCCGGCGCTACCATACCGCCAACACGCTGCGCCAGTCTTTCGGCAAAGCCGTTAGCCAGAACCGTATCTACACACAGCGGCAGATGGGGGCCATGCTGTTCGCAGGCGCCGATAGGCAGAATAGTGATCGCTCCTTCGTCGATTTTCGCTTTAAATTCCATCCAGGTCATTTCGTTCATTCTGATCATGATTTATCGCTCCTTTAATATCCATATTTTAATGTCGTTTACCTGCATTTTTCCTTGTTGCTTTGTTCTTTTAAGAAAGAAAGTTGTGAGGACCTGCGGCAGTGCCGCATTTAATTAGGAACTTACTTGACTAAGAGTTTTCGTCCTGTCCCCGGGCCGTTTATTTTTGTGCAGCAGCTAGCTTTACTGTGCTTTCAGTATACCCCCGCTTCAACCTTGTACACAACGTACAAAAAGGCCAAAAACATTCCAGCCTGCAAGTGCATTTTTCGCACAAGTCAGTACTGCTCTTTTTGTATCATTCATACAGTGCTTTTTATATTTCGACTTGCTATACTGATTGCGACAAGAGTTTTCGTTACGAAGCTCCTCCGCCACAACATTAAGTTTGTAAAGGAGACTTTATAATGAAAAGCATATTATTCACCAACGCCAAATTAAAAGGTCAGAACGGCCTGCAGGACATTTATATAACTGATGGTAAATTTAAAGAGATAGGCCCCGGTCTTGCCGCAAAAGTAACAGCTGAGAAGGTCGTAGATCTTGAAGGCAAACTCGCCGTACCGCCTTATGTCGATCCCCACATTCATCTTGATTACGTTTTCACTGCACTTAATCCGGCGGCAGCCAACAAAACCGGTTCTTTATTTGAAGGCATCCAGCGCTGGTCTGAAACAAAAGGCAGGCTGACCAAAGAAGAAATCAAAGAACGCGCCCGTCAGGCCATGAAACAGGAGATCCTTACCGGCGTGCAATATATCCGCACCCATGTCGACGTGACTGATCCCAAGCTTACAGCCCTGCAGGCCATGCTGGAGCTGCGCGAAGAAGTCAAAGATACCTGCACCCTGCAGATCATCGCCTTCCCGCAGGAAGGGATGTATGCTTATCAGGGCGGTGATAAATTAGTTGAAGAAGCTCTCACTATGGGCGCTGACCTGGTCGGAGCCATCCCCCATTTTGAATATACACGTGAAGACGGCGTTAAAAGCGTCCAGAAAGCTTTCGAACTGGCAGTAAAATACGACAAAATGGTCGATATCCACTGCGATGAAACTGACGACGACCAGTCCCGCTTTATCGAAGTCCTGGCCGCCGAAGCACTGCGCAGCGGCATCGCCGAAAAAGCCACTGCCAGCCATACCTGTGCCATGCATTCTTACAACAATGCCTATACTTATAAGCTGTTCAAATTACTGGGGCTTTCCAAAGTCAATTTTATTTCCTGCCCTACCGAAAACATCCATCTGCAGGGACGTTTTGACAACTACCCCAAACGCCGCGGCCTGACGCGTGTCAAGGAATTGAACGAAGCCGGCATCAACGTCTGCTTTGCCCAGGATTCCATGAGCGATCCCTGGTATCCTGTCGGCAACGGTAATCTGATGAATATTCTTGACGCCGGTATACACATCGCTCAAATGATGAGTATCGAAGAAATCAGCAACTCCCTCGACCTGATTACAGTCAACGGCGCCCGCACCCTGAATATTCTCGATCAATACGGTATCGAAGCCGGCAAACCGGCCAACTTTATCGTTCTCAATGCCAAAGGCGAATTTGAAGCAGTCTGCAATCGCGTTTCCGTTGCCTGTTCCGTCCGCGACGGCGAATTTCTTTTTGAACGTGCCCCCGAAGTTATTACTACAACCAACGGGCTCTTAAAATAATATTCCCGGCCCCTTAACAAATAACAAAAAGCACTGCCGTTATTAAATACGACAGTGCTTTTTTATCTGCAGAAAGAAACCTGAAAACCAGCATTTTCTGTAATATTTTTCGCAAAAATTTTACTGGTTTCAACAGCTCACGCAGCAGGATTTTTGATCCGTTTGTAGAAGTAAGTATATACAAAAAGAAAACAAGATATCATCTGAAAATCATCTAAATTTTAACCTGACTTTTGCGGAGTGTTACCACTACCGCCTGTAACATTTCCGATCTGATCTATAGGCGCGGATGTTTTAAGGAGGGATTTACCATGATGAAAAAGATTCTTGTACCGTTCGATGGTTCCGAAACTGCGCTGCGTGCACTGGAGTTTGCAGCCGGCATCGGCAAACCGTTTGGCAGCGAAATTATGGTAGTCAATGTTATTGTACCTTACGACTACACTAAAGTTCCGCCAAGAAAACCTAAAAATGCTATTGAAGAAGCTGAAATGGCAGCCAAAGAACCGGATCCGACTCCGCTTGATATCGCTAAAGGTATTTTGGATAAGCTGGGCTGCACTACCGCATCCTATCGTCTGATCGTTGATATCGACCCGGCTGAGAGGATTTTGGAATATGCCAAAACTGCCGAAGCTGATATGATCGTGCTCGGCAACAGAGGTATGGGCATGCTGGCCGAACTGCTGATGGGCAGCGTGAGCATGAAGATTTCGCAATATGCAGAATGCCCCGTAGTGATCGTAAAATGATCAGTTACTATACATATTCCCGTCTTGTGAAGGCGGTAATCCCTTGGAAACGGCCCCTTACCCGCTGGAGGTAAGGGGCCGAAGTGTTTTTCAGAATCACTTATCTATCAATGTATCATTCATACTGCCGCTGCGAAACCCTTCCAGATCTAAACTTACATACAGGAACCCCGCCTTCCTGAAAGCTTCCACGATCTTCCGGCGCAGCTGCGGCTGCGCAATTTTTTCAATAACGGACTCAGCAACTTCAATGCGCGCCAATTTGCCGTGACAGCGTACACGCATTTCGGCAAAACCAAGATCCAGCAAAATCTGCTCTGCTGCTTCTATCATCTGCAGTTTTTCTGCAGTAATAACTTCACCATAAGGTATACGTGAGGCCAGGCAGGCATAGGAAGGCTTATTCCAGGTAAAAAGCTCAAACTCCCTTGACAGCAGCCGTACTTCTTCTTTAGTAAGTCCCACTTCCCGAAAAGGACTTTTGATCCCCAGCTCTGCTATCGCTTTCATCCCGGGGCGGTAATCACCTTCGTCATCTATATTGGAACCATCTGCGACGCAGCTGCAATGATACATCCCAGCCATCTCCACAACGGTTTCAAATAAGGCACGTTTACAATAATAACAACGTTCCGGACCATTCTCTGCAAATCCCGGAACAGCAAGCTGATCGACACCGATTTCAAAATGCGGTATTTTCAGTTCGCGCAGCAGCTGTGCCGCGTCCCTCGCTTCGTGTCCCGGATAACTTGGCGTCCTTACCGTCACCGCCAGTACGTTATCACCCAAAGCCTCGCGTGCGGCATACAATAACAGCGAAGAGTCGACGCCTCCTGAAAAAGCCACGGCAACGCTGCCGTAACTGCGCAGCGTATCCAGTAAATCTAAATATTTCTTTCGCAATTCTACTTGCATTTTACACCGCCTGTCTTAATTCTGACGATTAACTAAATCTTCAATAGCATTTTCACGCAAAGCTGTCTTCATAACCTTACCTGTACCATTTTTAGGCAGCTGCTCGCAGAAGAAAAAATATTTTGGTACCTTGTAACTGGCAAGACGCTCCATTAAAAAGCGCCGCAGCTGCGGTTTTGTCGCCGCCGCGCCCTCCTTCAATACCAGATAAGCACAGACCGCCTGACCGCGCAGCTTATCCGGCACACCTACTACAGCGTTTTCCTGCACTGCCGGATGATGATACAACGCTTCCTCGACCTCACGCGGATAAACATTTTCCCCGCCTGTAATAATCATATCCTTGAGCCTGTCAACGATAAAAATATAACCTTCTTCATCCTGATATGCCAAATCACCTGTATGCAGCCAGCCGCCGCGTAAAGCTGCAGCCGTTTCTTCCGGGCGATTCAGATATCCCAACATCACATTGTCCCCCCGGACGCACAGCTCGCCTACCGTGCCGCTGGCAACCCGTCTGTCATCCTCATCACGGATCTCAACTCTTACATTCGGCAGCTGCGGTCCAATTGATCCGACCTTGATTTTTTCAGCCGGATTAACAGTACAGACCGGCGAAGCCTCTGACAGGCCATAGCCCTCCTGTACGGGCTTTCCAAATTTTTTCTTAAAATCTTTTGCCAGCTTTTGCGGTAAGGAAGCACCACCACTGATAAAAAAGCGTACTGATGCCAGCTGCCCGCTGTCGGCACCCTTTTCAAACATCTGGATCATCGTCGGTACGCCGGCAAACTGTGTTATTTCATACCTTTGGATCAACCGCAGTGCTTCAGCTAAAGTATAATTTTCCTGTACAACTATGCAGCAGCCATGCAATAAAGGACATGCTACGGAAACAGTCCAGGCAAAACAATGATACATCGGCAGCACACACAAGGTCTTATCAGAAGAATACATCAACACCCTCTGCGTAAAATCTTTCGCGTTGGCAACCAAATTACGATGTGACAGCATTGCTCCTTTAGGATGCCCTGTCGTACCGCTGGTATAAATGATCGTACAATTATCATTATCGTCCATAGCTATATCTTCATAACTCCTGTCAACAGGCTGACGCAGATCCTCGAAATCCAACTGCTTGAGCGGGCCACAGCCACATTCCTGCAATGCGTCATCTAATTCCAGCTTTTGCCGCGTCACCATTACGCGCATACCTGCATCCTGAACGATATAGGCCACCTCCGGCGCCGCCAGTTGAAAATTAAATGGAACAACAACGCCGCCGGCTTTAATGATTGCCAAATAAGCGATCACAAATTCATTGCAGTTTTTACTGAACAGGCCGACTTTATCGCCTTTACATACGCCGCTTCTCTGCAGATGCGCCGCCCATAAAGTAACTTCCTCACGCACTTCACCATAAGTCAGCATTTTATCTTGACAGATCAGAGCCGGGTCTTCTGCCGGATGATCGTTGATTATTTCATAAAAAAGCATAGCTTTCGCTCCCCGCCGCGGCTTCAAGCCGCTAAAATTACCGTTGCCTGATCCGATCCACTTTTCCAGCAGCAGTATATTCTTTATTATACTAAATAAAAACCCACTTGCACAATGCTAAAAATCAGGTTAATATGTAAGCAGTATATAAAATATTAATTCCCAGAAAGGCAGGTTTAATAAATGAAAGTTGAACTACGACCCGGTCTTCAAGGACGAGCCGAAGCAATCGTTGACACCACCAATGTTGCAGCAGTTATGGGCAGCGGCGATCTTGATGTTTTTGCTACTCCGGCCATGATAGCCCTGATGGAGCAGGCCGCCTGCAACGCGATCCTTCCATGCCTTGACTCCTCTACCAGCAGCGTCGGCATCAAAATGGATACCACTCATGAAGCCGCCACGCTGCTTGGGAAAAAAATTATTGCTACAGCCAAACTGATAGCCGTTGAAGGACGCAAGCTTACCTTTAAGGTAGGCGCCTGCGATGATCATGGACCGATCGGCAACGGTACCCACGAGCGCTTCATTATTGACAAAGCTAAATTTATTGCTAAATTACAGTCTAAGCGCTGAATTATTTTTTAACAAAAAACTCCCGCAATGCGGGAGTTTTTTGTTTACCTGCAGCTAAAGCTTTAAACAAACGCTTCAGCTGCGAATAAAATTAGTAAAAACTGGCGTTTCCTGCTGTGGTAATGCTACACCAGCCTGCAAACCGGCTTCTTTGCACCGCAGTAAAAAAGCCATATTTCTGCCCAGCGTACGCATCGTCTGTAAGCCTTCCAAATCCTGTTTTACTTCTTCAGCATTGACGCCATGTACCATATTCCAATATTGCGAAGCTACAACAGGCATCTGCATCAGCATAAAATATTTATTCAGCTGTTCAAAGGCTGCCGTCGTTCCCGCACGGCGGGCAGATACCACCGCAGCCGCCGGCTTCAGGTAAAAAGTTTTCTGACCTGAACAAACAGCAGTATAAAAAACTCTGTCCATAAAAGAAGTTATCGCTCCTCCGGCTGCAGCCCAATGTACAGGCGAACCAAAAATATAGCCGTCATAAACAGGTGCCAGCTCCAAAAATTCATTGACCTTGTCATGAAAAACGCAGCGGCCAGTTTTGGCACAGCCGTGACAGGCAATACAGCCCGCAATAGCTTTCGTACCGATCCAGAAAATATCTGTTTCGATGCCCTCCTGTTCCAATGCAGACGCAACTTCTTTCAGCGCCGTATATGTGCAGCCTTTTTCATGGGGGCTGCCGTTAACCAATATTACTTTCATCTTTACTCCGCTCCTTTACTTTGTTGTCTTTCCAATGCTCCTGACATAACTATACAACCTTGAGCGCACTCCAGGTCAAGTGAATTATTTTCAAATTTTACTGCTTTTCTGTCTGTACATAAAAAAACAACAGGCGGCAAACCTTTACCACCTGCTGTTTTTGACTTTCTCTATTTTATTAGTGATGCCACAATAAATGCTGGCTTACCGCCAGTTCCAGCCTGACTACTACAAGGAGGCAAATAATAACCGCAGCAGCAACCATGCCGATAACACCGCTCCAGCCATAGCTTTCCAAAAATACGCCGCCTAAAGTCCCCAGTGAGCTTGCACCGGCATAATAGAAAAACATATACATCGACGATGACTGCGCTTTATCGCCCTGATTAAGTTTTCCTACCCAGCCGCAGGCTACAGAATGTGAACCCAGCATCCCAAAAGTAAATATAGCCAGGCCTATAAATTTAAATACAAGCGGCTGCAGTAAAGTCAGCAGCCCGCCGGTCAGCATTATCAAAAGGCCCAGAATAAGTACGCACCCGTTACCATGCTGATCTGATAATCTGCCCATATAGGTAGAGCTGAAGGTTCCAAACAAATAGACTACAAACAGCAGCCCTACTACAGTCTGGCTTAATGAATAAGGCGGTGCCAGTAAGACATAGGAAATAAAGTTAAAAACAGCAACAAAAGAACCCATAATCAAAAATGCAACCAGGTAAATCCATAATAATTTCTTATTTGCCAGAGCGGTATGAAAGGTTTTTATCAGCTGCAGTCCGCCTGACTGGCGCTGCCGCTGATATTTCGGTTTAGGCAGCAGCATAAAAAAAGCAATACCGACAGCAAGATATAAAATGCCGATCACAATCAGCCCCATGCGCCAGGAAACAAAATCAGTAATCGCGCTGACCACAAGCCGTCCAAACAGGCCTCCCACTGTTGTTCCGCTGATATAGATCCCAATTACAGTACCGACGTTAAACGGCTCAAATTCCTCATTGATGTAAGCAATTATCAACGAAGGAAATGCAGCTAAAAGCAATCCCTGTATCAGACGCATCCCCAGAATAACTTCAAAACTGCCGCTGAAGCCTATCATAATAGTCAGTATTGCAGCTCCTATCAAGCCGACAGCAGTTGCCAGTTTACGGTCAAAACGCGGTGCCAAACCGGCAATCAGCAGCATTGCTGCTGACATCCCCACCAATCCTAAAGATACTGCCAGACTCCCCTGTACTGCATTGAGCCCAAAGCTGGAAGCAATAACCGGTATAATCGGCTGCACACAGTACTCGGCACCAAAAGCCGCCATACTTCCTAAAAAAATAATAAACAGCGTTCGCCAGTAAACCTGCGAACCTGTTTTTATATACTCGCGATTTTCCACTTAAAAGCCCCTTTTCTCTATAACCTGCTTTTAATTGTATACCTTCTGCCGTATTAGTCAATTCCTAAAATAAATAAAAGCACCGATGGCGGCCGGTGCTTTTATTTATTTTTTCATCTCATTCACCTTTACTGCCGTTATTCACGCAGCTCGGCCAGCGAAGGCAATGCAGCACGTACAGGCTTCCACAGCATGATCGAAACAGTATAATCGATCAGCGAATGTAAAAATGTACCAACCCCTACCAGAACAAGTACGCTCATAACATAACCGTCGGCAAGCTGTTCCGGTTTGAAAATGCTGCCGGCCAGAAAGAAAGGTGAAACGACGGCAACCTCAGCCAGAGCATGTACAAAGGCCAGCCCACCATTAAACACAGTGCTTGGCAATGGCTTTTCAATGATTTCCGGTATTTTTCTGATCAGCACAGCCCCAAGCAGGGCAAAACAGATATGGCTGGCAGCCCTCAGAGCAATAATTACAGGCGTCGTCATAAAAAAGCCCAGCGTCGTTCCCAAGCAAACTACTGCGGCCAGCTTCGGCGATATGAACATCGCAATAAAAATAGCCACATGGCTGGCCAGCGTAAACGACATCGGCCCGATCACTATTTTAGGCATCAGCATCGGCACAACGATACCGATACCACACAGTACCCCGGCCAATACAAGCTGATTGATATTCTTGCTTTTCATTTCGCAGCTCTCCCCTCATCATTCATCCTTCTGCCTCATTGATAACGAAAACAGCGCCTCAGGGCGCTGTTTTTATTTTAACACAGTTTGCAAAAAAGCCTGCAGACGTTCATTTTTCGGATTAGTAAAAATATCCTCAGGCCTGCCCTGTTCCTGTACTCTGCCATCAGCCATAAAAATAACTTTGGTCGCTACTTCGCGGGCAAAACCCATTTCATGAGTCACTACCACCATCGTCATTTTTTCTTCAGCCAGTTCACGCATGGTACGCAGAACCTCCCCTGTCAATTCAGGATCCAGCGAAGATGTCGGCTCATCGAAAAGCATGATCGACGGCTTCATCGCTAAAGCGCGGGCGATAGCTACACGCTGCTGCTGACCGCCGGAGAGCTTCCGCGGATAAACATCCGCTTTTTCGGACAAGCCAACCTTGCCTAAAAGTATTTTTGCTTCTTCGATTACTTGGGCACGGTCGCGCTTCTGCACCTGCACCGGTGCTTCAATCAAATTCTGCAGCACTGTCATATGCGGAAACAAGTTAAACTGCTGAAACACCATTCCCATTTTACAGGCAATTCGGCGGCTTTCGTCACCGGGTGCATATACCACCTCACCTGTGCTGCTGGTATCAGCAAGCAGCTCACCGTCAATAATGATCGTGCCCCTGTTGATAGTTTCCAGCTTGTTCAAACAGCGCAGCAAAGTACTTTTACCGCTGCCGCTGGGACCGATGACGGCAATGACTTCGCCTTCTTCGACATCAAGATCTATACCCTGCAAAACGTTCAGTTCCTGAAAACTTTTATGAATATTACGTGCTTCGATTTTTTTCATGGCTTACTCCCATCAATCGTACTTCGAAAATCTTTTTTCCAGTTTGTCAAATCCGTAGGTCAAAACCAGCGTCATCAGCAGATAAAAAACACCGGCTACAAGAAACGGCGTAATACTGAAATCACGCTGCACCAGATTACGTGTCGTCCGCAGCAGATCATTCATTGCCAAAACATAAATCAAAGAAGTATCTTTAACCAGAGTTATCGTCTCATTGCTGACAGGCGGCAGGATAATGCGAAAAACCTGCGGCAGAATAATACGGCGCATGGTCTGTACATAATTCATACCCAAAGTACGGGCCGCTTCATACTGGCCTTTAGGAATAGCCTGGATACCGGCGCGGAAAATTTCGCAGAAATAAGCGGCATAATTAAGTACAAACGCAAAAATAGCCGCCTGAAAATCATCCATCCTGATCCCAATACCGGGAATAAATGGAAGTCCGTAATAAACGAATAAAAGCTGCAGCATCAGCGGCGTACCGCGCAGCAGCCAGACATAGACACCAACGGCACTGCGCAGACTGCCAATTGACGAAACCCTCGCCAGAGCCAGCAGTATACCTAAAGGTATTGACAAAACAATAGTAATAAAAAACAATTTTAAAGTTTCGATCGTTCCCAGCCACATCTGAGGCAGGATGGAAATAATATAATCCATTATGAGTCTCCGTATCTGCATTAAAAATAAGTAGAGTAAAAGGGCCGACAGCTCATGCCATCGGCCCGGAGCTTATTAATATTTAGTGATGTCAACACCCATCCATTGTTCAGAAATCTTTTTCATGGTGCCGTCTTTTTTCATTTCATCCAGTGCCTTGTTGATTTTCTCACTGTATTCTTTATCATCCTTACGGAAGGCAACCGCTACGACTTCGTCGCCCAGATTTTCTTCCAAAGCTACATATTTATCAGGATGTTTGACCATATAATAACGAGCCAGAACAGCGTCAACTACCATGGCATCGATACGGCCGGCGTCCATATCCATATAAACAGCAGCAAAGTCAGGATATTTTCTGTAATCTTTCAGGGAAGTCCTCAGTTCATTATTTCTGTCAAGAATATAAGAACCGGTACTGTCATCCTGTACTGCCAGAACTTTACCCTTCAAATCAGCAATTTTAGTAATCTCAGACCCTTTAGGAACAACTACCAGCTGAGCATTTACCATATAGGGCTTGGAGAGCGTATAAGCTTCCTGACGCTCCGGGTTGACTGTAAAGCAGTTCCAGATCGCATCGATACGCTTACCCTTGATCTCTGCTTCCTTGGAAGCCCAGTCGATCGGTTTAAATTCTACTTCCATACCAGCACGCTTGCAGGCTTCTTTAGCGAGGTCGATATCATAACCGACGATCTCGTTCTTTTCATTACGGAAGCCCATCGGCGCAAAATTGTCATCAAGACCTATCACCATTTTTTTAGGACTGTCACTGCCGCAGCCTGCAACCAAAGACAAAGCCATCAGCAGCGTCATAGCCAAAAGTAAAAATTTCTTCATCATCCATCCCCCTCTAAGGTGTTGTTTTCTTACTACGCTTTTGATTATACTTTAGTATGCTAAATTTGTAAAGAGGTAAATTGATTTTTTTTGAAATTTTTTGCAGGAATTTTCCTTACAGCTGCGAATCTTATTTCAACAGCAGTATTTTATAACGAAAGAGGGGCTTGTGATGATCGTCACTGAAAGAAAAACCGATATTTTTGAACGCCGGGCCGGCGGTAAAGGCAATACTATTATGGAGCACATCGTCGATGAAAAGGTTTACGGCAGCAAAATAGCCGCTTATGCGCGCGTAATTCTTAAACCCGGCTGTTCACTCGGTTACCACAAACATGAAGGCACCAGCGAAACTATTTATATCCTGCAGGGTACGGCCTTATATAATGACAACGGCACTGAAAACACGCTGACTGCAGGCGCAGTTGTTTTCTGCCCCGAAGGCGAAAGCCACAGCATCGAAAATATTGGTCAGGATGACCTGTTGGCTATGGCGCTGATCGTCAACGAAAAATAAATTTCAAACAATTACAAAACATATTAAAACACTGCTGTGAACTTTGGTTCACAGCAGTGTTTTAATATTTATTCGGATTTATTTTACTGCTCGCAGCAAAGCGACGCTCACTTAGAACGTGAACCTTAGCCCGGCGTTGACGCTCCACTTTTTGTTGATGTCGCCGCCGAAGCCGCGCGTCACTTCGCCATAGAAGTTGCCCGTCCTGCTGATCCTGACATTGCCGCCCAGCCCCAGCTCGAACCAGGTATCGCCGTAGTCGTTGTGCTTGGTCAATATATCATTGGTTCCACCTGCATCCGAGGTCAGCTGCAGGTTGCGCTCACCGGCAAATTCGTGCAGCAGGTCGGCTTTCAGGTAGATATCGCTGCCATTTTCTATCTTCTGTCCCATGACGAAGCCGATACGGCCGATGGCGCTGTTCATGCCGTCGATACGGCCATTGACGCCTCTGTCGGTGGTGTAGTCGATACCGGCCAGCCTGCCAAGGGTAAATTGTGCCTGTGGCTCAACAAAGAAACCTGCTTCAAAATCAAAGCGTTTGCCGTATTCCACACTAAGACTGTAGGCGTGCTGCTTGTAGCTGGCTTTATCCGGGTAGTCGCCGTAGGATTCCAAATCGGTCGAGAAGTTGCCTACACGGGCCGTAACATTGGTATATGCGCCGCTGCCTGCTGTCCAGATGCCATAAAGGCTAAAGGATCTCAGATTATCTTTGCTGCTGCCGGGGGCGTAGCTGCCGCTGCCATCGCCGTAGTCGATAGCGCCGCCATAGATACTTCCGCCCTTGAACTGCTTCTCAAATCCCAACTGATAAAGGTTGTAGCGTCCTTCGTAGCCTGAGCCGCTGAAGCGCCCTGCCTGCGTCCTCGCCCAAACGCCGTCTGCCTGCTCTCTGCCGCTTGCCAGTGCTCCCAAACGACTGCGCAGACTGTCGTTGGTATTGCGCCACATAGCATAGCTGTTATCGGCAGCATCCAAAAGCACGCTCGTATCATTATTGACTGTTTTGACCATATTTGTCAAATACCAGTCGTTGGCCGAAAGCCCCAGAGCATCACCTTTAGACAGTGTGGGGTCAACGTCCCACAGTCCTCCGGCATTGAATTCTTTACCCACAAAGGTCAGTTTGCCGCTGGCATCGGTTATCAAAAGCTGCTTATGTTCCCCTGTTACTTCAATATTGTTTAACTTGCTCAAGTCTTTGATCTGTACATAGTGAGTACCGACATCAGCATGGGTAATGGTAACTTTATCGCTGTTGGCTTCACCTGCCAGATCGGTATCCAGGATAAAGGTGGTGCCGCTGCCGCTAAGCGTATCTATGGTCAGGCTTTCATAGGCCGGTGTTCCCGCGCGTGTCACACTGCTGTCAGTCATGTCGATAACTGCATTATTTGCCGTCAGCGTGCCATTGATATTGAAACTGCCGCCATCAATGTTTTCTAAAACCATACTACCGCCTGTCATGGTCATCCCACTGACTATACCGCCGCTGCTCATCTGCATAATACCGCCGTTAAGCTCTGTATCAAGGGCTGTACCACCATTAAGAATAAGCTGCTCGCCGCCGCTGTTAATGATCGTCCCGCTCATCTGTGCTCCGCTTATAATGCCCATGGTCACGTTGGTGCCGCCGCTGCCAAGTGTCATATTATCATAACCGGAAGTGATATTGTCGATGATCTGCATACCGCCGCTATAGGTAATATTAGATATATTGCCGCCGCTGCCAAGATAGACAGTTCCGCCGCTGTTCAAAACAGTATCCAGTGACGTGCCGCCGACTGAAACGATTTGTGTACCGCCGTTCAAGGCGTTTACCGTACCCTTACCACTGCGGGAAACAACCTGCGTACCACCGAGCATAGTACTCACTGTGCCGTTGCCACCGCCGGCAACAGTTTGCGTGCCGCCGTTCAGAGTGTCGACTGTACCAGTACCGCTACTGCTTATAACCTGACTGCCACTGTTCATTGTACTGACCAGACCTGTACCTCCCCCCATGATATTCTGCTCACCACCGTTTAAAGTCTCTATCATGCCATTACCACTAACTCTAACGATCTGTGTTCCGCCGCTCATATCGACTACCGTGGCACTGCCGCCCTTGAATACATACTGCTCGCCGTCCAGCATAGTAACGATCGTACCGATGGCATTGGAGTAAACGATCTGCCCGCCGGCGCCATCATGGTTGTCAAGAGTAATGATCGTACCGGTGCCGCCATCATCAACCAACTGCGTCCCCGATTTCAATGTGACCACCGTACCGACAGCATTGGCCGAGATCCACTGTGTACCGGTAGTGTTCATGATGTTGATTATACCGGTACAGCCTTCGTTCACATATTGCTGGTAGCTGTTAAGCTCGTTTATCATACCTGTGCCGCCAGAGTAGATAAACTGCCCAGCGGGACCATTCATAGTTCCTACTGAGCCAACACCGCCGGAGATGTACTGAAGACCGTCCATAGTCTCCACCTTACCTGTGCCACCTTCGTAGACAGTTTGATAGCCACCGTTCATATCAATTACCGTGCCAATGCCGCCGCTAGAGACAAACTGCGTGCCGCCTCCATCCATTTTACTGACTGTGCCGGTCCCGCCGCTTGATATCGTCTGCAGACCAGCGCCGTTTACGTCACCACTCATAACACTTACAATACCGTTTTGTCCAGAGGTTATAGTCTGCGTATCGCCCTTCACCATAGTGGCTACGCTGGCATTGCCGCTATAATCAGTGGCTTCGGCGCGGGCAAATATGGCCCTGTCCACTACGTCTGCCAGCTGGGGCAGCACGGCGTAATCCAAAGGCGCAGCATCGCTACGCAGGGGCTGGACTGGGGCAGGCACCGTTTTCCCAGCCGCGGCCAGTGCTGCCACCGGAGCTGTGACATTGACAAGGTTCATGCCCATAACTACTGTCGCCAAAACTTTTTCTGCCCGTTTTTTGCGTTTTTCCCCCAGCAGTGATTTTACCCTAGATTTCAAAGGCACAAACTTCCCCCCCAGATGTACACACGGAATGTCCTGCCTGATCATTAACTCCTGTTTATTTAAATTTTTATGTTTTCTCATCTTCTTTCCTTCTCTCTTAACTTTATTTTGGAGTAAAACTCTTACTGTACTTTTTCAAAGCCTTCCATAGCTATGCCAGCTTCTATGGGCAGGCACAGCATATTTAGCGAGATATAATTGCTTTCGATCCAGCCTTTTTCTGTCTGCTGCTTTATCATAAAAATATTTTCCTTCACGCCTTCATAATTATTGGGATTATACATGGTCGGTTTGTGCCAGTACAAGTCGTAGCCCTGCTGTTTTATCCATTCCACCAATTCCTGCGACTTTTCTGCACGGTCGTTTTCTACATACAGGATCGACCGATATTTACGAAGGTTTTCTGCCGCGCCCTGTAGTACGGGCAGTTCCATGCCTTCTACGTCTACTTTGATAAAGTCGCAAGCCGACAGCTTAAGACTATCGATGGTGATAACCTCTACTTCTTCACCTTCGCTGCAACTGCCCAAGGCCAGACCACCCCAGTTCACTTCTTTTTCGCAGTCCTGCATTGGTACCAGCAGCTTGCCCGGTGCGTTGCTAAGGGCTTTTTGGAAGCCGTAGATATTGGTCAGGCTGTTGAGCGCCGCATTGCCAAGCAGTGTCTGGAACATCAGCCGCTGGGGCTCAAAGGCATAGACCCTGCCATTCGGCCCTGCCAGCTGCGCCAGTCCCAGTGTATGCGCGCCCAGATTGGCTCCGGCTTCGATAACTGTGTCGCCGGGTTTTACTACCTGGCTAAAAACATCGTATTCACCTTCTGAATATTCGCCGTAGACCTTCAGCGCTTTGCCGATAAACTGATCGTGCCTGTTAAAGACCATCAGCCCATGCCGGCATTGACGTACTATGTTAAATTTTTCTGGCATTTTTACTTCTCCTTATGTTTTTTACTGCAAGAGGCAAGGTTCATTTTCTTATCCGCGCTTTTTTTGCTTTGCCTGTTGTTTTAGCGGCAGTGGTTTTATTTATTGCTGCACTTGCTATGGACTCAGCTTCTGCTGACGCTGCTTTATCTGGAGCCGGCTGTTTTGGTGCCAGCGGATCCAGCTGGTAGTCTGCCATCAGTTTGTCTATAACTTTGTTTACCGCTTCGGGGGTTATGTAGCGGCTGCATTCAAACTGGCGGTCGGTGCCTTTAAGGCGTGGGCACCATTCAAAGTCTTTGTGGTCGAATACTACCTGGGTATCGTTCCAGCAACCGTTGCAGACGTGGTAGTTTATGACACGGTAGGGTGTGGCAAATTCGTTAAACGGCAGGGTAAAGCCGCTGATGAGTACGACAGGTATGCCTACGCCGTTGGCTACCCAGCTAAGACCGCTGGACAGGCCGATGAAGAAGTCGGCATGGTATAAAAGGTCGATACGTTCTGACAGGGGCAGCTTGCCGGTAAAGTCTTCGACGCCGTAGGGGATTATGTTAAAGCGACTGTTCATACCGTAGACATTTTCGCGGTCTATGCACAGCACCCTGTAGCCTTTGGCTTTAAGGTGTTTGACGACGCCCAGCCAGCCGCTGCCGTTGTTCCAATATTTGGCCTGGCTGCTGGACTGGGCGGCGATGCAGACGTATGGTCCTGCTATTTTACGTGTTTTGTCTTTGGGCAAAAGCTTGACGCTAAGCTGAGGCGGTTCGCCTCCTTCGTCCAGCCCCAGGATCATGGCGGCGTTTTGGTGCAGGCCGCGAATGCGAAAGTCTGATGGCTGGTGCAACCTGTCGTCGCAGGGAAAGAAGATGCCCATATAGTAGCTGGCGTACAGCCCTTCAGGCCGTTCTTCCGGTTTGAGAAAGTGTATCTTAGGATAGGCTGGTTTAAACAGCTCTGCCAGTTCTTCGGCCATGGCGCAGTAAAGCTGGCAGCCGTGCTTTTGGCGGAAGGCTTCCGCATAGGGGAACCAGGCCAGAATATCTCCCAATATCCCGACCGGGAATTTTAACAGCACTTTTTGGCTGCGCAGATCCAGGTCGTGGGCAAAGATCATTTTATCTTTTTCGTATACTTCGATACGAAAATCGATAAAATACTTTTTGCTGCTGGCAACCAAAACGCCGCTGGCAGGTGCGTCGTAGACAGTAAGACAGGCTTTGCGGTCAATAAACCGAACCCTGTACTCGCCCTGGGGCACGGTGACGCGGGCGCCGTAGTTAAAGTCGAAGCTGATACCTGCAATACCGCTTGGCTGCTGCACCTGGCCTGCGGCGAAGGTCATATAGGGTTTTGGCGCTGCCTGAGGTGCCTGTCCCTGCTGGGGCAGGCCGCCGTTGTTACCATCGCTGTTGCCTTTGGCAGAGTATGCCATTTCTTCGTCACTGGCTGATTTTATTTCCGTCATAGTCATGTCTTCCTGTTCGTTTTGTTTTCTATCAGTCTAAACTTTTACACAACAGTACCGCTTATTTGTCTAAAGCTGGAAGCGTTACGGCTGACCGCTTTTTTTAACCAGTGTCAGCAGCAGCTCCATATCACTTTGGGTATACCGCTTATCCTGCCCGGTCCCGCCGACTGCTACGTTGGCCGCCTGCCGGGGGTCAAAAAAACATTCCAGCTGGCAGTCAAAAAGGTTGGCCAGGCGCAGCAGCTGTTTCAGGCTGAACTTGACGCGGCCGCATTCCATATTGCTCAGATGGGTCTGACTGATGCCCAGCGTTTGCGCTACATCCTGCTGGCGCAGCTTGCGCATCGTGCGCAGGAACTTGACATTGGCGCCAATTTTTTCCAGACAATTTGCATCGTACATCGTTTACCTCCGCCTTTCTCATTATTTTTTAAGGTAAAATTTTACTGCTTTTCAGATAGATTCTTTGGTTTTCTTTTGATTTTCTTTTCTTAAAACGGTGTTTTTATTTCTCAGAGTAATAATAATTATTATAGCACGTATGTACCCCCCCACAAGACATACAAACGGATATTTATCATAGACTTCCGTTTTGCCCCTCCCCGGCACTTATACAACAACCATCAGCGGGCAATGCTCTGCACGTGGTCACTGTCCTCCTGCTGCCCGCCTGCGCCGTCAGCAATGCAAAAAAATACCCCTTGTATACTTTGCAAATACACAAGAGGTCAGGATTTATTTAAGCAAAAAAATTTAGTCCCAAAGGGGCTAAGTATTCTACGGCGTTATTTTGCTATTTATTTTTTTAAAACAGGCGTACACTTAAACACAAAACTCCGGCTTCTAAACAGCCGGAGTTTTTATTTATTGCGGTTTTTATATTTGTTCACGTGCCAGCTTTTTCTGCAGCCAGAACATCCGCAGCGTTAAGAAAACCGCCGAGAAAAACAAGCCTATATCCAGGCTCTGCCAATATGCGGCAGGACCATGCTCCATTACAAAATCCAGGAAACAGCCCAAGGGCAGACAAACCACCCAATAGGCAAAAAAACCGGAATAGAAGGTTGCTTTAACATCTTTATACCCGCGCAGGATTCCCTGGATCGGCGCTGCCGTCGCATCAAACAACTGAAAAAAGATTGCATAAAACAAAAAGCCGACTACTTTTTCAATAATGACAGGGTCAGTAGTGTAGAGCATGGCTATATAAGGTCTGTTAGTGTAAACCAGCACCGCCAGAAAAATCGCGATGGCCATATTGAGAGCAATGCCCATACGACTGAATTTCTGCGCTTCCTCAAAACGTTTGGCACCTGCTTCGACCCCAACTAAAATCGTCAGCGCCATTGAAAAACTGAGCGGCACCATATAAAGCAATGAAGTAAAGCCCAACGCTGCCTGATGCGCCGCAATGATGACTGTACCGAACTTGGCAATGAACAGTGCAACTACACCAAAAATACTGGCCTCCATAAACATTGCCAGACCGATCGGCACACCGATGCTGAGATTTTCACGCAGCTGTTTGATATCTAAATGGAAACGGTCTTTAAAAATCCGGAAATGCTCAAAAGCCGGCAGCTTATGCACGATCCAGACAAAAATAGCAAATTCCAGCCAGTAGGTAATACCAGTCGCCACACCGGCGCCAACCCCGCCCAAACGCGGCATTCCCAGTTTTCCAAAAATAAAACAGTAGTTCAAAAAGGCATTTACCGGCAGCGCCAGCAAATAAATCTTCATTGTGATACCTGTATGTCCCAAAGTATCTATCAGAGCGCGCAGCGAGGTTGACATAAAAAACGGTATCACACCTACGGCCACCGCCGCCATATACATCTTGGCAATATAATGCACCTGCGGTTCCAAATGCAGATGTGTCAGCAGGGTATCTAAAAATAAAACGCCCATTAAAATGATAACTGCCGAAAAAGCTATCGCCAAAAAAATCGTATGCCGAATGACCTTACCAATATTATCGCGCTTATCAGCGCCTAACAGATGAGCAACTATAGGCATCGCGCCTAATAAAACTCCATTAGTGCCAACAAAAATCGGCATCCAGATATTACCGCCGATCGAAGTGCCCGCCAAATCGACCGCACCTGCATGACCAGACATTGAAGAATCAAAAAAATTCATAGCCATGATCGCCGTCTGAGTAATCAAAATCGGGATCATCACTGAAAAAAGCCGCCGCAGGCGTTGTTTAAAATTTTCGTCTACTAACATATTTATCCCTTTCTATTTTAAGGCAGCTCAGAAAACACCGCTCGCCTCCGCCAGTTCCGTAAGATAGGCCCAGCGTTCCACAAGCTGTTCCAAACGCTGCTCGGCATCCTGCTGCTGCGCGGTAAGCTCGCCCAGCTTCACAAAATCACTGCCGGCGCTATTGACTTCCAGCGTCAGCATTTTCAGCTCGGCTTCCACACCGGCGATCATTGTTTCTATCTGCTCAAATTCCAGTTTTTCCTTATAAGTCATCTTGATTTGTTTAGACTGGCTTTTAACGGCTTCTATACGCTCCTTGCCGGTACCGGTTTTAGCACCGCCTGCAAGCATTGCTTTGCTTTCGGCCGCCGCTGCTTCATATTTGCTGTAATCGCCGATAAACTGCCTGATCTCACCATTACCCATAAAGGCAAAAATTTTGCCGGCAAACCGGTCTAAAAAGTAACGGTCATGCGAAACTGCGATGACAGCTCCATTAAAACTGTCCAGATAATCCTCCAGCACCGACAGCGTCGGGATGTCAAGATCGTTGGTCGGCTCATCCAGAAGCAAGACGTTGGGAGCACCCATCAGAACCCGCAGCAGATACAGCCGCCGTTTTTCTCCGCCGGACAGTTTATTGACCGGCACCCACTGCAGCTCGGAAGGAAATAAAAACCGTTCCAGCATCTGTGCGGCAGTAATCCTTGTCCCATCGTTTGTTTCGATGTGATCGCTCACATCGCGGATATATTCCAGCACGCGCTGTTCGCTGTCCGGAAATTCGCTGTGCTGAGAAAAATAACCGATCCTGACCGTCTGTCCGATCTGAACATTGCCACGGTCAGGCACTAATTTTCCCGCCAGAATATCCATCAGCGTCGTTTTGCCGCTGCCGTTAGGGCCAACAATACCCACGCGGTCATTACGCAGCAGGATATAGCTGAAATCTTTGATATAGGTCACACCGTTGTAGTCAAGTCCCAGATGCTCGCACTCGACCACAGTTTTCCCCAATCTGCTGCCGGTAGATGACATTTCCAGTTCTCCCGATGCAGAAATATTTTTCACTTCCTGCTCCAGCTCGTTAAAACGTTCGATGCGTTCCCTGCTTTTTGTCCGCCGTGCTTCCGCACCGCGGCTGATCCAGGCCAGTTCACGCCGGTAAACATTGCGCAGCCGCTGAGCAGCAGCAGCTTCCGACTGGCGTCTTTCTTCACGCTTTTGTAAAAAAAGGCTGTAATTTCCTGTATATAAATAGCATTGCCCGCCATCTAATTCCAATGTCCGGTTGACCACTCTGTCAAAAAAATACCGGTCATGGGTCACCATCAGCAGAGCGCCTTTTCGCTTCAAAAGCAGCTGTTCCAGCCAGGCCACAGTTTCATTATCCATATGGTTAGTAGGTTCGTCCAAAATCAGAAGATCGGACGGACGCACCAAAACTCCGGCCAGTGCTACACGCTTGCGCTGCCCGCCGGAAAGTTCCGCCATCGGCTGATTAAAATCACTGATCCCCAGCTGATCAAGCACCGCTTTAGCTTCGCTCTCCAGCTGCCAGGCATATGCGCTGTCCATTTGCTGCTGCAGTTCCAGCAGCCTGCTCTGTAACGCACTGTTCTCAGGATCAGCAGCCGCCAGCGCTGCCGCCCGTTCATAACGCCGCAGTAATTCCAGCTGCGGCGAATCTCCCTGAAATACCTGTTCCAATACCGTTGCCTGTGGATCATGATCAGGATTCTGCGGCAGATATTCGATCACGCAGCTGCCATTTGCCGTAATCCGGCCGCCGTCACCGGCTTCACCGCGTGCAATATCGCGCAGCAGCGTGCTTTTACCGGTGCCGTTGACGCCGATAATACCGATTTTATCGCCCATTTCAATATTAAAAGTTACATCTTTAAACAAAGTTCTGACGCCATAACTGTGCGACAGCTTCTCTACACTTAAAATCATTCTTTTCGCCCTCTGTAAAACAGAATAAAAGCAGCCTGCCGCTTGAGCAGACTGCATATATTTTAAATAAGCTCTACTTGAAGATTAGGATTTGCAGCGGCGGCATCCTGTACAACTGTAAGCAGTCTTGCGCCATACCAACCTAATTCTGAACCTGCGGCTACCGCCTGCGGTATTTTTAGTATAACAGGCTCGCAGACTTCCGTCAAACAATCATACAATGCGTCCAGATTTTCACCGTAATAATCCGGCAGCTCAAGCTCCGCACGCAGATATTTATGCAGCTGCCTGATCGACTGCATCCTGGCCAGTGCCAAAGTTACTGTTTTCATCAGCCGCCTCCTTAATATAATTTTTCAAAGCTTTTATAATGATCGTCCGTATAATAGATCAGTCCGTCATTAGAATACACCAGACGTTTAGCATTCCTGTTACCGGTTTTGTAATCAATATCGCATTCTTTCCAGCTGCGTCCTGATTTCTGCGGCAGTAATCCTTCGTAGTTGCCATACCTGTCGCCGCCTATACTTTTACCGGGCGCCACTTCATTCAGCGTTCCCTTATGCTTCCAGCCCAGGCGCTCGGCTTCACGTTTAGTAATAAAATTTCCCGGCAATTTATGAAAGGTATGGATATACAAAGCTACCTCAGCCTTACCGGTATAAGCGCGCCCTTCTTCGACTTTGAACTGCGCCTGCTTGCCCTGCAGCTGTGCCAGTCCACTTTTGGCGGTTTTGGCCACCTGCTCTGCAGCCTGCTGTTTAGCCTGATTCAGCTCTGTCTGAGGCGTTTTGCCACAGCCAAACACGGCACCGGTTATAAATAATACAGCCAGTAATGCTGCAAAAATCTTTTTCATTTCAAACACCTTTAAAACCATTTTTTCATTTGATTAAAAATACCGCGTACTATAGTGTCTACAGCTTTATTTTCCATTCGCGTCATCGTTTTGCTGATCAGCTTTTCCGCGACCGTAGGCGGTTCTTTTTTGGCAGCCGCGCTGCGGCTGCGCAGCTCTTTCTGCAGCGCCGCTTCTTCCTGTGCCCTGGCTGCGGCTTCCGCATCCTGCTGGGCTTTGGCGCTCAAAATCTCATAAGCAGACTCACGGTCTACAGCTTCAGCATATTTACTATACAGCGGGCTGGAGGCTATCAGCTGGTTGCGCAGCGTGTCGTCAGCTACGCCAAGATAGCTGCGCGGCGGCATGACATAAGCACGCTCCACCATTGTCGGCACTCCGTCAGCATCCAATAGTGATACCAGCACTTCGCCGGTGCCAAGCTCCGGCAGCACTTTAGCCGCGTCAAGATCAGGATTGGCTCTAAAGGCCTGCGCCGCAGCCTTCAGCCCCTTCTGGTCTTTAGGTGTGTAAGCTCGCAGCGCATGCTGCAGCTTGTTTCCCAGCTGTGACAAAACAGTATCTGGAATATCAGAAGGCTGCTGGGTGATAAAATAAATGCCGACGCCTTTGGAACGGATCAAACGCACGATCTGTTCAACTTTATCGAGCAGAGATTTCGGCGCGTCTTTGAAAATCAGATGCGCTTCATCAAAGAAGACGATTTTAGGTTTTTCCGGATCGCCTGCTTCAGGCAGCAGGTCATACAACTCCGACAGCAGCCATAATAAAAATGTAGAATATAACAGCGGAGTCTGAAACAGCTCTACGCAATGCAGAAGATTGATATAACCGCGTCCGTCATCTGCTACTGCCAGCCAGTCCCTGATGTCCAGTGCCGGCTCGCCGAAAAACACATCTCCGCCCTGTTCTTCCAGGCGCAGCAGCGCCCGCTGGATCGCGCCTACACTCTGAGCCGACACATTGCCATAGGCAGTTTTGAACTGAGCCGCATTATCACCGACGTACTGCACCATCGAACGCAGATCCTTAAGATCCAGCAGCAGCAGTCCCTGATCATCGGCAATCTTAAAAATGATCGTCATAATACCGCTCTGCGTGGTATTCAACTCCAAAAGCCAACTCAGCAGATCCGGCCCCATCTCGGAAATAGTCGTCCGGACAGGATGCCCTTTTTTTACCGAAAACATCAAAAAAACGTACAGGAAAGCCTTTGAACTCAAAATTTTCTATGCCTAATTTATGCAGACGTTTCTGAAACCCTTCACTGCTTTCACCAGCCTTGCACATACCGGAAACGTCGCCTTTGATATCGGCCAGGAATACCGGCACGCCCATCTCGCTGAAGGATTCTGCCAGCACCTTTAAAGTAACGGTCTTGCCCGTACCCGTTGCCCCGGCGATGAGACCGTGACGGTTTGCCATTTTCGGCAGCATGCAGATCTTATCCTCGCCTTTACAGACCCAAATCTTGTGTTCATCAGCTAAATACATGGTATTCCCTCCCGCATTTTTATAAAATAAACTACATCTTTATATTAATTTTTATTATACGTTATTTAAGGGTAAGAGTAAACAAGCTGGGCAGGTTCTGTTTTTATACTGCTGTTTTTTATTTTTCCTTGCTTGACATTATCGTAATTCTTGCTATAATGAGAACATAAATCAAATAGACCTCGCAGGACTGACGGATAAAGTGGAATCAACCACGTGTACTGCGATGCCATAGAAACAGCCGACCGTCTGGGCAGAGAGAACTGATCCCGGATGGTTTTTTTATTTTCCGGCTTTGGCCCTCTCGGATTTTTTCTAGTGTGAAAAGGAGATGTTTACCTATGAAAAACAGATGGCTCATTGCTCTGTCGGCTATCGGCATCCATATCTGCATCGGCAGTGTTTACGCCTGGAGCGTACTGACAAAGCCTATTATGCAGGCTATGGGTTTTACCCTGAAAGAAACGACCTGGACTTTTTCGATCGCAATTTTATTTCTCGGACTGTCAGCGGGATTTTTGGGCGATTACGTTGAAAAATACGGCCCGCGTAAAAGCGGCCTCACCTCGACCTGCTTCTTTGGTCTGGGTATGTTCGGTACAGCGCTGGCACTGCATCTCAACAGTCTGCCGCTCTTATATCTTTTTTACGGCGTTATCGGCGGTATCGGTCTTGGGACCGGTTATATCACCCCTGTTTCGACGCTGGTCAAATGGTTTCCCAACAACCGCGGCTTTGCCACCGGTCTTGCTATCATGGGCTTCGGTTTTGCCAGCCTGATCGCAGGTCCGCTGATGCAGATCCTTGTTGCCAAATACGGACTGGTACAGAACTTTATCATTCTCGGCTGCGTGTACATGGTTATCATGGCCGCCTCCGCCTTATATCTTGAACCACCTAAAGCAAGCAACGGCGGGCCGTCCGACATTAACGTCAAAAGTATCCTCCCGGATACTCAGTTCACAGCCAAAGAAGCACGCAAAACCTGGCAATTTTACGCACTGTGGTGGATTTTTTTCACCAATATTACCTGCGGTATCGGACTTTTAGCAGTAGCTTCACCGATGGCACAGGAAGTAGTAAAAATGACACCGATGGCAGCCGCCTCCATGGTCGGTATCATCGGTCTGATCAACGGTCTGGGACGCATTTTCTGGTCTACTATTTCCGACTATCTCGGGCGCAGTACAGTTTATGTAGTCTTCTTCCTGATCCAGATCTTTGCCTTCTACGCACTTGCAGAAACAAGCAGTGCCTTCATCTTCCAGCTGATTGTCTTCGTCATCATTTCCTGCTACGGCGGCGGCTTCTCCTGTATGCCCGCCTTCCTCAGTGATCTGTTCGGCACGAAAGAACTCAGCGCCATCCACGGCAAGATCCTGACTGCCTGGGGCATGGCTGGTATTGCCGGGCCTCTGCTGCTGTCCTGGATCCGTGAAACGACCAACAGCTATTCAATTACCCTGTATTTCTTCTCCGCCTGCTTCGTTGTCAGCCTCATCATCGCCGGTATTTTGAAATGGCGTACTTCAGTAGGCGTGCTGATCAAAAAGAAACATCTCTGATTTGACCATAACCCCTTCGCTACAGCTGCGGAGGGGTTATTTTATGCCGTTTTAGACTCTGCTTATTCGTTAACGTCATAACTATCAGTACATTTTATCTACATCTGGTATTCATTTTACTTTCCATACTATATCTGGTTTTATTTGCCACAGCCGGTACCGCTGCCTGTTCCAACCAGACTTGTAATACTGGAGCAGATAACCGATAATAAAAATAACACCATTTATCAGACTGAAAAGAGGCGGTTATTATGGATACTTCGCGCCCGCGTTATCTTCATATGTTTCTTGTTTTTGTTAAGATCGGCCTGTTCACGATCGGCGGCGGACCGGCAATGATACCGCTGATCCGTGACGAATTTGTTGAAAAACAAAAATGGATCGGGGATGAAGACATTACTGACGTTCTTGCGCTCTCGCAGTCTTTGCCCGGCGTTATTGCCGTCAATGCTTCTACCTTTCTTGGCTACAGGCTGGGGGGACTTAAAGGATCACTGGTAGCAACTATCGGCGTCGTCCTGCCTTCTTTCGTCATTATTTTCGTCATCGTCACGGCTTTCACCTCCAGTGGTTTTGACCAGTACCCAAATATATTGAAATTTTTTGACGGTATCAATTCTGCTATCACAGCTTTATTGATCGCAGCAACTCTGAAACTGATTCCCTATTCCATCAAAAACAATTTTGGCTGGTTCATTCTGGCCTTTTCACTGCTTGGGATCTATTTTTTCAGTCTCGACATTGCCATAATCGTTCTGCTGGCCTCAGCGCTTGGTTACTGCGCCACTAAATATCTGGGAAGTAATACAAAATGATGCTTTATTGGGAATTATTCACTGTCTTTTCAAAATCGGGCTTTTTTCTTTCGGCGGCGGTCTGGCAATGATCAGTATCATTCAGCAGGAAGTCGTCGGACGCGGCTGGATCCCCGCAGCTGAATATGCACGGATCATCACCATTTCTCAGATCACCCCCGGCCCTATCGCTGTCAATACGGCTACATATGTAGGAGCCAGGGTCTGCGGTCCTGAATTCTGGCATGCCCTGCTTGGTTCTTTTGTAGCTACTTTCAGCGTCAGCCTGCCATCTTTCATTCTTGTCGCCATCGTTGCCCGTTCTCTCCAAAAGTTCAACTCTTCGCTGGCTGTACAAGGTATCCTCAATGGATTGCGGCCTTCGGTTATCGCCTTGATGCTGACCGCAGTTTTCCTTTTTTATGCGGATAACATTTTTCCCCGCAGCCGGAACCGCCGCAATGGAAAATCTGCTGACCTATTTCAAATTCTGGCCGACATTGCTGACGGCTTTGCTTTTTTATCTACATTACTACCGTAACCTGAGCGCTATTCCCTTGATGCTTTTAGCCGGCTGTGCCGGACTGTTGATGTAGAAAAAACACAAAATAACCTGCATACGGCAGGTTATTTGATTTCTTCTTTAATATTTGCAGCCCAGAGAAATGGCTTCGGTCGGGCAGGACTGCCTGCATTTACCACAGACAATACATTCCCTGTCGCCTACCCGTTTACAATCCATCAAGCAACTACGTACGCAGCGCTGGCAGGCGGTACATTTACGCGAATCTACCTGCATGCCAAAAACGGCGATCCTGTTAAACAGGCTGTAAAAAGCTCCCAACGGACAGAAAAAACGACAAAAAGGCCGATAGATAAACAGCGCCGCAGCAGCCAAAAGTCCAATGATCCAACGCCAGTCCAGACCATGCAGATCAAAGAAATACAGATCGCAGGCAAACAGCAGCAGAACCACATATTTAAAATAACTTAAATAGTATGTAATTTTATTTTTAGACAGCTTCAACATCGGCAGCTTATCTAAAAGCTCCTGTGCCCAGCCAAACGGACACAGCCAGCCACAGATCATCCGTCCCAAAAACAGAGCGCACAAGATGAGCAGCCCCCAAACCCGCCAGCCCAAAGGTAAAGTAAAACCGGTCAGGGTATGCTGCGTCAGCCCCCAGGGACATCCGGCTTCTGCATAGCGGCAATAGCCGCAATTAACTCCGGGCAGACAAACATTTTTCCAGGTCATATCGGCCCCCAGCAGATTGGCGGCACCACGCCCATTATACAAAACCGTCGCCGCAAGCTGCGTCGTCCAGCGTTTAAAATCCTTAACCATTTTTACCGCTCCTTTCCTGTATTGCTTTCATTGTAAGGGCTGGAGTTGACTCACAGTCAAGCAGTTTGCAAAAAATCTACAAAAAACGCTTGACCTGGAGCAGACTCCAGCATATAAACTCACATATAGAAGCCGTATAAGCAACGGCAGACCCTATCTATTTGCAACTTACAAACAGAGAAACGGAGGAAATACCATGCTGAAAACTCTGGCCCTGACGCTTACTTTATTACTGAGCTTTACTATGGCTGCCTGCAGCAGCACGTCCGGCACCAATGCCAAAATCGACCAGACAACAACTAACGCAGCTCAGACTGCTCCAACAGACGCAGTCCAACGCATCAGGCTGACACTCGCCAACCAAGACGAGCTTATCGTCAAACTCAATGGCACCAGAGCTGCAGAGGATTTTTTGAGCCTGCTGCCACTGGAACTGACCTGCAAAGATTTTAATAATACCGAAAAGGTAGCTTATCTGCCGCGGCGCCTGGACACACAGGGCGCTCCTGCCGGTTTTGATCCTCAAACAGGCAGTTTTGCTTATTATGCACCTTGGGGTAATCTGGCATTTTTTTACCGTGATTACAGTTATGCCAACAGCCTCATTGAACTTGGTACTGTTGAAAGCGGTATTGAAAAACTGGCCGCTTTCGATAATGATTTCACTATCAAACTGGAACGCCTGCCCTAAAAAACAGAGCTTGCATAAATGCAAGCTCTGTTTTTTAGGCTTTCAGCGTTTCCTTCAATATCTCAACGATCTCTTCTTTATTCAGCACTTTATAACCGCCCTCAAGAATGAACGAACCCTGAGCGATCCCGTCAAGCATCGTTTCATCAACGCCAAGTTCCATGCCGTTAAGTACAAGTCCCAGTTCCCTCATATAGCTTTCCATCGCCGCAAGGCCTGCCTGAGCTATCTGTTCATCAGTTTTCCCCTCAGGACGCACATCCCATACATTGATGGCAAAGCGTTTGAATTTCGCCAGTCCGTACGGCATGATGTGCCTGTAATAAGGCAGCGACACAGCGGCCAGAGTCATTCCGTGCGTAGCGTCAGTGTAAGCGCCGATCGACTGACCGATCATATGCACCATCCAGTCTGTCGACTTTCCTTTAGCTACCAGAGTATTCAAGGCCCATGTAGCGATCCACATAATATTGCTTCTCGCTTCATAATCTTCAGGGCTTTGCACAGCGATCCTGGAACTGTGGATCAGCGAACGCAGCAAGCCTTCCATAAGATAGTCGGAAGTATTGTCGTCAGTTCCGGAAAAATACTGTTCCAAAATATGCGACATGATATCAAAAAATCCGGCAACCATTTGATAACGCGGCAGCGTAAAAGTATACGTCGGATCAAGTATCGAAAATCTGGGGAACACATTATCACCAAACACCCGCCCGATTTTAGCTTTAGCCGCATGATTGGTAATAACTGAACCGCCGTTCATCTCCGAACCTGTGCCAACCATAGTCAGAACACAGCCAACCGGGATAATCTTATTATCCACCGCTTCCATCCGCAGATAATATTTTTCCCATGGATCAGTTTCGCAGTAAGCTGAAACTGAAACAGCCTTGGCATAATCACAAACAGAACCGCCGCCGACTGCCAGAATCAAATCGACCTTGTTTTCTTTGGCTATCCTGCAGCCTTCATATAATTTTTCCAGTGTGGGATTAGGCATTACACCTGCATCCTCAAAAACTGTTTTGCCCCCGTCCCTCAAAAAGCTTGACTACGTTTTCATAAATACCGTTTTTCTTAATCGAGCCGCCTCCATATACCAGCATGACATTTTTACCATAGCATGCCAATTCCTGCGGCAGATTTTCTAATGAATTTTCGCCAAAATACAATTTGGTAGGATTGGAATAAACAAATTTACCCAGCATTATTTTTGCTCCTTTATTTCAAATTTCCATATTCTGCATCTGTTACCGGTTCCAGCCACTCATTGGACACCCCCGCGGCGGGCACTTCGACTGCAAGGTGTGCAAACCAGCTGTCAGGAGCCGCTCCATGCCAGTGTTTCACTTCAGGCGGGATATTAACCACATCACCAGCGTTCAGCTCCCGGGCCGGTTTCCCCCACTCCTGATAATAACCTCGTCCGCCTGTGACAAGCAGTATCTGCCCGCCTTGATGATGGATATGCCAATTATTGCGACAGCCGGGCTCAAAAGTAACATTGCCAATAACCACTCCTTCTGTTGTCAGCATCTTCAAATAGCTCTGCCCCACAAAATACCGGGCATAGGCATCATTTTTTTCACCCATGGGAAACACGCTTAATTTTTCTTCCGACATTCTCAAAACACTCCTTTTCTATCACATTCTCACATCGTTCTGCGCTCAAATCTGTTGTAGCTGAAAACGCAGTCCGCACTGATGCAGAACCGCCAAATCACCTGCTTTTTATTGCACCCGCTCATAACTAAAATGCCGGAACTTCCGTTCCTTATCTGTATCATATCCAATGGAGTTAACTCCAAGTCAAGCAGCTTTTTCAAAAAATTAATACCGGCTGTCTGACAACAAAACCGATATTTAAAAAAGCTCTGCCTGCAGTGACCGCAGCGCCCGCAAGTTTCTTTCCGTAACCTTATCCGCAGGCTCCAGCTCACTGCACAGCAGCGGCGAACTGCTATTTCCAGCCGTGATCTGCTGCAGCTGTCTGCGGCTGTCATTAGCATAACAATAAATGCAGCCATGCAGACAGGTGTTATAGGCGCCGATATCGATACTGGCGGCACAGCCGCATTCACCGCGCTGATTTTTATCTTTGACTGTATCAAGACGGCACCCGCCCACACGGCCAAGCAGCTCTGCGTCGATGCAACTGGCATGCCCAATCCCCAGATCAGCTAATTCTATAGCTTCCGCACAGGTTTCCAGCTGCAGACCATATTGCCGGGCTGTTTGGGACAATACGGCCGCAAGCCGCCGCTGCTCGTCCTCACTCAGGCCTCTCAGCCCTGCCTGATGCAGACCTGCCTTGATCTTAGGATAATAATCAAGGAAACTGATAATACATTTTTTCGTACTGTCGGCCAGCTGCGCTGCCAGTTCCTCAAAAACCGCTGCGTGATACTGCAGGTCATAGCGTGCACTTAACAGGATCGGGTCATAGCGCCAGATCATTCTTTCCGCACCTATCTTCTGCGCCAGCTGCCGAAATATCTCTATCCTCACCGCCAATGGCGGTAAAGCTGCTTCTACGTCAGCAGCATACGCATTGAGCGTAAATTGAAAATAATAAGCATACGCATCCAGAACTGACAGCTGCTTAAGCATCGGTTCTGGATTTTTTGTCCAGAAAACCAGCCCATCCACTACCTCCGGCCGCAGGCTGATCCTGCTTACCTGATGAAGGTTCAGAGGATTGCGTACCAGTACATACTGTTCCTGCAGCCGCTTTTGGAACCATTCCCAATAAAAAGCAGGAATATCAGTTCGCCGGCTGGCACTGATAATCATTCGTCATCCCTCCTCTTTTTGATAAACTGCTTAAAGCTTCACTTGTTTCTATTATACACTGATCTATATCGGACAGGCCGGCTAATTTTTTTCAGAAAACGCTTGACTTGAAGTTAACTCCAAACGCTAGAATGAATTTAAAAGTTACAGGAGGTGATTTTTATGAATATTACCGAAGCAGGCAAACTGACTTCGCTGACACCCAATACTCTGCGTTATTACGAACGGATCGGGCTTATCCCACCTGTCGCCCGTAATAAAGGCGGGACCCGGGAATACACTTCCAAAGACCTCTGCTGGATAGAATTTATAAAAACCATGCGGTCAGCCGGTCTCTCCCCGGAAACTTTGATAGAATATGTCGCCTTGTCACAGCTCGGCGACACCACGCTGGAAGCCCGTAAGGATATTTTAGAACTGCAGCGGGAAGTGCTGCAGGAAAAATTGGAATTTATCCAGCAAACCTTAGCCAGAATAGATATCAAAATAGAAAACTACCGTACTGACATTTATCAGAAAAACCATCCGTTACAAAATCAAAAACAAGAGGAGGCAGACCTATGAAAAACTTTATTTCCATGTTCCTGATGACATCCCTGCTGCTGGGGGGATGACCTTTACAATTGGCAAAATGAGCGTGTGTGCCGCTTCAAAAAACAGGATTGAAACAGCACAGCAAAAACAGGCGCATCTTTTCGGCAGCGCCAAAAACAAACTTGCCGCCACCGACCCGGATTTTGCTCAGACCATGGACAATTTCATTTACGGCGACGTTTATTCCCGTGGTAAGCTGACCGACAAACAACGTGAACTGCTGACGATCACCGCACTTACCGCCAGCCAGACTTTAGACAGCCTGCCTGCACAAGTGCAGGCCGCACTGAAAGCCGGCGCTACCCCGGTAGAAATAAAAGAAACACTTTATCAGTGCGCTCCCTATGTGGGCTTTCCCAAAACGGTCGGCGCTTTGGAAATCACCAATAAAGTTTTTAAAAAACAGGGCATTAAAATGCCGCTGGCAAACCAGAGTACTGTTACCGAAGCCACCCGTTTTGACGACGGCTTTAAAGTACAGGGTGAGATTTTCGGAACAGAACACATTGCCGCCATGCACAAAAACTCGCCGGCTAATCAAAAACATATAGCCAATTATCTTTCAGAGTTCTGCTTTGGCGATACCTACACCAGAAACGGCCTTGATCTGCAAATGCGGGAATTGATCACCTTATGCGCTATCAGCACTATCGGCGGTGCGGAACCTCAGGTCAAAGCCCATGTACAGGCCAATCTCAATGTCGGCAACGATAAAGAACTGATGCTGGACGCAGTTACCCAGTGCCTGCCATATATTGGTTTTCCACGTACGCTGAACGCCATCGCCTGCATCAATCAGATCATCCCCGCCAATGCCTGATAAGCATTATATGTAAAAGAATACCTGTGCTGACTTTTAAAGTCAGCACAGGTATTTTATTTATCTGCAAATCATTGTGCCGTCCGCTTTTTACCAAACGTATCTATTTCGCCGCGTACACCTTCCAGCCAGCTGCTGATCAGTCGCTGCATCTTCCCGGTCCCGATATCCTGCAGAGCCAGTCCTTTTGTTATATCCGCCTGCGGGCAGCTTGCGGCTATAGCATCCAGGCTCTTTTCGATACCGCTTTTTTTACTGGTACAAAACGGTACGAGCACTTTACCTGAAAAATCATGCGCTTCTAAAAAAGTACGCACGGCCATAGGCGTTGTTCCATACCAGACAGGATAACCGATGAAAATCGTATCATACTGGGAAATATCGGCTAAATCCGCCGCCAGAGGAGGCCGTTCATTACCTGCAAGTTCCTGTTTAGCTATTTTACCGCATTCACTTTTATCCTGCGGATAAGGCACCTCAGTCTGAATTGCAAACAGCTGTCCCCCGACCGCAGCCTGTATCTGCCAGGCGGCCAGTTCTGTATTCCCGGTATGTGAAAAATAAGCAATCAGTATTTTAGGATTAGTAGGCAAGCCTTCCGGTCCTTTAATCGTAACCGGCTTATTTTCATCCGTTTCTTCATACCCGATCCCGCCACAGCCTCCGACCGCAGCCATCAACAGCAGACCCAGCAGCAGCAGATATTTCTTGCAGCTTCGCATAGTATCCCTCCAAGCATCAAATCATTCTTTCTTAATTGTATCATAAACCTTAGAGTTTGCTCTATGTCAAATAAAACTTTTTATTTTTTATCAAAAAACAGCCCTGATAAATTATCAGGGCTGTTTACTTACCAGTGATATTTTTCGCCGCGGCTGATTTTAAACGCACGGTAAAGCTGCTCTACCAGCAGCAGACGGATCATTTGATGGGTAAAAGTCATTTTGGAAAAAGAAATACGCTCATCAGCCCGATGCCGCAATGCATCCGTATAACCAAAAGCACCGCCGATCACAAAGGTGATATGGCTGCTGCCCGCTAAGGCCAGCTTCTCTATTTTGGCGGCCAGCTCCGGTGAACTTACGGCCTTGCCACTAACATCCAGTAAAATCACATACGAATTTTCCGGGAGCACTGCCAGCAAACGTTCTGTTTCTCTGCCCAGCACCTGTTCTTTTAAGGCCGGCGATGGATCTTCCGGCATTCTCTCTTCTCCAATAGCGATCGTTTCCAATTTACAAAACGGCTGCAGCCGTTTTGTAAATTCTTCGATCCCCGCCGTCAGATACTTTTCCTTGATCTTACCCACACAGGCAATGGTGATCTTCATTTAACGGTTTTCCTCAGGAATCTCTTCCAGGGTCATGTGGATCGTTTCTTCAGCGCCGCCGCGCAGAACAACAACATCCACACTGTCGCCGACTTTCAGCTCAGCCAGCTTGCCGCGCAGCTCTACTACTTTATCGATCTTCTCACCGTTGAACTTGAGAATGATATCGCCGGGACGCAGGCCGGCTTTAGCCGAAGGACTGCCTTCCCAAACCTTCATAACAAAAATACCGTCATGCAGGTCGATATCAAAACCGTATCGGTTGGCAATATCCTTATCGACCAGGCTGGCGCCAATATACGGACGCACTACACGACCTTTTTTAGCCAGTTCATCCAAAATCGGTTTGGCCGAATTGATGGGGATAGCAAACCCGATGCCTTCGACACCGGAAACAGCGATCTTCGCAGAATTGATACCTACGACCTCCCCTTCCGCATTGACCAGCGCACCGCCGGAATTGCCGGGATTGATCGCCGCATCAGTCTGGATCAGGTCAAATTTACGTTCCCCTAACTGGATGGAACGGTTCAAAGCGCTGATTACACCGGCTGTGACACTGCCGCGGAACTCCAGCCCCAGCGGATTACCAATAGCAATAGCGGGTTCGCCGACCTGTAAAGTTGAGGAATCACCGAAATCGGCAACAGGAAGATTGTTTTCGTCGATCTTTACTACGGCAAGATCAGTTGCCGCATCGGCCCCCAATACCTTGCCTTTGACACTGCGCCCGTCCGTCAGGCTGACGATGATTTCTGAAGCGCCTTCTACAACATGGTTATTAGTCGCGATCAGACCGGACTTGTCATAAATAACGCCGGAACCTGTGCCGCGTTCAGTCAGCTGCACTCGATTAAAAATATCGCGCACATAGGCTTTATTAGTGATGCCCACTACTGCCGGACCTACTTTTTTAGCCGCCGCTACGATCGGCGTGTTACGGGCACCGGAAAGGCTGGCATCTTTCTGTGCCGCAGCAGCAGTTTTCTGTTCCTTTACTGCCTCAGCCTTAATGTTATCACTGCAGCCGCCTATAAGTACAGCAGCTCCCAGCAGAGCACAGAAAAAGATATTCATGGTTTTTTTCATAAAGCTTCTCTCCATCTCAACACTCCTCAATCATAATTTTTTACTATGTTTTCCTGCGATGTGATATAAATTTTTGTATCCGCGCCAACTTCGTTAGCGTCCAGGATACCCCGCACCGTTTGCAGGGCCAGGGAAGGCAAATTGTTTTCCTGGCTCAGATGCGCCAGAAAAACCTCTTCCGGCAGGCGCTCCATATGCGCCAGCAGCCAGGCTGCCGAAACATTGGATAAATGCCCGCGTGTTCCCAGAATCCTCTGCTTGAGTATCTGCGGATAACTGCCATTTTTCAGCATATCTTCATCGTGGTTGGCTTCCAGCACCACTACGTCAGCATCAGCTATATTCTGACGCACCTCGTCTGTCACAAAGCCTACGTCGGTGAGATATGTACATTTACTGCCGCCGCTTTTAAAAACATAGCCTACTGTAGAGGCTGCGTCATGCGGGACGGCAAAAGGGATTATTTCCAAACTGCCGCTGCTCAGTTTTTTGGGCAGTAAACGGCAGCAGCTGCGTTCCATTTCACTTTTTTTCGGCATATACTGCCAGGTCCTTTCATTGGCAAACACCGGCAGACGGTATTTACGGCAAAAAACAGGCAGTCCCTTTACATGGTCGTTATGCTCATGTGTCAACAGTACGCCCGTCAAATCTTCAGGCTTCATGCCTGCCTGATGCAGACGTTCCGTCAGCTGGCGGCAGCTGATGCCGACATCTACCAGAAAAGCCTGCTCTCCGGCACGTATCACCGCGGCATTGCCTTTACTGCCGCTGGCCAGGATCGTGATTTCAAACTCACTGCTCATGCTTCGCCTGCCGCGATTTTGTGCCCGGCACTGGTTCCAATACGTTCAGCTCCTGCAGCCAGCATAGCCTGCGCAGCTTCCGCGTCACGGATACCTCCGGCGGCTTTGACTTTGAGACCATACTTTTCTGCTTCGGCTGCCAGCAGCTTTACGTCATCGACAGTAGCGCCGCCCTTGTTAAAACCCGTACTGGTCTTGACAAACGCCGCACCGCCTTCGGCTACTAAACGACAGGCCGTACACTTTTCAGCGTCTGTCAGCAGGCAGGCTTCAATGATCACCTTGACCGGAAACGGACTGGCCGCCTCGACTACGCTGCGGATATCACTGACTACAGCAGCATAATCACCGGTCTTAAATGCCGATACGTTCATGACCATATCTATTTCATCAGCGTGCGCTTCGACCGCCATTTTTGTCTCCAGAGCCTTGACCTCAGAAAATGTAGCTCCCAGCGGGAACCCTACTACTGTCACAACCTTGACGTTCGTATCGCTCAGCAGATGTCTGGCCAGCCCCACATAACACGGATTCACACAAACGCCAAAGAGCCCGTATTTCCGGGCTTCGCTGCAAAGCTGCATAATATCCTCGACAGTTGCCTCAGGTTTTAATAAAGTATGTTCAAGATGCTTCGCAATCGTCATCCCCGACTCCTCCTCATCTTCTATAATGATTTTTGCTTCTATATATTATATCAAAACTTTATACTTTCTGCTTTGACAAAAAAGTAAATTTTTATAAAAACAGAGCCATAATTTTAATTATAGCTGTTCATTGTAATTATACACTAACAATATTCTATATTATCATACAATAAAAACTCTATGTTCTTAATAGAAAAGCCCCGACTGTACAGTCGGGGCAACATAAACATTTCTCTAATTTCAGTGTTTTTTACGGCACTTCTCACAAACGCCAAAGAAATAAAATTGGTGTTTGTCGATACTGTAACCGCTTGCTTCTTCCACCTTTACGACCAGAGACCGGTCATTGAGAGCCGGTACATCATCGACACGGCCGCAGACAGTACACTGCACATGGCTGTGCTCGCTGATATCAGCATCATAGCGGAAACTGTCCTCGCCGGTATTGATGATCTGGATCAGGCCCAGTTTATTGAGAATCTCGACGGTCTTATAAACCGTAGCAAAACTCATGGAAGGATATTTAGGTTGCAGGGTACCGAACAGCATTTCAGCACTGGGATGCTGCTTGGTATTAGCCAGCGCTTCATAAACTGCCAATCTTTGCGGAGTGACTTTATAACCGTTTTGACGCAGCAGGGCGGTCAGTTCTTGGTTGTTTAACATGATTTACCTCCTTGGTTGAAATGTTTTTTGTCCGGCATTTATTGCCTGTTTAGTTTTAGATAATCTTTATCTATTATTTACTAAATTATAATAAAGAAAAACTTTCCTGTCAATATTTAATATCCTTTAATTGCAGCTGTTTAAACATATTTCACAAACCTTCCACAAGGATTTTGGCAATTAAAAGCGAATTTTATAATTATTATACACAAGAAAGAGGTAGACCCATGACCATTGAACAAATAATTGCCGGCGAACTGTCGGTCAGGCCGCAGCAGGCAGCCGCAACTCTAGAACTGCTGGACAGCGGTAATACTATCCCTTTTATCGCCCGCTACCGCAAGGAAGTGACCGGATCGCTGGACGAAGAACAAATCCGTATGATCAGCGAACGTGCTCAATATCTGCGTAATCTGGAAGAACGCCGTCAGGAAATACTGGAATCAATAACTTCACAGGAAAAACTGACCCCTGAACTTGAAAGCCAGATCAAAGCTGCTGTCAAAATGCAGGAGCTGGAAGATCTTTATCTGCCTTACCGTCCTAAAAAACGTACCCGGGCACAGATAGCCCGTGAACGCGGACTGGAGCCGCTGGCAGAACTGATCATGGCTCAATCCCAGCCGCTAATGACCTTAGACAAGCTGGCCAGCCTGCATGTAGATCCTGAAAAAGGTGTCAACTCTGTTTCCGAAGCCTGGGCCGGGGCCTCCGACATAGTTGCCGAAAATATTTCCGACCGCGCCGATATCCGCGAACTGATCCGCAAAGAACTTTGGAAAGGTGCCGAACTTGCTTCAACGCTGACAGTTGACGAAACCGAAGGGCAGGATTACCTGATGTATAAAGAATATTCCGAACCGGTACGTCAGCTGCCGCCGCACCGCATTTTAGCCTTGAACCGCGGTGAAAGCAAAAATTGTCTGAAGCTCACCCTAAATTATCCTGCGGATTCCATGCTGACTAAACTGGCTCAAAAACTGAAAATCCAGCCGCACACAGTTTGGAACGAGCTTTATACAAATGCTGTTGCCGACAGCTACAAAAGGCTGCTGTTTCCCTCGCTGGAGCGGGAACTGCGTAACGAACTGACGGAAAAAGCAGAAAAACAGGCTATTTCTGTCTTTGCCGCCAACCTGCGGCAGCTGCTGCTGCAGCAGCCTATTGCCGGGCATACTGTTTTAGGTCTCGATCCCGGTTACCGCACCGGCTGTAAAGCAGCCGTTATTGATCCCAACGGACGTACACTGGCGATCAATACGCTGTATATCACCGGCAGCCAGCATCAGCGTGAACAAGCGGAAGCCGGCTTTATGGATCTGGTGACCAGGCATAAAGTGACCCTGGTAGCTATCGGCAACGGAACTGCTTCTTTTGAAACAGAGGAGTTTACGGCCCAGATGATCGAAAAATACCATCTTGATATTGCTTACCTGATCGTCAGCGAAGCAGGCGCTTCTGTTTATTCTGCCTCCAAGCTGGCCCGCGAAGAGCTGCCCGATCTGGACGTTTCCCTGCGCGGAGCGGTATCCATTGCCCGCCGTGTACAGGACCCTCTGGCAGAGCTTGTCAAAATAGAGCCCAAGGCTATTGGTGTTGGTCAATATCAGCATGATGTCAATCAAAAGGAACTCACTGCGACCTTAGGTACTGTTGTCGAGTCCTGCGTCAACCACGTCGGCGTCGAGCTGAATACAGCTTCTCCCGCTCTGCTTTCATACGTAGCAGGCATTTCCGGCACCGTCGCCAAAAATATTATTGCCTACCGTGACGATAACGGTGCCTTTACCAGCCGTAAGGAACTTTTTAAAAGTTGCCCGTCTGGGTCCGGCAGCCTTTACTCAATGCGCAGGCTTTCTGCGTATCGCCCAGGCAAAAAATCCTTTAGACAATACCTCCGTCCACCCTGAAAGCTATACCTTAGCAGAGCAGATCCTGGCAGAGCTTGGCTTTGACCTGAAACACTGTAATGACATCGCTGTTCAGGAAGCGGCAGCTAAAGCCGACGCCTCTGCCATTGCCGTCAAACTGAACGCCGGCCTGCCGACTGTAACTGATATCCTGGAAGCCCTGGCCCGGCCGGGGCGCGATCCGCGCGAAGATGCTCCGGCACCGCTGACACGCAAAAAGGTAGCAAAACTGAGCGATTTGGAGATCGGCAGCGTTGTCAAAGGAACAGTCCAAAATGTTGTTGATTTCGGAGTTTTCGTAGATATCGGCCTAAAAACCAGCGGTCTGATTCACCGCAGCGAATTATCCAACAGTCGGTTTCACCACCCTCTGGACGTTATCAGCGTCGGCGAGGTGATCGAGCCGGTCATCATCAGCATCGACGAACAACGTAACCGTATCGGCCTGAGCTTAAAACAGGCAAAAAAAACTACCGTCTAAATATAATTTAAACAGACGTCTTTTAAGACGTCTGTTTTTTATTGTTACAAATTATATTTTCATCACAATATTAATAAATATAAAGATATGTATACTTTTATTTTTATGATATAATATTTTTAAATAACAATCAATAATATTTAGGTGATAAACATGAAAAGAGATATCAATACCCTCAGTCTGTTAAATGAAATATCGGAACTTGTTTATGTTTCCGATCCAGAAACCTACGAGCTGCTGTTTGTCAATCAGACCGGCTGCCAGACACTGCATCTGGAAAACTACAAGCACAAAAAATGCTATGAAGTTTTACAGGGTAAAACTTCACCCTGCGAATTCTGTACCAACGACAGACTGTGCGATGATAATTTTTATACCTGGGAATTCACAAATCCCTCTATCGGCAGACACTTTTTACTCAAGGATAAAATAATCCAATGGCGCGGCAAAACTGCACGCATGGAAATAGCTTTTGATATAACAGAACGCGAACTGCAAAAGCAGGAACTGAAAAATATGCTTGATGTCCAGACCTTAATTACCAACTGTGTCCGAATGCTTTACGCCGTCGATGACCTCGATCAGACGATCAATGCTGTCTTGACCCAGATCGGCGAATTTCTAGTTTCTGACCGTGCTTATGTTTTTGAAATCAAAGACGAGTTGATGAACAACACACATGAATGGACAGCTCCCGGGATCTCGCCGCAGCTGGAGAAGCTGCAGCAGCTCGATCTGTCATTGATTTCCGACTGGCTGCCGTTTTTTGAAAAAAACGACTGTATCATCATCGACGATGTCGAACAGCTGCAAAAGACTAATCCGGCGGCTTATGCTACGCTGCACGCCCAGGAAATCACCTCTTTGATCGCTGCGCCTATTTTTTTGGATAACAAGCTGGCAGGCTATATCGGCATCGATAATTACGACAGTGAAAAAATCAAAAATTCTTCTTATTTGCTGCTTTCCATGTCCATTTTTCTTTCCTATGCGATCAGACATCGGAATCATGTCGATATGCTGCATCGCCTCAGCTACCACGATCTGCTGACGAACGCACTGAACAGAAACGCTTTTATGGACGTGCTCAGTCAGTTCAGGCCGGGACAATATGCTTCTGCCGGCATTATTTATATTGATATCAACGGTATGAAGGAAATCAATGATTTTTACGGCCATCACCAGGGTGATAAAATCCTTATAACAACTGTAGCCAAAGTCTTCAACCTTTTTAAACCCGACGAACTTTTCCGCATCGGCGGTGATGAGTTTGTTATCATCACCTATGATCTGACAGAAACCGATTTTTATGAAAAATTTAACCTTTTGCGTAATATTTTCTGTGAAAAAACTAACTTGCCCTTCTCCATCGCTACAGGCAGCTGCTGGGTCAAATCCCCCAGCGATTTAAACAGCCTGCTGCAGCAGGCTGACAGCGCTATGTATACGGATAAGAAAAAATTTTATTATGGCAAAGAAAAAACAAGCCGCTATCGGCATAATTTAGATGATATCCTCAATCTGGCCAATTACAGCGCTCTGCAGGAAGCACTGACAGCCGGACAGTTCTGCATTTATTTCCAGCCTAAAATTTCTTTGGATACCGAGGAATTTATCGGTTCTGAAGCTTTGATCCGTTATATAAATCAGGCCGGAGAAATCATTGCCCCCAATAATTTTATTCCGATCCTGGAAGAAGCGAGACTGATAAAAATGCTGGATCTTTATGTTTTTGAAGAAGTCTGTAAGCAGATCAATATCTGGAAAGAAAGAAAAATGCGGGTCAAACCCGTTTCTATCAATCTTTCACGCAGCACTCTGTCTTACCATTTCCTGGCCGATCAGCTATTAGCTCTTATCACCAAGCATAATATCGACATCAGCCTGCTGGAACTGGAAGTCACCGAAACTGCCGAAGTCGATAATCAGCTTGTTTTCAGCCAGGCTTTGGAAAAACTGAAGGAATATGGTTTCTCTATTTCCATTGATGACTTCGGCGTTCGCAACGCCAGTCTTTCGCTGTTCACTACTATCAATTTCGATATTTTAAAATTAGACCGCAGTTTGGTAAAAACACTGGCACAAAACCAAAAGGCACGTATCCTTATCCGTTCTCTGGCTGTCATTTGTTCTGATCTCGGTATCAAATTGATTGCCGAAGGCGTGGAAACACTGGAACAGTTGGATATTTTAAAGGAATTGCGCTGCAATGAGGTGCAGGGTTATTTATTCAGTAAACCTCTGCCTTTAAATGACTTTGAAAACAAATATCTCCAGATCCTGCGGTAAGACGGCTTGTTGACAGCCCAGACTGTAAGCCTCATAATAAAATCAGAAGCATAACCCTGAAGGAGGCGGTCTTATGACAGCAATAACCGGCAAACCAGCAAAAATATATACAGCTTATTTCAGTCCTACAGGCGGTACCAAAAAAGCAGCCCTGGCACTTACCAGTGCTCTGGCTGATACAGACGGATTTACAGAAATAGATTTGTCTTTACCTGCTTTGGCACAGTATACTTTCGCTGCTGATGATATCATCGTTGTCGCCGTACCGGTTTTCGGCGGCAGAGTTCCAGCTTTTGCACTGCAGCAGCTGACCGCTCTGCACGGTCAGAATACCAGCGCCATTGCTGTAGCAGCTTATGGCAACCGCGCCTACGAAGATGCCTTGCTGGAGCTGAGCGATAGTCTGACCAGTCAATCCTTCCGTGTGATCGCCGCAGCAGCCGTACTGTCCGAACATTCGATGCTGCGCAGTGTCGCCGCCGGCCGGCCTGATGCTGACGATCTGGCACAATTAACTGACTTTGCCAAAAAAATCTCCGCTAAGCCGTTAACAGAGGCGCCAGCGCTGACAAATATCCCCGGTAATCGTCCTTATAAAGACTGGCAGCCTATGCCCGTCGTACCTCAGGTCAGCGATTCCTGTATCCGCTGTGGTATTTGCTCGGCCACCTGCCCAACTCAGGCTATCCCCAGCGGGCAGCCGCACACAACTGACCCCCAAAAATGTATCCTGTGCCTGCGCTGCACTACTATCTGCCCTCAGCAGGCCCGCTCACTGCCTCAGCAGGCTCAGGCCCTGATCGCCCAGAAGCTGGCGCCGATAAAAGACATTTACAAAAACAACGAATTTTTCTGCTAAAAACAATAATCCCGCGCTTGTTTTAAACAAGCGCGGGATTTCTTTTTTACTGACCAGGCATGAGTACTGAAAGCAGCACCGGTACCAGCAGCGTCAGCAGCAGGCCGTTGATAAAGGCGAATAGCCCGACATGGATATTGGTATATTTGATAACCACCGGTAGACCGGAATCCATAGTCGCAGCTCCTGATGGCGCCAAAGCCAGGAATTTATTGATTTTTACCAACAGCGGTATGGCTAAAAATGCCAGGACTTCACGCAGCATATTAGCTAAAAAGGCGATCGTCCCGATCTCAACACTATACAGCGTACTGATAACTACAGAGGAAAGGCTGTACCAGCCTAAAGCACTGCCGACAAGCAGCGCGTCCCGCATTTCCATCCCGGTCACGAAGGCTGAAAGAGCCGCACCGCCTAAACTGCCGATAGTTACAGCCGTTGGAATGGCAACTGCCAGCAGAATACTCTGCGGATTGCAGATTTTTTTTATAATATGCCTGTTTCCGCCGATTTCGATACCGGCAACAAAAACCATAAAATACAAAGCCGACATCAAAATCTCGTCCAGCAGGTCTTTATGTTCCAATCCCAAAAAGAAATATCCGCCGGCGATTCCTAAAGCGATAAATGTAAAAATAGCATAAACCATTATTCATCGCTCCCTTCCGCCCGGGCTGCCGTTTTTGCAAAAAGCTTCAGCACCAGCCACAGCATCAGCACGCTGCCGCCAATGATAAAAACTGCCATGACCAGAGATTTGCCGCCCAACTGGTCCAGTTTGCCCAAAAGCTCTGCATCACAGCCGATCTTAGCACCCAGACACAACAGCATGATAAACAGGCTGACTGTAGAAAACCGGCTGAGCCATTTTTTCACATTATAATTTAAAAGGTCACTGCAACCTACGGCGATTCCCAAAACGATCGCGATCATGATCTCCTGCATTGCTTCCCCTCATTCCCATAATATAAAACAAGCCCCGCGCACGGCAGGGCCTGCTGATCACTATTTTTTATTCTAACGACAGCAGCAGCGGATAAAGCGGCTGACCTCCGTCAAAAACTGTAACTTCCCAACCGCCGTCCAGAGCTTCAAGCTCTGCGGCGATTTTATCAGCTTCAGACTGTGTCAGATCACTGCCATAATAAAGACTGATCAATTCCCAGTCGCTGCCGGCCAGCTTGACAGTTTCCGCCGTGACTTCTTCCAGAGTTGCTCCGGCATAAACGATCTTATCTTCCAGCAAACCAATGTACTGCCCTTTTTTTACAGTTATCCCGTTAACAACGCTGTCACGCACAGCAATACTGACAGCAGCACTGTGGGCTTCCTTAGCCTCACGTCGCATCACAGCGCTGTTTTCCTGCAGTGTTTTAGCTGCGTCAAAATGCAGCAGTGCCGCCAGACCCTGCGCCAGATTTGTTGTCGGCACATAATCTACCTGCGCTGCTCCCAATAATTTTTTGACCTGCTCCGCCGCCAGAATAATATTTTTATTGTTCGGTAAAATAATGTACTGCTCCGCCGAGCCCTTTTCAATAACTTTAATAAACGCCTCTACCGGCGGATTCATGCTCTGCCCCCCGCTGATGATCTCAGCTGCACCGAGCTGATGCATGATGCTGGCAATACCGTTCCCGGCCGCCACCGACAGTACAGCCAGACCGTGCTTCTCCGTCTGCGCACCGACAACGCGATGCTGATGCTGCTCGGCCATATTGTCGATCTTGATATCGTGCAGAGAGCCCCAGCTCAAGCCGTGCTGCAGAACCAGCCCGGGAGCTTTGGTATGGATATGCACTTTGACGATATCGCCGACAACAGCTACAATCAACGAATTACCCAAAGGCTGAAGAGTACTGCGTACAACGTCCTCTTTGACTTCAGCTTCCTTAACGATAAATTCTGTACAATAAGGATTTTCCAAATCTACTTCCATCTCGATAAAATTGGCAAAGGATGGCTTTGACGGCGGCAGATGCAGCTCACCTGCGTCTTCGCCTCGGAAACCCGCCAGACAGCCTTCCAGGAAAACGATCAAGCCCTGACCGCCGGCATCAACTACTCCAGCCGCTTTCAGCGCCGGCAGCAGTTCCGGCGTACGAGCCAGTTCTTTTTTTCCGCTCTCCAACGCCTCGCATAAAACATCTTCAAAATCTTCACCCTGACGCACAGCATGATACGCACCTTTGGCAATAGCACGCGCCACAGTAAGGATCGTTCCTTCAACAGGCTTTGATACCGCCCGGTAAGCATACAAAATACCAAACTGAAAAGCTTTGCCCACCTCGTTGCTGGTAGCTCGTTTTTTGCCGGCCAGGCCTTTTCCCAGGCCACGCAGCAACTGCGACAGGATCACGCCGGAATTACCGCGCGCCCCCATGATCGCACTGCGGGCTGCCATAGTCCCTACTTCGGAAACAGTCGCATTCTGCAGCTGACTGATCTCACGGGCCACTGCTGCCATCGTATGCATCATATTAGTGCCGGTATCGCCGTCCGGCACCGGAAAAACATTCAAATCATTAATATATTGATAGTTTTTTTCAAAACTTTTATAAGCGCCCAACAGCATATTTTTTATTTGTTCGCCGCTGATAATCGCCTCTTGTTTACTTGTCATATCAAGTCTGCACCTTTCTTCAGCGCTGCCGCCGCACAAAAAGGCCAATAACACCGGGTCCTAAATGTGCTGCCAGAACAGTTCCGATCCCGGTTACCAGAACAGGCAGTCCGGGAAACAATTCAAGCATTGCCTTGCGCAAAGTTTCAGCGTCTTCCTCAGCTTCAGCATTCGCCACATACACAGCTTCTATAGGAGCATTCGCAGCGGCAAGCTCGACCATGCGCTGCAATACTTTCTTGCGGGTACGGCATTTATCGACAACGACCAGTTCGCCGGCGGTATCGATGTGCACAATCGGACGTATGCCCAGAATATTGCCTACTAAAGCGCCTACGGCGCCTATACGGCCGCCTTTCTGCAGATAATCTAAAGTATTGACGGAAAAATACGTTTCCGTCCGCTCGATCAGGCCCTTCAGATACTCCTCCAGCTCGTCCATCGTTGCGCCGGTTTCAGCATAAGCGAGTACTTCCATTGCCATTCCGCTGATTGGACAGGCTGCTGTAAGACTGTCAAAGACACGGATATCAGACCCGGGAATTTCACTCATGACCTGCCGGGCTGCTAAGCGTGCTGTCTGAACAGTACCGCTCAAAACACCGTCTAACATGATCGCAATCACTTTTTTACCGCCTGCGGCTAATTCTGTAAATACATCAAGAAATCTGCCGATGGCCGGCTGCGAAGTTTTAGGCAGCTGCCCGCTTGCTTCCACCATGGCAAACATTTCCTGCAAGCTTTTTTCTCCGTCCACCCATTCGGTATCTCCATGTCTTACCAGCAGGGGGACCACATGGCAACGGGGATCGTCCCGCAAGGGTGTTTCTTCTGCAACAGCAATACTGTCCAAAACGATATGGATATCATTTCTCACTGCGCATCCTCCCTTAATCAAATTAACGTACATGCTCTTATTTCAGGCAGACGCCTTTACAATATGTATATATTTTATCATATTTCCAGCTCTATTTCCACTTATAGCACAATTAGCAGGCCTTTTTAGCCATTTTTGTAAAAAAATAAAGTATAATCCTGCTTTTTCCACCACTGTCTGCACTTTTGTTGAAGCTCAACTTCAAAACAGCATTGCAAATACTGTAAACGACTTCAATTTTTTAGCAGACTTAAAAAAGGGTAAAAAAAAAAAGCCCTTACGAGAAGGGCCAAATGAGGGGCTGTTTTGATACTCCTAGTATAGCATTTTTGTATACAATATGCAATAGCAGTTTTCTGCCTTTTTCAGAAAATTTGTGCAAAGAGAATTTACCTGCATTGGACAAAGGTTTATTGATAATCTTTACCGATAAAAATCACCGCGTCATAAGACGCATCATCAGCCCGCAGAATCCTCAGAGTGTACGGGAACGGTACAGCCGACAGCCTGCTGACTACACGTCCGTTGCTGGTCGTAGATACTACCGTAGTCTGATCACGTTCAGGATCACTGCCGCCGTCGATAACCTCAAAGCCCATTGCTGCCAGTCTTGCTGCGGCATCACTGCCTGCTCCTTTGCCGCTGCAGTCAACGACCTTGACAGATACCGTATTGCGGCTGCTTTCCTTAGCAGGCGGTTTCACAGCCTTAGGCGGCTCTGTTAACTGCTGCCCGTCTTTCTCTGCCGGTCCCAGTTCTTCGCCTGACTTAGATTTTTTAGCCTTAGCTTTCTTTTCGGCATCAGCTTTTTCTTTATTCTTCTCTTTCGTATCCTCTTTTATTTTCTTTTCTGTTTGTTCATCTGCTTTGATTTTCTCTTCTGCAGCTTTCTGTTTTTCTTTTTCCTGCGCTGTAATCAGGTTGCGTTTATACTCTGCTTCCATTTTTTCAGCACCCTGACGATAACGTTCCGTCATCTGCGCGCCCTGCATATCTACCATCTGCTCGCGCAGGTCAGTAATATCGGGAATCCAGTAGCTGATCTCATCAATATATTCAGGCGTACCTGGAACTGTAGCCATCTGCAGACCGCCCTGTTCTTTCATCATTCCGTGTAAAGCGCCGCCCATCGCCAGCATATCTGAAACGGGCAGGTCAGTTTTGACCATTTTCATAATTTCCGAAACCAGCCCCGGCATCTTAGTTAAAATCTGTGCCGAAGCAATCTTTTCGTAAACCGCCATCATAAACTTCTGCTGACGCTTAATACGGCCAATATCGCCTTCCTCATCACGATAGCGCACATACTGGATCGCTTTTTTGCCATCCAGATGCTGTTGCCCTGCCGGAAGATCGATCAGAAAATCATCCCAGTCATCATAATAATACATATCCTTTTCCACATCAATATCAATGCCGCCGATCGCATCGACCAAACTTTCAAAACCACTGAAATCGACCATTACATAATTATTGACCTGAATGCCCAAAAGCTCTTCCGTTGTCTGCTGCGTGAGCTTGTGCCCGCCGAACGCATAAGCATGGTTGATTTTATCCCAGCCATGCCCGGGGATCCGCACCCTGGTATCACGCGGAATCGACAGCAGCGAAACATTTTTACTTTTAGGGTCGAACATTACGACAAATAACGTGTCGCTGCGACCAGGATCATCGTCCTTTTCCCTGCCGTCTACGCCTAATACTACGATATTGCGTTTAGAGCCCAGCCGTTCATTGCGCGGCAGGTCATCCATAGTTTTAGCCAGCGTCCCAAACATCGGATCGCCGTTCATATAAGCATATACCAAATAACTGGCGGCAGCGATTGCCGCTACGATCAGCAAAATTAATTTTTTCAATCCTTTTCTTCCTTTCCCACACCCAATTACAAAATATTAGCCTGCAGTTCTTTATGAAACCGTTTAATAAATCCATGCAGTATCCGAGCTGTAAGCCCCCAGATAACATGCCCCTGATATTCGTAAAAATAGATATTATACCCCTTCCGCTTATACCAGTCGTGCGGATGGCGCGGCAGCAGATCAAAAGGAAAATCTGCAGTTGCGCGGTTTGCCAGTTCCATATGAGCAACGCGCGGCTCAGAAACCAATAAAAAATTCAGCGGCACCGTAAAAATCTCAGCTACCTCACCGCTGTTGCAGTCCAGCTTTACTTCGTTGGCCAGCCTGCCAACAAAAGGATGAATAATAGGTCCCATATGTGTCACCAAGTAATCCAGTTCACCGCACAATTCTATTTTGTCTTCAGTAATACCCAGCTCTTCACAGGTTTCGCGCACAGCAGTTTTGGCAAAGCTGTCATCGCCGCACTCATAGCGTCCGCCCGGAAAACATACATCGCCCGGCTGCCACCCCAAACCGGCGGCCCGTACTTCAAAAAGAACTGCCGGACCCTGTTTGGTGTCTATCAACGGCACTAAAACGGCAGCATCCCACAAACGGTCAGCTTTATCGATCCGGGCAGGACGGCGGTTGAGTCGTTCTGTGATCTGTTTTATAAGTTCAGCTGTTTTTTCCATGCAATAACCCCATTTCTCCTATATCCCTTCTGCGTCCACAGCAAATTTCCTGCCGCCTGTTGTGAATTATTCTTGAAATATAAAAGACGGACGGGTCTAAACCCATCCGTCAAGGAGTCTTGTCTTATTTTAATAAAGCGGTTCTTCGATGTTCGACTTTTCGCTTTTATCAACCAGATAAGCAACGGTAGCGTCACCAGTAACATTAACGCAGGTCCGCGGCATATCAAGGATACGGTCGATACCTGCGATCAGAGCGGAACCCTCAAGCGGCAAGCCGATCGCCGTCAATATCATCGTCAGCATGATAAAGCCTGCCCCCGGAACACCGGCAGTGCCGATCGAAGCCAGCGTACCAGTAAGAACAATAGTCAGATACTGCCCGGTCGTAAGATCGACCCCATAGATCTGCGCAATGAAGAGTGCGCAGACTCCCTGATAAACAGCAGTGCCATCCATATTGATCGTAGCGCCCAAAGGCAGTACAAAACTGGAAATGTCTTTCGAAACACCCAGCTTTTGGATGCATTGCATGCTGACAGGCAATGTGCCGCCGGAGGAACAGCTGGTAAACGAAAGCACCTGTGCCGGTAAAATTGCTTTGAAGAACTTGATCGGGCTGATCTTGCCGACGAATTTAAGCAGACCGCCATAAACGATGACCGCATGCAGGAAGCAGCCGAGATAAACAGCGATAACAACCTTCAAAAGCGGCAGCAGTACAGCCGGGCCGTTAGCTGCAACGACCGGAGTGATCAAACCGAAAACACCGATCGGCGCCACATTCATGATAAAACCGACGATTTTATAGCTGACCTCTGCCAGACCGTCAAAAACATTGTACAGAGCCTTGGCCCGATCACCGACTGCAGTGATGCCGATACCCATGAACAGACTGAAAACGATGATCTGCAGCATGTTGGCTTTAAGCATCGCTTCCATCGCATTAGTCGGGAAAATGTCAATAATTACCTGCATGATAGGCGGCGCGGCTTTAGCCGCAGCTTTAACGCCTTCACCAGGCATATTCACGCCGGCGCCCGGTTCTAAAACCGTACCTAAAAATATACCAAGTACAATCGCAAATGCCGTAGTTCCCAAATAATAAGCCATAGTTTTGCCGCCGATACGGCCGATCTTTTTGATATCCCCCAAACTGCAGACACCAATGACGAGAGACGAGAAAACCAAAGGAACGATGATCATTTTGATCATATTCATAAAGATAGTACCAAAAGGTCCGATCCATGTTTTGGCGAAATCTACACCTTCCGCACCCAGTTCCAGACCGGCAATGATACCAAGACCAAGACCGATCAGAATTTTTGTTGACAAATTCATCAAAATATCCCCCTTGCGCATAATAAAATATTAAAATTACGTCTACAATAATTAGGCAAAAATAATAAAAATCCTGCCTTCTTTCTTCATGTATACAGTATTTCTGCAAAATCGTTGCCCAAACCGCAGTTTTTTCAAAAAAAATATGCTAAAGTTTTTAGTTTTATCCAAAAACTTTAGCATATCCTGAAATTATTTATTATTCTCCAAACGGTATGCACAATGGTTTGTCGCACCTGAATATTCATTCAGCTTGAAAGAACCGCGCAGTGCGGCCGCTACAAATTTTTTCGCCAGTTCCACAGCTTCGCGCACGCTCAGTCCATTGGCCAGTCCCGCTGTAATCGCTGCCGAATAAGTACAGCCAGCTCCATGATTATAGCAGGGCTCGATTTTAGGAGCGCTGGCAATTGTAAATTCCCTGCCGTCATAAAGCACGTCAACAGCTTCCCTGCCGTCATTGCGGGAACCGCTTTTTATTACGACATAGCCTGCTCCCAGCTCCTTGATCCGTCCGGCAGCTTCCTTGATCTCATCCAGCGTTTCCACCTTTTCCATATCGGCAAGATAGGCTGCTTCGATCGTATTAGGCGTTACTACGTCAGCCCGCTGCATCAAAACAGTTTTGATAGCGGCGGCTGCTTCCGGTACCATGATCACATCCACACCCTTGCAGACCATGACCGGATCAATAACGACATTGCGCAGCTTGAAACGGTCTATAGTACGGGCCACCAGCTCAACCAGCTCGGCACTGCCCAGCATCCCCGTTTTCATAGCATCGATACCGATACCGGCGACAATCGTTTCGATTTGTTTTTCCACAACGTCCAAACCGATCGGGAAAATTTCGTGATCCCAGTCTTTATGAGGATTCTGGGCTACGATAACGGTCAGCGCCGTCATTCCGTAAACATCCAGCTCCTGGAATGTTTTTAAATCAGCCTCCATACCTGCACCGCCGCTGGCGTCGCTGCCGGCAATGGTCATGGCTTTATGCAGCATATTCATAACTTACCTCCTGCCTGAAGCTTTACCTGGCGTAAAGCTCCCATAAAATAACCGCCAAACAGCCAGGTATTCCAAAGAACCCCGCAATCAGCGCTTTGATAACGGTGATTTTGAGTCCGAAACCCAAAAATCCACATATAAGATTGATAAACCACAAAGCTACCGCACCGCAGATACCATTCCAGATGAGACGAAACGGCAGTGAAAAACATTTTACGACGACGACTAAAATCAGTACGCCGATAATAAACGGCAGCGTTCCTTCCAGAGTACCCGAGTTGAGCCCTTTTACAGCATGGTCAATGCCCTGCATGGCCGAACCGCCCAGATCGCGGACAGCACTTTCTATTTCCTGCATGCTATAGCTCCTTCTTTCTTACATTCTATGCCTGTTTTCCAAAGCACGTGATAAAGTCAGCTCGTCAGCATATTCCAAATCGCCGCCAACAGGCAGGCCATGGGCAATACGGCTGATAACGATACCGACAGGCTTCAGCAGCTGCGCCAGATAGGCAGCAGTAGCCTCGCCTTCCACGTCAGAATTGGTAGCGATGATAACTTCCCTGACCGTATCACCCTGCAGACGCCGCAGCAGCTCTTTTACACGCAGATTATCAGGACCGATACCGTCAAGCGGTGACAAAACGCCGTGCAGCACATGGTAAACACCGTTATAACCGCGGCTGCGTTCCATCGCCATTACATCCTGCGGCTGTTCCACAACGCAGACTACACTGTGGTCGCGTCCTGCATTGCCGCAAACCTCACAGGTCTCGGCATCAGTAAGATTATAACAAATATCACACAAACGGATCTGCCGCTTGGCCTCCAGCAGTGTTTCTGCCAGACGGCGCACCTCTTCTTCCGGCATATCGATAATATGATACGCCAGGCGCAGAGCGGTTTTGGAACCAATACCGGGCAGGCGCCGCAGCTGTTCATGCACATTGGCCAGCGGCCGGATCATTCTGGCCATTTTCAGAACATGCCCGGCATTTTCATCCCGCCGGTCAGTTTGCCCATTTCAGCTTCAGTCATTTCGTCGATCTTGCGCATACCTTCGTTAACTGCCGCTACCAAAAGGTCTTCCAGCATTTCTACATCTTCCGGATCTACTGCGCTGGGATCGATCTTAACGCTGACAACTTCTTTTTTACCGCTGACAACTACGGTGACAGCACCGCCGCCTACTGTAGTTTCGATTGTACGCAGCTTTAATTCTTCCTGCATTTTTGCCATATCAGCCTGTAATTTCTGTACTTTTTTCATCATGCCCTGCATATTTCCCATACCACCGTTAAACATTATTGTTCCTCCTCGTAATGATGCCTTGCGGCAGAAATTTGATTTATAATTTTTGCAGTGTGCCCCCAAAAGCGTCCAGCGCAGCCTTCACAGCAGGTTCAACATCTTCCGCCGGCGGCTGTTTTGGAGCAGCTTTAGGTTTGGCAGCGGCAGGCTTGGCGGCAGTGATGCATTCCAACCGTACACTTTGCCGTGCCAGCCTCAGCAGCACTTCTTCAAAAGCTTTCTTATAATCAGGATCGTTCATCCTGACGCACATGAATTTATTTTTGAAACCAACGGTCAAAACGCCGTTTTCATACCCTGTAACATAACCGCCGGCGGCACAGGCCACCATAGACTGTTTTTTCTCATTCTTAAGGATCTCCAAAGCCTGGTTCCACAGATCTTCGCCTTCGGTCCAGTCACCGCTGTATTCCAGTGTCGTCGCAACAGCTGCTTCCTCAGAAACAGGTTTCGGCTCTGTTTCAGCTTTTGCCGCAGCAGCAGGCTCGGGTTCCGCCGCTGGTGCCTGAACGGCACTTACTGCCGGCGCTTTTTTTACCCGGGACGCTACAGGAGCAGCAACCGTCGCTGCCTGTTTTTCTTCGGGTTCAGGCTTAATCTGAGTCCTGCTGTTTGCAGCACCCAAAGGCACACCGCTGCGTACCTGATGCTCCAGCTGCTCTACGCGTGCCATCAGTGCGGCAATAGTACTGCCCTCAATACGGCACAGATCAAACAGACATAATTCCGCAGTAATCCTGCCCCGCGCACTGAACCGCAATTCACCCATGGCCTGATGCAGACGTTCTTCAGCCGCCATCAGGCGATCACTGCCAAATAACGGAGCCAGCTCGGAAATAGCTTCTTCCGTATCCGTCAAATAAATTTCGTGGTATCCGGGCGATGCTTTATAGAGCAGCACCGCCCGCAGATACTCGGCCAGCTCTGTCAGGATCTGACGCACATCCTTGCCCTGCTCAGCCAAACGGTTCAGCAGCTGCAAAGCAGCTGACAAGTCCTGCCTGCCGATCGCACGCACCAGCTCACGCAGCGCTTCACGCCCCACGATACCTAAAACGTTCCGTACCGTTTCGGCAGTTACAGTATCGGCCATCACGCCGCACTGATCCAACAGGCTCAGCGCATCACGCATACCTCCGTCCGACTGAATCGCAATCAGTTTCAAGGCTTCGTCATCCGCTCTGATTTCGCTGCCGTCAGCAACCTCGCGCAGACGTTTGGCAATATCCTCATTAGTCACACGTTTAAAATCAAAACGCTGACAGCGGGAATGGATCGTTGCCGGTATCTTATGCGGCTCTGTCGTCGCCAAAATAAACACGATATGCGCCGGCGGCTCTTCCAACGTTTTCAGCAGCGCGTTAAAAGCTTCTGTCGTCAGCATATGCACTTCATCGATAATATATACTTTATAACGCCCGTTGACAGGCGCAAACATGACTTTTTCACGCAGTTCACGGATCTCATCGATACCGCGGTTAGAAGCAGCGTCGATCTCAAACACATCCATACTGCTGCCGTCATTGATCCGCTGGCAGTTGGCGCACTCGTTACAGGGATTAGCAGTAGGCCCCTGCTCACAATTCAGAGCTTTCGCCAGAATCTTCGCCGTACTGGTCTTGCCTGTACCTCTTGGACCGGCAAATAAATACGCATGCGCAATCCGTCCTGTCGTCAAAGCATTGCTCAATGCGATCCTCACTGCGTCCTGACCTACAAGGGCATCGAAGCCCTGCGGCCGCCAGCGCCGGTATAGTGCTACATAAGCCATTTTCTGCCTCCTTTCCCGTCATTAAGCCTCTGAGTTTCTTATCTACTTATTATATAAAATTTACGGATATAAGTACATATCCAATTTTGTGAAAAAATTAAGGGACACTTTTGCATCAATAATATAAAAATACAAAAAACCGGCTGTCATAAACAGCCGGTTTAATCTCAGTTGTTTCCCTGTAGGGCCACAGACGCAGGCACCCCTGCGGCACATAAGAGGATCCGCTTAGTGCTGCTTCCTTCCGGACCTGACACGGTTCACAGACTCCTATTGCGCAGAACCCGCCGCCTGCGGTCCTACAGAAAAACAAAAAGCCGCTGACCGCGGCAAACTTTTTTAAGTGGCGGAGAGAGAGGGATTCGAACCCTCGGTACGGTTTCCCGTACACACGCTTTCCAGGCGTGCACCTTCAACCGCTCGGTCATCTCTCCAGGTTGAAAAAATCAGGGATTATGCTATTGTTTACCGCTTAAAAATAAACTTGCGGCTGGCTTAATCCAGCCGCAAGTAACAGTATACTGATTTCCGGAAGATATGTCAAGAGTTTCCATCAAGATTATGTAAAATTTTTTTCACTTCTCTATTAATCATTACTTACTTCATCAGCAGGCAGCAGCAGCAGTGAGCGCTCGGAATTAAGCGTAACGTTCTGAGCTGTTGCCCCCATTACCAGGCCTTTGACCAGGCCAGCACCGGTTTTAGTCATCGCGATCATCGACACATTTTCTTCTTCCGCCCAGCGGCAGATTTTTTTAGACGCCGCCCCTTTATCGACCAGATAAGAAGCCTTGATCCCAAAAAGTTTCATCTCGGCCACCAGTTCTTCCATCCGCGATTCGGCATTCAGCAGCTTGCTCTCAAGATCGCTCTGATTGCGGCTGCGTTCCACTACATGTACGAACACCACTTCCGCTACATGCTCACGCAGGCTGCGGATCAAATTGAGCGCCACTAAAGATTTCTTAGAAAAATCGGTCGGTATCATCAATTTACGCAACATATCATCATCGGCAATATTGTCGCTGTCACCGTCGGTTTTGGCAACAAACAATGGCCGCTTCGAAGATCTGGCAAGATCAAAGGTCGTACTGCCCAGCAACGCACTTCTAAAAAAGCCCTTTCCATGCGAAGCCACTAAAGTCAGATCTACTTCTTTATCGTCTCCGACGCGGGTTATTTCTTCAAATACCTCGCCCCAGGGCATTTCGATACTTACTTCTTCATAACCGTTGCGCATCAGCTCATTGGCATACCCCTGCAGCTTGCTGTAAACCTTTTTATAACTGCTACTGTAAGGATCTGCGTCCTCTTCTTCATCGAATACATAAGCTAGAATAATTTCTGTATTTGTATCGGGGCACAGACTGTACAGGCACGGCAGCAGTATTTCTGACTTAGGCGTAAGATCCATTGCTAACAAAACTCTTGTAAACATGTCGTTCATTGCTCCTCTTTATCTAAAAATAGCTTGCGGCGACAACGCCGGCAGTTCCTGCCGACAATCTTTTTTCATCCTATTTAAATAGTTATATTTCGCCATTTATAAAAAAAATCCTGCCTTATTATTGTAAGTTGACTTTGAACAGGTTAAAATATATACAGAAATTTGAATTTATACAAAAGGAGCTAATGCGATGTTAAAGCAAAAAATCGACACAGCCGCACTCTTTGCTCAGAAAAAAACAGAAGTTCAAAGCAGCGCGCGCACTTTGCTGATACTTGACGGCCAGGAAAACGCCTATATTTCTGCCGATGAACTTACAGAAGAGCTTTTAGCAATTCCAGAAGAAGGTGCTATCTGGCTTGATATGTCATTATTCGGCTCGCACGATCAGGTAATGACCGTCGCCCGCTCCTTCAAACTGAGTCCCGCTACTCAAAACATTTTAGAAAATAAAAAACAGCAGCCGCGTTTATTCCGCGACGGCAACAACAGAATCCTCGTCTGCCGCCACCTGCAGCTAAACGAAAGCGGCAATGCCGTTTATAATAATATTTGTTTCGCCGCCAGCGCCAACAGACTGCTTTCTCTGCAGCATGGCCGCTGTGACCGTTTAAAAAATGCGCGTACGCTGGTAACAACCCTGCAGAAGCCGAATAATACGATCCCGCAGGCTTTGACCCTGATTTTAGGCAAGATCCTTGACGACAACTGCGAGGTCATCAATTATCTGGAAGAACGGCTGCAGCTTCTGTCTGCAGCTTACAGCGAACAGTATGAACATCCGGATCCCAAAGAACTGCTGCGTCTGCGCCGCAGCCTGGTCACTGCCAAACAGGCGGTCTATCCGATGCGCCGCATCGTCAGCCGCGCCTTGCGTCAGGACCCGCCTTTAGTTATCGGCAGCGATAATGCCCCCGAACTTTTGACGATCAAACTGGAAGGCGCCGTACTTACCTTATCGGTCGCCGAAGAATTACTGACTTCTCTGGAGCGGCTCTGCGTCAATGCCGCGGCTGAACGCAGCGCTGATATTCAGGCTACGCTGACTACAGTGGCAGTCATTTTCCTGCCGCTGATTTGTATCAGCAGTATTTTTGCCATGAATTTCCAGTATATGCCGGAACTGAAATCCCAATGGGGCTATCCGCTCTGCCTTGGCGTTATGGCATTGATTGCTATCTTTACGCTTAAAAAATTACAACGTAAAAAATGGTATTAATATTTTAAAATTATATTGAACCTCAAATACGCAAAAACCATCTGTACTTTAAGTACAGATGGTTTTATTAGTTTTCAGGCGTTGAATACCTTACCCGGGTTAAGAATATTTTTAGGATCAAGCGCACGCTTGATTTCCTTCATCATTTTCATTTCTACCGGCTCCGTATATTTTTCCATGGCTTCGACCTTCTTAGCTCCGATGCCATGCTCGCCGGAAAGACGACCGCCCAGACTGTAAACATAAGGATAAGCTTCAGCATGGAAACGGCTTACTTCATCTTCCCACTGCTCGTCGCTCATCTCGCCTTTCAAAATCTGGAAATGCAGATTACCGTCGCCGGCATGAGCCAGCGTAAAGAGTTTAAAGCTGTAATTTTCTGCAACCTTGGTCAGATGGCGGATACAGTTAGCGATTTGATCGACCGGTACGACAAGATCATCAGAAGTGCTGACCAGACTCAAAACGCGCGTAGATTCCAGACAGTTGCGACGGAGCTTCCACACACGGTCATCAGCCTCTAAAACATCAGTAGCGCCGCTGGCACTGCAGATCTCGTCCAGCTGTTCCATTTTGCTTTCAAGCTCATCTTCATTAAAGGTCTCTACCGTCACAATAACATAAAAACCGTCTTCATAATGAGGCAGCTTCAATTCGCAGTAATCGCTGGAGCTGCGTACAAACGCATTATCCATAAACTCCACGCTCGTTGGATTCAACCCCGCTTTGATCAGGTTCGGCACTAAACCGACAGCTTTATCCAAATCGGTAAAGATCGCCAGCAGATCCAGTTTATACGGACACAGCGGCAGCAACTTTAAAGTGGCTTTAGTAATAATGCCCAAAGTACCTTCACTGCCCATGATCAGCTGTTCCAGGCAATAGCCCGTCGATTTTCTTCAGCCGTGCGCCCACATTAACGATATCGCCGGTAGGCGTAACTGCTTCAATCGCATAGACCTGATCGCGAGTAGTGCCGTAACGTACAGCCTTATTACCGCCTGCATTAGTGGCAATATTACCGCCGATCAGACAGCTGTCAGCGCTGCAGGGGTCGCCTGCATAGAGGAAGCCGGCCGCATTGGCTTTTTCCTGAATTTCTACTGTACGCGCGCCAGCCTCGACAACCATATACATACCTTCAGTATTCAGCTCTTCGATTTTGTCCATCCGTTCCAACAGCAGAACGATACCGCCATAAACAGGGATCGCGCCGCAGGAAACACTGGTTCCGGCACTGCGTGGTGTTACCGGCACATTATATTGATTGGCGATTTTCATGACCGCCGCAACTTCTTCTGTGCTGCCAGGCCAAATTACGACCTCCGGCAGATGATGATAACGGGTATCAGTTTCCTCGTCAGTTTTGTACTTCTCAAGGGTTTCGGCATCGGTCTTTACATACTCCGCGCCCAAAGCCGTTTGCAGAGCTGCTACCACTTCTGCGCTGACCGGTTCGTATTTACTCATAACTTCCATTCCTTTCTACTGTCCTACAAAATAAGATTTTATCTTTTCCGCAGCATACTGCCGCTGCAGTTCAATAACTTACAGATCAAAGATCTTGCCCGGGTTCAAAATCAGCTGCGGGTCCATCGCCGCCTTGATCGTGCGCATGATCGCCAGCTCGCCGGCCGGGGTATATGTTTCCATTTCTCTGAGTTTTTTTGCGCCGATACCATGCTCGCCGGCCAGACGCCCGCCGATGCTGTAAGCATAAGTATAAACCTCTTTATGGAAAGCTTCCACTTTGTTTTCCCATTCTTCGTCGCTCAATTCGCATTTGCATAAAACGATATGTAGATTCCCGTCGCCGATATGCGCGTTGATTTTGACCGGGAAAGGATATTTTTCGCCTATTTTCATAATAAACTTGATCGTACCGGCGATCTCATTAACAGGAACTACCACGTCGTCCGTCAGGGAAACCAGACTGATCAGACGTACAGACTCCTGACAGTTGCGGCGCATATCCCAAATACGTTCATCGGCTTCCAGCACATCGACAGCGCCGGCAGCACTGCACAACTCATCCAGCTGCTCCATTTTCAGATCCAGCTCGTCCTCGCTGAAAGTCTCCACTGTGATGATAACATAAATGCCGTTCTCATAATGAGGGGCTCCCTTAAACTCCAGATATTCGGCCGTACCGCGCACATAGGAATTATCCATATACTCCACACTGGTCGGATTAATGCCGGCCTGCATGATTTTCGGCACTACGTCCAAGGCCTGCTCCGGATCGCTGAACACAGCCAGCAGATCAAATCTGTAAGGCGGGATCGGCTGCAGCTTAAGCGTCGCCTTAGTGATAATGCCCAGCGTGCCCTCACTGCCCATGATCAGCTGTTCCAGGCAGTACCCGGTCGATTTTTTCTTTAAACGTGCTCCCAGCTCTACGATCTCACCAGTCGGTGTTACGACCTCGACAGCGTAAACCTGGTCACGGGTCACACCGTAACGCACCGCTTTATTGCCGCCGGCATTAGTGGCAATGTTACCGCCGATCAGACAGCTTTCAGCGCTGCAGGGGTCGCCTGCATACAGAAAACCAGCCTCATTGGCATATTTTTGAATATCGACAGTACGCACACCGGCTTCAACCTCCATATACATGCCTTCGGCATTCAGCTCGATGATCTTGTTCAACCGTTCCATTAAAAGGACAATACCGCCGCATACAGGAATAGCGCCGCCAGCCAGACTGGTGCCGCCGCTGCGGACAGTGACCGGCACATCATATGTATTGCCCAGCTTGATAACAGCCGCGATCTCCTGCGCGTCCTTCGGCAGAACAACCGCCTCCGGCAGATGGAACTTGCGCGGATCAGTTTCTTCGTCAGTCTGATACTGCTCTAATTTTTCAGGCTCGGTCAAAACGTATTCAGCACCGACGATAGTCTTTAAAGCGTCCAGCACTGCTTCCGTTACGGGAGCGTAAGTTTTCATATTTCATCTTTCCTTTCCTTCTGTACTGCCAGCTCGGCAGGCGTAATCTCCGGGTGCTTATACCGAGTTTTCTGATCGGGTTTTAAACGTCCCAGGCTGATAGCATTCTGCGGACACCAGTGCGCACAACCGAAGCAATGCACACACTCGCTGCCAAAAGCAGGCTTACCAGCTGCCATAGTTATATTGCCCGCGGGGCAGACCTCGGCACAAATGCCGCAGCCGACACATTTATCATCAGCGCAGCTCAGCTTACCGAACTGCTTGATCTTATCCAGCACCCACATACCGGCAGCTGTACCGCCATACTTCCACAAAAAACCACGATCCAGATGCTGATAATTATCATACTTATTTTTGATATTACGGGCGATCAGTCCCAATTCAGCCGGAGCGTTGCGCAGCAACTTCTCCTGACGTGCCTGCGGCGAAGGAAAGACGATACTGTTATCAGGCAGCGCCACCTGAGCGCCATATGATAACCGCAGCTCACGCTGCTTTAAAAGCTCTTTCCCCTGACCCAGCGCCTGTCCAGACATCGCGCCCATAGTCACTACTAAAAAGATATACTGAGGCACCATTTTCACCTGCTGCAGAAAAGCCTCCACTACAGGCGGCAGCGCCATACAATAAACAGGGCAGACGATACCGACAACTTCGTCCTGCACCTCATAAGGCACTTTTAAATAACCGGTAATGCCTTCCATCCGGCACTGCTCCAGTTTCTGCGCGATACTTTTAGCGGCATACAGGCTGTTACCTGTGCCACTCAAATAAAAAATCACTGCCATGAGGTTCGCCTCGCTTCTTTGATAATCCGTCAAACGGCAGATAAATAACCGCTTCCATTATATACCAAATGAAGTTGGATAGTCAAAAACGACATATGATCCAAATTTATCTGCTAATAAAAAAAGACACCCGTAAGAGCGTCTTTTCATTCCTGATATTATCATCAACTATCCGTACCAGCTCCATTAGCTATAAAGAGCAAATACACACCTTTATTCTAACGATTTGCAAAAACATCATATTCTGTTATCGTTATTTTATCACTCATAAATCTTTTTTCAGTATCTCTGTAAAATTCAACTTTTGTTTTCTCCCATTTCCCGTTCTGATAGCCATAGTAAAAGCGCCAGTGCTGCATAGCATTAGAAAGATATGATTTCTCTGCTTTGGAGGCTTCTTCTTTGGTAGGATAACTGCCTGTAAATATTTCAGTGTATCTCTCAACATCAAGTATGCCTATATAAGGGTACATGACAGAATCATTTTTTTTAACATCCAAAGAATAAACAGGTTCCAGATTCCGCACCTTGAACCAATGTCCTGAACCCTGCAGTCCATGTTTAGAGGGATCAAAATAACGTATGTGGACAGCATCTTTTTTATAGGTAGCGAGAACAGGTTGCATAATATCCTGCACATGCACTTTAAAAGAATCCACTACAACCTGTTCATCAGCTAAACAAGAAGCGCAGACCAAAAGCAATGCCATAATTAAAATCAGCAAACGTTTTGTCATTTCTCTCATCCTTTCAGCTTGATTATACAATGCTGAAATTTTACATTAAATCAAATTTACAATGCAACTTCTTTTATTTTCTGAACTGCTGTTACAAAAAGCTCTGTCAACGCAGAGGTTTTTGCTTAGCTGTTTATATCAGAAATTACGCTGATAGCTGATACCGACAACTTTAGCATAGTTATCATGGCTGCGGGCGGTATCATAAGTATCACCAGCTGCTATATGTCCTTTGATGCTCAACCCATCAATATCGATAAAGCCCAAGGTCATGGCAAGTGTCTGTTTTTTATCGTGGTACTGGAAGCCCAGACTGTAGGTGCGGCGGGCACCGGTCGGCACGATAAAATCGGCGCCGTCAAAAGGTATTACCGATTCATCATAGGCATAACCGCCCATGATGGTATATTTATCGCTCAGTTTATGTTCTACGCCCAAAGCATAACGCCAGCCGTTGCTCCAGTTTTTCTGACTATAACTGCCTGGAATAGTCCCACCAGGTATACCCATAGGATCATCAAAACTGATATTCAAAGCATCATAGGTACTCCATTTGGTATAAGTACCGTTCAGTTCTACCCGGGTCCGATCATCGAATTTATGGTTGTAACCAATAGCCCAGCTGTCCGGCAAAGTAACTTTTCCATGCGCTTTGGTAAAATGATCACTTCCTGTAATGCCGCTGCTGTAACCTCTAAAATCTGCATCCATAGTATGGGTCACTTTGCTGCGGTAAACCAGTCCGATCTCATTTTTAGAATCAAAAGCATAATTGGCAGCCGCATTCCAGCCCAGGGCCCAGCTTTCTCCTTTTGTTTGTGTAGGAATAATGCCCAACGCATTTTTTTGCAGTTCCAGACCCACATAATTGACTTCCGCCCCCACGGCCGCACTCCACTTGTTGTCAAACTTGCGGGCATAGGTCGGCGTCAGGCTGGCGCCGTTCAAGCGAGAGAAAAAAGCATTAGATGCAACTGCAGAATCCCGTTCAAATTCTGAGATCATGCCGAAACGGCTGAACAACCCTACACCAATCCAGTCTTTGTCGTTGAGCTGTTTGACATAGTAATTGCCGGGAGCCCAACCGGCATGTACGACGTTTTTACCTTCGTCAATAGACACTCCCTGATCGTCATAAGCCTTATATTTGCCATGCGGGCTGATATAAACCGCACTCTGTTTAAAAGCTTCGCCCCGCACTTTGGTGATCGACGCCGGATTGTAGGCAATATTGGCGGCGTCATTCTCAGCAAACATTCGCGCTCCGCCCATAGCCACGCCTTCAGCTGACCACTCGTTGATCGCAAAGCCTTCGGCCCCAGCATCGACAGCCGGCACAGACAAAACACAGGCCAACCCTATTATCGTAAAATGTTTCTTTAAAAACAAAACAGACACCTCACAATTAACAAAATTTTCCAATATTAATAACAATATTTTAACAGCTTTTGCTTTTTATTGTGGAGAAAGTTTTAATCCAACAATTAAATTATTTTTTATAATATATTTAGCTTGCATTTTTCAACCTTTTACGTCATAATATTAGTTGAAAGTTCAACTAATATGGCGGTGAATATTATGACAAAACTGCATAATGACCTGCTGCGTGACATCGGCACGCTGGCGCGCACGATCCACTATCTTCACGATCTGCATTTTAAGGAACTGGCGCTGCAGCGGGGACAGTTTATTTTTCTGACCCGGATCTGCGAAAATACGGGTATCAATCAAAACGATTTATCGCTCTTATTAAAAGTCGATAAATCTACGACTGCCAAAGCTGTCCAAAAATTGACCGCTGCCGGTTATATAAACAGGCAGCGCAGCAGCGAAGACCAGCGGCACTGGCAGCTTTTCCCAACAGAAAAAGCTCTCCTGCTCTACGATCAAATCATCACTGAAGAAAACACCAGCCTGCAGTTGTGTCTGCAAAATTTTACAGCGTCAGAACGCAAAGAATTGAACAGGCTGTTCAAAAAAATGTGTGCCAATCTGGAAACACACTGGCAAAAAACAAAGGGTCAAAAACAAAGAATCGAGGTGCAATGATGCTGCGTTTGGCAACTATGCAGGATTTAACACGGATCATGGCTATCGTGCAGGCTACGGTCAGGGAAATGCACGCTTACGGCAACTACCAGTGGGACGAGGTTTATCCAACTGAACAGGATTTTGCCGCAGACATCACCCAAGGCGATCTTTTTGTATCAGAAGCTGAAGGACAGATCTGCGGCCTGATCTGCATCAATCAGACCGAACCAGCTGTTTATGCTGATGCCAGCTGGACTTTGGCGGAAAAAGCCCTGGTCCTGCATCGCATGGCAGTTGACCCGGCCCTGCGCGGCCGCGGTACCGGCTCCGAATTGCTGCAGCAGGCTGAAACGCTCGCTCTCAGTCTGGGAGTGCGTTATTTAAAAACAGATACCTACGCCCTGAACGAAAAAGCTCAGCAGCTGTTTCTAAAGCACGGCTATCATTTCTGCGGTGAAATCCAGTTCCGTAAAATGGAGCACCAGTTTTACTGTTATGAAAAAGTACTGTAAAACAAAAACACACCCTTTTTAAAGGGTGTGTTTTTACTTATAAAGCAGGATCGTCCACGCCGTTGGCCTTAAAGGCATTGGCCCTGTCGATGCAGGTGCCGCATTCGCCGCACGGCCTGTCGCCTCCTTCATAGCACGACCAGGTATATTGATAAGGAGCACCCAAATTCAGTCCCAGCTCCACTATTTGCGCTTTATTTTTATTCAGCAGCGGTGCTTCCAGATGACACAATTTACCGCTGCCTTCATAAATGGCAGTATCCATAGCCGCATAAAACTCCGGCGTACAATCCGGATAAGCCCGTCCAGCCGCATCGTCAGCATGAGCGCCATAACAGATCGCATCAGCTCCCAATGAAATGGAAATAGCGGCAGCAGCGCTGATCAAAAGGCCATTGCGAAACGGTACATAAGTCGCTACCGTACCTTCGCCATGCTCAGCCAGCTGCTGCGCGTAGCTTTTATGTTCGATGGCTTCACTGCTGGCTGCCAGCAGTGAGCAATTACTATAGGACATGATGCCGGCAATATCCTGCTCCAGTAAACGTACACCATAATAAGCCGCAACCTTACGGGCTGCTGCCATTTCCCTGCTGTGCTTCTGCCCGTAAAAAACACACAGCGCCGTGACATTTTCCGCACCGCAGACCTGCACAGCCTGCGCCAGACAGGTGGTGCTGTCAATACCGCCGCTTAATAACACTACTTTTTTCATACTGCAACCTCCGTCACAGATCGCGCCTGATGATGGCAGGCGGTAATTCTTCCCAGGGCTTGTATTGAATCGTGCTGCAAAATACATAAGCCTTATAACGGTCGGCAGCTGTTTCAGCCGTTGCCGCTTTGGCCAGATCACGCTCACCGGCTTCACTGACCGGATAATACCTGAAAGCCTCCGCAAACAGCTGTGCCGCTTTTTCGTCATCACCATTATTATGTTCATGCTCAGCTAAAAATTTATAGGCAAAATAACGGTAAGGATTGATACCGTCGTTTTCAGCTTCCAGCTCCAGCATCTTTTCCGCTTCCTGTACAGCCTGCTCTTCTTTGCCTACCTCACGCAGGATCGCCAGCCGGCGATAAAACATATCGCCGCGGGAAGCGCTGCGGAAGGGATGTTTATAAGCCCGGCTCAATGCATAGGCCTGATCCAGATAATTCAAAGCGGCATCCTCATTACGGGCCAACTTCCAAACGATTTCAGCTATATCCCGCAGGCACAGCACTTTATGTTCAGCTTCGCTGAGGCCCATTTCCGGTGCATCCTCCATATCAGGCTCCACATCAAGTATCGTTGCCAGGACATGCATCGCGGCTTCTACCTCATCCATCCAATATAAAGCGCGCCCCACCGTCGAGCGGCAGCGCCAGTCGTTATAGTTGCTGATCATACCGCGGGGGACCGGATATTCACCGCCGGCCACATGGTTCACACACGCCTGCCATTCCTGTTCGTTCATAGTCAAGTCACACTCCTTACTGATTCTTATATTATTATTGTAGCATATTGCCGCCGCAGCGGCCTAAATAAAAATAACGCCCTCCTGCTTTTACAGCCTTTGCAAATAAAAAAGCGGCTGCCCGGCCGAAGCCAAAAGCAGCCATAAATAAGGGAAAGCGTTTTTAAAGCAGACTCACTTTTCGTTGCGCACATAACGGCGCGGCATCCGCGGACTGACGCTGCAGACCAGCTCGTAGCAGATAGTACCTGCCCACTGCGCAACCAGTTCCATCGGCAAATCTTTGCCGCCGAAAACGGTGACTTCGTCGCCCACTTTGACCGGAGGCAGGTCGGTAACGTCAAGCATCACCTGATCCATACACACGCGGCCCACGATAGGAGCCCTGCCGCCGCCAACCAGCATATAGCCTACGTTGGAAAGACGTCTGTTGACGCCGTCGGCATAACCGACCGGCACCGTGGCAATAACACTGGGACGGCTCAATGTATAAGTACGCCCATAACCGATAGTCGCACCGGCAGGCAGGCTTTTGACAAAGCTTACCGTCGATTTGACCGTCATGACAGGCTCAAAATCTTTATAACAATCGCTCATATGCGCAGGATGCAAACCATACAAAGTAATACCCTGACGCACCATATCCATCTGATATTCACGCAGTTCTGTCAAAGCGGCACTGTTGGCGATATGTGCCAGCGGTACCCTGATACCCTTCTCCCTGATCAGCTTCAGCGCTTCCTGGAAGCGTTCAAACTGATGCGCGGCATAGGCTTTGTCATCAGCATCTGCCGTTGCAAAATGCGAGAACACTCCTTCGATCTCAATGCCAGGCAGCGCCGCGGCCTTAGCCGCAAATTCACCCGCATCGCGAACATGTACGCCGATCCGATGCATACCGGTATCAATAGCGATATGGATCCTGGCTTTTTTATTCAATTTAACAGCCGCTTCGTTAAGGGCATATAAACGTTCTTCGTCAAAAACGGCGTGACTGATATCAAACTGCACTACAACATTGGCAGCTCCCGGCTGCAGCGAACCCAGCACTAAAATAGGCAGCCTGATACCTGCTTCACGCAGCTCAAGACCTTCCTGCAGCAGCGCTACGGCCAGAAAATCAGCGCCGTTCTTTTCGGCTTCGCGGGCTACCGCTACCGCGCCATGTCCGTAAGCATCAGCCTTGACAACGGCACACAGCTTAGTATGGGGATCAAGATTGCTTTTGGCGATCTGCACGTTATGCGCCACGGCATCAAGATTGATCTCGGCCCACGCGCCCCGGTCGATATGATACATAAAACTAAACCCACCTTCACAAAAAAACGCAGGACACGTACGTCTGCGTGCGCCTGCGGCTGATACAAAATCCAATGACCTTATGGTCAAATTATATGCTTTTTAAAATGATTTGTCAATAATCTGCAAGGCTTCGACGCCGCAGGCGTCTGCCATTCCACCGCTTATTTGGAGGCAGTTTCCTGATCCTGTCCGTGACAGCTGGGTCCGCAGCCATTACAGCCGCTGCAGCCGGCACAACCGCCGGAAGATGTTTTTTTGAAGACGCTGCGCAGTGCCAAAATTGCCAGAGCCACTAAAATACCGCCAATAATATAATCAGCCATTTTTACACCTGCTTTCGTTCACGCTGCGCCATTACGGCTTCTGCCGCAGACGCTTTATTGCACCATAAATTTAAATTTGCTCAGGTTAGCTTTCGCTAACCACATTGTACTACGTTCCTGCTTTTTTGGCAAGCACTTAAAATATTTTTTACAGATAAGACAAATATTTTGAAACCAAAAAATTTAAAATATTTTACAGGAAAATCAAGCTGCAGCCACTTAAGCTTCTACTTTCCAGCGATCGAAAAAGCTCAGCCTGCTTTCATACAAATGTACAAACCGCCCTACTAAAACTGCGGCCACTACTGTACCGGCTCCAACTCCTTGTAATGTACCGAATTCCACCCAGGAAATAATAATCGCTAAAGTGACCAGCGATATATCGAAACAATTTTTGATCAGGCTGAACTTTTTTTGAGTAACAAACGCCAGTACACTGACCACACCTTCGCCCGCAACTAAAAAGATTTTAGCGCGCACCTCCAGAAAAACACCCAAAGCCAAGACAACAATACTTAAAAGGCAAGCAAGCCATTGTTCCAGTGCACTGCCCGGTATAAACCAGTCCAACAGACCCATCGAAAAATCAATGCTGCAGCCAAAAGCCAGCGTCGTCAGCAGCTGGCCCACCAGCTCCCTTACATAAAGCGCCCTCAGAATAAGCGGCTGCGCCAGGATCATAACAATGTTCATCATGATCGTAATATCACCCAAACTAAAAGGTAAAAACATACTCATAACCCACGGTACACTGGAAATCGGCGATGTGCCCAAGTCGGCCTTACAGGACAGAGCGATACCAAAAGTCATTAAAAATATCCCCACGGCAAACATCGCCAGCCGCGGCTTAAAATGTTGATTATGGACTGATCCCAATTTACTTTTCCTTCTTTCAAAACATAACAGGCAAGCTCCAAATAAAAAAACGGTTCTCAGCATGCAAGAAACCGTACGCTCAAGCCATTGGATTGTATCTTTATTTTACCATAAATCATGCGAATATAAAATATGACCCGACATCTACAAATAAACGTCCGCATCAAAAGCAGAAAGCCTGCCGATAAAAGGCAGGCTTTCCACACAGGTACACAAAAGGGTGAACAGGAAAAAGAGATTTTGAAAAAGTTGTTTTTTAGAAGCTGTAAGTTACATTGAGCATAAATTTGCTGTTTTGAGCATGACTGCCTTTCTGGCAGGCATAGCCTAAGCCATAAGTCCAATCACCTTTTTCAGCCTCCAGGCCCAGTTTGCCGACAAAGAAACCGCTGTCCATGATATCATAGCCAAGTCTATCGGTCGCATTTACACCCGGAACGGTAATATCCATCGCAGTATTTTTATCACCTAAAGTCCAAACATAAGCGATATCGGCTGTCGGACGCACTTTCCAGCCTCCGGCAGTAACGCTTTCATGGCTGATGCTGATGCCTACCGGCAACAACCACAAATCAGCTTTATCGGTACTGTAATGAGCGGCCGTCTTCCCGTCGATACTGCCGTTATAGCTGTCTGTATCAATATTCATATAACGCAGGCCCGCATACGGTACATAGCTCGTTCCATGTCCATTGCTGATAACTTTTTCACCTTTGATGCCCATACTGATGACCTGCGTGTCAGGTTCGGCCTTGATTACGCCTTTGACGTCGCTACTGGTTTTGCTGTAACCGACATCGAAAATCAGATTGGTATCGCCGTTTTGGATACCGCCATAGTAGCTGAGGCCCCAGAAGTCAAATTCATTTTTAGAGGCGCTGCCGGTGCTGTCACCGCTGCCGTAGCTGAAAGCTATGCCGCTGCTGTATTTGCCACGGTCTGCAAAGTCGCCGCCGACAACGATGCCGTTGTATTGTCCGTCATAGCTGACGCCACCCATGTTATCGACTTTATCCTTGTTGTGGATATATTGTGCCCAGATACTGCCGTTGTCAGCAGTATCAACAGCAGCTTTGCCGAAGCCGCCGCTCTGTTCTGCAGCCGCCTTGGCCAGGGACAGATGTTCCTGCGCCGCCGTCCCCAGATCCAGGGCTGCTAAAGCACCCGTGCGGGTAGCGCCGCTGTTTTCCGCTCCCTGGGCGAAGGAGTTGACTGCAGCGATAAAACCCTCTTTATCAAGCTTATTGTCATTAGCCAAATCAGTTAGATATTTGATCCCGGTATATTCTGTCCTGCTTTGATCCATAGCCTGCAAAATGTTCGGCAATGCGATGCCATCATATTTCTTTTGGACGTCCGTCTGTCTGACAGTTACTGTAAAATCACCGTCAGCAGTATTTTTCTCGATTTTCTCGACTTCAGAAAGCTTATTTACACTGACATCAACAGCTGCAGCATCTGCTGACCAGGACCAGCCATCAATCGTAGTATTGGCAAAACCTTTGGCGATCGTATAAGTTCCGGCATTAGTACTGGTCAGGTACAGCTTGGCTCCCTGATTGACTGTAAGCGTGGAACCTGATCCACCTGTCAACGCTGCAGTTCCACTTGTTCCTATACCAGAACCGTTAACGATCAGCAGCGAGCCGTCGGCAAAACTTGCTTTATTAGCTTCCGCTGATGCGGCGGTCTTAGTGCCGTCAAGCAATATGCCGCCCTGAACTTGCAGTTTCTGGGCCTGGTCAATGTATAACGCCGCACTCACACCAGTTTTCCCCCAGGTCAATTCAGATTCTGCAAAAGCCTGCTCGGCTTTACCTGTATCGTCCGTTCCCAGGCTCAAAACCGAATTGCGCCCTACTGTCATCAATCCATTGACATTATTATTTGTAAAAGCTAATGCCGCCTTAGAAGCATTCCCAATCGTATCATTACCCTGCCATACAGGGTCTAAAACTACAGCCGCGCCGTTGAGATCAGCATTACCGGCAACTAAACTGCCCGCGCTGTTACCAGTACCGACACTAATTATTGCATTGCTGTCATTTACCGTAAGATTCCCTGCTTTAGCCGTACCTGTAACTTCTATCGTTCCTGTACTAACAGTCATACTCTGGGCTTCTAAAGCGCCTGTACCGCTTAGCTTAACCGTACTTCCTGATGAGCCAACAGTCAAACTATCGGTTTTGAGTGCAGCACCTTCGTTTACATTGATCGTGCCTTTATCAGCGCTGATTTCATTAACCTTAAAAGTTCCGGCATCGACATTTACTTTACTGTCATCATTGGCAATGGCAACTGCCGCATTAAGATTGCCGCCGCTGGCCGTTCCCGCGACTCCAAGATTTAAAGTACCTGCATTAGTGCCGTCGCCAACTGCAACGGCAACATTAGTTTTCGCCGTACCACCAGATGTTTTTACCAAGGCATCATTTTCGCTGCCGCTGCCAACCAAAGTCAATTCTTTACCATCACCTACAGTTACTTTGCTTGCATCTGCAGCTGAACCGCCAAGAGCCAAATCTTTGACGCCCAGATTTTCAAGACCGCTACTGCCGATTGTTACATCATTAGTATCTACTTTACCTGTCACACCTGCATGTACCGCACCGGTATCAGCCAAATCACTGGCACTTGCTTCTGTTTGAATTTTTCCGTCAGTAGTGACTAAAGTCCCGGTAACAACTAGTCCCATTGTGCCGCTATCAGCGTTATTGAGTGCCGCTTTAGCTGTCTTTAACCAAGCCAAATTATATTTCTCATCGCTCAGGATCAGTTTACCACTTTCAAATTTAACGGCATTATTCACTACAGACAATACATCACCACTATCAATAGCAGTACCTGCCGCTGTTAAGCCACTGGTAAAAATGTCTTTGGATGCCGCTTTTAAGGAGCCACCATTCACCACAAAAGAATTACTGGCTAAATTTTGATTATTTAGCGTACTGAAATCCATCGTACCACCATTCAATTTGACGCTACCATTACTGCCAGTCCCTTGGGTAACGAAGCTGTTGATGTTGATATTATTATAAACAGCGTCACTAGCGCCACTCAGATTAACAGTGCCACCGTCAACCGCTTTGACTATACCGTTAATTGTATTAGTTTTACCAGCAATATTAATCACACCATCATTTTTAGCAACAATGTCCCCCGTCAAGTGAACGGTTTTACCGGTACTGCCAACGGTGATTTGTCCATCAGCTTCGGCATTCAGTGCGTAAGAAGCAGTTTTACCAGCAGCAACGATAGTCGTATCACCTAATAACTCTACAACAGAAGTAGCTGAAGCCGCATTTACTGCATACGCAGTGCCTAACCCTTCCTGTATAGTAATGTTAGTAACAGTACCTGTACCTACTGTAATATACCCACCATCCGGATCTATACCATAGGCTTCCTCAGTCGTATGATCTCCAGGCGATATATCTTCAACATTATCAGCAATATTCATTTTTATATTAAGGGTTGCAGAATTGATCAGAGCCTTAACATCTTTATCAAGAATGATGCCATAAGTTCCGGTAGAATAACTTGTACCATCATTATCCACACCAGCTCCCGACAAAGTAATATTAAAATCCTTTACTTTATCAGTAACTACTGTCTCTGCCCCGCTGCTGCTCCCCGACTGAATACCCACTACATTAGTCTGAGCAGACTTATTACCAGGAACTATTGTGCCAACAATATCAACATTACCGCTATTATTAAAAGTAATATTACCCTGATTATCAACAGCAGTTACGCCGAAAGGACTTTTAGCACTAATAAGCACATTGCCAGTATTATTAAAAGTAATCTCCGAACCAGCTTTAGCCGTTACCGTTTGAGATGTATAGTGATCCTGATAGTTTTTAATCGCGACATTTTGCCCATTGAAAACAGCTGATCCTCCTACAGTACCATTAAGCAATAACCCAAATCCCCATTTTGAAGAACCGCCTACACCAGTAACATCTATTAGAGTTTCTTTAGCGTTGAATTCTACTTTACCACCACTGGTAACCCAAACACCACGTGGATCATTTTCAGACTGTGAATTGATAATTATTTCCGTTTTATCACCATCGAATACTGCCGAACCGTTATTGGCAACATAAACGGCCGTACGGTCGTCAAGAGTAGGCGCAGAATACTTTATACTAATATTGTTGCCATTATATATACCGCCGTCAACTTTTAAAGCACCAATCTTATCAGCATTTTTGACAATTATCTGCCCGCCATTTTCAGCAACGACATTACCAGTAAGGCTGACTTTCGCCATACCCATGTCATTGATTTTCACCAAAGCGTTAGAACCAGCATAGATAGCATTTTGGACCCCTGTAATATTAATTTCTTTGCCTGCATCAACGCTGACAAAAGCATCGCCTTTATCTCTGCCATTAGCAGCATAAATTCCATTTTTTCCAGCTTTAATATTAACTACATCGTCAGCGTTGAGAATAATGCTTGTTTTTCCTGTTTGAAAATCGTTAGACAGTAATCCTGTAGATTTTTCAGAAATCAAATAAATATTTTTCCCCTGCAAATCCACTGTCACTTTGTTATCAGTAACATTACTATCCATATTAGCAGCGCCTACTGCCGTAGAAGATGTCGACTGCAATGTTATATCACCAGAAGATTTAATTTTGACATCACTGGGATAATCTCCACTACAATTACTTAACTGTGCCCAAATAGCATTTTCATCTTTTGACTTTATTGAAACTGCATCAGCATCAATATAAATAAGTCCTCCTTGAGCATGTAAACCACTACTTTTTTCTGTTGTAATATTAAAAAGCCCCACTTTATCAAATATAATGGCACCATTAATATTACTATGAAGTAAACTGTCATTTGTTACATTGCCTGTAATATCAACTTTTTTCACATTTGAAATCAATACCTTGGCATTGCTACTACTTTGTGCAGCGACAGCAAATTGAAGTCCTTCGCCATTTATAGTTAAATTTTCCATGTCTGTACCAATAATACTCAGCCCGGCATTATCAGCATTTAACATAACATTGCTTATAATATTATGCCCGTTCATCTTTATCGACGCTGGTATTTCACCAATAACATTATAAACAGTATCACTAGTCAGCTTTACTGTATTCTCAGCCCATACGTCCCCCCAGATATACAAACGGACATTGTACCTGCCATAAGCAATGAAAGCATTACTTTTCTGCTTAAAGCTTTTTCCCTTGCACCATTCCTCAACATGAACCCGCACCTTCCTCTTTCTTTAGCCTCTCCCTGAAATCTGTCTGACAAATAAAAAATACCCGACCGTATAACGGGCAGGCATCAAAATTGTCCAAGTCGAGAATATCTCTGCTTGTGAGCAACTGGCTGTCATTTCGTTATACGAAGTAGACCCTATAGCTTTGCGTCACTGCCTTTCGACAGTTTTGCCGTTTTATATTATTTAATATTCTTTTACTTATTAAAAGAATATCATACTTTATATATATCTACAAGCATATTTATTTGTATTTTTAAATATTTTTCTGGCAAATATAAATAAATCAGAACGACAAAAAAGCTCCGTCAAAAAGACGGAGCTTTTTGCTTATTGTTTATTACAGCAGGCAGTTTCTTTTAATCATCAAAAACTGTATTACGGGTCTCCCAGCGTTTAAACTGGCAATAGCCCCAGGGAGCATAAATGCCAAAAGTAACAGCCGTCAGAAGCATAATGACCAGCCATTGAAAAAAGAACCCCAGCCCGGTGCCGTCGAAACGCAGCCGTCTGCCTTCAACGTAGGTATTAGCACAGATCCAGCGCTGCTGCGCCGAATAAGCCCATGGGAAAAACAAGCCCACAGTAATAATAGAAACGACAGTCGTCCAAATGAGCAACCACAAATAGCCGAAGCCTGAACCAACAAAAACAAACGGTTTATTCATTACGACACCCCCATTTACAGGATTTAAAATCAGCAGCCGTTTACTGCATTTTTTCTACTAATAATTTATTGACCATACCCGGGTTGGCTTTGCCGCGGGATTTTTTCATGACCTGACCGACCAGGAAGCCGATAGCACGGTCCTTACCAGCTTTAAAGTCGGCAATAGACTGCAGATTTTCGGCCAGCACTTCATCAACGATAGCGGCGATAGCGCCTTCATCGCTGACCTGCTCCAAGCCCAGCTCTTTAACGAGGGCTTTCGGAGATTTGTCGGCTTTGAGCATTTCGGCAAACACTTTTTTTAGCAAGCTTGCTGGACAATACGCCGCCTTTGATCAGGGCAACCATTTCACCCAGGTTTTCCGGTTTAATCGGGAAGGCGTCGATTTCGATGCCTTCGTTGTTAAGGTAGGCGGAAACATCGCCCAAAAGCCAGTTGGCTACAGCTTTGTCATCACCGGCATTTTTGCAGGCAGCATCAAAGTAGTCGGCCATAGCTTTGGTGGCAACGATCAATCCTGCATCATAAGCAGGCAGGCCATTTTCTGTCATCAACCGCTGCTGACGCTGAGCAGGAAGCTCTGGCAGTTCATTTTTAACGCGTTCGATCCAGGCGTCGTCTAATTCTACCGGCACCAGATCAGGTTCCGGGAAATAACGGTAGTCATGCGCTTCTTCTTTGCTGCGCATGGACAAGGTCATGCCCTGCGCGTCATCCCAAGTACGGGTCTCCTGCACAACATGGCCGCCGCTTTCAACAAGGTCGATCTGCCGCTCGACTTCGTACTCGATCGCGCGCACCAGAGCGCGGAAGGAGTTAAGGTTTTTGATCTCGGCGCGGGTACCGAACTCGGCAGCGCCTTCCGGCATGACAGAGATATTGGCATCACAGCGCAGACTGCCTTCCTGCATTTTGCAGTCGCAGACATCAGTATATTCCAAAATAGCTTTTAATTGTTCCAGGTAGGCGCGGGCTTCTTCGGAGCTGCGCATATCAGGCTCGGAGACAATCTCGATCAGAGGTACGCCGGCACGGTTGTAGTCTACTGCCGACGAGTCGGAGGTACTGATCGTAGCGCCGCTGTGGTTCAGCTTCCCGGCATCTTCTTCCATATGGATACGGGTCACGCCGATACGTTTTTTCTCGCCTTCCACTTCAATGTCGATATGCCCGCCCAGGCAAATAGGCTGATCGAATTGAGAGATCTGATAGTTTTTTGACAGATCGGGATAAAAATAGTTTTTACGGTCGAATTTATTGAATTTCTGGATATCGCAGTTCAGAGCCAGTCCCGCACGGATCGCAAATTCCACCACCTGTTTGTTGAGCACGGGCAGAGCGCCGGGCATACCCAGGCAGACCGGGCAGACATGGGTGTTGGGTTCGCCGCCGAACTCAGTAGAGCAGGAGCAGAACGCTTTAGAATTTGTTTTGAGCTCGGCATGGACTTCCAGGCCGATAACAGTAGTATATTTTTTCATTATTTATTACCTCCTAACGGGGCCAGTACCTTGTGGTATTCGTTGGCTTGTTCAAAGGTATAGGCTGCACGCAGCACGGTTTCTTCATCCAGCGGTTTGCCGATCAGCTGCATGCCCACAGGCATACCGTCCGCGAAGCCGCAGGGTACGGAAATACCCGGCAGGCCTGCCATATTGACCGGAATGGTGTAAACGTCGAGCATATAGATGGACAAAGGATCCATTTTGCCGTCGATAGGATAAGCAACGACCGGAGAGGTCGGCGCCAGGATAACGTCGCATTTTTCAAAAGCACTGTCAAAGTCGCGGCGGATAAGCGTGCGCACCTGCATGGCTTTTTTATAGTAAGCATCGTAATAGCCGCTGCTCAAAACATAAGTTCCCAGCATGATACGGCGTTTTACTTCAGCGCCAAAGCCTTCTGTACGGCTGAGCGTAGTCATTTCGGGCGCGCTGGCAGCATTAGCCGCACGGAAACCGTAACGGACGCCGTCATAACGGGCCAGATTGGCGGAAGCCTCTGCCGGAGCAATGATGTAATAGGTAATGACCGCATATTCGGTATGAGGCAGGGAAATCTCAACGATCTCAGCGCCCATGGCTTCGTATTGAGCGATCGCTTTTTTCAGTTCGGCATGGACTTTGGAGTCCAGGCCTTCACCATAATATTCTTTCGGCAGACCGATACGCAGTCCTTTAACGTCCTGACGCAGAGCTTTGGTAAAGTCAGGCACTTCCACCGGCAGCGAGGTAGAATCATGCTCGTCCTTGCCGCAGATAGTATTGAGCACTGTAGCGGCGTCGGTAACGTCGCGGGTGATCGGCCCGATCTGGTCGAGCGAAGACGCAAAAGCCACACAGCCGTAACGGGAAACACGGCCATAGGTCGGTTTGATACCGACACAGCCGTTAAAGGAAGCAGGCTGACGAATGGAACCGCCGGTATCTGAACCCAGGGTCCAGATAGCTTCGCCGGCTGCGATAGCAGCAGCACTGCCGCCGGAGGAGCCGCCTGGTACGCGGTTCAGGTTCCAGGGGTTATGAGTAGTCTGGAAATAAGACGATTCGGTAGTAGAACCCATCGCAAATTCGTCCATATTGGTTTTACCGAGGAAAATAGTTTCCTCAGCACGCAGTTTTTTAATAACATGCGCATCATAAATCGGCACAACGTTAGCCAGCATTTTGGACGAACAGGTCGTCAAAAGACCTTTAGTGCAGATATTATCTTTGATCGCGCCGGGGATGCCGGCCAGCGGGGCGATTTTTTCTCCGGCGGCGATCATAGCGTCAACCTTGGCCGCCTGTGCCAAAGCATTTTCTTTATCCAGCGTCACATAGGCTTTGACCTGCTCTTCGACAGCGTCGATGCGCTCATACAGGGCTTTAGTCAGTTCCACAGAGCTGATTTCTTTATTAACGAGTTTATCATGCAATTCATGAGCAGTGCTCTTGTAAAGATCCACAGTAGTTCCTCCCTCTCTTATTCGATAACGCGGGGCACTTTAAAGCCGCCGTTATGGACTGCCGGAGCATTTTTCAGCGCTTCTTCCTGAGTAACGCCGGGCAGAGCTACGTCCTCACGGAACGCGTTGCTGATCGGCAGCACGTACGGAGTCGGCTCGATGCCTGCGGTATCAAGCTTCTGCAAAATATCGGCATAATTGAGGATCTGATTGAACTGTTCCGTGAATTTTTCCATTTCACCTTCAGGAATAGTCAAACGGGAAAGCTGGGCGATGTATTCTACATCTTTGGTCGTGACCTTCATTTTTTCACCTTCCTATGATAAATGTTCTTCATTATATGCAATAAATCGGATATATTATATCACAAATTGTCCTATACTTCTATAATATCCATCATATACCGCTTTGCTTCAGCAACTGCCGCGGCAAAAAAATAAACCCGCCTTTAACGGCAGGTTTATTTTTTATTATTTCACTCTGAAATTAGTAACTTTACCTGTCTGGACATCGCCGGTAGAATAAGCATCTTTACGTTCACCTTTTACCGTAGCCGAAAAACTGAGAGTCTGCTTCCTGACATTGAAATTAATCATAATGCTGCTGCCCAGTGAAGCCTTTTCGATACCGTTTTCTTTTGCCAGTTTCTCTGTTTCAGCAATAAAAACAGGTATCGCATCCCAGTTGACGTCGTCAATATTGAATAAATTATCTTCAAGTTTACCGCCGCCGCTCAATTTTACGATTTTAGGTCCCTGCCAGCCTGTATTAGGCGTCCAGACAAAATTATCGACGTTTTCTTTATTCTTAGGATCCTGTCGGGAAAAATTAATAAATTCCGGTCCGAAATGCATACTTTGAAAAATCATCAGCGGCGTACCGCCGCCTTTGGCTTTTATTTCAGTAACCGCCTTATTAATAGCTGCTTTGTCGCGGAAAAGATCCCCATACCCCTTGCTCATGACACCGTCACTACCGCCGCAGCCTGCCAGTGCCAGGGCAAACACCATGACCATAACTACTGCCGCCATACTTTTCTTCAACATAAAATGCCTCCTAAAGATATATTTTTACTTGCACCTAGTTTAATTTATTTCTTTTGCACTGTCAATCGATCTCTATTTGAATATTTTCACCTGGCTTCAATGCCTGTTTTCGCCAAATTTACAGCATTGTCACACAAAAGCGATTATAATAATAGTAGAAGGAGTGTGACAGCTATGCAAAATATCAACGCTTTCGACCATGCGGAAACTATTTTAAAGGTTTTGGCGAAGGGTGCTTTTCTTACTACTGCCGCAGGCGGCAGACACAATACGATGACGATTGGCTGGGGAGCGCTGGGCAATATTTGGGGCAAACCTGTTTTTACCGTAATGGTACGTCACTCACGCTATACGCACGAGCTGATCGAAGCACATAACGAATTTACCGTCAGTTTTCCGCTGACAGCCGCTTTCAGTAAGGCACTGGGACTATGCGGCAGCAAATCAGGACGTGACATGGATAAATTCGCCGCGGCAGAAATCACCCCTGCCGAAGGGCAGACCGTTAAAGTGCCCGTCATCAAAGGCGCCGGGCTGCATCTGGAATGCTGCATCGTGGAAAAACGCGAAATGGCACCGGAAAATTTTGATAAGGCCCTGGCCGACAGATGGTATGCCGATAAGGATTGGCACACCATCTACACCGGCGAGATCACAGCCGCTTATCTGGACAAATAAAAATTTTAGCTTCATAAACGCCAAACGACTGCATAATAAAAATTATGCAGTCGTTTGTTTTTCTATTATATTTTTAAAAAAGCTTCTGTTCCTTTGTCGCTGTCCCCGATACTTCAGCTGCACCGCTTAGCAAGCGCAAAAATTCGGCTTCGTCGATAACAGTCACACCCAGCTGTTCCGCCTTCGTCAGCTTACTGCCTGCTTCGGCACCGGCGACGACATAGTCCGTTTTTTTACTGACGCTGCCGCTGACCTTAGCGCCCACGTCCTGCGCCATAGTCTGCGCTTCAGCACGTCCCAAAGTCGGCATCGTACCTGTAAAGACCATAGTTTTTCCATAAAAGGGATGCTCTTCGCTGACAGCCTGAACCTGCATTTCCATATTCAGACCCAGCTCTTTCAGACGGGTGAGCAAGTCGCGGTTCGACGGCGACGCCAAATAAGTAACGACGCTTTCAGCTATCTTCGGTCCAATATCGTCGATAGCGGCGATCTGCTCTGCATCGGCAGCCAGCAAATTCTCGACCGTACCGAAATGCACTGCCAGCAGCCTAGCCACCTTGGCCCCGACGTGACGGATGCCCAGGCCGAAAAGCAGCCGGTCGAAGCTCTGCTCCTTGCTGGCGGCAATAGCTTTCACTAAATTTTCCGCCGATTTTTCACCCATTCTATCCAGCACTACCAGCTGTTCTTTAGTCAGCAGATACAGGTCGCTGACGTCGCGGATCAGTTCCGCCTCCAGCAGCTGATTGATCACCGCCGGTCCGCAGCCTTCGATATCCATTGCTCCTTTAGAAGCAAAATGGATCAGCCCTTCGCGTCCCAAAGCCGGGCAATGCGGATTAGTGCAGCGCAAAGCTGCCTCACCGTCTTTACGTTCAACAGCCCAGCCGCACTCCGGGCATTCCTGCGGCATCGCATAAGGCTTCGTATCTTCCGGCCGTTTGCCCAGCACGACATGCAGAACCTCAGGGATGATCTCACCGGCTTTATTGATGACCACCGTATCGCCGATCCTGATATCCTTCGCTTTAATAAAATCTTCATTGTGCAGCGTAGCCCTGCTTACCGTACTGCCCGACAGCCTTACCGGCGTCAGTACCGCCGTCGGCGTCAGCACGCCTGTGCGCCCAACCTGGATCACGATATCCTCTAGCCTGGTTTCAGCCTGCTCAGGCGGAAATTTAAAAGCGATCGCCCAGCGTGGATCCTTGCCTGTCGCACCTAAAATATCCTGCTGATAAACAGCGTTGACTTTAAGTACTGCGCCGTCAGTATCATAAGCCAGACTTTTACGCCGGGAGTCAAAGTCCCTGATATATTCTATCGCCGCATCGATACTTTTTACGATACGGTAATTTTCGCTGACCTTAAAGCCATAATCAGCCAGCATCGCCAAAGAATCGGCATGCTTGTCCCTGGCTCCTTCGCCTACGGCATAAGCAAAAAAGCTTAACGACCGCTGCGCCGTTACGTTAGGGTCCAGCTGACGCAGACTGCCGGCAGCCGCATTACGCGGATTGGCAAATTCGCTCTCGCCGGCCTCCAGGCGCTGTTCGTTCAGCTGCATAAAAGCATGCCTTGGCATATAGATTTCACCGCGCACATCTAAAAGCTCCGGCGGCGCGGCGCCGTTTTTCATATTCAGCACCAAAGGGATCGACCGGATCGTGCGTACATTGGCTGTTACATTTTCGCCGGTCACACCGTCACCGCGCGTTGCCGCCCTTACCAAACGTCCATTTTCATAAATCAGGCTGCAGGCCAGTCCGTCGATTTTCGGCTCCATAACATATTCTACAGCGCTGCCTTCCGGCAGACCGCTGCGCACACGCTGATCAAAAGCTACCAGCTCTGCATCCGAAAAAGCATTGCCCAGACTCAAAAGCGGCGTCAGATGTCTGACCTCAGTAAATTCGGGATTCACCTTCCCGCCTACACGGCGCGTCGGCGAATCGGCAGGCACATCGTCAGGCCAGGCCGCTTCCAGCTCACGCAGGCGCACCAGCATCCGGTCATATTCTGCGTCGGTGATCTCAGGTGCATCCAGCACATAATATAAAAATTCGTGATGGCGGATCTCTGCCCGCAAATGTTCGGCCTCGTTTTTAGCCTGTGCGCGTTCCAGTTCCATGACTGCCTCCTTTATTATGCTGCCCTTCGGCGGCTTCTGTTTTTCAGGCTTTAGTCTCATTGTTTCAAAAATCAGAGTGTCAAATTTAATTTTACTATTCTATATATGGTACGGCACTTTGCCACCAAAACACTATTTAATTACAGCTTCTTCAATACTGCATACTTGGTCAGCAGGCTGCGGATACCGGCACCGGCAAACGCGATTTTCACTTCCTGCCCATCCTGCGAAGATGTAACACTGACGACTGTCCCCACGCCCCATTTAGCATGGCTCACCTTATCGCCGGCCTTAAAACTGCCGCCGGCAGCAGCTCCCGCAGTGCTCATTGCCTGCTTGGGAATAAAGCTTTCCTGCCCGCCCAGGAACCAGTTCGTATCACGGCTGCGTTTCTGCGGTTTTGCTTCCACCATATTGATCGTCCTGCGTTCTAAAGCCGGACGTTTGAAGACCGTAACCAGATTACGCGGCACTTCCTGTAAAAACCGTGACGGCGGGTAGGACACCGTATGCCCATAAATAGTCCGCATCTTTGCATTGCTCAAAAAGAGCTGTTTCTCTGCACGGGTAATGCCAACATAACACAAGCGGCGTTCTTCTTCCACTTCTTCCTCATTCATCAGCGTCCGCGCCTGTGGGAAAATACCTTCCTCCATGCCGGCCAAAAAGACGATTGGGAATTCCAGACCCTTCGAAGAATGCAGTGTCATCAGCGTAATAGCGTCCTCACCCAGCTCGGCATCGTCAATATCCGACACCAGCGCCACATGCCCCAGGAAATTTTCCAGATTATTCTCTTCTTCCGTCTTGGCAAATTCCTGCCCAACGGACATCAATTCCATCAGGTTGTCAATGCGGCTCTGCGCCTGCGCTGTATGCTCATTCCGCAGTTCTTCCATATAGCCGGTCTTATTCAGCACCTGTTCGATCAGTTCCTCTACCGGCAGGTTATCAGCCTGATTCATCAAATCAAAAATGATAGCCGCCAGTTCATCCAGCTTGCTGACGAAACGGATGCTCAGTCCTTCGACCTGCGCGGCATTCGATACCACGTCAAACAACGACATCCCATTTTCAGCGGCATGGGCCTGCAGCTTGGCCAGCGTTGCATCGCCGATACCGCGGCGCGGTACATTGATGATCCGCAGCAGACTCAGTGAATCTGCCGGGTTAAAAATCACGCGCAGATAAGCGATGATATCCTTGATCTCCTTACGGTCGTAGAATTTAAGTCCGCCGACCATATTATAGGTGATCCCGCTTTTGATAAGCATTTCCTCAAAAATACGTGACTGCGTATTTGTGCGGTACAAGACTGCCATCTCGCCCAGCTTCATATTCTGCTGGCCCTGCAGCTCCTGCAGTTTTTCGATCACAAAACGGGCCTCGTCGCGTTCGTCGATAGCCTGGAAATAAGTGATCGCCACACCATTATCATTATCAGTCCACAAATTTTTAGGTTTGCGGCCTGTATTATTTTCAATAACAGCATTCGCGGCATCCAAAATGACCTGCGTGCTGCGGTAATTCTGTTCCAGCTTGATGATTTTGGCTTCGGGATAATCCTTTTCAAAATCCAGAATGTTCTGGATATCAGCACCGCGCCAGCCGTAAATGCTCTGGTCGGCATCGCCCACGACACAGATATTACGGTGTCTGGCCGCCAGAAGCTTTGTTAAAAGATATTGGGCATGGTTGGTATCCTGATATTCGTCTACCAGCAGGTAATCAAACCGCTCCTGATACTTGGCGCGCACTTCTTCACTTTCCTGCAGCAGCCGTATCGACAGCACCAGCAGATCGTCAAAATCCACCGCGTTATTGACCAGCAGTTTATTCTGATAACGTTCATAAATCTCTGCCACTTTCTGATTGTAAAAATCCGAAGCAGCTTTGCTGAAATCACTGACGCTCTGCAGCTGGTTTTTGGCATTGGAAATGCGCGACGCGATACCGGCCGGCTGAAAACGCTTTTCATCTAAATTCAGTTCTTTTAATATCTGTTTAATCAGGTTCTGGCTGTCACTGCTGTCATAGATAGCAAAATTACTGCCATAACCACCTAATTTAGTTATTTCCATCCGCAAAAAACGGGCACAGAAAGCATGGAAGGTAAACAGCCAGACATCTTTAGCCGCAGCTCCTGCCATGTTATCGACACGCGCGCGCATTTCGGCGGCCGCATTATTGGTAAACGTAATTGCTAAAATACGGTAAGGACGTACGCCCTGCTGCAGCAAATGTGCGATCCGGCAAGTAAGCACCTTGGTCTTGCCGCTGCCGGCACCTGCCATGATCAGCATGGGTCCGTTGGTTGTCTGTACTGCTTCGGCCTGCTCTGGATTAAGGCCTGCTAAGGTCTCTGTCATTGGTTCCTCCGTCTATTCGGCACTGCCTGTGCCGCATCTTTTTATTTTATCGTAACTTTAATATTATTCGCTTCTGATTCACTTTTTCCTGCTATTTTATCTGCCGCGGCTAAGAAAATAAATAAGCACTGAAAATAAATCCAGTGCTTCTACTTTATTCCTCCTGGGCCAGCCTGCTGACTATTTCTGTATCGGCAGGGCAAAACTGATACTGCAGCAGTTCTGCCGGACGCACCCATAAAATTTCCTGATGTACGCTTTTTTGCGGTACGCCGCCGGTTATTTGGGCAGCAAAAAAGGAAAGCCCTATTTTATTATCCGGATATGTGTAACTGGTTTGCTCAATCAGAGCCACAATATCTATCTCGATCCCCAGCTCTTCCCGGCATTCACGCACCAAGCAGTCTGCCGCCGTTTCATCCGCTTCCTGCTTGCCGCCCGGAAACTCCCATAAAAAGGCGCAGCTGCCGCCTGCACCGCGCTGGCAGATCAGTATTTCGCCCGCTGTATTACGAATAATCGCCGCAGATACCAAAATCATAACTCATTCAATCCTATCTTTTGTAAATATTTGTATGTTTCATCATAATAGTCATTCTTCCTAGTTTCATCATACGCATCACCCTCAGGAATAAAAATAATAAAACCCTGACGCGCACGTGTTAGTAGAACACGATAAGTATTTTTTAAATATTGCTGATTCTCTATTTTATTTATTCTTTGCCAACCAGCACCAATGAACTTAAAATATTCAAAATGGTCTTTGACAAACCTCAAATCAGCATCCCAAGCAACAATACTCCAATCTACTTCTAGCCCTTGAATATCAAATTCTGTCGCTACTTCTTCTAAGGCATACGACGACCGAACGTCATACTTATCATCTAAAAACCAATGCTTAGCATCTATTTTACTCTGTACCCAAATTCCACAGCTACGTAATCTTTTAGCCCCTGAACTAGCTATTAAACCATAGCGTTCTGTGCCTTCTGACCTACTTCGCACCCATTCTTTAGCTTTTTGCAAATTTCTTGTTAAAAATATAGGATATTTTTCGCTTATTTCTGCATAAAGCATTTGAGCACATTTAACATCAATATCCAATAATGCTTTTACAAAACCTGCAACATTCTCTGATCGAAACGAGCGTAGTGGAACTGCCAAATGTAAAGCTGTAACAATATGATAATTTAGTGTTGCCAATCTCTCTACCAATGGTTTATTTTGCACATACTCGCTATCAGTAATTTTATCAGACACATAAACTTCCCATTCAGGAAACTTTGTTGATAATGCATCAAACCACGCAGACAAACCAGCTTCACCAGTATTAATTTCTTGCCCTCCACCAACAAGGCAAACAATAACAGCCCAATCCTCATGTCTATCCATAACATCAACTAAAAATTCTGGCTCAGACATTGTAAAGTCAGCTACACCTTTTTTTCGCTTCATAAACTCAGCTAACTTTTCTTGAGTCCAAGCTCGCTGCGCTTCGTCAAAAATAACAACTTTTTCATTTGGTGGATCTTGAGTCATTATCTCAGCATCACGAAAATGATGAATCATTTGAATAAAAGGTAACACCTTTTTTGTTGCCTCTTGCTTAGAAATATTTTTTCTAGAACTTTCATCACGTATTAAAGCTTCACGCAAAACATCCACTAATGGTTTATTTCCTGAAAGAAATACCGCATGTTCTTCTTCAGCAAAATTATGACGTTCATTGGCAATATTAAGCCCAGCTAAAGTTTTACCGGCTCCTGGAACTCCAGTTATAAAACAAATAGCTTTAGTATGGTTCTGCTTACTCACTTCAATAATTTCATTAACGGCTTCAGCTGTCTGCTGTAGGTTAACCGCCTTTGCATCATTTCGCGCAATATCCTCAACGCTGTGGTTACGATATAGCGCCTGTGCCGCTTCTATAATAGTTGGTGTTGGCATATATGCAGATTCTATCCAATCATTAGAATTTAATTCTATGTCGTTGTACTGTTGCAAAACAGCTGTAATTACTGCTGCTATATTGCTTTTATTGCAAAATAACACATTAAGAATCCCCAACCTTAGCTCCCGAAAATTATTAGTTCTTTCCATTGCTTCGGTAGAAACTAAAATTGGTACGAGAATCCTATTGTGACTTGCTTTATGAAAATTTTTTAAATCTAAAACATAATCTGTCACTTGATCAATAGCATATCGAGAATAATTTTTCTCTCCCACCTTAAATTCTAATGAAAATACCAATCCATCTTTTAAATATACTACATCTATTCTTTCACCAATTCTTGGTATTGTATATTCAAAAATTATATGGCCTGTTTTCAAAACTGCTAATTGACTTTTCAGAATTCTGATTTCTGCTAACCAAGCATTACGTTGTAAATCTTCTAGTGTGTATTCATTATTACGAGCTAGAATCCCTAATATCAAATTTTCATCTTGTTGTAAAAAATCTTGTAAAGAACTTTCATAATAAGCACGTTGCATAACCTTTACCCCGATCCTTATTGTTATAACAGCATTTTATCACAAAACAGGTTCTTCTTTCATAAAAAATACTCCGCCGCAGCGGAGTATTTTTTTACTGCCGCTCTTAATGGTCAAATAAACGTCTTACATCACGAAATAAAATCCTCAGCTATCGGCATTCAGGGCCATTACCAGCTCCAGACGCGTATCGACGCCTAATTTGCGGTAGATCCCCTGCAAAGCCTTTTTCACTGTTATCTCGGCAATAAACATTTCCGCGGCAATTTCCGCATTAGTCCTGCCCTGCACAACAAAGTTTGCGATCTCGGCCTCCCTGGCAGTCAAAGTTTTGCCGCCCATGAAAACGAAGCTTTGTGCTTGATATTTTTTAAATTTTCCTGATATACTGCACCCAGCTCCAATATCTTTGCCAGCAGCTCCGGTTCACCGCTGTTTTGCTGTGCTGCTTTTTTGAGCAGCGGTTCCAGCACGTCAAAATTTTCCACAAAAGGCATCACGATCCCGTCTGCAGCCGCCAGCACCAGTGCCCGGTTCAATTCGCTCAAAGCTTCGTTTTCATGCTGCAGACCGTCCTGTGCCGCAGCACTGTAGACCGCAGCATAAATACTCAGTAAAAAATTATTAAAACTCCGCGCCGCCGCTTCAAATTCACGCAGCTGCCCTAAAAGCGGCAGATAGTCCTTCTGCAGCAGTAAATAGCGTCCATAAACGATATATAAACAGCCCCAGGCTGAATAAAGCAGACCCGATTTCTGAAAATCACCCTTCTGCAGCCAGCTAACGAGCAGTTTGCCCTTGTCCCCCAGCTGCAGATCGATCCAGGCGCGGCTGGCTTCGATAGTTTTGCGGTATAAATGCTCCTGCACTGCCGTCTGCAGAGCATCCAGCCGTCTGCTGATCTCACGGACACGTTTTTTATTACCCAAAGCTATACTGATACGCAGAGCAATAAATTCAGCACACAGCTCTACGCTGACCTGTTCGTTGCGCCGTGAAACATTCAGTGCTTCCGTTGCCAAAATAAACGCTTTTTCCCAATAACCGCGCTGAAAATACGCTTCCGATGCCAGTACATATTCAGAACCGGCGCCGTGATTCTGCACCAGACGGTAATAATATGCCATAGCCTGCGGAAAAACATCCAGGGTTTTCTGCAGCGTACCGGCCTGACGGTAAAACATAAACAAAATAGAATTGGCACCGCCGCCCCAGATAGTCTGCGGCGAGAAAAAGCGTACCGGCTGCCGCAGCAGCTGCAGCGACTTTTTAAAATAAGCCGCCATGGCTTCCACATCATTATACTGGGTCTCACCCAGCAAAAACTCCAGCTCGCCCAGACACTGCTCCCGTTCCTGTCTGTCCTCCAGCTGCCCAATATATTTCCGAAGCTTCCTGATTTCCTGCTGCAGACGTTCGTTTTCCCCGCTCAAAAACAGCCACAGCGCATAAATCAATCCCGCTTTGATATGCTTTTGCCTGATCGTTTCAGGCGCTTCGCCAAAATAAGCCATAATTTTATTTTTATAATTGTTCTCAAAGCTGCAGCCGCGGTCTTTTTCAAAAACGGTCAGCATCTTGTCATAATCGCCGGCTGTATGATAGTAGCAAAAGGCTGTCAGAAAATCGTTCTGCAGCTCATACCACTGACCACTGCGCCGGCACAAACGACGCCGTTCTGTATCCGGCAGTTCTGCTCCCAGACGCTGCAGATAAACTTTGAATGCATTATGGATATGGTATTGTCCTCTCAGCAGCTCATAACTGATAAAGCCATGTCTGAGCGCCAGATTTTCCAACAGAGCTGGCGCCGCATCATTTTCCGTTATATAAGCAGCCTGGCGGCCACTAAAATCCTCATTTAAAATAGACAGCTCTGTTAAAAGTGTTTTTTCCGCTTCGCTGCAGGAATTATAAGCCACGGCCTGTACCAGCCGCAGCAGTTCTTCGCCTGTTTGCGGGCTCTGCCCGTTGTGGTACTGCCGCAGATACAGATATAGGGCGCTGACCCAGCCTTCTGTAGCAGCCAGCAGATTTTCGGCGGCACGACGTTCTAAAACTATCCCGTTTTTACGATAATAAACAATAATATCACTCACTTCAAAAGCAAAATCCTTCGGCTGCAGATACAGACACTCACCTTTCAGGACCAGCTCATCCAAAGTGAAATCCGGCGGCCGCTGTGTCAGCAGCACAAAATGCCAGTTGGGCAGATCAGCTTTCGCCAGCGCCAGCAGCAGCTTATCACAGTCCTCGCTGCCCAGCAGATGATAATTGTTCCAGACGAAAACAACTGTTTTTTTCAATTTCGATGCCTGCAGCACTTCGATAACCCGCTGACGGGTCGCCGCATTACGCGGCAGTTCCTGCCAGGTCAGCGAAGCAGTATCTACACCAGCAGTCTGCAGCGATTTGACAAAGCAACGCCAAAAAGCCGCTTCCGCTCCTGTATAACAGGTATCCCACAGCATATCTACAGAAAGAGAAAGCAGCACTTTTTTCACAGCAGTCGTTTTACCATAACCGAAAGGGGCAGCCGCAACTGTCAGCGGCACTGCCAAAATCTGAGCCAGACGTTCTTCCAAAGCCGGCTTCAAATGTATTTTTTTAGGAAAAGCTTCGGATTTTTTCTGCATCGCTTCTACCCCTTTAAAGATTACGATTATTCGTCAGCACAATTATTTATTATAGTTATATTGTACCGTAAATGCCAATTTAAATACAGGGTTTTCAATATTCAAAAACATATTTTTAAATAATTTATCCTCTTTTTTGAATAATTACATTAATTTTTTCTTTTTTACAAAATCAGGGCAGAGTTTCTGCTTCCTTATGTTTCAGACATTCAGACACATCAGCGCTGCCTGAAAACAGCACTGTAAATTTTCAAAAATATATTTTAACAAAAGCTTGACTTCCTGTTTCTGCCATGATAATATATAGAAGTATTCCGAATATACAAATTGTGCTCACATATTTTTGTAAGTCATTTGCTATTGAATGAGTTACAAAAATATGTGAGTTTTTTGCGTGTGGTCTGTGAATATAATAAAATTTAGGAGGTACTCGTTATGATGAACGGTACTGTAAAATGGTTTAACTCTGATAAAGGCTTTGGTTTCATTACTCCTGCTGACGGCAGCGAAGATGTATTTGTACATTTTTCCGCTATCGTAAGCGACGGCTTCAAAACTCTTGAAGAAGGTCAACCTGTAACATTTGATACAGAAGCTGATCCGAAAAACAGCCGCAGAATGCGCGCTGCTAACGTTCGCGTAGCTTAATCTAAACCATAAAAGCCTGCTCTTTTTGAGCAGGCTTTTTTTATTTGCACTACTAAACACCCTTATCGAACCTGGTGAGGGCACATACCATTGTGGTATCGTTTGAATGCTTAATAAGGTTTTTACGAATTTAGCACTCATACATACCCTTGTGGTATAATAACAACATCATATACCAGCACTGAAGGAGAATCTCCATGAGCCGTACACCCTTCGTTCCTGCTGAGCTTTTAAGCAAGCTCTGGCGGGCTGTAATCGAATTTGATATGCTGCAGGCAGGTGACAAGATCCTGATCGGACTTTCCGGCGGGAAGGACAGTATGTTTTTGACTGCCGCACTGGCCGAGATCCAAAAATATGCCCCTGTGCCGTTTGACTTGGCCTGTTATACTGTTGACGCAATGTTCTCACCTGCTTTTCCCAAAGCAGAGCTGGAAGCTTTCTGCGGATACTATGGTCTGAAACATTACAGCGAAAAGGTCGATGTCAACTCTGCCTGGCAGAATAAAGGCAATACGCCCTGCTTCACCTGTGCTTATTTCCGCCGTGCCGCTACCAACCGTACGGCACTGGAGCTTGGTTTTAACAAAGTGGCCCTGGCCCACCACCACGATGATGCCGTAGAGACCTTTTTGATGAACGTGCTCACCTCCGGTCAGCTGCGTACCTTTTTACCGGTCACACCACTGTCCAGAACAGGTCTGACAGTACTGAGGCCGCTGCTGTATTACCGCGAAGCAGAAATCATCGACATGGTCAGGCAGCTTGACCTGCAGCCTCTGCGTAATCCCTGCCCTTACGACGGTCATACCAAACGCCAGGATATCAAAGAGCATATCCGCGAACTGGAAAAGCTCAGCCCTGAAGTCTACGACCATCTGGCCGCCGCTATGCGCAATGCTCCCAATCAGGAGCTGTGGCCGGAACAGCTGAGTCAAAAACAGCTGGCCGATAAATTCCATAACTTTTGGCGTCAGAAAAGTAATTAAAATAATCCGACTTAAACTGCTGTCTGTGTTATCATTAAGACAGCAACAGTGATATTTGTATTTATCTGACGTTATATAAAAGGAGGAATCTTTATGGATTTCCAGGAAATGTTTTTCAGTTTTGACGGCCGCCTGAACCGTAAGCCCTATATCTTGCGCTTTTTACTGCGTAATGCCATCATCTGGTGTCTGGGCTATCTGATCGGCAGTCTGTTTGCGCCAGACGGAACGATGTTCCAGATACTGGCCTTTGCTTTGACCTTTATCGCCGCGCTCAGCTGCCTGTCGCTGTACGTCAGACGTCTGCATGACCTTGACCACGGCTCGCTCATGGTATTGCTGGCCTTCATTCCGCTGATCAGCTTTTTCTTTGCTGTCTACCTGATGTTCTTTCGCGGCACGATCGGTCCTAACAGCTACGGACCCGATCCGCTGGCTGACGGGCGTGGTATCGACGCTTGGTAAACAATGATATAAAATAAAAAGACGCAGCCTGAGCTGCGTCTTTTTTTATGCTGTTTTTCCGGCCGCAATACTGCGGGCCAGGCTGTTGATACTGTCCGTCAGTCTGTCCAGTCTGCCTTCCATGCGCACCAGCAGATACCACGACAGGACCATTGGGAAACCATAATTAGCGACCTGTGGCAGCAGCGTTTCCATATCCATCTTATGCTAAAACATTGACTTCCGTAGTGCGCACACGGGCTTCAACAGCTTCAGTCAGACCGATACCGTCCGCTGCAAAAATATCGGCAGCAATGACTGTCTCCATCGCTGTTTTTGCTTCGTCAGCAGTAACATCATCGCGAGGATCGGTCACGCTGAAAACTTTTTTACTGCCATCGGCTTTTTTAAATACCAATTGTAAAACTTTTTCCATTCATTCCAGCTCCTTTCTAATAAATATACGTTCTGTACCTGTGCCCGCTTTTATTGAGCAAGCTCGGCTTTTTCAGTCACAACAACGCCCATCAGTTCATGACTGATAAGAGTGCCAAGAGCAGCAGCAGCCTGCATGATAGCCGCAAGTTCAGCTTCCGGACGTACACCGGCATAATTATGACCTTTAGTTTTTGCAGCCCCCTGACTGTTGACGCCGTCTTCAACATTCAGTGTCAGGGTCTGTTTGGTAACAGTTTTAGTGATCGCCATTTCTTTCACCTCCTTTGTCTTAAAATTTCGCTGAGATACCACAAGGCTTTACCACGGATAACATACCCGCCCGGTTTCAGAACGCTGTCCAGCGGCAGGTCAGGCAGATACCACAGATCCCAGCGCAGCTGCGGATCGCCGCTGTGCGGTCCGTAACCGTCAAACAAGGCCGCTTCGCAATGAGTCGTCACTGTCAGGACATTGATCTCCAACTCCAGACAGGCCGTCAATACCGCAACGGCTTTAGCCAGTGTTTCTATCTGCACTACTGTCGGCGGCTCGCCGCCAAAATCAGTATCCCAGCCGCTGCAGGCCTGCGCCTCGGAAGCGCAGCACAGCGCGATGCCGATACTGCCCGTATTACGGTGCCAGGTATGCTCCTTCACTTCTGTAAATGTTTTGCAAGTCAGATACATCTCACCGCCGGGGCCGATGTTCAGGTGATAATCATCATAAACATCTTCGTAGTGACCTGCCGTCCAGTGCAGATAAAGCCTGCTGATCCTGCCCTTAGCCTGCATGGCCAAAGCAGCCAGCTCACGGTTTGTAACAGTTTGCGGATTGACAACGATCATTTTTTCACGACCTTTCAGCCCTGTAGTCGCAGCCGCTGCAAAAAAACGGAACCGTGCCAAAGATCCCGGCCTCAGTTCCGCTTTCAAGTGCCGTCGCTGACTAAAGGTGTGACGATTCTTTTCTTGCTCTCTCTTTTTCTTGTTTTTCTCTCTCCTTCTTTTCTGGCGCTCTTAAAAACCTCCTTTGATTTGGGTTTTATCCTTTTATACAACACCTTATTTATACCGCTTTTATCATTTGGCTTTGTTGGTATTTGTTTTATTAAAATTAATATTATATAATAAATATATATAATGTTTTACTCTTTAAAACAACAGGTATCAACAAACCATAACCTGGGAAAGCTGGTTTCTTAATGGATCACCTGCGCTCAATTTTCCAAAAGAACAAAAATCTGCTCGTTTTCTGCTGCTGCCTGTTCTTGCTGCTTTACCCTTTCAGCGCCGCTGCCACTGGCATGCGCCCTCATCCCATCAGGGTCGGCTACACCGACAGCCCCGGTTTTATCGAAAAAACCGCAGCCGGAACCGTCGACGGATACGGCGTTGCATATCTCAACGAAATCTCGCACTATACTGGCTGGCGTTATGAATATGTTTATGCCACCTGGCAGGAATGTCTGGAGCTTTTAGCCAAAGGCGAGCTTGATCTTTTAGGCATGGCCCAGTACACGCCTGAGCGTGCCGCCAGCTACGAATTTGCCTCGCTGCCCAGCGGCGTCGAATACATGGTCATGTACGTGCGCAATGACGATAACGAAGTTTACTATAACGATTACCAGAGCTTCAACGGTCTGCGGATCGGCGTTCTCAAGGGTAACTTCCAAACAGAAATTTTAAGCGATGTTGCCCGTAAAAATACATTTACCTATCAGCCTGTACTTTTTGATTCCAGCAAAGCTATGGTCGAAGCGCTGCAAAATAAACAGATCGATGCCGTAGTTACCGGCAGCATGCCTTTATATAAAGATCTGCGGTTAGTGGCCCGCTTTCAGGCCGACCCGATCTATTTTATTACGACTAAAGGCAATAAAGCCGTCCTGCAGCGCCTAAACGATGCTTTAATGAACATTCACGCCAATACGCCTGAATTTGAAAATACGACTTATGCCACCTATTACGAACAAAGCTCCCTGCTGACGCAGCCGCTGCTTACCAAAAAAGAACGAGACTTCCTGGCGCACCGCGGGCCGATCACCATCGGTTTTCTCCCTAACGACGAACCGCTTTCAGCATTCAGTTCCGAAACTAATCTGCCGGCAGGTATCCTGCCCGGAATAGCCAAAGAGCTGGGACGCTTATCCGGTGCCCAAGTCATTTTAAAGCTGCTGCCGGCAGGTGCCCGCCTGGACCAGAGCCTGCAGAAAGAAGGTTTTGACCTGATCGCCGGGATCACGGATTACGAGCCTTACCGAAACAACATTTCGATCCGGCTTTCCAAGCCCTTCTTTCAGGGGCGCGTTATGGCTGTCGCCAATAAAAATAATTTTATCGACATCACCAAACCGCAGAAGGTAGCTTTGCCCTTTAATTATATTGCCTATAAAAATCTCATTTTAAATACCTATCCCCATTTTTCCATTATCAATAAAGCCAATACCAGAGACTGCCTGATGGCAGTAGCGGACGGAGAGGCCGACATTGCTCTGCAGAACAGCCATATCATCAGCTATCATCTGCAAAATCCCCGCTTTACCGATTTAAAGATTTTATCTTTATTTAATTTCCCCGATAATCTCTGTCTGGCAGCAGCTAATAATGCCGACGGCAACCAGCTGCTGACTATTTTCAACAAATGTATCGACACGCTGAATCCTAAAACGCTGGATAACATAGTGATGTACGAGACCGTACAATCGCCTTACCAGCCTTTACTGTCTGATCTGGCCTATAAATACAACTATCTGATCGCTGCTTTGCTGGCCGTGCTGATCATTCTTTTTACCGCCTGGCTTTATTTCACTTTGCAGCGGCAAAAATATCTGGAACTGCTGGAAGCTAAAAATCTGGAGCTGGAAACTGCTGCCAAACAGGCGCTGGCCGCCAGTGAAGCTAAAAGCAGCTTTCTGTCGCGAATGAGCCACGAAATCCGCACGCCGCTCAACGCCATCCTGGGCTTTACCAGACTGGCCCTGCAGCCGGAAAAACAAAGCCGCAGCACTGAATATCTGCAGAAAATCAGCTATTCGTCCGAGCTGCTTTTAGGTATCGTCAACGATGTTCTCGATATGTCCGCGATCGAAAACCAAAAACTCAAGCTGGACAATTCTCCCTTTAAACTTTCTCAAGTACTGCGTGAACTCCAGAGCCTTTACAGCATCCAATGCCGCGAAAAAAATATCAGTTTCATACTGAACAGCGAAGCCTTCAAACACGATATCCTGCTCGGCGACAGCCTGCGTCTGCAGCAGATTTTAAGCAATCTGCTGTCAAATGCCGTCAAATTCACTGCCACCGGAGGACAGATCACGCTTGACATTACTCAGCAGCAGGCCGACAGCGCTGATCAGACTGTCCTAACAATGGTCGTTACAGATACCGGCTGCGGTATGTCGGAACAAATGCTCGCTCAGGTCTTCCAGCCCTTTGAGCAGGAAGACGGCAGCACCGCCAGAAAATACGGCGGCAGCGGCCTGGGACTTTCTATCGTCAAATATTTAGTTGAATTGATGGGCGGCAGCATCAGCGTCAACAGTGCCAAAGGGAAAGGCAGTACGTTCACCGTACAGCTGACACTGCCTTACGCCGAAGAACTTGCTGAAAAAGACAGCACAACGGCTGAACAAAACCTGCATGATCTGCATCTGCTGCTGGCTGAAGATAATCCTCTCAATCAGGAGCTGTGTCTGGAGCTTTTAAAAAGCCGCGGCATCAGCAGCGACTGCGCCGTCAACGGCAAAGAAGCACTGGAACTGTTTACAAACAGCGCCCCCGGCACCTATGCTCTGATCCTGATGGATATTCAGATGCCGGTCCTGGACGGTTATCAGACAACGCAGGCGATCCGCAGCAGTACGCACCCGCAGGCACAGACGATCCCGATCATCTCGCTTTCGGCAGATGCTTTTACAGAAGATATCAGGCGCGCTTACGCCAGCGGCATGAACAACCATGTCAGTAAACCCATCGTTCCTGAAGAGTTATTTGCTGCGATCACCCGCGTCCTTAAAACACTTAACTAAAAAGAAAACGCTCAGAGCCTAAGCCCTGAGCGTTTTTATTTTTAAACAGCACTACCTCAATAAGTCAGCACTTCGTTGCCGGTTTCCGTAATCAGCACCGTATGTTCCCACTGAGCGCTCATGCCGCCGTCCTGAGTATAAACAGTCCAGTCATTGCCGGCATCAACATAAACCTCGCGCTTCCCGGTATTGATCATCGGCTCGATCGTAAAGATCATGCCCGGTACCAGCAGCATTCCTGTCTTGCGTTTGCCTACATGGCAGATGAAAGGTTCCTCATGGAAATCGATACCCACACCATGACCGCCGAATTCGGTGACTACAGAATAACCATGCTTATGAGCAAAACCGGACACGGCTGCGCCGATATCGCCGACAAAGCTCCACGGTTGTGCTGCCTCAAGCCCGCGGCGTAGGCACTCTTTAGTGATCGCTACCAGATCCTGTTTCTTTTTATCGACTTTGCCGATCATAAACATTCTGGAAGCATCGGCATAGTAGCCGTTATAAATAGTTGAAACATCGACATTAACGATATCGCCGCTTTTCAAAACGTCCTGTGCCGACGGTATCCCGTGACAAACCTGATCGTTGATCGAGGTGCAGACACTTTTAGGATAGCCGCAGAAATTGAGCGTCGCCGGGATCGCACCGTGACTAACGGTATATTCGTGCACGATGGTATTGATCTCTTCCGTTGTCATGCCCGTTTTGATATTTTTTTCTACTTCATCCAAAACTGCCGTATTGATCTTACAGGCTTCTCGAATGCCTGCGATCTGTTCCGGCGTTTTGATCATTTCCCTGTCAGGCACTTCGTGACCGGCCTTGCGGTACAATTCGATTTTAGCGTCTATTTCGCTGTGACAGTCGGCATAAGCTTTGCCGCTGCCGCACCAGCATAAATCAGTTGTCATAACTTCACTCCTTTTTCATAAAGAACTATCACCATTATCACAGATGCTCCCAGTTCCTGCCGCCCTGTGAGGGCAGGCTGTTTGTGACTGCAGGTCAGCATCAGGCGAGATCATTGCCGCACCAGCAGCTTGATTTCCTTTCGCTTTACGATATTGTCATTATACCACATCCGTCTAATTTTCTCATATCAAATTCAGGTATTTTATGATAAAATAAACTTAGTTTTTTGCGAAAGGAAGTAACCTCTGACAATGGAAGCACTTTATACTAATTTTTTCGATTACATCCTGCACTTTGACCGCTACCTGCCTCTTGTCATGGAGCAATACGGTCACTGGATCTACGCGATCCTCTTTACGATCGTTTTCTGCGAGACCGGACTTGTTGTGACTCCCTTTCTGCCCGGCGATTCACTGCTTTTTGCCTGCGGCGCCCTGGCAGCTACAGCAGGCGGCCTTGACCTGACGACGCTCGTGATCATCTTTCTGGTTTCCGCAATTTTAGGTGATGCCTGCAATTACATGATCGGCGAAGAATTCGGGCACCGTATCCTGCGGAATTATCCGAAACTCATCAAACCACAGCATATCCAGAAGGCTGAAGCCTTTTATGCCAAACATGGCCATAAAGCGATCTTCCTGGCCCGCTTTGCCCCTATCGTCCGTACGCTGGCGCCTTTCGTAGCCGGCATCGGCAGTATGCATTACCGTACTTTTGCTATCTATAATGTAACCGGTGCTATGACCTGGGTCTTTTTATTCGTCGGCGGCGGTTATCTGTTCGGCAATATGCCCTGGGTCAAAAACAATTTTTCCCATGTTACGCTGGGCATCATTATTTTCTCCCTGCTGCCGATTTTTTACGAAACACACCTTAAAGGCTGGCTGGCCAAACGGAAAAACAAGTAAAGGAAGTGGCGTGATATGTATTATTTTACCAGCGACTACACAGAAGGCTGCACTCCTGAAATACTGGAAGCACTGGCAGCAACTAATTTTGAACAGACCGGCGGTTACGGGATCGACCCATACTGTGAAACAGCAGCCCTGCTGATCAAAAAAGAATGCGGCCGCAGCGATATCGACGTACATTTTATGACAGGCGGCACGCAAACCAACCTGACGATCATCTGCGCAGCACTGCGCCCCTTCCACGGCGTTTACGGTACTGTACAGAGCCATATCAACACGCACGAAGCCGGCGCGATCGAACGAACCGGCCATAAGGTAATCGACCTGCCGACATCTGACGGCAAAATCACAGCTGCCATGATCAGACAGCAGCACGAGCTGTATTTAGGCGACCCCAGCCGCGAACATCTGGTCCAGCCCAAAATGGTCTATATCTCACAGCCGACAGAGATCGGTTCCCTGTACCACAAAGAAGAGCTGGAAGCGCTGTATGCCGTCTGCCGGCATTACGGACTTTATCTTTTTATAGACGGAGCCCGTCTGGGCTACGGCCTGACAGCTCCTGACAATGACCTGACACTGGCGGATATCACAAACAACTGCGATGTCTTCTGCATCGGCGGCACCAAATGCGGCGCGCTTTTCGGCGAAGCGGCAGTTATCATCAATCCGGCTCTAAAAGACGATTTCCGCACGATCATGAAGCAGGGCGGCGCCGTACTGGCCAAAGGACGCCTGCTGGGTCTGCAATTTGAAACGCTTTTTACAGACGGACTTTATTATAAGATCTGCCGGCACGGCGTTGAACTGGCTCTGCAGATCAAAGCAGCTGTCCAGGAACGCGGCCTGAGCTTTGTGACCGATTCCACAACAAACCAGCAGTTCATCATTTTCCCGCAGGCAATGTACGACAAACTGAGTAAACAGTTTGCCCTTGCACCCTGGGAATACATGGACGACGGCAGGATCGCCGCCCGTATCTGCACCAGCTGGGCCACAGACCCAACTCAGGTCGACAGACTCTGCAGCATGATCAAAGCACTTTAAGACAAGCTTATAAACAAAATGACCCGTACGGATTTTATCGTACGGGTCATTTTTTATTCGCTTTCCGCAGCGGTTATCTGCGACATGAACGGTTCATTTTCCAGCTCTTTACTGTAAATGACACAATTATTTTTGCCACGCTTTTTCGCCTCATACAAAGCCTTATCTGCTTTATATAAAAGCACTGCATCATCTGTACCATCTACGGGATAAAACGATACGCCTACGGATATCGACAGCGGCACCCGGACATCAGCTTCAAGTCCCAGTTTTTCGATGCCTGCTCTCAGCTCATCCGCTTTCATCAGCGGCAGACGGCTATCCTTAATGTTACGCATAATGATCAGAAACTCATCGCCGCCGATGCGGCAGACGATGTCGTCGATCCGGAACTGCTTGCTGATCTCATTGGCGATCCGGCAGAGAACCTCGTCACCGAACAAATGCCCATGCCTGTCGTTGACCATCTTAAAATTATCAACATCCAGGAACATGACCGCAGCCTTTTCCTTCTGCGGTTCGCAGAGCATCTGCTGCAGCAGGCGCTCGCCATAAGCCCTGTTGCCAAGCTTGGTCAAAGCATCACTCTCAGCCTGCCTTTTCCAAAGTCCGATCTCACGTTTCATTTTATCGATACTGACCATCCTGCCCACGATACTGAGCATGACGCCATAATTTTCTTTATCCCAGATCGAATTTATATGGATCCTGTACCATTTTTCTTCGCCGAACTTATTGATCAGCCGGACATCTTTAACATAACCGCTGTTCTCTTCTGTCAATGCCTTGGTCAGCTCCGCCAGCTGCTGCAGATCCTCCTGTAAAATAGGCATACTGCTGTAAATGGCCTCTTTTGCGTTTGTAACAACACATTCACCGCCAAAAATATTTTTATATTCATCCGAGAAAATGATCAGGTCTTTTTCAAGATCATAGTCAAAAATTATATCGCCGCTCATGGCAAACAGCGCCTTCTGTTTTTCGCGTTCTATTTCCAGCAAACGCGCAACTCGGCTGTTTTTATCCATATCACAGCTATAGCATTTTTTACCGCTGAATTTCTCGGTATTGGGATGCTGATAGTGATACACTACCGCCGGCAGCCCGTCGTCTGACTGTAAAATTTCCGGCAGCCCCGGAGCGATTTTCAGAAAGCACTGCAGAAGATCGGGGCTGAATGCGCCGCATTCGCCTTTTTCAATCATTTGCACCGATTCTTCATGGGTAAAAGCACCTTTATAACAGCGGACACTGGTCAAAGCGTCATAACAGTCGGCCAGCGACACGATCTGCGCATAAATAGGTATCTCTTTGCCGATCAGTCCGTCAGGATAACCGCTGCCGTCCCATTTCTCATGGTGCCAGCGGCAAATATTGTAATGATAGCGGTACTGCTCTTTATTCTGCTTCAGACTGTCGATACTTTCCAGAATCTCACAGCCGTACAGCGTATGCTCCTTCATAATTGCAAATTCTTCTGCCGTCAGCCGACCGGGTTTATTCAGGATATAGTCCGGGATCGCGATCTTGCCTATGTCATGCAGTGCCGCCGCCATCGAAATATCCTCGATGGTCTTATCGCTCATTTTATATTCGGCATTCTGCCGTCCCAGCTCCTTCAGCATGATCTTGGTCAGCTGACGGATACGCTGGACGTGCTGTCCTGATTCGCAGTCGCGGAATTCAACGATCGTACTCAGGGTATCGATCATAGCCACGTTGAAATTACGCAGCTGTTCGTTCTGTTTTTCGATTTTCGTCATCTGTTCCTGGACCAGCTTTTCCAGTTTATAACGATAACGGTACAATTCGATGATATTATTAACGCGCTGGCAAATATTATCTGGGTTGAACGGTTTTAAAACGACATCAACCACACCCAGACGAAAGCCTTTGGAAATAGCATCGTTGGACGATTCGGCCGTGATCAGAAAAATAGGCGTTTTCTCAGTCAGGCCTTTGCCGTTCATAATTTCCAGAGCTTCCAACCCGTCCATGATCGGCATCACGATATCCATCAGCACGATCGCTATTTCCTCGTGATACTGCTCCATCAGATCTACAGCCGTTTTACCGTTATCTGCTTCCAGTATTTCATAGTCACCGGCAAAAAGCTCACACAGGATCGCCCGGTTAAGCTCAACGTCATCGACTATCAGGATTTTATCTTTCTGCCTCTCCAAGCCTGTCTGCCTCCTTTTGCGGTTACTTATATCACAGATTGCAAGCAACTGTAAAATTCATAATCATCACAATTCTATATGTTCTATTATATTATTTTTTTGTATTTTACACAATAAAAACTTCTTTTTATAAATAAAAGATCACTATTCTTTCAATAATTGCTGCAGCTGCAGTACCTTCTGCCGCCAGTCATCGCTGTACGCTCCGCCGCCCTGAGCAAAATGCTGCGACCCGCCGCCCCTGCCGCCAAACAGCTCGCCTGCCTTTCTGCAAAGACTGCGGCAATCAGCCTGCGTCTGTTCCCCGCTTCCCAAAACGAAATTGATCCGCTCACCTGACCTGTACACGACCGCAGCTACAGTACGCCCGTCTGCCAGCAGTTTATTCAGCAGCAGTCTGGCATCGGCGGCGCTGCAATCCTCCTGTGCCGCCGCGACATATTTAGTGCCGCCCTCATCATCAGCAGCCTGCGCTAAAAGCTGCGGCGCTAAAAATTCATATAATTTAGCGGTCTGTGCTTTTAACCGTTCATTCAGTTCCGTTACTTCTTCCTGCAGCTTCCTCAGTCCTTGCGGCACGCCCTCCGGCTTCATGGAAAGCAGGCGCCCGGCCTGCCAGACGTATTCATTTTTGCGGCGTGCGTCTTCCAGTGCCCAGCGCCCGCATAAAAACTCTACTCTGATCCCATCCTTATGTTTATCAAAACGATTGATCCGGATCAGACCGATCATACCTGTACGTAACGGATGCGTACCGCAGCAGGTACAAATATCCCCGTCTGCCACCGTCACGATCCTCAGCGTGCCTGTCAGATTTTCATTTTTCTTACGCATCACTAGCGCTGACAGCTCCGTATGCGGCAAATAACTGACCGTGATCGGCTTATCCTCCCAGATCTGGCTGTTGGCATAATCCTCGGCCTGCTCCAGCTCAGCTGCTGTCAATTCTTTATCCAGGTCAATAGTCACCAAACGTTCGCCCATATGAAAACCAATATTATTAGCTCCGAACAGCTTCCAGACCGCATGCGAAAGAATATGCTCGCCGGCATGCTGCTGCATATGGTCCAGCCGGGCCTGCCAGTCCAGCACCGCTTCGACCTGCTCCCCAACCGGCAAAGGCCGCTCACAATAATGCACTACTTCGCTGCCGCGCTGCGCAGCATAAGTCATCTTCACGCCGCCCAGCGTTCCGCAGTCACTCAGCTGACCGCCGCCCTCCGGAAAAAATACCGTCCTGTCCAGAACCACGGCATACCCGCGTTTATCTTCTGCACAACTCAGCACCGTTGCCAGGCAACTTTTCAGCATCGAATCCTGTTCATATAATTTTTCTGTCATCTTAAAAACCCCTCGTCAATAAAATTTATATTTTTATTATAACACTGCCGCCGGCAACGGTTAAGCAATATCAGCCGCAGTTTTCTTCAGCATTTAATTTATGTTATAATGTGAACAGTTAAGTGAGCACCGTTTAGTCACGAAGTGAATAAACGAAATTGCGAACTTAGCCAAAAGACGCGATTGTATAATGAGCGTCGTGGGTTTCCTTTTCCGACGAAGTCGGCAAATATATTTTCGAGCCTAGTGAGAACATATGCCCTTGCGGTATCGTTTGATTGCTTAATGAGGTTTTTTCGAATTTAGCAATCATACATGCCCTTGCGGTATAATGTGAACACAAAATCAAACTATCATAATACACTCAAAGGAGCAGGCAATGTATAAATATATCCTTTTCGACCTTGACGGCACCCTTACCGACTCGGCACCCGGCATCATCCGCTGCGTACAGTATGCCCTGGAAAAATGCGGCAAAGGCACCTGCCCCGACCGCGAGCTGCTGCCATTTATCGGCCCGCCGCTGACAGAATCCTTCCAGAAAGTCTGCGGCATGACTGCCGCAGAAGCAAATACGGCCCTTGAATATTACCGCGAGCGCTTCGCACGCGTAGGTATGTACGAAAACTCCGTCTACGACGGTATTCCCGAATTACTGCAAAACCTGCGGCAGGCAGGCAAGACCCTTGCCGTAGCCACCAGCAAGCCGCAGCTTTACGCAGAAAAAATCCTGGAACACTTTGGCCTCGCCGCTCACTTCTCAACAATAGCAGGCCCCGGGTTCAACGGCGAGCTGCCAACCAAAGCCGACGTGATCAGCGAAGTGCTGCAGCGGCTGCACCTTACCGCTGCTGATAAGAACGCCGCCGTTATGCTGGGCGACCGCGAGCACGACGCTATCGGCGCACAGCAAAATAAAATCGCCATCATCGGCGCAGGCTACGGCTACAGTTCCCCGGGCGAACTGAGTGCCGCCGGTGTCAGACAAATCGTTTCTGCTCCGCAGGATTTTGCAGACTTTTTATTATGATTTATTTTTAAAGCAGTTACATCGATCATGATGTGGCTGCTTTTTTATTTTCCTCTGCGCCTTGAACTTTTCGCAGAACCATTGACATATAACGCTTCACACTGCATAGATAAAATTGATTTTTCAGGCTATTATATATCAACAACTTATTGAGAATAGCTATGTTTTTTAACAAATTAATTTTAGCATAAATTATTACTTGTAATATAAAAAGTTAAATGTTATAATTCTATCTGATTTCAAAATTGAATACTTTATGATAATCAGGTGCATTATTGCCTAACAGAGAAATCGGTGCAATGCCGATGCGGTCCCGCCGCTGTAATGCTGAGCAAACCTCAAAACGTCACTGGGAAACTGGGAAGACGAGGTACGCGATGAAGCAGAGCCAGAAGAACTGCCTGATTATAGCCCATTACGATCCTGCGAAAGACAGGAATGGAGCGTTACAAGAGCTTTTTACGCTTTTCTGTCTTTATGCGCAGAAAAGCGTTTTTTATTTTGCTTTTATTTTTCTGACACGCGAAACCCGGTCAGCTCGGTCAGAAAAACTAAAGATATAAAAATTATTTGACGAGGTGTTTAAAAGATGGATGGGAAGAAAAAAATCTGGGCAACGGCCGTCTTATGCGCTGTTGCCAGCGTTGGCTTTATAGTACCCGCTGGCGCCGAAGAAACCATGACGCATGATTTGGACGAAGTCATCGTCGAAGCCGACAGAAACACTCTGCCGGGGGGATTTGTAGCCAACAACGACAGAGTTGGCATTTTGGGCAATATCAAAGCAATCGATGTTCCTTTTACACAAAAAAAATATACTGAAAAAACTATTATGACCTTTTATGACCCCAATCAGCCTTTAAACGGTACTTTGGCTAATACCCCTTCTATTCGTATCGGCAGTACTTCTCCCATGTATACAGATTTCAGTATGCGTGGCGTCAATATGAATGCTTCTCATTACTACATCAACGGTATTCCCAATATGTTCAACCAGACCCGCAGCATCCCGGCATATATCCTCAGCAGCGTCGATATAGTCTCCGGCCCTAACACCGTGCTTAACGGCGCTACCTTTTCCAACAACGGTACTAATGGCACCGATGCGCCGGCAGGACTGCTGAACGGTACAACCAAACGCGCTGCTGCAGACCCTGTCACGCGCTATACACAGCGTTTTTCCGGACGCAGTACCTGGACCGAAGACCTTGATCTAGGCCGCCGCTTTGGCAAAAACAATGAATGGGGCATCAGAGTCAACGCCCATAATGAAGACGGCGGCCTTTCCATAAAAAGTGCCGATGTACGTGATAAAAGCATTTATATCAACTTAGATCATCAGGCCGCTAAAAGTATGACTAATATTTTCGGCGGTTATTATGACTGGAAGGTAAATGGAGGCCAGCGCTGGCTCAGTGCCAGCGGTGTTACCAAAGGCAATCTGGCAGAAGCCCCGAACGGTAAAACAGACCTCAGTTTTGACGGTCAGACCAAATATAATCACGGCATGCTGTTTACCTTAAACCATATCCAAAAATTCAGCGATAAATGGAGCGGTTTCATCAACGGTGGCTACGGGCATTATTCCGAGCATAAAAACGATCCCAACAGTGGTTCACTGACTCTCGGTGACAACGGCAAGCTCTCCGGTAAATTCCGCGACTATGTCTCCGACAGTAAAAGCAGTTACTGGCAGGTCGGCGTTTCTAACAAGGCCGCCATCGGTAATGTAAAAAACGACTTGTCTTTTGCCGTTGATTATTTCATGTATAAAAGTAAAGCCGTCAATTCCGGCAGTGCTGCAGGTCAGGCCACTATCGGCGGTGATCTGTGGAATGGCGTTCATATTATCGGCACTCCAATCGCTGCTGCTGACATCGATTCTGTTGGCTACAGCAAAGAATATGCTTATGCAGCAACCCTGGCCGACCGTTTTGAATTTGGCAAAGCTTCGTTATATGCAGCACTGCAATACCGCGATACAGAAACTGAAAGTGCTTCCGGCGCCAAAGTCAGCAAAGATTCCCTTAATCCTACCTTTGCTATAGCTTATAAGCCTGTCGAAAATTTATCAGTATATGCCAGCTACACCCAATCCTATACCAAACCGGTAGAGGTAAGTAAGTCTTACGATAATGCCGGTGAAATTTTTAAACCTATCAAAAACAAACAAACTGAGGTCGGCATCAAATACCGCGGCGGCGAAATTTTACACAGTTTGGCCTTCTTCGAATTAAATCAGGGCAGCTATATCAAAGAAGATAATCCCGGCGGTAAAATAGGAGAAATCTACACGCAAAACGGCGAAAATAAATTCAAAGGCGTCGAATACTCTCTGACCGGTAAAGTTGTTCCTAAATGGAATGTTATGGGAGGCCTGATGTACCTTGACGGTAAACGTGAAAAACTTGCTAAAGGCAGTGAGCATCTCGAAGGCCGTTATGCTACCGGTACTCCTAAATGGAACGCCGTTTTGGCTACGGAATACGAAGCGGACCAGAATAATTCCGCTATTTTCCGTATGAACTACGTCGGCAAGTCCCACGTTAACGATAATGGCGTTATGGCCCCCGATTATATGACCTTCGATTTAGGTTATAAACATAAAACCAAAATCAATTCCACACCTATTACTTTGACTGCTATGTGCTATAACGTTTTAGGCAAAGATTACTGGATCTCCCGCGGTACCTCCGTAGCTCTCGGCGCGCCGCGCACAATGATGCTGTCAGCACAGTTCGATATTTAGCAGAAAGCCACACTGCTTTTAGGAGTTAAGTCCAGATATACCATCAGCGTGCATAACTGGAAAATTTATTAATAAAATTATGAGGTGTTTACCAATGATAAATAAGCACAAGAAATTTTTAACAGCGGCTGTTTTCTGCGCCATTGCCAGCACTGGTTTTGTTCTGACGGCCAGTGCTGAAGAAACCATGACACACGACCTGGACGAAGTCGTTGTCGAAGCCGATAAAGACGCCCTGCCCGGCAGCTATGTAAAAACCAAAGGCAGTATCGGCATTTTAGGAGAGAAAAGTATCCTGGATGTACCCTTCAGCAATATGAACATCACGCAAAAAACCATTGAGACTTTCGGCGGCCCCAATCAGCCTTTACAAAGCATTTTAGCAAATAACCCGGCTGTGCGGATTCAAGGCACGACTTTGCACAACGATTTCTCTATTCGCGGCATCAAAGGCAACGGTACCAGTTCCTACCTAAACGGTATCCCCGGTCTAATGACTCAATTTGCCGCCCCGACCTTTATGATCGGCGACATTCAATTTATTTCCGGCCCTAACAGCGGCATTACCGGTATTCCCAGCACTTATGAAACCACGGCAGCCGGCGGTATAGTTAATTTTGTTTCCAAAAAAGCAACAGAGGCACCGCTTACACGTTACCGCCAAACTTTTTTCAGGCAAAGGGTCTTTTGGTGAATACCTGGATGTCAGCCGTCGTTTCGGAAAAGACAAAGAATGGGGCGTACGTATCAACACAGAATTACTGAATGGCAATACGGCAATCAACAGCAATGATATGGAAGCCCAGGGTATTTTTGCCAACATCGACCACCGTGATAAAAAAAGCAACACCAATTTACTTGTTGGCTACCGGCATTTAAATATCGAAGGCGGCGCACGCTGGTTCTCATTAAAAGCAGCCGCGATCGGCAAAGAAATCACCAAAGTGCCAAGCGCTCCTGAAGCAAGCAAAAATTACGGTTTTGATGGATTGGCCAAAGAATCAGAAGGATACATCATTGCTTTAAACCATGAACAAAAAATGAATGCCGACTGGAAATGGTTTCTGAACGCCGGTATGAACAGCAACAAACTGCAAAGAAACATCATCGGCGCCAGCAGTAATTTCGTTATCATCAATGACAAAGGCGATGTCAGTAATAATTTAATGTCCACACAAACTGTTACCAAAAATTACTATGCTCAGCTCGGTATCAACGGCAATATCAAAACCGGCGAGGTCAATCACGATCTGACTTTGGCCTTTGACAAAGCCTGGCACAGTATCGAAGGCGCCAAAAACATGTATAACAATGGCAGTATGGGCAGTGTCAGCGGCAATATTTACAGCGGCCTGCAGGGCAACAATGTCTGGTATCCCTCAATAGAAACCGGTTTGAGCAGTAAAGATCAGTATTGGGGTATCTCTTTAGCTGACACCGTAAAATATAAAAAAGCCCAGCTTTTACTGGGCGTTCACAAGCATAATGCTTCGGTCGACAGCTATAATAAAATTACCGGACGAGTAACTCAAACCGTTGGCAGCGATGCTTTATGCCCCACTTATGGTTTTGTTTATCAGCCCGATGAGCATACTTCTTTGTATGCCAGTCATTCTGAAAATTTTGATAAGGGCACTATTGTTGCCAGCAAATATGCTAATGCCGGTGAAGTCTTGAATCCTGCCAAAACCAAACAAAATGAAATCGGCTTTAAATATGCCAATGCCGGCTTCCTTACCAGTTTAGGTATTTTTAACATCAAGCAAGCCAACAATATCGAAGTCTACAAAGGCAGCACGTATTTGCAGCAGGACGGCGAACAGGAATACCAGGGGATAGAATTGTCTGTGAATGGTAAACTCGCCGATAAGTGGAATTTCATGGGCGGTCTGATGTATTTGGATGCCACTCAAAACAAAACCCAAAACGGCACTAACGACGGTAAAACTGTCAATGGTGCGGCCAAATGGAATGCTGTGGCCGTACTGGAATATAATCCGGATGAAAAATTCAGTATTGTCGGACGGGCAATGTACACCGGTAAAGCCGATATTTATAATGAACAGCTGCAGACCCCTTCTTATATGACTTACGACTTGGGTGTCAATTATAAAACTGCTTTCAACAAAACTCCTGTTACCTTGACTGCAATGTGCTACAACCTTACTGATAAAAACTACTGGACTGCCTATGGTAATAATCTGATCTTATCCAGCCCGCGTACCCTGATGCTGTCCGCAACCTTCGACATTTAATTTTCACTTCCATTATCAAAGAGGGTATGTATGCCCTCTTTGATTTTGTAATAGCAGGAGGCAGTTACCGCTATGCTTAAATTCACCGATATCGACTTCAACGCAGTCTGGCAGGAAACCTTTGGCTGGAACGCTGCCGGCGATACCGACAACCGCAAATTCAATGACCAGGCAGAAAATGATTTTTGGGTCCGGCTGGCGCCGCGATATACACAGGAATATAATCTCAATCACGATACCGGCCTGATTGCCGATAAACTGGCCGGCCTTCTGGGCAGGAATAAAACCATATTGGAAATAGGCTGCGGCAGCGGTAATTTCACTTTGCTGATGGCACAATATTCTCAGCAGATCCTCGGTCTTGATTTTTCACCTGCCATGCTGGCTGTGCTTGAAGAGAGGCGGCTTGCCGAAGGTATCGGCAATATTCGCACGCAGGCAGGCAAATGGGAAGATTTTACAACTGACGCTGTATTCGACTACATCGTCAGTGTCAATTCACTCTACCGTATCCGCGACATAAAAAGCGCTTTATTGAAAATGCACGCTTACAGTACCCAGGGCTTTATCATCGTCAGAACTATCCAGCGGCCGTTCTTTTACAGCCTTTATCAGAAAAACGGCGTGTCCTGTCCTGAATGTCTTGATTATCAGCTGCTGCCGCTGCTTTTATGGCGGCTTGGTCTGCAGGCCAACGTAGAATTTCTAACTTACCCCAAAAAGAAGTATTTCCTCGACCTGGCTGATGTAAGTCAGGAAATGCAGGCTGATTTGACTGCGCAAATCTTTCATGAGCAGCAGGCAAAGCTTTTGCAGGCCTTTACCGCACAGGCAGCTTTTACAGACGGACGATATACGATCAGCCAGCCGCGCACTACTGTTATTATTTCTGTAAAAAAATAAATCTGGGATGAAAATATGAAACATTTTTATAAGCCCCTGTTACTGCTGCTTACGACAGCCGTGCTTTTGCTTGGCGGCTGCGGCGTGCAGCAAACTGCCTCAGAACAGGAAAAAAATATCACAGCTGAAAACAACGCCGTTGTTTTAGCTGCCGGCAGAAATTTGGCCCCAGGCGAAAAAGACGGTTACTATTGCAGCAAGATTTTAGGCGTTTGGGAACCACTGATCACCAAAGATGAAAACGGCCTGCCCAAACCCTGCCTGGCCACAGGCTGGGAGATGAAGGACGGCGGCAAAGAATGGATCTTCCATCTGCGCCAGGGCGTACAGTTCCACAACGGCAGCCCTTTTAATGCCGATGCCGTTATCAAAAACTTTGAGCGGATGAAATTAGGCGTCAAACGTTCCTCTTTTTATGGTCTGGATATCAAAACCTTTTATCCGTCGCTGATTCGTTACGAAAAAATCGACGATTACACCTTAAAATTCCTTTTTGCCGAGCCCAACGTCAACCAGCTGTATAAAATGATCGACTTCGGCAGCCCTGTCTATGCCCCGGAATGCTTTGCTCCCGACGGCAATTTTCAGGGCTTCGCTATAGGTACAGGGCCTTATAAGATCACTGAAAACGTACTGAACAAATATGTCCGCCTTACCCGCAGCGATACTTATTACGGCACTAAAGCAAAGGTGCCCGAGATAGTAGTCAGGAATATTCCCAATCCCGACGTCCGTTATGCGGCCTTAAAGGCCGGCGAAATTTTAGGAGTTCTGGACATCAACGCCATTCCGCCCTTTTTGGCTGAGGAAATCAAACAGGATGACCGTTTTGCAATATCGACCAATAAATCGACGATGATCCGCTTTTTGGCCCTGAACGGCAGCAGATTTCCTTTTAACGATGTACGTATGCGTCAGGCCGTCAGCCTGGCGATCGACAGAAAAGATCTGGTCCAGGCATTATATTTAAACTATGCCGAACCAACTGCCAATCTTTTGAACTACACCAGCCCTTATTATAAAGACTATCCGGTAGAATATGACCCCGAAAAGGCGCGAAAACTGGCCCGTGAAGTGTTAGGCGGACAACGCTGCGAAGTGGTCTACTGCATCAATGGCGGCGAACCGCTGCAGAAAGGCGAAGCAGAACTGATCTCATACTGGCTGCAAATCATTGGCCTCGATGTGACGATCCAATCGCTGGAATATGCCACCATGGCCCGGCAGATGCGCCGAGGCGACTATGACATTGCCCGCGTACAGCAGGGCTTGCCTAACGGCGACCCCTACAGTATTTTTTATACTTTTATGATGCCGGACGGCAGCCGCAATAAGATCAGCTGCCTGGCTTACCAAAATCATGAGGTCGCAGCTTTACTGCAGGAGGCCAAGCATTGCACAGATGAAAATAAACGCCGTGCCATTTATGATCGGTTGCAGCTTATTTCCATCGAAGACCAGCCTGTAGTACCGTTATTCAACGACCGCAGCATCGTTGCTTACAGCAAACGTTTAAAAAATTATGATGCGCTGGTTTACGGCGTTAATTTAGCAGAAATTGAGTTGATAGACTGATGATTAGTTATTGCTGTAAAAGAATCCTGACTGCTGTGCCCGTATTGCTGGGCATCAGCCTGCTGGCTTTTATACTGGGCGTCTTATCGCCCGGCGATCCGGCTGAATTTGTCCTGAACCAGGACGGATTATATGCCCCCAGCGAAGAACAGCTCGAAGCGATGCGCGAAGAACTTGGTTTGAATAAACCACTGTGGCTGCGCTACGGTCTGTGGCTGATGGGAGTTCTGCAGGGCGATCTTGGCAGCAGCTATATCACCGGCCGCGACATTGCCGCCGAGATCGCGCAGCGCCTGCCTGTGACGCTGGAGCTGGCTGTACTCGCGCTGCTGATGGCAGGTGTGGGCGGTATCTTTTTTGGCAGCATCTGTGCAGTTTACCGCGGCAGCTTTTTTGATAACTTCGTCAAAAACCTTACTAATATCATGCTCTCGATTCCCGGTTTCTGGCTGGCTTTGATCCTGATCCTTATTTTCAGCGAACAGCTGCGCTGGCTTCCCACCAGCGGTACGGGCAGCCTGAAATATTTCCTGCTGCCGGCTTTCGTTCTGGCTTTTGCCACCATGGCCACTGTCTGCCGCTTTATGCGCGGCGCACTGCTGACAGAATTTGGCCGTCAGTATTTTCTGGTCGCCAAAGTACGTGGAATCAATAAATTCAACCTGCTCACACGCTATGCCCTGCCTAATGCCATTATCCCCGTCATCGCTCTGCTGGGCAATTATTTTGCCAGCGTTCTGGGCGGTTCTGTAATAGCCGAAAGCATTTTTGCTATCCCCGGTATCAGCAGCATGGCACTGGAAGCCATCCGCTACCGTGACTATCCGGTGCTGCAGGCTTATGTTCTGGTCAGCGGCTGTACGCTGATCCTGGTGATGGTAACGGTCGATCTGCTGATCGCTTATCTCAATCCCAAGGTAAAGCTGGGTGAGCGGTCATGAAAAAATCAAACCTGCAATTTTACTGTGCGGCCAGTGTGCTGCTGCTCATTATCGGCGCCAGTATCCTGGCACCGCTCCTGGTTACACACAATCCCTTTGAACCCGATATGGCAAACCGTCTGCAGCCGCCCTCCTGGCAGCATTTTTTTGGTACTGACGCTCTGGGACGCGATATGTTCAGCCGCATTCTTTACGGTGGCCGTGCTTCGATCCTGCTTTCACTGGCTTCGGCAATTCTGTCGCTTGGTGTCGGCCTGGTAATCGGTCTCTTCTGCGGCTTTTACGGCGGCAAATTGGATATGCTGTGCACTGTCGCCAGCAACATTTTCCAAGGCATTCCGGGCAGCTGCTTTATGATCGCCATTGCCGGCATTTTCGGTCCCAGCATCAAAAGTCTGGTACTGGCGCTGGTCATTACCTCCTGGGCCGGGTTTTCCCGTATCGTGCGCGCTGAAGTCATGCAGCTTAAAGAAGAACCTTTCATCGAAGGTCTGCGCTGTCTGGGATGCAGTGACAGTCGGCTGCTGCTGCATCACATCATTCCTAATATTGTCAACAAGCTGCTTATTCTGTTCACTATCCGTGTGGGACGCGGTATTCTGTCCATTGCTGGACTCAGCTTCCTCGGCCTGGGCGTTCAGCCGCCGACTCCCGACTGGAGCGTGATGGTCAGCGATGCTGTTTTGTATTATCGCAGTTCACCGCATCTGATTTTGATACCCGGAGCCTGCATCTTTTTTCTGATCTACGCTATCAATAATCTGGGCGAATTTATGCGTGACAAACTGGATGTACGCTTTAATGAGGTGCGTAAATGGTAACTTTAAACTCTGCAGCACTTGATCTGGTGCTGCATCAGCTTTACGTGCACTTTCCTGTCCCCGGTGGACTGGTTCGGGCAGTTGACGGTGTTGACATCTGCTTCCGTCACCAACAAATCACTGCTATCATCGGAGAAAGCGGCTGCGGTAAATCCGTTTTGGGGCAGGCTATTTTAGGCATTCTTCCCGATTATGTCGCTCGCAGCGGCAATATTTTCTACCGCAGTACAGATATTCTGGCAGACAACACTTCCCTGCCCGGTTTTTACGGACAGCAAATCGCCCTGATACCCCAAAATCCCGGCGACTCACTCAACCCGCTGCGCACAATAGGCAGGCAATTCGACGATATCCTGCAGACTGCCGGACTCAATGATAAAACCAACCAGCGCAAGCAACAGCTACTGACCTTTTTCGGATTACCGGATGCAGAGCGCGTACTCGCCGCTTATCCGCATGAGCTTTCGGGAGGTATGCTGCAGCGCGTATTATGCGCGATGAGTATTTGCTGCTCGCCCCTGTGGCTTCTGGCCGACGAACCTACCAAAGGACTGGACGAAACAGCCTGCGGCGTTGTTTATGAAAATCTGCAGAAAATAAAAACCAGCCAGTCACTGGGTATGCTCATCATCACCCACGACTTACAGCTGGCACGTTCTATCTGCGCCGACATCGCCGTTATGTATGCCGGCCAGATCGTCGAATACGGTCCCCAAGTCCTTACCGACCCACGCCATCCATATACCCAGGCTTTCTTGGCAGCACTGCCGGAAAACGGCTTTCAGCCGCTGCCTGGCCTGCCGCCATTACCGCAGGATCATTTGCCCGGCTGTCGGTTTGCGCCGCGCTGCCCCAGCTGTCAAAAACGCTGTCTGCAGGAAGTCCCGCCTGTCTATGACAGCGGCACCGCGAAAGTGAGGTGCTTCCTCTATGCTTGAAGCTGTCGAAGTTTCTAAAAAATATTGGGACCGCAGCAGCGGCAGGCAATACGATGTTTTACAAAGCTGCAGTCTGCAGATCGCTGCCGGAGAAGCAGTCGGTCTGATGGGACCCAGCGGCTGCGGCAAAAGTACTCTGGCACGTGTATTGCTGCGGCTTCTGCCGACAGACAGCGGCCGAATCATCTTTCAGACGCAGGACGTGACTCAGCTGTCTCAGAAACAGCTGAAACCCTTTCGCCAGCAAGTACAGTTCATATCGCAGCGTCCTGAAAGCTTTTTTGATCCGCTGCTGAAATTAGGCGCCAGCCTGCGTGAACCGCTGCATATCTTTGATCTGCCTGACAGCAGCGAGATTATCGAAGCCGCACTGGCCACAGTCAAACTGTCACCTGCCCTGCTGGACCGTTATCCGCATCAGGTCAGCGGCGGCGAAGTACAGCGCCTGAGTATCGCCCGTGCGCTTTTGCTTAAACCGAAACTGCTTATCCTGGACGAGCCGACATCAATGCTGGATATCTCCGTCCAGGCACAGATCCTACAGCTTTTAAAAAATATTCGCCGGCAGGAACAGATGGCGTTCCTCTTTATCTCCCATGACAAAGCCGTAATCAATTATATGTGCGACCGCCAGCTATATATGCAGGAAGGCAGGATCACCTGACAAAAAAACACCCAACGCTATGCGTTGGGTGTTTTTAATAAGAACATCAGTACCGCTTCTCCTGCCGTTACAGCCATTGTCCCAGTACTTCCTGCAGCCGTTCGATACTGACCGGCTTGCTCAGATGCTCGTTCATCCCGGCATTGAGCGCCATCTTGATATCTGAAGAAAATGCGTCAGCCGTCATTGCCACAATTGGTATCTGCCGCGCATCTTCACGCGCCAGCCTGCGAATCTCCCTGGTTGCTTCATAACCGTTCATAACAGGCATCCGCACATCCATCAATATCATTTCATAATGACCGGGCGCAGATGCATTAAACATTTCCACTGCCCGCCGGCCATTTTCAGCACCCTCGCAGACTAACCCCAGGCTTTGCAGAAACTCCAGAGCGATCTCCATATTCAGGTCATTATCTTCAACTATCAGTACCCGATGTCCCGAAAAATCGCTCCTGCCCGCAGGCTTTACTGCCGGCAGCGGTTTTACTGCATCATCGCCCAGCCAGCGCAGCGGCAGCGTTAAGGTAAACTTTGCGCCGCCTTCCGGCCTGTTGGCGGCTTCGATAGTGCCGGCCATCAAATTTGTCAGGTTCTTGCAGATTGCCAGCCCCAGTCCCGTACCCTCGATTTTACTTGTACGGCTGTCTTCACCGCGTTCAAACATATCAAAAATTTTCGGCAGCAGTTCTTCCGACAGCCCCGGACCGTTATCGCTGACAGTAAAAACATACTGCGAACGCTGCGGGATCACTGCGGAAAGCTCCTGCAGCCCCAAAACGATTTCTCCACCTTCCGGAGTATATTTGACCGCATTACCTAAAACATTAAGCAAAATCTGCTTGAGATGCGTACTGTCAGTCATAACCTCCGCATGTTTCAGCTCTTCAAGCTCCAGCCGCAGATTTTGCATTTTTTTACCGGCCATCGGGCGGATGATATTTAGTACATCCTCCAGCAGCTGCGGCAGGCTCAGCTCATCATCTGTTAAAATAACTTTACCGCTTTCGATCTTCGACATACTTAAAATACTGTTGATCAGCTCCAGCAAATGGGCGGAGCTGCTGCCAATTTTATTAAGACAGTCCAGCGTTTTGACTTTATTCTCAATATTCTGCCTGGCGATAGTCGTCATTCCGATGATCGCATTCATGGGCGTACGGATATCATGGCTCATCTGCGACAAAAAAGCGCTTTTCGCCTCATTAGCAGTATGCGCCGCCACCAAAGCTTCCTTCAATTCCTGCTGCTGTTCCATCTCACGGCGGCGCTCATCATCAATAAAACGCGCCACCAGGACCGCCTGTTGTTTTTTCGAACCGCTGTAATCCGGCAGATATGAAACCATCAGACTGATCCATTTATAGACCCCGCCGTTTTTGCGACGCAGCTCCATTTCCAGCTTATCACCGGTTTTAGTCAAAACCCGGCGCATCTCCCGTAAATTAAAACGCTGCCTGAATTTATGCCAGTCCTCGCGCGGTACTACATCTCTGGTATAGGCCAGAAATTCCTCACACGTGCCGTTATACGGATAGTCCACGCATTTTTGCCCGGTCAGCTCAACAAAATGATAAGTACCTGCGTCCAGATCAAAATGCACTACGGCATAATAAATATCGCCCAGCACGTGATTGATCTCATAATTAAGGCTTTCGACCAACTGCTTTTCCTGCTGCATCCGTTTCCAGGCGTCGATATCGCGCATCGTACCCACAACGCGTACCGGCAGTCCCTGTTCATAAACAGTCGTTGCCTGCACTAAATACCACTTGTTATCTATCTGTTCGTCAATATAACGGCGCATCCTGATTTCCAGGGCTTCTTCACTGCGTTCACCGCGCAACAGGCCCAGCCAAGCCTCCCGATCCGATGGATCGACAAGATTTTCTTTTATGACCACGGAAAGATAATCCGGGATATAACTGCGCCGTGTTTTTTCCTGAGAATTTTCAGAAGCTATATTGCTCCAGGAATGCATCACCTGTAATCTGATATCATATTCAAACAGCAGATCTATACTGGATTCCATCGCGACCCGGTAACGTTCTTTTTCCTCGTACAGCTGCCGTTCCATATCCCGGCGCTGGGTAACGTCGCGCATAAAACAGCCGCAGTAGCCGTACATCGGCTGATAGCAGTCGACCGACAGATATTTTTTTAAATTTTCGTTATAATCCTCGATATTTTGGGTCAGACCTTCCAACGCTGTTTTCGTATAGATATTCAGCCATTTGGCGCCGTTATCGCCCCAAATATCGCTGAAAGACATTCCCAAAAGATAATTTTTACCGTCGATACCCAAAAAAGAGGCACAGGCGCTGTTGGCATAAACAAAGATAAAATCCTGAGGCAGTCCGCTTGCATCGGCCTCTACCCTCAATACATATACTGGCAGCGGCAGCTTATCAAACTGCATCATCATACCACGCTGCATCGCGGCAAAATCTTTGTTGAATTGTTCTAATAAAAGCTTCTTTTCCAAGCTTTCTCACCCTTCCGCGGCCAAAGCCAAGGTTATCTTACAGCATGCCCGTACAAAAACCTGTCGACGATCAGATCCGCCAGTTCAGCATCGGTAAATTCAGGCTGACCCACATAGTGCAGCACCGACATCGTTACCCCGCCGAATAAATGGTGAGCCGTGATCGTAGGCTGCCCCTGCTTCATAAAGCCAGTCTCCATACCTTCGCTGATGATCGTCACCAGACATAGGACCTGCTCCCTGATCAGATTGCGGTACCGCAGGATACGGTTATATTCATCTTCAGACAGAGTATCACCGTACAAAGAACTCATTTCCCAGGAACCATCGTTTAAAAATACCGGATGAAAGCCGCGCTGATTGCCGCTCACCTCATACCATAAAATCCGATACAGATCCTTATTATCCCGCAGAAACGGCAGCAGCGCCAGCATATAGCTTCTGATTTTTTCGCTGGTGCTTTTACCTGAAGCAACCACCTCCTGCAGGCATTGCAGGAAAGGCTCTATCTTACTGGCGACAAGTGTATAAAATAAGTTATCCTTATTGCCGAAATATTTATAGACCGTGCCCTTACCTGTATCCGCAAGCGCAATGATCTCGTCTAAAGTCGCCTGCACATAGCCGCGGCGGCTGAAAACTTCCTCTGCTGCCAGCAATATTCTCTGATCTTTAGGTAAGGTTTTGTCTATTTCGCGCATAAATCAAACTTCCTTTCAATAAATATTTCTATTTCTCCATTATTATATATTATTATAAGTTTTTTAGACAAACTTTACAAATTTATCTTTCCAAACTTCACTTTGTTTCATCAAAAAATTTTGCTATTTTATTTTTTCACAATTTTAGGGCTTTATATCGCCGATGCTTTCCTATATAATAGAGTTGAAATCACAGAAAACTATTATTTATTTTTTCTAATTATTTTTGTTCCGCTTAAGGCGGATAGTTTTTGAGAAAGAAGGAGGTCGCGATTATGAGTCTGAAGGTCCATACAAATCGCTGCAAAGGCTGCGGGATCTGCGTAGCATTTTGCCCCAAACAGGTTTTGGCAATCAGCGAGATCGAAAAAGTAGAGGTGGTCGCCGAGGATAAATGTATCCAATGCGGCCAGTGCGAAACACGCTGCCCTGACTTTGCGATTTTTGTAGAAAAGTAAAACGGAGGAGTTGAAATCATGTCCAAAATCCTTTTGTTACAAGGCAACCAGGCAGTGGTCGAAGGCGCCATCGCTGCCGGTGTAAAATTTTTCGGCGGCTACCCTATCACACCCTCTACCGAAGTTGCTGAATCTTTGGCTGAACGCCTGCCTCTCGTCGGCGGTAAATTCATCCAGATGGAAGACGAGATCGCTTCCATGGGCGCTATTATCGGCGCAGCGCTGACCGGCAAAAAAGTTATGACCGCGACCAGCGGACCCGGCTTTTCTTTAAAACAGGAGCTGATCGGTTATGCCTGCATGGCCGAGATCCCTTTGGTCATCGTCAACGTGCAGCGCGTAGGCCCGTCTACCGGCCAGCCTACCTCTCCTTCCCAGGGCGACCTGATGCAGGCCCGCTGGGGCACGCACGGCGATCACTGGCTCATTGCCCTGACCCCGGCCAGCGTACCTGAATGCTTTGAACTGACGCTGCGCGCTTACGCTCTCAGCGAAAAATACCGTGTTCCCGTTGTACTGCTGATGGACGAAGTTATCGGCCATATGCGAGAGAAGATCGAACTGCCGGACGATTACAGCGAGATCCCGCAGGCAGAACGTAAACAGCCTGAATGCAGCCCCGAAGAATTTAAAGCCTACGCTACCGACGACAGCCTTGTACCCGCCATGCCCGCTTTCGGCAGCGGCTACCGCTGGCACGTCACCGGTCTGGTACACGACGAGACCGGTTTCCCGAAAGGTACACCGGCTGCTACTTTAGCCGCTACCAACCGTCAGCATGACAAACTTTACAACAATCTTGACGACATCGTCCAGGTAGAAAACTACCAGATGGAAGATGCCGAATATGCAGTTATCGCCTTCGGCGGCGGTGCCCGCACCGCTTACGAAGCTGTCGATATGGCACGCAGGGAAGGTCTCAAGGTCGGCCTGATGCGCCCGATCACGATCTGGCCGCTGGCTGACAGGCAGATCAAAGAACTGGCCTCCAAGGTCAAAGGTATTTTGGTGCACGAGCTCAACTACGGACAGTATGTACTGGAAGTAGAGCGCGTCGTCGCAGGACAGGTACCGGTTGCGCTGTACGCAAAATACGACAACGAACCGGCTACCCCCGCTCAGCTGCTGGCTGAGATCAAAAAGGCCATGGCCTAAGAAGGAGAGGAGATTTGATTATGAACATGGAAGCAATGATCGATAAATATTTCCGTCCGGGCCGCCTGCCTCATATCTGGTGCCCCGGCTGCGGCAACGGTGTCGTTACCGGCACCATCGTCAAGGCAGTTGCCAAGCTTGACCTTGATAAAGACAAAGTCGCAGTTATTTCCGGCATCGGCTGCAGCAGCCGTGCCTCCGGCTATTTAGATTTCAATACAGTCCATTCCGCACATGGACGCGCTTTGCCGGTAGCGACCGGCGTTAAACTGGCTGACCCCGGCCTGACTGTCATCGTCGTTACCGGCGACGGCGACGCTACAGCGATCGGCGGCAACCACCTGATCCACGCTGCCCGCCGCAACATCGATATGACCGTCGTACTTTACAACAACAGTATTTACGGTATGACCGGCGGCCAGTATTCGCCTTTGACACCGACAGGCTCCAAAGCGACGACAGCTCCTTATGCGACGATCGAACAGGACTTCAACGTAGCCGAGCTGGTCAAAGCGGCCGGCGCTACCTTTGTTGCCCGCGGCACCACTTTCCATGCCCAGATCCTGGCCGACCTGATCGCCAAGGGTATCGAACACAAAGGCTTCAGCCTGATCGAAGCTGTTACTGCCTGCCCCATCTCCTACGGACGCCAGAATAAAATGGGCGGTCCCGCCGACATGATGAAATGGCAGCGCGACCACGCAGTACCGCTGGCAGCCTGGGATAAAATGACCGAAGAACAAAAAGCGGGCAAATTCCCGATCGGCGTACTGTATCAGGTTGAAGGCAGACAGGAATATACAGCAGCCTACGACGAGCTGATCGCCAGAGCGCAGGGAGGTAAATAATCATGAAACAGGAATTACGTTTATCCGGTACCGGCGGCCAGGGCCTGATCACAGCCGGCATCATTCTGGCAGAGGCGGCGCTTTTAGACGGCAAGCTGGCGATCCAGTCCCAGTCTTATGGCCCGGAAGCCAGAGGCGGCGCCTCTAAAGCAGAGGTCATTATCTCTGACGAAGCGATCCACTTCCCGAAAGTGACCGACCCGAACCTGCTGCTGGCAATGAGCCAGGAAGCAGCTACCAAATATTCACACGACCTGACGGCAGGCAGCGTTATGATCACCGACAGTCTTTTCGTCAGCGACGTGCCGGACTTCGGCGGCAAGGTCTACGAGCTGCCGATCACCCACAGCGCCAAAGAAGTGCTTGGCAAAGCGCTTTTTGCCAACATCATCGCGCTGGGAGCTTTGGTGAAGCTGACCGGCATCGTCAGTGAAGAGTCGCTGGTCAAAGCTGTTTTGAACCGCGTACCGAAAGGCACTGAAGAGAAAAATAAACAGGCATTGCAGGTTGGTATGGATCTGATCAAATAAGCTGCTGTAATCCCCGGCATTATTAATAATGCCGGGGATTTTTGCGCATTCCGGCCCCTTATGTGTTATAGTAGTAATATACACATCAACATTACGAGGTAAAAACATGTTAACCCAACAGCTTGCTGCATCCCGCAGCGAAGACGACGGACGTATCTCCGATATTTCTTTCCATGATGAAACTCTGAATAATGAAGACCTCAGCAAAATCATTTTTCACAATGTCCAATTCAGCAAATGCCGCTTTACACGCTGTGATTTCTCACAATCACGCTTTTTGTCAGTCGCTGTAAAAAACTGTGATTTTTCCAACTGCAATTTCAGCGAAAGCTTTTGGAAACAAGTAACTATCACCGACAGCCGCGGCAACGGTGCCGATTTCTCACAAAGCTGCTGCAAGGAATTGACCTTGTGTGACAGTTCCTTTGCATACGCCAATTTCTCCAAATCACAATGGGAAAACTCTGCCGTCAGCAACTGCTCTTTCAAAGAGTCCTTCTGGGCTGAAGTACGCCTGAAGAAACTTACTTTAGCAGCTTCAGTTTTCAGCGGTGCCGACTTCTTTAAAACACCTCTTAAAGACCTTGATTTTTCAGACTGCAAAATCGATGGCATTACTGTTTCAGAAACTTTTAAAGAACTGCGGGGCATGCAGATCAATTTACTGCAATCCGCTGACATTGCCAGACTGCTGGGCATCAAAATAGTTTAAAATCCCGGCTGGCTCTATTTTAATTTTCACACACAACATATAAAACCTGGATTGCTGTTATCAAAAATAACAATAATCCAGGTTTTATATTTTTCTCGATTAATATATTTAACTTTTTATTTTTATATTCATTTAAAAAATGTTATAATTTTAATATAAAAAATTATTTATTGTCGTCCTGTTTATCAGGGGGAGGATCTGCAATGAAACGCTTTGACAAAAAACTAAATGCCCAGGATATCATTAACGCTATTCCCGGCGGCGTCGCAATCTATAAAGTTTCCGACATCTTTGAAACGGCTTACTATTCTGACGGCGTACCCGCTCTTTCCGGCTATAGCCGCGATGAATATGACCTGCTCATAAAACAGGATGCTGCTGATCTTATCTATCAGGAAGATGCCGCTATGGTCATTCGGAAGATACGCCAGGTACTGGAAGCCGGAAAATCGGCAAGCTTTGAATTCCGCAAACAGCATCGCGACGGACACATCGTCTGGGTCAATGTTCACGCCCGGAAAATAGGCGAAGACGGCGGACATCCCCTTCTGCAATGTGTATTCCACAATATTTCCGCCTTCAAACAGGCCCGAGAAGAGCTGGCACACGTCATCAATTCTATTCCCGGCGGCATTGCTGCCTATGATTTTAATGATATGCAAAATCCCCGGCGTCTGTTTTGTTCCGATGGTGTTGCTAAACTTTTCGGCTGCAGTGACGCAGCTGATCTGCAGCATTATGCGGCCAATCCCTGGAGTATGGTTTTTAAAGAAGACTATCAGCGGGTCTACGATGCTTTCCAGCATATGTTCATCAGCAGTGACACTCTTGATCTTTCTTATCGTATCACCCGAAAAGATCAGGTACTGGAATGGGTCCATCTGAATGGCAAAGCTATCAACGGCATCTTTTATGCCGTTTTTACCGGTATGTCCGATGAAGCCAAACTATTCCAGCAGATCAGCAACGAAGCGGCCCAGGGTATCTATGTCATTGATAAAAAGAACCATGACCTGCTGTATTACAATGAAAACGTAGAACTTTTTTTAACAGGTAAAAACAATGCCTGGGGTAAAAAATGCTACACCGCCCTGCACGACAAACAGACTCCCTGTACCTTCTGCCCTTTATCAATGATCAAAAATATCGAAAAACCACAGGAGCTTACCTTCGCAAACGGCAAAAGCTACGAGATCCGTGCCAAAGAACTTGAATGGAACGGTCTGCCTGCTTACACGCTTTTTATTAACGACATTACCGATAAAATAACCAGTTCGCGCAAAACCGAGCAACTGGAACAGTTTTATCAAACCCTTGTCCAGAATCTTCCTGGCGGCATTGCAGTCATCCGTTTTGATATGGCAAAAAAACAAATGCTCCCCGAATATATTTCCGAGGGTTTCGCCGCCATGACAGGTATGTCCACTGACGAAGCTTACGCGCTTTACAAAAACGATGCCACAGCTGGCGTCCATCCGGACGACCTTGACTATATCATTGGCCGATTGAATCAGCATCTCAAGAAGCACCTTGATACCTGCGAAAGTATCTACCGGCTGCGCAAAAAAGACGGCAGTTATATCTGGATCAAAAACAATTCTTCACTCATTTTAAGCCCAAACGAAATCCCGCTTATTTATGCAGTTTACAGTGATATCACCAAAGAAATAGAAGCGCAGAACAAGCTGCGCCAAAAATACAATGATCTTTTACTTCGTCAGCAAAACTATCCGCTTTCTAACGAGATTCTCAGCGGTTACTGCGATATAACCGCCAACAGGATCCTGCGTATTTACGACAAAACAGGTATCGATCCCCTGCAAAAATTTGGTTTCGAGCGCCAGAACTTTTTCAAGGGGCTAGCCACTCTTATCGAAAGCCCGGAAGAACGACAGCACTTCCTTAATACCTTCCTCAATGCCCCGCTGCTGGAAAAATTTGCTCAGGGCATCAACAGTCAGGAACTAGAATGCTTTATCCGTATGCCTCATGATAACAGCGGTCATTACCTTAAATGTGTCATCAATATGATAGAATCACCGGATAACGGCCACACGATCGGCGTACTTTCCGTGCTCGATCTGACACAATTTAAGATCAACGACCAGATATCGATGCATCTGGCGCACGCCCATTATGATTTTATCGCTACCTGTGATTTCAACAGCGATAGCTATCAGCTTTTTTTCACAAACAGCAAAGCGAATCTAATGCCGCCTGAACAGGGAAGCTACAGCAAAAATATCGTCGCCTTCCTGCAGACCTTCACTGTCCCCAAAGATCGGGAATTTTGTATGGAAATGTTTGATCCCGCCAATATGCAGCGGCGGCTGTATCACGAAAATTCCTACTCCTTCCATTATTCACTGAAGGATGAACAAGGACATATCTATACTAAAAATATGATCGTATTCCTGATCGATCAGCGGCTGAATAAAGTCGGTATGGCCCGAGCCGATATCACAGACTACGTACGGGAACAGCGAGCGCTGCTGAATACGTTGGCCTATACCTTTGAGCAGCTAAGTATCATCAATCTGGTGACAAAAGAATTTACAATGTATACCCGCAAATCTGTACTGCAAAATCTGTCACCCTATAAATGCGCGGACTTTAACAGAGCACTGCACAAGCTCAGCCTTCCTTATACTAAACTGGCAGCGGATGAAACTGCGGCAGAAAAATTTTCTTTGCCGGTCATCCTCAGCAGGCTGGCAGAGAAACCGCAGGGTTACGAATTTACGCTGCCGTATCTTGCTAATGACGGCAGCGAAAAGAACAAACAGATCAACGTCCTTTGGGGCGACGAAGGTCATCATACGATTTGTCTTGTCCGATGTGATGTTACTGATATCATCAGCGCCGAAAAAATTCCAGATCTGTACTGCAAAATGCCTTGGATCTGGCTCAGGAAGCCAACCGCGCCAAAACAGATTTTCTCTCCGCTATGAGCCACGACATCCGCACGCCCATGAACGCGATCATCGGTATGACGGATCTGGCCCTGGACGATCTGGATAACCGGCAGCATCTCAGCGAATATCTCGATATTATCAAAAGCTCTTCGTCACATCTGCTGACGCTGATCAATGACATTCTGGATATGAGCCGCATAGAAAAAGGCAAACTGAAACTGGCGCGTACCTCGTTCAACTTGTCCGTCGAAATAGACAGATTCTGCAGCCGTTACCAGCTGTTGATGGATAAAAACAGCCTTAACTTCCTGCATAACACAGAACTTCTTCACTGCAATTGTATCGGTGATACCGCACAGCTGCAGCGGATCTGGGATAACCTTGTCAGCAACGCCTGTAAATTCACACCTCCGGGTGGCACTGTTACCTTCAGCGCCTGCGAGCTCCCTTCAGACAATGAGCGGCTCGGCTGGTATAAATTTACGATCAGCGATACCGGTATCGGTATCGACAGCGAAAGCCTGCAGCATCTATTCGATCCTTTTTTCCGCAGCAGCGACGTCATCAGCAAGCATATCGAAGGTTCCGGACTGGGACTTGCCATCGTCAAAAATATCGTCGATTATAAAGGCGGTACGATTTCCGTAACCAGCAGGCAGGGTGAAGGTACGACTTTTACTGTTACACTGCCGCTGCACTTCGATACTGCAGCTGAACATCCTGTAGAAAAACCAACGCACACTTTTGGCAGTGCTGATTTTGATTTTTCAGGGAAATCGCTTCTGCTGGCAGAAGATCATCCGATCAATCAAAAGGTCGCCGAACTGATTTTGGAAAAAACGGGTGCGGCAGTCACGATCGTTGAAAACGGTCTGCAGTGCACAGAGCTTTTCACTGGATCTGCAAAGGGCAGCTTCGATGCTATCCTGATGGATATCCAGATGCCCGTCATGAACGGCTATGAAGCCGCCCAGGCTATCCGCAGCAGTACACATCCACAGTCAGCAACGATCCCTATTATTGCCATGACTGCCAACGCTTTTGCCGAAGATATTAAAAATGCGCTGTCAGCTGGTATGAACGCCCATATTGCCAAACCTATCGACCCGCAGAAGCTCTATGAAACTCTGGCAGCTTATATCAAATAACAAAAAACACTGTTACGTATATACGTAACAGTGTTTTTGCATTTTGACTACCGCTTGGCCCAGCTCCAGACCTCACGTGTCAGCCAGATAAAAAAGACCCCTGAAAAATCCAGGATCACGTCCGTAACCAAGGCACTGCGCCCCGGAGCATGCAGCTGGATATATTCATCGCTAACGGCTACTGCCAAACCTAAAAACAAAATATACCCTGTCGCTGTACGATGACTGACACCGAACGCCGCGTAAACATTGCACAGGATCACGCCCAGGATAGCAAACTCCAAAAAGTGTGCCAGCTTACGTATATTATAATCCAGGTTCTGCTGCGGTACATCAATGCCGAACCATTTCCCCATACCGGTCAGAATCGAGCCGACCAGTTCACTGGCCCGGTGTGATTCTGCCGCCGGCATAGAAGAATTATAAAAAATAAAAGCTACAAAAACGATCAGTAAAAGCAGCCATACAAATCTTCTCACGGTCTTACTTACCTCGCCTTATAAATTTCTGCTTAACATATCCATGACCATCATATTGCTGACGATGCCAATACCGCCTGGAACAGGCGTAAAAGCGCTGGCTTTAGCGCTGACGGCAGGGTCAACGTCACCTACCAGACCGCCTTCGACAGCATTGATACCAACATCGACGATCACGACGCCTTCTTTGACCATTTCAGGTTTAATGAAAGCCGGTACACCCACAGCGGCAACGATGACATCAGCACCGCGCAGCACATCCGCAATATCCCTGGTCCGGGAATGGCAGACAGTGACCGTAGCATGCTCCTGCAGGAGCAGCAGCGCCACAGGCTTGCCAACTACATTACTGCGCCCGACAACAACGACGTTTTTCCCCTTTAACTCAATACCGTAATGAGACAGCGTCGCCATACAGGCCCGCGGAGTGCACGGTGCCCAGCGGCTGCGCCCTAAAAAGACTTCTCCGACGCTTTTAGGGTTTAAACAGTCCACGTCTTTGCTCATAGTGATAGCGGCACCGACAGCATCGCCGTCGATATGCTTCGGCATCGGCATCATCGGCAGGATACCGGTAACATAGCGGTTATGATTAAGTTTTTTGATAGCGGCAATAACTTCTTCCTGTGTTGCTGTTTCCGGCATTGCCAGCACCTTGGCTTCACCGCCAAGACTTTCTACCAGTTTTACCAGACGGTCTTTATAAACATGCGAAGCAGGGTCATCTCCCACCACAATGATCGCCAGAGTAACTTTGATCCCTTTTTCCTTTGCGGCTGTGATCTTGGCTGAAACAGTTTCTCTATATGCATCGGCAACGGGCTTGCCCTTCATCAACAAAGTTTCCATTGCTACAACTCCCCTTAAAACAAGCCGCTGATGACGCCGTCATCACTGACATCGATTTTCTCTGCTGCCGGCACCTTCGGCAGGCCGGGCATCGTCATGATATCACCTGTCAGCACGACTACGAAGCCTGCGCCGGCAGAGATCCTGCAGTTTTTGATCGTCATTGTAAAACCGCTGGGACGACCAAGCAACGTCGGATCATCCGAAAACGAATACTGGGTCTTAGCCATACAGATCGGCAGATTGCCATAACCCAGACTTTCAAAATCCTTCAAAGCAGTTTCTGCTTCTTTAGCATAAACTACATCGCCGGCACCGTAAATCTCACGCGCCACAGTTGCGATTTTTTCCTTTAAGGTCAGCTCGGAAGCATAGATAGGAGCAAAATCAGCCTTGCCGCTTTCTGCCAGCGCAACAACCTCCTTAGCCAGCTCCACGCCGCCGGCGCCGCCTTTGGCAAAAACATCGGACAATGCAACATTGACGCCATGTGCAGCACAATGTGCACGTACAGCTTCCAGCTCTTCCGGTGTATCCTGAGCAAAAATATTGATGGCTACTACCAGAGGCAGACCGAATTTTTTAATATTTTCAATGTGTTTTTCCAGATTGACGATACCTTTTTTCACAGCGTCCACATTCGGCGCAGTCAAGTCCGTCTTCGGCACCCCGCCATGCATCTTCAATGCGCGCACTGTAGCAACCAGCACAACAGCATCCGGCTTCAACCCAGCATAACGGCATTTGATGTCAAAGAATTTTTCAGCGCCCAGATCAGCGCCGAAGCCTGCTTCTGTAATCGTATAATCAGCCAGCTTCATAGCCGTCTTAGTTGCCATCACGCTGTTGCAGCCGTGGGCGATATTGGCAAACGGGCCGCCGTGAATAATCGCCGGCACATTTTCCAGTGTCTGCACAAGATTAGGCTTCACAGCATCCTTCAAGGGCAGCCATAGCGCCGTGGGCTTTGATCTGCCCTGCGGTAACCGGTTTGCCGTTATAATCATAAGCAACAATGATCTTGCTTAAACGTTCTTTTAGATCGTGCAGACTGCTGGCCAGACACAAAATAGCCATGACCTCAGAAGCAACGGTAATATCAAAACCGTCCTGACGCGGTACGCCATGCGCTTTGCCGCCCAGTCCGACAACAATATTACGCAGCTCGCGGTCATTCATATCAACAACACGTTTCCAAACGATCCGGCGCGGGTCGATATTCAAAGCATTGCCCTGCTGCACATGGTTATCGACCATTGCCGAAAGCAGCATGTGTGCAGATGTGATCGCATGGAAATCACCTGTAAAATGCAGGTTGATATCTTCCATCGGCACAACCTGAGAATAACCGCCGCCGGCTGCGCCGCCCTTAACGCCCATGCAGGGTCCCAGAGAAGGCTCGCGCAAAGCTACGATAACGCTTTTATCAATTTTGGCCAGGCCCTGGGCCAGTCCTACGGTAGTAGTCGACTTGCCTTCGCCTGCCGGCGTAGGCGTAATAGCCGTTACCAAAACCAGCTTGCCTGCCGGTTTATCTTCCATGCGGCGGATCAGATCCATAGATAATTTAGCCTTGTAACGGCCATACATTTCAATGTCTTCTTCACCGATACCGAGCTTAGCGGCAACCTCCGTGATCGGCAGCATCTTTGCCTGCTGAGCAATTTCAATATCTGATAACATAAATAAACGCCCTCCTCTTCACTTATACCTGTGAACCATCTTGTATATCTTCTGTGCCGACAGATTTTTTCCTGCTGCTCTGACAGCAACCTAATGTATACATTTAAATGTTTTTATTCAAACCAGATTTCCAGCTTCGTACCTTCGGCAACTACTGTTCCCGGAGGCTGCGACTGCTTCCGCGCCCGACCGCTGCCATGCGGCACCAGTACCAGACGTCCCTGCTGGATCAGTTCAGCCGTCTGCCGCATATCCAGCCCGCTGAAATCAGGCAGTTTGATCTTACCGTCTGCCAGTATCTCCATCTGCGGCATCTTAGCCGGAGGCGGCACTGTCGAATTAACAGCGGGATTATTCCGTACATGCTGCTCAAATGACGGCAGTCCTTCACTGCTGCTGGGCTGAATGCCCTTAGCTACAAGGATCTGCTGCAATGTATCGCGGAATACCGGTGCCGAAACCTGCGAACCATAAAAAGCTCCCTGCGGCGTATCCAGCATGATCAGCATCGCATACTGCGGCTTATCAGCAGGTACAAAGCCCACGAAAGAAGCAATATATTTACCGGCTGCATAACCGCCTGTTTCCGCAAGCTTTTCGGCGGTACCGGTCTTACCGGCAATACGGTAGCCTTTGATCCCTGCTGCTTTACCACCACCGGCGGCGACAACCTGCTCCATCATTCCGCGCATCTGTGCGGCAACTTCCTCACTCATCACCCGGCGCACCACTTTTTTCTGCCCCTGGCGCAGAACGCGTCCATCCGGCATCACGATCTTATCGATTATATACGGCTGCAAAAGCTCGCCGCCGTTAGCAATAGCGCAGATCGCACGCAGCATCTGCAGCGGCGTTACGGCAATGCCCTGACCGATAGACATGGTTGCAATATCCGGCTGATACATATGATCCGGATTATAAAGGATACCCTCTTCTTCACCCGGCAGCTCTATACCGGTCACACTGCCGAAACCGAACTTCTTGCTGTAATCGATCATCCGCTGTGCGCCCAGCTGCATCCCCAGCTGTACCATACCCGTATTGATAGAAAATTTTATAACATCCTGAAACGGTACCAGTCCCATGCCTTCCCCATCCCAATTGCGTATCGTACGGTCGGCTATCTGAATACTGCCCGTATCATTGATCATCGTGGTCGGCGTAATAATTTTTTCCGTCAGTCCCATCACGCCCACAATCGGCTTGAAAACCGAGCCCGGTTCGTAAATAGTCGAAACCGCGCGATTAGTCCAGCTGGTAGCCGGATATTTATAAAAAGTATTAGGGTCAAAACTGGGCCGATTGGCCATGCCCAGAATCGCGCCCGTATTCGGGTCCATCAAGATGACCGCCGCACTGGCGGCTTTCGTATCCTTCATCGCCTTATCCAGCGCATCCTCCAGCACAAACTGGATCTTGCTGTCCAGGGTCAGATAGACTGAAGCCATCTTCTGCGGTCTGGCTTTATTGAAACCGCTGTCACCCATGGGGCGCCCCAGCGCATCGACGACCTCCTGCTGCTGTGTTTCCGCACCCTTGACTACCGAGTCCAAAGCCAGCTCGATACCGCTGAGACCGTTATCATCCGTACCGACAAAACCCAGCACCTGAGCCGCCATTGATTTTTTTGTATAATAGCGTTTACTTTCTTCTAAAAAATGCAGCCCGGGCAGCTTATTCTCACGAATGATCCGTTCTACTTCTGCCGCTTCTTTAGGCTCCATCGTTCGTTTGAGCCAGATGAAGCGTGCTTCTGTTGTAAAATCAGAATATAATTCGTCTGCTTTCATCTGCAGCACTCCGGCCAGCAAATCAGCGGCCAGCCGCTTGACGTCACGTTCCGGCTTCTCGCCCTTTTTCGTCGGGTTATCCTGCATCTCGACCGGGTCGACATACAGAGATTTAGACATAATGCTGACTGCCAGCTCCTCGCCGTTGCAGTCCAAAATGGCTCCGCGCGGCGAATATTTAGTTACCTTGCCGGTAACCTGATTGGCAGCACGTCTGGCCAGCTCTTCGTTTTGAATGACCTGCAGCCAGATCAGCCGCAGAAACACCGTTCCAAAACCAAAAAAGATCAGCAGGCCGATAATGGCAAAACGTTTTTTACCGTTTTGCAGCGAAAACTTCTTCATCAGCGCTGCCACCTCCCCTCAGCGGGTGAAACGACACGCATCTGCGTCCTGCGTGTATCGGGCGACAGCCGCTCCAGCTTTTCACGTTTACACTCGTCGCGATAAACTGAAAGCACCAGTCCGATCGAAGCCAGAGTTATCAGCATCGAAGTACCGCCATAACTGATAAAGGACAAAGGCACGCCGATTACAGGCAGCAGTCCGCACACCATTGCCATATTGGCAACCGCCTGTCCCACGATAAGCAGACTGACGCCGGAAACAAGAATAAAGCCCCGTTCATCTTTAGTATTCATAGCAATACGAAAAAATGCCGCAGCCAGTAACAGAAACACCGAAATCAGGATCGCCGCACCCAGCAGTCCCCATTCCTGACAAAAGATAGCAAATGCAAAATCTGTATGCGCCTCAGGCAGATAAAAGAACTTGCCGCTGCCCTGCCCCCACGGCAAACCTGTCAGACCGCCGCTGCCGATCGACATCAGCGACTGTACCATCTGATAGCCCGTATTAGCCTCATCGCTCCACGGGTCCAACCATACTTTAACACGCTGCAGCCGATAAGGGGCCATGATCGCCCCTGCCACCGCCACTGCGCCTAAAATCCCCAACAGACCTACTACCTCACGCAGACGCAGACCTGCCAAAATATACAGACCCACCATCAGCGCTACGATAATAGCCGCCGTACCCATATCCGGCTGTTTCAAAACCAGAATGCCGTAGATCACCGTCCCCACAAAAGGCCAGACGGTATCCTTATTCAGCAGACTGATCGACTGACGCTTACGCAGCATTTCACCAAGCAGAGCTGCCCCCAGAAGGATCACGGCAATCTTCGCCAGCTCTGAAGGCTGAATAGAAATTCCGCCCACATACAACCAGCGCTGAGCACCCTTATTAGTCGTACCGATCAGATCTACTAAAAGCAGCAGGCTGCCGACACCAAAATAGATGGCTTTCAGCCAAAAATCGTTGAGCCACGTTTTATACGAAGGCGCACGAAATCCCAGCCACAGCATCAGCATCAGTCCGGCTGCGCCAAAAATCAAGTACCGCTTCAGATAATAATAACCATCCTCAAACATATCCCGCGCTTCGACAAAGCTGGCGCTGAACACATTGATACAGCCCACGAGCATCAGCAGTAAAGTCAGGCTGATGATCGCATCCTTGGGATTATCCCAGATCAAAAATCGTTTCTTCATAACAGCCTCTCTTAAAATACCACTTCACAAAAATTTATCGGTGTCCCCAAAGAACTGAATTTACGCTCATATTCCGTCTGCACTTCATTATCATAATCTGAGTTATGCAGATCATAGCTCAACGCAATGATCTCCAGGCCAAATTCCTTAAATTCCTCAACTGAAAAATCGAACAGCGCTCTGTTATCCGTTTTAAAGCGCAGGTGTCCGCCTTTTCCTAAAAGTCTTTGATATTTCGCCAAGAAATTACGATGCGTCAGCCGGCGTTTGGCGTGACGCGCTTTCGGCCACGGATCGCTGAAATTCAAATATAATTCTTTGATCTCGCCCGGCTCGAACCAGTCCTCCATATGCTCTGCATTAGCGCAGATGACCTTGATATTATCCATCTTATTTTCTTTGGCAGTTTTACCGGGATAATAAGCAATATCGTGTTGCGTTTCCACACCAATAAAAGCCTTTTCCGGATGCAGCTCCGCCATCCCGATAATAAAGCGGCCTTTGCCGCAGCCAATCTCCAGACATAAACGCTTACCGGGAAACAGTTCCTGCCAGCGTCCTTTATAATTTTCCAAATCATGCATCAAAACATATTCACCTTTTAAATCCTGCATTGCTTCTTCGATCCATGGTTTTTTTCTTAGTCTCATACTGACCCGCCTTTGTAAAATCTAAATACAAATCCAATTTATATTATATAACATAATAGAGTTCTAATCATCATTTTTATAAAAAATTACCATTGTATTGTAACCAGAAAAACCTTTTACACCTGCTGCCAATACCCTGTACAAATAAAAAAAGCCTGCCGCGGCAGCAGCAGACTTTTTCTATTTTAACAATAAATTCATTTTACGCTGGCTATTTTTTCCCTGATCGCATCTAACTTTTCACGACTGACATCCAATTCATAAGCCACATAACTCCAGTCATGCGTCGGCGGACGATGAGCAGCCAAAATGCTCTCTGCCGTGCTGCCAGAAGCTTGTGCCAGCAGTGCGGCATGCAGCACATCATTCAGCGAGTAATTCTGACGCAGGTAAGGAAGGATGTCCTTTTCTTTCAAGCCAAGTGCAGCGGCAAAATAACGGGCATCATTTCTATCACGTGCCGCTTTAATATCGTTGGGCGTGATACCCGTTAAATATTCTACCCTCGGCCAGCTGTTGTTTTCTTTCAGACGCAGGATCTCATTGATATTTTTCCCGGAAGCCAGTGACAGCAGAGCAGCGTGGCGCAGCTCTTTAAAACCCCAGCCCCGGTCAAACTCCGTCTGCAGAACAGACGCATCAATATCAAAACGTTTACTGATCTTCTGCAGTTCTGCAGTTTCACGTACCTGCGGCGGAACCAGTACTTGTCCCGGAGCTGGCCGTACCGGTTTGGCTTCGGCCGTTTGAGCCGCAACAGAAAATGTTATGGCTGTGAAAACAGCCATAATAACGGCCGCTAATTTGTTCTTGAACATTGTCAACACCTGCTTTCATACTTAAGTTGGCTTTATTATAATCGCTCAAATTTTACTTGGCAATAAAACTGTACTTCATAAACTTTCTTTTTTCTTAAATTTAACCTGGTTATTTAAAAAAAGATATTGTCCAGTCTCCTCTGCGCGCCTTTATAACTATTTTAAATACTGCAAAAAAAAAAACAGAGTGCAAATGCACTCTGTTTTTTATTTATTTTTCGAATTTTTATTAATCCTCTTTGCCGACTTTAGGTCCCAGTCCATATTTTTTCAAATAACGGTACAGGGTAACACGACTGACATCAAGCATTCCTGCCAGTTTACTGATATTGCCGCCGGCAGATTTCCAGGCCGCAATAAAAGCGTCTTTATCATATTTCCAGGATTTTTCAAGCGTCCGGTCACCAGGCAGCTTGATATTATCGGATTCGATGATCGCTCCGGGAGTATGGAAGAATGCCTGCTCAATAACTCCCTGCAGCTGTTTGATATTACCGGGCCAGCTGCAGCTTGTCAAAAGATTCAGCGCTTCCGGCGACAAACGTTTCGGCGGCAGATTATGCTGCGCCGACATTTCAGCCAGAATATGGGAAGCGATGACCTCAATATCTTTCACGCGCTCGCGCAGAGGCGGAACACGCATTGTCGTATCCAATACCAGCTCATATAAGGCTTTTGAGAAAAGTCCCTTATCAGACAAGCGTTTTAAATTAGAATCGCAGGCGGCGATCACACGCACGTTTAACTTCTTGCGAATACCGGTTTCACGGTTTACCAAACCATTTTTCAAGGCATCAGCCAGCTTATCGCCCATTTCCACAGGCAGCTTTTCGACCTCGTCCAGGAAGAGCGTACCACCCAGTGCCAGCTCCAGTTTACCGGCCATTGGCTGACGGTCACCGTCTACACTGCCGAAAAATTCTTCTTCCAACGCCTCGATCGGCGCATTCGAACACTTCACAACGATCAACGGTGCAGCCGCACGCGGACTGGCCTGGTGGATACCATGGGCCAAACGCTGCTTGCCGGTCCCCGGCTCGCCCTGAAGCAGGATATTATTATCGCTGCGGGCAATACGCGAAGCTTTATGCTGCAAAGCCAAAAATTCACTGGTCTCGCCCACCATACTGTACAGACTGTAGCGGGAGCTGTAGCCGGTAGCATGGGCAATCGTAGTTTTCAGATCTTCGATCGACATCGACATCACCAAAGCGCTTTCGACCTCACTGCCAACTTTGATCGGCATGACTGTAGTAATATCTTCATAGGTACGGTCCTGCGTGATCCAGGTGATCTCACGACGATGCGTTGGTACACCCTGCAGGGCTTTTTTGATGGGAATATGCTCATAATTCAAAAATACGTCTTCCAGGTTCTTTTTGCCATCCAGACGCTTTTGCGCATTGTTATTACAGTATTTCAGCTGCTCGTCCTGACCGATCCAGTACACGGCCACCGGCAGTTCATTCATCATCAGCTGATAAATGCTCCAGTATTCCAGCATGGAAAGATGCTGTTCGATAGAATATTTCATCGTCAAAAGCAGCGACAGCAGCAGGTCATAAGGCAGATCGTTCTGATCCAGCGAAAAGAAAGAAATAATGTAGCGGATCTTGCCGTTGACACAGATCGGCGCACTGCAGGCATCGCCGGAATGACTGTCTTTGATCCACATTTCCGGACCAAACATTAAAAACGGTACATTATGCTCACGCGCAATACTGATGCTCGAGGTACCTACGTCCTCTTCCAGTACGCGCATCCCCTGTATATCTTCGATCACTCTCTGAAAAAAGGGCAGTGCATAATTTTTGATCACATAACCGTCTTCATCGATCAGCAGCATGCTCAGATTATGAATATTGAAATGCTGTTTGCTTTGTTCATACAAACCGTCGACATACTTTACGATAAACTCATGGGTCTTCTGATGTTCAACGATCTCCTCACGGCTCAGTTTATTGAGCTTAGGCATCGTTTCATGGGGCAGTTTCATCGCCCGGCAGCGCTGCCAGGACTCAGCCACCCAGGGATGGACGTTCGGATCGATGACACCGTCTTCCATAAACTTACGATAATAGGAAGCCAGTTTTTCCTTGTTACGTTTTTCACGGATCATTATTCAGACCCCTCCTCGATTTCATCAAATATCATAAAAGCACCTGTTGAATATTACACTTCACCGTTATCGACAAGAATACGGCGCGCCCCATAATAATGGGATTTCCAATAAGTATTGTCCAGTGAATCGAGTACTACGCCGCGAGACGTCGATGCATTCCAGAACATGCCTTTTCCGGCATAAATTCCAACATGAGATGCGCCCGGCTCATAAGTCGAGAAAAAGACCAGATCGCCTTCCTTCAGCTGGTTTTTAAGGACAAAAACACCCTCTAAGACCTGCACATCCGCAGTACGCGGCAGCTGCGCCCTGTGCTTGCCAAAAACATACTGCACATAGGCCGAGCAGTCAAAGCCTTTAGGCGTTGTCCCTCCAAATTTATAAGGAGTACCTTTATATTTAGAAGCCGTTTTCACGACATCCCTGCCCTTGACATTGGTAATTCCTTCCTTTTTAAAGGCTTCCCATGTGACCTTTTTATAGGTTTTATCGTCCAGGCGTCCATTCGCTTTCAGTTTATGCTTTTTCTGAAAGTTTTTCAAACTGTCGGCAGTTGCTTTACTGAACTTACCGTCGGTACGGTCAGTAGCATATCCCAAAGTTTTCAGCTTCTGCTGAGTGACCATGATTTTCCAGTCCTTGTCACCCTCTTTAAAGGTTTTGGCAAAAGCTGCGGCAGGCAGCAGGCAGATTATCAGCACAAAGGTCAGCAATGCGGTCATTTTCCTCATTACCATCGATCCCCTTCCTTGCACACTCAATATCTCGTATTGTTATAAACGTCCCAGTCCTTGATCTTACCCAATTCGGAAGCGCTCCAGGCAATCTCGCCCAGCAGCCTCTCCTTGTCTTTCGGCAGGGTCCCTGCCAGCTGAACATAATTAGAAACATGGTTACTGCGGAAAATGCACGGATGATCTTCCGGCAGTTCGACAGCAGCTAAAATACTATACAATTCTTCCATTAAACCCTGTGGTGGCAGCGGTTCAAATTCTCCACGTTCAAACTGATCCAGCAGCTCGCTGCCGCGGTACAGCATCAAACACAACGCGCTCAGCATCGTCGGCTTGATAGCATTGATCGCTTTTGCAGTTTCCGCCGCATGGCGCTTGCTGCCTGGTTTGCCCGCCAGGCCCAGAATAATCATCATCGACAGCTTCATGCCTGCCGCAATAACCTTCCGTCCTGCTTCAACAGCCTCTTCGCCGCTGACGCCTTTCTTCACGGCCTGCAAGGTAATGTCATCACCTGTCTCCATGCCGTAATACAGCAGCTTCAAACCTGCTTCGCGCAGCTCGACCAGCTCTTCATGCGATTTACGCAGTATATCCTTTGGAGCGGAATAAGCAGCTACCCTCTGGAGCTTCGGAAAAGTTTTATATAACGCGTCTAAAATTTTTAAAAGACGCGGCGTCGACAGTACCAAAGCGTCACCGTCGGCTAAAAACACTCTGCGAACCGAATTTCTGCCGTGAACGGCAGCAGCCTCGATCTGTCTGGCGACCTCGTCCTCAGTCAGTACCTGAAACGGCACGCCTCTGTACATATTACAGTAAGTACATTTGTTATGGGCGCAGCCGCGGGTCACACGCAGGATAAAACTGCGGGCTTCACTGGGCGGACGGAAGACAGGAGTGTCATAAGAGTCAAAAAACATGTATACCTCCCGGTATCCTAAATTGTACCGGCAGTATCAAAAATACTCAACTTGATGACTGCCAGGATTACAGTAAAGCGATTTTAAGTTCGTAATAAGCAACTTATAATACACTTTACGATACCTATTATAACTTATTTTACAGTATTCCGCAGTAGTTTTTCGTGAATTTTTTGAGAAAATATGGCTAAAGTGTAAAATAAATCTGCTTTTTTTGTTAAATTTATAGCAAATATTCAGTGTATTATCAGGAAAAATGCACTTTTTTCAGGTACTTCACATTTTTTGTAGACAATCGTTTTTCTCTGCATTGTATTTACAACAAATATAGTTGACTTGCATTTTATTACATTCTTTACTATTTTTCTGATACCTGGTAATATTACTTGAAAATGTTGCTGAAACAATTGCTATTTCTGCAGTTACGCCTTATAATATATGTTAAATCTTTATTAGTATACACTATTTGTTTTTAACGAGGTGACAACATGTTTTCCCGTCTACATACCTTTATAGGCGGCACTCATATCGATGCTGCTAAAAATTTAACTGCGGAACTGCCGATCGAGGCTATCCCCGCACCCGAGAAAGTCGTGCTGCCGCTCTCGATGCATATCGGAGCTCCTGCCAAACCATTGGTGCAGCCTGGCGAAAAGGTATATCTTGGACAAAAGATCGCCGAAGCCCAGGGAGCAGTCAGCAGCAATATCCATGCCAGTGTCAGTGGCATGGTCGTTGGCAGCGAAAGACGCTTTCTTCCCAACGGCACCGTCGCGGCCTGTATGGTCATCAAAAATGACGGCCAGGACACGCTCGACCCCACGATCACACCGCGTGAAAGCGGCCTGGTACTTCCGCCTGATGAGATCAGACAGCTTCTGGCAGAAAAAGGGATCGTCGGTATGGGCGGCGCAACCTTCCCGACACATGTCAAATACGCGCCGCAGAGCAGCGGCCGCATCATTGACACAGTTATCCTAAACGGTATCGAATGTGAACCCTTTATTACCGCCGACTACCGTATTCTTATCGAACATGCCGATGAAGTAATTCGCGGCCTGAAATATTTCCTGAAAGCATCTTTAGCCAACAAAGGCATCATTGCCATCGAAGATAATAAACCACGGGCTATCGAGCTTTTTAATCAGCTTACTGCTGACGATCCTAATATCAGCGTCGTTGTCTGTCCCGAAAAATATCCTCAGGGCAGCGAACGCCATCTGATCTATGCCGTTACCGGCCGCGTTGTCCCTGAGAGGGCCCTGCCCTCGGCTGTTGGCGTGATCGTCGATAATGTAGCCACTGCAATGCAGGCGGCTCTGGCAGTTAAAGACGACCTGCCCTGCTATGAGCGTATCGTCACTGTCAGCGGCAACGCCGTTCACAAACCGGGTAATTATCGTGTCCGCATCGGGACACTTTACAGCCACCTTGTCGAGCAGGGTGCCCAGGGCCTGAAAAACGATCCGGCCCGCATCATTTCCGGCGGTCCGATGATGGGCTTTTCCCTGCATTCGCTTGATTTTCCTGTTCTCAAGGGCACTGGCGGGCTGCTGCTTTTTGATCACCAGTCTGAACTGGCCAAGCTGCCGCCTGAAAATCCCTGTGTTCGCTGCGGAAAATGTGTCGATACCTGTCCGATGTTTTTAGAACCGACCCAGCTTTTCAAAGCAGTCAAACGTCGTGATTGGCCGGCAGCTTTGGCCGGCCACGTTGGTACCTGTATCGAATGCGGCTCCTGCGCCTATAACTGTCCAGCCCATATCCCCCTTGTCCAGTATATCCGCATGGGCAAACAGTTTATCCTTACTGACGGCTTCGGCGGTCATAACCCTTACTATAAAAAATAAGTATCTTGTGCACGTATAGAAAGGAAGACTCTTATGGAACCGGTCAAAGCTCCTGCGCCTTTAGTCATTATATCGTCATCGCCATATATCCATTGCGGCAGTACTATCAGCGCCGCTATGCGCGATGTTTTACTATCACTTCTGCCGGCTCTGGCCGCCGCTGTTTACTTTTTCGGCTGGCCGGCGCTCAGCGTTATCCTTACCTGCTGCCTCTCGGCTGTCATCTGTGAAGCGTTATGTCAAAAGCTCATGCAGAGGCCGATTACCGTCGGTGACGGCAGCGCCCTTTTAACCGGCCTGCTGCTGGCATTTTGCCTGCCGCCCGAATTATCACTGGGTCTGGCTGCCTTCGGCAGCTTCTGTGCTGTCGTTATCGGTAAGCAGGTCTTTGGCGGCTTGGGCAGCAATATCTTTAACCCTGCCCACTTAGGCCGCGCCATCCTGCTCGCTTCCTTCCCGGCACAGATGACGACCTGGACCATGCCCTGGAACACTGCTGCCGCAGAAGCAGTTACTAAAGCCACACCTTATACCGACGCTGTCAGCAGCGCTACACCGCTGGCAGCTCTGCGCCTGGCCGAAAGCGCCTGGCAGCGCGGGCTTAATGTCGACCTGCCCTCACTGAGCGCACTGTTTTGGGGTAATGTCGGCGGTTCCTTAGGCGAAACATGTGTCCCGGCGCTGCTTTTAGGCGGAATTTATCTGCTCTGGCGAGGACACATCGACTGGCGTATCCCTGCAGGCTATATCGGCACGGTTGTCGTTATTACTGCTATTTACGGCTGGCTGCGCGAATATCCGACCTGGTTTGCCATTTATCATCTGCTTTCCGGCGGGCTGATCATCGGCGCCTTTTTTATGGCTACTGACTGGGTCACCAGCCCGATCACCAAAAAAGGCCGGCTGATCTACGCGCTCGGTCTTGGCATCCTTACAGCATTGATCCGCCTGCGCGGCGGTTATGTAGAAGGCGTCTGCTATTCGATCCTGATCATGAATATGGTCACTCCTTTGATTGACCGTTATGTAACTAACGTCCCCTTCGGAGGAGGTGCCCGCCATGAGTAAAGATATTCTGCGGCTGGCGGCTATCCTGCTCGTTATCTGCGGTATTGCCGCAGCCTGCGTTGGTACTGCCCACGACCAGACAGCACCTTTGATCGAAGCCCGCAAAGCAGACGCTGTCCGCGAAGGTTATAAGCAAGTACTGCCAGACGCCGGTCAGCTCACTGATGAACCGGCAGCAGGAAAGCATATCGTCGCTGTCAAACGTTCTGAAACAGACGGCCAGACCAACGGCTATATCTACACAGTCAATCTGGACGGCTACAGCGGTAAAGTAGTTATCATGCTGGGTATCGAATATCCCAGCGCCCGCATCAGCGGTGTAAAAATCCTGCAGCAAAATGAAACTCCCGGTCTGGGAGCAAAATGTACAGAACCGGCTTTTATAGACCAATTTTTGGGTAAGGATCTCAGCCATGATCTGACTGTCAGCAAAAATGCTTCCCAACCGCAGGAGATCCAGGCTATTACTGCTTCGACCATCACCTCCAAAGCAGTTGTCAAAGGCATCAATTCTGCCCGCAGACATTATCAGGAACATTTCGGCGCGAGCAAAGCCGCCGCAGGGAAAGGAGTGTAACCATGCTGCCAGAATTTACAAAAGGTATTATCAGGGAAAATCCGCTTTTTGTTCAGCTTTTAGGCGTCTGCCCGGCCCTGGCGACCACTTCTTCTTTAACTAATGCTCTTGGCATGGGCGCGGCTTTTACTGCGGTTCTGATCGGTTCTAACCTGATTATTTCCGCACTGAAAAAATTTATCCCCGCCAACATCAGGATACCAGCCTATATCGTCGTCATCGCCTCTCTGGTTACCGTGACCGAAATGCTGATGAATGCTTATGTGCCGGCGATCTATGAATCTTTAGGTATTTTTATTCCGCTGATCGTCGTTAACTGTATCATTCTAGGACGGGCCGAAGCTTTCGCTTCTAAAAACGGCCTGTGGCTTTCCTTTCAGGACGCTGTCGGTATGGGTATCGGCTTTACGCTTGCTCTCAGCGCTATCGGTGCCTGCCGTGAATTTTTCGGAGCCGGTACCCTGCTCGGCCATGCCGTAGCACTGCCTGGAACGCAGCCCGTACTGCTGCTGATCCTGCCTGCCGGCGCCTTTCTGACCATGGGGCTGCTGTTTGGGGCACTCAACTATATCAAAGCCAGGCGGGAGGTAAACCATGGACAGTAATTTCGCCATTATCTTTTCTGCAGTTTTTATTTCCAATATCGTTTTATCACAATTCCTGGGCATCTGTTCCTTTCTGGGTGTTTCCAAAAGCCTGCGTAACGCGCTGGGGATGAGCGCTGCCGTTGCCTTCGTTATGGTACTGGCTTCACTGATCTCCTGGCTGGTTTATTATCTGTTCCTGGCTCCCTATGACCTGACCTATTTAAAGACCATCGTCTTTATTCTGGCGATCGCGTCTTTAGTGCAGCTGGTAGAAATGTTCATCAAGAAAATGCTGCCGGCACTGCATAAAAGCATGGGCGTATTTCTGCCGCTCATAACTACTAACTGTGCTATTTTAGGCGTTGCCCTTATCAATATCCAAAAAAACTATACACTCTGGCAAAGTCTGCTTAACGCTGTCAGCACCGCTGTCGGTTATACTCTGGCTTTGGTACTGTTTTCCTGCATCCGCGAACGGCTGGAAGACAGCGACGCTCCGGAATGTATGAAAAACCTGCCCCTTGCCCTGATCACGGCCAGCTGTATGTCGATCGCTATCATGGGCTTTGCCGGCATACACTAAAAGGAGAACACCATGTGGAAATCTGTTGCTTTAGTAGCAGGCCTGGGCGGCATGTTCGGCGCTATTCTCGCTGTGGCAGGCCGCAAGCTGGCCGTACATACCGATCCCCGTATCGAAGAGATCACCAATCTGCTGCCAGGCGCCAACTGCGGCTCCTGCGGTTATCCCGGCTGCGGCGGACTGGCTGAAGCCATCGTTGCCGGACGCGACGGTGTTTCACCCTGTTTGGCCTGCTCGCCTGATTCTAAAAAGAAAATAGCGCGCATCATGGGCTTTACCGGCGATATACCTTTATCGCCCGACCTGCGTAAGGTCGCCCGCGTCGCCTGCAACGGCTGCAAAGAAAATGCGCCCAAGCTGTACAATTATACCGGCATCAAAGACTGCCACCTGGTAGCCAAATACTACGGCGGACCGGGCAAGTGTAACTTTGGCTGTCTTGGTTTTGGTTCCTGCGTAAAAATGTGTCCCTTTCATGCCATTTCCATGAGCGAAAACGGTCTGCCTGTTATCGACTATGGTAAATGCAGCGGCTGCGGTATCTGCGCGCGGCAATGCCCGCAGATGGTATTGTATATTACCAGCGCCAGCACTAAGATCCATCTAAAATGCAATAACCGCGACAAAGGGAAAGCCGCTATGGTAGACTGCAGCGTTTCCTGCATCAGCTGCGGCATGTGCGCAAAAGTCTGCCCCGTGCAGGCCATTACCATGCGCGAAGATGCCAACGGCAGTCTGCCGGTTATCGACCACAGTAAATGTATAGAATGCGGCCTTTGTGTTCAGAAATGTCCGCGTCATTGCCTGCATAAATTAGATCCCATTACTACCGAACACGAGCACGGCACCGTTGCTACGAATAAAAAAAGCAACTGCACATCCTGCCCGCTCGGAGAAAGCTGCGGCCAGAAACAATGAAAAGTTACTGCAAAAAATATCTGCTCTTTCTGATACTGCTTTTAACATTCAGCATCAGCGGCTGCGGCGAAGAAGAACAGATCAAAGTCACCGACACCCGCTTTTCTATGGATACCTTCGTCAAAATAGACGCCTACAGCGATAAGCCCGGAGAAGCCCGCTTGGCTATAGACGACGCGATGCAGACCTTCCAAAAAACAGCCCAGGTCACGGATCGTTTTAACGACGGCGGCCCCGGTTCCTTATACGAAGCCAACAGCAAAGCTGCAGCGGCCCCGGTTACGCTGGCTCCACAGCTTGCCGGACTGCTGAACTATCTGGACCATCAACCGGATGTGCAGCTCGATATTGCCATCGCTCCTGTCGTTGACCTCTGGCAGCTGGCCCGCAGCCAGAACAGACTGCCCGCTCCGGAAAAACTACAGGAATCCTTACGCCATACAGGTAAAGACAAATATCATTTTGACGCTGCCGCACAAACACTAAGCTACAATGATCCTGACGTCAAACTTGACCTGGGTTCTGTCGCTAAAGGTTATGCCGTTGACGCGGCGGCGGCAACGCTGAAAAAACATTCTGGTATTACCTGCGCCCTGATCAACGCCGGCGGTAATATTAAAGCAATTGGTAATAAACCCGGCAACATGCCCTGGCGCGTTGCCATCCAGCACCCCCGTGATCCTGAAGCCTTTTTAGGTACGGTGATGCTCCATGACGGACAGTCCGCCGCAACTTCCGGAGATTACCAGCGGTACTACGAACTGAACGGCATTCGCTACCATCATATTTTAGATCCGCAAACAGGGCAGCCGTCCCGTCTGCATCAATCTGTAACAGTGATCGCGCCATCGGCGCTGGACGCTGATTATCATTCTACACTCTTCTTTTTACTACCAACAACGGAAATCAAAAACAGGCTTACTGCTGCCAAAGATTTGGCCGTAGTCATTGTCGAAAATGACGGCAGTATTTTCGTCTCCGAAAATCTGCAGCAAACCTGGCAGCCTGCCAAAGGAATATGATTATGCGCCGTAATGATTATCTGCTTTGTTTAGTCATCATAACAGCAGCACTGTGCGGGTTCTGGTATTCAGACAGCACTGCTGCGGACAGCAATGCCGTTGTACGCATCACCCGGCACCACGAGCTTATCCTGCAGCAAACACTGCGTGATTTTCCCGATCAGTATCTTTTGCCAACTGAACACGGCAGCCTGACGATCACCAAAGCAAACAGCAGCCTTCGCGTCAGCGAGGCCCCCTGCCCTGATAAGCTCTGCGAAAAGCAGGGCCCAATTACCGGCAGCGGTTCTATCGTCTGCATTCCCGAAGGCGTTATTATTGAAATAATAACTTCCAAAGAAGGAGACTCTCCTGATGCGCTCCTCCACTGATACGACAACTAAAACCATACTTGTCCTGGCACTGCTGGCAGCGCTGGCAGTTTTGCTGCGTCTGGGCGAAAACCTGCTGCCCCTGCCTATCCAATTGGGCGTAATTCGTCCGGGGCTGGCCAATACTATTACTATTTTATGTTTATATTTGTTCGGTCTGCGCCTGACCGGGCTTTTTTTGACTGCCCGCGTTCTTCTGGTCGGACTTTTGAGCACAGGCCTTTTTACACCTGGTTTTCTTATCGGCCTTGGAGGAACGCTTTTAAGCCTGCTGCTGATGGAAGCAGGACGGCGCCGTCAGCTTTTTTCACCCTATGGTATCGGCATCCTGGGGGCTGCCGCACATAATACAGGTCAGATCCTGACTGCTTCCCTGATAATGCAAAGTTCCGCTTTATTCTCCCTGCTGCCGTTACTGCTCCTTTTATCATTGCCTTTCGGATTGCTGACCGGTGCTGTTGCCGCAAAAACATTACCGTTCCTGAAACAATATCTGCATTGAATCCACCGATCCTTCACTTTTACTAAGTTTCAGCTTATGATATAGTAAAAGATGATATCAGATAACGAAGGAAGTTTTTACATGAAAAAATTACTGCTTTTATTCTGCAGCCTGCTGCTTGTGGCCGGCTGCGGTAAACCGGCTGCTACCCTGCCCACTGTTATCGGCAGCGGCAGTGTCGATATCCCAGCTTATAAAATAACAGCGCCTGCCGCCGGAAAAATCTTAGGACTGATCCTTGAATCTGGCGAACGTATCGGTAAAGGGCAGCCTTTATTTGCAATTGAACAGCCGGAGCTTGACGCCGCTGTTGAAGACGCTGCTACCGAAGCGGCCCGCGCCGATGCTGAGCTTACTAACCTGGAAAGCGGAAGCGGTGAACAGGCTATAGCCGCTGCTGATTATTCACTGCAGAGTGCCGAGAGCTCTTATCAGGCGGCGGAGCAGAACTATCAAAAAATGGCCTCTCTTTACGCTCAAAACGCTATCGCCAGGATCAAAGTGGAACAGGCACAGGCAGCACTGGCGGTAGCAGAAGCCAACCTGGAAGCCGCCAAAGCGCATCAGACACGTTTGACTGCCAAAGCTTCACCCGAAGCTATCGAACAGCAAAAGCAAGCAGCACTCCAGGCACAACAGCATTATCAACAGCTGCTGCAAAAACAGCAGGCCAACGAAGCCCAGAGCCCCTGTACCGGCATAGTGACGGAAAAACTGCTAAGCAGCGGAGATACAGCTGCTCAGGGACAACATATCCTGACTATCCGCGCAACCGAACAATGCCAGGTAAATCTGAAAATGCAGCCGCAGCAGGCCGCAGCTTTAAAAACAGGTCAGGAAGTAATTGCCGAGGCCGCTGTACTCAAAAAAACTTTCCCCGGTACTATCACAGCCATTGATAACGGTACTGTCACCATCATGCTGGAAAACAAACTGGAAGAACTAAAGGCAGCAATGGAAGTCAGCATCAGCCTGAAAAAATAAAACTTCCAAATAAAACATAATAATAAAACCTTCAGCACAGAAACTTAACGCTCTGTACTGAAGGTTTTACTTTTTCATCGATTCTGATATCAATAACGCTCTACCGCCACATCATGCGCCAGTTTGTACTTAAACTGCATCCCCGGTTTACAGCTGACATTTTTGCCTTTAAAAGCCAGACCTGCAAAAGGAACAGCCACACCTGCCGCCAGCGAAGTATAATTCATATCTCCTGAAAATTTTATTTCCTCATTATTCAATCTGAGCAGATAACCATTGGGCAGATAATAATCTTTAAGCCGCATCCTGATCACGCCCTTTTGTGACAGCAGCTTGCCTTTCTGCACTTTTTTCAGGTACCCTTCCAAAACAGTTCCTTTAGGAATGATGACCTCATCAGCAACACTGACAGCTTCCAATAATTTTACAGAAACAGTATCGCCGACTTTATTTCTCTTACTTTCCAGAAAATTCATCAGCTCTAACTGCAGCACGGTATCCTCTGGAATAGTAATGCCGGTTCTCGATATCTGCTGCTCTGCGGCCACCGAACTTCCGATCGGCAGGCAGACCGCGGCAACAGCCAGCAACCCGGACAGTAAACAACACAAAAATTTATGCACTTTTTTTGCCTTCTTTCACCAGCTGTAATTATTGTTTTTTCAGATCGTCGCTGCCCTTAACACCTGACAGCCACAAGCCAATCGCCACAACATTAATAAACTGCCCTAAAAAACCCTCCAGCAAAACCAGCATTTTTAAAAACCGCGACTCCGGCACAATATCACCGTAACCGATAGTCAAGATACTGACGCCGCTGAAATACAGGCAATCAAGATATCCATTCAGACGATTAACAGTACGCGGCAGCAATTGTTCGTTGCCGCCACTGTCCTTATGCGGCACCAACTCCCAAAAATGCGGAACATTACGCAAAACTGTACTTTCCTGCAGTTCAGTAACATGCATATCGCCGTCCCACTCCTTCACCAATCCTTCGACACTGGTCGTATTAGTAGCCACAAAATTTTCGGTGTCGCTGAAAAAATAATATAAATTGCCGAAGGCCAGCCAAATCATCAGATAGGCGCTGATAATAAGCATCATACGCCGCTGACCCGTAGTATTGCTGTTGATTGCCGCCCAAATCGCAATACTGATAAAACTCAATAACAAGAACAGCAGCAGCAGAACGATGCCCAACAGCAGACCTGCCTTGAAGCGGCCATTGCCGTAAATAACTATATAATCAAATAATACACTGGCGATCACGGGCGCGCTGGCCAAAAGACCCAGTGAGATCAAAAATTTATAAAAATTTTCGTCAAGCAGCTGCTTGTACCATTTTTTCAAACCAAAAACATCGATTTTTATTTTCATTCTGCTCATCTCTTTTCTTGCTGACTCTCTTTGCATTGTATCACGATTACAGGCATTTAAGAAAGTATCCTAAGAATTTTTTATTTAAAAACCGGGCTTCAATATTATCGTAAATATATTATCTGCACGCTTTCTATGCTATAATAAATATGAACAACAAAAATTTATGTATCAGGAGGCAAATATCATGGCACTTTTAAACAAACTTGGCGAAATAGTTAAATCCGCCGCTGAAAAAACTGAAGAACTCACTAAAACTCTTGGTGAGAAAGCAGAAGCTGCCCTCGAAATCCAGCGCCTGAACTCTCAAGTCAATAAAGAACGCAGTAAAATCAGCATACCCACAAAAAAATCGGTGAGATCCTGTGGGCTAAATTTGAAGCAGGCGAAGAAATACCTGAAGAATTCAAGGAACACTGCACTGCTATCAGTGAAGCTTTGACCAAAATCGATGAACACAAAGTCGCTATTGCCAAAATCAAAGCAACTGCCTTTGCCGGAGAAGAACCGAAAACATCCTGCCCGTCCTGTGGCGCTCAGGTGACGCTCAACTCAAAATTCTGCGGCGAATGCGGCGGTAAAATGCCGGTCCATGAACCGGAACCCGTTGAAGAAGAAGCTGCGCCTCTGACAGAGACAGTCGACGAAACCAAAGCAGAAACTGCTGAAGTTGTGGATACTCCTGCTGAAACTGAAAAAACAGAAACCAAAGCATAACTGTTATAAGAAAAACCAGTCCATATGGACTGGTTTTTTTATCTGTTCAAGATTTTACCTATATTTTTTATAGAAATAGAAATCTTTCCATCAGGATTGCTGACAAATTCGATATAATCGTTATTTTCCAGGCATTCAGCCGGCACGATGATCTCGATCCCAGTATCGGTTTTGATCTTCATTGACTTACTCATGCGCAGAGCATAATTTTTATCAACCGGTACCTGCTCAGGAAGCTTCGCTTCTTCCAGGCCTTTTTGCAGCTCCTGCTGCAGAACCTCTGAATCAGAAAACACCTCTTTTACCAACGCTGCTGTTTCCAGTTTACTGTCAGTTTCAGCTGTTTCCGCCAGATAGCTTTTGACCTTAGCAACGGCTTCTGTGCTGCTGTACCCGTAGTTTTCAGCGATCTGTCCTGCCATTTCCGTTACCAGCTTCACTGTTTCCCTCGTTGAGGTATTAGTGCTGCACTGCAAAATACGCTGCGGCAATATAGACATCTTCTCCGCCTATACTGCGTTTTTTTATCAGCAAAACGCAGCTCGCCGCTGGCAACATTAACTAAAGCAAAGGTATTGACCTTCTGCACCGGATTAGGCAGGATTGCATAGTGGCGAATGATCTCATTGCGTACGGCAGTGCCATCGTTGACTACCTGATGGGTATAAGCGGGCCGGCTGCCATAAAGCATCACTCCCAAATAACGCTCCGTTTCGATCGTAAAATCGCAAACTACTACATCGACTATATCTGTCTCACCAGCATCTGTAAGGCAGGTATCCAGATCCTTGCAGATGCCGGCGCTGAAATCAGAGAAAGTGATATGCTCATCCAAATAATTTGATGCCGTTTGACTGAAAATGCTCTCAGGCAGGAACTGACCCGTTTTAGCCGAGGCGTCCTTGAATAATTTATCGATATGCCCCGCCAGAAAATCATAAGTACCAGGCGCGCCCATATCCAGCTCTGCACCGGAATAGATGGTAGCCCCTGAATTAAAATCCATAATATGCAAAATCGCTTTGCTGATAACTATCATTTTTTCACCAACTTTTTTAAACTCGTAGTGCTATTATACCACAAGGGTATGTATTCTCACTAGGCTCGAAAACACCTCGCCAAGTGTTCAAACGATACCACAAGGGTATGTATTCTCACCAGGCTCGAAACTTTGCCAAATGTTCACAATACTAAGACAAATGCCCTTTATAGCCTGCCGGTTATGTGATAAAATAAAAGCAGTTTATAAATATTATACGGGAGCAAAAACAATGGAACGTCAACGATTCCTGCCGCTGCTGGCAGTCATTATCTTTATCTGGGCCCTCTGGCGTTATGAAGCGGCGCTGGCCCTGCTCGGCTTCTTCTGCAATTTAATCATGCCTTTTATCATCGGCGGCTGCCTGGCATTTATCGTCAATGTTCCTTTGGTGCATATCGAACGCCTCTGGCAAAAACTGTTTGCACGCTTTTCTTCAGACTGGCCCCCAAAAATCAAACGTCCGGTCTGTCTGATCTTCACCCTGACTCTTATTATTGGCATCGTTCTGATCGGCGGGCTCAAAATTGGCCCCGATCTGCACCAAAGCTTTAATATGATCGTAAAAACACTGCCTAAAGCATCTGCCGAACTGACCGTCTCCCTTAAAGAAAGATGGTCCGAACTTGCCCTTTCGCCTGACACACTGGATTACCTGCAATCGCAATGGTCAGAACTGCTGCGTGCTGTAGACAGCTACTGGGAAAATAATAAAACAACTTTATTCTATAATACATTAAATATCACGACATCCCTGATCTCACTAGTCAGCAATATTGTTATCGGCGTCGTTTTTGCGGTTTACCTGTTGCTGAATAAAGAAACAATCTCCCGGCAAACCCGTAATATGATTTTAGCATTCTGCAGCGGTAAACGCGCGGCTTACCTGCTTGATCTAGGCAGTGCCGCTCATACTATTTTCTCCGGTTACATCGGCGGTCAGCTGCTCGAAGCTTTCTGCCTGGGATTATTATGCCTCGCCGGGATGCTGCTTTTAGGGCTGCCCTATGCTCTGTCAATTTCGGTCATCGTTGGCTTTCTGGCTATTATCCCGATCATCGGCACTATCATCAGCGCCCTTTTAGGTCTTATTCTTATTGGGCTCGCCGCCCCCGGCAAAATCTGGCTGTTTATTCTTTTCTTCTTCGTGCTGCAGCGTATCGAAGGTGATATCCTTTATCCTAAAATCGTCGGCAAATCTGTTGGTTTATCCGAGATCTGGGTTTTGGCAGCAATTACTGTCGGCGGCAGTCTTTACGGTGTTTTAGGCATCATCGTCAGCGTGCCTGTTGCTTCAGTTATAGCCTACATATTATCTGACAGTGTGCAAAAGCGTCTGCAGCAGAAAAACATTGACTTTGAACAGCAAAATCCATAAATATCAGTTTTTTTCTTTAAGTGACTTTGCAACAAACATCGTTTGTGCTATAATAATCTAGTAATCATGCGGGTGTAGCTCAGTGGTAGAGCAGCGGCTTCCCAAGCCGCGTGTCGCGAGTTCGAATCTCGTCTCCCGCTCCATAAAATATTTTGCCGCAGAACTTAGTTCTGCGGCTTTTTTATTTACCTTAACTACGATTTGCATTGTTGCAAACGAAATGTTATAATGATGCGATTTTTTGCAAGGAGGTAAAAAAATGTCTATTGGAATCATCGTCAATTCAGCCTGCGTACTTATCGGCGGCCTGCTCGGCAGTTTTTTCGGAAGACTGCTGCCAGTCAAAATGCGTGAATCGCTTTATGGGTTATTCGGTTACTGCTCCATCATCATCGGCATCATTCTGCTGCAAAATATAAAATCTATGCCGGCAGTTACATTAGCTCTGATCTTGGGTACTATCATCGGCGAAGCACTTCGAATCGAAGACCAGATCAATTTCGCTTCGCTTAGGCTTAAAACACTTATCGAACGTATCACCAATACTGCGGCAGCAGATAATGATGCTTATATCAGCCGTTTCGTCGGCCTGCTGATGCTGTTCTGTACCGGCAGTACAGGAATTCTCGGCGCGATTGGTGAAGGCGTAAATGGCGACAGCACTGTTCTTTTAACAAAATCTGTTATGGACATTTTTGCAGCATTTGCTTTTGCTGCTCATATGGGTCCTATGATCGCCTGTATCGCAATCCCCCAGTTTCTTTTTTTCAGCATCCTCTTTTGGAGTGCCGGCTTCATCATGCCGCTTACAGATCCTCTGATGATTGGTGATTTTATGGCCTGCGGTGGCATTTTAGCTATTATTACCGGCTTTCGTATCTGTGAATTGAAAGACTTCCGTGTCGCCAATACGCTGCCGGCTTTATTTATCGTAATGCCGCTCAGTTATCTTTGGCGCACTTATTGCTGAACAGTTAACACTAAAAAAACAGGCCCTGCATACAGGGCCTGTTTTTATTCCATGATACCTGAATCCTCAATAATAATCCAGCTCACGCTCAAAAATAACGCCGGTGGCAGGATTAAACTTTAATTCCCCCTTAAATTTAAGGGTAGTAAATTCGGCTTCATAGTAGGAATTATTGCCTTCTTTGTCCATAGTTACAACAATATTGCGGGCATCCGGGTATTCAGCCATAACAAAGCGCTCGATATCTGCGAGTTTTGTTGATAATAGTGCTGCCTTTGACAAATGTTGCACCCTTGACTTCTATCTCTTTGATTTTGGAAGTAGCCGTTGCAACCTTCACATAATAATATTCCAAAGTGTCAGGGTCTTGAAAAGTAATACGGCTTTCATCACCTTTAGTTGTATAACCAATCAGATTACAGTTTGCCGGAATTTCTGCTTTAGCAACTTCGATCGCCGCCCTGCTTTGCCCAAGCTGACTGGGAGCAGGAGCCGCCACAGCCATAGCGCCTACACATAAAACTACTAAAGCTGCCAGTAATGAAAAAACATTTTTCAATTTCATTCGATTCACTTCCTTAAACTATTTTGTATTACTGCTTAAATACATCATACAAAACATTTTTGTTAATTTCAACTGTGTGCTATCTCCTATTTGAATTTATTAATTAATTTATTCAATATTATCAATATTACAAGCATTTATTTTGTTAAAATTCATAAATCTGTTAAGCCCTTCCCATAATAAAACAGACCTCGGCATATTTATGTCCGAGGTCTGTTTTATTATAATCACTGTTCTGCCGATTGTTTTGCATCTTCTTTACAGACCGTTGTTTCTTCGTCTTTAAAAAAGTATTTCATCACACCGCCGACCAGCCCCTGTACCAAAAGAAATTTATATTCGTTTTCGATCCGTCTTACTTCCCGCTGTACCTCTCTCTTAATGATCCAGAAGGACAAAGCCACACCCAGCATCGCCCCAAACAAGGCTCCAAAAAATGCGATCCAGATCGCAGGTATCGAAATATTGATCATTATTGCCACCGCCTGTCTGTTTTCTTTGACTTCAAAATATCACATTAGCTATTGCCTGTCAAATTAAAGAAAATTCACATTTTCTTCTATTGCAACTGCAAGGACAAATATTATATAATATTAGAACAGTTCCAATACTTTAAAAAGTGAAAGGGTTGTTACCAATGGAGAAAATTTACGAAGGCAAAACTAAAACAGTATATTCCCTGGAAAACGGCAATGTACTCTTAAAATTCAAAGATGACTGCACCGGCAAAGACGGTGTTTTTGATCCCGGTGAGAATACCGTCGGGCTGACTATCAAAGGTATCGGCAAAGCAAATCTTGAGACTTCGATCCACTTTTTCGAGATCCTCAAAAAAGAAGGTGTAAAAACCCACTATGTCAGCGCAGATATCGATAACGCCACTATGGAAGTCCTGCCTGCTAAAGTATTCGGTAAAGGCCTTGAAGTCATCTGCCGCTTGAAAGCAACAGGCAGCTTCATCCGTCGTTACGGTGACTACATTGCTGACGGCACTGTTCTCGAAGGCGGCTACGTTGAAGCTACTTTAAAAGACGACGCTAAAGGCGATCCTCTGATCACTTCTGAAGGTTTGGCGGCTCTCGGCATCATGAGCCAGGAAATGTTCAACAGTATGAAGGAACAAACCCTTAAAATCACTAAAATCGTTGCTGCAGACCTGGCAAAAATGGGTCTGGATCTATACGATATCAAATTTGAATTTGGTTACAACAACGACGAAGTAATTCTGATCGACGAAATCGCCAGCGGTAACATGCGCGTCTATAAAGACGGCAAATATGTCGATCCCATCACTCTGACTTCAATCATCCTCGGTAAATAAATCTTTATATTTAAAGGCACAGCTTTTGCTGTGCCTTTTTTGCTTCTTAGGCATGTTGATGCTATAATTATTTTAAAGCGTTTTTAAAGCCCGCTTTAATTTTTGAAAACAAAGGAACGATGCATTATGAACAAATTAGATCCGCGTAATATTTATGACGACTTACATCAAATTCCTGAACTTGGTTTTGAAGAGTTTAAAACCTCTGCCTATCTGGCAGATAAATTAGAAGCAATGGGCTACAAAGTTACCCGTAACATCGGCGGCACCGGCGTTATCGGCGAAATCAAAGGCTCAGAGCCCGGACCTGTAATGATGCTGCGTGCCGATATGGACGCACTGCCCTTTCTGATCGACGGCGAAAAGAAAAATATTCATGCCTGCGGCCACGACGCCCATTCCGCCATGCTTTTAGCCGCTGCCTCCGAGCTGGTAGGCAAGGTTAAACGCGGCACCCTGCGCATCCTGTTCCAACAGGGTGAAGAAACCTTAAAAGGCGCTTTGGCAGTTATTGATGCCGGCGTAATTGAAGACGTCGATATCGCTCTTGGTCTGCACATCCGTCCTGTACAGGACATTGCCTACGGCGAAATGTCGCCAGCAGTGCGCCATGCTTCCAGCACCTTCGTTAACGTCGTTATCAACGGTTTATCCAGTCACGGCGCACGTCCGCACCTGGGTGTCAACGCAATCGAGGCAGCCGCTGTCGCTATCAATGCGATTACGGCTATTAAAATCAATCCTATCATTCCCTGGTCCTGTAAAGTTACCGGCATCAAAGGCGGCGGCGTAGCCCCCAATATCATTCCTGATAAAGTTGAAATGATCGTCGATGCCCGCGCACAAACCAACGAAGCTATGACCGAACTGCTGGAAAAACTGCGCCGTGCAGTTACCAATGCTGCCGCTGCTCTTGGGGCTACTGCCGAAGTCACTACTCCCGGCGGTGTGATCCCCGCTGCTGAATACGATGACGAACTGACTGCAGAAGTTGCAGAATGTATCGTCGAGGTAGTAGGCGAAGAAAAACTTGCGAAAGAACTCGTTAACCCCGGCGGTGAGGATTTCCACTACTTTGTTAATAAATATCCCCATATCAAAGCTGCTTACTTCGGTGTCGGCGCAGCTGCAGCTCCGGGCCTGCATCATCAGGATATGCAGCTGAACAAAGAAGCTCTGCCCAGCGGTACTGCGGTCCTCGTTAAAATGGTAGAACGTAAATTAGGCTGATCACTGTTTATTTTTCGCTGCTGAATTATATATAACTGCAAAAACTCAGACTTCCATAAATTATGAAAGTCTGAGTTTTTTATTACTGTACTATGCTTAACTCATTTTCGTATATTTATTTAAGCTGACTGTAAACATCCTGGTCAACAGGCTCCAGCCAGGTAGTACCTGCACCCTTGCTCATAATCGACAGATGCTGGAACCAGCTGTTGCCGGCAGCGCCATGCCAGTGTTTAGTCCCTTCCGGGATTGTCACACTTTCACCGGCTTTCATTTCTACCGGATCCTGTCCCCAGATCTGATAATATCCACGGCCTGATACCCCGACCAGGACCTGACACGAACCGCTGTGAGTATGCCAGTTATTGATACAGGACGGAGCAAAAGTCACGTTAGACACACTTACAGTATCGTTAGCCATGGGAAAAAGAAAGCTCTGTCCGGTAAAATATCTGGCATAAGCCGCATTATCATTACCGATAGGAAATACTGTACCACCTGCCTGCAGCAGCGACGCGCTGATTATCTTTGTCTGTTCCTCTGTTACAGGCTCACCGGCTGCCAAAGCTGCATCTGTACCGCCCATGACCGCAGCAGCCACAACCAGAGCCGCAGCTATTCCTCTAAAAGTGTTTTTGTTGAATCTCTGCCAAAATTTCATATTATTTTCCTCCTCATAATAAATCATTTGTTTATCAACTTCTGGATCAGATTGCTAGTGCTTTCGAAGCCGGATGCCTGTTTAATAAAGCATATGTTTCCGGCTGTAACAAATTCTCATAATTTCTCAGCTGATAATCTGCCAGTTCCGCAACCAACTGCAAACTGTTGATTTTATCAAGCAGCGTTTCACGAGCCTCTGCCAGCAGCTTTTTACGCTCCTGTATCGTAGCATCACCCATTTCTGCCAGCCGAATATAATCAATGATATGTTCCAATGACATCCCGCTGGCTTTCAGCTTTTTGATAAAATTTACAAAATACTCATCATAATTGCGGATCCCGGCCGCATTCCGTGGCACCGGAGGCAGCAGCCCGATCCTTTCATAATATCTTAAAGTATCAGTTGACATATTGGTTTTTGCGGCAATTTCCCGAATCGTCATTTTTACTCCTCCTCACAGTGATTATGCCTGAGCTGATAAATACTGTAATCTACATTATCCAGCAGCTGTTGTTTAAAATGGATATCATCCAGCAGATAAAAGCGCAGATTTTTCAGCAGCTTGATTTTCTGTTCCTCTGTATTATCGCTGTGCTCAATGATATTTAAAGCTGCTTTTAACCGCTCCGGCCGCTGTTCTGCCGACTGCAGAATCTGCTGTAAATTCTCCTGCGTACATTTCTGCATCTTTTCCATAGCTACTCAGCCCCACTAAAAATTCTCTCTTTAAACTTTTCCATAACACGTGTTCCCGGATCACTTTCATTATAAATTATTCTTTCTTATATGTATAATACCTATTTCTCATATCCATCAATGCCTTTTAGGCATTGATTTTCCACGACTGTACAAATAAAAAAAGTGCAAGCGCAATCACTTCTGGTGATCTGCACTTACACTTTCTGACCACAGCCTCTGATTCAGCTGCAACTGTCTGCTATTGCTTTTATCTTCACTGTTCCCTATTGTTATATGTTTTCACAAAATTTTTGGCAAACTCAATAAATTTCGTCGTCGTTACACTGAAAGGCTGTCGTTTTTTCCAGGCCAGCACTGTAGTAGCAGCAAGTTCAGGATACAGCGGCAGCGAACAGACCTGTGAGCGGTCCAAAAAAGGCCGTGAACCCTCAATATGAAAAGCATATCCCAGCCCGTTCCGTACCATTATCGAAGCATTCGTACTCATATTGCAGGTATACGGAACCCTGACCTGCGGAAAATAATCACCAAACCAGCTGACCAGCTCATTTTGCACTTTCAGCCGTGCGGGAAAAAGCAGCTCCTTCCCCACCAGATCTGCCGCCGTAACAAAGCCCTTTTGCACCAGCGGATCTTCGGCAGGCAGCAGCACCGCCCAGCGTTCTTTGACACCCAGACGGATAAAATCATACCTGTCAATATCCACAGGTTCCAGAAACAAAGCAATATCTGACAGACCTTTTTCGATACGTTCATTAGTATAATCCGCATTACCGGCATATAATTCGTAAGTTACAGCAGGATACTTTTCTTTAAAAGCCCGGAACAATTCAACAATGACCTGTACGGAAGCCAACTCGCCGCAGCCTACCGATACTACGCCGTTGATCAGCTCGTCGCGTTCTGTCAGTTCTTTTTCCGTTTTATCTGCCAGATCAACGATCTCCTCGGCCCGCCGGCGCAGCAGCATTCCTTCGTCAGTCAACGTCACCTTACGCGCGCCGCGCGAAAACAGCGTTACTCCCACATCTTCCTCTAACTGTGCCAGCTGTCGGCTCAATGTCGGCTGCGTGATATGCAGCAGCTCAGCCGCTTTTGTGATATTCTCCTCACGTGCCACTGCCAGAAAATACCTCAGTATCCGCAATTCCATTGCCTCCGCCTCCTTTTATCCTGGTCAACTGCATCTGCCTGTTCTGTCCTTTTCTTTCTATCATAAAGTATTTTTATGCTCTCAGGCAAGCTTTATCTGTCCTTAAACATAGAAAAGGCATTATTTCCCCAAGGAAACAATGCCTTTCTTTACTGCTATTTATTCAGCCGCTGGCCGATTTTCAGCATATACATCGGGTCAACGTTCTGCCCATCGACAAAAACCTCAAAATGCACATGCGGGCCGGTACTATATCCGCTGCTGCCGACAAAGCCGATGATCTCACCCTTACGCACGCTTTGACCGGGCGCAACGGCAATCCCGCTCATATGCCCGTAAGCAGTTTCATAACCGTTGCCGTGATCGATACGTACATAGCGTCCATAACCGCCGTTCCAACCGGCAACCTCTACCGTCCCCATCGCACTGGCGTAAACCGGCTCGCCGAATTCAACAGCAATGTCAACCCCGGGATGCCAGTCGTAACCGCCACCGATCGGTCCCGTACGTCCACCGTAGGGAGAGCTGATCGTACCACCTTTGGTCGGCCACAGATCAGGAAAGACCGAGCGTTTATTATTGCGCCCTTCCAGCTCCGAAAGCAGTTCACTCATCGAAGTTTTCTTCTCGTCGATCTGCTGCGCCATATTTTTATTCTGAGCCGTCAGTACTGCCGCCATTTCCTTAACGCCCAAATCAGCAGGACCTCCCTGTCCCAAGTAACGAGGAGCATTGCCTGCCGTTGCCGTTTCGCCTGACGCGCTGCTTAAATCACTGCCCAGCTTAGTACTGTCAGTGTCACGAATCAATGCCCGGCGCAGTTTAGTTTCCAATGTCGTGATTTCAGACATATCACGCAGCATTTTTTCGTTATCCGCCAGCAGGCTTTGCAGCTGTGCTTCCAACTCGCCTTTTTTAGCCTGATATTCTAAAAAATCAGTCCGTTCCTGACGGAACTGATAAAAATTATAACCCATATAACCAAGCGCGCCCACCATACAGACAGTACATACCAATACAGCGCCGGCCAGCAATTTAAACCGCCGGGCGCCAAAATGGTAAACTTTCTGCCCTTCCGCCCGAGGTACTGTAAAGGTATATTCTTGCTGTTTCTGTAAATATTTTTCTTCCATATTTTAACCTCTTATCTAAAATACCCTAACTTCTGGCCTGCTGCCAGCAGCCTGTGCCCAATAAAAGGCAGACTTTCCAGATCATCCTTACCCATACCGCCCACTGCCAGCAATACGCCGCCGTAAACAGGCACAGCCACGGCAATAGCCGCTAAAATCGCCCAGGCTCCCCAGCTTGCCGCCAGCGTGATCACGCCATAAACAGCCGCTCCCATAGCTGCGGCTGACACAGCAGGCTTAAATACACCGCTGAAGGATAAAGCAAAACCTGTATATTTGTAAATAAAAATCATATTTAAAACTGCTGCCAGGCCAAAATCCACTACCGTAGCCATTGCCGCACCCTTGATACCCAAAGTCGGTATCGCCGTCAGCGTCCAGCTTAAAAACACCTTGACCGCAGCCGCTAAAATCATATTGATGACCGGGATCGAAGTCCGACCCAGCCCCTGCAGAATTCCTGTACTGATCTGATGCAGACCCAACAGCAAGATACCTACGCTCATAGTTTGGATAGCATCGGCAGCGCCAGGCGCATTATAAATCAGCGCCGCTATTTTTTCAGCCAGAAAATACATACCTACAAAACAGGGACAGGTAATGATCAAAGCGACTCTGAAGGCCGTCCTGGTTTTGGCCCTGATGCCGAAAACATCATTCAGTGCCCGCGATTCAGAAATCGCCGGTACCAGGCTGATCGTCATAGCCGCCGTGAAGATAGTCGCTAAATTGATCAACGGCACAGCCATACCTGTCAGATAACCGAAAAACTCTGTCGCCTGACTGATATGAAAACCAGCTGCTTCCAACCGCTGCGGCACGATCAAAAGATCAAGGTTCGCCACAACCGGCAGCATCAGGCTGGACATGGAAACAGGCAGCGCCAGCCGCAGCAGGCGGCTGATGATGGCCCGCGCCGACTCTCTCGTAGCCAGTGGATTCTGCTGCTGCAGATCCGCTTTCAGCTTCTGCTTGAGCCGTCCATAGAACCACATCAAAACCAAAAGTGCGCAGAAGGCGCCGACTCCGGCGCCCATACTGGCGCCGCCAGCCGCATAAGCCAAACCATGCGGCATAAACATATTCGCAAAAACGATCATAGTCACAACACGCATCAGCTGCTCTACTATCTCGGAAGCCGCCGTTGGCGTCATGATCTGCCAGCCCTGCAGATAGCCACGGAAACTGGCCAAAAATGTAACAAAAAATACGGCCGGAGCCAAAGCAATAATAGAGTAATAAGCGCGGCTGTCACGGATCCAGTGATTATCGATCAGCCAATGAGCGCCGAAAAAAAGCGCCGATGCAAAAACCAGGCCTGTAACGAACAATAACCGCAGAGAAACATTAAAAACCCGTTTGGCTCCCAGAAAATCCTTCTGCGCCAGCTTTTCAGCCGTAATAATCGAAATTGCGACCGGTATCCCCGCCGATGACAATGTTATTGCCATCAGATAGATCGGAAACCCCATCTGGTAAAGGCCGATCCCTTCGCCGCCCAGTACACGCGACAAAATGATCCAATTCAGCGAACCGATGACCTTGACGACGATACTGGAAACCGTCAAAATCAATGTACCTTTTAAAAATTTATTATTACTGCTAGCACTTTTTTCGGTATCGCTCATGATTACCCGCCTTGTCAAATTTTACAATTACACATACTCATACATTATAATTATCACCTTAAAGCCACTTTTTGACAAGCTTTTTCGGTTTTATTTCACAAAATATTGCTTTATTGCCCGGCCATTGTTACAATTAAAGTTATAAATAATTTATCAAGGAGGTCATTTGCATGAAGAAAATCCTGTCCATCGCTCTGGTTAGTCTGCTGGCCTGCGGCGCGTTACTTGCCGGCTGCGGCGGTGAAAAGAAAGCTGACCCTAAGGCTGCAGGCGACAAAACCAAAGTTGCCTTCGTTTATGTCAGCTCCGCCAAAGACGGCGGCTACTCTATGGCACATGAACTGGGGCGTCAGTATGTTGAGAAAAACATGCCCAACGTTCAAGCAAGTTACATCGAATCAGTTCCTGAAGGTGCCGATTCCGAACGTGTAATTACACAACTAGCTTCCCAGGGCAACAAAGTTATCTTCACCACCAGCTTTGGTTATATGGACCCGACGATCAACGTCGCGAAAAAATACCCCGACATTACCTTCCTGCACTGCTCCGGCTTCAAAACAGCCCCCAACGTAGGCAACTACTTCGGCCGTATGTACGAAGCCCGCTATGTCACAGGTATCGTTGCCGGTAAAGAAACAAAATCCAACGTCATTGGTTATGTAGCAGCGTTCCCGATCCCGGAAGTAATCCGCGGCATCAATGCCTTTACCCTGGGCGCGCAAAGCGTCAACCCTGACGTACAGGTCAAAGTCCTCTGGACCAATACCTGGTATAATCCAGCTACCGAAAAACAGGCTGCTATCACACTGATCGATGCCGGTGCCGATATCATCGCTCAGCATCAAAATACCCCCGGTCCGCAGCAGGCAGCTGAAGAACGCGGCAAATATGGCATCGGCTACAATGTCGATATGTCGGCCAATGCACCTAAAGCATCCTTGACCTCCGCGATCTGGAACTGGGGACCGTATTATGAAGAAACCATCAAACAGGTTAACAACGGTACCTGGAAATCCGGCGCTTACTGGGGTTCCATGAAAGATAAAGTAGTCGACATAGCTCCCTACGGACCCGCAGTCAGCGATGAAACAAAAAAACTGGCTGATGCTGCCAAAGCAGATATCATTGCCGGCAAACAAAAAGTTTTCACCGGCCCGTTGTATGATCAAAGCGGTGCCGAGAAAGTTCCTGCAGGCACTACTCTGACCGATAAGGAACTTTTGAGTATGGACTGGTTCGTCAAAGGCGTTGACGGTAAAATCCAGAACTGACTCGCTTGAGTGTTTTAGTAAGGAAGGTATAAAGGAATGAAAAAGACATTAATTTTAAGCTTAGCACTGGCTTTAGGAATCACCACTGTTTGCGCTGCTTCTCCGCTCAAAAACTATAACGCGGGCAAAGTAGCTGTTGATCTGGGACTTAACGTCCCTACCAGCAATACTTATGAAGGACACAGCGTCGGCAGCAAAAAAACGTCTCCCTATGCCGGTATCACCGTAGGCCTTGGCAGCAATACCGCTGTCAACTACAAATGGAATCAATACAAAAACAGCGGCAGTAACAAGGTCGAAGCCCAGCAGCTCAACCTGATGTACAAAGTCCTGCCAGTACTTGATGTTTACGCAGGTTATGTCGACAGTGACATCAAACTGCACGGCGACAGCCGCAGCCGCAGTTCCGGCCAAGTCGGTGTCCAGGGACGTGTCGAATTGCCTTTTCTCTGTACTTTATGGGGCAGAGCAGGCGTGGGCAACAAGCTCAACAGCTATGAAATCGGCCTGAGCCGTACTCTGGTATCCAATGTAGAGCTGAATCTGTCGTACTATGACAACAAATTCAAAGATTCTGCTCCCGGCGGCAGCGACGTCAAAACCAAAGGCGTTAATATGGGTATCACCGTCAAATTCTGACCTGCATCTATTAATCATCTAACTAAATAAACCTCAAAATAAGGCCTGGAAGCAAAAATTCCCGGCCTTATTTTTCTATAATACTAACGGATAATTATTATTGACAACTGACAAAAGCTGTGCTATTATAATTACATTGAAAACTTACATCTGCGTAAGTTCTGCTCACAAAAAAATAAATTTTATAGCACTTGGAGGAATGAAGAATGAAAAAATTCGTATGTCAAATCTGTGGTTATGTTTATGAAGGCGAAGCAGCTCCTGAGTACTGCCCGCAATGTAAAGCTCCTGCATCCAAATTCACCGAAATGTGCGGCGACCGTACCTGGGCTGCTGAACATATCGTAGGTATAGCAAAAGACGTCGCAGAAGACATTAAAATGGATCTGCGCGCTAATTTTACCGGAGAATGCACCGAAGTTGGCATGTACCTGGCAATGAGCCGTGTTGCTCATCGTGAAGGTTATCCTGAAATCGGCATGTACTGGGAGAAAGCAGCTTTTGAAGAAGCTGAGCATGCAGCTAAATTCGCTGAACTTTTAGGCGAAGTCGTTACCGACTCCACTCAAAAGAATCTGGAAATGCGTGTAGAAGCCGAAAACGGCGCTACCGCAGGTAAATTCGATCTGGCCAGCCGCGCTAAAGCAGCAGGTCTGGATGCTATCCATGACACCGTGCATGAAATGGCAAAAGACGAAGCCCGCCACGGCAAAGCTTTCGAAGGCCTCCTGAAACGTTATTTCAACAAATAATAAGTACCTTACCCACTACCTTTATACATCATCTACTTCCCTCAACAAAAACAGCCCCTGTTTCCTTTAGGAAACAGGGGCTGTTCACTTACTATTTATTTTCTCTAAAACATTTATCCTTATCTGTCAATTTTTTCTCCTCTGCTCTAACTCTACGTTCTAATTTCTTTATATCTTCCTCGGGTGGTAAATTTTCAGGTTTTATACCACGTTCTCCAAGCATTTTTCTGACACTTTTATTATTTTGCACATGTTCATCAGTTATACTGCCTTCACCACGCAAATCTTTTTCTTCAACATTATAGTTCGTCATTTCTGCTGCTAAATTCTTAGCGGCAATTGATAGAGTAGGCAAAAAATCTGCTAACGGCCTGTTTCCTTTAATATTAAGCCTTTGTTTCATCTCTTGTGTAGAATAGCCACCAAAAAGTGCCATATCTCCATAAGATCTTATTCTGCCAAAACCTTTTTCATCAACGTCACGTTCATAAATATTTTGTGATAATTTCTTTTCCGACTCCTTTAAACGTTCTCTGGTTTCCATGCGTTTATTCAAACTCAATCTATCCTCGATAATCTCTTGCTTCCTCGTCTGTAATGCAAAATAACTTTGAGCAAACGCAATTGCATCCTTTTTGCTGTCACCGTTTTGCGCAACCAAATAACAAGCATATCTCGTCAACATATAGTCTGGAATATTTCTGATACCGGTTTTACCTAAAGATGACTCTTTGTAGGTATTAATAAAATAATTTTCCACCTCATATCCAGCAGTTTTACAAGCTGTCATCGCTCTAATAACAACATTTTCAAAACTGCGCCAATTATTATATCCTAACACATTCATCAAATCACGTGCTAACCAATACTCAACACCTTCATCAGTAATTTTGCTAATACCATTAAATCGTCTTATCATCTCTGCGATAGTATCTTTATTCACAAAAACACCCTCTCGTATCATATTTACTATTTATAGCAGATTACCATCATTTTTGTACTATTTACTTCACTTTTCGATCATTTTGCACACTTGACCAAATTGATATTTTCTGATTCTAATTCACCAGTATTTACTTGTATACATATATTATAAATCAGCATTCACAGAAGTCAACTACGCCTTAAATTACTTATCCATGACACTGTGCATGAAATGGCAAAAGACGAAGCCCGCCACGGCAAAGCTTTCGAAGGCCTCCTGAAACGTTATTTCAACAAATAATAAGCACCTTACCCACTACCTTTATACATCATCTACTTCCCTCAACAAAAACAGCCCCTGTTTCCTTCAGGAAACAGGGGCTGTTTGATTTTACACACCATATTTTTCTTTACTCTTACATACGTTTAAACTTTTTTACCACTTTTGCCGACTTTTACCAGTCCTTTTCCTTATGCGGCCCTTAAATAATACATATTCGGCATTTTCAATTTTTCGCCGATTTTATTAAAGCGCAGAACAAGTTTTCCTGTACTACCGCTTTGCCCGCCAATACTAATAAGACCTGCAGACTGCATCTGTCCATAAAAGGTAGCTGTCACATTTCCGCTTACCAGCATTTGCATATTACCTGCCGAAGAAAGGAAACAGCCGCCGTCAAGCTGTTTATCTGCATTGATAAAAGGGTCTGACAAACTCAAATTTTTATTGGCAATAAAAAGTATCCTGCTGTTGTCTACCGACTTGATCGAATTTACAGCTATCGACCCACCGGAAATAAAGCTTACCTGCCCACCGCCCTTGATCGTAATATTCTTTAAAACCACATTATCATAATCTTTGATAGTACCATAGTCACAAATAATAAATTCTAAAGTTTTTCCTTTAGGAACAGTGATTTCTACGTTATCCATAGTTAAAAAATTTTTATACAACATATAGCCAATACCCAGCTGTTCACCGATCAATAAAACAGTATTATTGGCAACACTTATCTTCGTTCCCGAAAAGCTGGCTTTAGCGGCCCAATATTGCCCGTTGGTAATATTCCAGTTACTTAAAGGTCTGTCTTCAGTCGCACCTGTAGACTGAAGCTCCGGATAAGTAGCTTTTTCAAAAACTTCCGGCGATGCAGCACTTTTATATTTAGGCTCTGTCACAAACTCCTTATTGATTACCTGCCCGCCCACTGTATAGTCACCAAAATATCCACTGTAATATACCTTATTATTGGGATCATAATCTATATCGTTATTAATAATCAATGCTCCGCTTGAAGTAATAAAGCTGTCATTTATATAGGCGTCTGGAGGCTGCTCCGGTTCTTCTCCGCCTCCGGTACCGCCATTATCACCTAACGTATGGACTTTACGGATAACCTTGCGAATCCCCTGGCAAGCTCCTACTGAGGTTATTTGATAAGCAGCGCTCTCTTCAGGAGTATAGTCAGATGCCAGATCAATATTATTTTCAGTAATTCCCACAGCGTACCAGATGCCATTCTGGTCAGCTTTACCGCCGTCTATACTTAAATGTCCAAAGCTGCCGCTGTCACTGCCTTGTATATAGTTTTCCGGTGTCAGCCACGTCCAGTTGCTGTTTTTATTATCTAAAGCTGCAACAGCTTTTTTATATCCGGCTTCAGCAGCATACCATGCCTGCTGCTCCCGATAATCCGATGAGGCAGCCGTTTTTTCTATTGTCATCATCGGCAGCCAGGCAATGGCCACTACCATCAAAAACAACAGCATTACTATAGCTATGACAGTTACCGAACCACGTTGTTTCTGCACACATTTCACCTCATTGCTCTTTTTGTATATGTTATAAATTAAAACCTATAATATAAATCATTTGATATTTTTTAATTTATTATATCATTTGTATTATAAAATCACAATATATTGTACCTATTTTAATAAATATTTATTTAGGCTATATTTAATAATCTTTTATTAAACAAATATAAAACCTGTCAATACCATACAAAAAAAACAGTACCGCTGCTATATAATAGCAGCGGTACTGTTTACTTCTTTATGCGTTTTTATTTCATACCTTTTGGAACGGTAAAACCAGGAGCTTTGAGCACACTATCATTAAACTGTATCAGACCACTTGTCTTAAAATTGCCCCTGCACTGAATCTGACCTTGAAATGAAGCACTCTCAACTATCGTAATATCTTTATCAGAAGATAAAAATCCTCCACCCGGATTATTTTTATAACTCCAAATACTGCTGCATATTTTCATATCACCATTAGACATGAACATCGTCAAGCCATTATAGGCAACGGTCTCAGTCCCCATGCCAAACTGAAAATCGCCGGCAAAAAACATTCGTACGTTGCCTGTAATCGTTCCAGTTAAAACTACTGGTTTAAGCGCGCTGAAAATAAATGTTACAGGCAAATCACTTTCAGGACCGTTGATTTGATTTAATTGTATTCCATTATTGTAATTTTGATTGTCTATAAAAATTATTCTACCGGCAGAGTTCCCTGCATCTACAACTTTAACTCTTTTTATATTATAAGGATCACTCTCATCTACTAAATTAGACAAATCCCAATAATAATCTGTATTCTTTGCTGTCTTAATTGTAGAAGGCCATGTCATTTCAGGCATAGGAGGCATTTTGGGATATTTACTTATATCAAAAATTCTCTCCGGAAGTCTTGTTTTTAGAGTCGGCCTGTTAACACTGTCAGTCCATTCATTCGTAAATGAATTATTATTTTTCACGTTGTAAAAACCAGATCCATATAATTTTCCCAGAAACCTAGTATCTATATCGTCAATATTAAAATCCTTTTGGTCTTGTACTACTGTGACCGTACCTCCGGCCTGTACCAAGCCAGGTAATTCCAAAACTTCTTCTCCCACGCTGTCACCACCGCCAGTCCCTCCGTCATCACCAAAAATATAGGTTTTTCGCATAACTTTGCGTATACCCTGGCAGGAGCCGACTGATGTAATTATATAGTTGGCCTTATCGCTTGGTATAGTAACATCCACTTCATTGTCATCTTTGATCTCCGTAATCGCAGTTGCATACCAGACTCCCTGCTTATCTGCTTTTTGGTTATCAAGGCTATTTAAATAAAAATCCCCAGACTTTATTTCTGCGATTTTACTTAACCAATTATTCCATTCACTACTCCCATCATTAAGAGCAGCTATTGCACGCTTATATCCGGCTTCAGCAGCATACCACGCCTGCTGCTCCCGATAATCTGATGAGGCAGCCGTTTTTTCCATTGTCATCATCGGCAGCCAGGCTATCGCTATAATCATTAAAAACAAAAGCATTACTACAGCTATAACAGTTACCGAACCACGTTGTTTCTGCACAAAATTCACCTCGCCGCCTTTTGATATAAATTATAAATCGAGGTTAAAAGCATATATTATTTGTTATTCTTTAATTATTATATCATTTGCATTATAAAATAACAATATATCAAGTTTTTTGTAAACATTTGTTTAATCTATACTACGCCAATTCTTCACTAAACTAATATATATAACGCTACTAAAATTCAAAAAAACAGTATCGCTGCTATTATAGAGCGGCGATACTGTTTACCTCTTTATGCGTTATTTAATTCATACCCTTGGGAACTGTAAAACCAGGAGCCTTTAAAACAGCATCACTGTAATGAATTGTACCTTTAGTTTCGAAATTTCCTTTAACTTGAGCCTGCCCATAGAAAGCCTGGTTGGCAATTATTATATTTTTGTCAGATGACAAAAATCCTTTATTTATAGAACCAATTATTTCCATTTTTCCGTTGGACATAAACATAATCAATCCTGTTGCTGCCTGATTATCAAAAGTAAAATCAGCAGAAGTAAATATTCTCACATTTCCAGTAATCTTAGCATTTATTTTGATAGTTTTTGTAAAAATAAATGTTACCGGTTTTCCTTGGCTTGGCCCTATTATATTTCCCTTAAGGTACTCAGTACTATTATCAATAAAAATAACCTTTCCCGATGATTCTTCAGCATTTATTGTACACTCATTACCAACATAATTACCAACATTCCAGGCAACATCACTTTTTAAATCCCAAATATAATTCTTACCTGCTTCCAAATTAAAAATCCAATTCCATTGATCTGTTCTTAACATAGTATTCAAATCTTTATAACTACTTTTTTGAAAAACACTTTCAGGTATATGCGTTTTTAACATATTTGGATATGTTCCCTGAGTATGTCCACTACTAAATTGGTTTCCGCTGGAATCAAAAAAACCTGAACCATATAAATCGCCGTTTAATTCTCCTGCCTGATTATTGGTTATGGTCACAGTACCTCCAGCCTGTACCAGACCTGGTAATTCCAGTGTTTCCTCACCGCCGCTGTCACCATCGCCAGAACTGTCGTCATCACCTAAAACATACGTTTTACGGATAACCTTACGAACGCCCTGACAGGAACCGACAGCAGTGATCTGGTAAACAACATCTTCTTCAGGAATATATCCCGAAACTATATCAGCATTATTTCCCATAATACTAACAGCGTACCAAATTTCATCTTGGTCAACTTTATTACCATCTATACTCAAATGCGCAAAATTCGCACTATCACTATCTCGAATATATTCTTCCGGTGTAAGCCATCTCCAGTCATTATTTTTGTTTGATAACGCAGCCACAGCTCTTTTATAGCCGGCTTCGGCAGCATTCCAAGCCTGCTGTTCCCGATAATCAGACGCAGCAGCCGTTTTCTCCATTGTCATCATCGGCAGCCAGGCTACGGCAACAACCATTAAAAACAACAGCATTGCCAAAGACATGACAGTTACCGACCCGCGTTGATCTTTCATTTCGTCACCTCATTGAAAATTCACTTTGCATTGGTCCAGCCTTTAGAGTTCATTTCAGATTTTATTTTTTCCAGAGATTTATTTGCGATCATAATCGTATTACCAGTATTCCAGATTTTTCTTTCATAATCATAAATATAATTAGCATTCCAATTTTTATTAGAACTTTCATTCATTACGCTAGTACTGCCAAAAACAAAAACATTATTTGTAGCCGGCTTACTGTTAATATCACAATAAGGCTGCATATAAACATCAACTCCATTTATTGTTTTCGCAGGCCAAGTACCATTAAATTTTGTTTCTAATATATAAGTTCGCAGTTTGTCATTATTGCTAATACAATAGTCTATATTCGCAATTCCTTTGCTTATATAATAATTTTCAAACTTATTATATTCGACCTGCTCAGAAGATGTTAATGCAGTTCCAGAAGCCTTTTTCTCTGCTATGCTAAGCAGAAGATGATAACTTTTATATATTCTTTCTTCAATAGTTTCTTTCTCTTCTTCTTCACTCGGCACAACTTTAGTTTCCAAGGTCTGTGTTTTCATTTGCCCATTAAATTCATACTGCAGCGGCAAAGCGATCTTATACATGATCACTGTATTACCGTCATTTAAAGTAAGCGTTTCAGAAGTAACAGGAAATTTACCCTCGAAAATACTATTATTGCTGTCATTTGGAAAAACAGTTATTTTTTTACTGCCGTCAGTAATATCTTCCCGCGTTACCTGCAATTGTTTTTTTGTATCATCTTTCCACTCGACAGTCACTTTATATTCTTTATTGGTTCCTTGAGCAATATCCATATGCCTGTCCCAAAGATTACCTTTATAGGAAAATTTACTTGTGCTGACCGTCGGCTGCTCCGGATCAATACTGTCCTTATCTGCATAACGCAGCGTAGTTTTCAGTTCGTTCATCAGCAAACGCGCCTCTTCATAAACGACTTCCTGCCTGGCGCCTACATGCAGACTGGTAACACTGCTGCCAAACAAATGTACCATTGCCCCCATGATCAGCCCCAATACTGCCATCGCTACCACTAATTCTATTAATGTAAATCCGGACTGCTTCTTCATGCCGCCGCTCCTTTAAATCAATCTTTTGTACGGATATATGTCTGCAGATCCAAGACCTGCGGCTTGGGATCTGTCCACTTCACTTCTACCCTGACCAAATACAATTCGCTCTCACCCGGATAATTATTCCCCAGGCTTCCATCACCGCCACGAGCATTAATCTGGTACTCAATGCCGTCCTGGGTAACTGTATTATTACCTTCTTTATTGATATATTCAACTATTTCTCTGATATCACTGCTGCTGTGCCCATCAGCTGCCTTTAACAGTTCAATTTTCTCCGATGCTATCTGTACAGCCTTTTCCTGTCTGTCCGCCGATACCATCACACCGATACCATAAGTATATAAAGCCGCTAATGCAGCCAGGCCGATAGCTACTACCAAAACCCCGATCATAGCATCGACCAGTAAAAATCCCTGTTTATTTTTGCGGAACTGTTTTATGCCATTCATCTTCACAGCCGTCCTTTACTCATAAAATCCCATATTTATTATATCACATATTTTCTTTAGTTTATAAATAATAACTATCATATATTTTAAAAATACTTAGAAAAATATGTATAAAAATTGCCTCTTCTTAATTAATTAAGAAGAGGCAATAAATTTTCAGTTATTTCTTTTTATCTTTACTCTTGGACTGCACTGCCGTATCGTTGGCATTCGCAACCGGCACCCACTGGCGCAGCAGCTCGGTACAGGCCGCCGCATAGCTGCCGGCACTGCCGAAGCCGCCCGCATACGCATCCTGATTGTAAACAGTGAGGATCTCGATGTCATCATAGTAAATAGTGGCACTGCCGCCGTTATCATAGACGATAAAGCGATATGGATCGATATGGCCCTTATCACGTTCACGCACGCAGTATAAACCGCCGGCAAGCATATAAGCGCGATATTCCGGGCGGTCATTACCGACAGTCTGCGTGATATTAAAACCCCAGTCACCTTCATGCACTCTGGCTGTATTATCTTCGTTAAGAGTTATTTCCGGATGTACTTTAAGCGCTTTGATCTGCTTCATAACACGTTTCAAACGTTCTTCCGGCTCGGGATGGCTCGAAAAAATACCATAGCCTGGATTACCCTGTTCCTTCGCCAGGTCTTCCAGCTTGTTGATCGTCAGCACGACACTGTAAGGATTATAACCGGCTGCTACACACAGATTAAAACCGCCCTTATCTGCGCCGCGTTCGTCGGTACGGCTGTAACCGGCCGCTAAAGCCTGCGTCGCCAGTCCCGCTATGCCTAAATCACCTTTGGTAACGATAGCAAAAGCCAAAGTCGTTAAAAGCTGTTTTTCTATTTGATGCACAGTGTGCTTTTTGACAACGTGTGTGATCTCGTGACCTAATACGCCAGCTAATTCTGCATCGGACGGCATATAATCGATTAGTCCCTTGAATACATAAATGAAACCGCCGGGGCAGGCCAGCGCATTTACTTCGTCACTGTTCAGCACCTTAAAGCTGTATTCCAGATCCTGCCGTTCGCTGACCTTGACCAGGCTCTGACCGATCCGGTTGACACGTTCCTGCAAGGCATAATCCTGCACGACACCGTATTTAGCTTCCAGCTGCATCGCCGTCTGACGGCCCATCTCTATTTCCTGTTCCTTGCTGATCAACCCCGCTTCTGCCGGCGGCGTCATCCCCAGGCTGCAGCAGAATACAAAGACTATTGCTAAAATAAAGCGTTTCATCTTTTCACACCCCTTGTTTTAACGTAAACTGTCAAATCGCACCAGTTTCTTTCAACTTCATAATCTCTGGCTCCGTATAACCCAGTTCAGTCAGCACCTCAGCCGTATGTTCTCCTAAAAGCGGCGCCCGGCGTTCGATGCTGCCCGGCATATCCGACAAACGGATCGCCGGTTTGACATACTGCAAAGTGCCGATATCCTCCTGTTTTTGCGCCAGCATTTCTGACTGCTGTGTCAGCTCGCTGTTTAAGGCTTCCTCCAGCGAACAGACCGGCGTCACGCAGAATTCTTCCTCACCGATCAACGCCAGCCATTCGGCCTGCGTTTTGGTCTGGAATACTGCTGCCAAACGCTCCTGAAGCTCATTACCATGTTCAAAATCATGCTGACGCTCGATCAGCTCTTCACAACCCAGGATTTCGCACAAACGCCGCCAGAATTTAGGTTCGATCGTCCCCACGCTCAAATAACGGCCGTCCTGCGTCCGGTAAATATTATAATAATGTGCCGTGCGCCCGAAAGGCTGACAACCTGTAGCCTTACAGCCCCACAAGCTGCTGATGCCGGTTGTCTGCAAACTCAGTGAAGTATTATATAAATTGATATCTACAGCCTGACCTTCCCCGGTACGTTCGCGCGCCAGCAAAGCCAGCAGAATACCGCTGACAGCGTTCATACTGCTGCCCAGCGCCGCAATCTGTACCTCTGAAACGCAGGCACTGCCAACGTCATCCAGTGAATTCAGACCTGCAAGTCCGATCACATTCAGGTCATGGGCCGGTTTATGACGGTAACTGCCAGTCTGCCCAAAGCCGGTGATCGAACAATAGACCAGCTGCGGGTTGATTTCCCTGACAGTTGCGTAATCCAAGCCATAACGCGCCAGATAACCCGGCCGGAAGCCTTCTAAAAATACATCTGCTTCTGACAGAAGACGTAATAAAAGCTTACGTCCGCCTTCAGTTTTTATATCGGCCGTAATGCCGCGTTTATTACGGTTAAGCGCCAAATGCCAATAGCTCATACCTGGCAGCGCTTCCGGAAAAAATCTGCGTGTATCGTCGCCTGTAGGCGTTTCCACTTTGATAACATCGGCGCCGAAATCTCCCAATACCATACCGCAGTACTGTCCCGGCAGCCATTTAGAAAAATCTATCACCTTGATACCGGTCAAAGCCTTCATTCTTCTGACCCCCAATATTTTAACTGCAAAATATCCTCTGAAAATATACTTTATAATATTCTACATTTTTTACTGTTTCCCTTTAATTTATTTGCTGTGAAATGCTATAATAAGTTATAGAAGTTGTCTGAAGAGGTGTCATTACATGAAGATCCATAAGCTCACTTTAGCGGCGCTGCTGGTTGCCATCGGCACCCTGAGCGCGCATCTTATTTATATACCGGCCGGCATTTCCAAATGCTTTCCCGTGCAGCATGCCATCAACGTGCTGGGAGCGGTGATTTTAGGCCCCGGCTATGCGACAGCAGTGGCCTTTGTCATTTCCTGCCTGCGCAATATGTTCGGTACCGGATCATTACTGGCTTTTCCCGGCAGTATGATCGGTGCCTGTCTGGCCGGACTTTGCTATAGCAGGTTCGGCTCTGTCAAAGCGGCTATGGCCGGCGAGATTTTCGGCACCGGTATTTTAGGCGGACTGACTGCCTGGGTCATCGCCCGTTTCTTCTTGAACAGCGCGGCAGCAGCCTGGTTCTTTATCCCGCCGTTCCTGATCAGCACTGTCGGCGGCAGTATCATCGCCGGACTGATCATTAAAAGCGGTATCCTTGCTTACGCTCTGCCAAATCTTTTTGCTAATAAAGGAAATAAATCAAATTTATGAATATTGATACCATGCTTTCACAAATTTTATATTGCCTGAGCGGCTTCCTTTTCGGTATTTTCGCCTCACGCTACAGCGTCATCAGCTGGCGCACTCTGGCCAGCCGGCCGCCGCTGCTGCAATGCGCGCCCTACGTGCTGTTTATCATCGCAGCTTTTACGCTGTTTCCCTTCTGGCTGATTACCCGTACCGAAGCCGGCGGTTTTATTTATTATGCGACGCTGCTGTTCTTTTTTACAAAGGGCTACCGCGCTGATAAGAAAGGATGAGCCCCAACATGAGCGAAAATAAAACTAACAATACTGTGACCTGCGATTCCTGCGGACACAGCGCCAGAATCCACCCTCAGCTGGCCGATAAATATGTACAGCCGATGGCGGAAATATTCAAGGTTTTAGGTGACCCGACCCGCATTAAAATTTTAGAACTGCTGTCCCACGAGGATATGTGCGTCAGTAATATCGCCGAAATGCTGGATATGACCCATTCCGCTATTTCTCATCAGCTTCGGCAGCTGCGTCATGCTCAGCTGGTCAAGTTTTCCAAGTCCGGCAAAGAAGTCATTTATTCGCTGGACGACGAACACGTCCTGACGCTGTTTGCCCAGGCGCTGGATCATGTCAAACATAAGGTTTAAGCATTCCGCACATAAAAACGGAGCCTGCTGTGCAGACTCCGTTTTTTTATTTTTACAGCTGCAGAAAATAACGATAGACAGCATCGCTGTCTGTCAATTCCGGGTGAAAACTGGTCGCCAGCAGCTTTCCTTGCCGGGCAGCTATGATATGCCCTGCATACTCCCCCAAAATTTCTGTCTGTTCGCCAACCCTTTCTATCCACGGAGCTCTGATAAATACAAGTGGCAGCGGTTCTGCCCCCAAAGCAGGCAGCAACTGCCTGCAGCTGAAACTGTCGAGCTGACTGCCATACGCGTTACGACGCACGGTAATATCCATCACTCCTAAATGCGGCTGTTCACCGACAATATTTTTTGCCAGCAGAATCAGCCCCGCACAGGTCCCCCAGACAGGCAGCCCCTCTTTCACCCTCCGTTTTAAAAGCCCAGACAGTCCCGTTCGCTGTAAAAGTCTGCTGATAGCAGTGCTTTCACCACCGGGAAGAATCAATCTGTCCACCTGCTCTAAATCAGCAGCCGTTTTTACGGCAACCGGCAAAACCTCCGTCAGCTGCGCCAGTTTAGTCAGATGCTCAGAAAATGACCCCTGCAGTGCCAGTACGCCTACACTCTGCATTACCAGCCACGCTCCGCAAAGGTTTGTTCCGCCGGTATAGTTTTGATATCGATACCGCTCATGGCCTCGCCCAGATCTTCTGATACTTCGGCTACGATTTTAGGATCGTTATAATAGCTGGTCGCCAGTACGATCGCCTTGGCGCGCTTAGCCGGATCGCCGCTGCGGAAAATACCTGACCCGACAAAAACACCTTCGCTGCCAAGCTTCATCATCAGGGCCGCATCTGCAGGCGTAGCGATACCGCCGGCGGCAAAATTAACTACCGGCAGCCTGCCGCCCGCAGCGACTTCTGCCACCAGTTCATACGGCGCTCCCTGTTCTTTGGCAAAGCTCATCCATTCCTCCCGCGGCAGATTCTGCAGCAATCTTATCTGTCCCATCATCGTCCGCATATGCCGCACTGCTTCTACCACATTGCCGGTACCAGCCTCTCCCTTCGTGCGGATCATTGCCGCTCCCTCACCGATACGGCGCAGTGCTTCGCCCAGATTGCGGGCACCGCAGACAAAAGGGATCTTAAAAGCATGCTTGTCGAGATGATATAAATCATCGGCCGGTGTCAGAACTTCACTTTCATCGATATAATCTATTCCCAGCGCCTCCAAAATCTCCGCTTCCACAATGTGACCGATCCTGACCTTGGCCATTACCGGAATCGATACGGCGCTTTTGATCTCTTTAATAAGCTTCGGGTCGCTCATTCTGGCAACGCCGCCATCCCTGCGAATATCAGAAGGCACACGTTCCAACGCCATAACAGCTACTGCGCCTGCAGCTTCGGCAATTTCAGCCTCTTGGGCATTGGTGACATCCATGATTACGCCACCTTTGAGCATCTGTGCTAAATTACGATTTAAAATTTGTCTATCTGTCATCTTTATTTCTCCTAAAAACTTACTTTCGTTAACGACAGTTTTTATGATACAATAATTCTGTATAGTAATAAATAGCCAGAAACTATTTTTCCAAAGGGGACAGTTTTATGCTTTTGACTAATCTTAAACTTGACAAACAGACCGAAACGCCTTTATATACCCAGATCATTGCCTCTATCAAAAACCAGCTCTACAATGACCAAATCGCAGCCGGAGACAGACTTCCGTCTGTCCGCAGGCTCTCAGCAGCGCTGCAGATAAGCCGCACGACTGTCGAAAACGCTTACAATCAGCTGGTTGCCGACGGTTATCTGCAAAACGAACCTAAACGCGGTTATTTTGCAGCAGCACTGTCAGGCCTGAGAAAGCACAGCGACGCGCCTGTGACACAAAGTATCGAACCGCCTGCCGTACGTTATAACTTTGCCAATAATTATATCGATCCCGCTTCTTTTCCCTCCGAGCTTTGGCGGCGCTATCTGAACCGTGCCTTAAAAAATAAACACCTGCTTTCCGGCTATGGCGAGCCGCAGGGTGAAACAGAACTGCGCCGTACACTGGCCAAATACAGCTCGGTGGCCCGCGGCGTTATCTGCAGCCCCGAACAGATCGTGATCGGCGCCGGTGTGCAAAGCCTGCTGCAGATCCTGATCGACATTCTACAGCCAGATATCACCAGTATTGCTCTGGAAGCGCCAGGCTTTGCCCAGGCAGAGCGACTTTTTACTTCGCATGGCTGGCAGGTACGGCATTTCAGCACCGACCAGTTAGAGACTTCCCTGCCCAGGCTGCTTTACGTCAGCCCTTCCAATCCCTATAAAGGCCGCTCGCTCTCGCCGCAGCAAAGACTGAACCTGCTGCGCTGGGCAACGCAGCAGCAGACCTATCTGCTGGAAGATGACTATAACGGCGAGTTCCGTTATTTCGGCCGGCCGGTATCCTCACTGCAGGGCATGAGTGATGGCCGCACAGTTATCTATCTTGGTTCTTTTTCGCGGCTACTGCTGCCTTCCCTGCGTATTTCTTACATGGTATTGCCGCCGCTGCTGTTAGACCGTTACCGCCAGCTGGGACACCTTTATAACCAAACGTCTTCTACGATCGAACAGCTGGCACTGGCCGACTTTATTGCTGCCGGCGCACTGCGCCGCCACGTTAAACGACTGCGCAGGCTCTACAGTAATAAAAACACACTGCTGCGGCAAGCTTTAACGGAAATCTTCGGCAGCAGAGTCATTGTACGAGCCTATGAATCCGGTCTGCATCTGCGCCTGGCTGTCGTCACGCAGCAAACTGCCGATACCCTGTCCGAACGGGCACTGGAAAACGGCGTCCGGATCCTGCCGGTTTACGACAGCAACGGTAATTTACCAGAGATCCTGCTTTCTTTTGTCGGTATTCAGGAAAACGACATCCGACCGGCACTGCTGCAATTAAAAAAAGCATGGTTTTAGTATCTGCCAAGCTCTTGACAGTATTGACCTGCAGATGCTATGCTAAAAAAAGAGTGAAGCCGTAAGGCGTCACAAAGGGGTACACCACCACGGGTGTAGCTTTTTGTGGCGCCTTTTTTATTTTTCTTCAAGGAGGGTTCCCTATGCAAATCAACGGTCAACCAATCAGCACCGCTGCAGGCAGCACCTTGTCGCAATTATTGGCGCAGCAGGGTTTTGACGTTGCCCGCGTCGCCGTCGAACTCAACGGTAAAATCATCTGCCGCAGCGATTTCAGCAAAGTGCAGCTCGCCGACAGTGATACCATCGAAGTTGTACAGTTTGTGGGAGGAGGTTAAAAATGACTAAACAAATCACCAGGCAACAGCTTTCAGCAGCACTGGTTGAACGGCACGGACAGGAACGCCAGCAGCATTTGTACACCGCCAGTGTCGGTATCGCCGGTTTAGGCGGGCTGGGCTCCAACATTGCCGTCCAGCTGACGCGCCTTGGCATCGGACACCTGACCCTCGCCGACTGCGATCGGGTCGAGATCAGTAATCTCAACCGGCAAAGCTACCGACTCTGTGACATCGGCAGACCTAAACCCGAAGCCTTGACAGAACAGCTGCTGCAGATCAATCCCTATTTATGCTACGAGCCGCACTTTCTAAAGCTCACGCCGCAGAATATCCCGGAAATTTTTGCCGGCTGTAATATCATCTGCGAAGCTTTTGACGACCCTGAACAAAAGGCCATGCTGACAGAAACCGTCCTGCAGCGGCTGCCGCAGGCAAAACTGATCGTTTGTTCCGGCATGGCGGGCGCTGGCAGCGCCAATGCTATTACTACCAGCCGCAGGCTGAACCGTTTCTACCTGTGCGGCGACGGTACTGCCGATATTGCCGCGGACGGCAGCCTGCTGGCCCCGCGCGTCAGCGTCTGTGCCGCCCATGCGGCGACCATGGTCATGAGACTGGCGCTGGGCTTCACCACACCTTAAACGAAAGGAGAATTTTAAACTACGATGCAAGAAGATAAACTTATTTTAGGCGGCTACAGCTTCAGATCCCGCTTTATTCTTGGCAGCGGCAAATATTCGCTTCCGCTGATCAAAGCCGCTGCCGAACAGGCCGGGGCGCAAATCATCACCTTAGCGCTGCGGCGCGCTCAATCGCAGCAGGACAATATCCTCGATTTTATTCCCTCAAGCATCACACTGCTGCCCAACACCTCAGGCGCCCGTACTGCTGAAGAAGCAATACGCATAGCCAGGCTAGCCCGTGCCTGCGGCTGCGGCAATTTTATCAAACTGGAGATCATCCGTGATTCTAAATATCTGCTGCCGGACAATCAGGCAACGATCAGGGCAACGGAGATCCTCGCTAAAGAAGGCTTTATCGTCATGCCTTATATGTATCCCGACCTTAACACCGCCAGAGATCTGCGTGACGCAGGCGCAGCCTCGATCATGCCCCTGGGAGCGCCGATCGGTTCCAACAAAGGGCTGGCAACCCGCGATTTTATCAAGATCATTATTGATGAGATAGCACTGCCTGTTATCGTCGACGCCGGGATTGGCCGCCCCTCCCAGGCCTGTGAAGCCATGGAAATGGGTGCCGCTGCCGTCATGGCCAATACCGCCATCGCTACAGCCGGCGATATCCCTCTGATGGCTGCAGCCTTCAAGCAGGCTGTTGAAGCAGGGCGTGCCGCTTACTTAGCCGGGCTGGGACGTGTTTTAGAGCAGGGTGCGGCTGCTTCATCGCCTCTGACAGGCTTTTTGGAAGACAGGTGATATGAATATGAAAATCGATCAGCATACCGATCCGATGGCTTATCAGCCGGATATGGAAATAACCTCGTCAGCTATTATGGAACAGGTGCTGGCCGCCCGTGCAGCTTACGACGAAACTGTTTATACGGCGGACGACGTGAAACAGGCCCTGCTTCAGGATCACCTGACGCCTGAAGCATTCGCCGCACTGCTCGCGCCGGCCGCAGCACCATTTCTGGAACAGCTGGCACAAAGGGCACAGGCAGAAACACGTAAACATTTCGGTAATGCCGTCAATCTGTTCACCCCGCTTTATATCGCCAACTACTGCGAAAATCACTGCATCTACTGCGGCTTTAACTGCTACAACAATATCAAACGCGCCAAGCTTACTGCCGCTGAAATAGAAACGGAAATGCAGGCTATTGCCGCTCAGGGCCTGGAAGAAATCCTGATCCTGACCGGGGAAAGCCCGACTATGAGCGACGTACATTATATTGGTGCAGCCTGCCGGCTGGCCCGCAAATATTTTCGTGTTGTCGGTCTTGAGGTCTACCCCATGGACAGCAGTGATTATGCCTATCTGCATCAATGCGGAGCTGACTTCGTCACCGTTTTCCAGGAAACCTACGCCCCTGATAAATACGGCCAGCTGCATCTGGGCGGACGTAAACGTATTTTCCCCTATCGTTTTAATACACAGGAACGGGCTTTACAGGGCGGAATGCGCGGAGTTGGCTTTGCCGCTCTGCTGGGACTGGATGATTTTCGCCGTGACGCTTTGGCAACAGGTCTGCATGCTTATCTGCTCCAACGTAAATACCCTCAGGCCGAGATCGCTTTTTCCTGTCCGCGCCTGCGCCCCATCATCAACAATGAGCAGATCAATCCCAAAGACGTCCATGAGCGGCAGCTGCTGCAGATCATCTGCGCCTACCGCATCTTTATGCCCTTTGCCTCCCTCACTATTTCCTCCCGTGAATGCGCCCGTTTCCGCGATAACGTAGTCGGACTTGCTGCAACTAAAATTTCTGCCGGCGTTGAAGTTGGCATCGGCGGTCACAGCCAGCAGAGCAAAGGCGACGAACAGTTCCTGATCGACGATAGCCGTACCGTCCGTGAAATCTGCGCAATGCTGACGAATCGAGGACTGCAGCCGGTCATGAGTGATTATGTCTATGTTTAAGCTGCTCGCCGTTACCGACCAAGCTTCCTGTCCTGAAAATTTTTGGACGCAGCTCCAGCTTTTAGCTGCTTCTGAAATCGACGCTCTTATTTTCCGTGCCAAAGAATTACCGCCGCAGGAATATTATCGGCAGGCCTCACAGGTGCAGAAAATCTGCCGGACACATCAGCTGCCGCTGATCCTGCATACTTATCAGGACATCTGCCGCCGGCTTGATACGTATGGACTGCAGGTAAGCTATCAGCAGCTCCTATGCCAGCCTCAGCTGCGGGCACAGGTACAATGCCTGGGCGTTTCCATCCACCATGCTGACGAAGCGGTACGTGCCGCTGACTTGGGCGCCGATTATTTACTAGCCGGGCATATCTTTGCTACAAGCTGCAAGCAGGGGCTGCCCGGACGCGGTCTTGATTTTCTCAGCGCCGTCTGCGCCGCTACATCACTGCAAGTCTACGCTATCGGCGGGATCACTCCTGCCAATATCGGACAGATCAAAAAAACAGGCGCCGCCGGCGCCTGTCTGATGAGCAGCCTGATGACCTGCCCGGAACCAGCAGTACTGGTGCAAAAACTGCGGCAGGCTTTACTTTAGGCCCGCATAAACAAAAAATCCCGCTTCTGTCATAAGAAGCGAGATTTTATTTCATCAGGCAAACATCCAGACAAAAAAAATGGTGATCCACCCGCGACTCGAACGCGGGACACCCTGATTAAAAGTCAGGTGCTCTACCGACTGAGCTAGTGGATCACATAGTTATTAAGTTTCAAGCCAACTTGACAACGATATAATTATAACTACCTTTCACTGTTCTGTCAAGAAATAATTTTCAAAAATATAAAAACCGTCAGAAAAAATCTGACGGTTTAAATTTTTGATTTACAGCAATTTTTTCAGTACGATAGTCTGTTCACGTTCCGGACCTACGGAAACAATACCCAGTTCGACACCGGCAACCTCACTCAGACGGTTCAGATAAGTTTTAGCCTGAACAGGCAGCTCGTCAAAGGTGCGGATAGACGTAATATCAGTCAGCCAGCCTTCAAACTCTTCAAAAACCGGTTCAACCTTTGCCAGAACGTTCAGGCTGGCAGGAATCTGTTTGATTTCCTGTCCGTCGATCTTGTAGCCGACACACATTTTGATCTTCGGCATTTTATCGAGAATATCCAAACGGGTCACTGCCAGGCAGTCCAGGCTGTTCAGACGTGCGGAATATTTGAGCATGAAAGCATCAAGCCAGCCACAGCGGCGGGGACGTCCGGTAACGGTACCGTATTCATGGCCTGTTTCACGGATCTGATGCCCGGGTCCGTCAGTATCAAGCAGTTCAGTAACAAAAGGACCTTCGCCGACGCGTGTCGTATAAGCCTTGACTACGCCCACCACATGGTCGATATAACGGGGGCCGATGCCGCTGCCGGTGCTGGCATTGCCGGCAGTCGGGTTCGAGCTGGTAACATACGGATAAGTACCATGATCGATATCAAGGAAAGTAGCCTGCGCGCCTTCAAACAGCACGTTTTTACCCTCGCTGAAAATTTCGTCTAAAACTACGCCGGTATCGGCAATATACGGCCGCAGCTCTTCGGCATAAGCCAAAAATTCCTGCAGCATAGTTTCATAATCAAAAGGTTCGCCGCCATAAATTTTAGTAATAATGGCATTTTTGGCTTCCAGGTTGATTTTCAGCTTTTCTGCAAAAGTATCGGGTTCCATCAAATCACAGATGCGGATACCGGTACGGGCAACCTTATCCATATAGCAGGGGCCAATACCGCCTTTGGTCGTACCGATCTTATTACAGCCCAAAGCTGCTTCCTGCAGTTCATCCAGACGGGCATGGTAAGGCAACACCACATGCGCACGGTCAGAAATGACCAGATTGTCGCAGCTGATGCCTTTAGCCTTCATATCAGCAATTTCATGCAGAACTACGCCGGGGTTGATAACGACGCCGTTACCCAGCACATTAGTCTTATCACTGTACAAAACACCGGAGGGAAGCAGACGCAGTTTATAGGAAACGTCATTGACGACTACCGTATGACCTGCGTTGGAACCGCCGGAATAACGTACGACGGCATCGGCTTTCTGTGCCAAATAATCAACAATCTTACCTTTACCTTCATCGCCCCATTGGGCACCAATAACTACAACAGATGACATGTGAGCATCTCCTTATCTAAATCATAATCCGAAGCGGGACATAATCAAATCTACATGACGCAGCATGGGTTTGGGATCGAAGCAGGCTTCGATTTCTTCTTTGGAGAGATATTTCTGGATATCCGCATCCATTTCCACGTTGGTCTTAAAATCAGCGCCTTCAAGCCAGCGGGCCATAGCGTTGCGCTGCACCCATTTATAAGCGTCTTCACGCAGCACGCCCTTGCTGACCAGTGCGATCAGCAGATTCTGGCTGAAGATCAGGCCGCCGGTTTTGTTCAGGTTCGCCATCATCGCTTCTGGATAAACCAGCAGCTTGTCGACGATACCGGTAAATTTACGCAGCATATGATCCAGCGCGATAGTAGCATCCGGTAAAATCACACGTTCCACAGAAGAGTGGGAAATATCGCGTTCGTGCCACAAGGCGACATCTTCCAGCGCAGCAACGGCATACCCTCTCAGCAAACGTGCCATACCGGAGATTTTTTCGCAGGTGATGGGATTACGTTTATGCGGCATCGCCGAGGAGCCTTTTTGCCCGGGAGCAAAATATTCTTCAGCTTCACGAATGTCCGTGCGCTGCAGATTACGGATTTCCGTAGCCATTTTATCAAGAGAGGAACCAATGATCGCCAAAGTAGTCAGAAAATCGGCATGGCGGTCGCGCTGGATGACCTGGGTAGCCAGACGGGCAGCCTTGATACCTAATTTTTCACAAACATATTCTTCAATAAACGGGTCAATATTGGAGTAAGTGCCGACTGCGCCCGAAAGCTTACCGACCGCAATAAAATCACGCGCCTGCTTCAACCGTTCGATATTGCGCTCTGTCTCATCCATCCACAGCGCAAACTTCAGCCCGAAGGTCATCGGCTCGGCATGGATGCCATGAGTACGACCGATCATAATCGTATGCTTGTGTTCAGCGGCACGGCGTTTCAGCACAGCATGGAATTTTTCCAGATGACTCAGTAAAAGGTCGGCAGACTGTTTCATCATCACGCCCAAAGCGGTGTCCTTGACATCGCTGGAGGTCAGGCCTTTATGGATGTATTTGGAAGCGTCGCCCACATATTCGGCCACATTTGTCAGAAAAGCAATGATGTCATGGTTGGTGACAGCTTCGATTTCTTTGATGCGTTCGATGCGGAAATCAGCTTTAGTCTGAATATCCTTCAATGCGTCATCAGGAACGATGCCCAGTTTGTTCATCGCCTCGCAGGCCAGAATTTCTACCTGCAGCATTGTTCGGAATTCGTTTTCCAAAGTCCAGATATGACCCATCTCGGGATGAGTATAACGTTCGATCATTTTTTTGTTTCCCCCCGTAAAATCGGTGTTTTTTGCAATAAGAATAGGAAGAAGGCCTGCTTGCGTTCTTCCTCTCTTATAAATAAACTTTTTTATCCTCTCATATCATAACATTTTCAGTTCTTCACTGCAAGACTACTGAACATTTTTTGCAAATTTATTTAAAACATTCGTAAAATAAACAACAGCGTGAAAACCTGTTATCACAGGCGTTCACGCTGTTTCTCTTTAAAGCGCTCCATTATTTATGACAAAAATAAAAATACCAGACCACACAAAATAATGACCAGTCCACTGATACCCATCAGAAAACGGTACCCCTGATCGCCGAAAAAATCATGCACCAGCGTATCAAAGGCAAACGGGCGCACCCGCCTGTGGTCAAATTCGCAGACCCAACGCCAGTTTAAAAGCGCGCCGATAAAAATCAGCAGGCCGCAGCCGATGATAGTAAACTGCCAATGCTTCTGCAAAAAAGCCATCAGCTGCTCCATCCATATTTCCACGCGCCGCCTCCTTCTCATCTGCTCACAGGTCTGAGTTTACTCCTTACGCTTACTGAGTCCCACAAATTTGGTATATTGTTTGTGGAAGAACAGATTGACCGTATCGACAGGGCCGTTACGGTGCTTAGCGATGATCAGTTCGGTAATATTTTTATTCTCCGTTTCCGGATTATAGTAATCTTCACGATATAAAAAGGCTACGATATCCGCATCCTGCTCCAAAGAACCAGACTCACGCAGGTCAGACAGCATCGGACGTTTGACCTGACGCGCTTCGACGCTGCGGCTCAGCTGCGATAAAGCAATGACCGGAACATCAAGCTCACGGGCCAGCGCTTTCAACGAACGTGAGATCTCTGAAACCTCCTGCTGCCGGTCACCGCTGTTGTTCTTTTTACCGCTGCCCTGCATCAGCTGCAGATAATCGACTACGATCAGATCAAGACCGTGTTCGGCTTTCAGCCGGCGGGCGCGCGACCTCATATCCATGGCAGTGATACCTGCTGTATCGTCGATATAGATATTAGCACTGGAAAGCGTATCTGCCGTATTGATGAGCATCGCCCAATCTTCATCACGCAGCTCGCCGATACGCAGCCGCTGCGAATCAATGTTGGCTTCGGCGCAGAGCATACGCTGTACAAGCTGCTCCTTGCTCATTTCCAAGCTGAAAAAAGCAACTGTTTTCGGAGCTCCGCCAACCTTTTTGGCAGCTCGGATCGCCACATTCTGTACCACATTGAGCGCAAAAGCAGTTTTACCCATGGAAGGACGGGCCGCAAGGATGATAAAATCACTGCCATGCAGGCCGGAGGTCAGATTATCAAGATCTTCAAAGCCTGTAGGCAGTCCGGTAAGACCATTCTTATTGCCCATCAGCGCTTCGATACTCTTAAAAGAATCAAGAACGATCTCATTGATCGGCGTAAAATCAGCTGTCTTCTTCCGGTTGGAAATCTCCAGAATCTTGCTTTCAGCACTGTCGATGATGTTTTTCACATCATCATTAGCCTCATAACCCATCGAAGCGATTTGCGTCGATACGGAAACCAGCTGGCGCAGAATCGATTTTTCTTCGATAATGCTCGCATGATAGGTTACGTTGGCCGCAGTCGGTACAGCATTAGCCAGCGAAGTGACATAAGCGATACCGCCCACATCCTCCAGCTTGTTGTCACGCTTCAGAATCTCCGTCACCGTGATCATATCCACAGCTTCGTTCTTATTGTAAAGCTCCAGCATAGCGTTAAAAATGACGCGGTGCGCCTCACGGTAAAAATCAGTATCCCGCAGGATCTCCATGACCTTGGGGATAGCCTCTTTCTCGATCAGCATCGCGCCCAGCACTGACTGCTCGGCTTCTATATTTTGCGGTGGTACTCTGTCCTGCATAACCTTCCCTGTCTTTCGCTTATTCCGCTTCAACTACTACGGCAAATTCCGCAGCAATCTCAGGGTGCAGTTTAGCTACAGCTGTATAATTGCCTAAACCCTTAACAGGTGTTTTCAGTTCTATCTTCCGGCGGTCGATATCCAGCTTGGTCTGTTCGATCAATGCTTCCGCCACGTCTTTAGACGCAACCGAGCCGAACATTTTCCCATTATCACCGACACGTACCTTCAAGGTAACGGTCACTTTTTCGATCTGAGCTGCCAGAACGGTAGCTTCATCTTTTTTCTGCGCGGCACGACGGGCAGCATTGGCCTGATCCTGCTTGGCCTGATTTAAATTAGCCGCACTGGCTTCTTTCGCTAATTTGCGAGGCAGCAGATAGTTGCGGCCATAACCTTCGGCCGTTTCTACGATATCGCCTTTTTTACCTAAACTTTTAATATCTTGCAATAAGATCACTTTCATTGTTATCAATCTCCTCTAACTGTTTTTTTGCCAAAGAGATGATCTGCGGCATGATATCCACAGCCCTCTTATTGTCAAGCTGTACGCCGGCCACAGTCTGATGACCGCCGCCGCCCAGCTCTTCCATAATGATCTGTACGTTGACCGTACCGTCGCTGCGGGCACTGATGCCCAGCGAACCGTCAACATATTCCACGATAACGACACTGACATAAATACCGCTGATGGCAACCATCGTGTCGGCAGTCTGAGCCGCTATGACTGATGATTTCGCTTCTTTGGGAGCCTGTTCATAAACGGAAACGATCAGTCCCGGTTCCGGGCTTTCTGCTTCGGCAATCAGCCGCGAACGGATCTGGAAGGTTTCCATATCGTCCTTGAACAGCTGCCTTACCACAGTCGGGTCAGCCCCGCTGCGGCGCAGTAAAGCTGCCGCTTCAAAGGTGCGCTCACCGGTCTGTACGGCAAAATTTTTCGTATCGACAACGATGCCCGCATAAAGCGCGGTCGCTTCGCCTTTAGTAAATTCCAGACGGTCATTAAAATAGCCTACAAGCTCCGTCACCAGTTCGCTGGTCGAGGAAGAAGAAGGCTCCATATATTGCAGCACCGTTTCTTTGATGGCGTCTTCCGCACGGCGATGATGGTCGATAATGATCCGTTTCTGGATCGCTTCCATAACCTCTTTGCTTGCGCACAGCATCGGCCGGTGATGGTCGACCAGAAACAGCAGGCTGCCGGGCGTAATATGGGCCATTGCCTCCGGTCCTTCCAGCATCAGTTCCAGGTACTGTTCATCATCCTGGATCAGCTTCAGTTCATCACGCTGCAGCATTTCCTTGATCTTATCCAGTGCGTCAGTTTCGCCGCTGACAACGATATAAGTTTCCTTCTGCAGTGACAGCGCCATTTTCGCTACACCGATAGCACTGCCGATCGAATCAAAGTCCTCCATCATATGCCCCATAACGAAAACCTTATCTGCGGCAATGATCTGTTCATGGATCGTATGCGCTACGATACGTGCGCGCACGCGTGTACTTTTAGCAGTTACGGTAGTCGTGCCGCCAAAGAACTGTGTCCCGCCGTCTACGGCTACGACCACCTGGTCGCCTCCGCGCCCCAGCGCCAGATCCAATGCTTTGACTGCGTTCTGGCTCAGTTCTTCCAGATTGTCGCCTTCGCAGGCAATACCAATGCTCACTGTCGGAGTGATCTTATTGCCGACATGGATCTCACGTACACTGTCTAAAACGGGGAATTTCTGCTCCATTAAATCACGCAGGACCGCCTGATTAAAACCAATCAGACACAATTCTTTATTAGAACGACTGATAAAGCCGTTTTCTTCCTCGGCCCACTTGCTCAGTACTTCATTGACCTCGCCGCTGATATTGGCGCGGGTCGTTTCGCTCATACCCTTCATCACGTCTTCATAATTATCAAACCTGACGTAGGCCAGACACAGCTTCTCATTATCATATTTCTGGCGCAGCAGCTCAAAATCAGTCACGTCGCTCAGATAAACCATCAGGCCCGTGCCTTTTTTCTCACCTTTTTCCGATGTCTGCACCCGGCAATGCTTCAAATTATAGTAGCGGTCCTCGATCTGGATCAGGCGTTCGCCGTCCTTCACGCTCAGCGTGTCGAACGCATTGGCCGGCAGCGGCAGAACATCTTCCGGACGTTTGCCCTCCAGATTTTTAGTACCCACATATTTACTGAACAGCTCATTTTTCCACTGCAGTTTACCGTCTTTGGCAAAAACAGCCATCCCGATATCCAGATTCTGAACGGCATGATGATTAGTACGCTCAATATTACGCACTACCGTATCCAGATAGCTGTTAAAGCGTACTTCCTTACTGCGCAGACTTTTTTTGTTGTAATAATACAACAGGCCGATCAGCAGAATACATACCGGTATCCATAACGGTTCGTAAAAACCGATAATGAACGTCAGAAAAACGATCAGTATCAGCGGTATGATATCACTGCGCGAATCCCAAATTTTGTTAAACATATACTCGCCTCATCTCTATGCGCGCTTGGAAGTCCTTTTCCCGCTGAGATTACGGAAATCAAATACCAGGTCAAACGCGCCCACAAACACAATAATCTGAGAAAATATCTGGACAAAAAACAACAGTGCCACCGATACAGTTCCCCACCATTTCGGTTTATTGTTTTTTTCCAGCCACCAATAGATCAAAGCAATACCCTGCAATACAAAGAAAACACTGGTTATCACCTGCAGATTAACTGAGATATGGTACATCAGGCTTTCCGGATACTGAACATAATAGGAAACCATCAGCAGCGAAATACCATAAGGCCACAGCATCCAGCCAGGTACGTTCCATTGCGTAAAAGGAGGAAACTCCTCAAAAGCAGCTCCCAGCTTACTCAAAATTTTACGTGCGGCCAGATAATTGACAAAGGCAATAATAGGAGCGCACAGGAAAAAAGCTCCCGGCATGATCAGTCGCATCATCCGAAGCATCTCGGCATTGCTTTTAACGGCTGCGTCGATCTCGGTCTGGCTCATTCCCATGGACTGGTAATAGCCTACGCTCTCACGGGCAGCCTCTTCCAATGAAGTAAACATCATATCGACCGGCTGGATACCCATGATATACAGCGCAATCAAAAAACTGGCACCGATAGAAATCAGGCAGGCCACCGAGCTGATCAGCATCAGCTTGAAAGGCTTATACCCGCGGCGCATACACTCGCCCAAGGTCAGCCCCACTAAACCAAAAGCAGCCAGCAGCGAAAAAGCATGCAGCGGGCTGATCAGAACTGCTACGGCAATATCAGCTACTATCAGCGTCATAACGCTCCAGCGCAGTCCGTTGCGCATACCGCAGATAGCGATAGGCAGGGGCCATAAAAAATTGATAAAGCTGCCGATGACCGGCACATACATGCTGATAATAGCAAAAACTATGGCGATAGCGGCCAAAATGCCCGCTTCTACCATGGCAGAAGTTTTACGAATCACTTAATTTCCTCCTTCGTAGCTATACATACATATATATAGCTAGGTATGTATATTCTACACCGAAAACGGCAAAAACGCAAAAAATAAGTGGCGCTGCCCAAAGCAGCGTCACCTTATAAAACGGTTTTATTTCCATTCAGTTTTAGCTTTTACCAGAACGCCATCGGCCTGAGGCACCAGCTCAACCAAATGTACTACATCAAACAGTGAACGATCCAGGACTTTTTTCTGCTGCAGCCTGCTTTGCTGCAGCGCAGCCGTAAAATCGACACTGATACTGCCCTGCTCATACTTGGTCGTAACACTGTCCGCATCGATATCCACCCTGTCGATCACCAGATCTACGATAGCCATGATCAGCTTGCTCCCCATCAGCTCCACTACCAGCTGCGCAAAATCATTGTCTGCGACAGCAAAATCGACCAGCTTCAGCCTTGTAAAAGCAGATTCGGCATCGACATTAAACACCTCGACCTGCAGCAGCAGCTCCAAAGTGCCGTGCGTTGTATGCTGCAGCTCCAGCCGCAGCAGATCAGGCTCGGCATAAGCCAGAGACTGCAATGTAAATTCGCTGCCGGCCAGGCTTTGACGCACATAATCCACGATTTCATCATAAGGGACTACCAGACCGCCCTGGCTCAGCTGCTCCCATTTCTGCGCCGAGAACCACAGCTGCCCCTTATCTTTCAACGGCCGCAGTCTTTCACTGACCGTCGCGATTTTTTCTGATAAAACCGTTTCCGCCCGATCAGCATGTTTTTCTATTTTAGAAAACAAATTTCCTGATTTGTTTCGCAAAGCTTCCTTCAGCTCACGCAGTTCAAAACGTTTGCTTTCATCGCCCAAAGGCGTGTCTTTGCAATCCATTTTTTCAAAATCTTCACTGTGCTTCATTCCCTCTTTACGGGCGCTTTCATAAACTTCCCGGAATTCAGCAATATCTTCGGGACGCCCGGCCTTAATCCAAGCATTAGCGGCCTTGCCTACAGCATAAGTCACCGATACACCTACCGGCACCTGGATCGGAGCTATTGGAATCAACGTTACCAGTGTCTGACCGACAAAAGTCGCCCCCAGTGAAGTCAAAAGTCCCAAAACAGCACTTTCTTCCAGCTTTACTCCGCGCAGCTCGCCCAGGCGCATAATCATATAGACCTCGTTAGCCATCAAAGCCATTGTTCCCACCAAAGGCGCAACTACAATCACACCGGCACGGGCTGCTCCCCAGCGGCAGATCTTTTCAGCTTCCCACTCTATATCGACAGGCTGTAATTCTTTTTCTTCGGTCATGGTATCACCTCTTTGCGATTCTTCCTGCTGTTATAATTCGCTTTTGCATCAACTTATCCTGCAATGTTACTAAAATATCACAAAGCCGCTATTTGTAAATTTTCATTAAAATATTATCCAATTATAATATTTTTTGATATCTGGATATATAAAAACAACCAACTTTACTGGATAGAATATCTATCAGGCTGCCCTCTGAATGGGTTTAGACAGTTTTTATAATCATCCGGCCCTTTAACCATTTATTTTTTATTGTTACTTATCAATTTCGACCCGTTCACCTAACAAACATCCATATTTTTCAAACAAATATCCAGCTTATATAATTAGGTTAAATAAACTCAGGCAGATATTTATTGCCGCTTAAATCAAAAACTATATTTTATTGAGGAGTGTTGTAAATGAAAATTCGTGTTTTAGTAGCTAAACCAGGCCTTGACGGACATGACCGCGGCGCCAAAGTCGTCGCCCGCGCCTTACGTGACGCAGGCTTTGAAGTTATTTATACCGGGATCAGGCTGACCCCGGAACAAATCGCTGAAGCAGCTCTGCAGGATGATGTCAAGGTCGTCGCCCTGAGCCTGCTTTCCGGAGCACATAACACCCTGTTCCCAAAAGTGGTCGAATTAATGCGGGCCAAAGGTTTAAACGATGTACTGGTTATCGGCGGCGGCGTTATCCCTGATACTGATATTCCCGGCTTAAAAGCCGCCGGTGTGGCCGAAGTCTTTACTCCAGGTACTCCTACCGGTAATATCGTCGATTTTATCAACGCCAATACCCACTGACCGCAGCCGGTAAAACAGTTCTCTTAAATCACACTGGCTTTAACAGCCAACCATTCAGGAGGTGTTTCCCTTGTCAACCCAGGTAAAAATAGAAAAAATGCTGCAGAAAACAGCTGTAGTTTTAGCGGCAGGCGGGGAAAAACGTATCGCCAAACAGCACGCAGCCGGTAAAATGACAGCACGGGAAAGGATCGCCTCACTGCTGGACGAAAACTCCTTTGTTGAATTAGACCGTTTCGTCAAACACCGCTGTACTGATTTCGGCCAGTCCCAAAAGGCGCTGCCCGGCGAAGGAGTCACAACCGGCTATGGTACTGTTTCCGGCCGTCTGGTCTACGTTTTTGCCCAGGATTTTACAGTCGAAGGCGGTTCCTTAGGCGAAATGCACGCCGCAAAAATCGTCAAAGTCCAGCGCCTGGCTCTGAAAATGGGTGCGCCGCTTGTCGGACTTAACGATTCCGGCGGAGCACGTATTCAGGAAGCTGTCGATGCCATGTCCGGCTATGGCAAGATTTTTTTCAATAATACTCTGGCCTCGGGAGTAATCCCGCAGATCTCGGCCATTATGGGACCTTCAGCCGGCGGCGCAGTCTACAGTCCGGCACTGACAGACTTTATTTATATGGTCAGAAACACCTCTAAAATGTTCATCACCGGCCCAGCAGTTGTTCAAGCCGTCACCGGCGAAGATGTGACCCAGGAACAATTAGGCGGCGCCATGACCCATAACGGTACTTCCGGCGTAGCGCATTTTGCCGCTGAAAATGATAGCGACTGTCTGCGGCAGATCCGTTATCTTCTCAGCTTTCTGCCTTCAAATAATCTGGAAGCGGCGCCTGTCGTCGACACAGGAGATGCCCCACAGCGGATCGACGCCAGACTGAATACCCTGCTGCCGGACAATTCCAATCAGGCCTACGATATGAAAACCGTTATCACATCAATTGTTGACAACGGCGAATTTTATGAATCACAACAATACTGGGCTGCAAATATCATCACCTGTTTTGCCCGTATGGCCGGACAGACTGTCGGCATCATCGCCAACCAGCCGAAGTTCTTGGCAGGCTGCCTTGATATCAACGCCTCTGATAAAGCGGCACGCTTTATCCGTTTCTGCGATGCCTTCAATATCCCCCTGCTGAATCTGGTAGATGTTCCCGGGTTCCTGCCGGGCTGTAATCAGGAATACGGCGGTATTATCCGCCACGGAGCCAAAATGCTGTATGCTTATTCCGAAGCTACTGTACCCAAGATCACAGTCATTACCCGTAAAGCCTATGGCGGTTCATACATCGCCATGTGCTCACAGGACCTCCGTGCCGATCAGGTCATAGCCTGGCCAACTGCGGAGGTAGCAGTAATGGGTCCTGCCGGTGCAGCTAATATCATTTTCAAAAACGACCCTGATGTAAAAGCCAAAACTGAGGAATACATCGACAACTTTGCCACACCATATCAGGCTGCGATGCGAGGTATGGTCGATCTGGTCATCGAACCGCAGAACACCCGTCCCACTGTCATCAACGCCCTGCAAATGCTGCAGAGCAAACGCGAGACCCGCCCTGCGAAACGTCACGGAAATATTCCTTTATAGTCAGCTGTACATCCTTTGAAAATAAAATAGCTTCGTTTGCAAACCGCAAAATAATGTCCTTTAACAGGTAACCTCATACACCTTTAAGCGGCACATTATCTTTGCGGTATTTTTTACCCATAAATTGTCCTGCTGTACTGTCTATTGCCAGCTTCAGCAAGACTGTTATTTTCTGGAGAGAAGGAGTTGATAATCATGGCCCCGGACGTACAATTTTTATTACTGCTTGCTGTTATTGCTTTACTTTTTATTACCGAACTGATCCCGCTTGCCGTCACATCGATCGGCGGCGCCGTTGCCTGCGGCCTCTTAGGCTTCATCACACCCAAAGCCGTCTTTTCCGGCCTTTCCAATTCTTCAGTACTCCTATTTGCCGGCATGTTCGTCGTCGGTGCAGCAATGTTCCATACCGGGCTGGCGCAGAACATCGGGAAAAAAGTAGTCTCGGTATTCGGTACCAGCGAAAAAAGCCTGATGCTGGGTATCATGATCATCGGCGCTGTCCTGTCAGGTTTTTTGTCTAATACCGGCACGACGGCCTGCCTGATGCCTGTTGTACTGGGCATCTGCTCCGCTGCCAGGCTTCCGGCTTCCAGGCAGCTGCTGCCGCTGGCATTCGGCATCGCTTTCGGAGGTATCTTCACTATTATCGGCACGCCGCCGAACCTGATCGCTTCCAACGCTTTAGTCGAAGCAGGTTTCAGGCCTTTTGGCTTTTTTGAATTTGCCTGGGTCGGTATTCCTATCGCTATCGCCGGCACCCTGTACATGATGTTCATCGGCTACCGTTTTCTGCCTAAAGTCAATGCGGCCGCCGATATAGAAATCGAACAGGAATTCGACGTCAGTAATGACAATCCTCAAAAACAGCTTATTTCCGGTCTGATCCTTTTAGGCGTAGTCATCGTTATGGCTTTGAACCTGAAATTCATTACCCTGGAAATGGCGGCTGTTATCGGCGCGCTCGTCGCCGTATTGACCGGCTGCCTGACTGAAAAGCAAGCTTATGCCAGCATCGACTGGGTTTCAATCTTCCTGTTCGCCGGTATGATCTCCGTTTCATCCGCCATGGATAAAACCGGTGCCGGCAAACTGCTGGCTAAATTCTGCGTCGATCTGCTCGGCGGCACGCCTTCACCCTTATTCGTAGCCGCATTGTTATTTTTAGTATCCAGCTTTTTGACACAATTTATGTCCAACACAGCAACAGCAACATTACTCTGCCCCATCGGAGTTGCTATTGCCCAACAGATAGGCGCTTCACCTCACGCCGTCGTCATGTCGATCACCATCGGCATCGCCTGCGCCTATGCCACTCCTGTCGGTACACCGCCTAACACACTGGTTTTAGGACCTGGCGGCTATCGTTTCATGGATTATGTTAAAGTTGGCACTCCTTTGATTTTCGTAAGTTTTATCGTTTCCATGATCGTTATCCCTATCGTCTGGCCTTTCTTTAAATAAACTTTCACAGCACCTGTTCAGCAGCAGGTGCTGTTTATTTTATAGCAAACCTTTTTTTGTCTCCCGCTCCGTGATACAATAATAAAAAAGTCTGAAAGGAGCGGTCGGTTTATGGCAAAAGCCGTCTGCGGGCGCTTTGCCCCTACGCCCAGCGGCAGAATGCACCTCGGCAATGTTTTCTGCGCCCTGCTGGCCTGGCTGTCAGCAAAAAAACAGGGCGGAACCATCACACTGCGTATCGAAGACCTTGACAAGCCCCGCTGCCCTGCCGGCAGCGACATGCTTTTAGAAGATGATCTGCACTGGCTGGGCCTGGAATGGGATACCGGAGGCAGCGCCGGCGGAAAATATGCACCCTATTATCAAAGCCGCCGTTTTGACATCTATGCCGCCTATTTTGCACAGCTGCAAAAACTGGGACTGACTTACCCCTGCTTTTGCAACCGGGCTGAGCTGCACGCCGCCCAGGCACCGCATCTAAGTGACGGACGCATTCTATACGCCGGTACCTGCCGCCATTTGACAGCCGAACAGACTGCTGCCAAAGCCCGCACCAAAGACCCGGCACAGCGGCTGCGGCTTCCTGATACTGCTGTCAGCTTTATCGACGGACATTATGGTCCGTATACGCAGAACCTGGCTGCTGAATGCGGCGATATCATCCTGCGGCGCAGCGACGGTGTTTACGCCTATCAACTGGCAGTGGTCGTCGATGATGCCCTGATGGGCATCACGGAAATTGTCCGCGGCTGCGACCTGCTCAGTTCCACACCGCAGCAGCTTTATCTGTACCAGCTGCTGGGCTTTACCCCACCGGCTTTTATTCATGTACCACTGCTGATGGCTGCAGATGGCAGACGTCTTTCCAAACGCGACCGTGATCTGGATCTCGGCTTTCTTCGTCAGCATTTTGTCAATCCTCAGCCGCTCATCGGCCTCCTTGCCTTCCTGGCCGGACTGCTGCCGGCACCTGAACCAGTCAGTGCCAAAGAACTGCTTCCGTTGTTCAGCTGGCAGAAAGTGCCACATAACAATATCATCGTCAGTGAAAAGCTTTTAAATTTATTTAAACTATAAAGGAGCAACGCTATGCTTTATGTAGTTCTCGCAACCTTTGCCGCCGGTATGGCGACAGAATATTTTTTAGGCAACCGCTGGATAGGTTTTTTCGCAGTCGGCGTACCGGCTTGCCTGTATTTTTTCTATCTGGATTATCAAAAACGTGCGGCCGCAAAAAAAGAAGAAGAAGAAAAGCGTGCCAAACGTAAAGAACGTAAACAACAGCATAAATGATAAAAAGAACGCATTGGATAATGCGTTCTTTTTATTTATCACTGTTATTATTAAATATTATCCGCAGCGCGTTTTCCGTCGCCAGACAGGAACCAAGCTCACTGCTGCCATCCTCCAGTGTGCCGTGGTAATCGCTGCCGCCGGTAAGAAATAAGCCGTATTGACCAGCCATCTGTCTGATAGCTTCTTTATCAGCCTCTGTATTTTTACGGTGTTCCAGCTCAATACCCTTTAAGCCATACCCGACCAGTTCAGGCACAAGCTCAAGATTTTGCTGCTGCCCCGGATGGGCCAATACTGCCAATCCTCCGGCTTCTGTAATCACACGCACGGCAGCGGCAGCATCCAGGTACTCAATATCGAAATCACAATAACCGCCGTTTTTAAATGTTTCATGATAAAAAGTGCCAAACATTTCTTCAACCTGCTCCGTCGCCACCAAATATTCCATAAGATGCTGTTTGTAAATAACGTGTCCGGCCCGTTTCACAAAATTCTGAGGACGGATACGAAAACCATGCTCTGCCAGAAGTGCGATCTGACGCAGGCTATTAGCCTGCCTGCGTTCCAGCAGCGGACGGCAGAAGGCCGTCACTGATCTCGTGTCACGCATGGCATAACCTAAAATATGCGCCTTCCGCTGCTTTTGAAAATCATAGGCCGAAATCTCGATTCCAGGCATCACCTTCAAAGCAGTGACCGGCGGAATATCACCGCAGCGCGGCACCCGGTCATGGTCGGTAATGGCGATATGAGTCAGCCCCTTGCTCACCGCCTGCTGGATCAATTCAATCACCGTAGCGCTGCCGTCAGAATATGCAGAATGTAAGTGCAGATCACCGCGCATCAGGCAAAACTCCCTTCGGACATATTGAAGACCTTATCACAAACGCCTTCCATAAATTCCAGATCATGGAAAATTCCCAGCATACTGGTCTTTTCTTCTTTTAACTGCTGCAGAATATCCTTTACTAAAACTTTAGTCTTATTATCCAGAGACGCCGTTGGTTCGTCCAGCAGCATCAGCCGCGGCCGTTTGACCATAGCGTGCGCCAGATTCAAACGCAGCCTTTCACCTCCGGAAAAGGTCTGCGGATAAATATCCCACAATTCCTCCTGCAAACGAAAATAATCCAGCATTTCCTTAGCACGGCGCTCGGCCTCGCCGGCGGCGACGCCGATTTCCAGCAGTGCCGACATAACATGCTCTTTTGCCGTCGTACGCGGCATCACATTCAGAAACTGAGCCACATAACCGATTTCATAGCGGCGCAGCTGCAGCATCTGCCGCTCGTCGGCCTGAGCCAGATCAATAGGCCCAAAAGCCTGACTGTTATAAACGATCGTACCCTGCAGCGGCAGATAGGTACGGTTGATACATTTAAGAATGCTCGACTTACCGGCGCCGGAACGCCCCACTATACCGATAAATTCACCCTCATGCAGCGTGAAACCGATATCGCGGCAGCTCTTGATAGTTTTGCCCAAATTATGCAGATAAAAATTTTTCGTCAGCCCTTCAATGGCAAGTATCTCCATAACTCCTCCTAAACCCTGTATTCCAACTGTGAAATAACCTTGCCGTCAACCAAAGCGTGAGTAATAACAGGATAACCGTCTAAAATCTTGATAATCAGCAGATCGGCCTTTTTTCCCACCGCCAACGAGCCATAATCGTTATCGATACACATCGCTCTGGCCGGATTCAGCGTCAGCTTATTGACGATTTCCGGCAGCGGCACGCCGTGCTGCTTATGCATAATGAAAATACTGTGCAGCATTGCCGCAGGATAATAGTCGGAGCAGAGAATATCGGCGCAGCCTTCCTTGACCGCTTCTGCCGCAGACAGATTGCCGGTATGTGAACCGCCCAGCAGAATATTAGGGGCTCCGACCACTGTAGCCAAACCTAACTGCTGTGCCTGCCTGGCAACGTCGATCGTAATGGGAAATTCACTGATAGCAACGCCCAGCTCCTTATTTACCTGCAGCTTGGCAGCAGTATCGTCATCATGTGACGCTGCGGGGATTCCGTTAGCCCTGGCCAGTTCCGCCAGCTCATGCAGCTGTTCAAAGCTCAGGGTCCGTTTGTTTTTATGATGTTCCAGCACGCCCTCAAACCCCAGCGTTGTTACAGTTTCGCCGTGATAAGCGGTAATAGTTTTGCGGTAAGTCTCGATATTTCGGTATTGCCCCTGCCCGGGCGTATGGTCCATAAACGATATCTCATGCACTGTTTTTTCCCGCAGCATTTTGCTGACGATATCAAACGCTTCCAGATTATCGATCTCGATCCGCAAATGCAGACGATGATGAATAAGGTGATGACGCTCGTGGATATTATTGATCAGCTCAGCCAGCTTCAGCACATTTTTCTTATAGCGCAGCTCCGAAGCCCCAAAATAATCGTCCTGGTAGAGTGATATCGAATGGTAGATCGTTGTGATCCCCTGATTGATCAACTGCCGCTCGATCTCCTTCAGTCCCATCTCGAAATCCATCACGCTGGTAGGACGCGGCTGAATGATCTGTTCGATCTTGTCAGAATGAGTATCGATAAAACCGGGGCAGACATACCTTCCGTGCGCATCGATTTTTTCATCATATTGCCCCAGATCGATAACGTCCTCTGCAAGAATATCAATAATACGGTCATTTTCCAACACCAGCACTTTATTTTCCAACACCTCGGCAGGTGTGATCAGTTTACCATTATAAATAGCTGTTTTCATAGTCATCCTTTCCCGCGGCAGCGCCGCTGTTAGAGCAATGAGTGTACCAGCTGCTGTGTATAAGCATGCTGCGGATCCTCTAAAATCTGATCGGTAAGACCGCTTTCCACTACCTGGCCATCCAGCATGACCATCGTCCTGTCTGCCAGCATCCTGATCACTGCCAGATCATGCGAAACCAGAATGATCGAAATATTATAACGGCTGCGTATTTTCCTGATCAGGTCTAAAACCTTGGCCTGTACCGAAAGATCCAGCCCGGTGGTGACCTCATCCAAAAGCAGCAGCCCCGGATTATTGGCCAGCGCCTTGGAGATCTGTACCCGCTGCTGCATACCGCCCGAAAAATTTCTGGGCGGTTCCGCACGCCTGGAAGTCAGTATCTCCACCGCTTCCAAAAGCTCCACTGTTCTGCCGTCCATAAAAGCTACATTACGATTGCCGGCGGCAATGATCTTTTCAGCAACATTGGCAGCAGATGAATAATCCATACGCAGACCCAGCAGAGGATTCTGATAAACCATCCCCATCAGATGATTTTTGATATACCGGCGCTGCTGTGAACTGGCGCCGAAAATATTGACCTTTCCATCCCGATACTGCTTCAGAAAGGCACTTCCTCCTGTTACTTCATGATCGAAATACAGACTTTTCATCACGCTGGATTTTCCTGAGCCTGATTCACCGACAATGCCTAATACTTCTCCGGGATAAACGTCAAAGGATACATTGCGTACAGCCCAGACAGTACCGCAGCGGGGACAGCGATTCTTTTCCAGCGGCTGCCGGCTGCGGCAGCACTCGCAGCCGTTGCCATAACGCAGCAGCAGATCGCGCACCTGTAAAACGGCCTCTTCTTTATTAATCATATCTGCCGCCCCCTTCCGCGCACAGCATCCTGTTCTTTTACATATTCACGGAATTTCTCAGATTCTTTGACTCTGGAAGTGGTTTCCATTTCACAGCACCCCGCCAGCACCGTGATCTTCTCCCTCAGCAGCGGCTGCAGGCAACAGGGCAGATGCTCAGCGTGATAACGATGCAGCGCTACACATTCGCGGCACTTCCCGTGCCATTCGCAGCGGCTGTAAGGACAACTGCAGTCCAGCACCTCCTGGCTCTCCAGCAAGGCCCTGTTTTTTAATGTATCTTCATAATATTCCTCTTTAGTACGCATCAGCAGTCCGCCTCCTTGCGCAGCCTTCGTTTAGAGCAGTAACCTGTATCCGAGCACTGATAGCTGACAGCGCCTGTCTCTCTGTCGATAAGCTCGTCAAAATAAACATTTTCCGCTCCACATAAACGGCAGCGGCGACCTTCCATATGTTCGATCTCAAAAGGCACATCGTCAAACGCCAGCGACACGACCTTTGTATGAGGCGGGATCGCATAAATTTTCTTCTCGCGCCCTGCTCCGAATAAATACAGACATTCCGACTCATGCAGTCTGGGATTGTCATATTTCGGGATCGGACTGGGGTTCATAACATATCTGTCCTCAACAGTAACCGGATATTCCGTAGCAATCGTGACCTTGCCATATTTCATAATGCTTTCATAAAGCTGCAGCCAAATGCCCGTGTAATCTGCTTCTGCATGCATCAGCTTCGTTGCTTCCTCGCTTGGTTCTATCACCCGCAGCGGTTCCGGCAAAGGCACCTGAAAAACCAGCAGCTGGTCATTACGCAGCGGTTCCTCGGGTATACGATGACGCGTCTGGATCAGGGTTGCTTCCGTACTGTCTGTAGTAGTCGCCACATCGCTGCACAAATTGATAAATTTCTTGATATTGACAGCGTTGACACTATCGTCGCTGCCCTGATCGATAACCTTCAAAACATCACGCGGGCCGATCAGCGACAAAGTGAGCTGAATGCCTCCCGTCCCCCAGCCGCGCCCTATCGGAAGTTCGCGCGAGCCGAACGGCACCTGATAACCGGGTACAGCCACCGCCTTTAAAATACTGCGCCTGATTTCCCGTTTAGAACCTTCGTCCAGGAAAGCAAAATTATATTCAGGATTCATGCTCCGGCTCCTTTCTGGTCTTGCGTACGCTGTCCAGCTTAGACTGGAAGGTAACGTAATGCGGCAGCTTCAAATGAGAAATAAAGCCGTTCATCTCCAGCGAATCACCATGCAGCAGTACAAATTCTTCATCCTGTGCAGGAGCAGGCCCTTCTGTTTCCAACGACGCGTCCAGCACCGCCATCGAGATCGCCTTGTTTTCGTTCCGCCCCAAAACTGCGCCGTAGCCTACTGCCAATTTCAGTTTCTTATCGTCATCCTCAGGAATAAAGCCCTCTACTTCCGTCAGCAAAATTTCACCGATGCAGATGCTTTCCGTCTCGTCAAACAAATATGGTACTTCCAGCTCCACATAGCCGCAGCGCAGTTCACCTACAGTTGGATGTACGGCGCCATAACCACGGATCGAACTATACGCCAGTCCGCCGATAAAGCCCCCGTCAGCCCTGGTCAGAGTCTGCAGACGCGCGCTTCTGTCAGCAGGGAATTCCAGAACATTCTTCGTTACATCCACAGGTTCCATATCATCGATCTCACAGCTGTCGATCAATCCCTCTGCCTTCAGATACTCCGAAACCCGCGGCAGCTTTACTACCGGCACAGGCTTCGCCTCTTTAAGGCAGCACTGACGCCGGGCGCATAATTCCACTGCCGACGGCTGTTTAAATTCAATCAACCGATGTGTATAATCATAGGTCGCTCCCAGAATCTGTCCGCCCTGAATATCCTTAAAGGCTGCCGAGATCCTGCGGACAGCGCGCATCTCTGTCCCGCTGGCCGGCAGGGTATAATAATTGCGGCTCAAAGTCGAACGATAAGCCCGCAGCAAAAACACTGCTTCTTCGATACTGCCTTCCGCCTGTTTCAAAGCCAGTGCCGCATAAGCCGGCGCATATAAGCCAGACTCGCTCATTACCCGGTCCACTAAAAGGCCCAGCTTTTTTTCTATCGCTTCTACTTCCAGCTCTTTAAAAGTACTGCCGCGCATACAATGCAGCAGCCTGATACTTTCCTCTATTGCTTCCTGACCGCCGGAAACTGCCACATAAGCCATCTGTTCACCTGCTTTCTATTCTTGTTTTACGTGGTATACCCATCAGGCAGCCCCGCTGATCCAGCACAAAAAAATCAAGTCCCAGCGGATACTCATATTCCTGCTCATCACGTTTATCCAAAGCCGCCTGCAGTTCCGGGCACATAATGATTTCCTGGACAGCCTTGATCCCGGGCCCGCTGATCCGCTGCAGCTTGCCTGCCTGCAGATCCGCTGTGCACAAAATGACAGTCGCGCTTTTATGAGGATCGCGCAGTGTACCGCACTTAGCAGCCTGTACTGCTTCCTGCCAATCCGCATTCTCCGTCACAAAGATATAATCCGCTTTACTCACAGCAGCTGTTTTAGCCAGAGTCAGCTCAGTAATTTTCTCTGCCAGCGCAGGAGAACCGCAGACTGCAAAACTGACCTCATTGTCCAAAAGCACTGCCGCCACAGTCAGCGGCATGGCATAAGCTCCACCCAGTTTCCGGGCCAGAGGTCCCAGCTCAACGATGCGTCCCGGATTGCTCAGCGCTTCCAGCAGCAGACGAAAAGCAGCCTGAGTGTCATATACAAAATCAAATTCATAAGCTTTCTGCATTATCTTTACTCCTGATCCATAGTCTGAAAATCAACCATCGTTTTGGCATACAATCCGTTTTCCAGTTCCTGTTCCCGCTGCTGCCGCATAGACAGCCGCTGCAGCACTGTCTTCAGTTCATCCAGTTCGCTGACCTGCCTGTTAAAAGCAGCGTCGATCACCGCCATGGAGCTGACTTTGTCAAAATCATCACCCAGCACAACAGCTGTCCCTTTAGTGCCGCCCAGTTCCACAACTGTATCGCACACCAGCGCCTCACCCAGATAAAACAGGCTGTTTTTTACCGGCTCACGCAGCTTGATCATCGCCAGTGTTTTAGCAGGCGCCTTCACAACGCTGACACCATATTTTTCAGCCAGCGGCTGAGCCAGCTCACGCAGCATACTGCCATCGGCGGCCGCCATAATCCGGAACAACTCTTTTTTCTCCATAACATCACCCTTTATCTGTCAGATATAGTTTTTCTTGATTGTTGTAAAAACCAGCTCCACGCAATAGGCAAATACAAAAACCAGTACGATCGCCAGCCCTGCGGCCCCAAACTGATAGCCCTGGATATTATTCGCAATCGCAAAGCCGATTCCGCCGGCACCGATCATCCCCAGGATCGCTGATTCAGAAAAATTTATTTCAAAACGCAGACCAGTCCAGGCCATGATCTGCGAAGCTGCCGCAGGCAGTATCGCCGACAAAAAAATATGCAGCTTACTGGCTCCTGTTGCCTCAAGCGCCTCGATCACTTCCTCAGGCACATCTTCAAAGCTTTGCGTAAAAGCCCTGGCAAAAAAAGCTGTGGCATGCACACACAGTCCTACGATGCCCGCAGCAGGCCCCAACCCCAGACAGACCAGCGCCAGCAATACCCAAACCGGTGTCGGTACGGCACGCAGAAACGTAAAGAACGCGCTCAGAGCATACGTCACAAATTTATTTTTCATCAGGTTACGGGCACCAAAGGCAGCTAATACCAATCCCAGCAGAACGCTGTAAATAGTTGCCAGCACAGTTATTGCCACTGTCTGGGAAAAGGCCTCCAGCGTCAGCCCAAAATCGTGAAAATCCAGCAGCGCCAGCAAACCAAAGGTCTTCCCCAGATCAGGCAGCCTGGAAATAAGCTTCAGCCAATCCAACTGCAGATAATATAGCGCCACTATCGAAACGACTGTTACAGCTGCTAAAAACCAGCGCAGCTCCCTATCCTGCCCGCTGCGGGCAACACGGATCCTGCCGTTACTGAACTCAAGACACTGCACCCTCGCCTGTACAAAAGTCTGCTCCATTTTATGTCAACACCTTTCTTCGCAGATAATTAGTTAAAAATTCCACCATAATGACCATCGCCGCAATAACCAGAATAATTCCTGCCGCGCCGGCATAATTAAACGACTTGATATAGGAAAACAGCACCAGCCCGATCCCCCCGCCGCCTACCATTCCCACAATAGTCGACGCGCGTATATTAAGTTCGATGCAGTACAGGAACCAGGCGATAAACTGTGTCAGGCAGGTCGGTACGATACCCTGACAGACCTTCTGCCAAAACGTACCGCCGCAGGCCGTCAGCCCTTCCATTGCATCACAGGATACCTCGTCGATCACTTCAATAAACGCTCTTGTCATAAAGGCAAAGGTCGAAATCAGCAAAGCAATAAAACCAACCCCGGTACCAATACCCAGTGACGAAAAAAGAATAAAAGCCCAGACCAGTGTCGGGATATTCCTCAGAAAAGTGGCAAACCCCCGGATCGTTCTGGCCAGTCCCTTCCAGGGTGATAAAGAAGTGCTGCCGAACACAGCGAAAAGAAAAGCAAACACTGCCGCAACGAAGCTGGACGAAACCGCCAACGCAAAAGTTACAAGAATCGATTCTACTACTACCGGCGAAGCATTGAAGCGTGGCGGCAGGAAATCCTGAAACAGAAATTTCCAGAATTCTCCCTGTTCCCAAAGCACCTCCAGCGGATTAAAACGGGAAATATAAGTCGCCAGGCAGAACAAAACCAGCACGACCACTAAAAACCAGGTATAAACCTGTTTTTCACGGGGATTCATTATACTTATTTTTTCAGGCATAATTTTCACCCTGCTTAATGATCAGATTTTCCATCGAAGTATTATAAATTTTCTCTATCACTGCATTATTCAGCTGCTGCGGGGTTCCGTCAAAAATCATTTCTCCTTTTGCCAGACCGATGATGCGCGTAGCATAACGCATGGCCACATCCAGCTGATGCAGATTGACGATACAGGCAATATTACGGCGCTGCGTCATCTGATAGATCAGATCCATAATGATTTTAGACGCATTAGGGTCCAGTGAAGCGATCGGTTCGTCACAAAGAAGCAGCTTCGGTTCCTGCATAATCGCCCTGGCAATACCTACGCGCTGTTTCTGACCGCCCGAAAGATCACTGGCACGGTTATATAAACGATCGCCCATCTCGATTTCCTGCAGCAAGTCAATCGCCTTACGTTTATCCTCTTCCGTATAATTACCCAGCATCCCGTCCAACGCCGACATATAACCCAAGCGCCCATGCAGCACGTTCTGCATTACCGACAGCCGCTGCACAAGATTATAATGCTGAAAGATCATCCCGACTTTACGCCGCAGCAGCCGCAGCTTTTTGCCGGACGCACCGGTAACTTCCTCGCCGTCGATGTATACATGACCTCCGCTGGGGACTACCAGCTGATTGACCGTTCTCAGCAGGGTGGACTTGCCCGATCCGGAAGGACCTATAACAGCGACAAATTCTCCGGCTCTGACCTCCAGACTGATATCATGCAAAGCGCGGACCTGATTGCCATAAACTTTCTCGATATGCTCCATTTTTAAAACCGTGCTCATGCTTCCTCCTATAAAAAAGGCCGGACAGCGCCGGCCTCTGCTCCAACTTATTTACTGCTGCTCAGGGCTTTGTTCAGATCAATGATACCTTTGTAATCTTCAATACTGCATTCTACGAAACGCTTATCCTCTGCACCCATTACCCCTTTGTAGTAAGCGGCATTGTCATAGCTCAGGATAAAGTTTTTTACCTTTTCCTTCACTTCTGCCGGCAGATCCCTGCGCAGAGCCATCGGTTCGGACGGGATCGGATCAGAAGCGAAAATAATTTTAACGTCATCTTTGCTGACACGTCCCGCATTGATCTCAGCCGCCAGAATTGCATCAGAGATAGGAGCTACCTGCACATCACCCTTGACTACAGCCGCCAGACCTGCTTGATGCTTGCCGGAAAAGCTGACTGCCTGGAAAAATTTGCCATTAGTATGCAGATCATCCATCGAAAGCTTCTCACCGGGAAATGCTTTCATAATCGCCGCTGAAGGGATCAGATTGCCGGAAGTGGAATTCGGGTCAACGAACGCCATCGTTTTCCCTTTGATGTCCTGGATACTATTGATATCAGTATTCTTGCTGCTCGTAACCAGAACAGACTTATAAGTCGCGTTCTTTTTATCTTTATCCTTGGCAATCATCCCGATCGGTTCTGCACCTGCACGTTCATAAGCCAGGCAGAAGCTTAACGGTCCAAAATAAGCCATATCGGCTTTACCGGTACGCATAGCCTCAATCACCGCATTATAATCGTTAGATACCAGCTCTGTGACCTCCATTCCCAAAACCTTGCTCAAATCGCCCGCCATACCTTTTCTGGCATCGGCATTTTTATCTGTCGATTCATTCGGCAGATAAGTGATCACAAATTTCTTTTGCTCAGACTGACCGCCGCAGCCGCTGAACAGCAAACAGCTCATTACTGCCAGCATCAGCAGGGCGCAGACCTTGAATAATTTTCTTGATTTCATTTCCTTCTCTCCTTTTTCACAAGTACTGAAATTTTGCTTGCATCTGGAAACACTGTCATCATAACAAAGCTTTCTTTGCTTTGAATTAAGAAGGCTTTAAGTTCTTGTAAAGAATTTCACCTTTCTTTAAAGGTTTGTTAAAGCATGACCCTTAAAATACCCGTGCAAATAAAAAAAGTCCGCAGGCTGACATACATCAGCCTGCGGACTTGCACTTTTTAAATTGTTTTAAGCTGTTAGATCTTTACATCGATCTGGGCCGATACGCCCACACCCTGCACGCGATTGATACCGCTGATAGCGACCTTATCGACCGGGATCAGCGCTTTCGCACGGAAGCTTTTAAAGAAGGAAGCCTCCAGCTGCAAAGCAGCCTGACATTTATCTACCTGCTCCTTCGGTCCCGATACCTGAGCAGCGCCGGCATAACTTCCGTCACCCACGGTAATGATCGGCACTACCTTGGTAGCGTAATCGCTGGAGATAGGATATTTTGCCGTCAAAGTATTGATAGCGCTGTTCAGCTGGTCGGCAAACTGGCTGACCAATAACGATACAGCGCCGCCTTTAACTACGGTACCCAAAATACCGGCCTGCGCCGGAGCCGTTCCCTGTCCCAGTAAAAATCCGCAGACCAGTGCCGCGGCGATCCATTTTTTTTCCCTGCATAATATTACCTCCTCTGCCTGAATCATTTCAGATTTATCGTTTCAATTCGACATCAACAAACAAAACTCTTGCTCTTTTGCAAATTGTTCACCAAGAAATCACAAAATATTTCTCCTTCCGATAATTTTATAAAACTTCTGCATTTTACAAACTGCCTGTTTTGCGATACGATAGGTTTAAGAAGATTTTACAGCGGCAGCATTTGCCGCAGCAAAGGAGCTGTTATTATGGAACAGTTTAAATATTACGCACCTACAAAAATACTTTTCGGTAAAAATACCGAAGCCGAGGTTGGTGAACTCTGCAAAACACAAGGAGCAAGCAAGGTCCTGGTACACTTCGGCGGCAGCAGTGCCAAAAAATCTGGTCTGCTTGATCGTGTCTGCGGCGCACTGCAGGAAGCAGGACTGCACTATGTGACCCTGGGCGGCGTTGTGCCCAATCCTCGTTTAAGCAAGGTTTATGAAGGTATTGAAATCTGCAGGCGGGAAAAAGTTGATTTTATTCTCGCTGTAGGCGGCGGCAGCGTCATCGACAGTGCCAAAGCCATTGGTTATGGCATCACCAATCCCGGCGACGTCTGGGACTACTACAGCGGCAAAGCGCCGCAGGCCTGCGCCCCTATCGGCGCCGTCCTTACCATTGCCGCGGCCGGCAGTGAAATGAGCAATGCGTCAGTCATTACCAATGAAGACGGCTGGCTGAAACGCGGACTGCAGTCGCCCTATGCCTACTGTAAATTTGCCATTTTAAATCCCGAGCTGACCTGCACTCTGCCGCCCTACCAAACAGCCAGCGGCTGTACTGACATCATCGTCCATACTTTAGAACGTTACTTTACCAAACCCGGCGTCACCTCTCTGTCCCTCACTGACGGCATGGCCGAAGCTCTGCTGCGCAACGTCATGCGTAATGCCCGACTGGCTTTACAGAAGCCTGCCGACTATGACGTCCGCGCCGAGATCATGTGGGCAGGCACGCTTTCCCATAATGACATCACCGGCGACCGCAGTCAGGGCGACTGGGCTTCCCACCAGCTGGAGCATGAATTGGGCGGTATGTTCGATATTGCTCACGGCGCAGGCCTTGCAGCGATCTGGGGCAGCTGGGCCCGCTATGTGCTCAAACAAAACCCCTGCCGTTTCGCACAACTGGCAGTTAACGTACTGAATGTTCCCTACAGCTTCGGCAATGACGAAAAAACAGCGCTTGAAGGAATCGCTGCCATGGAAGACTTTTTCCGTTCCATTGGTATGCCTACCTCGATCAGCGACATGGAAATCGAACTCACCGACACCCAAATCAAAGAGCTGGCACACAAATGCAGCTTTATGGGCAGAAGAACGATCGGCGGCTTCGTCACCCTGAACGCTGCCGATATGGAAAATATTTACCGGATGGCCAGATAAAACAGCGGCTATACTTGCTGCAGAAACTTTTACCCTCTTTAAAACACAAAGGACAAGCAGTTAAACTGCTTGTCCTTTGTGTTTTTTTACTCTGCCGGCGTTTCTTCATCCTGCAGATTCACTTCATCAAAAAGCACGGGCTCGATTTTTACTGAATTATTCTCCAGCTGTATTTTACGATTTTCTTCAATATACCAATCCCTGTCATTGACCAGGCTCTGTTCCCACGCCTGCACAACTTTTTTCTGAAGGCTGGTCAAAGTGGCCGTATATTTGTCATCTGTAGCGGGAGCCTCTGGTTTAGGTTCCGGCTGAGTACCGGATTTTACCACCAATGTGCCTGTCAGCTGCAGAGCATAGCCGTCCTGCGTAGAATACAGCAGCTCGCCCAAATCATATTCACCGGCTGCCAAACCATCTAATCCCAGGATTTTATCAGGGTCTACATTTATACCCAACTCCTGCAGTTTGGCAAGCAGCGCGGCCTTAAAATCACTGCCAGCTGCAGCTTCCAGCCTGCCCACATCACCGCTGATTTCCTGCAGAAACGGCTTCAGATACGGTGCCGTCTGTTTTTGATCGGTCTGCCAGACTTTTTTATCTTCTTCTCCCAGCCCATCTGCGAAAGCCTGATTGAACTCTGCTGTCGTAGCATATACTGTTCCTTCACCGTATTTTTGGTAACCGCTATCGGTGAGGAAATAGGCATTCCGGACGGCAGAAACTGCTTCTGTATCGGACGCGCCCATAATTGCATCTACGTCAGCACTGCCGCTGACCTTGCCTAAATTATAAACATTAGCAACGCTGCCATATTCTCCCAGCCCTAAAATACCGCCGATATTTTTATTACCGCTGACACTGCCGGTATTATAAGCATTTTTGATACTGGCATAGTCTAGCTCCTCATCATTGCCGTCATAACCGGCAACACCGCCCACATTATCCGCGCCCTCGACAGCGCCGGTATTGTACACACCGTCAACCAGCGCATTGGCATTAGCGCCGCAGACCCCGCCGACATAATTTCCATCAGCAGTTACGTCCCCTGTATTATAGCTGTTTGCAATACTGCCGCCGGAATTAAAACCACAGATACCGCCGGCAAAACTATCCCCTTTAGAATTACCGCTGGTGATAATACCTTTGTTAGAAGCATTTACTATTTTCCCGCCATTGGTATTATAACCGGCAATACCGCCAGCGAGCTGCTGATCTGCAGAAATATTGCCTTCATTCGCTGCAGCTTCAATTAAGCCGCCTTTATTGTTACCAACGATACCGCCTATATAACCATTGCCGCTCACATCACCGCTGTTAAAGGCCTCGATGACCGATCCTTTTCCATTCGCGTTTCTGCCTACGATCCCTCCGGCAGCAGAAATAACACCGATAATATTACCGCTGTTCTCAGTGTTCCTGATACTGCCGGAATTTTCCCCAACGATCCCGCCTACAGCTACGCCGCCAAGGATAGCGCCTTTATTAACAGCATTTTCGATAGTTCCCTTATCTATGTTATTGCCGCTGATACCGCCTACCGAATTGCCACCCATTGTTCCCTCTTTATATATCTTAACGTCGCCTTCGTTGACCACATCTTTTATTGTCCCTTTATTGATCCCGCTGATCCCCCCAAAACCGGTACTGTCGTTCACATTGCTTGTAACAGAGCCTTGATTAACAGCGTTTTCAATAGTCCCCTTACTATTGTTGACACCGGCGATGCCGCCGAGATTTCCCCAGCCAATAACAGCACCAGTGTTTTCAGCGTACTTTATAATACCAGTTTTGTTCCCGTCACCATTACTGCTGGCAATGCCGCCAACACTACCGCCATTTGTTGCTGTGATACTGCCGCTGTTACTGACAAATTCCACCGTACCATAATTAGTGCTGGTGATACCACCTACCGAAGAATTACCTTTGACAGCGGCTTTATTGGCAACATTACGGATCAGCCCCAGGTTTTTTCCTGCTATGCCGCCGACGCTGCTTTGTCCGCTGATACTTCCGGAAAGTGTCAAATTCGTTACACGCGCGCTTTCCGTCAGGCAGCCAAATAAACCAACATACGATTCTCCGCTGCGCTCGATCGTTAAATCACTGATAGTATACCCCATACCGTCCAAACTGCCGGTGAACCCGCCTTGAAATCCACTTGGGGTTCCCATGGGCAGCTGTTTTAAAGCGCCAAGGCACGCAAACCCCTGACCGCTGTTCCAGCTGCTGGTAACAGAAGCATCTATTTCGTTAGCCAGCATATAATCGCCATTGACATAACTATAGTCAAAATTTGCACTGTTTTTTTGGGTTTCATAATTATTATTGATCGCCTGCAGCTCATATACGTCATGTACCAGCATACAATCAGTAATATTTTTTTCACTGCCGTCTAAGGCCGCTGTGACAATGCCCAAGCTGCTGGCTTTTGTTCCGCCGCCTTTGCTGTAATCGCTGACAGTATGCCCCCCGCTGCCATCGCCTACATCAATGGTAGTCTTATCCGTCACCTCGTAGCCGATGTTGATATTGTCCTTGGCCTTTAAACTGACTTTACCCAGGTCGCCGCCTTGTATCTGCAGCGTATCAGCCTTGATGATCGAGATATTATTACCTTCAAAATTTATGGCGTCGGCAGCGATCGTTCCTAAATTAACAATATCGGCCTGGATTTTGGAAATACCATCGGCATCCAAATTTCCCAAAGTCCCGTTAAAGCCTTTACGGGCCTCTTCCGGCAGACTTCTTGTCGATGCTGTCAGGCTGCCTACATTGACCTCTGCCGCGGCACCAAACAAGATCCCGTTGGGATTGAGCAGGAATACATGCGCGCCGTTGCCATTCAGCTTACCGAAAATCTCGCTGCGCTGGCTGCCCGTCACATAATTTAAAACGGCCTGCATATTTTTAAAATTTACTGTTTCTCCCTGGGCTATATTAAAGCTGTCCCAGTCTATAGCCAGATTGCCGCCGTTGCCGGTAATATCCATTGCACCGCCGCCAGGAGAGCCGATACTGCCACTGCCGCCCACGACCTGGCCGCCCTGCGGCAGGGCATAGCCCCAGTTTGGCAAAAGCAGCATGCCGCTGCTTACAATCGTGACCATGATCTTTTTATATAAAAGCATTTTCTCATTTTTCATCTTCACACAGCTCCTTATCCTTGACCGATATTAAAACAGTTTGTAGGCCAAAAACCACAGCCTGCCGTTTTTATCGCTTTCTTCACTGGTAAACTCTTCACTGCCCAGCTTGCGCGCATAGTCAAGCCGCAGATAGTAATCGTCAGCCTTGGCGTACTGCAGGCCCAGTCCCCAACCGGCCAGACCGCGGTGCTGACCATAACTTTTAGACAGCTCGACTTCGCCCCAATCCACATAAGCTGCCAGAGTCAGATCAGGTACGGGAGTGGCATAACGCAGTTCTGCCGTAGCCTGGTAGCCGCTGTCGCCGCTGGCTTCACCCTGCGGATAAGCCCGCACACCGTTAGCGCCGCCTAGAACAAACTGTTCGCTGCCATCCAGATCTTTGCTGGCCAGCTGACTGTGGAAATTTACATGCAGATTCAAAACATTGCCTAATCTGCGGATATGATTGACGTCAGTATTGAATTTGTGACAGCTGCCTTCCGTGTAGCTGCTGGCATCGTCATAACTTAGCCGTCCCGCATAATATAAAGCGCTGTAGCCAGTATAACTGCCGGCACCTTTAATATTGCCCGCTATGCCGGCATACAGTGCATTACTGTGTTTTTTTGTATCGATGCCAAAGGTGCGCAGCTCATCTTTCAGCTGGCGGTTATCGTAGCCATAAACTGCCGCCAGGTGATCAGAAGCAGTATTTATCAGCGGCGTACTGCCATAAATGCTGAAAGTTTTAGCCCGGCCGACCGCGTCAAGGATATTATAAAAGCCGCTCAGCGTATAATCCATCAGGCTATAGCTGACGCCCATTTTTGTCCCGCGGCTGCCGACCGGCATTTCGTAGCCCAAATTATAGTTATGCAGGTTATCATTTGAAAGCATCCCACCCAGAAAAAATTTATCGCCGATCCTGCCGGGATTGTTGATCGTTGTCTGAAAGCCATATCTGTATCTGCCGCTGTATTTATTGCCATAATTATCAGTGTATAAAATCGTCTGCTGCGGTTTATCAGCCCGAAGATCGATCACAAAATCGCTGGTACCATTGGCCTGCCCAGCCCGCAAAACACCTACGGCTGTAACGCCGGCCAGATCGTTGATATTATTCAAAACTGTTTCCAGCCGGTCTGTACGCAGCAGCTCTCCCTTTTGCAGAATCCCTGCGGCTTTTTCTGCCTGTCCTTCCGCCAGAGCCGAAGTATTATTGACCTGTACATAGCTTAACCGCCCTAAGACTATTTTGACTTCAATGATACCGTCAGTGATTTCCTGCTGCGGCAAAAAAGCAGTAGCAACCGCATAACCCTGTCCGCGCAGATACGCAGTCAACTTATTGACCGCCTGCTGCAGTTCATTAAAATCGACTTCACGTCCGCAATAGCTTTCTACCAGCGCAGCCAATACGTCCTGCTGGATAGCATCTTCACTGGTAAAGACAAAATTCTGCAGATAAAACTTTCTGCTGCCGCTCACATCAGTGTTTGTTTCTTCTTTTGTCAGAACAGCCGTTTTATCCCCGTCCGCCCTGTTTTCTTCCAAAGCGCGCAGATCCCCGCTGCTGTTTGGCAAAGCTGTGGCAGCCGAAGCGCCGGCGCAGCTCAACACCAGCATCAGGCTTATGATTTTAGTTTTCATTTTTATTCTCCTTACACCATCAAACATTTATTTTGGGAAATATTTTTAATATATCAGTTATATTGTTTTATATTATACCACGTCTGTACCCCCCCACAAGACACGTTAAATTTTTAGTAAGATTTACTTTTTCTGCCGCGTTAACGGGTACGCGGCCGGCAGCAAACTGCCCGTCCGCTATTTTCTGTATTTACGTCGAAAAATAGACTTCTCAAAAATAAAAAAGCTTTCTTTTCCATCGGATAAAATCCCATAAAAAAAGAAAGCTAAAAAACACAAAGACGCGTCTGCCAAAAGGCAGGCACGTCTTTTTTACTGCGCCCTAACGCATATTATTTACTTTTGAATCAGTTTCCTACGCCGGCGCCGTAATTATCAGCCTTTGATATCGCCGGCCTCTGCCACCATCAGCTGATCGACAAACTGCACCCTGACCGGTACTAAAAGCTTCTGTCCCGGTTTCAGGTTAGTATTCGCCAGCGCATTGGTTTCGCAGATACGGTAAATGACTTCGCGTACATCTTCGTCCTGATCGGCCCAGCGGTCAGCGATAGCCCACATGGTATCGCCTGTATGTACAGTGATCTGTTCGTAATGATAAACAGTATCATCCTGTAAAAAATTATAGCCTGTATATAAAATAGTGGTCATCAGCATTAATACAAACAACTTCTTCATAACTCCACGACCTTTCAAAACATCTGTTCGTTAAACATATAATAAACCGAACTGTTTTGTTTGTCAAGAGTTTTTCTAAAAATTTGTTCGTGTTTTAGGGTTTTAAGGCGAACATTTCTGTAATCAGGCGAACAGATCTAACCACGCAGCACCCACATATAAAACGGCGTCGTTATTACTGCCAGCAGTGTACTGACCACCGTCAGCATCGCCGCATACTTGTAATCGCCGCCATAAACCTTAGCTACAATAGAAGTGTTCGTCATCGCCGGCATAGCCGCCTGCATAACAAATACATCGCTCATCAATTTCGGCAGCGCAAAAAACGGCAGACAGACCATAACGCACAGCGGACAGATCACAAACCTTCCCACCATTGCCGCCGTCAGCTCTCTGTCAAATTTGATCTCGCTCCAGGACGCTTTACTGATCGCGATACCGATAAACAGCATGGCCAGCGGCGTCGTCATTCCGCCCAGATAACGAAAAGAAGCTTCGATCGGCATCGGCAGACGCCAATCAAGCATTACTAAAATAATTCCTGCCAAAAAACCTAACAGCGGCGGGTTCAGAACCACTTTCAGAGTCTTTCTGCTGAGCCACGGTGCCGCCACACCGGCATCAGACGCCATATCGTGCACTGCTACGACCCAGAACATCGTAGTATTGACCATATAATACAGCATGACATAAGGAATACCTTCTTCACCAAACAAAGCCAGCGTCATCGGCAAGCCGATGAAAATAGTGTTGGAAACAAAAAAGACAGTACAGAACACGCCGACCCGGTCACGCCGCACCTTCAGCAGCCGTGCTGCCGCATGGCCGATAAAATAGCCCAATGCCATGGAAATGATCGGTACCGGCAGACCGCCGCTCATCTCGATCAGCTGATCGTGGCTGAAATTGACCGTCAGATTGACGATCATATAGGTAGGCAGGCAGACCTTGGTCACCAGCTGGGCCACAGCCGAGCTGAAGCTTTCAGAAAACCAGCCCTTACGGGACAGATAAAAACCGGTAGCTATCATAATAACGATAGTCAAAATCCCCTGCAGTGCATGTAAGATCGCTGCCATAAAATCACTTCCTTAAAAATAAAAAACACCGAAGCCTTCGCCTCGGTGCCGCTCAAATCAGTTTTTGGCCTGTTTCGCTTCTTCCAATTTATGCTTCATCCAGTCGATCATGGCCAGTTTGCCGAATTCATGCCAGGTTTTACATTCAGTATTCCTGGCAATATATTCGTTCCATTTATCCTGGTTCACCTGTTCTACCTCCAGCAGATTCATGATGCCGAAGCCGCTGCGCCAGATCAGATCGTCCATCGAGGTATATTTACTGTTTTCCGTTAAAAATTTATCGTTGAACAATTCCTGAAAAGATACCTTTGCCAAAATCTTTCCCAGTTCCTCGTCATGGGTAAAGATCTCCAGATAATGCTTAAACTCTTTTTCAATATCGATTGCTGCCATTGTTTCATCCTCCGACGGTAAATTATTGATTTTATAATTTATACTTCCTATTTTACCACAAAAAAGCCGATGGCGCTAACCATCGGCTTTTCTGTAAAACTAATGTGAATAAAAGGAGGGATTGGAGATGAAAAATCTTAACAGTAAAACAGCTGTCAGTGACCGCAGTCGTGGCAGCAGCCGCTGCACACTTCAATACCTTCGGTCGACATACCGTTTTTGACCTTATAGTCATAAATCGCGGCACGCAAGCCGTCAGCTGCCAGGTTGGAACAATGCATCTTGATCGGCGGCAGTCCGTCAAGTGCTTCAGCTACCGCCAGATTAGTCAGTTCCAGCGCTTCCTCGACAGACTTGCCTTTAGCAAGCTCTGTTGCCATACTGCTGGTAGCGATAGCCGCACCGCAGCCAAAAGTCTGGAAACTGATATCGGTAATGATATTGTCTTTGACTTTAATAAAAATCTTCATGATATCGCCGCATTTGGCATTACCTACCTCGCCGACGCCGTCGGCATCGGGCATAACACCCACATTACGGGGATTCATAAAATGATCCATTACTTTTTCACTGTATGCCATAAACTACACCTGCTTTCTTACTTGTGGTAAAGAGGCGACATCGCCCTTAATTTTTCAACGATCAACGGTAATTGCTCCAAAACATAATCGACATCGGCACTGCTGTTTTCTTCCGACAAGGTCAGACGCAGCGAACCGTGCGCGATCTCATGCGGCAGTCCGATAGCCAGCAGAACATGCGACGGGTCCAGAGACCCGGAAGTGCAGGCACTGCCGCTGGAAGCCGCGATACCCATATGGTCAAGCAGCAGCAGCAGGCCTTCGCCTTCAATATATCTGATGCTGACATTTACATTATTCGGCAGTCGGTCAGTAGGATGTCCGTTTAACCTTACTTCAGGGATCTTTGCTAAAATCCCTTCGATCAATTTGTCACGCAAAGCACGTGTTTTTTCGGCATTGGCTTCCATATTTTCTTTCGCATAAGCAGCTGCCAGCCCCATACCGATGATCCCGGCTGTATTTTCAGTGCCGGCACGCAGGCCTTTTTCCTGCCCACCGCCGACGATCAGCGCCGGTACACGCACACCCTGACGGATATACACCGCGCCTACGCCCTTTGGTCCATGAAATTTATGCGCCGTCAATGTTAAAAGATCGATATTGTCGCCGGTAACATCAATAGGGATATGACCTGCCGCCTGTACTGCGTCAGTATGCAGCAGCACCTTATGTGCGCGGCAGACTGCGCCGATCTCTCTGATCGGCATTATCGTACCGATCTCATTATTGGCATACATCACCGAAACAAGGATCGTATCGTCGCGTAAGGCGGCCTCTACCTGGGCCGCTGTAACCCTGCCGAATTCGTCTACCGGCAGGTAAGTGATCTCAAAGCCTTCCTTCGCCAGTTCTTCACAGGTATGCAGTACAGCGTGATGCTCGACCTGCGTAGTGATAATGTGCCGACCCTTCTTGACATTGGCATGAGCCACGCCTTTAATAAGCATATTATCACCCTCACTGCCGCCGCCTGTAAAAATGATTTCCTTAGGTGACGCGCCGATCAGATCCGCAACCTGCTGACGGGCAGCGGCAATAGCTGTTGCCGCACGCTGTGCTGCCTTATATATACTGGAAGGGTTTCCATAATTTTCTACCATAGCCTTTGCCATAGCCTCTGCTATTTCCGGTCTGACCTTAGTCGTGGCCGCATTATCTAAATAAACTTCCCGCATTGCGATCCGTCCTTTCTTAATTCCTACTTGTTTAGTATGATTACACTTTCAGTATAGTAATTCCCAGTATTTTTGTCAAGATTATTTTGTGAATTTTTTGTGTAGGAAAAATTTTTTTGTTCAGCTATTGAATTCCTAGTAAACTAGTAGTAAAATAATGTCAAGCTTTTGAAAGGACGTGTGCTTATGAAAATCTCTACCAAAGGACGTTATGCTTTGCGGCTGATGCTTGACCTGGCTTACAATCATACCGGCAGCTTCATCCCCATTAAAAATATCTCCCAGCGGCAGGATATTTCCGACAAATATCTGGAACAGATCATTACCCAGCTGAGCCGCGCCGGACTTGTCAAAAGCGCCCGCGGCGCCCAGGGCGGCTATATGCTTGCCAAAGAGCCGCAGGAATATACTGTAGGCGAAATACTGCGGCTGCTGGAAGGCAATCTGGCCCCGGTAGCCTGCGTAGACGATACCAAGGATGCCTGCACCCGTGCAGACGAATGTGTAACCATGGAAGTATGGCGTGAAATAAAAGACGCCGTTAATAAAGTAGTCGATAACATCACCTTGGCTGACTTAGTGGAACAACAGCGGCAGAAATGCCGATGTTGTAAGTAAATTACCGCTTGCAGCATAATTTATTAAAGAAAGGTTTTGATATCATGACTAAAATTTATCGTAGCCTGACCGACTTGATCGGCAACACCCCGCTCTTAGAGCTGACCAACTATAACAGGAAATTTGCTCCGCAGGCGACTATTATCGCCAAGCTGGAATATTTTAACCCGGCCGGCAGCGCCAAAGACCGTATCGCCATGGCGATGATCGACGCCGCCGAAGCCCGGGGACTGCTGCAAAAAGATTCGGTCATCATCGAACCGACCAGCGGTAATACAGGTATCGGCCTGGCCAGCGTAGCCTCAGCACGTGGTTACCGTACGATCCTGACCATGCCTGAAAGCATGTCTGTTGAACGGCGCAACCTGCTGAAGGCTTATGGAGCCGAGCTGGTGCTTACACCCGGTTCTTTGGGTATGCAGGGTGCCATCGACAAAGCAGAAGAACTGGCAGCAGAAATACCTAATGCTTTTATCCCCGGACAATTTGTTAATCCGGCCAATCCGGCCATCCATAAAGCAACCACCGGCCCCGAAATCTGGCGCGATACCGACGGCGAAGTCGACATTTTCGTTGCCGGCGTAGGCACAGGCGGTACTGTCAGCGGTGCTGGCGCTTACCTGAAAGAAAAAAATCCGCGTGTCAAGATCGTCGCCGTAGAACCCAGCGATTCTCCACTGCTGTCCGGCGGTAAGGCCGGCCCGCACAAGATCCAGGGCATCGGCGCCAACTTTATCCCCAAAAACTTTGACCGCAGCGTTGTCGATGAAGTTATCGCTATCGACGCGGCAGATGCTTTCAGCACCAGCCGCGAGCTGGCGAAAAATGAAGGCCTTCTGGTCGGCATTTCCTCCGGTGCTGCGGCCTACGCCGCTACGCTTCTGGCGCAGCGACCCGAAAACTCCGGGAAAAAAATCGTCGTCATGCTTCCCGACACCGGTGAACGTTACCTGTCCACCCCGGGCTTTATCGGCGACTGAATCAACTTTACCCTCTCCTGACAAACAAGCGCAGAGTACACCTCTGCGCTTGTTTTATGGTACTGTTTAAACCCTTGGAGAGGTATTTTCGAGCCTAGTGTTCATACGTGCCTTTATGGTATAATTATTTTATAAAATACGCGTCAATACGCATAAACGGAAGGATTGATTTTCATGGCTGATTTAACCCGCAGTGAAGCCTGGGAGCTGCTGACAAAATATAATAAGAAACCTTTTCACCTGCGGCACGCACTGACGGTAGAAGGCATCATGAAATACTTCGCCAAAGAACTGGGCTATGCCGACGAAGCAGACTTCTGGGCTCAGGTCGGCCTGCTGCATGATCTGGATTTTGAAGTTTATCCTGCTGAACACTGTCTCAAATCACAGGAAATCATGCGCGAACACGGACTGGACGAAAGATTGATCAGCGCTACCGCCAGCCACGGCTACGGCTTGGCGCAAAACGATATCGAACCGCAGCACCAGATGGAAAAGGTGCTGTTCGCTATCGACGAGCTTTCGGGACTGATCGGCGCCGCTGCCATTATGCGCCCTTCCAAAAGCGTTATGGACCTGGAACTAAAATCAGTCAAGAAAAAATACAAAGATAAAAAATTCGCTGCCGGCTGCTCGCGCGACGTTATTGAAAAGGGCGCTGCCAACCTGGGCTGGACCGTCGACGAGCTGATCGAAAAGACTATTCTGGCTATGCGCGAAGACGAAGCCGCTATCAACGAAGCCTGCGCTTCCTTTGATGCCTGAACGAACGAGGTTTTATAATAAATTATGAAGAAAAAAGTTTTAGTCGCCATGAGCGGCGGCGTTGACAGCTCTGCCGCGGCTATGCTCCTGCAGCAGCAGGGCTACGATGTAACAGGAGCCACGCTGCGTATGTTCTCCAACGAGGATCTGGGACTGGAGCAGGACAGTACCTGCTGCTCACTAAGCGACGTTGAAGACGCCAAACTGGTTGCACACAAGCTGGGCATTCCCCACTATGTCTTTAATTTCAGTCCCTGCTTCAGGCGCTGCGTCATCGACCGCTTTATCAGCGAATACGAAGCCGGCCGTACGCCAAACCCCTGCGTCGACTGCAATAAACACATCAAATTCGGCGAACTGCTCGATCGCGCCCGGTTGATGGACTGTGAATATCTGGCTACCGGTCACTATGCCCGCATCATTTTCGACGCTGACAGAAACCGCTGGCTGCTGGCCCGCGGCGATGACCACGCCAAAGACCAGAGCTATATGCTTTTTAACCTGACTCAACAGCAGCTGGCGCATATCCTGCTGCCGTTGGCAGATATTACCAAACCCGAGATCCGCCGGATGAGCGAAAACCGGGGCCTGGTAACGGCTCATAAGCCGGACAGTCAGGATATCTGCTTTGTCCCAGACGGCGACTACACCGCTTTTATCGAACGCATTACCAAAAATAAACCGCGCCCCGGTAAATTCATCCACCAAAACGGTCAGGTGCTGGGAACGCACCAGGGACTGATCCACTACACTATCGGTCAGCGTAAAGGTTTGGGCATTGCTTATGAATACCCGCTTTATGTTATTGATAAAGACATTGCCAGCAACACAGTTATTTTAGGCCCTAATGATGCTTTGTTCCAGAAAGCTCTGCTTGCCGAAAACTGTAACCTGATCGCGATCGATAAGCTGGAGGCGCCCCTGCGCGTCACCGCCAAGACCCGTTACCGGCAGAAAGACGTACCGGCAGTTATCGAGCCGCTGGCGGACGGTAAGATCAAAGTTACCTTTGACGAACCGCAAAGAGCCATCACCCCAGGTCAAGCCGTAGTATTTTACGACGGCGATTACGTAGTCGGCGGCGGTATTATCGCCGCGCCGCTGAAGGAGTAAGAAACATGAAATTCTTTCTCGCTGCTATCGTCACAGCAGCACTGCTCGCTGAAATAATCCCTGTTTGGGCCGCTGACCCAGGCAACGATAAAATCAAAAACAAGGCTCCTTCTGTCCATACAGAAGCTGATAACAGTAACGGACATCCGCCTGAAGGCATCAGCATCACGCCGCAGACACAGGCCCAGAGGCTGGCAGCAGCTACAGCGAAAGCACAGCCGAACGCCAAAACACCGGCTGATACTGCATCCAATGCTACCTCCACTGCCGATGCGGATATCAAAACTCCTCCTGCTGATATGCAGCCGGAACCAACCAAACCGGTGATCAAAAAAATCAAGCCACCGGTCCCTGAGGAAAAACCGCTGCGCGTGATCTGGCCGCAAGACTTTTATTATTATTCCTATAACGGCGATCCTTATTACAGCCTGTCGCTGCCCAAGGATTTCGGTACTGATACCCTCGCCGGACTGCCTGCTGCAGGTCCCATGCTGATGCGGGCCCAAAGCAACACTGTTTTGATGACCTTTGCCGCCACAGAAAATGATCCTGTTAAAAACCGGATCTTCAGCGAATCTCTCAAAAACAGAAGCGAGATACCGCTGCCGCCATTAGGACCGAACGAAGAATACGAATATATCCCAGCCCCGCGTTATACTTACAATACTGACCCGGCGCCGCTGGAGCTGCCCAAGCAGATCACCAACGTCAAAATAGTGGATGCTGGCAGCGGACGGACAGCAGAAAACCTGATCGTTCAATATCTTTATCTCAGCTGTACGGCCGACGGACAGCATTGCATGGCTGTACTTACCCACAGCGAACGCAATCAGAAAGCCTTTGACGGACTGTTCGTCTTTCCCTATGCTGAAAAACAAAATTATATACCGTTAGCTACCTTCACCGCGCAGAGCCTGCGGGTGAGGAAATAAACAATAAAGGACGTGTCTGAAATTTAGTTCAGACACGTCCTTTTTACATTTACATCTAACCAGCTCCGCCTGCCACTAATTACATAGCTGATTCCAAATATTGCTCTCTGTTCAGTCGCAGCATTTGCATAAGTACGCCGTCACTTAGAACGTGAATCTCAATCCGGCGTTGAACTGCCAGTCGGTACGCAGATCGCCGCCAAAGGTTTTTAAGGCGTCAAAATACAAATTGCTGTTTTTGGCAATGCCCAGGTTAGCTCCCAGTCCGATCTCGTACCAGGTGCCGTTCATATCGGCGCTTTCTACAACGGTACTTCTGCCTTTATAATATGCAGTTCCGCCGCCGTTGCCGCCGAAGTCGTGCAATGCCGATGCTTTGACATAGGCATTGCTGGTGCGCCCGCCAATGGTAAACTCTTTGCCGCCCAAGAAGCCCAGGCGCACTACGGCGCTGTTGACGCTGTCCTGTTTGACACTGACTTCGTTGCTGGTTGTGTAATCGACGCTGCCGATATGTCCCAGGCTCAGTTCGGCCTGCGGTTCTACGAACCAGCCTGCGTTCAGGTCCTGTCTGTAGCCGTATTCGGTGCTGATACCGTAAGCCCAGGTATCGTAATCGGCTTTAGCAGCGATGTTGTTTGGATCTACCAGTTTAAAGTCATTGGTCAGCTTGCTGCCGCGGGCGATAACGTCGATGTAATGCCCCTTGCTGCCCAGCCAGCTGGCGTATACTCCTACACCGGTACTGCTCAGGTCGCCGCTGCCTGCCGTATAGCCGGCGTTGCTGTCGATGCGGTTGACGGCGATGCCTGTATAGAGCTTGCCGCCTTTGTAGTCCTGCACTTTGTCGATGCCGCCCTGGAAGGCTGTATAATCCTGGCTGAACTCACGGTCATAAGCGCTGTCGGCGCTCAGTTCGCCCCGGTAGTAACGGGCCCAGACGCCGCCCTGTGCCGCTTCTTTATCACTGCGCAGCTCGCCCATGCGTTTCATCAGGTTGTTGCCTTCGATGCGCCACATACTGCCCAGCGCCATCTGCGCGTCAGCGGCCGTCATCACTGTTTCGGAAGCGCCTGCTTCCTCAAAATCTATTTGCGTGATCTTGACATCATTGCCGTCCACTGTTACGGTCGGCGTTGCCAAAAATCTGGTCAGCGGGTCGTCCATTACGCTTTCCTTACCAATAAAATTATTTAAGTTCTGCCCATGCTCCAAATCAGTTACTGTCAGTACCGTCACCTCGCCGATAAAGCTGTCCAGACTGCTGCCGTCAAAGGCTTTATCATAACCAACCGTGATATATTGAACATCTGTACTGCTGTTGTCTGCCAGCTTGGCAAAGGTGAATTTATCTGCAACATTATTAGCCAAATCTGTCGTTACCCTAAACTCGTTGCTGCCTGCCAGCTTCAGTTCACCACTGGAGGTGAATGTACGGTCGTCTGTCCTGTCAGTAAAAGCTACTGTGGAATTATGCAAAAATGTAGTGCCACTTGTAATATTTATCTTATCCTGCAAAACCACATTACTGTCAGTTGCATACACCGCATAGGCTTCGCTGTCAGTACCGGTGGCTGTTGCCCCTATTGTAATTGTACTGCCGGGGGTTGAGTGCTTCAGCTCTACCGTGCTGCCTGTGGCGTAAATGCCATAGGCCTTTGCCATACCGGCAGTACCTGCCGTTCCATCAACACCCACTGTAGCATAGACAAGAGAAGAACCATAAAAACTGGTTTTAGTAGCCCCCGCCCCAGCCATACTACCACTGCCGGCTCTTGCAGTTGCTGTGATGCTGCCCGTTGTCAGCTGCAGTCTGCTGCCATCAGCATAAGCAGCATAAGCGGTTGCGTTACCACCATTGCCGCCGTTACCACCGTCACCACCTTTATCACCCAGATTATCGCGACCGGGTCCACCGCCGTTGCCGCCGCAGCCACCATCGCCGCCATCAGCTTTACTTACTAAACTGCCTGCCGTTACAGAAGCATTGTCAGCTGCTGTTAAACGCAGACCATAAGCCACTGCAGAGCCACCATTACTACCATCGCCGCCATCAGATCCCACTCCCTTTCTTCCATCGGCACTTGCTCCATGAACGCCAACGCCTCCATAGCCTCCGGTTGCTTCAGCTTTTATACCAGCTGTTACCGTCAAATCTACTGTACCGTAATCGCTGCTGACAGCATATGCCATACCATCTGTCCCAGCGCTGCTGATGCCGACTTGCCCATCACTGGAACCGGCGCCGCCATTGTTGCCCACTCCACCTCTTGCTACTGCATCGATACTGTTGACCGTTCCGATGATGTTACTGTTGACAGCCTCTATGCCCCAGGCTACAGCTTTGCCCCCAACTCCTGCGGCTTTGCCATCGCCGACGTTTCCGCTGTCACCACCAGCACCACCGGCACCGCCTGCACCGCCTTTAGCTGTGACCCGGATATCATTGATAGTCAGATCAAACGAATTTGTCGCTGCCTTAAGGCCATAAGCTTCAGCAGCCCCGCCCATGCCACCGACGCCACCGTTGCTATAGCTGCTGATGCCGTATCCACCATTGCCACCTTCAGCAGAAATAGTGATATCAGCCGCTGTGATTGTTACCAGTGTATTGCTGCCGGCAGCCTGCAGGCCAATCGCTGCTGCACTGCCACCCTTGTCGCCATTAGCACCATCAGACTGATGAGTTGCATGAACAAATACCGTACTTCCGGAACCTGCTTTAGCTGCAACCGTAATATTATTGACTGTTGTGATACCGCTGCCTCTTACAGCAACAGCGACTTTACTGTCACCACCAGCACCACTATCTCCATGCGGTCCCTGATCTTGAGAAGAAGCAGTAGTTCCCCTTCCTCCTAAAGCACCATCCCCACCTGTTGCTGTAATTTCAATAGCACCGCCAATAGTGCCGGTGACAGTGTCATTAACCGTTACCGAACCACCATTGCCACCATCGCCGCCTGTACCGCCTCCGGAAGCGTCACCACCATCTGTTCCATTATCAGCAGTATATGCACCACTTACGCCACTAGAAATTTCTTCATTTTTTGTGATCGCTGCTCCGTCTGCCCCTTGCACACCGTCCACCGGATCTGCCCAAACGGGTGAACAGAAAATATTTGTCAGCATCAGGCTTACAGCCAGTGCTTTCTGCAGCTTTTCCTTTTTTGACATAACATTCATCCTTCTTTCCTATTGTTTATGCAGCTTTTCTGTATTTTCCCAATGCTTCAGGTATACTTATCCTGCAAAAAATACTTTAGCAGCGCTTCGTAATACGAAACCGCTTTTTCATAGCTGCCTTCTTTATACAAAACCCGTGCCGTCATTACCGTCGTATCTACTGTGTGCCCGTCCAACGGCTGCAGATCGTCCCACAGTGACTTTTGGACATAGCGCCAGTACAGCTTTTTTTCATCACTGTCCAGGCAGTAAATGTGCCATGGCTTGATATAGTCGATATAATGCACGATAACGTCTTCCGAGGCAGCTTTCAGCAAAGTATTATTGATGATGATGCAGTTATACTTTTTGGGCAGCTCCGTAAACTCACCATCAATGACGCCGTTAAGGGCGTCCTGGTCGCCCCACAGTATTTTGGTATCACCAACCTGTTCCAGCCACTGGAACAGCTTCTGGGTCAGCTTTTGCTGCCGCCACTTTACAAGATCCATCAACAGCACGCCGGAATTAAAATAGCAGCCATTCTTCAAACCGATACGATCGCAGCTCTTGGCTTCGCCCCAGTCACGTACAGCGCCCAGTACCTTGCCCTGCAGGTCGGTCTGCCACAGGGCTAGGATATCGCCCTTGCAGATGATATCGGCATCCATGTAGATTAGCCGCTTCACTGATTTTGGCAGCATCTCGCTGAACAGATAGCGGTAATACATGGCCTGGGTGATATGACCCGGCGGTACGATAAAGGTCATCCCCTCGGTACTGGTGATCTGATAAAAGTGCAGTGTCAGGTTACGGTATAACTGTTCCGTCTTTTTTAATCTGTCCATATCCTCCGGCAATAATTCGTCATAGACGATATGGATATTTAAATCATGTTGAATGTTGTTATGCACCAGCGAGGTGATGGTGATCCCGGCGAATCTGCCGAAGTTTTTGTCGATCCCAAAACCGATATGTATTTGTTCTGCCACTTTGCGCCTCCTTTCTTTCCCAGTTCGGTCTTTGCTGCTTTTTGTTCTGCCGCGCCGCCCCCTTTGAAAAACTTGTTTATATCCTCGCAGTTATTACTGCGGAGCTGGTATTGTCAGTCTTTATCCAAGCTGTAAAAATGCCTTCAGCGGCCCTTACTCAGCTGCAGCAGCTTCAGCAGCAGGCGCACTTCCTCCAGCGAATACTGATCCTGTTCGTCAGTTTCTGCGGCGGCAGTTTCAGGCACACTATTGCTTTTTGCACCCGCCGCCTGTTCGTCAGCCTCGGCATCATGTGCCTGTGCCCACTCGGCCGCCGCTTTTCTGTCCAGCAGTGTTTCCAGCGTGCAGTCCAAAACATTGGCGCTGCGCACCAGCAGCTTTAGGCTGACCTGCACATTGTTATGCTCGATATTGCTCAGATGGGTCTGACTGATGCCGATACGTTCGGCAAACTGCTGCTGGTTGAACTGACAGGCACCGCGCAGCAGGCGGATATTACTGCCGATACGCGGCAGCCAGCTTTCATCGTACATACTTCACCTCAGCCCTCAAAAACATTAGTATTTTAGTTTAAAATATCGAAACCAAAGCATCGCTTTTTTGTTTTATATCAAAAACATTTGTTATAGTAATAATCGTAATCATTATAGCACGTTTGTACCCCCCCCGCAAGACACTTACTTTGAACCTGTGTAAAACGCCTTCGAGTCTTGGGGCGCATTACGTCAGCGGCTTTAAAACTGTCGGCGTCTGCGCGTTTATAATATTGCTGCCTCCCAACAATCAAAAGCATGCCGCGCTGAAAGAGACTGAAAAAAACTGCGGCTTGTAAAAAAGCCGCAGCTACAACAGTACTGTTTACTTAAAATCTATTTCCTTTCCCAGCACCTGCAATATCTTATCCAGCAGATTAACGCTGCAGTTGCATTCCTCCCGTTCGATACGGCCGTAATAATTGACCGACATATTACAGCGTTCGGCCACGTCGTTTTGGGTCAGCCCCAGCTCCAGCCGCAGCTGGTATAATTTGCGGCCGATGTTATTATAAGTATGCTTGCTCATTTTGCACCTCAGCTAAAAGTTTTGACTGTGAAAAATTTTAACCGCAAAAGCAGCAAAGCAAAATAACCCTATGGGTTGTATTTCTTATAGCCTACCCCAAAGGTTGTTTACAAAACAAATACAAAGGCGCATACTGAGCCCTGTTATGCATAACGCTTTACAGTACGGCCCGCCGTCATAAAATTATGGGAAGAACTGATATAAATAGCTATTTTGACAGATACTAATACAAGCAGCGCGGCTGCCCAGGCACTGCAGCTTTTGATAACTGCGGCGCAGGCAGGCGACAACGGTGCTTTACTGAAGCTGTGCAGTGATTTTAAGCCCCTGCTCAGCAGCGAAGCACGGCGCGAGATGTTTTATAATTCACTGGGGAAAGATGCGGAAGGCATCGCTGTGCTGGCTTTTATCGAGCTGGTACTCAAATACAGCGGTACTGATTATGTAAACTGGCCCGGTTACGCGCGCTGCAGAGTACATTTCGCTTTGTTCGACGCCATGCAGAAGCAGGGCCGGATCTGGGAAAACGAAATCGCCGTCAATACTGACAGCGAGGAAGGCACCGCCCTTCTGGATGAGGCCGGGTTGCAGCAGGGGCTGCCGGACGATATTGCCCAACTGCTGCTGTCACTGGAAGTACGGCAGGCTTTAAAACGGCTGACTGCCGAACAGCAGCAGGTTATCGAGCTGTTGTTTTTGCGCGAACAGAAACCCAAAGAAGCAGCCCGCCTGCTGGGCTGCAGTGTACGCAACGTCACCAAGCACCGGCTCAAAGGGCTGGATAAGCTGCGGCTGCTGCTGAAGCAGGACGGCTGACCGGCTCAACTAATCGCCGTAATTTCATAGATAAAAATAAAAAAGCATCGACAAAATTTGTCGATGCTTTTTAGCTTTTTACTTTTAGTGATGTGTGCCTCTGACAACAGTAATCCCCTGCTGCTCCAGGTATTCGGCAGTTTTGGTGATCACCGGGCATTCATGTTTTTCTCCCTGTGCGTCCTTCTTTTTGGTACAGCCGCTCAAATGCACGGCTTCAACGCCGATAGTAACAAGGCGGTCCAGCTTTTTGCGCAGACCTTCCTCGTTATTGGGCATCTGTACATCACCGCAGCCGCTGCAGTTCAAAAAAGCGGCCAGTTCTGTTTCCTCTGCCTCATAAACGGCAAAAGCGTTGGTTTTATTATTGAATGCTTTAAGACAGCCGCTGCCGGTACAGTTATTACTGGTACGCAGACATCTTAAAACAGCGATCTTTTTCATAGGCATTTTTCCTTTGATTATTTTTACTGCCCTGTTTCTGCCAGCACTTCTTTAAAGCAGTTGGTCAGGCTGGCAAAATCTGCCAGCGACAGCGTTTCGCCCCGGCGCTTGGGGTCGATACCGGCACGTTCCAACCATACCGCAGCCTGTACGCTGCTGATGCCCATATTTTTGAGAGCGTTACTGAGCATTTTACGGCGTACGGAAAAAGCCGCCTTTACGACTTTGAAGAACAGTTTTTCATCGCAGACCTCGACCGGAGGCACGGTGCGGCGTTTGCAGACAATGACGGCACTGTCGACATTAGGCGCCGGGATAAATGATTCCGGCGGTACGATAAAGGCTATCTCCGGCTCGGTATAATATTGGATCGAAACTGACAAAGCGCCGTAATCTTTGCCGCCGGGCTTCGCGACCATCCGCTCGGCTACTTCCTTCTGCACCATGGCAACCAGCCGTTCCATAGGCAGGCGCTGTTCCAGCAGATTGAAAATGATCGGCGTGGTAATATAATAAGGCAGGTTAGCCGCCACCTTAAAGGTCGGCGCGCCAACAATATTTTTGATATCGACTTCCAGGATATCGCCGTTTTCTATACGCACATTATCGTAGCCTTCCAGTGTTTTTGCCAACACCGGCAGCAGTCTTTTATCCAGCTCGACTGCTACGACCCTGGCGCCGCTCTGCGCCAGTCCCTGCGTCAAAGTGCCTATACCGGGGCCGACCTCTAAAACCGTGTCGTCCTCAGACAGTTCTGCAGCAGCAACGATCCTGCGTACGACTTCTTCGTCGATCAGGAAGTTCTGTCCCAGTCTTTTATCCGCTTTTAATTTAAAGGTGTGCAATATATGATTGGTGACTTCGCGTCTGGCAATGATCGGTTTATCCATGCTGTTCTCCTAACTGCGCAAGCGCCTCGTCAAATTCGCTGCGGGTGACCCCATAGCTGTTGAGCCGCTCTAAAAACCTTTTGGCGTTGCCGTAGCCGATGCCCAGCAAAGCGCCCATTTTATCACGGCGATACGCCGCACTGTCTGTTCCGGCCAGATCGTTCTGCCACAGGTCTTGGCTGGTAAATTCGCTGTCAGGCTTATATTCATGGTGGCGCACCTTACTCAGCGCTGCAGGATCGCCTCAGGCTGAGCCTGCTCGATGCCCACATCATTGTGCGCCGTAGCGTCCGCTTTAGGTACAAAGGCCTGCCCCGCTTCGGGAAAGCGCTGCGTCAGAAAGCGGCGGATACGTTCGCCGGCACCGTCCGGATCAGTTAGGATAATGATGCCCCGCTTTTTATATGCGGCTTCGATCTGCCGCAGGGTATATGGCGCTAAGGTAAAACCGCCTGTTTCGATGGTATCGGCTTCCAGGGCGCGTTTGATCGCCACTGTATCCATTTTTCCTTCTACTACGAGAACTTCTTTCAGCAAGTCCGCGCCTCCGTTACTCTAAGATATATACGTCTAAGGTACGGCGTCCCCATTGAATGGCTCTGTGCCAGTCGTGCATAAACACGTCCAGCCGATTGCCGCGGATAGCGCCGCCGGTATCGCCGGCCATGGCAATGCCATAACCGGGGATATACAGTTTAGTATAATACGGGATAACCCGCGGGTCAACGGCCACGATACCTTCGTAAGGCACCAGTCCTATCGAAGTTCGTCCGGTACCGCTGCCTTCACCCAAGGTATAGGCGGTGATTTCCATGGTCATAACTTTATTATAACGCATCCGCCCGCGCGAAGTTTCGATAGAACGGGCCATGCCGCGCTCTACCAGTTCACGTCTAGGCTCTTCCAGCACTGTCTTGCTGATGATATGAGTTTGGAACAGGCCGTCTTTAAGCGTAGTTTTTCTGGTCACCTTCATCTTGCCGGGTACGCCCGGTTCCAGCACCTTATTCTCACCATACGGCTTTTCCAGATTATCAACAAACTCCACAGGCGGCTCGATCGGCTGCTCTTCTTCATGCAGCTCATCAAAACGCCCTAAAATATGGATCTCCAGGTCGGAAGTGATCGGCGTATCAACAGCGGGATAGACTGTTTTGCCTTCATAATTGATCGCCAGGGCATCCAGCGCCTCGCCGACAGTTGCTTTACCGGTATAGAATTTTTTGCTGACGCCATATTTTTCGATCGTTACAGGCAGGGCGCGTTTCAACTCAATAACTTCCCTGGTCTTTTTTTCGGCATTTGCCGGAGAGATCAGTATCCGGTCTTCTTTGCCGACCTTGACGCCGGACTCTTCCAAAATAGAACGGGGATCTTCAAGAATAGTGGTCACTACTTTTTCCTGCCCGTCGTAACGCAAAACTATTTCTTTGCTGTTGGCCAGACAAATAGCGCTGAAAACTAAAACTACCACTAACAGCAGCGGCAAAATTTCCATTGCTCTATATAATGATTTTCTATTAGGCATAAATTGTACCTCCTTTTAAAGACGTATAATTTTACCATAAAGAAAAATTTTCTGTCAAACTGTCGCCCTTAAACACACATAAGCTTTTGCACAAAAAACAAAAACGTAAAAACTACTGTGGACACAGATACTTGTTTTGACTTCTGGAAAATAACAGCCTTAAAATACAAACTGCCTGTTTGCGAAAAACAAACAGGCAGTTTGTATTTATTTTATTTTATTAAAAAGAGTTTTGACATTTTTAGTAGTCTGCGCTGCCAGCGCTTCAAAGGTCGTGCCGCGCACTTCGGCCGCATTGCGTGCCACCAGCTCGGTATAACCCGGCTGATTACGCTTGCCGCGATAAGGCACCGGCGTCAGATAAGGTGAATCTGTTTCAAACAGCAGCAGGTCATCCGGCACATACTGCAGGACCTCGCGCACTTTTGCGGCATTTTTATAAGTAGAGGTGCCGCCAAAACCAAGATAAAATCCTCGCTTAAGCAGTTCCTTCGCCATTTCCAGTGAGCCGGAATAGCAGTGGAACACTGCCCGCACACCTGTGACTTCTTTTTGGAAGATCTCCAGGATATCGCCGTGCGCATCGCGGTCGTGAATGATCACCGGCAGGTCGAACTGTTTGGCCAGATCGAGCTGTTCTAAAAGACGGCGCTTCTGCACGTCCTTCGGCTCGTTGCCCTTCCAGTAATAGTCGAGGCCGATCTCGCCGATGGCTACTACCTTGGGGTGGACGGCCCAGGCTGCCAGCTCGTCAAGATAGCTGTTATCCAAAATACCCTCAAGGTCTTCAGGATGCCAGCCCACAGCGGCATACATAAAATCATATTTTTCAGCTAAACTTACGGCGAAACCCGACGTGATCTCATCACAGCCGGGATTGATGATCCCGTCCAGTTCTTCCTGCAGCTGTGTAAGCAGCGCGTCGCGGTCATCGGTAAAATAGTCCGAGTCCATATGGGCATGGGAATCGAATAGTCCTGTACGTGACATCTTATTTCACCTTGCTCCCGGAAGCGATATCGGGGGCATCAGCCAGCACCAGCTTACCTTCTCCGTCAGAGGCGGCCAGCAGCATCCCGCGGGATTCGATCCCACGCAGTTTTGCAGCTTTCAGGTTGGCGATCACGATAACATTGCGGCCGATCAGCTCTTCGGCAGTATAATGCTGCGCGATCCCGGAAACGATGGTACGTTCTTCTTCGCCGACCCTGACCTCAAGCTTCATCAGCTTATCGGTTTTAGGTACGCGCTCTGCTGCGGTAATGGTAGCTACGCGCAGATCTATCTTCATAAAATCATCGATAGTTATTTCTTCTGTTGCCGCGGCTTTGCTTTCCGGTTTGGCCTCAGCTTTTACTTCGGCCTTAACTGCTTGTTTAGCGGCCGGAGCAGCCTTTTTGGTAGCGGCGATAACAGTTTCTCCGCTTTCAGTGATCTCGATACGCGGATACAGCGGCTCACCCTTCTGCACTTTGGTGCCGTCAGGCAGCCCGCCCCAGGCGGTATCGGCCAGCAGGAACTGCTCGGGAGCAGTGAGGCCCAGCTGGGTATAGATCTTGGGACTGGTAGAAGGAATATAAGGACTTGTAAGGATAGCGACGATGCGCAATACCTCTGCCAGATTATACATAACTGTTTTCAGACGCGCTGCTTTGGCGGGATCTTTTGCCAGCAGCCAGGGGCCTGTTTCATCAATGTATTTATTGGCACGGCTGATAAGCGCCCACAGAGCTTTGATCGCCGTGTTGATTTCCATATGATCCATAGCGTCCTGATATTTCGCAACAGTTTCATTGACCAGGGCGATCAGCTCGTCATCAAGAGGATCACTGCAGGCGGTTTTATGGATCACGCCGCCGTGATATTTTTCGATCATGCTGACCGTACGGTGCAGCAGGTTGCCAAGGTCATTGGCCAGATCAGCGTTGATGCGGGTGATCAGCGCGTCGCGCGAAAAATTGCCGTCACTGCCGAGGTTGATCTCGCGCAGCAGGAAATAACGGATAGCATCGGCGCCAAATTCGTCGATCAGCGCCAGAGGATCAATGACATTGCCCTTGGATTTGGACATTTTGTCGCCTTCAACTACCAGCCAGCCATGTCCATAAACCTGTTTCGGCAGTTCTTCACCCATAGCCATCAGCATGATCGGCCAGATGATAGTATGGAAACGCACGATTTCCTTGCCGACCAGATGCATGTTAGCAGGCCAGTATTTATTGAATTTTTCCGGATCACTGCCATAACCGATACCGGTAAAGTAGTTGAGCAGCGCGTCAAACCAGACATAGACAACGTGTTTGTTGTCAAAAGGCACAGGGATGCCCCAGTCGAAGGTGGTGCGGGTGATGCTCAGATCTTCCAGCCCCTGTTTGATGAAGTTGATCATCTCGTTGCGGCGTGCCACAGGCTGAATGAAGTCGGGATGAGTTTCGATATATTCCAGCAAACGGTCCTGATATTTGGAAAGCTTAAAGAAATAGCTTTCTTCTTCCATACGCTCTACCGGACGGCCGCAGTCGGGGCATTTGCCGTCGACCAGCTGACGCTCCAGCCAGTAGGATTCGCAGGGTACACAGTACCAGCCTTCATAATTCTTTTTATAAATATCGCCCTGTTCAAAGATTTTCTGCAAAATACTTTGCACAACCTTATGATGGCGTTCTTCGCTGGTACGAATAAAATCGTTATTGGTGATATTGAGGCGCTGCCATAAAAGTTTGAAATTTGCGATGATCTCGTCAACATATTGTATCGGGGTAACACCCATCTCCGTAGCTTTACGCTGAATCTTCAGACCATGCTCGTCACTGCCGGTCAGAAAAAAGACGTCTTCGCCCTTGGCGCGGTGATAACGGGCCACGGTATCGGCGATAGTCGTACAGTAAGCATGACCGATATGCAGTTTATCGCTGGGATAATAGATCGGGGTGGTGATATAAAACGTTGGTTTTGTCATATGTTGATCCCTTCTTCTTCTGAAATTAATTTATTATATAATTCCCGTTTGGGAATCTTATTTGCTTTAGCAACCTGCGCCAGCGCCGTTTTTTTATCGACGCCGCGAGCCAGCAGTTCCTGTACCTGCGCCAGCGGATCCTTTGCTTCCTGCGCAGGCTGCGGCTGTTCCAGGCCTCTGGCGATGACCAGGCAGAATTCACCGCGGGGCTTATTTTCATGCAGCCAGGTCAGGCACTGACTGACCGTGCCCCGGAAAAACTCCTCATGCAGCTTGGTCAGCTCACGCGCTGCTGCCAGCTGTCTGTCCCCCCAGACCTCCAGCACTTCCTTCAGCACCTGTTCGATCCTGTGCGGCGCTTCGTACAAAATAATCGTAGCCGGCAGATACTGCCATTCTTCCAGCTGCTGCCGCCTGTTTTTTTTGCTCTTGGGCAGAAATCCGCCGAAAAAAAACGGTGAGGCAGGCAGACCTGAAGCAATGAGCGCGCATAACGCGGCGTTGGCACCAGGTACAGGCACTACCTGCACGCCGGCATCGATCGCCAGTCTGGCCAGTTGTTCGCCCGGATCAGCGATACCGGGAAACCCGGCGTCACTGACTAAAGCGATATTTTTTCCGGACAGCAGTTCGTCCAGCAGATAAGCTCCCTGCCGTTCTTTGCTGTGCTCATCATAGCGTACCAGCCGTCCCTTGATATTGAAACGGTTCAATAACTGCAGTGTATGACGGGTATCTTCGGCAGCGATAATATCCGCCTCGGCCAGCATTCTCTGCGCCCTGGGCGTCATATCTTCCAGATTGCCGATCGGCGTCGCGCACAAATATAAAATTCCTGCCATTATTCTGCCTCCTCCGCCATACCGTAATACTCCAAAGTCTGTTTGCTGTGGCTGCCGTCCTCATTATACATAATAAGCGGCGGCAAAACCTCCAGTCCGTAACTGCCGCCTTTGACCATTTCCATGAGAAAGATCCAGGCAGGCTTATCCGCAAAGGCATGTACCCATTGCAGTTTTTTCGGCTGCAGACCATATTTAAGCGCCAGTTCCATACATTCCGTAAACCGTTCGGGCAGCTGCACAATGGCAAAACGCCCTCGATATTTGACCAGATAGGCGGCGGCGCGGAAGAAATCCTCCAGCGTTGCCGTCAGTTCATGGCAGGCCGCAGTCGCTACCCGTCGAACCTTACCGCTGTTGCGGTAGGGCGGATTAGCGGCGATCAGATCGAAACTTTCCGAACGATAAAGCGCTTTCAGCTCCCGCAGATCGGCCAGCTCGGCACTGACACATTCCTCCAGCCCGTTAGCCGCAATGCTGCGGCGCATCAGCTCTACTACATGAGGATTACAGTCAACGCCTACTACTTGAGCCGCACCGCGTGCTGCCAGCAGCAGGCTGATGGCCCCTGTACCGGCGCCAAGTTCCAAAACACGGGCCTGCCTGACCAAATGCGGGAAAGCTGCCAGAAAAACAGCATCCGTCGTAAAACAAAATTCTTCCGAGTCCTGCCAGATCGCATAATTACAGCCGGGCAGGGAATCGCAGCGTTCTGTAGCTTTACTCATTTCAGATCGGATCGGCCTTGGAAGCATCAACGATCTCGTCCCATTCTACCTGGATAACATTATCGGGCGTCAGCTGCACGGAGGCCGTACGCATAGCGCGGTTGATGCCTGTTACTTTGCCTTCTCCCAGCGGCGTTACTACCAGCGAGCCCAATTTTGGGATCTCGACACGGTCGTTGCCGCAGTTACGTTTACAGCCGCCTTCTTTGCAGCAGTACATATGGTTTTCATATTTCAGGCAGCACATCAGACGACCGCAGATACCCGAAATCTTCGCCGGATTCAGCGACAGATTCTGATCTTTAGCCATTCTGATCGATACCGGTTCAAAGTCACCTAAAAAAGTAGAGCAGCACAACGGCCTGCCGCAGCTGCCGATCCCACCCAGCATTTTCGCTTCATCGCGCACGCCGATCTGGCGCAGCTCGATCCGGGTACGAAACACAGCGGCCAGGTCTTTGACCAGCTCGCGGAAATCTATACGCCCTTCGGCTGTGAAATAAAATATGATTTTATTGACGTCAAAAGTAAATTCCACATCTATCAGACGCATCGGCAGATCGTGATTAGTGATCTTACGCAGGCAGATATTGAAAGCTTCTTTCTCGCGTACGATATTTTCTTCGACTTTCTGGGCATCTTCATCAGTAGCTTTGCGCAGCACCGGTTTCAAAGGCGAAACCACCTCACTGTCGCTGACCTCGCGCGGCCCTACTACTACTTCGCCGTATTCTACCCCGCGGGCAGTTTCGACAATGGCATGATCCCCCTGGGCTACGCTGCTGAGTGCGGGATCAAAATAATATATTTTACCTGCTTTTTTGAATCTTATACCTACAACTGTTGGCACTATCTCTCCTCCTTCCGAAGTATGTCTGTTTTAAGTACCACCGTTTCCAAAACCAGCTTGGCGCCGGCATTGCTTTCGATGGCCTGATATGCTTGCTGGGCGATGTCCGCCGCCTGCTTCAAATGCGAAGCGGGCCATGAGGCGGCCAAACGCCGTAATCTATCTGTGCAGTCACAGTTATAAATCTGTTCCTCCAGTCCGTTTTGCCAAAGCAAAACGTCCCGGGCTAAAAACAGCAGCATTTCCGTAAATAATAAACCGCCCTGTTTGTCATAGCTTTCGAGCCATGGCTGCGAAGCTACATACCGCATGGGCTGCGCCAGCGGCAGGGCTTCCAGAAATTCCAAAGCCTGATCGCGGTAGCTGACGGCATCTGCAGCAGCCAAATTGACAGCAGCGCCAAGCGAACCGCCTGCCAGGCGGGCCAGCAGTTCCGGGCGTTCCAGCCCGAGCCTGTTCAATGCCTCCTGTGTCAGTGGCAGGGGTATCTGGTCAAAGCGTAATTGAATGACCCGCGAAAGGATCGTCGGCAACAGGCGTTCCAGCCGCGACGCAACCAGAATAAACATCCAGTTTGGCGGCGGCTCTTCGAGCAGCTTTAAAAGGCTGTTCGCCGCTTCTACCGTCATCCTGTCAGCAGCATCGATGACGCATACCTTATGGCTTGAAAGCGCAGGCGCAAAGGCGGCCTGCCTGCTCATTTCCTTGATCTGTTCTATTTTCAGATCTTTCCCGGGAGCTTCCTGCTCCACCAGAATAAAATCAGGATGGGCAAAGCTGTGCTCTGCCAGATTGATCAGACGGCAAGATTCGCACCTGCCGCAGGGATGTTCGTCCGGCTTCTGGCACAGGAATGTTTTAGCAAAACGCAAGGCCAGCTGCTTTTTACCAATACCTTCCGGGCCGTAAAAAAGCAGTGCATGCGGCCTGTTACCCGGCTGCAGCAGCCTGGCTAAAAATTCCTTATTCTGTTCATGTCCCAGAATATCGTCCCACATAGGCATCCTTTCCTCGCTTACCCTTTAAGTAAAGCCTCCAACTCGCTGATCAGACAGCCGCGTACGCTTTCCTGTTCCTGCAAAGCATCAATGACCCTGATCCGCTGTGGATAGGCCTTACTTAGTTCGACAAATCCCTGCCTTACCTTGAGCTGGAAAGCAAGTCCTTCGTTTTCAAAACGGTCGGTCACACCGCGCTGCGACCTACGGCCTGCAAGCAGCAGAGGATCTCCGTCCAGCAGCAGCGTCAAATCTGGTTCCAGCCCGCCCGTTGCAAAAGTGTTCAGCTGCAGCAGCTCCTGCAGCGGCAGACCGCGAACAAAGCCCTGGTAAACCAGTGTCGAATCGCTGAAACGGTCACAAAGCACGATTTTTCCGGACGCTAACGCCGGACGCACGACCTTATCTAAATGATCAGCACGTGCTGCCAGATACAGCAAAGTTTCTGTACGCGCGTCTATGGCCAGCTGCGGGTCAAGCACCAGCTGACGCAGGCGTTCAGCAGCTTCGCTGCCTCCCGGTTCACGGGTGCAGACAACTTCTCGTCCGTTCTGCCTCAGGTACTCTGCGATCAGCTCCAGCTGCGTGCTTTTGCCGCTGCCGTCGGGGCCTTCCAATGTGATAAAATACCCTTTGTTCATCAAAACACCACTCGTATTTCCCTCAAGCTGCCGTCAGCGGGTCCGCTGACCGGCAGGTTCAAGTTTTTCATATTTTCACAGTAAGCGATGATCGCTTCCGTAATCAGCTCACCCGGCAAAAGTACCGGTATGCCGGGCGGATAAAAGCTTACCTGCTCGGCACAGATTTTTCCGGCCGCACGGCACAGAGGTATGCTGGTCTTCGCGCTGTCGAAGGCCTGCCGTAAAGACATCACCTGCTGCGGTGCAGGAAGCTGTGGGCTGACCGTCAAACGGCGCGGCGTTTTTTTGTTTTTTTCCAGTTCGGTAAAAACCTGTTGTATCACAGCGAGTACGGCATCATAATCAGCGCCGCCGTCGCTATAGGTAACTAAAAATAACACGTTATCGGCATCTGTCAGTTCTACGGCAACACCTGCCTGCCGCAGTTTTTCCCCGGCTTCAATACCTGTATAACCCCAGGCGGCTACATTGACCGTCACCTTGGTGCTGTCAAACCCGGCAATACCGTTACTGCCGGCACAATCAGCCGTCAGCAGCTTCAGCCCCTTGAAGGTCTGTAAAAGCCTCCGCAATCTGTCTGCCGCAGCCACAGCCTGTGCCGCCATCTGCCTGCCGCCTGTCGCCAGCTGGAAACGCGCCGCGTCCAGAGACGCCATCAGCAGATAATTGGGGCTGGTTGTCGTCAGCAGGCTCATAACATCAGCAGCCCGCTTTAAATCAAGGCGCCGACCCTGCACATGCAGCATCGAGCATTGCGTCATAGCACCCAAAATTTTATGCGTGCTTTGCGCGCAGGCATCCGCGCCGCACTCCATAGACGAAGGCGGCAATAATTCGCTGAAACCAAGATGCGGGCCGTGCGCTTCATCTACCAATAGTGCAGCACCATATTTATGGGCTATTTGAGCAATCGTTTTAATATCAGCAGCCTGACCGTAATAATTAGGGCTGGTCAGAAACACTGCTTTAATAGAAGGATCTTTTTGCAGAGCTTCTTCGATCTGCCCGGCAGTGACCTGCGTGTTGATACCAAAAACCGCATCAAACTGCGGTAATACGTATACCGGTTCCAGATCACCTAAAAGCAGCCCTCCGGCAACACTGCGGTGAGCATTGCGGGGAATAAGAACTTTACCGCCCGGTTTGACAGCAGTCATCAGCATTGCCTGAATGGCCTGCGTCGTACCGTTAACAGCAAAAAAACAGCGGTCGCTGCCGTAAAGCTGTGCGGCCAGGGTCTGCGCTGCGGCAATACAGCCTTCAGGACAATGGATGTCATCCAGCTCCGTCATCAGCGAAACGTCCATCTGCAATGCGCCTGCTCCCAGCTCGCCAGCCAGAAGCGGTTCCATTCCGCGGCCGCCTTTATGTCCCGGCGTGTGAAAAGGATAGACCTGTTCTTTTTTATATTTGAGCATGGCCGCTACAAGCGGCATTTTTTTCTGATCTGCCTGCAAAAGAAAGCCTCCACGATAAATACAAACACTTATCCATGTTATCTTTACATTTTATCACAAGCAGCAAGGCGTTACAAGCAATTGTAACGCTTCGTCAAACCACCGCTGCAACCGCCTGCTCACCGCAATAAAAATACTCCGGCTGCAAACAGCCGGAGCAAAGATATTCTGTTGTTCAGCCAACCATAGCAGCCTGCGGCTGCAGCTCGATTTCGTCTTTTAAATCTTCCCAAACGATAAAATTGGCTTTACTGAAACCGTTGAAGGTCGTCGCCGAAGCCGAAGTATAAGCGCCGCAGGAAGGAACCAGCAGCAGATCGCCTACCTCCTGGCGTACAGTCAGTTTGCCGCGGAACATGATATCCAGCGAATCACAGCTGGGACCGGCAAAAGTGGCTTCCACTTCTTCTCCTTCTTTAAAGCTGATCAGCTTAAAGTCCCACTGGTCAAAAATAACGCCGGAAAAAGTTCCGTATAAACCATCATCAAGGAAATACCAGGGCTGACCGCCGCGTTCAGTAACACCGATGACGCTGGTAATAAGGTTGACAGCCGTACCGCACATAAAACGTCCCGGTTCCGCCCAGATCTCTACATTGGGAAAATCTTCGTCCAGACGGGCGTTGATCTGTTTAAGCATTTCTTTTAAATTAAAACGCACCTTGGGTTCGGGAATCGGAAATCCGCCGCCAATATCTAAGATCCGCAGCTGCATCCCTGCAGCGGCAGCTTCTTCAAAAATCTCGCGGGCCAGATCAAGCGCATTCAGATATGGATCGGCGCTCATCGTCTGGCTGCCGACATGGAAACAAACGCCGGCGGCGTCAAGACCGGCAGCCTGTGCTGCCTGCAGTAGTTCTACTGCGCGTTCGCGGCCTACGCCGAATTTTTTATTCAAATCTACATGTGCGGAAGAATTGTCGATACGGATACGCAGAAGCACCGTAGCACCGGGGCAGCCCTGTGCCATTTTTACGATTTCACTTTCGCTGTCAAAAGTCATTTTATGTACACCGACGTCACAGCAGGCCTGCAGACCGCCGCCGGTTTTGATAGGATTGGCGTAAATCAGACGCTCGCCGTCAATACCCATTGCTGCCAGAGTTCTGATCTCGCCGTCAGAAGCAACATCAAAGCAGGAACCCAGGTCACGCAGCAGTTCCAAGATCCGCTGATGCGGATTGGCCTTGATCGCATAGTAAAGCTGCACACGCGGCAAGTGCTTTTTCAAAAAGCGATAGTTCTTTTCTATTTGTTCTAAAGAAAGTACCAGCAGCGGCGTTCCAAAGCGCTCTGCCAGCCTTTCTGCAGCATTTTGACTAAGTTGAAAAAAGATGTCCTTCTTCATATCCACTCTCCCCTTGCTTTAGCATTGATTTTACTCATATGATTTTACCACAAATTACTGAAAGTACAATAGGAAAATGAAAGAAATTGAAAAAAATTTGAGGAGTTTCAGGCAAAACCGTGATAATCACGCTTAACGTCTGTTTTTACTAAAATTTTACTGGTTTTTTAGGATTTTTAATATTTTTTTACTAAATAAGTCACTACTAAATATAGTAATCTATGCTGATTTGACAACACAAAATACCTAAATATGGAAAACCCCCGCTTATTAAAAGCAGGGGTTTGCAAAAACTACTTATTTTTTAGGTGCTTCGATAACGTCGCAGCCCATATAAGGCCGCAGGACTTTCGGCACGATAACGCTGCCGTCTGCCTGCTGGTAATTCTCGAGAATAGCGGCAACAGTACGTCCTACCGCCACACCTGAACCATTCAGGGTATGTACGAATTCCGGTTTGGATTTAGTGTCGCGGCGGAAACGGATGTTAGCGCGGCGAGCCTGGAAATCAAGGAAATTGGAGCAGGAAGAAATTTCACGATAGCAGTTAGCCGCCGGCAGCCACACTTCCAAATCATAAGTTGCAGCAGAACTGAACCCAATATCACCTGTGCAAAGACGCACGACACGATACGGCAGTTCCAATAATTGCAGCACCTTTTCGGCATTAGCCGTCAGTTTTTCCAATTCGTCCCAGGAATCTTCCGGCTTGGTGAATTTTACCAGTTCTACTTTATTAAACTGATGCTGACGGATCAGACCGCGGGTATCGCGGCCGGCACTGCCTGCTTCAGCGCGGAAGCAGGCGCTGTAGGCAGTATAATACAGCGGCAGATCGTCGCCGCTTAAAATTTCGTCGCGGTGCAGATTCGTGATCGGAACTTCGGCAGTAGGGATCAGGTAATAATCCAGCCCCTCCAGTTTGAACATATCTTCAGCAAATTTAGGAAGCTGGCCTGTTCCCTGCATACTGTCTTTATTGACGATGAACGGCGGGAAAAATTCCGTATAGCCGTTTTCACCGGTATGGATATCCAGAAAGAAATTGATTACGGAACGTTCCAGCCGGGAACCGAGTCCGCGGTAAAAAGTAAAGCGGGCGCCGGAAACCTTGCCGGCACGTTCAACATCGAGGATATTCAATTTTTCGCCGATATCCCAATGAGCCTGAGGCTCAAAAGCAAATTTAGCCGGTTCGCGCCAGGTACGCACTACCGGATTATCGGCATCACTGCTGCCAACAGGTGTATCTGCTGCCGGCATATTCGGAATCGTCATCAGAATTTCTTTTAATCTGGCTTCGATATCCTTCAGCTCTTTATCATCTTCCGCGATCTTATCACCCAGGGCACGGACCTCGGCCATCTGCGCATCTGCATTCTCACCGGCTTTTTTCATTTTGCCGATTTCCTGAGAAGCTGCGTTGCGCTGGCTTTTAAGAGCCTCGACCTGCAGGGTCAATTCACGGCGTTTCTTTTCCAATTCCAAAAATTCGTCAAGGTTCACATTGGCGTTACGCTTACGCATAGCGTCCATAACCAATTCAGGATTTTCCCTAACAAATTTCATATCTAACATTATTCATTCCTCCAAATGTTGAATTACTTCGTAAACTTTATTTTAGCACAATTTACCATAATATGAAAGAGAACACGCCGAAGAACATCGGCGTGCCCGTAAAATCACTGTTATTCAGTTTAAAATCAGCTGTATTCTTTAAAAGTTTCAATCAAACCGTCACGTTTGGCCAGATAATTGATCGCGCTGATAGCGGCTTTCTGAGCCTGACCGGCCGCACGATTGACCTGCCAGGGCTGACCGGTGCAGTCGCCGCCGGCGAAAACGCCTTCGATGCTTGTTTCAGCCTGGTCGTCGACAAGAACAGAACGGCCGCGCATCTGCAGACCCGGCAAAAAGCTGTTGAGCGGATCAGAAGCACGGAACATAAAGACTGCCTGGACACTGAAAAATTCACCAGTGGTATGCAGCCCGGTTACTCTGTCGGTACCGGTAATATCAGTCGGCTGATCCAGGACCACCGTTACATTTTTGCGTTTTGGAGCTACGAAGCCCTGAAAACGGGGAATAAAAATTACTTCACTGCAGATATCAGCCAGATATTCTATTTCTTCCATCGCATCAGGAACAGTGGCGATCGCAGCAACGCGCTTACCTTTGTATTCAGCGCCGTCGACTTTGGCGCAGTAGCTTACGCCGCGGCCTAAAAATTCTTTTTCGCCCGGCAGCAGGCTGGAACGGGAAATACCCGTAGCAAGAATTACCGTATCGGCATTATACTGGCTGTTAGGCGTACCCAGTTCAAAATAACCGGCTTTCTCTTTTAATGAAACTATTTTTTCTTCGATAATCTCCGCACCGATATGGCGTGCATGCTCGATGAACCTGTCCATCAGCTCATTGCCGGAAATATCGGGACAGCCCATATAATCTGTGATAAGCTCGACACTGCGCAGACGGGGACTGAAACCGTGAGCCTCAAACACCACTACCTTCCGTCCTTTACTGCTGGCAGTAATAGCCGCCGACAGGCCCGCCGGACCGCCGCCGATAATTGCGATATCATATTTCATGTTTTAATCCTCCAAAAAATTTTTAGGGGAAGCCTTCATTTAGTTCAACAAGCTAACTGTTTTTATTTTACCTTCTTTAACACGTCAGCGTCAATCCTTTCCACATGTATACACAATTTTACCGTTTTTTTAAAACAGCTTCCTGCGGTTTTAGGAAAAATTAGAAAAACAGCGAAAAAACTCTTGCCAAACTTTCCATTTTCGTGTATTCTATATAAGCAACATTACGATGGCCCATTAGCTCAGTTGGTAGAGCACCTGACTCTTAATCAGGGTGTCGTAGGTTCGAGGCCTACATGGGTCACCAAAATTTGGCCGGTTGGTCAAGCGGTTAAGACACCGCCCTTTCACGGCGGTATCAGGGGTTCGATTCCCCTACCGGTCACCATTCGGGCGCTTAGCTCAGCTGGGAGAGCGTCTGCCTTACAAGCAGAATGTCGGCGGTTCGATCCCGTCAGCGCCCACCATTTTTTATTTTGGTAGAAGTTTTATGTAGCCCCACCAATGGCCCGGTGGTTCAGTTGGTTAGAATGCCGCCCTGTCACGGCGGAGGTCGTGGGTTCGAGTCCCATCCGGGTCGCCATTTTGCCTCGGTAGCTCAGTTGGTAGAGCAAAGGACTGAAAATCCTTGTGTCCACAGTTCGATTCTGTGCTGAGGCACCATCAAAGAGCAACACCCTTCTTTTAATAAAGAAGGGTGTTTTTGTTTTAAATCAATATCCAGATATAAATAAAAACTCAGCGCTTCAGCGCTGAGTTTTATCGTTTAATTTATCAAATCATGTTATTTGCTGAAAGTGTTGCCTGTCAGGGTGACTTCTTCCCAGCCTTCGTTTTTTATTTTATCAATTATCTGCGCTTCCGTTTTCCCACCTTTGTCAACACTGTTGGAAATACCACCTAAATTCGTCCCTTGGGGACTATAATACCATTTTTTAGCTGCAGAATCGTATATATAATTAGTGCCCCAATCTCCACTATTTTTAAAATCGCCATTACCATTTGCATAGGTCAGAAAACTGCCATCTGCAGTTAAATGGAATTTAAAATAAATCGTATTGCCATTTAAATCTACTCCGCTGGGCCATTTTCCTTTTTCTTTATAATAAGCTTCTCTAAAACCATCATTGGTCTTTACTAATGCACCAGAGGCATAAGTTGGCCACCAGCCCAGATCCTTCAGTTGCTGATCTGTCATAGCGCCGTACTTATCAAGAAATTCTTGAAAGTCATTCGTAATATTATCTATAACACTGGCATCATCGCTGACATTAGCTTCATTATGCTCAGCAATAGAACAGACTACTTTTTCATTACTGACGCTGTAAGTGCCATTATCGGCACATTTAGGGACAAAATTAAAATATTTATTATCGTTAGGTTCTTTTACAACTTCTGCCAGAAATCCCACCAGTGTCCCGTTGTAGTTCGACGCCTGCAGAGCGTAGAACATCCGCATGATCTGCGTCCGGTTAGCCAGACATTCCTTTTTCGCCGCTTCCTCGCGGGCTTCCATAAAATATGGAATCGCCAGACCTGCTAAAATTCCCAGCACTGCGATAACAATCACCAATTCAACTAAAGTAAAGCCTGTTTGTCTTTTCACTTTCGGACGCTCCTAAATTCTATTCTCATTTGAATTTAACCATATATTCTTCAGAAAGTAAATATTATTTTTTAAAATAATATATTTTATTAGTCTGCTATTAATTATAAATCACATATTTATAATATGTTCAAATAAGAAATATGTATTCGCAAGGGGTAAGTGCAGCATTATTTACATCATCCAGCCAGAGTCTGCTTATCCCCGATGTCAAAAACGACAGTTTTTTTTACTTTCACTGCAGAAAATCTTGGTTGGCAGCAGGAATTATAAGCAGCTAAAGCGAATTGATAATAGTTAATTTATATATTGATGGAGGTAGCTATGTTTACACTCATAAAAAATGCTCATATTTACGCTCCTGCCGATACAGGCTGCCAGGATCTCCTGCTGGCCGGACGTAAAATCGTTCATATGGCTCCGTCAATCGGCGAGCTGCCTTTTGACTGCACCGTTATTGACGTCAGCGGGGCTAAAGTCACTACCGGTTTTATTGACCAGCATATTCATATTACGGGCGGCGGCGGCGAAGGCAGCTTTGCTACCCGCGTACCTGAAATCCAGCTGTCACAGCTGACAACGGCAGGTACTACGACAGTAATCGGGCTGCTTGGCACTGACGGCGTGACCCGCAGTATGGAAAATCTGCTGGCGAAAGCCCGTGGCCTGGAAGAAGAGGGCATTTCCACCTGGATCTATTCCGGAGCCTATCCTGCTGACAGCGGGCATATCACCGGCACTCTGCGCAGTGACATCGTTTTGATCGACAAAATATTGGGCGGCAAGGTCGCAATGAGCGATCACCGTTCGTCTATGCCCAGCACACAGGCTTATGCCAGCCTGTCAGCAGAAGCCCGTATCGGCGGTATGCTGAGCGGCAAAGCCGGCGTGCTGCACATCCATATGGGCGACGGTAAACGCGGTCTGGAACCGGTTCTTGAGATCCTTGAAACTACAGAGCTGCCGATCAGTGTGTTCCGTCCTACCCATGTCAACCGAAATCCCATGCTTTACAAACAGACTATCCAATTCGCACTGCAGGGCGGTATTATTGATCTGACCTGCGGCATGACAGGCAGTGCTATCCCTGTGCCTCAGGCTGTTAAACAGGCTTTAGACGCAGGCGTACCTTTGGAACGTCTGACCTTGAGCAGTGATGGTAACGGCAGCATGCCTAAATTTAACGAAAACAATGAACTGATCGGGCTGACTGCCGCTGCGCCACGTTATCTATACGAAGAAATGCTGAGTATCGTCAAAGCCGGCGTATTGCCCTTTGACAAAGCATTACAGCTGATAACCTGCAATGTTGCCGATGCCCTGAAGCTTGAAGACAAAGGCCGTATTGCCGTAGGTAAAGACGCTGACCTGATCGTTTGGAACGACGACCTGACCTTAAACAAAGTTTTTGCCAGGGGCCGCCTGATGGTAGATGAGGGGCAGGCCGTTGTCAAGGGAACTTTTGAAAACTAAAGGAGCTAAATTATGACGGCTAAAATCATTTGGACTTTGATCTTTTTCTGTTCTATCCGCGGTGTTTATGCCAACGCTGCAAAAAAAGAAATTGCCTATACCGTAGCATTTACAGTTACGCTGTTTTTCTCCATGTACATGCTGGCAGATCTTTTTGGAGTACTGCCGCCGGGCTTTATCGAACAATTATTTTGAACAAGAATAGAATAATTAAAACAAAAGGACTATTTCTTAACGAAATAGTCCTTTTTTCTATCTGAAATTTATTCGCCGCCCAGCAACCTGTAACCAATCCCCGCTTCGGTGATCAGATATTTAGGCTGCGCCGGATCAGGTTCTATTTTGCGCCGCAGCTGCCGCATATAGATCCTGATATAATGGGTATCCGTATCATATTCATTACCCCAGACAGCTTTCAGCAGCTGTTTATGCGTCAGCACGCGTCCGGCATATTTAAGCATCACCTTAAGCAGCTCATACTCTGTCGGCGTCAGCTTTACTTCACGACCTTCCACTACTACCCTGTGCTCCAGAAGATTGAGCTGCAAACCGCCGCAGGTCAGTATCGGTTCTCCTTCTTTATTGCCGGCCCGGCGCAGACAGACTCTCATTCTGGCCATCAGCTCACCCATACCAAAGGGTTTGGTCACATAGTCGTCAGCTCCGACATCTAAGGCGGCAATTTTTTCCTGTTCCTGCTCACGCGCCGTCAGGACAATGATCGGCGTTTCCGACCATTCCCTCAGAGCTTTCACTACTGCTTTACCGTCCATATCAGGCAGCCCCAGGTCAACCAAAATAATATCCGGCCTGAAGGAGGCCGCCATTAACAGCCCGTCCTGCCCTGTAGCAGCTTCACCCAGCTCATAGCCGTAGGCCTGCATTGATATTTTTAAAAGCTTTCTGATTGCGGGTTCATCATCAATAATTAAAACGCGCAATGTATTTTCAGTCATTTTTTTCACCAGCCTTTTCTTCCGGCAGTGTTACAGGCAAGGCAAAAGCAAAAATACTGCCGCCACCAGTGCGCTGTTTAGCCCAGATCCTGCCGCGGTGGGCATCGACAATGCCTTTGCAGATCGCCAGCCCCAAACCGGTGCCGCTGATTTTCTCCGTTTGTCTGGCCCTGTAAAATTTATCGAACAAATGCGGTAAATCTTTGGCCGTCACCCCCAGCCCCCGATCTTTTACCATAACGATCACTTCGCTATCGTCAAGACAGGTCTGTATTTCGATCTCACTGCCTTCTACTGAATATTTTACCGCATTATCCAGTAAATTCAACACTACGTGCTCAAGTAAGGCCGCATCGGCATAAATCAGCGGCAGATCGTCTGCTATCTCTACTTTGATCTTATAGCTCTGCGTATGTTCCTTGCTGCGCCGCAGCGCACCGCTGACAACATCCTCCAGATCGCACCAGTCCAGCTTCAGCTGCAGCATCCCGCTTTCCAGACGGGCGGTATCTAAAAGGTTGCCGATGATCCGTTCCATCCTTTTAGAGGCATCGGCAATGGTTTCCAGAAGCTGCTGCCGCTGTTTCTCACCATAAGCGACAGCTTTATCATTTAAGGTATATACCGAAGCCATGATAGCCGCTAAAGGCGTTCGCAGTTCGTGGGAAACAGAATTAAAAAGCGCTGTACGTAATTTATCTGCCTCACGCAGCATTGCGGCCTGTTTTGCTTCGCTGCTCAGCCCGGTCCGCACCAAAGCGATCGCCAGCAGGCTTACCCACGCGCCCAGTACAGCCCTTTCCTCCGGCGATAACTTCCGTGTATCGATAGCGATGCCAACAACACCGATAACTTTTTCTCCATTCATCAGCGGTAAAAAAAGATTTTCAGCACCGGGTAAAGTATCAGTAGAACGTCCGGCGGCCTGTCCGTGTTCCTGCACCCAAGCTGCTACAGCATATTCTGACGGCGGCAGCTGAAACTCCGCGGCCGCATCCTCCTGCTGTACAGCATAACAGGCCTGCAGCCGCAGTACTTTACTTTCAGGCAATAAAATCAGCACTGTCCGCTGCAGCTCTCGTCCCACATGACTGACAAATTCTTCCATGATCGTCACTGCGTCATCGACTGCGGCAATACGGCTGCTGAAACGGTATAGACTGTTGACATTGCTTTCACGGCGTCTGGTACTTTCCAATTCCCGCCTCAGCGATTCTGTCTTTCCACCGACTAAAAATGCTACCAGTCCAAAGATCAGAAAGCTCCACAGATATCTGATATCATAAATAGTAAAAGTAAAAATCGGTTCCAAAAATAAAAAGTCAAAACCTAAAACACAAAAGAGCGCTGTTACATAGGCCGTACTTCTGCCCCACCAGGCTGCTGTCAACAATACCGGCAGCAAATACAGTAAGGATATATTGACCAGCTCCAGCTGACCGCGGAAAACATAGCAAAGCCCAGTAGTAATGACAACTGCCGCCAGCGCCCCTACATACTGGCGCCAGCCGGCCTGCTGCTGCGGTACTGCCGTAGTTATGACAGGAGACTTTTCTTCCTCTTCCCGCCCCTGGATGACATAAACATGGATAAACCCGCTCCTGTCAATCAATCTGTCAACCAAGGTTTTTCGGCCTATCTCATACCAGCGGCGCGGCCCTGATTTCCCGACCACGATCGCGGTAACATTTTCTCTGACAGCGATCTGCAGAACCGTTTCCACAAAATCCGTACCGGCAGTAGTCAGGATCTGACCTCCCAGCTCTTTAGCCAGATTCAGGTTACGCCAAAGCCTTTCCCGTTCTTTATCACCATGAGGAAATCGTCTTTCCGGTGTTTCGATATGCACAGCCAAAAATTCTGCGTGCAGTCCCTGAGCTAAACGCTGCGCCGCTCTGATCAGCTGTGCTGAAAAGGGACTGGCGCTGACGCAAACCATGACCTTGCCGGAAGCCGGCCAGGGACCTTCTATTTTATGCAGGCGCATATAGGCCAGCATATCCTGATCAACATGCCGGGCCGTAAATCTTAAAGCCAGCTCACGCAGCGCGCTGATATTGCCCTGTCTGAAAAATCCCCGCAATGCCTGCTGGGCCTGCTGCGGACGATAAACCTTGCCTTCCTTCAAACGCTGCAGTAATTCTTTGGGCGGAATATCGATCAATCTGATATCATCTGCCAGCTCAAAAAACGCATCCGGTACAGTCTCACGAACAATACTCCCGGTAATTTGAGCAACAACGTCATTCAGGCTTTCGATATGCTGGATATTGACAGCAGTATAAACGTCGATACCGGCAGCCAAAAGTTCTTCTACATCCTGATACCGCCGCTGATGGCGCGAACCCGGCACATTACTGTGCGCCAGTTCATCAACGACTACCAGCTGCGGGCGGCGTCTGAGAATAGCATCCAGATCCATTTCCTGCAGCATCTTGCCATGATATTCTATTTCCTGCTCGGGGATACGCGGCAAACCTTCCAAAAGCGCTGCTGTCTCTTTGCGCCCGTGCGTAAGCACCAGGCCGAGTACAATGTCAGTCCCCTCCCGCAGACGGGCATGTGCTTCCTGCAGCATGCTACAGGTTTTACCAACACCGGCAGCAGCACCTAAAAAAACAGTCAGCTTGCCGCGCTGTTCTTTATTGGCAGCAGCCAGCAGCGTTTCAGCATATTCATGTCCACTTTGAGGTTTCTCTGTCAGTTCCATAACCTTCTCCTTCGCAAGATAGTCAAATAGGGCTGCCTGAATGCAGCCCTAACTTTTATTGATTCTGTTGTAAATTATCAAGCGCCAGATTCAATTTTAAAACATTGACTCTGTCCTCTCCGACAACTCCCAAATCAGCATTTTCAATATGTTCTGAAACCAGATCGCGTACCTGTCTGATTTCCAGACCACGTACTTTGGCAATACGTTCGACCTGGCAATAAGCAGCTGCCGGCGTCAGGTGCGGATCCAAACCACTGCTGGAATTTGTTACCAGTACGCTGGGCACTTCTTGATCAGATGTCCAGCCATTGGCCGCACGTACAGACTCTGCCAGCTCGCCGACCTGCTGCTGCAGTTTAGCGCTGGTACCGCCATAGTTAGTGCCGCCTGAATTGGCAGCGTCATTACCGCCTGCAGAAGGGCGGCTGCTGAAGTAGCGGGCATCTGTGAACGCCTGACCGATCAGAGCCGATCCTACCGGAACTCCGTCTTTTATTATTATACTACCATTAGCCCGGCTGGGAAATACCACTTGCGCCAAGCCTGTCATGGCCAGCGGATAAACCAGCCCGGTAAAAATACTCAAGGTTACAACCATTACTAACGATCTTATTATCGCGCCCATATTTCCACCTCATTCTTTCTTAAGCCAAGCCTAAAGCAACTAAAAGCACATCAATGATCTTGATGCCAATAAACGGTACGATGATACCGCCGACACCATAGATCAGCAGATTTCTCTGCAGTATTTTAGAAGCTCCCAGCGGTTTATAGGCTACGCCTTTCATCGCCAGCGGTATCAGCGCGATGATGATCAGCGCATTGAAAATCACGGCGCTTAAAATAGCGCTCTGCGGTGAATGCAGCTGCATGATATTGAGCACTTCCAACGGTGCATAAGTTGCGGCAAACAAAGCCGGGATAATCGCAAAATATTTGGCAATATCATTGGCAATACTGAAAGTTGTCAGGGAACCGCGTGTCATCAAAAGTTGTTTACCGATCTCCACAACTTCGATCAATTTCGTTGGATTGGAATCAAGATCGACCATATTGCCCGCTTCCTTAGCCGCCTGTGTCCCACTGTTCATTGCAACGCCCACATCTGCCTGAGCCAGTGCCGGCGCATCGTTAGTACCGTCACCTGTCATTGCTACCAGCATTCCCTGCTGCTGATAGGAACGGATCATTTTCAATTTCGCTTCCGGCGTTGCTTCAGCCAGAAAATCATCCACACCGGCTTCGGCAGCGATCGCTGCCGCTGTCAACTGGTTATCACCAGTGATCATGATCGTTTTGATGCCCATTTTCCTCAATTCACTGAAACGTTCTTTAATACCGCCTTTGACGATATCCTTCAGATAAATAACACCCAGGACCTGTTTATCTTTGGCAACTACTAAAGGTGTACCGCCCTGATGCGCAATATTTTCACAGGCACTGCGGACTTCAGCAGGAAAAGCCCCACCCAGTTCGCTGACATAGTTCTGCATGGCTTCCATTGATCCCTTACGTATTCTGGCATCGACGATATCAATACCGCTCATTCTGGTCTGGGCGGTAAAAGGAATGAATTCTGCCTGTAAATGTGTAAGATCACGCTCACGCAGGCCATATTTTTCTTTAGCCAGGACAACGATACTACGCCCTTCCGGAGTTTCATCAGCCAAAGAAGCCAGCTGTGCCGCATCGGCCAGTTCTCCCGCAGTAATGCCAGCAGCAGGAATAAATTCCGTCGCCATCCTGTTGCCCAGGGTAATCGTCCCCGTTTTATCAAGCAGCAGCACATTTACGTCACCGGCTGCTTCTACAGCACGGCCGCTCATTGCCAGGACATTACGTCCCAAAAGCCGATCCATTCCGGCAATACCTATCGCTGACAGCAAACCGCCGATCGTTGTAGGAATCAGGCAAACCAGCAGCGCAACCAGTGCCGTTACAGAAATAACCGTACCGGAATAAATCGCAAACGGTTCCAAAGTTACTACTGCAAACAAAAAGATGATCGTCAAACCAACCAAAAGAAGCGTCAAGGCGATCTCATTCGGGGTTTTCTGACGTTTAGCACCTTCAACCAGCCCGATCATCCGATCGAGAAAGGTTTCGCCGGGATTAGTAGTCACCCTGACTTTAATCCAGTCGGATAACACCTTAGTGCCGCCGGTTACAGAAGATTTATCACCGCCTGATTCGCGGATAACAGGCGCTGATTCACCGGTAACAGCGCTTTCATCCACCGATGCCATACCTTCGATTACTTCGCCGTCGTTAGGAATGGTATCGCCAGCTTCAACCAAAACTATATCACCCTTGCGGATAGCTTCGGAACCGACGATTTCAAAACTGCCATCAGCTTTGATTTTCTTTGCCTGCAGAGCTTTGCGGGCTTTACGCAGACTTTCTGCCTGCGCTTTGCCGCGGCCTTCGGCTACGGCTTCGGCAAAATTGGCAAACAGAACCGTAAACCACAGCCATAAATCTATATGCAGGTCAAACCAGCCTTCCTGTGTATTGCCTGCCATAAAAGCACGTCCAGCCAGAACTGCTACTAAAATCGCGCCCAGAAAAACTATGAACATAACAGGATTCTTCCATTGGATACGAGGATCGAGCTTCAGGAACGCATTACGCACGGCCTCGCCCAAAATCTCTTGCTGTTGTCTATCTCTTTTCATCTCAGATCCTCCTTAAAATACCTTGCCCTGCAGCATAAACAATTGATCTACGATCGGTCCCAGGGCCAGGGCCGGTAAAAAAGTCAACGCGCCGACGATCAAAACAACACCGGCCAAAAGCACGGCAAAAAGACTGCTGCCCGTATTAAAAGTACCGGCATTGGCAGGAGCGATTTTTTTGGTTGCCATATTGCCTGCAATGGCCAAAACAGGCACAATAACGGCAAAGCGGCCGATCAGCATTGCCAAACCGATCAAAACATTGTACCACAGGCTATTGGCGCCCAAACCGGCAAAAGCACTGCCGTTATTGCCGACACCGGAAGCGAAACCGTATAAGATTTCACTGAGACCATGCGGCCCGGGGTTGGATATCCCGGCCTGACCGGCTTCCGTAAGACAGGATACAGCCGACATCGTTAAAATAGTGGCAGCCGGAATCAAAAGTCCGGCAATTGTCAAAACAACTTCTTTTGCTTCAATCTTTTTCCCTAGATATTCAGGTGTACGTCCTACCATCAGGCCAACAATGAAAACTGTGATAAATACATACAGCATCATACCGTAAAATCCGGCGCCGACACCGCCCAGAACAACTTCTCCCAGCATCATCTGCAGCATAGGCACTAATCCGCCGGTACCGGTGTAGCTGTCATGCATCGAGTTTACTGCACCGCAGGACGCAGCTGTGGTAACCGTTGCAAACAAACTGCTGCTGCCGATACCAAAACGGACTTCTTTGCCCTCCATAGCAGTATCGCCGCTGATGCCCTGCGCAGCAACTATCGGATTACCATATTTTTCAGAAGCATAGCAAACCCCCAGCATCAAAACAAAAAGCAGCAGCATGGATGCCAAAACAGCATAGCCTTGTTTTTTATCTTTACACATCTCACCAAAAGTAAATAATAAACCTGTAGGGATCACTAAAATCAAAAACATTTCCAGGAAATTGCTCCAGGGAGTCGGATTTTCAAACGGATGAGAAGAATTGGCATTAAAAAAACCGCCGCCATTGGTACCCAGCTCCTTAATCGCTTCCTGAGAAGCAACCGGTCCCATAGCAATAGTCTGCTGTGCCCCTTCGACGGTTTGTACATCGACATAAGGATTAAGGTTTTGGATAACACCCTGAGAAACCAGCAGCAATGTTGCTACAACACAAATCGGCAGCAGTATTCTGGTCGTACATCTGATTATATCTGCCCAAAAATTGCCTAACTCACCAGTATTTTTACGCACCAGACCACGGATCAGAGCAATTGCGACAGCAGCTCCTGTTGCCGCCGACAAGAAGTTTTGTACAGTCAAGCCCAGCATTTGTGTCAAATAACTTAAAGTCGTTTCGCCGCTATAAGCCTGCCAGTTAGTATTGGTCATAAAGCTGGCAGCCGTATTAAAAGCAAGATGCCAGGTTTCGACGTTGGGCAACTGCTGCGGATTGAGCGGTAAAAAAGCCTGCGTCAGCTGCAAAACAAAGAGTGATAACATACCTAAAGCATTAAAAATAATGAGATTCAGGCAGTATTCCTTCCACGGCATTTCTGTACGCGGGTCAACTTTGGCCATTTTATAAAAAATATTTTCCAAAGGTGCAAAAAATCTTTCACCACAGGTTTTTTCGTAATTAAAAACTCGCGCCATATATTTACCAAGCGGCCAGGCGCACAGCAATAATACGGCTAAAAACAGCACAAATAGCATAATGTCTTTTGTCATTTTAAAAATCCTCCGGTTTCAATAATGCATAAATCAGATAAAATAAAATACCTACTGCTAAAAGCGAACTGAGCCATAACTCAGTCAAGGGCAGCATTTCCATCATCATTTTCCCTCCTTGTACAAAAACACCACTTGCAAATCACCTTACTACTGATGATGACTTATTGTACTACTACCTTGCGTAAAGCCGCTGTCAAAAGAACCCTCCCCGCTGTAAAAAAGTTGTAAAAATTTGCCGTTCTGCGATTACTGTTTATTCTGTTCTAATAGAAGACTATAGCTGAAAATAAATAAAAATACCTCGGGAAAAATCCCGAGGTATTTTTCAGTTTATCTCAATAACCTTACCAACACCAATTTCTTTAACAGGTATCTGTGCATGTACTGCCGCTTTCGCTTGAAAGGAACAGCAGTGGCACGGATACAGCTCCCGGATATTATGCTTCTGTAAATAGGCGATCGTTTTTTCCAGACGGTCGTCGACCTTAAATAAATGCCAGCCGCCGATAACTCCCTGAACCTTAGCTTCACCGCAAACCTTTTTAGCATATTCAATGATATTGCAGATCCCCGCTGTGCGAACAGCCTGTAATCACAAATAATCCTTCTGAGCCTCGGTAAACTAAAGCCGTATCATCAAGTACTAAATCTACAGGATCCTCAGCACTGCCAAACCCATGCCGCTGTTCAAAATCGTTCAGTGTTGGGATCTCGCCTAAAAAAACCAGCCGTTTTGTTAACCATACCGGTTCTTTACTAAGCCGCAGCCTGCACTTTTCCTGCAGCTGCTGTGCTGTAAAAGGGGCGCCTATAGCTTCGCCGGCAAACTGCTTCGGCTTCAGGGCATCCGGATGCGCCAGCAGCTGCAGTTCAGAAAAATATTCCTGCTCGCTCAGCCATAGCAAACCCCGTGTATGATCATTATGCCCATGTGAAAGCACTACCTGCTGTAAGCGGCTCAAATCAATCCCCAACGCCTGGGCGTTTCTAAGAAATATATCCGAATAACCCACATCAAATAAAATTCTGACATCACCATCTTCCAGATAATAGGCTACGCCCGGCTCACCTAAATAATAACGGTCAATCAGAGTATTGTTATCTACCAACACAGTCAGCTGCATCATATACCTCCATTATTTTCAAAAAATCAGTCTGTAACTTTTTTACTTTCCCTCCATAACTTTTCACTAAACCAATACTCCTAAAAGCTGTATTTACTTTCACATTAAAGCTTCCATGCAAGTATCATAAGTCATTCCTTCTCAGAATACAACTTTTTTCTAAATCTGCGGCATCGCGCCATAAAAGAAATGTCCTGCACTTGGTAGTGCGGGACGTTTCGTAAAAATTATAAAATTGTTCTTTTAACCTGCTAAACAACCGACACGGTCATTTAAAAAATGCAGCAGCCGATAACGGAAAAAGGAACCATTAGTAAAGCTTTGACACAGCTTTTCCAGCCAGCTGTAGGAACAGCCAAAATCCTCATAAAAAACTTCTTCGCACCAGATCTGCTGCTTTATATATTCAAAAACCTGTGGCACCTCTTCAAACAGCAGGATCTGTGCTACCGCAGTTGTATCCAGCCTATGTGAATTGAAAGCAGTACAGATATCCTGAAGCTGCTGCAGGCATTCACCTTCCGGCAGTTGCCACAGCTGCTGCAGCTTTTGTAACAGTTCCAGCATAGCAGCTTTATTTTTAACATCGCGGTCGGCAATATAGTCACATAAAGCCCCTGTACTTACCAGAGGCATTTTTAATTCATCATTTCCATACATGCTATGATAAAAAACTGTAGGAAAATAAACATACTGCAAAAAGCCAAGCACGGCATAACAATTCGGCAGGCACAGCCATTGACTGCTGAAAATCTGCATTTCAGCAGCGATGATACTTGCGTTAACAATCACCGTTTCCTGCGTATTGTCTTCACAAAACCCGACTGTCGCCAAACGCTTTTCTGAAAGAAATTTATCCCAATAGGTCAGTTCATTATAACATTCATAATTTTTCATGCTAGATCAACGTGAGAAATATTCTACAACGAGCTGGTCTTCGATCTGAATAGGAATCTCTTCCCGCAGAGGCAGACGAACCAGAGTACCGCTGAAGCTTTCTTTATCCTTACTGATATACGGCAAAGCAAAGCTTTCACGTTCCAGGAAATTACTTTTAAAAAGCTCGTTACTGCGCGAATTTTCTTTCAAACTGATCACATCGCCTGCCTTACAGATATAAGACGGGATATTGACATTTTTACCATTGACCAGAATATGACGGTGCGTTACCTGCTGGCGTGCCAGACGAATAGAATTTGCAAAACCGATACGGTAAACCAGGTTGTCTAAACGGCATTCCAGTGTGCAGAATAAAGCGTCTGCCGTACGTGCCTTACTTTTACTTGCAGCTTTATAGTATCTCAGTAATTGACGTTCAAAAATGCCATAATAAGCTTTTATTTTTTGTTTTTCTAAAAGTTGTTTACCATATTCTGACATTTTTTTACTGCGTTTTACAGTTGTTCCCAATCTATCCAAAGCTTTGGGATGACCACACACATTGATGCCGAATCTACGGCACTCTTTAAATCTCGGTCCTCTTCTTGTTGCCACGTTTACATCTCCTTTATTATAAAAAATCATCAGCCGCTCTGGTTAGCTATCGCTAACTTCAAGCTACATTATAGCAACAACTTGCCCAGCCGTCAATATCTGCACAAAAATATACAAAAAGCACCCTGTAACAAGTACAGGGTGCTTAATTTCATAACTAAAAGCTAATATTATTCGCAGGGTAATTACACATAAAGTATTCAAGCCATTTTCGGGGCTTTTTGTTACATACAAATTACATTTAAACTGGTTTTTCTCACAACACACAATGTTACAATTTCATCATTACTCTTCTTTTCGACGCATTTGTCCCAACCACGTACAGAAAACTTTACCCTCTGCTGCATCAGGATCTTCCATATATGCTTTAGCCATTTTTACATACGTTCCTACATCACTGCCTAAGACATCGGCGTAGTCACTATGCATCATATTCATTACATAATAGAAGTCAGCCTTTTCTTTAATATCATGCTTGGCAGCAAGAGAATTTGTTTGCTCTATGCTCCAGTGCTCACCATGAGTACCATCGACATTTTTCATATGAGAAACAGCTTTCTCTGCTAAACGGTCATCAAAGTGCGGGCCGCAGATCAAGCAATGGATTTTGTACATAGCTCCATAAAATTCATCGGGGCAATGCTTCTTGATTCTCTCAAGAGCTTCGCTGATTATTTCAACAAGCTCTTTTTCCTTTTCACGATCACCGACAATCTTTTCAAGGTATTCTACGTACTTATGCATCTTTGCTCACCGCCTTTTTGCTCTCTGCTACAGCAGTAGTAGGCGTAACAGGCACAGGCAAGCTTGCTACAGCACCGCAGTTATATGCGCAGATATAGCCGCAAATAAGCACAAATGAGCTAGTATCTGCTGCTACCTTCAAAATATAATTTCTGCGTGTTCTTATCTGATTAGCATATAAATGATGACCGCATTTGCGTAGTACCGGGTACTGCGTTGCTGCCGTACCGATTTGAATTACTACCGGCATCAAATTTGTCGCTGTAGAAGGAATATCTTGAGCTACTCGAATAACGTAGTTCTCACAATTTACATAAGTTCCTTCCGGAATAGTTAATACAAGGTTATTCCCTGTAACCGCTACATCGGTTGTTAAAATCGTCCTGCAATTACACGTTGCCATTTTTATTTCATCTCCTTAATAAAAAACAGGGAAGCGTGACAGCTCCCCTGTTAATAGTCACGCTTTAAGCGGAATTACACGGCGCCACAACCGCCACAGCCATAAACACCGGTTGCAGATTGATACGGGCTGCAAGTGATGTAAGCCGGTTGCGGGAACGGACGTACCGCATTAATGATGTTAGAAGTCTGAGCCAAAGTTCCAAGTTGCAGCTGAGCAGCTTGCAGTTGGTCACGCAGTTCCTGCATAACATTCGCAGTCATTAATGCGCGAGTTGCTTCACCTTCTGCATGGATAGCAGAGGTAATGTCACAAGTGTTTTTAGCATTCTCGTAACGAACCGCGTCAATGTTACGATTGGTTTCGCAGCAGCACTGTTGAGCAGCGAAGGTGGACTGAGCAATAGCAGCCTGAACACCGCCGAAGCCTTGACATAAGTCTTTTTGAATACCGAAGTTTTGATTTGCGAGTTGATTAAAACCACGATCTAAAGTACTATTCAGATTGGTATAAAGAAATTCATTAGTCAAAGTATTTACGGCACCATTAGCGCCGCCTCCGAAACCACCGAATCCACCGCCGCCCCAGGCAAGCAGGAAGAATAACATTACTACCCACATCCAGCCGCCGCCAAACCCGGCGCCGTCTGCTGCTGCGGTACGGTTATTCAGATCATATACAGGCATTACGCCACTACCTTCCATAGTCATATAGAACATCTCCTTTAAATTTATTGTTTAAAATCATCTGGTGGCCACCGATCAGATTTTAATACCGAATTGAGAAAGCATTTGCTGAGCTTGCTGCGGATCAATACCACGTTGTTTTGCAAGATTCATAACAGTTTCTTTTAGCTGCTCAGGCGACTTACCTTGTGCCATTTCCATAGCACGCCCGAACATAGGGTTATTACCAAACATTTGCTGCATCATACCCATAGGATTATTGCTGCCCTTGATTTGGTTAAACATTTGCATCATTGTCAACGGATTCATTTGCATTTACTGTCTCCCCCTTCACATATCGTTCTAAAGAATTTACTTTTTGCTGCAGAGCTTCAACTAATTCTGCATCAGCGTATCTCTTTGGGATCGGCTCTTTTTCAAGCGACAATTTATAATTTTGTATTACCGGCATCCCATTCATATCAATATACTTTGCATATATGCAGCTATCTGCCGGGCAAGGAAAATATGTAAGGCTTCCATCCAAATCAATTTGGGCAGCCTTTACTTCGTCTAAACTAGCTACTGTACGCCCTTTCATCATCAAAGGCATAGGTGGCTGTGGTGCAAACTGCTGTGCCTGATATGTAGGCATCTGCGGCATTTGTGATTGGTAATTGGCTAAACGCTGCTGTGTCACTCCCGCCATTGCAGGATTTACAGGAGCGTAGGGATTCATTCCATACATTGTTATCGCCTCCGTTTCTTACTTAAATTATCGCTTAAATCAGCCTTTATAATCCGTCAACATTCCTTCATATTTCCCTCACCAAGGCATAAAAAATAAGGCAGTCACACTTATCATGTGACCGCCTTTAATACTCTCTTAACCGAATTATACGCCTGCCGCAAATCTCTTTCGACCGTTTGCACTGACGTATCTATTCGCATTGCTATTTGATAATTTTTGAGATCGTGAATAAACTTCAGTTCAATAATTTCCATCTGCCGTGGCGTTAACTTGGCTTCCTGGATTATTGCTTCAAATTCCTTACGGGTAGATCGAGAAAGCCAATCTCTTGCCTGCAACCGGCAATTATCCATATAATCACCTGCTCGCTGCTATTGTTCCAACTAATACCCCTCCGATAAATCCCCATAAAGCCTTTTGTTTTTGCTTAAGCTCACTTTTGGATTGTTCTTTCTTTATTTGCTCGCTCAACGTCTGCAAGGATTTGTTTTGCTCTGCTATTGTTTTTTTGGAGTTCAATAATGATTCCTGCGCACTCGTTAGCTCGCTTTTGATTTTCTGATAGGATAAACGCTGCTCTTCGATTAGCTTCTTCAGCTCGCTCGAGTTCATCTCCTGCACTGCCGACATGTTCGACAGCTCGGTCAATAGATTCTCCTGTCTGTTTATTATCGTCTGCAATTCGTTGAACTGTTCCCGAGACATCGTTATTGTCTCCGGAAGTTCCTCCGCAGAACATACAGCAGGCAGCGATACAAGCAATAATAATGACCACAATAATCCAATACCGATGATTATATATTTTTTCATACACGATTTTCACTCCATGTATATTATTTTCCTGTTTTTACAGTCATATTAGCCACGTGCGCCGTTTTAGATAGTCGCCTTACTATTTTCTTTTGCAACAGTTCTTTCTCGGCGCACAAGCTAAATATGAGCAAAGTTATTTCGAGATTACAGACCAAACCAGCTATGCATAGCTCCCAAAGCAAAGCCGATAATCATGCCAGTCCAAAAAACTTTGTTCGTCAAATATCCTTTTACTTTTTCCATATTAGTCACCTCCTTGTAAAATCTTTACCAATTATGATGCCACCAGATAGCCTTACCACGAATAACATCACCGCCCGGCTTCAGTATGCCGTCGCCTGGCAGATCTGGTAATTTCCATAAATCCCAACGCTCAAAGGTTGTCGCTGGTCCATAGTCGTCTAAGTCTGCTGCTTCTGCATGTGTCATTACGGTATCGGCATTGATGTCCAATCCAAGTTCTTCACACAGTACAGCTACAACTTTTGCCATGCTATCTATCTGCAGTTCTGTCGGCGGCACGTTTCCGAAATCGACACGACCATCAGCATAGGCTACAGCATCTACACAGCACGCTAAAGCGATACCTACAGCCCCCGTATTACGCCGCCATGTATGGTCCTTATGTTCAGTTAAATAATCTGTGGTCGCCATAATGGCGCCGTCGCTGTCAATGTTTAGGTGATAGTCACTAAAAAACTGGTGATAATTACCAGCTGACCAGTGTAGATAGATCTTATCAATATTACCTCTAGCTCTTTTAGCTAACTGTCGCAGCTCATCTAAAGTGATTCTTTTTGTCACCATTGCTATCGATCTCCTTTTCAAACGAATCAGGTACACCGTCCCCGTCTTTGTCTACTAAACTCGTAGCTATGAATGTCATAAATGCAACCATAGCAGGACTGGTAACTTCTCGTATCAGTGCCAGTAAGTCACTCATAACAATCTTGTCCGACCACAACCACATGTACATCCACGCAGCGTAATAGGTCAGTATCAAAGAACTACTGCAATAAAATAGCCTACAATGACCGCCATTATTTTTGGCGACATTGAGGCTACTTTATTTCTAGCACTGACTATTAAGTTTTTTATTTTCTCAAACATGAATATCACTTATCCTTACATGCACAGTTATTACATTTGTTTTCGACCAGCAGTAACCGTTCACCAACTTCATCAATCCTGTTATGTGCAGATTTTGCTCTCTGATCTACTTTTGTAATCTCAATCTGCATATTTGTAGCTTTGGTCTGCTCTTCTTTTATTGTATTTAACAAAGCATCAACAGTTTTCTGCAGATTTTCTATTGCCGTTGACAACGGAGAAATTATCCATATCTTAAACACAAAGCCAGCGATACCAAATAAAAAACTAAAAATTGTTATTGCGGACATTACTGTTTCCACCATCTTTGCACCACCTAATCTAAAATAATCGCATCTAATTCCTCTTTGCTTTGGGCTGCATTTACTTCAGCCTGTTTACTCCAGCCTGCCTGCTTACAAGTACCTATATGGGTAGATAAATCAGCGCACCACTCGAGCACCTGTTCCGGCGTAAGATAGAATATCGTTTTGTCAGTACTTCCATCTGCGTAACCACGTACAGGGCAGCCGGTAGGATACTCTACAGCAAAGCGATCTGTATTTACGTTCAATGCTATACCCTGTATTGTAAGCTGTGTATCCTTGTCGCTGTCGTAACGGACAAGTTCTCCACTACATTCAGACGTAAAGCCGCCGGTTATTTTAGCAGCAGTCCATGCATCCACAAGCTCCAGCTTTTGGGCTTTTAATTCGTCGAAAGTGTATTCCTTGTTAGGCGGTGCCGTTAATACCAGCCCTTCGCCCTCTTTAAAACTAACTAAATAACCTACCTCGCAGTCTAAACCTGTTACATCAATCCAAAATGTAGAAGGGTCGAAAATAGTAGGTAACTGCTCCATTGTTAAATTAGTTTCATAAATATAAATTATCTTGCCGTACAATGGCTGCGCGAATCTATTTTTTGACATCAAATATCACCACCATATTCTATAATTACCCAGCCAGGAGAACCTGCTTTCCCATCCTCTCCCCTATCAGTTCTTTTTCCGCCAAGACCACCAGAACCGCCATTACCATAAGACGTTCCGTTTTTATTGTCTTTTAAACCACCACCGCCTCCACGGGCAGTAATAAAGTTGACTATAGAACTACTGCCGCCTGCGCCGCCGGGACGCCCCCAATAACTGCCGCCTGCGCCGCCTGCACCTACAATTATTGTTAGTGTCGACAACGGTGTAACAGCTATCTTTTGAGTTATTAATTTACCACTACCACCATTTCCACCAAGCTCCATGGGGGCGTCGTTAACCCAATTATTCCCAGCCCCACCGCCGCCCGCACCTGCGATTTCTCCCTGTATTGCAGTTGCTCCAGCAGGAATAGTAATAGTATATGTTCCAGGAGTTCTATATTCTATTTTGTTATATGGCGGCTTGCCGCTGTCTAATATCGCCTGATCTACAGATGTACTACTTTTCTTTACTAGTCCAACGGTAGCCCTACTGTTTGTTGTATCACCGATAGCTACATAACAAGTTACACCATCAATTTTATTTTCTATATACTCGGCACCAACTTCTGCTGTAGTTGAGTAAGCTTTTGCCGTTTGCTCTACGCCAGCCTTTTTAAAATATAATTTCTTTGCAAGTTCTGCCATGATATCACCCTATCCAAAATTCAGCACCATTTGGTAAAACCAAGTGCCCAGCTGAATTAAACTGTGCCAGCTCTAACCATGCACTCCAATCACCAGCATAATATAATCTGTAAAAAGTTCTACTATCGAAGGGGTAGTGGGTGATAACTTGTCTGACATTATTTTCATTCGCCCTATCTACATGGAGAAAGAAAGCAGTTTTTAAAGGCGCATTAGTTATAGTAGCCGCTTCAACATCTGTAGGGCTGTAATAGTCTCCAGTTTCTAAATAAGTATCAAGATTACTGTTTGCAGGGATATAAACACTGCTAGGCAACTGATCCTTAGGAACTTTTCCATCAACTAAATCCGCCTTGTTCTGTGTTTGTGCATTAATAGCTTCCTTAGTTTTTAACGGCGTCATTGCTTTAGTATCAGATTCACCGGCGATAGCTTCCTCTGTTGTCGCTATACCAGTAATACCAGCTAAACCTTCTATGCTATCAGCAATATCCTGCGCTCTGTCTGCCTGCTCTGTAGCTGTAGTTGCTGAGCTAGAAGCGCTATTAGCACTTGCTTCTGCAGCTTCTTTTGAAGTTTGCGCAGCCGCCATACTATCCGCAGCGCTTGAAGCAGATTGAGCCGCAGCCTTTTTAGAATCCTCGGCAGCAGCGACTTTATTATCTATTTCAGCTGTAATATTCTCAACTGTTTTCTGCGCAGCATCTTCTGCCGCAGTAGTCGCAGCTTCAACAGCAGTATTTTTAGCAGCAACAGCTTCGTCCTTTATTGCCGCGGTCTCATCTACTGCAGCAGTTTTTATAGCGTTCAGCTCTTCGATTGCAGTATTTTTAATATTTGTTGTTTCGTTAATGGCGCTCTCTTTGACCTGTTTCGTTTGCTCTAATACATCTTTAGCTAAAGGTAACACCTTAGCCGGGTCCTCCGTCAGCATAAGCCTATCACCAGCATCATTAATTCTAAAACCCATTCCAGCCTTTACCGGAAAAGTATTATTAAAATTACTTACATCAATGCCAGCAGATAATGTCCTCTTCAATTTTTCATTTAATTGCTGACATATAAAAGTTAGATCGTCAAAAGACAATTCAATATTCTCTGCAAAAAAAGGACCTTGATTAACCAGATTCATTAACTGATATAATGGCAACTCTCGATAAATAGTTATCTTATGGCCATCTGGCAATGGATCGCCAGCAGCAGGATAAGTAACAGTTTTTGCTTCTAAGTCAACAGTAAAATTCTCTGTCTCCTTCGCAACACTGTCATCACCAGTAATATATACCTTGATGTATTCCGGATGATCTGTCATCTGAAACGTTATAGGAAATTTAGTCGTCGCACCATTGCCAACATAAATATCCTTAACCGTGGTATTTTGTACTGTCATTTATTTTCACCTCCCTATATCTTAGTCGAAGCAGGCGCATCCTTTACGGTATCGGCATTTAACATATTAGCTATAGTAGTTGCTATCTTTAGCTTTTCATCTAAAGACGTCGCCTTTTTCTGCTCTTCCAACAGCAAATCTATTTGTTCTTGTATAATCGCCTCTTTATTCATAATCTCTCTCCTGTTCTATAACTGGAAGTACGCCTTTTTCCTTTAACAGGTGGTAAATAAACAGGCGTCCCTTCTGCGTCCAGTAAGTATGGAATCTATTGGTAAATCTTTTGGAATAATTTCCTGCTCTTTTAACAATTCTTCCATTTTATTAAAAGCAGCAATATATTTTAGCTTCCATTGCAAAACATCTCTAGTATTATTAAAGCTCATAACTAATAAAGAAAATCCATCACGTGTCATCAGATATTCTTTTCTATGCTCACCTTTTGCGTCAATGTACTGGTGTTCGTCAAACCAACGAACTTTTACGCCGGTATCCTGCAGATCCAAGATATGTTTTTCAACAGCTTTAATTACATCAGAATGACGTTTACCAAAATGCTCTAGCTACCTGCCGGCTGGAAACAACTACCTGCCTTCCAATGATTTGCACTAAATTTTCCATAAATCTCTCTCCTTCCAAATAAAAAGCGCCTACCGAAGTAAGCGCTTTCTATTAAATTCTAACTAACTTATGATACTATTTTATCATGTCAATATGTCGCCAAGTGTCGCCAAAAATATAACCGCCTCCGTTATCAACCCCAATAACCTTACATTAATATTTTAACTCCGTTTTATAGGCGTTTTGTCGGAAACTTTTTAAATTTTTAATAACCCACAGGAGCAGGAATTAAAGTGAGTTTCGTATTGATGATATCAAGTGCATCACACGATATTTTAATTCCTATGTCTTTTATTGTTGTGGCAAAACATTGAGATTTTTCTGGCGTATTACAGCAGTTATACAGCTTTAAAACTTCATGTAGAGCAATCAGTTTGCCTTCTAAATCCTTTATCTTCTTCTGCAGCTCTGTATTCATAGGTGCATTAACAAGCATAGGTCTTTGCGGCTCACACGACGATTTTACCGGGAACAATTCAGCAGGTGTAAATTTTCGATTTCTAGCTTCGTATATCTTTCTAACTCCGCTTTCAGTAAGCACCAGCAATGCAACGATTGCATGCTTAATCTTATTCTCTCTGCGGAACTCAAACAAATCACGTCCACGTAAGAAATAAAAATCTACGCCCTCTGTCATAAACCACGGTCTGCGAATATAATTTTGAATCGACGATGCATCAACATTGAAGATCATGGCTATATCTAACTTAGTTAATACCGGTACGCCTTTCCAATATTTTACTGTAGGCTTATATGGCTCATCAATAAGCGTTTGCTGTAAAGACTTTTTATTGAGCTGTTCCTCCATTTCATGGAACCGGTTGATATAAGATGCAGTAAACGACGATCCTTTACGACCGGTTTGTTTATGAGCTAAAAACTCACAGCCTTTCTTGGTTATTTGATAGATTTTATAACGTTTGCCAGTACCAGCTTTATAGGATGTTTCTTTGAAAAAATCATCAGAACCCAATTTTGGGTTTTGATCTAAATAGCTAATATAAGTATCAATATCCCTCAATAAATGGTCATGTCTTTTGTTGAGCATTACTGCTACTTCACGGCTGTCTAAAGTTAAACTTTTGATGTTATTCATGCTGACAACTCCTTTCAATTTGAAAGAAGAAGTGCTTTATGTTACAATATTCCATAGAAGCACTTGCTTCTGTGTATAAGACTGGTATTTGCTTTCCACGGCGGCCAGTCTTATTTTTTTATATCGTCCTTTAATTTTTTTATGCCTCTCCTTATTCCTTCCGTTCGTGAAATAACCTCTTGTTTGCAATAACAATCCAAAACAGATAAGGTTTCTTCATCTAATCGAACATGAATAGGATTTGTTTTAGGATTATTTGTTGGACGACCTCTTTTTTTAGCTACCATTTTTTCACCACCTTTTTGTAGCCCTTAATTAGATTATATTTTTGTAGCCCCAAAAAGTCAAGTATTATTTTCAATAATTTATAAATGTGATATAATTGTGAAAGATAGCAATATCATTTGAGGAGACAACTATGAAAACTCTTTTTTTATTTACATATTTATTAATATTTCCGTTAAGTGTATTCGCATATCAAAATGAACCAACTGGTTTTAGAGGATTAGACTGGGGAGACACCCTAGAGGAAATATCTAATAAACAACCAACTTACTTTTTTGTCGAATTTAATAGACCTAAAGAAAATATAGTCAATTATGATGTTTACATTGATGATAATAAATTAAGCGATGTTGCATTTGTTAATCCAGTATCAATGTTTTTCTATAATGGAAAACTAAGTAATATTCTCATAGAATTTAATCATAACGAATACTATCAAGATGTTCTTGATAAATATAAGGACTTATCCCCTAAACTACTAGCATTGTTTGGTAATCCACAAACTTCTACAGAAAAAAATGATAATTTAATGTCTTATAGAGTTTTTCATGTATGGGCCGGTGATATAACTACAATCGCTTTAGATTTAGAGATAGGACGACAATTTACTCAAGAAAAATATAATGGTAATTTATATCTAAACTTATTTTCTACTGCTATAAATAAAGAAATAAAGGGTTCGGAGGCTGAAAGGTTATCACAAATAGCTAAAAAAGGATGGTAATTATTTAATACATAATATCTTACTTGCATTTCATATAATTAAGGAGATACTTTATGTCAAATTTAAAAATGTATTAAAAGGAGTGTTTTTGTTTTGAAAAAAGTATTGTTTATTATGTTCGCAATATTATTTATATCTTCCAATTGCTTCGCTGAAAAAAAAGAATGGCATGATAAAAACTTTGATTTTAAGAAAGTCAATAAAGTTTTAATAGAATTTTATTTTTTACCTCCGGGAAATGGAATTTCAGAAAATGAAACCGAAGATATATTTTTTGAAAAAATGTCAGATATTTATAAAGACTTAAAACAGCAAAATTATAAATTTTATGTTGCTTATAATATAGCTGATATGATAAAAGAAAAACACAATATTGATATCAACGAAATATATAAAACAAACCCAAGTAATGCAGATGAATTATATCGTTCTTTTGTGAAAGATAACATGGATTTAGTTATTAGAACTGAAGTTATGGCCTATGATATTGGTTCTCAATACTATGAAGGATATTATTTAACCCTTCCTTCTGTTGATACATCTTTTGTCACTACACCATATGGTAGCGGTACTGTTACAACATATGGAACTAAACAGCAATATATCAGAGGTGGCAACGTGCCAGTTTCTTATTGCTCCGTACGATTCACAAATTACGAAATGAAAACCGACAATGCAGTCTGGACTCTCATTGATGATAGAGCCAAAGCTAATCAAACAATATTCGATAACACCAAACCCAAAGATCTATATAAAAGAATTATTAGTAATTTCGTTAATAAATTAAAAGACAAACTTGATAGACCCCAAACATAAAATTTAAGGCAAACTAAAGTAAAATACCCCCTCAAATTTGAGGGGGTATTTTTATTTTACCGTTCTTTCTTCGGCCGGCGCCTAAAGATGTCGCCAACTTCCGGCTCCATACCATTGAACAAGATATCATATCCGTTAAAGAATAATTTGTTTAACTGTGCCGGTACGCCTAATGCTGTTCCAACAAAAGTCGCAGTAGGTTCAATCAATTCATCATAATCTGCTTTTTTCTGCCAAACCTTTTGCACCTTACCGGCCGCACGTTCCATTTGCTCTATCGTGCCTTGCACTGCAGTCATTCTATAGCCGTAGGTCTGCATACCTAAAGCTCTGCTCCAGATAGCATTACCAACCTGCCCAACTGGTCCGGCTAAGCTCATAGGGTAAGTAAGTATTTCTTTTGATATTTTTTTATATTCGTCCTTACCTTCTTCAAATGGATCTTCGGCTGACAGCATCAAGTTTATAAAAGCAAACATTATAAACTTGGCCCCCACAAACGAAGTAAGGCGCATTATATCTTTTTCTTTCAGGAAGATATTATACTCTCTTGCCCATTGGTTATACTGTGTGTTAAAGAAGCCCTGGAAAGTAGTAAACAGTTTAAGCATAGGACCACCACGTAAAAGCGGTGCAACCTCCGTAACTCTGCTACTGCCAAGTGTACGTCTAATAACCGTATTGGCAAAATCAACAGCTTCTGTTTCGCCTGCACCAGCCCTGATTTTCTTGCCATATGCCTGCATCCATACAGGAATAGCCGAAAGATTATCAGTAGCGACCAGTAACCTTGTGCCAAATTCAACAGCTTTCTTTTCTACAGGGTTCAGGCTTTCCATTTCTTTCATATCTCGCAGGGAAATATCAGGAAGCACAGACCGTTCTTTCATCCAAGGTGATTTACTATAAACAAATTCCTTAGCCGATTTATAACCTTCTGCAAGCTGCATATTCATACTGTAATTACTAACAGCAGCAACGACATCACTATATCCAAAACCATCTACAGCATTCCCATAAAGCAAAGGATTACCCAAGTTCTGAACGGCAGTTTTAAGGTTAAGCATAATAGCAGCATTTACAGTACGAGCTCGCAGCCAGTTAGCAACACTACCCATCCAACTTTCACCAACAGAACCGCTGTTAGTACCTTGAGGATTTGCCGCACGTTCAAGATATTCTTTAAAGGCAGCGAAATCAGCCAATCCTAACTTTTCTTTTATCAGCGTATACATTTCCTGATCATTCATAATTTTGCGGAAATCGCCCATAACTTCACGGAAACACAGATCATGTATTGCATCCATAGCAACATTAAACTCTGCTCCACGCTTTAGATTAACAGGATATTTAGCCTTAACACGCTCTTTCAAATGTCCTCTTCTGGTACTCATCGTTCTAATATTGCGTCCTTGTCTGGGGTCAGTATCAGAAATAACTTCTTGACCAGCATGTTTAGAACCAGTATCACCATCACGCATAAGTGGGAAATAACCGCCACGCATAACAACAGTCTTGCCGTCTGCTAGCGTAAACTCTACAGGAGACGCTTCAACTTTTTTAGGACTAAATCCTGTCCAACGAGTTTCAAGCGCTTCCATTTCAAACCAGTACAGCTCTGCAATGTCTATCTTAGCCTGTGCGTATTTTATATCCGCTTCAGTAAGATTGCGCCCTAAGAAGTCAAGTAAATTGATTTTAGTCTGCACGATATCGCCATCCACCCACAAGGCAGAATTTTCAAAACCTACTGGCCTAGTGCTGCACAATACTCTGGCACTGCTCTCGTTGCCTAAGTTCATAAGCATTTTTACTAAAACGTGCTGATCTACGGAAGTACCTAACTCGTCATATTTTTTCTGATAATCGGCCGCCTTTTCTGCAGCTTTATCCGGCAGCCACTCCCTGTAAGCCTGCGCTGTTTTTTCTTCATATTCTAAAATTTTTCTTGTTTCATTATCGGCTGCTTCACGAATAGCGGCGCCAAAATGTTTGCTGAAAAATCCATACTGCCAATCGTCCATCATTTCAAAAAGATTGTCCGTACTACGTAAAGACGCTTTTAGTTTCTCCATTACTGTAGGCTGCTGTGTTACGCCAACCTGCGGCTTCCAGATAGTTTTCAGTTTATTAAGTGTTTCCTGTGCTTCAACTTTAAATTCAGCATAGGTAACGCCTTTCTGTAAGGCATTGATATTCATTTCCTGCTTAGCAATAGCTTTGATATTTTTAAGTGCATTTACTACATCTTCAAGTTGGCTTGCAGTCATGCGTTCCCGGGGGTTTGTAATGCTAACATCCTCATCCATTATCCAATCGGCAACTGCAACATTATCATAAAGATCGTCCATATCATTCAGATATTCTGATAAAGTTTCTGTTTTCTCAAAACCAGAATAATCTTTACGTTTATAGCCAAATCTTTCCATAATTGCTGCGGCTTGGATGAAGTTTCTTTCATTACCCCAAGTTTCCTTTTTAGCTTTTGCCTGCTTTCTGAAATAGTTCTGCCACTTAACATACTGATTGCGCAATTTTACACTTTCAACAACACAAGCGTGATTAAATGCCTGGACATTTTTATACCGGACCGCAGTAGAATAATCATCATTTTCCAACGCTACAGCAGCTTTTGCTGCAGCATTTCTTTCTGCAGTAATATACTTTTGAGTATTTAAAGCCTCCTTTAATTTTACTCTATTCTGCAGGTCCATCTGCGCTTGGATTTTAGCTGTTTGTCTACGTGCAACAGCAAGCTTTCTAAGTGTTTCAGCATCACGCTGTCCTTTTAATAAGCCCTGCGCTTTATCCTCGATAAGCTGAGCTTCAGTGTTTATCAAAAGACCGCTCTCGTCATTATACATAGCGTCACGCGCAGCCTCCTCAGCAAGCCCACGCTCTTTATAAATATCAGGGAAAGCATCCTGTACCATTTCATCAATATGCCTATTAACAGCACCAGTAAAAGACGGTTCAGACATAATAGTTTTTGCCAGCGCGTCACCAGAAGTAAAACCATTAGCTTCAGCAATCATATCAAAAGTTGCCATTTTACTTTCATCAAAATTGCCTTCTAAATATCTATTAGCTACGCCTTTAGCTGTTTTCAAATCAGATGCAATATCAAGTATCTGCTCCGAAGCCATATATAACGGCTGTTTTGCAATCGCTTCTTTGACCTGCGGCTCTACATCTTCACGATATTTTTGAATTCGGTCTTTACGCTCCTGATTGAAATTAACAAGACTTTCTTTTGTTAACATCTGCACTGCCTTATCGTGAGCTTTAGCAGCAAAATTGCGTAACATTTGCTTACGTGGTTCAGAAAGTGCATCTAATACAACATCTGGCAACGCAGAAAAATAACCGTCAATACGTTCCATCTCTGCAATTTGATCTTCACTTGCCAACATACGGTCGAACACTTGTCTTACCTCATCGTTGATAGGCACAGCATTTTTGTTACGCCTATCTGAAAAGACTGCATCATAAATAGCCAGCAACCATTTTTTAAACCTATTAAAGACAGGTTGCAATTCTTTTGACGGAGCCTTCCCTTCCATCATATAAGTCTCGGCAGCTTCTGCCCAACGTTCATGCGCAGCTGTTTTTTCTTCCTGTGACAAGCTATCCCAGTCTTTATTGACACCAGCATAATCAAGCATAGTCTGACGATCTTTTTTCATCTGTTCTGTAGCATTAGGAAGTGCTCCCTCACGCATGAGATTTTCAATGAAATAGTGACCGACAGCTTCATGAATTACCGTGCTCATATCGGCACCTTCAAACAGGTTAATAATTGCTTTACCTTCTGCGTCCCATGTAATCTCGCCTTTTTTATCGTTGTTGACTTTCTGATTATAACTGTTGATTATCTTTATTGCCTGATCATCGAATACTACAAAACAACGTCCGTCTTTCAATCCATGATATGAAATCCCCTCTATTCCATATTTGTTTAATGTTTCTGATGCTTTACGACCAACGCTGCTGACTGCTTTATACAGTTTTCTGCCTGTAGCATTATTAGCTATTGCTTGTGCAAGATTTACATTTTCTTCTACTTTACTAATAGCAACCAACTTTTCCTTCACGAAATCAGATTGTTCAGAAAAAGCTTTTTGCTCATCTAACATTACTTCCTTTTCTGGTATGTCAACTTCAAAAACCGAGCCGGGAAAACGTACCTCTACCTTACTTGTGTCTATACTTTCCAGTAACTTAATATCTTGTAAATTCCTATCGTTTGACTTGATAAACGGCTCTATATGCTCCCTTAGTCGCCGTAATACATCAGAAATGTTTGCACGTCTCCCAGCAGCTTTAGCTTCTTGCGTTGCAGATTTAGCAAGAGTTTCAAATCTATCCTTTTCGTCGCTGGGCACTTCTTTTAAAAATTTGGTTATTGATATTTTTGGATTGTCTTCAATTTTATTTATCTGCTCCTGAAGTATAGATATCAGCTTATCTATACTTTTATTGTCGCGAGAATAAGCTTCAATACTGCGAGCAATAGAAGACTGCAAATCTATTTTTTACCAGATGCCATTGCATACAATTCTGGGCCACTAAGAGATCTAGATAATATATTTGTTATTTTCTCATCAATCTTACCATCATAGACAACTGTATATGGGCTACTACTTTTAGTTAGCTTACGTCTATACTCTGCGGCTACTTCCTTATTCTCGGCAAAGTACAGTCCCCATCCGTGTGCCTGCGCACCTAGACCTGTACCTATAGCCCCAAGGTCAAACTTTTCAAATCTATGCGAGCTTCCATGAAAAGCGGTCTGGTAGTATCCCTGCATTTCTTCACGTCTCTTGCGTAGCGCATTTTCATCTGGTATACTATTATTAAGAAGACTGTCAAGGTCGTTGCCTTTGCTAGCGGAATCGCTGCTAGAGGATTGCAACCACTTGGCAGTCTTTTCTTTGTTTATGTAAGATACACGGCCTTTCTTTAAATTATGTTCTATAAACCAGTTATAATCTGTACCGTTCTCGCTGCCTTTACCATAAGCATTATTTATAGCATTTACTTGATAACGATTGCGTTCTACATTAAGCTCTAAAGGTACTATAATGGTAGAACCCTGCTTATCCTTTAAATCAAGTACAACTACTTTTCGTCCTCCGTATGAATCTAACACCATCATTGGGTTAGCCATTGCACGAGGAATTTGTTTCAACAGGTCCGGTGTCATACCGTCGGAATGTCCGTCAAAAATATGCTGGATTTTATTGCCATCAATAGTCACAGGCAAAATTTTACCGCCTGCAAGTCCTAATGCAAGCGGTGTCGTCATAACATTATATGCTTTATCTGGATTTATTTTTCCATTCGTATACTCATCTACAATGCCGGCAAAATTATTTTCATCCTCAAGCAATTTTTCGTTAGCGCTTTTAGTTTGCATATACCGACCGTCAGGAGTGCTAACTACACGCTTGAAGCTTACAGGATGATCTCTGAAATATTGCATAGGGTCATCAGGATTAGCGATCATTGCACGACTTGTTAAAATAGCCAGGACATCACCAGTTTCTTTTTGATTTAGTCCCGCTTCAGTCAATTCATTTCTAAAAGTATCAACTGTAGTTCTAAATTCCTCGTCGTTCTCCAACGCTTTTTTATAAGCGCTTTGGAGAGCTTTTTTATTTCTTGCACGTTCTTCTGTATATCCGCCCTGCTCAAATGCTACGCTATTACTTACAGCCTGAAAAAAGCCAGGATTTTGAGCCTCTGCTGCGCAATACGTACCCATTGGCATTTCAATATCCTCACCGCGAACGGCAGCTGCCTGCAATTCAGAAGCCTCTATCCCGAAAGTATCTTTTACATCCAGATTAGGATTTTCCTGCGCGTATGTAAAAAGGGTTTCAGCATCTACATAAGCCTTTTCTTCAGTGGTTTGATTCAACACTAATTTACTGGCAGTAATATCTACATCCTTACTGTTTTTCATTGCTTCTGCAGTACGCACTGCCTGTTCCTGAATCGCACGGTTAGCATTACGATCTACAGCAACACTAACAGAGCCGCCAAGCCCACCGAATACTGCTCCTATAGCACCAGAATAAGCGCCTCTTTTAGTAATCTCACCAAACTCCTGATAAAATTTAAGTATTTGTTCATGAATAGGAAGATCCTTATTTTTAGCCCATATTTCAGCAGCAGCATCCGGATATTCTTGAATCCATTCAGTAATACCTTCTGTCAAACCTGTCTTAGCAACAGTACGAAGTTTACCCCCAATAGTAGCCATTTTAGCAGCTCTTGCTCCTGCTCCCATAACTTTGCCCAAGCCAAATTTTTCAAGAACAGACTGCGCAACAGCATTCACTGATGCCGCAGCTCTGGCTCTGTCATTAGATACACCAGCTTCAGTAAGGTCTAAATATTGACCGCCTGCAATCTGGCTACCCATAAAAGCCGCCGCACTCCAACCGCCAGTGCTAATTGCTACGCCGACCTGTGCCGCTAATTGTGGTGCATTCTGCAGTAAATCGTAATAAAACTGTCCTGCTGCAGTTTCTGCCTTTACTTCTTCTGGCTGAAATATCTCACTGCCGCCAATGCGTTTAGCTTCTGTGCCAATTGTTTTTAATTTTTCACCGCCAACAGCATACAAAAGCCGTCCTATCGTATCTGCACTAAACACTTTAGATTCCGTGGTCAGTTCAACATCTTTTTTGTCTGCTCCTAAATCAGCCAAGAGTGCAACTGCACCATAACCACTGCGAGCAACATTCTTAAAGCCATTTTTCAGTGCTGTAATGCTTTTCCAGTTATTCTCTTGTTCGCCCCAAAATTCTGCAGCTTTAGTGCCGGCAATGCTCATAAGCACCGGGTCTTTTAACGCCTCTGCTGTTCTTGGTGCTATCTTCTCATATTTATTCCAGTCATAATCAAAGTTTTTAGGTAAATAATAATCGGGATTACGAGCGGCCATTTGAAGCGATATATTATTTGCATTAGCCCCTTGTAACGCTTTAGTCTTTAAGTCGTCTGGTATAAACTTTCCTGCTGCTGCTACATCATACAATATAGACCTTGCCATATTATCACTCCTCGTTAATTTCTCCTCTTAATGCTGCTAAGTGACGCTGTTTTATAGCTTCCAGAGTATCACTAAAACTCATTGCCGCTAAACCAGTACGCTCACTTGCTCCCCAATCGCTAAACCAGGGAGTGCTTTCATTTTGCTGTACTACTGTTTCACTCTGCTGCGGAATATCCAGCAAATGTGGAGCTGCATCTACACCATCACGAACTGCCATAGCCGCAATTTGTTTATTGAGCTCTTGAATATCCATCGGACTATTATAAACAGTCGCATATTGAAGTGCCGAAATCTGGTATTTATCGTTCGGATTTATGGATTCAAAGATTGTTTTTGCCTGCCCCAAATCAATATTATTACCGTTTTGAATCTGATATGCATCTATATAAGGATAAAGCTTAGGAGATAGACTGCTCTTTAAGGAACCCCATTCACGTTGTTTGCTATTAAAATTTTTAAAAATGGCTTTATTCTGCAAAATCCCTGGTTTATCCTTTGTCCCATACAATACACCATATCCAGCGTCGTATCTTTTCTGAGGATCAGTTTTATCTTCTATTGCATTATCCAAGTAAATTTGAGCTTCTCCTCTTTCCACTGGATCAGAAAGTGCTTCATTGATCATAGTAGCTAACTGTTTATCTACATCCTTATTTCTCGGATCTTGATTTCTAGCAAAAGCAAGCAATCTGCTTCTATCAGCTTCGCCTAAGACTGTTGCGTTTTGATTGATTAAAGATACTGCTTCTGCTGGCGTTACAGTACTATTTGTAATAGCATCCTTGATTTCTTTATAAATACCGCTATTAGATACAGCGGCAGCAGCTTTCGTCTGTATCCCTATTAAATCATCGCCGAATTTTAATAATGTTCTTTCTATCTCTGCATCTCCACCGGAAGCACTAAAAACCATGTTCCGCATATCCTGCGAATCAATAATACCTGTTTTAAAATTGTCCCATAATCTTTGTTCTATATTTTTTATGATCATATTTTGTTGGTTAGCCTTAATAGCTTTATTGATATTTGCCTCTTGAATATAAGTGTTCCAAGCTTTCTGTCGATCTTCTAATGTAGGCGCAGCACTTATAGGATGGGCAAAACCCAATACTTTGTAATGATCTAAATCAAGTTTTGCTGTTCCGTGCGAACCAGCTTGAATAACTTTTCCTGTAGATTTTTCATAAAGTCCAACATGATCACTGTCATCATTACCTTCCCAGTCCCAATAAACAATATCACCATCTCTAAGCTGATTCCGTTGGGTAAAAAACACTCCATTTTTCTTTGCATCTGCCATATTAGTTGGCGCCCATGTATTCCCTTCCTTAGCTCCTCCCGCTTTCAACCAACGATTAATGCTTACAGTACACTGATTTTCACCAAAATTCTTACCTATATCGCCATTGGCTGCTTTCAAAATTGCATTTGTATCTATTGCATTAGAAAAATTATCGCCAAAGATATAATCACGTGCAGCGCCTTCATCTTCACCAAAAGTAGCATAAAGGCTCTGTCCCATTTTAAATTGTCGTTCTTCTTGTTTACGAGCATAAACATTTTTGGCATAGGCACTCGTTACTCCCGGATCCATATAAGGCCCATATTTTTCAACATAAGCTTCGGCAGTATTTATATCACCATTAGCATAACTTCTGTCTATCAATGCCTGCCCCAATACGCCAGTCCATTTTCTATACTCTAAATCAAGTCTTTCTCTTCCATATGTTCCGTATCTGGAATTTATGGCGTAATCAATTTCTTTTTGTACATCGGCTATAACGGCAGGGTCATTAGGAGATAAAACAGCTTTTTGAACAGAACTATTTATAGAATTAGCAAAAGTAGTATTCTGCCAAGCTTCAAACTGCTGCGCTCTATATTGCCCCAAAACCCTGCGATTAGCATTATCAGTTTGCTGTGCACTGTAATCAAAGAGCATAGCGCCCTTGCCATAACGAACGCTTTGAGGGCTTTGAGCCATAAGCTCGCTGCGGATCTTTCTTTCTCCGGCTTCATATTCGCTGACAATATCCAGCGCTCCTTTTTCTTTCTTCTGCATCAGCTGCATTCTAAGTTCATTAGTACGTTTAACATACTCATTATTGGTCTGCAGAACGTCGGTTCTTATGATCTGCTCTCTTACCTGTTCAACACCGGCCTGAATAATTCTACCGGTCTGAGCAGATTCCCTGGCAACAGCCTGCTGCCCGCTGTTATCATAACGTACATTAGATACTTTACTTGCCGGCGCTCCTAACTGCGCACCTACTTGAAATATATCGATCGCCATATTCTAGCCTCCTTTTGGGTATAGAAAAAGCGCTTTAACAAATTGTTAAGCGCTTAAAGGTGTGTTATAATGTTGTCCGAGATAGTTTGACGGTGTTGGTCTTATCAGTCCGTAACGGATTGGTGGTGATACTATGAGTGTATATCAAGCATTATCCTTAATGATAGCGTTTGGTGTCCTCGTGGCTACCATTATTCTTGCTGTAAAATAGCAAGAAAATAAGCCCTGCACAAGGGTTAGCTGGCGGGCTCGTTTTCAAGTACTATTTGTTACAAGATGAGCCGACGCTACTACCCGTCAAGCTATCTCTTTTCGTTTATTATATAATACAGTCCGAATTAATGCAAGCACAGTCCGAATTTCTTAACTATGCTTTCTCTCTTTAAAAGTAAGACAAAAGACCAACTAACGGTGAGTCGGCCTTTTCTTTAAGTATACACTTTTCAGGAGAGAGCTGACACGCCAATATCAAGCTATCTCTTTTCGTTTATTATATAATGTATTTCATACTAATGCAACGCTCTCTTACCACTTATAACCTGTGCTAGTACCATAAACGGTTTTCCATTTACTAGAATCATAACCGCCTAAAGATAATATATTCCCACTATTGCCCCATCCATAACCGCTACTTCCTTTTCCATATGAAGCAGCACCTTGCTTTCCTGCACTCTTAGGACTGTATAAACTACCTGCAAGGGATAACCCGCTCATAAGCATATTATTCATAAGTGCACGCTTGCCGGCTTTCCGGTAATTGCGTGCATTTTGATTATAGATATCACGTTGATTAACAAGGTCAGTAGATTGCTGAAAAATATTTTCCACTCCTTGCCTTGAGTTATAACGTTCAATAGCAAGTTCTGTCTCCATATTGTATGCACTGTCAGCTAAAGCACTGGCCGCACTGCCGGAAGCTGCTATACCAGACGCACCTATATTGGCTCTTTGCTGGCTAAGCATAGCGTTCATACGACGGCGTTTATTTTCCTCGTTAATAGTATTTGACTTGGATTGTTCTTCCGCCTGTGCCTGCAGCTTATCTGCGTTTTGATCAGCTATCTGTGCATTTACCTCAGCTTGCTGGGCAGCAGCGTTATATTGCTGCTGCTGTGCTCTACCAGTAATAAAGCCACCTAATAGAGTGGCACCTATTGTTGCTGCTACACCCATTATTCATCATCCTTTCTAAATTCAAAAAAATGGTGTGGCAGACCGTAAATACCATATGGTTCCGGTTCATGTATTTTTGCACCGAGCCATTTAAGCCAGCGGATTATCTCATCATTTCCAACGTTGACCCAGTTATACAGCCTGCTATATCTTTCCAAAAGTCCTTTTACAGCCTTTTTAGTATACCGTCCGACAAATACCCTATGATTATCCATTTCTCGCGTCATAAGCAGCCATACGCGCCCATCGTCGCTCATAATAGACGGTTTTCTAACTCCGTATACTGCAGCCGGTACTCCATCGATTCTAAGGCATCCGACCTCGACGCTGTGCTCTATCCCGCCCAATATATCATCTAAAGCATTATCACCAATAGCACAAAACAGTTCTTTACGGTTATTATCTTTTAAATTTGCTGCTATGTAGACTGCATCTGCTCTTGTCGGTATTGCAAATTCGTATTTCGTCATAATACATCTTACCCTTCTATTTCTGGTATCAGCGACAAGACTGTCATAGGCAGAGGATCAGGTTGTTTAATTATTACCTGCTGTGTTTCTGACCAGCTTGCTGATTTAACGACAATTTTAACTTTTTCTGTTTTTAACGCTATCGGCTCCCCGTAAGCTTCGTTACTTCTCCATTTAATCTCATCGAGAGCATCATCTCGCATTCCATATACTCCGCCGCGGCTATCCTTAAGCATTGCGATAAAGCTAGCGATTCGCTTCTTACGGCTTAGATATGTACCGTCCTGAGCGGTAAAATCTATAGGCAAAGTTTTTATTTCTGCATCAATAGGCAGCCCCACATGAACTTTCTTGTATTTGTTACCAAGAACAACCTTGCCATTTTCAACTGTTTGTTGGGGCAGCACATTCCCATCAGCCAATATCGCCACAGTATACCCTTCTAAATGCTCAAGTCCAGATATTTCATCGGTCGGTTCTCCTTCATAAGTTATTCCACTATCGACGAAGAACTGATCCTCTACATTAGTGCTTTTATCACGGCTTTCCATTATTTCCACATAATACTGACCGCCACGTTCAACAACTGCATATAATTTATCTTCTGTTGAACCTCCGATATTACATACACTAACAAACTTCCCGCCTGCTGTGGTATGCTGGTGCCATGCGTATATATCCTGTTCCTTAATGTACGTAAGCCCTAAAAGCAATCCATCATCACGTACACACCAAACAATACTGTTAGGTATCTGCTGATAAGTCATAGATATTATTTTATGCCCTTCAAACAAGTGTGAAGCCAATAAATTTAAATCATCACCTGTATATTTGTCGACATCATAGCTATAAGCAAGGTCACGTATGATATTGCCCTGGTGCTGCACATAAATAATCCTGCTGCCGATAGTAACAGGGTTAACATCTGACACTCCTCTGTATTCCTGTGGCTGACTTAAAACATTGCTTCCAGAAAGAGCTTTACCTCCGCCGCTTACTTTAAATTCTCCGCCAGCTGTTAACAGCAGCATTTCCCCAAAAGCTATAATCGCCTTAATACCATTCATTTGTCCACCGTTTAAAGTAGCCGTAATTCCGTCATCATCGACAGATGGAATGCTTGTTCCAAAGTTATAATAATCTCCTGTTTTACTTGTCCAGAATGTCTGAGGAAATCCTTTGCTTCCCGCAAATACTAACCGGTCTTCATAAAAGCCCGTTGCAGATGGATATCCCTTTTCCCCGTTCCAAGCAGCAAAAGCAAAATCACGGGTTTCGTCTGTAGAACCCAACTGTTTTTTTACTATCCCTTTTACTACTTTAGGGCTGACATATTCAGTAATCAATACATGACCTGTATAATCTCCGCCAATGCTTTGAATGGTTATATAACCTCTTTGCTTTTCATTTTCACCATCCCAAACGCCTGTATTGAATTTAGTAGAAGTAACTCTGTAACTGGCAATACTTTCAGACGTGTTCTCCTCAGTCAAGCTATAATTCTGGCTTCTGTTCCCGCTCTGCGTTCTTACATTTACCCATTGCGAAGAAACAGGATCATATCTTTCCAAACTAAAATTACCATCCCAAAAACCAAAACTTTCTACATAGACATTGGATTTAGGTAATACGCTAACCTGCAGATTTCCGCCTGTACTACTTGGTGTCCCTTTTTTGTACTCTGTTTCTAAAAAATGAGTTAGAGAAAAAAGACTTCCTTCATCACTTTCGGCAAAAATATCATTAGAAGCAGTCAAGGTTATATCTCCATCTGTACTTGATGCATTAACTGTCGTATTATCTCCAAGTGATAATCCATAAGTAATTTTTACCCATCCACTATTTCCTGCTGAACCATTATTCATTCTTGATGCACCAGCTCCACCTAATCCACCATTTCCATAAGAGGTTGCAGCAGTTCCATTTCTTTGATGCCCATAACCATCACTATCTAAATAATAATAAGCACATCCACCACCAGTACCGCCTCTTGCCAAAATATCCTCTACACTCGAAGATTCTCCAGTTCCGCCAAATACACTAGATATGTCTTTTGAATCATCGTTACTTAACCCTACCAATCCACCTGCCCCTCCTTGGCCCACCTTAACCTTTAGCGAACTGGCTCCGCTTACTTTCATTGTAGTAACAATAAGTTCTCCTCTTCCGCCATTGGCTCCAGTTTTAGAAGCAAATATACCTCCACCACCTCCGCCACCTCCACCAGCTCCTGCAATTTCTAAATTTATGGTTCCAGCTCCAGATGGTATATTTACCACATAAGATCCAGGCACTGTCCATTGTTGTGTTTTTATACTTACACTTGAACTACTATACTGCGAAGCATCAAACGGTCCACCAGTAATATCCATTCTTTCAAATCGCCAGTCCAACTCTCCATATCTTGTAAGAGTCATAGGCGCATGTTCCGGATGAACTATAAAAAGCACGTCAGCACTCTGCGTATATTTTATTTTTGCAGCATCTTCTAAATCTTTGTCAACAAAGAAATTCTCTATACTGTATGGTGATCCATTATCATCTCTAACAATATCACCATCTTTATAAAACCGGCATCTGCCGGCTGTAATTTCGACAATATAATTTTGGTCTGTACTATACATAAATGGTATTAGCACAGCCTTTTTATTATTATAAGTCTGCGCTATAAATTTAAACCCGGGTCTATTAGCAGCCCCGCCATAGCGTAGAACTAAGAAATTTCTTAACGTAGCAGCTCCGCTATCATATTTAGCAATGTCTGTACGTCCATACATTGACGGCGACAATTCACCGCCGGCAAAACTTGACTTTAATTGATAGAGTGCCATAATTATGCCCCCGTAAATCTTGCCGCCGCTAATCTATCAACATGCGGGTCCAGCAAATTCTCTTCATCCGCATCTGCTGCGCTTGCTTCCGAAAAATATGCATTGTATGCCTGAATGCACATTTGGGCCAAATCTAATTTACCTGTCAGCGCGTAAGCAATCTCTGCTGCTAATTTCCAACTAAACGCTTCTACAAATTGAGCGTCATATAAATCTGCATCAGTAACATCTACTGTATATTCAATCCATGCATTACCAACGTTTGTATAAATAGTTTTCCCCTGCTTATCAGAAACAATTTTGTACTGATTGTCTCTAGGAAGTCCGCAGAACTGCTCATTGTACATCATTCTCAAGCACACTGCATCAGCAGGATACCGATATGCATATTTCCAGTTAGGAGGAACATCGGCAAGTGCGGCAAGCTGCACGCTTCTTGTTGCAAATGTCCACGGGAATTTTCTCAAAACCGCCTGCCTGATATAATCATAGCAACGCCGGCACACTCGTGCTGGTTCGCTTGCTTCGTCAAGCCGCTCTATTGTAGCTACGCCTATATGATTAAGAGCAATATTACAAATCTCAACTTTATCCATACTTTCACCACCTGTTATAGAGAAAGCCGGAGGCATATGCCCCCGGCTATTCTTATTCTTGAGCCAGTGCCACTAATTCACTAATAATAGTTTCCCTGGATTTCTGACTTGTTTTGATTCCCTGTTCTTTGGCCAATTCTTTTAAATCATTAAAGTTCATTGCTTCATATTGCAGATAACGCGGATCATCATGATGGAGAGCTGTTATAGCCGACACGTTAAGTTTCACGAAGTGTTCCGGAACTTTAATGTTATCAGCAAGGGTTACAATTTCATCTCTCCTATACATACGACCCAAAGTAAAACAATTACGCTTTACTTTATAAGTAGCCATTATAAAGTTACCTGGACGCCATCAGTCATATAAGCAAAGACTTTACCGCCTGCAGCGTCTTCTGCTGTATAAACCAATCTAATATAACGGTTGCCATATTTGATCGGAGAAAAGAATTGCGCCACTGTACAAGCCCTAGTTTGAACCAAAGAATCTGGTACACTTACTTCTACTTCATCGGCAGGACTGCTAAAGTCTTCCGTAGCAGAAGATTGTACTTTTACCTTGGTGATCTTGCCAGCAGTCATTGGTGTGGTCAATTTTACATCAAAGTACAGCGGATGCATAAAGCCACCTGTACTACCTAAATCAATAACATTACTGTTTGCACTAGTACCGGTAACGGCCTGATTTTCAGACAGTAATAATTGCGCATCAATACGTGCCATTATTATTTCCTCCCTTTTAAACGAGTTTAGATTCAGTATTCAGAATAGCTGCACAACGCTGGAACGGAACGCCCCAGAAATTAACAACAGGTTTTCCTTCAACCGTATCAATAGAAAGCATAGTGTTTTTTTGTCATTACGAGCAGCTTTAGCCATGAACGCCTCAAACTGCTTATTGCAGAAAATATGCAAATTAACATTATCAGGATTTTCAATCTGATAATAACCTTCAATCATTTTGTCGAAGATCTTCGTAGTAGAAGGATCTGTCAAATCAATGTTAGCTAAACGCACAACATAACGAGGATCTTTTACAGCAAGTCCCATAGACCAGTTATACTTATTGGTATGAGCAAAGAACGTTTCACCTTTATCATTTGTTACTTTTTGTAGCCCCATGTATTTATGGGTGAAACCGGCAGTATCGCCCTCAGGGAACAATCCATAAACCTGCTGTTCACCGAAACCAACAAACCATGCAGAAGTCAAATTATCCCCAGTGCCGCCGCAGTCAATGATTTGATCTGCCCAAATCTCATCTTGATTGGTCTTACTGTAATAATACGCACCCAGACCTGTAAAGCCGGCAGGATTAATCTTTTCATCACCATAGAACAGTGTAGAAGCCATCTCTTGGTTCATTGCTTCAAGAAATGCAGCATTCTCACTCATCATCCAAGAAGCCTGCATATTGTTTTTACGTGCCAACTTCTCATCAATTTCGGCCAGTGCTTCCATCTCGCCGCATGTAAAAGATACCTGTTTCGTTTTAGACTTACTCGGTTTAGTACCGCGGTTGATCATTCTCCATGCTACCTCTGGTAAAGAGTAACGCAGGGTTGCTTCTTCATAGTCCTTAGAGTTACACATTTTGAACGGCATAATTTTTAAAATCTTATTAGTTTTAGTCTGCAGTTCAATAATTCTTTGATACTTTTTGTCGAACCCCTGACGAGAAGCAAAGTCTTGAAGGGTTGCGAAACCTGTCAAATCTGGCATTATTTACCACTCCTTAATATTTTTATTTGAACCCGCCGCCGGGGAAAAACAAATCGGCGTCGGTCGGTTCCTTAGCTTTAGGAGCTTGCCCATCAGGCGGTTGGTCTTCCATAAGCAAGCCTCCAATGTTTTGTAGCATTTTTTGTATTGCCGGATGATTTGCTACACCTGTATTTACAAGTACCTGCATAGCCTCACCACCGCCAAAGGTATTAACAGCCAATTTAGCAGCAGCAATATTCTCACGAGAAATAAGCCCCTGCTTTTGGCATTCAGCAGTCCAACCGTCTACAATTTCCTCCTGCTTATGCATAACGTCTAAAACGACTTTGCTATGCAAATCAATTAATTTAGATGCCTGCTCCTGCGTAAGCTTTGCCTCTTTAGCAATGGCTGTAAAGTCAGCTTCTAATTCCGGCGTAAGCTCAAGCCCATCCTGAAGCTTAAATTCGTATTTATCAGGAACAACAGCTGGTTCATCAAACACACTCTTAGGTTGGGCCGTAGGATCGAGATCACCAGCCGGCGTTGGATCTCCACTCGGTTCAGCTGCCGGAGCAGGTTCTGTTACAAACGGGTCACCGGAAGGAGCAGGTTCACCGCCTCCACCAGCACCATCTGCTTCAAAAAACACTTGTGCAAACTTATTCATGTCTTACCTCCGCTATGTCGTTATCTACTTTAAAAAGGTCATCGTCTTCTAAATCAGGAGGGTGTCTAGCGCTTTCCGCTTCATTACGCATCAGCATTTCTAAAGAATGTCCATCGTTCAGCATCCGGATATTCTTTAACAAATCAACACCTACAGCACGTTTACCTGATAAGAAAGCATTGAAGTATGGATCAGATGAAAAAACCGCTGTTTCGACCTCTGTGCTTTCCAGAATGGCATAAATAAAACGCCGTCCGTTCTCGGTCCGCATAATAGCGTCCAAGTCGTCCAGCGCTTGTTGTGCAAGCATATTTGATTCTTTAGTTCTCATTAAATCCCACCTCCCAGCAGTTGATCTAATGCATTGCCGCCATTAGCAGGAGTTTCGCTCATCAATCTAGCTGCATCGGCATAATCTCGAACAGCAGGTGCTGCAGCAGCCATCTGCTCAGTTTGCATTTGTTCTTGCTGTGCCTGAGCACGTTGTTTGCGAATATTCGCAACCTCATTTTCATCACGCACAATCTTTTCTTTTACTCCTGTAGAAGTAGCAAAGCCGCGAACAGCTTCGTCTAAATCGATAATATCTAAAACTTCTGGTTGAGCGGCAGCAAGATTGCCAACAAATCCGACAGTCCTTTCAATAGCCGGTATTTCAACCATCTTCTGAGCTTGGGCAAGAATAGAAATAAAAGACACCTTTAATTCGTTTTTATCAATTTCTTCTGGCATAGGTGGAAATAACCCATGCCTCAAACAAATATCAAAAGTGCGAAGTGTCATCGGTTCCAGGACTTCATTATGCATTTGCTCAAGTACCGGCGACAGCATCAAAAGCTTTTCTTCATGTCGCTCTGCAATTTCTCGCGCAGTCATTTGAGGTCCGTCCTGAGATGCAATCATCATAAACAAATCATTATAAAATGTTTCAGATATTGACTGCCTTTTTTCCTGGGACAAAGCCCCGATCCCTTCATACGCTTTTGCCCTTGGGTCTACGAGAGGATATGCCTGCTGCGCCAGTCCATCAGGATAATAATTTTGTCCTCCTGGCATTCTATTAAGCTTTTTCATTGAGGCAGGAAACGCCATTGCAGGGTCTGCTGCATTATCGATAGCTCTAAGTTTGTTCTTTTCAATCTTCTGTAACTGCATACAGTCACCTAAAGCATTATGTCCCGGACCTGCTCCATATACACTATTGGCAATCAAAGTCCAGCGCGGCATAAGGAATGGGCATTCTCTAAAACCGGATATCTTTAAAAACTTATCGTTTGCACCTTTTTCATAGTGATATGAGCGCCACGGGAAATTACCTAAAGCCAATTTATTAGGATCATAATCATCATTGCGCTCTATCAGCATTTCAACGTCAAAGTATGTCGTTATATTTCCTTCTTTATAGGCCGACTTCACGCTTTCCGATACATTATCTATCCCATATTCTTTTACGATTTGCTCAGCACTCAATCTAAAACGCCTTGCAAATACATAAACCCTGCCTCTTGCATCTACACCGCCTGCATATTCCCCGCAGGTATAAGGCCGCATCCATATGCCGTAGTTATAATCTTCCAGCATCAAAGAGGCGCCTGTGCCGAACTGGGCCATCTCTGCCTCAATCTGCTGCAGCATATTATAAGCATTGCTCTTAGAATAAATGCTGCTCATAATCTCCTGGCAGTCATCGAGCCACATTCTGACTGTATGATAATTAGCTTTTTCTTCGTCTTGCAGACCAAGCTCAAACCACGGTCTTGACGGCGATGTTAACCCACTGTGAATGCCTGCCGCACATTTACCAACAGCTTTTTGAGGGTGAGGGTCTATAAGATACTCGTCACGTCGATGACCTTCTGTACTTTGAATATCCACCTCAAATCGTCCTCGTGTTGGATTGATATACCGGCTAAGCATTTTCCATGTTGGCTCATATTGACTGCGTAACGTGTATAGCTGGGAAATGGTATGTTGTTTTCGCTTTAATCTATCGCTGTCTAGCAGCATATCTTTGATATTCATAATCATTCTCCCAACAACATTTTCTTAACACTATCCGAAGTAATCTGACCACCAGTTTTGTTTGTATAATTCCTACCACGGGCTTTAGATAGCTTTTCAAACAGGCTTTGTCGCTCTCCCTCTGTAGCGTTATCAATCGTGGCAGCAGCCGTGCTTCCAGGTGCGCTTTGTTTGATCGGTTCAACACTGCCACCTCCGCCGCCACCATGTAACTGCATTATAATCTTATGCATAGTCTCACCTCCCTTCACATACCGGCAAACGGATCATATGACTGTTGCCTAACATCATCTGCATCAATCGGTGCATATAACGGCCTGGCAAAAGTAAGTACAAAAGCATCTGCCAAGTCAGGACTTCTACCAAGCTTTTCTTTTATTTCTTTTTTTGGTTGAAGCATAATTCGAGAAGTTTTATCAGAAAATTTATATTCAACAACGCTTAATTCACTTTTAAATTCAGGAATATCCGGAATAGCACCGCCACTTAACAGCCAATCGCGAGCCTTGAAATACATCTCAGCTCTTATGTTTTCAAACCTTCTCTCTTCCATAGCTTTACTGCCGAAAGCGACTTCATAAACATTGTCATAACCAAGTTGCCTTAATCTATCGATTACACCGGCACCCATATTTCCTACATCAATGAATACTACTTCCGGTCTGTAATCCGTAATTGCCAAGATTACTCTGTCAACAACCTCTGTAACATTTAACTCCCTATAAACTCTTGGCTTATTAAGCATTAGCCCCTGACGAGCAAAAATAACAGTACTATCGTCACCATATCTTGCTACATCTACGCCTAAAACAGTTGGCATACCCATAACATCCCTTGAAACCAATGTTCTATGTGCAGCTTCAGTTACAAGATCTATAGGCATTACGACTTCACTAGCAGAAGCAGTAAAGTCACAATAAAGTTCTTGACGAATCTCAGTTTCCGTCATATCTTTCATCATCGACTTAAGCTCTACTTCATCCAGCACACCACTTTCATCAGCTCTATAAAGACAGGTAAACCAGTCTTCGCTGCGTTGCGCTCTTTGATACATCTCATAGAACTGATTCTGACCTTTGGGAGTTCCGATAAAATAAGCGAAGCCTTTGCGGTCAGCTAATGCCGGCCGTATTACTTCGCCCCATAGTTCAGGCTTTATTTGGGCATATTCGTCAAGCACAACGCCGTCCCAATAAGTACCGCGCAGCGCATCAGGCTTATCTGCGCCTATAATATATATCCTTGCCCCAACAGCATTTTTATGCTTTGATGGCAGTTCTATAAACAGATCGCTTTCATTTACCTTTCTGCCGGGAATCGCGCTTGTGTAGTATTTCAAATAGTTCCAGGCAATCATTTTAGCCTGGTTTCTAAACGGCGCTACATATGCGAACTGAGGGCTTATAAGCGTATTTTTGATAGCACTCTTAGTCAGCTCATTTATCATTCCTACAGTCTTACCATAACGTCTGTGAGCTACTATAACGGCAAAGCGATATTTATCAAGTGCAGGATGAATTATGTCTTTCCAAAGAGGTCTTGGTTTGTATGGTATAGTTATTACTTTCAACCGTCATCACCAGCCCAACGAAAAGTAACAGGCTCACCATCTTTACCGCTAACCTCGCGCTTCTCTACAAATGCTGCTATCGATTTACCATATAGCTCAGATGCTTTAAGCCTATTATTCATGCGCTCTTCTTTATCGTCTATAACTTCTAACCAGAACTTTCTTAATTTGCTAAGTTCATCTATGATGTTCTTCTGTTCATCTGCAATTTTTTCTTCAGTAACCGTTTGAAGTTCCGTTACCCTGTCAACAATGTGCTGCTTTGTTAACAGTCTTGACGCAGCCTGCCTTGCGCTTTTTGCTGAATACCCTGCATCAATGGCTGCCTGTTCCTGTGTTTTACCACCTACAGCCATAAGCCTACAAAACTTCTCCTGTCTTGGATCTTTTAGCGCAGCCATCTGTTATCACCACCTTTGCAAATAAAAAAGCACCTAACCGAAGTTAAGTGCTGTATATTAAGTTATATGCTAAATTATGATATATATTACCGTATTTTAACGGCTTTTTAAGACTAAATTATTTGTGTAAGTTAAGTGGCTATTATTAAGTTATCGATACCACTGAAGTTTGATTTGCATCTTCTATAAAGCGATCCGCGCTCTCTTCCTTTTCTAATTCTACCCACTCGGCAACGGCAAAATCACCATCACCAGGCACTACTATCAGTGCATCTTGAGGCATTTCCTTGAGCTTTTCTATTAGTTCTTTTACTAACATTTAATCACTCTCCAATAAATATGCCGCTGTATCACCCCAACGGCAGGGTTTCGCCCCAACGGTAAGGCTACCCCAAAGTCTACAGATATGGTGCTCTGCGTTCTATGGGCTTCTTCACGGGCCGCGTACAGTTACCGTCTCTCATGCCGTTGTTTTGAACCTACCAGTGCGACCGCTGCAAGCCGCACGGTAGGAGCTATGGGTAGTTATCCGTATCATTCATACGATAATTTGCAGCTATCATATGCAGTCATACGGCGAACGCCATAGCCAAATATATGCACATACGGTTTATCACTTGCTCGGATAGTGAGCGGATTACTGCGTATGGCTTTATTGTAAGCCCACTTACTTACAATACTATTTTAACTCATCAAAACAGGTAATATGTCGGAAACTTTTTTATTTATTTTATCAAACCTTTTTTCAACGCCAAACCAACAGCATCCCTAAGGAACTCTTTGCGAAATTCATAACAAGTATCTCTATTCACACCGTTTAATTCTGCAATTATTTTCATCGGCTTCCTTTTTTCATATTTTTGATACATAACCTTACCAGTAAGCTGATTTTCATGTATCTTATACGTTTCTGCGACAACTTCAAGCCATAGCTCCGGATTCATTATTATTGACTGATATGGTCCATATCCAAACGATATCATACGTACTGGCTCAACGTTCTTCAATGCTGCCGTTTCTGTAGGATTACTGATAAAAGCATGAACACCACCGCCCGTATGTCCTTTCCTTGCAGTACGCTGCTCTTTTTCCTCATCGACAGCTTTTTGTATTTGCTTACGATCCCAAAAGTAACGCTCTACATGCTTAATATACTGTTCTATTAGCATAGCAGTCTCCTTCTAGCTTTTCTTTGTGCATCTCTGGTTTATTGTTAAAATACTAAATCGCCTTAAAGCAACAATGAAAATAAAGGTTAATATCCAATGTTCGTATGTAAATTCAAATATCCATTTTATTAGATCAGGATAATTCATTTATTTACTACCTCCGACCAAAACAAAATACTAAAAACCCACACATAATAGCAAAATAAATTATCATCGCTAAATTATCGCCTATTTCAATCATCAAATACACCGTCCTCATTATTCAATATTATTAATATAGCTTCTGCCTGCTTTTTAGTTAGTTCTGCAGAGACAACTATTTCTTGGCTATACGATTCCTGGATGTTGTAATAACAGATTGATCTATCAAGACGATAAATCGGTATTATTTCATACATTATGCTTTACTCGCTTTCTAATAACCGGATAACGCTAGGGGTCTTGATTTTCCAATGGTTAGGCAGTTTAGCCGTAATTCCACATTTGTGAGGCAATGTATTATCGGCAAAAGGTATATCCGTAGAAAATGGGCAATATTCGCAATCATCATATTTTTCACACTCATTTTGAATAGTCAGTAAGGCGTCTATAAGTTTTTTGTAATCTGTCATTTTTCATGCACCTTTATATTAGTGATATCATAAATATGTTGTTCAATAGTTTCATAATCATCTTCCATATAGGCATTTACTATTTCGTTATAAATAGCAGATTCCATGGCGTCGTCTTCGACTTTTACTGTCACTAAAAAATGATTTTTTTCAATAACTTCTGCTGTAACTTTTTTCACTTTATATCCTCTCCTTGTCGTAGGGTTCTATACGCCCCTGTTTGTTACCCCTGTAATAGCAGCGTTCTTGGCCAATTAACATGTCAACGTATATTTCTCGCCAAAAATAGCGATACTTGCCGTTAGATAACCGTTCTTGTAGTTCGACAACACAAACCTCCCCAATCATTGTTTTTTTCTTACTCAATGCTGTTACTTTATAAATTGTGCTCTGCGGGCCAGCTATGCCTATGCCCTTGTTATTTATGGCGTACTTTCCGACTTCAAATTTTTTAGTCATTTTTCTTCTCCTTCCCGTCTGTTCCATGCTTTAATAGCTCTCTGCTCTAATTCAGCCTCGCTTTCGCCAGTTTCTTTGATTGCTACTATCTGAGCGGGACAATTTCTGCATTCTATAATATAGCCTTCAGCTTCTTCGTCCCTACAATCTACGACGGCACCGGTATCAGGATCGATAACGGGCATATGTATACCATCATCCCGCATTGTTGCTCCACCGCCGCAGAATGGGCAAGGTTTTAATTCAGTCATTTTTCTTCTCCTTCCGCAGCACTAAGATCAAACGTATCGCCTAAAATTCTGACAACTTGCGCTAACCGCAGGCACAGGCTACGCACAGCGTTCGGCGATAAATCATTAAGTATTTCTTTCTGTTCTTCTTCCGTCATATCAGTAAAGCAGATATTTTCATACTGTTCATTTCGTTTTATCCTGAAATAACTACCGCAAAGTTCACGTTTTTTCATTTTTCTTCACTCCGTTCTGTATCTTCCACATTTGCCGCTAAAATCCGAATAAGCAAACAGTTCCCACTCTGGCAGATTATCTGGTATAGTGCTTGCATGACGCATACATTCTGTATTTGTGCATTTAGATACATTATTTTCTTTACAGTAGTGATCATTACTTGCGTGACAGAAGCAGATATCACGGTATGTCATTTACTATCACCGTCCATAATAGCCCCGCAATAAGGGCAGATTTTATATTTTTTTGCTACCGCCATGAATACTATAGCTATAGATCGGTACACGCTCACCACATATACTACAATCTCCTACGGGATGTTCAGGGTGTTCAATCCAGTATCCGTGCTTTCGTTCTTCTATAATAGGTTCTTGATCTAAAATTTCCAGCATTTTATTTGCCATAATCATTTTGTTATAAGACCAATCAGCCCTATTCATGTCCATACATAACATTAATTTAGCTTCTAAAGCATCTTTGCTAATCAATTCCATAATCTATTTACTCTCCCTTTCAAGCCAATGTTTTATACCAGTTTGACATGGCATGTTTTTACAGTTTTCACTGCTTCCTATCTCTTTTCAGCTTCGCCTTTTGGCTTCCAAGCTTGCTGTTTTTATACCGCAGCATTTTTACCTCTTTGAGTAAAGCTACCAGCTCCGACTTGACTATTGGTATATAAGCATCTTCCGGCTCATCTTTTATTAAATTTAGCATTACTTTGACATTAATCATTAACAGCACCGTCCTAAATAATTCTTATCAATGCTTCAACTCTCGGCACTTCTGCATACCACTTATTAACCGTAGCAGCTACTATCTGCTTATCGTCTTTGTACGCTATACCACTAAGGGCGTCTGTAATACACTTGAATATATTATCGGTGTCAGGCTTCTTTGCGGGACGCTCTACGCCTAAAATAGCCGCCTGTTTAAATTTTTTAGATTTGCTTGTCGGAATACTCATGTAAGCTGTTATCGTGACCGCTAAGGGCAATTCTGTGTATTTCCAGCCTTGGTTTTTTATTTCTTCCTGTGCAATAAGCTTTACATATGCTTTGTAATTCCTGCTTTTTGCCGGATCATATGCTCTTGCGTGTCCATTAATCACACTGAAACGTGGCCTACCTTGTGCACACGGTTCTCCAGGTATCGTTATCAGTAACTCAGTCAATATTTCCAACTCCTTATATTTAAAAGACTGCCCCCTGTGGTAAGGCCATTTCACAGGTATACTTCCCTTTTGCGTCACATTGCTTGTATATAGTGCCGAGGCAGTAGCTGGGCAGCCGTTTTAACTAAAAGCAAACTAATTGTTCAAATTTTTGTGGTTTGAGCATTTCGGTTTTAGCTTTGTTGTAAAACTCCTTAGATAACTCAAATCCATAACTGTTTCTGCCTAATTCCATAGCCGCTCTTAATGTTGTTCCACTCCCTGCTACTGGATCTATAACCACGTCACCCGGATCTGTAAAAATTGTTATTAACTGCTTTAACAAATTTACTGGCTTTTGTGTTGGGTGTATTTTTGGATATGCTTTTGTATCTTTTACCCAGTTAAACCAATTAAAAACCATTTTCCCATTATTGTTAAATTTCGGTAGTTTTTCTCTGTATAACACCAAAGCATACTCAGTAGCACCGACGACACGCATATTGGCTTTTAATACCTGTGCCGAAAAGTTTTTTACAAAAATTAGTGGTATATGATTTTTAAATCCATGTTTTTCCGCATACCGAATTACCATCGGCATTTGCTCGAATGCACAGAATACTATCATGCATGGTGCTTTACCTTTTTCTTTAGGCTCTTTTTTTAATAATCGATTGCAAAAATGAAAGTATTCTGCAATGTTGAAATTATGATCTGTATTGAAAAAAGCTTTACCTGCGACCTTACTTTCTCCATTTTTCCTATCACCGCCGTTATACCACATTGGATTTGATCCGTAAGCATTAGCACCTAAATTATAGGGTATATCTGCTATTACTAGCTGCGCCTTGGGGATCCCATATCTACGGAAATTTTGAAAATTATCACAATAAAGTTCTGTCTTTATTTTCATTGTCTATCTCCTAAAATTCATTGTCCTTACTCCTGCTCGCTACTTATGCTAACGCATTCCTTGTCCCGCAATCTTTTAAAGTTATTTAATATCTCCCGTGCTGTAACAGCCCGCGGATCATCCGACCACATCAAGCAGTTCGGGCAAATACGCACCTCAAATCTACTTCCTCTGGTTATATGGCTACCCGACATCGTGTCCTTATGGCATATATCGCAATTCATGATCTCACCTCAAAATGGTTCTGACTTATTAGTATTCAGTTTGTCAAAATGTTCTTCGCCTAAAATCTGTAACTCTGCCATATCTGCTGCCATGTTATACATCTTTGCGTGTTTGTTATCGCCGTGGGTATCAGTGACCTTTGCCCTAAATTCAGCAATAGTTCCCAAGAAACAACCACAAGAAACTGTAATACCTTTTTCTTTATTTTTAAAAAACGTAGTGAAGCCAAACCTACTACCAATACGCCCAATTAGTAAATAGTCAGCGTTGCCGGACACCCTAGCGTTGCCGGACACCCAAGCGTCGCCGTACACCCAAGCGTTGCCGGACACCCTAGCGTCGCCGTACACCCAAGCGTTGCCGGACACCCTAGCGTCGCCGTACACCCAAGCGTTGCCGGACACCCTAGCGTTGCCGTACACCCTAGCGTCGCCGTACACCCAAGCGTTGCCGGACACCTCAGCGTCGCCGTACACCTCAGCGTTGCCGGACACCCAAGCGTCGCCGTACACCCAAGCGTTGCCGGACACCCAAGCGTTGCCAGTCTGCGCTAAGTTATCCTCTTTTTCTACGTATCCGCCAAGTTCACCAACTTCAACACTCCCAAAGCTAATTAAAGCCTTAATCCTAAATAATTTCTTGCCCCATTTTTCTATAAACTCTGCTGTTAATTCATACTTTTTCATAGTTACCGCTCCTTTAAACTTTAGCTAATTCACCTTGACGACAGGTTGACCGTTTTGGTACTACATCAGGCACTAACGGATGGTATTTATAGCACCGTTCACGATCAGCGACCACATAAGTAAATCCGCTTTCTTTGTCCACCCTCAAAAACGGCTGGTGTCCACTGTACGGGCAATCACCAGTGTTAATGCATTCAGCGCATTTTCGGTCAACGTCTGCGATAAAGTTGATATCGTTGTAATTACGCTGCAAGAAGCTATCGTCGGCGTCAGGGAAAATCCTCTTTGCTGCAGCTCTAACTTTATCGCTTATTGGCTGCCGTAGCTCACCAAATGTTTTACCTGCGGCAAGGTCAGCAAATAGCTTCTTCACAAACTCATTTGCCGCTTTAGAATTACGCTCAATCGCTTTCTTTTCTTCGCGAATTTTATTCTGCCGGACTATCGACAGCGCTGTATTGATGTCGAACCACGTTGCCCAGCGCGTATTGTTATTAGCCACCCACTCAACAGCTTCTGCCCAATCTTTGACCTGTGTATACTTGTATTGCTCCAGCGTTTTAGTCATAAAGTTTTCCCGCTGCACATCATTCATCGGTGGTGGAGTTAAGCCAGCTGCCCGCCATACCACAAACGCAGCCTCTATATCTCCGATATCAAGCATTCAAATCACCTCACCATGCCCATTCTTTTTTCTGCTCTGTAACCCGTATCTCATCTTCCCAACGCCTATCCTGCAAGAAGGTTTCAGGGTATGGAATATAAGCCCCGTTGTTTTCTTTCCAACGGCTTGTTTGCTTATACTGCTCAACAGCAGCTATGATTTTTTCATACAGCTCCACACATGGATCAACCAGCTTGTTCCACTCGATTTTAGCTACAGGCTTTTTCACTTTCACTGGGTATGCTTCCCAGAATCGGGCAAAATATTCTTCCCGTTCACAGTCAGGCGCTTCTTGTTTCTTTTCGTTTTGTTTATTATTAATAATATTATTTATATATACTTTCTTCTCCGCGCGAGATTGTGTTACAGGTTGTGTATCAGTTTGTGTTACAAGTTGTGTTACAGGTTGTGTATCAGTTTGTGTTCGGTATACGATACACAAATCAAATATCTGATAAAAACCTGATCGACTACCTTTGCCGCCCTGGTATGAAATCAGCCCCATCTGAATTAGAGTATTCCTATGCCTACTTAATTCAGTCCGAGAAATTCCACACACCGATTGCAGCATCGTGCTGGACACGGTAAACTCTTTTTGCCAGCCGCCTAAATTGTTGAAGTGCAATAATGCCATATACAAATCAGCAGCTCGGCTGTTAAGTTGGTTGAGTAACCGCCAGCTCCAAAACGCATTCATCTGTGCAACGTAGTTCATAATAATCCTTTCAGTCGTCTAAATAATTTCTTCCGATAATCTCCATAAATTCTTCTCTGCTATGAGTTTCTTCAAACTTACGTTGACATACCCTTTTCAGCAGTAAATCTGTTTGCCTATCCTGATGCGGACCATTTTTCCCTCTATGATATTCAGGGGTAAGCCAAACTTTAAAGCCGTATCTTTCACTGATTTTTCGTAACGGGCCAAAGAAACAATGATGCTCCTCAAGTGGCACATTTTGCGCTCCAGATAGGTAACAATATTTTTCTTTCTGTATGATACTCTTAGCCATCTTTAACGCCCCACTCCCTGATTAGGTCATCTAATTCTTCCTGCGGTCTAGTCTCTACACCATTCTCTTTTGCCATAGATACTAAACAATCTATAAATCGGCTCATCTCTTTCGTGTCATAAGCGCTGCTACCGTAATATACTCTTACATTGCTATAGCATTTAATGTTATGACATTCCCCAATCAATTCAGCTATCCAGCCGACACCATTGCTTTGCCAAATTTCAATAGTTCTGTTTACAGCGTCAGTTGGCACTGGCCATATTCTGCCATAACCACATTCCCTGATTGCCTTCCTGTAAACATCTTCCTTGCTGTGAAAGCTCTCTTCTGACAGCTTTTCTGCTATCTTTTGACATAACACCCAAGCGTATTTATTAGCATCGTTAGAACGCCCTTTACGCCATTGCTTGACCTCTACAACATACTGCTTTTCAGGATCGATTTTATTGATTTCTTCTTCCTCTGATAAAGGGACAGGTACTACTAAATTTATGTACCCCATCCCTTTCAATGTCTGTAACCCTTTAACCGTGATCTTCATTTTGCTGCTGCCTTTTGACATTTCATACAAAGTGGTCTGCCAAATTTCTGCACGCTATAATCATGTACTTTTTTACTAATTTCATCCGTGCATTCTTGACACATCAAAAACTGTGGACCAGTGTTTTCATCAGGAAAAGCAGGCTTTGTTTTGTTGATTGGTGTAGGTGCTTCTGTTTTTGGCGCAGCAAATTTTTTGCCTAACTCATAACGTAAAACACCTTTGTCATCAACAATTTTTAATTTAACAAATTCACTAGTCTTTCTATCAAATTCCAATTCAATCACACGAAACTTCGTTTTAAGCTTGAAATTTCCCTGATACTCGATAAAATCGTTATTCGATAAATTTACCCAAATATCAGGAGTGCAATATAGCTCTCTACCTATACCCCAGTTAAATCCAGCTCTCTTAAAACTGTCACTTGCAAGACCTTTAAGTTTTTCCGTATTACTTTCTGTCCCAGTATCTTCTTTTTCAATCCATTGGTTTTTCGCTTCATCCCAAACAGAAATAATACAATTCGCATTATCCCTACTATGGTGCCGCTGCCAATTCATCGGTCCAAACGTTTCATCTAAAATTCGCATATCAACTCTTGCATCTTTATATAGCAAAAGCGCACAGCCGCTGTTATCCTTTTTTATCGTAGCAACCCGGCATTCAACTTCATCGGCTGTAAGAAGTCTTATTTCTTGCATCGCGTGTACCTCCTTTACACCGATCTGCACGTCTAAGCAGTTTTACTGCCTGCTTTGCGGTTACTTTAGGTTCACCGTATGCTTGCTGAAGCGCACGAAAGGCCGCTAACTTTTCTTTCTCATTCATTTCTACGTCCTCCTAAAACTCTCTAAAAGTTTGACCGCCGCATCTACAGCGTGTATCCTCTATTGGCACTCTACATCCACAATGCGCACATATAACGACCGGATACGGAGATGAACGGACTGGAAATTTAACTGGTTCCGAAAACGTCTTTTTTATTATTTCTACCGCAGCATTCAATCGATCAATTTTTGTTTGAGTACCATTGAAGATTACACTACTCTCAAACTCCTGCTGTAACTTATCCATTTACAAATCACCTTCGCTCATGCTAAAATGAAGGTGGACGCTAAACATTCGTAAAATTTACATGTCCACCCTGGGCTATCAACGTTGCACCGTTGGTAGCTCTTTTTCTTTTGCTTTCTCATAATCACTCCTCCTAAACTAAATCAGATACTTCACAGTTCATTGCTGCTGCAATTTTCCTGAGCGTGGATAATGTCACATCTTTACCATTTTCAATATCAATTAGATTTTTATACCAAACACCACTGACTTTAGCTACTTGATATCTTGACAAACCTTTTTGTTCACGAATTTGTTTAATTTTGTTCATCTTGACTACTCCTATCGTTGTGGTATAATTACTACATATAGTGTGAACGTATATTTTGTTTTCCATTTTATCGTTCTCAACTATCTTAAGAATATTATGTAGAAAGGAGGGTTTGTGATGCCAAACACAAAGCAAACATCTAAATCTGTAGCAAGCAAAGCATCCAAGATATTGAAAAACGATAACTACAGCAAAACATCTAAGTCTGTAGCTGGAAGTGCGCTTTCTCAGACTAAAACTACCGGCAAGAAGAAATAACTCTGGACAAGTTACTTTCTTCAAAGGATATGATGAACTCTGGATTAACATAAATTGTTTTACCTTCCGTTTTGACCTTAATAAATCCAGATAGTACATCGGTATCCACTTCAAACTCTGTTTTGTCGAACTCATCACCGTTCGCAAGGCAGAGTTTGTTTGTTTTTATAAGACGTTTTTCGCTCATCTCAACACCCCTACTGTCGCTACAGCAGCCATAATAGCTACGTATGTGCCAATAAATATTGCAGTAGTCGCTACGGTAAAATCTCTAATCATAAGCCTGCCACCTGCCCCATAGCGTAACCAATGTTGTAGATCAACTTAACTACTATTGCTATAGACAAAGCTGTTAATGCCCATACACATGGCTGCTCCTTAATACTCTCTTTCGCTACTACTGCTGTTCCTGCTACTTTGATTAGTGCTTTCATAATCAAACCTCCTATAGAGCCTTTAGAGCTGCTTCAAAATCAAATTTTTTCTTCGCTATAACCCTCTAATATTTCAGGGCTATTAACTCTTCTGGTGTAAGCCCCATATAATCACAAAATTGTGCAGCACTAATATGATAGGAATAACGACTTTCACTAACTTTTACGGCAGTTCCAAATGGAAGTAATTTTCTTTGTAATCCAATACGGACAAATTGTTCTGATTTTCCCATGATTTTTGCTGCTGTTGGAACTTTGATACTTAACATGGTTAGTCTCCTTTCTGTTTACTTTTAGTAGCGACAGAGGGCAAAAAAATATTGTCCTCATCAACCGAGTAAAGTCTGCACAATGCATCAAAATTACCCTTGTCAATCGATGTTTTACCCTTCTCCCAATTTATTATAGTAACTTTACTTTTCTTTAACATTGCTGCTACAGCCTCCTGAGTTAATCCTGCGTTTATTCGTGCAGCTTTTAGCGATATTTTCAATGTCATTTATTACACCACCTTTCATGTCTTTATTATAGTTTACTTTAAGTAGCGTGTCAACACTTTCCGTAAACTTTTTTAATAAAAAGTGTTGAGTTTTTGTTTCTAAAAGTGTTATAATTTAACCAGAGGTGATAAAAATGGAATTATACAGACAGATCTTTAGCGATAATCTAAAAAGACTTTTAGATATAAACAACGAAACTCAAACAGAATTGGCTCAGTCCTTAAATATAAATCGTTCGGTCGTTTCTTCTTGGTTGTTAGGAACCAGGTTTCCACGAATGAATACTGTTGAAGAAATAGCTTCTCACTTTGGAGTGCAAAAATCTGATTTATTAGAAAAGAAAAATTATAATATTTCTGATTCTCCATTCCAATATCCATTCATTCCTGACGCTGTAGCAGCAGGTATACCATGCACAATAGAAGGGCGAAAGGAATTACCAACAATAGGTATTTCTGACGCTATCATGGGCAAATATGCAGGTAATAAACATATTTTAATCATGCGTGTTAATGGCGAAAGTATGAATAATGTTATACCTAGTGGTTCTTTTATTGCTGTAAAAACAGATATAGAAGTAAAAAATTTAAAAGATGGCGATCTGGTTGTATTTGGTAAAGAACATGAATATAGTCTAAAACGATTTTATGATGCAAACGATAGAATAATATTCAAACCTGATTCCAGCGATCCACGTTTTACAGATCATGTGTATAACAAAAATGATAGTGTATTTATTGTGGGTAGAGTTGTATTATCAATCAGAAACTATGAATAACCATATAAAACAAAATACCCCAGCCATTAAGCTGGGGTATTATAGTATAAAGGAGTGAAAAAATGCGACTACCAAATGGTTATGGCAGTATAACAAAATTATCTGGGAAAAGACGCAAGCCTTTTATGGTTCGCATAACGACTGGTTACGATAACGAAGGTAAACAGCTAATGTCTGTGTTAGGATATTATACTACACGTAACGAAGCTCTTGCTATGCTGGCCGAGTATAACAAAAATCCATATAATCCGATTGCTCGTAAAACAACTTTCAAGGAAATTTATGAATCTTTTTGTAATGAGAAATATATAAGCAAAGATATTAAAATACCACATGCTTATACTTCTTCTTTTGCATGGTGTACTCCAGTTCATTACATGGCATTTCCAGATATAAAACTATCTGCAATGCAGAAAATAGTTGATGATTGTAATAAAAGTAGGGCTACAAAAAAGAATATAAAAATACTTTTTAATCGACTATCTAATTATTGTTTAGCCAATGATGTAATTGATAAAAATTACGCTTCTCTTATTGAGCTCCCTCCTGATATAAAAAGTGAAGTACACAAACCATTTACAACAGAAGAACTTAATATGTTATGGCTTCACGCAGACGATATTAATATCCAAATTGTGCTCATACTATGTTATACCGGAATGCGTCCTACAGAGTTAATGACACTAAAGCATAGTAACGTCCATCTTGACGAAAGATATATGTTAGGCGGAATAAAAACCAAAGCTGGCAAAGACAGGGTTATTCCTATAGCACAAAAAATATTCCCATTTATCAAAAGGCTGTATGAACAAAATAACGACTACCTTTTAACTTATGAAAATAAAAAAGTAGAGTATGATACTTTCAGAAGGAAATTATTTGCTCCAGCAATGAAGCTTGTAGAACTAAAGCACTACCCCCATGATGGACGCCATACCTGTGCAACACTTTTGGATAATGCTCAAGTCCCAGATAAAATTATCAAAAAAATACTTGGACACGCTACTACCGATATCACCGAAAAAGTTTACACTCATAAGACAATTCGGCAACTTGTAGACGCTATAAATCAAATTTAAATCAGGAATTCTGTTACATATTTGTTACATACACCCTAAATTTTAATGATTTTTATGGACATTTCAGATAATTAAAAAATCCCACAAACCGCATGGTTGTGGGATTTTTTCTATGCAACATTGTATCAAATTTGTTATTCGCAGGTAAATGGCAGCAGAGCTACGTTACGTGCGCGTTTGATAGCAGTAGTCATTTGGCGTTGATGTTTAGCACAGTTACCGGAAATACGACGGGGCAAAATTTTGCCGCGTTCAGTAATATAACGGCGCAGCTTAGCAACGTCCTTATAATCGATTTCTTCAACTTTATCAACACAGAAGCTGCATACTTTTCTTCTGGTTCTTCTGCCTCTTTCACGTTTCATTCGCATAACCTCCCTATTTAGAATGGGATCTCTTCATCAAAAGGAACTGCGGAACCAAAAGATTCCATCTCGCTCTTCGGACCTGCATCGCCGGACTGAACCGGAGCTCCGCTGCCAGTTGCTTTACGTTCAATGAATTCTACGCTGTTGGCAATAACTTCTGTCACCCAGCGTTTCGTACCATCTTTAGCATCATAGCTGCGAATCTGCAAACGACCGTCTACAAGAGCCCTTTGACCTTTTGTAAGACTATTCCCGCATAATTCAGCGATTTTACCCCATACAACGATAGCAATAAAATCAGCTTCTCTTTGGCCTTCCTGATTAGCAAAAGGTCTGTCTACCGCTAAAGTGAACTGGCATACAACTTTGCCTGTCTGAGTATAACGAACCTCAGGATCACGAGTTAAGCGGCCCATTAAAATAACTTTGTTCATACTAGTTACCCTCCTGGTTACTCACCTTTTCTGATAATCATGTGACGCAAAATTTCATCGGTAATCTTCATAACGCGGTCAAGTTCTTTGACTGTTTTAGGTTCTGCACTGAAAGTTACGAGAACATACAAACCTTCTGCGATATCGTCGATTTCATAAGCAAGACGTTTCTTGCCCCAACGATCGGTTTTTTCTACAGTACCACCGTTATTGTTGATGAGGTTGTCAAATTTAGCAACAAGAGCTTCAAAAGCTTCCTCTTCAACGGGTTTTACGATGTACATGACTTCGTAGTTATTCACGAAATCACCTCCTCCTTTGGACTTTGGCCCCCTAATGGGAGCAGGGGAAGTATATATTACTATATACAAGCTTATGTATTATACCATTAGTCCCAGTAAATTGCAAGGGTAGTTTACTAAAAATAACCGTCATCCTAAAAAGCATGACGGTTATTTCCTTCGGCTGTTTTCTACGACTCTTTCCCTTATTTACGGCTTGTCTTATTTAGCGCCGAAGCTTTATTTTTTCCCTCATAAGGCCCTTTTTATCAGGCGTCAGTTTTGACAAAATCGTCAAGCACCGCGCCGGGAGCTACCATTGGTTCAACCAGATCACTTTGTTCTACTACCGCTTCGATCAGGAAATTTTTTCCTTGTTTACGCGCTTTTGCCAATGCGGCGGTAAATTCAGCACAAGTAGTTACTGTCGCACCGTCTGCGCCGCAGGCTTTAGCAAAACCAACAAAATTAAACGGCGTCAGAATAGTAGAAGAGTAACGTTTATCATAAAAAACCTGCTGCCATTGACGGACCATACCCAAACAACTGTTATTGATGACAACAGTAATAAAAGGAGCGCTTTCACGCATCGCTGTATAGATTTCCATACCGGTCATTTTAAAGCCTCCGTCGCCGCAGATCTGTACAACCTGCGCCTCAGGCAGGGCAATTTTAGCTCCCAAGGCTGCCGGCAGACCAAATCCCATCGTTCCGCAGCCGCCGCTGGTCAAATGATGCCGCGGCGCGTCTACTTCCAGATGCAAGGCTGCCCACATCTGATTTTGCCCGACGTCAGTAACAAATACCGTATCTTCACCTTTAAAGCTGCGCGTCAGTTCTTTCATCAGCCAGGGCGCTGTCAATCTTTCGCCGGACTGTGCCGCACGGTTTTCTGTCGCATCCCAGGCTTTGATCGTATGCCACCAATGTTCTATATCAAGTTTTTTCACCCGTTCACTCAGCTTGTTGAGATTCTCTTTCATATCTCCGACTAAAGGCAGCGCTGTCATAACATTCTTATCTACTTCAGAAGGATCAATATCCAATTGGATAATCGTTTTTTTACCAACATAACGATTACGGTCACCTGTGACTCGTTCACTGAAACGGCTTCCCGCTACGATAAGTACATCGGCATTAGCAACTGCCATATTGGCTGCAATGTGTCCGTGCATACCTGTCAGCCCCAGGCATTGCCGGTCGCTTCCCGGAAAAACCCCAATCCCCATCAGCGTATTGACGACTGGCATCCCTGTTTTTCTGGCAAAACGCAACACCTCTTCCGCAGCACCACTGTGAACAGCGCCGCCGCCTACCAGAAATACCGGCTGTCTGGCATTAGTAATAGTAACTGCTGCGGCTTCCAATATCTCTTCTCTGGCCGTTTCCATAACAGGCGGCGTCAGTGGCTCCGCTTCCATCCACTCCACATCTCCGACCTGCAGATTGCTGGGAACATCCACCAGCACCGGTCCCGGACGACCTTCCTGTGCCAGGTAAAATGCCTGCCGCAGCGCCGGCAGCAAATCCTCAGGCTTACGCACCAAAATATTATATTTCGTTATCGGCAATGTCACACCGACAATATCTATTTCCTGAAAAGAGTCTCTGCCTAAATTTGCAACAGAAACCTGTCCCGTAATCGCTACCAGCGGTACGGAATCTAAATAAGCTGTAGCCAGTCCCGTAACGATATTGGTCGCACCGGGGCCGGAGGTAGCCATACAAACCCCCGTTCTGCCGCTGGCACGTGCATAACCGTCAGCAGCATGGATGGCTCCCTGTTCATGCGCCGTCAGTACATTACGCAGCGGCGCGTCATATAACGCATTATACAAGGGAATTACCTGACCGCCCGGATAACCGAAAACAGTATCTACTCCCTGTTCCAACAAAACTTTAATAATAGCTTGCGCACCAGATAACTTCATTCTTCGCTTTCCTCCCAAAATCAGCACTTTCAGACTGCAGCTTGTTCCTGCAGCATCAAGGTATTTACGGAAACCACCGCGACCTGTTTTGCCAGCAGCTTCGCCATTTGCGCAACATCACTTTCAGTATTCAAAACAATTTCCAGTTCCATTCCGTCAGACTGAACCTTCATATTGAGTTCCTGCACGTCCACACCTTGTTTTGACAATACCCGCAGCACTCTCGGCAGTAAAGTCTCCTCATTTTTAGCCTTTAAAAATAATTTTCCCGACATTTTGATTTCCTCCCTCGTATGATTTTGATGGAAAGCAGTGCGTTAGGAACAAATAAAAAACGCCCCTGCTTTTGCAGGGGGCGTATAAAATACGCGGTACCACCCTAATTTATAACTTCGCACCAGTCCATCAACCGGCTCAGAATTAACGCATCTGGTACGCATCATGCTACTTACTTCTGCTTTCGCTGACGAGTTCATGGGTGATTTACTCAACAAGCGCTCCGTGCCGATTTCCACCAACCATCGGCTCTCTGTGACTTTACATCTTGTCTTTCTTCCCAATCATCACTTTTACAATACAATATTAAGATTGGTCATATTATGCCACTTTTAACATCACTTGTCAACACTTTTTTCAAAAAATATTATATTTGTTCCAATGTTTACAATGTTCTTAAATAATTGCCTACCAAAACAGAAATTCGTTCACTATATGCGGCATGATTAACTGCTAAAACTTCTTTGACCTGATCTGCAAAATTACCTGCTTCCGGAGCCAGCAAAGTTTTATAACTTAATGCGTAAGCTTTTCCTGTCTCAGTCTGTGGTATCAGAGCGTCTGTTTCTGCTAAACCGGCATAATCCCGCATTTGACAGGCCAGCTGCGGTGCCAGCTTCAGCACCGTTTCCCAGGCTGCCAGCCACAATACGCTGCTGAGCTTAAAATGCACTTTCCCTTTCAGGGTTTTAGCTACTGCTCCCAAATCTTTTAAGGTCAAATCAGCATGTAAAAAACTCAGTCTGTAGCCAAAAGTATCAGCAATAGCGGCATGGGTCTGCAGCATTTCCTGCAGCAGCTGCGCCTCATCCAGAGTATTGAGCCCTAAAGCCGCAAATTTAATGCCGTTACGTTGCAATTCATTAGCAATCAGGTAATGCTCCTGTGGAGAAAGTAATTTACCCTCTTTAGATATCAGCAGCTCAAAATCTATTTCCCAGGGAGTATTTTTAAGATAAGAATTATAAATGAACTGTGCGTGCATAATAGCTTCACCATATTCCAAAACGATACGCCGCAGCTGTTCAGGCTCAAAATGAATAACTTCACTTCCTACCTGAAAATTTGCTTCCAAATATGAGCCCTGCATCGCATCACGAAATTCCTGCGGAAAATCATTATAACGCTTCTCTACCTCTGCATCTGACATTTTTTCGATCTGCAGATTTATTTTATCGCTGCAGTCCAGGCCAATCATGCTATAGCCGTATAATAATGCCTTTACAATATCTTCTTCACTTTTCAACCCTTCAGCATTGGCACCATAGCCTTCTTTATAACCTGTTTCAAAAACTCCCCAGGTTGCAGCATCTACAGCTTCCAGAAAATTGCGTTTTAAGAGCACGCTGTCAGCAGCTGAATATTCTGCAAGGACAGGCTTTACCTGCTTTTTAGCAAACAGCGGCGCAATGCATCCGCCTGCAGCTCCCAGCCAGTCACTGAAACCGATACTCGTACCTTTAGTGCCGCAGGCACTGGGCGCTGCCCATTTTACAAAACGACGGATAACTGCCGCATTATTTGCATTCAAAGACATAATATCCACATGCAAACCATCCTGTTCACAGGAATTTTCGACAGCCCACATCGCTGTCAAAGGACATTCCCCCTGTGTAACACAGACTAATTTTTTATCAGCAGCCTTTATAACCAGTGCGACCCAGCCGTTAGTGACTTCGCTCATAGAGGCTGACACAACCTTGCCGCCTGCCGCAGCCTCCATTGTTTTTACTGCCAGTGCTTGTTTAATAGCCATTTTTCATCCTCCAAAAATCTCAGTTATCTTCCTTCTAATATTATCCACAATCTGCGCCTTTTACGCAAGTAAAACCCGGAAAATAACTAAACGCTATTTAAACCTTTGTTCGCCAAACTATAAATTATGCTTATCGACAGTACTTTTAATTTATCCACCTAAGGCGGATACAAAATATATGTGTCAAAAAAGCAAAATCCTCTCCATTTATCAACAATATCCACATAGTTTTCCACAGCATTCTGTGTATAAATTACATATTATACACAGTTTCAATCTTTTTTTCCCCTAAATTTTCCAAGTTATACCATATCACCCTTAAGTTATACACATTTTATCAACATTCTGTGGATAACTTTCAGAAAACTTTCCCCATTTTTCCACAACACAATATCTAGTTTGTTTATTGGCTCATACAGATGCTGAAGTCTATACTTTGTGTTCAAAGTGCACTGTCAAGGGCAACTTTTAATCGAACGATTAAAAGTTTTATTTAAGCGCTTCTTGACACTGACAAAAGCTTTTACAAGTGTATATTTAAAGCCTTCTTTCTTCAGCCTAAATTTTCTGAAAATAAAAAAGCAGCAGTTTTTTTTTATTTAACTGCTGCTTAACTCAATTTTTACCGCCGTTTTATCTGTGCTATAGTAAATAAAAACAGACCAAACCATATCCAACCAAAAGCGACCATATGTACGGATGTGAAGTTTTCTCCGTACATAAAAACGCCTATCAGCAAACTGATTGTTGGAGCAATATACTGTAAAAATCCAATTATTTTTAACGGTAAAAGCTTTGCCCCTGCCGTAAAAAACAATAACGGCGTAGCCGTCACTACACCGGCACAGGCCAGCATTATCAACGTACTGGTTTCTGCTGTTTGATAAGCACTGGTTCCATGCAGGCTCAAATAATATTCATAAGCCAAAGCCAGCGGCGTTATAAGCAGTGTTTCCAGCATAATACTCGTCATTGTCGTTACCGATAAACATTTCTTGATCAAGCCGTATAAAGCAAAAGAAACAGCTAATGATACAGAAACCCAAGGCAGCTGGCCCAGGTTCCAGACCATTGTACCAACACCGATCACAGCGCAGATAACTGCTGCCATTTGCCAGTTATCCAAACGTTCTTTCAAAAAGAAAACACCAAAAACAATGCTCACTAAAGGATTGATATAATAGCCCATACTGGTTTCTACTATTCTGCCGTCATTGACAGCCCAAATAAACAACCCCCAGTTGAAACTGATCGTAATTGCCGCAGCCAGCATTGCCAGAGCCTGTTTAGGATTTGTAAAAATATCCTGAGTTTCTGCTAAAAAACTTTTTACTCTGCCGGAAGCGATGATCAATATCCATACAAAAACACAGGACCAGATAAAACGATTTGATAAAATCTCAAAAGCCTGTACTACGCCTAAAGTTTTCCAATAAATAGGCAAAATTCCCCATAGTAAATAAGCAGTCAAGCTATAAATTATTCCCTGTCTGAAAGTGCTTTCCATTGTTCCTCCATCTATCTGCCAATAATTATTTTCTTAAACTTGCCGGAATTGGAATTTTCAGGGCAATGATCGCCGCAGCTACCGGCAGCCAGGTAACGATCTGCATTACCAGCGGTAAACCAAAATTATCGGCAATAAATCCTAAAATAGTAACGCCAAAACCACCCATACCGACGCTGAAACCAATAGTAAGACCTGCTGCCATCCCAACGTTATCAGGCAGCATCGTCTGCGCTAAAACGATAGTTGTAGCAAACGACCCTATGATAAAAAAACCAGAAGCCACAACAGCCAGCATTGCGCCAATTTCCGTTCCTGCATGGCTGATCAGCCATATCGTTGGAATACTTAGTATAATCGATCCTAAAATGATCCTGCGGGCTCCTAAACGGTCACTGAGCACTGCACCCGTATAAGTTCCTGCTTACACCACCCAATAAAAATGCCGACACCAAAGCGCTGGCAAAAATTGCTTCACTGCCACGAAATTTCATAAAAAATAACGGCAGATACGTAGATAATCCCGTATGGATAGTAGACCTCATAAAGATAAAAAACAGCAGTATAAACATTCCTGTATAAGAGAGCTTTTCTGAAGAAACTTTAATTTGTACTGCAGCTTTTTTCAAACTATGCTCCGCATTAACACGTTTGTAATCTGGCATATATTTCATCATTAACCCAAAAACAAGCAGCCCTGGCAGAATAAAATACATCGTATTATGGATGCCATCCTGCAGTCCAATGAGAAAAGTCATCAAAATGGAGCCGACGGCCATACCGGCATTGCCTCCCAGAGAAAAAATGCCCATATTTTTGGCTTTACTGTTTTCATCGCTAAAAAATTAACAGTTTTTGAAGCCTGAGGATGATAAGTCGCACTGGCTATACCGATTATAATAACGGTCAATAAAATTAAACTATAACTGGAAACCCAGCCTATGGCGGCAAACCCTGCACCTGCCATAGCAGCGCAAAAAGGCAGCAGGACAGGCATAGATCGCTTATCCGTAATATAACCAAATACCGGCTGAATAACCGACGACGTAATATTCTGCGTCAAAACTATAGCTGCCAGCTGCGAATAACTCAATGTAAATAATTCTTTAAGGTGTGGCAATACTATTGGTAAAGCACCAGCCTGTAAGTCAGTCACCAAATGACCTACTGCTAATGCTAAAATAGGTAAAAAATTTTTCTTTTGCATAACATGTCCTTTCAGAGCGATAAGTATATTGTAACATAAATACTCCTTTTAGTAGTGTTTTTAAGAAAAATTTACTTAAAGCGGTTATTCATTATAAGAATCGATATTTTACTTCATAAGTACACAGGCATGCAACTTCCGGTTTTGCCTGCCATGTGTCCCAGGGCAAGGTCTGGCCGGATTGTATTTACCTAACATAAAAAAATAACCATACCGTATGGTATGGTTATTTTTTAACCGGCAGCTTTCTATCCTCCCAGGCCGCTTCCAGCCAAGTACTTTCGACGTTTAAGGGCTTAACTACTGTGTTCGGGATGAGAACAGGTGGATCCCCTTAGCTATCGCCACCGGATTGTTTCAGAAGGTCTTTAAGCCTTCAAAACTATATAGAAGAGTACAAACTTTTGAGTTTGCTGTGTGTTTTTACTTCTTTTCGGCGATTCACTTTCATCGAAAACGCTCCCCTTAGGTCGCTTTTTCGATATAAGTTCTGCCACCTCTAATTCTGACTTCGCTTGCGCTCGTCACAATCAGGGCGTCACTTAAGTCAAGCCCTCGACATATTAGTATCGGTCCGCTCAATACATTGCTGTACTTACACTCCCGACCTATCAACCTCATCTTCTTTAAGGTGTCTTACTAGATTGCTCTATGAGAGATCTCATCTTAAGGCTGGTTTCACGCTTAGATGCTTTCAGCGTTTATCCTTTCCGAACGTAGCTACCCAACTGTACCCCTGGCGGGATAATTGGTACACCAGCGGTTCGTCCACTCCGGTCCTCTCGTACTAGGAGCAGCCCCTTCAAATCTCTTGCGCCCGCGATGGATAGGGACCGAACTGTCTCACGACGTTCTGCACCCAACTCATGTACCACTTGCATGGGCGAACAGCCCAACCCTTGGGACCGACTCCAGCCCCAGGATGTGATGAGCCGACATCGAGGTGCCAAACCTCCCCGTCGATATGGACTCTTGGGAGAGATTAGCCTGTTATCCCCAGGGTAGCTTTTATCCGTTGAGCGATGGCCCTTCCACTCGGTACCACCGGATCACTAAGCCCTACTTTCGTACCTGCTCGTCGTGTTTGACTCGCAGTCAAGCTCCCTTCTGCCTTTACACTCTTCGCGCGATTTCCGGCCGCGCTGAGGGAACCTTTGGGCGCCTCCGTTACTCTTTCGGAGGCGACCGCCCCAGTCAAACTGCCCGCCTGACACTGTCCCGGATTTCGTTACTCTCGCGGTTAGAATTTCAATACATCAAGGGTGGTATCCCAACGTCGGCTCCAGCCAGACTAGCGTCCAGCTTTCCATGCCTCCCACCTATCCTGTACGTAATGTATCAAAACCCAATGTCAGGTTACAGTAAAGCTCCATGGGGTCTTTCTGTCCAGTCGCGGGTAACCTGCATCTTCACAGGTATTTCAATTTCACCGGGTCCCTCGTTGAGACAGTGCCCAAATCGTTACACCTTTCGTGCGGGTCGGAACTTACCCGACAAGGAATTTCGCTACCTTAGGACCGTTATAGTTACGGCCGCCGTTCACCGGGGCTTCAGTCGAATGCTTTGGACTAATCCGAACATCCTTCCTTAACCTTCCGGCACTGGGCAGGTGTCAGCACCTATACGTCAGCTTTCGCTTTAGCAGGCACCTGTGTTTATGGTAAACAGTCGCTTGGGCCTCTTCTCTGCGACCACTCTATGCTCCATCCGCATGGGACTTCACAACAGTGGCTACCCTTATCCCGAAGTTACGGGTACATTTTGCCGAGTTCCTTAACGAGGGTTCTCCCGCGCACCTTAGGATTCTCTCCCCGCATACCTGTGTCGGTTTACGGTACGGGCGGTAGCTCTCTCACTAGAAGCTTTTCTCGACAGTGTGGGGTCAACAACTTCGCTCGCATCTCTGCTCACTCCGCATCACGCCTCAGGCTTTCAGTGCACGGATTTGCCTATGCACCACCCTACACGCTTACACATGCTCTTCCATTCGCATGCTTGCCTGCCCTTCTGTGTCACTCCATTGCTCAAACAATTACTACCGGTACTGGAATATCAACCAGTTGTCCATCTCCTACGCTCTCTGCCTCGGATTAGGTCCCGACTTACCCTGAGACGACGATCGTTGCTCAGGAATCCTTATGCTTTCGGTGGAAAGGATTCTCACCTTTCTTTTCGCTACTCATACCAACATTCTCACTTCCCACAAGTCCACCGAACCTTCCAGTTCGACTTCTACCCTATGGGAACGCTCCCCTACCCCGTATACTTTACGTATACAGCCACAGCTTCGGTTTCGTACTTTAGCCCCGGGAATCTTCGGCGCAGGGTCTCTCGACCAGTGAGCTATTACGCACTCTTTAAATGGTGGCTGCTTCTGAGCCAACATCCTGGTTGTTTATGAAACCCCACATCCTTTTCCACTTAGTACGACATTGGGGACCTTAGCTGGTGGTCTGGGCTGTTTCCCTTTGACCACGGATCTTATCACTCGTAGTCTGACTCCAAGGCTCTACAGTATATCCATTCGGAGTTTGACAGGGTTCGGTAACCTTTACGGCCCCTAGCCCGATCAGTGCTCTACCGCCTATACTTACTACCTCAGGCTAGCCCTAAAGCTATTTCGGGGAGAACCAGCTATCTCCGCGTTCGATTGGAATTTCACCCCTACCCACATCTCATCCGAAAGCTTTTCAACGCTCACCGGTTCGGTCCTCCACGCAATTTTACCTGCGCTTCAACCTGGACATGGGTAGATCACTGCGGTTTCGGGTCTACCTACACTAACTAGCGCCCTCTTAAGACTCGCTTTCGCTGCGGCTCCGTGTCTTCCACTTAACCTCGCTAGTGCAGATAACTCGTTGGTTCATTCTTCAATAGGCACGCCGTCGCTTTCGCTTCGACTGCTTGTAGACATACGGTTTCAGGTACTATTTCACTCCCCTCCCGGGGTTCTTTTCACCTTTCCCTCACGGTACTATGCGCTATCGGTCGCCAAGTAGTTTTTAGCCTTGGAGGGTGGTCCCCCCTGCTTCCCACAAAATTCCTCGTGCTTCGTGGTACTCTGGATCTCGGCCTCTCTGCTCTGCCTTTCGTCTACGGGGCTTTTACCCTCTCTCGCTTACCTTTCCAGGTAATTCAACTAGGCCTGACTTCGATTCTGCCGGTCCTCAACCCCGAAAAGCCGGAGCTTCTCGGTTTGGGCTCTGCCCTCTTCGCTCGCCGCTACTGTGGGCATCTCGTTTGATTTCTCTTCCTCCGGGTACTTAGATGTTTCAGTTCCCCAGGTTCCCTCCCTTGCGGGTGACCATCCATGACGATGGCCGGGTTTCCCCATTCGGATATCCACGGATCAATACTTGCTTGCAGTTCCCCGTGGCTTTTCGCAGCTTACCGCGTCCTTCTTCGGCTCTTGGCGCCTAGGCATCCACCGTATGCCCTTAGTAGCTTGACTTTTCAGCTGCTAAGAAACTTACGTTCCTAGACTTTTTCTCGTTAACTCTCATCAAATATAGCATTTTGATTAGAGGTTTGTGTCTATTACTACTCACTCATCATTTTCATAATAAACTGTTTGTCTCTTCTATATGGTTTTCAAGGTTCAAAAAAGAAGGCTAAGCCTTCAAAACTAAACATTAACCAACGAATGTGCGTCGACTTGAAGTCTACGAGATATCTTACTATCTCATGTCTCCATAGAAAGGAGGTGATCCAGCCGCACCTTCCGATACGGCTACCTTGTTACGACTTCACCCCAATCATCGGCCCCACCTTAGACGGCTGGCTCCTAATAGGTTACCTCACCGGCTTCGGGTGTTACCAACTTTCGTGGTGTGACGGGCGGTGTGTACAAGGCCCGGGAACGTATTCACCGCAGTATGCTGACCTGCGATTACTAGCGATTCCGACTTCACGCAGGCGGGTTGCAGCCTGCGATCCGAACTGAGATCGGGTTTCTGGGGTTTGCTCTGCCTCGCGGCTTCGCTTCCCTCTGTTTCCGACCATTGTAGTACGTGTGTAGCCCAAGACATAAGGGGCATGATGACTTGACGTCATCCCCGCCTTCCTCCAGGTTGTCCCTGGCAGTCTCCCATGAGTCCCCAACTTTACTTGCTGGTAACATAGGATAGGGGTTGCGCTCGTTGCGGGACTTAACCCAACATCTCACGACACGAGCTGACGACAGCCATGCACCACCTGTTTTCTTGTCCCCGAAGGGAAAGCTCTATCTCTAGAGCGTTCAATCAATGTCAAGCCTTGGTAAGGTTCTTCGCGTTGCGTCGAATTAAACCACATACTCCACCGCTTGTGCGGGCCCCCGTCAATTCCTTTGAGTTTCAACCTTGCGGCCGTACTCCCCAGGCGGGGTACTTATTGCGTTAACTCCGGCACAGAAGGGGTCGATACCTCCTACACCTAGTACCCATCGTTTACGGCCAGGACTACCGGGGTATCTAATCCCGTTCGCTACCCTGGCTTTCGCATCTCAGCGTCAGACACAGTCCAGAAAGGCGCCTTCGCCACTGGTGTTCCTCCCAATATCTACGCATTTCACCGCTACACTGGGAATTCCCCTTTCCTCTCCTGCACTCAAGCCTAACAGTTTCCAGCGCCATACGGGGTTGAGCCCCGCATTTTCACGCTCGACTTATTAAGCCGCCTACATGCTCTTTACGCCCAATAATTCCGGACAACGCTCGCCACCTACGTATTACCGCGGCTGCTGGCACGTAGTTAGCCGTGGCTTCCTCGTTTACTACCGTCATTGCAATGCATTGTTCACACACTGCACGTTCGTCATAAACAACAGAGCTTTACAGACCGAAATCCTTCATCACTCACGCGGCGTTGCTCCGTCAGACTTTCGTCCATTGCGGAAGATTCCCCACTGCTGCCTCCCGTAGGAGTTTGGGCCGTGTCTCAGTCCCAATGTGGCCGTTCATCCTCTCAGACCGGCTACTGATCATCGCCTTGGTAGTCCGTTACACTACCAACTAGCTAATCAGACGCAGGCCCATCCTTTAGCGATAGCTTACTTGTAGAGGCCATCTTTCTTCATCCTGCCATGCGGCAAGATGATCACATCCGGTATTAGCACTCCTTTCGGAATGTTGTCCCCGTCTAAAGGGTAGGTTGCCTACGCGTTACTCACCCGTTCGCCACTAAGAATTCTACCGAAATAAAATTCTCCGTTCGACTTGCATGTGTTAGGCACGCCGCCAGCGTTCGTCCTGAGCCAGGATCAAACTCTCCAATAAAGTTTTATTGAGAAAGCCGATTGGCTCTTTCGATTTGTTGTTAAGAAATTATTTTTTGACTTGGCAAACGCTTCTCTTTCAAGAAACGCTCGCCCGCACATTCGTTTTTGGTTATTGTTCAGTTTTCAAGGTTCTGCCTGCCGCCGCATTTCGGCGACTTGTATATAATAGCATTCCCCGTTACTTCTGTCAACACCTTTTTTGTAACATTTTTTATATTTTTGCATGATACACCAGGCAGCGTTGGCAACGTCTCCCGCTTGACTACAAGCCATTCCCCAGTTATTTTTTTGAAAAAATAACTGTTTATTGCATTGTCCGCCGTCCAAAAACGCTTCTATAATAGTTTACCTTTTACTGAATTTACAAATCCTGCCACACTAAAAATAAAAATCCGGCTTTGCCTTCTACAGCAAAACCGGATTCGAACAACTTAATCCAAACTATTATTCCCGATGTGCCTCCATCGAACGGCTGGCAATAATATCTACTCCCAATCCCAGAATATTTTCTACAATAATCTGGCCTTCAGTCACCGGAGCCTTTACGGCTATTTGGCGCAATGCCGCAGCACAATCCAAAATACGTTCTTTAGGCAGTGTAGTTTTAGATACGACGGGCAATAATGGTAAAAGTCCTCCTTTTACCTGTACGGTACTTGTCAGCATCCGCTTGGGGGCAACTACTTCATCATGGGCATATTTAGGACCACGGGGGCAGGTATTACCGGTAACACTTGTTACCGCACCGTCTTCTATAGTAACAGTCATCTCACAACCCAAAGGGCACATGATACAGTTCATTATACGAGTTTCTACAGCCATTTTTATGCCTCCTTGTTCAATGCCACAGTCAAAGTTTCTCCGATAAGCGCTGTCTTTTCTGCTTGAATATCGACAGCAATCATTTCACTGGCTTGGCAACAGGCAGCATTTTTGTCAAAATGACATTTTCGCCGCTCTTTACTTCTAATTTTACTTTACGTTCCGGATTGGCAACACGCATAAATAAACGTGCTTTTTCACCATTTTCGGGCAGAGACAGTCTTTGCGGTACACATGTACGTACTCCGTTCGAGGCAATCACATTTACTGTACGCAAGTCGCCATCCAATTTTTCCTGCGCATCTAACGCTGCAAATTTACCTGCTATTTCCGCTTCTTCCGAAACAAAATCTACCAGGTCGTGTACATGTACAACATTGCCGGCAGCATAAAAACCAGGAAGACTGGTACGGCGGCGTTGGTCTACGATAGGGCCGCTGGTCAGAGGATGCATCTCTAAATCCAAACTGCGCGATAGTTCATTTTCCGGAATCAAGCCGACAGAAAGCAGTAAAGTATCACATTCAATATCAAATTCAGTCCCGGCAATCGGCTGCATTTTTTCGTTGACCTTTGCTACAGTTACACCGGTAACGCGATCACGTCCATGGATCTTTGTGATAGTATGGGAAAGATACAAAGGAATATCATAATCATCAAGACACTGCACTATATTACGGGTCAAACCATTGGAAAACGGGCAGATTTCCAAAACAGCCTGCACTTTACAGCCTTCCAGTCTCATTCTTCTCGCCATGATTAATCCAATGTCACCGCTGCCTAAAATTACTATTTTATGTCCAGGCAGATAACCTTCCATATTGACCATCCGCTGCGCCGCTCCGGCAGTAAAAACACCTGCCGGCCGTTCACCCGGAATTCTGATCGCACCGCGTGTACGTTCGCGGCAGCCCATAGTCAGAATAACGGTTCTGCCTGCAATTTTCAGCAGTCCATGTTCAGGGCTGACTGCAATTACAGTTTTGTCCTGCAAAACTTCCAAAACCATCGTATCAACCAAGGTTTCTATTTCCGGTTTATCTTTGATCATTTCAATGCAACGATAAGCATATCCGGGTCCAGTCAGCTCTTCTTTAAAATGATGCAAGCCAAAACCATTATGAATGCACTGCTGCAGAATGCCGCCTAATTCCCGGTCACGCTCAATAACCAAAATACTTTCAGCACCATTCTTCCAAGCGCTATAAGCAGCAGAAAGTCCAGCCGGACCACCGCCGACAATAATTACGTCATATAAATTTTTCATTTTTATGCTTCCCCCTCATCTGCAGAGTTTTTTTCATAAAACAAATGAGAATCAGCACGTTCTTTCAAAACTTCCGGTACGGGTATACCCAGTTCCCGTGCCAGGATCTGGGTAACGCGCGGACCGCAGAAACCGCCCTGACAGCGTCCCATACCGGCACGCGTACGGCGTTTAACACCGTCAACTGTTTTAGCTCCGCAGGGCGCTTTGATAGCAGCGATAATCTCCGCTTCCGTGACCGTTTCACAACGACAGATAACACGGCCATACAATCTATTTTTTTCAATAAGCTTTGCCTGCTCCTCATGTGACAATCTATGAAAAAGAGGATTTTGCGGTAAAACAGCTTTAAAATCAGCTTTTACAGCGGCCGGACAATATGCCAACACAGCTTCAACAATCATTTCGGCTACTGCCGGAGCAGCTGTCAGTCCAGGCGATTGCATCCCTGCAGCATTAAACAAACCTGCTACAGGTGAAGCGCCGATGACAAAATCTCCGCTGCCGGAAACTGCACGCAGCCCTGCAAATTCAGTAATCGAAGCACCCATCGGCAAATTTGGAATCAGTTTTCTGGCAGAATTCATAATTTCGTCCATCCCTGTCAGAGTAACGGCAGTATCTTCCTTATTCTCCATATCCTGTGCATTAGGACCGATAAATGTATTGCCATGCGTAGTCGTACAGATCAGTATACCTTTAGACTTTTTATTAGGTGTTGGGAAAACAACGCCTTTAACCAAACTGGCTGCAGCAGTTTTATCAAAAAGAATATATTCGCCGCGGCGCGGATGAATAGTGAAGCTTTCATCGCCAGCCAAACGAGCGATACCATCTGCATAAACACCACCGGCATTTATGACACAAGCAGCCTTGATCAAACCTTTTGAAGTTTCTACAGCCGTAATTCTGCCAGCTTCCTTAATAAATCCAGTTACACGGCAGTCCGTAACTACTTCAGCGCCATTCTGCACTGCACATTGCGCAAAAGCCACAGCCATGGCAAAAGGCCAGCAAACGCCTGCCGACGGCGCCCATAAAGCGCCAACAACTGTTGTCAGATTTTTTTCTTTGGCTAAAACTTCTTCTCTATTTAAAATACGCAGGCCTTCAACGCCGTTTTTCTGACCGCGTTCCAATAATTCCTGTAAAGTCTGCATTTCTTCTTCACTGGTAGCAGCAACAAGAGAACCTGTCCATTCAATATCCAGACCTAATTCTTTTTGCAGCTCATGATATAATTTATTGCCGCGTACATTAGTAACTGCTTTTAAACTGCCTGTCGGCGCGTCAAAACCAGCATGTAAAATAGCACTGTTAGCTTTCGTAGTACCTGCAGCAAGGTCCGGTTCTTTTTCAACAAGCACGCATTTTAAATCATACTTCGACAACTCACGCAGAATTGCAGTACCAACAATACCGCCGCCGATAACAACGACATCCGCTGTTTTGAAAAATTCCATCATTTCACATCCTAAACAAAAATTCTAAGTTATACTTAGTAATTTTATCACATTCTTTACAAAAAAAGAACTTACTTTATAGTTTTTACGAGAAAAATTTCATTTTTTGTCACCCACGGACTTTTAAAGTCCCTATCACTAAAAAAATATCCTGTCAAATTTGACAGGATATTTTAAAAATTATTTTACAGCTTTATCCGGAAAAATTTTATTTAAAAAATCTATACATTTATCACTCACCGGCGTCAGTAAAACCCAACTCAAACCAACCAAAGAAATACTTAAAGAACCTACAGCAATATCTGTAAACCAGTGCGCTCCGGCCATAATACGCGGCAGCATAAAAATTATTAAAATAATGCAGCTGACGGCAAAAGCTTTTTTGCCAAAATATCTAAGCATGAAACCGGCATAAATCATCAGCATCAGACCATGATCGCCTGGAAAACTGTCGCCAGAATAATCCTTAGCTTTAAAAACCAGCATTTTACTGACACGATGAATATTTTCAAAAAATCCTGTCGGACTGCATCGCTGTACAGGAATCAAATGCCCCAGCTGATTTAATATTACCGCAAAAAACAGCATCGTGACACCGATAAACCACATTTTTCGTTTACCTAAATGATCCTGTTTAGAATAATAATAACCATATAATGCCAACATAGCCATTAAAGAAATTATATCGAAATGACGTACATTAGTCAGACCGACAAAATACGTAAAAGAGCTTTCAGGTTGAAGCTGTTCATTAAAGTAATAGAAAATGCTTTTATCCAATGTAAACCAAAAACCATGTTCAGCAGGTAAATACCAGCTAAAAAATATTGTTAAACCTACAGCATTTAAAAATATAATTTTTCCTAAGTTTTTTCCCACTTCCGACTCCTTTTACTGCGCCTCTTTCTGCAAGTCCTGCAACAATTCCTGTTGTTTGCCTGCATCTAATAACTTAATCATTTTATTTTCCACTATTCTTACAGCTGCTGCATCAATAGCGGCTGTTGTCAATTTATTTGTTTTTACAGCTTCCAGTACACCCTGATAAACCTGCTGCTGATGTTCATAATTATGACAAACCAGCAAAACATCAACTCCGGCCTGAACTGCTGCAACCCCCATTTCACGAAAACCATACATACTTGTTAAAGCTCCCATTTCCATATCATCTGTAATGACGATACCCTGAAAACCAAGCTCATTACGCAGAAAATTATTGATTACCTGAGGTGAAACACTGGCCGGCAATGTATCCAGTCCTGTATAAATCAAATGCCCTACCATAACCATAAAATCCTGGTTGTCAAAATTTTGGATAATATTTTTAAATGGTATTGTGTCTTCCTGCAATAAAATCTCTTTAGAAGCTGTAATCCGATATTGTTCTGTATGCGGATCGACCTCACTTTTTCCCATACCGGGGAAATGTTTCAAGCTGTAAATAATTCCTGCCTGATCATAACCACGGCAGGCTGCTTCGGTAAACTTGCTCACGGACGCAGCATCGTGCCCATAAGATCTTCCATAAGGAATACCAATATCTAAAACAGGAGCAAAATTTACATTGAAACCAATCGTTTCCAATTCCATAGCTGTCTGGTAAGCCCAGCGACGTGCATCTTCAGGAGTGCCCTGTTCAGCTATTCTGGCTGCTGCAGGAGCAACGGTCAACCCCTGCTTCATTCTGGCAACCATCCCGCCTTCCTGGTCAACACATAAATAAAGCGGTAATTTATTATATTCTTTATTCAGTCGCTGCAGGTTAGCATTCAGTCCTGTAACCTGATATTTATTATTCATATTGCGGTCAAATAAAATCACGCCGCCAACATGATAATCTCGCAGCATGCTCAACGCACCCTCGTCTATTTCCGTACCATCAATACCGATCAGCAGCATTTGTCCGATTTTTTCTTCTAAACTCATACCGGCAACCATTTTTACAGCCGCATCATGCAATGTCGGATTTTTTACTTCCGATTTAGGTTCAGCACTCTGGCCACAGCCAGTAAACAAAAAAACCGTCATAAAAACTATAAAAGCCAGACCTCTGCCGGCAGAAAATATTCTTTTCATAGTTACCTCATTTCTAAAATTTAGCTATATGTATATTTTAACATATTTTCTTTAATTTTTACAAATAGTTTTCAATCGTCTCTCTTGAAAAATTGACAGCTTCATTCGATTAAATTAGAATAAAATTAAAAAGAAAAGCAGGTGATAACTAATGAAACGTATTCTTTATCTGACCTTAACTATCATGCTTTGTCTGACATTTTTTACTGCTGTAACCTGGGCTGAGGAAAAAGCTTCTGCCGCCTCAGATAAAATTCTGAGCCAACAGCAAGTCGATGAGCTTTTGCAGGCTGATGATAATCCGGCTGCTTATGTTAAGATAGACGAAGATGCTTACAAGGTCTATCCCGATTTTAAAGATAAAAAAGCAGTCCGTAAAGAACTGTTAAAAAATCTTCCTACTAACAAAGTGCTTTATTTACTGACAGCCAGTGAGCAGACTTTCACCCTAGCTTTTGATGTAGTAAAGGATCTGGAAAAATCAGGCCGTCTTTATGATAACAGCCGTTATATGGGTGGTAAAGATGATTCTGATGCCGGCGCTGAAAACATAAAGGCAAATATTCATAAGTTCTGGTTTATGAAAATCCCCCGCGGCAGCACTGTTTATGATGACGGTGTAAATGTTGGTATCGGAATCGGTATCGGCCGGCGACATCGCGGCGGTATCGGTATCGGCTGGTAAAATTTATACAAAAAAGAAAAAGCCCTGCTCAGCAGGGCTTTTTATTTTATTCTTCTGTAGCCTGGGATGTTTCTATGATCTCATCAGAAACATCGACTGTTTCCGTCTGCACATCATCTGTTATTACTTCTTCTGTAACGTCATCTTCAGCCTGCTGAACGGCAGCCAAAGAAACTACTTTATCATCATCATTCAATGTCATCAGTTTAACGCCCTGAGCATTACGTCCAAATTGGGAAATGCCTTCGACGTCAATACGGATAATGATGCCGGCGGCAGTGATCATCATAATCTCCTGCCCCGGAGTAATAACCTTCATTCCAATCACAATGCCGGTCTTTTCATTTACTTTGATATTTATTACGCCCTTACCACCACGAGTCTGTTTGCGATACTCGCTGACAGAGGTGCGTTTACCAAGTCCCTGCTCAGTCGCAGTCAATACTTCACTGTTTTCACTGGTCACGCTGTCCATAGCAACAACTTCATCACCATAATTCAGCTGAATACCGCGTACACCGTGAGCAGTACGTCCCATAGGACGCACATCCTGTTCATCAAAACGGATCGCAATACCGTTTCTGGTAGCCAGAATGATTTTGAATTGCCATCAGTCAATTCTACACCAATAAGCTGTTCATTTTCATCCAGAGTAATAGCAATCAATCCAACCTTACGTGCACTGTTAAAATCTTCCAGATTGGTCTTTTTGACTGTCCCTTTATCTGTAGCCATAAACATATACTGCTCTGTCTTAAACTCTTTCACCGGGATAACTGCTGTAATCTTTTCTCCCTGCTCAATAGGCAGCAGATTGATAATCGCCGTTCCCTTAGCCGTACGTCCAGCTTCGGGAATTTCATAGCCTTTTTGCCGATAAACACGACCTTTATTGGTAAAGAAAAGAATATTATGATGAGTTGTCGACAGGAACAAATGCTCTGCACAATCGTCATTTTTCTTACCGCTGCCACCGGTTTTGCCGACACCGCCGCGTTTTTGATTACGGAAATTATCAAGAGTCTGACGTTTGATATAACCCTGATGGCTGATCGTTATGACAATATCTTCTTCAGCGATCAGATCTTCCATATCCATGGAAGAAGTATCATGTGAAAGAATCGTACGACGTGCGTCGCCGAATTTCTTTTTCATTTCCAACAGATCTTCTTTAATAATATTGAGGACTTTTTGCTCATCTGCCAAAACGCTCTCCAACCAATCAATCGTTTCCATAACGTCGATATATTCATCGTCGATTTTTTTACGTTCCAAACCTGTTAAACGCTGCAGACGCATATCCAAAATAGCCTGAGCCTGACGCAGGCTTAAAGTAAATTTTTCTACTAACGCAGTTTTAGCAATATCTGCATTAGCACTGCTGCGGATAGTATTGATAACTGCATCCAGATTATCCAGAGCAATTTTCAAACCTTCCAAGATATGAGCGCGGTCTTTGGCTTTACCTAATTCATATCTTGTACGACGGGTGATAACTTCTTTTTGATGGTTAAGATAGTGGACAAGGATTTCTTTCAGATTTAAAACCCTAGGATGCCCGTCAACCAAAGCCAGCATGATAATACCGAAAGAATCCTGTAATTTGGTATGTTTATATAATTGATTTAAAATAACATCAGGAACAACGTCATTTCTTAATTCGACAACGATACGCATACCACGGCGGTCAGATTCATCACGCAAATCAGTAATGCCTTCGATCACACCGTCTTTAACTAATTGAGCAATACTTTCGATCAGACGGGCTTTATTGACCTGATAAGGAATTTCCGTAACAACGATGCGGTGCTTGCCCTTCTGCATGGGTTCTATTTCTGCCTGTGCGCGGATTTTTACTATACCACGGCCGGTAGTATAAGCGCTGCGGATGCCTTCGGTTCCAAGGATCGTAGCTCCGGTAGGAAAATCAGGACCCTTGATTGCTGTCATCAATTCCGGTATTTCTATATCAGAATTGTCGATCAGCATAATCAATCCATCAACTACTTCACTCAGATTATGCGGCGGGATATTGGTGGCCATGCCTACAGCAATGCCGGCACTGCCATTAATGAGAAGAGCAGGTACCTTCGCCGGTAAAACGCTTGGTTCTTTCAGCGATTCATCATAGTTAGGCACAAAATCAACAGTTTCTTTTTCAATATCTTCCAGCATAACTTCAGCAACCTTGGCCATACGCACTTCCGTATAACGCATAGCAGCAGCCGAGTCACCGTCGACACTGCCGAAGTTGCCATGACCGTCTACCATCAGATAGCGTGTCGAAAAATTCTGTGCCAAACGTACTATGGCATCATAAACGGAAATATCACCGTGAGGATGATATTTACCGAGAACTTCACCAACGATACGGGCAGATTTTTTATAAGGCTTGTTGGATGCCATACCGGCTTCCTGCATTGCATATAAAATTCTGCGGTGTACCGGTTTTAAACCGTCACGTACATCAGGCAAAGCACGCTGCACGATAACGCTCATTGCGTAATCGATATAGGATTTTTGCATTTCTTCTTCAATGTAGACCGGTAAAACTTTACCAGTACCTGTCTCTAAATCCACAATATCACCTCAACATCTCATAATTACTTAAACAACAATTCATAAACCTGCTTGCCTATTAAAAGCGTGGTTACGATCAAATAAAGCGGTTTAACATAAGAAGCACCATGCCTGATAGCCATACGGGAACCAAAATAAGCACCTATCACCATGGCAAAGCCCATCAAAAGACCATAAGTCCACAAAACTGAACCACTTAAAGTAAAAGACAACAGCGCTCCGATACCACTGGCAAAATTCAGGGCCTTAGCATTACCGGCTGCCGTTACAAAATCATAACCCAAAAATAAAAATCCAAAAATCAGGAACGAACCTGTTCCAGGACCAAAAAAACCATCATAAAAGCCAATACCAAAGGCCATTACTACAGACCCAAGCAAAGCTGCCAATCCCAATTGTTTAACTGCTGATACATCGCCCCAGTCTTTACGACGGTAGGTGTAAACAGCAACTGCGACTAAAAGGACAACGATCACATTTTTCATCAGCTGTTCCGGCAGAAGATAAACTACATAAGCACTAAAGCCGATCCGAGAAAAGAAAGCGGCATCAGACTTATGGCAACCTTTTGATTGATCTTTCCTGCACGCCAAAAAGAAAAAACACTCATCAAACCGCCCATAGAAGCAGCCAGCTTATTAGTTCCCAAAGCAAAATTTACAGGCAACCCTAGGGCCAGTAATGCCGGCGTAGAAATTAAACCGCCTCCGCCAACAGTTGAATCGATAAATGCGGCTATAAATCCTGCTAACAATAAAAAAGCAATCGTACTTGGATCTAAAATTTCCAAAATTTTCCCCTCACCCATCACCAAGCTTAAAGTTTATATTTAAGATAAAAACCTACGCGACCCTGATTACAGGTAAAAACCACTTTTTCCTGTTCAACCATATTACTGATAGCATAAGGATGAGCTGAAAGCAGTGGCGCATACTCCAAATTCCATTGAACGCCCTGCAAAGTAACTTCATTGCAATCTGTTAATGGCAGCAACGACAAAGCTTCTATATTTTCAGGACTGAAAGGTTTGAAAATCAAACTTTCATCCTTTTGGAGTAGTAATAAAATTTCTTGTTCATCAGCCATAACAACCTGCACATCACGTTGAATTTTATAATTCAGCAAAGAAAAAACATTACTGTACAGATGATCAAATCTGCCGCCCCAAATACCGCTGGCAACAATATTTACAGCTTCCGGCATAGCTGCCAGTAAAAGCTGTAAGTCTGTATCATCTTTCAGAGGATCATGCAGAAGTATTTTTACTCCCGAAAGCTGTGCTTTTTCCCAGCAGTCTTTTGCCGCACTATCAGCATCGCCGCATAACCAAACAGGTTTTAAATTATTTTCACAGCAGCATTCGATCCCTTTATCAGCGCAGTAAATATCTTTAGATGCAGCTATTTGCACCAGCCATTCGGACGCAGGCTTTCTACCTCCGGCCAATAATAAAGCTGTAGAAGAACCATGCCTGGAAGTTTTTATTTCCAGCTCTCCCTGAGGCAAAAGTAGCTTCCAATTCTCCATTACCTTAAATCCTTCTTTTTAGCAGGTGCAGGTTTAATTATGATTTGTCCCTGTTCCTTATAAATTTTCCAGACAACGTCACCATTACCATTTTTAAACCAATCCATGCTTATTTCCAGCAAATACTGATTTAATTTTTCTTGAGCTTCAGCAGGTAATAATAATTCTTTCGCTGCTGCGGCTTTATTTTTCATTTTAGAAGAAACTATTTTTTCATCAGCATCAAAAGCATTTTCAAAGCTTTCTTTTTCTACATAGCCTTTAAACATTTCTTCATCAGAAAGATTTTTTTTGATTTTCATAATGACCTCCGTAATTACAGGTCCAGATTTCTTACTTTACCGGCATTAGCCTCAATAAATTGACGCCTTGGTTCTACTTTATCACCCATCAATATGGAGAAAATTGCGTCTGCTTCAGCAGCATCCTCCAAATGTACCTGTAAAATCGTTCTTCCGTCAGGATTCATAGTTGTTTCCCATAACTGCTCCGGATTCATTTCACCTAAACCTTTATAACGCTGGATATAGGGATTACTGTCACGACCAACTTCATCCAAAACAGTCTGCAGTTCATCATCGCTGTAAGCATATAAATGCTTCTGACCTTTACGGACCAGATATAAAGGCGGCTGAGCGATAAATACATGTCCTTCTTTGATCAAAGGCTGCATATAACGATAAAAGAAAGTCAACAGCAGAGTTCTGATATGAGCTCCATCGACATCGGCATCTGTCATGATAATAATTTTACCGTAACGCGCTTTTTCCAGATCAAAATCTTCACCAATACCACAGCCAAAGGCAGTAATCATATTTCTGATTTCGTCACTGCTTAAAATTTTATCTAATCTTGCTTTTTCAACATTCAAAATCTTGCCGCGCAAAGGCAGAATAGCCTGAAAACGACGATCACGTCCCTGTTTGGCACTGCCGCCTGCAGAATTACCTTCGACAAGATAAATCTCTGTTTCTGAAGCATCCTTACTCTGGCAATCGGCTAATTTACCAGGCAGGCTGCTGATTTCCAAAGCGCTTTTACGCCTTGTTAATTCACGTGCTTTACGTGCTGCCATACGTGCCCTGGCGGAAAGAATTGATTTTTCTACAATCCTCTTGGCAATAACAGGATTTTCTTCAAAAAATTCTCCTAAACCTTCGCTGACTAGATTATCAACGATCGGACGAATTTCACTGTTTCCAAGCTTAGTTTTAGTCTGACCTTCAAACTGAGGCTCCTGAATCTTAATACTGATAACTGCAGTCATACCTTCACGGACATCATCACCGCTGAGGTTTTCTTCTCCGTCTTTCAAAGCACCTATTTTACGGGCATAATCATTGATAGTACGCGTCATTGCCTGTTTAAAACCGCTTAAATGTGTGCCGCCTTCTTCAGTATTGATATTATTGACAAAAGTAAATAGATTTTCAGTATAAGTATCGCAGTACTGCAGAGCTACTTCAACAATATTAGTATCTTTGATACCTTCGATGTAGATAGGATCATCATGGAGCTTATCCTTATTTTCATTTACATACTTTACAAATTCAATGATACCGCCTTCGTAATGAAAGCTTTCCTGTTTTCCAGTACGTTCATCATTGAGATTAATACGGATACCTTTATTTAAAAAAGCCAGTTCACGTATTCTTAAACGCAGGGTTTCATAACTGTAGATAAGTTCCGTAAAAATCGTCGGATCAGGTTTAAAATGTACAGTAGTACCTGTTTCTTCAGTAGTACCCTTTTCATAAAGCGGCACAACTGTTTTACCACGGGAAAACTCAATTCCATAAATTTTACCGCTACGACGTACCTCAACCTCCATATGCTCGCTGAGCGCATTAACACAGGATACACCTACGCCATGCAGACCTCCGGAAACCTTGTAGCCTCCGTCACCAAACTTGCCGCCGGCATGCAGGATAGTCATAACTACTTCTACAGCAGGCTTGCCAACTTTATGCATTTCTACAGGAATACCACGACCATTATCACGTACAGTAATGCTATTATCGCTATGAATAGTCACATCGATAGCATCGCAATAACCTGCTAAGGCTTCGTCTATACTATTATCAACTGTTTCATACACCAAATGATGCAAACCACGGGCAGAAATACTGCCAATATACATACTTGGTCTTTTACGTACAGCTTCCAGACCTTCCAGGACCTGAATCTGTCCGGCACCATATTGTCCCTTAACCTCAGTTGCTTCTTCCAAATTAGACATAGTAACCTCCACATTCCTATAATTCAAGTATATTTAATACTTTCCTTCAACGATCAAAAACTTTTTTATAAATGGCATCACTGCCAAAATCTTCTTCAGCCCTTCGTTTTAAAGTCAGAGCGGAAATTCCCGATAAATACAAAGTATCAGTTGTTAAAATACAGCTTGAACACTCACCATTTTCCGATAAATCAATAATTTTATATTTATCCTTATTCACAGAAATATAATTATCATAAATTTCCGACTGTTGATCACGAATATTAAAAATAGCTATAATATCCGTATTTTTTATCATACAGTCGGCACCAAGATGCAGATACATATTAATATTTCCTCCGCAATCCTTTAATAATATTTTGTGCAAGCTGTTCACTGATTTTATCAGGCTGCATCCCTGTTTTTAACATCACAGCCGTCATTTCTTCTCTGATATCAGACTGATTATTATAAACCTTGGCATAATAATACTGTTTCAAAGAATTTTTTACACTATCGAATAACATTTTATCACATTTGACATATTTTTGACAGTCATTGTAATTCAGCCAAGGTTCAGATGTCAAAATAGATACTATTTCTGTTCTCAATTTCTCTTTTTCATAACGCTGGCAAACGCGGCAAAGATCATTTTTTCAATTAACGCAGCACCACAATATTTACATTTCATATCATTGTTTTCGATAAGTAATGCTTTTTTTCTTTGCAGACAAACTTTCCTGAAATGAGCAAGCTTTTTCTGCAATTCCTGATTATTAATATTTACCAGTGCCTGTCTAATAAAAATTTTCTCTGATTCCGTCAAAGGTTTAAAATTTAATTTCACTTCCTGTTCTTCTTTCGGAAGCTGCAAAAAATTTTCAATAGAGCCTGTGAAAAATTTTATATCCTTGACAGGGTCATTAGTCATAACACGATTGATATTATTAATAAACTGCTGTTTCATCATCAAAAGATGATTAGCCCAAACAGAGCTATCCGTATTTATATATAAAACTTTGCGTTCCAAACGTACTGGTTTTGAATGCTTAGCTACGTTAGCACCACAGATCTGTTCCCATTTACTCTGCATAGAAAAAATAAAATATTTATTACGACCTTCCTGATTAGGAAGCATTTTTAAAAGGACTCTTTCTATACCTTCCATTTTTATCCCTCTGCGATTCTGCCTTCAATAATCCTGAAATACGCATTTCCGCTCAAATCCGGAATCAAAGCTTTATCGTTTACCGTAATAAAAGTTTGAACTTTACCATCAATAAATTTTAATAGCTGACAACGTCTTTGATCATCAAGTTCACTCATTACATCATCCAACAGTAATACAGGAAACTCATCTATTTCCTGGCGGACATATTCAAGCTGTGCCAGTTTTAAGGCTAAAGCAGCACTGCGCTGCTGCCCCTGTGAACCAAAAGCTTTCAAAATTCTGTCATTTACTTTAAATAACAGATCATCACGATGAGGTCCTATACCCGTACTACCTCTTAAAATATCTACCTGCTGCCGTTCAGACAGCTTACTGCGATAGAAATCTTCCCAACAGATAGCTTCATCAGGATAAAGAAGCTCGCCATTATTAGCTTTAAGTTCATAAAAAACAGTTAATGTTTCTAATTCACCAGTTAAAGCAGCATAAATATCTTTAGCTATATTTTTTAATTTCTGCAAAGCGGCCATCTTTTTACAGCTATTCTGGCCGCAGTCAGCACAAATTCCTGATCCCAGGTCAATAAAAGCTCAATACTGGCATTATTATTACGGATATCTTTAAGAAGCCTGTTGCGCTGCTGTAAAATACGATTATATTTTATCAACAGATCATAATAAGCTTTATCAGTCTGTGAGATCTGCATATCAAAAAAACGTCTGCGTAAAGCGGGCTCACCTTTGATAAGCTGCAGATCCTCAGGTGAAAACATCACCATATTTAAAGTTCCGTAATGTTCCTTGGGCCGAACCTTTACATCGTTCAAAAACAAATCTTTTTTATTCTTACCATCGAGATGCTGTCTTTTTATTTTAACATCATTTACCCCATGTAAATCTTCAAAATTAATACCAACAGCTAACTGATTTGTATCCAGACGCTGCATATCATCTTCCTGGGCAGTACGATGTGACATTCCAAAGGCAGCATAAAACATCGCTTCTAAAAGATTTGTTTTTCCCTGGGCATTTTGCCCATAAAAGATATTGACCATTGAAGTAATTTCCAAACAGCATTCTTTATAATTTCTAAAGTTAACTGCATAGATTCTTTTTACTTTCATAAATTATTCCGTTATAACTTTTATTTCTACTTGCTGATCTAAAACAACAGTATCCTGCGGAAAAACTTTCTTGCGTTTTTCCGTAACTATAATACCATTCAACGTAACTACTCCCGCTTCAATAGCTTCATGCGCCTGTCCTCCGGTCTCTAAAACTCCTGCGTATTTCAAAAGATTAGAGATCGTAATAAATTCAGTAGTGATACCGACAGTTATTTTTTCCATTTTTACCTTCTCGCTTAAAATACGACTCTGACAGGAGTAACGATATAAATATAATTACTTTCAGCAATCGGTTTAATGCAAACAGGACTCAGAGAAGTATTTAACTCCATCGTAGCCTGTTCATCAGTAAGATTTTTTAAAATATCAATGATATATTTAGAATTAAAAGCTACATTGATCGTTTCGCCCTGAGTTTGACATTCGATTACTTCACGTCCCTTACCAACGTCTGGACTGCTGGAGCTTACAACGATTTCATTATTTCCGACACTTACTTTGATAATACTGTAATCACCATCACTGGAAAATAAAGCAACGCGTTCTACAGCTCCGGCCAGTTCTTTAACATTGAATAGAGTTTTAATGTTAAAAGCAGGAGGAATAACTCTACGATAATCAGGGAATTTTCCTTCGATTAAGCGGGAAACAATTACCACTTTATCGATCTGTACCATGATTTGATTATTTAATAAAGAAAGTTTTACTTCCTGAGGTAACTCACTTGTTAAATTACGAGCAATTTCACTTAAAACTCTGGAAGGAATAATCATTGACATAGCTTCGCTGCTTTCCTGTTCCATAGTTTTGATTGATAAACGGTGAGTATTAGTACCTACAAAAGTTATCTTACCATCCTGGAGTTCCACTAAAATACCTGTGAACAAAGGTCTTGCTTCGTCTGTAGAGCAGGCAAAAATAGTTTTTTTAATAAGTTCCTTGATTTTTTCATCTTCTAAAACTATTTGTTTATCAGCATTAAATTCTGGAAATTTTGGATAATCATCTTCATTCATCAGTAAGAGCTGAAAATCAGATTTATCGGATTGAACATTGATAGTTTTTTCTTCTTTATTTTTTACGATGGTAACATTTTCGCCAGGAAGCTTACGCATCAATTCTGAAAAATGCTTTGCTGAAACAACTATTTCTCCTTTTTCCTGTATTTCCGCGTCTATACTGCAAGCTATAGCCATATTCAGATCCATTGCCTGGATCTCTAAAATGTTATTATCTGCAATTAAATGGATTCCGGAAAAGATAGGAGTACTAGGTTTGGAAGAAATAGCTCTTTGAACTGTTTGGATTGCTTTGTTAAGGTTAGTTGTTTTACAGGTAAAAATCATGTTATACAGACCTCCATCTTTTTTATTATTGCTATATTAATTTAAAATCTTAGTAGACGTCGTAGTAGGGAGTGTGAATATGTGGAAACAGCCTAAAAACACTGATAAAAGCTTTTATGAAACTTGTTGATATAAGTGTGGATAATTGGGAAAATTTATTAACATTATCAACAGTTTTTTGTGTGATGCTTTTTATTAACTGTTTATCCACAGAAATAACGCAACTTATCCACAGAAACTGTAGATAAGTATTATATAATGGTAGAATTTTGAAAGTTATTGTTTTAATTTATCTACAAGGTAAGTAATAGTTTTTTCACAATTAGGATCTTCTTTGATCTTTTTTACGATTTTTTCATATGCATGGATAACAGTAGTGTGATCGCGTCCTCCAAAAAACTCACCAATTCGGGGATAAGAAAAATCAGCCATTTCACGGCACAGATACATTGCTATCTGTCTTGGATAAGCAATATTTTGAGTACGTTTTTTTGTAAAAAATTCTTCTTTTTTGATTTTGAAATAATCAGATGTAACCTGAATGATATCGTCAAAAGTAATTTGTTTGTTTTTAGTGCTGGTTCCCATAGCGTCAAGTATTTTTTTTGCCAGATCTATAGTTATCGGACTTCCCATCAATGAAGCATAGGCTACTATTTTTGTATAAGCGCCTTCTATTTCACGTATATTGGTGTCAATGCTGGATGCAACAAGAGAAATAACATCATGAGGAATAGAGATGTTTTCTGATTCTGCTTTTTTTCTCAAAATAGCGATTCTTGTTTCCAGATCTGGAGATTGAATATCTGCGAGAAGTCCTGATTCAAAACGTGAACGCAATCGGTCTTCCAGCGTTTCGATTTCACGCGGAAGACGGTCGCTGGATATGATAATCTGTTTGTTAGCTTCGTATAAGGTGTTGAAAGTATGAAAGAATTCTTCCTGTGTCATTTCTTTATTTTTTAAAAATTGAATATCGTCGATAATTAAGCAATCGATATTACGATATTTTTTTCTGAAAGCATCTGTATTTTTATTTTGAATAGAATTAATTATTTCATTGGTAAATTTTTCACTTGAGATGTATAAAATTTTCATTTTGGAATCATTCATTTTTATCTGATTGCCAATCGCATGCATCAAGTGTGTTTTACCTAGACCGACACCGCCATAAATAAAAAGTGGATTATAGGCTTTAGCAGGATTTGAAGCTACAGCTTGAGCTGCTGCATAAGCAAACCTGTTGGAATTGCCGATAACGAAAGTTTCAAAGATATATTTTGGGTTAAGGTTGCTTTGGATATCATCTTCAAAAAGATCTTGCTGGGTAAAACTGTTTTTTACAGGCGGCAGAACTGCCTCAGGAAGCAGAGACCTGTTTTCAGTTTGTACTGGAGTAGTTTCTGCTGAATTTATAGGGAGTTCTTCAGTTTTCAAATCAAGGTTTTCAATTTTAAACTGCAGGTTTGTGCCGGTAATACTGGCAAGCATACCTTCAATGACTGTAGTATACGTTTCTTCAAGCCATTTTTTGTAAAATTATTTTTGGCGCCTACTTTTAAGTAGGTATCTGTTATTTCTAAGGGAATCAAAGGTTTGATCCAGGCATTATAAACATTTTCACTGGTAGATTCATGGAATTTTTCCAGGAATTTTACCCAAACCTCTGCTAAATCGTACGAGCTCATAAAATACATCCTTCCTGTGGCTACTCATAAACGGCTTGTAAGGCGTTGAAATAATGATTTGAGACAAAAAATAATAGCAAGGCTCATAAAAAATCCTACAGTCGGTTTTCTGTCGCTGTAAAATATAAAAAATGACATAGTAAGACTATTATTACTATCACTATATTCTATCAAAATTAAGAGTTATTAGCAATTTTTAATTGAGAAGAAAATTTTGAAGGATAGAAAATAATAAAAATTTCTTTAACTAACTGCTTTATTCTTGACACTTTAAGTCGTTTCTAATATAATTTCTGTAGCTATCAATTCAAATCAATATAGAATTTGATAAAACTAGTGAGTGGTAAGGAGGTAAGATTTCATGAAACGTACTTTTCAACCTAACAACCTTAGAAGAAAAAGAACCCATGGTTTTAGAGAAAGAATGAAAACTTTGGGCGGTCGTCAAGTTCTCAAAAGAAGACGTGCTAGAGGCAGAAAGAAATTGTCTGCATAATATCATAAAAATAGGCCGCGAGAGTGGCCTATTTTTTCCATGCGGGCAGGTGCAAGAATTTGGAACCAAGAAAAAAGTTCACTTTTCCTAAAAAAAATCGAATCAAGTCTAAAGCCGGTTTTCAATTGGTGTATACTACCGGACGTTCTGTCGTTGACAGTTTATCTGTACTTTATGTTTTACCTTTAGACGCAGAAGGTCCTAAGATTGGTTTTGCTGTCGGTAAAAAAATTGGTAACGCCGTAGTACGTAATCGTGTCAAAAGAATGATGAGAGAAGTATTTCGTCATCATAAATCGGAATTGTTGATGAATATACAGCTTATTTGGGTAGCTCGTAAAAAACTGGCTGCTGCAGATTTAAAAACTTATAATCGAGTATTTATGCGTTTAGCTAAAAGAGCCGTTTTATTGAAGTAAGGTGAATTTCTGTGAAAACATTGATGATTGTTTGTATCCGTTTTTATCAGTTATTTATTTCACCGTTATTTCCGCCTACATGCAGGTTTTATCCTACATGCTCTCAGTACGCCATTGAAGCTATCCGAAAAAAAGGCGCTTTAAAGGGCGGCTGGCTGGCAGTTAAAAGGATAGCAAAATGTCATCCTTTTCATCCGGGCGGTTATGACCCTGTTAGTTAACAACTTGATAATGCAAATTAAAGTAGTAAATATATACACTAACCTCTAAGGAGTGATATCTTGGACTTTCTCAGTAATATTGTTCAGCAGGTTATTACGGTACTTTATAATATGACTGCTACTGTAGGTTTACCTAATTATGGCCTGGCAATTATCATTATGACGATTATTGTTAAAATACTGTTGTATCCTTTAACAAAAAACAAATCGAATCAACAAAAGCAATGATGGCTATGCAGCCTAAAATGAAAGCTATCCAGGAAAAATACAAGAACGATAAACAACGTTTGAATATGGAACTGGCAAACCTTTATAAACAGGAAAATGTCAATCCTTTAGCTGGCTGTCTGCCGTTATTAGTACAAATGCCGATTATGATCGGTATTTTCTATGGTATTCGTGATTTTCATTATGTTGGACCGGCTAATTTTTTATGGATTCAAAGTATCTCTAATCCGGATCCGATGTATATACTGCCGGTTTTATCAGCTTTGACTACTTTTGTGCAGTCAAAACAGACTATGCCGGATACTTCTTCAGCACAAAATAAGATGATGCTGTATTTTATGCCACTTTTTATTGGCTATATCAGTTTTAGCTTCCCAGCTGGTCTGGTGCTTTACTGGGTTGTTATGAACCTGATGCAGATCGGTCAACAGGCACTGATGAATAAGGCTACTGTAAAATAATTGCTACAGGAGGCGAAAAAGATGGGTTTCCTAGAAAAAACAGGAAAAAATGTTGATGAAGCTTTAGAACAGGCTTTGAATGAGTTAAAAACTACTCGGGATAAAGTAAATATCGAAGTTATTGAAGAAGCGAAAAACGGTTTATTTGGTTTATTTTCTAAAAAAGCTAAAATTCGTGTTACTTTAAAAGATGCTGCTGCTAAAATCGGCGATGTTGTTGAAGAAGCTTTAGATAATATTAAAGCTGACGTTCAGGCCGGTAAAGAAGAATATAAAAATACTGCTGTAGACACAGATACAGAAGCAGCAGTAAAAAAAGAATTTGTAGTTGATGAAGAAGCAGTCCAGGCCGGTAAGGAATTTTTACAGAAAATATTCCATTCCATGAAAATTGAAGTGGTTATGGAAAAATTCGTTAATAAAGCTGATAGTACTGTTACTTTAAAATTACATGGTCCAGATATGGGGATACTGATCGGCAAACACGGACAGACTTTGGATGCTCTGCAATATCTGACTAATCTCGTGGCTAATAAAAATTCCAGTGAAAGAATTCGTATTATTATCGATGTTGAAGATTACCGTGAGCGGAGAATAGAAACATTGAGCCGTTTGGCTGTACGTCTTGCTGATAAAGTTAAACGTAACGGTGAAAGAGTAGTTCTTGAACCGATGAACCCTCATGAAAGAAAGATTATTCATATGGCGTTGCAGAATGATCGCCGCATTACCACTTTAAGCGAAGGTGAAGAACCTTATCGTAAGGTAGTAATCGAATTAAAAAAATAATTTGTGTCTGAGACCCAGTAATTTATTTTACTGGGTTTCTCTATTGGAGAGTAATTATGGCAAAGAAACATACAGTTTCTGAAACTAACGAAACAATCAGCGCCGTTATTACGGCTTTAGGTGAAGGTGCGGTAGGAATAATACGCATCAGTGGTACTGAGGCTGCTGCGATAGGTGATAAGCTGTTTCGATCAGCTTCGGGTAAAAAATTGACCGAACATACACCGCATCTGCTTGTTTATGGTCATGTAGTTGATGAAGAAAATAGTAAAATAGACGAGGTGCTTGCTGTTTATATGCAGGGACCACATTCCTATACTGCAGAAGATGTAGTGGAAATACAAAGTCATGGCGGTTTACAATCGTTAAAAACTATCCTGGGTCTAACCTATAAAATGGGCGCTCGTCCGGCTGAACCGGGCGAGTTTACAAAGAGAGCTTTTTTAAACGGACGTATAGATCTGATCCAGGCGGAAGCAGTTATGGATATTATTAAATCACGCAGTGAAGCTTCTTTAAAAATGGCAGTACGTCAACAGGATGGCCAACTGTCTAAAAAAATCAAAGGTCTGCGCCGTAATTTATTAGATATTGTAGTAAATCTGGAAGCAGTTATTGATTATCCGGAAGAAGATATTGAGGAAATAACTTTTAATACTGTCAGTGAAGGTATGGAAAAGGTCAAACAGGAACTGGAATATCTGCTTAAACATGCTCATACCGGTAAAATATTACGCGAAGGTCTGCAGACAGTAATTGTCGGTCGTCCTAACGTAGGCAAATCAAGTCTTTTAAATGCTCTGCTCAGTGAGGAAAGGGCTATTGTTTCAGAATATGCCGGAACTACGCGCGATGTAATTGAAGAACAGTTATTGCTTGGCAGTGTGCCATTGGTATTAGTTGATACTGCCGGCATCAGGCAGACAGAAGATTATGTTGAGAAGATAGGGGTTGCCAGGAGTAAGGAACGTCTTGACAAAGCAGAATTGGCTGTAGTAGTTTTGGATGGATCTCAGCCTTTAAACGAAGAAGATGAAGAAATTTTAAATGCAGTTGCAGGTAAGCCCTGTGTTATAATAGTAAATAAAGGTGATCGACCGCAGGTAAATGATTTAACAGCTTTACAGAAACGCTTTGGTAAAGATAGAGTACTGCTTTTATCTGCAAAAACCGGCGGTGGGCTGGAACAGTTTACTGCCTGGCTGCAAAGGTATGTTTATGGTTCAGAGCATGCTATATCTGGTGGTGCTTATGTACAAAATACACGTCACGAGAATCTGCTGCGTGAAGCTTTGTTAAGTGTGGAAGAAGCAATCAGAGCAGCGGCATCGATGCTGCCATATGATTGTCTGGTCATTGATCTGCATAAAGCGATCGATGCTATGGGTTTGATTACAGGTGATACTCTTCAGGATGAAATCATCAATGAGATTTTTTCAAAATTCTGTGTTGGGAAATAAGAGTTTAGGTTGTAGGTGACAAAATGTATATTACTGATAATTATGATGTCGTCGTTATCGGTGCAGGTCATGCCGGAGTAGAAGCGGCCCTGGCGGCTGCACGCCTTGGCGGCAGGACTCTTCTTGCTACTTTGTCTTTGGATAATATTGCTTTGATGCCCTGTAACCCTTCTGTCGGCGGACCGGCTAAGGGTCATTTAGTGCGTGAGATTGATGCTTTAGGCGGTCAGATGGGTCTAACTGCTGATGAAGCCTGTATTCAGATGCGGCTTTTAAATACAGGTAAAGGTTATGCTGTCCATGCGTTAAGAGCTCAGGCTGATAAGCCTTTTTATCATACTTTGATGAAGCAGGTTGTGGAAAACCAGGAAAATCTGGATGTTAAACAATTGATGATCGACAGATTATTAGTTGAAAATGGAGCTGTAGTTGGTGTAGAGGCTGAAACGGGCGAAGTTTTTGAAGCGAAGTGCGTCATTTTAGCTACCGGCACTTATCTGCGCGGGCGTATTGTTTATGGTCAGGTAAATTATGAATCAGGACCTAACGGATTGCGCTCAGCCAATAAACTGTCGTCTTCTTTATTAGAGAATGGAGTAGAGCTGATGCGTTTTAAAACGGGTACGCCGGCGAGAATCGATGCCCGCAGCCTGGATTACAGCAGAATGGAAGCTCAATATGGCGATGAACAGGTACGTAATTTTTCTTTTATGAGTACGATTACGGAGAGAAAGCAGATTCCCTGCTGGCTGACTTATACCAATGCTGATACTCATAAGATAATTCGTGATAATCTGCATTTGTCAGGTATGTTCAATGGTATGATCGAAGGCGTCGGTCCACGCTATTGTCCTTCTATTGAAGCTAAAATCGTACGTTTTGCCGATAAGGAACGGCATCAGTTATTTGTGGAACCGGAAGGGTTACGTACAAATGAAATGTATGTGCAGGGAATGTCATCGTCTTTGCCAGCACATGTTCAGCTGCAGTTTATGCAGACTATACCCGGTTTGGAAAATTGCCGGATGATGCGCGCCGGTTATGCTATTGATTATGATTGTCTTGATCCGCTGCAATTGCAGCGGACGTTAGAACATAAAGCTATCAGCGGCCTTTTTTCTGCCGGTCAGGCGAACGGTACCAGTGGGTATGAAGAAGCCGCCGCGCAGGGGCTTCTTGCCGGCGTTAATGCCATGCAGAAAATAAGGAGTAAAGAGCCGCTTATTTTAAGCCGCAGCGAAGGCTATTTAGGTGTTTTGATTGATGATCTGGTTACAAAAGGAACGAATGAGCCTTACCGCATGATGACTTCGCGTGCTGAATACCGGCTGCTGCTGCGTCAGGATAATGCTGACCTTCGGTTAACGGAAAAAGGCAGAGCTGTTGGTCTGGTAAACGATGTTCGTTACGAAGCTTTTACTGCAAAACGCAGTTTGCTGGAACGGACATTGCAGAATTTGAGCAGTACACATTTACCTCCTAATGCGGAAGTGCTTGCCAAATTGGCAGAGCTGGGAACAGCGCCGATTCGTTCGGGGATGTCACTGCTGGATCTGCTGCGCCGCAGTGAAATGACTTATGAAAAATTACAGCAGGCTTTTGAAGTGCCGGAGCTGCCGGAAGTAGTTGCCGAGCAGGTAGAGATTTTTGCCAAGTATGAAGGTTACATCAATAAGCAAAAACAGGAAGTGGAAAAAGCATTGAAGCTGGAAAATAAAAAAATACCGGCTGATATCGATTATTTGAGTATCAAAGAGCTGTCTTCCGAAGCAGCAGAGAAGCTGGCGAAAGTGAAGCCTGCTTCAATCGGTCAGGCTTCACGCATTTCCGGCGTTTCTCCGGCTGACGTCAGCGTGTTGATGATAGCGTTGGAAGTAATGCGCAGGAAGGAATATGAATCATGACGTTTGCTGAAATAATGCAGTTGAAAGGGAAAGAAGCGGGACTGAGCTTTACAGCACAGCAGCTGGAACAATTCAGTGCTTATTATGAACTGCTTGTGGAGACGAATAAAGTGATGAATCTGACGGCGATAACCGAGCCTGAAGAAGTAGCCGTTAAACATATGATTGATTCTCTGCTGGCATTTGATGAGAAGCTGTTTGGTGAAAAAACTTTAGCTGATGTTGGTACAGGGGCAGGATTTCCTGGTATCCCCCTGAAAATATACTGCCCTTCTTTAAAAGTAACTTTGATTGATTCCCTGGCTAAACGGCTGAAATTTTTGGAAACGGTTATTATTGAATTAGGACTAAAAGGTATTCGCTGTGTGCATTTACGGGCCGAGGATGCCGGCAGAGATCCCAGGCATCGTGAAAAGTATGATCTGGTGACGGCAAGAGCAGTTGCCAGACTGAGTGTTTTGGCAGAATATTGCCTGCCGTTAGTAAAAACAGACGGCAGCTTTATTGCACTAAAAGGCAGCAAATATCAGGAAGAGATAGCTGCTGCTGATAAAGCGCTGCAAATTTTGGGCGGGCGCCTGGTAAGTGCCGACGCCGTAAAGCTTCCTGGGTTGAATGATGGTCGTGCTATTGTGAAAATAGCCAAAATAAAAACTACTCCCAAGGCATATCCGCGTAAAGCTGGTTTGCCGGACAAACAACCCCTGGAATAAATAGTGGAGGTTAAGTTTATGACAGTTGATGATGGATTTTCTGTTTTAGAAGCAGGACGTGCGGAAATGGGTACCAAGCATAGCAGTAAAGCAATCGAGGTAGTACGGGTGCCTTTAGCTAAAGTTATACCGAATCCTTACCAGCCGCGTAAAACATTTGATGAAGATGGTTTACAGGATCTGGCGGCATCTATTGCCCAATATGGTGTTTTACAGCCGCTTTTGGTAGCACCCATGGAAGATGGCAGCGGTAATTATCTGCTTATCGCCGGCGAGAGACGTCTGCGTGCTTCCAAAATGGCAGCTTTGAGTGAAATTCCTGTTATTATCAGTGATTATACTCAACAGCAGATTGCGGAGATAGCTTTGATCGAAAATCTGCAGCGGGAGGATCTGCATTATTTGGAAGAAGCCGAAGGCTACGAAATGCTGATGAACGAATTCCATCTGACGCAGGATTCTATGGCGGCTCGGGTTGGTAAAAAACAATCGACTATTGCCAATAAGCTGCGTTTATTGCGTTTGCCGCAGCCTGTACGCGAGTCTCTGCGCAAAAATGCCTTAACAGAAAGGCATGCCAGAGTTTTGCTTAAGCTGCCGACAGAGGCAGAGCAGCTGCAGATTGTAGAAACGATTGTAAAGAATAATTTCAGTGTGCGTCAGACAGAAGAATATGTAAAAAAATATTTGGATACAGATGAAGGCGAAGTTACTCCGAAGAAAAAGCGTCTGGTGATCGTTAATGATGTGCGTATCTATCTTAACAGTATTAAGCAAATAGTTTCTACGATAAAAGATGTTGGTATTCCCGTATCAATGGAGCAGGATGTTGACGGCGGTGACGTGCTGGTGACTTTAAGAATCCGTAATACTAAAAAACCAAAAGAGCCGCGTTTGTTTTAAGCCTACTGAAGCAGTGGTCTTTAAAGATCACTGCTTTTCTTTATGTATTTTTAAGAATAGTTCTGTACAAATCCAGCTAATGTAGTAAAATAGAAACAAGGTGACAGGAGAATAAGGGAGGGTCAATTCCATGGATTATAATGAGGTTTTAGAAACGGCGCGGACAAAAATCGGTACTAAATGTAAGGCTTGTCCCATATGCAATGGTGTAGCCTGCAGAAATACGATGCCAGGACCAGGGGCGAAAGGTATAGGAGATACTGCTATCCGCAATTATCAGAAATGGCAGGAGATCCGTGTCAATATGGATACTATTTGTGAGAAAAAACAGATAGATACAGGTTTGGAGCTGTTTGGCAAGCACTTCAGCTATCCTTTTTTTGCCGGTCCTGTAGGAGCAATAGCAATGCATTACAGTAAAGCTTATAGTGACGTTACTTATAATGAAGTCCTGGTTTCAGCCTGTGCGGAAAATGGTATTGCCGCTTTTACAGGCGACGGCTTGGACAGCAGTGTTATGGCAGCGGCGACGCGGGCTATCAAAGCTGTTGACGGGCAGGGTATACCTACTGTCAAACCTTGGAATCTGGAAACGATTAAAGAAAAGCTGGCCCTGGTAAAGGAGTCTGGCGCTTTTGCCGTAGCCATGGATATTGATGCTGCTGGATTACCGTTTTTACAGAATATGATGCCTCCGGCCGGCAGCAAATCCGTTTCTGAACTGGCAGAAATTGCGCAGCAGGCAGGTGTACCATTTATTGTAAAAGGTATTATGACGGCGAAAGCAGCGTTAAAAGCGCAGCAGGCGGGAGCGCATGCGATCATTGTTTCTAACCACGGCGGACGTGTCCTGGATCAGTGTGCCGCAACGGCAGAAGTATTGCCGGAGATAGCGGCGGCAGTAGGCGGGAAGATGCGTATTATTGTTGACGGCGGCGTTCGCAGTGGTGTTGATATTTTTAAAGCGCTGGCCTTGGGAGCTGATGCTGTTGTTATTGCCCGTCCTTTTGTTACTGCTGTTTTTGGCGGAGGGAAAGAGGGTGTCAAAGTATATATCGAAAAACTGGCTGCTGAACTGAAAGATACTATGGCGATGTGCGGTGCGTTTACATTGAAGGAAATAACCTCTGAGATGGTGCGCCGCAGTTAAATGTTTATAAGTGCAGAAGCATTATGAAGAGGATGTTTCACGTGAAACATCCTCTTTTTACTCATATTTGGAAATAGTGAAGGAAAGAAAGATGGAAATAATAAAAATTGTAAGACGAGAACGAAATTTGCTGGAAATATTAATGATTATTTGGGAAGATTCGGTGCGTCATACACATGATTTTTTGAGGGAGAGCGATATTAAAGCGCTGCGTCCGTTGGTATACCAGAATTTGGAATCTATTCCTGAATTATGGGCTATTAAGGCTGAAGATAGCTGTTATAAGGGTTTCATGGGCATTGACGGAATAAAGCTGGAAATGTTATTTGTCGCAAGCAGTGAACGTGGGCAGGGATTTGGTTCGAAGCTGCTGCGCCATGCTGTCAGCGGGCTTGGAGTGACGGAAGTCGACGTTAATGAACAAAATCCGCAGGCCTATTGTTTTTATCAGAAACAAGGTTTTAAAAAATATTCGCGGTCTGAGTTGGATGGACAAGGCAACCCGTTTCCTGTTTTGCATCTCAGGTATATATCTGCGAAAGATGGTTAAAAATATAAAGAAGGCAGGTAGATCATAATGAATTTTCAGGCAGCACTTCTGGTTGTAAAAAATATGGAAAGGTCAGTCAATTTTTATAAAGAAGTTTTAGGACTGAGAGTTACTATGGATCTGGGTGCAAATGTTACTTTAACAGGCGGAGTAGCGTTACAGACTCAAGAAAGCTGGTGTGAATTTATCAGTAAGGATCTTCAAAGTATCAGTTTTGGCGGCAATGCTGCTGAACTTTATTTTGAAGAAGATAAATTCGATGATTTTTTAAAAAAGCTGGCAGCAATAAAAGGGATCTTTTATGTACATCCAGTACAGCAATATAGCTGGGGGCAAAGAGTAATTCGTTTTATGACCCTGATTTTCATATCTTGGAGATTGGTGAAAATATGAAGTCTGTCTGCAGAAGGTTTCTTGACAGCGGCATGACGATAGAAGCTGCTGCTGTAAGAATGAATGTGCCGGAAAAATTTGTGCGTGCCTGTGTGAGATAAAGCTGGAAGGTGGATAGATGATGTTAAAAATAGAAATGCTGACGGTGGAAACAGTTGGTGCGTTGAAACCTTTACTATTGGAGCTGGCAGATTACCATAATCAGACAGCTTTAAATTTCCGGGGGCTGTATCCGCTGGTTTGTGCAGATGAAAAGATCAGGACTCTGCAGCGGGGAATCAGCGCAGGCAAAACTGTCGCAGCAGTTCTGGCTGTTGATCATGCGTGGAAAGGTTTCTGTGTTTTTTCGCATACTGATGTCTGCGGCAGTATTGACTATCTTTATATTAGGCAGGAGCTGCGTGGGCAGGGGGCGGGAAAGATGCTGATGCAATGGATGCTTGAACGCTTTGAGCGTCTGCCTTTGAAGCTGCTGGAACTGAAAGTTGTTTGTGGAAATACTGAAGCGGAGCGGTTTTATGAACATTATGGTTTTGCTGCCAGAACAATAACTATGGCCAAAGAATTAAAATAAAGGCTGCTGTTTATAGGAGAGAATTTATGCTGGAAAAGGCATTGACGCAGAAAGAGTTAAGCGCTTTATTAGGGATGACGACATTTGAAATTTATAAGAAACTTTGTTGGCAGATTGAAGCCGATCTGAAAAAGTTATTATATCTTAAACGCAAGCCGAATAAATAATAAGTACGAACACAAAAACTGAAAGATGAAGGTGGAAAATGTTTAAATTACGTCCTTTTAAAAACAGTGATGCTGCCTGTATGCCTTCATGGATTATTGATGAACGGGAATTTTATTTTTGGAGTGCGGGAAAATTTACATATCCATTAACGGCAGATCAGATAATTGCCTATGCGGAAGTGATGGCTGATGAGCAGACAGCATGGCCTATGACAGTTCTGGCAGAAAATGGGTCGCCGACAGGACATATACTATTGAGACGTGCGGATTACCTGCAGCGGAGCATTCATTTAGGATTTGTTCTTTTGGCACCACAATATAGAGGTAATGGTTGCGGACAGGCTTTATTGCGTATGATAAAAAAATACGTACAGGAGATTTTGGGCATGTAGCGTTTAACTTTAGGAGTATTCACAAATAATTTACAGGCGGTAAACTGCTACAAGCGTGAAGGCTTTAAAGCTGTTGATGGTATGAAGGTGATTTTTCCGCTGTACAATGTCGAATTTTTAGGAGAACAATGGGAAATAATAGAAATGGAGTGGTTGGCAGGTGAGAGATAAATGTATACTGCCGTTTTTAATAACTGAACGGCTGGAATTTTTTCAATTGACCCAGGCTGATTTGCCAGAGCTGGAAATATTGCTTGGTGATCCTGAGATCATGTATGCCTGGGAACATGGCTTTACTAAAATAGAATCACAGGCCTGGCTGAATGAAAATCTTCGCCGTTATAGCAGTGATGGTTACAGCTACTGGGCAGTTCGTAAAAAAAATGATGGCAATCTTATTGGGGTGATGGGGATACTGAAAGAAGTGGCAGAAGGTAAGCAATATATTGGAATAGGATATATTCTGAACAAAAAATATTGGGGACAAGGCTATGCAGGAGAAGGAACTGCGGCTTTGTGTCAATATGCTTTTCGTAAACTGCAGCTGCAAACGCTTACGGCGCAGGTCAGGACGAATAATTTTGCTTCGCAGCACATTGCAGAAGGACTTGGTATGAAGGCAATGTGTAATTTTGTGAAAATTTACCGAGGTCAGGAAATGCCGCATTTTCTTTATACGCTGGATCGTGATAAATGGCTGAAGACAGCATCGAACGGAACTGTAATAATGCTGGAACTGGAAGCAAAAAAAGATTTTTTACAATTATTACTGCTGGGGGACGAAGACGAGAAAATGCTGGATCGTTATCTGAAGAGAGGAGATCTGTTTGCTTTATATAAGGGAGATCTGAAGGCGACAGTGGTCGTGACCCAGGAAAAAGAGGATGTGTTTGAAGTCAAAAACCTGGCGGTATGGCCGCAAGAACAACGTCGTGGTTATGGACGTTTTTTAATGACAGAAATGTGCCGCTTGTATAGTCGCTTGGGAACAAGAATGCTGGTCGGAACAGGTGATGTTTTTGAAACGCTGAATTTTTATCAAGCCTGTGGTTTTACAAGAAGCCATGTGATAAAAAATTTTTTTACAGATAATTATCCTCAGCCGATTTTTGAAAATGGCATACAGCTTAAAGATATGGTGTATTTAGAACGTTTTTTGAAGAACGATCGTAGGCTTAAAAAGTAAGCTGTGTTATGAGATCTATAGTTGTAATGATAAGCTGTACATATAATAAAAAGCGATGTTTCATTTGAAACATCGCTTTTTGCTTTTATGCTGTTATCTGATAGCCGTTGGTTCTTAATGCAGCAGTAGCCTTCTGCAGATGGGATTCTTTGATAAGGATATAGTCAGTATTATAGGTTGAAACGGCAAAAATACTGATACCGGCATTTGCCAGCAGACTGGAAATTTTAGCGAGGATACCGACTAAAGCAAAATCAAGTACGCCGCAGATCTTTAAAGCCCGCCAGCCTCGTTCACATTGCAGAACTGCTGCAGGAAGGTCGGTTTCAGGGCAGACCAGGGACAATTCTTCAGCAGTTTTACTAAAAAAAAACAGCGGCATCTGCCAGTTTATTTGAGAAGTATCCTGAATCTGGCACACAGCAAAGGTTTGTGGTAGAATCTGTAATTGCATATAATTGCTCCTTAAAATATTAATGATACTTTAAGTATAAGCAGTACAGTCGATTACTGCAAATTTATTTGCCAGAGAATATCTGTCCGGCTACGGCAACAGCATTGAGGACTTTAGGGAAACCCGTATAAGGTATGCAGTGCAGAAATGCTTCGATAATTTTTTCTTCTTTTATGCCAACATTTAATGCTGCGTTGATATGTACCTGCAGCTGGGCTTCGCAGCCGCCTGCAGTCAAAAGGCTGGACAGCGTCAGCAGTTCTCGTTCCTGCAGACTGAGCCCGGGACGTTCGTAAATCTGGCCAAAAGCAAATTCAATGATATAGCGGGCCAAATCAGGAGCAATATCACTGAGATTTTCGATGACGTTACTGCCTGCAGTCCCATCGATTTTCTTTAAATTTTCTAAACCTGTTTTAAAATAATTATCAGACATTTACATTCACCTCCAAAATGATTACAATGAAAGTATAAATTTTAGACTATACTCTAAGTCAAGGATTAAGGATAAAAAATGAAAATCGGTGCATTTGCGGAATTAACTGGGATCAGTGCTTATACTTTGAGATATTATGAAAAAAAGGGCCTGTTGTTTGTTAAACGTGATCAAAATGGCTGTCGCAATTATCTGGCCGAAGATAGGGAATGGGTACAGTTTTTGTGTAAATTAAAAGCGACAGGGATGCTGCTGCGTGATATAAAGAGATATGCACAGCTGCGTTATAATGGGGACGGTACTATTGCCGAGCGGTTGGAGCTTTTGCTGAAACATCAGGTTTATGTAGCTGAAGAAGTACATAAATGGCAACAGTACAGTGAAAATCTGCAGGCTAAAATAGCTGTTTATCAAGAACAATTATTACAGCAGCGACAGAATGCAGGTCTGAAATAGCAGTATACTCAGGTTATATTACGGCAATTATAAATACAGGATGTAAATTCTTTATCAGCGGATGAGGAAAATGATTGGGTGTTCTAAGTCACGCCTTGTTTTTGAAAGGTGTAGATTTGGACACTTTTTTTGAAGGGAGCAGACAAATGGTAAAAATTTATAATTTTTTGTGTACAGAAGCAAAAACTATCAGAGAAAAAGTTTTTATGGAAGAACAAGGTTTTAAAAATGAATTTGATGAATATGACGAAATGGTTCCGCATGCAGTACTATTTATGGAAGGGCGTGCTGTGGCGACAGGAAGGTTACTTCCGGGAGAGCGGTCGGGGGATTTTATTATTGGGAGGGTGGCTGTTTTGCCGGAGTTCCGTGGCAGAAATTTAGGGGCACAGATCATGCTGGTACTGGAACAGGAAGCACGCAGAGTTGGCGGTAAGCGGATCAGTTTGTCCGCTCAATGCCGTGCCAGCGGCTTTTACCAGACTTTAGGCTACCGGGAAATTGGTGAGGCATATTTGGATGAATTTTGTCCGCATATTTTAATGGAAAAAAGCCTGTAAAATAAAAAACAGATTTTGATGAAGTTTTAGTAAAAGTAAATTTCATTAAATATGTGGATAAAACTGTGGGTTATGTTGATAAAAACTCAAAGCAATGGTAATAGAAGCAAAGCTGGAGGAAGTTTTGGCTGCAAAGAATGTTGCAGCAATGTTTCACGTGAAACATTGCCTTGAAGAAGCTGCGTAAAAGACGATGATTTGAAAGAAAGTAAGTGAATTTTAGTTTTTGCTATAGGTGAAACACTTAATTTGTGATAAAATGGGAAACAGATGAAATTCAAATAATTTATTTTGAAGATATTAAGGGTGAGGTGAAGATTTTGGTTAAGGTTATCGCTATTGCCAATCAGAAAGGCGGCGTCGGTAAAACTACGACTACTGTCAATTTGGCGGCGTGTCTGGCACAGAAGGGACGTAAAGTATTATTGATAGATTCTGATCCGCAGGGTAATTCTACCAGCGGGTTGGGGTTTGATAAGCGCGATATCAAAAAGTGTATTTATGATACGTTGATCGATGATGTGCCGATGAAAGAATTGATCATCCATAGTTCCTATGATAATTTGGACGTACTGCCGGCGACGATCCAGCTGGCAGGAGCCGAGATCGAACTGGTAAGTCTGATGAACAGAGAAGGCCGCCTGAAAAGCTCATTGGAACGTGTTAAGCACGACTATGATTATGTGCTGATCGACTGCCCTCCGTCTTTAGGACTGCTGACTATCAACGCACTGACGGCTGCCAGTTCGGTGCTGATCCCTATTCAGTGCGAATTTTACGCCCTGGAGGGTGTCAGTCAGCTGATGAATACGATAAAATTAGTGCAGAGAAATCTTAATCCGGCTTTAAAGCTGGAGGGCGTAGTGATGACGATGTATGACGCGCGGACCAATTTATCGGCCGACGTTGTCGATGAAGTAAAAAAATATTTTGAAACGAAAATGTACAATACTATTATCCCGCGCAACGTACGCTTGAGTGAAGCTCCCAGCCATGGACAGCCGGTCATTGTCTACGACCCAAAATCCAAGGGTGCGATGGTTTACCAGGAGCTGGCACGGGAGGTAATCGGTGATGAATAAAAAAGGTTTAGGCAAAGGTCTGGGTGCAATTTTTGGTGATGCAGCCGATCCGGTCAATACAGCGGTAGAACCGGTACGTAGTGACGAAGAAAAGAAGGAGCTGCTTCTGAAAGATATTGTTCCTAATCCACATCAGCCGCGGCAGGTTTTTGATGCAGTGAAACTGGCAGAATTAGTTGAATCTATCAAGCTGCATGGAGTAATTCAGCCGTTGGTAGTACGTAAACACGGACGTAAATATGAGATCGTTGCCGGAGAGCGTCGCTGGCGTGCTTCCAAGGAAGCCAAGCTGAAAACTGTTCCGGTTATTATTCGTGATTATGATGATGCAACGATGATGGAAATTGCTTTGGTAGAAAATATTCAGCGTCATGATCTTAATCCGCTGGAAGAAGCAGAAGGCATCAAACGGCTGATGACCGAATGCAAGCTGACACAGGAAGATGCTGCGAAAAAAGTTGGCCGCAGCCGTACTGCTGTTGCTAATCTGCTGCGGCTGTTAAATTTACCGCAGCAGATCAGAGAATATGTTTCACGTGAAACATTGACGATGGGGCAGGTAAAACCGCTGCTTTCTTTGGATAATGAAAAGCAGCAGCTTGAAGTTGCTGCGGCCATTATTGAAAAAGGCTGGAGTTCACGGACAGTGGAAGACGTTGTCAAAGAGCTGAAAACTGGGCGCAGATTCAAAGTTACTGAAGAAGCGGTAATTGTTGCTGAGGAAAAAGCAAACAATAAAAAAGGAAAGGCAGCCGCGGCAGGAGATGTTTTTACCAGCGATTTTCAAAACAGGTTGGTAGAATTATTAGGAACAAAGGTCAAAGTTGTGCCCAAGGATGAAAAAAAAGGCAAAATAGAAATAGAATATTATTCACCTGAGGATCTGGAGCGGATATATGATTTGCTGAACAGACCGGCGCAGCAGACATTAAAAAGGAAGAAGCCCTGGCTGTCTGTTTAAAATAAAGTGTTGCTGCATTGGTGAAAGAATGAAGTAAGTGCAAAGGATCTGGCACGAGCAGCGCTTACCGGGAGGGGAATTATGGTCGGTTTGGGAACGCTGGTTAACTCCGGAGCGATTTTAGCCGGAGCGGGCGCAGGATTATTGCTGCGCCGCGGACTGCCGGAAAAATGGCAGGAAAGCATCATGCAGGGTGTGGCACTGTGTATAATTGTTATAGGTGTACAGATGGCTTTTAAAAGTGAAAATATCATGATTGTCATTTTCAGTATTGTTTTAGGTGCTATCGTTGGCGAAGGTATCGATATCGATACGAAGCTGCAAAGATTTGGAGATTGGATCGGCAGTAAGCTGATTGGCGGACATGATGCCGGAGCCGCCAAAGCTATTGGAGAAGGTTTTGTTGCTGCCAGCCTGATTTATTGTGTAGGCGCAATGGCCATTATCGGCAGTTTGCAGGATGGATTAAAAGGTGATACAACGATCTTATTCGCTAAATCGACTTTGGATGGTATCATTGCGATTATACTGACGGCCAATCTTGGTATCGGCGTCGCTTTGTCAGCAGTAAGCGTATTGCTATATCAGGGTACTTTGACTTTGCTGGCCGGGGTACTGGAACCGGTCTTAACTACCAGTATTTTAAATGAAGTAACTGCTACGGGCGGTATGCTGATTATGGCGATCGGTGTCAATATGCTGAAAGTGGTGCAGATTCGTATTTCTAATCTGTTGCCGGCAGTGCTTTGGGCCGGGATCATCGTTGCAGTTTCAGGTCTTTTATAAAGGGAGAAGGAAGAACAATGGAACAGATCAATCAAATTTTGGGCAATAATCTGCTGTTTATAATAGCGGTACTACTGGTCTTGATAGTATTTTTGCTGGTGATGCTGGTAAATATGAATAGTAAGCTGAGAAAATTACAGTGGAAGTATGATTATTTTACTAAAGGCACAACTATGGATTTGGACGAAGTACTTACTCAGACGCTGGAAGATGTGCGCAGTGCGGAAGCCAAAATAACAGCTTTGGAAAAGAGCCGTGATGATCTGCGGCTGCGGTTAAAAAGTTGTGTGCAGAATTTACGCGTGTTAAGATATAATGCTTTTGATAATACAGGAAGTGATTTAAGTTATTCTGTAGCTCTGGTTGATGAAGAAAATAATGGTGTGGTGCTTTCAAGCATTTATGGCAGAGAAGAAAATCGCTGTTATGCCAAACCGGTTATAGCTGGAAAATCCCAGTATGTACTTTCCAAAGAAGAACAGGAAGTATTGCAGCAAAAGTGATAAAACAGACAAAAAAAGCATCGTTTTAAACGGCTTGTAAGGCTGGCGAAATCAAAAACGAATAGAATGGACTGTATCATAAAGGAAAAACGCTCACAAGCGATTTGTGGGCGTTTTTTCTGTGTTGACCTTAATCAGCAAATGGATCTTCACTAAGAATTTTTTTTCCATATAAAGTTTTTAAATTTGTGCTTGTGTTTTTATAATTTTTATCTGCCAGCGAGTTTGTTTCTTCCAAAATAGGAAAAGGAATCTGCATGATATTGATAAGCGTATCAAAAATAAGGTCATTAGTAAAATAGGCTGACGTATGCTTCTTTAAAATAGCCATAGTATGCGGGTATTTTTGAATATAGTTATCAGAGAAATACATATACAATGGAATGCGTGCCATATCGAAAGTAAATCTGGAAGCGTCGTGACCAAGACCTGCATCAACATCATCGGCATGATCTGAAAAATAAATCAGCCCCTGAAAGTTTGGCAGATCTTTTACCGCACTAAAAAGCTGCTTCATGACAAAATCGTTGTAAAGAATACTGTTATCATACTTATCAATATGAGATTTTCCCGTCCAGCGATTAAACGCATGCGGATAACGTTCTTCGTAAGAACCATGATTACCCATCAGATGCACAACTATCAGGGCTTTGTCGAATACCGGCAGTTTTTTTAAAACATCTACCAGACTCAAGTCGAAATGAGTAGTTTGAGTAGTTTCTCCCAGATGTCCGTTTAACCAGTATTGTGTTTGTGACTGATCAGCAATTACGGAAACCGGAGTATCCCAAGCGCCGTATTTTACCTGATTGCTTATCCATACAGTATGAAAGTCTGCTGCCTGAGCAATTTCTATAATAGATGCTGCCTGTTCCAGAGGCAGAGTATTATACTGATTTTTAGCTGTTAGAGCATAAGTCAGAACGGGAACAGTATGACTGTGACAGGAATAGGCGTTATCAAAAAGCAGAAAGCCATGCTGGTTTTTGATTGATTGAAGCCATGGTGTCGTAGGCCGGTGATAACCGTAAGCAGACATGTGGCCTTTATTTTGCGATTCGCCTATAACCAGAACGTAGACACCTGCAGCGTTTTTGGGAAGGGATTTTAAAGACCCAAGTATTTTTTGACGGGCGTTTTTTTGGGCAGAAAAATTATCATATTGAGCCAAAGCATTTCTTGTCTCCCGTAATGTATTGGTAAAAAAATTATCAGGGGTTATAGAACTTTTATATACTGTCAGCAGGTTAAGAAGCACAAATACAGCAATCGCTACTGGAGGCATATTATTTATGCGGCAGCTTTTAAGACGCAAGTGTAAAAGCAGAGAAAACACCAGATAAACAAGAACAAGAAAAAGAAATAATAATAAAGTCTGCCCAGTAAAGTTTGTTTGCAGATATTCGTAACTTTCAGAAACATTGGTTTGTAATAGTGCAAGAATTGTTGTGGCAGTGGGGAAACTTTGGCTGGAAGTATAATAACCCCAAACTGCTGTTGAAAGAAGAAACGTACAGATTTGGAGTAACAGTACTACTGGAGAAAGAAGTCGTAGAGTTTTATATGCGGTACTGTAATAATACAGAAAAAAAATGATATTGGTAAATGAAAGTGAAAATATAGAATAATAAGCTATATTGACGGAAGTTATAACTTCGCCGGCTGCGGTTTTACAAAATAGCAGTGATAAAAGCGGCAGCAGAGCTAATAAATAATTGTAAAAATAAATTCTGGAATAGGAGAATATTGATGTAAGGCAGCTCGTAATAAATACGGTGAATAACAGCTGCTTTGTTTTGGTAATAATAAAAGTTCCGCTGCCAAGCAGCTGTAGGATTAGCAGGACTGCAAATAAAATAAGAAAAAAGTGCCTAAATTGTTTGGTAAAAATATTTTTCATAAGTAATAATTTGTTTTTTATCATTATATGCAATAAAATCGCCTCCGAACAAATATTTTAGCACATTTGCCCCCCCCACAAGACCGCAAAACTAAAAAGAGGTTATAATAGCTGTTATTTATTTGGAGGAAATAAAAAAGCGATTCCTAATAATTTAGAAATCGCTTTCATAATGTTTACATATATATATTGGTAATTCTTATTTTTGTAGAAAAAGATGAGCAGTTCTACGCACTACATATTTCCGTGGAACAGCTGCAGAAGGATGAACATTATTTGCGCGCTCATCAGGTACTTAAACCAGATTTTAGCATAAATAAATCCCTGTGGACTTACTTCATAGGCACCGGCAATACGTCCCTGGACACCATAAGACTCCAAAGCAGAAAGAAATAACAGCATACATCCGGGTTCCCAGCTGTCACCGGTAATGAGCCAGATACAGTAGAATAAGAAAAGAATATCAATGAGAAAATAAATCAGAAAAAAAAATAGTGGTTTTATCAATAAAAACAACATGTACCTTTTTGGTACTTCTGCGCGCTTCGACTATGGCCCGGAAGTTATGCAGGAATAAAGCCAGCTCCCGGTGATATATGAAGGAAAAAACTTTCGCACATAAAAAAAGTAAGGGTATATAATGCATAGGAGCTCCTATCTGTAATCGATTAACATACAAGGATATTATACATCATATCAAGAAAAGCTGCCAAGCCATTTCCAGGAATTTTGTATACAGTCTATGCTGAATGGAAAAAAGTATCTTGGATACGGATTAAAATGAAAAAAGTCCAAAAAATACAAAATCGTAAGGTAAATTATTTGTTTTTTGTATGGATTTACAAAAAAAGAGTTGACAAAAGTGTGAAAAATTATTTATAATTGTGAGCAGATAGTTACAAACGTAGCTTTGCCAGGAAAATACTGTTAAGAGGGGAACAGCGTCGGCTGCTGCATAGAAGTAACCAATTTATACTATTATAGGAAAAGGGGAAAGAACAAATGAAAACCTGGAAAAAAGTTGCCAGTGCTGCTTTGGCAGCGATGGTATTTGCTTCGCTGACAGCAGGCTGCGGCGGCGGAGACAAAAAGAAAGAGGCTGCAAACAGCAACGAAATCGTAGTAGGTGCAAGCTTTGAGCTGACCGGTAATGTCGCCAATTACGGCAAGTCTACTCTTTCAGGCTTAAAAATGGCTTTTGATGAAGTAAATAAAGCCGGCGGTATTGATGGTAAAAAATTGCGTATCGTGGAAAGCGATAACAAGTCGGAACCTTCTGAAGCAGGTAACTCGGTTACCAAACTCGTCACTCAGGATAAGGTAATAGCTGTTGTCGGACCGGCAACCAGCGGTTGTGTAGCTGCTTCCACACCTATCACTACTGCTAATAAAGTGCCTTTGATTGCACCTTGTGCAACTGCGCCGAACATTACTGTCGAAAATGGAAAAGTAAAAGAATTTGTGTTCCGTTCCTGCTTTATCGATCCCTTCCAGGGACGTGTTATGGCAGAATTTGCTGATAAAAACCTGAAAGTAAAAAATGTAGCGATTTTGTATGATGCTTCCAGTGATTATTCCAAAGGCTTAGCTGAAGTATTTACTAAAACTATGGAAGAAAAAGGCGGCAAGATCGTCGCTAAAGAAGCTTTTCTTGCTAAAGACCTTGATTTTAAATCTGCCCTGACGAAAATCAAATCCACTAATCCGGAAGCAATCTATATTCCCGGGTATTATGAAGAAGTTGCTAAAATCATTAAACAAACACGTGAATTGGGGTTGAATGTTCCGCTTTTGGGATGCGATGGCTGGGATAGTCCGAAGCTTGTTGAAATCGGCGGTCCCGAAGCTTTGAACAATACCTATTTCTCCAGCGCTTATTCCGCACAGGATAAAGAGCCTTCCGTACAAAAATTCATCGCCGGTTATAAAGCTATGTATAATAAAGAGCCTGATGTTTTCTGTATGCAGGGTTATAATGCCGGTCTGATTTTAGCTGACGCTATTAAACGTGCAGGAACTACTGACGGTACTAAATTGGCTGCGGCTATTGCTGCGACTAAAGACTTGTCTGTTGCCAGTGGTAAATTGACTTATGACGCAGATCATAACCCGATCACCAGCGCCATTATTATTGAATTAAAAGACGGCGTTCAGACCTTCAAAGAAAAAATCACGCTGTAATTCAGATAAAAAAACTATTTGCAAAAGAATATATAATATAGAACCCAGGTAGACCCATTGTTTTTTAGATGTTTTTTAGTCCGGCGTGTTTTAAACGCGCCAGATTAAATATATTTTGCAGTTTTCATCAGAGGGGGAAAAACAATGAAAAAAGTTACCAAGGTATTCTCAGTAATGGTAGCAAGCGTAGCTTTAGCAGCTATGCTCAGCGGCTGCGGCGGCGATAAAAAACCGGCCGGCGGCGATACCATCAAGGTCGGTGGTAATCTTGAGATGACCGGCGGCAGTGCCAGTTTTGGTATTTCTTCGAAAAATGCTATTGAGCTGGCTTTCAAAAACATTAATGACAAAGGTGGCATTAATGGCAAAAAACTGGAGCTTGTTGTGGCGGATAACAAGTCCGAAGCAGCAGAAGCTACCAATGCCATGCAGAAGCTGGTCTCTCAGGACAAGGTTGTTGCCGTTATCGGCCCCAACCTTTCCTCGGCTACGATAGCCGCAGGCGCGATCAATAACGGCAGTAAAGTGCTGGATATTGCTCCTATGGCTACCAACCCTAACGTTACAGTTGATCCGGCGACAGGAAAAACAAAAGAATATAATTTCCGCGCTTGCTTTATTGATCCGTTCCAGGGTACTGTTATGGCAAACTTTGCTAAAAATGATTTACAGGCAACAAAAGCAGCGATCCTTATCGATAATTCTTCTGACTATGCCAAAGGTCTGGCGGCGTTCTTTAAAGAGAACTTTATCAAGAACGGCGGCACTGTTGTGGCTGAAGAATCCTATCTGCAAAAGGATACCGATTTTAAAGCTACTTTGACTAAAATCAAAGCTGCGGCTCCGGATATTCTGTATGTTCCCGGCTATTATCAGGAAGTTGGTATGATCGTTAAGCAGGGCCGTGAGATGGGTATCGAGATCCCCATGGCCGGCGGCGATGGCTGGGACAGCGCTAAACTGCCTGAAATAGCAGGTAAGGCGGCACTCAATAATACTTATTTCTCAAGCCTTTATTCTCCTGATGACGATTCTGCTTTGAATAAAGCGTTTGTCAGCGAGTATGAAAAGGCTTATAAAGTAAAACCAGACGTTTTTGCAGCGCTTGCTTATGACTCTGCTTTGCTGGTTGCCGAGGCAATCAAAAACGCAGGCGATACCGATCCTGTGAAAATCGCTCAGTCTATGGCCAAGATCAACGGTTTTCAGGGCGTATCAGGTACCGTAACCTTTGACGCGCAGCATAATCCGGTTAAAAGTGCTGTAATTATCGAACATAAAGACGGCGCTCAAACCTTCAGGACAAAAATCAATCCTTGATAAAAATCCACAATTAATTTTTGCAATGGTGCGGGCTGTGGTATTACCACAGCCTCATTGCGTTTAATCCACGAGATCAGGAGGACGGGAATTATGGACATGGGTTCCTTTATGCAGCAATTTGTCCAACAGCTTATTAACGGCATTTCGTTGGGCAGTATTTATGCGCTGGTAGCATTGGGATACACGATGATCTATGGTATCATCAAGCTTATCAACTTCGCTCATGGCGATATTTACATGTTGGGTGCGTATTTCGGCTTTATAGCAACTACAATGTTTGGCTTTTCTTTTATTCCGGCTATACTCTTTTCTATGGCCTGTGCCGCATTAGCCGGTATTATTATTGAACGCGTGGCTTATAGGCCGATGCGTAATGCTCCAAGAATCGCAATCTTAATTACGGCAATCGGTGTATCTTTCTTTCTGGAATACAGTATGATCCTTATTGCAACGCCGCAGCCGCGTACGTTCCCGGCTGTGTTTGAAGCGACTATTTATCATTTTGGACCGTTGGTAGTAAACAGCCAGCAGATCGTTATCCTGATCAGTGCGCTGATTTTGATGGCCGTACTGACTTACATTGTACAAAACACCAAAGCGGGCAAAGCGATGCGTGCAGTATCTTTTGATGCTGATGCCGCCCGTTTGATGGGTATTAATATTGACCGTGTTATTTCCATGACTTTTGCTTTAGGTTCTGCTTTGGCAGCAGCCGGCGGTGTTTTGGTAGGTATCTATTATAACTCTATCGATCCTCTGATGGGCATGGTGCCTGGCATCAAGGCTTTCGTTGCCGCAGTTCTCGGCGGTATTGGCATTATTCCCGGCGCTATGCTGGGAGGGATTATCCTGGGCGTTGTTGAGGCGATGGTCAGCGGTTTCTTTTCTTCAACCTTCCGCGATGCTGCGGCATTTGCTATCCTGATCCTTATTTTGCTCTATAAACCTGCCGGTATATTGGGCAAAAATGTACGTGAGAAAGTGTAGGTGAGAGCTATGAATGCATTGAGAAAAAAAGATTTGCTGACATTGGTAGCCTGCGCTGTACTTTTTGCTGTTATGCAGGGATTGATGATGGCAGAGATCATCGGACCTTTCTGGGAACTGAATATCGTTCTGATTTGTATTAATATTATTCTTTCAGTCAGCTTGAACCTGATCAATGGTTACACAGGCCAGTTTTCTATCGGACATGCGGGCTTTTTGGCGGTTGGTGCTTATACCGGCGCTATCGTTACGGTCAAGCTTGGTTTTTCATATGAGCTGGCATTGATAGCGGGCACAGTTGCTGCCGGCTTTTTGGGATTTTTGATCGGTCTGCCGACATTACGTCTGAATGGCGATTATCTGGCGATCGCGACACTTGGTTTAGGTGAGATCATTCGTATCTGTATCCTGAATATCGATTATGTGGGCGGTGCTTCCGGACTGATGGGCATACCCCGTTTGACCAATTTCCCCTGGGTTTTCTGGATTATGATCTTCATCATTTTCTTTATTAAAAATTTCAAGAATTCAGCGCCAGGACGCTGTTGTCTGGCAATTCGCGAGAATGAGATCGCTGCTGATACTATGGGTATCGACACTACGAAATACAAAGTTATGGCGTTTACGCTGGGGGCTGCTTTTGCCGGCACTGCAGGCGTATTGTTCTCGCATTACTTTTATATTGCACATCCGGCATCCTTTACTTTCATGCGTTCTTTCGATATTCTGACCATGGTCGTTTTAGGCGGCCTGGGCTCGATGACAGGCGCTATTACCGGCGCTGTGCTGCTGACTTTTATTTCTGCTTATCTGGCAGAATATCCTGAATGGCGGATGATAATTTACTCGATTACTCTGATCGTCCTGATGCTTCGCCGTCCGCAGGGACTGTTCGGTAATAAGGAGCTCAGCTTGAAAATGTTTCATTTAGGAGGTGGCAAAGATGGAAGCACTGCTGAAAGTAAATGATATTTCGATGGTTTTCGGCGGCTTGCGTGCTGTCTCTAACTTTTCCATGGAAATCAAAGCAGGTGAGCTGATTGGGCTGATCGGTCCCAACGGAGCCGGAAAAACTACGGCTTTTAATATGATTACCGGTGTTTATACACCTACTGAAGGCGAGATAATGTTCAACGGTACGCGAACCAGCGGTAAAAAATCGTATCAGGTAACGCAGCTGGGAATGGCGCGTACTTTCCAGAATATCAGACTTTTTTCCGAACTTTCGGTTATTGACAATGTCAAAATTGCTTATAATATGCATGTCAAATATACTTTAGGCGAGGCGATTGCCCGGGTTGGCCGTTATTTCAGCGAAGAGGATGAAATTACCAAAAAAGCCCTGGAGCTTTTAAAAATCTTTAAGCTGGAAGATAAAGCTTATGAAACAGCAAAAAATCTTCCCTATGGTGAACAGAGACGGCTGGAGATTGCCCGCGCACTGGCCACGGAACCGAAGCTGCTGCTTTTGGACGAACCGGCTGCAGGTATGAATCCACAGGAAACTAAAGAGCTGATGGAAATGATCCGCTGGATCAGAGATAAATTCAGCTTGTCGATTTTGCTGATCGAACATGATATGGGTTTGGTTATGGGGGTCTGCGAGCGGATATATGTTCTGGAATATGGTTTTTGTATTGCCAGCGGCACGCCTGATGAAATCAAAAATAATAAACGCGTTATCGAAGCATACTTGGGCGAGGAGGTGTCCTGATGTTAAAGGTAGACAATATCGATGTATATTATGGTGCTATCCACGCTATCAAGGGCATCAGTATCGAGGTACCGAAAGGTGAGATCGTAACTCTGGTAGGGTCTAACGGCGCCGGCAAAAGCACAACGCTGAGGACTATTTCCGGGCTGATGAAACCGAAAAACGGCACGATCTTGTTTGAAGATAAAAATATCGTCGGCGTACCGGCACATAAAATTGTGGGTATGGGCCTATGTCAGGTTCCGGAAGGAAGGCATGTTTTTGCAAATATGTCGGTCATGGAAAACCTGGAGCTGGGTGCATACCTGCGTAATGATAAGGATGGTATTGCCCGCGATCTGGAAGACGTTTTTAAAAAATTTCCTAGACTGCTGGAACGTAAGGACCAGATTTCAGGAACGCTTTCCGGCGGTGAGCAGCAAATGCTGGCTATGGGACGGGCTTTGATGAGCAGGCCGAGACTTTTGCTGTTGGATGAACCCTCAATGGGTCTGGCACCATTGCTTGTTAAAGAAATTTTTAATATAATAAAAGAAATAAACGAGAGCGGTACAACGGTGCTTTTGGTAGAACAAAATGCCAATATGGCTTTATCAATTGCCGATAAAGCTTATGTATTGGAAACCGGCCGCATCGCTTTGGCAGGTACAGCACAGGAATTAGCCAGCAGTGAAGCTGTGCGTAAGGCTTATTTGGGCGGCTGATGCCGGAAAAGGAGCGTGTTTACAATGCTAGTTAAAGACTTTATGACACCTAACGTATTAACGATTTCAGAAGACAAAAGCATGCTGGAAGCCCGGGAACTGATGAAGAGCAGTGCTTTTCGCCGTATTCCGGTTGTAGATGATATCAAAAGAGTGATGGGCATTATCACTGATGGCGACGTTGGGCGCACTTCACCTTCTGATGCCAGTACTTTATCACGTTATGAAGCTAATTATCTGCTGTCACGTCTGAAGGTACGCGACGTAATGACCCGCGATGTGATTACTGTGCGTGATAACAGTGCAATTGAGGATGTCGCCTATATATTGTATAAACATAAGATCAACGCTCTGCCTGTTGTGAATGAAGATAACAGGCTGTGCGGCATTATTACGGACAGCGATATTTTCCGCGCTTTCGTTACCATCATGGGCATTGCTAAAAGCTGCACTCGGATCACGATCGATGTTACTGATAAGGTCGGCGTTATTGCCGATATCGGCAGTATGTTCCGCGATCAGGGCATTAATATCATTTCTGTTGTAACCAAGCGTAATGATGCCGATACTACGGAGCTGACTATTCGCGCTGACCTTTCGCAGCATGGTATGGATATTATTGAGCAGATCCGTGAAGCCGGTTACGATGTAACGGATATCAGTACGGTGAAGGGTGTAGAATAAGCTATGTTGGACGCTAAGTTCAATGTCGGCGATGTAGTGCGAATGAAAAAAGCTCATCCCTGCGGGTCCTTTGAATGGGAAATTACCCGTACAGGAATGGATTTTGGTTTAAAATGCAGGGGCTGCGGTCATTTTGTAATGATTGCCAGGCCTAAGTTCATTAAAGCTGTAAAAGCTGTGGTTTCTGCGGCCGATCAGTAAAATAGCAAAAAGCTCTGCTGTAAGGCAGAGCTTTTTAATTAAAAATATTGAAAGAGAGCGGCGCAAAATGCAGATTACAGCTTTAGATCATTTGGTTTTGACAACGAGTAATTTTGAACTCTGCGTCTGGTTCTATCGTGATGTCCTGGGGATGGAACTGTTGTGCCAGGACGACCATTATGCATTTCGCTTCGGTATGCAGAAGATCAATGTTCATCGTTGTCCTGCGGAATTTTTGCCGGCGGCCGGAAATGTGGCTTACGGCAGTCTGGATATTTGTCTGCTGACGGTAACGGAACTGCCCATTGTTTATCAGGAGCTGGCAAAGCATGGTATCGCGGTTGAAGTTGGTATCGTCGAGCGTAATGGTGCTTTAGGGAAAATGCAGAGCCTTTATGTGCGTGACCCTGATAACAATCTGGTCGAAATCAGCAGATATGAATGAAAACGGTTGAAAAACAAGCCCCCTGTTTCTGATGAAACGGAGGGCTTGTTTTTTTATAAAGGTTGAAGTGACGTTGCAGGGCAAAGAGTACAAGGCTCTGTTCCGGTGTGATAGTAACAGTTTCCGGAATTTAATGATTTTATTCCAGTTTACTTTTAAATGTCCAGCCGGCAATACTTAGTGTTAAAACAGCTATTAAAGCCAGTGGTATCAAATTTATCAGCACATGATACATATCCATATTTTTCAGCAGTACGCCTTTGGCAATGATCAGAAAGAAACGCAGCGGATTAAGGTAAGTGAGGTATTGCAGTATGACCGGCATATTATCAATAGGCGAGATAAATCCTGATAACAATACGGCAGGCATCTGAAAGGTAAAGACACCTAAAATAGCCTGCTGCTGCGTTCTGCATAAGGATGAAATAAACAGACCGACACCGACTAAAGCTAAAAGAGCGACAAAGTCAGCTGCTAAAAAAACTGCAAGCGAACCAACCAAAGGAAAATCAAAAAAGTGTACTGAAATAGCAAGCATCACCATTGTCAGAAGCCAGGCTAAGAGCTGGGCTGGTACGGCTTTGCCGATGAGGATCTCGGTAGAAGACAGAGGGCTGACAATGAGCTGGTCAAAAGTACCGACTTCTTTTTCCCGGGCAATAGACAGCGATGTCAGTAAAAGCACGATGACCATCGAGAGCATAGCCATCAGGGAAACGAGTGAGTAATACTTATAATCAAGGTTGACATTGAACCAGTTTCTGGTGACTATTTCCAAGCGTGGCTCGCTGCCGGATAATTCTTTGGCATAGCTTTGGATGATCTGTGTAGCATAGCTGCCGATGATCGAAGCGGAATTGGTCTGCCTGCCGTCTGTTATCAGCTGCACGCTGGCGCCGGTCTTGTTTTTTATAGATACGGCAAAATCAGGAGGTATTTCCAGAGCCAGGCTTGCTTTTTGGATATCAATGCTTTGTTTGAGCTGTTCAGGCGTGTCAACAACCGCTACAGAGTTGAACCAGGGCGAATTTGCAAAATGGCTGATCAGTTCGCGGGAATAGTAGCTGCGGCTGTTATCCAGCACTAACATATCAATATTTTTTACTTCCATTGTTACAGCGTTGGCGAAAACAATAAGCTGAATAATAGGCATGATGGTAACGATCATTCTGCTGCGGGGATCTTTCCAGATTGCTTTAAATTCTTTAATGATCAGCGTCAATAATCGTGTTGTCATTTTTCCAACCTCACTAACGTATTTTTATAAACTAAAAATAACAACACAAGGCACAGACAGCTTAAATAAACGGTGTTGATCAGAACTATATCACTGATAGTTCCTGCTAAAAACTCACTTTCAATAAACGACACAAAATAACGCTGCGGTAAAACTGCTGTTAAATATCTGAAAAAAGCAGGCATGGATGAAATCGGAAACATCAGCCCGGAAAGGAGCAGTGCCGGTAAAAAACCCATGACTAAAGAGATCTGGCAGGCCAGAAATTGATTTTTAAAAATCGTGGATACCAGTAAGCCGATGCCCATACAGGTCAGCAAAAACAGGCTGCCCACCAAAAATAGTATGATATAAGAACCGCGGAAGGGCAGATCAAAAATAGCGATGCATAAAAACACGTTAAACAAAAGCGAGCAGATGCCCAAAATATAGTAGGAAAAATATTTTCCAGCTACAAAATGCAATCTGCTGAGCCTGGTGCTTAACAAAGCTTCCATTGTACCCCGTTCCCATTCCCTGGCTACGACAAGCGCTGTTAAAAGGATACCAACCAGACTTAGGGTTACAGCCAGAGAACCGGGCAAAATAAAATAATGGCTGTCAAGCTTCTCGTTATACCAGATCCGCAGCTGTGGATCTATCAGACTTACCTGTTGCTTACTGTAGCCGGTCGTTTCCAGCCACTGATAAATAACGCCGCTGGCATAGCTTTGGACATAGTTGGCAGTGTTGGTTTCGCTGCCGTCGGTAATGACCAGGATCTGCGCGGTGCGGCCATTGTTAAGAGTGACAGTAAAATCGTTAGGCACGATCACGGCTCCCTGAAGTTTGGAATTGACGATATCGCTGTACATGGCGTCCTTGTCATCGTAGACCTTCGTTCTGATATACTGATTATTACTGAAAGACCTGGACAGAGAAATTACTCTGGGGTTGGCGTCATCCAGCTTAAGGCCCAGATTGATATTGACGGAGTCGACATTGATGCCATACATATAAATCAAAGACAGCAGCGTCGGCAAGATAAAAGCAATCAAAATACTGCTGGGATCGCGAAAGATCTGCAGGAATTCTTTTTTGATAAAAGCCCATAAAATTTTCATAGCCGTCCGCTTTCTGCATCTTTGCGGTTAATAAGCGTAATAAAGGCTTCTTCCATCGTCGCAGCAGCAGCCTGCGCTTTTAAAGCTGCCGGAGTGCCGACGGCTATAGTTTCGCCCTGATAAAATAAACTGATGTTATCACAATATTCCGCTTCATCCATAAAATGAGTAGTAATCAAAATCGTGACGCCTTTTTTTGCCAGGGCGCGCAGATGACACCAAAATTCTTTGCGGGTGACCACGTCTACGCCGGAGGTGGCTTCGTCCAGAAATAAGATCGGCGGATTATGGATGAGCGCGCAGGCTAAAGATAAGCGCTGTTTGATGCCCAAAGGCAGTTTTTCTGACAGCTGGTCAAAATAGACAGTCAAACCAAAATAAGACGCGATGCTACCGACACGTTCTTTGATTTTTGCCAGGGGAATACCGTAAATACCGGCGAAGAATTCCAGATTTTCGCGTACTGACATATTGCCGTATAATGAAAATTTCTGCGCCATATAGCCTAGATAGGAGCGGGCTAAAGTAGGATTTTTCCTGATATCTACCCCCATGATTTTTGCAGTACCGTCTGTTGGCCGGGCCAGGCCGCACATCATTTTAAAGGAGGTAGATTTGCCGGCACCATTAGGGCCCAGCAAACCAAAAATTTCACCTTTTTTGATGTGAAAGGTGTTATTTTTTACAGCGGCAAAGTTACCGTACATTTTTAAGAGGTTTAAAGCTTCCACGGGATATTCTACAGTGCTTTCCGATAAATATAATGGGCTGCGATCTGTGATTCTTTTTTCTTCATAGCCGCCCATCAGGCGGATAACTTCGCGTTCAAAATCAGCAGAAGTGGCAGCCAGTGTTTCCGGCGGACCATGAAAGATGACTTTTCCCTTATCGATAACGACGGTATTGTCAAAACTGTTAGCTTCGTCCAGATAAGCCGTAGACCAGATTACGGTGGTATCTTCTTTGATCGTCGCCCGTACCAGACGCATTAAATCGCGGCGTGAGATGGGATCTACACCAACAGAAGGCTCATCTAAGACCAGGAATTTAGGGTCTCCTAAAAGCGCGCAGGCTAAGCCAAGCTTCTGCTTCATACCGCCGGATAAATTACCGGCCAGTCGTTTTTGAAAGGGCCGCAGACCGGTAAAGTCCAAAAGTTCGTCAAAATTTTTATCGACTGATTTCAAATCTGCATAGAATTCCAGGTTTTCACGTACGCTCAAGTCTTCGTACAGTCCAAATTTTTGCGGCATATAACCTATTTGAGCGATAAGTTCTTTTTTTTGCCGGGCTGGATCATAGCCAAGGGTCGTAACGGTTCCCGAATCGGCACACAAAAGCCCGATTATGATACGCAGAAGCGTGGTTTTACCCGCGGCATCGGCACCTACGATACCTGTCATTTGTCCTGTAGGTATGGTAAGCGTCAAATCGTCTATAGCAGTCGTATGTTCAAATTTTTTAGTAATATTATTTATTACTACCGTATCCATTTTACTTACCCCGGGTATCCTTCAAATCGATCAAAACAGTCGTGGGCATTCCCTGACGCAGAAATTTATCCGGGTTATCGGCATAAACACGGATCATGTAGACTAGATCTGTACGCAGATCGGTTGTCTGTACGCTTTTGGGCGTAAATTCGCTGACAGGGGAAATATAACCGATATGACCCTGATACGTTTTCCTGGCGCCTGTCTGCGGATCAGTACTGTCGGTAATGATCTGTGCCGGCATACCATCGTAAATATTGCCCAGATCTGTTTCATTGATATAGGCTCTGACCCAGATCGGGCGCGGTTTGGATAAAGTATAGACGGCCGTTCCTTTTTGAATGATCGTACCAGGCTCAACTAAACGTGCGGTAACGATGCCTTCTTCCAGTGCATAAAGTTTGGAGTAATCACTTTGCCTGGCTAAAAGATCTTTTGCGGTTACGGATGCATTATAAGCTGAGCGCGCTTCCTTCAAGGTGTTTTCCACAGTTTCAAAATCCAGCTTGGAAATAGCGCCTGTGCCATATAAAACAGTATATTTATCATAGACTGACTGCGCCTGGACCATTGCTGCATAGGCCTTGGCTACTTCACTTTCCGACTTGGCTTCCTGCAGCTTGTAATCTGCCGCGTCGATCTCTGCGACTAGGCTGCCTTCCCGTATTGTATCTCCTTCTTCAAAATACATTTTGGTGATTTGTCCCGGAACCTGAAAGCCAATATCAAATTGGCGGATATCTACATTCCCATATAGTGTTACCAGCGTAGGATCTTTTGCAGCAGGTTTCAAGAAAAACCACAGGCAGCTTATTACCGCTGTTATTACTGCTATCATGATTAAAAATTTTTTCTTCATCATACGGCTCCTTTGAGTGCTTTCTTAATTTAATAATAGAAGAAGAGCAGCCTCTTGGCAATCAACAAATCAGGGGCTTTTGTCGGATTTTGCAGTCATTGCAGCCAGCAGGGCGGGCTGGTCGATAAAGCTGCGTAGTTTGAGCCAGAAATCGAGCGGTGAAAGCGGACTGTCATGCTCGTAGCAATAGACCAATACCTGCAGATGACCATTGATGATAAATTCTATCAACAGCTGCAGCTGCGGTGTTATCTGCTGAGGAGTCAGCTGCAGGTTTTGGATCAGTACTTTCCGAATATGGTTTTTCATTTTATGGACAAAACGCGGATCGCCGTTCTGGCCTAGGAGCATTGCCAAAATACGGGCATTGCTTTTAAAAAATCTTTGTGACAACAGGCGTTCTTCTGCTGTAGGCATACCTGTGCGAAAAATACGAAGGCCATGCGGCAGAAAAGTGTCGACAAGCTGAAATAATTCATTTTCTAATTGTTTCAGCAGATCATCTGTATTATTGAAATAGGCGTAAAAAGTACTGCGGTTGTAACCTGCTTTTTTTGTAAGCTGTGAAACGGTTATTTTGTCGCAGGGCAGGGTCTGGCACAGCTGCAGAAAAGCTTCCACAATGCAGGTACGTGCTGTTGTCGGCTTAGTCATGGCAAAATCCCCTTTGCTTTTATTAATTTAATTATACTATAATCTGTCAGACTGCAAAAGAGAAGGCCGGTAAGCCGAGGGTAATTGATCGGAAACAGATCATTTATTGCCCGGGTAATATTTACAGCTTTTTTATGCTGGTCAGGGCTATTTTTACGGTTCCTGGCATTTACCTGCCGCTGGGGCAGCGGTATTATATGGTTATGAAAGAGAGAGGTGAAGATAAATGACAGCCGCAACCTTTAATGCTTGTTTGAGTTTAGCAGTATTGGGTGTATTAACCTTTGCCTGCTGGCGTAAATACAGAATCTGTCTGCATACTAACGTACATAAATAAAGCGGTATCCGTGATAGGAAGTGAACCTGATGGTTGATTTGCTGGTGGTGCTGTTTTTTCCGGCAGTACTGACGGTATTGCTGAGCATAGCAGAGCTGCGCATTAAATATGCAGAAAAATAACTCCTGAATAAAATAAAAGAGCACTTCTAAAAAGAAGTGCTCTTTTATTTTTTATTTATCTTCCTGCATATAGATATTCATACCTGGAACAGCGCCTTTGACGCCATTAGCGGCATAAGCTTTGCTGATGTTTTCCAGCAGGTCAAAATATACATTCCAGTAATCGGAGCCCTGGGCCCAAACACGGATCGTATATTCTACGGCATATTCTTTATAACCGGAAAGCCTGATAAATGGCGCGGGATCATTCAGAGTCTTGTCCGTAGCTGCAACTGCCTCGGTCAGAGCTTTTTTTACAGTGGCAATATCGTTATTATAGCCGGCGCGGATCACAATATCGACGCGGCGTACCGGTTCCGAGGAAAAGTTAGTGATTTTTCCGCCGGCGATCTCACTGTTCGGTACGAAAATATCTTTGTTGTCGACAGTGATGATTTTGGTGCAGAGCATGGAAATTTCTTTAACTGTACCTTCGATACCAGCTGCGGCAATATAATCGCCTGCTTTGAATGGTTTGGTGATCAGCAGCATGATACCATTGGAAAGATTGGATAAAGCGCCCTGTACAGAAAGTGAAACAGCTAAACCCAACATACCTAAAACGGCCAGCAGTGAAGCAATAGGAATACCGATACTTTCAGCAACGATGCATACAGCGACAAAATTGAGCACTACTCTGATAACAGTGCGTAGAAAACCGCGCAGCGTCAAATCTACGTTCAGTTTATCCAGCAGTCTTTCTATTGGACCCATCAATGCTTTGATTACTGCGTGGCAGACAAGAAAAATGACAAGTGCGGAAATAATGTTGCCAACAGTCAGTTTACCGACTGAAAAATTAAGGATTTCCTGAATCGTTTCCATCATATAAACAGCTCCTTTTCTTACTTGTTTATACAAACAAGCTAAAATATATTATTATTATAACATAAAGTAATGTAATTAAATATCTTTAAATGAGATTTTAATAATTTACTGCAAAAATATATACTGTAGAAATATAAAAAAATATGGGCTGAAAACAACTAATAAAAGCAATGGCATAATCTCCGCCGCAGTAATGATATTGCATAAAAACTGTCTTTGAGGTAAAATAAAGTATTACTAATAGATGAGGAGCGATCAGAGTGAGTACCAATTTAGAAGTAGGGATAGTCGGTTTGCCTAATGTCGGCAAAAGCACCCTGTTCAATGCTATTACCAAAGCGGGAGCAGAGGCTGCCAACTATCCTTTTTGTACTATAGAACCTAATGTAGGTGTTGTTGATGTGCCTGATAAACGCTTGTCTGTTTTGGGAGAAATGGTCAAAGCAAAAAAAATCGTACCTGCGGCAATGCGCTTTGTAGATATAGCCGGGCTTGTTAAAGGCGCGTCTAAGGGTGAAGGCCTGGGTAACAAATTTTTGGCGCATATCCGTGAGGTTGATGCCGTTGCACAGGTCGTACGTTGCTTTGAAGATGGAAATATCACTCATGTCGAGGGCAGTATCGATCCTCTGCGTGACATTGAGATCATCAATACAGAGCTGTGCCTGGCAGATATGGAATCGGTTGAAAAACGCCAGGAAAGACTGGTGAAGCTTTTAAAGACTGGTGATAAAAAGGTGCCAATCGAAAAGGCTGTTCTGGATAAAGTCTTGGCAGGACTCAGCGAGGCAGTGCCGGCACGCCGTCTGGGGCTGACTGAAGATGAGCTGGAATTTTTGAAAGAACTGCATCTTTTGACTATGAAGCCTGTTTTATATGTAGCTAATGTCAGTGAAGAGGAAGTTGCCGACGCATCTGCCAATCCGCATGTGCAGGCTGTTATAAAGTATGCGGCCGGTGAGGGTGCAGAAGTGATTACCGTATCGGCGAAGATGGAATCGGAGATCGCCGAACTGCCGGATGAAGAAGCGCAGGAATTTTTGGCGATGGCCGGATTAGAAGAAGCAGGGCTTGACCGCCTGATCAAAGCCGGATTTAAACTTTTAGGGCTGATGACCTATATTACTGCCGGCGAAATAGAAGTACGTGCCTGGACGATCGTACGTGGAACTAAAGCGCCGCAGGCAGCAGGCAAGATCCATACAGATTTCGAACGCGGCTTTATCCGTGCGGAAATAGTTTCCTATAATGATCTGGTTGAGTGCGGGAGTAAAGCGGCTGCCCGCGATAAAGGGCTGGTTCGGCTTGAAGGTAAGGAATACGTGATGCAGGATGGCGACGTAGTCGAATTTCGTTTTAACGTTTGATTTGCAGACTCTTTTGGACGGTTTTAATAAGCGGTCCAAAAGAGTTTTATTTATATCACGTTATAAATTTTCACAAATGTTTATGAACCGGAAATATTTTTGAAGTGCAGATAAAAGTATGCTATAATAATTGCAAATTATCCATCTGATGATATTTACAAATGATTGAGAAACTTTAACAGTTATTTGTAAATATTCAGACGAACTCGGTTAAAGGAGCGATTCTAATGAAAAAATTATTGTTAGTTATTTCCATGTTGATTTTTGCAATGCTCATGACTGCCTGTGGTGGCAGCAGTAAAAGTGTTTTCACTGAGCCCGGCGCTATCGGGAAAATTATGGGCGAGCTGCAGAATAAAGATGGTTTAAAAGGACAGGAGCTTAAGGTATTTCAGGATATTACGATTGTTTCAGGAAAAGATTACGGCGGTAATTTTATTTCTATCAATATCCTTAAACCAGGCACCAAAGAAGATGTCGATCATTATGAATACCGCAACGGGAGCTGGAGCGGCCCATCTGCTGTAAAGATTACCGGCAGCGGTAATATGGAAGATAATCTGATCGCTTTGCAAGCATTAAATATGGACAAAATTCCTGAGATGTATAAAGCTTTCCAGGAAAAAGTAAGTGATAAAAAAGATGTAAAAGTCAAAGAATCGTTAGTGTATCGTTTTTGGAAAGGCGATTGGACCGTCATGATGGATGCAGAGAGCGACAGAGAAGCATACAGCGCAGAATTTGATTTAAATGGTAAAATGATTGATTTTAAAAAACGTTGATAAAAAACTCCTTAACAGAATTTTTTCTGTTAAGGAGTTTTTTAATACCGGTTAAATATTGTGAAAAATAGTTTTAAATAGTTTTTCTAGTTGCTTTTTCAAGCCTATTTGATACAATATAAACTACGAAAGGATGGCCAGAATATGATTTTTGACACACATATGCATTGTGATTATTCCTGCGATAGTCATATGAAAATTGCCGAGGCCGTCGCTGCGGCAAAGCAGCAGAATATTGGCATCGTTATCACTGAGCACTGGGACGATGATTACCCGACGAATCCGAGTGCATTTATGTTTGATGTAGACGAATATTTTGAACGGTTTGGCCCTTATCGCAGTGACAAAGTGCTTTTGGGAATCGAGATCGGAATGCAGAAGCAGACAACAGCTGCAGATGAAGCTTTGGCTGGGAAATATCCCTTTGACTATGTGCTGGCATCCATGCATTGCATTAATGGCCGCGATCTGTATGAAGAACGCTGTTATGAAGGGCTGGCAAAAGTTGAAGCTGTACGTGAATTTCTGATAGATACACTGGCTAATTTGGAGCGGCATAATAATTTTGACGCTTTTGCCCATATTGATTATATGTGCCGGTATATGCCTTACGCAGATAAAGAACTGATTCTGGGAGAAGCGCCGGAACTTTTTGATCAGGTTTTTAAGCTGCTGATAGCAAAAGAAAAACCACTGGAGATCAATACCCGCCGGTTGGATGATGCTGGAGCTATGGCTGCATTACTGGCGGTGTACAGACGTTATGCACAGCTGGGAGGTAAATATGCGGTGATCGGCAGCGATGCCCATTATAAAGAGCATGTAGGGCGCCGCATGAGAGAAGCGCTTAGTTTAGCAGATGAGGCAGGCCTGGAGCCTGTATATTTTAGAGAACGCAAGATGCGGAAGATGAGGAGTTAAAATTTATGAGATGCGTACGTTTTGAAGAACAGGGCCGTGCCAGGATTGGTTTTATCGACGGTGATGTGATCCGCGCTGTCTATGGCAGTATTGATACTTATTGGCGGATGACAGATGAGGTTTTTCCTTTGGCTGGCGCTAAACTTTTGGCTCCATGTGTGCCGAAGCAGATTATTTGTGTCGGTTTCAATTATCGTGACCATGCAAGAGAATTTCATGTGGACGTACCTAAGGAGCCTGCGCTTTTTACTAAAGCTGCGCATACTGTTATCGGTAACGACGGCAAAATCATTTATCCGCGTCAGAGCCATGAGGTAGTTTATGAGGCTGAGTTAGGCGTTGTTATCAAAAAGCGGATGAAAGACGTAGCTCCGGAAGATGTGCCGGATTATATTTTAGGGTATACCTGCGCTAATGATGTTACAGCACGGGATCTGCAGTTGTCGGACGTACAGTGGCTGCGCAGTAAATCTTTTGATACTTTTTGCCCATTGGGGCCCTGGCTGGAAACTGATCTTGATCCTACGGATCTGTCGATCAAATTGTATTTGAACGGACAGCTTAAGCAGAATGGGCGCACCAGCGACATGGTATATAATCCCTATGAGATATTAAGCTATATTTCGCAAAGTATGACACTGGATGCCGGCGATCTGATTCTGACCGGTACGCCTATGGGTTGCGGTCCAATGCTGCCTGGAGATGAAGTTGTCGTAGAGATCGAGGGTATCGGCAAGCTGCGTAATGAAGTGGTAAAAGGATACTGAAATAAATAAAAAGGACGCTGCGGCGTCCTTTTTTATTGTTTGAAGAGGCAGTGAATTGACAGAAAAAATTTGTCTTGTTAAGATATTTGAATCAGTAAAAAAAGAGATTTGATTTATTTGTGAATTCATCCTGAAGATGAATTGCAAATATTTGAAATAAATGTTAAAATTAAGCTCTGACTGATCAGTCAGGAAATGGTTGGGTGGTGTTTTTATGGTAAGGAATATGACAGAGGGAGATCCGCTGAAGCTGATCCTTCCTTTTATGGTACCGCTTTTGATCGGTAATGTCTTTCAGCAATTATATAATATAGCAGATATCATCATTGTAGGACGGACGATAGGGGTCAACGCACTGGCGGCAGTTGGGGCTACAGCGCCTCTGTTCATGATGCTGGTTGTGCTGACGATGGGTTTGTCTAATGGGTTCACGGTGGTTACGGGCCAGCGGTACGGCGCCGGTGATCTTGACGGTGTGCGCCGCAGTGTGGCGATGAGCACGATGCTGAGTTTGTTTTTTGTTTTGATAATGATGCTTATAGCAACATTTGCCCTTGATCCGGCTTTAGCGGCGATGAACGTTCCTGAGGAGCTGTTTGAAGATGCTAAAAGTTATGTTTTGATCATCAGTCATGGTATTATCGCCATGATGGGATATAATCTTCTGGCAGGCATTTTGCGTTCTCTGGGCGACAGTAAAACACCGTTATATTTTTTGATTATTGCAACGATCCTGAATATTTTTCTGGCGCTGCTGTTTATTATTCAGTTCGACTGGGGAGTGCCTGGTTCAGCAGTAGCGTTGGTTATTGCGCAGGGCTTTTCTGCACTGCTGTGTATTGTTTATATTGTCAAAAAATTTCCGATCCTGCGTCTTCAAAAGCAGGACTGGCATTTTGACTGGAATTTTGCCTGGGAGCATCTGCGTATGGGCCTGCCAATGGCGGTGCAGTTTTCAGTGTTGGGGCTTGGTATGATTTTCATTCAGGCTGTTTGTAATAAGTTCGGTCCGACTACGATCGCAGCTTTCACTTCCGCAATGCGGATCGAACAGCTGGCCTTGCAGCCGATGATTTCTTTTGGCTTGTCGATGGCGGTTTTCAGCGCGCAGAATTTTGGCGCTCATCGGTTTGATAGGATCCGCGAGGGTGTAAAAAAATGTTCGTTGCTGGCTCTGTGTTTTAGTTTATTTGCCGCTGTTATTATGTATTTCTTCGGCCGCGAAATGATCAGTATTTTTATCAGCGAAGCTAATGAACAGGTTTTATCGCAGGCGCAGCAGTATCTGCATCTCAGCGTGCCGTTTTATTTTTTCCTCAGTCAGATTTTTATCTATCGTAATGCCGTACAGGGTATGGGTATTGCGATGATACCTATGTTCAGCGGTATCGTAGAGCTGATACTGCGTACTTCTGCCGCAGTATATCTGACCGAATATTTTGGTTACAGCGGCATTTGTTACGCCAGTCCGATTGCCTGGCTGGGTTCGTCGTTATTTCTCTTTGCGAGTTATCATTATTTCATCAGGCTGCTGGAGGATTCATATAAACAGCATGCTGGTATAAACGGCTAAAAAGAAAAACTCCCGGAAAACCGGGAGTTTTTCTTTTTAGAATAGATACTCCAAAGACAGCATGCCTTGGAAAGAACTGTAAGAATTACTGCCAAAACGTCCGCTGAGATCAGCAGAGATGAACCAGTCTTTATTGAATTCTTTTTCATAACCGAGACGAAGTTCGCCAAGATTTTTGTTACCGTCTTGAGAAATACTGTCACCAAGAGAAGAAATAGTGTAATTATTAGAATTGTGGAGCCAGTTTACCTCGGCAAAGAAAGAATCTTTTTTTGTCGAAGCTGTATTCTGTTCACTTAACCAACGCAGTCCCAAACGTGTTTGAAGATTGGCTTCATTGCCAAAAGCGATAGTACTGCCATTATTTTCAGTATACGTATCATTATTAAGCTTGGTATAGGTAAGCTGAAGCTTAGGCTGCCAAGAATAAGTACGCCGATCTGTTTCTTTGTAATTTATGGATTTACCGATTTCTGCCGAAAGTCCCCAGCCGTTGGTATCATAGCTTTCTTTGCTTAGTCCGGCACCATTGACTTCGTTATCAAACCAGCCATATTGGAACCAGGTATCAGCATACCAGCCGCTTCTGTCATGTGCGTTTTCAAACCAGCTGCCATAGACACCTAATAAAAATCCATCGACAGAACCTTTGGAATCACGGTTGGCGAAACTGGCTGAAGTCGTCTGGCTGCCATTGCCATAAGCTGCCATTATGCCGAACAGCTGCTGTTCACCTTTATCACTGACTTCATTATAAAGATCAGTGCCCATGCGCAGTTTGTATAGATTGGCATTACCGTGGATCTGATCGTTGCTGAAATCCTGTTTCGTACGGGTATAGCTGTTTATGATCCAGATATTAGGACCATCTTCCTGATTGTTTTGATGCTGCAGATGCGTTTCACGATCATAAAGGCGGAGATCGAACATAGAACCGGCTAAGGCCATGTTTCCCAGATATGAACCTGTTTCAGGACGATAGACAGGGGCAGTAGTAGGCGCATAGGATGTTAAGTACCAATCACTTTCAGTACCTTGATTGCCGCCTTTGACGAGTGAATATTCATATAAGCCACCGACTAGGGGATTAGACTTGATGAAATTACCATCAGAATTCCCGAGAACTTCAATGACCTTGATACCCTGAGCGGTCTGTGCGCCACTGCCACCGATATTTTTAAAATTGATATAGGTTGTGCCTGAAGTGTCACCGCCGACGATCATTTTATCAGTTGCAGAATCGTCTTTGCCCAAGACGACATTCATATGCAGCTGGCCATTGTCGCCGCTGTAGTTTCCCGCCACATATAAATTTTTGAAATTTTCAGCCTTTTGAGCTTCGAGAAGCTCATTATCGTTGTTCCAGTCCAGATGACCAAATTTAATAACTGAATTATTCAGGGACAGATCAGTAACAAAGTTGCCTTCTGCTTCAGATCCCTGCCATAAATTTTTTGCAGAAGCGTTTTGGGTCATATTCCAGGTACTGTTATCCGTCAGAGCAAGATCAAGCCTGCTGCTTTTACTGGTACTGTCTATTGTATAATCTGTAAAAATAGCACCGTTCAGAACAGTGTTTTTAGAAGTATTGACAGTAATATTACTGGCAACAAGATCCGGATTAGTTGTCGTTTGACCGCCATAGGTAATATGGATCAAGTCTTTATTACTGGAATCATGAGCGGTTGCTGTACTGTTTACCAAGTTTAAAGTAGCGTCCTTGACTGCATCCGCGACATTGATAATGTCACTGTAATTAGTACCGCCAGGATTGCTGGCACGTTGATGCCCGTCAGTGGTTATTTCCTGGCCATGTGAACCTATCTGTATCAGGTGGCCGGTATAGACACCGTCACTGTCACTGGTGCTGGCAACTCCGTCATTAGTGATATCAGTATTTTCCAAATGGATGATTTGCTTACCGGCAGTCATATTATTACCGGTCTTATCAGTGGAGTTGCCCAGAGCTGAAGAATATTTTACGGCTGTGGAGCTGGCGTGGATCTTACTGCGTTCAAGCTGTCCATCGACAGCAAACATATTGAATCCAGCCCCATCTCCTGCTATTTTGATGCCATAAGCTTTTTCATGATCTACTTTTATATCTGCAGTACCATAGAGGTTGACCTCCGATGATCCGTATTTACTTCCCAGATGTTTTTCTGCAGCTTGATTTGTTGCAGCCAGAGTACCGATAACAATACCATGTTGATGATTGCGTCCGCTGGTTTCGATAGTAGTTTTGAAATTACTGCTTTGAGTACTGTTGATATCTATTCTGCCGCCGCCAATGGCGATAATACCGGATTCGTGATTGCCTCCTGTACGGATATCCAGCTCACCGCCCTCATAGCCAAGTACTTCTATCTGCCCGAAATTGCCTGTTTCCAGTGCCGTAGCTCCTGGTCTGCCGGCACCGTCATTTCTATTGAAGCTGCCTCCAAGAAAAGTTATTTTAGCCTGTTCGTTAATGTCTTTAGCAGGATCGCCGTTGGCTAAGAACATTCTGCCATTGCTGTAGCCGGTTCCGTCTATTTCCACTCGGTCAAAATTGATTCTCCCTGTCCCGTTGGCAACTACCATCCAGCGCTGACTGCTGCTTGCTGCTTTAAATAAGGCTGACTGGTCATCGCTTTTACCATTGGAAAAAGTTATAGAAGCTCCATCCTGAGCGGCTACAATGCGGCTCTGACTTACTTTGACAGTTGTCGTGTCACCGGTTACATGTATTTCACCATTGTTGTAAGCAAAAAATGCTGATTCAGAATTTTTATAGTTTGTGGATTTGGAGGTAATAGAATTATCGGTACCGCTGAGGATTATTTTACTGCCGCTGCCGTTAGCAACAATTCCAGAATAACCTACTCCTGTAGAATAGGTATCGCCTAAACCGACCGTGGCATTTAAACTGCCATTAACAGTAAGCTGACCGCCGCTGCTGGCGGTGAGGGATTCGCTGCTGTTTACACCGTTGACGGTTGTTGCACCGGCGGTGACAGAAACCTGAGCGCCATTAGAAACTTTGACTGTTGATAGTATTGGTATGTGTAATAGGATCATAAGTGTCTGTGCCATCTGCAGTGTATTTGCCGTCTGTAACAGGTACCGGCGCAGCCATTACGTTAGTTCCGTAAAAGGTGCAGTGCGCTGCAAGGAGCGCCAAAAGTATTGCTTGACGTTTCTTGTTGCTGTACATAATTGGGTCCTCCTTAAGAATAAAACAATGGAAGATAAAAATAATAAAATAATTATTGTAATAAAGAATTTTAAATCCTATAAGTTAAAATAATTATATTTTGCGAAAATGTACTGTGTCAAGCATTTATAGATTATATATCCATATAGTTTAATCTTGGAAAAGGAAATAATACTGTGTTTTTAGAAGAAAGCGCAGGGTATTACTCTGGGTAATTTGAAATTACAATAGCTGATAAAAAGTCGGCTGTATTTAAAATATTAAGAATAAAACTGAAAAATTAGAAATTAAAATGCAGACTAATATTAGTCTGCAAATGAATAAAATAAAAATATAAAAAACGCCGTTATCTAAATGATAACGGCGTTAAAATAGTGCTTTTAGTTGTTTCTTTTCCGGATCTCGGTAACAGAAATGCCTCCGATGCCCCAATTATCAGTATCGACTTCATCGATAACGACAACAGTAGTCTTTTTGTTTTTACCGAGCACGTCGTGCAGCAGATTGGTAGCACCTTCTATCAGGGCTTGTTTTTGCTCTGGTGTCACGTTGCCTTCACGGGTGATTTTAATATTTACGTAGGGCATAACAAAGACCTCCTTTTTTCTTTCAGTATAGCATGAAAGAATGAAAAACAACAGGAATTTTAAAGTGGGTGATATCATGAGTACGCTGTGTTTCCACGGTGCTTTTTACAAAATATACAGGCAGGGACCGAAAGAAAGGTTTTTTTGTAAAGTAAGGTAAAAAACGCTTGTCAAGGCCGGAGTGCTTGTGCTATTATAGCGGTGACCGTAAATGGCCGGGCAGTATCTTTGTGAGCTGTACCATAAGCCGCAGGTCTTAATTTAAAATCAGTCATTAATCGCTTGGATCAGTAATGACCGGGACGAGACGCAATAACAAGGCCTTTTTATAAGTATTTTTGCGCGCTCCCGGCGGGAGTGCGTTTTTTATTTTACTGCCTTGGTTATGCTCTCAAGCGAAGAAAGGGAGGGAACCATGAAAATAGGCATCATTGGGCTGGGTAAGGTTGGCAGTGCTTTTTTGAAAGCCTGTGCAGTAACTGCTGCTTTACAGGTAGTCAGCGTCAAAGTGGGTCGATCGCCGAAAAGTTGTGCGAGGCTGGCGGGCATGGGTGACTTTCAGATTACTTCAGTCGGGGCAGAGGTGCTGGCGGTTGCTGATGTAGTTTTGCTGGCAGTTCCGGACGGGCAGATCGCGGCAGCAGCTGAAACACTGGCTGCGGAAGTCGGTACTGCCGGGCGGAGGGATATTCTGTCAAAGAAGGTGTGCCTGCATTGCAGCGGTTCTTTGGGGTTGGACCCTTTGGCGGCGCTTTCTGCCTTGGGGATCCACTGCGGCAGTCTGCATCCATTGCAGAGCTTTGCCGGAGGCAGCGCCAGATTTAAAGATATCGGCATGGCTGTTGATGGTGATAATGAAGCACAGCAAGCTGCCTGTTATCTGGCCGAAGCGCTTCAGGCATATCCATTCAGAGTTCCTGAAGCGGAGCGCAGTGCCTATCATGCGGCTGCTTGTTTTTGTTCTAATTATCTTGTGACAATAACTGCGATAGCACAGCAACTGTTTGAACGCTGGACACCTGACAAGGCAAGGGCTTTGCAGTTTTTGCTGCCGCTGCTGGATGGGACTGTCAGTAATCTGCATCAGACTCCGTTGGCCCGCAAGGCATTGACCGGGCCGATTGCCCGCGGTGATGCAGGAACTGTAGCAGGACATCTGAAAATTCTGCCGGAGGAACTGCAGCTGGTTTATCGGGAACTGGCACTTCAGACTGTGCGTCTGGCGAGTGAAAACGGCAGTATCGATGAAGCGAAAGCAAAAAGTTTACAAGAACTATTGAAAGCTTGACAGTAAAGGAGTAAAACCATGAATAAAAAAGCAATAACCACATCGACTATCAAAGCAATGAAACAGCAGGGTGAACCGATAACGATGGTTACAGCATACGACGTTGCGATGGCCCGTAATGTTAATGAAGCCGGTGTTGAGATGATTCTGGTAGGTGATTCTGTTGGTAATGTGATGTTGGGTTACGGTTCTACTGTGCCCGTAACGATGGAAGAGATGCTTCATCACACCAAAGCAGTGATGCGCGCCTGCGGGCCGGCACTGGTTGTCGCTGACATGCCTTTTATGAGCTATCAGGCCAGCATTGCTGACGGTCTTTATAATGCGGCCCGCTTTTTAAAGGAAACTGGCTGCACGGCAGTAAAACTGGAAGGCGGCAGTGAAATCTGTGAACTGGTACAAAAAATGGTTGCCGCAGGCATTCCCGTGGTCGGACACATTGGTCTGACGCCGCAGTCTGTCAATCAAATGGGTGGCTTTAAAGTGCAGGGCAAGGATGTAGCCGCAGCGCAGAAATTGCTGGATGATGCTAAAGCGTTAGAGGCAGCAGGAGCTTTTGCTATTGTGCTGGAATGTGTGCCGGCTGCTTTGGCTGCAAAGGTGACTGCTGAACTGAAAACAGCGGCAACTATTGGTATCGGCGCCGGAAATTCCTGTGATGGGCAGGTACTGGTCTGTAATGATCTGCTGGGATTTTCGGACGGGTTCTGTCCGAAATTTGCCAAAAAATACAGCGATCTGCACGGAAGTATTGTCAGCGCAGTGCAGCAATACATCAGGGAAGTTAAGGAGCGCAGTTTTCCTGCGCCGGAGCATACGTTTAAAATAGATGATGAAGTTTTAGAGAAATTATATTGAGAGGAAGCTTTAAAATGAAACTTTGCCAAACGACAGCAGATTTACAGGAAGAGGTAGCTTTAGCAAAGGCAGCGGGTAAAAGCATCGGTCTGGTACCGACTATGGGGGCTCTGCATGAAGGGCATGGTTCACTCATTACTGCCGCACGTAAAGAGAATGAGCTGGTGATAGTCAGTGTTTTTGTCAATCCGACACAGTTTGGGCCGGGGGAGGATCTGGAAGCCTATCCGCGCACTTTGGAAGCAGATTGTATATTGGCAGGGAAAATGGGGGCCGATATCGTTTTTGCCCCTGCGGCTAAAGAAATGTATCCCAGTGCCGATATGACCTGGGTAGAGGTAACAGGTGATATTACAAAGGTTTTATGCGGCCGCAGCCGTCCCATACATTTTCGTGGCGTGACTACTGTTGTCAGCAAGCTGTTCAATCTGGCACAGCCTGACAGGGCGTATTTTGGGCAGAAGGACGCGCAGCAGGTACAGGTTATCAAACGAATGGTCAAAGATCTGTTTTTTAACGTTCAGCTGCGGATTATGCCGATCGTACGTGAGGCTGACGGCTTGGCTAAAAGTTCGCGTAATACTTATTTGAGCCAGGAAGAACGCACAGCCGGTTTGATTTTATCAAAAAGCCTGCGTTATGCGGAAGAACTTTTTAAGCAGGGTGAGCGTGACAGCAGTAGAATTGCAGCTGAAACTGCCAAGCTGATCGGTTCAGAGCCGTTGAGTGAGATTGACTATGTAGAAATTTATGAGCTGCCCGATCTGAAACCTGTTGCAGGTGATATTACCGGTTCGTGCCTATTGGCAGTAGCAGTGCGTTTTGGGACTACGCGGCTGATCGATAATGTGATTTTGGAGGTTGAATAAATGCTTTTGAATATGTTTCATGGAAAAATCCACCGTGCTACGGTGACAGAAGCCTGTCTAGAATATATGGGCAGTATTACCATTGATTCCGAGCTGTTGGAACTTTCCGGCATCATGCCGGGCGAGCGGGTGCAGATCGTTGATAATAATAATGGCAGCCGCCTGGAAACCTATGTTATTGCAGGGGAACGCGGCAGCGGTGTGATTTGCCTTAATGGCGCTGCGGCACGCAAGGTCGTAGTGGGTGATACAGTGATCATTATCGCTTATGCGCTGATGACGCCTGAAGAGGCGGCAGGTTTTGAACCAAAGGTAGTTATGGTAGATGAAAATAACCGCCCTGTTAATGTGCGCGGAACAGAAAAAGAACGCGAAATAGGTTAATAAAAAACCTCCGTAAGCATTTGCCTGCGGAGGTTTTTGTTATGTTAGACGTGAAAAACAGCAGTACTGCCACGCTGGCCGGGGATTACTTCCAATCGGGCTGAAATGCGTTCGCGCAGCTCGCTGACGTGGGAAATGATTCCTACCAGACGCCCGCCTTTCTGCAGATCGGTAAGCGTGCGGATAGCCATATCCAGGGCTTCTGAGTCAAGCGTGCCAAAACCTTCATCGACCAGAATGGTATCAAGGCGGATACCTCCAGCATAGGCCTGTACTACATCGGAAAGCCCTAAGGCCAGCGAGAGTGAAGCCAGAAACAGTTCTCCGCCGCTAAGTGTTTTGACAGGACGGGCAACGCCTGTAAAGCTGTCGGTAACTTCAATGTTCAAACCGTTTTCCCTTCTGGCATCCAGAACATCACCGGTACGTGATAAACTGTAACGGCCACGGCTCATAGAGGTTAAACGCAGATTGGCGGCCTGCAGTACGTCGTCTAAAATAGCCTGCAAAACAAATGCGGAAAAGGTAAGTCTTGAGGGATTATTGCCTCTTGCGGTTTCTGCCAGAGAGGCTGCTGTTTGATAGGCATCCTGTAAAGTGCCCATCTTTTTTTCCAATTCCTGCAGCTGGAGCTGTGCTTTTTGCAGATCAGAAAGCTCTTTGGCGGTTACTGCCGTTTGAGCTGTCAGCTGACGGTAGAGAGCGTCTGCCTGCTGTTCCGCTGCTTTGCAGGCACTGAGTTCTGGCTCGGTCTTACCGTTGATGGCATTTTGAGCGCGTTGCAGACGGTCTGTTGCTGCGGCCAGATTTTGTTCATAGGCGGCGATGGTCTGCTGCAGTTGTTTTCGCGTACTTTCAGTACGCAAAGCGGCAAGAAAGGCTGTCTGTGATTCAAAGTCTGAAGCGTCCAGGCGTTCTTTAAAATGTTCGCGCAGAGCGCTGAATTCTTTGGCAGCATTTACAGAAGCCGCCTGGTTTGCTTTCAGAGTAGCTTCGCAGCCTGCCAGATGCAGCTGAGCCTGCTGATAGCTTTGCTGCAGCAGCTGTAAGCTCTGGACCTGTCTGGTAATCGTCTGTGTTTTCAACTGCAGCTCAGATTTCTGGGCCGCAGTTATTGTAGCCGGGTGCGGATGCTGCAAAGCTCCGCAGACAGGACACGGTTCATTGTCAACGAGAGCCGCGGCCAGACGTTCTAATTCAGAAGTGACACCGGATAATTTAGCGGCTTCGCTGTGGAGCTGCAGGATCCGCTGGTTCAAAAGCTCCAGCGCTTTATCCAGGTTCGCAGTATCCTTGAGACTTTGACCGTCAAGCTGTTGTAATTGTTCTGAAAGCTTTTGGTGCAGTTCCTGCAGCTTTGCTTGCGCCGCTGCTGTTGCCTGCTGAGCGCTTTGTTCGGCTGACAGACATTCCTGGTTGTGTTTATGTGCGCGCAGGGTAGAGTTGTAAATTTCTTCCAGCAGTGCGGCTTTATCAGCCTGTGCTGCTTCAGTTTTTGCAGTTTCAACAGCGCTGCGCTGTTCTGTCAAAGTTAAGAAAGCCGTTCGTGCAGCCGTTTCTTCCGCAAAAGCATTATGCAGCTCCTGAGCCTGCTGCAATTGCAGTTTTGCTGCTGCAAGCTGTGCGGAAGCAGTCTGCAGTGCAGCCGTTTCTTCCTTTTGCCGCTGCAGAAATATTTGTATGTCAGCAAGAAGCTGGTCGTTGTTTTCACATTCGGTGCTGTTCAAAATAAACTGTTGTTGTTGCTTAAGTGCTTTATAATCGTTGTCGATAGCAGTGCTGCATTCTGCCAGCAGTGCTTCGATACGCCGGTACAGCTCGGTTTTGAAGATCGTTTCCAGAATCGCCTTGCGGTCTTTCGATTCGGCGATCAGAAACCGTCGGAATTCTCCCTGGGGCAACAAAACTATTTGACGGAACTGTTCCGCTTTAAACCCAATAAGTTCTGTAATTTTTTTGGTCACTTCGTCACTTTTTGCGGCCAGCGGTTCCTTGCTGCCGTCAGTAAGGATTTTAAAAAGGGCGGCGGCTGCCGGTACCTTTCGAGTGCCCTCGCCGCGTTGCTTTTTTAATTCCTGCTCGGGAGATCTCAGTACCTGATAGATATATTCCCCGCTTTTAAAGGTAAATTCTACTTCGGTTTTTTGTTCGGCGGGAGCGTAGTCGCTGCGCAGGTTTTTACTTTCGCGCAGATCGCCGCTGGCGCTGCCGTATAAAGCGAAGCTGATCGCATCTAAAATAGTAGTTTTACCGGAACCGGTCGGTCCGTGGATCAGGAAAAAGTTTTTATCTCCTAAAAGAGTGAAGTCAATAATTTGCTCACCGGCGTAAGCACCAAAGGCCCGCATGGTAAGTTGTAATGGTTTCATGGTCAGGCCTGCCTTTCTGTCTGCACTTTGCTGTTAATAATGTCCGATAAAAGGGATTTTTCACTGTCAGTGAGCTGACGATTGTTGACTTGTGTAAAAAAAGCTTCAAAAAGCTCGGCAGTACCAAGCTTTTTATGATTTACTGCGGCAGTGTCCGCATCGTTGCCACTGTGCAGCCGTGCGTATTCTAAATGCAGGATATTGGGGTAGACCTGCTCCAGCCGGTATTTGGCGTCCAGTATCGGCTGTTCGTCAGTCAGGGTTACCTGCAGATAACAATCATACAATTCCGGCTGCGGCTTGCTGACTAATTCAGAAAAACTGCCGCGCAGACAGGCCAGTTCCCGGCGAGGCTTGAGCTGTACTGTTTCGACAGTAATACTGCCGTCTGCGGCCATATCTACAATATGTACGCCCTTGGACTGCTGGACTTCATTAAAAGAATATTTGAGCAGGGAACCGCTGTAACGTACCTTTCTGCTGCCGTTCTGGCAGGCGTGCAGATGTCCTAAAGCCGCATAATTAAACGGGGCAAAGCAGTCGATGCCTACGGTGGTTGCTCCGCCGATAGCCAAAGGGCGTTCGCTGTCCGGAGATTCCTGCGCTCCTGTCAGAAAGACATGCGCCAGCGCAACCTTACGCGCTGTATCAGGGATCTGTCTTAACTGGTTGCTTATCTGCCAGCGAACAACATCTTCGTGTGTTTTTAAAGGCTGCCGGAGCAGTTCGGACGCTGCCAGGGGCTCGCCATAAGTCAGCGGTGCAAAATAAACTGGCCCGTAGGTATCATATAATACAACGGGCTGGGTAGAAGGGCTGACTGGCCCGGTGATATAAAGCTTGTTCTGAGATAACAGGCTTTGACCGAAGCCGAGACGGTCGGCATTATCGTGATTGCCGGCGATCATAATGACATTTTTGCCGGCCTCCTGGACTAAACGGCGCAGAACCTCGTCCAGCAGGGTCACTGCCTGTGTCGGCGGTACGGCGCGGTCATAAATGTCGCCGGCGATCAGGACGGCGTCAACATTACTTTCTTTGACCAGGGCGATTAATTCTTCCAGTACTATAGCCTGATCGTCGGTCATATGTAAGCCGTGAAAAATACGGCCCAGGTGCCAGTCGGAAGTATGTAAAAAACGCATGGTTCCTCCTTTATTACTTACGATAAAGCTGCATGATTTCGTGAAATTTTGCTAATCCGCATTCGATACCGTGATCGTGCAGCTTTAAAAGCTGCTGCGGTTTCTGGTCCAGTCTGCCGATCTTTAAAGGTACGGTTGGACGGATGATAACGGCCTTGCCGTCCTGTTCCAGTTGTTCGGCAAAAGCAAGCTGGTCATTATATAGGTCAGGACGTCTGGCCATGGTTTCCCATAATTTAGGATAGTGTTTATAGACGAGGCGCAGCAGATATTGCGGTACCGGGTGTTTTTTACGGTAACCGGCATTACGGGTAAGTACGATAACGAATTTCTGATAACCGTCAGCAATGGATTTGCTGATAGGTATGGGCTCTACTATAGCTCCGTCTAATAATTTATGGCCGCCGATGGTGACGACAGGAGCAAAAAAGGGCAATGAAGCGGATGCGCGCAGCGGCAGAAAATCTTTATCCATATCGCCCTGGGTATACCAGACAGGCTTGCCTGTGATAACATCGGTCGTGCCGACATAAAGCTGTCCGGGATATTTACGAAAAGCTTCATAGTCAAAAGGCAGCAGATTCTGCGGCAGTTCTTTGAGAATGAAGTCAAAACCAAAAAGTGAACGGGTCCTGAGCCAGTTGCTCAGGCTGCAGTAACGTTTATCACCAACAAAATTTTGAATGACACGTCTGGTACGCAGCGGCTGCTGTGACATATAGGAAACAATATTGCAGGCACCTGCAGAAACGCCGACAATATGCGGGAAAATAAGTTCTTTCTGCATGAATGCTTCAAAAACTCCGGCGGAAAACATGCCCCGCATACCGCCGCCTTCCAAAACCAGGCTGATACCGCTTACTATCATACATGACACCTCGTAATCAATGATATAAATATTATACACCATTTGTAATGCCAGCGGGAATTTGGGTGGCAGGAAATTGTCTGCCGGCGGCTGATATGTTATGATGAAGTAAATAATGATGCAAGGAAGGTGCGAGCATGAAAAAAGTTGTTGTAATGACTACAGGCGGTACTATTGCCATGAAATATGATCCTGTGACGCAGGGCCTGATCCCGGCTGTCAGTGGTGATGATTTGATCGAAGCCGTCCCGGCGCTGCGGGAGATTGCCGAAGTGGAGGTAGTTGAATTTTCCAATGTGCCCAGCGGTCACATAACACCGCAGATGATGTTTGATTTGGCAAAAATGGCTGATCGGTATGCAGAGCGGGAAGACGTCAGCGGCATTGTTGTGACCCACGGGACAGATACACTGGAAGAAACAGCTTATATGTTAGGTTTGGCAGTAAAAACGAACAAGCCTGTCTGTCTTACAGGAGCCATGCGCGGCGCTTCAGAAACAGGACCGGACGGACCGGCAAATATCCTGGCGGCAGTAATGGTCGCTGCCAGCGATGAAGCCTTGGGCAAAGGCGCATTACTTATTTTTAACGATGAGATACATGCTGCTGCAGAAGTTACCAAAACGCATACTACGTCCTGTGCTACATTTCATTCGCCGGGCTGGGGTCCTATAGGGCATATTTATTTTGACAGAGTGGTTTTTCGACGTCAGCCGCTGAATCTTGAAAAAATCTGTCCGGCAGTGCTGGCAGAAGATGTCTGTTTGCTGAAAACCTATGCGGGGATGGATGTGTATTTATTTAAAATGCTGGCGGAAAAGCCGGTACAGGGATTGGTAGTTGAAGCTTTAGGCTGTGGGAATGTGCCGCCGGCAGTTAAGGAAGGTATCGAATATGTGCGGAGCAGGGATATTCCTGTAGTTTTGGCTTCACGTGTTCATACGGGGCGTGTAGTTCCGGCGTACAGTTATTTTGGCAGTGCCAGGTCAATGGAAGCAAGTAAGATCATTCTGGGCGGGGAATTAACAGGACAGAAAGCCAGAATAAAGCTGATGCTGGCTTTGGGACTGACGAAGGAAAATGAGGAACTGCGCAGATTTTTTGATAACTGAGCGGAATTTGCAGTTAAATGGAAAACGATAACTAATAATTAAAAAACTTTGCGTTTATGCTTAAAATTGGTGTAAACGCAAAGTTCTTTGTTTTTTTGGAACAGAAATTTGTGATGTGGGGGGGTACATGTTATAATAATCGTACTTGAAAAGTAGAAAGAGAGGGTGCAGAGATGAAGGAGCAACATGATATTTTGACGGGTATGCTGAATTGTACCGAGGCTGCATCAATTTTGTTAGCAATGACGACATCACTGGCCGATGAAAATGCTTTAAAAGAGCTGTTACAGAAACAAGGTTACAAATTTGCTGTTACGGAACTTGGCGGCGATGCATCTAAAAGCGAATTTAGAGAAAAAATGACACGGTCAATTATTGGAGCCTGTCTCAACTGTAGTGTTATTTCAAAAACTGCGCAGGAGATACATGCGGTATTACATGCAGCAGCTGATGCAAAATCTGGTTATTCCCAGAACCTGCTTCAGGCCAATATTTCGTGTAAGGTTGCGATTGTAAGAGGAAATGGATGGATTGCCGTAACTTTTTATGGAGATTCAGCGGCGCATTATATCACTAATCATAAACGCATGGGTTTTGGCATTATGCATATATAGAAAAGTTTGAAAATATTTAACAAATAATTGACAAATCGATTTTTTGTGTTATTATAAAAGCGTAGAGAATATGAGAGCTTTACCAAGAGAGTATTTGAGAGTTTTCAAAATAGTTTATTACAACTGCATAGTGGTGACGGAGTGATAGTGATTCTATTACTTCGTCTTTTTATTTTTAAGCATGTTTCAATGACGGACAAGGCACCGGTAAAAACCGGTTAGGATAAAGTCTTGTGAGTGTGCGAGTGTTTGGCATTAATTTTCCTGATTGGCAATTGCAAAGTGGTGAAAGAGAGATGGAGATGATTCTGTTTCTCTATTTTTTTTACCATAATTTGGTTATCCGGAAACCGACAGTTGATACGCCAGGAAAGAAAAGTTTGAAAGGGGTTTGAAGCAATGAATGTTTATGCGTATGCAGGATTTTCTTACTTGTTCACTGCGGCTATTTCGTTGTTTATGATTGGCGTAGTGGTATTGCTCAATAAATTGATGGGCAATAATAATTCTAATGGAGAAGGGATGGAATAACGATGGAAATGAGTCTGGTCGCAACATTGTTTCCTGGTATTGCCAGTTTATTTGTGCAAGATCCTGTAATCGCCTGTGCGCGTATTTTTATGATAATTTTCGGTTTTATTCTGGCTTATCTGGGCTTTAAGAGAACCTTAGAGCCTTTGATCATGGTACCGATGGGTGTTGGTATGATTTGTATCAACTGCGGCGTACTTTTTTTAGACGGCGGTAAGCTTGGCACTTTGTTTTTGGATCCGCTCGTTTCAGAACCGGGCGCATTGATGAATATCATGCAGATCAATTTTTTGCAGCCGATCTATAATTTGACCTTCAGCAACAGTCTGGTAGCCTGTCTGGTTTTTATGGGCATTGGGGCTATGTGTGAAATTGGTTTTATTTTGGCTAATCCGTGGACTTCCATCATTATTGCTATTTTTGCCGAAGCAGGTACCTTTGTTACGCTTATTCTGGGTGTGAATCTTGGATTGACTCCACCGGAAGCTGCTGCTGTAGCTTCGATCGGCGGTGCTGATGGACCGATGGTTCTGTTTACTTCCTTGATGCTGGCTCCGGAACTGTTCGTCCCGATTTCCGTTATTGCTTATCTTTATTTAAGCCTGACTTATGCAGGCTATCCGACATTAGTAAAAATGCTGGTGCCTAAAAAATATCGTGGTATCGATATCATTTTTGATGCTCCTGAAATTCCGAAAACCAAAAAATTTATTTTTATTTTAGTATGCTGTGCTTTGTTATGTATTTTATTGCCGATGGCGGCGCCGTTGATCATGTCCTTCTTCCTGGGTATGACGATCAAAGAAGCTGAAATCGTTCCGTATCAGGATCTGCTGGAAAACGTTATCCTTTATGCTGCTACTTTGATGCTGGGTCTTTTGCTTGGCACTTTATGCGAAGCCTCTACCCTGCTTAATCCCAAAGTTGCACCGCTGATCATTCTTGGTGTGGTAGCTTTGGCAGTATCAGGTGCTGTTGGTGTTTTAGGCGGCTGGATAGTTTACAAATTCAAAAAAGGAAATTTCAATCCTGTTGTTGGTATTGCCGGTATTTCCTGTGTGCCGACTACTGCTAAAATCGCTCAGCATATAGCTGAAGATGAAGATCCGTTCGCCGTAATAATGCCGGTGGCAATGGGGGCTAATATCGGCGGCGTTATCGTCTCGGCAATTGCCTGCGGCGTCTTCATTTCGACGATCCACCTGGTTAAGTAAAATTTGAGACGGGGCAATAAAGATGGTAGAAATAAAGAAGATACTGCACAATAAAATATATTATTATGAGCAGTTGGATTCTACTAATCTGAAAGCGCTGGAGCTTGCAAAGCAGGGGGCAGCAGAAGGTACAATTGTTATTGCCGCAAGGCAGACTGCCGGACGAGGACGAATGCGGCGGAAATGGGAATCACCGGAGGGGAAGGGATTGTGGTTTTCCATGATCCTCAGACCAACGATAGCTGCCGAATACTGTGCCCAAATAACGCTGCTGACAGCCGTTGCTGCGGTGAAAGCTTTGCAGGTGCTAACTGATAAAAAATTTTCTATAAAATGGCCCAACGATATCATGCTGGACGGTAAAAAAGTCTGTGGTATTTTAGCAGAAATGGCACTGACTGCTGATGGCAGTATCGAGTACGCCGTTGTTGGCATTGGTATCAACATAAATATGTCTTCTGAAGATTTCGGAGCCCAGCTAGAAGCTACAGCCACTTCTCTTTATCTGGCAACGGGCATCGAATACGAGCATGAACAGGTCCTCAAGGCGTTTCTGGATGAATTCGATCTGCTTTACTCTCACTGGCACTGCTGCGGTTTTGCTTTGATCAGGCAGGACTGGCTGGACTACAGCTGTACACTGGGTCATAAGGTTACAGTAAGGGATAATGATACAGAGATTTATTCCGGAGTGGCGGAAGACATGGATGATTATGGGAGTTTGCTTGTACGAAATGCTGCGGGAAAAATCGAAAGCTTCGATTTTGGTGAAATAAGCATCCGTAGCTGCTGAGGTTGCAGTAAAGGGAGGGACTGAGAGATGGAAGCGTTTTTACAGGGTGAAAGTGTTAAAAGCGTAGGCGTAGCGGCAATGCTGCTGGCGCTAACACGTACGCTGAAGGACGAGGAAACGGCTAAAAGAGCGCTGACTGAAGTTGGTCATAAATTTGTAGTGACAGAGGTCGGCGGAAAAACTTCTTATGATGATTTTCACGAAAAGGTGAACAGGGCCGTAATTGGGGCCAGTCTCAATTCTGGAATCATTGAAAAGACGGCTAATGATATTCACGCTTTGATTCACGCTACGGAGGAAGCTAAAAAGGTATTTTAGTCAGCGTTTCTTCCAGCGCCAGTCTGGCGCTGAAAATAGCGGTTGTACGTGATGATGGCTGGCTGGCGGTGGCATTGTTCGGTAAATCGGCACTGCATTATATGACTAATCATGAACGGGCCGGTTTGGGAGTTATGCATATATAGATCCGGGTGAAAGTAAATAGTGGTGAATGAGAGAATGAAGGCGCAGTTTGCAGCTGTGCTTTGTTCTCTCTTTTTTTATCCGGGTTCGGTATATATGAAGCAGTTTTGTAATAAGAAAGGAGAGAATGTAATGGAGCTTAAAGGTATTACGCGTGAGTGGGACTCTTTAAAGAAAGATGCTGCGGCAAGAGCTGCCTCAGCTGCCCCTTACGTCAAAGAAGGAAAAATCGTTGATGCCAAAGATGCAGTCGCTTTACTGGAGGCTGTTATCAAACCCGGTGATAAGGTCAACATCGAGGGCAACAACCAGAAACAGGCCGATTTTCTGGCGAAAACACTCTGCCAGGTAGATCCTGGTAAGGTGCATGATCTGCACATGGTACAGTCTGTTTTGACCTTGCCTGAACATCTAGATGTTTTTGAAAAAGGTATCGCTAAAAAGCTGGATATGTCCTTTTCCGGCCCGCAGGCAGGCCGAATTGCCGAATTTTTAAAAGAAGGCAAATTGGAGCTGGGAGCTATCCATACTTATTTGGAACTGTATGGACGTTATTTTGTTGATTTGACTCCGCGTGTCGCATTGATTGCGGCAACGAAGGCTGATCGCCATGGCAATCTGTTTACCGGTTTCAGCACTGAGGATACTCCGGCGATCGTAGAAGCGACTAAATTCCGTCAGGGTATCGTTATTGCGCAGGTCAACGAGATCGTAGACGAGCTGCCGCGCGTTGATATCCCCGGTGATTGGGTCGATTATGTTATTCAATCTCCGAAACCGTTTTACATCGAACCGCTCTTTACACGTGATCCGGCACTGATTACTGATGCTCAGGTTTTAAAGGGCATGATGGCGATCAAAGGTATCTATGGCGAGTATGGTATTAAAAGCCTGAACCATGGTATCGGTTTTGATACGGCTGCAATCGAGCTGCTGTTACCGACTTATGGTGAGGAGCTGGGATTGAAAGGCAAGATCTGCACCAATTTTATTTTGAATCCGCATCCTTCGATGATCCCGGCTATTGAAAGCGGTTGGGTCGAATCGATCCACTGCTTCGGCGGTGAATTGGGAATGGATGAGTATGTAGCTGCCCGCAGTGATATTTTCTTTGTCGGGCCGGATGGTTCGATGCGTTCAAACCGTGCTTTTTCTCAGACGGCAGGACATTATGCTATTGATATGTTTATCGGCGGCACATTGCAGATCGATCCTTATGGCAACAGTTCTACAGCTACGGCTAACCGTGTGGCAGGCTTCGGCGGCGCTCCAAATATGGGCTGCGACCCGAAAGGCCGTCGTCATTCTTCCGAAGCATGGCTTAAATGCGGTGAAGAATATGGCGTTAAAGAAGCAATGTGGGGACCTGTACACCGCGGCAAACGCCTGGTCGTACAATTGGCCGAAACCTTCCGTGAAAAACTGGCGCCTGGCTTCGTAGAGGAACTGGATGCTTTTGCTTTGGCTAAAAACGCTAATCTGCCGATTGAACCGGTTATGATCTACGGCGATGACCTGACTCATATCATTACCGAGGAAGGTATCGCATACCTGCATAAATGCAGAAATATGGAAGAACGTACTGCCGCTATCCGCGGTATCGCAGGCTTTACCGAAGTCGGTATGAAGGCTGATCCGAAAGAAACCCTGCGTCTGCGTGATCTTGGCGTGATCAAGACTGCCGATGATCTTGGTATTGATATGAGCAGAGCTAACCGTTCCATGCTGGCGGCTAAAAACGTACATGACCTGGTCGTTTGGTCTAAAGGTCTGTATAATCCGCCTGCTAAATTCAGAAACTGGTAAGAGGAGGAGATTAACGTGGCATTACAGGTTTTGGAATTTGAATTTAAATCTGCTGCAACACAGGAAATCGCTAAGGAATGGTCGCATCTTGGTGTAACCGGTTCCGGCGATTTGGAAGTACTTATGGAAAAGAAAGCTTTGAACGGCGGCGTTAAAGCCAAAGTAGTTACTCCTGTTAAAGGCTTTGATGCGGTTTGGGAAAAAATGCTCGGAAAATTTGTAACTGATACAGGTGTTGGCAATGTAAGTATCGAGATCAACGATGATAACGCCACCCCGATCGTTGTTTATATGAGATTACGCCAGGCACTGGCAGAAGCTACTGCAAAGGAGGCTGAATAATTATGAAAAACTGGACTGAACTTGAAAACAGCAGCTTCTTTGACGCTAATGCCCGTGAACGTGCTTTGGGCATGGTTGACAAAGGGACCTTTACGGAGTTTTTAAATCCGCTGGATCGTTATTGCAGCCCGCATCTGCCGGTACTTGGGACTGCTGTGGAATTTGATGACGGTACTGTCTGCGGCGTTGGTTTGCTGGGCAAGCATCCTGTTTTTGTAGTATCAATGGAAGGCAAATTCATTGGCGGCGCTATTGGCGAGGTTAATGGCGGTAAAATGGTCGCAACTATTCGCCTGGCATTGAAGGCGGCTGCTGACATTAAAGCTAAATATCCTGAAGAATATGCTGCAAGACGTCCGCTGGTCGCGGTTTCTTTTGAAACCGGCGGCGTACGTCTGCACGAAGCCAATGCCGGACTTCTGGCCCATGCCGAAGTAATGGATGCCTTCCAGGACTGCCGCGGTATCGTTCCGGTAGTAGCGGTAGTTGGCAGTAAAGTCGGCTGCTTTGGCGGTATGGGCTTTGTAGCTGCAGCTACCGACGTCATTGTGATGAATGAAGAAGGGCGTATCGGCCTGACTGGCCCGGAAGTAATCGAACAGGAAATGGGCAAAGACGAATTTGACGCTTCCAACAAGGCTTTGGTTTACCGGACAACCGGCGCTAAACATAAATATATCATTCAGGATTGTAACTATCTTGTTGAAGATAAAATCGGTGAGTTCCATAAAACTCTGGCTGAAGTGGCTGAGATACCAATGGCTGAGATCGAAAAAATGCGCCGTATCGGTTCTCTGAAGCTGGTACAGGAACAGCAGGAGCTGGTGAAGCTTGTTGGAGATATGCAGCCGAAGGATTCGATGGATCTGTGGAAATATTTCGGTAATGAAGATCCGGCAGCTTTGCCTGAGATGACGACAGCGGAATTCCTTAAAGTAGTAAAACGCAGAGTACGCAGTTAAGGAAAAGGAGGAATATGAACATGGAAGAATTGGACAACACTATGATAGGTCGCGGACGCGATGCTATTGATATGATCATCGATAAAGATTCCTTCCAGGAAAATATCATTGACGGTTACAGCTTCGATCCTGATTATGGCCCCGGGTCTGTTGTCGGTACTGCTAAGCTGAACGGCAAACCGACTACGATCATCGCTAATGACGCGATGGCGTTTAACGACAGATTTCCTGTTGTTTTCGGCGGTGTCATCGGACTTGAGGAAGGTTATAAGATGGCAACGGCAGTTTATCGGACTATGGAAGCCGATAAGGATAAACCGCTGCCTGAGAAACGCGCTATCGTTTTGATAGTTGATACTCCTGGTAACGGTCCCGGCAAAATGGAAGAAATCGCCGGTATGAATAAATCCACAGGCGGTTATCAGCTGGCTTTAGCCGAAGCACGCAAAGCAGGACATCCAATCGTGGCCATGGTCATTGGCCGCGCAATTTCCGGAGCTTTCCTGTGCCATGGTTTGCAGGCCGACCATATTCTGGCCCTTTCCAAAGATTTCGGCACCATGATCCATGTTATGCCGCTGACCTCCATTGCCAGGATCACGAAAATGGATATCGAACGGTTGGAAGAGCTTTCTACCAGCAATCCTGTTTTTGCAGCCGGTGTAGATTTCTTCTACAAACTGGGCGGCGTCCAGGAAATTGTCAATCAGGTAGAAGATATGCGGGAAGTAATTATCCGGCATATCGATGAGGTTGCTAAATTAAAGGCTGAAGGGAAAGGCGAACTGCTCGGTCCCTGGGGCAGAGGTATTCTGGGCAATGAGCGGGGCGGACGGACACATAGAATGGAAGCTATTGCCAAGGTCAATGCAGAATTTACTGAAGTTGCCGATAAATATATCAACGCGTAAGGAGATTGCAGATGAACAGCTTGCTTCAGGAAATAAGCCTGCTGGTCGAAGATTTCGGTTCTGCTCCCAAACTGGAGGAGATGCCGAAGCGTACTTTGGCGGATAAAGGCATTGCCGGGCCGACGGCGGCTCATGTGATTGAAGATGTTCATACGCCTTTGAATCTTGCTTATCTTACCTTTACAACGGGAACATCGGCTTTTCAAAATATCGTCGGAGTTACCTATGCTGAATTGCCGGCACGCATCAGAGCTTCGGTCAGGATCTTAGAGCGCGCTGGACTAAAGCGCGGCGATAAGCTGCTTGTTACTTATCCGCCGCTGGTAAATGTTTTTTCAGGGCAGGCTTTAAAAGATTTTGGTTTGGAATGGTCGTTTTTAGTGCGCTCCAGCCGTGATGCCTTTCTGGCAGCGCTGTATAAAGAGAGGCCTGCAGCTGTGGTGGGTGAGTCTGCGTTTTTACGGGCGGCACTGACAGATGCTAAAAATATGGGCGTTGCTGAAGATCTGCCTAAAGGAGTAAAGCTGTTGACTGCCGGTACGCCTCTGGATCTGGAGTTGCTGCCGGTGGCGCAGGAACTTCTGCAGGCGGAAGTACATGATTTATACGGCTGCCAGGAAATAGGCTGGCTGGCTATGGACGGTATCCCTGTCAGGGACGATATCGAACTGACACCGGCGGCCATCAGGGGCGGACAGCAATATTATGAGCTGATAGCAGGCGGCCTGCCGATGGGTGACAGTTTTCCGTGTTCAGAGTCGGGACATGTCTGTAATAAGGCCGGTAAGATCATTACTTACCGCCGGGAACGGACTTATCCGGAGTATGAAGTGATCGTAAAAGCTACTACTCTGGCCTCAGCCGTTACCTTAAACAGGGTGGCCCGCAGTATTTTGAGGATTAAAGGGCGGATCGTCAAGGTCAGTCCTGAAGTACAGGTCAATGCCGAACAAACAATATTGGAACTGCGGGGCGATCCTATATCAGGAATTGAAATACCTTCTGTTACAATCACCGGGCCGGTACAGACGGAATTTTTCGACACTATGGTACAGGCGCAGCTTGATTATCAGCAGAACAGTAAGGCGGATCCCGTATGGACAAAACGCAGTTAAAAAGGCATGACCTGGTTTATCCGAGCAGTATCGGCAGGGCAAGGCTGAAACAAGTGTTTTTAAACGAGCTGACAGAGGAAAAGGCATTTTTAGCGGCGGATATTTTCCGCGCTGACAGCGTTATTCCCGGAATAGTCAGACGTGCGGAAGTGCTTTCGGCAGACGTGATACCGTTGGGCTTTGTGCATCCGCAGCTATGTGAGGGACGGCGTTTACGCCTGACAGCAGAGCTGGAGGTAGGCGAAGCAGTTAAATTGAAACGGCCTTATGAGCTTGCGGCAGCTGAATTTAAAGTATCTACAAATTGTCTGGCAGCGGCGCAGGCGGCATGCAGCTATGCAGCAGAGAGGCGGCTGAAACTGGGAATTTTAGGTTCGGCCGGGTTGGAAATAGCTACCGGTTTACCTTTTACCAACAGCGAATCTGATCTTGATCTGCTGATAACGGGATTGTCTTTGCAGCAGCTGCAGGAGGTATATACAGAACTGCAGGCCATTGGAAAGAAGTTTCAGGTAGACATTGATCTGGAAACGGAGCTTATTAATGGCTATGGTATTAAGGCGGCTGAATTATTTCAGCCGACACAGACAGTTTTAGGCAAGAGTTTACAGGATGTACAAATATTAAAGAAAAAGACAGTTGTGGAAATACTGTCACAGGAGGCATAAATCATGGAAATTAAATCTCGCGTACCCGGTAAAATAGTTCGCTTTGAAAAACAAGTAGGCGACAGCGTTGAAGTAAAAGACGTACTGATAGTAATGGAAGCAATGAAAATGAAACAGCTGGTACCTTCCCCGGTAGCCGGAGTAGTCAAAAGAATATAAAGTGCAGCCCGGCGACCGCGTAAGTGCCGGTCAGGTCATTGCCGTAGTTGAATAAGAGCAGACTAAAATTTAAGGAGATGTCGAATCATGGAAATTAAATCCCGCGTACCCGGTAAAATAGTTCGCTTTGAAAAACAAGTAGGTGACAGCGTTGAAGTAAAAGACGTACTGATAGTAATGGAAGCAATGAAAATGAAACAGCTGGTACCTTCCCCGGTAGCCGGAGTAGTCAAAGAATATAAAGTGCAGCCCGGCGACCGCGTAAGTGCCGGTCAGGTTATTGCCGTAGTTGAATAAGTAAATTTTTACCGTTGCCTTTAGTTGTTTCGCTCCCCTTGAGTGGGGAGCGATAATAAAAAATTGTACTAAGGTGGTGTAATCTCATGATTATTTATGGTGTTGCGTTATTAGCATTTTGTTTTTTAACAGGTAATTACATTGGCGATATTTTAGGCGCGCTTCTGGGTGTTAAGGCTAATGTCGGCGGGGTTGGTTTTGCTATGCTGCTGCTGATTATTCTTACCAATAAAGGTATAGATGCAGGCTGGCTTGATAAAAAAGGGCAGGAAGGTATTGCTTTCTGGAGCGCCATGTATATTCCCATCGTTGTGGCTATGAGTTCCATTCAGGACGTTGTCGCCGCTTTATCCGGCGGAACGATCGCTGTATTGGGCGGAGTACTGGGCGTAGCCCTCGGCTTTGTCTTTATTCCTATTTTAAGAAAATTTGGTGCATAGTCATAAAAAGAATGGGAGGCGTTTTATATGGATTTCGCAGCAATGTTCATTAAACTTATTACTAAAAACGGATTAGTTGCGGCTTTTATTATCATCGGTATCACTACCTGGATTGCCTATAAAATCGGCGGTTTGACCAAGGGACGTATCCATGGCTCCGCAATTGCGATCTTCTTCGGTCTGATTCTGGCATATATCGGCGGTGTAGTCGGCGGCGGTCATAAAGGTTTGGCGAGCATTCCGATGTTTGCCGGCGTTGGTGTTATGGGCGGAGCTATGTTCCGTGATTTTGCCATCGTTTCCACTGCTTTTGGTGCTGACCTGCGTGAAATCAAAAAAGTTGGTCTTGTAGGTGTACTTTCGCTTATTTTTGGCTTATTGACTTCCTGGGTAGCAGGTGTGGGTGTGGCTTATGCCATGGGCTATACTGATTCTGTAAGTCTGGTAACCATTGGCGCCGGTGTGGCAACCTTTGTTGTAGGACCTGTAACAGGGGCTTCACTGGGCGCGTCTTCTGAGGTTATAGCCATCAGCATCGCAGCCGGCGTTGTTAAATCTGTTCTGGTTATGATTCTGACTCCATTTGTTGCTAAATTTGTCGGACTTGATAATCCTCAGTCCGCCATGATCTATGGCGGTTTGATGGGTACTACTTCCGGTACGGCTGCCGGTATGGCTGCAGTCGATCCCAAACTGGTTCCGTATGCGGCAATGACAGCTACATTCTATACCGGTTCCGGTTGTCTGGCATTTCCGTCAATTCTGTATTTTGCAACAAAAGCTATTTTTGGTTAAATGATGATCCCGGCAGAAAGCAGGTGCAGCGATGTATGATCACCAAGCTAAAAAATTAAATGAGCAAGGTACGTTTAAAGAAATAGTAGTCGAGATATCAGCCCGCCAGCTTTCTGCTAAATCTGAAACTTTACGGCAAATGAGTATGTTTTTGACGCAGGCGGTTTTTATGGAGGTTTGCGTCCATCCAAAACCAGGCTTAGTCACCCGTCATGGCGGCGGTGCTCATACAGATATGAGTATTTTGACTTTTGCTGCCGGTTCTGCGGTTTTGGCAAAAGCTTTCAGTGATTTACAGATTTTAGGGATGAAGCATAATGGAAATTATCAGGAGTTATTTGGAAAGGTAAGACGTTACGGCGTCAGTGCGGAGCAGGAGCTGCTGCGCGTGACGAAAGGAGTCAATACCCAAAGAGGCATTTTATTTGCCGGTGGGCTATTGGCTGCTGCCGCAGGGGCTGCCATGAATAAAGGTCTGGACAGTAAAGCACTGTGCTCTATCGTGGCAGAAATGACGCAGGGGCTGACAGAGAATGAGCTGGCTGGACTGCAGGCAGACCGACCTTTGACGGCAGGAGAAAGATTATATCAGGCTTATGGTATCACGGGTATCCGCGGCGAAGTGGAAGCAGGATTTCCCAGTGTACGACAGAACGGGTTGCCTGGCTTAAAGGAAGCGTTTGCCAAAGGCGCTGGACTGAACGATGCTTTGGTTCATGCTTTGGTTCATTTAATGACGGTTGTGCAGGATTCTAATGTCATCTGGCGCGGCGGTTATGCGAAGCTGCCGTTTGTACAGCAGCGTGCCAGAGATATTTTGGCGCAGGGAAGTATTTTTACTGATTCTGGACGCCGGTTGCTGGCAGAAAGTGAAGAACTTTTCAGGAATGAACGGATCAGTCCCGGCGGCAGTGCCGATCTGTTGTCTGTTACGGCTGCGTTATATTTAGTTGAAAACAAGGAATTCCCCGTTGCGATTATTTAGGACAGGTCGCAGGGGAAAGATTAGATAGATGTTTACTGCTTCCGGCATAGAAGGTGTGATTATGCCATTCCTCCATCAAGCAAAATAAGGCCCGCTAAAAGGGCCTTATTTTGCTGTTACAACCAGAAAAGAGGTGCGGTATGGAATTTGTTTTGAAAGCACTGGAAGGTATTTTCAGTATAGTTTTTATTATTGGTATCGGTTTTGTGTTAAGCAGACGCGGCTGGTTTGACGAGTACAGCAGCGCATTGATCGCCAGGCTGGTAACTGCTGTGTCATTGCCTCTTTATATGATCGTCAGTATCAGTAAAAATTTTGATCATAATAAACTGGTCGCCATGGCGCCTGATCTGCTGCTGCCGATCTGTTCCATGCTGCTGGCTTTTGGTGTCGGTAAAATAGCTGCTCACGTTTTTAAAATCAAAAAAGAACGGCGCGGCATTTTCTGTACTAATTTTTTTATTGCTAATACCATGTTTATTGGTCTGCCGGTCAACCTGGCTCTGTTTGGTGAAAAAAGTATCCCGGCAGTAATGCTTTATTATATGGTCAATACAACCTTTTTCTGGACACTTGGTGTACATAATATTGTGCAGGATACCCTGAGTGATACAAAGAATAAACCAGCGTTTTTTTCTCCGGCAGCACTGAAGAAAATTTTTTCTCCGCCACTGGCCGGCTTCATTGTCGGTATCATTTTAGTCTTGCTGGACTGCAGGCTGCCGTCTTTTTTGATGAACAGCTTCCAATATATAGGTAATTTGACGACGCCTTTATCGTTGGTTTTTATTGGCATTGAGATGAGTAAAATCCCGTTGGGAGAAATCGGTTTCGATAAAGATCTGCTGCTAGGCGTTGCCGGACGTTTTCTGGTTTGTCCAGTATGTGTTTTGGTTCTGATACCGTTTCTGCCTGTAACGGCGCTGTCAGCACAGGTTTTCACTATGCAGGCGACCATGCCGGCGATGACACAGATGGCTATTGTAGCTAAAAATTATGGCGCGGATTCTGCTTATGCGGCGACGTTAAGTTTTTTAACGGTGCTTTTAGGTATTGTTGTCGTACCGTTGTATATGATGCTGGTTAATATGTATATATAAGTAAGAGGTGATTGAATGAACACAGTAACAGATGTAGCTGCCCATATCAAACAGATCTGGAGCAGCAGCGCGTTTATGAATTTGCTGAAGATAGAGATCGATGAGATCCACTGCGGTGGTGCGACGGTAAAGATGCCGATAGATTTTGACATCCATACCAATCACTGGCTGGGTGTGCACGGTGGTGCTTTGGCGGCATTAGCCGATGCAGTTATGGGCATTACCGGAGCCAGTGTCGGCGAGGTTGTGCAGACATTGAGCGTCAATATCAATTTTATCAGCAATCTGCCAGGTACTGGGACGGCGATCGTTAAAAGCCAGGTCAAACACCATGGGCAGACAACTATGGTCATTATGGCTGAAATGACAGACGAACAAAATAATCTACTGGCTGCTATTACGACGACTATGTTTATCGCCGGACATTTTAATGAGATACCCAGAGAATGGTAATGAGGGTATGAAATATTAGATAACAAATAAAACCGTAGCTGTGATCTAAAACAGTACGGTTTTATTTTATGCAGACACAAGATGAATTTAGTTAAGTTTTCTGCAATAATTTAGTGGAGAAGCAGGCGTTAAATATGTTACAATTAATATATCTAAGCTGGTGTAAAATTTTATTGCAGATAGGAGAATGGATATGCAGCAGGATATGATCGTAATTTTAGATTTGGGCAGCCACGAAAACACAATGGTGGCTCGCGCCGTAAGGGAATTGGGTGTTTACAGCGAGATCAAACCCCATGATATCACAGCAGCAGAACTGAAAGAGCTGCCTAATGTTAAAGGTATCATCATCAACGGGGGAGAAAACAATATTATCGACGGTCTGCCGATCGACGTGGAAGCAGCCGTTTATCAGTTTGGCGTGCCGGTAATGTCTGTCGGCCATACTTTGGCTAAAGTAGAAAATCTGCCTGCCTGGCCGGAACATACAGCTATGCTGGAAGTGCTCAAAAAATTTGTTTTTGATGAGTGTCATGCCACAGCCAACTGGAATATGAAAAATTTCATCAATGATCAGATCGAACTGATCAAAAAACAGGTCGGCGATAAAAAAGTTCTGCTGGCTTTGTCCGGCGGTGTCGATTCTTCTGTTGTAGCAGCACTTTTGATCAAAGCTATCGGCTCGCAGCTGACCTGCGTGCATGTTAACCATGGACTGATGCGTAAGGATGAGTCTGAAAGCGTCGTCAGAGTCTTCAGAGACGAACTGAAAGCTAATCTTGTCTATGTTGATGCCAGCGAACGTTTCCTCTCTAAACTGGCTGGCGTAGCTGATCCGGAAGCGAAAAGAAAAATCATCGGCGCCGAATTTATCCGTGTTTTTGAAGAAGAAGCACGTAAACTGGACGGTATCGAATTCCTGGGACAGGGCACTATTTATCCTGACGTAGTAGAATCCGGCACTAAAACAGCCAAGAGCGTTAAAAGCCATCATAATGTCGGAGGACTGCCTGAAGATCTGCAGTTCAAGCTGGTTGAACCTTTGTATCAGCTTTTTAAAGACGAGGTACGTGCCTGCGGTATCGAACTGGGTTTGCCGCACAGTATGGTTTACCGTCAGCCGTTCCCCGGACCGGGACTTGGCGTAAGATGCCTGGGCGCTATAACTAAAGAGCGTCTGGAAGCAGTGCGTGAAGCTGACGCTATTTTGCGTGAAGAATTCGCCAATGCCGGATTAGATAAAAAAGTATGGCAGTATTTTACCGTTGTACCTGATTTTAAATCCGTCGGTGTACGCGATAACGCCAGAACCTTCGAGTATCCGGTGATCATCCGTGCGATCAATACCGTTGACGCTATGACTGCAACTATCGAAGAACTGGACTGGCCGATCCTGCACAAAATCACCAACAGGATCTTGGCTGAAGTCAAAAACGTCAACCGCGTCTGCTATGATTTGTCGCCCAAACCGAACGCCACTATCGAGTGGGAATAAGTAGCTGATTTATGGTTATTTACTTATAAGAATATTGAGAATGTTAAGGAGGGGTTTATGGAAAATTTGCAAAGAATCGCGCTTTTAATTGATGCAGATAATACTCAGTTGGCAAAGTTGGAGGATGTTATACAGGAAATATCTACACATGGCCGTATAGTTGTAAAAAGAGCGTATGGTAATTGGAGAAAAGATACATTAAAAAACTGGGAAAATGAGCTGAAACGTTTAGCGATAAAAGCGGAGCAGCAGTTTGACTATGTTTCTGGTAAAAATACAACTGATATGGCGTTGGTAATCGATACAATGAATTTGCTGCATAAAGGTATTTATGATGCATTTGTTATCGTTGCCAGCGACAGTGATTATACTCCCTTGGCAATAAATTTGCATGAATCAGGAGTATATGTGATGGGTGTTGGTGAAAAGAAAACACCGGAAGCTTTTAGAAACAGTTGTGATGAATTTATTTTTCTGGAGAACCTTGGCGAAAATATAAAAGCAGCAAAGTCTAAAACTGAAAGCAGTGAAAAAGCAATAGAGATAGAAGAGGAATGCTTGGAAACTGCTACAGTCGATTCTACGAAAGAAGATATAAGTGTAATACATAATTTATTAAAAATAGCATCTGACAAGTACCAGGATGATGAAGGCTATGTAAATGTTAGTTCAGCCGGACAATTTATAAAAAGAGTAAAACCGGATTTTGATGTGCGAACTTTCGGGTTTATTAAATTGCCGAAGCTAATAGAAGCATTCCCCAGAAAATATGAAATAAAAAAGTATCCCGGAAAAGGTAAAGTTACCATTATCGCCTATAGATGTAAGTAATAAATACAGAGGTATTTGTGTACATTATTGATCTGTGTTAGACTTTTTGCGATATTGAAATTACCATAAAGAAAAGACCCATCTTTTGATGGGTCTTTTCTTTATGGGGCTTACTTGTGGCATATCAAGGTCATAGCGGTTCATTTTAGTTTGCTATCATTATTTATAATACTTTGCCGAGCAAGTTCAACACGTTTTTGTGTGTGATTTTTTCAATGGTACTGTCGCTGTAGTTTTTGCTTTGCAGGTATTCTATCAGCGGTTTGTAATCCTGTACGCCATGGATATTATAAGGCGGGTGACTGATACCGTCGAAGTCGCTGCCGAAACCGACGTGGTCGTCATTGCCCAAAAGGTTCAGCATATAATCGATATGGCGGTACACACTGTCGATGCAGGCATTGTTATAATCTTCTTCCAGGAACTGTCCGGCAAAGGTGATACCGATCAGGCCGTCATTGGCATTGATTGCTTTGATCTGGTCGTCATTGAGATTACGGGGATGACTGCAAAGTGTTTTGGCATTGGAATGGGTAGCAATGATCGGTTTGGTAGAAGTTTCGATAACATCCCAGAAGCCCGCTGTAGCAATATGGGAAACATCTACCAGCATGCCCAGACGGTTCATTTCTGCAACTACCTGACGTCCAAAGGTGGTCAGACCGCCGCCGCTGCATTCTTCGTTGACGCCGTCGGCAATATCGTTACGGTTACTCCAGGTCAGCGTCATAGCGCGCACACCAAGCTCATAGAGCATGCGCAGGGCTTCCAGACTGCCATCGATAGCGCCGCCTTCTTCGATAGCCAGCAGAGTTGCTGCTTTGTGGTTGAGCACATCGGCAGCATCGGCTTTAGTTAAAACGGGAAGCACGTCGATGCCTTTCTCCTGCAGTGCTTTAAGCTCCTGCTTATATTTGTCGAGGAGGCAAAGCGTATAACGCAGTCCGCCGTAGTAACGGAATTCGTGGGTCGGGACAAAAATAGCGCAAAACTGCAGACCGCCGCCTAGCTCTATCTGACGTTTAATGTCGAAGTGCTGATCGTTGTCATACAGGGAAGTGCCTTTTTTGTAAAGCTCGGTAAGTGTGTCGCAGTGACAGTCGCAGATGAACATGATTTATACATCCTTTCTAAAATAAGAATAGCCGCCCGCAGGCAGCTATTCTGTTTTATCAAAATTTCAATTACCCTCTGTAGTAGTAGAAGAAGGTCATACCGATATTAACAAGCATCGCGCCGGCCATTGGGATAGCGGTACGTTTTACCAGGTCAAACGGAGAAACGCCGCCCATGCCGGAGGATACAACGATAACTGCTGTGATCGGCGAACAGTTACGGGCAATAGAAGCCGCAAAATGCATCGGCAGGAGCATCAGTACCGGGTGCAGACCTGTATGGGCTGCAACAGCAGGTGTCAGAGCCGCAAAGGCAAAGAACGGAGCGTTGCCGCTGCCCATAACGATAGCCGAGAAGGTGATGATAGCGACCATAACGAGCATCATAGCCATCGGGCCAAAGCCAAAGCCCTGACTGCCGGAGATCAGCGCATTGATAGTACCCATGGACAGAAGGCCCTGAGCAAAAGTCTGACCAGCTACGATCAAGGTGATAACGTTAGCCATCTGCATTCCTAAACCGTCAAAGAAGGTCTGGATGTCGCCGAGAACTTTTTTGCCGTCATGCCAGCGCATGTATTCGCAGCAGGCGCCAATAAAAAGTCCAATGAACATAGCCATAACGATGTTCATTTTGATTGAGGTGATCCACAGCGGGCTGAAGGAGAGGATCAAAGCCAGCGGAATAACCGGCAGGACCGCATACCAGAGCGGCGCGCTGTCAGCTGGATCATCTTCAGCAGGTTTTTCAACTTCCATCGGCTGGACGACATGTCCGTCGCGTTTATCCATATATTTTTGAGTGAAATAGTGCAGTGTGCCTACAACAACGAAAGCAACCAAAACGATCGGTACCTGGTAGTCAGTCCAGTAAACTACCGGGTTCAAGCCGGCGGTTTCAGCAGAAAGGATGGTGCCGGTATCACTGGGGCTCCAGTCGAAGCAGAGCGTAGTAGCAACAGCAGCCGTAGCAGACAGACGGCTGACACCAAGTCCGATCAGGATCGGGAACATGGTGACCATCAGCAGCATGGCCAGACCAGATGCACTGTTGATGCACAGACCGATCAGCATACCGACAACCCAGGTGCCGGATAAAACGATATAAGGTGATTTTAAAGCCAGTAAAGGACGGATAGTCAGACGAACTAAAGAACGGGAAGCTCCGATTTTGTCCATATAGCGGGCAAAAGCGCCAACTGCCATAATGTTCATACCGAGCTTGCCGGCATTAGAACTCATGGTAGCGCGAATAAATTCAAAAGCATCAAAGAAAGTAGAGCCTGTAGCGGCTTTGGCCGGTAAGATAGTACCGTAACCGAAAATTGCGGCAATATACATTAAGATCATACCGCCTAAGAATAAGACCGGTTGAGGTTTGTACTTTTTGTAGATCAGAAAGCCGACCCAAAAAGTAACAAGAGCAGAGATTACTAAACCCATTGGTGCAACACCCTTTCTTCATATATAATGTCTTTCAATGACTAAAGTATAGCATTCTAATATCTCATAAAGCAAGAGCAGCAGCAACAAAGGGTAACAAATTTACAGAAAATTTTATTAAAATAAAAACGCTGTAATATTTTTGTACTGATTTCCAGAACATAAAAGGACGTTCTTCCTTAGAAGAACGTCCTTTGGACTAACAGTAATTATTTATCTTTGGACACCGGCTTCAGCAGCAACTGCATGCTGTACATAAATAGCCTGTACTGCGGCATTGCGGCCGATACCCTGCAGGTGACCTACAGTTTTAACGCCCATTTTTTCGATCATGGATTTCCAGGAATCTTCTTCATCGCCGTACATATCGTTGTTGGCATGGTCGCCTGCAACGATCATCAGCGGGAACATATGCACAGTTTTGTAACCGCGTGCTTTGATTTGTTCCAGAACTTCGTCCACGTTAGGAGTATCCACTTCTTCAACAGTGCCAACTACTACCGGTAAACCCATTTTATCAAAGGTTTCCTGCAGCATTTTGTAGGTGTTGCCAAAGGATTGGTTGTTATCACGGGGAGAACCGTGACCCATCAAGACAACGCCTTCACCTTTGCCAAGAGTCGGGAATTGAGTCGCAACAGCGGAAGCAGCGATAGCGAAATCGTTTTTACCTACCATCAGAGGATCGCTGACAACGATGCGGTCAAAATCACCTTTGAATTTATCAACGGTGGTCAGGACTTTATGCTCATATTCTTCGCCGTGCAGCAAATGAGTCGGTTGTACGAGAATGTCTTTATAACCGGCTTTTTTCAGTTCTTTTAAGGTTGCAGGCAAATCGTTGACTTTGATGCCTTTATTTTTTTCCAATCGTTCCATGATGATGTAGGAAGTAAAAGCACGTTTAAAATCACGGTTCGGGAAAGCTTTGGCAACAGCTTCTTCGATACCGCCGATATCTTTCGTACGGGTGTCGTCGAAGGTCGAACCGAAGCTGACTACTACGACAGCCTTGTCGTTTTTCGGTGCTTTAGCAGCGGCAGAAGCGCCCATAGTTCCCAGTGCAAAAACCATCATTGAAGCCATAACTAACATTGAAAGCAGTTTTTTCATAAATTATTCCTCTTTCCTCTGATTATTTTCTGAATAGGTAATAAAAAAACCATCCATAAATATTAGGGATGGTGATAAAACATGGTTAGACCCATGATCTTTCCCCGTCCTTCGCAGGTCACTAAGATCGCGATGCAGGTAGTTCTTCTGGCTTGACTTCATGGCTCGGCCTTCCTTCCCGGAATATTCCAGTGGTTCTATAGGCGTTGCTCCATCTTACAGCGGCGGGACCGCGCCGGCTTTTAACCGGTCTTCTCTGTTATTCCTGACGGAACCTGCATTACCGTATTCAGTTTGATATACTAAATTATAACATCTTTGAATAGAGTGTCAAGCAAATTAGGAAAAAATATCATTAAGATACAGAGGTATACAAGAATAAACACCCTTTAATTATTTAAAGGGTGTTTAGAAATTTGCAGAGTTATTTTTTTGCAGCTTTATCAAGATCCTGAACGAAAGCATTGGCCATGCGCTGCCACATATTTGTTGTATCACTGTCTGCTGTACGGCTGCGTGTATCGCGCAGACTGAAAATTATTTTTCCTGTAGCAGGGTCAAAAAGATGAAAAGCTACATCAACGTAGCCGTCATATACAGTGCTGGCTGGAACATATTCATAAACAGTTCGTTCTGCATCCCGTTCGATCCAGTTTCCTTTATTGTCTTTGACCTTTTCTTTGTAATATCTGGTACGCGGTTCTTCGTGAGCGGGGATGACCCGTCTGTTGTAACCAAATTTATGGGCGATTATTTTCAGATCAGCAGTTGGAGCAGGCGCTATTTTGGTCGATATATCTGTATAAGTGCCGCTTAAAGCATCTTTGGTCAGTTGGGAAGCATCTTCTTTGGTAATTGAAAGATTTGATTCGATGCTTGTATCAAAAACATAATCTTTTTTAGTTAAAGCTTTTTGTAAAGCACTTATTATTTTTTCGGTCGCCATATCGTCAACAGTAAAATTGCTGCCGACAGGATCGACTACACTTATGGAAACCAAATTGATGCGGTGAAGTTTATTAAAATCGTAATTGGGATTCGTCCATTTCGTTTTGTCTGCATGAGCGGCTAGCGGCAATGCCAGCATTGCGATGGCAACAGTAAGCAAAAGAAGTAATTTTTTCATCATTGTTAAAACAGCTCCTTTGAATTGTTAAGAGTTTTTGATCAGTTTTTTTATCCCGGTAAAGGTTTCGGGGCTGATAACATGTTCGATCCGGCAGGCATCTTTTTCAGCTGTTTCTTCGGATACGCCAAGATTTTCGCGTAAAAAGCGAGTTAACAGCAGGTGTCTTTCCAAAACAGCGTTTGCTTTAGCGAGCCCTGTTTCAGTCAGAATGATGTTGCCGTCCGCTTCCATCAGAATGTAATTTTCGCGTTTTAAAATACTCATAGCCCTGCTGACGCTGGCTTTGGTAAAATTCATATGCGTTGCAATGTCGATAGAACGGACACTGCCGTTTTGCTGCTGCAGCATCAGAATGGTTTCCAAATAGTTTTCTCCAGATTCTTGCAAAATCATAACAAGTCCTCCGTTGGCAATAGTGCCGTTTGATTGATCGTGTAATAAAAACACAGCCGGTGAAAATTAGTGAGCAGTAAGAATATTCCGGCAAATATTATCAATACTATTTTAACATTATAAAAAGGTCTGGGCAAGTATAGTTAGAGCAGGATAAAAAATGCCTGAAGTTTTGACTTCAGGCATAGAAAAAGTAGCGGTCAAGAACGTTCGTAAACGCGTTTTGTCAGGTTTAATGTTTTCTCTAAAACAGAAGCAAATAGCCTTGATGTTAATGCTGTGAAAATCATTCCAGGAAGAGCTGCTGCCAGCAGAGGGTAGACTGCCTTACCAATAAAAAGACTGAGTGCAAGACGTGCTGCGGAGGAAGCGACAGGTCCTGATAACATGTAGAAGATTTTGGTTTTTCCTAAAACTGCATATAATAAGGCAACGACTATTCGAAAAAGCATTGCAATAAGGACGTTGAAAATAGTTTGCGTACCCAGGAGTAACCCGCCGGCAGAGGCCAGAATACCTGCAAGCAGATATTTTTTGATGCCAAAAACACCGCAAATCGCTACAGCAATAGGAGCGGAGAGTTGAAATTCACTTCCTGGAATAAAGCTGGGAAGCTTAAAAGCCCCGCTGACGGCGATAAATGCTGCCAATAAGGCAATTTCACTGATTTCACGAATTTTAAAAGTAGACATAAAGATCACCTTAATTATGGTTAACTATAAACTAAAATTGAGTTTACGATAATAGTATATAAAACTTGATGGTGGTATGTCAACCATAAGAATGGTAAAAGTTAACGCAATAAAAGTATGACGGCAGGTAAAGTTTCGTGTACAATAAAGTTGTAGAGAAGGGAGCGGCGTAAATGTTGGATTTTATTAAGGAAAAACAGGACGTTTGGCAGATTTTGCAGCTGACTGACAAGCCTGTTGTTTTATATGGAATGGGTAACGGTGCCGACCAGATTATTGACTTGTGTGACAGACTGCAAATAAAGGTCGCCGGTATTTTTGCCAGTGATGAATTTGTTCGCGGGCAGGTTTTTCGTGGTCATATGGTCGAGACTTATACCGCAGTTAAAGATCGGCTGGGTGATTTTCTGATTGTTATTGCCTTTGCCTCAGAGTCGCCTGCAGTTTTAAACCGCTTTCAGGAACTGAGCACAATGCATGAAACAGTAGCGCCGCATTTGCCGCTGTTTCCCGGAGATGAAACAGTTTCGTTTGACTGGCTGCAGCAGCATCAGCAGGAATTGCAGCAGGTATATGACAATTTGGCTGATGATTGGTCCCGAGACGTGTTTGCAGCATCACTGAATTATAAGCTGAGCGGTAAACTGCATTATTTATGGCAAAGTGAGACGGAGCGGCTAAAAGATCTGCAGAGTATTTTCAGTTGGATCGAGGAAGAAACGTATGCTGATCTAGGTGCCTATAATGGTGATACGATCAGGGAATTTTTACAGCTGACTAATAATAAATATAATCGGATTTTTGCGGCAGAGCCGGATAGGCGTAATTATAAAAAATTATCTGCTTATGTAGAGGCAAGTGGTTTGTCTGATATCAAAATTTTTGAAAGAGCCATTTGGAAAGAAACGGCAGAACTGTCTTTTTCTGACAGCGGCGGCCGTCAGTCAACGTTGCTGACAGGCCAGCGTCACATAGTGCAGGCTGTCGATATTGATACACTGCTTGAAGATGAGCGTGTAACTTACATCAAAATGGATGTGGAAGGCGCTGAGATGGAGGCTTTGAAAGGGGGAAAGGAGCAGATAAAACGTAATAAACCTAAATTATTTATTGCCGCTTATCATCACGATGCGGATATTTTCCTGCTGCCATTGTTTATGTGGCAGTTAGTGCCTGAATATAAGGTTTATCTGCGTAAACATCCGTATGTGCCGGCGTGGGAATTAAATTTTTTAGCAGCCGTATAATAGCGGGACACAAAAAATCCCATAGGGCCAAAAGTGTCGTATCGTCGATTGACAATGGAATGTTTTTTAAATAAGGCGTAAATGTGACATAAATTTTAATTTTTTGTAAAACTTTTTTTCTAATGTAAGCAGGAATTTTACAAAGCCGGGCGAACTTTAAGGGTAGTATGACAACACAAAGGAGTGGATGTTTAATGAAAAAAGCAAAATGGTTGTGCACTGCAGCAGCAGTTCTGGCATTATCAGTAGCAGTTGCCGGCTGCGGCGGCAGCGACGATAAGAAAGCTGCAGATTCTAAAGGCGGTCCTAAAGGCGACGTTATGGTTTATACCTCTATTTATCCTGATATCATCGATAAAATGTGTAAACCTAATGTAGCTAAAGCATTCCCTGATATGAAAGTTACCTGGTTCCAGGGCGGTACTGAAAAAGTAATCACTAAAATTACCGGCGAGATCAAAGCCAACAAAATCGGTACTGACGTTCTGATGGTTGCTGATCCTTCCTACTACCTGACTTTGCAGGATCAAGGTTTGCTGCTTGATTATGTTTCCCCGAACCTGAAAGATGTCATCACTGATAAAGACAAGAACGGTGCTTGGTCCTCTGTTCGTGTCTGCAACATGATCATTGCTTATAACTCTGATAAACTGAAACCCGAAGATGCTCCGAAATCCTGGAAAGATCTGACCGATCCGAAATGGAAAGGCAAAATCGCTATGCCGAACCCAATGCTTTCCGGTACTGCTTATGTAGCGGTTGGCGCTTTGGCCGATAAATATGGCTGGGAATATTTCGACCAATTGAAAGCTAATGATATTCGCGTTGAAGAAGGCAACTCTGCTATTCAGAACAAATTGCTGACCGGCGAATATGCTGCTGCAATGATTTTGGAAGAAAACGTCCTCAAATTGGCTAATACTAAAAATGAGCCTTTGAAAGTTTCCTATCCTGAAGACGGCGTTATCATCATCCCGTCTCCGATCGCTATTTTTAAAGCAACCAAAAACCCCGAAGGTGCTAAAGCTCTGGTTGACTGGTGGTTGTCTAAAGATGGTCAGCAGGCAGTTGTTCAAGGCTGGATGCACTCTGTACGCGGTGACGTAGAGCCGCCTAAAGGCGCTCCTGCTCTGAAAACTTTCTCTGATAAAGCTATTAAAGTAAACTGGGAAAAACTTTCCAAAGAAAATGCTCAAATCAAAGAGGCTTTCCGCGTAAGAGTTATGGAATAGTTCTTATTAAAATTTGTTGAGTAACAATTTTTAAGGGATCAGGGGTCGTTTTTGACGATCCCTGTTTTCCAATTTCTTTGCAGGAAAATCCTGTAAATGATTTTTCACCGGTCTCAAAGCCGGGGAAAGGAGCCATAGTGGGGTCTTTACCTAGATTTAATAGTAAATTCATAGTTATTGCTGTTTCCGTTATTTTATTATTATATTTTGTGGTTTTCCCGATGGGAATACTGCTTTATGACAGTATTATGGTTAATGGAGCCATCAATTTCGGCAATTATGCTGATGTTTACAGTCAGGATGTTAACTGGCGTGCTTTGTCCAATACTGTGCAGCTATCGCTTTTAGTTATGGTAGCCAGTGTTATTATTACGTTCCCGCTGGCCTGGCTTGTTGGCCGCACTGATATGCCCGGTAAAAAAACATACCGGACTTTACTGGTTGCCAGCTATATGATCCCTCCTTATGTTGGTGCGATTGCCTGGGTACAGCTTTTAAATCCCAGCGTCGGTTATTTGAATTCGATTTTTAAGTGGATTCTGCAACTGCAGCAATCTCCATTTGATATTTATACTATGGGCGGTCTAGCTTGGGTATTGACCCTGTTTTATTCGCCTTTTGCTTTTATTACCATTTCCCGGGCAATGGAAAAAATGGATCCGACGCTCGAAGAAGCGGCACGTGTTTCCGGAGCTTCCCCTCTGCGTACCCTGGTCGATGTTACTTTGCCTTTGATGGCACCAAGTATTTTAGCAGGCGGTCTGTTGGTTTTCATTGCTGCCGGTTCCTGCTTCGGTATTCCTGCCATTGTTGGTATGCCTGGTAATATCGAGGTTATGACTACCCGTATCGTAACTTATATTTACATGGGTAATGATGAGGGTATCCGTGATGCCACGGCTTTAGCAGCATCTTTGATGTTCCTTGCAAACTTCTTACTGTTCTTTATGACCTGGATGCTAGGCCGCAAGGATTATACAACGATCAGCGGTAAGAGTACCCGTCCTAATATCGTAGAGCTTGGCAAATGGAAATGGCCTGCTTTCTGTGGTGTAGGTCTATATGCGTTTATTGCAGTAATTTTACCATTAGGTTCTATATTGCTGACATCACTTTTAAAGAGTATGTCGCGCGGAGTTACCTGGTCGAATATCGGCTTTGATGCATGGGAGCCTGTTATTACCAGCAGTCAGTATATGGAGAGTATCTGGAATTCGGTCGTGTATGGCGTAATCGCCGCCACCATTGGTACGATACTTTCAGTGTTCATTGCTTATCTGGCCGTTAAAACAAAAGTCAAAGGACGCAGCTTCCCGGATCTGCTGACCGTTATCGGCGGTTCTACTCCGAGTATCGTTATCGCCCTGGCTCTGGTTATCACCTTCTCCGGTAATTTCGGTCTCAATCTTTATTCGTCGATGTGGATTCTGGTCGTCAGCTATCTGGTCAAATATATGACCATGTCTGTGCGGACAATAGCGGCTTCCCTGAGTCAGGTGCACGTTTCTCTTGAAGAAGCAGCATTAAATTCAGGTGCCAGCTGGATCAGAACCTGTAAAGATATTATTATGCCGTTGATCGCTCCGTCCATCATCGCCGGTTGGTTCCTGATCTTTATGCCGTCTTTCTACGAGCTGACGATGTCGCTCCTTCTGTACGGTGCAGAAACTAAAACTATCGGTGTTTTGCTGTACGAGCTGCAAACTTATGCAGATACACAAAATGCTTCTGTATTATCAGTAATCATTTTGACTATCGTTTTGGTTGGTAACCTGATCCTTAACAAACTGACCAAAGGCAATGTGGGAATTTAAAGAAGGAGTGGAATAAATTGGCACAAGTACGTATTGAACATGTATTTAAACGTTTCGGGCCTGTAACGGCTGTTAATGATTTCAACCTGACGGTTGAAGACGGCGAATTCGTTTCTATCCTCGGTCCTTCCGGCTGTGGTAAAACAACTTCCCTGAGAATGATCGCAGGCTTTGAAAAAGCTACAGAAGGCGAGATCTATATCGGTGACCACTGCGTCAGTTCTTCTTCGCAGAATAAATTTGTTCCTCCGGAAAATCGCGATATCGGTATGGTATTCCAGTCATATGCAGTTTGGCCGCATATGACGGTTGTTGAAAATGTGGCTTATCCGCTGAAGATCCAAAAGGTTCCCAAAGAGGAACGTTTGAAAAGAGTAAATGAAATGCTGGAGCTCGTGCATTTAGGCGAATATGGCCACCGTTATCCGCATCAGCTGTCCGGCGGTCAGCAGCAGCGTGTCGCTTTGGCTCGTGCTTTGGTTGCGCAGCCAGGTTTGCTGCTGTTAGACGAACCGTTATCCAATCTGGATGCTAAACTGCGTGAAAGCATGCGTTTTGAGATCCTGTCGATTCAAAAAGCACTTGGTATTACCGTTGTTTATGTAACCCATGATCAGGGTGAAGCCATGGCAATGAGCGACCGCGTAGTTGTTATGAGTAAAGGCGTAGTGCAGCAGATCGGTGCTCCGCATGAAATTTATACCAATCCTGCCAACAAAATGGTTGCTGATTTTATCGGGTTGGTCAATTTTATGCAGGGTGAAGTATCGGATGACAGAGTATACCTGCAAGGTACTACAGCTTCTTTCCCCAATACTTCGGGTGTTTCCGGCAGTGCTACCATCGCTGTACGTCCTGAGAATATTACGATGAGCCGCGGCGGTGGTATGCTTGAAGGGACATTGACGCATCGCTTCTATTTAGGTGATGCTGTTGATTACCGTGTTACCGTCGGTGATCATGATGTACGCGTTATCGTCAAAGGGGCAGACTTGAAAGAATTTGCCGACGGAGAAAAGGTATATCTTGATTTTGAAAAAGTAATGATCTTTGACCGCGAATAATTAAAAAGCTGTTTATATGAAAAAAGAAACCCTCGGATGTTTTCATCCGAGGGTTTTATTTTTAATTTAGCGGGCTTTTACTGAACTGTGCCATATAAAGCTTGTAATATTCTCCCTGCAAAGCCATCAGATCGTCATGAGAACCATGTTCGCTGATACCGTTGGGGGTGAGGACAACGATACGGTCGGCATGACGGATCGTTGCCAGGCGATGGGCTACGATCAGGGTCGTGCGGTTACGTGACAGCTGCATCAGTGATTCCTGGATAAGGTTTTCCGTTTCATTATCCAGGGAAGAAGTCGCTTCGTCTAAAATCAGGATGGGCGGATTTTTGAGAAAAACACGGGCAATGGCAATCCTCTGTTTTTGGCCTCCGGACAATTTAACACCGCGTTCACCAAGCTGTCTGTCATAACCATCCGGCAGCTGATTGATAAAAGCATCAGCTTCGGCCAATCTGGCAGCGGTGATGATTTCTTCCATACTGGCATGAGGGTTGCCGTAAGCGATATTTTCACGTACAGAGTCAGAGAAAAGGAAGATATCCTGCTGAACTATGCCGATATTACGGCGCAGTGATTTTAAGGTCACATTGCGGATATCCATTCCGTCAATGGTTATAACGCCCTGCTGAAGTTCATAGAAACGCGGCAGCAGATTGCAGATCGTGCTTTTACCAACACCTGTAGTGCCGACAAAAGCGATAACTTCACCGGCAGCGATATCAAGATCAAAATTTTGAATAACAGGTTTGCCGGGATCGTAGCCAAAGCTGACATTTTTAAAGGAAATAGAGCCTTTTAAAGTACCACAGTCGACTGCGCCGGGCAGATCTATATTTTCAGAAGGGGTATCCATCAGCTGGCAAAAGCGCTGGTAACCGGCCATACCTTTCTGATAGGATTCTGCTAATGCGGTCAGGCGCAGGATGGGGCGGATAAAGATTGATACATACAGTAAAAAGGCGACCAGATCGCTGATCTGCATTTTACCATATGCGATCATGGCGCCGCCTACGACAATGATAACAAGATTAGTGACATTGGAAAACAATACAGCGTTGCTGTTCAGGCGTGATAAAAGGTCGAACGATGTTTTACGTGCCTGTAAAAGAGCTTGTCCGTTTTTATCAAGGCGTTTTTCTTCCCATTCTTCATTGTTGAAGGATTTAACTAGGCGTATGGCATTCAGACTTTCATTTGTCTGTGCTGTAAGATTACCGACCTGTTCGCGGATCATACGCCCTGATTGTTTCAGTGCATGATTGGTAGCAACTGATTCATAAGCTTTTCCTAACAGCAGCAGATTGACCAGTAACGCTAAAGGCCAGTTAAGATAAATAAGTATTCCCAGAGTACCAAGCATGGTTATAGTACAGACCAGCAGGTAATTAGGACCAAGAAAAACAAGCTCACGGATCTCGGCAATATCGCTGACAATACGGGAAATCAGCTGGCCGATACGGATGTTGTCAAAATAACGGAAAGACATTGATTGGACATGCTGAAAAAGGTCACTGCGCATATCCTGTTCTATTTTTGCACCCATTAGGCGGCCGTGTCTTGAGACTTGATAACTGATTATAAAATTAATCAGGTATAAAAAAAGCAAGACGATCGTAGCCTGCCCTAAGAGGAAAAGATTGCCTTCGGGCAGTACATCGCCCAGGATATAGCGCATAAAGAGCGGAAAACATAAATCAAGGGCGGATGTGATAACGGATCCGAGCAAAGCAAAAAACAATGTTTTCCGGTAAGGGCGGTAGTATTTTAATAAACGTTCTGGCATATGGCAGACCTCGCAGATAAATGCACTGACTGCTGCTGCAGCCGGTAGAAATATAAAATGACGAATAAAAATCAACTATAATCAATTATAACACATTGAACTATAACAGCAGAGGCTATTTGGAGTATTTGTAAAGTAATTTGTTAATGTGATTTTAAGTGTATTGGAAAAAGTTAGCTTAAGCTAACTCGAGAAAAATAAAAAACTGTGCGTGAGAGCTGTTAAGCACAGTATCGAGTGAGCGTTAAGTTGATAAGTGTAAAAGTTTGGAAGCGGGCAACCCCAAACAGTTAGCTTAAGCTAACGTATAAATTATACTTAAAAAAAGCACTGATGTCAATAATTAAGTTCAAATTAGCAGCTGTACGGGAATTTTGATCAATGATAGTGATTTTTCGCGGTAATGCGTACCCTTGTGGTATAATTAATTTATTACCATAAAAGGCGGTCGAACTATGAAAGTAATTCTGGTAACAGTGCTGTCAATTGTGTTTCTCTGCAGCGGTTGCAGCAGTAACATCAAAGAAGAACAGAAAAGTATCAAGATCTGCAGCAGCCTGAATGAAACAATGACAGATATTTTAGCGGAAGATTTTGCCAAACAGCAGAATGTGAAAGTTGAAGTCAGACATTTGCCGGCAGGGAATTTGGATGAACGGCTTAATTTTCTGAGAGAGGGAAAATTCGATGTCTGGCTTGGCGGTACGCCTGAAGAATATTATCTGGCAGGAGAGCAGAAAATGCTGCGCAGCTATAGGCCGAGGGAGGCCTATAAAGTACCTGCTGAAATGCGTGAGAATCAGTGGCGCTGGACAGGTCTTTATGTCGATTATATAGGATTTTTGACTAATCGTGACCGACTGCGCGAGTTGGGGCTTTATGCTCCTGAGACATGGAATGAATTGCTGAAACCGGAGCTTTGGGAAGAAACAGCGCTGGCTGATTTTAAAAACGGCGGTCGGAGTTATGGCATGATAACTTCTATCTGGCAGCTGCGCGGAGAAGCTAAAGCTATGGAGTATGCGGCTTCTTTTAACAGCCAGCTGCCTTTATATACGGCCAGTGAATGGGAGGCTATTGAAGCGGTTCGCAGCGGCAGAAAAACGATCGCGGTAGTTTCACTTTCCACAGCATTGCAGCTGGAAAGGCAAAATCGCGATCTATTCGCAACTTTAGTCAAAGACGGTAATAAAAACTGTATTACCGGTGCTGCTATTCTCCAAGGGGCAAATTTAGCAGAAGCACAGTCTTTTATGGACTATTTGCTGTCAGAACATTCAAAGGATTTACTGGCCTCTAAGGGTTATCCGCTTTTGTGGCGTGTCAGTGATTATGCCCATGATGACGGGCGGAAAATGATGATCGGTGATTTAGAACTGGCGGTTGATGACCTTAGCTGGACTGCGGGTCAGAAAAGCGTTATTATCCAGCAATGGCTGAATGCTCAGTAAGATAAAAACATTGACGATAACATTGAATCGGTTATAATTAAGATATAGTAAGCAGGCAAATTTTGATAAAGACCTGCAGTGATGAGAGGATGACTTATATGAAAAAATTAGTAATGCTGGTAACTGTAGTTTTAACAGTGGCAATGGCCGCGGTATGTTTTGCTGCCGGAGACGGTAATGATTTAAATAAACAGCAGAAAATAGTTGATAAGTTTGTAGCGGCATTGACTGTTGCGGACGACAGCGGTTATGCAGGTGCTGCAGCGGGTTTTAGCCCCGAACTGAAGCAAAAAATGGATGTAAAAGCTTTTGCTGCTTTGCAAAAGCAGGTCAAAGATACTTTAGGGACAATGAAGGAAATGAAATTTGTTGCTTATGAGCGTTTTGATCAGGGTGACCGGTTGACTTATCTGGGAAGCTACAGTAAACAGCAGCTGGTACGTGTGATTTATGGCTTTAATAAAGAGGGCAAGCTGACGGAGTTTATTTTTGCTCCGGTAGAAGTTCAAAAACAAGAACAAAAATAATCAAAAATAAAACGTCATAACCTCAAGGTTATGACGTTTTTGTTTTTCACTTTATTTTTTCGCAGCAGCAACTGCGCTAAAAGCTATTTCAGCTGCCTGTAATGTTTTTTCGATATCTTCAGGCGTATGGGCCAGAGATAAGAAATTGGTCTCAAATTGAGATGGAGGAAGATAAATGCCCTGTTCCAGCATACTATGGAAATAAATGCGGAACGCATCTAAATCGCTTGTGCAGGCGCTGTCATAGTCATAAACTTCCTGATCAGTAAAGAAAACAGTAAACATAGAACCAAGACGGTGCACCTGTACAGGCACTCCTGCCTTGGCAGCGGCTTTAGCAAGGCCTCCGGTCAGGATGGCCGTCATGCTTTCCAGCTGGCTGCAGACATTGTGTCCGCGCATGTAGGTAAGGTTGACGATACCGGCTGCCATAGCCAGAGGGTTGCCGCTCAAAGTGCCGGCCTGATACATGGGGCCAACAGGAGCAACCTGTTCCATGATCTGGCGTTTACCGCCGTAAGCGGCTACCGGCAGCCCGCCGCCGATAACTTTGCCCAGACAGGTGATATCAGGATCAATGCCGTAGAGGCCCTGAGAAGATTTTTCACTGCTGCGGAAGCCAGACATGACTTCATCACAGATAAGCAGTGTTCCATATTTTTTTGTGATGGAGCGAATGAATTCCAGATAGCCGTCCTGCGGTAATACCAGTCCCATGTTGCCGGGAGTTGGCTCCATGATAACGGCGGCAATATCGCTGCCTTTAGCAGCAAAAGCAGCTTCCAGGGCAGCCCGGTCGTTAAAAGGAACAGTGATGGTATTGGCGGCAACGCCTTTAGGAACACCGGGGCTGTCAGGAACGCCTAAAGTAGCTGCGCCGCTGCCGGCTTTGACCAGCAGGCTGTCGTGATGGCCATGATAACAGCCTATAAATTTAACGATGCTTTCACGTCCTGTATAAGCGCGTGCTAAACGCAGAGCACTCATGGTAGCTTCTGTTCCGCTGTTGACCATACGTACCATTTCCATAGAAGGTACAAGTGTGCAGAGAAGTTTGGCAAGCTCTGTTTCAGCCAGGGTCGGCGCGCCATAGGATGAGCCTTTGGCGGCTGCAGTTTGGATGGCTTCGGTGACCTGCGGGTGTGCATGCCCTAAAAGTAAAGGACCGTAAGAAAGTACATAATCGATATATTCGTTGCCGTCGATGTCGGTGAGTTTGCTGCCGCTGCCTTTGGCAATGACAGGCGGAACACCGCCAACACTGCGGAAGGAACGAACGGGGCTGTTGACGCCGCCGGGAATGTATTGTTTGGCTTCGGCAAAAGCTGCCTGAGATTTGCTGTGATCCATATGCGGCCTCCTTATTTGCCCAGCAGCCACTTGGCTACGTCGAGAGCATGATAGGTGATGATCATTTTGGCGCCGGCACGTTTAAAACCGAGCATCGTTTCCATAACGATACGCTGTTCATCGATCCAGCCTTTTGCTGCTGCTGCTTTGACCATAGCGTATTCACCGCTGACATTATAAACGCATAAAGGGCGGTTAAATGTTTCTTTGACACGGCTTATGATATCCATAAAAGCCAAAGCGGGTTTTACCATAACGATATCTGCGCCTTCCTCGATATCAAGAGCCACTTCACGCAGAGCTTCGTCACTGTTGCCGGGATCCATCTGATAGCCTTTGCGGTCGCCTGCAGAGGGAGTAGAATCGGCTGCAGCGCGGAAAGGGCCATAATAGGCTGAAGCGTATTTAGCTGAATAAGCCATCAGGGAAACATTGCTGAAACCTGCTTCGTCTAAGGCTTCACGCATAACTTTGACATAACCGTCCATCATATTGGATGGCGCAATGACATCAGCGCCGGCTTGAGCGTGGGAAACTGCGATTTTAGCTAAAAGCGGCAGCGTTTCATCATTGTTGACAGTACAGCCGTTTTCCAGAACGCCGCAATGGCCATGTTCTGTATATTCACACAGGCAGGCATCGGTGACGACTACCAGTTCGGGATAAGTGTTTTTGATCAGGCGGCAGGCCTGCTGTACAGGTTCTTCTGCATCCCAGGCGCTGCTGCCGACAGCATTTTTATAAGAGGGGATACCAAACAGTATAACGGCAGGAATTCCAAGTTCGCTGATTTCCTGTAAAACTTCCGGCAAACGGTCTAAGGACCAATGGTAATTGCCCGGCAGCGATTCAATTTCATTTTTTACACCGGTGCCCGGGACGACGAATAACGGATAAATGAGGTCTTTAACGGAAAGTTCAGTCTCGCGGATCATGCTGCGCAGGTTTTCTGTAGCGCGCAGGCGGCGGGGACGGTAAATAGGAAAGCCCATACTGATCACTCCTTATAATATCTTTGAATAGCGTCTGTCAAACCTGCAATAGTAAATGTTTCAGCTATGATGTCAGGTTCAAGATTATTTTGGCGGCAGGTTTCGGCGGTAACAGGGCCAATAGCCGCTGCTGGAATATTATTGATAAGTTCTCTTTGATCGCCTAAGGATGCCAAAAGATTAGTAACAGTTGAGGAACTGGTAAAAGTAACAAGATCAACTTCTCCGTTTTGCAGAGCAGTCAGCAATTCTTCTTTGTTATCCAGAGCGGTAACAGTTTCATAGGCAGTTACAACATCAACGCTGGCTCCTAAAGCACGCAGGCTTTCCGGTAATACTTCACGGGCTACTTTAGCGCGTGCCAGCAGGATTTTATCACCAACTTGCACTTCTGCTGACAGAGTTTCGGCCAGTTCTTCAGCCTTGAAGGCTGGGGGCACTAAATCGGCGGAGATTCCATAGTTTTTTAAAGCTTTCGCCGTTTCACTGCCGATAGCGGCTATTTTGATGTCAGACAGGGAACGGGAATCTAATCCGGCATTATCAAGGCGATTGAAGAAAGCGGTAACGCCGTTAGCACTGGTCAGGATCAGCCATTTGTAGGTTTTGATGTTTTCGATTGCTTTATCCAGCGGTGTATAATCTTCCGGGGGGATGATTTTGATTGCCGGCGCCTCGATTACACGAGCACCAGCGGCTTCCAGCTGTCTGGTCAAAGCACTGGCCTGCGCGCGGGCTCTGGTTACTACGATTGTTTTGCCAAAGAGAGGTTTGTTATCGAACCACTGCAGCTGCTCGCGCAGTTTGACAACATTGCCGACGATAAAAATGGCCGGCGGTTTCAGATTTTTGCCGCGGCAACGTCGGCAGCAGCAGTACCGACAGTAGTGATCAGAGTGCGCTGTTCCGGTTTGGTGCCCCAGCGAATGACTGCTGCCGGAGTATCGGCGCTGCGCCCGTTGGCGATGAGATTTTTTGTAATATTAGTAAGATTTTCGACACCCATCAGGAAAACTAAAGTATCAACAGCGGTAGCAAGACCGCTCCAGTTAATAGTTGATTCGCCTTTTGTAGGGTCTTCGTGGCCGGTAATGACTGCAAAGGAAGTGGCTACGTGACGATGGGTGACAGGAATGCCTGCGTATTCAGCAACTGCGATGGCAGAAGTTACGCCGGGAACGAATTCAAATGGCAGTCCGGCTTCTAAAAGTTCAATAGCTTCTTCACCGCCGCGTCCGAAAACAAAAGGATCACCGCCTTTGAGGCGGGCAACAGTCTTACCTTCGGCTGCCAGCTTTACCAGCAGTTTATTGATATCTGGCTGACGCATTGTATGGTTGGCAGAAGCTTTGCCGACATAAACCATTTCTGCGTCGTCTTTAGCATAAGCTAAAATTCTCGGATCTGCCAAACGGTCGTAAACGACAGCGTCGGCTGTTTGCAAGCATTCCATGGCTTTGATTGAAAGCAGACCGGGATCACCGGGGCCTGCACCGATCAAGTAAACTTTTCCCTGTTTTGTCATTAATTTCTCTCCTTACATGATCTCGGCGAGGATTGCACGGCCGCCCTGATCTAACATTTTATTGCCAAGTTCTTTGCCAAGTTCTGCAGCGTTTACAGCCTGGCCTATGATCGTATCGCGTAAAACAGTGCTTCCGTCCAGAGATGCGATGATTGCTTCAATAGATACAGCATCTCCTTCAGTGACAGCATGTACACCAATAGGGACCTGGCAGCCGCCCTCAATGAGCCCTAAAAAAGCACGTTCGGCATCAGTAGCCTGTTTGGTAGGCTGGTCATTTAAAAAATTAAGCATAGCTCTTACTTCTGTATTATCGGTGCGGCATTCGATTGCCAAAGCGCCTTGTCCAACTGCGGGTAAGCAGAAATTATGGGGGATTATTTCTCTGATCCGATCGGTATATCCGAGACGAGTCAATCCTGCCGCAGCAAGGATTATAGCATCCATTTGGCCGTCGTCAAGCTTCCGCAGACGCGTATCGACGTTGCCTCGTAAATCTACGATTTTCAGATCTGGGCGTGCTGACAAAAGCTGGGCTTTGCGGCGCAGACTGGAAGTACCCAGAACTGCTCCCTGCGGCAGTGTTTCGATAGAAGCATATTTATTGCTGACAAAAGCGTCGCCGGCATTAGCCCGCTTGGTAACCGCTGTCAGGCACAGGCCTTCCGGCAGAACAGTAGGCATATCTTTCAGACTGTGGACGGCAAGATCAATTTCACCTTCTAGAAGAGCAGTTTCCAGTTCCTTGGTAAAAAGTCCCTTGCCGCCGATTTTGGCCAGCGGTACATCAAGGATACGGTCTCCCTTGGTAATGATTTTTTTTAAAGTTACAGTACATTCCGGATATTGCCTGCGCAGAAGGTCGGCAATATGATTGCTTTGCCACAGAGCCAGCAGGCTCTGTCTAGTCCCAATAATCAAATTTGTTTTCATCACCTATATAGTCCTCTCCCGAATCGTTGAGTAAAAATAACTCGCAGATCATATCTCTGTAACGTTCTTCATCTGCCGTTCCGGCAGCACTGTTCATAGCTGTCATTGGTTCGCGCAGGAATTTGTGTTCCAGGCGCTGAGTCATGATATCGATGATACGGCGTTCTTTATCAGTAAGATTTGGCAGTTTGGCAAATGCCCGTTTTAAAACCTTCTGCCGCAGAAAATTCATTTTTTCATGCAGCTGAACCATTACAGGCCGCATCGTCAGATAGCGCAGCCGTTCTTTCAGTGCCGTTATTTCTTCGTCAATAATTGCTTCAGCCACCTTGGCTTCAGAAGATCGGAAATTCTTATTCATATCGACAACGCCTTCCAGATCGTCGATATTATACAGGGTAACGCCTTCTATATCTCCAACCAGAGGATCAACGTCACGGGGAACGGCAATATCAACTAAAATAAGCGGTTTGCCGCTGCGTTTAGGAATAATATCGCGTACACCCTGTTCTGTTATCACATAGTGAGGCGCTCCTGTAGAAGTGATAATGATATCAGAGGTTATCGCCTGATGCATAAATTCGTTATACGGGATCGCAGTACCGTTAAATTTTTCTGCCAGTTCCTGAGCGTGAGACAGATTACGGTTACTGACAAAGATAGTTTTAGCGCCTTTATCAATCAAATGGCGGGCGGTCAGTTCACTCATTCTGCCGGCACCCAATACTAAAATATTGGCTTTAGTCAGATCGCCGACAACGTCGATAGCCAGATCTACCGCGGCGGAAGAAACAGAAACAGAACTGTAGGCGATCTTTGTTTCTGTACGTACACGCTTGCCGACGGCGATAGCACGATTAAATAAGGTGTTGAACAAAGTGTCTGTCATACCGCAGCTGCGGGACAGATGATATGCATTTTTAATCTGGCTCAGGATCTGGCCTTCCCCGATGATGAGTGAGTCAAGGCTGGAAGCGACTTTAAACAGATGACGGACGCAATTAATGCCGGTCAGATTATAGAAATAGTCGGGTTTATATTGTTCGCCTGCCAGATGGCGCAGCAAAGTACGGATAAAATGTAATCCGGCAGCAGGATCTTCCAGCACCATATAAAGTTCAGTACGGTTGCAGGTTGAAAGTAAAACTGCTTCGTTGAGGTTGTCGTTATTGCGCAGCCGGCGCAGCACACGAACCGTTCTATCCTGTGAAAAATTGAAACGTTCACGGATCTCAACGGGGGCTGTTTTGTGATTCAAGCCTAAAACGATTAGCTGCATCAGTAATGATCTCCTTTGCTTGGTCAAGCTTACCTGCATGAAGCAGGCCGATGACGGATTGGTTTAAAGTCTGACGCCAGAAAGCAGTACGCTTTTCAGGTGTAGTAGCTATTGTTTTCAGTTCTCGTCGAAGCTGTTGTAAGAATTCGTTGAATTCGGCAAAATCAGAGCCATAATATGCCCTAAGGTCCTGTGACAGTACCCGTGTCAAAGCGGGCATACCTCCGGTAGACAGAGTAAATGTCAAAGCCCCGTTTTTTACGGTTGAAGGCACACTGAAGTTACCTAATGACGGTTCTGTAACAACATTACAGAGATAGGGTGCAGCAACAGCGATTTTTCTGTTGATATGAAAATCGTCGGTTGCTGCAATCGTTACAAAAGCATCAATGAGATCGTTGTCTGCATAAGCGCGCAGTTCCAGCTGCAGCAGTCCGGTCTTTGCTAAAGTCAACAGCTGCGGATCAGCCGCAGGTGCGATTACAGTCAGGTCCGCACCTGCTTCGATCAATGGCAGCGCTTTACGGACGGCTACTTTACCACCGCCGATAATGACACATTTTTTATTTTTTAAGTCCAGCATGGCCGGATAAGAAAAAGAATTCTGCTGCATGTTTACCTGCTTATAAAAATAGATTTTACGTAAGGATAAATGTTGAAAAATACAACAACTATAATATCATAAATTAGGATTTATTTCCAGTTAAAAGAGTGTTGCAGAGCAGGAAATCAGAGCTGTTGCTTGCTATATTAAAATTAGAAAAAGGATTTGCTGTTTGAGCGGCGAATACTTACAGATAAACATCAGCCTATGATAGGAGGAATGACTTATGAACTGTGCTTTTTGCCCTCATCACAAATGTTATACCAGCGGTCAGAACTGTACTCGTCTGACTCATGAAGAAATCAGCGAGTATTATACCGACGAAGATAAAAAAATGATGCGAGCGTCGTCTGCGACAGAGAGCCGCAATTATTTGAAAATGACACGGTTGGAAGAAAGCGTATTTTTCGCTAAAGAGATGGGTGTAAAAAAAGTCGGAATAGCCTTTTGCATCGGTTTAGCCAATGAAGCTCATTTTTGTGCCCAGTATTTTAAGAATGAAGGGCTGGATGTTCAATCGGTATGCTGCAAAGTCTGTTCCGTCGATAAAGATCTGCTGGAACTGGAAAAAATCAAACCCGGACAGCGTGAAGCTATGTGCAATCCTAAAGTGCAGGCCCGCCTGCTGAATGAAGGCGGTACAGAATTGAATTTTATCGTAGGGCTTTGCGTAGGTCACGATATGCTTTTTACCATGGAATCCAAAGTGCCGGTTTCCAGTATAATTACTAAGGACAGGGTTTTAGCAAATAATCCTGCTGGGGCGGTTTATTCACGTTACTGGCGCCGTAAGCTGGGAATTTTGGAAGAAGGCACTGTATAAGAAAATATTTTTTTATGAAAGTCTGTCGCTCATGCGGCAGACTTTTTTACTGTAAAGCAGCAAACGGAAGGGAAATTCCCTTCCGTTTGCTTGAGAAACTTATGTAGGAGGATGATAATGTTACCCAAGTAGCTGCAGAAGGTTATTGTTTTATGATTGTACCTTCTTTCATGATAATTTTCATATTGTTAACTGCAACAGCGCGTATGTTTTCTAAAGGATTGCCATCTAGGACAAGGATATCAGCAAACTTATCGACTTCTAAAGTACCGGTTATTTTATCGACCTTCAGCATTTCAGCACCTACTTTTGTTGCTGCAACGATAGTATCCATTTCTGAAATGCCGGCTTTTTCTACGAAAGAATACATTTCGCCGATAGCAGTGGTCCCGTAAGGTGTAAGGCTGGAACAGAAGCTATCAGAGCCAATGGTTAACCCTATGCCTTTGGATTTTGCTTTACGCAGATTGGTGTAAACACGGTTCAGTTCTTTTTCTGCAACAGTTGCTCCGGAATACTGATCGTGTACCTCTGGGATGTATGGTGGCGCGTATGTTTTGAACCATTCGTTAAGGAATTGGATTGTTGGGCAGAAGTAAATCCCTTTTTCAGCCATGATATCAAGACATTCATCATTTAAGGTCTGTCCATGGATAATCAGATGAACTCCGGCTTTTGCAGAATCAAGGGCGCCACCGTAACCTTCGGCGTGAGACCAGACTGGGATACCGACCATATTGCATTCGTCAACGACAGCCTTGATTTCTTCAAAGGTATAATGCTGGTCTAATTTTTGATCCCAGCGCCAAATGCCGCCGCCGGTAGACCATATTTTGATAGCGTCAGGATTTTCACGCAGTCTTTTGCGGACAGCTTTACGCAGTTCCCAGGGGCCGTCTACACGTTCAGCCCATGGATGAGATTGTTCATTATACCAAATAGGAAGTTTATGAGAATCTCCGTGGCCGCAGGTACGGCAGAAGCCTAATCCTGTACCGACGACACGTGGTCCCTGCATAATACCTTTTTCTACCATATTTCGGATTGCAAGGCCTGAATAAGAGATTTCTCCGACTGTAGTCAAACCATTTTCCAAACATTCGTGGGCCTGTTGTACAGCTACTACCGTTTTTTGAACGCGATCTTCTAAAACCCACTCGGTATCGTCATCGGTCAAGTTGCCGGAAAAGTGCAAGTGCGTATCAATAAGTCCTGGCATGATAGTTTTGCCATTAATATCGATCTGTTCATATTCAGGAGAGATTTGCTTGGCAGGTCCGGCATAGGTTATTTTTTTGCCTTCGACCAAGACTAATGAGTTTACAAGTGGTTCTCTACCGGTGCCATCAATGAGATAACCTCCAACTAAAGCGATTTTTTTCATGATAAATACCCCCTTGATTATTTTTTGTGAATATGGTTTTTAATTAAAGTTATTTATGAATCTGTGTGTCATCTATGGATATCGAAATTGTTGTAGATCCAGAGGTTTTATTTCGGTGCAAAGTTTTGATAATCAGGCCTATAGCCAGCCATCCCAAAACGATACTCCATTCTACGGCATTTAGTGTAGCGGGGCTTCCGGGAACTATCATCAGAAGTACGATCAGTGATCCTGCAAGACAGGCCAGTGAGATGCCAAATTTTCCGCCTGGTACTTTATAAGGTCTGGGAAGATCAGGTTCTGTAAGGCGCATTTTGTAACAGGAGAAACTGACCATAGTACAGGCGAAAATAAAAGCCAGAGCTGAGACATTAGTCAGTGGTACTAACATCTTTTTTCCTAGAAATGGGCCGATAACAGTTAAAACGGCTAAGAGAATATTAGCTGTTTTGGGAGTTCCTGAAACAGGGTCTACTTCAGCAAAAGATCTGGGCAGTTGGCCTTTACGTCCCATAGCAAGCATAATACGGCTTGTAGCACCATAAAAAGAATTCATGGGACCCATAGGCCCGATTGTGGCAATGCAGAGCATTGCGATATACAAAAAAATATTTATTGTTTTCAAACAAGCTAAAGCAGGAACAGAACTTTTTACAAAATCAGTCCAGGGTATGATACTGCCAAAGGAATAGATGCAGACCATATAAAAACCGCCGGAGGCTAGCAGTGCTAGACTGATAACACGCCCAAATTTGTTCCAGTCGAGACCTTCAGCGGCTTCTTCTGCCTGTTGAGGAATAGTGTCGAAACCTGCGTAAAAGAATGGTGTCATAACAAGAACCGAGATGATACCGGCAAACATAGTTGAAGCTGAAGTTGATGAAGCCGCACCTTCAACACTGGCAAAAATTGGTTGGATGTTCTCAGGGCCGCCTTTAACAAGTGAGATACCCATAGCAAGAATCATTCCACAGAGCAGGGCTTTAGTAAGACATGCCTGTAGGCTTGCCGCTGCGGAAGCACCACGAAAATTTTGGATGATTACATAAACAGCAAAACTCAGAGCAATAACAGTGGGAAGCAGGTAGACATCAGCGCCCATAATTGAATAGAGCTTAATTGAACGGAGGATTGGAAATAAATCTCCGAACATATCTGAAACGAGCGTTGAAATAGCAATTGCTTCCCATGGACATAGGATTGCATTGCCTAAAGCCAAGAACCAGCCGGTAATATAGGACATGGTATTTCCATAAGTACGGTCTACATATTCAACGATGCCGCCGGAAATAGGGATTGCTGCAGTAAGTTCTCCGAATACAGCTCCGATAGGCAGTAGAAATACAGCTCCAATAATAAAGGCGATCATAGCTGCTACAGGACCTCCGCCAATGATCATCCAGTCGCCTACCATCAAAACCCAGCCGGTTCCGATAATAGCTCCGAAACCGATTGTAAAAAAATTCCAGAGTGACAGTGTTTTTTGCATACTGCCTTTTTGGTTTGATGCTGACATGTAAAAGCCCTCCTTTGAGTGAAGATAATGAGAAACATGAAACGATGTCTAAATATTCGAATAATTTAGAGAAGGGTAGTAACTTTGTACAGCTTTACTATAGCTTAAAGTAAATCGTGTTACGACAAAAATTTCATAATTGATATATTCGATGTAATATCAGGTACGGGTTAAATTTTATAGCAGCAAAATCGGCACTTCCAGTGTCATAATCGTAGCGATTAGTTCAAGATGCAGATGTTATAATAAAAATATAATTACCAGTTAGGAACGGAGGTGAGAAGATGTTTTATATTGCTTTGTGCGATGATGAATGGCAGGCTGTAGAAATATTGACCGGTTATTTATCAGAGATCAAAAGATCGGGATTACAGCTGGAAAGTGTGCCTTTTTTGAACGGACGGGAACTGGTACACCAGTATGAACGGGGGCGTAAATTTGATATCATCATATTGGACATGCTGATGAAGCCATTAAATGGTATTGAAACAGCAAGGCTGATCAGGAAATATGACAGCGAAGTGCCGATTTTAATCGTAACGGGAACTGTTGAATATGCGATGGATGGTTATCAGGTAAATGCCTATCGTTATATTTTGAAGCCAGTAGATAAAGCTTATTTTTTACAGGAAGTACGGACTATTTTGACATCAATAGCCAGGTTACAGAATAAATATTTCAGTTTTACCAATGAAAAGGATTGTTTAAAATAAAAACTACTGATATTTATTATTTCGAATCTAATATGCGCACTTTATCGGTTTGCCATCTGGGGGGAAAAACAACTTTTACGGGGAAAATCAGTGAGGTGGAGGAGTCGCTGAGTGAACAGAGTTTTTTCAGGATTCATAAAAGTTATGTTGTTAATCTAAAACATATACGTAATATTTTTAAAGATACTGTTACTTTAGAAAATGGAGAGGAATTGCCGCTTAGCAGGCATCGCAGCAAAGAATTGCGGCAGCAGTTCCTATCCTATATGAAGGAAAATATTTGATATGGATATTATGCTGAAATGGATCGCTTATGTGATTTTATCTGCGGCTGAGACGTGGATCGGATATCGTCTTTTCAATACTTATTTGACTCGTAATTCAGTAAGACAGAGGTATTATTGGCTGGGGGTGATATTTTATTTTACTTTCCAGATGTTTTCTTATGTAAATGAAAGTCCCATGTTTTCGACGGCTGCTTATTATTTTTTCTTTGCTACAATTATTGCTGTTGTTTTCTTTTCTGATTCTTTACAGAATAAGATTACGATTGCCTTACTGTTTGTTATTATGAATTATGCATGTAAAACGGCTATGACAGGTATTGCCTTGGCCTGGGGTGAACAGACTTTGCCGCGGGAGCTGATTAATTATCGCATTGTTATGGATCCCTGGTCGCAGATGATGGCATGTATACTGTTTGTTTTGAGTTTATGGGGTACGATTTGTATTCGCGAGTTGAGGCTGAATAAGCAAAATTTACTTTATGCTGTAATTTCATATCTGTTTCCACTGACTGTGATGATTTCAGTAATCATTATTTCCCATAAAAATATTGGGTTTGGATCTGCCGCGGGGATACAGGTCTTTTATATTTATACTTCAGTACTTTTGTTTTCTGCATCAATCAGTCTTTTCTACCTTCTGGAAAAAATATTCTTTTGGATATGTCCGGAG